>JAESFZ010000022.1_pt1 | contig 760282 bp, 757 predicted proteins | sample 9269561 | NCBI WGS metagenome assembly JAESFZ01 (sample SAMN14515552, study PRJNA621657) | algae metagenome | isolation source: Tildeniella nuda ZEHNDER 1965/U140 and co-occurring heterotrophs from wet... | place: Switzerland: Stansstaad, Zurih | collected 1965-01-01
TCGCCCAGGGCGTCAACGGCGGCGTGATCTCGCTGGACGGCAAGGGTGAAACCGCCCTGGCCCGCCCGACCGCCGACGGCGTTCGCGAGCCTCTGAACCGCCGCGCCACCATCGGCATCAACTTCTAAACAGTTGAAGTCGACCGCTCCGGCCTTCGGGTCGGGGCGGAGCACGGCAAGACGACAGAGCCGCCGGTCCCTCACGGGGCCGGCGGTTTTGCTTTGTCTCGCGCCATGACCCGGGACGGGGTGGCCAAAGGCCGAGCCGCCCGCTATCTCCCGGCCCACTGTCGAAAGGGCGAACCCGCATGCGCGTCGCGATGATCGGAACCGGCTATGTGGGCCTGGTGTCAGGAGCCTGTTTCGCCGACTTCGGCCACGAGGTGACCTGCGTCGACAAGGATCCCTCGAAGATCGAGCGGCTGGAGCGGGGCGAGATCCCGATCTTCGAGCCTGGACTCGACGATCTGGTCGCCGCGAATGTGCGTGACGGCCGCCTGTCCTTCGCCCTCGACGGGGCCGAGGCCATCCGGTCGGCCGACGCGGTCTTCATCGCCGTGGGCACGCCGTCGCGCCGCGGCGACGGCCACGCCGACCTGTCCTACGTCCACGCCGCCGCCGAGGAGATCGCCGGCCTGATCGAGGGCTTCACGGTCATCGTCACCAAATCGACGGTGCCGGTCGGCACGGGCGACGAGATCGAGGCCATCATCCGCAAGCGCCGGCCGGACGCCGACTTCGCCGTGGTCTCCAATCCGGAATTCCTGCGCGAGGGCGCGGCCATCGAGGATTTCAAGCGGCCGGACCGGATCGTGGTCGGCGTCGAGGACGAGCGCGCCCAGGCGGTGATGCGCGAAATCTACCGGCCGCTGAACCTGAACGAGACGCCCATCCTGTTCACGGGCCGGCGCACCTCGGAACTGATCAAATACGCCGCCAACGCCTTCCTGGCGATGAAGATCACCTTCATCAACGAGATCGCCGACCTGTGCGAGAAGGTCGGGGCCGATGTCCAGCAGGTCGCGCGCGGCATCGGTCTGGACAATCGGATCGGATCGAAATTCCTGCATGCGGGCCCCGGCTACGGCGGGTCCTGCTTCCCCAAGGACACCATCGCCCTGGTCCGGACGGCGGTCGACGCCGGCTCGCCCGTGCGGCTGATCGAGACCACCGTCGAGGTCAACGACGCCCGTAAGAAGGCCATGGCCGGCAAGGTGGCCGCGGCGCTCGATGGCGAGCTGGCGGGCAAGACCGTCGCCCTGCTGGGCCTGACGTTCAAACCCAATACGGACGACATGCGCGACGCGCCGTCGCTGGACGTGGCCCCGGCCCTGATCGCCATGGGCGCGACGGTCCAGGCCTTCGATCCGGAGGGCATGAAGGAGGCCGCGCACCTCCTGCCCCAGGTCCGGCTCACGGACGGGCCCTACGAGGCCGTCGAGGGCGCGGACGTGGTCGTCATCCTGACCGAGTGGGACCAGTTCCGGGCGCTGGACCTGAACCGCGTCAAGCGGCTGATGCGCCAGCCGGTGATGGTCGACCTGCGAAACGTCTACCGGCCCGAAGACATGCGGGCCCGCGGCTTCCGCTACGCCTCGATCGGGCGCCCCGAGGCCTGATCAGGGCAGGGAGGCGCGGATCAGGGCGGGCTGGTCGTTCGCCCGGGCCTCCGGCTGCGGCAGCAGGGCGCGACCGGCTCCGATCACCAGCATCGCCGTCACCACCGCCGAAACGACCGCGATGGCGCCGAGCCTGACGCCTTCGGTGAATTCGTGGTCCGGACGCACGTGCTTCTCCCCGCTCGAAACCCTGTTTGTTATCCAGCACCTGCGGAGGGAGGCCGCAAGTCACGGAACGGTGTCCGGCGACAAAAAAGGCGGGGCCGAAGCCCCGCCTTCTCTCTTTGTGCGCTACCGCTCGCCGCACGGCGGCTCGCTGCCTGAGCGCGGCGTCGTGCGCGGCCCAGGTCCTAGCCGCGGAACGGGCGGATCAGGATTTCCACGCGCCGGTTCCGGGCCTTGCCCTCGGCCGTCGCGTTGGTGGCCACCGGCTCGCTCTCGCCGCGACCGTCGACGTAGAGCCGGTCGGCCAGGACGTTGCGGCTGACCAGGTACTGAGCCACCGACGAGGCCCGCTGGCGCGACAGGTTCAGATTGTAGTCGTCGGCGCCGTCGGAATCGGCGTGGCCGATGATGTCGACGATCGACTGGTCGTAGCGGTTCAGCACGCCCGAGACGTCGTCGAGGACGGAGTAGAAGCCCGGATTGATGGACGACTGGTTGGACGCGAAGGTCACGTCCGACGGCATGCGCAGGACGAGGTTGTCGCCCTGGCGCGCCACGCCGACGCCGGAGCCGGAGAGTTCGGCTTCCAGCTCGCGCTGCTGGCGATCCATGTAGGCGCCGACGGCCGCGCCGCCGAGGGCGCCGATGCCGGCGCCGATGAGGGCGTTCTTGCGACCTTCCTCGGAATTGGAGGTGTTGGTCAGATAGCCGAGCAGCGCCCCGCCGACGGCCCCGGCGATGGCCCCCGTGCCCATGTTGTTGCGGCGCGGCTGCGAGCTGTACGGGTCGGTGGTGGTGCAGGCGCCCAGCAGGGCGGCGACGCTGATGCCGGTGAGGAGAAGTTTGGCGTGCATGATGGAATGGTCCTTCCAGTTCCTGTTAACGGCGGAACGCGGCCTTACAGTCAAGGTTCCGGGATGTATGGCGGCTGAACGGCCGTCGTGCGGCGATTTCACCCTCCGTGGGCCCGGCGCCCTTGCTTTGCCAAGATCGGCTCGCAGGGCGTATGGAAACGCCCGAACGTCCATTTGAGGTCCCGCCATGGCCGACAGCCTGAGCTCCGCCGCCGCCCGCCGCGCCATCGAACCCGTGTCGATGACCCTGTACGACGCCGATTTCCAGGCCTTCGCCGACAGGTTGGGGACGTCGTTCAAGCGCTATGGCTTCGCCGTCATCGCGGATCATGGACTGGACGAGACGGTGATCAAGGCGGCGCTGGACGACGCCAAGGCTTTCTTCGCCCTGCCCGAGGCGGTGAAGCGCCGGTATCACCAGCCCGGCACGGGCGGCGCGCGCGGGCTGACGCCGTTCGGGGTCGAGGCGGCCAAGGGCGCGACGGCCGTCGACCTGAAGGAATTCTGGCACGTCGGGCGTGAACTGCCTGAGGGGCACCCCTATCGGAAATACATGCGCGACAACGTCTGGCCGACCGAGGTCGAGGGCTTCCGCGAGCACCTGTACGGCATGTTCACGGCCATGGACGAGCTCGGCCGCAAGATCCTGCGGGCCATCGCCCGCTACCTCGAACTCGGCGACGACTTCTTCGAGGACAAGGTCGAGCTGGGCAACAGCATCCTGCGCATGCTGCATTATCCGCCGGTTCCGGCCGACGCGCCGGGCGTCCGCGCCGGGGCCCACGAGGACATCAACGTCATCACCCTGCTGCTGGGCGCCGAGGAGGCCGGCCTGCAGCTGAAGGACGCCGACGGCGAATGGCTGGACATCGCGCCGCCGCCGAACGCCCTGGTGGTCAATATCGGCGACATGCTGCAGCGGCTGACCAACCATGTGCTGCCGTCGACGACGCACCGGGTGGTCAATCCGGCCCCGGAACGGCGTGGCTTCGCCCGCTATTCGACGCCCTTCTTCCTGCACTTCAATCCGGACTTCGTGATCGAAAGCCTGCCTTCGACGGTGACGCCGGAGAATCCGGACCGCTACGCCGGCAAGGCGATCATGGCCGAGGATTTCCTGACCGAGCGCCTGAAGGAAATCCGGCTGATTTGAGGGGCGCTACCGGCCGCGACGCGGTCGCGGCCTGCTTGAGCGCGGTTGGGCCGCCCGCCCCTATTTGGAAATGCGCAGCTGGGTGATGTCGCGGCCGATGGCGGCGAAGGCCTCGGACAGGTCCCCGCCGCTGGCCGGCAGGAAGAAATTGGCCGGGGTCGAGGCGCAGGTCTCGAGCATGTTCGCCGCGTTGCCGCCGGCGGTGATCTGGAAACCGACGGTGTAGACCAGGACGCCGCGGTTCTTCATCGCCGTGCACATCGCCACGCCCTGGGCGAAGGGATCGCCATTGTCCGCCCCACAGTCGATCTTTTCGGAGTTGTTGCCCGAGCCCGCCCCTGCGTCCCGCGAGATCACGCCCGAGCAATAGGGGGTGTTGAACTCCCCGTCGGTCATGATGATCACGGCCTTCAGGGTGTCGGCCGTATTGTAGGCCGCCGCGCCGTTCGACGGCCACAGCGAGTTGAAGTTGGGCGAGACCATGTACCAGCCCCAGCCGATGCCGATCTGGCCGGCGGTCGATCCCTGGACCGAGTAGCCGTCGATGGCGGACTTGAGGGTGTTCTTGTTGCTGGACAGCGGCTGGAGGGTGGCGGCGAGGCAGGAGTTTGAAGAGCCCGGATAGTTGCGGCCGACGCGGGAAGTGGACGGCGCGGCGTCGGTATAGGCATTGGACCCCGTGCGCTCCGTGACGCAGGTGCTGATCTGGTGGGTCTGCAGGTCGCCGTACATGTTCTCGAAGGCGAAGTAGGTGCAGCCCTGCTGGGCGCACCAGGCCGAACCGCCGGAGGTGTAGGGAGTCAGGGCCGACAGGTTCGGGTCGATGGTGAAGGTGTTGGTGGTGACGTTGCCGACCAGATAGGTCTCGTTGTTGAGCTGGGTCATGCCGTTCACGCCGGTGATGTGGACGTAGTGGTTGTTCGACATCCCGTGACCGTTCGCGGTGATCGTGACCGAACAGTCGTTGTTCTGGCAGCGCCGCACCTTGGCGTTGCCGGAGTAGGACCCCCAATTGCGGCCATCCGCACGGTAGCCATTCAGGTTGTAGAGCTCGAAGGTGTCGTTGGTCTTGTTCCGGACCTGATAGGCCTTGTTGTTCAGCTGGGTCATGCCCGTGGCGCCGGTGATCCAGACCACGTCATTGTTGCTGTAACCGTGGCCCACGGAGGTGATCACGACAGGCCGCTCACGGGTCGCGGCCGTAATGGCCTTCTCGGTCCCGACCAGATTGATCACGGCCCCGGTGATGTTCGTCGACCCGATCGGCGCACCGCGCGCGGCGTTGGCGTTGGACCCGAGGTTGACCCCCATCGAATAGGGCACCAGGGCGAGCTTGGAATAGTAGGGCGTCTGGACGGGCTGGACGATGATATCGACGAGTTCCTTGGCGGCCGTCTTGAGGTCCGCGATCTTCTGGCCGCCCATCGAACCGGTGACGTCGAGGACCAGCGCCACCTCGATGTTGCGCGACGAGCGGTCGACCTCGGAATGGCTGCCGACCGGGAGGTAGTCGTCCATCAGCTGGCCGTAGGGCGGCAGGAAGATGTTGGCGACGAGGGTCTTCACCTGGACCCGGGCGTCGGCGATGACCACGTCGTCGCTGCTGAGGGTGAAGCTGGTCTGGTCTTCCTCGAGGGTGACGTTGGGATAGGACTTGAGGTTCGCCTTCAGCGCCGCGAGGCCCACCCGCTGCAGATCGGCGTCGGCCGTATAGGGCGAGCGCGCCGCCGCCAGGGCGGCCGCGTCGAGGGCGTCCTGAAGGTTGACCCGAACCGTCGACATCCGGTGGATGTCGACGCCGCCGAAGGTCATCAGGATGAGCACCGGCAGGCTGAGGCCGAAGAGCATGGCGACGTTGCCGCGCACGTCGGCGGCGAACCGCCGGACCAGGCCGCACGCATCGACAGCACCATCAATCCAGGTTTTCAGCCCCATCGCCGTTCCCAGCCGCCATCGCCGTGGGCGCAATTCGCCCGCGGTCATCCAGCCGACTGTGAACCAACCCGGTTAAGAGAAGGCCCAACAGCGAAAGTTAACGACGAGGCGGTCCCGGGCGATCAGGCCTCCCAGCCGCAGTCCTCGCCGCGGTTCTGTTCCGTCAGCCAGGCGTCCAGCGGGGCGAAATAGGCGGCGATGGCCGAGGCGTCGTTCTCGCGCTGGCCGGTGAAGGCCTGCATCGCCTCGGGCCACGGGCGCGACTGACCCATCTCCATCATGGCGTTGAAGCGCTCGCCCACGGCCTCGTTGTCGTAGATCGAGCAGCGGTGCAGCGGCCCGGTCCAGCCCGCCTGTTCGCAAGCCGCGCGGTGGAACTGGAACTGGTAGATGTGGGCCAGGAAGTAGCGGGTGTAGGGCGTGTTGCCCGGGATATGGTATTTGGCACCCGGATCGAAGGCGTTCTCCGGCCGCGGCCCCGGCGGGACCAGGCCCTGATAGCGCAGCATGTTTCCGGTCCAGGCCTCATTGTATTCGGCCGGCGAGGTCTCGCCGTTGAAGACGCCCCAGCGCCAGCGATCGACCATCAGGCCGAAGGGCAGGAAGGCGATCTTGTCGAGCGCCATCTTGAGCAGGAAGGGGATGTCCTCCTCCTCGCCGGGCACCGTATCCAGCAGGCCGATCTGGTTCAGATAGGTCGGGGTCAGGGCGGACAGGCCGACGAAGTCGCCGATGGCCTCGTGGAAGCCGTCGTTCGCCCCGTTCTTGAACAGGAACGGCTGATCCTTGTAGGCCCGCTGGTAGTAGTTGTGCCCGAGCTCGTGGTGGACGGTGTAGAAGTCGTCGCCGTTGACCTGGGTGCACATCTTGATGCGGATGTCCTCGAGGTTGTCGAGGTCCCAGGCGGAGGCGTGGCAGACCACCTCGCGGCCCTCGGGCCGGGTGATCATCGACCGTTCCCAGAAGGTCTGGGGCAGCGGGTCGAGGCCCATCGAGACGTAGAAATTCTCGCCGGTGCGGACCATCTTCTCGGCGTCGAAGCCCTTGCTGACCAGCAGCTGAGTCAGGTCGTAGCTGGACTCGCCGCCCGTGGTGGGGGCCACGACGTCATAGATATTGCCCCACTGCTGCGACCACATATTGCCCAGCAGATCGGCGCGGATCGGGCCGGTGTCGGGCTGGACCTCGTCGCCGTATCTGGCGTTCAGCCGGTTGCGCACATAGCAGTGCAGGTTCTCGTAGAAGGGCTTCACCTGTTCCCACAGGCGGTCCGTCTCGGCCGCGAAGGCGTCGGGCTCCATGTCGTAGCCGGCGCGCCACATGGCCCCGGTGTCGGCGAAGCCGAGTTCGCGCGAGCCCTCGTTGGCGATCTCGACCATGCGGGCGTAGTCGTCGGCCATGACCGGGGAGATGGTGCGCCAGCCCTCGTAGAGCGCCTCCAGCTCTTCGGGATCGCGCGACTCGGCCATCAGGATGGTGGCTTCGTCGAGGGTGATCTGGCGGCCCTTGAACTCGAACTTGCCGGTGGCGTAGGTCGAGTCGAGGCGGGTGGTGATGTCGGCCAGTTCGGAGGCCGCGCCGGGCTTGTTCGGGGCCGGAAGGACGATGCCGAGGCGCAGCAGGTTCAGCTTGCGGCGGACGTCGGCGGGGACCTGGACATCGTTGAAGCGGGCCGCGCCGTTGGCCAGCTCGACCTGGAGCTCGGTGTATTCGGCGTTAATCCGGCTCTCCAGCCACATGGTGTCGTGGGTGATGTTGGTGGCCCGGGTCCACTGGATGCGGGCGGCCTCCTCGCTGAGGGCGGCGAGGCGGGTCTCGGCGTCGGCGACGAAGGCGACGGCGGCTTCGGCCGTGGCGGGCGCGGCGGCGGCTTCGGCGGGAACGGCGGCGGCCGGCGGCGCCCCGGTTTCGTCCATCCCGTAGCTGGCGCAACCGGCCATGCCGAGGGTCAGGGCGCAGGCGGCCGCGGCCGTCATCAGGGTGCGTTTCATGGTGGTCTCCCGGGGCGTTTCGGCGTCAGGCGGTTGATCCGCCTTGTCGGCGCGCAAGGGAGGCCAGCGGAGCCGTGCCGTCAAGCGTGACGGTTAACTGAGGACGCAGGCGGCGAGGCCGTCGTTGCGCACCGTGCCCATGGCCGCCTGCACCCGCGAGGCCCTTCGGCGGACATAGGGTCCGGGGGACGAGGCGTTGTAGCGCCGGGGGGACGGCAGGATGGCGGCCAGCCGCGCCGCCTCGCGGGGGCTGAGGTCGGCGGCCGACTTGCCGAACCAGTGCTGCGCCGCCGCCTCGGCGCCATAGACGCCGGGGGCCCATTCGGCGACGTTCAGATAGACCTCCATGATCCGGCGCTTGCCCCACAGGGTCTCGATCAGGACGGTGTAGCCGGCCTCCAGTCCCTTGCGGATCCAGTCGCGGCCCGGCCACAGATAGACGTTCTTGGCGGTCTGCTGGCTGATGGTCGAGCCGCCGCGGATGCGGCCGCCGCGCTCATTGGCCTTCAGCGCCTTTTCGATGGCCTTCATGTCGAAGCCGTGGTGGGCGCAGAAGGTCGAATCCTCCGAGGCGATCACCGCCTCGACCAGTCGCGGCGAGATGTCGTCCAGCGAGCGCCAGCGGTAGCTGAGCCCCTCCCCCTCGAGCGAGCGGCTGACCATCAGGAAGGTCAGCGGCGGGGGCAGGACGCGGGGGACGAGGATCGATCCGAGGAGAAGGACGACGAGCGTGAGGAGGACCGTCAGGACCGGCCGCCGTCGCTTTGTGATCGTGGGGGCCCCGGTCATGCCGCGATGGTGGGACGGGTCGGGGCCCGGGGGCAAGGGGTCGGCGCCCCGGAAAAAACGGTGTGTCAGAGTCGGCAGGGTCGGCGCCGGTGAAATTCGGTGTGGCAGAGTCGGCAGGGTCGGCATCGGCGCCGGGGTCAATCAGCGCCCCGGCGGTTTCGCCGCTTAGGCGGCGCGCCTCCCGCGGCGACGCCGGGATATTCGGTTGTCAAAGACCCGCGTCCGGCGAGGGACGTGGCGGACAGTATGAGGCCGTGGCTTTGTCAGGCAGGAAGATCGCATCGAGAAAAGATCATGTGTCTGAAAATGCGATATAATTTCCGCGCTATCAGACTATAATTCCGCGGATTGCCAGCACGGCGTCAGAGGTCAGCCCTCGACCTCGGCCACGCCCGCCTGCCCGTCCTCGTCGGCCCAAGCGACCCGACCGGCGTCCGCGCTCATGGCCAGGGCGGTGATGGCCGCGCCCTTTCCCGCCTTGAGGAAGTTCAGCCCCTGCCCGGCCGGATGGGCCAGCCAGACCCGGCCGTCGTTGAGGCCGGCGGCGACCACCCCGTGTTTCGGCCGCGACGCCACCAGGGCGACGAGACTGCCTTCGTCGAAGCCGATCTCTATGGCCTCGCGGCCCATCGGGCCGTTGGAGCCGGCGAAGGGCCACAGCACCACGCCCTGGGCTCCGGAGGTGGCCAGCATCTGGCCGTTGGCGAGGAAGCTCATCGAGCGGACCTTGGACGGATAGCCGCCCATGCGCAGGTTCTTCTGGTCCTTGATGCGCCAGCCGTGCAGCTGATTGTCCTGCATGGCGGTGACGACGAAGGCGCCGTCGGGCGACCAGGTCACGCCGGTGTGGGAGCCGGCCCATTTGAGCAAGGTCGGCTTCTGTTCGGCGATGCGGGCGAACCACAGGGCCGCGCCGCCGTAGGTCGAGGTCGCGATGCGGCGCCCCTTCGGCTCGAAGGCCACGCCGGAGACGGTGCGCTCGTGGGCGAAGTCGCGGCGGAAGCCGGCGTCCTTCGCATCGATGACCGACAGGGTCTTGCCGGCCGAGAAGGCGATCAGGCCGCTCTCGGTCGAGGCGTCGATGGCGTCGATCCACTGCCCCTTGGCCGTCGCCAGCACCCCCGCCTCGCCGCGGCGGTGCCAGATCACCCGGCCGTCGTCGCCGCCGGTCACCACGCCGTCGCCCGAAGGATGGAGGGCGGCGCACAGGATGGCCCCGTCATGGGCGGCGCTGAATTCGCCGCCCTCGAAACGCACCGAGCCGTCGCCGAGCGCGAACACGGAGCCGGTCGCATCGAACAGGGCGGCGGTGACCTGGGCGTCGAAGGTGTTGGTCTTCATGGGGTCCGTTTAGAGGCCGCGGGGCGCGCGTCAACGTCGCCGCGCGTCAGGCGCGGCCGTGCGTCTCGACCCAGCGGCGGGTCATCAGTCCGGCGTTGGCGTAGGCCTCCTGCAACTCGGCGCTCCAGTAGGTCAGACAGTCCAGCGGGATCGGCTTGCCGGAGACGGCGCAGCGGACATGATCTCCGTCCTGGAGGATGTCGAAGTCCGCCCGCCCGTAGCGGAGGACGGCCTCGCGGCCCGAAGGGGCCCGGCCGGTCATGCGGCGCAGGCCTCGAAGCCCTTGCGCAGTTCCGCCTCGTCCAGATCGCGGCCGATGAAGACGGCGCGGGACCAGCGGCGCTCGACGGCGCCCCAGGGCTTCTGCAGTTCGCCCTCGAGGATCATGTGGACGGCCTGGAAGACCAGGCGGCGGTCCTCGCCGGCGACGTCGATGATGCCCTTGGCGCGCAGGATGTTCTGGCCCTGCTCGCCGAGCAGCCGGTCGAGCCAGGCGGTGAATTTGGTCCCGTCCATCGGCGTCTCGAGCGACAGGGAGATGCCCTTGATGTCGTCCTCGTGGGCGTGCCCGCGCGCGCCGTGGGCACGGTCGTGGCCGTGGTCATGGTCATGATGCGCATGGTCATGGCCGTGATGGTCGTGGCCGCAGTGCTCGTCGTGGACGTGGCCTTCCTCGCCGTGGGGCGGATTGGCGAACTCGGGATTGATGTCGAGAATTCGCTCCAGATCGAAACCGCCGAGGCCGAGGACCTGGTCCAGCGGCACATTGGCCCGCTCGGCGCGGGTGATCGGGGCCAGCGGATTGAGCTTGCGCAGACGCGCCTCGACCGCGACCAGCTCCTCTTCCGAGGCCAGGTCGACCTTGTTGAGGATGATGCGGTCGGCGAAGGCGACCTGCTCGCGGGCTTCCTTGCTGTCGTCCAGCCGGGCCATGACGTGTTTGGCGTCGACCAGGGCGGTGACGCTGTCCAGCCGGGTCTTCGCCTTGACGTCCTCGTCGACGAAGAAGGTCTGGGCCACCGGGCCGGGGTCGGCGAGGCCGGTGGTCTCGACGATGATGGCGTCGAAGGCGGGCTTGCCCGGGCGCTGGCGCTTCATCAGGCCGGCGACGACGCGGATCAGGTCGCCGCGCACGGTGCAGCAGACGCAGCCGTTGTTCATCTCGAACACGTCCTCGTCGGCGCCGACGACGAGGTCGTTGTCGATGCCGATCTCGCCGAACTCATTGACGATGACGGCGTAGCGCTTGCCGTGGTCCTCGGTGAGGATGCGGTTCAGCAGGGTCGTCTTCCCGGCGCCGAGGTAGCCGGTGAGGACGGTGACGGGAATCTTGCCAGATACAGTATCGGTCATGGGCGCCAGATGGCGCCTCGGGCGCCGCTTGTGAAGGTCAGCAGTCCGGACAATCCGGCAGGGCGCCGGCTTCCAGCTGCAGGGTGGTGTGGCGGATGGCGAAGCGGACGCGGGCCATGGCCTGCGCCTCGGCCAGAAGGGCCGCCGGATCGGGCCGGTCGTGGACCAGATGGGCGGTCAGGGCGGTGTCGGTCGTCGACAGGCCCCAGACGTGCAGGTCGTGCACGGCGGTGACGCCCGGCAGGGACAGGAAGGCGGCGCGGATCGCCGCGACATCGACGCCGCGCGGGGCCGCGTCGAGCGCCAGATTGACCGAATCCTTGAGCAGACCCCAGGTGCCCCACAGGATCACCGCGACGATCACGATGCTGACGAGCGGGTCGATGATCGACCAGCCGGAGACCATGATCACCGCCCCGGCGACGACCACGCCGATCGAGACGGCGGCGTCGGCCATCATGTGGAGGTAAGCCCCGCGCGCGTTCAGGTCGCTGTGCTGGTCGCGCATGAACAGCAGGGCCGTGCCCAGGTTGATGACGAAGCCGACGGCGGCGACGCCCATGATCAGCCCCGACATCACCGGCGCGGGCTCGGCGAGGCGGCGCACCGCCTCGAAGGCGATGGCCCCGCAGGCGAAGATCAGCAGCAGGGCGTTGGCCAGGGCGGCCAGCACGGTGGCCTTGCCGTAGCCATAGGTGTTCTGCGAGCCGCTGGCCCGGCGGGCCAGCCAGGCCGCGCCGCCGGCCATGGCCAGGCCCAGGACGTCCGACAGATTGTGCCCGGCGTCGGCCATCAGGGCGGTGGAGCCGCTGAAGATGCCGGCTCCGAATTCGATGCCGACGAAGGCCAGGTTGACGATCAGGCCGACGGCGTAGCGCCAGTCGCCGGTGTCGACGGGGCCGTGATGATGACCGTGCGCATGGCCATGACCGCCATGGTCGTGGCTGTGTCCGTGATCGTGGGCATGTCCGTGGTCGTGCGCCATGCGGCTATCCTTAGTGTTGGCGCAGGACCACGAGAAGCCCGATCAGGATCAGGGCGAGGCCGAGGACCACGCCTTCGTAGCGGGCCCATCGTTCCAGCCGCAGCACGGACCAACCCGCGCGGGCCAGGACGGTGAACAGCGACATGCCCAGGACGGTGCCCGCCGCGAAGGCGAGGGTCAGGGCGCCCAGGACCAGCGGCCCCTGGGTGGCCTGGGACAGATAGATGGGCAACAGCACCTCGCCGGGCGATATCGCCATCATGGCGACCAGGCCCCAGAAGGCGGCGGCGTGCGAGACCGTGGGTTCGGACAGGGCCAGCGAGGGGCCGCCGGCCATGATCGCCGGGCGCAGCAGGGCGCGGCCCAGGTAGAAGGCCCCGAACAGGAACAACAGGACGGCGGACAGGCTGGGCAGCAGGCCGGAGATCCATTGGTCCATGGCCAGGCCGGCGGCGACGATCAGCCCCCCGGCGACGGCGGTCGAGGCGATATGGGCGAGGCCGGCCGCGGCCACGACGCCGAGCACCCGGGGCAGGCTCCAGCGCTGGCCGCGACCCACGAGGACGAAGGGCAGCCAATGGGTCGGCAGGGCCGCGTGCAGGAAGGCCGTGGCGAAGCCCGCCCCCAGCAGGGACAGCAGGACAGGTTGCTGGAGATCGGCCGGCGTCATCCCGGCCCTGTAGCGTGTTACTTTATAACAGTCGAGCGCGAATTCGTCGGCCGGACCGCCGGATCAGAACAGCCAGCCGTCGTGATCGTGCAGCCGGCCGAGATCGTCGGTTTCGCCGGAGAAGCCGCCGTCCGGGCGGAGGGTCAGCATGTGGGTCGGGAAGCCCTGGCTGATGTCGAATTCCACGGTCAGCAGGCCTTCGAGCGCGTCCTCGTCGCCCGGAAGGACGAGCGGCAGGTGGGCGTCCTTACCGAGGAGGAAGTCGTCCTCGCCCAGACCGGGAAGGATGTGCGGCTGATCGGCGTCCTTGCCGGAGAGGGCGTCGTCCTCGACCTCGCCCGGCAGGACCTGCGCGTCAGCCGTCCCTTTCGTCGCCCCCGGCGCCGGCGCACCGTCGGCGGGGACCAGGGCGAACACCGATCCGTCGGAGAAGCGCAGCTGGGCGATGTCGAGCAGAAGATCGGCGCCGTCACGGTCCGCGACCGTGTCGGTGACGCCCCAGGCCCCCCCGCCCAGGTCCTCGATCAGATAGTCGGCGAACACTCCGGCCAGAACGACCGTGTCGAAACCCGGCCCGCCGCAACCGCAACTGCTGGAGCCGACGAGGACGTCGTCGCCCTGGCCGCCGGTCAGGACGTCGTCGCCCTCGCCCCCGTAGATGAAGTTGTCGAGGGCGTTGCCCGTGCCAACGAAGTCGCCGACGCCGTCGAAGGCCAGCTCCTCGAAATTGGCCCGCAGGGTGTAGCGGTTCAGGGTGGTGGCGACGCTGTCGAAACCCTCGTCGGCGAACTCGATCAGGGTGTCGTTGGCCTCGACGTAATACATGTCGTCGCCGAGCCCGCCCTGCAGCTGGTTGGGCGCGCCGGCGCCGCCTTCGAGATAGTCGTCGCCCTCGAGGCCGACGAGATAGTCGGCGCCGTCGAGGCCGTAGAGGAAATTGTCCTCGCCGCTGCCGACCAGAACGTCGTTGTTGAGGCTGCCGTTCACGTCCTCGATCGAGATCAGGGTGTCGGTCCCGCCCTCGCCGTCGGAGGCCCGGCCGATGTTGAGCTTGACGACGACGCCCGCGGTCGCGTCGCTGTAGTCGACCAGGTCGAAGCCGCCGCCGCCGCGCAGGGTGTCGTTTCCTCCGCGCCCGACGAGAACGTCCGAGCCGTCCCCGCCATCCAGCACATTGTCGCCGGCGGACCCGTAGAGCGTGTCGTCGAAGCCGGAGCCCCGCAGGTTCTCGATGTTGGTCAGGGTGTCGGTCCCGCCGTCGCCGTCGTCGGAAGCCGTGCCGTCCAGGAAGGCGCTGACGCCCCCGGCGGCGAGGCTGTAGTCCGCCGTATCGACGCCGTCCCCGCCGTCGAGCGTGTCGTCGCCGCCGCGGCCGGACAGGGTGTCGTCGCCGGTCGCGCCGGTGATGGCGTTGTCCCCGTCGTTGCCGACGCCGGTGAAGGCGCCCGCGCCGACATAGGTCAGCTCCTCCAGGTTGGCGGCGAGCACCAGCCGCGCCTGCGTCGTGAAGACCCGGTCGTGGCCCTCGCCGGCGAACTCCACGAGCGTGTCGTTGGCGTCGACGTGATAGTCGTCGTCGCCGAGGCCGCCCTGCAGCTGGTTGGCCGCGCCCGAGCCGCCGACCAGGACATCGTTTCCGCCCAGGCCGATCAGATAGTCCTGGCCGGCCCCGCCGCTGAGGGTGTTGGCGCCCGCCGCCCCGACCAGGGTGTCGTTGAAGGCCGAGCCCTCGATGTTCTCGAAACCGCTCAGGGTGTCGGAGCCGCCGTCGCCGTCGTTGGACACGAGGCCGGTGTTGAGGCGGGCGATGACGCCCGCTGCGGCTCCGCTGTAGTCGACGGTGTCGACTCCGGCGCCGCCGCCGAGGGTGTCGTTGCCGGCGCCGCCGCTGACCGTGTCGTCGCCGTCGCCGCCGTCCAGCACATTTGCGCCGCTGTCGCCGGTGACGGTGTCGTCCGTGTCCTCGCCGATGATGGTGATGGTCACCGTCGCCGTACCGCCGCCCACGAGGGTGTAGGTGAAGCTGTCGGTGACGGGAACGCCGCCCGAGCCGGGGGCCGGCGCGTCGGCGAAGGCGCCGTTGGGGTCGTAGGTGTAGGTTCCGTCGGCGTTGAGGGTCAGCAGGGCCCCGGAGGCGAGGGTGATCTGCACGCCCACGTCGCCCGGGGCCCCGTTGACCGCCTCGACCGCGAGGGCGGGACCGTCGGGATCGCTGTCGTTGGCGAAAACCGTGCCGGACAGCGTGCCGGCTTCCGCCACCGTGTCCGTGTCGTCGACGGCGACCGCCGCGTCCTCGACGGCAGTGATGCTGGTTCCGAGCGTCACGGTACTGTTGGTATAGCGGGTCGTTCCGCCCGATCCGGTCAGGCTCGAGTCCAGCCGCGTGCCGGTCGTCACAGCGCCCGCCGAGTCGTCGACCAGCAGGACGACGATCGATCCCGGCGTCCCGCTGTAGTCGGCCGCGGGCACGAACCGCAGGGAATCCGAGGCCGAGACCAGATAGGTGTTGGTCGGGCTCAGGGCCGGAAGGTCGGACCAGGCGCCGCCGGTGAACACCTGCCACACGCCCTGGGAAGCGTTGGCGTTGTTGATGCCGATCATGATCCCGGCGAAGCTGTCGCCGTCGACGTCGCTGAAATGGCTTCCGAACAGGGTCGAGACGGTGGCGCCGGCCGGGTTGGCTACGTCCTCGTTCTCGGCCGCCAGGGTGACGGTCGTGCCGTTGATGACGGTGGGCGCGTCGTTCACGCCCGATACGCCGACCGTCACGGTCTGGGTCGTGCTCGTGCCGCCCGCGCCGTCCGTCAGGACGACGGTCACCGTCCGGGTCGACGTATCCGGCGCCTCGGAGGTGTTGTTGTACTGCAGCGCCCGGACCAGCGCCTGGGTCGCCGCGGGCGTGGCGTCGGGGTCGAGGGTGATGACCAGGTCCGCGCCGGAGGTCCCGCCGGTGAAGGTCGCGATCTGGACGCCCTGGTAGCTGATCGCTGAACCCGAGACGCCGATCTGGCCCGCGCCCGCGCCGATGTTGGCGACGCTGAGGACGTCCTGGGCCGCGACCTCGTTGGCCGTGACCGAGACCGTCAGCGTCCCGCCGTTGAAACTGGACTGTTCGCTGTCAGCCACCGTGGCGTTGCCGCCGACGTCGAGCCGGACGGCCGTGCCTTCGGTGAATGAGGGGGCGTCCCCGTTCAGGTTGGTGAAGGTCGGGGCGGTGTTCGAGGCGGCCGTCGTGAAGTTCAGCGTGATCGCATCGTCGATGCCGGCGAAGATGGATCCGTCGGCGTCGACCCAGGTCCCGCCGTCGATCATCACATAGTAGTTGGTCACGCCCGCGAGGGTGACGCTCGGATCAATCGTCCACGTCGTCCCGGAGCCGGTCACCTGGGCCGAGCCGACGCTGATGGTCTCGATCAGGACGCCGTCGCCCCGGTAGATGTAGATGTTGCCCGAGCCCTTGGAGACGCTCTCGTCGAAGGTCAGGGTGATGTTGGCGCCAACCCCCACGCCCGTGCCGTTGTCGGCCGGCGTTGTGCTGGCGATCGAGGGCGGCGAACCGCTGGCGTAGTAGACCTCGCCCTGGGTGCCGTTGGTGGTGATGATGAGGTCGTCGTCGCCGTCGCCGTCGATGTCGCCGACCAGCGAGTTCGAACCGTTGTGGTTGAGCAGGGTCACGCCGGCGAAGGGCGAGGACGCCTGGCTGAGAATGGTGAAGGTGCCGTCGCCGTTGGACCGGGCGTATTGCCAGACCGAACCGTCACCGGCGGTCTGGTAGAGGATGTCGTCGTCGCCATCACTGTCGAAGTCGCCCACCGCGACCCGGGTGGCCGCCGCGGGGGCCGGGAAGGTGGCGGACGACTGCGAGCTGAAGCTGCCGCCGCCGTCGTTCTGGTAATAGCTGCCGGTCGTGCTGGCGGCGGCGGCCCAGATGTCGATATCGCCGTCGCCGTCGAAATCACCCGCGTAGTGCGTGCCGCCGACGTTGTCGGGAATGGCGCCGACGCCGGAGAAGGGCGAGGCCGCCTGGGTCATCAGCGTATAGGTGCCGTCCCCGTTCGACTCGGCATACTGGAAGGCCGTGCCGTTGCCGACCGTCTGGTACAGCATGTCGGCGTCGCCATCGTTGTCGAAGTCGCCCATGACCACGCGGCTGGAGGCGCCGGGCTGTGGGAAGGTCGCGGACGACTGGCTGCTGAACGCGCCGCCGTCGTTGCGGAAATAGCTGCCTGTTCCGGCGCCCGTCGTCTGGCCAGCCCACAGATCCATATCGCCGTCGCCGTCGATGTCGCCGACGTGGAAATTGGCGCCGTTGTGATCGGGGATGGTCAGACCCGCGAACGGCGAACTCCCGAGCGCCTGGATGGTGTAGGTGCCGTCGCCGTTGGATCGCGCGTACTGGAAGGCCGTTCCGTTGGCCCCCGTCTGGTAGAGGATGTCCATATCCCCGTCGCCATCGGCGTCGATCATGGTCATCCGGCCGCCGGCCGCGGGTTGCGGAAAGGTCGTGGTCGATTCTTCGGTGAAGCTGATGGCCATGATGGAATTCCCCCGACGCATGGCGCGACCGGACCCGTGGCGCCGTTCAAATTCGTAGTTTCATAGACATTAACCGCGCGCGATGCGCAACTGACAGTGCCTGACAGGCGACTTTCATTATCCTCGGTTGCGTTTCCGCGGCGCCCCCGTCCCAACAGGCGCACCATCGGTCTGCCGAGGGCCGGCGCCGGCTCGTGAAACCCGGCGGAAGTCGGCATTATTTCCCCGCCCGCGTTGACTCGGCGACCCCCTTCCGTATATGTCGCCGCTCTTCGCCCGAGGGGGACCCCCGTCGGGCTTATTCTTTTTGCGTTTCGCTGAGGCTTCAACATGTACGCGGTGATCAAGACCGGCGGCAAGCAGTACCGGGTTCAACCGGGCGACGTCATCGTGGTCGAGAAGCTCGACGGCGAGGCCGGCTCCAGCGTGTCGTTCGGCGACGTGCTGATGCTGGGCGGCGACAAGGGCATCACCCTCGGCGCCCCGATGATCGCCGGCGCGACCGTCGCCGCGACGCTGGTCGAAACCCGCAAGGGCGAGAAGATCAAGATCTTCAAGAAGATCCGCCGTCAGGGCTATCGCCGCACCAACGGCCATCGCCAGATGGAATCGGTTCTGCGCATCACCGGCATCGAAGGCGCCGGCGAGAAGGCCAAGTGGGACGGCGAAGCCTCGCTGATGACCAAGGCCGAAATGAACCTGCGCGCCCGCGGCCTGGCCCCGCGCGTCGAAGAGACCGAAGCCAAGCCGGCCAAGAAGGCCGCCGCGCCGAAGCCCGCCAAGGCTGAAGCCGCCCCGGCCGCCGAGAAGCCCGCCGCCAAGAAGGCTGCGGCTCCGAAAGCCGCCGCCAAGACCGAAACCAAAGCTGCTCCCGCCAAGAAGGCCCCCGCCAAGAAGGCGGACAAGGCCGGCGACGAAGCGTAATATTCAGACGAGAACGGGAGCAGACCTATGGCTCACAAGAAATCCGGTGGTTCGTCGCGCAACGGTCGCGACTCCGAGTCGAAACGCCTCGGCGTGAAGAAGTTCGGCGGCGAGCGCGTGCTGGCCGGCAACATCCTCGTGCGTCAGCGCGGCACCACCTTCCACCCGGGTGAGAACGTCGGCCTCGGCCGCGACCACACCCTGTTCGCCACCGTGCACGGCGCCGTGAAGTTCACCAAGAAGGCGAACGGTCGATGCTACGTGTCGATTCTTCCGGCCACCGAACAGGCCATGGCCGCCGAGTAGCGCGAACGGAACATCTCCCGGATCGCGCAAGGCTCAAGAGCCGCGATCCGGACCAGGGAAATCATTTCCGCGGGGAGTCTGGATCACCAGGCTCCCCGTTTTCGTTTCCCCGCCTCGAAGCCGTCCGAGCCCTCCAAGGAGGCGGCGCGAAGACCGAGGCCGTGCCATGTGCGTGATCGAACCCTCCCCTGTCGTCGAGACGCGGCGCCTGGCCCTGCGCGCGCCGGGCGCCCAGGACATCAGCCGCCTGACCAGCCTCGCCAACGACCCGGACATCGCCCGCATGACCCTGCGGATGCCGCACCCCTATACGACGGAGGACGCCGAGGCCTTCGTGCTGGCCGTGGCGGGGCAGGATCCCGCCCGGGCCGCGACCTTTCTGATCGAGCACGAGGACCACGGCCCCGTCGGCGTCATCGGCCTGTTCGAGGACAGCGATCCGGCGCCCGAGGTCGGCTACTGGATCGGGCGGCCGTTCTGGGGGCGCGGCTATGCGACCGAAGCGCTGCAGGGCGCGCTGGTCTGGGCGGCGAAGCGCTGGCGCCGGCGCGCGCTGGTGGCCGGGCATTTCACCGACAATCCGGCGTCAGGCCGGGTGCTGGAGAAGGCCGGCTTCCTCTACACCGGCGAGGTGCGGCACGGCTTCAGCAAGGCGCGGGCCGGCGAGGCCCGGACCCGGCGGATGGTCTGGCTGGCGTAGTTGAAGGGGGGCGCTATCGCTCGCCGCGCGGCGGCTCGCTGCTTGAGCGCGGAGTTGGGCCGGGCCGGGACGTCGAGGCGTGTAAGCGGCCCGGGCTCAGGCAGCGAGCGACCGCGTCGCGAGCGGTAGCCCCCTAGCCAAACAGGGTCGGGCCGAAGATGGCCGCCATGGCGACGGCGCCGGCGGCCACGGCCACGACCGCGCCGGCGATGAAGGCCGCCCAGGTGCGCGCCGCGCGCTGACGGCGCAGACCGCTGGTCTTGACCGACCTGACCATGACGCCGGGCTTGGGTCCGAAGACTTCCGAACCGGAAATGTTGTGCTGGGACATGAACGCGCTCCCTGATCCACCGCCCCTTGCGGGTCAGGAGCACCGAAGCGGTGCGGACAAGGCGAAACAATGGCGAACGCCGCTAACCCACCGATCCGTGATCGAATGAACAGTGTTGGGCGCGCTATCGCTCGCGACGCGGTCGCTCGCTACTTGAGCGCGCCTGCGACTCCCGCCCTAGCCGCAGAAGATCAGGCGGCCGCTGTACGCGCGATAGTAGCCGCTGCGCGCATCATAGGAGCGGTAGCGGGCGCGGCACCAGTCGACCCGGCCGGGGTCGCGGCCGCCGTCATGGGCCGCTCCGCCATAGCCGCCGTAGCCGCCGCCCGGATAGACCAGATCGGGCCGCCCGTAGGCGCCGTGATACGCCGTGCCGGCGGAGCCGTGGCCGTAGCCCTGCCCATAGCCATAGCCGTAGCCGTAGCCGCGCCGGCGGGTCGAATACCGGCCGTCGCGCCCGTAACCGTAATCCCAGGCCTGTCCGTAACGGCCGTCGTTGCCCCCGTATCCGGCCAGGGCGCGGTAGTCGCGCCGCGCCTGCGGGCTGACGCGATGGCGCTGATCCCGCCAGCGGGCGCCGCAATCCGTGCGATTGGCGTCCCAGAAGGCGTCGCAACGATAGTCGCCCGGCCGGTCGAGCTGGCTGCGCCAGTCGAACGCCGAGGGCGCCGCGTTGGAGCCGCCGCGCTGCCAGCCGTGGCCGCTATTGTGCCCCCAGGACTGGGCCGCGGCGGGGGCGGCCGCCAGCGTCAGTCCGGCGGCGAGAATCAGGACGGACCGGATCGGGCCAGACCGGATCGGGAATGGGCGACGCATGGTTAATCCTCCAGAGCGGCCCGGTACGCGGCCTGAAAAGACGAACAGGCGGGACGCTACAGGGTGACGGAGACCCGGCCGCTGCGGGTGACGACATGGCGCATCAGAACGACGCGATCGTCGCCGCCGGCGCTGACCGGGGCGATGATGAACCAGCCGCCGTCCGGCAGGCCGGAGAAGTTGAAGCGGCCGTCTTCGCAGGTCGTCGAGCGGACGTAGGAACGGTAGTCGGCGCTGGGATCGGCGACCGTGCGGGCCCGGACGATGGCTTCGGGCACCGCCGCCCGGTCGGTGGAGCCGTACAGGGTGCGGATGCGGGCGCGGGTGTAGGGCGTGTCCGGGGTCAGGCCGACCGAGCCGGTGCAGTCGAAGGTCCGTCCGTTGCGGCGGTAGTCGATCCGGCCGTCGATCGAGGCGCTGCCCGAACGGGTCGACCAGGCGAAGTCGTCGGCGCGGAACACCCCGGGCGCCGGGCCCGAGCGCGGGCCGGGTCCGAAGCCGCCATCCATCGGCACGGTCTCGCAGGCCGCCAGCGCGCCGCCGAGGACGAGGGCGGCGATCAGCGGAACGATGGGCTTGGAAGGGGTCATCGGGGCAGACATGGGCTCTCTCCGTCCAGGGTGCGGGTCGAACGTCCTGATGAGACGCTGAACGCCACGGCAAGGTCAAGGTTGCGACGCCCCGGACGGTGGTCCAAAACCTCGCGGCAACCCGGCGCAAGACCGGGTATAGGGAAGCCCATGACAGTCACGTTTGACGACATTCTGGCGGCGCGGGAGCGGATCGCCGGCCAGGTCGATCGCACCCCCGTGCGCCATTCCCGCAAGCTGTCGCTGCTGACGGGCGCCGAGGTCTGGATCAAGTTCGACAATCTGCATTTCACGGGCAGTTTCAAGGAGCGCGGCGCCCTGAACCGGTTGCTGCAGCTGACCCCGGACGAGCGCCGGCGCGGCGTCGTCGCGGCCTCGGCGGGCAATCACGCCCAGGCCCTCGCCTACCACGGCGCCCGGCTGGGCATACCGGTGACCATCGTGATGCCCGAGGGCACCCCGTTCGTGAAGGCCGACGGCACCCGGGCCCATGGCGCGACGGTCGTCATCAAGGGCGCGGATTTTTCCGGCTCGACCACAGAGGCGCATCGCTTCCGTGACGAAGAAGGCATGGTCTTCATTTCCGCCTTCGACGACGCCGGGATCGTGGCCGGCCAGGGCGTCTGCGGCCTGGAGTTCATGGAGGACGCGCCGGACCTGGACGTGCTGATCGTCCCGATCGGCGGGGGCGGCCTGATCGCGGGCACGGCCATCGCGGCGAAGGGACTGAAGCCGTCGATCCGCATCTTCGGCGTGGAGGCGGCCATGTACCCGTCCTTCTCGGCCAGGCGCCGGGGCGAGACCCCGAAATGCGGCGGCCAGACCATCGCCGAGGGGATCGCCATCAAGGCCGTCGGCGACATTCCCTTCGCCCTCGCCGATCCGCTGGTCGAGGAGGTGCTGGTCGTCGACGAGGCCGATTTCGAAAAGGGCGTCGCCTTCCTCGCCACGCTGGAGAAGACCGTCGCGGAAGGCGCGGGGGCCGGCGGTCTGGCGGCGATGCTGGCCTATCCGGAGACGTTCCGCGGCCTGAAGGTCGGCATCGAACTGACCGGCGGCAATATCGATTCCCGCATGCTGGCCGTGGTCCTGAACCGCGAGCTGGTGCGCGAGAAGCGGCTGGTCGTCTACCGCATCCTCGGCGACGACCGGCCGGGCATGCTGTCGAAGATGAGCGCGGTGATCGGCGGCCTCGGCGGCAATATCATCGACGTGGTGCACAACCGGCTGGCGCTGGATGTGCCCGCCAAGGGGGCCGAATTCGACATCATGGTCGAGACCCGGGGCGAGGCCCACGCCGACGAGATCAGACACGGACTGGAAGAGGCGGGCTATGAATTACGGATGGGCTAGGACGGCGGCGGTCATCGCCATGGCGGCGACGCTGGCGGCGTGCGGCCGCGAGGCGGCGCCCGGCGTCGATGCGGACGCGGCCGCCAACCTGCGCGCGGCGGAATTCTTCCTGGAGTCCAACGCCAAGGCGGACGGCGTCCGGACCCTGCCGTCGGGCGTGCAATACAAGGTGCTGCAGGCGGGGCCGCCCGGGGGCGAGCGCCCCGACGGCAACGATCTGGTGCGCGTCGACTACGAGGGCTCGCTGACCGACGGGACCGTGTTCGACAGTTCGTTCGAGCGCGGCGCGCCGGCGGTCTTCACCATCGAGGAGGGCATCTCGGGCTCGATCATCCCGGGGATGCGCGACGCGCTTCAGCACATGACGGTCGGGGACGAGTGGCTGGTCTACATCTCCCCGGAGCTGGGCTATGGCGAGGACAGCGCCGGCGAGATCCCGCCCAACAGCGTGCTGATCTTCCGTCTGAAACTGCTCGAGGTGGCGGCGACGCCGGGGGGCTCGCGGGCCCTGGCCACGGCCAACGGCTGACCCCGGACGCCGGCCTCAGTCGACCGCGGGCGGGGCCGGCATCAGGTCGCCGAACGGAGCGGCGTCCTCCAAAGCGCGACGGAACGACGGGCGGGCCATCAACCGGCCGTGCCAGGCCTTGAGCCGCGGCCGCTCGCCGAACGGGACCAGCCGACGCGCATAGGTCAGGATCGGCGCGGCGGCGCAGTCGGCCAGGGTGAAGGTCTCGCCCGCGCCCCAGGTCCGGCCGTCGCCGAGACGGCGCTCCAGCAGGTCCCAGGCGGTCCCGATCTCGTTCGCATCCAGCGCCATGACCGCCTCCGGCGGCGGCGGCCCGGCGCGGCCGAGCCGGTGGAAGATGATCCGGTTCATCGGCCCGCCGACATAGGTGTCGACGATGCGGTCGACCCAGCGGGCTTCCAGCGCCGCCTCCGGTTCGGTCGGGATCAGCCGTCCGCCGCCGGCCGCCCGGTCCAGATATTCGATGACGATGCTGGACTCGTGGACGGTCCGCTCCGCCGCCGTGTCGATCAGCACCGGCATCTTGGCGAAGGGCGACAGCGCCCGAAAGGCGGCCATGACCGCCTCGTCGGCGAAGTCGACCAGCTTCGGCTCGAACGGCAGCCCCAGTTCGTAGAGGGCGACGAGGGCCTTCTGGCCGTAGGCCGAATAGGGGTGGGACCAGAGGATCAGCGACATGGTCAGGCGGTCTCCCGTTGCGACGCCAGCCACCGGGCCAGCTGGTCCATTCCAAAGGCCGTGCCTTCCTCGCGCTCGGCCCAGCCGTCCTCGCCGAAATAGACGCCCTGCTCGTTGAAGATCAGGCGCGCGCCCGGCCCGTCGGGCAGAACCTCGAGCGAGGCGATCGAGGCGGACAATTTCCGCCCGCCGACATGCATGACGAAAGCGAAGACGAACCGGCGCCCCTCGACAATGTCGAGATAGGTCCCCTCGAACAGGTGTTCGGCGCCGTCCTCGCCGCCGCCGCGGCTGATCTCCCGCCCGCCGATGCGGAAATCGAGCTGCTCGATCACCGGGGCGGCGACCTCCTCGCAGCCCATCCAGCGCTGTTTGGCCTCGCGGTCCGCGAAGGCGCGGAACACCCGCTCCGGGGCGGCGTCGTAGCGGCGCTCGATGGTGAAGGCGCCGAAGAAGAGACGGTCGCCGGTCATCACGAATGCTCCGCCAGGTCCCGGGCGAGGCCCTCCAGCATCTCGCGGCAGCCGTGCTCGCGCATGGCGATGTGGTCGCCGCTCTCCAGGAAGGCTCCCTGCTCCGTGTAGATCAGGCGCGTCCCGCCTCCGTCCGCGACGAGTTCGGTGGTGGCGAGCGAGGCGGAGTTCCGCACACGACCCTCGGGCGTCTCGCGGCCCATGACATAGGAAAGGACGATCCGGCGCTCGGGAACGATGTCCAGATGCTCGGTCTCGTTGAACCAGACGTCGTTGGTCTCATCGCCATGGCGGAACCGTCCGCCGGAGCGGCCGCCGACACGGAAGTCGTGGGTCCACTCATGGATGGTGAAATCCTTGCCCTCGACGAACCAGCGGCGAAAGGCGACCGGATCGGAATAGGCGTGGAACACGCGCGCGGGCGAGGCGTCGTAGCGGCGCTCGATCGTGAAGGTCCCGTGGGCCACCCGGGGCAGGCGGGGCATGGTCATTTCGGTGTCTCCTCTTGGGGCCTGGTTTCGTCCAGGAAGGCGCCGAGCCGGTCGAGGCTGCGCTCGACGGACCGGCGGCGGTCGTTGATCCAGCGTTCGGCGGCGCTGAGCGCCTGGGGGTCGACCCGGCAGGTGCGGACGCGGCCGACCTTCTCGGTGGCCACCAGTCCGGAGGCCTCGAGAATCTTCAGGTGCTGCACCACCGCCGACATCGACATCGGCAGGGGCGCGGCCAGCTCGCTGACCGTCGCGGGGCCGGCGGACAGGCGTTCGACCATCCGTCTGCGGGTCGGATCGGACAGGGCCTGAAAGGCCAGGTCGAGGGGCTGTTGATACTGAAGCATTCACTTAAGTATCATGAGGCAGGCGGCGCTCGCAACCCCCCGAAGGCAACCCCTCGTTAATCGGCGCGGCGCACCCTCCCTGCTGACCATCCTCGGAGCGACGCGATGTCGACCATCCAGACCTCCACCTACCGGCGTCAGCGGGATCATTTCGAGCCGCAGGACGCCGATCCGCAGGAACAGCGCCGGCTGCGCGGCCTGCTGGAGCAGATCGACTATTCGGCCTTCGTGGCCAATCGCGAGGTGATCGCCGCCGCCCTGCCCGGCCTCGACGCCGCGGTGTTCCAGCGGCTGGCGGTGCAGACCGCCTCGGCCCGCGCCAAATGGGTCGCGGAGGCGCTGCGCCAGAGCGAGTCCGGCGCGCCCTCGACCCCTGACCAGATCGCCCGGCTGACTTCGGCCCGCACGGCCTACGAGGAATTGGCCGAGGCCTATGAAGGTCTGCGCCGCATGGTCGAGCGCGGCTATCTGAGCCTGAAGACGGCCTAGTCAGCTTCCAGCGGCTGGGGCCGGGTCGCGATCGGGGCGTCCGGGTCCGTGGGCGGGCGCTCGGCCGTGGTCGGCGGCGGGCCCGCGGGGGCGGCCGGAACGATCTCGATGCGAGGCTCGACCGGGGGCGGCGGCGGCTCAGGCGTGACGACGGGCGTCGCGGTCGACGGAGCCGGCCGGCTCTCGGGCGGCGGGGCGGTCGGGGCGGAACGCTCGGGCGTCGCCGGCGCGGGTCGGGCCTCGGCGGGCGCGGACGATGCCGGCGACGACGGACTGTCCGAAACCGGCGCAGCCTCGACCGGCGGCGGGCCTTCGAGAACGGCCGGAGCCGGCGCGGCGTCGGCCGGCAGCGCCGTGGCGGGGACGCTCTCTGTCGGAGCCGGGGCCGGGCGGGTCAGCATCCATCCGCCGACGGCGACCGCGCCGATCACCACGGCGGCGACGCCCGCGTAGAGCGGCGCGCGGCCGGAGCGGCGAGACTGGCCGGACGTCGACGCCAGGGCCGGGCTGACCGTCGGGGCCGGTTCGAGCCGCGCCGCGACGGGTTCGCGCCGGTGTTCGGGCCGGGGCTCGGACGCCGGCTCCGCCGACGGCAGCGGGCGCACGGTGAGGTCGGGCTGAACGGCGGACGCCCTGGCCGCTGCGGGGCGGACCGGGGCCTCGGCGAAGGCCGCGGGCTCCGGAGACCGTGTCGGTTGGGGCGCAGCCTCGGGCGCGGGCCGGGGCGCGGGGGCCGCCTGCGGGATCATGGATCCGCTCAGGATGCCGGGGGTCGAGGGCCGCGCCGGCCGCGCGGCCGGGCGCGGCGGCTCGGGCAGGGGCGGCAGGCGCTCGCCCTTCGGCAGGGGTCCCGCCCGGAACACGGTCGCCGGCGGCCGGCCCCAGGTCACGGGGCGGCGGGCGAAGGGGGCTGGAGAACCGTTGTCGGGCTGGTCGTCGGTGGACATGAACTCTCCCGCGCCGTCGGGGGCGCGCTTCAGAAACGCGAAGACCGGGTCAGAGTGCGGACCGATCTGGCCCGTTTCGTGACGGGCGGGGCGCGCCTAGTTCTTCAACCGGTAGCCGGTCCGGAAGATCCAGCCGACGATCGCCAGACAGATCAGCAGGAAGCCCAGGGTCGCCGCCAGGCTGACCCCGATCCCCACGTCGCCGCTGCCGTAGAAGGTCCAGCGGAAGCCGGAGATCAGATAGACCAGCGGATTGAACAGGGTCACCGTCCGCCACGCCTCGGGCAGCATGTCGATCGAATAGAAGGACCCGCCGAGGAAGGTCAGGGGGGTGACCACCAGCATCGGGATCATCTGCAGCTGCTCGAAGCCGTTGGCCCAGATGCCGATGATGAAGCCGAACAGGCTGAAGGTGGTCGAGATCAGGATCAGGAAGGCCAGCATCTCGACCGGGTGCAGGATCTGCAGCGGGACGAAGAAGGCCGCGGTGGCGAGGATGATCAGGCCCAGCACGGCCGACTTGGTCGCCGCCGCCCCGACATAGGCGATGACGATCTCGAGCGGCGACACCGGGGCCGACAGCAGCTCGTAGATGGTGCCGGTGAATTTCGGGAAGTAGATGCCGAACGAGGCGTTGAAGATCGACTGGGTGAACAGGCTGAGCATGATCAGGCCCGGGACGATGAAGGCGCCGTAGGGCACGCCGTCGATCTCGGTCATGCGGCTGCCGATGGCCGAGCCGAAGACCACGAAATACAGCGAGGTGGTGATCACCGGCGTGACCAGCGACTGCCAGATGGTGCGCAGGGCGCGGGCCATTTCGAAGCGGTAGATGGCCCAGACGCCGTAGCCGTTGAAGGTCAGACTGTTCATGCGGCCGCTCCCGTATCGCGGTGGACCAGGCTGACGAAGATGTCCTCGAGCGAACTCTGGCTGGTGTTCAGGTCCTTGAAGGCGATGCCGAGGTCGCTGAGCTTGCGCAGCAGCGACGGCACGCCGGTCTTCTCGAGGTTGGAATCGAAGACGTATTCCAGCTCGTGGCCGTCGTCGTTCAGGGTCACCTTCCATTCGGCCAGTTCGGGCGGCACGGAGTCCAGCGGGTCCTGCAGGTTGAGGGTCAGGGTCTTGCGGCCCAGCTTCTTCATCAGGGCGGCCTTCTCCTCGACGAGGATCAGCTCGCCCTTGAGGATGACGCCGACCCGGTCGGCCATCTCCTCGGCCTCCTCGATGTAGTGGGTGGTCAGGATGATGGTCACGCCCTGCTCGCGCAGCCGACGGACCAGGTTCCACATGTCGCGGCGCAGCTCGACGTCGACGCCGGCGGTGGGCTCGTCGAGGAACAGGATGTCGGGCTCGTGGCTCAGGGCCTTGGCGATCATCACCCGGCGCTTCATGCCGCCGGACAGGGTCATGATCCTGTCGTTGCGCTTCTCCCACAGGGACAGGTCGCGCAGCGTCTTCTCGATATGGCCGGGGTTCGGCGCCTTGCCGAACAGGCCGCGGCTGAAGGTCACCGTCGCCAGCACGGTCTCGAAGGCGTCGGTGGTCAGTTCCTGGGGCACCAGGCCGATCTTCGAGCGCGCCGCGCGATAGTCGGTCTGGATGTCGTGGCCGTCGGCGACGATCGTCCCGGTGGTCGGGGTGACGATGCCGCACACCACCGAGATCAGCGTCGTCTTGCCCGCGCCGTTGGGGCCGAGCAGGGCGAAGATCTCGCCCTTCCGGATGGTCAGATCGATCGGCTTGAGGGCCTGAAGCCCGGACTTGTAGGTCTTGGTCAGACCCTCGATGGAGATCACAGGCTGCATGCACGCCCTCCCTGAGCGCGCAGCAGATATGCGTCCGGACGCCGCACCTCAAGGCCGGCGACGGGACAGCGGAGCCATATTTCTCGCCGGGGGTTATGCTCGCCGTGCCGAACCCCGTCTCCCCGCTCCGTTCTCTCCTCGCCCGTCTGGGAGACGCGGGGCGAAGGCGATCGCCCCTGTTGCGCCGCGTCCCTCCCCTGCACGACCTGCTCGAACTGGCGGCCCGGGTCGGATATGGCGCGCGGGGTTTCGTCTACCTGTCCGTCGGCCTGCTGGTGCTGTTCGCGACGCTGGGGCTGATCGGCGACACGGTCGGGGTCAAGGGGGCGCTGGAGTGGCTGTCGCAGCGGCCGCTGGGGCGGGTGTGGATGCTGCTGATCGGCCTGGGTCTGGCGGCCTTCTTCGGCTGGCGCATGCTGCAGGCCGTCTTCGACGCCGATCACGAGGGGACCTCCCGGGACGGCCTCATGACCCGAATGAGCCAGCTGTTCAGCGGCCTGAGTTATGCGGCCCTCGCCTTCGCGGCCCTGGCCCTGTTCGCCGGGCCGCGGGCGGCGGATCCCTCGGAAGGCGTTGTGGAGAGCCGCGAGCGGGCCGCGATGCTGCTCGACCTCCCCTTCGGCCGGTGGCTGCTGGTCGGGGCCGGCCTGGCCATCTTCGGCATCGGCGTCGGCAATGTCGTCAAGGCGTGGCGCGAGGACTTCAGCGAATACCTCGACTGCTCGGTCCGGATGTGTCGACGGGTGACGCCCCTGGCCCGCGTCGGCCATGTGGCGCGGGGCCTGGCCTACCTTCCCCTGGCCGTGCTGGTGGTTCTGGCCGGCTGGCGGGCCAGGACGGCGGACGTGACCAGTTTCGGCGCGGCCCTGGAGGCGGTCGAGCGGCAAACGGCCGGAGAATGGATCGTCGGACTTATCGCCCTGGGCTTCGTCGCCTTCGGCGCCTTCTCCTTCATCGAGGCGCGCTTCCGCAGAATCCGTCCGCCGCGCGAGTTGAAGCCCCTGCCCTGATCCATCCACCTCCTCGCCCCGTATCAACGGGTCAGCAACGGGAGCGCCAGCATGATCCATCCAGTCCGGTCGTTGATCATCGCTCTCGCCCTGGGCGCCGCAGGATGCGTGACCGCGCCCCGTCCCTCCGAATATCGGGCGCCGGCCCCCGCCCGGGCGGTCGACATGGACCGGCTTTACACCGGCCGCTGGCTCGAGATCGCGCGCCTTCCGATGAAGCTGACCGACGGCTGCGTCGCCGGCGCCACCAACTATGTGATTGTCAGTCCAACGCGCGTGGACGTTCGCGACACCTGCCAGGACGGCAGTCCCGCAGGGCCCGAGAAGGCCATCAGCGCCAGGGGCGAGATCCTGGACCCGGGCGTCAATGCGAGACTGCGCGTCCGCTATTTCAGCGGTCTGGTGACGTGGGACTACTGGATCCTGGACTACGCCGAGGACTACAGCTGGTTCATCTCCGCGGACCCGACGTTCGACAAGCTGTGGATCTACACCCGCGAGGTTCCGGACGAGCGGGAGCGGCGCGCGCTCGTCGAGCGCGCGGAAGCGTTCGGCTATGATGTGAGCCGTCTGGAGTTTCCCGCGTTCTGACAGGGGCGATCTCGCCCCGGAGAGTCCTCATGTCCCGCCTCATTCCCGTTCTCGCGGCCGCCTCGCTGATCGGTCTGACCAGTTGCGATGGCGGCGCGGCGCTGGATCCCATGGCCGGGTTCGGTCCCGATCCGGTGCTGCCGGCGCCGCAGCGGTCGCTGATTCCCGTCGTCAACGTCGCCGAGGCGGTGGGCTGGCCCGAGGGCGTCACGCCGACGCCCGCGCCCGGCTTCCGGGTCCAGGCCTTCGCGGCCGGGCTGGACCATCCCCGCTGGCTGTACCGCCTGCCCAACGGCGACATTCTGGTGGCCGAGACCAACGCCCCGCCCAAGCCCGAGGGCAAGGAGGGCGGTCTGCGCGGCTTCTTCCAGGGCCTGTTCATGAAGAAGGCGGGGGCCCGGGCCCCGAGCGCCGACCGCATCAGCCTGCTGCGAGACGCCGACGGCGACGGCGTGGCCGAAACGAAGACCGCCTTCCTCGAGAACCTGACCTCGCCGTTCGGCATGGTTCTGGTCGGCGACACCCTTTACGTCGCCAACGCCGACGCCGTGGTCGCCTTCCCCTACCAGGCCGGCCAGACCGCGGTCACCGCCGCGCCGCGGCGGGTCGCCGACCTGCCGGCGGGCCGCAATCACCACTGGACCAAGAGCCTGGTGGCCAGCGCCGACGGATCGCGCCTGTACGTCGGCGTCGGCTCCAATTCGAACATCGGCGAGAACGGGCTGGAGGAGGAGGTCGACCGCGCCGCCATCCTTGAGATCGACCCGGCGACCGGCGCGCGCCGCATCTACGCCTCGGGCCTGCGCAACCCCGTCGGCATGGACTGGCAGCCCGACAGCGGGAAACTCTGGGTCGCGGTCAACGAGCGCGACGAGCTCGGCAATGACCTGGTCCCCGATTACATGACCTCGGTGACGCCGGGAGGCTTCTACGGCTGGCCGTGGAGCTACTACGGGCCGATCGTCGACGAACGCGTCGAACCCGCCAACCCCGGCATGGTGGCCCGCGCCCTGAAGCCGGACTACGCCCTGGGCGCCCACACCGCCTCGCTGGGCCTGACCTTCGGCGAGGGCGAACTGTTCCCCGCCCGCTACCGCGGCGGAGCCTTCGTCGGACAGCACGGCTCGTGGAACCGCAAGCCGCGCAACGGCTACCGGGTGATCTTCGTGCCCTTCGTCGGGGGCGTTCCGGCGGGCGGGCCGGAGGATATCCTGAGCGGATTCCTCAACGACCGGGATCAGGCCATGGGCCGTCCGGTGGGCGTCCAGTTCGACGGGCGCGGCGCCCTGCTGGTGGCCGACGACGTCGGCAATGTGATCTGGCGGGTTTCGCCTGCCGCCGCCCCGGCGCGGCCATAAGAAAGGGCCCCGGCGGATCGCTCCGTCGGGGCCCCTTCACGCCTCAGACCGGGATCAGGACTGGGGCTGGATCACGATCACCGGCGTCGGGGCCGGGGTGGGCGCCGGAGTCGCGGGCGCGGCCTCGGGCGTCGTGTTCAGGGTGGCGGTATAGGGCTGGGGCCCGGCGGGTTCGGCCGGCGCCTCACGGGTGGCCGGAGCCGGAGCCGTAGCGGGAGCGGTCCTGCGGGCGGCGACCGGAGCCGCGCGACGGGCCGGAGCCGGAGCGGCCCGGACGACGGGAGCCGGAACCGGCGTGACCTCGACGGTCGCGACGGCGGGGGTCTCCACCGGAGCGGCCTCGCTCACCAGCGGCTGGGGCGGCAGCACCGGGCCGGTGGCCGCCGGTTCGACCAGCGGGGCGGGCGCGACCTCGTCGCCCTGGCCCATCGCCAGGGCCAGCGCAGCGCCGCCGAGAACCAATACGCCGATCGGCGCCAGGATCATCCAGGTCTTCACGCCGCCCTTGCGGCCGCGGGTCGAACCGCGGGTGCGGGCGTAAACCGGCACATAGGGCTCGGAGCGGGCCTCTTCCATGTGCGTGTCATGGGGCATGGGCCGGTCATGGGGATAGGTTACGGTCATGTTCAGTCCTCCAATTCAGTGGGAACCGAACCCGCCTCGCAGATCGCAGTTCCCCAAAATCGGAGTAGCCTTGAAGAAACACGGTTGCCGACACAGTTCGGCCTGACCGAGTTCCGCTTTTCGCCCGTTTCGAATACTTTGCGGCGTTTCTGGACGCTAACCGTTACTGGCGCCCGGCCGTCAGAAGTTGTTGAGTTCCGAAATCGACAGGACCGCGGGGGCCGGATCGCCGCTCGAATAGGTGCCGACCCAGATTTCATAGCGTCCCGCGACGGACGCGAGGGTGATCAGCGGATTGTTGTCCTCGCCGGAGTCGTCGTCGCAGTACCATTCGCCATTGGGGCCATTGACGACCAGGGTGGTGTCCGCCTTCGACAGAACCGAGATCTTCAGATTCAGCGAGCCCTTGCCGCTCCAGTTCAGACGGAAGTCCGGCGCGCTGGTGATATAGCCCGAGCAGCCGCTGCCCGCGGCCGTGGCGCTGACGCTGCCGCCGGCGCGCAGGCTGACCAGATGGGGATCGGGCGTGAACCCCGGGGACAGGGTGATGTCGCCGTAGTTCGGATCGGCGTTGTAGTCCTGGGCCGAGGCCGCCCCGGCGATGGCCAGGGCGCAAGCCGTGGCGGCGATCAGAAGTCGCATGATTTCAAGTCCCCCGGGGCCTTCCGCGGCCGGGCGCCGCACACCCTGTTCGCCGATTAAGCCCAAGCTTGCGGCAATCTTCAAGCGCAGCTCCGGAATCGGCGCGGTGACGCGACGTCACCGCCGCATCGGCGCCACGCCTCCGGGCAAACCCGCGTTCGGCGCGTCACAAAGCCGATCCGGGATTCCCCTGCCGGTTGACCCGGACGGACGGCTTGTTCATCACCGTGGGGCGGGGGCTTCTTTCGACGGAGTGGATGGGACGATGGGGCTGGTGGCGAACATCCGACGCGACTTGCGGTTCGCGAAGGGACTGCGCCGACTGCTCAAGCGCATCAAGCCGATCGACCTCGACAGCGTCGATCTGGTCTGTGACGACTTCGAGGAGGCCGTCGACAAATTCCCGGATCACGTCGCCATCCAGGACGACCGGGTCACCCTGACCTATCGCGAGCTGGACGCCATGGCCAACCGGTTCGGCCACTGGGCCCAGAGCCGGCGGCTGAAGCGCGGCGACACCATCGCCCTGGTCATGCTGAACCGGGCCGAATACATCGCCGCCTGGCTGGGCTTCTCCAAGGTCGGCGTGGCGACGGCGCTGATCAACACCAATCTGACCGGCCACCCCCTCGCCCACTGCCTGGCGATCTCCAACGCCTCCCAGGTGGTCACCGACGCCGACTCCTGGCGCAGGGTCGAGGAGGCCCGCCCCTTCGCCGGCCGCAACCTGATGCTCTGGGTGCTGGGCCTCGCCGACGCCGACGAGGCGGACGAGCGCCGGGGTCTCGACAAGCCGGTGCGCGGCGGCTCCTCGGTGCGCCCGGCCCGTTCGGTGCGCTCGGGCCTGACCAACCGGGACACGGCGCTGTACATCTACACCTCGGGCACGACCGGCATGCCCAAGGCGGCCAAGGTCACCCACGCCCGGGCCCGCACCTATATGCGCGCCTTCGCGGGGGCCACCGCGGCCACGGACAAGGACGTCACCTACAACGTCCTTCCGCTCTACCACTCGACCGGCGGCCTCGTCGGCATCGGACCGGCCCTGCTGAACGGCGGCCGGCTGGTGCTGCGCAAACGCTTCTCGGCCTCGAATTTCTGGCCGGACGTCAAGGCCAGCGGCGCCACCCTGTTCGTCTATATCGGCGAGCTGTGCCGTTATCTGACCAACTGTCCCGAGAACCCGGACGAACGGTCGCACAAGCTGCGGCTGGCCTTCGGCAACGGCCTGCGGCCCGACGTCTGGACCGCGTTCCAGAAGCGGTTCGCCATCCCCGACATCCTCGAATTCTACGGCTCGACCGAGGGCAATGTCTCGCTGTTCAATTTCGACGGCAAGCCGGGCGCCATCGGACGCGCGCCGGGGTTCCTGAAGAAGCAGATCAATTTCCGTCTGGTGCGGTTCGATGTCGACACCGAGGAGCCGATGCGCGGCGCGGACGGCCTGTGCCAGCTGGCGAAGGCGGGCGAGGTCGGCGAAGCCATCGGCCGCATCGGCGACGACACCCGCCACGCCTTCTCCGGCTATGCCGACAAGGCCGCCTCCGAGAAGAAGATCCTGCGCGACGTCTTCGTGCGCGGGGACCGGTGGTTCCGCACCGGCGACCTGATGCGGCAGGACTCCGAGGGCTACGTCTATTTCATCGACCGGATCGGCGACACCTACCGATGGAAGGGCGAGAACGTCTCGACGGCGGAGGTCGAGCAGCGTCTGGCTGACGGGCCGGGGGTCAGGGAAGTGATCGCCTACGGGGTCCCCGTCCCCGGCCACGACGGCAAGGCCGGAATGGTCGCCCTGGTCGTCGACGGCAAATTCAGCGCCCGCGCCTTCGCCGACTGGGTCGAACAGGAACTGCCGGTCTTCGCCCAGCCGGTGTTCGTGCGGATCATCAAGGCCGCCGACACCACGGGCACCTTCAAATACCGCAAGATGGACCTCGTCGCCGACGGCTTCGATCCGGCGAAGATCGACGGGCCCGTCTATGTGCGCGGCGGCCGCAGCGGCTACACCAAATTGAGCGACACGGCCCTGCAGTCGATCCTGGACGGCGAGACCCGCCTCTAGTCGCCGGTCGCAACCGCCCCTTAATGATTAACGGCGATGGTTGACGCCTCTCGCGTCAGGATTCCCGGCCTTTCATGTTCCAGATCATCGGCATCGTCCTGCTGTTCGCCATGGTGTTCGGCAGCTACATCCTCGCGGGCGGCAAGATGGGGGTCATCCTCCACTCCCTGCCCTACGAGCTGATGGCCATCCTCGGCGCGGCCGTGGCGGCCTTCCTGATCGGCAACAGCGTCACCACCATCAAGGCCACCCTCGGCGGCTTCGGCAAGGTGTTCGCCGGGCCCAAGTGGAAGAAGCAGGACTATGTCGATCTGCTGTCGCTGCTGTTCCAGCTGACCAAGACGATGAAGTCCAAGGGCGTCATCGCCCTCGAAAGCCACATCGAAAAGCCGGCCGAGAGCCCGATCTTCCAGAAATACCCCAAGGTGCTGAAGGACCATTTCGCCACCGACTTCATCTGCGACACCCTGCGGATGATGACCATGAACCTCGAGGATCCGCACCAGATCGAGGACGCCATGGAGAAGCAGCTGGAGAAGCACCACCACGAAGGCCTGGCCGGCGCGCATGCGCTGCAGACCATGGCCGACGGCCTGCCCGCCCTGGGCATCGTCGCGGCCGTGCTGGGGGTCATCAAGACCATGGGCTCGATCACCGAGCCGCCGGAAATCCTCGGCGGCATGATCGGCGGCGCCCTGGTCGGCACCTTCCTGGGCGTCTTCCTGGCCTATGGCCTGGTTGGGCCGATGTCGGTCCGGCTGAAGGAAATCATCGACGGCGACGGCGCCTTCTACAAGATCATCCAGTCCGTCCTCGTCGCGCACCTGCACGGCAATGCGGCGCAGATTTCGGTCGAGATCGGCCGCGGCGACATCCCCTCCTCGGCCCAGCCCTCCTTCCTCGAGATGGAAGAGTCGCTGCAGGGCGCGCCCGCCGACGCCTGACCGGCGCGGAACACGGACCCATCACGGCCTGTCACCGGCGATCACGCCTTCGGGAACAGCCGTCCGCGTGGCCGGTTAGACCGGGAGCGATCGTGGGAGCGGGCGGCTGAACCGCCCGGGCGATCGCCCGGAGGACCGCCGCATGAAGCTGACGATCATCACCACCGCCGCCCTCGGCGCCCTGGCGCTGGCCGCCTGCACGCCGGCCGAGGACGCCGCCGCCCCGGACGCCGCGACCATGGAGGCGGAGACTTCGACCACCGCTCCAGCGACCGACGGCGCCATGAGCCCGACGGACGGAGCGACGGGCGCGACGCCCGAGGGCACCACGCCGGTCAATCCGGACGGCCTGGGCACGCCGCCCGGCAAGACGCCGCCGACCCTGCCGCCGGAGCCCAATGGCGCGACCTCGCCGGCCACCTCTTCGCCGCCGCCCATGTAGGGCGCGTGGCGCTTCGAAGGATGAAAGGGGGATCGTCGACGATCCCCCGATGGTCTCGGATGACGGCAGTTCACGAACGCGTGAGAATTTCGCTTGCGTATCCGCTCACGAAGTCGTTATCTCGGGACTGCGAGGATTCATGACCTCGTATGACCCTTCTGAAGGAAGAAAACACATGCGCATCGTTGCTCTGATCGCCGCTTCGGCCGCCGCTCTGGCCCTGGCCGCCTGCCAGCCCGCCGAGAAGACCGAAGAAGCCCCGGCCGCCGACACCACCAGCACCGAAGTCTCCGTCGAAGCTCCGGCCGCCCCGGCTGCCGACGCCGCGATGACCGCCGAGACCCCGGCCGCCGAAACCCCGGCCGCCGAGACCCCGGCTGCCGAGACCGCCCCGGCTCAGTAATACCGAGACTGACGAGCCTCCGGGTTCGTTCGGAAAGGGTCGCCCGCGAGGGCGGCCCTTTTTCGTTGCCTGGACGCCGACCCCGCAGCTTGCCGCAAATTCACTTGCCGGGCCGGCGCCGCCGTCGGTATCTCGCTTCACGGGACGCTGTCGTCCGCCCGAACGAAGGATCTTCCCATGCGCATCGTCGCCCTCATCGCCGCCTCGGCCGCCGCCCTGGCGCTGGCCGCCTGCAACAACGCCGAGGAAAAGGCCCCCGAGGCCTCCAGCGAAGCCGCCGAGGCGTCCGGCGTCACCGACACCGCCGCAGTCGACCAGACCCTTGAACAGACCGCCGCCGACGCCAAGGCCGCGGCTGAAGCGGCCGAGGCCGCCACGGCCGCCCAGGCCGCCGAGACCACCGCTCCGGCCGCGACGCCCGCCGCCGAAGCCCCGGCCGAAGCCCACTGACGTCAGCCGGCGAAAGTCGATCGATTCGGGGCCGTCCTTCGGGGCGGCCCCTTTCCGTTGGCCCGCATTCAGGGCAAGGCCGGAGCGATGACTGACGACCGCTCGCCCCGACTGGTCTGGACCGAAGACGGCGCGCCGCGATCGGGGCGGTTCGACGACATCTATTTCTCGCGCGAGGACGGACTGGCCGAGACCCGGGCCGTCTTCCTCGCCGGCTGCGGCCTGCCCGAGGCGTGGCGGGGACGCCGGCGTTTCACCGTCGCCGAACTCGGCTTCGGCACCGGTCTGAACATCGCCGCCCTGCTGGATCTGTGGCGACGCGAGGGTCCGCCGGACGCCCGGCTGCACATCTTCTCGGTGGAGGGCTTTCCGCTCGACCGCAACGAGGCGGCCCGCGCCCTCGCCAGCTGGCCGGAGCTGGCCGAGGCCGCGAACGCCCTGCTCGAGTCCTGGCCGGCGCCGACCCCGGGCTTTCACCGGTTGGACCTGCCGGGCTTCAACGCCACGCTCGACCTGGCCGTGGGCGAAGCCGCCCGGGCCCTGGCGCAATGGTCGGGACGCGCCGACGCCTGGTTCCTCGACGGCTTCGCCCCCGCGACCAATCCGGACATGTGGTCGGACGAAGTGCTGGACGGCGTCGCCGCGCGCTCGGCGCCGGGCGCCCGGGTCGCCACCTTCACGGTCGCGGGCGCGGTGCGGCGCGGCCTTTCGGACCGCGGCTTCGTCGTGGAGAAACGCCCCGGCCACGGCCGCAAGCGCGAACGGCTGGAGGCCCGCCTGCCGGGCGCCCCCGCCCCCGAGGCCCCGCCCTCCGTCGCGATCATCGGCGCGGGCGTCGCCGGCGCCGCCCTGGCCCGGGCCTTCGCCGCCCTCGGCCTGCCGTGCGTCGTGGTCGAGGCGACGGGCCCCGGCGCCGGTGGTTCGGGCTTCCCCTCGTCCCTGGTCACGCCCCGGCTGGACGCAGGGGACGCCGGCATCGCCGCCCTGCACGCCCAGGCCCTCGCCCAGGCCCGGTCCCTCTATGCCGCCGTGCCCGGCGCGATCCTCGCCGACGGCGTGCTGCAGCTGGAACAGGCCCCGCGCGACGCGGCCCGGTTCGCCAGGGTGGCGGCGCAGGACATCTGGCCGGACGGGGCGATGGTGGCGCTGGACGCCGCCGCCTGCGCCGGGCGGCTCGGCGAAACGGCGGAGACCGGCGGGCTGTTCATGCGCGACGCCCTGGCGCTGAACCCCGCTCCCGTCCTCGAGGCCTGGCTCGGCGGGGCCGACCGCACCCTGGCCGACGTGGCGCGGATCGAGCCGACGGCCACGGGATGGCGCCTGTTCGACGCGGCGGGCGAACCGATCATCGACGCCGGAATCGTCGTCATCGCCGGCGGCTGGGGGGCGGCGGCCCTGCGGCCGGAGCTGCCGCTGTCGCCGGTCCGTGGTCAGGCCGACTGGGTGGAGGGCGTCTCCACCGCCCCGACCGCCTGGGGCGGCTACGCCTCGCCGACGCCCGGCGGCCTGCTGTTCGGCGCCACCCACGACCGGGGTGAGACCACGGTCGAGACCACGGCCGCGTCCTCCGCCCGCAACCTGCAGACGCTCGAGGCCCGCCTGCCGCAGCTGGCCGCGAGCGTCGCGGCCGCCGGACGCCCGCTCAGCCGGGCCGCGATCCGCGCCACCACCCCGGACCGCCTGCCCGTGGCGGGGGCGCTGGCGCCGGGCCTGTTCGCCCTGACCGGCCTGGGCTCGCGCGGCTTCTGCGTCGCCCCCCTGTTGGCCGAGCATGTCGCGGCCCTGGCGGCCGGGGCGCCGTCGCCGCTGCCGGCGGATCTGGCGGCGCGGGTCGATCCGAAGCGGTTTGTGATGACGGCCCCCCTTGCGCAACCTTCACCGCAGGTGGACGGTTGAGGTCGAGGCAGGGGGCCGCAATCCAGCGATCCGGAGATCGACCATGTCCCGTCTGATATCTTGTTCGGCCATCGCCGCGGCCGCCGCCCTGGCGGCGTCGTGCGCCCCCGTCGACGGCGCCGGCGCGCCGGGCGACAGCGCCTCGGCCCGGCCCGAGCGCCAGTGCTTCAGCGCCGAACAGGTGCGCAACTTCCGGCAGGGGCGGCCGGGGCAGCTCTATATCCGCGTCACCCGCGACGACGTCTATGAGCTCAACACCTCGGGCGGTTGCACGGATCTGGACTTCGCCCAGCGCCTCGCCATCACGGCGGACGGGGCGAGCATGGGGGGCGGCCGCATCTGCACGGGCGACTGGGCCCGGATCACCCTTCCGGGGTCGGCCGCGCCGATCAGCACCTGCCGCGCCCGCGTCGCCCGGGTGCTGACCGAGGCCGAGGTCGCCGCCCTGCCCAGCGCCCATCGCCCCTGAGGCTCAGGCCTTCTGGGCGTAGCCGAGGCGCTGGTTCAGCTTCTCGATCAGGTCGATAGCCGTGTCGGCGATGACCGAGCCGGGCGGGTAGACGGCCGCCGCGCCCATGTCGATCAGGGTCTGGACGTCGGACGGCGGGATCACCCCGCCGACCACGATCATGATGTCCGGGCGGCCCAGCTTCTCCAGCTCGGCCTTCAGCTCGGGCACGAGGGTCAGGTGGCCGGCGGCCAGGGACGACGCGCCGACGGCGTGGACGCCGCGTTCGACCGCCTCCTTCGCCGCCTCGGCCGGCGTCTGGAACAGCGAACCGGCGGTGGCCTCGAAGCCGAGGTCGCCATAGGCGGTGGCGATGACCTTCTGGCCGCGGTCGTGACCGTCTTGGCCGAGCTTGGCGATCAGGACGCGCGGCGGGCCGCCGTCGTTCTCGACGAAGGCGGCGACCATGCCGCGGGCGCGGGCGATCTTCGGATCGTCGCCGGCCTCCTTCGCATAGACGCCGGAGACGGTCTTCACCGTGGCCACGTGACGGCCGAAGGCGGCCTCGAGCGCGTCGGAGATTTCGCCGACGGTGGCGTAGGCCCGGGCGGCCTCGACCGACAGCTGCAGCAGGTTGGCGTTTCCGCGCGCCCCGGCGGTCAGGGCGTCCAGCGCGGCCTGGGTCTTCGCCTCGTCGCGTTCGGCGCGGAGCCGCTTCAGCTTGTCGAGCTGGGAGGCCAGCACGGCGGCGTTGTCGACCTTGAGCACGGGAATGTCGTCGACGTGGTCGGCGAGATATTTGTTCACCCCGACCACGGTCTGCTGGCCGGTGTCGATGCGGGCCTGGGTCTTCGCGGCCGATTCCTCGATGCGCAGCTTGGGCACCCCGGCCTCGATGGCCTTGGCCATGCCGCCCAGCGCCTCGACCTCGGCCATGTGGGCGCGGGCCTTTTCGGCCAGTTCGTGGGTCAGGCGTTCGACGTAGAAGCTGCCGCCCCACGGATCGATGACCCGGGTCAGACCGGTCTCCATCTGCAGCAGCAGCTGGGTGTTGCGGGCGATGCGAGCCGAGAAGTCGGTCGGCAGGGCCAGGGCCTCGTCGAGGCTGTTGGTGTGCAGGCTCTGGGTCTGGCCGCCGGCCGCGGCCATGGCCTCGACCATGGTGCGGCTGACGTTGTTGAACACGTCCTGCGCCGCCAGCGACCAGCCGGAGGTCTGGCAGTGGGCCCGCAGCGACAGGGAGCGCGGATCCTTCGCGCCGAATTTCGACACCGCCTCGGCCCACAGCAGGCGGCCGGCGCGCAGCTTGGCCACCTCCATGAAATAGTTCATGCCGATGGCCCAGAAGAAGCTCAGGCGCGGGGCGAACCGGTCGATCGGCATGCCCGCGGCGACGCCCGCCTTCATGTATTCGACGCCGTCGGCGAGGGTGTAGGCCAGCTCCAGATCGGCCGAGGCCCCGGCCTCCTGCATGTGGTAGCCGCTGATCGAGATCGAGTTGAATTTCGGCGCGTGCTCCGCCGTCCAGGCGAAGATGTCGGAGATGATCCGCATGCTCGGCTCGGGCGGGTAGATGTAGGTGTTGCGGACCATGAACTCCTTGAGGATGTCGTTCTGGATGGTCCCGGTCAGGTCCTTGTGGGCGACCCCCTGCTCTTCCGCCGCGACGATGTAGAGCGCCAGCACCGGCAGGACGGCGCCGTTCATGGTCATCGACACCGACATCCTGTCCAGCGGGATGCCGTCGAACAGGGTGCGCATGTCGTAGATGCTGTCGATGGCCACGCCGGCCATGCCGACGTCGCCCCGGACCCGCGGATGGTCGCTGTCGTAGCCGCGGTGGGTGGCCAGGTCGAAGGCGATCGAAAGCCCCTTCTGACCGGCCTCGAGGTTGCGGCGGTAGAAGGCGTTGGAAGCCTCGGCGGTCGAGAAGCCGGCGTACTGACGGATGGTCCAGGGGTTGGACGCATACATGGTCGGATAAGGGCCGCGATGGTAGGGCGCGATCCCCGGCAGGCCGTGGATGAAGTCGAGGCCGTCGAGGGCCGAAGCGTCATAGGCCGGGGCGACGGTCAGGCCTTCGGGCGTGTTCCACGGCTCGCGGCCCGGGCCGGCGCCGACGGGGGCCAGGTCCAGATCGATTTGGGTGAAGTTGGGGGCGGTCACTGGCCGGCCTCCTTCGCTTCGAAGGGCGCGGCGAGGCGCATCGGGGTCAGGGGCTCGCAGGAGTCGCCGCCGCCTTCCGCGGCGACGGAGCGGTCGGGGTCGACGGGCGCCGGGCGGGGGTCGGCGTCGACGAATTTCGTCACCCCGACCATCTGCGCGGCGCCGCCGGCGAGGGCCGCCTCGAGCGATTGCCGGGCCCGGGCGATGCGGGGCTGGATCATATGGCCGCGCAGGGCCTGTACGACGCCGCCCTCGGCCTCGATCTTCTGGAACTCGGTCCAGCCGGCCTCGGCCAGCTCGCGGGTGCGCTGGTCGAGGAACCAGGAGCCGGCGGCCGGATCGTCGACCCGGCCGACGTGGGCCTCTTCCATCAGCACCAGCTGGGTGTTGCGGGCCTGGCGCCGGGCGAAGGCGTCGGGGCGCCCGCTCGCCCGCGAGAAGCCGTCCAGCACCACCGCGTCGGCGCCGCCGACCGCGCCGGCGAAACCGGCCGCCGTCAGCCGCAGAAGGTTCGGCCAGGGGTCGCGCGCCGACAGCATCCGCCGCGACGACCGCGCCTCGATGATCGCCGGGGTCTCGACCCCGAAGGCGCGGCTGAGCGAGCGCCAGATCAGACGCAGGGCCCGGACCTTGGCGAGGCTGTCGAAATATTCCTGATCGACGGCGACGCCGAGCACGGTCCCCTTCAGCGCCTGCTCCGCCGTCATCCCGGCCTCGAGGGCCGCCCTGACCAGAGCTGCGGCGTTGGCGGCGGCGAAGGCCAGTTCCTGACCGATCGAGCCGCCCGCCTCGTGGACGACGCGGCCGCCGGCCATGAAGAAGCGGGCCTCCGGATAGGCCCCCGCGTGGCGCGCCGCCGTATTGGCCGCCAGCATCAGATGTTCTTCCAGAGACCGCGGCGCCGCGCCGGTCTCCGCGAAGGCCGAGACGGGATCCATGTGGAACATCAGCCTGGCGCGCGGCGAGCCCTTGCCCGCCACGGCCAGGGCGTTGGCCGCCTCCGGCCCGTCCAGGCCTGCGTCCAGTCCGACCGCCGCCAGCTCCAGCGCCACGCCGTCGAGCGCGGCGGTCAGGGGGGCGGAATCCGCCAGCACCGCGCCCTTCAGCACCACCGAGGCCGCGCCGCCCTCGAGGTCGGCCAACACCGCCGCATTGACCGCCGCCGCCTCGTCGCCCTCGACCAGGGTGCGCAGATCCCAGGCCCGGCCGTCGGCGTCCGAGGGGCGCGGGGCGGACAGGGGCCGGACGCCCGTCGCCGCGCCATAGAGCGGCCGGACCGCCAGATGATCGGCGTCGAGATGGATCAGGCTTTCGATCGGCCGGTCCTTCAGCGCCTTCTCGGCGAGGGCCTTCCAGTCGGCGGGAGACGGGGTCGGAAAGGTCATGCGCCTCCAATGCCCGGACGGACGGGCCGGGTCCAGACGAGGGCCCGATGTGCGACTCCAAAATTCCGTCGCCGCCTGAATGCGTCACCGGGACGGTTGCGGATGAAATCGCTCGACCTACATCCCTCCGGAACGCAGCAGGAGCTTCCCATGGCCGACCTTTCCGCCTTCCCGATCACCCGCCGCTGGCCCGCGCAACATCCCGACCGGCTGCAGCTGTATTCGATGAATACGCCGAACGGGGTGAAGGCCTCGATCATGCTGGAGGAGACCGGCCTGCCCTATGAGCCGCATTTCGTGGACATCGGGAAGGACGAGACCTGGGGCCCGGAGTTCCTGTCGCTGAATCCGAACGGCAAGATCCCCGCCATCCTCGATCCCGACGGTCCGGGCGGCCAGCCGCTGGCCCTGTTCGAGTCGGGCGCCATCCTGATCTATCTGGCCGAGAAGACGGGGCGTTTCATCCCCGCCGACGCCGCCGGCCGCTATGAGACGATCCAGTGGGTCATGTGGCAGATGGGCGGCCTCGGGCCGATGTTCGGACAGGTCGGCTTCTTCCACAAATTCGCCGGCAAGGCCTTCGAGGACAAGCGTCCGCTGCAGCGCTACGTCGCCGAGTCGAAGCGGCTGCTCGGCGTGCTCGACGCGCGGCTGGACGGCCGCGACTGGGTCATGGGCGACTACACCATCGCCGACATCGCCATGCTGGGATGGGTGCGCAATCTGATCGGCTTCTACGGGGCCCGCGACCTGGTCGAGTTCGACGGGCTGAAGAACGTCCCGGCCTGGCTGGAGCGCGGCCTGGCCCGGCCGGCGGTGCAGCGCGGCCTGGAGATCCCGGCGCGGCCCTGAACCACGGAACCCGCCGCTGGCCGCGCCGTTGGCTGTGGATGGACAACAAGCCCGCCAGACAGCCCGCCCCGAAAGCCGCCGGCCTCGTCGTCGGCGGCCGCGGCGGGCCGGAGGACGAACTGCTCGAGGCCGGTCAGGAAGAGGTCTTCTCGCGGACCGAGGTCGAGAGCGGCGAGATAGAGCATCAGGCCGAGACGGGCGGGGCCGGCGAACGCAAGCGGGGCGACTGAGCCCTCAGGCGGCCCGGCGCGCCGCCGCCGGGGCGGCGACCAGCGGCTCGAACAGATGCCGGGCCAGATGGCGCACCACCGGCACCGCCACGCCGTCGCCGGTCAGGTGATAGGCGTCGCTGTAGTTGCGCGGCAGGACATAGCTGTCCGGAAGGCCCATCAGCCGCGCCGTCTCGCGCGCCGAGATCAGCCGCGAGCGCACCACCGGACCGTCGACCACGAGGATGATCTGGCGGCTCGATCCGCCGGCCGGGGTGCGCAGGCAGCCGGCGACGTCGTCGAACCGGACCTCGGCCCGCTGGACCTTGGCGCCGGCCTCGGCCCGGGTGCGCCGATAGACCCCGCCGACCATGCGGCGGCCCGCGCGACGGGCGGCTTCGACCTTGGCGGCGTGGACCGGCGACATCAGGTCCAGCAGCCGTTTCGTCTCGGCCTGGTTATGCCAGCCGACGCTGTCCGGCGCGTCCTCGATCAGATCGGCGAAGGTCGCGGCCCGGCGCGGCGGCGTCGGCAGGTTCCACCACAGCAGCCGGTCCCGCACCGTCTCGGGCAGCGCCGCCGCCGCCCGGCGAACGGCCGGGGTGTGGAACGGTTCGAGCGGCCCGGGCGACAGCAGTTCCGGCCCGACCTCGACCCCGTCGCGCACTCCGACGACGAACAGGCGCGGCCGGCTCTGCGGCACGAACAGTTCGGCGTTGACGACCAGCGCGCCGTAGCGATAGCCGGCCTCGGCGAAGGTCCGGCAGATAGTTTCGAAGTCCCGTCCGCCGTGCGAGGTCAGGGTCCCGCACACGTTCTCGACCGCCACCAGCCGGGGCCCGCGCCCCTGATCGATCAGGCCGCGAATGACGTCCCAGAAGGCGTGGAAGGTCCCGGAGCGTTCGCCGCCCAACCCGGCCCCGGCCCCCGCCAGCGACAGGTCCTGACAGGGGAAGCTGCCCCAGACCAGATCGGGCTCGCCCGGCAGGTCGGCGGGGTCCAGCGCACGGATGTCGCCGACGGTCAGCTCGCCGCCCGCGCCCCAATTGGCCTGGTAGGAAAAACCCTTGCGGGCGTCGAAATCGTTGGCGAACAGGCAGGTCCAGCCCTGGCCCAGCCCCGCGCGCACCATGCCCCCGCCGGCGAAGAACTCATGGAAGCTGGGCACGGATTCCCCGAATCTGCAGCGCCCGCGGGCGACGTGTCCGACTGTAGGGGAGGAAGATGGTGGACGCGACAGGGATTGAACCTGTGACCCCTTCGATGTCAACGAAGTGCTCTCCCGCTGAGCTACGCGTCCGCCGAGACGGCCCCGGGTCACCCCGGGGGCAGGAAGGCGCGGTCTATAACCCGGCCCCTTCGCTCTTCGCAAGGCCCAAAACGGCGTCGGCGCTCAAGTCGAGAGCCTCGTCATTCCAGCGAAGGCGGGAACGCGTCGCGCGCGGTGGCGCGCCCTTGCGTCAGGCCGCCGCGACCATCCGCTCGACCTCGCCGACCAGGTCGCGCAGGTGGACGGGCTTGGACAGCACCTTGGCCTGCGGGCTGGCCTGAGCCGCCGACAGGGCGACGGCGGCGAAGCCGGTGATGAACATGATGCGGATGCCGGGCTGGCGGGCGGCCGCGACGCGGGCCACCTCGATGCCGTCGGCCCCGGGCATGACGATGTCGGTCAGCAGCAGGTCCCACGGGCCCTGGTCGAGGGCGTCGATGGCGTCGTCGCCGTTCTCGCAATCGACCACCGAATGGCCGGCCCGCTCGAGCGCCCGGGTCAGGAACCCGCGCAGCGAGTGATCGTCTTCGGCCAGGAGAATGCGCGCCATGAAATCTTCGCCCCGTCTTGTTGAGGCGACGCTACGACCGGATCGGTAAACCCGCCATGAAAATCCCCGATACGGCGAAGCGGCGGGCGCCCTCGAACCTGTGGATCGATCGGCGAAACAGGCTATGGGATCGACCATGGCGGACAGTCGGAAATACGGGACGGACGGGGCGGAGGGCGCGGCCTTCACCGTCGTCGCGCCGGCGGCCCCGGGCCCGTTCGTCTTCGCCTCTCCCCACTCCGGCGACCGGTATCCCGCCGACATGGGAGTGGCGTCCGGGCTGGATACGGCCAGTCTGCGCAGCGCCGAGGACGCCCTCGTCGACCGCCTGATCGCGCCGGGGGCCGATCGCGGCGCCAGCCTTCTGCTGGGCCGGCTGGGCCGGGCCTGGGTCGATCTGAACCGCGACCCCGACGACCTCGACCCGGCGTTGATCGAAGGGCTGGACGGGCGGACCGCCTCGCCGCGCGCCGCGGCCGGCTATGGCGTCATCCCGCGCCTGACCGGGGACGGCCGGCCGCTGTACGATCGCCGGCTCGGGGCGGAGGAGGCGAAGGCTCGCATCGTCCGCGCCCACGCCCCCTATCACGCGGCCCTGGATCGGCTGATGCAGGCGGCGCACGCGCGGCACGGCGAGGCTGTGCTGGTCGACTGGCATTCGATGCCCTCGCGGGCGACCCAGGGGGTCGGCGGGGCGCGCGGGCCGGACGTGGTGCTGGGCGACCGGCACGGATCGTCCTGCGCGGCCGAGCTGACGCGTCGGCTGCGGCGGGCCTTCGAGGCCCTGGGCTGGCGGGTGGCGCTGAACCAGCCCTATTCCGGGGGCTGGACCACCCAGCGCTGGGGCCGTCCGGCGGAGGGGTTTCACGCCGTGCAGATCGAGCTGAACCGCGCCCTCTATCTCGACGAGGCGACGCTGGAGCCGGGGCGGGGCTGGCCGCGCTGCGCCGCCGGAGTCGCCCGGGTGATCGAGACCCTGCTGACCGATCCGACGCCGCTGGGCCGGGCGTAAAAAAAGCCGCGCCCGAAGGCGCGGCATTAAAGTCTTTAGGGAGGAAACGCCCAGGAAGGGCATGACGCCTCGCGGCGTCGAAAACCAAGCTAGTGTGCGGTGCACAATGCGTCAACTGGATATTTCGCACCTGCGTTCACGCAGTGTAACGGCAAGCTTCGTCCCGGCGCGGCGCTCGTAACCGATTTCAGCGGTCAAATCGTGCCGGCGGCGTGAGCGGTTGCGAAACAGCTTCAGCGCTGCGGCAGATGCGGCTCCAGCAGACGCCGCGCCGTGCGCACCGCCCGCGCCGCCGGCGATCCGGCCTGACGCCAGACCAGCAGGCAGAACACCGCCACGACGCCCAGCCCCAGCCACAGCGGCCCGAACAGCCAGGCCGCCGCCGCGAGGGCGAAATAATAGCCTCTCACGCCCTGGCTGAAGGCGCTGAGGGCGGGGTTCAGCAGGTTCGCCGCCGCCTCGCCCAGCGCCACCCGGTCCGACTCCGTATGCAGTTCGGGGGCCGCGCCGATCAGGGCGAGGGCGTAGTTGAGCTGGCGGATCGACCAGATGAAGTCCAGAAGTCCGCGCGCCAGACAGGCCAGGATCAGCGCCAGCTTGACCTCCAGCAGGCCCGTCGTGGCCGCCTCGCCGATGGAGGCGATGCCCTGCAGGGCCTGGTCGCCCCCGAACAGTACGCTGCCCACCGCCGCGATCAGCAGCAGATTGGTCGAGGCGAAGAAGCCACCCGAATTGATGGTGTGGCCCATCAGCTGGCTGTCGACGATCCGCACCTCGCGGTGGGTCATGACCATCATCCAGGCCCGCCGGACGACCAGCATGTCGTCGTTCAGCGAGCCGCTGCGCCGCGCCAGCACGGCCAGCAGCGGACCGTAGCCGAGCCAGCACAGGAAGAAGAGGGCCAGCGCCAGGCCGTCGTAGATCGTCATGGCCGTTCCTTCGCTACCGACCCGAAAGTCGTGGCCCGCGGAACCGTCCGGGGCAAGTCCGCCTTGCTTCGGGCAAGTTGCGCGCCTATCACGCCCGCCTCCCCGCTACCGCACTGCACCATAGACGAGCCCGTCATGAACATCGACGCCATTCCCGCCGGTCCCAACCCGCCCTGGGACGTCAATGTGGTCATCGAGATCCCGCAGGGCGGCCTGCCGGTGAAGTACGAGATGGACAAGGCCTCCGGCGCCCTGTTCGTCGACCGCTTCCTGCACACGGCCATGTACTATCCCGGCAATTACGGCTTCATCCCGCACACCCTGTCGGACGACGGCGATCCCTGCGACGTGATCGTGCTGAACCCGACGCCTGTCGTGCCGGGCTGTATCATCCGCTCGCGCCCGATCGGCGTGCTGAAGATGGAAGACGAGGCCGGCGGCGACGAAAAAATCCTGGCCGTGCCGGTCGACAAGCTGAACCCCTACTACACCGACATCGCCAGCTACCGGCAGCTGCCGGCCATCCTGGTCGAGCAGATCGAGCATTTCTTCACCCGCTACAAGGATCTGGAGAAGGGCAAGTCGGTCACGGTCAAGGGCTGGGGCGACGCCGGCGAGGCCGCCGAACTGATCGCGACCGGCATGCGCGCGCACCAGGAGAAGCTCAAGTCGAAGGCGGCCAACGCCGCCTGACCGGCCCTTTGGGGGGAACGGGACCGACAACGAAACGTTGTTCCAGGCCTGGGCCAACGTCTCGTTCCGGTTAAGTCGATTTCCGGCGGACGGATCAAACCGCTTTCCCCTAATCGGCCACCATGCCTTCGGCCACGCTTCGCAACCACCTACTCGATCGTCTGTGTGCTGATGACCGCGCCGCGGTTCTCGCCGCCACGACTCCCTTCGAGTTTGAATTGGGGCATATTTTCTCCGAAGCGGGAGACGAGGTGGTCCATGTCCATTTCGTCCTGAGCGGCATCATCTCGGCCGTGGCCGGGATGCAGGACGGCCGCACGGTCGAGACCTTCATGGTCGGCCGCGAAGGGGTCACCACCCCCGGAGCCATTAATGTCCCGGTACGGACCTATTCCCGCCTGGTCGGCCAGTCGGCGGGCGAGACCCGGCGCATCGAGGTGACCCGGCTGAGGGCGCTTTGCGACGAGCGTCCCGACCTGCGCCTGGCGGTCGACCTCTACGCCTCCGGCCTGCAGGGCGAACTGGAGCAGTCCGGCGCCTGCAACGCCCTGCACAGGTCCGACCAGCGCTTCTCCAAATGGTTGTTGCGCTGCCACGACCGGCTGGACGGGGACACCCTGCATCTGACCCAGGAATACCTGGCCAGCCTGCTCGGCTCGCAGCGCACCACCGTCAACGAGGCCGCCCAGGGCCTGCAGAAGGCCGGGGCCATCACCTATTCACGCGGCCGGGTGACCATTCGCGACCGCGCCGCGCTCGAGCGGACGGCCTGCGAATGCTACCGCAACGGCCGGCGCGCCGCCCTCGACCCGGCCGGTCCCTAGCGGGCTCGCCGTCAGGGCCGCTCCACGCACAGGGCGACGCCCATGCCGCCGCCGATGCACAGGGTGGCGAGACCCTTCTTCGCGTCGCGCCGCTTCATCTCGTGCAGCAGGGTGGTCAGGATGCGCGCGCCCGAGGCCCCGATCGGGTGGCCGATGGCGATGGCCCCGCCGTTGACGTTGACCTTCTCCGGATCCAGCCCGAGCTCCTTAAGCACGCACAGCGACTGGGCCGCGAAGGCTTCGTTGGACTCGACCAGATCGAGGTCGGCGACGTTCCAGCCGGCCTTCTCCAGCGCCTTGCGCGAGGCCGGGATCGGACCCGTGCCCATCAACGCCGGGTCGACGCCGGCCGTGCCCGAGGAGACGATGCGGGCCAGCGGCTCCAGGCCCCGCGCCTTCGCCTCGTCGGCGCTCATCAGCACCAGGGCCGCGGCGCCGTCGTTCAGTCCGGAGGCGTTCGCGGCGGTGACGGTGCCGTCTTTCGAAAAGGCCGGGCGCAGCTTCTCCATGGCTTCGAGGGTCGCGCCGTGGCGGACGTATTCGTCGACGGCGACGACGACATCGCCCTTCTTCGAGGCGATGGTCACCGGCGCGATCTCGGCGTCGAACCGGCCCGCCTTCTGGGCGGCCTCGGCCTTGTGCTGGCTGGCCACGGCGAAGGCGTCCTGGTCGGCGCGGCTGATCTGGAAGCGTTCGGCGATGTTCTCGGCCGTCTGGCCCATGTGATAGCCGTTGAAGGCGTCCCACAGGCCGTCGCGGATCATGGTGTCGATGAAGGCCAGATCGCCCATCTTGTGACCGGTGCGCAGGTGCTGGGCGTGCGGGGCCTGGCTCATGCTCTCCTGACCGCCGGCCACGACCACCCGGGCGTCGCCCAGGGCGATCTGCTGGGCGGCGATGGCCACGGCGCGCAGGCCCGAGCCGCAGATCTGGTTCAGGCTCCAGGCCGGGACCTCCTTCGGAATGCCGGCGCCCATGGCCGCCTGCCGGGCGGGCCCCTGACCCGCCGCGGCCTGCAGCACATGGCCCAGGATGACCTCGTCCACCTCGTGGGCCGCGACGTCGGCCCGGCCCAGGGCGGCGCGGATGGCGACCTCGCCCAGTTTCGACGCCGGCAGCGACGACAGGGCGCCCAGGAACGATCCAACCGGCGTGCGCGCGGCGGAGACGATGACCACTTCGACAGACATTTGACTGACCTCGGGGAAGCGGCCCTACGAAGGGGGGAGGCGTTAGGCCGCGGGAAAGAATTCGTGCCGTTTCTGCCGCATCCCGAAGCTTTCGTCACCCTCGCAGGCCCCCGTTCAGCGAATGGTCATGGCCCGGCTCGCACACTGGCGGGAACGAATAGGGGAGCGAATGGCTTGAAGGGCCCATGCTCATGCGGATGAAGAAACTGGCTCGTCACGTCTGCACGCCCGACGAACTCGACATGATCGAGCACTACCGCACGCCGGCCGAGAAGACGGCCGATCTGGTCGTCCACGTCGTCGGCCTGACCCTGGCCGCGGTGGGCGGGATCGTCCTGGCCGTGCTGGCGGCGCTCTATTCCGGCGTCGGGGCCGTGCTCGCCACCGCCGCCTACGCCCTGTGCCTGATCGTCATGCTGACGGTCTCGACCATCTACAACCAGGCCCGACCCTGCGCCGCACGCCCCATCCTGCGCCGCATGGACGAGGCCGCCATCTTCCTGATGATCGCCGGCAGCTACACGCCCTTCACCACCCAGAATTTCGAGGGCGCCTGGTCGATCGGCTTCACCGCCCTGGTCTGGACCGTGGCCCTGGGCGGGGTGTTCGTGAAACTGATCGCCCCGCGCATCTCGGACGCCTTCTGGAGCGCGGTCTACATCGGTTTCGGATGGCTGGCGGTGGTGGCCCTCAAGCCGATGATCGACACCGTGCATCCCATCGCCCTGGCCCTGCTGGTCATCGGCGGCCTGATCTACACCGCCGGCGTCTTCGTCTTCATCAGCCCGAAGGTGAAGTTCCGCCGCGCCATCTGGCACGGCTTCGTCGTCACCGGCGCGATGACCCACTGGGCCGCGGTGCTGGTCGGCGTCGTCCTCGCCCCCGCCGCGCTCGGCTAGACATTCGAGTCCGCAGCGCAGCATAGTGCGCCGTTGCAACAGGAACGGGGACCGCGCGTGGCCGACAAGAAGTCCGGAGCCGGCGAGACCGTCGTCATCAAGAAATACGCCAACCGGCGGCTCTACAACACCGCCACCTCGGCCTATGTCACCCTCGAGGACCTGGCCCGGATGGTGCGCGAGGGCGTCGAGTTCGTGGTCTATGACGCCAAGACCAACGACGACCTGACCCGCCAGATCCTGACCCAGATCATCTTCGAGGAAGAGAGCCGGGGCGAGGCCCTGCTGCCGGTCCAGTTCCTGCGCCAGCTGATTGGCTTCTACGGCGGCCAGATGCAGGGCGTCCTGCCCTCCTATCTGGAAATGTCGCTCGACACCTTCAGCCGTCAACAGGAACAGATGCGCGGCCAATTTTCGAAGGCCTTCGGGGCCGCGCCCGGCGCCGGACTGCTGGACGAGGCGGTCAAGCGCAACATGGCCATGTTCGCCGAGGCCATGAAGATCTGGCCCGGCTTCAACGCCGCCGGGGCCGCCGCCCGCCCCGCCGCCGCGACGCCGCCCGAACAGTCCGCCGCCGATCCCCTGGCCGAGATGCGGCGCCAGATGGACGAGATGCGCGCCCAGCTCGACAAACTGGCCCAGCCGCCCGGCAAGGGCGGCTGAGATGACCGACGAGGTTCGCCCCGTCGGCCCGGTGCAGCGCCGCGACGACCGGCGCGAACGCGATCGCCGCGCCGCGGAACGCCGGGCCGCGTCGGCCTCGCGCGCGCTCGTTCCCGCCGACGTCCCCGCGGACCCTGCCGAGCCCCCGGCAAGACCTGCCCCCGTGCCGGCCTCCGACGCCTCCGCCGCCGCCTTCGCGGCCCAGATGATCGGTCAGACCGGCCAGCGGCGCGGCCTCAAGGGCGGCCCGCCGGTGCTGGACGCCGCCCGCTCGACCTACCTGGGCAACGCCTATTCCGGCGCCGCCGAACGCCGGCCCAAGCCGGGCAAGGCCAGCGACACCGACGTCTGACCCCGCGGCACGGTCCTTGCTGACGACAGGCCCAAACGCCTCCGTTCGGGACCGCCGCCATGCTGACCTTCCTCGCCCGCACCGTCGACGTCACCGTCGTCGCCCTGATCTTCGTCGCCTTCAGCTGACCTTGCGCGGCCGCCGCGCCGGTTCTAAACACCGCCCCGTCATCGGGGAGTAGCCGCCCGCATCTCCAGCGGGTTTCGCGTCAACACACTTCCTCTCCCGGAGAGGATGGCGCGATCGGGCCTTCGGGTTCTGGCAAGACCGCTGGCAGTCGCAGGGGATTTCCACGCGGAGCCCGGCTGCGACCGCCACAGGTCTGTCCGCCGAGGCTCCGCGCACGATAGTTCAGTTGGACGCCTTCCTGATCTCGACCGGCCTCGTCTCCATCGCGGAGATCGGGGACAAGACCATGCTGCTGGCCATCATGCTGGCCGCGGCCTGGCGGCGGCCGCTGCCGATCCTGCTCGGCATCTTCGTCGCCACCCTGGCCAACCACGCCTTCGCCGCTCTCGCCGGGACGGTGCTGGGGCATTTCATGGAGGGCGACTGGGTGCGCTGGGTGGTCGGCGCGGCCTTCCTGGGCTTCGCCGTCTGGGCCCTGATCCCCGACCGTTTCGAAGAGGCGCCCGACACCACCGAAAAGACCTTCTCCGGCGTGTTCTGGACCACCGCCGCCGCCTTCTTCGTCATCGAGATGGGCGACAAGACCCAGGTGGCCACCGCCGTCCTCGCCGCCCAGTTCCAGTCCCTACCGCTGGTCGTGGCGGGCTCGACCCTCGGCATGATGCTGGTCAACGGCCCGGCGGTGTTCCTCGGCGAGGCGGCGGCGCGGAAGCTGCCGCTGAAATGGATCCGGGTCGCGGCGGCGGCGGGCTTCGCGGCGACGGGAGTGTGGGTGCTGCTGGCTGGCTAGACCTCGAACACCCGATAAGGGGTGTCGCCCAGCGTCCGAAGCACCGGCAGGGCCACGTTGTAGACCGGCGTGCCCTTGTTGGTCCGACCCTCGGGGGCCCCACGGTGGGCGTGGCCGTGCACCACCAGGCTGATGTTGTCGTAGCGGTCGATGGTCTCGCCCAGCCGCGACGAACCCAGGAAGGCATGGATCTCCGGCGGTTCGCCCATCACCGTGTCGACCACCGGCGAATAGTGCAGCAGCACCACCGACCGCTCGGTCCTCAGCATACGGATCGAGTTCTCGATATGATTGGCGTCGTCGACCGCCTCCTGCACGAAGGCCTTGATCGAGGCCTCGCCGAACGGGCTCAGCATGTAGCGGCCGAAACCGCCGATGAAGCCCTTGCCGCCGGCGAAGCCGACGCCCTCGATCTCATAGGCCTGGCCGGTCAGCATCCTGACGCCGGCCTCGCACAGCATGTCCGTGACCTCGTCCGGCCGGCCGCATTCGTGCTCGTGATTGCCCAGAACCCCGACCATCGGGATCTGGCAGCCGCGCAGGTCCTCCAGCAGGATCTCGACCTCGCGGGTCTTGCCGAAATTGGTCAGGTCGCCGCACAGGCACAGCACGTCGGCGTCTTCGTGAACGCGGTCGAAAAGCTCGCGGTGCGGCCGGTCGTGGGTCTCGCCGACGTGCAGGTCGCCGACCGCGGCCACGCGAAGCTTCCTCGCCGGCCCCGCCTCCAGGCCGGGCTGCGGCGTCTGCGGATCGGGGTGGGCGCCGGTCATGGCGCGACCCTCGCGCTCAAGCCGCGAGCGACCGCGTCGCGAGCATGGCGCCCCTCATCAGTGCGTGGCTTCATGCCGCTCCTCCAGTCCCTTGCCGACAATGTCCCCGAAGCCCCACTCCTTGATGTCGGCGATATAGTCGCGCGGGCTGAACAGCCGTCCGCGGCACACCTTGACCCGCGGGGCCGGCAGGTCGACCTGGGCGTGCAGCCGCTCGGTCAGTTCGGTCATCAGCCAGCTCGGCACCCGGCCACGCTCGGTCGGATAGGCGAAGCGGAAATTGAGCAGGTGCGCCATCAGCACCTCCCAGTAGAGATCCATCTGGGCGAGCAGGGACTGCCAGTCGATCGCGTCCGACTGCTTCAGGATCACGTGGTTCACATCGGCGCCGTCGAACCGGTAGCGGTCCTGGATGAAGACCTTGGACAGGATCAGGGCCGTCGGCGGGGTGATGCCGACCTCGTGGCCATAGACCTCGATCACATCCTCGCCGAACCAGCTGTCGCTCACCGCGATGGTGCCGTTGGACATGGCGAAGATCACATCGAAGAAATGCTCGTCCTTCCAGACCTTGGCGATCCAGCGCTCGTCCTCGACGTCCGTGCGGTAGCCGCGAGCCTGGAAGAAGGCGAGAATCCGGGGGTAGTCCCCCGGCTTGCAGAAGACGTCGAGGTCCTTGGTCGGCCGTCGGATGCCCGTATAGGCCGTCACCGCATAGGTGCCGGAGAGCAGGAAGGGGATGCCGCTCTCCTTCAGCAGCCGCAGGGCCTCCTCGTAGAAGGCCACGGCAGCCTCGGGCGGATGGAAGCTGGGGTCGGCGACGGTGTCTGACATGATCCTGACCCTCGGGGGCGAGGGACTGGAAACGGTTGCGGTCGGAGGCCGGTTCCTTGGCGAGCGGGCGCCATGCATCTGATTTGTTTACGGTCTGGCGTTACCGATGGACTTCAGGGGTGGCCGGAGGGGGTCTGCTTGCAAGGTCGTTGGCGTCTGTTCAGGCACGACGCGGGTCGGGTCGCCGGTCCGCCCGCCTGGGCTTATGTGCTGCTCTACGCCGCCGCCATGGCGGTCGGGTACTGGACGATGGCGCGTTTCGGCACTGCCACCATCTGGCTGGCCAATGGCGTCGCCACCGCTGCCCTGCTGCAACTTCACCGTCGGCCGGCCCTGGTGGTCCTGGCCGCCTGCGCCGCCCTGGATGTCCTCGCCAACAGCCTGCGCGGGTCGACCCCCGTCTATCTGGCGGCCAATGTGGTGCTCAACCTCGGCATGGCCATGGGGGCCGCCGTCCTCGCGAGACGCGTCTGCGGCGCCGCCCTCGACCTGCGCCGGCCAGGCCGTCTGGCCCGGTTCGCCCTGCTGGCCGTCGTCCCCGCCACCGTCGCGGCCGCCCTGTCCGCCACGACCCTGACTTCCGTGATCAACCCCAAGCCCTGGCCGATCCGGCTGTTCGAGCTCCAGAGCTATATCGCCGTCGAGGTGCTGGGTCTGCTCCTGGTCACGCCGATCCTGCTTCTGCTGGCCCGTCGCCACCGGTTCGCGGGCGCGGCGCGCGCCACGCCCGCCGAGGCCGCAAGCCTGATCGGCCTGATGCTGGCCGTGACGGCCGCCGTCTTCTGGCAGAACGACGCGCCGCTGATGTTCCTGGTCTTCCTGCCGATGACGCTGATCAGCCTGCGTCTCTCGCCCGCCTGGTCGGCGGGCGCCCTGATCGGTCTGGCGCTGCTCAGCGGCGCGGCCACCCTCATGGGCCATGGGCCCGTCCACCTGACCCGGCTTGCGGACCTGCCCGGGCTCGAGAGCGTCCCTCCCATGGTGCGCAGCCTCGGCGTCTATAACCTGTTCCTGCTGTCCATCGTGGTCACCGTCCTGCCGGTCAGCACCGTGATGACCGAGCGGCGCCGGCTCGAGGCCCGGCTCCGCGCCCGCACGGCCGCCGCCCAGGAAGCCCGGCGCGTCGCCGAGAACGCCGCCGCGGCCCGCTCGCGCTTCCTGGCCATGATGAGCCACGAGATGCGCACCCCGCTGAACGGCGTCGCGGGCTTCGCCGACCTGCTGGCCAGCCGGTCCGACCTCGCCCCCGAGGCCGTGCGTCAGGCTCGCCAGATCCGCGAATCCAGCGACGGCCTGCTGGTGCTGGTCGAGGACATCCTCGACTTCGCCCGGGGCGAACACGCCGTGTCTCCCGAGCCGCTCGACCTCGCCGCCGTCGTGCGGGAGGCCATGGCGCCCAGCCGCGCCGCCGCCGACGCCATGGGTCTGGTCCTGGCCATCGACGACCGCCTGCCCGACCGCGCCCGCTTCAACTGCGACGGCCGGGCCCTGCGTCAGGCCCTCAGTCCCCTGATCTCCAATGCAGTGAAATTCACCACCGAGGGCGGGGTCACCATCCGCCTCGACCGCGCCGGCGAAGGCATCGTCATCCGCGTCTCCGACACCGGCTGCGGCATCGCCCCGGACCACCACGCGGAGCTGTTCGAAGCCTTCTCCCAGGCCGACGCCTCGACCAGCCGCCTGCACGAGGGGGTCGGCCTCGGCCTGGCCCTGGCGGCGCGTCACGTCCGCCGCCTCGGCGGCCGGATCGAGGTCGACAGCCGCCCGGGCGAGGGCTCCACCTTCACCCTTCACCTGCCGCTGACGAGGGCCCCCGACGCGCCGGCTGAAACGCCCCCCTCTCCCCAGCCTGTCCCGGCCGCGGCGCCGGCGGAGGCCGCGGCGCCGGACGAGACGCCCCGCGCGCCGCGCGTGCTGGTCGTCGACGACCACCCGGTCAATCGCGAGGTCGCTCGCATCATGGTCCAGGCCTTCGGCTGCGAGGTGGTCGAGGCCTGCGACGGACACGAGGCGGTCGACGCCGCCGCCGCCGGGGGCCTCGACCTGGTGCTGATGGACGTGCGCATGCCGCGCATGGATGGGCTGGAAGCCACCCGCCGGATTCGGGCCCTGCCCGATGCCCGGGGCGCCGTCCCGGTGGTGGCCATGACCGCCGACGCCATGCCCGAGGACGTCGTCCGCTGCCTCGCCGCCGGCATGAACGCCCATCTGCCCAAGCCGGTCAGCCAGGCCGCCCTGTTCGCCATCGTCTCCCGCGCCCTGGCCGGCGACCTGCCGCCGGCCGAGGTTCGCGCCCAGGCGGCGTGAAGAAGGGTCGAGGCGACAGGCAGCAGGAGGTGAGCGGGACTGTGACCTCCGTACGCTTCCCGATTCCCGCTTCCCGCTTCCTGCTGCCTACCCTTCGTAGTCCCCCTCGAACGGAAACCGCCGCGCCCAGAAATCGGCCAGCTCGGGCAGGGCGTCGACCCGGCGCGCAACCTCGCCCAAGCCCGGCGCGACCTGGTGGAAGCGCGTCCGGTGCGGCGTCCAGCGGCTGGCCACGGCGACGTACAGGTCCAGAACCGTCAGCTCCGGCCCCAGCAGGAACCGGTCCGGCGCGATCTGACTCTCCATCCGCGCCCAGCACCCGGCGATGCGTTCGGCGGTGCGAGCCTTGATCATGTTCTGCGCGGCAGGGTCGTCGCCGGCGAGGCGGGAAGGGTCGTCGCGGACCCAGTACATCGAATAGATCGCGGCGGGGATGAAGGTCATCCAGCGCAGGAACTGGGCCCGCCGCGGATCGCACGGCTCCGGCCCCAGGGCCGCCTCAGGATGCCGCTCGGCCAGCCAGATCAGGATGGCCGCGCTCTCGGTGATGGTCTCGCCCTCCGGCGTGACCAGGGCCGGGATCTGCCGCATCGGATTGACCGCGCCGACCTTGTCGCGCTCGGCCTCGCCCTCCCAGGTGACGGCCTCGACCACCTCGAACGGCGCCCCGATCAGGGTCAGCGCCGCCTCGACCGGAACCGAGCCCGACCCGGCCGCGCCATAGACTGTGTAGGTCATCTGGAAATCCTCCCCGGCCTGTCTGCGCTTCAACACGCGGACGCGCCCGCGAGATTATCGCGCCGAGACATAAGGGAGGCTTTTTCGTCGACCCGGCGAGCGCCCGGGCGTCCGCCGCCTCCCGCCGCGAGGGCCGGAGGCGGCGTCGGGGCCCGGGTCAGGGGCGGGAGGGGTAGATCCCCGTCAGGGCGATGCACCAGTTGGTGGCCAGGATCGGCGACAGGGTCTGCACCGGCTGGCTCCCGCCCGACAGACCCGCCATGCCCGGATTCATGGGCGTGTTCGGGACTTCGGAGCTGGTTCCGTAAATCGGCTGGTTGGGAGGAAAGGCCCCCATCATGGAATCCGCCGGACTGTTGGACACCGGCCCGGTGGGATCGGCGAAGAAGCCGTGAGCGTGCGTCGGCAGCTGGTCCACGGTCAGGGTCGTGAACGCCTGACCGACCGGGGCCCCGATCGGCAGACTGTCGCTCTGATGGACGGGGGCCCGGTCGCGCAGATCAGGCAGGGCGAAGGTGACCCTGCCGTCCCCTCCGTAGGTCGTCCCAAGCAGGGAGAACAGCGTCGTGTTCTGGGAGATCGCCATCAGCTGGCCGTTGGCCGGGGCCCAGTTCTTCGGACACCAGTTCGTGCCGAACTGCTGCAACTGCCCCACGTAGAATTCGAGGGTCTGGGCCCGGGCTTCCGCCTGGGCGCCCAGGGCGGCGAGCCCCAGGACGGCGCCGAGGGCGTGACGTTTGAATCGGCTCATCGGTCGTCTCCTCAAGGCCGGCTCGGATAGATGCCCGCGGTCGCCACGCACCAGGTCATGGCCAGGACGGGGCTCTGGGTCGACACAGGCTGGCTGCCGCCGGCGGGGCCGATGATGCCGGCGTGCATCGGCACGTCCGGCGTGGCCGTGTTCGGCGCATAGATGGACTGACCGGCCGGGAAGGTGCCAAGCAGGGCGCCGGTCGGATCGTTGGTCCCGGTCGGTTGGGTCGTGCCGAGCACCGGGTGGGTGTGCATCGGCATCTGGTTCACGGTCAGGGTCACGCTCGCGGACCCGGTCTGGGCGCCGATGGGATTGGTGTCGGACCAGCTGACGGGGGCCCGGTTCTGCAGATTCGGCAGGGCGAAGGTCACCTGGCCGTCGCCGCCGTAGGTGGTCCCGTAGAGCGAGTAGAGGGGCGAGTTCTGCGAGATCGACAACAACGCGCCGTTCGCCGGCAGCCAGTTCTCGGGACACCAGTTCATGGCGAACAGGGAGACCTGTCCGAGGAGGGGTTCCGACTGGGCGGCGGCGGGCGCCGCGCCGCAGAGCAGCGCCAGGCCGGACGTCGCCGCCAGGCCGATAATCTTGAACGCTTTCATATCTCACCTTTGCTGATTGAACGGGTCATCACGCGCACTGAGGCGGCCGCGAACACGACATCGGCGAAGGAGAGCGCCCCCGAGCGCAGGCGTCCGCCTGGGCGAACAACCCGAGCCTTTCACGCCTAAGGTTGCACCGCCATTCACATAACAGTGATCTCTGGATGGTGAATTTCGCCTTCACCTTGTCGGGAGGCCGGCAGGAGTCGAGGACAAATTCGCGAAACAGCGCCCGGCGGCGGGCCGGCTTCATCCCCAGCTTCCTCCCCAGAAGCCTCGGTTGCCCTACCACATCTAGCGGTCGCGGAAAAAGTGATCGCAATATAGCCGTAATTCGGCTTGGCGCCCGGACCCCGGAGTCGCATGGTGAACCCCACCTTCCGGATTCGCCGACAGAGTTGCCTCGATGAACGCGCACGCCCCCATCCTGCCCTCCACCCCCGGCCTTCTGACCGCCTCGGCGGCCTACAAGCCGTTCCGCTACCCGTGGGCCTTCGACATGTGGAAGAAGCAGCAGCAGGTCCACTGGATGCCGGAAGAGGTGCCGCTGGGCGAGGACTGCAAGGACTGGGCGGCCAATCTGACCGACAGCGAGCGCAACCTGCTGACGCAGATCTTCCGCTTCTTCACCCAGGCCGACATCGAGGTCCAGGACAACTACATGGAGCGCTACGGTCGGGTGTTCAAACCGACCGAGGTCAAGATGATGCTGGCGTCCTTCGCCAACATGGAGACCATCCACATCGCCGCCTACGCCCTGCTGCTCGAGACCATCGGCATGCCCGAGAGCGAGTTCGGCGCCTTCATGGAATACGAGGCCATGCGCGACAAGCATGACTTCATGGGCAAGTTCGGGGTCGACACCGACGGCGACATCGCCCGCACCCTGGCCATGTTCGGCGGCTTCTCGGAAGGGCTGCAGCTGTTCGCCAGTTTCGCGATGCTGATGAATTTCCCGCGCCAGAACAAGATGAAGGGCATGGGCCAGATCGTCAGCTGGTCGGTGCGCGACGAGAGCCTGCACTGCGAGGGCATCATCAAGCTGTACCACGCCTTCAACAAGGAGACGGGGGCTGTCACCAAGGCCGTGGCCGACGACATCGTCGAATGCTGCCGCACCGTGGTCGACATGGAGGACCGGTTCATCGACCTGGCCTTCGAGATGGGGCCGGTCAACGGCATGACCCCCTCGGACATCAAGGCCTATATCCGCTTCATCGCCGACTGGCGCCTGCGCCAGCTGCACCTGCCCGAGCTGTACGGGGCGAAGGAGAACCCGCTGCCGTGGCTGCAGTCGATGCTGTCGGGCGTCGAACACGCCAACTTCTTCGAGGCCCGCGCCACCGAATATTCCAAGGCCGCCACCCGCGGCTCGTGGCACGGCGCCGCCGGCGTCTGGGACAGCTTCGACGCCATGATGCAGAAGCGCAGGGAAGAGCCGGCGGAGGCCTGAGTCGGCCGGGCGGTCGACGTCTCACGCGTCGGCTTCGCCGATACCGGGCGGAAGGGCTGCCTGAACCCGCCGGTCAGAACACCGGAACGGGCGGCCGTTCCGAACAGTCGAACTCGGCGCAATAGAGCTCCCGCAGCCGCGCGAACCGCTTGTCCGCGACCCGCTCGATCAGGTCGCCGGCGCTCGCCAGTTCCTCTTCCGTCGGCCGGGGCGGCCAGGCCCGGCCTGCCTCGATGTCGGCCAGCTGTTCCGGGCTCAGCAGCCGGGCCATCGCAAGCGCGGTGGCCTGCTTTTCCTCGGCCCCATACTCGGCCTCGACCTGCTGCAGCATCGCCCGCACGCGGCTCTCGCGGTCGGGACTCACGTTGAGCTCCAGCGTCGCCAGCTCCTCCGCGATCGCCTCCTCAATGTCCGGCCCCATCATGGCCTCGAGCATCTTCCCGGCGGCGGCTATATGCCCGGGCGAGGGCTCTGCGCCCGTCCAGGGCGGCGGCGCCTCCTCGGGCTCCATGCGGAAGCGGATCGTGAACTGCACGCTGGACTTCGTCGCCTCGCCGTCGACCTCCCGAGGATTGACCCGGAAGCGGGGCGCCAGCGCCAGCGCCGCCTCGTCGAAGCCCAGGGCCTCGGGGACGGCGAGGTTTACCCGGCACAGCGACAGGGTCCCGTCGGGCGCCACAATGCAGCGCAAGTTCACATCGCCTTCCAGCGATATCATCGAGGCGAACTCCGGATAGACTTCCGCCATCGCATCGCTGTCGGGCATCGCGGCCCAGGTCGGATTGACGATATCCTGCGCCTGCCCCGCTCCGGCCAGCGCCAGCCCCAGCACCACCGCCGCGCCAGCCCCAATCCGCATCCGATCCTCCGCAATCACTTCAGGGTTGTCTTACGTGGCCAGCTGCGAATAGGGAATGCGCCCGGAGACGTGGCGCTCGTCACCCTGCTCTCCGAGCCCGCCGCCATCCCACCCCCGCGCCGGGTCAGATGCCCGCGTACCACTCGTATCCCCGGTCTTCCCAGTATCCGCCCTTGCCGCGGCCGATATGGGCGAAGCTTTCCACCGCCTCGATCCGCTTGATGTATTTGGCGTGTTTGTAGCCCAGCTGGCGCTCGACCCTGAGCCGCAGCGGCGCCCCGTGCGGAACCGGCAGGGTCTCGCCGTTCATCTCATAGGCCAGGATGGTCTGCGGGTGTCGGGCATCGACCAGGTCGATGCTCTCGTAATATCGCTCGCCGTCCGGCTGCTGATCGAGGGCGTCGAAACAGTGGAAGACGATGTATTTCGCCCCGGGCTTCAGCCCCGCCTCGTCCAGCAGGGTCTCCAGCCGCACCCCGGTCCATTCGCCGATCGAGGTCCAGCCCTCGACGCAGTCGTGTTTGGTGATCTGGGTCCGCGCCGGCCGCGCCCGCAGCTCGTCGAGGCTCAGCGACAGCGGCCGCTCCACCAGACCGTCGACGACCAGCCGGTAGCCGGCGAAGCCGTCCGCCTTCAGCGCCACATAGTCGGCCGCGGCCGGATCGACCGAGCCGTTGGCCCGGAAGTCCGGCGAGATCTCGGCCCGGCTGTAGGTCGGGGCCAGGGCGTCGCGCGGGATCAGCAGCCGCTGGGCCCGCCGGGTCAGCCCCTCGCCCATGCGCCGCGCCTGTTCGGAGAGCCGCCAGCTGGCCTCCCCGCAGGCCGAGACGAAGGACGCCATTCCGGCGGCCAGGGCTCCGGTCAGCCAGCGGCGGCGGTTCATGGCGCCTCTCCCTCGTCGCGGCGGCGTCGAGGCTTCGGCCCCGCCGTCGAGCCCGGCGGCTCGATCACGAACCAGCCGGTGATCATCGCGCGCATGTTGTTGAACAGGCCGGTCCAGACCACCAGCCCCACGTGAACGACGATGAAGGCGACGATCAGCCCCGCGGCGATGAAATGCAGCGTCCGCGCCGACTGCCGCCCCCCCATGATCTCGAGCAACACCCCGCCGATGGCGTTGAAGCCCGGCGACATCGACAGGCCGGTGACCAGCATCAGCGGCAGCACCACGAGCACCATGGCCAGATAGGTCAGCTTCTGGATGACGTTGTAGGTCCGCGCGTGGTCGTCGGTCGGGAAGCGGAACCGGGCATGCTCGGCCACCGAGGCGCCGAAGCCCGCCAGATCGGCGCGGCTGGGCCACAGCCGGCGGCCGAAGCGGCGGGTGACCAGGCCGAACAGCAGATAGACCAGGCCGTTCAGGACGAAGACCCAGGCGAACAGGAAATGCCAGTTGCGCGCCTCGGCCAGATTGCGCCCCTGGGGGATCAGCAGCCAGTTGGGGACCGTCGGCGTGCTCAGCCACGGATCGGCGAAGGTCGAGCGGATGCCCCAGTAGAGATGCGGATGGGCCGCCAGGATGTTCAGCCCGCTCATCAGCAGGACGACCACGGCGGCGACATTGATCCAGTGGGTGATCCGCACCGTGGCCGGGTGGCGCCAGGTGTCGGTGCGACCGCCGGGCAGCGACCGGTCCGCGCGCCGTCCGGCGACCGGCGCGGGGGTCGGTTCCTCGGCCCCGGCGGGCGGATCGGCGGCGGCGTCGGTCATGGGCGGTCCCCGGAGGCGCCCACGGTGTCACGGGCGCCGGCGCTCCGCAACGCCGGCGCGGTCCGGAAAGGCGCGGCTCAGTAGCGCGGCGGCGGCGCCGTCAGGCAGACCCGGCCGGACCGGCGGCAGGCCTCCATCTCGGCCTCCCAGGCGGCGTTGTCGCGCTCCCACTGCGCCTGGGCGGCCTTGGCGGCGGCGGCGTTCGCCTCCCACTGGACGCGTTCGGTCTCCAGCCGGGCCGTCTCTTCGCGCCAGCGGGCGTTCTGCGCTTCCCAGGAGGCCGTCGCCTCGGTCTCGGACTCCGCGGCGGCGGCGTTGCGGGCGGCGATCTCGGCGTTCAGCCGGGCGGTCGCGGCCAGTTCGGCGGGGTCCTGCTCGGCGTCCGGGGCGCGGTTGTACATCTCGCCGCGCTGGCGCAGCCATTCCTCCGATCCCGGCTGGGCGGCGGCCGATTGCGGCGGCGGGGCGGTCTGGGCGAGGACAGGCGCGGTGGCGATCGCCAGGGCGGCGGCGGCGGTCAGGGTCAGTCGGATCATCGCGGAACTCCTCTGTGCAACGGCCTGGCCATCAAGCTGGGCCGTTTCGCGGCGGTCTGCGAGAGATAACGCCGATCGGGCGATTTGGCGCCCTCAGTCCGGAAGCCGGAGCTCGAAGGTCGTCCCCTCTGGCCCCGTTTGCACCAGGATCAGATCGCCGCCGTGGCTGACGGCGAGTTCGCGCGAGATGGTCAGTCCGAGCCCGGAGCCGTCAGAGCTCCGCCCGCTGACAAAAGGCTCGAACAGATGGTCGGCCAGGCGCGGCGGGATGCCCGGCCCGTTGTCGGCGATGCGGATGACCGTCTCGCCGCCCTCGTGGACGGCGCTGACCCGGACCACGCCCTTGCGGCCGACCCGGGTGGCGTCGCCCTCGATGGCCTGGCGGGCGTTGCCCATCAGATTGACGAGGATGCGGTGCAGCTGATCCGGGTCGGCATGGACCGTGAACCGCGCCGGTATGGTCCGGACCAGTCGCACCCCGTCGGCCGACAGGCCCGCATCCTCGGCCGCCACGGCGACCGCCGTCGCCAGCGGCGAGCGGACCCGCTGCGGCTCGGGCTCTTCGCTGCGGCCGTATTCGAGCACATTGCGCGACAGGGCCGCGGCCCGGCCCAGGGCCCGCTCCAGCCGCGGCAGGGCCTTGGCCACCTGCGGGTCGGGCGAGTCGGCCAGCCGCTCGGAGGCGATCTGGGCCGAGGTCAGCATGTTGCGCAGATCGTGATTGATCTTGGCCACCGCCTCGCCCAGCGCCACCAGCCGGGCCCGCGAGCGCAGCGACTGGCGCACCTCGCCCTGCATCCGCGCCAATTCGCGCTCGACCCGGCCGATCTCGTCGTGCCGGTCGCTGGGCGGATCGCCTTCGGCCTCCGGATCGACCGCGAACCGCTCGATCGAGCGCGTCACCCGGCGCAGCGGCTGCAGCACCAGGAAGGCGAGGCCGCCGTACAGCAGGCCGCCCGCGACCAGCGAGATCATCAGGGACATCAGCAGGCTGTTGAGCAGGAAGGTCCGCAGCTCGGCCTTCAGGGGCTCGGCCGGGGCGAGGATCTCGATGAAGTCGCCCGAGCGGTAGCGCGGCCGCGCCTGCACCCGGATGGAGCGGTCCGGGTGGCCGGTCAGGGTCCGCCAGGGGTCCAGCAGCCGGGTCACCGGCCGGGGCTCGCGAAGGTCGATCAAATCGGGCGTGCGCGGCAGGTTGGGGGCCTGCAGCAGCAGCCGCCGTACGCCCTGGTCCCCGACAACCACCGCCTGCACCCCGCCGATGGCCAGCAGCTGTTCGGCGACATCGTCCTCGACCGCCGAATAGGGCAGGGCCTCGACCCCGACCGAGGCCAGTTCGGCCGACTGCAGCCGGTCCAGCAGCCAGCGCTCGTGGAAGCTGGCGGCGCTCGGCGCGACGATCAGGATCTCGACCACCACGGTGAAGACGAAGGTCAGCAGCAACAGCCGCCAGGCCAGGGCGTCGGGGGCGTGGAAGCGCAGCCGGTCGCGCCAGTCGTCAGGCAGGCGCAGGCGCCGTTCGCCGTCGTTCCGCAGGGGCCGCGCCTCGCTCATGCCCCATCTAACGCAAAGCTTGCGCGAATAGCTGCGCGATTCATCGTTCGCCCCGCCGACGCAGGAGGGCCTGGAGCCCCTTCATGGCGAAGGGCAGGACCACCGCCAGCACGAAGACCCCCGCCATGGGGGCCCAGAACTGGCCGAACAGGGCCTGGAAATCCGGATCGGGATCGGCGGCCAGAAGGGCGTTCAGCCGCGCCCCGATCCAGCAGTAGATGATGTGGGCCGGCAGCAGGCCGATCACCGTGGCGAGCGAATAGGGGCCGAGTCGCACGGCCATCATCCCGGCCGCGATATTGATCATGTGGAACGGCACCACCACGGCGAGGCGGGCGCCCAGCACATACCAGAAGGTGTTGCGGTCGATCGCCATGCACACCGCCTGCATCAGGCCGGCGTCGCGTTCGGCCTTGCGCCGCAGCGATTCCCCCAGGGCGGTTCGGGTCACCCCATAGACTGCCAGCGCCCCCGCCGTGGCCGCGATCGAGGTCGAGACGCCGCCGACCCAGGGGCCGAACAGATAGCCGGCGGTGATCGTGACGAAGAACACGCCCGGCACGACGCTGGCGGTCAGGACCGCGAACAGCAGCATCAGCGCCAGCAGGCTGACCACATAGTTGTCGGCGGTGAAGTCGCGGAAGGTCTGGCCGTGGTCGCGCAGGGTGTCGAGCGACAGATAGCGGTTCCAGCCCATGGCGAAGATCAGTATGATCACGCATCCCAGCGCGATCAGGGGCAGGAAGCGTTTCACCCGGTGCATCGTCTCTCCGCTGACGCCCCGCGGCGTTGACACCTCGGGCTTCGCCGCTTATACGCCCGCCCTTCCCGCGACGGACCACTTTCCGCCGCCCACCTTGTTTTCAGTCCCAGGAGCCGACCGTGAAGCGGACCTATCAGCCGTCGCGACTCGTGCGCAAGCGCCGACACGGCTTCCGTTCGCGGATGGCCACCAAGAACGGACAGAAGATCGTTCAGCGCCGCCGCGCCAAGGGCCGCAAGCGCCTGACGGCCTAAGTCGTCCGGCGCCTGTGCTGGGCGCATGGCCGAACCGTTCAAAATCGAACGCCTGAAGTCGCGGCCCCAGTTTCTGGCGGCCGCGAAAGGCGTTTCAGAGGCCCGCGGGGCCGTGGTCGTGCAGCGGCTGGACCGGGGCGACGGCGACCCCGTGGTGCGGCTGGGCTTCACCGCCACCCGCAAGGTTGGAAACGCCGTCATCCGCAACCGCGCCAAGCGCCGCCTGCGCGAGGCCGCCCGCGCCCTGGCGCCGCAGCTGGCCCGCCCCGGCAGCGACTATGTCTTCATCGCCCGGATGGGCACGGCGGAGCGTCCGTGGGACCGTTTGCTTGACGATGTGAAATCGGCGCTTACAAGGCTCGCGACCCCGCGGTCGGCGCCTCCTGTCGCGCGCCACGCACCGACATCGCCCGCCGGCCAGGATTCCTGATCTCCATGCCCCCCCAGAATAACAGCCGCAACACGATCATCTTCATCGTGATCGCGTCGATCATGCTGCTGGCCTACAGCTTCTTCGTGATGGAGCCGCAGACGCAGAAGCGTCGCGCCGCCGAGGAAGCCGCCGCGGTCCAGTCGACCTCGGGTCCGGTCACCGCCCCGCCGGCCAGCGCCGCCGTCTTCACCGAGGACCGCACCGTCGCGCTCGGGGCCAACGGGGCCCGGGTGCCGATCCGCACCGGCACCCTGACCGGCTCCCTGTCGCTGACCGGCGGCCGCATCGACGACCTGTTCCTGACCCGCTACCGCGAGACCATCGACGCGGATTCGCCCGCCGTCGAACTGTTCCGTCCCGAGGGCATGCGCCACGCCTTCTATGCCCAGTTCGGCTGGAGCGGCCCGAACATCCCGGGCGGCGTCCCCGGCCCGAACACGCCCTGGCGTCTGACCGAGGGCTCGACCCTGACCCCGACGACGCCGGTGACGCTCACCTGGGACAACGGCGCGGGCCTGCGCTTCACGCGCCGGATCAGCGTCGACGAACAGTACCTGTTCACCGTGACGGACACGGTCGCCAACTTCAGCGCCCAGGCGGTCACCCTGACCCCGGCCGCCGCCGTCCTGCGTAAGGGCGTGCCCACCACCCTCGGCAAGAACCAGGTCCTGCACGAGGGCGCCATCGGCACCTTCGGCGACGGCGACTCCTATTCGACGACCCAGCTCAAATACGGCGGCTGGGCCAAGAAGGAGGATCCCGAGGCGCACGAGTCCACCGGCGGCTGGCTCGGCATCACCGACAAATACTGGCTGGCGGCCCTGATCCCCGCCCAGGACGAGCGCATCAAGGCCGAGTTCCGCGTCAGCGGCACGGGCCCGGCGTCCGGTCGCGACCACATCGCCGGCATGCTGGGCGAATCCCACACCATCCAGCCCAACACCCAGATCACAGAGACCCAGCGCCTGTTCGCCGGCGCCAAGCGCAACCAGATCCTCGCCGATTACGAGAAGTCCCTCGACCTGCCGCGCTTCGTCTACGCCATCGACTGGGGCTTCCTGTTCTTCCTGACCCGGCCGATCTTCTGGCTGGTCGAGTTCTTCTACGGCTTCCTGGGCAATTTCGGCCTCGCCATCCTGGCCCTGACCCTGACCGTGCGCCTGATCATGTTCCCGCTCGCCAACAAGAGCTACGAGAGCATGTCGAAGATGCGCAACCTCCAGCCCAAGATGGAGGAGATCAAGAAGAAGCACCCCGACGAGCCGCAGAAGCAGCAGCAGGAGCTGATGGCCCTGTATCAGAAGGAGAAGATCAATCCTCTGGCCGGCTGCCTGCCGCTGCTGCTCCAGATCCCGGTCTTCTACGCCGTCTACAAGATGCTGTTCGTGACCATCGAGATGCGTCACCAGCCCTTCTTCGGCTGGATCCAGGACCTCTCGGCGCCCGATCCGACCACCATCTGGAACCTGTTCGGCCTGCTGCCGTGGGATCCGTCCTCGGCCCCGCTGATCGGCGGCATGCTGGGCGGCACCTTCGCGCTCAGCGTCCTGGCCATCTTCTACGGCCTGACCATGTGGCTGCAGATGGCGATGAGCCCGCAGGCGCCGGATCCGATGCAGCGCCGCATCTTCCAGCTGATGCCGATCGTGTTCACCTTCATCATGGCCACCTTCCCGGCCGGCCTGCTGATCTACTGGGCCTGGTCGAACATCCTGACCATCTTCCAGCAGTACATCATCATGCACCGGCTGAAGGCCGAGAACCCGATCGACACCTTCATCGCCCGCATGAAGAAGGCGAAGGCCTGACCCTCCAATCCGCTCATCCCGGCGAAAGCCGGGACCCAGTGCTTTGGATGGACGGTGGTCCTGACTGATCTCAGGCGGTAGTCCTTCAACGCCGGCGTCACGCTGGACAGAACTGGGTCCCGGCTTTCGCCGGGATGAGCGGAAGATTGGTAATGGACGAGTTCACTGCGGAAGAACTGGAGCAGGCGCGCATCCTGTTTGCGCGTCCCGCCACCTTTGTCATGGGGTGCGCCAAGATCGAACAGCTGCCCGATCCGGACCTGCCCGAGATCGCCTTCGCGGGCCGCTCCAACGTCGGCAAGTCCAGCCTGATCAACGGCCTGGTCGGCATGCACAAGCTGGCCCGCGCCTCGAACGAGCCGGGCCGGACGCGCGAGGTCAATTTCTTCGACCTCGACGGCAAGATGCGGCTGGTCGACCTGCCCGGCTACGGCTGGGCCAAGGCGTCGAAGTCGACGGTCAAGAAATTCCAGGACCTCGGCCGCGACTATCTGCGCGGCCGGGTGACGCTGAAGCGGGTCTATCTGCTGATCGACGCCCGCCATGGCCTCAAGAAGGTCGACGACGAGGCGCTCGACGCCCTCGACCTCGCCGCCGTCAGCTATCAGATCGTCCTGACCAAGGCCGACAAGCTGAAGAAGGGCGAGGCGGAGAAGGTCCAGGCCGCGACCCTGAAGGGCGTCTCCAAGCGCGGCGCCGCCTATCCCTCGGTCATCGTCACCTCGGCCGAAAAGGGCGACGGCATGCCGGAGCTGCGGGCCGAGATCATGCGCACGACGGGCGTAACGCTCTAAGGCGCTTGCACCGCTCCGCGCCCGATGATCGGGTGGTCTGATGCAAACCCGCCAGATCCAGACCGACCGCCTGTCCCAGCAGATCCTCGAGGCCGGTTCCGGGCCCCTGGTCCTGCTGATCCACGGCTTCCCCGAACTCGGGATCAGCTGGCGGGCACAGGTGCAGGCCCTCGCCGACGCCGGCTTCCATGCCGTCGCCCCCGACATGCGCGGCTATGGCGGGACCGACAAACCCGCCGCCGCGGCCGATCACGGCATTCTCGATCTCGTCGGCGACATGGTCGATCTGGTCCGGGCCCTGGACGAGACTTCGTGCGTGGTGGTCGGCCACGACTGGGGTGCGCCCGTGGCCTGGCACTGCGCCCTGCTGCGCCCCGACCTGTTCCGCGCCGTCTTCGGCCTGTCGGTGCCGTTCCAGCCGCGCCGCCCCAAGGGGCCTCCCACCGCCGCCATGGCCGCCCTGTCGAAGCGCGCCGGCCTCGGCGACCTCTACATCAGCCGCTTCCAGGCCCCCGACGCCCATCTCGAGTTCGACGCCGATCCGGCCGCGGCCCTGCGCAAGGCCTTCTTCGCCTATGACGGCGCCACGCCCGACGGGCGCCAGTCGACCGGCTTCTTCCCCGAGGACGAGACCTTCCTGTCCACCATCGCCGACGACGCCGCCCTGCCGCCGTGGATGGGCGAGGCCCATTTCGCGGAATATGTCGCCGCCTTCTCGGCCGGCGGCTTCAAGGGCCCGCTGGACTGGTACCGCTGCCTCGACGCCAACTGGGCCGCGACCGCCTTCCTGCAGGACGCCCGCATCCGCGTTCCCGCCGCCTTCGTGGTCGGCGAGCGCGATCCGGTGCGCCACTACGCCGGCGCCCACGAGGCCGGGCTCAGGGACTGGGCCCCCGACCTGCGGATGCAGGCCGTCATCCCCGGCGCCGGCCACTGGATCCAGCAGGAACGGCCCGACGAGGTGAACCGGATGCTGCTCGATTTCCTCGGGCAGGTCGGCGGCTAGAGTCCCTTCACCGCCTCGGCGGTGATCTCCAGACTGCGGACGCGGGCCTCGAGATCGTGGATCATGCCCGTGGTCATGACCTCGTCGACGCCGGTCATGGCGATGAATTCCGCCAGCTTCGCCCGCACCGTCTCGCGCCCCCCGATGGCCGCATAGGTCAGACGGCTCCCGACCGCCGCGATCTGCCGGGCGTCCAGCACCGAGGCGATGTCGTCGACCGGCGGCTTCAGCCGGCCCGGCTTGCCGGTCACCACCGCCGCGAAGGCCTGCTGCATCGAGGTCGACAGCCGCGCCGCCTCCGCGTCCGTGTCGGCCGCGAAGACATTGAACGCGGCCACGGCGTACGGCCGGTCCAGCTGCAGCGACGGCCGGAACCCCTCGCGATAGGTCCGCAGCGCCTGCAACAACAGCTCCGGCGCGAAATGGCTGGCGAAGGCGAAGGGCAGGCCCAGCTGCGCCGCCAGCTCGGCGCTGAACAGGCTGGAGCCCAGCAGCCAGACCGGAACCTTCGACCCCGCCCCCGGCCAGGCCGTGACCCGCTGACCCTCCACCGGATCGGCGAGGAAGGCCTGCAGCTCCATCACGTCGCGCGGGAACTGGTCGGCGGCCTCGAAATAGCGGCGCAGGGCCCGCGCCGTCTCGCCGTCCGTCCCGGGCGCCCGGCCCAGGCCGAGGTCGATCCGCCCAGGGTGCAGCGCCTCCAGGGTTCCGAACTGCTCGGCGATCACCATCGGCGCGTGGTTCGGCAGCATGACCCCGCCCGAGCCGACCCGGATGGTCCGGGTCGCCGCCGCCACATGGGCCAGGACCACGGCCGTGGCGGCGCTGGCGATGCCCGGCATGTTGTGGTGCTCGGCCAGCCAGAAGCGGGTGAATCCCAGCCTCTCAGCGGCCCGCGCCAGGTCGGTGGTTTCAAGCAGGGCGCGACGCGCGTCCCCGCCCTCCACGATCGGCGACAGGTCGAGAACGGAAAATGCGGTCATGCCGGACAGATCGGGGCCGCGGGCCCGGAATCAAGGCGCCCTCCGGAGACGGGAGGGAATCGGGTTGCACAATCTTTGGTTTGAGAGAAGATTGAGGTTCGTTCCGGAGGAGCCGTCATGAAACGCCTGTCGTCCTGCCTGATCGCCGCCGCCGTCGTCGCCGCGGCCCTGCCCGCCGCCGCCCAGCAGCAGCCGCCCTCGCCGTCGCGTCCCTCGCTGTCGCCGCCGATGCCGCAGCGAAACATGCCGGACCGCATGATGATGCGGGACAACGCCTGGACCGGGGCGGAGTACGAGACCTTCCTGAACGCCTCGAGCGGCAACAATATTCCGGCCCAGCCGCTGGAGCGGATCGACCTCGCCAACCGGGTCAGCACCCTGATCGAGCTCGGCCGCTGCACCGACGCCCGCAACGAGGCCCGCGCGGCGGGCGACCGGCTGATGGCCGTGCGCGCCCGTCAGATGTGCCGGACAGACCGCCCGGCCAGCTGACCTAGACCGGATCGGTCGGCCCGGGCTTCACCGCCTCGGGCGCCGGCTCCGGGGTCGACGGCACGTCGGGCAGCGGAATGAATTCCAGATCGTCCTCGGTCGGCAGGGCCATGCGCCCGGCCTTCCAGTCGGCCTTGGCCTGGTCGATCCGCTCCTGTTTCGAGTGGACGAAATTCCACCAGATCAGCCGCGGCCCGACCGGCTCGCCGCCCAGCACCATCACGGTCGAGGGTTTCACCGCCCGCACCGTCGGCTCGGCCGTCGGCTCCAGCACGATCATCTGGCCTTCGTGGAAGGTCCGGTCGCCGACCTCGATCTCGCCCTTCGCCACATAGAGCGCCCGCTCGCTGTAGCCGCCGGCGACGCCCCGGCCCGGCGGCGGCGTGGTGCGCACCCCCTCCGCCAGCTCCCAGTGCACATAGAACAGCGGCGACGAGGTCGCGACCGCCGCCTTGGCCCCATAGGCCTCGCCGGCCACCAGCCGCGCGAACAGGCCGCCGTTCTCATAGGCCGGCTGGTCCGCCTCGCCGTGGTGATGGAAGGACGGATCGACCTCCTCGGACTCCTCCGGCAGGGCGATCCAGGCCTGCATGCCGTGCATCGGGCCGCCCGTGGACTTCTTCAGCGGGTCGGTCCGCTCCGAGTGGACCACCCCCTTGCCGGCGGTCATCCAGTTGACCTCGCCCGGGCGGATGGCCTGGGTCGCGCCGGTGTTGTCCCGGTGCATGATCTCGCCCTCGAACAGATAGCTCAGGGTCGACAGACCGATGTGCGGATGCGGCCGCACATTGATGGCCTCGGCCCCCGGGGCGAACTCGGCCGGTCCCATCTGGTCGAGGAAGATGAAGGGCCCGACCATGCGGCGGGCGTGGAACGGCAGCACCCGTCCGACCTCGAAACCGCCGAGGTCCTTGCGCCGGGCGTCGATCACCATCTCGATCATTGTCTTGTCCCTGTCAGTCGAGCCGCAGGCGGGAGATCAGCGCCGGTTCGGGCGTCGGCGTGCGCGGCGCCCCCTCCCCGTCGAAATCGCTCCACTGCGAACGCGATACGAACACCAGTTCGCCGTCGTGGACCAGACCCGTCGTGGGCTCGTCCAGCTGCGGCAGGTTGGCGGCCAGCGTCTCGACCGCCTCGATCCGGCTCCAGCCGGCGTCCGGCGTCAGCTTCAGCACCCGCTGCGGGGCCGTGCCGTTCTGGAGAGCATAGAGAAACCGGCCGTCGGAGATCAGGCCGTCGACGCCGATCAGGCTGGCGTTGGCCGGGGCCTCCAGCCGCGCCGCCGCGCCCGTCGCCCGGTCCACCCGCCAGATGCCCGAGGAATAGTCGGCCACGATCAGGGCGGCGCCGTCCGGCGCTGCCGCCATCCCCTGCGGCGAGCGCATCTGCCCCGCGGGAAGCAGCACCTCCAGCGCCTCGCCGCCCGGCCGCAGCTGGAACAGGTCGCCGCCCGCGACATAGACCGTCCCGTCCGGCCCCAGCGCCACATCGCCGAGCATCTGGCCTTCACCCGGGGCCGGATAGCGGGCCAGCACCCGACCGCCGGCCGCGTCGATCTTCAGCAGGGCGCTGGCGAGGGGCGGCGCGTCGGCGGCCCGGCCGTGCAGCGCCGGAGGCAGGGGCGCGGTCGCGGCCCAGAGCACGCCGGCCGGCGCGTCCATGGCCAGACCGAGCACCCCGCCGATCTCCGCGTCCGGCGCGAGGAACGGCGACACCTCGCCGGCGTCGTCCAGCGCCATGATCGTCCGCCCATGGATCATCGCGACCAGCCAGCGCCCGCGCGTCTCGTCCCGCGCCACGCTCTCGACCAGCCCGTCGCCGGGGATCGCCGCCAGCGACTCCAGCCGATCGGCGCCGACCGGCTCCCTGTTGGCCTCCACCGTCGCCGCCAGCCTCTCGAACCCCGGCTGATCGGACAGGCCCGCCAGCGCCGGATCGCCGCCCAGGTTCATGGACAGGCCTGTATCCGCATAGCGTTGCGCCAGGGCCAGCGCCTCGGCGGGCTGTCCGGCCGCGGCCGCGACCCGCGCCCGCATCAGCATCAGGCCGGGATGGTTGGGGATGCGTTCGTCGGCCTCGGCCAGCCGCGCCGCCGCGGTGGCGAGGTCGTCGGCGCTGGCCGCCGCCACCCCCTCGGCGCGCAGCCTCTGGAAGGCGGCGACGTCGGTCTCGGCGGTCTCCTGCGCCAGGCCGGGCGAGGCGGCGCCGAGACAGATGAGGATCAGGGCCGTGGCGACGCGCATGCTGGATATCCCCCGCAGAGCCGCCGACTATCCGCCGGAACCCCCCGGCGGCCAAGCCCGGCTCAGCTGACGTGCGGCGTGACGATCCCGAGCGGCAGGGAGGTCACATTCTTCACCCCGCGGGTGACGATATGGCTCTCGCAATCCGAGACGATGCCGAGGCTCAGCAGCTTCAGGCGCAGGAAGCGGTCGAAGGCGTGCATGTCCGAGGTGATGATGCGCAGCACATAGTCCTCGCGGCCGGTGATGGTGGCGCACTGCACCACTTCCGGCCAGTCGGCGACGGCGGCCTCGAACCGGTCGAGGTTCTCGGTCGAGGGCAGGCTCAGCTTGACGATGGCGTAGACCTCGAAATCGAGGCCCAGCTTGGTGGCGTCGAGCAGGGTCACCCGCTTGCGGATGAAGCCCGTATCCTCCAGTCTCTTGATCCGGCGCCAGCACGGCGACGCCGACAGACCCACCCGTTCGGCCACCTCGGCCACGGACAGTCCGGCGTCCTGTTGCAGGATGTCCAGAATGCGGGCGTCAACGGGATCCAGATCGTCGGCCAAGGCGTTTCTCCGGTTCTTGTTATGGCGCAATAAAATACCCGTGAACCGGCATATGCAAGGTCAAAATCGAGCGAGCCTTGGCTTGCGGACCATGCTACAGGGCGCCGAGGAAACGCGGTCGGATCAACCGGACGGCAGGACGGAATGAAAAAGCCTAACACCCAGCCCTTGTCGCTGCGCGTGCCCGAGCCCTCGGGCCGCCCGGGCGATACGCCGGACTTCAGCCATCTCAAGCTCGACGCGCCCGGCGCGGTCGAACGGCCGGAGGTCTCGACCACGCCCTTCGACATGCGCGACCACGCCTTCCGGCTGATCCGCGTGCTCGACGACGAGGGCAAGGCCGTGGGCCCGTGGAATCCGAAGCTGGACGCCGAGACCCTGCGCAAGGGCCTCAAGGCGATGATCCTGACCCGCGCCTTCGACGACCGGATGCATCGCGCCCACCGTCAGGGCAAGACCAGCTTCTATATGAAATGCACCGGCGAGGAGGCCATCGCCGTGGCCCAGGGCATGATCCTGTCCCGCGAGGACATGGGCTTCCCCACCTACCGCCAGCAGGGCCTGCTGATCGCGCGCGGCTATCCGCTCGCGACCATGATGAACCAGATCTATTCCAACGCCTCGGATCCGATCAAAGGCCGCCAGCTGCCGATCATGTATTCGGCCAGGGACTACGGCTTCTTCACCATCAGCGGCAATCTGGGCACCCAGGTGCCCCAGGCCGTCGGCTGGGCCATGGCCAGCGCCTACAAGGGCGACGACAAGATCGCCATCAGCTGGATCGGCGACGGCGCCACGGCGGAAGGCGACTTCCACAACGCCCTGACCTTCGCCGCCGTCTATCGCGCCCCGGTCATTCTCAACATCGTCAACAACCAGTGGGCCATCAGCTCCTTCCAGGGCATCGCCGGCGGGCTGGAGACCACCTTCGCCTCCAAGGCCATCGGCTACGGCCTGCCCGCCCTGCGCGTCGACGGCAACGACTTCCTCGCCGTCTGGGCCGCGACCCAGTGGGCCGAGGAGCGCGCCCGATCCAACCAGGGCGCGACCGTCATCGAGCTGTTCACCTACCGCGGCGCCCCGCACTCGACCTCGGACGACCCCAGCCGCTACCGCCCCGGCGACGAGCACGAGAAATGGCCGCTGGGCGACCCGGTCCTGCGCCTGAAGCAGCACCTGATCGCGCTCGGCGAATGGTCCGACGAGCAGCAGACGGCCGCCGAGGCCGACGCCGTCGAACAGGTCCGCGCCGCCGGCAAGGAGTCCGAGGCCATCGGCACCCTCGGCCAGTCGCGCCCCTCGGTGAAGACCATGTTCGAGGAGGTCTATGCGACCGAGGACTGGCGCCTCGTCGAACAGCGCCGCGAGGTGGGGGTCTGATCATGAGCGAGCAAACCACCTTCACCGAATCCGACCGCACCGACGGCGTCGAGCCCGACATGGTCGACCAGAACCACGCCCCGAAGTCGGAGGCGCCGTCCAACGGCGTCGCCCCGATGAACATGATCCAGGCGCTGAACTCGGCCCTGCACGTCAAGATGGCCGAGGACCCCAATGTCCTCAGCTTCGGCGAGGACGCCGGCTATTTCGGCGGCGTCTTCCGCGTCACCGACCAGCTGCAGCAGAAGCACGGCCTGACCCGCAGCTTCGACGCCCCGATCAGCGAATGCGGCATCGTCGCCGCCGCCATCGGCATGGGCGCCTACGGCTTGCGCCCGGTCGTCGAGATCCAGTTCGCCGACTACATCTATCCGGCCTACGACCAGATCGTCTCGGAAGCCGCCAAGCTGCGCTACCGCTCGGCCGGCCAGTTCACCTCGCCCATCGTGGTGCGCAGCCCCTACGGCGGCGGCATCTTCGGCGGCCAGACGCACAGCCAGTCGCCCGAAAGCCTGTTCACCCATATCGCCGGCCTCAAGGTCGTCATCCCCTCCAACCCCTATGACGCCAAGGGCCTGCTGACCGCGGCCATCGAGGACGACGATCCGGTCATCTTCTTCGAGCCCAAACGCCTCTACAACGGCCCCTTCGACGGCTGGCACCAGAAGCCGGTCAGCCCGTGGAAGGCCCAGGCGCTGGCCCAGGTCCCGACCGGCAAATACGTCGAGCCGATCGGCAAGGCGCGGGTCATGAAGGAAGGCGCCGACGTCACCATCCTCTGCTACGGCACCATGGTCTGGGTCAGCCTCGCCGGGGCCGAACACGCCGGCGTCGACGCCGAGGTCATCGACCTGCGCACCCTCGTGCCGCTGGACATCGAGACCATCGAGGCCAGCGTGAAGAAGACCGGCCGCTGCGTCATCGTCCACGAGGCCCCGAAAACCTCGGGCTTCGGCGGCGAGCTGTCGGCCCTGGTCCAGGAGCGCTGCTTCTATCATCTGGAGGCGCCGATCGCGCGGGTGACCGGCTGGGACACCCCCTATCCGCACGCCTTCGAGTGGGAATATTTCCCGGGACCCGAACGGGTCGCCACGGCCCTGAAGGCCGTCATGACCGGAGGGCGCTGAGATGGGTCGCTACGTCTTCAAACTGCCCGACGTGGGCGAGGGCACGGCCGAGGCCGAACTGGTCGGCTGGCACGTCAAGGTCGGCGACATGGTCGCCGAGGACCAGATCCTCGCCGACATCATGACCGACAAGGCCACGGTCGAACTGACCTCGCCGGTCGCCGGCAAGGTGCTGGCCGCCCACGGCGAACCCGGCCAGCAGCTGGCCGTGGGCTCGCCGCTGGTGGAGTTCGAGGTCGAGGGGGCGGGTAACGCCGACTCTTCTCCCCTCTCCCTGGAGGGGAGAGGGGCCGGGGGTGAGGGTGGAGGCGCCTCCGCCGCCGCCCAGCCCGCCGCGGCGAACACCGCGCCCGAACCCGCCACCGCCACCCCCACCCAACCCTCCCCCCTCCAGGGGGAGGGCTCGGGAAACTACGTCTTCAAACTCCCCGACGTCGGCGAAGGCACGGCCGAGGCCGAGCTGGTCGGCTGGCACGTCAAGGTCGGCGACACGGTCGCCGAGGACCAGATCATCGCCGACGTCATGACCGACAAGGCCACCGTCGAGCTGACCTCCCCGGTCGCCGGAACCGTCGTCGCCCTGCACGGCGACGCCGGCCAGCAGATCGCCGTCGGCGGGCCGCTGGTCAGCTTCCAGGTCGAGGGCAAGGGCAATCAGGCGGTTGCGGCGTCTGCACCGCCCCCCTCCACCGCGCAAGCGCGGTCCCCCTCCCCCGATGGGGGAGGAATGAAGGCGCCGACGCCAACCGCTCCCAAATCTCCCCCCGTCGGGGGGAGTACCCGCGAAGCGGGGGAGGGGGGTCAGACCCGCACCCTCTCTGACCGCAACCAACGCCCCCTCGCCTCCCCCGCCGTGCGCCAGCGCGCCCGCGACCTCGGGATCGAGCTGCAGTTCGTCCCCGGCTCCGGTCCCGGCGGCCGCATCGAGCATGGCGACCTCGACGCCTGGGTCGCCTCCGGCTCGCACGGATCGTCCGCCTCCGGATCATCCGCCTCCTCGACCTACGCCCGCGCCGAGGGAACCACCGAGACCCGCATCATCGGCCTGCGCCGCAAGATCGCGGAGAAGATGGCCGAGAGCGTCCGCCGCATCCCGCACATCACCTATGTCGAGGAGATCGACGTCACCGCGCTGGAAGAGCTCCGCGCCCACCTCAACGCCAATCGCAAGGGCGACCAGCCCAAGCTGAACGTCCTGCCCTTTCTCGCCCGCGCCATGGTCGTGGCCCTGCGCGACCAGCCGACCATCAACTCCTGGTACGACGACGAGGGCGGCGTCCTGACCACCCACGCCGCCGTCCACCTCGGCATCGCCGCCCAGACGCCGAACGGCCTGATGGTCCCCGTGGTCCGCCACGCCGAGGCGCGCGACCCGTGGGACACGGCGGCCGAGATCGCCCGCGTCTCCGGCGCCGCCAAGTCCGGCAAGGCCAGCCGCGAGGAGCTCTCGGGCTCGACCATCACCATCACCTCGCTGGGGACGCTGGGCGGGGTCATCCACACCCCGATCATCAACCACCCCGAGGTCGCCATCGTCGGCCCCAACAAGATCGCCGAGCGCGTCGTCGTGAAGGACGGCCAGATGGTCGTGCGCAAGATGATGAACCTGTCCTCCAGCTTCGATCACCGCATCGTCGACGGCCACGACGCGGCGGTCTTCGTCCAGCGCATCAAGGGCCTGCTGGAGCACCCCGCGACGCTGTGGATGGGGTGAGGGCGATGCGGACCCTCGCGCTCGTTTCGGCCTTTACGATGCTCGCAGTTCCCGCTGCGGCCTGCGAACCGGTGGAATACGATGTGATGGCGTCCCGCTCGGTCCGCGACGTTCTCGGCGAGGTCGAGGCGGTCCGCTTCGACGGTCTCGCCATGAGGGGTTTCCGCGTCGTCCGGCGCTGGACGGCCACCGTCCGGCCGGTGGAAACCTTACGCGGAGAGGCCGCCGGGCAGACCTTCGACTACAGCTTCGACGACGAACAGCCGGATTGCGGCTGGAAGGACATGCAGGTCCGGCGCGGATCGCGAGCCGTCTTCTTCTTCGTCCCCTCGGCGCGCTCGCCCTACTGGGCCATTGAGCCGTCCGACTACCGGCTGGCGCGCCCCTGAGGCGCCCAGGCCCTGGAAACCATCCATGACCCAGACCCTCACCACCAAAGTCCTCATCATCGGCGCCGGCACCGGCGGCTATGTCGCGGGCATCCGCTGCGGCCAGCTGGGGCTGGACGCCATCCTCGTGGACGGCGGCGACGGCCTCGGCGGGACCTGCCTGAACGTCGGCTGCATACCGTCCAAGGCCGTCATCCACGCCGCCTCGAAATTCGAGACGGTCAGCAAGGCCGCCGACGGCGGCACCCTGGGCATCACGGCCTCGAAACCGGCCATCGACCTGAAGGCCACCGTGGCCTGGAAGGACGGCATCGTCCGCAAGCTGAACACCGGCGTCGCGGGCCTGCTGAAGAAGGCGAAGGTCAAGGTCATCAACGGCTGGGCCACCTTCTCCGACGCCAAGACCTGTACGGTGAAGACCGCCGATGGCGACATCACGATCAGCGCCGAGCACGTCATCCTCGCCACCGGCTCCGAGCCGGTCGAACTGCCCTTCCTGCCCTTCGGCGGCGACGTCATCTCCTCGACCGAGGCCCTGTCGCTGGACACCGTGCCCGGCAAGCTGGTCGTGGTCGGCGGCGGCTATATCGGGCTGGAGCTGGGCATCGCCTTCCGCAAGCTCGGCGCCGAGGTCGCCATCGTGGAAATGGCCGACCGCCTGCTGCCGCTCTACGACAAGGCCCTGACCGATCCGGTCCGCAAATGGCTGGAGGCGCACGGCGTCGAACTGCACCTCGGCGCCAAGGCCGGGTCGTTCGAGAAGGGCCAACTCAACGTCACCACCGCCGACGGCAAGGCCCTCAAGCTCAAGGCCGACAAGGTCCTTGTCACCGTCGGCCGCCGCCCGCGCACCAGGGGCTGGGGTCTGGAGAACATGGGCGTGGCCATGGCCGGGCCGTTCGTGAAGATCGACGACCGCTGCGCCACCAGCATGCGCAACGTCTGGGCCGTCGGCGACCTGACCGGCGAACCCATGCTGGCCCACAAGGGCTCGGCCCAGGGCGAGATCGTCGCCGAAATCATCGCCGGCCATGACAAGCGTTTCGATCCCGTCAGCATCGCCGCCGTCTGTTTCACCGAACCCGAGATCGTCTCCGCCGGCCTCGGCCCGCTCGACGTCGAGGGCCGCGACGACGTCATCACCGCCGTCTTCCCCCTGATGGCCCTCGGCCGCGCCCTGGCCATCGAGGCCGGCGGCGACGGCGGCTTCGTCCGGGTGCTGGCCTCGAAGACCGACCACCGGCTGCTCGGCGTCCAGGCCGTCGGCCAGCACGTCTCGGAACTCAGCAACAGCTTCGCCCAGATGCTGGAGATGGGCGCGGTGCTGGAAGACGTCGCCGGCACCATCCACGTCCACCCGACCATGGGCGAGGCCTTCCACGAGGCGTCCCTGCGGGCGCTGGGGCATGCGATTCATATCTAGGGGGAGGCAGCAGGCAACAGGCAACAGGCAGCAGGTCGACCGAGCTTGACCCGGCCGCTGGATCGCAACCTCCCTCCTGCTGCCTGCTGCCTGCTGCCTGCTGCCTCATAGTCGCCGAACCGTCACCGGACCGTCAGGCCTGCCGTCACAAACCTGTGGTCCAAGCAGCCTCGACCTCAACCGTTGTCGGAGCCGATTTCCATGACCCGCACCCTGTTCGCCGCCACCTCGGCGATCGCCCTTCTCGCCCTGGGCGCCTGTGGCGACAATAACAGCGGGAGCTCCCAGGGCGCCCGCGCCGGCATCTGGGCCGCAGGCTCCTCGACCGTCTTCCCCTTCACCACCCGCGTCGCCGAGAATTTCGCCCGCACCTCGGGCGGCGCCGCGCCGCGCGTCGAATCGCTGGGCACCGGCGGCGGCATCCAGGCCTTCTGCCAGGGCACCGGCCCGACCACCCCGGACATCGCCAACGCCTCGCGCCGGATGAAGAAGTCCGAGTTCGAGATGTGCCAGAAGAACGGCGTCACCGACATCGTCGAGCTGAAGATCGGCTATGACGGCCTGGTCATCGCCACCGCCCTGGACGCGCCGGACTACGGCTTCGAAGGCGACGACCTTTACCTCGCCCTGGCCAAGGAAGTGCCGGGACCGAACGGATCCTTCATCGCCAACCCGAACACCACCTGGAGCCAGGTCAATCCGGGCCTGCCGTCCAGCCGCATCATGGTCTACGGCCCGCCGCCCACCTCGGGCACCCGCGACTCCTGGCTCGAGCTGGGCATGGCCCCCTCGGCCAAGACCATCCCGCAGCTCGCGGCCCTCGACGAGAGCGACTCCGATCGCTTCGAGACCCTCGCCCACACCCTGCGTGAAGACGGCGCCTGGATCGACTCGGGCGAGAACGACAACGCCATCGTCCAGACCCTGACCCGCACCCCCGGCTCGACCGGCGTCTTCGGCTACTCCTTCCTCGAGCAGAACGCCGACTCGGTGAAGGCGCACAGCGTCAACGGCGTCATGCCGACCCCCGAGACCATCGCCTCGGGTGAATATCCGATCTCCCGCTCGATGTTCATCTACGTCAAGAAGGCCCACATCGGCGTGACCCCGGGCCTGAAGGAGTTCGTCATGGAATATATGTCGGACGCCGCCGCCGGCCGCGGCGGTTACCTCCAGGACCGCGGTCTGGTGCCGCTGCCCGCCGAGGAACTGACCGCCCAGCGGGCCCTGGCCACGGCCATGACCTCGATGGCCAGCCCCGAGTAGACAGGGCCGGATCCTCCCGGAAGAGACCGGACGCCGCGGGTCGCAAGGCCCGCGGCGTTTCGCTGTCTGCGCGCCGCCTCCGGGGCCCGTCATAATTCTTGAGGGGAAGCGTCACGGTTCCGCAGCCTTCCGGTCGGAATAGCGTCACCGCAATCTCACCATACCGTCGCCGGACCGCAGCGAAATCGTCGCGCGCGAAAGATACTCCGGGGCCTGACAGACCGCATCGGTCGGTGGGCAACCGGAGGATTCTTCCAGTGCGACAACACACCCTGCTGGCGGGCGCCGCGCTCGCCGCCCTCTCGCTCACGGCCGGTTCGGCCCTCGCCCAGACCGCGCCCGCGGCCCCCAGCGTCTGGAAGGGCGCGCCCGAATACAGCTGGGGCGACTTCACCGTCAAACTCCGCGGCCGCGTGTTCGCCGACTATGTCGATCAGGATGTCGACCGGGCCGTCGGCCTCGACTTCAGCGACTCGGAAGACCGGTTCCGCACCGCCCGGATCGGCCTCCAGGGGAGCTGGGGCGAGCGCTGGTCGTTCGTCGCCGAGGCCAATTTCACCAACGGCGAGTCGAACTGGGAAGACCTGCTGATCGAATATGCGCCGAACGACGACACGGCCATCACCCTCGGCAATTTCAAGAGCCTGTCGCTCGAGAATCTGACATCGTCGCGATACACGACCTTCATGGAACGCGGGGCCTTCGCCGACCTGATCGACGCCGGCCGGGTCATGACCCTGGCGGCGCGTACCGGCGGCGACAACTGGTCCGTCGCCGGCGGCATCCACGGCGATTCGGTCAATGACGGCGCCCCGGGCGACGGCGACGAACAGCGCGGCCTCTTCGTCCGCGCCCACTACGCCCCGGTCGTCACCGACGAGACCAAGATCCACCTCGGCGCCTGGGTCCGCGACCGCGACCGGCGCGACGACACCGCCTTCCGCTACCGGGTTCGCAACAACACCAATTTCGGCGCCCGCTACACCGACGCCGGCTCCTCGCCGCTCGGCGCCGGCGACGGCGATGTCGCCATCGGCCTCGAGGCCGCCGGCGTCTGGCGCTCATTCTCGGTCCAGGGCGAATGGGCGACCGTCGACGCCGACCTGACCGGCGGCGGCTCGGCCCGGGCGGACGCATATTACGTCTTCGCCTCCTTCTTCCCGACCGGCGAACAGCGCAAATACAAGCCCGCCGACGGCAAGTTCGACCGCGTCAGCATCCGCGAACCGCTGAACCGGGGCGGCATGGGCGCCGTCGAACTGGCGGTCCGCTACGACGCCGCCGACCTGACCGAGTTCGCGGGCGTGGCCACGGCCGGGGAATATTCCGCCGTCACCCTCGGGGCCACCTGGTACCCGTGGTCCCACATCCGCTTCATGGCCAACTACACCGACGCGAAGAACGACGCCCAGGTTGCGGCCTCGGACGTCGACGTCCAGACCCTGCAGTTCCGGGCGCAGTTCGATTTCTAGCCAGTAGGGAAGCGGTCCTTGTCATCCCGGCCGAGCCCCGGCGAAGGCCGGGGCGAGAGCCGGGACGCAAGACACCCAGGTCCAACCCTCCCGGAAGCTGCGTCAGCAGCTATCCGGGAGACAGGCCAACTCAAGCGCAGGACCGCCCCGTCTCCCCGGACAATCGCGGCGCGATTTCCGGGGCGCTGCAATGGTCAGTCGGGCACTGCAAAGTCCGATACGACCAGTTCGAAGCCGCCGAACCCGGAAGGCCGGATGCGCCCGATCAGGATGACCGGATAGTCGACAAACCCGCCCCGCTGGTCACCCCGAACTGCGTCGAAATAGGCATTCAGCGCAGCCCTTCGATCCGCGGACATCCCGGCCGACACGACGAGTCCTCTGGTCGGGCAATCGTTCGGCTTGAAGGCCCAGTGCAGTTCGTCCGACGTGAAGATGCCGGGGATTCTGAAGGTCTGGTCCGGATCGACCGACCCGGCCTCCCGCTGATGACAGTATGCAGCTCCGGATAATGCATCCGATGATGGTTCCAATGCCTGCCCACTCGCCGAAAGACCGAGCGACAGTGCGAACGACAACCACATCGTCTAAGCCGCCGCCCGCTTCCGCAGCCGCGCGATCCTGCGCAGCCGGCGCCAGAACCGCCCGCGCTCGGGCTCCGGATAGGGCTGCAGGTTCTCGACGAACTGTTCGGCCGAGGCGCGCCAGCTGAATTTCTCGGCATAGGCCCGCACCGCCGCGCGGTCGCACTCCAGCGCCGCCATGCAGGCGACGCGCAGGTCCTTGTCGATGGCCCCGGCGTTCGAGCCCGGGATGATGTCGATCGGCCCGTGGGCCGGATAGGCCGCCACCGGCGTGCCCGTGGCCATGGCCTCGAGGATCACCAGGCCGAAGGTGTCGGTCCAGCTGGGGAAGACGAAGACGTCGGCGTCGCGGAAACAGCGCGCCAGCTCCTCGCCGAACCGCGCCCCGAGGAATTTCGCCTCCGGATATTTCTCCTGCAGCTCGGCCCGCGCCGGCCCGTCGCCGACCACGATCTTGGTCCCCGGCAGGTCGGTCTTGAGGAAGGCCTCGATGTTCTTCTCGACCGCCACCCGGCCGACGTTGAGCCAGAACGGCCGCGGCCAGCTCTCGCCGCCCAGTTCGTCGTAGATGCGCGGCAGGTCGGGGTTGAACTGTTCGGTGTCCACCCCGCGCGACCACGGCGAGACGTTCCTGAACCCGTGCGCCTCCAGTTCGTCGCGCAGGGTCGGCGTGGCCACCATCAGCCGGCCCGACGGCTTGTGGAACCACTTCATATAGGCGTAGCCGACCTGGACCGGGATCGGGAACCGGGCCGAGACGTATTCGGGGAATTTGGTGTGGTAGCTGGTCGTGAAGGGCAGCTTCCATTCGACGCAGATGCGCCGCGTGGCGATCCCGATCGGCCCCTCGGTGGCGATGTGCACCGCCTCCGGCTCGAAGGCCCTCAGCCGCTCGCGGATCTCCTCCTCGGCCCCCAGGGCCAGCCGGATCTCCGGATAGGTCGGGCAGGGAATGGTCTTGAACTGGCTCGGCTCGATGACCTCGACCTCATGGCCCATGGCGCGGCATTCCGCGATGGTCCGGGTCAGGGTGCGGACGACGCCGTTGACCTGGGGCTCCCAGGCGTCGGTGGCCAGAACGATGCGCATGTAGCCGAAAGGCTCCGCCGTTGATCGGGGACCTGATCTAGCGGTTTGAAACCGGCTTGGCGAGACGCCGCACCCTCTCCCGTTTCCGATCAAAAGCGGCTAGAGGCCGCTCATGAACGCACACGTCTACCCGCCGGCCCCGCTGACCCAGGACTGGGACGCTCTCGACCACGGCAAATACGCCGACGAGGGCGAGGTCGTGCGCGGCCTGCTGGCGCGCGTGCCGCTGGACCCCGCCGAGCGCGAGGCCGTCGTGGCCCAGGCCATCGACCTGGTCGAACTGGCCCGCAAGACCCAGAAAACCGAGGGCGTGGTCGAGAGCTTCCTGCAGGAATTCTCGCTCGGCACCCGCGAGGGCCTGGCCCTGATGTGCCTGGCCGAGGCCCTGCTGCGCATCCCCGACGAGGACACCCGCGACCGGCTGATCGCCGAGAAGATCGGCTCGGCCGACTGGGCCTCCCACCTCGGCCAGTCCGAGAACCTGTTCGTCAACGCCTCGACCTGGGGGCTGATGCTGACCGGCAAGCTGGTCGACGTCGACGAGGACGCCCGCCGCGACCTGCCCGGCTTCCTGCGCCGCGTCGCCGGCCGCCTGGGCGAGCCGGTGATCCGTCAGGCCGTGGCCGCCGCCGTGCGCATGATGGGCGAGCAGTTCGTGGTCGGCCGCACCATCCAGGGGGCCCTGAAGCGGGCCAACCGCGAACGCTGGCTGTGCAGCTTCGACATGCTGGGCGAAGGGGCCCGAACCGTCGCCGACGCCGAACGCTACGAGACCGTCTACGCCCAGGCCATCCACGGCGTCGGCAAGGCCATTCCCGAGCGCAAGGAGATGCAGGGGCCGATGACCGGCCACGGCGTCTCGGTCAAGCTGTCGGCCCTGTCCCCCCGCTACGAAGCCACCCAGGAAGCCCGGGTCTGGGCCGAGCTCTATCCGCGGGTGAAGCGCCTCGCGATGATCGCCGCCTCCTACGACATTAATTTCTGCATGGACGCCGAGGAGGCGGACCGGCTGGCCCTGTCGCTCAAGCTGCTCGACGCCCTCGCCCACGACCCCGACCTCGGCGACTGGAAGGGCCTCGGCCTCGCGGTCCAGGCCTATCAGAAGCGCGCACCCGAGGTCATCGCCCGCGTCGCCGAGCTGGCCCGGGTCTCCGGCCGCCGCCTGATGGTCCGGCTGGTCAAGGGCGCCTACTGGGACACCGAGATCAAGCGCGGCCAGGTCATGGGCCGCCCCGACTATCCGGTCTTCACCACCAAGGCCGCGACCGACCTCAACTATCTGGTCTGCGCCCGGGACATCATCGCCGCCGCCCCGCACCTCTACGGCCAGTTCGCCACCCACAACGCCGTCTCCCTCGCCGCCGTCCAGCACATGGCCCGCCGGGCCGGCGAACGGGTCGAGTTCCAGCGCCTGCACGGCATGGGCGAGGCCCTCTACGAGGCCGCCGAGGAGATCTGGGCCGCCGACCGCTTCGTGGTCCGCGGCTACGCCCCCGTCGGCGGCCACGAGGAGCTGCTGCCCTATCTGGTCCGCCGCCTGCTCGAGAACGGCGCCAACTCCTCCTTCGTCCATGCGTTGCTCGACGAGCGCGTGCCCGCGGCGACCGTCGCGGCCGATCCCATCCTCCAGGTCGAGGCCCACCCCGACCGTCACTCCAGAATTCCGGCGCCCAGGAACATGTACACCGACAGGCACAACTCCCTCGGCCGCGACTACAGCCGGCTCGAGGACCGCGAACGCCACGCCCAGGCGCTGGAGCTGGTCGACCGCGAGAAGCTGACCTCCGGCCCGATCATCGGCGGCATGCTGCGCGCCGGAACCAACCCGCAGGACGTCACCAACCCCTTCGACCTGAACCAGGTGCTCGGCCACGTCTCCGAGGCCACGGAGGCCGAGATCGACATGGCCGCCGCCGCCGCGGCGAAAGCCCAGATCAGCTGGGACCGTCAGGGCGGCGCCCGCCGCGCCCTCGTCCTCAACGCCATGGCCGAGGCGCTGGAGGCCGACATGGATCGCCTCGTCGCCCTGCTGTCGCGCGAGGCCGGCAAGACCCTGAACGACGGCGTCGCCGAGGTGCGCGAGGCGGCCGACTTCTGCCGCTACTACGCCATGCTGGCCGAACGCGACTTCGGCGGCCCGCAGGAGCTCAAGGGCCCGGTCGGCGAGACCAACCAGCTGGTCCTGCACGGCCGCGGCGTCTTCGCCTGCATCAGCCCGTGGAATTTCCCCCTGGCCATCTTCACCGGCCAGATCGCCGCCGCCCTCGCCGCCGGCAACGCCGTGCTGGCCAAGCCCGCCGAACAGACCCCGCTGATCGCCGCCGAGGCCGTGCGCCTCTATCACAAGGCCGGCCTCAACCCCGACCTGCTGGCCCTCGTGCCCGGGCGCGGCGAGACCGTCGGCGCGGCCCTGGTCAGCCACCCGGGCATCGACGGCGTCGCCTTCACCGGCGGCACCGACACCGCCGCCATGATCAACCGTTCGCTGGCCGCCCGGCCCGGCCCGATCATCCCCTTCATCGCCGAGACCGGCGGGCTGAACGGCATGTTCGTCGACACCACGGCCCTGCGCGAACAGGTCATCGACGACGTGATCCTGTCGGCCTTCGGCTCGGCCGGCCAGCGCTGCTCGGCCCTGCGCATGCTCTATGTGCCCAAGGATTCCGCCGACCAGATCATCGAGGGCCTCAAGGGCGCCCTGGCCGCCCAGGTCGTCGGCGATCCGGCCGACCCCGCCACCGACATCGGCCCGGTCATCGACATGGATTCGCGCCAGATGCTGGAGGCGCACATCAAGCGGCTGGCCAAGGAGGGCAAGATCATCGCCCGCGCCTCCCTGCCCGCCGGCTCCGAGCGCGGCGAGCTGTTCGCCCCGACCATCGCCGAGGTGAAGACCCCCGACTTCCTCGAGAAGGAGGTCTTCGGCCCCATCCTGCACATCTACCGCTACGACCCCGCGAACCTGAAGGAGGTGGCCGGCAAGCTGGCCGCGCGCGGCTATGGCCTGACCCTGGGCGTCCACAGCCGCATCGAGGCCTTCGCCAGCGAGGTCATCCGTCTGGTCCCGGCCGGCAACGTCTACATCAACCGCTCGATCACCGGCGCGGTCGTCGGCGTCCAGCCCTTCGGCGGCGAGGGCCTGTCCGGCACCGGCCCCAAGGCCGGCGGCCCTTACAGCCTGATCCGCTACGCCTCCGAAAAGGCCATCAGCAACAACATCTCCGCCCAGGGCGGCGACCCGGCGCTGTTGAACCTGTAGTTCCGCCTTGTCATCCCGGACGCCGCAACGCGGCGATCCGGGACCCTCAGATCAAAAAACGCCATCCGCCCGGAAGCGGCTTCGGCCGCTATCCGGGCGACAGGTCAGGACGGGAGGCGTTACGCCGCCTCCCCCCGCGCCGCCTCGCGGAACAGCCAGGCCGCCAGCAGCCAGCCCAGCGAGAACACCCCGACGATGGCGAAGACGATGTGCTCATAGGCCAGCGCCACGAAGGCCGTGCCGAACTGGGCGATCGCCGTCGCCAGCATCGCCAGCGCCATCCCCTTCGGCCGGAACCGGGCGAGAAACGACCCGACGATCCCGACCGCGATCACCCCGAAGAAGATCTGGTTCAGCGGGTTGTTCTCATTGCCGATGATGCCGACGGCCAGGTTCGACCAGACGATCAGGAAGCTGGTCCCCGCCGCCACGACGAACCCCGCCCGGTAGGCGAGGCTGCCCGACAGCCTCAGCCCGACCTCGCACACCCCGGCCGCGACCAGCAGCATCACGCCCCAGGCGATGAAGTCGAAGGTCGTCCACGGCAGGTCCGTCAGCAGCTTCGCCGCGAGCGGGATCAGCCAGGCGACCCCCGCCCCGCCCCACACCGCCATCCGCAGCCACCGCCCCAGCCGCGCGTCCCGCTCCACGGTCGTCATCGTCATCTCGCTCTCCCGTCGTCATCGACGAGCGGACACTGGCGGGCCCGGCCGTGAGCGGCATGAGCGAAATCTGAGCAGTCGCTGAAAAGCGCCCGGCTCAGCCCGCCGCCGGCCCCGCCACATAGATGGTGCAGGTCGAGGCCCCGCCGGTCAGCGGATTGTCGAAGGCCACCACCTCCGCCCGCGCCGCCGGAAACACCGCCGCCAGCACGGCCAGGAAATCGTCGTCCGGCCCCTCGTCCGACCACATGGCGAACACCCCCTCCGCCGTCAGGGCCTCCCGCACCCGCGTCAGCCCCTCGACCGTATAGAACCGCCCATGGTCCGGGTGCAGCAGCTGGCGCGGCGAATGGTCGATGTCCAGCAGCACCACGTCGTAGCGCTCGCCCTCCGCCCGCGCCGCGTCGAACCAGCCGAAGAAGTCGCCGTGCGACAGGGTGCAGCGCGGCTCCTGCCCCAGGCTGTCTCCGATCGGCACGAGTCCCGCCCGGTGCCATTCGATCACCTGCGCGAGGGCGTCGACCACCTCGACCGAGGCCACGCGCGGATCAGCCAGCGCCGCCCGCGCCGTATAGCCGAGCCCCAGCCCGCCCACGAGCACCCGCAGCCCCTCGCCCTTCGCCGCCGCCAGCCCGCGCACGGCCAGCTCGATCTCCCCGACCGTGAACAGGCTCGACATCAGATGCTCGTCGCCGAGGATCACCTCGACCACATCGGCGTCGATGGCCGCCACCCAGCGCCGCCTCAGCACCAGCGGCCCCATGTCGGTGAGGCGATAGTCCAGTTCCTCGATCAGCCGTCCCATCTCGCCTCCCGTCGCCGCGTGCGCCCACCCTGCGGGGGAACGGCGCCCGGCGCCACCCCGACGGCGTTCGGTTCCATCCCGGAATCGTGAGCCCGAGCGCCGGAACGGCGCGTGGCCCGCTCCCGTTCAGGCGGCTCCAACCTCAAGGAGAGTCCGATGAACACCCATGACGATCGCGCCGTGAAAGTCCTCAACAGCCTGATCGAAACCACCATGGACAGCGCCCACGGCTACCGCAGCGCCGCCGAGGGCGCCGACAATCCGGAGTTCAAGAGCCTGTTCTCGGAACGCGCCGGCAAGCGCGAGGAACTGTGCCGCCGCCTGCAGCAGGAGGTCCGCACCTTCGGCGGCGAGCCCGAGGACGACCAGTCGCTGATGGGCCGCATCCACAACAAATTCGCCGAGCTGCGCGGCGATCTGGGCGGCCGCGACGACAAGGGCGTCATCGACGAGGTCGAACGCGGCGAGGACGTCATCAAGGCCAAATTCGAAAAGGCGGCCCAGGATGCCGACCTGCCCGAGCCGGCCCGCCAGCTGGTCGCCACCGCCTATACGGAGGTCAAGGCCGACCACGACACCATCAGCGCGCTCAAACACCGCATGCACTGACGCTGACGCCGACGCCGGCCCCGTCCTCGCGGCGGGGCCGGTCCGCCTATCCCTCGCCGCCGCCGCCCTCCCGGTCGCGCTCATACCGTTTCTCGAGCGGGAACGGCGGCAGCCATGACTCGCGGCGCACGGTCCAGGTCTCATAGGTCGGCGTCAGCTGGTCCGGCGCGTCCAGAGCCCCGAGATGCACCTCGATCTCGTCCCCGCTCCGCGCGAACACCGACGAGCCGCAGCGCGGGCAGAATTGCCGGCCGGCGTAATCCCGCGTCTCCCCTTCGACCCTCACCGCCGCCTGCGGAAAGATCGCCGCCGCATAGAACAGCGCCCCGTGATGCTTGCGGCAGTCGAGGCAGTGGCACAGTCCGACCCGGTCCGGCTCGCCCGTCGCCTCGAGCCTGACGTCCCCGCACAGACAGCCGCCGGTGAACCGGGTCATCGGGGTTCCTGCTGCTGCTCCATCCAGCGGCCCTCCTGCGGGAAGGGCAGTCGAATCTGCGCGATCCACTTCCTCCCGTCGATCAGAACGGCCCCCTTCTCCGGTCTCGTCTCCAGGAAATCGCGCAGCTCCGGATAATCGGCTGCCGGGAGGTACAGGCTGTAGCTGTCGCCGCGCTGACGGGTGTCGGCATGGCCGATGCCGGGCCACCCGTCGGGCCAGACGATCGATTCATCCGGGGCGTATTCATACGGCCAGATCATCACCTCGATCGCCTCGGGCAGCCATGGGACGGCGTCGCTTCGTTCGAAGGCCGACAGGCGCTCGTAAGCCTCGCGAAACTCGCCCGGCGTCGCCAGTCGCGCGGTCGGCGACCTGAGCGACCCGTAGACCGAAACGCGAGCGTAGCCGGCATCGGTCCTGATCAGGACGTCGGTCGTCGGCTGATCTGTGGCTTCGGTGATCGAGTACGATCCGGCCCGTTCAGCCAGGGCGTCCGGCCGCAGCGAGGCCATGAACGCCGCGACCTCATCCGGCGTCAGTCTCGCGGCGTAATGCCCCGCATCCGTCCGGTAGATCGCGGCGCCGTCGTCATAGAGCACGAACTGCGGCGTATCCGAGCCGATCACCATCGCCCACGGATCGTAGGCGATCAGCACCACGAGGGGCTCCGCCGCGGCTGCCGGCTGGATGGCTGTCCGCGAACCCGGCGCTGCGGCGGGCGTGATCGGGACGGGGCCCAGCTGGACCGTCGACATCACAAGCGCACCGGCGAGCATGATCCACCTCATCCGCACAGCATCGTCGCAAGACCGCCTTTCCGCAATTGGCCTCCCTCCGCTCTTCCCCCAACGACGAAAGCCGGCTCCCCCCTGCGGCGGAACCGGCTCCCGTCATCCCTTGACGCACAACGCAGACCTTCGGCCGATCCAGCGCGCCGATCCGCGCGCCTCTACCGGCGAATACGGGTTCCGGTGATGACGACCTCCACGGTCCGGCCCTCGGCGGCCGCCACATCGCTCAGGCCGATCCGGGTCCCGTTGGCCTCGCGCGCGACGGCGGCTCCCGCGCGGGCGTCCACTGGCCGCTGTCGATCCGAACGGCACGAGGCCAGCCGACCGTTGGCGATGTAGCAATCGACGTAAACGGAAATCAGATCATGGCGCTGCAGGGCCGACGAAGGCATTTCGATCCTCGGCCCCTCCGTCAGGAGTCCGCCGACATCCAGCGCCTCGTCGAACGGGCTCTCCAGAGGGCCCCCGCAAGCCGTCAGGACCCGGTCGACGTTGTCCGACCGCGACGGGAGCGTGAGTTCCAGCCGAACGGGTGGCGCACCTTCCGGATCGCCCGTCAGACTGAGAGGGCCGCCGGCCCTGAACCACCGGCCGTATCGCCATGAATCGCTGGTGATCAGGGTCCCGCCCGCCGGACGCCAGTAGGTATCCTCGACCCTGCCGTCGGCCCTGCGCCGCTCCAGCCTGACCGGAGAGGACGCCGACACCGGCAGGCCGCCTATCCCGACCTTGAAGTCGCCGTCGAGGCACTGGACGATCAGCGACACGCCCCCGGCATACTCCACCGAGGCAATGGCGAGGTTCTGACCCACGTCTTCCGCATAGTCCCAATCATTCACGGCCGGCGCATCCTGGCCGGAGCCGCCAAAGACGGCCAGCGCTGCGGAGAGAGGAAGCAAGGCGGCCAGATAGGACATGTCTTCTCTCTCAGCGTCAGGGGGAGGAGGCGCGGGGCCATCCCCCCGCGCGGCTGAGCGCGCTCGGCGCCGGCCGGCCGATCAGGCCGCCGATCCAGCGCGCCGTCTCGATCAGGGCGTCGAGGTCGTAGCCGGTCGAATAGCCGCCCCGCTCCAGCATGTAGACCAGGTCTTCCGTGGCGATATTGCCCGTCGCCCCCGGCGCGAACGGACAGCCGCCGATGCCGCCGACCGAGGCGTCCAGCACGTCCACCCCGGCCTCGATCCCGGCATAGGCGTTGGCCAGTCCGGTGTTGCGCGTGTCGTGGAAATGCAGCCGCAGCGCCGCCTCCGGCGCCGCCCTGCGCGCCGCCTCGACCACCCGGGTCACCGCCCACGGATTTCCGACGCCGATGGTGTCCGCCAGGGCGATCTCCTTCACCCCCAGTTCGCCGATCCGGCCCACCAGATCCTCGACCTGGCCCACCGACACCTCGCCGTCGAACGGACAGCCCCAGACGCAGCTCAGGGTCGCCGACAGCGACGGCGTCGCGCCCGGCTCGCCCTCTGCGTTGACCCGCCCGGTCAGGATGTCCGACAGCATCGACACCTGCTGGTCGACGCCCATGCCCTGGTTCTTGAGCCCGAAGCCGTCGGTCGCCGACATGGCCACATTGACCTCGTCGACGCTGGTCCCCAGCGCCCGGTCGTAGCCCTTGCCGTTCAGCACCAGGCCGATGCGGCTGCGGCCCGGCTCGTGCGGCAGGGCGGCCATGACCTCCTCGGCCCCGGCCATCTGCGGCACGTATTTCGGATGCACGAAGCTGACCGCCTCGATCCGCTTCGCCCCGGCCGCCTCCAGACGCCGCACCAGTTCGGCGCGGACGGCGGGCTCCAGCACGGCCTTCTCGTTCTGCAGCCCGTCGCGCGGCCCGACCTCGACGATCGTGATGGTCCGGCTCACGGCGCGGCCCCCGCCGGCGCATAGACGGTCAGGCTGACGTCGTCGCCGCGCGAATAGTTGTGGCCGTTGACCACCCCCACCGCCCGGCCGGTCACGCCCAGATCGGCCGCGGCGGCGCTGAAGGCGTCGGCGTCGCGCGCCTCGACGATCACCGGCCGCCCCTCGGCCAGGGCCCGGGCCGCGCCGGCGGCGTCGGTCAGCTCGGTCTCGCGCCCGGTCAGGAAGACGAAGCTGGGCTCGTGGAAGCCGGTGATGGCCACCGGCCCCGGCCGCCCCTGGCGCGGATGCAGGTCGGCCCGCTCCAGCACCTGCTGCAGCTGCGGCGCGATCGCCAGGGGGCGCAGCTGCCGGATCGTGCCGGCCAGCCCGGCGTGGGCCACCACCCCCAGCACGATGGCGGCCACGACCGCCGTCACCGCCGCCCGGTGCAGCAGCAGGAAGGCCCCGATCAGGGCCGCCAGAGCCGCGAAGACGATGGTCAGGGTAGCCCAGCCCTGGGCCGTCGACCGTCCGAACTCGGTCAGGCCGAAGACGGTCAGCAGCACGAGAACCAGGCCCCCGACCACCGACAGCGCCGCTCCCGAATAGCGCGACACCGGGCCGATCGGCCGGGTCAGGGCCGCCGCCGCCAGCAGGGCCAGGGCGCCGTAGGTGGGCAGGGTGTAGTGGGCCAGCTTGGTCGGGGTCAGCTCGAAGATCAGCCAGGCCGGAACCAGCCAGCAGACGAGGAAGCGCACCGCCGGCTCGGCCCGCCTGTGCCAGCCGGTCGACAGCGCCGCCGGCAGCATCAGGGTGGCCGGGAAGAACATCACCAGCGCCCCGAGCAGATAGTATCCGGGCGGCGCCCCGTGGCTCTCGTGGCCGCCCGCGATCTTGGGCGCCAGGTCGCCGACGATGGCCTCGCGCCAGAAGCCGCCGTCGGTGGCGATGGTGATGGCGATGGCCCACGGTCCGACGATCAGGGCCACCAGCGGCAGGCCCCAGCCCCAGCCCAGCCGGGCCAGCCATTTCACGTCCCGGTCCCACAGCGACAGCAGCAGGATCGCCGGGACCACCACGATCAGTCCGATCGGCCCCTTGATCAGGATCGACAGCCCGACGCCCAGCCAGAACGCCAGCTTGTGCGGTCGTCGCGGCGCCTCCCCGGCCCGGGTCGCCAGATAGATTCGCGCCAGCCCGGCCATGGCCAGGGTCACCGAGGCGCACAGCATGGCGTCGGTCTTGGCGATGCCCGCCTCGGTCGACAGCAGGAAGGTCGCCCCCAGCATGGCCCCGGCGAGGAATCCCGCCCTCTGGCCGAACATCGCCGCCCCCGCCCAGGCGCAGGCCGCCGCCGCCAGCATGGCCCCGAGGATCGACGGGATGCGGTAGGGCTGGATGTCGCGGTTCTCGACGCTGGAGATCACGGCCACCGCCGCCGCCTGCATCCAGTAGATGCCGACCGGCTTCTTCCAGCGCGGATCGTCCTGGAAGCGGATGTCGACATAGTCGCCGCTCTCCAGCATCTGCGAGGTCGCCTGGGCGTAGCGGCTCTCGTCGCGGTCCAGCGGCGGCAGCAGCATCAGCACCGGCAGGCCGGCGAACAGGGCCACCAGGGCCGCCAGCAGCGGGCCCCGCCAGCCGGCGATGAATCGGTCGAGGTCGGGGCGCATCATGATCGTCTTCCTATCACGCCGGTTCGCGGCGCGTCATCGTCCACGCGACGCCGCCCGCGCGGCGCCTCCCGCCGCGTCGCGAAACCCGCTACAGGACGGCCATGATCGAAGCGACCCCCGACATCTCCGTCGTCGTTCCCGTGCATGACGAGGAAGGCGCCGCCGGCCCCCTGGCCCGCGAAATCGCCGCCGCCTTCGCCGGCCGGTCCTATGAGATGGTCTTCGTCGACGACGCCTCGAAGGACGGCACCCTGGCCGAGCTGCGCGCCCTGATGGCCGAGCTGCCGGCCCTGCGCGTGCTGGCCCACGCCGAAAACGCCGGCCAGAGCCGCGCCGTCCGCACCGGGGTGCTGGCCGCCCGGGGTCCCATCGTCGTGACCCTCGACGGCGACGGCCAGAACCCGCCCGCCGACGCCCCCCGGCTCGCCGACCTGCTCGCCGCCTCGCCGCCCAATGTCGCGCTGGTGGGCGGCGTCCGCGCCAAACGTCAGGACACCGGGGCCAAGCGCTGGGCCTCGCTCTGGGCCAACCGCATCCGCCGCCGGCTGCTGGGCGACGACGCCGCCGACACCGGCTGCGGGCTCAAGGCCTTCCGCCGCGACGTCTTCCTGCGCCTGCCCTATTTCGATCACGTCCACCGCTATCTGCCGGCCCTGATGATCCGCGAGGGCTACGAGAACCGCTATCTCGACGTCGACCACCGCCACCGCGAGACCGGCCGCTCGAAATACACCAACTGGGGGCGGCTGATGGCCTCCCTGTCCGACCTGCTCGGCGTCATCTGGCTGAAGTCGCGCTCGCGCCGCCCCGGGGCGATCTCCGAATTCTGACGGTTCGCCCGTCAGGCGACTAACCGTGGCGGTGCGGAGCGAACGGGGGTATTCATCGTTAACAAGCGCGGCCGTATGGTCCGGCCGTCCCGCCCGTCAAGGAGCCCCAGCCATGCTGATCGCCCTGCCGCTGCTCGTCATTCCGGTCATCATCTACGCCATCGTCATTCTCAGCGGCGTGGTCGGGACCGGGGGCGTCGCCGCCGCGGAACAGGCGCTCCGGGATCCGATCTTCACCGTCCCCATGGTCTCGGGCAGCGGCTGGAACATCGGCAGCGGCGACCTCATCCTGTTCCTGGCGCTGATCCTGCTGTTCTTCGAACTGCTGAAATCGACCTCCAGCCAGAAGGTCGCCATCGTCAATCACGCCCTGTCGATGATCCTGTTCGTGGCCTGCCTGGTCGCCTTCCTGCTGATCAAGGGATTCGCCACCTCGACCTTCTTCCTGATCCTGACCATGGTCATGCTCGACGTCCTCGCCGGCTTCATCGTCACCATCATCTCGGCGCGGAAGGATCTGGAGTTCGGGGCGGGCTGAGGGGGGTAGGGATTAGGGATTAGGGATTGGATGAGAGGATTGGCCGTCCGCGCGTGCCGGAGCATCGCCGCCCTGTCGTCCACCTGGCCCCACCTAATCCCTAATCCCCAAGCCCTACCCCTCCTCATCCACCGGCAACACATGCGGCGCCTCCGGGTGCCCCTTCTGCGCCCGCTGCACCGCATAGGCGACCAGCCACAGGGCCATGGCCCAGGCCGCGCCCACGCTCCAGCCGGCCAGCACGTCGGTGGCCCAGTGGGCCGCCAGATAGACCCGCGTCAGCCCCACGATCAGCGTCAGCAACAGGGCAACGCCGATGATGTAGGCCTTGAAATGCCGCTCCGGGAACGCCCGGGTCAGCATCACCCCGATGCTCAGATAGAAGACCGCCGACAGCAGGCTGTGCCCCGAGGGGAAGCTGGCGTTCAGGGTCTCGACCGCCTGCAGCTCCTGCGGCGGCCGCTCGCGCCCGAACATCGCCTTCAGCCCCTCGCTCAGCGCCACCCCGCCGGCCAGGCCGACGGCCAGCAGCAGGGCCGACAGCCGTTTGCGCTGCAGGACCAGGAAGCCGATCGTGACCAGGGCGAACAGGCCCAGCACCGCGATCCCGCCCAGGGCGGTCAGGTCCATGGCCGCCTCCTCCAGCCAGCCCGGCCCCCAGGGGTCGACCATGGCCCCCGGCCGCATCGCCTCCAGCACCGCCTGGTCGAAGGCCCGGCCGTCGGCCTCGGTCATGTCGTCGGCCAGTTCGACGAAGGTCATCACCCCCAGGGCCACGATGAACAGGGCGCTGACGGCGGCGATTTCGGTGCGCGCGATGCGAAGGGCGCGGCGGCCGAAGGCGAGGATCTGGTCGGAGGTCATCGGGCCGGAACGGTCCCGCTTGCGGGACGTTCCGCTCACGCGTTCGTGATCAGATTTTCGCGCCATCCGTCATCCCCCTGTCACCCCGCCGTCACGGCCTGTCCACAGGCCCATCCCCTGTCTTGTATGCGATTCGCCCAGAAAGTGATCGTCAACCCCGTTGACGGGTCGTTAGCCATCTGCGCCCCATATGTGGGCTTGGGGAGCGGTTCGGCCACTAGATGATGTGGTCGGGGCCGCAAACGACTTAACACGATCAGTTCAGGGCAGTGACCATTATGGCCGGCGGCGAAGCGTTGAAGACAGTGGATTTCCAGTCGGTTGCGGCTGCGGACGCCGCTGATCGACCCCACCTGCAGGTGGTGCCCTCGATCCAGCTCGACCGGTCGCGCGACGACCTCCTGACCGACTTCGGCAAGAAGACGCTGGAGGACCGCTACCTGCTGCCGGGCGAGAGCTATCAGGACATGTTCGCCCGGGTCGCCACGGCCTATGCCGACGACTCCGACCACGCCCAGCGCGTCTACGACTATATGTCGAAGCTGTGGTTCATGCCGGCCACCCCGGTCCTGTCCAACGGCGGCGCCGACCGCGGCCTCCCGATCTCCTGCTTCCTCAACGCCGTCGGCGACAGCCTCGACGGCATCCAGAGCGTCTGGAACGAGAACGTCGCCCTCGCCTCGAACGGCGGCGGCATCGGCACCTACTGGGGCGGCGTCCGCTCCATCGGCGAGAAGGTCAAGGGCGCCGGCCAGACCTCGGGCATCATCCCCTTCATCCGGGTCATGGACTCCCTGACCCTGGCCATCAGCCAGGGCTCGCTGCGGCGCGGCTCGGCGGCCGTCTATCTCGACGTCCACCACCCCGAGATCGAGGAGTTCCTCGAGATCCGCAAACCCTCGGGCGACTTCAACCGCAAGTCCCTGAATCTGCACCACGGCATCAACATCACCGACGAATTCATGTTCGCGGTCCGCGACGGCAAGACCTTCGACCTGAAGTCGCCCAAGAACGGCGAGGTCCTCAAGACCGTCGACGCCCGCACCCTGTGGCAGAAGATCCTCGAGATCCGCCTGCAGACCGGCGAGCCCTATCTGATCTTCTCCGACACGGTGAACCGCCAGATGGCCCCGCACCAGCGCGAGCTGGGCCTGTCGGTCAAACAGTCCAACCTGTGCGCCGAGATCATGCTGCACACCGGCCGCGACCACCTCGGCGTCGACCGCACCGCGGTCTGCTGCCTGAGCTCGGTCAACGCCGAGACCTTCCTCGAATGGCGCGAGGAGCCCAAATTCGTCGAGGACGTCATGCGCTTCCTCGACAATGTGCTGGAAGACTTCATCCGCCGCGCCCCGCCGGCCATGGCCGCCGCCGTCTACTCCGCCAAGCGCGAACGCTCGGTCGGCCTCGGCCTGATGGGCTTCCACTCCTTCCTCCAGGCCCAGGGCGTGGCCTTTGAATCCGCCATGGCCAAGTCGTGGAACATGCGGCTGTTCAAACACCTGCGCCGCGAGGCCGACAAGGCCAGCCGCCTGCTGGCCGAGGAGAAGGGCCCCTGCGAGGACGCCGCCGAGCGCGGCGTCATGGAGCGCTTCAGCCACAAGCTGGCCATCGCCCCGACCGCCTCGATCTCGATCATCTGCGGCGGCACCAGCGCCGGCATCGAGCCGATCCCGGCCAACATCTACACCCACAAGACCCTGTCGGGCTCCTTCGCGGTCAAGAACCCCTATCTGGAGAAGGTGCTCGGCGAAAAGGGCATCGACACCTCGGAGGTGTGGAACTCGATCCTCGAGCACGAAGGCTCGGTCCAGCATCTCGACCAGCTGACCGACGACGAGAAGGCCATCTTCAAGACCGCCTTCGAACTGGACCAGCGCTGGGTCGTCGAACTGTCGGCCGACCGCGCCCCCGAGATCTGCCAGGCCCAGTCGATCAACCTGTTCATCCCGGGCGATGTCGACAAATGGGACCTGCACATGCTGCACTGGCGCGCTTGGGAGACCGGCGTGAAGTCGCTCTACTACCTGCGCTCCAAGTCGGTTCAGCGCGCCGCCTTCGCCGGCGCCGAGAACAAGGTCGAGGAAGAGATCGACCCCAACCAGCCCGACCTCTTCAGCGCCGCCCGCACCGACTACGACGAGTGCCTCGCCTGTCAGTGAGGGTAACTGGCACAGCTTTCGTCATCCCGGGGCAAGCGGCGCAGCCGCGCAGACCCCGGGACCCGGCGGCGCGCGTGAGCGCGAAGCTGTCGGTGCGCGGCGGCTCGCCACAGCCTGCCTGAACAGATCGCCTTCGGCGCCGCCGGGTCCCGGGGTCTCGCTGCGCTCGCTCCCGGGATGACGAAAGGGGAATTGCTGCGCTGCAAGTTAATGTGCAGCCATCAATCTTTTCTGACCTAACCCGCTGTCTTTTCTCAACGTGACTCGTCCGTAAGCGTCACGAACCCGCCTGAGGAGCAACCCGTCGTACACTCCTCCTGTCCCGCCCTTCCGGCGGGCCACGGTCTTTGACAATCGCACCCCCGCCGCACCGCCCCAGGCGCGCTGATGTAGACTCTGCCGACTCTGACACAGCGAATTTCGGCGCCCACCCTGCCGACTCTGACACACCAAATTTTCGCCGGCGCGGCCGCTTTTTGACAACCAAACGCCGAACAGCCACTCAGTCCCCCCCATGACCGCGCCCCGCATCTTCATCGACGCCGACGCCTGTCCGGTGAAGGACGAGGTCTATCGCGTGGCCGAACGCTACGGCCTCAAGGTCTTCGTGGTCTCCAACGGCTGGATCAACACCCGCCGCGACCCGTGGATCGAACAGGTGGTGGTCGACTCCGGCCCCGACGTCGCCGACGACTGGATCGCCGAACGCGCGGGCCCCGGCGACATCGTCGTCACCCAGGACATCCCCCTGGCCGACCGCTGCCTGCAGGCCGGGGCCCAGGCGCTGAAGTCGAACGGCACGCCCTTCACCCCCGACTCCATCGGCTCGGCCCTGGCCGGACGGATGGTCGGCGAGCATCTGCGCTCCATGGGCGTGGCCACCAGCGGCCCGCCGCCGTTCGGCCCGAAGGACCGCTCGGCCTTCCTCCAGGCCCTCGACCGCGCCGTGGTCATCGCCAGACGGGTGGTCCGATGACGACCATTCCCGAAAACGAGCTGGAATTCCGCTTCTTCCGCGCCGGCGGCCCGGGCGGCCAGAACGTCAACAAGGTCGCGACCGCCCTGCAGATGCGTTTCGACGTGCGCAACTCCCCCTCCCTGACCGAGCCGGTCAAGGCGCGGCTGATGAAGCTGGCCGGCAGCCGCCTGACCCTCGACGGCGTCATCGTCATCACCGCCGTCCGCTTCCGCACCCAGGAGCGCAACCGCGCCGACGCCCTCGAACGGCTGCAGGCCATGGTCGACAAGGCCTCGGTGGCCCCGGTCTATCGCGTCCCGACCCGCCCGACCCGGGCCTCGAAGGAACGCCGCCTCGAGGGCAAGACCAGACGCTCGACGATCAAGAGCGGCCGCGGCAAGCCCGGCCTGTCCGACTGACGGCTCAATCCAGCCGGTCGGCCTTCCTCAACCCCGGGAACAGCTTCGCCCAGATCCCGGTCGCCGCCAGCGCCCCGAAGCCGCCGAACACCGCCGCCCCGACCGGCCCGAGGAAACGCACCGCCACCCCCGAATAGGCTTCGCCCAGCTCGTTCGACGCCCCGATGAACAACATCGACACCGAACTGACCCGGCCGCGCATGTGATCCGGCGTGGCCAGCTGGATCAGGGTCTGGCGGATGTTGACGCTGATCATGTCGGCCGCCCCGCCGACCAGCAGCACCAGGGCCGACAGCCACCACGCCTTCGACAGGCCGAAGGTCAGGGTGCAGACCCCGAACACCGCCACCGCCGCGAACATCCAGCGGCCGCCGTGCCGCACGATCGGAAACCGGCTCAGATAGATGGCCATGCCCAGCGCCCCGACCCCGAACGAGGCCCTGAGCAGGCCGAACCCCTCCGGCCCGACATGCAGGATGTCGCGGGCGAAGATCGGCGTCAGCAGCGCCACCCCGGCCAGCAGCACCACGATCAGGTCCAGCGAGATGGCCCCCAGCACGATCTTGGTCTTCCACACATAGGCCAGCCCCTCCTTGACCGACTCCAGCGGCGTCAGCCCGCTCTCGACCGGCCGCGGCTTGCCGCTGGTGCGGATCATGAGGAAGCAGCCGATGCCGAGCAGGAACAGCCCCATGGCCGCTGCATAGGCCAGCGGCACGTTGATCCCGACGATCACCCCGCCCAGCGCCGGACCGGCGATGGCCCCGGTCTGGAAGGCGATCGACTGGGCCGCGATGGCCGGCGGCAATGCCCGGCGGCCGACCACCATCGGCAGGAAGCTCTGGCTCGCCGGGGCCAGGAACGCCCGCGCCGCCCCGAACAGGGCCGCCACGGCCAGCAGACCCCACAACGGCGGCGACCCGTGCAGGGCCATCAGCAGGAAGCCCCCGGCGCAGGCCGCCTCGACCAGGATCGACACGGCCACGGTGACCTTGCGGTCCCGCCGGTCCGCCATCGCCCCGGCCGGCAGGGTGAAGGCCAGCAGCGGCAGGAACTGGCACAGGCCGACGAGGCCCAGATACAGGCTGGCCTCCTCGATCGGATGGTCCCGCCGGGCGATCTCATAGACCTGCCACAGCAGAGCCGACGACTGGATCTGGATGCCCAGCACCGCCGTCACCCGGCCCAGCCACAGCAGGCGGAAGTCGCGGATCCCCCACGGGCTCGACGGCTCCCCGTCTCCCGGCGGGACGGGCGGCGTCGGCGCTCCGGAGTCTACGCTCTCAACGGTCACGTGCGCCGGTCAACCTTGGCATAGGGGGTCCCGTCCCGATGGAAATAACCGCCCTGGCGGAAGACCATGTCGATGTCCGGATAGTCGCCGCTGTCGCCGCCCGGCGTCCGCGTCCCGACCTCCAGCAGCACCGCCTCGGCCCCCGACCGGTTCTCGATCCTGTGGCCGTTCGGAACGCCGGCCTTGAACCCGGCGGAGTCCCCGGCCCTCAGCACCGTCTCCCCCTCGTCCTCGACCAGCACCACCTCGCCGGACACCACCCAGACGAACTCGTCCTCGCCCTCGTGCCAGTGCCTCTGGCTCGACCAGGCCCCGTCCGGCAGGCGCAGCAGATTGACCCCGAACTGGTCCAGCCCGACCGCGTCGCCCAGCCGCCAGCGCCGCCGCGGCTTGCACGGCCCGGCGAATTCCTCGGGGTAGGCCGTCCCGTGTCCGGTCGGCGCGCTGTCGATGTCGATCTTCGGCATGGGAAGAAGCCTTCTCGCAATCGTCCGAACCCCCTAAAGCACAGGTCCATGAGCGCCGCATCACATCCGGTTATCGATCCTGTCGAACTGACCCGCGACCTGATCCGCAGACCCTCCGTCACCCCCGCCGACGAGGGGGCGATGGACATGCTGGAACGCGTCCTGACCGGCCTCGGCTTCCACTGCCGCCGGATGAAATTCGAGAACATCGAGAATCTCTACGCCCGGCGCGGGACCGCCTCGCCCAACCTCTGCTTCGCCGGCCACACCGACGTCGTCCCGACCGGCGCGGCCGAGGCCTGGTCCGCCGGTCCCTTCGAGGCCGAGGTCCGCGACGGCGTCCTCTACGGCCGCGGCGCCGTCGACATGAAGGGCGGCATCGCCGCCTGGGTCGCCGCCGTCTCGCGGGTGCTGGCCGAGGGCGACGTCCCCGGTTCGCTGTCCTTCCTCATCACCGGAGACGAGGAAGGCCCCGCCCTGCACGGCACCAAGCGCGTGGTCGAAACCCTGATGGCCGAGGCCGAGGTCATCGACGCCTGCGTCGTCGGCGAGCCCTCGTCCCAGCACGCCCTCGGCGACACCATCAAGATCGGCCGACGCGGCTCGCTCAACACCTGGATCACCGTCCACGGCAAACAGGGCCACGTCGCCTATCCCGACCGCGCCGCCAATCCGGCCCCGGTCATGGCCCGGCTGATGGCCCGGCTGGCCGACCATCGGCTCGACGACGGCTATCAGGGCTTCCAGCCGTCGAACCTCGAGATCACCACCATCGACATCGGCAACCCGGCCACCAACGTCATCCCCGCCGAGGCGAGGGCGCGGCTCAACATCCGCTTCAATCCGACCCACACCGGCGACGCCCTGATCGCCTGGCTCAACGCCATGGCCGGCGAGGCCCAGGCCGCGAGCGGACTGCGCATCGAACTGGAGCACCTGTGCTCGGGCGACGCCTTCCTGACCGAGCCGGGTCCCTTCGTCAGCGCGGTGCAGGACGCGGTCGAGGCGGCCGCAGGCCGCCGCCCCGAGGCCTCGACCACCGGCGGCACCTCGGACGCCCGGTTCATCCGCGCCATGTGCCCGGTGCTCGAGCTCGGCCTTGTCGGCCAGACCATGCACCAGGTCGACGAACGCGCCCCCGTCGCCGAGATCGAGGCGCTGGCGGAGGTCTACCGCCGCGTCATCGTCACCTTCTTCGACCGCGCCTAGAACAGCAGGTCGAGACCCAGCATCGCTCCGCCGAACATGGCGGCGAAGGCGACCAGGAAGTAGAAGATCTCACGCCGCGCACTGCCCCGGCGCTCCAGGGTCATCGGCGGCAATTCAACCGGCAGCCTGCTCATCGCCCACTCCCGCAGAACCGGACGAGGTTGCGCTCCGATCCTTGCCGGGACGTTGAGAAACGTGGTTGCCGTCACGGCCTCTCAAGGAACCGCAGCGCGGTCAGCACATGGGCCCGCACCCCGACCGGCAGCACCTTCTCGTTGACGTCGAAGGCCGGCGAATGGTTCGGCGGCGAGCTGGCCGGATCGACCCCGTCGGCGCTGGCCCCCAGGTGGTAGAAGACCCCCGGCACTTCCTGCGACAGATAGCTGAAGTCCTCGGCCACCGTGGTCGGCGGCGCCCCGGCGTTGACCCTGCCCTCGCCCGCCGCCTCCTCCAGCACCGGCTCCAGCCAGGCCGACAGCGACTCGTCGTTGAACACCAGGGCCGCGTTCTGGCGCACCGCGAACTCGGCCGTCGCCCCGTAATTCTCGGCCACATTGCCCACCGCGATTTCGGCCCGGCGCACCAGATCGTCGCGCTGGGCGATGTCGAAGGTGCGCAGCGTCCCCGACAGCACCGCCCGGTCCGGAATGATGTTGTAGCGCACCCCCGCGTCCAGGGTGGCGATGGTGAAGACCGTCGGCGTTGTCGTCGGATCGATGGTCCGGGCCGTCAGGCTGTTGATCGTCTGGACCACATCGGCCGAGGCCGAGATGACGTCGACCCCCTTCCACGGCCAGGCCCCGTGCGTCTGCCGGCCGAGCAGGGTGATGTCGACCCGGTCGGACGCCGCCATGAAGCCGCGCGGGCGATACCACAGCGTGCCCGGCGCGCCCGGCACGACGTGCAGGCCGAAGATCGCCTCGGGCCGGGGATCGGCCAGGGCGCCTTCCTCGATCATCAGGGCCGCGCCGCCCTTGGGCTCCCCCGGAGGGGCGCCCTCCTCGGCCGGCTGGAAGATGAACACCACCGTCCCGGCGATCCGGTCCTTCATCCCGGCCAGCACCTCGGCCGCGCCCATCAGCATGGCGACATGGGCGTCATGGCCGCAGGCGTGGGCGACCGGCACCGTATTGCCCATGTAGGAGCCGGTCGCCGTGGAGGCGAAGGGCAGGCCGGTCGCCTCCAGCACCGGCAGGGCGTCCATGTCGGCCCTCAGCGCCACGGTCCGGCCGGGCCGCCCGCCGCGCAGGATTCCGACCACGCCGGTCTTACCGACTTCCGTCCTGACCTCCAGCCCGAGGTCGCGCAGATGGTCGGCGACCAAGGCCGCCGTACGCGTCTCGGCGAAGCCGAGCTCCGGATGGGCGTGCAGGTCCCGACGCCAGGCCACCACCCGCGGCGTCACCGCCTCGACGGCCGCCGCGACCTCGTCGGCGGACTGGGCGTGGCTCGCTCCCACGGGCAGGGCGAACGCCACGGCGGCGGCGGCGGCGAGCAGGCTTCGGACGGTCATGGCGCGTCTCCCCATCTTGAGGCGCAACCGTCGCGGACGGCGGGCGCTTCCGCAAGGCTTCGCCTCCGCCTAAGGTCCGGCCGTGAACCTCCGCTCCCCCGCCTTCGCCATCCTCTTCTCGGTCAGCCTGATCGCGGCGGCGGGCAATATGGGACTGCAGTCGGTGCTGCCCACGATCGGGCGCGAGTTCGGATTGCGGGACACCCTCGTCGCCTCGGCCTTCGCGATCAGCGCCCTGATGTGGACCCTGACCTCGCCCTACTGGGCCCGGCTCTCGGACCGCCTGGGCCGCAAGCGGGTCATCATGATCGGCCTCGGCGGTTTCGTCGCCTCCATGGCCGGCTTCGGCCTCGCCGCCAGCTCGGGTCTGGAAGGCTGGCTGGCGGTGATGGTCGCCTTCGCCCTCATGACGGTGGCGCGCACGGTCTACGGCGTGTTCGGCTCGGCCGCGCCGATCGCCTCCCAGGCCTATGTGGCCGACCGCACCAATCCGGGCCAGCGGACGCAGGCCATGTCCCTGCTGGCGTCGGCCCAGGGCCTCGGCACCGTGGTCGGTCCGACCCTGGCGCCGGTCTTCATCCTGCCGTTCGTGGGGCTGGCGGGACCGATGTACGCCTTCGCCCTGTTCGGCGCCGTCATCCTGCTGATCGTCTGGATGAAGCTGCCCAGCGGCGACGTGGTGCGCCTGCCCTCGCCCAGCGGCCGCCGGACCGACGCCGCAAAAGGGCTGTGGAAGGACCCCCGGGTCCGGGACTATCTGATCTACGGCCTGCTGGTGACCGGGGCCCAGGCGATCAACATCTCGGTGCTCGGGTTCCACATCATCGACGAGCTCGCGGTCGAGGGCATCGCCTCCAGCCAGACCGCCTCCTTCATCAGCATCGCCATGCTGGCCGGGGCGGCCGCGACCCTGATGGTCCAGTGGGGCCTGATCCCGTTGCTGAAGTTGCAGGCGGCCGACCTGATGCGCTGGGGCGCTGCCCTCGCCCTGGTCGGCAATCTGATGAGCATCGCCTCGCCCGGCTATTACGGCGTCGTCGTCGGCTACGCCGTGGTCTCGATGGGCGTCGGCTTCGCCCGGCCGGGGTTCACGGCTGGCTCCTCCCTGTCGGTCGGCCCGCACGAACAGGGCGCGGTGGCGGGACTGATGATGTCGCTGGCCGGCCTCAGCTTTCTCGGTCCGCCGGTGATGGGCGTGGCCCTGTACGAACTCTCCGAACCCGCGCCCTTCGTGGCCAACGCCCTGCTGCTGGCCGTCGCCACCGCCCTCTGTTTCACCAGCGCCCGGCTCCGCCTCGGCCCCCCGGACCTCCCCGATCGCGACGAGACGCCCTCGCCGGAGACGCCGCCCGCCTCGCAGCCGGGGCCGGAGGGCAATCGCTGATCCGGTTCGCCGGCGCGGCCTTTTCAGCGCCGACAAGCCGTGTCAGATCGCGGGGATGGAAACTGCCCGCATCGAGAAACGCATCGGCGTCCGCGCTCCGGCCGACGACATCTGGGAGCTGATCGCCGATCTGCCCGCATGGGAACGCTGGAACCCGGTCGAGACGGCGGTCGAGGGGACGATCGCCTATGGCGGCTCCATCGCCCTGACCGAAGCCGTCCCCGGCCTCCCAGAGCGGCGGACCATGGTGCGGGTCGGCGAATGGCAGCCCCGCGCCCAGCTCGTCTGGGTCGAGAAGCGCGGCCTGTGGTTCAACGCCCTGCGCTATTTCGAGATCGAGGAGCTCCAGCCGGGCAGCTGCATCTTCGCCAATGGCTTCATCTTCACGGGGCTGCGCGGCGAGATGCATTTCGACCGCCATCGCAAGACCCTGCGCACGGCCGTCGATTCCATCGCCGACGGGATGAAGACGGCCGTCGAGACGGCCTGACTCAGCCGCCCTTGGCCATGGTGTCCTGAATGCTGATGACCGCCGGCGTCAGGATGACGATGAACAGCACCGGCAGGAAGAACAGGATCATCGGCACGGTCAGCTTGGCCGGCAGGGCGGCGGCCTTCTTCTCCGCTGCGGACAGGCGCATCTCGCGGTTCTCCTTGGCCATGGTGCGCAGGGCCGAGCCCAGGGGCGTGCCGTAGGTCTCGGCCTGGGTCATGGCGGTGGCGACCGACTTCACGCCGGGATGGTTGGTCCGTTTGGCAAGGCCCTCATAGGCCATGCGCCGGTCAGGCAGATAGCTGAGCTCCGCCGACAGCAGGGTCATCTCCTCGGCGAGATCGATGGAGGAGCCGCCGATTTCCTGGCTGACCTTCTGGATCGCCGCCTCGATCGACATGCCGGCCTCGACGCAGATCAGCAGCAGGTCCAGCGCATCGGGGAAGGCTTGCATGATCGAGGTGCGGCGCTTGGCGATGCGGTTCGAGAGAAAGATGTTCGGGGCGTAGAAGCCGATCACCGCCGCGAACATGCAGATCGCCAGCCGGTTCATCAGCGGAAGGCCGAAGTCGTTCAGGATGAAGACGTAGAAGGCCGCCAGCGCCAGCATGACGAACGGCATCGAGAAGCGGAAGAAGTAGAAGGTGGTCAGGGGCTTCGGCCCCCGATAGCCGGCCTGGGCCATCTTGTCCGCGACCTTCGGATCTTCCAGCAGCTTGGTCAGGTTCAGCCGTTCGACGACCCGCTTCTTGAAGCCTGTATCGGTGTGCCGAAGGCCCTGCGGCCCGCTGTTCTGGGAGGCTATGGCCTGGCGGGACCGGCGCCTCAGCTCCTCGCGGCGCACGGCCACGGCCTTCATCCGCCCTTCCAGCTTCGCCTCGCCGCCCAGCGAACCGAGCAGGGTCACCAGGGTGGCGAACACCAGCACGCCCACGCCCATGCTGAGCAGGTTCTGCAGGTTGGTGACGAAGCCGATGATGTCTCCCACGCCGGCCCCCTAGAACTTGAACGAGATCATGCGCTTCATCACGAAGACGCCGAGGGCCATCATCAGAACCGCGATCAGCAGCATGAACTGACCCCGCGGTTCGGTGAAAAGCTTGCCCATGTAGGCCGGGGTCGTGATGCTCACGAGGATCATCACGGCGGGCGGCAGCGAGCCGATGATGCCGGCCGAGGCGGTGGCCTCGGACGACAGGGCCTTGATCTTCTCGCCCATCATCTTGCGGGCCCGAAGCACGGTCGACAGATTGCCCAGCGCCTCGGCCAGGTTGCCGCCGGTCTTCTGCTGGATGCCGATGACGATGGAGAAGAATTTCAGCTCCGGCGTCGGCATGCGTTCGTACATCTTGTCGAGCGCCTGCTGCAGCGTCAGGCCCACGCCCAGGCCCTCGACCAGCATCTGGAACTCGCCGCCCAGCGGCGCGGGGCTTTCCCGGGCGATGATCTTGAAACAGTCGTGAACCGGCAGACCCGACTTGATGCCCCGGACGATGACGTCGACGGCGTCCGCGAAATGGCTGGAGAATTTCTTCATCCGGCGCTTGCCGAGGAAGCCCACCACCCAGCGCGGTAATCCCAGGCCGAAGACCACGGCGGCGCCGACGGCGATCAGGATATTGCCGGTGAGGACCAGCGGCAGCAGCAGGGCGATCACGCCCAGCACGCCGCTGATGATCCAGAAGGTCTTGACGCTGGTCGAGAGGCCGGCCTGCTTCAGCTTGGCCGCCAGGCTGATGCGGGCCTTGCGCGAAGCCCGCTCCGACTCCTGGAGCTGCTTCATGATCTGCTTGCGGCGCGCTTCCGGGGTGTTGGCGGCGGCGGCCTTGCGGGCGGCGGCCGTATGCTGTTTCGGACCGCCGAAATTCTGCGCCCGCTTGATCGCCGCGTCGGAAGAGTCTCCGCCGCCCACGAAGGCCCAGCCGAGTCCGCCGATGGTGATGAAGGCCAGGACCGCCGCGAGTATGGGAAGCATCCGCCCTACTCCGCCGCGTCGAGGGCTTCGGCCAGCTCGCGCTCAAGGCCGTAGTAGCGGGCGCGGTCCCAGAAGCGGGGGCGGGCGATGCCGGTCGAGCGGTGGCGGCCGATGATCTTGCCGTTCTCGTCCTCGCCGGTGATCTCGTAGACGAACAGATCCTGGGTGACGATGACGTCGCCCTCGAGCCCGACCACCTCGGTGATGTGGGTGATGCGGCGCGAACCGTCGCGCAGGCGGGCGGCCTGGATGATGACGTCGACCGAGCCGACGATCATTTCGCGGATGGTCTTGGAGGGCAGGCCGTAGCCGCCCATGGTGATCATCGATTCCATCCGGCTGATGGCTTCGCGCGGGCTGTTGGCGTGCAGCGTGCCCATGGAGCCGTCGTGGCCGGTGTTCATGGCCTGCAGCAGGTCGAAGGCCTCGGGGCCGCGGACCTCGCCGACGATGATCCGCTCCGGGCGCATCCGCAGGCAGTTCTTGACCAGATCGCGCATGGTGATCTGGCCCTGGCCCTCGAGGTTGGGCGGGCGGGTTTCGAGGCGCACCACGTGCGGCTGCTGCAGCTGCAGTTCGGCCGCGTCCTCGCAGGTGATGACGCGCTCGGTCGGGTCGATGAAGGCGGTCAGGGTGTTCAGCAAGGTGGTCTTGCCCGAGCCGGTGCCGCCCGAGATGACCAGGTTGCAGCGCGACGCCCCGATGACCCCGAGCACGCGCGCCCCCTCGGGACTGATGGAGTTGAACTCCACCAGATTCTTCATCGTCAGCTTGTCTTTCTTGAATTTCCGGATCGTCAGGGTCGCGCCGTCGATGGCCAGCGGCGGGGCGATGACGTTGACGCGGCTGCCGTCGGGCAGGCGGGCGTCGCAGATCGGGCTGCTCTCGTCGACGCGGCGGCCGACCTGGGACACGATCCGCTGGCAGATGTTCATCAGCTGGGTGTTGTCGCGGAAGCGGACATTGGTCAGCTGGACCTTGCCGCCGACCTCGATGAACACCCGGCCGGCGCCGTTGACCATGATGTCAGCGATGTCGTCGCGGGCCAGCAGCGGCTCCAGCGGGCCATAGCCGAGGACGTCGTTGACGATGTCCTGGACCAGGTGCTCCTGCTCGGCCACCGACATGGAGACGTTCTTGATCGCCACCAGTTCGGCGACGATGTCGCGGATCTCTTCCGACGCGGCCTTGGTGTCGAGCTGGGCCAGCTGGGCCAGATCGATCGTGTTCATCAGCGCGTTGAAGATCGTCGTCTTGGTGGCGTGGTAATAGTCCGACTGCTCGCGGACGATTTCGGCGACGGCCTGGGCCTTCTTCAGCTGTTCGAAGCCCGGCGTGGCCTTCGGTCCGGGGGCGTTCTTGGGCGTCGCCGGCGCGGCGGCCGGGCGGGGACGCGAGGCCAGCGCATCAAGTCGGTCGGCGGCCTCCGAGGCCGGCTTGGCGTTGTACGATTCGGTCCGGCGGTCTTCCCGCTCCAGCTCGGCGACGTCACCCCCGAACGCGAAGGCCTGGGTCTGAACCCCGGGCTCCGGCTGCGGGACGGGCGGCGCGGCGGCCGGAGCCGCTGCGGGCGCCGGGCGCGAAGCCGCTGCGGGGGCTCCAGGCTGACCTGTGCGCTTGCCGAACACGCGTCAGGTCTTCTTCTTGAAGAGGCCGGAGAGCATCGACTTCATTTCGCCCTTGCCGCCCTTGCCCTTCGGCCCGGCCACCATCGGCAGTTCGCGCCGCGAGACGATCTGGGCCAGCATCTGGAAGGCTTCGGCGGCCTTGGACTTGGCGCCGGAGTCGAGGATCATCTGGCCGTTGTTGGCCGCCGCCCCGAACACCTTGGGATCGAACGGGATGATCAGGCTGGGGTGGACGCCCAGCGCCGCCCCGAACTCCTTGGCCGGGATTTCCGGACGGCCGGGGACGCCGACCTGGTTCAGCACCAGCCGCGGCGGGGCGTCGTTCGGGCGGCCCTGACGGATCAGGTCGATCATGTTCTTGGCGTTGCGCAGGCTGGCCAGGTCGGGCGTCGCCACCACCACCACCTCGTCGGCGGCGATCAGGGTGCGGCGCATCCAGCCCGACCAGAGATGCGGCAGGTCCAGCACCACGAAGGGCGCGGTCGAGCGGATCTGGGTGGTGACCTCCTCGAAGGCCTCCGGCGAGATGTCCCAGTCCATGTCCAGCGTGGCCGGAGCGGCGAACAGGCTCAGCTTGTCGGTGCAGCGGACCATCATCCGGTCCAGCAGGACGGGATCGAGACGGTCCGGCTGGCTGAGGGCGTCGGCGACGCCGTTCAGCGGGTCCTGGTTGAAATCGAGACCGGCGGTGCCGAACGGCAGGTCGTAGTCGACGATGACGGTGTTGGCGCCGATCCGCTCGCTCATCGCATAGGCGGTGTTGTGGGCGACCGAGCTGGCGCCGGCCCCGCCGCGGGCCCCGACGAAGGCGATCGACCGGCCTACGAAGGGCTGGGCCGGATCGGAGAACAGGCCGCCGATGGCCGCGATCAGCTGCAGGGGCTGCAACGGCGCGACCAGATATTCGCTGACCCCCCGCCGCATCAGTTCGCGGAACAGCAGAATGTCGTTGGTGGCGCCGATGACGACGACCTTGGTGCCGGCGTCGCAGACCTCGGCCAGCTGGTCGACTTCCCACAGCAGGGTCTGCGGGTCCTTCAGGCACTCGACGATGATCAGCGGCGGCGTCGGTTCATGCTGGTAGGCCTCGACCGCCGCGGCGACCCCGCCCACGCGGATCTGGGTCGTGGCGCGCGACAGGCGGCGATCCTGTCCCGCGCGTTCGGCGGCGGCCAGGGTGTCCTGACGTTCGGCGAAGACGTGGATGGCGATGCGCGGGACCGAGACCTCGGGTCCGCCTCCACCCAGCACCGGCGGCGAGAAGGCCGCCGAGGCGCCGGCGACGAGATCGCCGACCGGATTGAAGCCGGCCACGGCCGGAATCTGGTTCGCGCTCGGGGCGGCCGGGTGATCCGGCGCCGGTCCGGCGACGGCCGGCGGCGTGAACTGCAGCGGTGGCCGGGCGTCTTCTTCCGCGCCGAGGCCGCGCGGGTCCGGCGCGTAGGATCCGACCGCGTCGGGAGCCTGCGGGCCTGGAGCCGGCCCCGCGGCGACATAGCCCATGTCGAGGTCGAACTCGTCCTCGAAATCCTCGACCGGTCGGGGGAAGGCGTTGGTCATTGGCCTATTCCACGGCCTGGGCGACACGGCCCTCGACCAGAGGCTCCTGGGGCGCCGAGGTGACTTCGCCCCGGCGGTAATTGTCGAACACCACGGCCGCGCGGCCGGAGTCGGCCGGACTGATCGGACGATGGCCGAGAATGTCGCGCGGATCGGCGATCTGGGCCGCGAGGTTGGCGTTGATGGCGCAACCCAGACCGATCGAACTGTTGTTGGAGAACCGCCCTTCCATCGCGCGGGGTTCGGCGGCGCAGTTGGGGATCACGGCCCGGACCGTTTCGAAGCCCGCCAGAACCGGCGCCCTGGGATCGGGCGCGGCGTAGGAGGCGACGATGATGCGGTCGGCCGGAAGGCCGGCGGCCTGAAGCGCCGAACGCACGGCCCAGGTCTGGCGCGCGGCCGCCGGATCGTCGCCCGAAGGCCCCTCGATCCGCACAGCGCCGACGCCGGCCGCGAAATAGCGCCCGGCCAGGTCGTTGAGCGCGGCCTGCTGATTGGACGACAGGCCATCCTCGTGCACAGCGAGGGCGATGCGGTCGAGCCCCGGCTCGACCCGGAGCGCATAGCGCGACAGCGGCGTGAGCGGCTGGGTGTCGGTCGCGCCGGTCGAGGCGCAGGCGCCGAGGACCACGGTCGCGGCGGCGGTCAGGAGGAGGGCTCGCATCATCGGGGGCCTCATTCGATCACATAGCCCACCGGGCCGCTCCAGCCCGAGTCGGCGGCGTCCGTGGCGACGTTCGGGCGGCCGTAGTGCTGGTTCAGCTGTCCGAACAGGATGGTCTGGGCGTCGTTGGCGATGCGCAGGCCGTCGGCCGGCGTCTGCATCCGGCCGGGCGAGGTCGGCGAGACGATGTAGGCCTCGACGATGATGACCAGCTCGGTCTCGCCGGAGAGATAGTCGCGCGACCGGAACAGGGCGCCGAGCACCGGCAGATCGCCGAGCCCGGGCAGCTGGTCGATATTCTGCCGGGTGTCCTCGCGCAGCAGGCCGGCGATCATCAGCGATCCGCCCGAGGGCAGTTCGACGGTGTTGGAGGCGCGGCGAACGCTCAGGCCCGGAATGACCAGGGAGCTGCCGCCCGCGCCGCCGCCGAGGGTGAAGGCGCCGAGCGAGGTCAGTTCGGACACCTCGGTCGAAAGCTGCAGCGAGATCCGGCCCGGCGACAGCACGATCGGCCGGACGGCCAGCCGCACGCCGTAGGGCTTGAACTCGATGGTGACCTTGGTGCTGTTGGCGTCGGTCTCCTGACCGACCGGGACCGGGAACTCGCCGCCGGCGAGGAACTCGGCGCTTTCGCCATTCGCGGTGGTGATGTTCGGCTCGGCCAGGATGCGGACCAGGCCGGCCCGCTCGAAGGCGCGCAGCGACGAGCTCAGGCTGCTGCCGTCGCCGGCCGAGTCCTCGTAGTTGAGAATGCCCCCGCCCAGCTGGTTGCCGGACACGGCGAAGGTCGCGACCTGGGTCAGGGTGAGGCCGTCGCCGACGCTGGCCAGGACGGCGGTGGCGTCCAGACCGAGTTGCTTCACGGCGGTGCGCTGGACCTCGACGATCCGGGCCCGGACGGTGATCTGGTCGGAGCCTTCGATGGTCATCATGTTGATGACCTTGTCAGGCGTCGACACGAAGGCGCGGGCCACCTGGCTGGCGCGGTCGGCCTCGCCGGGGCTGAAGACGGTGCCCGTGAGGATGACGCTGTCGTTGACGGCCTCGGCGCGGACGTTTGCCCCGGGCATGACCCGGCTGAGGGTGTCCTGCAGGGCGGACACGCCGGCGTCGACGCGGATGCGCAGCGACAGGATGGTGCGGCCGGCGTTGTCGAGCACGACCGCATCGGTCTCGCCCGGGGCCAGGCCGATGATGGTGATGCGGCGCGGCGAATGAAGCATCGCTTCGGCCACCAGCGGATTGGGCACGATCACGTCGCGGGCGTCGGCCGGCAGGTCCACCGCCATCGACGAGCCCCGCGGCAGGCTGATCAGCTGCGACTGGGCGCCCATGGAGACGGCGGCGCGGGTCTGGGCCTGCGCGGCGTCCGGCGACGGCAGGGCGAAGACCAGCAGACCGGCCAGGGCGACGGAGGCGAGACGCATCAGCGGGCGCTTCATTGGACCACCACCACTTCAGGCGCGCCGCCGCGATAGACGCGGACGGCAGACGATTGGCGCGGCCCGGCGGACACCCGGCCCGACGGGCCGCCGGTGTCGGCGTAGGAGCGCAGGATCAGGCTGAGCTCGCCTTCCGACTTGGCCAGGGCGAGCGCCTCGGCGTCACGCGGTCCGACCTCGAGGGTCGCCGTCGCGCCGATCACGGTCTGCTCGTCGTCGCCAGCGCGGGTCGACTGGTCGATGGCCAGGACCTTGATGTTCTGCATGACGGTCGCCGAGGTGAATTTGGACCGGTCGCCCTCGGACGCGCCGAGATTGCCGAGGTTGGTTTCGCGGGTCAGCACCACATCGACCCGGTCGCCCGGCAGGATGAAGCCGCCGGCGGCCGTCTCGACGGTGACGCGGATGGCCATGGCGCGCATGCCGGGCTCGAGGTAGGCGGCCATGTAGCCGCTGTCCCCGGCGCGGACGATCTTGCGCAACACGATGGGCTCGCCGGCGAGAATGGGCTCGCGCACCACGGAGCCGACATAGTCCGCCTTGGCGCCGCCGGTGGCGAGGTCGGTCGCAGCGCGGGTCACGGCGGCGACCGCGCCGGCGGGCTTGTCCTCGGCCGCAGCTTCGGCGGCGGGGATCGGCGTCGATCCGTCGGTGATGAAGGCCGGATTGACCTGGTCGACCGGCCACTCCTTCCAGTCGAGATCGGACTCGTCGAGTCGGCGGCCCGGCGCCAGATCCTTGGCGGCGACCAGGATCCTGGCCATCGGCCGGGCGTCGACGGGCGCGGCGGTCGCGACGGCGACCGGTTCCTTCGAGGGCGATCCCATGGCGCGCACGACCAAGGCCAGCCCGATGGCGGCCACGGCGGCGACGCAGATCACGATGATACGGGCAGGCTTCATCGACTGTCTCCGGCAAGGCCGGCCGGACCCCTGGATTGGTCCCTTGGCCCCCTACCGTTAACGAACATGGCCGCAGCGGGTTAACGTGGGCCTAAGTGCTAACGACCCGATGCGCCTCGCCCGATTTCTAGCCGGCGAGGAAGGCGGCCATCAGCGGCGAGGCCGGCCAGGCGATCAGGGCGCCGATGGCGATGGCGACGCCATAGGGGATGTGGCCCTTGGGCTCCATCAGCTGGACGAACCAGCCGGGACCGGCGCCGACCCAGGGCTGGAGCCAGGCCCGGCTGACGAGCAGGGCCAGCGAGAACACGCCGCCGACCACGGCCGTGGCGAGCACGAAGACGCCCGAGCCGGCCAGGCCGAGCCAGAGGCAGGCGGCGGCCATCAGCTTGACGTCGCCGCCGCCGAGAAGATTGAGAGCGAACAGGCCCATGCCGATCAGCAGGGCCGCGACTCCCACGGCCAGATGGATGCCGATCTCCGCGGGCCCGAGGCCGAGAAGCAGGGCGGCGGGAAAGAAGGCGAGGATCAGAAGACCGGAGATCCAGTTCGGGATCTTCATCGACGTCAGATCCTTCAGCCCGGCGACGATGACCAGGGCGGGAAGGATGGCGAGCAGGAGCAGTTGAAGGACTTCCATGCGGCCAGCCTGCCCGATCGACCTTTAAGGCGGCGTTTCCGGGCGCCGGAAACGGGTGCGCAAAAGCAAAGGGCCGGAGCGTTTCCGCTCCGGCCCTCGCCCGGTTCAAGACGCTTGCGGCGCTTAGGTGGCGCCGATGGCGGTGGCGACCTTGCCGAACTGGGTCGAGATGTTGGTGCCCAGGGCGGTGACGGCCGCGATGATCACGACGGCGATGAGGGCGGCGATCAGACCATATTCGATGGCCGTGGCGCCCGACTCATCGGACATGAACTTGGAAATGAACTTCTTCATGGTCATGGTTCCTTTGCAGACGAGGAAGCGAGCTACTGAACGACGGGGGGAGCCGGTAGCCCGCTTGACCCCCAAAACGCACCGTCGTTATCGGCCATATCGGTTAAGGTCGGGTCGCCGGGCGTGGTTACCAGAAGATTTACTCTAAAGCGGTTCGATTTAACCCGTCCGCAGGCTTCTTCTACGGGCCCCGGAAGCCGCCTCTACCGGTATTCCAGCGGGGGTTTCAAACTTTATTGAGGTTTCGCGGGCAGGTTCGCCGTCACGCTCCCGCGCGCGCTCGCTCTATGGACACCGCCGCCATGACCCGCTTCCACCGCCTGCTCCTCGCCCTCGGCGCCGCCGCCCTGCTGGCCGGCCCCGGCCTCGCGGTCGCACAGTCCGGACGCATCAGCGTCGAGATCGACCAGGCCCAGCGCGTCCAGCTGCGCGGCCCGGCCGGCTCGGTCATCGTCGGCAATCCGGAGATCGCCGACGTCACTGTGGTCGACGCCAACACCCTGTACATCACCGGCAAGGGCTATGGCGTGACCGAGGTCATCGCCGTCGATCCGATCGGCCGCACCGTGTTCCAGAGCCAGGTGGTGGTCACCGCCGGCGACGGGACCGGACGCGTCCGGATGTGGCGCGGCGCCCAGGCCACGGAGATGGCCTGCGCCGCCTCCTGCTCGCCTTCGGTGCGGGGCACCAGCGGTCCCGCCGCCGCCGCCGAATAGAGCTCATGACCGCCCGCCGCCGCCGCTGGTCGCTCGGAGGCCTCCGTTTTCGGGGCGGCCTGCTGCGCAACCGCGACGGCTCGGCCGCCGTCGAGTTCGGCCTGGTGGTCCTGCCCTTCTGCGTGATGATCTTCGCCATCCTCGAAGTGGCGCTGATCTTCACCCTCGACTCGGTGCTGGAGAACGCCGCCATCTCGACCGGCCGCCTGGTGCGCACCGGTCAGGCCAGCGCCCAGGGCATGACCGCCGCCGAGTTCAAGACCCAGCTGTGCAGCCGGATGAGCATCTTCTCCGGCGATTGCGAGTCGAAGGCGACCGTGGATGTGCGGGTGATTCCACAGTTCAACACGACGCCGCCCGATCCGCTCGCGGGAGAAGGCTTCGATCCCAGTGGCCTGACCTACAGCAACGGCCAGCCCGGCAGTCTGATGCTGGTGCGGGTTTGGTACAGGCACCCGCTGCTGACCACCTTCCTGTCCCAAGGTCTGTCGAACGTGGGCGACCGCACGGCCATGCTGACCGCCACCACCGCCTTCCGCAATGAGCCGGCGGGAGGGGGGACGCCCCCGGCGACGCCATGAAGAAGCGTAGCCTGATCAGACGCTGGACCGGCGACGAGCGCGGCGTCTCGGCGATCGAATTCGCCATGCTCGCGCCGGTGCTGATCGCCTTCTACATGGGCATGACCGAATTCTGTCAGGGCTTCATGGCCCAGAAGCGGATGGGCCATGTCTCGGCCATGGTCGCCGACCTGATCGCCCAGGAGGAGGAGGTCGCGGCCGCGACGGTCGACGACATCTTCGACATCGGCGGGCTGATCATGAAGCCCTTCCCGACCGCGACCCTGCACCAGCGGGTCTCGAGCGTCAGCCAGGCCTCGGGCACGGCGACGGTGGACTGGAGCCGGGGCGACGGGATGACGGCGCGTGGCGTCGGCTCGACCATGACCCTGCCGGCAGACCTGATCACCGACGGCGAGAGCGTCATCGTGGCCGAGGTGACGTATGACTACGACTCCGCCGCGGACTATCTGATGCCGGGGCTGACGCGGTTTTCGCACACCTACTATCTGCGGCCGCGGACGGCGGACAAGACGACCTGCGACGACTGCTAGGGCCCGGTCAGGGCCTCGCGCAGGGCGAGAATCTTGACCTCCGTCTCGGCCAGTTCGGAGGCGGGATCGCTGTCGGCGACGATGCCGGCGCCGGCCAGGGTGCGGAAACGCCAGCCGCCCTCCTCCCGCTCGAATGACGCGGTCCGGATCAGGACCGAGGCGGTCAGGCCGCCGTCGTCGCCGATGTGGAACAGGCTCCCGCACCAGGGACCGCGCGGCGGCTCGTGGGCGGCGATGACCTTCATGGCCTGATGCTTGGGCGCGCCGGTGATCGAGCCGGGCGGGAAGGTCGCGTCCAGCAGGTCGGCGACGCCGGTCCCGGCCCGCGCCGCGCCGGTGACGGTCGAGACGAGGTGGTGCACGGTCGGGTGGCTCTCGATCTCGAACAGCCGGTCGACGGCGACCGAGCCGGGTTCGGCGACGCGGGACAGGTCGTTGCGCATCAGGTCGACGATCATCAGGTTCTCGGCCCGGTCCTTGGCGCTGGCCCGCAGCTCGGCGGCGAGGGCGGCGTCGCGGCCGGGGTCGGGATGGCGCGGGCGGGTGCCCTTGATCGGCCGGGTCTCGATGCGGCGGGTCTCCGGGTCGAAGGTCAGGAACAGTTCGGGCGAGTTGGAGACCAGGGCGCGGTCGCCCAGCCGCCAGAAGGCGCCGTAGGCGGCGGCGCGGCCGGCGAGGCGGAGCAGGACGTCGAAGGGGTCGGCCCCCGGGTTGAGGGCGCCGGACCAGGCGCGGGCGATATTGGCCTGGAAGAGGTCTCCGGCGGCGATGCGGGCGACCACGTCGGCGACGGCGGCGAGATAGGCTTCGGGCGGCGCCTCGGCCGGCATCGAGGCGGCGGGCGGGGGCGGCGCGGAGACCTCGGCGGCCCGCTCGAGCCAGGCCCCGGCCCGGTCGGCGGCGGCGGCGGCGGCGGCGGCGTCCGCGCCCCGGCCGGTGACGGTCACGGTCCGGTCGCGATGATCGAAGGCCAGCATGGCGGGGTAGCGGGCCAGCATCAGGTCGGGCCAGACGGCGGGACGCGGCCCCGTGGCCGGGCGAGCGCCGGCGTCATAGGCGACGAGGCCGACGACGCCGCGCGACAGGGCCGGATCGCGCAACAGGTCGAGGCCGCCCTCGCCGCCGGTCCAGTCGGGGTCGGCGGCGACGAAGGACCAGCGGCCCAGCGGTCCGCCGTCGGAGAGCAGGGCCAGGGCCCCGTCGCGGTCGCGCAGGCCGGCGGCGACGGCGAGGGGATCGCGCCACGGACGGACGCGGGTCTCGATCGCCGGAAGGGGCCGGATCACGCCGCCAGCCGCTCGCCGATGCGGTCGCGCAGGGCCGCGTCGACGCCGAGGGCCTGGTCGAGCCAGGCGTCGACCGAGCCGGCGCGGGCGACGATCTCGGCCAGGGCGGTCTCCAGATAGGCCGGCTCGACGCCGAGGAAGGCGACGACGGCGTCGTGGGCGGCCGGCCGACCGGTCATGGCCTCGAGCTGGCGGGCGATGCCGGGGGCGCGCCCCGCCAGGTCGACGGCCGCGTTGGTCAGCAGATAGTCCTCGACCATGTCGTCGCGGTGGACGCCGAGCAGATGGTGGGTCAGGGCGGCGAGCAGGCCGGTGCGATCCTTGCCCGCGGCGCAGTGGATCAGGACGGGGCCGTCGGCCTCGGCCAGGGCGCGGAAATAGCGGGTGAACAGGTCGAGGTGGGCGGGCTCGAAGGGGAGCTGGCGATAGGTCTCGGTCATGAAGCGCCGGCCGGCGTCGACGGTCAGGTCGGCGGTCTTGAGGAAGGTGATGTGCGGGGCCTCACGGCCGTCGTCGTGGTCGCTTTCGATGACGAGGCCGGCGAAGCCGGGCGGGCGACGGGAGGGCTGGTCGCGGCGCTCGCCGGGGCGGCGCAGGTCGACCACGGCGGCGAGGCCCAGTTCGGCCAGCCGGGCCAGATCGGCCTCGGTGGCGCGGGCGTGGTGGGCCGAACGGAACAGCCTGCCGCCGACGATGCGGCGGCCGGCGGCCGAGGCGTAGTCGCCGTAGTCGCGGAAATTGTCGAGGGCGTCGAAGCGATGGATGCGGCCGGTCATGCCGCCTCTCTAGCCCACGTCCGCGACGCTTCCCACCATCCCGGTCAGCCGGCCCCGCCGCCCTGGCCGACGAGGCCCTGCATGGCGTCGAGGTAGGCGACGAAGGCCTTGCGTCCGGCCGGGGTCATGGACGCCTCGGTCAGGGGCTTGCGGCCCTCGAAGCGTTTGACCACGGCCACGAAGCCGGCGTCCTCGAGCTTTCGCAGGTGGACGGACAGATTGCCGTCGGTGGTCTGGAGCCGGGCCTTCAGGGTGTTGAAGTCGGCGCTCTCCACCGCCGAGAGGACGGCCATGATGCCGAGCCGGACGCGGCCGTGGATGACTTCGTCGAGGCGGTTGATGTCGAAATCGTCGGCCATCGGGTCAGGCCTGCTTCGCCGCGCGCATCAGCAGGTAGCCGGGCAGGGCCATCAGCAGGAAGAGGGCCGCGCCATAGGCCAGATACTGTTCCGCCGACCCGGTCAGGAGGGCGAGCAGGGGGGCGGCGGCGAAGGAGGCGATGGCCAGCATCCACAGCGTCCTGGAGCGCTGCATGGCGGCGCTGACGGCCCAGCCGCTGCCGTAGAAGACCATGATCACCGAGGGCATCAGGGCGAAGGCGACCAGGGCCGAGTCTCCGCCCAGCTTCCACGACAGGGCGGCCATGGAGGCGAACAGGGCGAAGATGCCCCAGCCGACCGCGGCCCAAGCCGTGCCCGAGGCGCGGTTGGCCGAGGTCTCGACCCCGCCGGCCCGCTTGAGAGCCCGGATCGCCACGATCAGCAGGACGAAGAACAGGAGGGTGGCGCCGATCCAGCTGTAGTTGACGGCGGACATGTCGAGCCCGGCCAGGCCGCTGGCGACGGCCCAGTGAAACACCGCCGCGGCGCCGTAGATCAGGCCGGCGCCGAACAGGATGGAGGCGCCCTGCATCGGCGCGCGATGGCCCTCTTCGGCGAGGCGGCGCATCCAGGCGATGTCGGCGGCGGGGTCTTCGATCTTCTCGGTCATCATCGGCGTGGTCCCTGTCAGCGGCGGCCGGCGAACGGCCGCGGGTTCAAACGTGACCTCAATATGCATGAAGCACTTTGCGATGTAAAGTGCATTGTTGGCGTCCGTTCGCCGGCGAGCGGATGGGGAGGGCGCGGGACAGCCGGGCCTCGCCCGGTTGCGATTAGAGATTACCGTTTCGACGAGACAGGCTGTCCCGCGCAGTCGTTTTCCACGCGCCCTCCGGCTGGCGGCCCTGTTATTCGGGCCTTGCCGGATCTCCGCCGACGCCATTGCTGACCTCGACGCGGGGCGGACATGACGGCATCAAGCTGACGTCAGCAGTCCGCTTCCATTAGCGCGCGGCGAGCAAGCAGAGGCCATCCATCGACCTCCGCGAGGACCCCCGGACTCTCCGTCGCCCGGGCTTCATCGCTCGACCACGGCCCGCCGACATCGAGAACGTGGATCCGACGCCCTCCCCACCGACGGGTTGGACCGAGTGTCCCATGGGTTCCCGCCCAGGCGGGTTCAGGACGCTGGGGCGGAAGGGATGTGGCGGGAAATCAGGAGGTTGAGGCGGAAGAGAGGGATGGCTGCGGATGAACTTGCAGCGCAGCAATCCGCGTCCTTCTCCCCTCGAGGGAGAAGGTGGGCCGGAGGCCCGGATGAGGGGGCTGCGTCCGCCGCCCCGATGCCGGACGGTCAGCGGCCAACCGGATGAAGGGGTGTCTCACCCCTCATCCGCCCCCTCCGGGGGCACCTTCTCCCTCAAGGGGAGAAGGCTCCCAATCTCAGCGCGAGTACGCCGGTGGCATCGCGCCCTCGCCGCCGCGGGCGTAGCGGTCGCGGAGGAGGAACTGGCGGCTGGTCGGGGCCTGTTCGGCGCCGCCGATGAAGATGGTCTCGGCGAGGCTGAGGGGCTCCAGCGGGTCGCCGGACCAGATGACCACGTCGGCGGCGGCGCCGGGGCGCAGCTCGCCGAACTGGCCGGCCATGCCGAAGATGCGGGCCGGATTGACCGTGATCGCCTCGATCGCCGACTCATAGGACAGGCCGTGCGAGACGGCGTTGCCGGCGTTGTAGCGGGTCTCGCGGGCGCGATGGATCGAGCCCTCGTTGCCCTTGATGGCGATGGTCACCCCGGCCGCGTCGAGGGCGGCGGCGTTCTGCATCCGCGCCGCCCGGGTCTCGAGATTGCCGGGCAGGTTGGAGATCGGGTTGAGCAGCACCGGCACGTTCGCCGCGGCGATCTGGTCGGCGACCAGCCAGCCCTCCTCGGCGCCGTCGAGGATGATCCTGACCCCCTCCTCCCGGGCCAGACGCAGCACCTGCTGGATGTCGGCGGCCCGCCGCACGGTGACGATCAGGGGCATGGTCCCGTTCGCCACCGGGATCAGGGCCTCGAGATCGGCGCGCGACAGCGACAGGTCGCGCAGGCCGGCGCGGTCGTAGGCGGCCTTGTTGCGGGCGTAGAGGCGGACCTCGGCCAGGGTTTCCTTGAACTGGGTGAACTGGGCCCCGCGGGCGCCGCCGGCGACCCCGGCCCCGGCCTCGCCGAACGGGGCGACCATGGCCACGCGCGACTTGACGAGGATGTCGGTTCCCTCGGCGAGGTGGATGATGGCGGCCTGGCCGGCGAACAGGCTGGGCGACTGGAAGCCGCCGTCGCCGACGCCGGCGAAGTCGCTGTCGTCATGGGCGTGGCCGCCGCCGCCGCCGCCCGGGTGGTTGGGGACGACGATGGCGCGGGTGATGCCGCCGAGGCGGGCGACCGGCAGGGTGAAGGACCAGGGGTCGAGGCCGTAGGAGACGTCGAAGGAGGCGCTGATGGAGTTGGCCCCGTTGCGCAGGTCGTCCGAGCCGCCGACGGAGGAGATCTCCGAGCCGCCGAGGCCGGCGTCGACCGCCACGAAGCCGGGCGAGACCACCTTGCCGCGGGCGTCGATGATCCGGGCGCCCGAAGGGGCGGCGCCGGTCCCGACCGAGACGACGCGGCCGTTCTGGATGACCACGGTGCCGTTCTCGATGATCGAGGTTCCGGTCAGGACGCGGCCGCCGGTGATGGCGGTGAGCTCCTGGGCGAGGGCGGGGCTGGCGAGGGCGACCACGGAGGCCGCCGCGAGGATGAGGGTGCGGATGCGCATCAGCGGGCTCCCTGGGCGACGTCGGCGGCGGAGACGCCATAGCCGGGTTGGCCGAGCTCATAGTCCGAGACCGGCTGATAGGCGGGGTTGAAGCGGTCGAAGGCGAGGCCGCCGTCGATGAAGACCTGGTCGGCGCGGGCGTAGACGCTGAACGGATTGGCGCTCCAGATGACCACGTCGGCGCGCTTGCCGGGCTCGAGCGAGCCGGTCTGGTCGGCGATGCCGAGCGACCTGGCCGGGTTCAGGGTGATCCACGACATGGCCCGCTCCTCGGAGATGTCCATGCCGATGCGGCGGCCGGCGGCGAGGGCGGCGGCGGCTTCCTGGTTGAGGCGCTGGGTCAGTTCGGCGTCGTCGGAGTGGATGACGGCGCAGCCGCCCTGGGGGGCGTCGACGAGGGCGGCGTTGGCCTCGACCCCGTCGAGGGCCTCCATCTTGAAGCCCCACCAGCCGGTCCACATGTCGGCGCAGATGCCCTCGCGGGCCAGCAGCGGCGCGACCTTGTAGGCCTCGACGGCGTGGTGGAAGGCGGTGATTTTATAGCCGAATTCCTTGGCGATATCGATCATCACCGCCATCTCGTCGGCGCGGTAGCAGTGGTTCTGGATCAGAATCGAACCGTCGAGGACGCCGACCAGGGTCTCCATCTGCAGGTTGCGGGTCGGGGGCGAGCCCTCGCCGTCCTCGCGCCACTTGTCCCATTTGGCCTTGTACTCGCGGGCGGCGATGAAGGCGGCGCGGTAGCCGGCGACATTGCCCATGCCGGTGGCCGGCGAGGAGTTGCGGCCGCCGTAGACGCGGCTGGGGTTCTCGCCGCAGGCCATCTTCAGGCCGTAGGGGGCGCCGGGCATCTTCATGCCCTGCATGGTCACCGAGGGGATGTTGCGGACGGTGACGCCGCGGCCGCCGAACAGATTGGCCGAGCCGGGCAGGATCTGGAGGGTGGTGACGCCCCCGGCGCGGGCGGCGTTGAAGCCGGGGTCCTGGGGCCAGATCGAATGCTCGGCCCAGACCTGGGCGGTGTTCGGATTGGTGGCCTCGTTGCCGTCGCTCATGCCCTGGACGCCGGGCGAGGGATAGACGCCGAGGTGGCTGTGAGTGTCGATGATGCCGGGGGTGACGAAGCGGCCGGCGGCGTCGACGCGGCGGTGGCCGGCGGGGATGGCGGTGCCGGCCCCGCCCACGGCGGCGACGCGGCCGTCGGTGATGACGACCACGCCGTTCTCGATGCGCTGGCCGGCGCCGGTGAAGACCGTCGCGCCAACGATGGCCATGTTCTCGCGCGGCAGGCCGCGATAGGTCGAGGGGAAGGGATCGGGGTTGGCGGCGGCGTCGAGGCCCATGGCCAGGGTGCGGGGGGCGTCGCCCTGACCCGAGGAGCCGTCGGCGGCCGGCGTGTCGTCGCCGGTGGTGGCGCAGGCGGTCAGGGCCACGCAGGCCAGGGCGGCGAGGCTGGCGCCCCGCAGGCGTTGAAGTCTCATCGATACATCCCCCTGATGCGCCCGAGCCGGGAATGGGGCGCCGGTCGGGAGGGATTACAAAGGCTTCCCCCGCGCCCCGACAAGGCCGGAAATATTACAAGTCGGTAAGGCGGCCGCGGAGCTCTTCGGGGGACAGGCCCTCGACGGCGACCATCTTGAGGCGCGACTGGCCGCCGCGGTCGAGGCTGACGGCGGATTTCGGCACGCGCAGGGTTTTGGCGAGCAGTTTGAGCAGGGCGGCGTTGGCCTCGCCCTCGACCGGGCGGGCGCGGACGCGGACCTTGAGGACGGGACGGCCGTCGGCGTCGACATCCCAGCCATCGATGCGGTCGGAAGCGGCGCCGGGGGTGAGGCGGACGGGGAGGCGCGCGAATTCACTCATGCCCGCTCATCCCGGCGAAAGCCGGGACCCAGCCCTGTCCAGCGTGACGCCGGCGCTTCCGGACAGCGATGGAACCCGGTTTCTGACAGACATCTCCCAAGGCGCCGGGTCCCGGCTTTCGCCGGGATGAGCGGATTGAGGGGTGGTCAGCCCAGCGCCTTCATCAGCTCCGGCACGGCGGTCTTGTAGTCCGCGACCCAGCCGAAGTCGGCGACCTGGAAGATCGGGGCGTCAGCGTCCTTGTTGATGGCGACGATGATCTTGGAGTCCTTCATGCCGGCGAGGTGCTGGATGGCGCCCGAGATGCCGATGGCGATGTAGAGGGCCGGGGCGACGACCTTGCCGGTCTGGCCGACCTGGTAGTCGTTGGGGGCGTAGCCGGCGTCGACGGCGGCGCGCGAGGCGCCCACGGCGGCGCCCAGGCGGTCGGCAAGCGGGTCCATGACGGCGTGGAACTCCTCGGCCGAGCCGAGCGCCCGGCCGCCGGAGACGACGATCTTCGCCGCGCCGAGTTCGGGACGGTCGGACTTGACCATCTCCTCGCTGACGAAGGCGGCCTTGCCGGCGTCGGCGCCCGCGACGGTCTCGACGGAGGCGGAACCGCCCTCGGCGGCGGCGTCGAAGCCGGTCGGGCGGACGGTGATGACCTTCTTGCCGTCGGAGGACTGGACGGTCTCGAGGGCGTTGCCGGCGTAGATCGGGCGCACGAAGGTGTCGGCGCTGACCACCTCGATGATGTCCGAGATCGGGGCGACGTCCAGTTTGGCGGCGATCCGGGGCATGAAATTCTTGCCGTCGGTGGTGGCCGGCGAGAGGATGGCGTCATAGCCGGCGGCGAGGCCGACGACGGTGGCCTCGACGGCCTCCGCCAGCTGGTGGCCGAGGCCGGCGCTTTCGGCCAGCAGCACCTTGCGCACGCCGGCGATCCTGGCGGCGGCGTCGGCGGCGGCCTTCGAGCCCTGGCCGATGACGAGGACGTCGACGTCCCCGCCGATGGCGAGGGCGGCGGTGACGGTCTTGTGGGTGGTGTCGCGGACGGTATCCCCGTCGCGGTCGGCGATGACGAGAACGGCCATTACAGGACCCCCGCGGTCTTGAGTTTGGCGACCAGATCGGCCGCGTCGGTCACCTTGATCCCCGCCGAGCGCTTCGGCGGTTCGGTCACCTTGAGCACCTTCAGGCGCGGCGCCGTGTCGACGCCGTAGTCGGCGACCGCCTTGACGGCGATCTCCTTCTTCTTGGCCTTCATGATGTTGGGCAGGGAGGCGTAGCGCGGGGTGTTGAGGCGCAGGTCGACGGTGACCACGGCCGGGAGGGTCGCGGCCAGGGTCTGGAGGCCGCCGTCGACTTCGCGGGTCACGGTGGCCTTGCCGCCCTCGATGACCAGCTTGCCGGCGAAGGTGGCCTGGGGCCAGTCGAGCAGGGCGGCGAGCATCTGGCCGACCGCGTTGTTGTCGCCGTCGATCGACTGCTTGCCCATCAGGACGAGGTCGGGCTTCTCCTCGTCGACCACGGCCTTGAGCAGTTTGGCGACGGCGAGGGGCTCGAGGTCGGCGTCGGACTGGATCAGCAGGCCGCGGTCGGCGCCCATGGCCAGGGCGGTGCGGATGGTCTCCTGGGCCTGGGTCACGCCGATGGAGACGACGACGATCTCGGTCGCCGTGCCCGCCGCGTGATGCTCCTTGCCCTCCTTGAGCCGAACCGCTTCCTCGACGGCGATTTCGTCGAACGGATTCATGCTCATCTTGACGTTGGCCAGATCGACGCCGGTCTGGTCCGCCTTGACGCGGGCCTTGACGTTATAGTCGATCACCCGTTTGACGGGGACGAGTACCTTCATTGCGCTGTCCATCAGATCGCCGGAATGTGCGGGCAGGGAATGGAACGCCTGTCCCGGCCTGTCAACGTAACGCCGCGTCAACGGGCCGCGTCCCTGTGTCCCGGATCAGAAACGGAAGTCACCGATGCATCGCCTGCTGACCATGAAGCGACTGAGCGTTCTGTTCCTCGCGACCTTCGCCGTGTTGATGGGCGGGGTGTTCGCCTGGCGGACGCTGGTGATCGCGCCCGAGGACCGGTGCGAGGCGGACGGCGGCTGGTGGGACCGGGAGACGGAGATCTGCGCCCGGCCGATCTCGATCGCCGAGATCACCGGACGGCCGATCGGCCAGACCCGGGCCGCGGCCTCGGACGCCAAGAACCGCGAACTGGTGGCCATCGAGGACGGACTGCAGGCGCAGCAGGCGGCGCGGGACGCCGACGCCGCCCGTCAGCGCGCGGCGCTGGCGAAACAGTAGGTCAGCGGGTCGCGCCGGGAACCCATTTGACGTCGTCGGCGCCGTGGGCGTTGGCCCGGCGGGCGGCGACGAACAGGTGGTCCGACAGGCGATTCAGATAGCGGATCGCGGCGGGCGACAGGTCGCGGCCGGCCTCGTTGGCGCGGATGGCGTCGCGCTCGGCCCGGCGGCAGACGGTGCGGGCCAGATGCAGGTGGGCGGACAGGGGCGAGCCGCCCGGCAGGATGAAGCTGTCCAGCGGCTTCTGGCACTCGTTCATCCAGTCGATCTCCTGTTCGAGCCGTTCGACCTGGCTGTCGAGGACGCGCAGGGCCTCCCATTTCGGCGGCGGATCGTGGGGGGTGGCGAGGTCGGCGCCGAGGTCGAACAGCTCGTTCTGGATGCGGCCCAGCATGGCGTCGATGCGGTCGTTCTGGCCCGAGTGCAGCCGGGCCACGCCGAGCACGGCGTTGAGCTCGTCGACGGCGCCGTAGGCCTCGACCCGGGGATCGGTCTTGGACACCGGCTGGCCCGAGGCCAGGCGCGTCTCGCCGCCGTCGCCGGTCTTGGTGTAGATGCGGTTGAGGACGACCATGGGCTCAGGCTCCGTGCGTCGATTTCCACCACATGGCGACGACCAGCAGGACCACAGCGAGGGCCTGCAGGGCGACGCGGAGGCGCATCAGCTTGTTGCTGCGCGAGCGCGCCTCGGGCCCGGTCTGGTAGAGCGAGCGGATGCCGAAGCCGAGGGTGACGGCGACCGCCGCGATGGCGACGAAGATCAGGATGTCGAATACGGTTCCCATGCCGCGGTTCTAGGCCCGCGCCGGGCCGAGCGCCAGCGGCGGTCGCCGCGACCCTCTGACCCGCGTCCGCCGCCGCCGACAAAACTGTCGGAAAGCCGTCACAGGAACGAGTCGTCGATTGGGTAGTTCAGGGCGCCCGAGGCGAGGACCCATGGACAGCTACTACTGCATCGTCAGCACGGCCGAAGAACCGGTCGCGGAGCTGTGCGTGCTGGACGCGCCGGACGACGAGACGGCCCGCGCCCGCGCGCTGGCCGTCGCCGAAGGCGTCGCCGACTGGGCGCGGGTCGACGTCTACGCGGGGGAGCGGGTAGTCGGGGTGGTGGAACGCGCCTGCGCGACGCCGGGGTTGCCGCTGGCGGCGTGAGTCGGCGCCGGGACGCCGGGGGCCAGGGACGTCCGTGACGGGTAGAAAGCGGACCTTGAGTTCACTGGGCCTTGGCCGATGGGGCGCTCAGCAGTCGGTCGAGGAACTTGCTCAAGCCTGAACCCAGATCAGCAATCGACTGGACGGAGATCGACTCCGGATACCATCCGCTCACGTCGTAACCGATCCCTACGGCCGCGATCCGGATCTGGCCCTCGCGACTGATGCCCTCCAGGACCGACTTCAGGTGGGCGTCCAGATAATATGGGCCATTTGCCTGTTGAGTAGAGTCGTCCACTGGCGAGCCGTCGGAGAGAACCACCAAGGTCTTGGCGGCCTCAGGCCTCGCCAGAAGCCTGTTCGCGGCCCAAGCCACAGCCTCGCCGTCAATGTTCTCTTTGGGTAGGTCCGGCCTAAGCATCGACCTGATTGCAGCATAGGAAATCTCGCTGCTTTCGTCGTCGCCGTCGCGATAGACGATATGGAGCAGTTCGCAGAGGCGGCCCGGCTGTCGCGGTCTTAGTAGCCATTTCCAACGCCGGCGTGGTCTGCCCCCTCTCCACGAAGCTGTGGTGAACCCGAGGACTTCGACTCGACAGCCTTCAGCCCTCAATCGCCGAACAGAGTACGCGATCGCCGCTGCTGCAAGCGCCATCGGTCGGCCGGCCATCGATCCGGACTGATCCAAGAGTAGCGTGATGGCCCTCGTGGGAGTGCCTTTCGATCCGCCGGCCAGTGCTTGGTGGGCAGGAGCCTCATCCCACGCCGTCAGTTCAGCTTCGAACTCAGCAAAGAACAAGCCGACGGTTTTCGCGTCCTTCGCAGGCAAAGGGCCCAAAACATCGCCCAACTCCTCCCAACGGACCTCGCGGTCAAACCTGGTGGTGAAGACGCGATAATGATGCGCGCGGTGGCTGGCCATGACCGACAGTACAACCTCGACGGCCTCTGCCAATGGCATGGCCATGGTCCGCAACGGGTCGACAGCGGACCTCCCCGACCGCTCCGGAGCGGACATTGGTCTCCGGCCGTGCTAGCGCGCGGAGGTCCCCCGCAGCGAGCGAGCTCCCCGGTGAAGATTTTCCGCTGGTCGACCCAGGTCCACAAATGGCTGGCGCTCATCGTCGGGGTGCAGGTGCTGTTCTGGGTGGGCGGCGGCATGCTGATGACCATGCTGCCGATCGAAAAGGTGCGCAGCGAGCACCGGGTCGCCGAAGCGCCGGCCGTGGCGGTCGATCCGGCCGGGGTCATCGGGGCGGCCGAGGCGGCCCGGGCCGCGGGCGTCGCGGCCTTCGGCAAGGCGGAGATCCGAAGCACCCGGAGGGGGCCGGTGTGGACCCTGACGCCGGTCGAGGGGGAGCCGGTCACCGTCTCGGCGGTCGACGGGCGGCCCCTGCCCCCGCTGGACGACGCGGAGGCCCGGCGGCTGGCCGCGCTCGGCTATGCGGGGCCGGGCCGGCCGGTCAGCGCGACCTTCCTGCCCGAGGCGCCGGAGGAGACCGGACGCGAGGGGCCGCTGTGGCGGGTCGATTTCGACGACCGGGAGCGGACCAGCTTCTATCTGTCGCCGGAGACCGGGGAGGTTCTGACCCGGCGCTCGGAGTTGTGGCGGTTCTTCGACCTGCTGTGGCGGCTGCACGTCATGGACTGGGACGACGGCGAGGACTTCAACCACCCGCTGATCATCGTGACGGCGGCGGTCTCGACGATCGTCGTCCTGTCCGGCTTCGTGCTGCTGTGGTTCCGCCTGCGGCCCGCCCGCCGGCGACGGCGGACGGACATCGGGGCGTGATGTCCCGCCCCGCCTGAGGGGGAAATGGGCGCGAAATTTCCGCGTTCAAGAATTGCCCGGCGACGAAATATGCGCAGTCTGCGGAGCCCTCACCGCGGGAGACCCTCCCGCTTCGCACAAGGGCTGCTGATCCATGACCGCCGCACCGACCCCGCTGACCCAGGCCTTCTTCCACGGGACGCGGGCCTCGCTGGCGCCCGGAGACCGGATCGAGGCGGGCCGGCCGTCCAACTACGGGACCGGCAAGGCCGCGGCCTGGAGCTATGTCACCGCGACGCTGGACGCCGCCGTTTGGGGCGCGGAGCTGGCGGCCGGCGACGGGCCGGGCCGCATCTATGTGGTGGAGCCGACCGGTCCGGTCGAGAACGATCCCAACCTCACGGACAAGCGGTTTCCGGGCAATCCGTCGATGTCGTACCGCACCCGAGAGCCCGTGCGGGTGCTGGGCGAGGTCGTCGGCTGGGAGGGGCATTCCGCCGGGCAGATCGAGGCGATGAAGGCCCATCTGGCCGAGCTGGACCGGAGGGGCGTCGAGGCGATCGAGGACTGACGCACCGGCCGGCGGACCCTCCCGGACAGCGGCCCGCGCCGCCGGGAGGGGATCGGTCGAGGGGCCCTAGTAGCGGTAGTGGTCCGGCTTGAACGGGCCGGTGGTGGGGACCGAGATGTAGTCGGCCTGTTCCTTCGACAGGGTCGTCAGCTTGGCGCCCAGCTTGCCGAGGTGGAGCATGGCGACCTTTTCGTCGAGGTGTTTGGGCAGGACGTAGACCTGCTTCCCGTACTTGTCCTTGTTGGTCCACAGCTCGATCTGGGCCAGGGTCTGGTTGGTGAAGCTGGCGCTCATCACGAAGGACGGGTGGCCGGTGGCGTTGCCGAGGTTCACCAGACGGCCTTCGGACAGCAGGATGATCTTCTTGCCGTCCGGGAATTCCACGTGGTGGACCTGGGGCTTGATCTCGTCCCACTTGAAATTCTTCAGGCCGGCGACCTGAATTTCCGAGTCGAAGTGGCCGATGTTGCAGACGATGGCGTTGTTCTTCATCGCCCGCATGTGGTCGACGGTGATGACGTCCTTGTTGCCGGTGGCGGTGACGAAGATGTCGGCGTCGGCGGCGGCGTCCTCGAGGGTGACGACCTCATAGCCTTCCATGGCGGCCTGCAGGGCGCAGATCGGATCGACCTCGGTGACCTTCACCCGGGCGCCGCCCTGGCGCAGCGAGGCGGCCGAGCCCTTGCCCACGTCGCCGTAGCCGCAGACCACCGCGACCTTGCCCGAGAGCATGACGTCGGTGCCGCGGCGGATGGCGTCGACGAGGCTCTCGCGGCAGCCGTACAGGTTGTCGAACTTGGACTTGGTGACGCTGTCGTTGACGTTGATCGCCGGGAACGGCAGCTCGCCGCGCTCGGCCATCTGGTACAGGCGGTGGACGCCGGTGGTGGTCTCTTCCGAGACGCCGCCGATGGCGTCGCGGATGGCCGAATAGAAGCCGGGCTTCTCCTTCAGATACCGCTTCATCACGGCGAAGAGGGCTTCCTCTTCCTCGTTCTGCGGGTTGTTCAGAACCGAAGGGTCCTTCTCGGCCTTGGGGCCGAGCACGCACAGCAGGGTGGCGTCGCCGCCGTCGTCGAGGATCAGGTTCGGATAGCCGCCGTCGGCCCATTCGAAGATCTTGTGGGCGTAGTCCCAGTACTCGATCAGGGTCTCGCCCTTGGTGGCGAACACCGGGGTGCCCGAGGCGGCGATGGCGGCCGCGGCGTGGTCCTGGGTCGAGAAGATGTTGCACGAGGCCCAGCGCACCTCGGCGCCGAGCGCCTCCAGCGTCTGGATCAGCACGGCGGTCTGGATGGTCATGTGAAGGGAGCCGGCGATGCGGGCGCCCTTGAGCGGCTTGCTCTCGCCGAACTCGGCGCGCAGGGCCATCAGGCCCGGCATTTCGGTCTCGGCGATGGCGATTTCCTTGGCGCCGTACGGGGCGAGCGAAATGTCGCGGACGATGTAGTCGGTCATGAAAAGCCTCTGGAATGTCTCGGGCGCGTGGCGGGGCGCATCTCTGGTTCGGCGCCGCTATAACGCGCCGCCCGCCAAGGGGCAATGAACATATAAGGATATCCTTATATGACTCTTCCGACAGAAACCGGCGTTCGGCTCGCGGGCCGCCGGTTTCCGTGCCAACCTCCCTTCGGGAGGAGCGTGATGACGGCAGATGGATTCAGCCGCCGCGTACTGGGCGGCGCCTTGCTCGGGGCGCTCGCCGCGCCGGGCGCGGCCCTCGGGGCGGTTCGGGGCGCGACCCAGGACCCGGAACCCCGGGTCGACGAATTCCGCGCCGACCAGACCACCGACCGCGTCCATCGCTCGACCGTGCCGGTGTTCATCAACGATCAGGGCCCGTTCCGCTTCGCCGTCGACACGGCGGCCAGCGCCTCGGTGGTGGCCAGCGACCTGGCGGAGCGGATCGGCATCGCCCCGGCGGGCGAGCTGGACATGCATACGGTGATCGGACTGGAGCGGGTGCCCGCGGTGCGGGCGCGCACCCTGTCGAGCGGATCGCTGTCGGTGGGCGGGGTGCGGATGGCGGTCGGAAGCCGCCCCGGCCTGATCGGGCTGGACGGCCTGCTGGGGCTGGACCTGCTGGCCGAGCAGCGGCTGGTCATGCGGTTCCGGGGCCAGGGGCGGTCGTCGATCAACCGCTCGCGGCCCGATCCGGACCAGTTCCTCGGCGTGGTGCGGCCGCGGGTCCGCTTTCAGCCGCCGCGCGGGGGCGGGGCCGAGCTGATGGTGGTCAACGCCCTGGTGCGCGGCCAGCCGGTCCAGGCGGTGGTCGACACCGGGGCCCAGGTCACCCTGATCAATCCGGCCCTGGCCGAGGCCGCCGGCGCCCGGCCGTTCCAGAGCCGCGCCGCCTCGACCACGAACGCCCTGGTGCAGTCGCCGACCGGGCGGGCCGCCCTGGCGCAGGCCATGGTGGTGTCGGCGGTGCATTTCGACGAACTGGTGCTGGACCGGCTGGCCGTGCTGATGGGCGATTTCCACATCTTCCGCCTGCTCGGGCTGGAGGACACCCCGGCGATGCTGATGGGGGTCGATGTGCTGGGGGTGTTCGAGCGGGTGGTGATCGACCTGAAGCGCGGCGAGATCATCATGGACGTTTGAGGGTTGCCCGGCCGCGCCGCCTGCGTCAGGAAACGGCCATGACGCGCGACCTATCGATCCCCCGCCACGACTGGACCCTGGACGAGGTCGAGGCCCTGTTCGCCCGGCCGTTCATGGAGCTGGTGTTCGAGGCCGCGACCGTGCACCGGCGCTGGTTCGACCCGTCCGAGGTGCAGAAGAGCCAGCTGCTGTCGATCAAGACCGGCGGCTGCGCCGAGAACTGCGGCTACTGCTCGCAGTCGGCCAGTTTCCAGACCGGGCTCAAGGCCGAGAAGCTGATGGACGCCACGGCGGTGATGGCCGAGGCCATGGCGGCGAAGGCCGGCGGGGCCAGCCGCTTCTGCATGGGGGCGGCGTGGCGCGAGTTGAAGGACCGCGACACGCCGAAGCTGGCGACCATGATCGCGGGCGTGAAGGCCCTGGGGCTGGAGACCTGCGCGACCCTGGGCATGCTGACGGCCGATCAGGCGCGGCAGCTGAAGGCGGCGGGGCTGGATTACTACAATCACAACCTCGATACGGGGCCTGAGTATTACGCCGAGGTGGTGACCACCCGGACGTATCAGGACCGGCTGGACACGCTGCAACATGTCCGCGACGCGGGGATGAGCACCTGCTGCGGCGGCATCGTCGGCATGGGCGAGGCGCGGCGGGACCGGGCCGGCCTGCTGCACGCCCTGGCCACCCTGCCCGAACATCCCGACAGCCTGCCGGTCAATGCGCTGGTGCCGGTCACGGGCACGCCGCTGGGCGACCGGGTCCGGCGCGAGGGCGAGATCGATCCGATCGAGTTCGTGCGGACGGTGGCGGTGGCGCGGCTGGTCTGTCCGAAGGCCATGGTGCGGCTGTCGGCCGGACGCGAGACGATGAGCGCCGAGATGCAGGCGCTGTGCTTCCTGGCCGGGGCCAACTCCATCTTCGTCGGCGGCAAGCTGCTGACCACGCCGAACCCCGAGCAGGACGAGGACGCGGCCCTGTTCGCCCTGCTGGACCTGAAGCCGATGGAGCCGGAGGCGGCGGCGGCGGCGGCGTAACCACGCCTTAAGCGGCGCCCGCTAGCCTCGCGGCATGGACAGACGCACCCTGCTCGGACTGAAGGACGCCGCCCGCAAGACCGGCGGCGGCGGCGGAGGCGCGCCCCAGCCCAGCTACATGCGGCTGCCGACGATCACGGCCAATGTGATGCGGTCGGGCGGCCGGCGCGGGGTGATGACCGTCGAGACCGGACTGGATACGGCGGATGCGGCCCTGCGCACGCGGGTAGCGCAGTCGGCCCCGCGGCTGAGGGCCGCCTATGCCGCGGTGGTGCAGGCGTCCGCCAACAGCCTGCTGCCCGGCGCTCCGCCGGACGTCGAGCGGCTGGTCGCCCAGCTGCAGGCGGCCACGGACCGGACGCTGGGCCGGGCGGGCGCGCGGCTGCTGATCGGCACGGTGATGGTGGTCTGAGGCAGCAGGCAGCAGGCAGCAGGCAGCAGGCAGCAGGCAGCAGGCAGCAGAATTGTGGCGGCGGCGGCGGCGTCAAGCTGGTCCGCCCTGCTGCCTGCTGCCTGCTGCCTGATGCCTAGTCCTTCGTCGGATCCGCCTGCGCCGCGTCGCCATAGGTCAGGGCGAGGAAGACGTCTTCCAGATCCGGGTCCTCGGTCGAGATGTCGGCGATGGTGACGCCGGCGGCGCGGACGGCGGCGAGGACCTGTTCCACCGAGGCCTGGCCCTTTTTATAGGTGACGGCGAAGGCGCCGTTCGGGCGGGCGACGGCTTCGAAACCCTTGAGCGTCGGCAGGCCGTCCAGTTCGCCCTCGGGGGTGACGATGACGTTGCGGGTGTCGAGACGGCGCAGCAGCTGGGGCGTGGGCTCGCAGGCGACCACCTGGCCGCGGTTCATGATGGCGATGGTGTCGCAGAGCTCCTGGGCCTCCTCCAGATAGTGGGTGGTCAGCAGGATGGTGACGCCCTCGGCGTTGATGCGGCGGACATACTCCCAGAGCTGGCGGCGCAGCTCGACATCGACGCCGGCGGTGGGCTCGTCGAGGATCAGGATCGGCGGATTGTGCACCAGGGCCTTGGCCACCATCAGCCGCCGCTTCATGCCGCCGGACAGGGCCCGGACATAGGCATGGGCCTTGTCCGACAGACCGAGGGCGGCGAGCAGTTCGTCGGAGCGGCGCTCGTTGGCCGGCACGCCGTAGAAGCCGGCCTGGACCTCGAGAGCTTCGCGCGGGGTGAAGAAGACGTCGGCGACGATCTCCTGCGGCACCACGCCGAGGGCGGCGCGGGCGTCGCGCGGCTGTTTGTCGATGTCGCGGCCCCAGATGGCGGCCGTGCCGCCGGTCTTGTTGACCACCCCGGCGAGGATGTTGATCAGGGTCGACTTGCCGGCGCCGTTGGGGCCGAGCAGGCCGAACATTGAGCCGCGCGGGATGACCAGGTCGACGCCGCGCAGGGCGACCTTGGGCGGGGCCTTCTTGTTGCCGGCGTAGGTCTTCTCCAGCCCGTGAACCTCGATGGCGTTGACGGGCAGCGGGTCGTGTTCGGTCATGAGCGGCTTTCAGCGGAGCGGTCCGCCTAGGTAGGCGCGGGATCGGCCGGGGCCAAGGCCCGGCGGTCGACCGCGCAGCTGTCAATGACGCTTGACACCTGGCGGGCATATGTCTAGCTTCCTTGTCATTATGAACAGCTTGCTTGACGGATAGAGCCATGTCCCGAACCAAAATGATCGGCTGGAGCGCCTTCGCGGTCTGCCTGCTGGGCTACGGCGGGGCCGTGGCCGCCGCGGTGCTGATGAAGACCGGCCGGCTGGAAATGCAGGAGGCGCTGCTGTGGGGCGGGCCGGCGGCGATCGTCGGCGAGATCGGCCTTTGGGTCGCCGCGGCCTCGCTGGGCTGGACCATCTTCCGGCGGCGCAAGGCCCTGATCGACCGGATGTTCGGGCGCAGGCCGCGCGAGGTTTGACGACGGCGGCCGGCCCGCCTAGGGAGTCGCCGACGCCCTCCCCAGCCCCAAGGTCGATCATGCCGCCCCGCCACCCCGATGCGATCATCCCGCCGCCGGAACAGATCGTGGTCTCGACCAAGCGCGTGGCCTGCGACGGCGGCGGCGGCGCCCTGGGCCATCCGCTGGTCTATATGGACATGGGCGAGGACGATTTCGTCGAGTGCGGCTATTGCGACCGCCGGTTCGTGCTGGCGTCGAAGCCCAAGCCCGAGAGCGAATATTTCAGCCCCGCCGCCCGGCCGCCCGAAGCCCACTGACCCCCGCGCCGCCGCGCCGCTTTCCAGCGGGCGACGGACAGGCTAACCGGACCCCATGGCCTCCGCGGAAACCCCCGCCGAAATCTTCAAGCGCGCGCTGGCGCACGCCGCGCGGGCGCTGGCCGAGCAGTCGGAGCTGGAGGTGGTGTTCGGCTCCGACGGGCCGAAGCTGGTCGACGGCGTCCTGACCCTGCCCCATCCGCCGCGCGATCCGGCCGGACCGGAGAGCGCCTCCCTGCGCGGCCAGGCCGACCGGCTGGCCCTGCGGCTGGCCAATCACGACGAGGCCCTGCACGCCCGCCTGCGGCCGTCCGACAGCAAGGCCGCCGAAGTGTTCGAGGCGGTGGAACAGGCGCGGGTCGAGGCCGTCGGTTCGCGGTCTCTGGCCGGGGTGCGGGCCAATATGGACGCCGCCCTGCTCACCCGCCTGGAGCGGACCGGGGCGCTTAGGGCCGCCGCCGCCGACCGGGTTCCGCTGCACGAGGCGGTGGCGCTGCTGGTGCGCGAGCGGCTGACCGGGCAGCGGGCGCCGGACGGGGCCGGGGCGCTGCTGGACATGGTGCGCGGCGAACTGGAGACCAAGGCCGGCGCGAAGATCGACGCCCTGGCCGGGGTCGCCGACGACCAGGACGCCTTCGCGGCCCGGCTGAAGGACGTGCTGCAGGCGCTGGACCTCGATCCCGGCGACGGGCGCGGCGACGACGTCTCGGACGACAAGGGCGAGGACGAGCCCGACCCGCAGGAGCCGGACGCCGCCGACGACCAGGACGAGGAGGACGACGCCGGCGGGGGCGAGGGCCAGTCGATGGACGGCTCCAGCGACGACCGGACCTCGGGCGACGAGCGCGACAGCCGGCCCGACGGCGCCCCCGCCGATCCGGACGGCGACGCCTCCGACGAAGGCCCCGAGATCAACGAGGGCGCCCTGCCCAACCGGCAGGAGGTCGGCGACGACGGGCGGCCGATCGACGCCTACCGCGTCTTCACCACCGCCTATGACGAGACCATCGACGCGGCCGAGCTGTGCGACCCGAACGAGCTGGAGCGGCTGAGGTCGCTGCTGGACCAGCAGCTGACGGCGCTGTCGTCGGTGGTGGCGCGGCTGGCCAACAAGCTGCAGCGCCGCCTGATGGCGCAGCAGAACCGCAGCTGGGCCTTCGATCTGGAAGAGGGGGTGCTGGACACCGCCCGCCTGACCCGGATCATCACCGACCCGACCTCGCCCCTGAGCTTCAAGGCCGAGAGCGAGAGCCCGTTCCGCGACACGGTGGTGACCCTGCTGCTGGACAATTCCGGCTCGATGCGCGGGCGGCCGATCATGGTGGCGGCGGTCTGCGCCGACATCCTGGCGCGGACGCTGGAGCGCTGCGGGGTCAAGGTCGAGATCCTCGGCTTCACCACCCGGGCGTGGAAGGGCGGACAGGCGCGCGAGGCCTGGATCAGCGCCGGCAAGCCGGCCCATCCGGGGCGGCTGAACGACCTGAGGCACATCATCTACAAGTCGGCCGACGCGCCGTGGCGGCGGGCCAAGAAGAACCTCGGCCTGATGATGCGCGAGGGGCTGCTGAAGGAGAATATCGACGGCGAGGCCCTGACCTGGGCGCACGAGCGGCTGCTGGGCCGCCCCGAGGCGCGGCAGATCCTGATGGTCATCTCGGACGGCTCGCCGGTCGACGATTCGACCCAGTCGGCCAATGCGGCCCTGTATCTGGACAAACACCTGCGGCAGGTGATCGAGGAGATCGAGACCCGGTCGCCGGTCGAGCTGATCGCTATCGGCATCGGCCACGACGTAACCCGCTGGTATCGCCGGGCGGTGACCATCGTCGACGTCGAACAGCTGGGCGGGGTGATGATCGAGAAGCTGGCCGAACTGTTCGACAGCGAGCCGAAGGCGGCGCCGAAGCGGCGGCGACGGGCGGCCTAGACCCGTTCGCTGATCTTGATGGCGGCGCGGCAGCCGGCCTTGATGACCGAGGTCAGCAGGCGATAGCCGGGGGCCTCGCGGCTGCCGTGTTCGACCGCGTGGTCGTGGTGGGCCAGTTCCTCGTCCCGGAATTTCGTCAGCTCGTCGGCCAGGGCCGGATCGCGGTCGCGCAGTTCGGCGATCTGGTCGGCGTAATGCTCCTCGATCACGCTCTCGACCGCCTCGGTGCAGGCGTGGGCGGCCTTCTCGCCCATCAGGGCGGTGCCGGCGCCGAGGCCGAGGGCGGCCAGACGCCAGACCGGGGTCATGACGGTCGGGCGGACCCGTTCGGCGTTGAGCAGGGCCTCGAAACGGGCGAGGTGGACGGCCTCCTGGTCCTGCATCTCGCCCATGTCGGCGGCGATGGTCTCCTTGCCCGGGCGGCCGTCGAACACGGCCTTCTGGGCCCGGTAGATGTGGACGGCGGCGTATTCGCCGGCGTGGTCGACGCGCAGGATCTCGGCGCGACGGCGACGGCTGGCGCCGCGGCCGGGATGGGCGAGGCGGACGGGCGAGGGGTCAGGGTCGGGGCGCACGGGCATCCTTGGGCCTCTTGGCGGCGAACAGGCTGAACACCGCAAGCGCGGTGGAGATCAGCACGTTCCATCCTGCCATGGACAGGCCGAGGAAGCGCCACGTCACCGCGTCGCAGAGGACCGGCCGGGATGTCGGGCCGGTTCCGAAGGCGAGGGCCGCCAGCTTTTCGAGGTCGACGTCGCCGCCGCCGGCGCAGGCCGCCGGCAGGGTCCACCACTGGTTCTCGCCGCCCATGTGGAACAGGGCGGTGATCGCGCCGGTGGTGAAGACCACGGCCAGCAGGAAGGCGGCGATCCGCGGTGTGCCGCGGCTGCCGCGGCTGATCAGGTGCCAGAGGGTGGCGACCAGGGCGATGGCGACCGCGCCCCAATACACCTCGCGCTGCTTGAGGCAGAGGTTGCACGGCGCGAGGCCGGCGAAGCGCTCGAACGCATGCGCCGCCGCCAGCATCGCCAGGGAGGCGGCCAGGGCGAAGGCGGTCCACCACCGCGTCAGGAGTCTGTACAGGCCTCTCATCGTCGCCGTTCATAGCCGCGCTTGAGGGCGGCGTCGATGGAGGGGCGTGGAGTGGCTGGGTGGCTAGTGGCTAGTGATTAGTGGTTGGCCGCCGCCTGCGGAGCCGAACTGCCGGCGCCGCCCTTCCGCAGGCCGTGAAGCTGCGATCACTAACCACTAATCACTAGCCACTCACCACTCACCCCTCAGAGCATCTTCACCGCGACCACGGCGCCGACCAGGACGACGATGCCGATCATGGTCCACATGGCCAGCCGCTTCTCGACCATGGCGAGGACGGCCGGGCCCCAGCGCTTCAGCACCCAGGCCTCGGCGAAGAACCGGCCGCCGCGGGTGATGGCGCACAGGGCGACGAACAGGGGGAAGTTGAACTGGAAGATGCCCGAGGCGATGGTGATCAGCTTGAACGGGATCGGGGTCAGGCCCTTGATCAGGATGACCCAGGCGCCGTGCTGCTGGAACAGGGCCTTGGACGCCTCGAAGGTGTCGGCCTTGCCCAGCCAGGCCAGGATCATCATGCCGACGTCGGTCAGGAAATAGCCGATGGCGTAGCCCAGCATGGCGCCGAGCACCGAGGCGACGGTGCAGACCGTGGCGTAGAAATAGGCCCGCTCCGGCCGCGCCAGGATCATCGGGCCCAGCATCACGTCGGGCGGGATCGGGAAGAAGGAGCTCTCGGTGAAAGAGACCACGGCGAGGGCCGGTGTCGCATGCCGGCTGCGGGCCAGGTTGAAGACCCAGTCGTAAAGCTTGCGAAGCATGCCGTCCCCGATGATGGGCCCGAGGGCGCCGGAAGCCCCGGCTCTAGCAGGGGTCGCGGCCGGGCGCACCTGCCGAAACAGGCCGTGAGTCGCCGTCGCGGCCATCGGTCGCTATAGAGACGCCTCCCCGCCTCTCCCCAAGGACGGACGACCATGCGCTATCTGCACACCATGGTCCGCGTGACGGACCTCGACGCCTCGCTGCGGTTCTATTGCGACCTGCTGGGTCTGGAGGAGGTGCGCCGGATGGAGAACGAGGCCGGGCGCTACACCCTGGTCTTCCTCGCCGCCCCGGCCGACCGGGCGCGGTCGCAGGCCGAGCGGTCGCCCGAGGTCGAGCTGACCTTCAACTGGGACCCGGAAGCCTACGACGGCGGGCGCAATTTCGGCCACCTGGCCTACAAGGTCGACGACATTTACGCCGCCTGCCAACGGCTGACGGACGGCGGGGTGACGATCAACCGGCCGCCGCGCGACGGCCGCATGGCCTTCGTCCGCTCGCCGGACGGCATCTCCATCGAACTGCTGCAGGAGGGCGAGCCGCGGCCGCCCGCCGAGCCCTGGGCCTCGATGCCCAACACCGGGAGCTGGTAAGCTGAGCATTCGCACCCCCGCCGTCCTGGCCCTGGCCGGCCTGGTTCTGGCCGCCTGCGCCTCGACCTCCGAGACCCATCCGTCGCGCACCGCGACCGAACAGCTGCTGGTGGCCCGCGCCGCCGACCGCGCCGTCGAGGGCCTGACCCTGCCGATCCCGCGCGGGACCCGGGTCTATGTCGACGACACCTATTTCCGGGCCGAGAACGCCCCCTATGCGGTCAGCGCCATCCGCTCGGCCCTGTCCGAGGCCGGCTATTCGCTGGCCCCGTCGAAACAGGAGGCCGCCGCGGTGCTGGAACTGCGCGCCGGGGCCCTGTCGCTGGAGCAGATGCGCCGGGTCTTCGGGGTGCCGGAGATGCGGGTGCCGATCAACGACAGCTTCAACGTCGTCTCCATTCCCGAGCTGTCGGTCTACAGCCGCCGCGACCGGGTGGGCGTGGCCGAATTCTCGGGCTTCCTCTACGACCCGGCCACCGGCGCCCCGCTGGGCGCGATCATGCCGATGACCGGCGAATACCGGCTCCGCAGCCACAAGCTGCTGATGATCGTGGCCTGGGGCCAGCAGCGCATCGACCCCGGCGAGCGCGACCCGGGCGACAGCTGGCGGGAGTTCTAGGGGGCGGCCTTGGGCGACCCGGGCGGCGGCTTGGCGGTCTGTCGGTAGGCCAGCCGCCAGACCGTCCAACTAGCGGCGGCGCCCGGCAGAACAAGCCAGGTCAGGCCAGTTATGGTCCAGTCGCTCTGAACAGCCATTATCGCGACACTGGCGATCAGGGCGCTTGCCGCGCCCGCGACAAGGGCGACTTTCTGCGATCGGAACCCGACGGTGTGCAGGAGAGCCCAGACCGGCCAACCCAGCACGCTCATGGCGATCATGAAGCCTGGCAGGGCGTAGAAGCCGACGAGAAGAGGCATGGCCAAGACGAGAACCATTTCACTCGCCGGCGCCCGCTTTACCAAGGCTTCCACAAACACAACGAGCGTCCATTCCAGCGACACGAGGACGCCGCCGACCGCACCGCCGGCGAGAAGCGCCCCGGCGTCATAGAGAGGCGAGGTCCTCACCGCGAAATGCCCAGAAGTTGCTCACGCCGGCCCGCCATCCCCTCCGGCGTCCGCACATCCCACGCGAGCCCGAGCCGCTCGAGCAGCTGGATGAAGCGGAAGCCCCAGTCGCTCTGGCCCGGGTACAGGCCGATGCGGGCCGAGCCGGGGAAGGCGTGATGGTTGTTGTGCCAGGCCTCGCCCATGGTCGGGATGGCCGCCCACGGCACGTCATGGGCCTGAACGCCCGCGCCTTTCACGCGCCAGGTCTGGGGGCCGCGCCGGTGGGCCAGATGGCCGACGAACCAGTGGCCGGTCACCGAGGCGGCGACGCGCGCGCAGACGCCCCAGACGACGAAGCCCCAGCCGCCCATCAGATAGAGCGCGGCCGCGATCGGAACCTGCTGCAGCATCCAGGTCCGTTCGAGGAAGCGGTAGAACCGGTCGCGGCCGATGCGGCCCAGATCGAAGGCGGGAGGGCGGGCCAATTCCAGCCGGCAATGAATCTGCCAGACGGCGTCGACCGGCATCGGCCGGCGATGGGCCAGATAGTCGTGGCAGTCGCCCTGGCGCTGGGCCCAGTCGCGCAGGTCGTGGGTGCGGATCATCCAGAAGGGACCGCTCATGCCGACGGCGGTCCCGATCCAGACCAGCATATGCTCCAGCCACAGCGGGCATTTGAAGCTGCCGTGGATCAGCCGGCGGTGGAAGCCGACGGAATGACCGAGCAGCAGGGCGCCGCCTGTGGTCACGGTGAAGACAGCGAGGGCGGCGGGGCTGACGGTGAGCGGCCCGAAAATCAGGGCGGCGGCCAGCATGCCGCCGTTCCAGATCGAATGGACCGGGTCCCAGACGACGCGGCCCTCGACCGGGCTGCAGCCCGGCATCTCGACGAGGCTGTTGACCGCGCAGGGGTCGTCGGGGTCAGCGTGCATCGCCAGCCTCCCCGGAGCGGTAGGCCATGCGGCGGATCGCTTCCCCGGCCCCGGCGCCGCTGATCCCCGCAATGGCGGACAGCATGGCCACCCCGGCGAAAGACTCCGGACTCAACAAGGGCGCGCCGCAGCCGTTCAGCATCCACAGGGCGAGTGGGACGGCGACGGCTCCGGCGAGAGCCCCGGCGATGAGAGCCGTGCGGCGTCCCCGGAGGCGCGCGAGGTGAAGCGCGGCCCACAACGGCGGCCCGACGACGAAGGCTCCGATCAGCCAGAACGGGAAGGCGACGACCCCCACCAGGAGGCCCGCGCCGAAGGTTCCAAAATCGGCGTTGAAGGCGGCGCCGACGGCGACGAAGGCGTCGACCACGATCAGCAGGACGAGCATCGCGCCGCCGCCGACCATGCCGGCGGCGAGGAGGATGAGCGCGGCGTAGATGAGCCGGACGAGGACGCGGCGGAGGCAGGAGAGACGCATGGCCATCCCTTCACTATTTAAGTCATGACTTAAACACTGAAATGACCGACTGGCAAGTGGTTCGCAAATCGCTTAAATGACTCACGATGCAACGCGTGTTCGAAGCCCTGTCGTCGGTGGTCCGGCGCAAGATCCTCGCCTATCTGGCCCATGCCGACATGACGGCGGGCGAGATCGCGGCGCGGTTCGAGATCTCCAAGCCGGCGGTGTCGCAGCATCTGACCGTGCTGGAGAACGCCGGGCTGGTGACCAGCGAGAAGAAGGGCCAGTACGTCCACTACAGCCTGGTGCCTGACCATCTGGCCAATACGCTGAACGCCTACGCCCAGGAGGTCTGCCCGGTGTCGAAGCCGCTGAAGGCCGAGAGCGCCGAGATCGCCGCCAAACGGAAGAGCTGACGCGGCTGTAACTTGCGCGGCGTTGCGGCAGCGTCGATGGTCCCGGGCTGAAGTGTCCGGGAGGGTTTCCATGCGTCGTCTGCTCGTTTCCACCGTCTGCGCCGTCGCTGTTCTCGCGGGCGCGCCCGTCGCGGTTCTGGCGCAGGACGCCCCCGCCGGCCATGCGCAGCACCACGCCCCGCCGGCGGCGCAGAGCGAGGACGCCCGGCTGGCGGCCTTCTTCGAACAGGCCTTCCAGGAGCAGATCGCCCTGTCGCCGCAGACCATGACGGCGCTGGGCATCAAGCGGGACTACGACAAGCTCAACGACACCACCGACGCCGCGGCCGAGCGGGCCCTGGCCCTGTCGGAGCGCCAGCTGGCGCGGCTCAATGACGAGTTCAATCCGCGGACCCTGAGCGACGAGAGCCGGATGTCGTGGCGGCTGTTCGAATACGGGGTCGAGCAGGCGCGGCTGGCGAACCGCTGGCGGGACTGGGGCTATCAGTTCGCGGCCAACGGCAATCCGACCACCGGCCTGCCGGTGTTCATGATCAACAACCACCGCGTCGACAGCGTCTCGGACGCCGAGGCCTATGTCTCGCGCCTGAAGGATTCCGAGCGGGTCATGGGCGAGATCGCGGCCGAGCTGCGCCAGCGGGCGGCGGCGGGGGTGATCTCGCCGAATTTCGTGTTCGAGCCGTCGATCGCCAACACCCGCAACATCATCACCGGGGCGCCGTTCGACGACGCGGCCGACAATCCGGTCTGGGCCGACTTCCAGAAGAAGGTGGCGGCGCTGGAGACGGACGAGGCCACGAAGGACCGGCTGCTGGGCGAGGGCCGGGCGGCGCTGACCGGCGAGTGGAAGCGCGGCTACGAGCATGTGCTGGCGGCCCTGGCCGAGGTCCAGGCCCAGGCGGCGGCCATGCCGGACCGGGACGGCGGCGTGTGGCGGTTGCCGCAGGGCGAGGACTACTACAACGCCCGCCTGAGGCTCTCGACGACGACCGACCTGACCGCGGACCAGATCCACGAGATCGGGCTGGCCGAGGTGACGCGGCTGCACGGCGAGATGCAGACGATCATGGACCAGGTCGGGTTCGAGGGCTCGCTGCAGGAGATGTTCGCCCTGCTGAAGACCGATCCGCGCTTCCAGTATCCGAACACGCCCGAGGGCAAGGAGCAGTATCTGACCGACAGCCGCGCCTTCATCGCCCAGGTGATGGCGGCGGCCCCGCAGTGGTTCAGCGACCTGCCCGAGGCGGCGCTGGAGGTGCGGGCGGTGGAGCCGTGGCGCGAGGCGACAGCCTCGATCGCCTTCTACAACGCCCCGGCCCCGGACGGGTCGCGGCCGGGCATCTATTACGTCAACCTGTCCGACATGACCCAGGTGCTGAAGCCCCAGATCGAGGGCATCAGCTATCACGAGGGCGCGCCGGGCCACCATTTCCAGATCGCCTATGCGCAGGAGATGCAGGGCCTGCCCTCGTTCCGGCGCTTCGGCGGCTACGGCGCCTATGCCGAGGGCTGGGGACTCTATGCCGAGCGGCTGGGCAAGGAGATGGGCTTCTATGAAGACCCCTATTCGGACTTCGGCCGGCTCTCGACCGAGCTGTGGCGGGCGGTGCGGCTGGTGACCGACACGGGGCTGCACGCCAAGCGCTGGAGCCGCGAGGACGCCATCGAGTATTTCCGCCAGAACTCGCTGCTGAGCGAGCGCGACATCGTCAAGGAGGTGGAGCGCTACATCACCAATCCGGGGCAGGCGACCAGCTACAAGATCGGCGAGCTGAAGATCATGGAGCTGAGGCAGCGGGCCCAGGCGGCGCTGGGCGAGCGGTTCGACATCCGCGACTTCCACGCCGTGGTGCTGGGTTCCGGCTCGGTGCCGCTGGACGTGCTGGAGGACCAGGTGGACGCGTGGATCGCGAGCACATCCCCATAGTTCCGCTCATCCCGGCGAGAGCCGGGACCCGGTGCTGTCCAGCATGACACCGGCGCTTCAGGATCGACGCCTTGTCTCGTCCGGGCGCGACCGGTCACCCAAAGCACTGGGTCCCGGCTTTCGCCGGGATGAGCGGATTTTTTATGCGCGTTCGGCTATAGCCCCCCGCCATGCCCTTCACCGTCACCGTCCTGACCATGTTTCCCGAGGCCTTTCCGGGGCCGCTCGGCGTCTCGCTGATCGGCACGGCGTGGCGCGAGAAAGGGCTGTGGAGCCTCGAAACCCTTGACATTCGGGGCTTCAGCGAGGATAGGCGCGGCTTCCTGGACGACACCCCCGCGGGTGGCGGTCCGGGAGCCGTGCTTAAAGCGGACGTGGTGGCGAGGGCGCTGGACAGCGTATCCGGACCGGCGCGGCCGCTTTTGTACATGAGCGCCCGGGGTCGGCCCCTGACCCAGGCGCGCGTCAAGGAATGGGCCAGGGCCGACGGCATTACGGTGCTGTGCGGCCGGTTCGAGGGGGTGGATCAGCGCGTGCTCGACGCGCGCGGGTTCGAGGAGGTCTCCGTCGGGGACGCGGTGCTCGCCGGCGGCGAGGCGGCGGCCATGGTGGTGATCGAGGCGTGCGTACGACTGATCCCCGGAGTGCTGGGCCAGGCCGAAAGCCTGAGTTCGGAGAGCTTCGAGGACGGCCTTCTGGAGCATCCGCAGTACACGCGACCGCGGACGTTCGAGGGGCTGGAGATACCCGAGGTGCTTCTGTCGGGCGACCACAAGAAGGTCGCACAATGGCGCGAAGAGCAGCGGCGAGAGACGACCCGGGAACGGCGGCCAGACCTCTGGGCGGCGCATCTGGACAAGACGACCGCGGGACTTGAGCCCGCCAAATCACAGGTAAAGAGCGCAAAAGCTCGAGGAGAATAGAATGAACATCCTTCAGACCATCGAGGCCGAAGAGAAGGCCCGCCTGATCGAAACCCGCAAGATCCCGGACTTCCAGCCCGGCGACACCCTGCGCGTCATGGTCAAGATCAAGGAAGGCGAGCGCGAACGCATCCAGGCCTTCGAGGGCGTCTGCATCGCCCGCGCCGGCGGCGGCGTGAACGAGAATTTCACCGTGCGGAAGATTTCCTTCGGCGAAGGCGTGGAGCGGGTGTTCCCGATCCTGTCGCCGAACATCGACGCCATCGAGGTCAAGCGCCGCGGCGTCGTGCGGCGCGCCAAGCTGTATTACCTGCGCGATCGTCGCGGCAAGTCGGCCCGGATCGCCGAGAAGCAGACCGTGCGTCCGGCCAAGGGCGTGGTGGTGCCGGAGACCGGCAAGGCCGAGACCCCGACGGTCGACACCGAAGCCTGATCCGCTTCACGATACCGGATATGACAAGGCCCCGGCGGAGACGCCGGGGCCTTTTTCGTGGCCGGTTCTAGTGCGGGAACAGCGGATTCGAGGCGTCGCGCTGGCCTTCGAGGCTGTGGCGCAGGTCGTGGAGGTCCTCGCGGCCCTCGCTGACGCGGACGAAGGCCCGGCGGATGGTCTCGCGGGTGGTGGCCGAGATCCGGCTGTCATCCAGGGCCTTCTCGAAACGGGCGCGGACGGCCTCCTCGGCGCTTTCGACCGCGCCGATCATGCTGGAGTCGTCGCGCATCAGGGCGTGCCGGACATCGGCGAAGGCGCGCTGGGCCTTGGCCAGGATCGAGCCTTCGGCGGCCGGGTCGCCGCCCAGGGCGCGCACGGTGGACTGAAGCTCCTCGGCGACCTGCCGCCGCGCGAAGCTGCGCCGGCCGAACAGGTCGCGGCGGCCGGGATCGTCGGCCTCGGTCGAGGCCTCGCGATAGCCGTCGGCGCTGTCGATGGCGGTCTGGATCAGGTCGTTCAGGACGTGGACGTCGTGGCGGTTGGCGTTGGACATGACGGGATCCCCGTTTGGCTGCCCTGTAAAACCCCGCCGTGGCTGTATTGGTTGCCTGTTCAACCGGCCGGAGCGCCGGCGCAGAGCGAGGCGAAGGCGGGAAGCGTCGCCGGTCGGGCGGCCCGGAGCGGACCCACGGTCTGGCGGCCATAGATGGCGCTGACCGGTTCGCCGCGCGCGAGGCGGGCCAGCATGTCGGCCTCGGGCGCGCCGCCCGCGATGATCCCCTCGCCCGGGGCCTGGAGGTCGGCGACGAAGGCGAAGGCCTCGTTCCCGGCCCCGACGGTCAGCCGGTCCTCGCTGCCGATCCGGTCGAACTCCGGGACCGTGACCTGCATCTGCCCGCCCTCGCACGCCAGCGTCAGGCGTTCCGCGCCGCCCGCGTCGACAAAGGCGAGGCGGTCGGGCGCCTCGGGCGGCTTCGGCGGGACGGGCGGACCGGCCGGCGCGGCCGGCGCTTCCGGCGCGACCGGAACGGAGGTCTCCTCACGGCCGCAGGCGGCCAGTCCCAGCAGGGCGACAGTCAGCAGAACGGCGCGCATCCGGGCCTCCTCAGAGTTTGGTGCGCAGCGACCACAGCTCGGGGAAGCAGCGGCGCTGCAGCGTCTCGGTAAGGTAGGAAACCCCCTCGGTGCCGCCCGTTCCACGCCGGCGGCCGATGATGCGCTCGACGGTGACGACGTGCTTGTGCCGCCAGGTCAGCAGGGCGTCGTCCAGATCGACCAGCTTCTCGGCCAGCTGATAGAAGGGCCACCAGCGCGCGGTGTCGCGATAGACCTCCAGCCAGGCCGCCTCGACGCCCTCCGACGGCTCCCAGGGCTTGCTGACGTCGCGGCTCAGGACCTCGGCGGGCACGGGCAGGCCGGCGGCGGCCAGCTGGGCGAGGGCGTCGTCGTAGAGGCTGGGGGCCTCGAGCGCCGCCTTGAGCGCGGCGTGGGCCTCGGGCCGTTCCTCGTGGAAGCGCAGGAAGCGGTCGTCCTTGAGGCCCAACATGTATTCGAAGCGCCGGAACTGGTCGCTCTGGAACCCGGAGGAGGAGCCGAGCACGCCGCGGAAGCGCAGGTATTCGGCCGGCGTCATGGTGGCCAGGATGTCCCAGCTCATGGTCATCACCGCCTGGATGCGGCTGACCCGGGCGAGGCTCTTGTAGGCCGGGACCAGATCGCCGGCGCGGACCAGGGCCTGGGCCTGGGCCACCTCGTGCAGGATCTGCTTGAGCCACAGCTCCTTGGTCTGGTGGATGATGACGAACAGCATTTCGTCATGCTCGTCCGAGATCGGGTGCTGGGCCGCCAGCACGTCGTCGAGGGCGAGGTAGCCCGCGTAGGTGATCACGGAGGCGGGCATGTCGGGGGCGTCGGTCATGGGCGACCTATCGCCCGCGCGGCGGTCCGGCTCAAGACTTGTCCGGCGCCTCGACGTCGGCGCTGCCCGTTCGGTCGGCCCGGTCGTCCCAGCCGTCGCGGTCGGACTTGAAGGCCAGGGCCATCAGGACCCAGGCGAGGGCGATGGTGCCGGCCACGCCGAGCGACAGGGCGATCACGCCGTGGATCGGCATGGCGCCGCCGCCGATGGCCGTCCACGCCAGGGTGATGCCGACCACAGAGCCGACGGCCACGCCGGCGACGGCGAGAAGGGTGCGAAATGGGGTCATCCGATCACCGTAGGCGTTCCGCGGGGCCGGGCCACCCCCGTAGAACTACGGGGTCGCGTGGGCCGTACGCTCAGGCCATGGCGTGGCGGATGGAGACGTCCATGCCGGCGGCGGTGCTCACCTGCATCCGGGCCTCCAGCTGTTTGACCAGGGCCTCGACGATGGCGGCGCCGAGACCGCCGTGGGCTCCGGGCGCGGCGGGTGCGTCGACGCCGACGCCGACGCCATTGTCCCTGACGCCCAGCATCCAGCCCTCTCCGGCGCCCTCGAAGCGGACCAGGATGAGGGCGTCGCCGCGCGGTTCGGGGAAGGCGTATTTGATGGCGTTGATGACCAGTTCGGTGACGATCAGCCCCATGCTGACGGCCTTGTCAGAGCCGATGCGGCCGTGGTCCGCCTCGACCCGCAGACTGATCGGATGGCTGTCGCCGAGCATCGAGGCGGCGAGGCTGGCGCACAGCTTGGTCAGATAGGGGCCCACCTCGATCTGGTCGAGGCCGTCCGAGGCGTGGAGATGGGACTGGACCTCGGCGACCGACAGGACCCGCTGGTGCGCGTCCCTGAGATGGAGGCGGGTTTCCTCGGAGCTCACGGCGCGGGCCTTGATCAGCAGGATGCTGGCGATGATCTGCAGGCTGTTGGCGACCCGGTGCTGCATCTCCTGCAGCAGGATCTGCTTCTGGCGCAGGAGTTCTTCGGCGTGCTCCAGTTGACCCGCCAGGTCGCGCTCGACCGCCCGCCGCGCCGTGATGTCGGTGATCGCCAGCAGGATGGCGCCGTCGGCGCCGGTCCTGGAGATCACCTTGCGCGCGTTGAGCAGCACGGTTCGTCGGCCGACGCCGGGAAAGTCGTGCTCGACCTCGAACCCGTCCATCGCCGTCTTCTCGGGCAGGATGGTCTCGAGCAGCAGACGCAGGGCCGGGATGTTCCACTGACCGTCGCCCAGGTCGTAGAGCCGGCAACCCATGACGTGGCGGGGATCGACCCTGAAGGTTTCGTAGAAGGCGCGGCTGGCGGCGAGAACCCGCAGGCCGCCGTCGAGAACGATCAGCGGCTCATGGATGGTGTCGACGATCGCCTGGGCGAGGGTCTGGGCGTCTTCGATGGCGGGGATGGTGGTCGGCATTGCGGTGGCCGTCCGGCGCCGGCGAGAAAGCGCTGCCGGCGGGCCACCCTAGAGGAAACGGCGCCGCTTTTGGGGAAATAAGTCCGGGAACCGAGTCAGGTCGAGCGGACGGCGTGGTGGTCCTGCCAGTCCGCCTGCCGCGCCGCGCCGCGCCAGCCCGACGCCATGCGGATCCACTCCGCGCGCATCTCCGGTTCGACGGCGCCCGCGGCCTTGTCGTCCATAATCGCGGCCATGGCCCGGCATTCTGAAGCGGTTCGCATTGGATGTCCCGTCGCGACCGCAGCGTCCGGCCGTCAGGGAAACTCCGCCGGGGGGCGAAAGGTCCGTATGCTAGCGCTGGACCCACTGTCCCTGGGCGTTGCGGTACCATTCGCCGGAGCTGATGCGGGGCTGGACGATGGTCACGAAGGCGCGGGCGGCGGCGACCTCGGCGGTGGTTCCGGCCGTCTGGGCGCTGCGGGCGTAGGCCTCGCGGCGGGCGTTGTTGGTCACCGTCACGGCCTGGGTCAGGGTCGGGTCCGGCGAGGGCTGGCGGAAGCCGAGATAGCCGTCGGCCTGCTCGCCCACGACGCCCTGCGCCTTGGCGGCGTCGATCATCGCCTTCTGTTGCGCGGTCTGCGCGAAGGCGGCCCCGGCGGCCACGCCGAGCGCGGCGATGGCGGCGGCGACGACGAAGAGCTTGCGGAAGGACATCGGAGGCGACTTTCGCATCAGAACAGGTTCGGGTTCTCGACGAGGAGGTCCTGAAGCTCCTTGTCGAGACGGACGCGGACGTCGGCGTCCAGCTTGGCGTAGATCTGGATCGGGTCGACCTGGAGCCGGACCGTGGGCGTGCAGGCGCTCGCGCCGACGGCGGCGATGAAGCCGATCAGGGCGAGACGGGCGCGCGTCCGGGTCATGGCTGGGGTCTCCGGTGTTGATCTGCGACGATCATAACGCCGCGCGGGGTGAACGGGTTCTGAACGGCCAGGAAGGCGCGATCATGGCGTTGGCTCGGGCGGGGTCCCGGGATCGGCTTCGGGCGGGGCGGCCGCCTCCGCCGACGGATCGCCGTTGCGGGCCCGGTTCAGTTCCAGAAGATCGCCGATCAGCTGGTTCAGGTTGAGGGTGGTGTCGAGCGTCAGATCGATGCCCGTCCCCGACGGCAGGGGCAGCGGGCGATTGAGGAATTCGCGGCTGATGAATTCGGCGATGCTGATGCGGAGCTCCTGGCGCTCCGGCGGATCGTGGCGGCCGCGGATGCGGAACAGCACCCCGATGCGGCCCTCGTCGAGGCTGTTGACCTCGGCCGAGAGGATGTCGAACGACAGGTTTTCCATGGCCTGGTAGGCCAGATCCTGAACCGTGCCCGGGGGCACGGCCTCCCCGCCCCCGCCGGCCTCCAGGCCGCTGAGCGCCTCGCGCTGGATCGACAGCCGGCCGGGCTGGACGGCGGCGAGCGTGCCGGCCGAGATGCGGATTCCCGCCACCGGATCCGAGGTGAAGGGGAGGCGGCCGGACACCACGGCGTCCAGCGCCACGGAGTCGCCGAAGCCCGATCCGGCGATGATCTCGCCCAGCTGGATGTTCTCCAGCACGATGACGCCGCTGAACGGCTGGCTGCGGTCCAGGGGCAGGACGAAGGGCTCGACCCGCACCGTGCCGCCGGCGATGGACAGGTCGCCGCCCTCGATGGTCACCCCGGCCTTGTCGAGGCCGAAGGTCAGGTCGATGTCGGTCAGGGGCGCGACGGACTCCAGCAGATCGGCGGTCAGGCGCTGGCCGGGGGCGGTGACCAGCGGGGCCAGGCTGACGAAGTCGACGGTTCCCTTCAGCCCCTTCACAGGCCCGGCCGGGCTGACGAAGTCGAGGCCGGGGATGGTCAGGCGGCCGGAGCTGGAGCCCTCGGCCTCGGCCAGCCAGTCGACGCGGCCCTCGAAGGCGACGGAGCCGGTCGCCGGCGAGGCGACGAAATCCCCGGCCAGCGGGCTGAGATCGGCCGGCTGCAGTCCGCCCTCGGCGAAGACGATGGAGGGGGCGTCGATGGTCAGGCCGCCGGCGCCGGACGGGCCGTCGTGGGCGAGGTCAAGGCGGCCGAGGGCTGTGCCGTTGCGGGACAGGTCGAAGGCGCCGGTCCAGTCCTCGTTCGCCAGCGTCGCCGATCCGGACGCCTGGAGCGGATTGAAGCGCAGCGGCGTGGTGGCGTCCTCGACCGTGGCCCGCTCGATGCGGGTCTCGAGGCCGATACCCGACGGCCCGCCGGCGGCCGCGAACCGGCCGTGGGCGTCGCGGAACTGCAGGGCGAGGAAGGGGGCGGAGGCGTCGAGGCCGGACAGGGCGCCGTCGGCCCGCCAGCGTCCGCCGGCGATGCTGACCAGCGGCCGGTCGATCGGGCAGGCTTGTCCGGACAGGTCGACGACGTCGTTCTCGCCGAGCTCCAGCCGCTCGACGGTCAGCGGCGTGCAGGCCGCCGCCACATAGGTCACGCGGCCGTTCGACGACGTCAGCCGCCCCCGGGTCTCCAGGGCGATCCCGCGCGCCAGGTCGAAATCGAGCGCGGCGCGGCCGTCGAGGTCGGCGGTGAAGCCGTCGGGCGTCAGCCGCCAGGCCGGGATGGCGAAGCTCGCCTCGGGCAGGCCCCGGCCGCGCGTCGCGGTCAGGGCGAGAGACCCTCCCCCCGACTGGCCGGGCGCGGCGGCGTAGATCGGGCCGCCGGCCGGGCTGAGGGTCAGCGCCCCGCCGTTGGCCGGGCTCAGGGTCGCGGGCCGGTCCAGGGTCACCCGGGTCCCCCCGTCGCCGGACAGCAGGGTGAAGGCCGGAACCTCGACCGCGAAGGCGGCGAGCGCTTGTTTCATCTCCGCCAGATCGGCGCCGTCGTCGCGGGCGGCCGGACCGAACAGCGGCCAGGCGCCCCGCGACGCGCGCAGCCCGCCCGCGACCTTCACCCGCAGGCCGGCGTCCGAGACCAGCTCCAGATCGGCCGCGCTCCGGGCCCCGGTCAGCGACAGCTCGCCCCAGCCGAGCCGGTCGGCGGCGAGCGCCAGGGGCCCGGCGACCTCGAAGGCGGCGTCGCGCCCGCCCGCGATCAGCCGGCGGGAGATCAGGGTCACGCCGGCGCCGTCCAGCCCGGCCCCGGAGGCGCGGGCGGCGGAGAGCCGGGCGGCGCCGTCGAGACGCCAGCCGAGGCCGTCGGCGTTCCTCGAGAGCAGGGCGCGGGCGTCGGTCCAGCGCAGGACGGCGGCCGTGGCGTCCAGATCGGGACCGTCCAGCCGGGCGGCCCGGACATCGGCGTCGGCCTCGCCCTCGATGCGGAAGGCTTCCAGCCAGCCGGCGGTCTGGCCGTCGAAACTGAGCTCGGCCACGGCGTCGCGGGCGGCCAGATCGCCGGAGGTCAGGCGGGTGGCGACGAGGCCGACGGTCATCCGGGCCCGTCCGTCGCCGCGTCGGCCTTCGAGGTCGGGATAGGGCAGGTCGCCGGTCGCGGTGAGCCGCGTTCCGGTTCCGGCGAAACCCGGAAGGGTCGCCTGGTCGGCCGTCGCCGCGAGACTGACGGCCACCCGATCCCCGGTCGTGGCGACCGACAGGGTGGCGGCGAGGGCGCGGGCCTCGATCCCGCCGCTCTTCAGATTCGCCGAGGGCATCCGGGCGCTGAGCCGGATCAGTTTGTTGTTGTCGATGCGGGCGTCGCCGAGGACGGCCACGGGGCCGTATTCGGTGTCGAGCCGGACCCGCGCCTTCTCGATCAGCACCAGCGGCCCGCGCGAGTCGGGCCGGGGCGGGCGGCCGGTGAACCGCTCGACCAGCGGATCGAGGCTGCCGACCGAGAATTTCCCGTCCCGGAACGAGGCGCGCAACACCGGCCGGACCAGGCGGATCCGGGTGGGGGTGACGCCCAGCCCCGCCTTCGACCAGGGCGCGCCGATGGCGTAGTCGACCTCGACCCGTTCGACGACGGCGTCGGGATTGCGCGGGTCGCCGATGCGGATGCGGGCGACCAGGCCGTCCAGCTCGACCCGCTCGACTTCCATCTCGGCGGGGATGCCCTGCCGTTCCAGCCAGCCGACGAGGATCTGGCGCGTCGCCGCCCGGCGGTTGAGGTAGAGGACGGCGACCAGCACCAGCAGGACGCACAGGGCCGCGCCGAGTCCGAGCAGGATGCGGCGGGCCGCCCGGCTCCGGCGGGCGGGCGGCGGGGCGGGCGCGGGGACGTCGTCGCTCATGCCGAACCGTGGACGATGAACAAACCGGACTCCTGGAACAGCACAGCGTGCGTGACTATGGAAACACAGTAGAGTGGCGGATCAGCCACTTTGAATGCAGTGACGGCGATATCAAGGCGGAGCGACCGCAAGAGCCCGAATACCTCGACCAAACGTCGTCAATACACTGTTCGCTCCCGACGATAAGCTGACCGCGCCCGAAGCCTTTACCGATGGTAACGGCGCCGGTTAACGGTCTGTAACGATCTGTCTTCCCATGATGGGATCGACGGGTTATACGGCCTGTCTCGCGTCGGGGGCTTCTTCAGGCGCGATCCTTGCTTCTAGTGGCTTGGGCGCCGTCAGGCGTCGTTAGTTTTCGGGGACCGATGGCTCAGTTCGATCCACGTCGCCAACCGATGCGTCTCGCGCCCCACGCTCTCACGGCGGTCGCAGCGCTCTCGGTGGCCCTTCTCGCCGGACGAGTTTACCAGCCCGCACAGGCTGAAGAAGTTCCGCCGCTGACCGCCGAACAGATGGCGATCATCGAAGCCCAGGCCTTCGCGGCCGCCGGCACTCCGGCCGGCCTGAGCGCCCCGGAAGCCGTTCCCGTCCAGATCCGCCGCGGCGAGTCCTTCGAAGACGCCGTGCGCCGCACCGGCATCGCCGCCGAAGAGGCCTCGGCCATCGCCGCCACCCTGTCCAACGCCATGGACATGAGCGAGATCCGCGCCGGTCTCCGTTTCGAAACCGCCATCGCCAAGCCCCGCGGCGGCCGCGGCGATCCCCGCCTGATCGGCCTGACCATGCGCACCGGCCCGGCCAGCCAGGTCACCGTGTCGCGCACCTTCGACGGCGCCCTGCGCCTGCGCGCGCTGGAGGAGAAGGTCAGCCACGAGATCGTCGTCCTGAACGGCAAGGTCGAGGGATCCCTGTCCCGCTCGGCCCAGCGCGAGGGCGTCCCCGCCGCCGTGCGCCGCAAGGCCGGCCAGCTGTTCTCGCACAAATTCGACCTCGACCGCGACATCCGCGCCTCGGACGACTTCACCTATGTCTATGGCCGGACGGTCACCGAAAACGGCCGCACCATCGGCAACGACGGCCTGCTCTACGCCGAGCTGAAGGGCGTGGCCTTCTACCGCTTCCAGCCCGCCGGGGCGAAGGAGCCACAGTATTTCGACGCCACGGGCAAGAACACCCGCTCGGCCTTCATGCGCACGCCGCTGGAGCGCGGCTTCCGCGTCTCGTCGTCCTACGGCTTCCGCCGTCACCCGATCGCCGGCTATCGCAAGATGCACCAGGGCATCGACTTCGCCGCCGGCACCGGCACCCCGGTCGTGGCCCCCGCCGACGGCGTGGTGGTCGAGGCCCGGCGCTGGGGCGGCTATGGCAATTGGCTGCGCATCCGCCACTCCAACGGTCTGGAGACCGGCTACGGTCACCTGTCGCGCTACGCCTCGGGCATGCGCGCCGGCCAGCGCGTCCGCCAGGGTCAGGTCGTGGCCTTCGTCGGCTCGACCGGCGCCTCGACCGGTCCGCACCTGCACTATGAAATCTGGCGCGGCGGCCGGCGCATCAATCCGGCCGGCGTCCGCACCACCGAGGGCGTCGAGCTGTCCGGGGCCGATCTGGTCGCCTTCCGCGCCGAGAAGGCCCGGATCGACCGCATCATCGCCGCCGGCGGCGAGCGTCGCCCGCTGGTCCAGCGCGCCAGCGTCGAGGGCGGCCTGCGTCCCGCCCAGGGCTGATCCCGAGACTCAGTTCGCCTGGGCGGCGGCCACCAGGGCGTCGTCGATCTCGCGCGCCCGCACCGCCGCCTCGCGTCCGGCCAGCCGCTGCGCATAGGCCTTGAAGGCGTCGCGCGCGGGCAGGGTCCCGAACTGCAGCCCCCACAGAATCTGGCTGCCGACATAGACGTCCGCCGCCGAGAAGCGGTCGCCGAGGATCCACGGACCCGGCGTCACGGCCTGTTCCAGCGCATCCACCACCTGTTCGAACGTGCCGTAGCCGGCCATCCCGGCCTTGTCCGCGGGCGCGAGCAGGCCCAGCGCCTTGGCGGTGACCGCCGCCTCGACCGGCCCGGCCGTGAAGAACAGCCAGCGCAGGTATGTCCCGCGCGCGGGGTCGTCGAACGCCGGAGCCAGACCCGCCTCGGGGCAGGCGTCGGCCAGCCAGGCGCAGATGGCCGCGCATTCGGTGACCGTGACGCCCCGCCAGGTGACGGCGGGCACCTTGCCCATCGGATTGATCGCCAGATAGTCGGGGGCCTTCATAGTCGTGCCAAAATCCAGCACCACGGTGCGGTAGGGTCGGCCGACCTCCTCCAGCATCCATCGCGCGATCCGGCCGCGCGACATGGGGTTGGTGTAGAAGACGATTTCATCGTCGGACGGCTGGATCATCTGGACCTCCCTCGGGTTTCGCGAGGGCAACCTAAACCGACGGCGCGATGGAACAAAGACGAAACATTCTCAGGGGGCTGGTCGGCGGCGCGGCCCTGTGGGCGGTCGCGGGCGCCCCGGCCCGGGCCCGGGCGCCGTTCCAGTCGACGCGGATCGTGGTCGAGACCCGCGGGAGCGGCCCCGACCTGATCCTGATCCCCGGTCTGGCCTCGACCTCGGCGGTCTGGAGCCGGACGGCGGCCCGGCTGGCCGACCGGCGGCGGCTTCATCTGGTGTCGGTGCGTGGCTTCGGCGACCTGTCGGCCGGGGCCAACGCCGACGGCGCCATCATGAGCGCGGTGGCCGGCGAGGTGCGCCGCTACATCGCCGAGGCGGGGCTGACGCGGCCGGCGCTCATCGGCCATTCGATGGGCGGCCAGGTCGCGCTGCGGGTCGCGGCCGACGCGCCGGACCGGATCGGGCGGGTCATGACCGTCGACGCCTCGCCCTTCTTCCCGGCCCTGATCAGCCCCGGCGCCACGGTCGGCGACGTCGAGCCGATCGCCCAGGTGGCCTATCAGGCCGTCCAGTTCCTCGGCGACGAGGGCCTTCGGGAGCGCGGACGGTCGTTCGGGCTGGAGCTCGGCGGCGCGGCCGACGCCGTGTTCGGCTCGATGGGCTGGCAGGGCGGCGACCGTCGGGTGCTGGCCCAGGCCCTGTACGAGGTGATGACGGTGGACCTGCGCCACCGCCTGCCCGACATCTCGGCGCCGGTGACCGTGGTCTATGGCTGGAGCCCGGACGAGGCCTCGCCGCGCAGCCGCACGGACAGCCTGTTCCGCGGCGCCTACGCCTCCCTGCCCCGCCCCGCCGTCTTCGAACGCATCGAGGGGGCCGAGCACATGGTCATGATCGACCAGCCGAGCCGGTTTCTGGCGGCGGTGGAGCGGTTCCTGGCGTAGGTCGGTCTTCGGCCAAAAGCCGAACGGCGGACGGTTCGAACAGCGGCAGCGATGGGTGGAAAGCGGACAATCCGTCTTCTAGGCTCGGCCGCGCTGCGGAGGGCCCATTGTCAGAGATTGATCAGGCGACAGCAGCGGCCCTTGGTTGGCCGAAGTCGAAGTATGCGTGGGTCGAGCGCGAGCGGCGTTGGCTCTGCAAATCCGTACCCATCGACAGGGTCGTAAGCGCGGAAGTCTACAACGACCTTTACGTCACCGGCACCCAGCTCCGGCTCCGCGAGGCCCTGCCTCACGGGGGAGGCGCACCGATGCTGCGGCTGGGTCGCAAGGCCGACGTCAGCCCCGCCGTTCGCCTCCTGACCTCGATCTACCTTTCACGGGAAGAGTTCCGGCTGCTGTCCTCCCTGCCGGGGCGCAGCCTGCGAAAGACCCGCCACGCGCTCGGCAAGGTCGATGGCGCCGATGTGTTCGTGGATGTGTTCGAAGGCCCCCTCAGCGGCCTGGTCATGGCGGAAGCCGAGTTCGAGACGATGGAGGCGATGGAGCGGTATCCCATGCCGGACTTCGCCTTCCGCGAGGTTACCGACGACCTGCGCTACACAGGCGGAAGATTGGTCGTCGACGGTTTGCCTGACGACCATCCGCGGGACTTCTAGTCGCCGATGACCGTGATTCCGCTGTCCGGCGTCAGGCGGTAGTGTGCGAGCCGGGACGCCAGATTGCCGACATGCAGCTCTAGGCGATGGTTGTCAGGGTCGAGAAAATAGAGGGAGGCCCCCTCGCTGGCGTTTTCTTTCCACAGTGGAGCATGACGTCGGATCTGGCGGGCCAGCGCTTCGAACGCCTCCGGCTCGACGTCGAAGGCGTAGTGAGTGTAATCCGCCCGGACAGTGTCGCCGGCGCGGGCGTCCACCGACAGGCAGATCCAGAGGCCGCCGGCTTCCAGATAGGCGCCATCCGCCCAGACAGCCCTGAGCTCACAACCCAGCAGATCGCGATAGAAGGCGACCGAGCGCTCAAGGTCGGTCACCGCAAGGGTCAGATGGTTCAGTCCTTTGACCCTGGCACGGCTCATCTCACGACGATGCCACGAGCGCTGCCTGTCCGCTATGGTCGCGAGCCGACCTGTGCCGCCTGTTTCAAGTCGTCTCCGTGCAGTGCGCTGTTGGCGGGGCTCAGTCCGCGTCCGGCTGGTTGTCCGGATGGGCGGCGACGAAGGCGGGGTGGCCGGCGGCGGCGGCGTCGATCGCCAGCAGGCGGGGGGAGGCGTCCAGCGGAACGTTGAAGCGGCGGGCCGAATAGATCTGCGGGATCAGATAGCAGTCGGCCAGGGTCGGCGCGGCGCCGAAGCACCAGCCGTCGCCGTGAACCGCGACCAGCCGCTCCAGCGCCTCAAATCCGGGAAGAATCCAGCGCGCGGCCCAGGCGTCGACGGCGGCCTGGTCGGCGCCGAAGGTCTCGCGCAGGGCCTTGCCGACGCGCAGGTTGTTGAGCGGGTGGATGTCGCAGCCAATCAGGGCCGCCATGGCCCGGACATGGGCGCGCTCGACCGGGTCGGCGGGCAGCAGGGGCGGAACGGGATGGGTCTCCTCGAGCCATTCGAGGATGGCCGGGCTCTGGGTCAGAACGGCGCCGTCGACCTCGAGGGCCGGGACCATGCCCTGCGGATTGAGGGCCACGAAGGCCTCGGACCGCTGGGCCCCGGTGCGCAGGTCGACGCCGCGCTGCTCGTAGGTCAGCCCCTTCAGCTCCAGGGCGATGCGGGTGCGGTAGGCGGCGCCGGAGCGCCAGTAGCCGTGCAGGATCATCGCGGCCTCAGGGTGAAGGTCAGGGGTTCGAGGCCGCCGATCGACGCCTCGACCCGGTCGCCGGGCTGGAGCGGGCCGACGCCCTCGGGCGTGCCGGTGAAGATCAGGTCGCCGGGGCGCACGTCCCAGAGGGTGCAGGCCTTGGCGAGGATCTCGTCGGGGGCCCAGACCATGTCGTCCAGCCGCCCGGACTGGCGGGTCTCGCCGTTGACCGACAGGGTGATCGGCGCGGCCGGGTCCGGCAGGGGGCCGAGGGTCAGGGCGCCGCAGGGGGCGGACTGGTCGAAGCCCTTGGCGGCGTCCCATGGACGGCCCTTCGCCTTGGCCGCGGCCTGCAGATCGCGGCGGGTCAGGTCGCAGCCCACGGCCCAGCCGGCGATGCCGCCGCCCTCGCCGACGGCGCAGACCAGTTCGACCTCGTGGTGCAGGTCCGACGTGGCGGTCGGATATTGCGGATCGGCGCCGTCGGTGACCAGGGCGTCGGCGGGCTTGGAGAAGAAGAAGGGCTCGGCGCGCTCATGGCCCATCTCGCGGGCGTGGGCGGCGTAGTTCTGGCCGACGCAGAGGATGCGGCGGACCGGCAGGCGTTCGGTCCGGCCGGCGACCGGGAGGGACGGGATGGAAGCGGGCGGGAACAGCCAGTCTGTCATCGCCGTTGTCTAGATCGGGACGCGGCGTTTCGCCAGCGCGCCCGCATGTTGCATTGCGGAACCGGCACGTCGCAGTGGCGTTCCGGCTCAGGGTTCTCTATTTAACCGTCAAGCTTGTAGAGCGGAGCGCGCACATGGCCACGACCAAGGCAGCACGGACAGCCGTGAAGAACGACATCAATACTCTGAAGGACGACCTGAAGACCCTCGGGACCGAGGAGAAGGCGCGGCTGCGTGAAAAGGCGACCGCGGCCGAGACCCGTCTTCGGGCCAAGGCGGCCGAAACCGAGGCGCGCCTGCGCGAACAGTCGGAAGTCCTGCGCGAACGCGCCCGGGGCTATTACGACACCGCCCGCGTCCGCGGCCGCGAATACTATGACGAAGCCTCCGAACGGATCGACGAGGCCCAGCGCTATCTGACCGAGCGGGTGCAGGAGCGTCCGATGCAATCGACCGCCATCGCGCTCGGCGTCGGCGTCGTTCTCGGCCTGCTGCTCGCCGGCCGTCGCCGCTGATGTTGGGCGGAGGGCTGGCCCGGAAGCTGGCGAGGAAGGCCGTCGTCGCCGCCGTGGCGGCGGGGGCGGCGCTGGTCGCCGTGCTCGCCCTCGGGGCCACGATCTTCTACGCCCTGTGCCTGGTGGTCGTGCCGCTCGCCGCGGCCGCCCTGACCATGCTGCTGTTCGCCCTTGTCGCGCTGGCCGTGGTCATGATCTTCCTGCGCCGCGAGGCGAACGAGGAAGAGGTCGAGGACGAGGAGCCGATGGGCCTGGGCGAACGGGCCTATACGCTGTTCCGTCAGCGGCCGATCCTCGGCACGGTCGCGGCCCTGGCCGGGGGCTGGATCTTCCTGCGCAACCCGGCCCTGGCGACCATGGTCGCGGCGGCCTTCACCGAGAAGTCGCACGGCCGCAGTCGCCGCTGAGGCGGAACGGGGTTCGGCCCGGAGAGTTGATCCATCAGGCGCGGCGGTCTCGAGCCGTTCCTTTGGATCAACCTTTCGGGAGTCCGCTCGAGCTTCGCTGGGCCCTTATCTTCCTCGTCCTCGCACTCGTCGCCGGCGCCCTCGGCGCGGGCGGCGTGGCGGGTCTTTCGATGAACATCGCCTATGTGCTGTTCGTCGTCTTCCTCATCCTGCTGGTCGTCCACTTCTTCCAGGGCCGACGCGGCACGAGAATCTAGCCTGAACGCCTGAACGTGAAGGGGCCGTGGTCGTGGACCGCGGCCCTTTTGCGTGGCCGCTTCGAACCTGTCAGGTGGCGGTCTTCTCGCGCTCGCCGGGGACGTTCGGATTGGGCGCGGTCGACCGTTTGCGGGTGTCCTGACGACGCGGCAGGCGCCAGGTCTGGCCGGGCTCGAACCGGTCGCCGGTCCAGGTGATGGCGGTGACCAAGATCTCGTCCGCGTCCCAGTCGATCTGGTTGAAACTGGGCGGCGCGCCGCGCTCCCGGTCCGACAGGGTTCCGCAGCCGACCGCATAGGAGCAGTGGTCCGCCAGACGGATCGGCAGGGCGAAGGGGACGTGGACGTGACCGGTGGCGATCAGGTCGACCCCGGCCTCGGCGAAGATCGCCGCCGCCGCCTCGCCGCGCTTGACCTCGCCGGTCATGGGCGCGCCGATCATCTCGACCAGCGGATGGTGGCAGGCGAGGATGCGCAGGGCGCCCGCCGGGGCCTGCCGCAGGGCCTCGGCGGCCTTGCGGGTCTGGGCCAGGTCGATGACCCCCTTCGACCAGTTGAGCCGCGCCTGCCAGCCCCGCGCCGTGACCACGCCGCGCACCATGACGCTGTCGGAGAGGAACTGGTGGTCGTGCGCCGGATGGCCGATGGCGCGCTCGAAGGCCCGCCACGGATGGAACAGGCGGGCGCCCAGGCTCCAGTAGGGCACGTCGTGATTGCCGACGATGACGAAGGTCGGCTCGGGCATGCGCCGGATCCACTCGCCGGCGGCGGCGAACTCGTCGGGGAGGCCCTGCTGGGTCACATCGCCGGTGATCAGGACCAGGTCGGGCGGACTGGCGTGGGCGAAATCGAGCGCGGCGTCGCAGGCGTCGCGGTGCTCGCGCCCGAAATGCACGTCCGAGAACTGCAGGATGCGCCCCACTAGACGCTGTCCTCCGCCGCGGCGGGGATGGGCGCCAGGGCCCTGAACGCCTTGGGAATGAAGCGCACCCTGGCCTGGTGGTGCAGCAGCATGGGCTCGCCGTCGACCACGGCCGGAATCCGGGAGCGGGCCCGCATCTCGACCATGCGGGTCGCCCGGGTGGTGACGGCCGGGTCCTGCCGCCAGTCGTCGAGCACGGCGTGGGCGGCGAGCCGGAAGGCCTGGGCCGCGTCGGACGGATCCATCGCCGCGGCCTCGAGACCGATATCCTCGTCCATCGCCCTGGAGATCATCGGGCTGATCAGCACCAGGGCCTCGGCCCGGCGGGTCGGCCGGCCGTCGAGGGTGAACCGCATCTGGCCGGTGAAGGCGCGCTTCAGGGCCCGGCGGGCATAGGCCCAGGCCAGGCCCAGCTTGCCGACGCGCATGGCCTCTCGCGCCGGCGCCCACAGGGCGGGCGAGCCGAAGATGGCGGCGCAGAAGAAGGCCCGGGTGGTTCTGCCGTCCGAAACCTCGCCGCCGGCGACGGTCTGGGGCGCGCCCTCCTCCAGGGCGACCTTGAGCGCCGCCTTCCAGTCGGCCGTGCCATAGAGGGCGCGCGGCAGCATGTTCATGGTGCCGCCGGGGAGCGGCGCGATCAGCGGCCCGTCCGCACCGGCCCGCGAGGCGATCGTGCCGGCGGTGCCGTCGCCGGCGAGGACGAACAGGACGTCGGGGCGGGCCTCGAGGGCGGCCTCGATCTGGGCGTCGAACTGGCCGGCCTCCAGGGTCACCACCGAGGCCTCGCAGGCGTAGCGTTCGAGAATCGCCCCGGCCTCTTCCGCCGCGTCCTGCCCCACGCTCCCGGACAGCGGATTGACCAGCATCATGACCCGCTTCAGCGGCACATGGCGGGTCAGCACGCAGGCGTCCGCGGACGCTCCGTCGGGCGTGTCTTCAGGCGCGGCCGAGGGTCCGGCCGGGGTCAGGGTTGCGCTCATGCCGCCCGAACGTCCCGCCCGAAGCGATGTTCCGGGCGGGAGTCGAAGCGTGGCCGTTTATTTCTTCAGTTCGTCCGAGGCCGCGGCGGCGCCCGCCTGGGCCGCGTCGCCCGCCTTGGCCGCGGCCGCGCCGGCGGCCTCGCCGGCCTGATCGGCGACCTTGGGGGCCTCGCCCCGCACCTTGGAGACGGCGCTGGAAATCCAGCCGTCCATCATCGCCCCGCCTTCGGCGAGCGACTTCTCCTTGATGCCGAGCACGGCCGTCAGAACCCCGAACAGAGCCAGAAGGGTGACCACCAGACTGATGAACGGATTGCCCCGGCGACGCTTGCTGCGCGCCCACACGGGACTGTGATCGCTGTCATCCGCCATGCGGACCGGTTCGGAAAAACGCATACGAAACCCCCGTCTCTCGCCCCCTTCGGGGCCGCCGTCGCCCCCTGCGCGGCGTACTGCAAAGCCTAACGCAGGCTTAACCAGCAGCATAGCGTTGGAACCGTCACGCTTATCCAGCATTATCACCCGTGGGGCGAACCCGAGGGATGAAGGACATACCCATGAAAAGAGCAATCATCGCGATCGCCGGCGCCGGCCTGCTGGCCTCCGCCTGCGCCAGCGATCCGTACGGCAACACCAATGAAACCGTCCGCCAGGGCGCGATCGGCGCCGGCATCGGCGCTGTCGCCGGCGCCATCATCGGCAACAACGTCGGCGACGGCAACGCCGGAACCGGTGCTGCCATCGGCGCCGTCGTGGGTGGCGCCGCCGGCGCGATCCGCGGCTCGCAACAGGACCGGGCCAACCAGCAGCGCTATCGCGACAGCCAGGGCCGGTACTACTATTGCTACGACGGTCGTCAGACCGAATGCTATTGGGAGAACGGCCAGCGCCGCTACTAGGCGCGCCGGGATTTCGTGAGTGATCAGGGCGGTTCGTCGGCGACGGGCCGCCCTTTTTCGTGAAAGGGCTGGAATGAAGGCGTTGACTGTACTCCTCGTCGCGAGCGGGCTGGCCTTGGCCGGATGCGCCGGGACGCCGTGGATGCGCGACCGCAGCGCCCTGGTGGCGGAGCCGGACGTCTGCACGCCGCAACGATTCGACGTCTATTTCCGCGACAGCGAGGCCGGACTGACCGACGCCGCGCGCGCCGCCATCGGCCTGACGGCGACCAAGCTGCAGGGCTGCGAGATCCGCAAGGTCGACGTCATCGGCCTGGCCGACGCCCGGGGCGGAGCGACCGCCAACCTCGATCTTTCCCAGCGCCGGGCCCTCGCCGTGGCCGAGGCCCTGGAGGCGGCCGGCTGGCCCTCGCCGGCGTTCAGCGTCGGCGCGGCCGGGGACGCCGGCGCGACCACCGCCGGGGGCGCCAACGAGCCGATGCGCCGCCGGACCGAGGTGGTGGTCGACGCCGCGCCGCGTTGACGCACCGGACCGGACGCCACGACGCGTGACGCGGAGGCGGCGGCGCGGCTAAGGTCGCCGCCGTGACCCGCCTCCTCCAGCTGATCCTTCTCCTCGCGCTGATGTGCGCGCCGTCCCTGGCGGCGGCGCAGGACGGGCGCGTGCAGCGCACCGAGCGCATCGCGGCCGAACTGACGCCCATGTCGCAATGGGCGGCCCCCGGCTCGACCGCCATCGTGGCGGTGCGACAGGACATCGATCCGGGCTGGCACACCTACTGGCGCAATCCAGGCGATTCCGGCGCGGCCACGACCCTGACCTGGACCTTGCCCGCGGGCGTCGGGGCCGGCGATATCGTCTGGCCCCTGCCCGAGCGGCAGCGCCTCTCGGGGCTGATGAACTACGGCTATGCCGGCGAGGTCTATCTGCCGGTCCCGATCGAGATTCCGGCGACCGCGCGGCCGGGGACGGTGTTGCCGCTGACGGTGCGGGCGCTGTTCTTCGTCTGCAGCGACGAGATGTGCGTGCCGGACGAACTGACCCTGACGCTGGAGCTGCCGATCCGCGAGGGGGCGGCGCCGCTCGATCCGCGCCACGGCGCCGCCATCCAGACCATCCTTGAGACCGCGCCCCGGCCGGCCGGGGTCGAGGCCCGCGTGGCGCTGGAGAACGGCGTCCTGACCCTGAGCGCCGCCGGCGGACCGCTGGCCGGCAGCGATCCCGGGCCGAGCTATTTCTTCCCGTTCGAAAGCGGGGTCGTCGAACACGCCGCGCCCCAGAGCGGGGCCTGGGGACCGCGGGGCCTGACCCTGCGGATGCAGGCGGGCGGCGAACTGCGGGGCGGTCTGCAGGGCCCGGTCGCCGGCGTGCTGGTCACCGCCCACGGCGCCTGGGAGGTGACCGCCGAACCGGGCGCCGTCCTCGCCGGAACCTCCGGCTCGGGCGATCTGGCGCCCGCGGCGGACGCCCCGACCGGAACCGCGACGGCGCAGGGCGGCGGTCTGGTCCGCTTCGCCCAGGCGGCGCTGTTCGCCCTGCTGGGCGGGTTGATCCTGAACCTGATGCCCTGCGTCTTCCCGATCCTGGCGATGAAGGCGGCGGCGTTGACGGCCTCGGCGCACGACCCGGCCCATGCGCGGCGCGACGGCCTGGCCTTCCTGGCCGGGGTCCTGACCACCTTCCTGCTGCTGGCGGGAGCGCTGCTGGCGCTGAGGGCGGCGGGCGAGGCGGCGGGCTGGGGCTTCCAGCTGCAGTCGCCGCCGGTCACGGCGGGCCTCGCCCTGCTGATGCTGGCCGTGGCGCTGAACCTGTCAGGCGTCTTCCACGTCGGCGCGGGCCTCCAGGGCGCCGGATCGGGCCCGCTGGCGCGCCTGCCGGGCGGGCTCGGGGCCTTTTTCACCGGCGTGCTCGCCGTCGTCGTGGCGGCTCCCTGCACCGCGCCCTTCATGGCCTTCGCCCTCGGCGCGGCCCTGCTGATGCCCTGGCCGATGGCGCTGGTCGTGTTCCTGATGCTGGGACTGGGGCTGGCCCTGCCCTTCGTCGTGGTCAGCCTGTCGCCGGGCCTGCTGTCGCGCCTGCCCAGGCCGGGGCCGTGGATGGAGCGGCTGAAGGGTCTGCTGGCCTTCCCGATGTACGGGACCGCCCTGTGGCTGGCCTGGGTGTTCAGCCGCCAGACCGGCGCCGAGGCCCTGGCCCTGCTGTTCGCGGCCGGTCTGTCGCTGGCCCTGGCCGCCTGGCTGATCGGCGGCGGGCAGGCGGAGCGCGCGGCCGGACGCCGCGGGGCGCTGCATCTGATCGCCGGGGGGGCGGCCCTGCTGATCGCCGTGGGGGCGCTGGTCGCGGCGGCGCGGCTGCCCTCGCCGGAACCGGGATCGACCTCGACGGCGCCGGGCTCCGGACCGGCCAGCGCGCCCTGGTCGCCGGCCGCGGTCGAGGCGGCGTTGGCGGAGGGGAGGCCGGTGCTGGTCAATTTCACCGCCGACTGGTGCGTGACCTGCAAGATCAACGAGCGGACCGCGCTGGGCTCCGCCAGGGTCCGGGAGGCGATGGAGGCGGCGAACGCCGTCTATCTGGTCGGCGACTGGACCCGGCGCGACGACGCCATCACCGCCGAACTGGCGCGCCACGGCCGCTCCGGGGTGCCGCTGTATCTGCTGTATTCGCCCGGCGCGGCCGGGCCGCGCATCCTGCCCCAGCTGCTGACCGAGGGCGTGGTGGTCGAGGCGCTGGGAGAGGCCGGCTGAAGACCCTCTCCTATTGGGAGAGGGTCTTCAGCCTCCGGGAGCGAAGCGATCGGCAAGGCGAAAGGGTGTGGGTCGTCCGGCGGCGGTCGGCGCAAGCCGTGTCGCTGACGGGAGCGGCGGCTTACGCCGACTGGACCAGCCGACCCACATCCGACCGGGCTCCGCCCGGCCACCTTCTCCCATCGGGAGAAGGATCAGAGAATGAGATCGGCCAAAGCCACCCCTCTCCCATTGGGAGAGGGCTTGAGCGCCCGGGAGCGAAGCGATCGGCCGCGCGAAAGGGTGTGGGTCGGTCGCCTGCAGTCGGCGCAAGCCGCGTCGCCGACCGGAGCGGCGGCTCACGCCGACTGAAACAGCCGACCCACATCCGACCGGGCTCCGCCCGGCCACCTTCTCCCATCGGGAGAAGGATCAGAGATTGAGGTCGGCGGCGTGTGAACGGATGGCGGCCACGATCCGGTCTGGATGTCCCAGGACCTCCTCGTTGGTGAAGCGGAGGACGGTCCAGCCAAGCGCCTCAAGCTCGGTCTGCCGCAGTTGATCCCGCAGGATGACCTCGTCGAGACGATGAACGCCGCCGTCGACTTCAAGGATCAGTCTGAGCCGGTCGCAGGCGAAGTCGGCGAAGAAGCGGCCTACAGGGTGCTGTCTGCGAAACCGGTGGCCGTCGATCTGGCCACGCCGAATGCGAGCCCAGAGGCGGTGTTCGGCCAGACCGGCGCCCCGGCGCTGGGTGCGGGCGAAGGCTGTGCGGGCGCCGGCCATATGGCGAGGCTAATCCTGCCGCCACGGCGGTAGAAGCGATCGCAATCGGAGCGGGTAAGCGGGGCCAGCATCGCGTGACCCTCTCCCATTGGGAGAGGGTTACGCCTCCGGCTGCGGCGGGGCCGTGATGACTTCGACATTGTCGTTCAGCAGGTATTGCAGCTCGTCCAGCGCCACGCGGCGTTCGGCCGGGCTGGACGCGGCCTCCACGGCCCCGACCTTGACCGGGATGTCCTCCGAGATGCCGCGCAGGATGCATTTCAGGTCGTTGTCGGTTCCCCGTTCCTTGAGGATCAGGTGAGCCTGCATGTCGAGCGCGGCCAGTTCCGACGCCTGGCTCTTGAAACGGCTGAAGGCCGGGCTGGTGAAGAAGTCGGCCTGATCGCCGGCCCCGGCGGCCAGCCACCCCTGAACCTCGCCGCGCAGCCCGCCCGAGCGCGCGACGATGTCGGCGAACAGGGGTTCCGATGCCACGGATACGGGGGCGTTCGCCGCGACGGGCGGCTGGGCTGCGGCCATGGCCACGTTCGGGTCGGAGAGCAGCAGGGAGACGGCCAGGGCGACGCCGCAGGACATGGCGGACCTCATAATGTTGGGCCGAATCAGACTTTCGGCGTTGAACCGGCTTACGCCCCACCCGTAAACGAGGGTTTACCCTCCTCCCGCAGAGTTCGCCCATGACCGCCCGCTCCCAGGCCCTGGACATGCTTCGCGCCGTCGCCCGCAAGGACGCCGACACGCGCATCCTCCACCAGTTCGCGACCGATCAGGGACGCACCGACCGCATGGGCGTGGAGGCGGCCGGCCTGTATCTGGACCTGTCGAAACAGAGCTGGACCGCCGAGGGGTTCGAGGCGGCGATGGACCTGGCCCGGGCCTGCGACATCGAGGGGCGGCGGGCGGAGCTGTTCGGGGGCGAGGCGGTCAACAACACCGAGGGCCGGGCGGTGCTGCATCCGGCCCTGCGCGCCGCCGACGACGCGGATTTCCGGGCCCTCGGCGAGCCGGTCTCGAAAGAGGTGGCGGCGACCCGGCGCGAGATGGCCCAGTTCGCCACCGACATCGGCTCGGGAGCCGAGACCGGCGGGGCCAAACAGCCGTTCACCGCCATCGTCCACATCGGCATCGGCGGCTCGGACCTGGGGCCCCGCCTGCTGTGGGACGCCCTGCGGCCGCTGGAGCCGACCATCGACCTGCGCTTCGTGGCCAATATCGATCCGCGCGACATGGGCGAGGCCCTGGCCGGGCTGGATCCGGAGACGACGCTGGTGGTGGTGGTGTCCAAGACCTTCACCACCCAGGAAACTCTGGCCAACGCCGACCTGGCCAAGGCCTGGCTGGCCGAGAGCCTGTCGCCCAAACGGCTGGTGCGGCACCTCGTCGGCGTCACCGCCGCCCCCGACAAGGCCGAGGCCTGGGGCTGCGGCCGGACCTTCGGCTTCCGCGACTGGGTCGGCGGCCGCTATTCGCTGTGGTCGTCGGTCAGCCTGTCGGTGGCGGTGGCGCTGGGCTGGGACGTGTTCGAACGGGTGCTGGCCGGCGCCCAGGCCATGGACGAGCATTTCCGCGAGGCCGACCTGGAGAAGAATGCGCCGGTGCTGCTGGCCCTGGCCCAGGTCTACAATGTCGAGGGCCGCGGCCGGCCCGCCCGCACGGTGGCGCCCTACGCCCACGGGCTGCGCCGCCTGCCCGCTTTCCTGCAGCAGCTGGAGATGGAGTCTAACGGCAAGCGGGTGAAGCGCGACGGGACGCCGGTCGACACCGCCACCGGCCCGATCGTGTTCGGCGAACCGGGCACCAACGGCCAGCACGCCTTCTTCCAGCAGATCCATCAGGGACCGCAGGTGGTCCCGGCCGAGTTCATCGTGGTGCGCCACACCTCGGACGCGGCCATGGACGACCGCCAGGGCGACGCGCCGCTGTGGTCCAACGCCCTGGCCCAGGCCCAGGCCCTGATGGTCGGCAAGACGGAGGCCGAGGCGCACGCCGAGCTGCTGGCGACGGGGGCGAGCGAGGCCGAGGCCGACCGGCTGGCCCCGCACAAGACCTTCCCCGGCGACCGGCCGTCGACGACCCTGCTGATGGACGCCCTGACCCCCGAGGCGGTCGGGGCCCTGATCGCCCTCTATGAGCACAAGACTTTCGTCGAAGGGGTGATCTGGGACATCAACAGCTTCGACCAGTGGGGCGTGGAACTGGGCAAGGTGCTGGCGAAGGCGATCCTGCAGGACGTGCAGGCGGGGGAGCCGTCCGCGGGGCTGGACCCGTCGACGGCGGAGCTGATGAAGCGGCTGATGGTGTGAAAAAGGCGGCCTCCGTTTCCGGAGACCGCCTTCCTCGCCCACGCCCGACCAGACTCACGCGGCCGGGCGAAAGGGAGCTGTCCTACCAGCGACGGTCGTAGCGATAGTCGCGGTCGTAGCGGCGCTCGTCGCGGCGATCGCGGCGGTAGTCGCGGCGGTCGTAGCCGTAGTCGCGGTCGTAGCCGTAGCTGGAGCCGTAATCGCGGCTGTTGATGCCGTGTTCGCGTTCCCAGTGGCCCTGGTTCCGGTAGCAGCGGCCGCCGCGGTAGTAGCCGCAGTCGTCGTCATTGTCGGCGGTCGCGCCGAGGGCGGCGCCGGCGATCGCCCCGCCGGCGATATAGGTCCCGTCGCCATTGCCGATCAGGGCCCCGGCCAGGGCGCCGACGGCGGCGCCGATCAGCACGTCCCCGGTGCGGTCGTCGTCGCGGTCGCGGTCACGGTCGTAGCCGTAGCGGCTCTGGGCGTCGGCCGGGGTCGCGGCGGCCAGCGTCAGGGCCATGGCGCCGACCACGGCGGGAGCGGTGATGGCGAATTTCGAAAGCGTCTTCATGGTCGGTCCTTTCCCGTGGGTCGCGCGATCCGCGCCGGAGAGGCTCCCTGTATGCGCCTGTCCGCCTGAACAGGCCGGGGGGAGCCGGTTCATCGGGCGTTCATCCGGCCCCGCCCGCCTGCGTGAATTCCGCGGCCGCGTCCTTGACGATGGAGCCCCCCGGGCTTACCTGCCGCTCGCGTTAGCACTCGGGGCCGGTGGCTGCCAAAGCCGCCTCCCGGGGCTCAATCGAACTCGTATTGGGAGACACTACAGATGGCGTTTCGTCCGCTCGGCGACCGCGTGCTCGTGAAGCGCGTGGAAGAAGAATCCAAGACCAAGGGCGGGATCATCATCCCCGACACCGCCAAGGAAAAGCCCCAGGAAGGCGAAGTCGTCTCGGTCGGCCCCGGCGCCCGCGACGAGGACGGCAAATACATCGCCATGGACCTGAAGGCCGGCGACCGCATCCTGTTCGGCAAATGGTCGGGCACGGAAGTGAAGATCGACGGGGACGACCTGATCATCATGAAAGAGTCGGACGTCCTCGGCGTGCTGTCCTGAGTGATTAGTGACCAGTGATTAGTGGCTGGCGCGACCGAGCAAGGTTCGCCGCCGTCGCTAATCCCGAGGAGCACTAACCACTAACCACCAACCACTTCTTCAAGGAGCAGCCTCACATGGCCGCGAAACAAGTTCAGTTCTCCACCGAAGCCCGCGAGAAGATGCTGCGCGGGGTCAACATCCTGGCCAATGCGGTCAAGGTCACCCTGGGCCCCAAGGGCCGCAACGTCATCATCCAGAAGTCCTTCGGCGCCCCGCGCTCGACCAAGGACGGCGTCTCGGTCGCCAAGGAAATCGAGCTGGAGGACGCCTTCGAGAACATGGGCGCCCAGATGATCCGCGAGGTCGCCTCCAAGACCAATGACAAGGCCGGCGACGGCACCACCACCGCCACCGTCCTGGCCCAGTCGATCGTGCAGGAAGGCCTCAAGTCCGTCGCCGCCGGCATGAACCCGATGGATCTGAAGCGCGGCATCGACAAGGCCGTCGCCGCCGTCCTCGCCGACATCAAGGCCTCGTCCAAGAAGGTCTCGAACAACTCCGAGATCGCCCAGGTCGGCACCATCTCGGCCAACGGCGACATCGAGGTCGGCGAAATGATCGCGAAAGCGATGGAGAAGGTCGGCAACGAGGGCGTCATCACCGTCGAGGAGGCCAAGACCGCCGAGACCGAGCTGGACGTCGTCGAGGGCATGCAGTTCGACCGCGGCTACCTGTCGCCCTACTTCATCACCAACGCCGACAAGATGGAGGCCCAGCTCGAGGAGCCGCTGATCCTGCTGTTCGAGAAGAAGCTCTCGTCGCTGCAGGCCATGCTGCCGATCCTGGAAGCCGTGGTCCAGAGCGGCCGTCCGCTGGTCATCATCGCCGAGGACATCGAGGGCGAGGCCCTGGCCACCCTGGTGGTCAACAAGCTGCGCGGCGGCCTGCGCGTCGCCGCCGTCAAGGCCCCGGGCTTCGGCGACCGCCGCAAGGCCATGCTGGAGGACATCGCCGTCCTGACCGGCGGCCAGGTGATCTCGGAAGACCTCGGCATCAAGCTCGAGAACGTCACCCTCGACATGCTCGGCAAGGCCAAGAAGATCACCATCACCAAGGACGACACCACCATCGTCGACGGCGTCGGTGAGAAGGCGGCCATCGAGGCCCGCATCTCGCAGATCAAGAAGCAGATCGAGGACACCACCTCGGACTACGACAAGGAGAAGCTGCAGGAGCGTCTGGCCAAGCTGGCCGGCGGCGTCGCGGTCATCCGCGTCGGCGGCTCGACCGAGGTCGAGGTCAAGGAGAAGAAGGACCGCGTCGACGACGCCCTCAACGCCACCCGCGCGGCCGTTGAAGAAGGCATCGTCCCCGGCGGCGGCATCGCCCTGCTGAAGGCGACCCGCGCCCTGGAAGGCCTGACCGGGGACAACCCCGACCAGACCGCCGGCATCGCCATCATCCGCCGCGCCATCCAGGCCCCGATCCGGCAGATCGTCGAGAACGCCGGCGTCGAAGGCTCGATCGTGGTCGGCAAGGTGCTGGAGAACAAGGGCGCCACCTACGGCTTCAACGCCCAGACCGAAGAGTACGGCGACCTGGTCGCCATGGGCGTCATCGACCCCGCCAAGGTGGTCCGCACCGCCCTGCAGGACGCCGCCTCGGTGGCCGGCATCATGATCACCACCGAAGCCGCGGTGGCCGACGCGCCGAAGAAGGCCTCGGCCGGCGGCGCCGGCGACATGGGCGGCATGGGCGGCGGCATGGGCGGGATGGACTTCTGATCCACGCTTAGCTCACGCCGAACGAACAAGGAGGGCGGGTCCGGAGACGGGCCCGCCCTTTTGTTTTGCTGCACAGGCGTGTAGTTCTGCGTTTGTTCACGGGAGGCCGCAATGATTCACGTCACCGATCCCCGGACCGGCGAAGAGGTCAAACTCTTTGGTACGCCTGAACTCGAATCTGAGCTCGCTGCATGGGCTAGGGAAGTTTGCGCTCATCCCGCGACGGAACTCAGGAGATTTCTTACACGCAATGGCTCAGAGCAGGTCTGTGAGCAGTGCCTTTCGTGTGGAGAGCGAACGACCAGCCCCCAAAAGCACCCCGATAGATCAACGCTGGCCTTCGCAGACCCAGAGTTGCTTGAGAGGTATCAGGCACAGCGCCGAAATGATCGAGCGGCCATTCACATTCGGCACATTGACCTTGAGAAGGCACGCGAGGCGTCGTTCCAGAAAGAGTATGACACCTATATGCGTTCTGACGCATGGCGGAGGCGCAGAGAGCTTGTGCTGAAGCGATGCGCCGGAACTTGTGAGGGCTGCGGGGTAGCGCCGGCCGTGGAGGTGCACCACCATCACTATCGGAACTTCGGCGAAGAGTTCTTGTTTGATCTCGCCGGGGTCTGCTCGGCCTGCCACGAGCGATTGCACCGTCCGGACGGGTAGTGCGGGATACGCCCGCTGATCTCAGTAGACGTAGCGCACTAGGAGAATGCGCCAGGATCAGGCGGCACCATACGCGAGCCGGCCGGCGTTTTTCGGTTCCCCCGATAACGCTGAAGCCCTATTTCCGTTCTACGCCAATGAGGGGGCATCACGTGGCCGACGAACGAATTCTCGTTGAATCTTACAACCTCGGGAACATGCTCAAAACGTATCGGCCGTCTGTGCCGATGCTTCAGCGCAGCTATTCTTGGGAGCGGCCAAATTGGGAGGACCTATGGTCCGATCTCACGGATGCCTTTGCCCGATATCGGGACGAGAACTTTACGTACTTCATGGGTACGGTCGTTTTTGAGAACGATGACGAATACCGAATCCTGGATGGCCAGCAGCGTATTGCGACGCTCACGATCCTGCTTCGCGCCCTCATCACTGCCTTGAAGACGCGCGATCCTGATGCGGGGCGAGACGCTGAAGGCGAGGCGATCCTGCGACGCCGCCCCGGCAAAGATCCCACTTACTTCCTCACCCTGAACCAGTACGACGGCTCGTTCTTCCAGCGGCTGATTCAAGACGGGCAGCCCAGAAAAGCCGAGATCAAGTCCCACAAACTCATCGCTTCTGCGTTGTCATTTTTCTCTAGCAAGATCGAGGAGAAGGCGAGCGTTGATGTAGATGGATTCGAGGAATGGCTAGGGGAGTTCTACCGCTTCGTTTTGGATCGGGTTCAGTTTGCCTGCGTCACGTCCCCGTCAAGATATAGCTTCGATGTATTCCGCGTCCTCAACGACCGTGGGAAAGGCTTGTCACAGCTTGACCTGTTCCGAACCATGATCTTGCAAAGGGCATCGAGCGCGGATCGCGATCGGATCGCGGCGGAATGGTCGCGCGTTCTCGATCTGGAAGAGCCCGCCCGACCCGACGACCTGCTCAGGTACTACTGGGTTACTAGGAAGGGTGATGTTAAGGCGAGAAGCCTCTTTCGGGACATCGATGCCGACGTAAAGCAGAAGGTCATAAGCGCGTCTGATTTGGTCGAAGAGTTGTTCTTCTATGCAGATTTCTATGGAGACATTTGCTCTGCTAAGAGCGCTTCAAAGAAGATGTCGAAATCCCTCAGTGATATTCTAAATCTAGGGGCCAAACAGATATATCCGGTGCTTCTTGCCAGTTATTGGGCGAATGGCACGGGTAAGGTTGGCATTACAGAGATTGAAGAGATAGCCGAGCTCGCGTGCAATTTGTTCGTCAGGCACAACGTCGTAGTCGGACTTGAAACGCATAAGCTTGAGGCGGTTCTTTACGATGCCGCGCGCCTAATCCGCGCCAACGGAGGGCTGGAGGCCGCCAAAGGACTTATCCGAGACTATGCGGCCAAGTCGGTACCTGATGACCTGTTCGCTGAGAGGTTTGCAAACGTCTCTGTGGATCGGCACGAGATAGCGAAATACTTACTTCGTGAAATCGAGTCGATAGGCCGCGACACCAGCGAAATAGAGATCATCCGCCACGGTGCAATACATCTTGAGCATATCTATCCTCAGACGCCAAAGCCGGAAGACCGATGGGATGAACACGACGAATGGGTATACCGCCTAGGAAATCTGACGTTACTGTCCGGTCGGAAAAACTCTGGGCTTAAGAATCGCGTGTTTAAGGATAAGGCTGAGACATACAGGGCGAGCGAGGTGCAAATGACCCAGCGGGTCGGCACTCTCAGCGACTGGACGCCAAAGGCTGTGGCTCTGCGACAGGCCGGCTGGGCACCCCTAGCTCTGCAGCGTTGGCGCATCTAATGCGTAGCGACGCTCGCCCTAGTCCGGCCGAGCGCCAGTGTCGTCGTCGGGTCAATGTGACCCGGCATCACGGCGCGATGACCGGCCGATCAGTGTGCGCTTGGCGGCTGATGAAATCGCACCCGTCTGAAGGACAGTTGGCTTGTCAAATTTGGAGCACGGGCGCTGTCTTCCCCGGTTTGCGCTTCGGCGGGGGTGCGCGGGTCGGGATTGAATCTACCGTAGAGTCATCGTCAGGAGGTCCCTGACTCTCAATTGCAAGGACAACGCCTTTTTTACCCCGAAGGGCATCCATCAAATACGGAATCAGGACGTCAGCCTGCAGCGCCGACGTGCCAATCCATCCTTTGGCTACCAGGTCGATAAATGCTGTGGGACTGAAGTGCCGGCCGAGGTTGTATTTGTCGACGCGGACGCCACCCCGCTTACCTTTAACCCGATCATCTGCCGCGAGGCGCTTCCAGTAGCCTAACGGAAGATAATGGCCCGGCACATGGCCGACGTCGTCATGGGTCAGAAGTCGGGAGCAGAACTTCAGGAAGAAGGGGTCAAGGCCCAGCCGATAGCCATCGCAGCTCTCGTCGGCTGGGATATTGGTTAGCGTGGCGGCGGCCGCATCCATTCGCGCGATCTCATCGGCCAGCTGTTGGTTCGGGCGATAGCCCTCCTCGCCATCTTTGCCTTCGAACATCTTGTACTGGACGAAGACAACGGCCCTGTAGCGCTCATTGATATAGATGAGGTCGACACCGAGCTGTTTCTCGAGTTCCTCCTTGTTCGCCAGAATGACCGTTAGAACGGTCTCGCCATTGGTAAAGACCCTCGCAGGGTAATGCTTCGCCTTCTCAGCTTTCCATTCGGGACCGCCAGCGTCCATGTCCTGTAAAATCACATGGTCTTCCATCGCATAAACGTCGCCCACCTCGTCAAAGATCGACGTGACCTTCGTCTTTGTGCTTTGCGTGAATTGGGCGGGAACCTGGAGCCGGTCTTTGGGGAATCCGGCGATCTCCAGAGCGGTAACCACCGCGTCCCGCTGATACGCCCAGTTGACCTTCTCCGGCGTGGGCTCGGGATCCGGCTCGGCTAGGCGTCGATCGATCAGAGAGTCAGCGACGGCATAGGCCTCGGGTGAGGCCTGCTTGAGAGCTGCGAAGTTTTGGGAGAAGGAACCGGCCGACATATGGCCGCCGGTCTCAAGGTCGCGGCGTGCACGCCAGCTTTGCTTGCCCGACAGATTCTGGCGAATCAGCCCTTTGCGGATCGGTTGAGCGAATGGTTTGACGTTCCAAAGCTCCAGCCGGTCGAAGCCCGTTTGTGCCGCATAGCGGACCTCTGCCCGACCGACGTGGGTAAGCAGCCCGCGCTTGGTGGAGATGAAGCAAAGGATCGGTTTGCGGCGAAGTGCTGCCGGTATCTTGGGGATCGCTTCACTGCACTCGCTACCGACGTAGAGATCGCGCTCAAGCTCTGCGAAGCGCCCGGCGTGGATTTCGAGCAGGTAGCCAATCTCCGGGACCCAGCGGATGCGAGCTTCAAGATACTGGTTTCCGGGAGGCGGCACGTTTCAAACTTTCAACGTCAGATTGGCGGAGACTTTCCGAGGACGAGGGCCACCGCAACCCAATTCTCCCACCTGCAACTCCAATGGCCACCCGCCCCGGCGCGCCTCAAGGACGCTGTGCGCCGCTCGCGCGGTAGGCCGGGACGGCCTGTCCTTGACCCGCGCCGGGGCGCGCGGCCGGGGCTGGGCATCGCGGGCGCGCGGGGCGCGCCGGGCTGAATAGGGAAGAGTGGGGCGGGGCTATGCGCCGGTGCGGCGGACGCAGCCCCCTCATCCGCCCCTCCGGGCCACCTTCTCCCCCAAGGGGAGAAGGGAGTGGACCGCTGAACCCCCGCCCCCGCCGCACGTTGCGCGGCCATGACCAGCCCCCGCGATCCCCACACCTGCCGCCGGGCCCTGCGCGAGATCGGGGAGATCGCGGCCGCAGCCCGGCTGGCCGACAGCCGGATGAGCGACCAGGAGGCGCTGGGGAGCATCGCCGCCATCGCCGAATGGGTGCTGGATGAGGCGCCGGGGGCGCGGGCGGACTGCGGCGAGGTGGTGCGGCGGCTGGAGCGGATGACGGCCGGGGTCGACGTCGAGGCGCTGGGCGACCGGGAGGCGCAGGCGCTGTTCGGCGAGGTGCTGAAGGTGCTGGAGGGGGCCGCTCAGTAGCCCTTGTAGACCCGCTTCTGGGATTCGGTGCGGGCGGCGTTGGCCCGGGCCTGGGCGGCGTCCATGCGGGCGACGGCGGCCTCGGACTCGGCCCGCTCGGCCTCGGAGAAGTCGCCGCGCAGGGCGTCGGCGAAGACCGCCCCGCCCAGGATCAGGCCCACGGCGGCGAGGCCGGCGCCCGCGAGCAGGAAGGCGCGCAGCTTCGAGGGGGGTTGCGGGTTGGCCATGGTCGCTCCTGTTGCGGAGGCCTAACGCGGACCGGGCCGGTTCGATGCGGCGCGGCCGCACGAATGTCCCGCGGGCGCCGCGGCCGCGGCGGCGGTCCCCCATCCCCCGCGCGGGAAGACGGCGTGACGCTGTGCTGGCCATTCCGGAAATTGTAGCCGGATTGTGCGGACGAAGGCGGGGGAAAACAGGGGGTTGGGCGAAACTGGAAGCGATCTTCCATCCTGACAGACGGGCGGGCGTAGACTGCCGCCCTTCGCCTGCCGGTCCTTGACAATCGAACCCCCGTCCCGCCGCCAGAGGCGCGACCATCCCCCCGCAAGACCCCCTGCCGAATCTGCCGACTCTGCCGACTCTGCACCCCCAAATTTTCGGCGCCGCCCTGCCGACTCTGCCGACTCTGCACCCCCTGTTTTTCCGGTTTCACCCGGGCGGAATCCGGGCCGTCCGGCGGGGGCCGGCCGGACATGGGGCGAACCGGCGGCGTGTAACCTTATCGATATCCGTGCGTTACGGCTCAGCTGACGATGAGAGGACGCATGACGAAGCGTGAGACGAGCGGCCGGACGCAGGCCGAATTCGGAATTTCCGGCCTGGACGACGTCCTCGCCGGCGGACTGGAGCGCGACCGGCTGTATCTGCTGGAGGGCGCGCCCGGGACCGGCAAGACCACCGCGGCGATGAGCTTCCTGATGCAGGGGGCGGCGGCCGGCGAGGCCTGTCTGTACATCACCCTGTCGGAGACCGAGGAGGAGCTGCGCGGCACGGCGCGCTCGCACGGCTGGTCGCTGGAGGGGATCGACATCTTCGAACTGGTCCCGCCCGAGAGCCTGCTGGACGAGCAGCAGCAGCAGAGCCTGCTGTATTCCTCGGACCTCGAGCTGGGCGAGACCACCCGGATGATCTTCGACGCGGTCGAGAAGACCCGGCCCGAGCGGGTGGTGATCGACAGCCTGTCGGAGATCCGGCTGCTGGCCCAGGGCTCGCTGCGCTACCGCCGCCAGGTGCTGGCGCTGAAACACTATTTCGCCAAGCTGGGCGTGACCGTCCTGCTGCTCGACGACCTGACCACCGACGTCAACGACAAGACGGTCCACAGCGTGGCCCACGGCGTGGTCCAGCTGCAGGAACTGGCCCCCGAATACGGGGCCGAGCGGCGGCGGGTGCGGGTGATCAAATACCGCGGCCGGCGCTTCCGCGGCGGCTATCACGACTTCACCATCAAGACCGGCGGGCTGGAGGTCTATCCGCGCATCGTGGCCTCGGAGCACCGCACCAAATTCGACCGCAGCCCGGTCTCGAGCGGGGTGGCGGGACTGGACGCCCTGCTGGGCGGGGGGATGGAGCGCGGCTCCAGCGCCCTGATCCTGGGCCCGGCGGGGACGGGCAAGTCGCTGTTCACGATCAATTTCGCCGTGGCGGCGGTGGAGCGCGGCGAGAAGGCGGCCCTGTTCATCTTCGACGAGGAGCTGGGCCTGCTCTACGACCGGGTGAAGGGTCTGGGCATCGATCTGGAGGCGATGCGGGACGCCGGTTCGCTGATCGTCGAACAGGTCGACGCGGCCGAGCTGTCGCCGGGCGAGTTCGCGGCCCGGGTCCGCAAATGCGTCTCGGAGCAGGACATCAAGACGGTCGTCATCGACAGCCTGAACGGCTACCAGGCGGCCATGCCGCAGGAACAGTTCCTGGTGCTGCACATCCACGAGCTGCTGCAGTATCTGAACCGCCAGGGCGCCTCGACCTATCTGACCGTGGCCCAGCACGGCCTGGTCGGGGAGATGAAGGCGCCGGTGGACGTGACCTATCTGGCCGACACCGTGATCCTGCTGCGCTATTTCGAGGCGGCCGGAGAGGTGCGCCGGGCGGTGTCGGTGATCAAGAAGCGCGCCGGCCGCCACGAGAAGACCATCCGCGAATACAACATTGGGCCCGACGGCCTCACCCTCGGCGAGCCGCTGCACGGCTTCCAGGGCGTGCTGCGCGGGGTGCCCAATTTCGTCGGACAGGGTTCCGGCCTGATGGGCGACGCCTCGGCATGAGCCAGGGGGGCGAGCTTTCGCGGCGGGCCCTGGTGCTGGCCCCGACCGGTCGCGACGCCGGCATCGCCGCCGCCATCCTGAAAGAGGCGGACGTGCCGGCGCTGGTCTGCGAGACGCTGGACGTCCTGCGGGCTCGGCTGGACGAGGGCGCGGGGCTGGCGGTGGTCGTCGACGAGGCGCTGCGCGACTGCGACCTGAGCGGGCTGGCGGCCTGGATCGAGGCGCAGCCGTCGTGGTCGGATTTCCCGTTCATCGTGCTGACCCAGAGGGGCGGCAGCGTGGAGCGCAATCCGGGGGCGCGGCGGCTGTCGGCGACCCTCGGCAATGTCAGCTTCCTGGAACGGCCGTTCCACCCCACCACCCTGGTCAGCGCCGTGCAGACGGCCCTGCGCGGGCGCAAGCGCCAGTACGAGGCCCGGGAGCGGATCGAGGAGATCCGCCGCGCCGAGGCGTCGCTGGAACGCCGGGTGGCCGAGCGCACGGCCGAGCTGGAGGCGGCCAACCGGCAGCTGGCCTCGCAGATCGGCGAGCGGGAGAAGGTGGAATCCGCCCTGCGCCAGGCCCAGCGGCTGGAGGCGGTCGGACAGCTGACCTCGGGCGTGGCGCACGACTTCAACAATCTGCTGACCGTGATCCTCGGCAATGTCGAACAGATGCGGAAGACCGCCGATGATCCGGCCCTGAGACGGCGGCTGGAGATGATGCGCGAGGCCTCGCATCGGGGGGCCCGGCTGACCGCGCAGATGCTGGCCTTCTCGCGGCAGCAGAAGCTGGAGCCGCGTCCGGTCGACCTGAACGGCACGGTCAAGAGCATGCGCGACCTGCTGCAGAGCACGATCGGCGGCAGCGTCCAGATCGCCGCGCCGCAACTGGCCGACGACCTGTGGCCGGCGATGATCGATCCGACCCAGATCGAACTGGTCATCCTGAACCTGGCCATCAACGCCCGCGACGCCATGGAGGTGGGCGGTTCGCTGACCATCCGCACCGACAATGTGACCCTGGGCGAACCGGAGACGCCCGAGGCGCCGCCGCCGGGCGACTATGTGATGGTGTCGGTCAGCGACACCGGCTCGGGCATGACCGACGCGGTGCGGGCCCGGGCCTTCGAGCCCTTCTTCACCACCAAGGAGGTGGGCAAGGGTTCCGGCCTCGGACTTAGCCAGGTCTTCGGTCTGGCGAAACAGTCGGGCGGCGGCGTGGCCATCGAGACCGAGGTCGGCCGCGGCACGACCATCAAGGTCTTCCTGCCGCGGGCCAGCGGCGCGCCCGCCGAGCAGAACGCCGACGCCGAAACGGCGCCCTCGGCCCATGAGGATCATCTGGTCGTGCTGGTGGTCGACGACGACGACGCCGTGCGCGAGGTCACGGCCGGACTGCTGACCGACCTCGGCTACAATGTCGTCGAGGCCGGCAGCGGCGGGGCGGCGCTGGACCTGATCGAACGTCACGACAGGATCAGCGCCGTGGTGCTGGATTTCGCCATGCCCGGCATGAACGGCGCGGATCTGGCGCGGGAGCTGAGGGCCCGGCGCCCCCGGGTGCCGATCCTGTTCGCGACGGGCTATGCGGACGCCGGAGCCCTGACCGGCGTCGGCGATCACCAGATCGTCCAGAAGCCCTTCGTCCAGGCCGAGCTGGCGCGGAAACTGTCGCGGAGCTTCGCGAGAACCTGACGCGAACCCGCGGAGAGAGGGCGCGGGCGCCGGATTGTCGTCGCGGAATGAAGCGGCTTACGCTTCGGCAACCGAATGAAGGGAAGAACGTTGGAGCCGATCGCAGGCTAGCGACGGGGGAGGTCCTGATGCGTCATTTCCGGCGGGGAGCCGCCGCGGCGGTTCTACTTGTCCTGCCCGGGGTCGCCCGGGCGGAGGAGACGCGCGCGCCCCTCCCTTCCGATGCGGCGGTCGGCGCCGCGCGGCAGGCGATGGGGGCCGGTCCCAGCGACCAGGACCTGGCGCGGCTGTCGCTGGAAGAGCTGTCGATGGTCGAGGTCACCTCGGTGTCGCGGCGGCCCGAGGCGCTGGCCGACGCGGCGGCGGCGATCTTCGTCATCAGCGCCGAGGATATCCGCCGCTCGGGCGCGACCAGCCTGCCGGAGGTGCTGAGGCTGGCGCCGAACCTCAACGTGCAGCAGGTCAATTCGGTCGACTATGCGATCAGCGCACGCGGTTTCAACGGCTACGAGACCTCGAACAAGCTGCTGGTTCTGGTCGACGGGCGCAGCATCTATTCGACCCTGAGCTCGGGCGTGTTCTGGGACGCGCACGGCCTGATGTTGCAGAACATCGACCGAATCGAGGTCATCAGCGGTCCGGGCGGGGCGTTGTACGGCTCGAACGCCATGAACGGGGTGATCAACATCATCACCCGGTCGACCGAAGACACGCGCGGGACGCTGATCAGCGTCGGGGCCGGGGATGACGTCGCGACCTATGCGCTGCGGCACGGCGGCGCGCTCGGCGGGGCCGGCGCCTGGCGGGCCTATCTGACCGGGCATGTGCGCGGCGAGAGCCAGTCCCTGACTGGCCTGGAGGCCAACGACGACGCCGAAGGCGCGCGCGCCGGGGTGCGGGCGGACTGGGCCGTCGGGGAGAACCGGCTGACGCTGCTGGGCGACGTGTTCGACAACCAGGTGACGGTCAACGAGGACCTGCTGGGCACCGAGACCCATATCCGCGGCGGCGATGTGCTGGGCCGCTGGACCCGGCCGCTGGCCGGCGGCGAACTGCAGGTCCAGGCCTATTTCGACCGCTTCGAGCGGGAGGAGCCGGGGACGCTGGAAGAATCCGACACCTGGGACCTGTCGGTGCAGCACGCTCTCGATTTCGGCCGGCACCGGCTGGCGCTGGGGGCCGGCCATCGGGTGGTCGACTCTCGCTTCACCGCGCCCCCGGGCGGGGCCTTCCTGGACCCGGCCGAGCGGACGCTGACCCTGACCAATGTGTTCGTTCAGGACCAGATCACCCTGGCCGAGGGCCTGACCCTGACGCTCGGGGCCAAGTTCGAGGACAACAGCTTCTCGGGTCAGGAATTCCTGCCCAACGTCCGGCTGGCCTGGCATCGGCCGGGCGGCGACCTGCTGTGGGGCGCCATCAGCCGCGCCAGCCGGACGCCCAACCGCATCGAGCGCGACCTGACCCTGCCGGGCTTCCTGGTCGGGGCGGAGTTCCATTCGGAGACGGTGACGGCCTACGAGCTGGGCTACCGGGCCAATCCCCTGCCCAGAATGTCGTTCTCGGTCAACGCTTTCTACAACGTCTACGACGATCTGAGGACGGTCTCGATCACGCCTGTGACCGTCTTCCCGCTGAACCTCTCGAACAACGGCGAGGCGACCACCTGGGGGGTCGAGGCCTGGGGCAATTACGACGTCTCGCCGAGCTGGCGGCTGAGCGCCGGGGTCAGCACCCTGACCAAGGACTATGACGCGACGATCACGCCCGAGGACATCAGCGGACTGGTCTCGATCGGCGACGACCCCGACTACCAGCTGCTGGTGCGCTCGCAGCACGACCTGACCGACTCGGTCGAGCTGGACGTGCGGCTGCGCGCCGTCGACGCCCTCGCCGTCGTCGACAGCTATGTCGAGGCCGATGCGCGGCTGGGCTGGCGCCTGACCGACCAGCTGGAGCTGTCGCTGACCGGGCGCAACCTGATCGAGGACCGTCACGCCGAGACCGGCGATCCCGTCCGCGGCCGGGCCTTCGGCCGCAGCGTCTTCGGCGCCCTCCAGGTGCGTTTCTGATGGACCTTGGGCGGCGCTCCCTACCGGTGCTTGTCGCCCTGCTGTGGAGCCTGTCGCTTCAGGCCTTCGCCGCGCCTGCCCCCCTGCAGACGACCCTCGAATATTCGGTGAAGGCCAACTACCTGGTGCGGTTCGCGGCCTTCGTCGAATGGCCGGCCCGATCCTTCGCCGACAGCCGGTCGCCGGTGGTCATCTGCGTCGTCGGCCGCGATCCGTTCGAGGGCGCGCTGGACCGCGCGGCCCGCGCCCAGACCGCCCACGGCCGCACGCTCGTGGTGCGGCGACCGGGCACGGCGGAGGCGGCCGCCGGCTGCCACATCCTCTATGTCGGACGGAGCGGCGGCAGCCTGGTCCCGACGGGCCCGCGGCCCATACTGCTGGTCACCGACGGGGCGGTATCGGCCGACCGGGGCATGATCCATTTCGTCGTCAGCGACGACCGGGTGCGGTTCCACATCGACCTGCAGGCCGCCTCGCGCAGCCGGCTGTCGATCAGCTCGCGGCTGCTCAACCTGGCCCTAAGCGTGCGGGGAGGCTGAGGACATGCCCTGGGTCGCCCGTCTCCGTTCCAGCCGCTTTCCGATCGTGGCCCTGGCCTCGCTGCTGGTCCTGCTGATCGCCGGGGTGGCCATCGCGGTGGTCAACGAGCAGTCGCTGAAGGTGCAGACGGCGCGCGAGGCCGGCGCCCAGGCCGACCTGCTGGCCTCGGCGGTCAGCGGCGCCCTGGCCTTCGACGACGTCCAGGCCGCCCAGGACTATGTCGACGCCGTTCAGGTCAATCCCAATGTGCTGGCGGCGGCCATATACGACGAGAACAACCAGCTGGTGGCCAGTTTCGCGCGGGAGGGCGAGGTCATTCCCCCGGTGGCCACACCCCGGCCGAGGACCACGGTGTTCCAGGACGGACGGCTCTACATCGTGCGGCCGGTCGAGCAGGCCGGGCAGACGCTGGGCACCGCCCGGCTGCGGGTGATGGAGACGCCGGCGGCCCAGCGGTTCAGCCGCTACGCCGGCCTGCTGCTGGTGCTGGGCCTGGCGGGTCTCGTGGTCGTCGTCCTGGCGGTGGCCCAGGGAGCGCTGCGCCGGGCCAACCGGCAGCTGGCCGACCGGGCCGCCGAACTGGTTCGGGCCAACAACCTGCTGCAGCAGCAGATGGTGGAGCGGGAGAAGGCCGAAGAGGCGCTGCGCCAGAGCCAGAAGATGGAGGCGATTGGCCGGCTGACCGGAGGCATCGCCCACGACTTCAACAATCTGCTGATGGTGGCCTCGAGCGGCATCGAACTGCTGGATCGGACCGAGGACCCGAAGCGGCGCCGTGCGCTGAGCGCCGGGGTCAAACAGGCCGTCGAACGGGGCGCGGCCCTGACCCGCCAGCTGCTGGCCTTCGCGCGGCGCTCGCCGCTGCGGGCCGAGGTGCTGAACCTGCGGGCCCATATCGAGGGGCTGCGTTTCCTGCTGGAGCGGTCGCTGCGCGAGGACGTCGAGGTGGTGCTGGACCTCTCGGAGGACCTGTGGCCGGTCGAGGCGGACCGGGGCGAGCTGGAGCTGGCGCTGCTCAACCTGGCGGTCAACGCCCGCGACGCCATGCCCAACGGCGGCCGGCTGACGGTGTCGGGGATCAATCTGCCCGGCGAGGACGACCGGCCCGACCAGGTCTGCCTGAAGGTCGCGGATACCGGCGCGGGCATGTCGGACGTGGTGGCGTCGCGAGTGTTCGAGCCCTTCTTCACCACCAAGGCGGTCGGGCGCGGTACCGGCCTGGGCCTGTCGCAGGTCTATGGTTTCGTGCGTTCCTCGGGGGGGGAGATCACCGTGGAATCGCGCGAGGGCGAGGGCACGACCTTCACCGTGTGCCTGCCGCGCACCGACAAGACGCCGCCGGCGGCCGTGCCCGAGGCGGCCTTCCCCGCCGCGGACGCGGCGGCCCGGCCCCGGGGCGGCGGGCGGCTGCTGCTGGTCGAGGACGACGACGCCGTCGCGGCCGGCGTCGGCCATATGCTGACCGATCTCGGCTATCGCCATGTGCGGGTCGCCAGCGCAGCCGAGGCGCTGGAGATGCTGGAGAAGGACCCGCGCTTCGACCTGGTGTTCTCGGACATGGTGATGCCGGGCGAGATGGACGGCCTGGGGCTGGCCCAGGAGGTGCGGCGGCGCATGCCGGCCACCCCGGTGTTGCTGACCACCGGATTCAGCGAGGCGGCGTCGGCGGCGACGGGCGAGGCCTTCCGCCTGCTGCCCAAGCCCTACGGCATCGACAGCCTGTCCGAGGCCCTGACCCAGACACTCTCGGAGCAGTCAGCCTGAACGAATCGCGCGGTCGCGGCGTTCGAGTCGCGAAATCCACGACGAGGAGGCGACCATGGCCGCGAGACCGACCTGGCAGGGACATCTGAAGCTGTCGCTGGTGACGTGCCCGGTGGCGCTCTACACGGCGACGTCGTCGGCCAACACCGTCAGCTTCCACCTGATCAACCCCGAGACCAACAACCGCATCCGCATGGTGCCGACCGACCCCGACGCCGGGCCGGTGGAACGGTCGGATCTGGTCAAGGGCTATGAGGTGTCGAAGGACGAATACGTCCTGTTCGACGACGAGGATTTCGACAAGGTCAAGCTGGAGAGCACCCGCACGATCTCGATCGACGAGTTTGTCGACGAGGCCGACATCGACCGGCTGTACTGGAACGACCCCTTCTATGTGGTGCCCGAGAAGGGCGTGGGGGCCGAGGCCTTCGCGGTCATCCGCGACGCCATGAAGGCGGCGGGCAAGATCGCCATCGGCTGTCTGGTGCTGCGCGGTCGCGAGCGGCAGATCGCGCTGGAGGTGCGCGGCAAGGGGCTGGTGGCCTACAGCCTGCGGGCCCACGACGAGGTGCGCGACGCGGCCGACTATTTCGACGACATCCCCGAGGTGAAGGCCGACAAGGATATGGTCGAGATCGCCACGCGGATCATCGGCCAGAAGGAGGCCGACTTCGATCCGAGCCAGTTCAGGGACCGCTACGACGAGGCCCTGAAGGAGATGATCAAGGCCAAGCAGAAGGGCGGTGAGGGGCTGGTCGAGGCGCCGGAGCCGGACGACACCAATGTGGTCGACCTGATGGAGGCGCTGCGGGCCAGTCTGAAGGGCTCGGCCGGGGGCAAGAAATCGCCGGCGAAGAAGGCGGCCGCAAAGAAGCCGGCGGCGAAGAAGAAGGCGGCCTAGAGCACCTTTTTCAGCACCGGCCGCAGGTTGACCGCGCCGGCGCGGAAATCCTTCCACGGGTCGGGCTTCTTCAGCAGGGCGGCGGCGTCGTGGAGGGTGAAGGCCTTCGGGTCGAGGCCCTTCTTCACCTGGCCCCAGGACAGGGGGAAGGCGATCCCGGCGCCGGGGCGGGCGCGGGGCGACCACGGGGCGACGGCGGTGGCCATGCGCCCGTTGCGCAGATAGTCGAGGAAGATCTTCCCGCCCCGCGCCTTCTTGGCGAGGGTGGTGGTGAAATGGTCGGGGTCGGCGGCGCGGACCCGCTCGGACACGGCCCTGGCGAAGGCCTTGCACTGGTCCCATTCGATGCGGCTGCGGGCATCCGCGAGAATGGGGACGACCACGTGCAGCCCCTTGCCGCCGGTGGTCTTGACGAAGGGGTTGAGACCCAGCGCCTCCAGCTCGCGCCTGAGGACCTTCGCCGCCGAAATGACGTCGTCGAAGTCGAGGCCCTCGTCGGGGTCGAGGTCGAAGGTGATCTGGTCGGGGGTCTCGGGGTCGCCGGGCTTGCAGCCCCAGGGATGCAGCTCCAGCCCGCCGGACTGGCCGATGGCGACGAGGCCGCCGACGTCGACGACGCCGATATAGGGTTTGCGCTCCTTGACATCGATCAGCTTCAGCCGCGGGTTGGAGCCGGGCATGGCGTGGCGCTGGAAGAATTTCTCGCCGGCGACGCCCTCGGGGGCGCGGATGATCGAGACGGGGCGGTCGGCCACGTGCGGCAGGATGCGTTCGGCGGCCATGTCGTAATAGCGGACCAGTTCGGCCTTGGTGATCGCGGGCTTCCCGTCCGTAGCGGGCCACAGGACCTTGTCGGGACTGGAGATGGCGACCCCGGCGACGACCAGCTTGCCCTTGCCCCTGGCGGCGGGGCGTTCGCCGGGCATGGCGAGGGGCGCCGAACCCTTGTGGCTGCCGGGCTCCTTCGCCGGGTCTGAGGGGGCGTGGGGGCGTTCGGTGACCTCGGCCGGGGGCTTGTCCTCGCGCAGGCCCTTGAAGGCCGCGTGGCGAAGGGAGCCGGTGTCGGTGTAGCCGCCGTGCTCGATCTCGGCGACCAGCACCGGCTTGACCCAGTGGGTGGTCACCCCGCCGGCGCGGGTCTTCCTCGGTGCGTCCTTGCCGGTGAAGGGGCTTTTGTCGGTCTCGGCCGCCTTGAGCTTCGGCAGCAGGGTCTTGAGCAGGGTCTGGTTGTAGCCCGTGCCGACGCGGCCGAGGTGGCGCAGACCGCCCCCCTGTTTGGCGTCGATGTCCTGGACCCCGACGATCAGGGAGCGGAAGCGGCCGCCGCCTTCCGAGGTCCAGCCGCCGATCACCACCTCGTCGCCGCCGCGGCATTTGGACTTGAGCCAGGAGGTCGAGCGGCCGGCGTGATACGGCGCGTCCAGCTTCTTGGAGATGACGCCCTCGAGGTCCATGCGGCAGGCGCTCTCGAGGATGGCCTGTCCGGTGGTGGCGAAATGGTCGACGTAGCGGATTCTCGCGCGGGCGGCCCTCGGGATGCGGTCGATCCAGGCCTGCAGTCGCGCCTTGCGGTGCGACAGCGGGAGTTTGCGCAGGTCCTCGGAGCCCTCGAACAGCAGGTCGAAGGCGAAATAGACCAGGTCGGCCGTGTCGCCGCTGGAGATGGCCGCCTGCAGGGCCGAGAAGTCCGGCATGTGGTTTTCGGCCAGGGCGCAGAGCTCGCCGTCGACCACCGCGTCGGGCCATTGGGCGGCGTCGGCGGCCAGTTCGGGGAATTTGTCGGACCAGTCGAGCCCCTTGCGGGTGCGGACCACGGCGCGGCCACCGCCCGAGGCGACCTGCAGCCGGTAGCCGTCGAATTTGATCTCATGGGCCCAGCCGGTCCCGTGCGGCGGATAGTCGGCGATCTTGCACAGCTGGATGGGAACGAAGGGGTGGGGTCTGGAGGCCTGGCTGACGACGGCCGGACGGGCCTCCGGTTTGGGCGGCGCCTTGCGGGCGGTCTTCTTCGACGAGTCCCACTGCTTCTTGCCTTCGGCGATCTCGGCGAGGCTGCGGCCGGTGGCGATGGAGGCGTCGATCTCCATATTGGCGTCGCCCTCGCCGGGGACGGCGAACTCGTCCTTCTCCTTGATCAGCAGCCAGTTGTTGCGCTTCGAGGGCTTGCCGCGATCGGTCTTCATGCGGATCAGGGCCCATTTGCCCTGTAGCCGCTCGCCGTGGACGATCATCTTGACGTTGCCCCGCTTGAAGGCGTCGGCGAGGTCGTCCTCCTGCGGCTCCCAGGTCCCGCGGTCCCACAGCTGCACCGTGCCGGCGCCGTAGTTGCCGGCGGGAATGGTCCCCTCGAAGGTCCCGTAGTCGAGCGGATGGTCCTCGACCTCGACCGCGAGGCGTTTGACGGCCGGGTCGCGCGACGGGGCCCTGGTGACGGCCCAGGACTTGAGCACGCCGTCCACCTCGATGCGGAAATCATAGTGCAGGCGGGTCGCGGCGTGGCGCTGGATCAGAAAGGTCAGGCCGGCCTTGCGCGCCCTGCCCTTCCGGCCCTGCGGCTCCGGCGTATCGCCGAAATTGCGCTTCTTCTTGTAGGTCTCAAGTTCGCCGCGCACTGGAATCTCCCGTCCCTGACCGGCCGGTCAGGGACGATGAACGCCCCGGAGCGGGATTCGCTCAGTCTTCGTCCTTCGGCTCGTCCGAGGGGGTTTCGCCCCGGGCGGCGGCGCGCTTTTCGGCCTTGGCGGCGGCCTTTTCGGCGGCCTTTTTGGCGTCGGCGCGCTCCCGCTCCATGCGTTCGAAACTGTAGTTGGGCTTACGGGCCATCGGCAGGTCTTCCTTTCCGGCGCGGACGCGCCTGACGCGGTGCGCCGGGAGAACGCCGGATCGCGGCGTGGGGATGCATCCAAGGTGGGGCGCCTTGGCCCTTGCAACAACCGTCAATCGACGGCGACGACCTCGACGGTCTGTCCGGCCACCGTCGCCTCGTCCCCCACGCGCTTGCCGATCAGGGCCACGGCGAGCGGCGAGACGTGGCTGACCGAACCGGCGGCGGGGTCGGCCTCGTCCTCTCCGGTGATGCGCCAGGTCTGGCGGCGGCCGTCCTCGCGCTCGATGGTCACCGAGCCGCCGAAGCGGACGCGGCCGTCGGGCGTGGTCTCGACCAGCTGGGCCGAGGCGCGGCGAGCCGACCAGTAGCGCAGATCGCGGGTGGCCCGGGCCATGGCGGTGCGGTCGGCCTCGATGTCGCCCTTCGACTGGGCGGCGTTGTAGGCGGCCCGGGCGGCGGCGAGGGCGGCGTCGATCGCCGCCAGGCCCTCGGGGGTGACGAGGTTCGGGTGGGGCGAAATCGGACGGTCGGGAAGATCGGCGGCCGTGGCCTCCAGATCTTCCTCGCGGGTGAAGGCGACGCTCATGGGGAGGAAGCGTATGCCGGTCGCGGTCGTTCCGGTCTACAACGGGCCGATGAGTTCTCCAGACAAGACGGTGCATGTGATCGGGGCCGGGCCGGCCGGGCTGACGGCGGCCGAGCGGCTGGCCCGGGCGGGCGTGGCCGTGACGGTGCACGAGGCGATGCCGTCCCCGGCGCGGAAATTCCTGATGGCCGGACGGGGCGGGCTGAACCTGACCCATTCGGAGCCGATGGAAGGCTTCGCCGGCCGCTATGGCGAGGCGTCCGGAGCCGTCGCGGGGTGGCTGGAGCGGTTCTCGCCGACGCATCTGATCGGCTGGGCCGAGGGGCTGGGGCAGCCGGTGTTCACCGGATCGTCGGGGCGGGTGTTTCCCCGGTCGATGAAGGCCTCGCCGCTGCTGCGGGCCTGGCTGGCGCGGCTGAACGAACTGGGCGTGGAGGTGCGGACGCGGTCGCGCTGGGTTGCACGCCAGGACGGAGGCTGGGTGTTCCAGTCGCCGGACGGCGAGCGCATCGAACGACCTGATGCGGTCGTGCTGGCTCTGGGCGGGGCGAGCTGGCCGCGACTGGGTTCGGATGGACGCTGGCTCGAACCGTTGGCGTCGGAGGGCGTCGAGGTCACGCCGTTCCGGCCGTCCAATGTCGGCTTCGACGTGGCTTGGTCGGAGGTGTTCGCCGAACGGTTCGCGGGCCTGCCGCTGAAGCCGGTGGCGCTGACGTTTGGCGAGACCACCGTGCGTGGCGAGGCCATGGTGACGCGCTACGGGCTCGAAGGCGGGGCGGTCTACGCCCTGTCGGCGCCGCTGCGGGATGCGGTCGAGCGCGACGGGTCGGCGACCCTGACCATCGACCTGCGGCCCGACCTGACCGTGGAGGCCCTGGCGCTGCGGCTGACGAAATCCCGCGGCAAGGACAGCGTGTCGAACTGGCTGAGGAAGGCGGCCGGCCTGTCGCCGGTCGGCGTCGGCCTGTTGCGCGAGATCCCGGGCGCCCTTCCGGAAGGGGCCGACAAGCTGGCGCGGCGGATCAAGGCGGTGCGGCTGACCCTGACCGGGGTGCAGGGACTGGCGCGGGCCATCTCCTCGGCGGGCGGCGTGCGGCTGGACGCCGTGGACGAGCGGCTGATGCTGAAGGCCCTGCCCGGCGTCTTCGTGGCCGGCGAGATGCTGGACTGGGAAGCCCCGACCGGCGGTTATCTGCTGCAGGCCTCGATGGCCTCGGGTGTTGTGGCGGCCGAAGGGGTGCTGGACTGGCTGGCGCAGGACGTTACGACGGAAGCATGAGCGACCTCCTCGAGATTCACGGCCTCTGCCCGCCCCGTTTCGCCGCCGTGAAGGACGCCTTCGCCGCCAACTTCACCGAGGCTCCGGAAGGGCTGAACGAACTGGCCGCCAGCTTCAGCGTGTGCATCGAGGGCGAGACGGTCGTCGATCTGCGCGCGGGTTGGGCCGACACCGCGCGGACGCGGCCGTTCGAGGCCGACACCCTCGTGCCGGTGTTCTCGACCGGCAAGTCGGTGATGGCGACGCTGATCGCCATGGCCGTCGAGCGGGGGCTGCTGGACTACGAACGGCCGGTGGCGAGCTACTGGCCGGCCTTCGGGGCGGCGGGCAAGGCGGCCATCACCGTCGGCCAGCTGATGAGCCATCAGGCCGGCCTGCCGGGCTTCGGCGAGGCGGTCGAGCCGAGCCTGTGGTTCGACCCGGTCTCGGTGCTGGAGCGGCTGTGCGCCCAGGCCCCGATGTGGGAACCGGGGACGGCCAGCGGCTATCACCCTATCACCATCGGCTATCTGGCCGGAGAGCTGTTCCGGCGCGTCGACGGGCGCAGCATGGGGACGGCGCTGCGCGAGGATTTCCCGGGACTGGACCTGTGGATCGGCCTGCCCGAGGCCGAACACGGCCGGGTCGCGCAGATGCGCAAGCCGACCGCCGCGCCGGACCTGGGGACGATCGACGCGGTCAAGCGCTCGGCCTTCCTCGACAAGGGATCGGCGCCGGGCGGGCGGGGCTCGACGGAATGGCGGATGATGGAGATTCCCTCGGCCAATCTGCACGGCACGGCGCGGGATCTGGCGCGGCTGATGACGGTGGTGGCCACCGGCCGGTTCGAGGGCCGGGAGGTGTTGTCGGAGGCGACGCTGGCGGCGGCGCGGCGCGAGCGGATCCACGGTCAGGACCGGGTGCTGCCGTTCGTCATGGGCTGGGCGGCCGGCTGGACGATGAACGCCGGGCTGGACATCTTCGGCCCCGGCGCGACGGCCCTCGGCCACTACGGCTGGGGCGGCAGCTGCGCCTGGGCCGACCCCGCGGCGAGATTGTCGGCCGCCTATGTGATGACCCGCCAGTCGCCGCACCTGATCGGCGACCCGCGGGCGGTGCGGCTGCAGGGGGCGCTCTATTCCGCCCTGTGACGACCGGGCGCCGTCAGGCCGCCAATGACGCCGGCGAGGACCGCCATGCCCGCGCAGGTCAGGATCACGGCGCGGAAGGCCTCATGGAACAGGCTGGCCGTGTCCGGGTCGAAGCTCTGCCCGGCCATGATCAGCGCCAATTCCGCACGGGCTCCCTCATAGGGGAACAGGGCGGAGAACACCGCCGACAGGATCACTCCCAGCAAGGCGATGGCCAGCAGGGCGGCGACGCGGGCGACGGCGTTGTTGATCCCGGAGGCGACCCCCGTGTGGCCTTCCGGGACTGCGCCCATGACGGCGGCGGTCAGGGGGCCGACGGCGAGGGTCATGCCGATCGCCAGGACCGTCATCCCCGCCAGCGGCCCGTCGATATAGCCGGCGCCCGGGGCCGGGAGGGCGAGAAGGGCGAGGCCGACCCCCGCGAGGACGGGGCCGAGGCTGAGCGACAACCTGGCCCCGAAGCGGTCGGCCAGCCGGCCGGCGGCGCCCGAGAACAGGCCCATGATCACGGCGAAGGGCAGCATGGCCGCGCCGGCGAGGGTGGCGCTCCAGCCATGCACCCGGATCAGGTCGAAGGGCAGAAAGAACATCGCCCCGCCGAGCGCGAAATATAACAGCAATGTCAACAAGTTGATTCCGCTGAACACGGATGACCGGAACAGGCCGAGCGGCATCATGGGATGGCGCTGGCGGGCCTCGGCGAACAGGAAGGCGGCCAGAAGCGCCGCTCCCCCGGCGAGACCGGCGACGATCCTGGGATCACCCCAGCCGAGATCGGGGGCGGCGGTCAGGGTCCAGGTCAGGGAGCCGAGCCCGGTCATGGCCGTCAGGGCGCCGATCCAATCGAGGCCCCGGGCGTCCGGATCGCGGCTCTCGGGCACGACCCGGAGGGCGACCGCCGTAGTGATCGCGGCCAGCGGAACATTGATCCAGAAGATGAAGCGCCAGTCGGCGGCGTCGGCTAGCCAGCCGCCGACGAGGGGACCCATCATGCCGAACAGGGCCCCGGCTCCGGCCCAGGTCCCGAAGGCCTTGCCGCGCTCCTCCGGGGGGAAGGCCGAACCGATGACGGCGAGCGCGCCGGGCGTCAGCAGGGCCGCGCCGATCCCCTGCACCGCCCGGCCGGCGATCAACAGTTCGACCGTGGGGGCGAGGGCGCAGGCGACGGAGGCCAGGGCGAACAGGGCGACGCCGATCAGGAACACCTTGCGGCGGCCGAAACGGTCGCCCGCGGCCCCGCCGATCAGGACCAGGGCGCCGAGGGTCAGAAGATAGGCGTTGGAGACCCATTGCGCCGCCGCCGGGCCGGCGCCGAGGTCGTTCTGGATCGCCGGCAGGGCCACGCCGAGGGCGGAGCCGTCGATGAAGGTCAGGCTGGAGCCGAGCACGGTGGCGGCGAGAATCCAGCGCTTGCGCGACGCCGATAGCGGCTGGTCGGGCGCGGCGGCCGCGCGGACCTGGCCCTCCTCGCACGGGCCGCGGTGGGCGACGGACATGGGCGGCCTCCGGCTGGGACGACGAGGCTAGGCCGGTTCCGCGGCGCGCTTCAAGGCCTGACGGGCGGCGCGGACCCGGAACCAGGCCGCCGCCGCGAACACGCCGGCGCCGCCCCAGATGAAGACGAAGGACAGGACGCGCAGGGGGGTCAGGGCCTCGCCGGCCCAGACGCCGACGATGAACTGCAGCGTCGGGGCGAGGAACTGGATGAAGCCGATGGTCGACAGCGGCAGGCGGCGGGCCGACCAGGCGAAGAGGGCCAGCGGCAGCACGGTGGCCGGCCCGTTGGCGAGGGCCCACAGGGTGTTGGTCGGGCTGTCGAAGGCCACGCCGGCCCCGGTGTGCTGCAGCCACAGCACCCAGGCGAGGCCGAACGGGACCAGCAGCAGACATTCGACCAGCAGGCCGGCCTGGGCGTCTATGGGCACGCGTTTGCGGATGACGCCATAGGTGGCGAAGCTGAAGGCGAGGACCAGCGAGATCCATGGCGGCCGGCCGAGAGCCAGCGTCTGGAACAGCACCCCGACGGCGGCGAGGCCGATGGCCACCCAGCCCCAGCGGTCGATCTTCTCGCGGAACAGCCACAGGCCGACGACCATGTTGAGCAGGGGGTTGATGTAGTAGCCGAGGCTGGCTTCCAGCGTCGCGCCATGGGTCGTGGCCCAGACGTAGATGCCCCAGTTCAGACCGATCAGCACGGTCGAGAAGGCCAGCCAGGCCAGGGTCTTCGGCGAGGTCAGGACGGCGCGGACCTGACCCCCCTGTTTCGCCAGCCAGACCAGCAGACCGGCCACCGCCACGGCCCACAGGGCGCGGTGGGCGAGGATCTCGAGCGAGTCGAAGCCGGCCGCCGCCTGCCCCATGAACAGCAGGGGCATGACGCCCCACAGGGTGTAGCAGGCGAAGGCCGACAGGAGGGCGGCGCGGCCCTGGTCCGGGCCGGTGACGGTGGCCATGAGGGTCTCCTTCGCCGGGGGAGCGGCGAGCGGAAGGTCAGACGGTGATGGAGCGATACCCCGACGACGGCTTGATCGTACCCGTCTCGTCCAGCAGCTGGGCGATCTGGACGGCGTTCAGGGCGGCGCCCTTGCGCAGGTTGTCAGCGACGATCCACAGCGACAGGCCGTTCTCGACGGTCGGATCCTTGCGGATGCGGCTGACGTAAACGGCGTGCTCGCCCGAGGCGTCGACGGGGGTGATGTAGCCGTCGTGCTCCTGCTTATCGATGACCATGACGCCGGGGGCCTCGCGCAGGATGGCGCGGGCGTCGTCGGGGCTGATCGGACGGTCGAACTCGAGGTTCACCGACTCGGAGTGGCCGACGAAGACCGGGACGCGGACGCAGGTGACGGTCAGCTTGATGTCCGGATCGAGGATCTTGTGGGTCTCGTCCCACATCTTGGCTTCCTCGTCGGTGTAGCCGTCGTCGCGGAACGAACCGATCATCGGGATGACGTTGAAGGCGATCTGTTTGGGGAACAGTTTCGGCGTGGCGTCTCCGAGGCCGTAGATGGCCTTGGTCTGGTTCCACAGCTCGTCCATGCCCGCCTTGCCGGCCCCGGAGACCGATTGATAGGTCGAGACCACGGCGCGGGTGATCTTCGCGGCGTCGTGCAGCGGCTTGAGCGCCACGACCAGCTGGGCGGTCGAGCAGTTCGGGTTGGCGATGATGTTCTTCTTCTTCGCCAGCTTGATGGCGTCCGGGTTCACCTCGGGCACGATCAGCGGCACGTGGGGGTCCTTGCGGAAGGCCGAGGAGTTGTCGATCACAATGGGGCCGGCCCTGCCGATCTTCTCGGACCATTCGCGCGAAACGTCGCCGCCGGCGCTCATCAGCACGAGGTCGACGCTGGAGAAGTCGAAGCCGTCGATGTCCTGGCATTTGATGGTGCGGTCGCCCCAGGACACCTCGACGCCCTTGGACTTGCGCGAGGCCACGGCGTGCATTTCGTCGACGGGGAATTCCAGTTCCTCGAGGATGTTCAGCATCTCCCGGCCGACGTTGCCGGTGGCGCCCACGATGGCGACTTTGTAACCCATGAGGTGGTCCTTCGGACGCCCTGAGGCTCGCGACGGGGTCGCTCGCGGTTCGGGCTGTTTTGGTGTGAGGCCGGTCTAGCCGGACTGTGCGGCTGTATGTGGGCCATCGCGGGCGCGAAGCAATCGCTTTTCAGCGGCGGCGGGCGCCGTTAAGGCCGAGAAGGATGGGATCACGCATACGCGCTGCTTATGAGAAGCGGCTGGCCGACGGCCGGCTGACCGCCGATCCGTCGCAGCTTCCCGTGGTCGAGGCCCTGGCCCGGCTGGAGATCGGACTGGGGCGCAAGGGGCCGCTGGGCGGGCTTCTGGGGGGACTGCTGGGCGGGCCGCCGGAGGTGCGGGGGGTCTATCTGTGGGGGCCGCCGGGGCGGGGCAAGTCCATCCTGATGGACCTATTCTACGCCTGCGTGCCGGAGAAGCGGAAGAAGAGGGCCCATTTCCACGCCTTCATGGCGCGGGTGCACGGACTGATCCGGCAGTGGCGGGAGGGGGACGCGGAGGCGCGCAAGGCGGTCTTCGGACAGTCGAGGGGCGACGACCCGATCCGGCCCGTGGCGGAATTGATCGCCAAAGAGGCGCGGCTGCTGTGTTTCGACGAACTGCAGGTCACCGACATCGCCGACGCCCTGATCCTGGGCCGGCTGTTCGAGGCCCTGTTCGAACAGAAGGTGGTGCTGGCGGTGACCTCCAACCGCGCGCCGGACCAACTGTACCTTAACGGGATCAATCGCGAGCTTTTCCTCCCCTTCATCGACCTGATCCAGGCGCGCTGTCAGGTGGTGTCGGTGGCCGGGGCGCGGGACTGGCGGCTGGACCGGCTGATGGGCGACCGGGTCTGGTTCACCCCGCCGGACGAGGCGGCGCACGCCGGGTTCGAGGCGCTGTGGGCCGATCTCAAGGGCGAGCAGGAGGAATGCCCCGCCCGGCTGACCGTGCTGGGCCGCGAGGTGGTGATCGAGCGCACCGACGGCGGACTGGCGCGGGCGACCTTCGCCGAGCTGTGCGGACGGGCCCTGGGGCCGCAGGACTATCTGGCCGTGGCCGAGCGGTTCCACACCCTGTTCCTCGAGAACGTGCCGGTGCTGGGACCGGCGAAACAGCAGGAGGCGCGGCGGTTCGTGACCCTGATCGACGCTCTCTACGAGGCCGGCACGCGGCTGGTGACCCTGGCCGAGGCGCCGCCGGAGGCGCTGTACCGCAAGGGCGTCGGGGCCTTCGAGTTCGAGCGGACGGTGTCGCGGCTGAACGAGATGGCCGGAGCCGAGTGGCTGGCGCGCCAGCGGGACTGACCGCCCCGGCGGCGCCTTGCTTTCGCCGCTCATCCATCGGTAGGTGAAGCCCCGCAGGAGACCCCGATGACCCGTTTCGCGACCCTCGCCGCCGCCGCCTTCATGGCCCTCGCCGCCCCGGCCGCCGCCGCCGCCGGGCCGGCCCCCGTCCAGACCGCGGCCGATCCGGGCGTGTCGGTCGAGGCGGTGCGCGCCTGGCTGATCTCGAAGGGCGGCGCGGTCAGCGAGGTTAACCGCCAGGCGGGCGAAACCTGGATCAGCATCGACGACGGCCCGCTGAGCTGGGTGATCTTCTTCTATGGCTGCGAGGCCGACGTGTGCGGGGACATCCAGTACGCGGCCAGTTTCTCCAACCCGCTGATCACCCAGGCCATGGTCAACGACTGGAACCGCGACCGCCGCTTCCTGAAGGCCTTCTTCACGCCCGGCGAGGCGGGCGGGGACCAGACGGCGGTGGTCCAGTACGACGTGCTGATCCAGGACGGCGACGTCGAGCAGTTGACCGACCACACCGCCCTGTGGCTGGACCTTGTCTCCGATTTCGGCACGACCGTCGGCTATTTCACCGCCGCGGAATAGACGGGCCTCGCGACCCGGCCGCCGGCCTGCTAACGCGGGCGGATGAAGTCTGACATCATCGACGTCCTGATCGTCGGGGCCGGCGCGGCCGGGATGATGTGCGCCATCGAGGCCGGACGGCGCGGCCGGTCTGTCCGGGTGATCGATCACGCGCGGGCGCCCGGCGAGAAGATCCGCATCTCGGGCGGAGGGCGCTGCAACTTCACCAATCTGGGAACGGGGCCGGCCAACTTCCTCGGCGAGAATCCGCGCTTCGCCACCTCGGCGCTGAGACGGTTCACCCAGCACGACTTCGTCAAGCGCGTCGACCGCGCCGGCATCGCCTGGCACGAGAAGACCCTGGGCCAGCTGTTCTGCGACGACAGCGCCAAACAGATCATCCGCATGCTGACGGACGACATGCGCGAGGCCGGGGCGGCGCTGTCGCTGGGCGTCGCGGTCGACCGGGTCGGGCGCGAGGGCGAGGTGTTCGAGGCGACGCTGTCGGACGGCTCGGTGGTCAGGGCCCGGTCTCTGGTGCTGGCGACGGGGGGCAAGTCGATCCCGAAGATGGGGGCGACCGGCTGGGCCTATGACACGGCGCGGGCGTTCGGGCTGCGGCTCACGGAGACGCGGCCGGCGCTGGTCCCGCTGACCTTCGAGGCGGGGCTGCTGGAACGGCTGAAGCCGCTGGCCGGAGTGTCGGTGGAGGCGGTGGTCAGCCATGGCAAGACCCGGTTCGCGGAGGGCCTGCTGTTCACCCACCGGGGACTGTCGGGACCGAGCGTCCTGCAGATCAGCTCCTACTGGCGCGAGGGGGAGGCGATCTCGGTGGCCATGGCGCCGGGGACCGACGTGTTCGCCCGGCTGAAGGCGATGAAGGCCGAAAACGGCCGGCAGGCGGCGCATACGGCGCTGGGACATCTCGTGCCGAAGCGACTGGCCGAGGTGCTGGTCGAGCAGGAGGCGGCGCAGGGAAATCTGGCCGACCTGTCCGACAAGGCGCTGCGGCGGCTGGACCAGGCGGTCAACGGCTGGAGCGTCAAGCCGGTCGGGTCGGAGGGCTACCGCACCGCCGAAGTGACCCTGGGCGGGGTGGCGACCGACCAGCTGGACCAGCAGACCCTGGCGGCGAAATCCGTCCCCGGACTGTATGTGATCGGCGAGGCGGTGGACGTCACCGGCTGGCTGGGCGGCTATAATTTCCAGTGGGCCTGGTCGTCGGGCTGGGCGGCCGGGCAGGCCTGCTGAGCCCGCGACGTTCCGGCCTCTTGCCGTCGCGGCCGGACACCCCCAGTTTGAACGCGCGGGACGGGCCCCTCTGGCGCGGCCCCCGGCGGCGCCCCCTTCCCCTCGGCCGTCGGTGGCGCGTGATGTCGGACCGCATCGGGCGCTCCGGCGTTCGACTCCGGCCCAATCCGGGACCGCTGGAGCGCCCGATCCCCGTACTCATCCTTCCGGAGACGATCCGATGCCGCTGCTAATGTGCCCCAACGACAACGCCGCCATGCAGACGCTGGAGCGCGACGGCGTCCAGTTCGACATGTGCCCGAGCTGCCGCGGCGTCTGGCTGGACCGGGGCGAACTGGAGAAGCTGATGGCCGCCGCGACCGAGGACGGCCGGACCTCGGCGTCGCCGCCCCAGCAGGCCGCGCCGCAGCCGTATCCGCCGCAGGCCGCGCCGCAGCCCTGGGGCCAGCCGCAGCAGGGCTATCGCGAGCCGCCCCGCTACAAGGACGACCGCTACCGCGACGACGACTACAAATACCGCAAGAAGAAGCGCGACAGCATCTTCGACATCTTCGACTAGGCCGCCAGGCCCGCCGCCTTCATCAGCCCCTTCAGCGGCGCCAGCTTGCCCGGGTCGGCGGCCAGGGCGGCACGGTTGTCGGGGGCGCGGAACAGTTTGACGGCCTCGGCCTTGGCCCGATCGGCGGCCGGGCCGAGCGGCGCGGTCTCGCCGGCCGCCATACGCAGCAGGACGGAGAGCTTCTGCGGCAGCGGCGCCGGGGACCGGGCCAGCATCAGCACGATCCGCGCCTCGGCCTCGACGGTTCCGCCGACCGTTCCGATGGCCGTGAGGATTTCGGTCTCGTCCCGCTCCGTCAGGCCGCAGCCGCGCACGGCCCGCGCCAGTCCGGCCAGGATGCCCAGCTTCTGGGCGGCGGTCTGGTCGGAGGCGGCGCGCATCTCGCCCTCGAAGCGCAGCGAACCGACGCAGGCGGACAGCCAGCGGGCGGCCGCGCGCTTGTTGGCCGTGCCGGTGACGTTCTCGCACAGCCGGGTCAGGGCCTCGGCCTCGCACAGGACGGTGGTGCAGGTCTTCACATAGGCGGCGACGAAATCGGCGGTGACCAGGGCCTTGGAACGCTCGTTGAAGGCCGTCTGGACCTCCTCGAGGGTCAGCAGCCGTCCGGCCGTGGCGGTCAGGGTCATGGCCAGGGTGCGCAGGATGTCGATCTCGCCGGCGGCGTCGTTCGGGCGCAGGCGGCGCGGGCTCATCAGCTCGCGCACCACCATCCGCGCCAGGGCCGCGGACAGCAGCGGGAACTCGCCCGCCGCGACCCGCTCGCCGAGCCGGGCCGCGGGCCCGTCGACGACCGGCACCTGCAGCGCCAGCCGGGCGTCCTGATTGATCAGGGCGCCGACCTCGCGCGGGGCGACCATCCGCACCACGGCGGCCAGCGAGGCCCCCTGGTCGAGGGCGGGGCCGAGCACGTCGGCCAGGTTGGTGCGGGCGGCGAACAGTTCGCACATCACCTGTTCGATCGGCACCATGACCATGGCCCGCGGCGGCCCCTCCATGGGGGCGCGTCCGGCGAGATCCATCAGCCGGTCGAGGCGGGCCCGGCCGCCGCGCACGCCCTTGAGCGCGCCCGAGATGATTCCGCCCATGATGAAGGCGCGGTCGGCCTGGCCGGCGAGCCGGTGGGCCAGATCGGCGAGAGAGTGGTCCTCGAGATCGGGGAACTGGTTGCGGCGACCCGCGAGCATCAGGCGCTCGATCGTCCGCTCGGCCAGCTTTTGATAGTGGCGGACGAGGTCGTGCACCGGCTGGCCGACGGCCTGGCTCTCCGGGACGGCGACCTTCTGGATGGCGTGCTGCAGCTCCACTCCCGAGGCGTCGAGCTTCTCTGCCAGGTCCGGGCGGTGCAGGAGCTCGAAGGCGGTGACGCCCTGGCGGTTCAACCAGTCCTCGAGCACCCGGCCGATCTGATCGCGCGCCATCGGCGCATAGAGGTCCTGGGGCGATCCGCAGCGCGGGCCGGCCTCGTCCTCGGGCACCACCCGCTTGCGCTGCACCTCGGGCGCGCCGCGGGTCAGGACCGTGACGCTGTTGAAGGCCATGGTGTCGGGGTCGAGGGTCTCCTTGGTGACCCGGACGGCGGCGGCGCGGTGGTCGTCCAGCAGCTCCTCGGCCGTCTGGATGGCGTGGGCGCGGTCCTCCGTCGCCATCTGGAGGCTCCAGGGGGCGGGCGCTGTCTTGCGGATATAGACTTCGTAGTGGACGGGGCCGGCCATGAAACACTCGCACTGATAACCCCCGCATCATGGCGCCAAGGCTTTAAGGCCGGGTTTCATTGCGCATTCGGGTCCGGCGGCCCATTTTATCGCCGTAATCTGACCCAGTTGATTTAGAACGGTAACGCTTGCCGCGCGTTGAGTGCGGAACGGGAAGCCTGCAAGGAGACCGCCTTGGCGAACATCACCCTGGTCGACGACGACGAAAACATCGTGGCGTCCGTCTCGCTGGCGCTGGAAAGCCATGGCCACAAGATCACCGCCTGGCATGACGGGGCCTCGGGCCTCGAGGCGCTCGAGTCGAATCCGCCGGACCTGGCCATCCTCGACGTGAAGATGCCCCGGATGGACGGAATGGAGGTGCTGCGCCGCCTGCGCCAGACCAGCCAGATCCCGGTCATCATGCTGACCTCCAAGGACGAGGAGATCGACGAGATTCTCGGCTTCAACCTCGGCGCCGACGACTACATCCACAAGCCGTTCAGCCAGCGGCTGCTGATCGAGCGGGTCAAGGCCCTGCTGCGGCGCACCGGCGCCGACGGCGGCGAGCCCGAGCCGTCGGGCGACGGATCGACCAAGGCGATCAAGCGCGGCAAGCTGTCGATGGACCCGGCCCGCCACGAATGCACCTGGGACGGCCGGCCGGTGAAGCTGACGGTGACCGAATTCCTGCTGCTGCAGGCCCTGGCCCAGCGGCCCGGCTTCGTGAAGAGCCGCGACAACCTGATGGACGCCGCCTACGACGACCAGGTCTATGTGGACGACCGCACCATCGACAGCCACGTCAAGCGGATGCGCAAGAAGTTCCGGGTGGTCGATCCCGAGTTCGACGCGATCGAGACCCTGTATGGCGTCGGCTACCGATACCGCGAGAACTGAGCCGGACGATCCGTCCGACGACGACCGCCCGCGCCGCCCCCAGCGGTTCGGCGGCTCGCGGCTGGGCGGCTTCATTCTCGCCCTCAACCTGCTCAGCCTGCTGATCCTGTTCGTCGGGGCCCTGCTGCTGAACGAATGGCGGCGGGGCCTGATCGAGGCGCGTCAGGAGACGCTGGCGGCCCAGGCCGAGCTGCTGGTCCAGGTGCTGGGCGACGAGCGGCTCGGCGTCACCCGGGGCGAGCCGACGCCCGAACTCAACTACATCGAGGCCAGCCGCTGGCTGCGCGACAACTTCATCCCCGAGGGCCAGCGGGCCCGCCTGTTCGACGTCGACGGCATCGTGGTCGCCGACAGCTATCAGGTGACCGAGGCCATCCAGGGCGAACCCCTGCCCCCGGCCCTGCCGGCCGGCAGCCCTCCCGTGGTCCCGGACGCCGATGAAAAGGCCCGCGACGCCCGCGAGCTGGAGCGGACCCGCCGCGCCCTGGCCGAGGAGGTCGAGAACGCGCTGGAGGGGCGGTCGTCGGCCACCCTGCGGATGTCCGAGAGCGGCGACCGGGTGGTCTCGGTCTCCATCCCCGTGCGCCATGTCGAACAGGTGCTGGGCGTGCTGACGCTGGAGGCCGGCGACGTCGACGAGACCCTGGCGGCCCAGCGGCTGGCCCTGATGCCGTTCGCCCTGGTGGCGCTGTTCGTGTCGCTGCTGTCGTCGCTGCTGCTGCACCTGTTCGTGGCCCGGCCGGTGATGCGGCTGTCGGCGGCGGCGGACGCGGTGCGCCTGCAGCGGGCCCGGGCCATCTCCCTGCCCGACCTCGACCACCGCAAGGACGAGATCGGCGACCTGGCGCGCTCGCTGGAGACCATGACCGAAACCCTGTCGGACCGGATGGACGCCATCGAACGGTTCGCCGCCGACGTGGCCCACGAGATCAAGAATCCCCTGACCTCGATCCGCTCGGCCCTGGAGACCCTGCCGCTGGTCCGGACCGAGGCGCAGCGCGAGAAGCTGACCGCCCTGCTGCAGCAGGACGTGCGGCGGCTGGACCGGCTGATCACCGACATCTCCAACGCCTCGCGGCTGGACGCCGAACTGAACCGGGACCGGCCCCGCCCGATCGATCTGACCCTGCTGCTGAGCGAGATCGTCGGGGTCTACGAGGCCGCGGTCGCGCCGGACGGCGGGGTGCATGTGATCTTCGCCGGCTCCGGAGCCGACCACGCCATGATCCGCGGCCGCGACGGGCCGCTGGGGCAGGTGTTCCGCAATCTGATCGACAACGCCCGCTCGTTCAGCCCCGAGGGCGGCGAGGTCCGGGTCAGCCTGTCGCGCGACGACATCGATCCCGACCGGCCGGTGCGGGTGCGGATCGACGACGACGGGCCGGGCATTCCGCCCGAGAACCTCGAGACGGTGTTCGAGCGTTTCTACACCTCGCGGCCGCGCGGCACGGCTTTCGGGACCAATTCGGGTCTTGGCCTGTCGATCGTCAAACAGATCGTCGAGGCCCACGGCGGCCGGGTGTGGGCCGAGAACCGCCACGGCGCGGACGGCGAAGTCGCCGGGGCGCGCTTCGAGGTGGCCCTGCCCGCCGCGCCTGCCGGACGGCGGCCGTGACCGGCCGGCAGCCGCTGCACGGCACCGCGGCGGCGCGTTGGATGACGGGCGTCGGCTGGCGCGCGGTGCTGATCACCGGGGCCCCGGGCGCGGGCAAGAGCGACCTGGCGCTGCGGCTGATCGGGCGGGGCTGGCGGCTGATCGCCGACGACTACGCCCATGTCGTGGCCTCCGGGGGCGCCCTGTACGCGATCGCGCCGGAGACCATCACCGGCCGGATGGAGGCGCGCGGCGTGGGCGTGGTCCCGGCCTGCGCGCGCGGCCTGACGCGGCTGTCGCTGGCCGTGGAGCTGACCGGCGGGCCGGTCGAACGCCTGCCGGAGCCCCGGGCCCGGACCGTCGAGGGGGTGGCCCTGCCCGTCCTGCGTCTGAACGGATTCGAGGCCTCGGCGGTCGAAAAGGTCGCGGCGGCGCTCGCCCGGCTTTAACCCGCCGCGCGTTTGGGCTATTCCGCGCGGCTTGCGGCCGATCCAGAGGACGGTCGGAGACGCGGGGGCGCGAGTCTTGGTGAAGCCTTCATGATCGGCCTGGTGATCGTCACCCACGGGGGCCTGGCCTCCGAATTCCTGTCGGCCATGGAACATGTCGTCGGCCCGCAGCGGGGCGTCGCCGCCATCTGCATCGGCCCCGAGGACGACATGGAGCGGCGCCGGCGCGACATCGTCGACGCCGCCCGGGCGGTCGACGACGGCGACGGCGTCATCCTGCTGACCGACATGTTCGGCGGCACGCCCTCCAACCTGGCCATTTCGGTGATGGAGGAGACCCGCGCCGAGGTCATCGCCGGGCTGAACCTGCCGATGCTGATCAAACTGGCCAGCGTGCGCGGGCGCGAGCCGCTGGAGGCCTGCGTCGCCCACGCCCAGGACGCCGGGCGGAAATACATCTCTGTGGCCAGCTGGGTGCTGCAGGGCGAGAAATGAGCGGAGCCGGCGGCAAGGCGGCGGCGACCGCCAACATCTGCAACACCCGGGGCCTGCACGCGCGGGCCAGCGCCAAATTCGTCAAACTGGCCTCGAACTTCGACGCCGAGGTCCACGTCACCCGCGACGGGGTCACCGTCAACGCCCTGTCGATCATGGGCCTGCTGATGCTGGGGGCCGGCAACGGCTGCGGCATCGACATCGTCGCCGAGGGCCCAGAGGCCGAGGCGGCCGTGGCGGCCCTGGCCGATCTGGTCGCGCGGCGCTTCGACGAGGATCAGTGACGAAAACGCCCCGCCGGCGGACCGACGGGGCGTCTCTTTGGTCGGTGCTGTCGCTCGCGGCTTGAGCGCTACGGCGTTTCGGTGATCAGCAGGGCCGCCGAGGCGGTGCCGCCGTTGAAGGTGCCGATCCAGATGTCATAGGTGCCGCTGGCCGGCCGGTTGAAGCGGACCTCGGCGTCGCCGTCGCCCCAGCTGTCGTCGTCGCAGTACCAGCGGCCGTCGGGGCCGTTGATGATCAGGGTGGTGTCGGTCGAGGAGCGGGTGCGGAACACCAGCGGCAGCGAACCGGCGCTGTAGGTGACCTCGAAGTCCGGCGCATTGGAGATGTCCCCGACGCAGGCGCCGGGCAGATCGGTGTCCGTATAGGCGTCGATCGAGCCGCCGGCGGTCAGATTGACCCGGTACGGATCCGGCGTGAATCCGGCGCTGAGACGGATTTCGCCGAAATTGGCGGTCAGGCCGGCGTTCTGCGCGGCGGCCACGCCCGGTGCGAGCAGGGCGGCGAACGCCAGCGCGCTGATGAGAGTCTTCATTTTGTTTGGTCCCCGATAATCCCTGTGGATCAGCCCGGACCGGACTCCACGCCTTTCGGGGGCCGCCGTCAAGCTGGCGGAACGCTGTTGTCAGGTTTCGTGGAACGGTGCGGCTGACCCCGCGGAAACCTTGTCCATCCCGCGAAGCGCGCTTGCGCGAAGCAGGATGGTGGAGCCGAGGGGAGTCGAACCCCTGACCTCGTCATTGCGAACGACGCGCTCTACCAACTGAGCTACGGCCCCGTTTCCGGGCTTCAGGCGAGGGCGCGACATACGAGCGGGCGCCCCGTGGTGTCAACGGTGTTCGACGCCGATCGTCGCGGCGCCCGCGCGAATCCTTGGACAGGCCCGAGCGACGCGCTAGAAGCGGACGGCATCGCGGGAGCATATCGTCCATGGGTTACGCCATCGTCTGGCTGGTCAACACCATCCTGTCGCTCATGACCTGGGCGATCATACTGTCGGCCATCCTGAGCTGGCTGTTCGCCTTCGACGTCATCAACCACCGCAACCGGTTCGTGAACCAGATCGCCCTGTTCCTCGACGCGCTCACGGCGCCGATCCTGGCGCCGTTCCGGCGGATCATCCCGCCGCTGGGCGGCCTCGACATCACCCCGATCGTGGCCATCCTGACGCTCCAGTTCCTCGGCATATTGTTCAACCGGATGAGCGCCCCCTTCCTGATCCAGGTCCTGGGCTAGGCGTGACCGGCGTGCGACAGGCGGACCCGAGCGATGCGAACGCCCGAGCGGGGCGCTTGCGCCGCCCGGCAAGCCGTCTAGGGTGCCGCTCCGATCGGGCCAAGCGCCTGCCAGAACTCCGGACTTCATGACCACGATCCGATCAGTCGCCATCGTCGGCGCGGGCCAGATGGGGGCGGGCATCGCCCAGGCCGTCGCGGCGGGCGGCTATGACGTCATGCTCCACGACGCCGCCCCCGAACGCGTGCCCCAGGCCCAGGGGGCCATCGCCGCCAGCCTGTCGCGCCAGACCGCCCGGGGCCTGATCACCCAGGCCGAGGCCGACGCCGCCGTGGCCCGGATCCGGCCGGCGAAATCGCTGGCCGAGGCCGCCCGGGCCGATCTGGTCATCGAGGCGGCGGTCGAGGACGAGGCGGTCAAGAAGGCCATCCTCGCCGACCTGGTCCCGCATCTGGGCCCGAACACCCTGCTGGCCTCCAACACCTCGTCGATCTCGATCACCCGCCTGGCCTCGGCCACGGACCGGCCCGAGCGGTTCATCGGCCTGCATTTCATGAAGCCGGCCCCGGTGATGAAGCTGGTCGAGATCATCCGCGGCATCGCCACCTCGGCCGAGACCTACGACACGGCGGTCGCCTTCGCCGAAAGCCTGGGCAAGACCACCACCAACGCCGAGGACTTCCCCGCCTTCATCGTCAACCGCATCCTGGTGCCGATGATCAACGAGGCGATCTACACCCTCTACGAGGGGGTCGGGAACGTGACCTCGATCGACAAGGCCCTGAAGCTGGGGGCCAACCATCCGATGGGGCCGCTGGAGCTGGCCGATTTCATGGGGCTGGACGTCGTTCTGGCGATCATGAACGTGCTCTACGAGGGCCTGGCCGACAGCAAATACCGGCCCTGCCCGCTGCTGGTGAAATACGTCGAGGCCGGCTGGCTGGGGCGCAAGTCCGGGCGCGGCTTCTACGACTATTCCGGCGAGACGCCGGCCCCGACCCGATGATCCGCCCGAAACTTCCGCCGCTCGAGCGGCCCGAGGACTTCCCCGGCCAGACCCGGGTGACGTGGCGGCGCGAGCCCCACCTTGTCGTGCTGGCCGCGGTTCTGGGGGCGCTGTGGCCGCCCCTGATCATCACCCTGCCGATCTGGCGTCCGCGGAACTGGATGCCGGGGCTCGAGATGGACTGGCGGCTGCTGGTGCTGTTCATCGGCCTGCTGGCCGTGCCCGGCGGCCTGTGGCTGCTGGACAAGGAGCGGCGGCGGACCGGCCGGCCGGCGACCCGGCTGGGCGTGATCTGGCGCTTCATGTTCTATGGCGGACTGCTGGCGGCGGCGCTCGGGGCCCTGTTCGCCCTGCTCCAGTCGGTGTTGCAGTGGCTCCACGCCTCCAATGTCGGCGAGGCGGTGGGCGGCAGCGAAACCTCACTGCTGATCTATGGCGTCGGGGGCCTGTCGGTCGCCGTGCTGGTGGGCGTCAGCTACGCCCTGTGGGCGGGCCTTTGCGCGGCCTTCATCGCCTTCCGGCCGCAGCCGGAAGTGCGCGACCGTCTCGGTCTGATGGGCGAACGCGAGTCCGACTGAGCCGCGGCCGGACCGAGGTTACGGGGAATTTAGTTTCCATCGCGGCCCGCTGATGTAAAGCTTCCTTGTCTGCACTGTGGGGGAGGCCGACAATGACCGCCGAAGCGACGATCGCCGTAGCGCCGGGGGCCGTGGGCCCTGTCCGCGAGAAGGACCGCATCCACAACCTGGACATGCTGAGAGGCTTCGCCATCCTCGGCATCCTTGCGGTCAACGCCATCGCCTTCGCCTGGCCGGTCGAGCTGACCATGGCCGAGTCGCCGCCGCCCGGCGACCTGAGCCGCGCCGACTTCATCGGCCTGTGGGTCACCGACGTCTTCTTCTCCGACAAGATGCGCACCCTGTTCACCATGCTGTTCGGCGTGTCGGTCTTCCTGGTCGGCGGCGAACGCTCGGACGAGGTCCGCGGCAAGGTGCTGATCCGCCGCCTGCTGTGGCTGGGCCTGTTCGGCATCCTCCACGGCGCCCTGCTCTGGTACGGCGACATTCTTCTGCACTACGCCTACTGCGGCCTGCTGGTCATGCTGATGCGGTCGTGGTCGGCCAAACGTCTGCTGTGGGTCGGCGGGCTGGTCACCCTGCTGTGGGGCGTGGTCGCCAGCCTCGGTCTGTGGGGCATGGCCAATATGCCGCCGGAGTTCGCCGAGCAGATGGAGGCGAGCCGTCCCTCTGTGACGCCGGAATCGATCGCCGCCGCCGTCGAGATCTACCGCTCGGGCTGGCCCGGCGGGCTGATCGAGAACCTCAAGGCCTGGGGCATCTTCCAGATCATGGCCAGTCCGTTCCTGATCCCCATCACCGTGCCGCTGATGATGCTGGGCATGGGGCTGTTCAAGTCGGGCTATCTGGCCGGGCGGGCGCCGATGTGGACCTATCTGCTGGTGCTGCTCGCGGGCGGGGCCAATCTCGCCCTCTTCGCGGTCTGGGGATGGCAGAAGACCATGGCGGGCGAGGGCGCGGATCCGACCGGAGGTCTGGCCGCGGCCGCCGGCGGCATGGCGCCGCTGATCACCCTCTTCTACGCCACCCTGCTGATCCTGATGGTCCGGTTCGGGCTGAAGCCCCTGACCCGGATTTTCGTGCCGGTCGGGCGGATGGCTTTCACCAACTATCTGACCCAGACCCTGATCATGGTGACCCTCTACTATGCGCCCTGGGGCCTGATGTGGTTCGGGACCCATTCGCCGGTCGAGATGTGGCAGGTGGTCGGCGCCGTCTGGGTCGCTCAGCTGATCTGGTCGCCGCTGTGGCTGTCGGTGTTCCAGATGGGCCCGCTGGAGTGGGTGTGGCGCTGCCTGACCTACGGACGGATGGTGCCGATCCGGAAGGTGGCGGCCTAGAGGCCAGGTCCAAGGTCCAGGGTCCAGGGTCCAGGGTCTAGGAAAGAGGGGGCAGGGACGGGCAGGCGGGTCCACCGACCCTTTGGCCGCGCGCCACAGCCTGTTCAGCTGTTCCCTAGCCCCTAGCCCCTGGACCCTGGCCCCTCTAAAAGCCCGGCATGACCGACGCCGCCCCTCCCCGCCCCGAAGCCCGCAGCCCCCGGGGCTTCGCCGACCGCCGCGGCCGCGACCTGATCGCCGAGCGCCGCCTGGTGACGCGGGTCTCGGCCGTCTACGAGCGCTGGGGCTTCGAGCCGCTGGACACCGGGGCCTTCGAGTACGCCGACGCCCTGGGCAAATTCCTGCCCGACGCCGACCGGCCCAACGAGGGCGTCTTCGCCCTGCAGGACGACCCGGACGAGGACGGGAACGGCGAGTGGATGGCGCTGCGCTACGACCTGACCGCGCCTCTGGCCCGGTTCGCGGCGCAGAACTGGGAGACCCTGCCCAAACCGTTCCGCCGCTACGCCTTCGGGCCGGTGTGGCGCAACGAGAAGCCCGGGCCCGGCCGCTTCCGCGAATTCGTCCAGTGCGACGCCGACACCGTCGGTTCGGACCGTCCCGAGGCCGACGCCGAGATCATCGCCATGGCCTGCGAGGGCCTGCAGGCGGCGGGCCTGGCCCCCGGACAGGCGGTGCTGCGGGTCTCGAACCGCAAGCTGTTCGACGGTCTGTTCGAGGCCGGCGGCGTCGAGGACGCGGGCCAGAAGCTGACCGCCCTGCGCGCCATCGACAAATACGACCGGCTGGGCTGGGAGGGCGTCGCCGCCCTGCTGGGCGAGGGCCGGCTGGACGAGTCCGGCGACTACACCAGGGGCGCGCGCCTGCCGTCGAAGGTGATCGGCGCGATCGAGGGCTTCCTGGCCTCGGCCGGGAGCGCGGATGCGACCCGGGCGGCGACGCTGGCGGCCGTCGCCCGCTCCGGAAACATCGGCGCCGCCGGCGAGGCCGCCCTGGCCGAACTGGCCGCCATCGACGCCGCCCTGAACGCCATGAAGGTCGGGCAGGATGCCGTGCGCTTCGACCCGACCATCGTGCGCGGGCTGGAGTACTACACGGGGGCCGTGTTCGAGGCCGAACTGCTGCTCGAGACCACCGACGACAAGGGCCGGGCCGTGCGCTTCGGCTCGATCGGCGGCGGCGGCCGCTACGACGATCTGGTCGCCCGCTTCACCGGCGAGCGGCTGCCCGCGACCGGCTTCTCGTTCGGCGTGTCGCGCCTCGCCTCGGCCCTGCGCGCGGCCGGACGCGGCGCCGCCGACGCGGTCCGCGGACCGGTGGTGGTGATCGTCTTCTCCGAGGCGGACATGCAGCACTATCTCGACGCGGTGGCCGAGCTGCGCCACGCCGGGATCGCCGCCGAACTCTACCTCGGCCGGGCCGGCATGAAGGCCCAGATGAAATACGCCGACCGCCGCGGCGCGCCGGCGGCGGTGATCCTCGGCGGCGACGAGATCGCGGCCGGTCAGGTCACGGTCAAGGATCTCGACGCCGGTCGCGCCCTGGCCGCCGGAATCGCCGACAACGAGGCCTGGAAGTCGGAGCGTCCGGGCCAGATGACCGTGCCGCGCGGCGCCCTGGTCGAGACGGTGCGCCGCATCGCCGACCGTCCGCACACGGATGCGTGAGTTATCATTGATAAGGAATGAAAAATCGCCGTTTCGGCTGCGACTTCATTGACTTGACCGTGGGATTGCCGTCATTCTGTCGCCACTCGGAAGCTGCCGTGTTTCGACGCGGCGGCCTTTCGGAGGCGTTTCGGGGAGGAAACGTCCGCTCCGTAGAGAGCGAGAGAAGCCCGCCGCGATGTATCCCCCGCGGCGGGCTTTTTCGTGCGCTGAAGGGAGGCGCCGCGTGTTCTATCTTGTCGTGAAGGCCCTGCTGTCGGGGGTCATCATCGCCCTCGTGTCCGAGATCGCCAAACGCAGTCCCGGATTCGCCGCCCTTGTCGCCTCCCTGCCGCTGGTTTCGGTGCTCGGGATGATCTGGCTATGGCGCGACACCGGCGATTCCGGGCGTATGGCGGCGCACGCCGGCGCGACCTTCTGGTACGTGCTGCCCTCGCTGCCGATGTTCCTGCTGATCCCGTGGCTGTTGAAACGGGGCGTGGCCTTCTATCCGGCCCTGGCCGCGGGCTGCGCCCTGACCGTGGTCCTCTATCTGGCGATGGTCTGGGCCGCGCCGAAATTCGGGCTGACGCTCTGAGCCCGCCGACCGCGCAATGAAAAGGGCCGGAGCGTCGCCGCTCCGGCCCTTTCCGTTCGATGCCGCCGGTCCTACCAGATGCGGACGCGGTCTTCCGGGGCGAGGTAGTATTTCGAGCCCGGCTGGACATCGAAGGCCTCGTACCAGGCGTCGATGTTGCGCACCGGGCCGATGACCCGGAATTCGGCCGGGCTGTGCGGATCGGTGGCGATCTGGTTGCGAAGGGCGTCGTCGCGATATTTCGACTGCCAGACCTGGGCCCAGCCGTAGAAGAAGCGCTGGTCGCCGGTGGTGCCGTCGAGGATCGGGGCCGGCTGGCCGTTCAGCGACAGGTGATAGGCCTCGAGACCCACCGCGTTGCCGGCGGCGTCGCCGATGTTCTCGCCCATGGTCAGGGCGCCGTTGACCTTGAAGCCCGGGATCGGCTCGAACTCGTCGTACTGGGCCCCAAGGCGGGCGGTCAGGGCCTGGAAATTGGCCTTGTCCTCGTCGGTCCACCAGTTGCGCAACACGCCGTCGCCGTCGGACTTGGAACCCTGGTCGTCGAAGCCGTGGCCGATCTCGTGGCCGATCACGCCGCCGATGCCGCCGTAGTTGACGGCCGGGTCCGCGTCCGGATCGAAGAAGGGCGGCTGCAGGATGGCGGCGGGGAAGACGATCTCGTTGTTGGTCGAGTTGTAGTAGGCGTTGACCGTCTGCGGGGTCATGCCCCACTCGTCCTTGTCGACCGGGTCGTTCAGGCGGTTGAGCTGGTAGTTCCAGCGGAAGAGGCCGGCGCGCTCGGCGTTGCCGAACAGGTCGTCGGGGCGGATCTCAAGCGCGGAGTAGTCGCGCCACTTGTTCGGATAGCCGATCTTGACGGTGAACTTCGCCAGCTTCTCCTGGGCCGCGGCCTTGGTCTCGTCGCCCATCCAGTCGTAGGTGTTGATGCGGTTGCTCAGCGCGATGCGCAGGTTGGCGACCAGCTCTTCCATCTTGGCCTTGGATTCGGCCGGGAAATATTCGGCCACATACTGGCGGCCGACGGCCTCGCCCAGCATGCCCTCGGCGAAGCTGATGCCGCGCTTGTCGCGGGGACGCTGCATCGGCTGGCCGTTCAGGTCGCGCGAACGGAACTCCCACTGGGCGTCGGCGAAGCGGCGCGACAGCAGGCCGGCCGCGTCGTCGGTGGTGTGGAAGGCCTGCCAGGCCTGGATCACCTCGATCGGGGTCTCGGCGTAGATGGCGGCGATCTTCGGCATGGCCGTGTCCTGGCGGACGATCAGGCGCGGGACGTCGCCGACGCCGACGGCGGTGTAATAGTCCTGCCACGGGAAGCCGGGCGCCTCGGCGGCCAGCTGGGCGATGGTGTATTCGTTGTAGGTCTCGTCGCGGTTGCGGTTCTGGACCGGGGTCCAGTGGGCCTCGGCGATGCGGGTCTCGAAGGCGAGGATGGCGTCGGCGTTGGCGGCCGGATCGTCCCAGCCGATCATCTCGAGCATACGCTCGACATAGGCGCGGTAGAGGGCCTTCTTCTCGGTCCAGCGCTCTTCCAGATAGTAGTCGCGGTTGGGCAGGCCGATGCCGGACTGGCCGGTCGAGACGACGTAGCGGGTCGGGGCCTTCTGGTCGGTCGAGATGCCGGTGCCGAAGATGGAGCCGCCGATGCGGCCCTGGGTCCCGCCCATGTAGACCGCGGCCTTGTCGTGGGTGTCGGCGGCGCGGATGGCGGCGAGGAAGGGCTGCAGCGGCTGGGCGTCGAGCGCCTCGATGCGAGCCTCGTCCATATAGGCGCGGTAGGCGTCGGCGATCTTCTGTTCGTCGGAGCCGGGCGCCAGGTCGGTGCGCGCGGCGAGGGCATCGATCATCACCTTGACGCGGTTGTCGGACAGTTCACGCAGCAGGTTGAACGAGCCGTAGCTGGTGCGGTCCGACGGGATCTGCAGATTGTCGAACGCCGTGCCGTTGGCGTAGCGGAAGAAGCTGTCGCCCGGGGACACCGAGGTGTCGCGGCCGGCGAGGTTGAAGCCCCAGGTTCCGTATTTCGGGGTCTCGATGCCCTGGTAGCCCTGGACGGTCGCGCCGTCCGCCGGCGTCTGGAACAGTTCGAAGACGGTGCAGCTCTCATCGACGCAGGCGTGGTCGTGGCCATCGTCCGAGAAATGCTGGGCCAGGGCGGGCGCGGCGGGCAGGAGCAGGGCGCCGACGGCGGCGCCGATGAGCAGCTTCTTCATGTGGGTTTCCCTCGACTTGTCTTCGCTTTCCGGAAGGTCGGCGGCGACCCTACGCGCGGCAGGGGGCGTGTCGCCTGAATTTTTTGTCATGAAGCGACGGAAAGCCGGACAGGACGGCGTTTCAGCCTGTAGGCTGAACCGTGCGGAGGACGAATGACGGGTCACGGCGGCGCGGGCGGCGAATACAAGGATCTGGTGGTCTTCCTGGCCGCGGCGGGCGTGATGGTTCCGCTGTTCAACCGTCTCAGGATCAGCCCCATCCTCGGCTTTCTCGCCGCCGGCGTGCTGCTGGGGCCGGACGGTCTGGCGCGGTTCGCCGAAAGCGCGCCGTGGCTGGCATGGCTGACCATTTCCGACGCCGGCCAGATCCGCTCCCTGTCCGAGCTGGGCGTCGCCTTCCTGCTGTTCATGATCGGCCTGGAGCTGTCGTGGGGCCGGCTCAAGTCGATGCGGCGACTGGTGTTCGGGCTCGGCCTGACCCAGATCGCCGTCTGCACCGTGGTGCTGGCCGGGGTGTTCATGCTGATGGGCCAGACCCTGGTCTCGGCGGCGGTGCTGGGCATGGGACTGTCGCTGTCCTCGACCGCGGTGGTCATGCCGGTGCTGGCCGAGAGCGGGCGGGTGAAGACCGCCTCGGGCCGGGCGACCTTTTCGACCCTGCTGGCCCAGGACCTTGTCGTAGCGCCGATCCTGATCACGGTGACGGTGCTGGCGGCCCTGGCCCAGGGCGGCGGCGAGCTCGATCCCGCCACCCTGCGCACCGCCCTGCTGACCCTGGTGCCGGCGGCCATCGGCCTGGCCCTGTTGGTGATCCTCGGCCGGCTGGTGTTGCGCCCGATGTTCCGCTCGGTGGCCCGGGCCAAGGCGCGCGGCCAGGGGCAGGAGATGTTCGTCGCCGCCAGCCTGCTGGTCGTGGTCGGCGCCGGCGTCGCGGCCCAGGCGGCCGGCCTGTCCATGAGTCTCGGAGCGCTGATCGCCGGCATCCTGCTGGCCGAGACCGAGTTCCGGCGGGAGGTTGAACTGTCGATCGAGCCGTTCAAGGGCCTGCTGCTCGGGGTGTTCTTCGTCGGCGTCGGCATCAGTCTCGACCTCGACGTGGTGGCGGCCAATCCGCTGGCCGTCTTCGGCCTCGCCATCGGCATGACCGCGATCAAGATCGTGATGATCTTCGGCGCCGCGCGCCTCTGGGGCGTGAAACGCAAGGCCGCGATCGAGACGGCCCTGGTGCTGGGCCCCGCCGGAGAGTTCGCCTTCGTCATCCTCGGCGCGGGTATGGTCGAGGGCATCGCCTCGCCGGCCTTCACGGGCACGGTCCTGGTGGCGGCCACGATCAGCATCTTCACCATTCCGGCCATGGCGGCCCTGGCCGGGCGGCTGACCCGCGAGCCCGCCGCCGTCCCGGACCTGCCGGAAGAGGCCCTGGCCCCGGTCGGGGCCGAAGGCCAGGTGCTGATCGTCGGCTTCGGCCGGGTCGGCCGCCTCGTCGGCGAGATGCTGACCGAACACGGCCAGTCCTGGCTGGCGGTGGATTCCAACGCCTCGACCGTCGGCAAGGGCCGGGCCGAGGGCGGCAACGTCTTCTACGGCGACGCCGGGCGCCCTGAGATGCTGAGGCTGTGCGGCATCGACACCGCCCGGGCCGTGGTCGTGACCATGGACGCGCCGACCAAGGTCGACGAGGTGGTGCAGACGGCGCGGAAGCTGCGCCCGGACCTGATCCTGATCGCCCGCGCCCGCGACGACCGCCACGCCGTGCGCCTGTACCAGCTGGGCGTCACCGACGCCGTGCCGGAGACCACCGAGGCGGCGCTGCAGCTGGTCGAGAACGCCCTCGTCGACCTCGGCGTGCCGATGGGCCTGGTGCTGGCCTCAATCCACGAGCGTCGCGACCGATTCCGGGCCCTCTTCCAGGAAGCCATGCCCGACAGCCCCGGACGGCCGCGGCGGGCGCGCGCCCTGCGGTCGACGACGGCAGGCTGATCCGGTCAATCTGTCGCGGCGTTAACCCCGGCGGTCATCGCCCCGTTAATCTCCGCACCCCATTTTGGTCATCGTTGCGTGATGACTGCCCCCGTTGCCAGAAATGGCTTCCTGGCGGACACACGGCATCGCGTTCCGCTTCCTCCCCATCGCTTCGGCGGTCAGTTTTCGATGGCGGGCGTCAGCCGCCGTTTAGTCGAGTACCCGTTTTATGCGAGATATCGCCCTGTCCCCTCTCCCGTCCGATTCCCAGTCCGAAACCGAAGCGCCCCGTCTGAACCGTCGTCAGGCGGCCAAGGTGCGGACGCGGCAGAAGGTTCTGGACGCCGCCCGCCAGCTGTTCGCCGAGCGCGGCTACGAGCCCGCCACCATCCGCGACATCGCCAAGGGCGCCGGCATGTCGACCGGGGCGGTGTTCGCCAACTTCCAGGACAAGGCCGAACTGTTCGAGGCCGTCCTGGCGACGGACATGGTCAAGCTGGCCGAGACCATGAAGGCCGCCGCCGCCGCCGAGGGCTCGACCCGCGCCCGCCTCCTGGCCGCGCTCGGCGCCGGCTATCACGGCTCGCTGGAGCAGCTGCCGCTGGTCCAGGCGGTGATCGCCCGCTCGTGGTTCCAGCCCGTGGCCGCCGAAATGCGCACCCGCGACGCCATCAAGCCGCTGCTGGCCGTCGTCACCGACGCGCTGCAGGCCGGCGTGGGCGAGGGCGAACTGCGCCAGGACGCCGACATCCGCCTGCTGGGCGAGCTGGTCTACGACGCCTTCCTGTCGAACTACCGCCGCGCCGCCTACGACGGCTGGACGACCGCCCAGCTGTCCGAGCGCATGGCCAAACAGGTCGACGTGATCCTCGCGGGCGCGCTCAGCCGGCAGTAGCAGGGCAGTCCATCGCTGGAAGATTGTGAAGGCCGCGGCGTCCGTCGCGGCCTTCGGCGTTTCCGCGCCGGCGCTCGTCAGCTCTTCCAGCGTAGCGTCGTGGCCTTGACGGGATTCTCAAACGGCCGACCCTCGGCCCGGCTCTTCGTCCACTCCCGCTTCAGCTGCTGGTACCATTTCGCCTGTTTGTCGGCGTCGTCGATCCAGATCAGGGCCGGGTCGTAGCGCAGGCCCTCGTTCTGCAGGTTCACCATGCCGCCGTCCTGCTTCAGGAAGGCCACCACGCCCAGCCTCAGGAACGGCCTGGCGATCGCGAACACCCAGTGGTCGGACCAGAAGATCTGAGTGATGGTCGTCCGGGTCTCGGACCGGGGGGTCAGGCAGGTCAGCGCCAGAACCTGTTTCTCGCCCACCTGGATATGCTCCCAGCGATAGCCGGGCAGGCGGAAGCTGATCTCGGTCGCGGGGGCGCCGCCGAGGATCCTGTAGGCCCGGCTGTTCGACGACGGGGCGTGGCGGACCATGGCGAAGCCCAGCTCGCGCGGCTCGAAGGCCTTGGCCTTCTCGTGCATCGAATGCTCCGAGCGCCACCACCATTGCTGATGGACGTAGGGGCCGTGGGCCGGGTCCATCAGCCCCACGACCGCGTGGTCGATATGGGCGTCGAAATCCATCGACTCGACCAGTCTGGCGTCGCCGCCGACGACCCCCGGGAACTGCGGCGGCTCGTGGTCCGGCTCGGCCGGATTGCGCGGGTCCGAGGCGATCCAGACGAAGACCATGCCCTGGCTCTCGCGCACCGGATACGACCGCACCCGGATGCGCTCCGGCTCATAGGCCTGGTCCTCGACCAGGGACGGAATGGCGGCGCAGACCCCGTCCGGGCGGAAACGCCAGCCGTGATAGCAGCACTCGATGGTCTCGCCCTCGCCGGGCTTCTCGACCAGCCGGCCGGCCGACAACGGCGCGGCCCGGTGCGGACAGATGTCGCGCATCGCATAGACCTGCCCGGCCCGGGTGCGGCCGATCAGAACCGGCTCGCCCAGCAGTTCGTGCCGCTTCAGCGACGCCGCCTTCACATCGCGCGACAGGGCGACGAAATACCAGGCGTCCAGCACGAACCCCTTGCCGAAGGCGGCGGGCGGGGCCGCCCGGCTTGCGGCGGCGGTTTCAGCGGCTAGGGTCTCGGTCGAGGTCATGGCCGGCATTCTAGGACGGCGGCGGGCATCGCCGCCAGCCGCTCCATCGAAGTCCAAAGAAAGTGCTTTACATTTTAAAGTCGATTGGGTAATCGGCCGATATGTTCATGGAAAGACCATACCGATGAAGACCGCCTTGATGACCCTGCTCGCCGCCGCCGCCCTGTCGGCGCCCGCCCTGGCCCAGGACAGCCACGGGTCCCACGCCCCGGCCGCCCCCGCGCAGGAGGGCCATGCCGCCCATGGCCACGCGCACGCCGATTTCGAGTCGGGCCGTTTCCACGTCCGCGTCGACGGACCGGCCAGCCCGATCGGCGACGTCATCCTGATCCCCGGCCTGTCGTCCTCGCCCGAGGTCTGGGACATGCTGACGGACGAGCTGAAGGACCGCTATCGCGTCCATCGCATCCACGTCCAGGGCTTCGCCGGCGCGGCGCCCAAGGACAACGCCGAAGGACCCGTCTCCGCCCCCGTCGCCGAGGACATCGCCCGCTACATCCGCGAACAGGGCCTCGAGAAACCGGCCGTGATCGGCCACTCGATGGGCGGCACCATCGGCATGATGCTGGCCGCGCGCCATCCGGACAGCGTCGGCAAGCTGATGGTCGTCGACATGGTGCCGTTCATGGGGGCCATGTTCGGCCAGCCGGGCACGGTTCCCACCGCCGAAAGCCTCGCCCCCGTGGCCGACACCATCCACCAGGGCATGGCCAACTCGCCGCGCGAGCAATACCAGGCCCAGGCGGACGCCCAGATCGTCGGCATGATCAACACCGAGTCCCTGCGCGCCGGACCTCTCGAGGACAGCCGGACCAGCGACCAGAAGGTCTCCGCCGCCGCCTTCCGCGAGCTGATCGTCACCGACCTGCGCCCGGAACTGGGCCGCATCACCGCGCCGACCACCGTGCTCTACGTCAGGTTCAACGACCCGCGCATGACCAACGAGATGGTGGACGGCATCTACACCGCCTCGTTCGCCACCCTGCCGGGCGCGACCCTGAAGCGGATCGACGACAGCGCCCACTTCATCATGCTGGACCAGCCGGCGATCTTCGCCGCCGAGGTGAACGCGTTTTTAGAATAGGCTCGTCCGGGGCCATGGTTTCGGCGGAAACGTCCCTCACGGTCGCGTGACGACGTGAGGGGCGTTTGCGTGCGTCCGGCGAACGGCTAAGACCGCTGGCGGACAGGATGAGGTTTCGATGGCGGGTTCCGGCTTCAGCTTCGGACGGGGCGGCGGCGATGGCCAGCCGAAGGCCGCGCGCACGCCCGTGCAGCGGCTGATCTACTGGGGATCGGTGCTGGCCGTCTGGGCCGTCATATTCCTGGTGGTGTTCTTCGCGGTCTTCGCGCGCGACCTGCCCGACACCTCGACCCTCTACAACGTCGATCGCCAGCCCTCGATCACCTATCTGGACCGCAACGGGGCCCTGATCGCCGTGCGCGGTAGCCAGATGGCCCCGCCGGCCGATCTCGACGCCCTGCCCGACTATGTGCCCGCGGCCTTCATCGCCATCGAGGACCGGCGCTTCTATCACCACCCGGGCTTCGATCCGATCGGCATGACCCGCGCCATCGCGGCCAACATGCGCGCCGGCCGGGTGGTCCAGGGCGGATCGACCCTGACCCAGCAGCTGGCCAAGAACCTGTTCCTGAGCCCCGACCAGAACATCAAGCGCAAGGTCCAGGAGCTGATGCTGGCCGTGTGGCTGGAGATGAAATTCTCCAAGGAGGAGATCCTCGCCCTCTATCTGAACCGGGTCTATTTCGGCGCCGGCGCCTATGGCATCGAAGCGGCCTCGCAGCGCTATTTCGACAAGGGCGCCAAGGACCTGACCGTCGGCGAGGCGGCCCTGCTGGCCGGCTTGCTCAAGGCGCCCTCGCGCTATTCGCCGGTGTCCGAGAGCGAACGGGCCGCCGCGCGCGCCACCGTGGTCCTGAACGAAATGGTCGACGCCGGGGTGATCACGCCCGAGCAGCGGGCCCAGGCGGTGACCGAGCCGGTGCGGGTGTCGCGGACCCTGGCCAGCCAGCATGCCCAGTATTTCGTCGACTGGCTGGACAAGCAGATCCGGGAGCTGGTCGGCGAGCCGACCGAGGACATGATAGTCGAGACGACGCTGGACCTGACCCTGCAGACCTCGGCCGAGCGGGCGGTGCGCCGCATCCTCGACCGCGACCGCTCCAAGGGCGTGCAGCAGGCGGCGCTGGTGGCCCTCGACGGCGAGGGCCGGGTGCGGGCCATGATCGGCGGGGCCTCCTACGCCGACAGCCAGTTCAACCGGGCCGTCGACGCGCGGCGCCAGGCCGGCTCGGCCTGGAAGCCCTTCGTCTATCTGACCGCGCTGGAGAGCGGCTATACGCCCCAGACCCGGGTCAACGACGCCCCGGTGCGGATCGGCAACTGGTCGCCGCGCAACTATTCCGGCGGCTTCGCCGGCGAGATGACCATGGCCAACGCCGTGGCCCAGTCGACCAATACGGTGGCGGCCAGCATGGCCGACCAGATTGGCCGCGACAACGTCGCCCGCACCGCGCGCCGCCTCGGCATCACCTCGCGCATCGGGCTGGAGCCGGCCATGGCCCTGGGCGCCGTCGAGGTCTCCCCCATCGACATGGCCCAGGCCTATGACGCCTTCGCCAACGGCGGCAAGCGGGTCCGGGCCTATGGCATCAGCCGCATCCGCACCCCCCAGGGCCGGATCATCTATCAGCGCGCCAGCCGCGAGGCCGGGCCGGTGCAGGCCATCTCCAACCCGTACCTCTACTACCAGAACCAGATGCTGCGCGGGGTCATGACCTCGGGCACCGGGCGGTCGGCGGCGATCGCCGGCCGGGACACGGCGGGCAAGACCGGCACCACCTCGGACTACAAGGACGCCTGGTTCGTCGGCTACACCGGCGGCTTCGTCACCGCGGTCTGGGTCGGCAAGGACGACAATACGCCGATGCGCGGCGTCACCGGCGGCTCGTCGCCGGCGGCGATCTGGAAGGCCTTCATGGAGGCGGCCCTACCGCGCCTGAACGCCCCGGCGATCCCCGACGGTCCGCCCATGCCCGAAGGCTGGCAGCCGCCCAGCCCGGTGGAGAGCCTTATCGGCCAGATCGGGGATCTGTTCGGCGACAATCCGCCCGGAGACTCCAGCGTCGATCCGCTGGACGAGGACCTGCTGGAGCCGCAGCCGCGCCAGCGCCCGACCGCGCCCGAGCGCAACGAGCCGCCGGTGCTGCGTCCGACGCAGCCCCAGCCCCAGCGCGACCCGCCGGCCCCGCAGCCCGAACCGGCCCCGCCGCCGGAGAAGAAGGCCGATCCGCTGTTCTTCTGATCGGGTCCGACCCTACCGCCCCACCGCCTGCAGGGCGGGGCCGTGGTCGCGCAGCCATTTGCGGTGCGGGCGATGGTCGCCGACCAGGCGCTGGACCACCGACCAGTAGGCCGGGCTGTGGTCGGCGTGGACCAGATGGGCGACCTCGTGGGCGGCCAGATAGTCGATCACCGGCGGCGGGGCCATGATCACCCGCCAGCTGTAGCGGATGGTCCGGTTGTGCGGGCTGCACGAGCCCCAGCGCGACTTCGGATCGGCGATCGACATCTTCACCGGCCGCTGGCCCAGGGTGCGCAGATGGACGTCGGTGCGGGCCTGCAGGGTCTCGCGCGCCATCCGTTTGAACAGGTTCTCGACCCGCCGGGCGAAGGCCTCGCCCTCGCCGCCGGAGAGGATCAGCGCGCCGTCGGCGTCCTCGGTCAGGCGCGCCGCGCCGGCGCCGCCGGTGGCCTCCAGCCGGGTCGGGCGGCCGAACAGGTCGACCACGGCGCCGGGCTCCAGCGGCGAGCCCTGCGGGCGTTCCGCCAGCCTCTGGCGCATCCAGCCGGCCTTGGTGCGGGCGAAGGCGACGGCCTGGGCCAGACCGCGTTCGGACGGTGCGACCAGCACGGCCTCGCCGGCCCGCCCGTCTATGCGGATCGACAGGCGGCGGGCGCGCGGATTGACCGACAGCCGGGCCGGGACGCCGACGGCGTCAGGCGGCAGCCGCTGGCCGTTCCGGTACTGCACAGATCGCCTCGTTCTTCGCGATGAAGTCGCGCACCCGCGGATAGATGTCGTCGCGGAAGCGGCGGCCGTTGAAGACGCCGTAGTGGCCCACGTCGGGGTGGACGTACAGCGTGCGCCGGTCGTCGGGCAGCCGGCTGCACAGGCCGTGCGCCGCCTGGGTCTGGCCGACGCCGGAGATGTCGTCCTTCGCCCCCTCGACGGTCATGAGGCCGATGTCGGCGATCTTCGTCAGATCGACCTTGCGCCCGCGATGCTCCAGCAGGCCGCGCGGCAGCAGGTGCTGCTGGAAGACGATGTCGATGGTCTGGAGGTAGAATTCCTCGCTCAGGTCCAGCACCGACAGGTATTCGTCGTAGAATTCCTCGTGCTTCTCGACCCCGTCGCCGTCGCCGTTGACCAGGTGCTGGAAATACTCGTGGTGCGCGTCGCGGTGGCGCTCCTCGTTCATCGACATGAAACTGTAGAGCTGGACGAAGCCCGGATAGACGCGGCGGCCGAAGCCCGGATAGGGCCAGGGCACGGTGTGGATCATGTTCGATCTGAACCAGGCGAAGGGCTTCTGCTCGGCCAGTTCGTTGGTCACCGTCGGCGACAGGCGCGCATCGATCGGCGAACCCATGAAGGTCATGGAGGCGGGCCGGTTCGGATCCCCGTCCTCGGCCATCAGGGCGCAGGCGGCCAGCACCGGCGGTCCCGGCTGGCAGACGCCGACCACGTGAGCCCGCGGCCCGATCACGCCCAGCATGGTCCGCACGTGATCGATGTAGTCGAAGAAGTCGAACCGTCCCTCCAGCATCGGCACCTGACGGGCGTTGGTCCAGTCGGTGACATAGACGTCGTGGTCCTGCAGGAAGCCCTCGACCGTGCCGCGCAGCAGGGTGGCGTAATGGCCTGACAGCGGGGCGACGATCAGCACGGCCGGGGCCGCGGTCGGCTTTCCGGCCCGCTTGAGGTCGCCGATGTGGCGCGCGAACCGCACCAGCCGGCACCAGGGCGAGGACCAGACCACCTGTTCGGTGGTGCGCACCGGCCGCTCGGCGATGTTGATCACCTCCAGCCCCCAGGCCGGCTTGCCGTAGCGACGGGTGACGCTCTCGAACAGGCCGGCCGAGGCCACGGCGGTGCGCGCCAGGGCGGTGTCGGCGGCCGGGTTGAACGGAGAACTCCAGAACTGGCGGGCCGCCTGGGCCCCGATCCGGAACGGCGTCGCCGAGTGGTAGGCGAGCTCGTGAAGCGAATACAGCATGCGTGTCCTGAGACGGCCCCCGCCGGTATGTGGCAGGGCAGCATAGAACGCGCCGCACTGCAAAAAGATTATCGCTGATCACATTATGGTGGGCCGCGGTCCGTCCGATGCCATTGAACCGGTTCGCGAGATGTCGGCACCTTTCCTTCAACGAGGGATGCGGGCGCGATGGCGAGGACGAAGGAACAGCTTCTTGACGAATACCTGGTCGCGTCCGCGCGGATCGGGGATCGCAAGGCGTTCGACCTGCTGGCGCGGCGCTGGCAGGGCCGGCTGGTCGCCCACGCCTGGCGGCTGACCGGCGACGTAGATCAGGCGCGCGAGGCCGCCCAGGAGGGCTGGATCGAGATCGTGCGCGGTCTCGGCCGGCTACGCGACGAGCGCGCCTTCCCCGCCTGGGCCTATCAGATCGTGTCGCGCCGTTGCGCCCGGCAGATCGGCAAGCTGCGGCGCGGCCGGGCCCTCGCGGCCGCGGTCACGGCGGAGCCGGTCGAGACCGTCGCGGGGCCGCTCGAGGGCGACGCCCCGGCCATGGCGCGCCTGCGGGCGGGCCTGGCCGAACTGCCGCAGGAGCAACGGGCCGCGATCGGCCTGTTCTATCTCGAGGATCTGGGCGTCGCGGAGGTCGCGATCGCCCTGAACGTGCCGGCGGGCACGGTGAAGACCCGCCTGATGCATGCCCGCCGCAAGCTGCGAGCGGTGATGGAAGGAGAGGCGTGATGCAGGATATCGACCGGATGATCGAGGAAGCCCTTCAGGGCGAGGAACAGGCCCTGTTTCGCGAAACGGCCCGCGAGCCCGGCTTCTTCAACCAGGCCTTCGGCCTGCTCGGCGGGCCGAACGGCTGGGTCAACATCGTGATGATGGTGACGCAGATCGTGCTGTTCGTCGCCGCCATCTGGGCGGGATGGCGCTTCTTCGAGGCCGAGACGGCCCTGTCGGCGCTGCACTGGGGCCTGCCCGCCGCCGTGCTGGTTCTGGCGTCGCTGATCATCAAGCTGGCGATGATGCCGGAGCTGCAGGCCAACCGGCTGATGCGCGAGCTGAAGCGGCTCGAGCTTCAGATCGCCCTGGGCCGCAAGGACTGACCCGTCGGGCCATGGCGCCGCTAGCCGCGCGCCATGGCCTGTTCGATCACCGAGGCCGACCTTTCGGGACCCAGTTCCTCGGCCACGGCGGTGCGGAACTCGCCGTCCGGTCCCATCAGATAGACGGTCAGGGTGTGGTTCATCGTATATCCCTCGCCCTCGCCGACCTTCTGGTAGTGGGCCTTGTAGGCGTCGGCGGCGGCCCGGACCTGCTGGGGCGTGCCGGTCAGGCCGATGACGCCCTCGGGGAAGCCGTCGGTGGACAGATAGTCCTTCAGCGCCTGCGGCGTGTCGCGCTCGGGATCGATGCTGACGAAGACGATCTGCAGGTTCTTCGCCTTGTCGCCGAGCCGCTGTTTGGTGGCGTCCAGCACCTGCAGCGTGGTCGGGCAATAGTCGGGGCAGTAGGTGAAGCCGAAGAAGATCAGCGACCACTTCCCTTCCAGCATCGATTCGTCCACCGGCCGGCCGTCGTGATCGACCAGCTGGAACGGGCCGCCGACGTCGGCCTGGCCGCTCGAGACGACCTCGCCCGGCCGAACGCCGGCCGGCGTGCGGCTGACGAGGACCAGGGTCACGGCGATCAACGCCGCGGCGATGACGGCGCAGGCGCCGGCGAACAACAGGATGGAACGGCGCGGCATCTCGGCTCCGGGCAGGGCGCGCCATGTCGGCGCGGCTGGTCTATAGAAGAGCCGTGAGCCCGACCCAAGACCCCCTGTCGTCGCAGTTCCCCGACACCGACGTCGGCGGCGGCGGCCGTTTCGGCGGCTGGCGCAATGTGCCGCGCCGCAGCCGGGGCCTGGCGCTCAGGACGCTGGTGATCCTGCGCTGGATGGCCATCGCCGGCCAGAGCGCCACCATCTTCGTGGCCACGGCCTGGTTCCATTTCGACCTGCCGCTGTGGGGTTGTCTGGCCGCCATCGCCGCCAGCGTGGCCATGAATCTGAACGCCACCGCCCGGTTGAAGCGCAGCGACGGCTCGTTTCCCGACGGCGCCCTGACGGCGGCCCATCTGGGCTTCGACATTCTGCAGCTTTCGGTCCTGCTGGCCCTGACCGGGGGGCTGCAGAACCCCTTCTGCCTGCTGCTGGTGGCGCCGGTGACGGTGGCGGCGGCCTCCCTGCCGGGGCGTCAGGCGGCCCTGATGGGGCTGCTGGTGCTGGCCGCCACCATCGGCCTGTTCTTCTTCTCCATGCCGCTGCCGTGGCAGGCCGGGACCGAGCTGGAGCTGCCGCCGCTGTACCGGTTCGGCGTCGGACTGGCGTTGATCACCGGCGTGGTCTTCACGGCCGCCTACGCCTGGCGGGTGGCGGCGGATGCCGAAAAGCTGGAGCTGGCCCTGGCCACCACCCAGGACGTGCTGCAGCGCGAGCAGCGGCTGGCGGCCCTGGGCGGGCTGGCGGCGGCGGCGGCGCATGAACTGGGCACCCCGCTGGCGACCATCCAGGTGGTGGCGCGCGAACTGTTGCGGGCCTCGGCCAGGGACGGGCCGGCGGCCGAGGACGCGGCCCTGATCCTGCAGCAGGCGGAGCGTTGCCGCGACATCCTGAAACAGCTGTCCCAGCAGCCCGAGGAGGGCGACTCCGCCTTCGCCGAGGTCGGGCTGAAGGCGCTGCTGGAGGAGGTGGTCGAACCGCACCGCGGCTTCGACCTGGCCTTCGAGGTCAAGGTGCGGACCGCGTCGGGCGAAGCCGCGCCCCGAGTCCGCCGCCTGCCGGAGGTGGTGCACGGCCTGTCCACCCTGGTCGAGAACGCCGCCGACTTCGCCAACGGACGGGTCCGGGTCCAGGCCCTGGTCGACGCCGGCTTCATCGAGATCGAGGTCGTCGACGACGGCCCGGGCATCCCGCCCGACATACTGCCCCGGCTGGGCGAGCCCTATGTGACCAGCCGTCCGCAGGGCAAGGCGCGCCGCGCCCTCGCCGCCCAGATCGCCGCCTCGGTGGCCGCCGCCACGCCGGGGGGCAAGGGCCGCAAGGGTCGCAAGAGCGCCAGGGCCGCGCCCGAGCCCGAGGCCATCGCGCCCAGCCAGGGCGGCATGGGACTGGGCTTCTTCATCGCCCGCACCCTGCTGGAGCGGACCGGGGGCAAGGTGTCGGTCGGCGCCGGCGACGGCGGCAAGGGTCAGCCGAAGGGGGCGAGGGTCGCCGTGCGCTGGCCCCGCCCCGCCCTGGAAGTCCCGCCGTCGTGATGTCGCACCCCCCGTCTGAACCTTGACCGCTGCCGTATCGTTACCGACCTGTCGGCGAGGAGAACCATGATGCCCGAGACCGAAGACCGGATCGCCGCCCTGGCGGACAAGACCCTCCTGCTGCTGGACGACGACAACGCCCTGCGCACCCGTCTGGGGCGGGCGCTGGAGAGTCGCGGCTTCGAGGTGACGACCGCCGCCTCGGTGGCCGAGGCCCGCGAGGCGCTGCGCACCACGCTTCCGGCCTTCGCCGTGCTGGACATGCGGCTGGAGGACGGCAACGGGCTGAAGGTGGTCGAGGCCATCCGCGAGCGGCGCGAGGACGCCCGCATCGTCATGCTGACCGGCTATGGCGCCATCGCCACCGCCGTGGCCGCGGTCAAGGCCGGGGCGGTCGACTATCTGCAGAAGCCGGCCGACGCCGACGACGTGGTCAAGGCCCTGCTGGCCACCGGCGAGGCCCCCGAACCGCCCGAAAACCCGATGAGCGCCGACCGGGTCCGCTGGGAGCATATCCAGCGGGTCTATGAGCTGTGCGACCACAATGTCTCGGAGACCGCGCGCCGCCTGGGCATGCACCGGCGGACCCTGCAGCGGATCCTCGCCAAGCGCGCGCCAAGGTAGGCGCCGGCGGCAGGCAGCGGCGTGAAAAAGGCCCCGGCGTTTCCGCCGGGGCCTTCTTCATTTCAGGGGTGACTTCCCGCCTTAGCGACGGCTGCGGCCGCGGTCGCGATCGCCGCCGCCTTCACGCTTGGGACGGCCGCCGGTGTCGTCAGACAGCGGAGGCTCGCCGCGTTCGGCGCGTTCGGCGTTGATCTTGTCGGTGATGTCCTCGCCGGTCACCTGATCGACGACCTTCATCGACAGCTTGGTCTTGCCGCGATCGTCCATGCCCAGGAACTTCACCTTGACTTCCTGACCCTCGGTCAGGACGTCGGCGGGGTTGGCGACCCGTTCCAGAGCGATCTGGGAGACGTGGACCAGGCCGTCCTTGGCGCCGAAGAAGTTCACGAAGGCGCCGAAGTCGACGACCTTCACGACCTTGCCGGTGTAGATCATGCCGGGCTCGGGCTCGGACACGATCGACGAGATCCAGGCCTTGGCGGCGTCGATCTTCTCTTGTTCCGAGGCGGCAATCTTCACCGTGCCGTCGTCCTCGATGTTGATCTTGGCGCCGGTCTTTTCGACGATCTCGCGGATGATCTTGCCGCCGGTGCCGATGATGTCGCGGATCTTGTCGGTCGGAACCTTGATCTGCTCGATCTTGGGCGCGTACTCGCCCAGCTCGGTGCGGGCTCCGTCGATGGCCTTGTCCATCTCGTCGAGGATGTGCAGGCGGCCGGCCGAGGCCTGGGCGATCGCCTTGCGCATGATCTCTTCGGTGATGCCGGCGACCTTGATGTCCATCTGCAGGCTGGTGATGCCTTCGCGCGTGCCGGCCACCTTGAAGTCCATGTCGCCGAGGTGATCTTCGTCACCGAGGATGTCGGACAGGATGGCGAACTCGCCCGAGGGCTCGAGGATCAGGCCCATGGCGATGCCCGAGACCGGACGAACCAGCGGCACGCCGGCGTCCATCAGGGCCAGCGACGAACCGCAGACCGTGGCCATCGAGGACGAACCGTTGGACTCGGTGATCTCCGACACCAGACGGATGGTGTAGGGGAAGTCCTCCGACGACGGCAGCATCGGACGGATCGCCCGCCAGGCCAGCTTGCCGTGACCGATTTCCCGACGGCCCGCGCCGCCCATCCGACCGGTCTCGCCGACCGAATAGGGAGGGAAGTTGTAATGCAGCAGGAACTTCTCTTTGTAGGTCCCGCTCAGGGCGTCGACGTACTGCTCGTCCTCGCCGGTGCCCAGGGTGGCGACGACGATGGCCTGGGTTTCACCGCGGGTGAACAGGGCCGAACCGTGGGTGCGCGGGAAGATGCCGACTTCCGAGACGATGTCGCGGACCTTGTCGAGGGCGCGGCCGTCGACGCGGTGGCCGTTGTCGATGATGTCGCGACGCAGGACGTGGGCTTCGCATTCCTTGAAGGCGGTCGAGAATTTGGAGGCGTCGACGCCGTCCGGGTTCTCGTCGGTCTTCACCAGCTTCTCGGCGGCCTTCTTCTTGGCCGTGTCGACGCCCGTGCGGCGGTCGTATTTGCCGGCGTGGGTGTAGGCGGCCTTGATGTCCTCGCCGACCAGCGACTGGATCGAGGCGACGATGTCCGAGACGTCGTCCGGCTGGAAGTCGAACGGCTCCTTGGCGGCGTGCTCGGCCAGGTCGATGATGGCGTCGATCACCGGCTGCATGCCGCGATGCGCGAACATCAGGGCGTTCAGCATGATCTCTTCCGAAAGCTCCTTGGCTTCGGATTCGACCATCATCAGGGCGTCCTGGGTGCCGGCGACGACGAGGTCGAGCTGGCTGTCGGGCATCTGGTCGAGGGTCGGGTTGAGCACCAGCTCGCCGTCGATGTAGCCGACGCGGGCCGAGCCGATCGGGCCCATGAAGGGCACGCCCGAGATGGTCAGGGCGGCCGAGGCGGCGATCATGCCCAGCACGTCCGGGTCGTTCTCCATGTCGTGCTGCAGCACGGTGACGACGACCTGGGTCTCGTTCTTGAAGCCCTTGACGAACAGCGGGCGGATCGGGCGGTCGATCAGGCGGGAGACCAGGGTCTCTTTCTCGGTCGGACGGCCTTCACGCTTGAAATAGCCGCCAGGGATCTTGCCAGCGGCGAAGGTCTTTTCCTGGTAGTTCACGGTCAGCGGGAAGAAATCCAGGCCCGGCTTGGGCGCGCGACCGTAGACGACGGTGGCGAGGACGACGGTCTCGCCATAGGTGGCCAGAACGGCGCCGTCGGCCTGGCGGGCGATGCGGCCCGTTTCCAGGGTCAGCGGGCGGCCGGCCCAGTCGATCGTCTTGCGTTTGATATCGAACATGTTTCGTCTTTCGTATCCCGCGGGCGGATTCCGCGCGGGGTCCCATCAGTGGGTGGAGCGTCGGGCGTTCAGTCCTTCGGTCCATGGGCCGCCGCGCCATCGCGACAGACCCGGGAGTGGTTGAGGACCGGTGTTCAGCCCTCGCGTCATGCGCCTGGAGTCCCGAGGCGCGCGGGTGGTTCTGGATGCGGAACGAGGCGCGGACATGACGCCCGCGCCTCGAAAATTCTTCCGCTCGTCCCGGCGCCCCTTAGCGGCGCAGGTTCAGCTTGGTGATCAGCGCCGTGTAGCGCTCGCGATCGACCTTCGACAGGTGGTCAAGAAGGCGACGACGTTGCGAGACCATCTTGAGCAGGCCGCGACGCGAGTGGTTGTCCTTCTTGTGGGTCTTGAAGTGCTCGGTGAGGTTGGCGATGCGTTCCGAGAGGATCGCGACCTGGACCTCGGCCGAACCGGTGTCGCCCTCGGTGCGGGCGTTGTCGGCGATGACTTCGTGTTTGCGTTCAGCAGTAATCGACATCGGGGGAGCTCCTAAAGGAGGTTGAAAACGCGGTCGGGTTCTAGCCGGCCGGCCCGCAACTGACCGAGAGCGACGAGGGTCTGACCCTGAAAGGCTGAAACGGTTCTGGAGCCCTCCCGAAGGCGGCTCTTCAACGTTTCGACCTGTCTGGGGAGCAGAACGATCGGCCGTCCCTGCCGAAGCGAGAAGGCGTCTTGATCCGTCACGGCCAGCTCCGGGATGTCGTCCAGGGCGGTCGCAACGGGAAGCAAGCCTTCCGAGGCGGCGTCCCTATGCACCAGATCGGTCAGGAAATCCAGCGTGACGGCGTTTTCCGTCGAGAACGGCCCGACCCGCTCGCGGCGCAGGGCCGAAACATGCCCCTCGGCCCCCAGCGCCGCCGCCAGATCGCGCGCCAGCGAGCGCACATAGACGCCCTTGCCGGTCCGCATGGTGATCTCGATGTGGTCCGCGTCGGGCGCGTCGGTGACGGCGGCCTCATGGATGGTGACCCGGCGGCTGGCCAGTTCGAACTCGGCGCCCTCGCGGGCCAGGTCGTAGGCGCGCTGGCCGTCGACCTTGATGGCGGAATACTGGGGCGGGACCTGATCGATTTCGCCGACGAAGGCCGGCAGGGCGGCGCGCACCGCCTCGACGGAAGGCCGCACGTCGGACCGGGCCGTGATTTCGCCCTCGCGGTCGAGACTGTCGGTCGAAATCCCCCAGTTGACGGTGAAGCGATAGACCTTCTCGGCGTCCATCATGAACGGCACGGTCTTGGTCGCCTCGCCGAGCGCGATCGGCAGAATGCCCGAGGCCAGCGGGTCCAGGGTCCCGGCGTGGCCGGCCTTCTGGGCGTTGAACAGCCGACGGACCTTCGACACGGCCTCGGTCGAACCCATCTCCAGCGGCTTGTCGAGGCAGACCCAGCCGTTGACGACCTCGCCCTTCTTGCGGCGGGCCATCAGTCTTCGTCGTCGGGCAGGGGCTTGAACACATCGGCCTGGACCCGCGGATCGTCGAGCAGCCGGTTCAGCCGCTCGGCCGCCGCGAAGCTGACGTCGTGGCGGAAGCGCAGGTCGGGGGTGAAACGCATGTCGATATGCCGCCCCAGCGCGCCGCGCAGGAATTTGGCGTGGGCGTTCAGCGCCTTGACGATCTCGTCGACATGGCCGCCGACGTCGGTCGTATCGACGCCCGCGCCCAGCGGCTCGACGAAACAGGTGGCGTGCTTGAGGTCCGGCGACAGCCTCACCTCGGTGACGGTGATCGATACGCCGACCAGGGCCGGGTCGCGGATCTCGTTCTCGCGCATCACCTCGACGAGGGCGTGGCGGATCATTTCCGAGGCGCGCAGCTGGCGCTGGCTGACGGTCCCGGCTTTCGGATTGGGTTTGCGGCTGCTCATGACACTGTCCTCGTCGCCTGTCGGGGCTCGGACCCGGCTGAAAAAAGCGAAGGCCGGGGGTCTAGGCCCGGGGGGCGGCGCTGTCCAGTTCGGCCCGGTCGATGGCGGCCATCAGCTCGGACGAGACGATCGAACGGAACGGGCGCACCGGCAGGCCGGCCGCGTTGAGCACGCCCGCCGTCCAGTGATTGCACAGGCGGGCGATAGAGAAGGTCTCGCGACTGGCGAAGAAGCGGGCGTCGTCCCCTTCGCGGGCGGCGGCGATGCGCGGCGCGCCGGAAGACATGTCCAGCGACCGCTCGATACGGGCGACCATGGCCTCGAAGCCGGCGGGGCTGACCCGGAAGCTGCGGCGGCCGTCCCCGGGGAACAGGGCGCGGGGGTCGCGCTGGGCCGGGTCGAGCATGATCACCGAGGCGTTGCCGGGGCGGAAGAAGGCCCGCGCCCCGTCCGGGAGACGACCCTCCATCGGGCTCTGGTCGACATAGAATTTGGCGTCGCCCCAGCCGATCAGAATCCAGTCTCCCGCCGGCAGGACCCGCACCGCCTCGGCCAGCGGTCCGCCCCTCGCCTCCAGCGCCGCGCGCGGAACCGCGAGATCGGTGTGGAAGCCGTTGTCGAGCAGGTGCAGCTCCACCCCCGGCGCCTCGGGCGCGGCGCGCCACAGGGCCGGATCGCCGGGCGCGGTCCAGGTCCACAAGGCGGCGAGCAGGCCGACGACAGCCGCGGCGATCACGGCGCCGAGGCCGGTGTGGGAGCGCCAGCGCCTCATCGGGCGGGGAAGCGCCAGACGCCGCACAGGGCGGAGGCCGGCGTCTGCGGCCCGATCGTCCGGGTGCGGAACAGCATCAGATCGATCCGGTCGCGGCGATACAGCAGGGCCGCGGCCCGGGCGGGCTCTCCGCCGCACAGGCTGGTCGGCGGGACGGGCTGCCCCCGGGCCGGGGCGATGACCTCGCGCAGCTCGATCTGGGCGTCGGCGGGGGCGTTCAACCTCGCCGCGAAGGTCTGGCCGGGGGCGAAGGCGTCCCGGCCGGCGGCGATGCGCAGCGGGCGGGTTTGGAGCGTGTCGCCGTTGCCGAAACGCAGCTCGGCCCGGACGAAGGTCAGCGATCCGGCGTCGATGACGGGCGCGGCCTCGCCGGCGGCGGCCTCGCCCTTGGCCGCGTCATCCCCGCCAGAGGCGGCGACCCGGGACCCGGCCCGGGCGTCGGACCATGCGGCGGTCTGGCGCGCGACCCCCGAGCGAAGTCCCTCGAACCCCGCCGCCGCTTTCGACGGCAGGCGGCCGGCCCAGTCGGCGACACGTCCCGCGGCGGGTCCGGCCTCGGCGCGCAAGGTCTCCCAGGCGGCCACGGCGTGCTTCTGCTCGATGGCCAGCAGGAACAGCACCATGCAGACGAACGCCAGCACGCCGGCGAGGCGTTTCATCGCGGTCTGGGCGGGTGCCGTGGCGGCGGTCATGGTCGCAACCCTAGCGAGGGTCGACGGCGAGGTGAACGCCTATCGCCCCACAGGGGCGCCGGAGTCGTCGAGCGCCTGTGCCGGCGGCATGGCCCACTCCCCGCGCCAGGCGTAGGCCAGCTTGACGCAGTGGCGGTAGGCCCCGTCCGACCAGCGGCCGACGGCGTGCAGGGTCAGGGGGCGGGCCATGCGGACCCGGCCCGCCACCAGCCAGACCTCTTCGGAGCCGGGGCAGAGCGCGCGCGACAGGCCGCGGCCATCGCCCTCGGGCATGATGTGGTAGATCGCGCTCTCGGTTGAACCGGCCGGCAGGACGCGACGCACCTCGGCGGGCCCGCCGCGACGGATGTCGGCCGAGCCGCGCTGCGAGGTGGAGATGATCCGCCGCACGCTGATGGCGCCGAACAGGCCGCGATCGGCCTCCAGCGTCACGCCGCGGGTCAGGGCCTGGGTGACCCGGTCGGCGGCGTCATAGGCCAGATAGCGGGTCTCGGCCGCGGCCGGACCGGCGACGGCCACAAGGGCCAGGACGATGCTCAAGGTGCGGCGCATGGGGCTTTGATCCATGACGGATAAGGCGAAACGGCGGCGCCTGCGCGCCGCCGCCCTGCTACTCGAGGGTGCGCTGGATCTCTTCGACCGTGAAGCACTCGATGTAGTCGCCGGCCTTGATGTCCTGGAAGCCTTGGAAATGCATGCCGCACTCCTGGCCCGACGGGACCTCGTTGACCTCGTCCTTGAAGCGCTTGAGCGTCGTGAGGGTGCCCAGCTCCAGCACCACCACGTCGTCGCGGATGATGCGGACCTTGGCGCCCTTGCGGACCACGCCTTCCGACACCCGGCAGCCGGCGATCTTGCCGGTCTTGGAGATGTCGAACACCTGCAGGACCTGGGCGTTGCCCAGGAAGGTTTCGCGCTGCAGCGGCGCCAGCATGCCCGAGAGCACGCCCTTCATGTCGTCGAGCAGGTCGTAGATGATGGCGTAGTAACGGATCTCGACGCCTTCGCGCTCGGCCAGGTCGCGGGCCTGTTTCGAGGCGCGGACGTTGAAGCCGAGGATCGGCGCGCCGGCCGACTTGGCCAGTTGCACGTCGCTCTCGGTGATGCCGCCGGCGCCCGACATGACGGTGCGCGCCCGGACCTCCTCGTTGCCCATCTTGTCCAGCGAGCCGACGATGGCTTCGGCGGAACCCTGCACGTCGGCCTTGATGATGACCGGCAGTTCCGAGACCTTCTTGGACTGCAGCTTGGACATCATGTCGACCAGCGAGACCTGGTTGATGCCGCCGGTGGCCTTCTCGCGCTTGATGCGGGCGCGGTACTCGGTCAGCTCGCGGGCGCGGGCCTCGCTCTCGACCACGGCGAAGGGCTCGCCGGGGCTGGGCGCCTCGTCCAGGCCGAGGATCTCGACCGGAACCGACGGACCGGCCTCGGTCAGCTGTTCGTTGCGCTCGTTGAGCAGGGCGCGGACCTTGCCCCAGGCGGAGCCGGCCACGACGATGTCGGCGCGCTTCAGGGTGCCGCGCTTGACCAGGACGGTGGCGACCGGGCCGCGGCCCTTGTCCAGCTTGGCCTCGATGACCACGCCTTCCGAGGTGCGTTCCGGATCGGCCTTCAGGTCCATCATCTCGGCCTGCACCAGGATGGCCTCGATCAGGCCGTCCAGATTGGTGCGGTTCTTGGCCGAGACCTCGATGATCTGGGTGTCGCCGCCCAGGCTCTCGGCGATGACCTCGTGCTGCAGCAGCTCGTTGACGACCTTCTGCGAATTGGCGTCCGGCTTGTCGATCTTGTTGACCGCCACGATGATCGGCGCATTGGCCGCCTTGGCGTGCTGGATGGCCTCGATGGTCTGGGGCATGACGCCGTCGTCGGCGGCCACCACCAGCACCACAATGTCGGTGACGTTGGCGCCGCGCGCCCGCATCGCCGAGAAGGCCGCGTGGCCCGGGGTGTCGAGGAAGGTGACGCGCTGACCGTCGGGCAGCCGGACCTGGTAGGCGCCGATGTGCTGGGTGATGCCGCCGGCCTCGCCCGAGGCGACGTCGGTGGTGCGCAGGGCGTCCAGCAGGGAGGTCTTGCCGTGGTCGACGTGGCCCATGATGGCCACCACCGGCGCGCGCGGCGTGACCGCCTCGTCGTCGATGGCGTCGGACAGGAAGCCGGTCTCGATGTCGGACTCCGAGACGCGCTTGACCGTCATGCCGTATTCGTCGGCCACCAGTTCGGCAGTGTCGGTGTCGATGACGTCGGTGATCTTCACCATCAGACCCTGACGCATCAGGAATTTGACGATGTCGACGCCGCGCACGGCCATCCGGTTGGCCAGATCGCCGACGGTGATGACGTCGGGAATGACGACCTCGCGCGGACGGTTCGGCGTGTCGGTGGAGCCGCCCTTGCGCTTTTCCTTCTCGCGTTCGCGGGCGCGGCGGACCGAGGCCAGCGAGCGCATCCGCTCGGCGGCGTCCTCGTCGCCACCGGCCACGGCCTGGATGGTCAGGCGGCCTTCGCGGCGCTTGGGCTCGCCGCGCGTGCGGCTGACCGCCTTGCCGGGTCCGGCGTCCGAGAAACGCTTGTCGCGATCGTCCTCGGCCTTGCTGCCGGCGGGACGGCCGAAGCCGGCGCGGGCCGGGCGAGCGACCTCGGCGGCGGCCGGGGGCGCATTCGGGGTCGGACGGCCGCCGGGGCCGGTGCGCGGACCGCCCGGACGGGCGGCGCCGGGCGCGGGGCGCGGATTCAGGGCCGAATAGCGGACCGGTTCGGCCGGACGGGCGCCTTGCGGGCGTTCGGCGTAGTTGCGTTCGCCGCCGCCCATGGCGGCTTCGCGGGCCGAGCGGCCGCCGAAGGCCGGACGTTCGGGAGCGCTGCGGCCGGGAGCCTGCGGCTTGGGCGCGCGCTGGCCGAAATTGACCACCGGGCGCGCCGGCGGAGCCGGACGGGCCGGCGGCGCGGCGGCCTCGACCGGAGCGGGCGTCGGCGTCGGCGTCGGCGCGGGCTCCGGCGCGGGAGTCGGGGCGGCCGGTTTGGCGGTCGCCTTGACCGGCTTGGCCGGAGCGGCGGCGGTCAGCTTGGCGGCTTCGGCCCGGGCGGCCTCGGCGGCGGCGCGGGCGGCGGCGGCCTCCGCCTGGGCGGCGCTGGCGGCCTGGTCGGCGGCGGCGGCCTGTTCGCGGGCGGCGGCGTCCTTGCGGGCGCGTTCGGCGGCGGCGGCGGCTTCGCGCTCGGCCTGCTGACGGGTGGCCAGTTCGATGGCGCGGCGGCGCGCCTCCTGCTCGGACGCGGACAGACCGCCGGCCTCCCGCGACGGAGCGGCCGGACGCGAAGCGGCGGGCGCATCGGTCTTCGGACGCGCGACATCGAAGCCCTGCGGGCGCTGGTGACCCGGGGTCGCGCCGACGCGGCGCTTGGTCTCGACCACCACGGTCTTGGTGCGGCCGTGGCTGAAGCTCTGGCGCACGGTGCCGGTCGAAACCGATCCCGCCTGCCGGGGCTTCAGGCTCAGGGGCGCGCGCGGTCCCGTCTGGGACGGAGTCCCGGTCGGGGCCTGCGGTGCGCCGTCGTTGGTCTTGTCGTTCTCGTCAGTCATCCGGTCGCTTTACTCGGGACGGCGGGAGATCCGCCATCGTCTCGTTCAAACACAAAAAGCCGCGCGTCGCTCCGCTTCCGATCAGGAAGCAGAACCCCGCCCGTCCAAATCCTTATTCGGGGCCTCAGCCCGCCCTTCGCCCCACTCCGGGGGCAGAAGCGGTCGAAATCCCGCCAGTCGTTCGACCTCGAAGGTCCAGCGATCGGCCCGCCCGCCCTCAAGCAGGACGGCGTGTATCGCATTTTCCAGCCCGAGGGCCAAACTCAAATCGTCCGCCGTGAAGGCGCCGCAGATTTTCGGGGGCGGTTGCTGGTGTTTCGCGAGGGAAAGCAGCTTGCCGCGGCCGTCGGCGGATCCGTCCGCCGCCTCGATGATCCAGGCGACCTTGCCCGACCTGACGTTGGCCAGGGATTTCTCGAACCCGGAGATAAGCACGCCTTCGCGCCGGGCAAGACCCAGCTGGTCGAGACAACGCCGGAACAGCAGGGTTTCGACCAGATCGGCGAGATCGGCGGCCGGCTTCAGCGGCGCCTTGGCCGCCCGCGAGAACAGGTTCTTCTTCACCGCCGCCTCGACCGAGGCGCGGTCGGCCGCGACCCACAGGCCGCGGCCCGGCAGCTTGCGCGCCAGATCGGGAGCGACCGTGCCGTCCGGAGCGGCGACGAAGCGGATCAGCCGAGATTCATCCATGACCTGGTGGGTGACCAGGTCCCGGCGTTCCCTATCGATCGTCGCTTCGCGCAGACTCATGGAGGGCCCGGTCTCCCATCACGCGGTTTCGGGCTGTTCGGGGTCCCCGGCGGGAACCTCCGTCTCGTCGTCGCCTTCCGGCGCCGCCTCTTCCGCGCCCTCTTCCGGCGCGGCGAAGACGGCCTCGGCGTCGTATTCGCCCTCGTCCTCGTATTCCGGCTCCGGCTCGGGCTGCGGCAGTTCCGAGGCGTCGATCCAGCCGGCCGCCACGCGGGCCTGGAGGATCAGCATCTCGGCCTCTTCCTGGGCCAGGTTGAAGCTCTCCAGCACGCCCGGGACCTTGACCCGCTCGCCGTTCTTGACCTCGTAGCCGCCGCGGATTTCGTCGGTGGCCAGATCGGCCAGATCCTCGACCGTCTTCACGCCGCCTTCGCCCAGGGCGACGGCGATCGCCAGGGTGACGCCCGGAACTTCCATGACGCCGTCCTCGACGCCCAGCTCCTTGCGCTTCGCGTCCAGGATGGCGGCCTGTTTGTCGAGGAAGTCGCGGGCGCGGGCCTGCAGCTCCTCGGCGGTGTCCTCGTCGAAGCCTTCGATGTCGGAGATCTCATAGGGCTCGACGAAGGCCAGATCCTCGACCGTGGCGAAGCCTTCGGTGACCAGCAGCTGGGCGATGACCTCGTCGACGTCCAGGGCTTCCTGGAACAGGGCGGTGCGCTCGGCGAACTCGCGCTGGCGGCGCTCGGAATCCTGGGACTCGGTGATGATGTCGATCTGCCAGCCGGTCAGCTGCGAGGCGAGACGGACGTTCTGGCCGCGGCGGCCGATGGCCAGCGACAGTTGCTCGTCGGGCACCACCACCTCGACGCGGTCGGCCTCTTCGTCGAGCACCACCTTGGACACCTCGGCCGGGGCCAGGGCGTTGACGATGAAGGTCGGCTCGTCGGCGTTCCACTGGATGATGTCGATCTTCTCGCCCTGCAGCTCGGCGACCACCGCCTGAACGCGCGAACCGCGCATGCCGACGCAGGCGCCGACCGGATCGATGGAGCTGTCGTTGGACAGCACGGCCATCTTGGCGCGCGAGCCGGCGTCGCGGGCGGCGGCGCGAATCTCGATCACGCCGTCATAGACCTCGGGCACTTCCTGGGCGAACAGCTTGGCCATGAAGCCCGGATGCGAGCGCGACAGCATGACCTGCGGCCCCTTGGCCTCCGGGCGCACGTCGTAGATGTAGGTGCGGATCCGGTCGCCGATGTTGAACACCTCGCGCGGGATCGAGTCGTTGCGGCGCATGATGCCCTCGCCCCGGCCCAGGTCGACGACGGTGTTGCCGTATTCGACGCGCTTGACGGTGCCGTTGACGATCTCGCCGACGCGGTCCTTGAACTCTTCGTACTGGTTGGCGCGCTCGGCGTCGCGAACCTTGCCCATGACGACCTGGCGAGCCATCTGGGTCTGCACCCGGCCGAACTCGAACGGCGGCAGGTCCTCGACGTATTCCTTGCCGACGAAGGCCTCGGGATCGCGCTTCAGCGCGTCCTTCAGGCGCACCATGGCGCTGTCGTTGAACTCTTCCAGCTCGTCTTCCGGCTGCCAGTCGTCCTCGACGATGGTGACGTGCCGGGTCAGGGCCAGTTCGCCCGACTTGACGTCGATCTTGGCGCGGATGTCGTGATGGGCGCCGTAGCGCGACTTGGCGCCCTTCTGGATCGCCTCCTCGATCGCCTCGACGACGATCTCCTTGTCGATGTTCTTCTCGCGCGCGACCGCATCGGCGATCTGCAGCAGTTCGAGTCGGTTCGCGGAAACGCCGGCGACAGCCATGCTCTTAGTCCTCGGTATCAGGTTCGTTGTTGTCGTTACGGGCGGCGCGCTTCTCGGCGCCCGCCTTCATCAGTTCGTCGGTCAGCACCAGCTTGGCGTCCACCAGCCAGTCGAAGGGGATCAGGGCGGTGTCCTCTTCCCCGTCCAGGTCGATGGCGATGTTCTCGCCCTCGGTCCCGGCGATGGTTCCCTTGAAGCGTTTCCGCCCCTCGATCATCCGGTCCGTCTCCAGCCGCGCCTCGAAGCCTTCGAACAGGTCGAAGTCGCTCTGGCGGGTCAGGGGGCGGTCGACGCCGGGCGACGACACCTCCAGCAGATATTCGCCGCTGATGGGGTCGGCGGCGTCCAGCACCTCGGATACCGCGCGGCTCAGACGGGCGCATTCCTCGACCGCGATGTCGTGGTCGGTGGGACGCTCGGCCATGATCTGCAGCCGCCGGCGCAGGGTGCCGCCCATCAGCCGGACGCGCACGATGTCGAGGCCCAGGCTTTCCGCCACGGGTTCGATCAGCTCCAGCAGAGCGCGGTCTTCGACGGTCTTGGCCTTCAAGGCTGGATCCCGGACAAAACAAAAGCGGCTGGCCTCCAGGGCCGCCGCTTCAAACGGCGCCGTTGGACGCCGGTCTAACGATGTGAGGGGGCATATAGACCCGCGAATGCGGTTTGTCAGCCCCTGACGTCGCGGCCCGTCGATGATCATTGCCAAGCCCGCGCCGCCCCGCCAGAACAGTCCCCGATGAAAGTCCATTGGATCGGTCTCGACACGCCCGGCCGCCTCGGGGTGTCGCGCAGACCCGACGGCGGCGAAGCCCTGAACGCACAGATCGAAAAGCTGGGCCACGGCATGGTCGACCATGTCGTCAGCCTTTTGCAGCCCGACGAGGCGGCCAGCCTCGGCCTGGCCGAGCAGGCCGCCGTCTGCGAACGGCACGGCGTCGGCTTCTACAACTTCCCCATCGTCGACCACGGCGTGCCGGAGAATGTCGAACACTACCGCCGCGTCGCCCACGCCATGGACCGGAGGCTGCGGGCCGGTCAGGCCCTGGTCGTCCACTGCCGCGCCGGCCTCGGGCGCGCCCCGTCGCTGGCGATCAGCACCCTGATCGCCGGCGGCATGAACGTCGACGAGGCCATTCTGCGCGTCGGCCGCGCCCGCGGCCGGCCGGTGCCCGAGACCGACGAACAGTACGAATTCCTGAAGGCCTTCGCGGCGGGGACAATCTAGGTCCGCACGAACTCCAGGAAGATCGGCGCCGTGTCGCCCAGCTTCTTCTCCTCGTAGCGGGTGACCACGTGATCGGCCGGGGCCTCGCGCCAGTCGTCGGCCCGGTTCGCCGTCCATTCCAGACCCGGCGTGCGCTCGAACCGCTCCAGGGCCCAGTCGGCGTAGTCCTTCCAGTCGGTGACGAAGCGCAGCCGCCCGTCGGGCTTCAGCAGGCGCGCGATCTCGACCGCCGTCTCGTCCTGCACCAGCCGCCGCTTATTGTGCCGCGCCTTGTGCCAGGGGTCGGGGAACAGGATCATCACACGGTCCAGCGAGGCGTCGGGCAGGGCCGCCATCACGTCGCGGGCGTCGTCGGCGTGAATCCGCACATTCTTGAGTCCGCCCTCCTCGATATGGCGCAGGGCCGAGCCGACCCCGTTGAGGAAGGGTTCGCAGCCGATCATCAGCGCCTCGGGATGGCGCGCCGCCTGCGCCGCCAGATGCTCGCCGCCGCCGAAGCCGACCTCGAGCCAGACTTCCTTCGCCCCGGGCATGAGGGCGCCGGGATCGATCGGCCCGGCCTTCGGATCGGGCAGGGCGATGGCGGGCAGCAGGGTGTCGAACAGGGCCGCCTGGCGCGGCTTCAGCGCGCGCGACTTGATGCGGCCGAACGAGCGGAGGGGACCCCGGGTCGGGGGGGTGGAGGCGTCGGGGTCGGAAGACATGGGCGCCTTATAGGCGGTCGCGCGGCCCATGCGAGTCCCGGGCGCGCGTCCTTCACATACCGCCCGGCGGCCCCATGTCATGCGGGCAACGGGAGCGCGTCATGGCGAACATCATCGGCTGGGCGGTCGGCCTGGTCCTGATCGGGCTGGTGGTCTGGGCGACCCTGGCCGTCGCCGGCGGGCGGGGCCGCGTCGCGTCGCGGCGCAAGGGCGGCGGCTTCCCGATCGCGGCCGCCATGCTGTTCGGCTTCGGCGCGGTGCTGGATCCGCCGCAGCGCCACGCCGCGGAAGCGAAGGATGAGACGCCGAAGGGCTCGCCCGAGAGCGGCGAGCCTGAACTTGAGGACTAGACCAACGCCTTCAGCTTCTCGACCAGATCGGTCTTCTCCCAGCTGAAGCCGCCGTCGGCGTCGGGCTCGCGGCCGAAATGGCCGTAGGCGGCGGTGCGGGCGTAGATCGGCTTGTTCAGTCCCAGGTGCTGGCGGATGGCGCGCGGCGTCGCCCCGCCGATCATCGCCGGAAGCTCCCGCTCCAGCACCGCCGCGTCGATCCGGCCGGTGCCGTGCAGATCGACATGCACCGACAGCGGCCGGGCCACGCCGATGGCGTAGCTGATCTGGATGGTGCAGCGATCGGCCAGGCCGGCGGCGACCACGTTCTTCGCCAGGTAGCGGCAGGCGTAGGCGGCCGAGCGGTCGACCTTGGTCGGGTCCTTGCCCGAGAAGGCGCCGCCGCCGTGCGGGGCCGCGCCGCCGTAGGTGTCGACGATGATCTTGCGGCCGGTCAGGCCCGCGTCGCCGTCCGGCCCGCCGATCTCGAACACGCCGGTGGGATTGATGTGCCACTCTGTGTTCTCGTCGGTGAAGCCCTCGGGCAGCACCGCCAGGATGTGCGGCTTGACGATGGCGGCGACCTCGGCCTGGGTCAGGCCCTTCGCATGCTGGGTCGACAGCACGATCGAGGTGGCCCGCACCGGCCGGCCGTCCTCATAGTGAATGGTCACCTGGCTCTTGGCGTCGGGCTCCAGCTTCGAGCCCCCGGCGTGGCGCACCTCGGCCAGCCGCTTCAGGATGTTGTGGCTGTACTGCAGCGTCGCCGGCATCAGTTCCGGCGTCTCGTTCGAGGCGTAGCCGAACATGATGCCCTGGTCGCCCGCGCCCTCGTCCTTCTCGTTGGTGGCGTCCACGCCGACCGCGATGTCGACCGACTGCGGGTGCAGCCAGCATTCATAGGCCGCCTTCTCCCAGTGGAAGCCTTCCTGCTCGTAGCCGATGTCGCGCACCGCGGCGCGGACCAGTGGCTCCAGGCTGTCGATGATCGACCGGGTGAAGGCCTCGTTCTCTTCCTTGGTGTTCCCCGGCCGCGTCGCCCGCACCTCGCCGGCCAGGATGATGCGGTTGGTGGTGACCAGGGTCTCGCAGGCCACCCGGGCCTCCGGATCCCGCGCCAGAAAGGCGTCGACGACGGTGTCCGAGATGCGGTCGGCGACCTTGTCGGGGTGTCCTTCCGAAACGCTTTCGGAGGTGAACAGGAAGGACGAACGGGCCAAGGCGGACTCCTGATGAGCGGGTCGGCCGCAAGACATATAAAGATATGTTTATATCTTCAAGGCGTGGCGCGGCGGCGACGCCAGACCGCGACGCCTTGCCCCGGTCCGTCGCCCGCCAGCCAGCGCTCGGCCACGCCGGCGATCAGGCTCAGATAGACGACGATCCAGAGGCCCATTTGCGCCGACCGGACGGCATAGCGGGACAGTCCCGAATCCAGCTGCTCCAGGACGGAGACCATGACGCAAAGCATCAGCGCGGCGGCCGCGACGAACGGCCACCATCGGTCCGACCTGAAGGCGAGGCCGGTGAAGACCAGCGTGATCACGCCCGCGGAAGCGACGCCGACCGCGTTCTCGATCGCTGTCCCGGAGGTGAAGCTGGTCAGGGCATAGTCGCAGATCAACGCCGCAGCGCCGAAGCGCTCCACCCGGCCGCCCCCCAGCCAGCCGACCGAGAACGCCAGGAAGGCGCAGACGTGCGCGGCTAGGACGAAGGGCGGAATGGCGCTGCTCCTTCTGACGAGGCGCCGCCGGAACCACGGGGGTATGCCGGCGAGCTTCGACGGGTCCAGACGCTGCGACCGCTGACCGCCCGCTCGCCGGCCAGCCAGCGCTCCGCTGTTCCGGCCAGAAGGGTCACGGCCATGGCGATGCCGAGCCCGACCCGCGCCGATACATCCGCGTAGGCCCCCACGCTCGGCGCCGCAAACACGGCGACGTGAACCAGCAAGGTCAATATCATCAAGGCCGTCATGACCAGCGGCCACCAGCGATCCCGGTTCATCGCCTGCCAGCCGAAAAACAGCGCCAGTCCCACGTCGATGGCCGCGTCGTCGAGGAAGACGTTCCACATCCGTGTCTCGGGCACGAAGACGGAAATCCCGAAAACGGCGAGCAGCGCCATGGCGCCGAGGCGCTCGGGATGCCCGCCCTTCATCCACGCGACCACGTAGGCGACCAGGCTCAGGAGATAATAGGCAATGATGAACGGGGTGATGGGACTTCTCCAACATCTCGGCGCCGTCTCGGCCTGCCGAGGTCGCCCCTCAGTCCCGTGGGCCGCTCGCCACGGGCGGGGGACTGGTCGCATAGCCGATCTCCTGCGCCTGACCCGCATAGTCGAGGATGAGGTCGGCCACCGCCTTGAGCATCACCGCCGTCACCACGATGATGACGAACAGGATCAGGAGGCGGACGGCCCAGCTGCGTGGCGGAGGCCGGTAGCCAAGGCGCCGCCGGGGACGCCGCTCTGGGCTCCCACCTGGGCCATCACCCAGCCCGCGCTCAGAACCTGCTGCAGCAGCTCCCGCGGATTGGCCCCCTGGGCGTCGTCCGCCAGTCCCCTCAGGAGATGGCTCCGGACCGGATCGTTCGCGCCCATCGGGCTGAAGGCGTCCAGCGCGGCTTCCAGATCCTCCCACGTCCAGTGGGGAAGCGGCGTACTGTTCGATGCCATGGTCTGTCTCCCTTTCCTGGGAGATATCAACGGCCGAACCGCCGTCGCCGCCAATGGGGTGTTTCGGCCCTGGTACGTTTCGTTCCAGGAGCGCCAGGGCGGCCTTGCGCCGGTTGACCCCCATCCGGCGGCAGGCCTCGTGCACATGTTTCTTGACCGTGGCCTCCGACAGGCCGAGCCGCGCGGCGATTTCCTTGTCGGTCAGAAAGGCCGTCAGCCTCAGACACTCTTCCTGACGGGCGCTGAGGCGCTGCGACATTCTACGCTCCGGGACGGCCCGAATAGCTACGGCCTGGGAGCGGCGTCGTCCAGTGTCGCGACGTCAAGATTGGCGCCTGGCGCCAGTTGAGAGGCCCCGTGCGCTCGTCCGGTTCGATCATCCGGGAAAAGTGGTGCCGCTTAGGTGACTCGAACACCTGACCCCCGCATTACGAATGCGATGCTCTACCAGCTGAGCTAAAGCGGCCTTGGCGCGGCGGAGGATGCCCGCCCGCGCGAGAGGCGCTCTTTATACGCGGGGGGCGGGCTTGCCAAGCGCCTCGAAAAGGGCCGCCTCGTCCGGGCGGTCGGCGACGCGGATTTCCAGGCCGGACGCGCCGGCCAGGGGGGCGGCGGCGGCTTCCGAGATCACCACAGCAGCCTGTCCGGCGAACGGGCCGAGCGCCGCCAGGGCCCGGGCGGCTCGCGGCGAATGGATGAGCACGGCGTCGAAGGCGGCGGGCGCGTCGGTCTCCGTCCCGACCGCCTGATAGACCGGCAGGGCGCGGACCTCGACCTGTCCTGCCAGCAGCGCCGCCAGGTCGCCGGACGGCTCCAGCGCCCCGGGCGCGAGCACCGGGCCGGGCGCCTCGGTCGCCAGCAGCCGGGCCAGATCGCCCAGCGCCCCCGCCGCGGAAAGGACGGGAGCGAAGCCCGCCGCTCGCGCGGCCTCGGCCGTGGCGTCCCCCACCGCGAACGCCGGCCGGGACCGATCGTCCGACAGGGCGGCGAAGGCGTCCACGCCGTTGCGGCTGGTGAAGGCCAGGGCCGCAGTCCCGGTCAGGTCGGGCGCCGCCTGCGGCAGGCGACGGATGGCCAGCAGGGGCTCAACGACCGGTTCGAAGCCGAGGGCGGCGAGGCGGCCGGCGGTGCGCGTCGCGCCCGGTTCGGCGCGGGTGACCCAGACGCGGCGGACCGGCCTCAGGGGTCGACCCTCTGGTCGCCGGCCGCATCGTGCACCTCGGCGCCCAGTCTCAGTCCGAGGGCGCGGGCCTGGTCCATCGCGTCGGCGGCGTCGGCGTCGCCGACCTCTCCCGCCCGGCGCCAGCGGGCCGAGCCGTCGGGGGCCAGCATCTCGGTGGTCAGGCGCAACCGGCCCGCGGCGATCTCCGCATGGGCGCCGACGGCCGTCCGGCACGAGCCTTCGAGCGCCGTCATCGCGCCGCGTTCCGCCGCCACGGCCAGGGCGGTCATCGGGTCGTTGAGGGCGGCGACCCAGGCCGCGCCCCGGTCGTCGGCCCGCGTCTGCAACGCCAGCGCCCCTTGCCCCGGGGCCGGCAGGAAGTCGTCGAGCGACAGCCGCTCGCGGATCACCCCGTCGAAGCCGAGACGGTTGAGGCCCGACACGGCCAGCAGGATGGCGTCGAACTCGCCCTCGGCCAGTTTGCGCAGCCGGGTGTCGACATTGCCGCGCAGCATTTCGATCTTCAGGTCGGGCCGCAGCGCCAGGGCCTGGGCCTGACGCCGCATCGAGGCGGTGCCCAGCCGGGCCCCCATGGGCAGGTCCTCGAAGGCGGCGAAACTCTCGCTGACGAAGGCGTCGCGGGGGTCCTCGCGCGGCGGGATGGCGGCGATGCACAGACCCTGCGGCTGCTCGGCCGGGACGTCCTTCATCGAATGCACCGCCACGTCGACGCGGCCGTCCAGCAAGGCCTCCTCGATCTCCTTGGTGAACAGCGCCTTGCCGCCGATCTCCATCAGCCGGCGATCCTGAACCCGGTCGCCGGTGGTGACGATCTCGACCAGGGGCACGGCCTCGGCGATGTCGGCCTCGGCCACGCCGAGGGCCCGGCCGATGGCGCGCTGCATCATGCCCGACTGGGTCAGGGCCAGTTTGGAGCGGCGCGTGCCGATGCGGACGAGAGGAGCCATGAGACAGCCGTTGCGCCGGGGGGTCGGGGTCGTTACCTCGACCCGATGGACAGGCCCGCCGACTATAGCAGCGAGGGACGCCGGGCAACCGCGGGCGGCCTGACCGTGCTCGGCCTCGAGACCAGCTGCGACGAGACCGCCGCCGCGGTCGTGCGCCTGACCGCCGACGGCGTCGCGACGGTGCTGTCCTCGGTGGTGCACAGCCAGATCGACGACCATGCGGCCTATGGCGGCGTGGTGCCCGAGATCGCCGCCCGCAGCCATGTCGAGATGATCGCTGGCGTCACGGCGCGGGCGATGGCGGAGGCGGGGCTGGGCTATGACGGTCTCGACGGGATCGCGGCGACGGCGGGGCCGGGGCTGGTCGGGGGCGTCATGGTGGGCCTGAGCTTCGGCAAGGCCGTGGCCCTGGCGCGGGACCTGCCGCTGATCGCGGTCAACCACCTCGAGGGGCACGCGGTCTCGGCGCGGCTGGGCCAGCCGGTCGACTATCCCTTCCTGCTGCTGCTGGTCTCCGGCGGTCATTGCCAGCTGCTGGAGGTGCGCGGGGTCGGGGACATGACCCGGCTGGGCACAACCATCGACGACGCCGCCGGCGAGGCCTTCGACAAGATCGCCAAGGCGCTCGGCCTCGGCTACCCCGGCGGGCCGGCGCTGGAGACGCTGGCGGAAACCGGCGACGGGGCCCGCTTCGACCTGCCGCGCGCCTTGCTGGGCCGCAAGGACTGCGACTTCTCCTTCTCGGGACTCAAGACCGCCGCCTCGCGCCTCGCCCACGCCTGCGAGACCGATCAGGACCGCGCCGACCTCGCCGACGCCGTCCAGACCGCCATCGCCCGCCAGCTCGGCGACCGCGCCGACCGGGCGCTGAAGGCCTGGACCGGGGACCACCGGCTGTTCGTGGTGGCCGGGGGGGTGGCGGCCAACCGCACGGTGCGCGCCACGCTGGAAGCCGTGGCGGCGAAGAACGGATTCGCCTTCCTCGCCCCGCCCATGGCCTACTGCACCGACAACGCGGCGATGATCGCCCTGGCGGGAGCGGAACGGCTGCAGAAGGGTTGGACCTCGGATATCGACGCTGTCGCCCGGCCGCGCTGGCCGCTGGACGAGGCGAGCGCCCTCTCCGCTCCGGCCCACAAGCCGGGCCGCAAGGGCGCCAAGGCATAGGAGCGGGCATGGAATTTCGCACGGCGGGAGTGATCGGCGCGGGGGCCTGGGGCACGGCCCTGGCCCAGGTGGCCGGCTGGGCGGGGCTGGACGTCCTGTTGCAGGCGCGCGAGCCCGAGGTGGTCGAGAGCCTGCGGGCCCGGCGGATCAACGAGCTGTTCCTGCCCGGGGTGGTCCTCGACAGCCGGGTGTCGGTCACCGCCGACCTGGCCGACCTGGCCGGCTGCGACCTGATCCTGGCCGTGGCCCCGGCCCAGCACATGCGCTCGACCCTGACGGCCTTCGCGCCGCACCACCGGCCCGGCGTGCCGGTGATCCTGTGCTCCAAGGGCATCGAGCGGGGCTCGCTGAAGCTGATGACCGAGGTGCTGGCCGAGACCATCCCGGACGCCCCGGCCGCCGTGCTGTCGGGCCCCAGCTTCGCCGGCGAGGTGGCCCGCGGCCTGCCCAGCGCGGTCACCCTGGCCTGCGCCGACCAGGCCCTCGGCGAGGCCCTGATGGAGACCCTGTCGGCCCCCGCCTTCCGCCCCTACCTGGCCTCCGACCTGATCGGGGCCGAGGTCGGGGGGGCGATCAAGAACGTCCTGGCCATCGCCTGCGGCATCAGCGAGGGCCGGGGACTGGGGCGCAGCGCCCACGCCGCCCTGATCACCCGCGGCTTCGCCGAGATGACCCGGATGGGGGTGGCCCTCGGCGGCGAGGCCGAGACCGTGGCCGGCCTGTGCGGGCTCGGCGATCTGGTCCTGACCTGCTCCAGCCCCCAGTCGAGGAACATGAGCCTGGGCCTCGCCCTCGGTCAGGGGCAGACGGTGGAACAGGCCCTGGCCGGCAAGCGCTCGGTGGCCGAGGGCTATGAGTCCGCCCCGGCGGTGCGCGAACTGGCCGCCAGGACCGGGGTCGACATGCCGATCTCGCTGGCCGTGGCGGCCCTGCTGGCCGGGGAGACCACGGTCCAGGGCATGATCGACGCCCTGCTGTCGCGCCCGCTCAAGGCCGAGCGGCATTGAGCGACACGCCGGCCCGCGACCCGGAGCGCAAACGCGTCTGGGCCACCCCGCCGAACGTGCCCCTGTGCCGCGAGGCCGACCTGCCGGATCCCGGCGCGCGCAGCCTGGTGCTGCAGATCGGCGAGGCCTTCTTCCACGGCTTCGTGGTGCGCAAGGACGGGCGGGTGGCCGGCTATGTCGACCGCTGTCCGCACCAGGGCCATCCGCTGGCCATCGAGCTGGACCGCTATCTGACCCCGGACGGCGAGCGCATCCTGTGCGGCTGGCACGGGGCGGTGTTCGAGCCCCTGACCGGCCTGTGCACCGGCGGCCCCTGCGCCGGGGCCCGGCTGACGCCCTGGCCGGTGACGGTGGCGGACGGGATGATCCGCACGGCCTGAGGGTTTCACCCGGACGACTTCGGACCGCCGCCGCGCGGCGCGGCCCCGGCGACGAGGGTTCCGGCCGGCGGGGGCGTCAGCAACGCCTCGGCCGGACGCCGGTCGAACAGCCAGTCGGCCCAGGCCGACGGCGGCAGGGGCAGGACGCCGCGATCGTGATACGGCGCCACGTCCGGCCCGGGCGCGGCCGTCAGCAGGGAAAAGGCGTCCGGCTCGCCCTCGGCCCCGGCCCGCCACAGCGCCGCCAGGGCCAGGAAGGGCCGGTCCACGCCGCGCAGGATCCAGCGGGTCTTGGGGTATTTGTCGCCGGTGAACTCGTAGAAGCCGGACACCGGCACGAGGGCGCGGCCGCTGCGCTCGCCATTGCCGAAGCTGCGCCCCTCGGAGCGGAAATTGATCACCGGCGGCGGCTTGCCCTTTCCGCCCGGCCGTTCGGGGCCGCGAAAGCCGAACCGCATCGCGGCCAGTTCGGCGCCCTCGCCGTCGGTCGCGGCGCGGACCGCTTGCGCGAGGTCGGTGGGCCGGACCTCGTCCATCGGCTCGATATTGGGCCGGCCGCGCGGAAAGCGCAGCGGCGCCCCGTGATGATCGAAGGCCTCGACCAGCTGGGTAACCGAGAACCGGGCTTCGTAGGAGGCGCACATGGGGGGAGGATAGCCGGTCGGGGGACGGGACGGGAGGGGAGGGTTTTGTCCGGGTGGAATGGAAAAACAGGGGGTGCAGAGTCGGCAAGGTCGGCAGGCGAAAACAGGGGGTGCAGAGTCGGCAGAGTCGGCATCGGGATCGGCGTCGCGCCTTGGGCGGCACGGCGGGGATGCGATTGTCAAAGACCGGCCTCGCGGGAGGCGGGGGAGAGTCTAGACCGGGTTTTTCCTCAGGCGGGAAGACAGGGTTTAGAAACGGCCGGGGCGTTGAAAAGGCGGGCGGTTTCCGGCTGAACCCGGCGACAAATTCGCGGATTGCCAGCGCAGCGTCATGACGAGTCAGGTCGCGGCGTGGGCGACGGGGTGGTCTCGCGGGGCCAGCCGGGGGCCGGCCAGCAGGCCGAACAGGAAGCCGCCGAGGTGGGCCTCCCACGCCAGTCCGCCGACGCCGCCGCTGAGCCGCACGAGGACGAACAGGATGGCGAACAGGATGACGTTCATCTTGACGAAGGCGACGACCTGCTGGCGGACCCGCCGCGAGGTCAGGGCCGCCACCCCGCCCTCGGGATCGAAACGCGCGGCGGCGCCCCACAGGCCGCAGATCGCCCCCGAGGCCCCGACCATGGGCACGACCCCGGACGGATGCAGGGCCAGATAGAATGCCGCGCCGAACAGGCCCGAGACGACGAACAGCACCAGATAGCGGCCCCAGCCGCGGCCGTAACCGCCGAGCCGGGTCAGCACCGGCGGCGTCAGGGCCATGACCCCGCCGACGTTCATCCAGACATGGGCGAGGCCGCCGTGGACCAGCATGTGGGTGAAGGGCGTGTACCACCGCCCCTCGGCCAGGGCCTGGGCGGACAGGCCCCAGACCCCGGGCCCGCCGACGAACCACTGGCCGACGAAGGCGAGGCCGAGGACGGCGGCCGGCCAGATCCCGGTCGCGCCTTCGGGGCCGTGCTCGTCCTGCCAGGTCTCGGCCTCGAACACCGACCCGCGCGCGGCGTCGCCGTCGCTGGCCCGGGTCAGGGCGGAGGGCCGGAAGGGCGGGAACGGTTCGTCCATGGGGGGAGTGTGGCGGGGCGGAGGGCGCGGGGGCAAGCGCTCAGTCCGGCTCTTCGGGCGGCGTCCAGTCGGGGTCGTTCTCCGGATACCAGTCGGCGGCGAGGTCGAGCCAGTCGGGGTTGGCGCCCTCGATCAGGGCCAGCTTCCAGTCGCGCTTCCATTCCTTGATCTGCTTCTCGCGGCGGATCGCCTCGACCACCCAGGCGAAGCGTTCGTACCAGACCAGCCGGGTGCAACCCTTGCGTTTGCTATGGCCCTCGAAGGCCCCGGTGCGATGCTTCCAGACCCGCGCCGTCAGATTGGCGGTCATGCCGGTGTAGAGCGCGCCATTGCGGCCATTGGCCATGATATAGGTCGCGATGAAGGTGCGGTGCGTCCCCATCCGCGCAACCTATACGCTATCACCCGGTTCGTCATCCCTGAGCGCGCTCTCCCCTTTCGTCATCCCGGGAGCGAGCGCAGCGAGACCCCGCTCTTTCGTCATCCCGGGGGCGCGAAGCGAACCCCGGGACAGGGCGGCGCCGAAGGCGACCTGATCAGCCGGGCTGTCGGAAACAGCGGCGCTCCGGACAGTTTCGCGCTCGCGCGCGCCGCCTTGTCCCGGGGTCTGCGCGGCTGCGCCGCTTGCCCCGGGATGACGAAAGGGGGGATGGGCCGGCGGACGCGGCGAAGCCGCCCCCGAACGGTCGACCCTCACCCTTGAGCGCCAGGACGACGGCTGCGCCGCCGTGCGCTCAAGCCCTCTCCCAAGGGGAGAGGGCCGCGGCTGTCCGAGGGCATCCCAACAGAACGGCGTTTCCGTGCGACGCGGTGAAGGTGATGCACCAGTTGAATGGGTTAGCCCTACGCGTAGAGACGAGCGTTACAGCGCGGAATTCATCGGCCCGCTTCGAGGGACGCCAATGTCTCCAGCGCCGCAGTGACCTCGTCATGACAGAAGTCGTCCAATTCAGTTAGGACTGACTCCATCACGGGCGCGACCTCCGAGGTTCGCAACTCGTCGATCATTGCGTAGAGGCTGAGGCTTATCCCGTGCTGTTCCTTGTAGTACCCACAGATATCTGAAACCACTGACTTTCCGGGAACTAAGGAAAAACGGCCCGAGAGGGTTAGCCAGCGATCTTCGTCTTCCAAGCTTTCGGCTTTGACGTCAGCATCGCTTTTGCTTCGCTTCTCATATGCGGCAGAGTCTCGGCCTCTCTGCTCCTTCACATAGTCCCAGTAGGGTGCCGTCAGAGCCATCAGCTCGTTTTCGATCTGCGAGGGAGTGAAGGTCAGACCTTTCTCTCGACCTCTTCTCTGGATCAGGCGAGCCAGTGAGGACGCCTCCAGAGCGTAGTTCTCGATTTCTTTTCGATCCCAGAACCGGAACTGGATGTCGTTCTTGCCCATACCCGTCGCGATCTGCTCCATCTCCCGGGTTGTCCGATAATCCCGATCAAATATTGCGATGATCTTCGCTTCGATCTTTAGGACCTCCCGCAGGGCCCATGCGGTATCTGCCACTTTTCGCCATTGGCCGAACCCTCCTGCCGCGATCACGAGAGTTTCGGTGTCTTTCGAGAATCTCGTTTTCCCGAGTCTATCGGCAAATTTTTTGAGAATTTTTCGATCCGCGCCCTCGAAGAAAACTACCCGCTTGGCCCTCGACAGCTTGGCAAGTTCGGCATTCTCCGCAGATCCGATGTAATTGTAGAGGGCTTGATATTCGTCATCGCCAGAAATTCGACGCGCTGACCGACGTTCTGGATTTATTGAAAGTATAGACCCTATGTCGGCTTCATTTATTATCTCTGTGGAGTGGGTTGCAATAAAATATTGCGAAAATCGACCGTCGATTATTTTGAGCAGTCTTTTCTGAAGATCAGCGTGAAGATACACATCCGGTTCGTCCATAACCAAAATGGAATCTGGCGGCATCCGAAGAATATGGGTTAGTATTTGAAGCCATATTTGAAACCCGAACCCGGACCAATATATCTCTCGATCTATCCGGTTTTCTGAAAAGAACATTGTTATGGGCTCGTCGTAACCCTCCCACTCTGGTCGAGCAATCGAAACTCCGGGCCAGCTAGCTTCCACCAGCTTCTGGAACTCATCGAACTCAGCGGTCGTGCTTCGGTACCAAATATTTCGAAAATTCCGCGCAGCAAGTCGGGTGGACCGGTTCTTTCTGACCGTTTCGTCCATCACCCTATTTTCGTCGGCCTCGAAGGGCGCCAGGTCGGGGATTACGGTCATGGGACAAGGGAATGCCGCCAAGAAATCCTTCGAAGTCCGAGGCATGCTTCCGTCATGGAGTAGATAGAAGCGGGGGGCTCGATTGGGATTCAGACACAGACGAATCCGAGCGCCATTGCGATTTGTGTAATCGATCACCGCATCCTCGGACGAGTAGTCCTTTGTGACATTGGCAATCTGGATGGGTAGCTGCGACAGGGTTAGCTCGTAACCAGCCACCACGCCCTCATCAGGCAAAGAAAATATTCGGGGCGATCGTGATTTGGCAGCGTTGAGACAGGCGTTCAGAAGTCGCAAGGTGTCCAAGATTGTGGATTTCCCAGAGTTGTTGGGACCAACAAGAACATTCGATTTGCGAGCGTGAATCGTGAACGCGTCGTAGCGTTTGAAGTTTGCGATATGGATTTTGCTCAGAAGCATGCCGCAACGTTCGTGCGATTCGCGCTGGGATCTAATGACTAAAGATGGACAGCAGCGAACGCCGAGTCCCCTAATGCGCCCGCGCGACTTCCCGATCCCGGGTCCGCTTTCGCGGCCCGGGATGACAAGGGACTAATGCACCCGCGCCTTCCCGATCTCCAGCCCGCCCTCGCCCGCTGACACGGCGATCACCGACCCGTCCTCGATCTCGCCGGCCAGCAGTTTGCGCGCGATCGGGTCGACGAGTTCCTTCTGGATGACGCGCTTCAGCGGGCGCGCCCCGTAGACCGGGTCGTAGCCCTTGTCGGCGAGCCAGGCCGCCGCCGTGTCGTCCAGAGCGAGGGTGAGCCGCCGGTCGGCCAGCAGCTTTTCGAACCGGCCCAGCTGGATGCGGACGATGCCGGCCATCTGGCCGCGGCCGAGGCGGCGGAACAGGATGATCTCGTCGATGCGGTTCAGGAACTCCGGGCGGAAATGGGCGCGGACCTGGTCCATGACGTAGGGGCGGACGGCCTCGACGTCGTCGCCTTCGGACTGGCCGGCGAGGGCCTCGGAGCCGAGGTTGCTGGTCATGATGATCAGGGTGTTCTTGAAATCGATCACCCGGCCCTGGCCGTCGGTCAGGCGGCCGTCGTCCAGCACCTGGAGCAGGACGTTGAAGACGTCGGGGTGGGCCTTTTCGACCTCGTCGAACAGAACGACCTGATAGGGGCGGCGACGCACCGCCTCGGTCAGGGCGCCGCCCTCGTCATAGCCGACATAGCCGGGAGGAGCGCCGATCAGACGGCTGACGCTGTGCTTCTCCATGTACTCCGACATGTCCATCCGGGTGATGGCGGCCTCGTCGTCGAACAGGAATTCGGCGAGCGCTTTCGTGAGCTCGGTCTTGCCGACGCCGGTGGGGCCGAGGAAGAGGAAGCTGCCCAGCGGGCGGTTGGGGTCGTTGAGGCCGGCGCGGGCGCGGCGGACGGCGTCGGCGACGGCGGCGAGGGCCTCGTCCTGGCCGACCACGCGCCGGGCCAGGGCCGCCTCCATCGACAGCAGCTTCTCGCGCTCGCCCTCCAGCATCTTGTCGACCGGGACGCCGGTCCAGCGGCTGACGACCTGGGCGATCTGTTCGGCGTCGACCACCTCGGGGGTCAGGGGGCCGGACTTGTCGGCCTCGTTGGCCTCGGCCTCGGCCAGTTGTTTCTCGATCTGGGGGATCTGGCCGTAGGCGATCTCTGAGGCGCGGCCGAGGTCGCCCGAGCGCTGGGCGGCGGCCAGTTCGGCGCGCAGGCGGTCGAGGGTCTCGCGCAGCTGGGCCCCGGCGCCGACCTTTTCCTTCTCGGCCTTCCAGCGGGCGGTCAGGTCTTCCGACTGGGCGTCGAGTTCGGCGATCTCGTCCTCGAGCTTTTCGAGCCGGGCGACCGAGGCCTTGTCGGTCTCCTTCTTCAGGGCCTCGCGCTCGATCTTGAGCTGGACGGCGCGGCGGTCGATCTCGTCGAGGGCCTCGGGCTTGGAGTCGACGGCCATGCGCACGCGGCTGGCGGCCTCGTCGATCAGGTCGATGGCCTTGTCGGGCAGGAAGCGGTCGGTGATGTAGCGGTTCGACAGGGTGGCGGCGGCGACGATGGCGCCGTCGGCGATGCGCACGCCGTGGTGGACCTCGTACTTCTCCTTCAGTCCACGGAGGATCGAGACCGTGTCCTCGACGCTGGGCTCCTCGACGAAGACCGGCTGGAAGCGGCGGGCGAGGGCGGCGTCCTTTTCGACGTGCTTGCGGTATTCGTCGAGGGTGGTGGCGCCGACGCAGTGCAGCTCGCCGCGGGCGAGGGCGGGCTTGAGCAGGTTGGAGGCGTCCATGGCCCCGTCGCCCTTGCCGGCCCCGACCAGGGTGTGCATCTCGTCGATGAACAGGATGATCTGGCCCTCGGCGGCGCCGACCTCGTTGAGCACGGCCTTGAGCCGCTCCTCGAACTCGCCGCGGTATTTGGCGCCGGCGATCAGCGAGCCCATGTCGAGGGCCATGACCTTCTTGTCCTTGAGGCTCTCGGGCACGTCGCCGTTGACGATGCGCAGGGCCAGGCCCTCGACGATGGCGGTCTTGCCGACGCCGGGCTCGCCGATCAGGACCGGGTTGTTCTTGGTGCGGCGGGCGAGGACCTGGATGGTGCGGCGGATCTCCTCGTCGCGGCCGATGACCGGGTCGATCTTGCCGTCGCGGGCGGCCAGGGTCAGGTCGCGGGCGTAGCGCTTCAGGGCGTCGTAGGCGTCTTCGGCCCCGGCGCTGTCGGCAGTCTTGCCCTTGCGGATCTCGTTGATGGCCTCGTCCAGCTTGTCGGGCGTGGCGCCGACCGAGGCGAGGACGGTGGCGGCGACCCCGCCCTCGCGGGCGATGGCGCTGAGCAGGCGTTCGGTGGTGACGAAGGCGTCGCCGGCCTTTTTCGAGGCGGCCTCGGCGGCGGCGAAGACGCGGGCGGTGTCGCCGTCGAGATAGAGCTGGCCCGAGCCGCCGGAGACCTGGGCGCGCTTGCTGAGGGCGGTTTCCGTGGCGGACTCGGCCTTGGCGGGGTCGCCGCCGGCGGCGGTGATCAGATTGCGGGCGAGGCCGTCGCGCTCCTCCAGCAGCACCTTGAGCAGGTGCTCCGGGGCGAACTGCTGGTGGCGGCGGGCCAGGGCCAGAGACTGGGCGGACTGGACCGCCTGTTTGGCGCGGTCGGAATAGAGGTCGAGATTCACGGCGTGTCCCCTGATCAGGCGGAGTGTGCGCCCAGGAACGCCCTTTCAGGAAGCGACGCCTTGAGCTGCCGCAAATCTGGGTGTGGCGGAGGGGGCACACAAGGCCCCCTCGCCGGATCAGCCGCCCGTGGGCGCGGCCGAGAAGTCGAACTGTTCGGGCCGCCGCTGGCCGGAGCCGAAGCTCCAGGTCAGGCCGATGTAGGCGGCGCGGCCGCCGAAGGTCTGGCTGGTGCGGTCGGTGAAGGTCGGGGTGGCGATGTCGGTGACGGCCCCGAACTCGTCGAACAGGTCGCGCACGGTCATCTGGAACGACCAGTCCTTGTTGAGCTTGCGCCGGTAGCCGAGGTTGACCAGCTGGGCCGTCTCGCGGACGCCCTGGGCCAGCTGCTGGTCGCCGGTCCAGATGCCGGAGACCTGCAGGAAGTCGTTCTGGGTCGGGGACCAGTTGAGGGTCAGCCGGCCGCCGACGCTCTCGCCCTCGCGGTCGGTGGCGCCGGGCAGGCCGGCGGCGTCGATCTCCTGACGGAAGGCGTTGATGCTGGCGCTGTAGCGCAGGGTCGGGTGCAGGGCGCCGTTGGCGACCAGCTCCAGCCCGGTGACGGTGCTGGAACCGAGGTTCTCGGGCCGGGTCAGGAAGACCCCGCCGCCGAGGTCGCTGGTCACCTGGGTGAAGGCGTCCTGGGTGTCGCGATAGTAGAGGGTGGCCTGGTAGAAGGTCTGCTGGACCCGCTTCTGCCACATGACCTCGAAGGAGTCGGTCTCCTGCGGCAGCAGGTCGGGGTTGCCCGAGCGGTAGTTGAGGTTGTCCTGATAGGTCAGGAAGGGGTTGAGGTCCTGCGGGCCGGGCCGCTGGATGCGCCGGCTGTAGCTGCCGCGCAGGCTCTCGCCCTCGCCGATCATGTACTGCAGGTGCATGGTCGGATAGGCGCGGAAATAGTCGTTGGACGACTGGATGTTGGTCGTGACCTGGTCGAGGTCGATGTTCGCCTGTTCCAGACGCAGGCCGAACTGGGCCGACAGCTTGTCGCTGAACGGCTTCTCCCAGGTGGCGTAGAGGGCGTGGACCGCCTGGTCGACGTGGAACTCGTTGGAGACGACGGGGTCGGGAACCAGGGCGGTCGGGGTCGGGCCGCGGGCGACCGAATTGTCGAGCTCGAGGTTCAGGGCCTGCAACTCGTAGCCGAGACGCAGCTTGCCGCCGTCGGAGAGCGGACGGACATAGGCGCTGGTGACGCCCAGCATGTCCTGGTCGTTCTGGTTCTCGATGGCCTCATAGACGGTCGGCGTCGGCGGGACCTGCTGGTCGACGACGGTGTCGAAGCCGAAGTTGAAGCTGTTGCGGTCGAAGCGGACCTCGTTGGACCATTCGTGGCCCTGGTCGTCGAAGCGGCGCAGCACCCGGGCGGTGGCTCCGGAGAACTGGCCCTTGAAGCCGCCGTTCGAGGTCCGTTCATAGGCCGAGGCGATGCCGCCCAGGGCGTCGTCCGCCTCATAGAGATCGAGGGCGTCGGCGTTGGTGTCGACGTCGGTGTGCCGGACCTCGGCGACCAGCTGGGTCTTGTCGTCGAGATTGTGCTCGGCCGCGAGACGCACGAAGACGACGTCGGCCTCGCCTTCGATGTCCTGGGTCTGGCGGGCCTCGAGGAACTGGCCCGAGCCGGCGTCGAAGGTCGTGCGCAGGCGATCGACCTCCTGCATGAAGGCGTCGTGGCGCACGCCGACGTCGGCGGTCAGGGTGGTCTTGTCGATGACGTGGGCGATGTTGCCGCCGAAATTCCAGCGGCCGCCGTCGCCGATGTTGGCGCGCAGCGAGCCGGTGGTCGTCTGGCCCTGACGCACGGCGTTGGGCTTGGAGATCAGGTTGATGACCCCGCCGGAGCCCTCGGGGCTGTAGGCGGCCGAGGGGTTGGTCATGACCTCGATGCGGGCGTACTGGCTGGCCGGGATCTGCTGGATCATCTGGCCGCGGCTGGGGCCGTTGAACTGGGTCGAGGGCCGGCCGTCGACCAGGATGGTGACATTGGCGTCGCCGCGCAGGCTGACGTTGCCGTCCGGGTCCACCTCGACCGAGGGGATGTTGCGCAGGGCCTCGGCGAGGGCGCCGGTCTGGGCCTGCAGGTCGTCGGCGAGGCTGTAGCTGACCGAGTCGATGGAGGTGCGGACGTCGGTGGTCCGGCCCTGGACGACGACGTCCTCGACCTGGGCCTCGTCGTCGGCCTCCTCTTCGGGGGCGGGAGTCGGAGCGGGCTGCTGCGCGGGCGGCGGGGTCTGGGGCGGGGCCGGGGGCGTCGTCGACTGGGCGAAGGCCGCGCCCGACGAGACGCCGAGCGCCGTTCCGACCAGCAGCAGGAATTTGAAGGACATCTTGAGCACCCCGGAAGCGCCGGCGCGAGCCGTGCGATGATTTTAAGTAGGACTTAAATCCAGACGGTCTGGATGCAAAGTTACATCTTTCTCATTTCATTACGGTTTTTTCAGAATCGGCGGCCCTGGCCGGATCCGGATCCGCGGCCCTGAAAATGGGCCGGGTTTCCCCCTTGCGACGCGCCCGCCTCCCCCCCTGTTCGACGGCGAGGAAAGCCGGTTCCGGGATGAGCGGCATGAGGCGGGGATGAGCAATCGCTGAAAACGACGCGGGCCGGCGGCGGGCCTTTCGGCTTGGCGGCGGGGGCGCGGGCAGGCTAGCGTCCGGGCGTCAAATCGTCGGGAGCGTCTGCATGTCCATCCGCCTCACCCGCCGCGCCGCGCTGGTTTCGTCCGCGGCGGCCGGGTTCGCCCTGCCCTCGCTGTCGCACGCCCAGACCGGGCCGGCGCCGGCGGGCGAGGCCCTGGCCGAGGCGGTGGACGCCTATGTGAAGAAGGTCATGGCGGCCTTCCCGGACCAGCCGGCCGTGTCGGTGGCGGTGGTCAAGGACGGCGAGGCGGTGCTGACGCGCGGCTACGGCGTGCGGGCGCTCGGCGGGGCGGCGATCGACGAGCACACCCATTTCGCCATCGCCTCGAACACCAAGGCGGTGACGGCGGCGGCCCTGGCCATCCTGGTCGACGAGGGCAAGGTGAAGTGGGACGAGCCGGTCCGGACGTATCTGCCCGACTTCTCGCTGTCGAAGCCCGAGCTGAACGGCATGGTCACGGTGCGCGACCTGATCAGCCACCGGATCGGCTTCGGCCTCGGGGCCGGCGATCTGCTGTTCTGGCCCAACAGCGACCGGACCCGGGCGGAGATCATCGCCGCCGTGCCGCATGTGCCGATCGAGGACCAGTTCCGGACCAACTACCACTACTGCAACCTGATGTTCGTGGTCGCCGGCGAGGTGGTCGCGGCGGTCTCGGGGATGCCTTGGGAGGCCTTCGTCCAGACCCGCATCCTCGACAGGCTGGGGATGGGCGAGACCCTGCCGCTGATGACGGCGGCGGACCCGGCGAAGTCGGCCCTGCCGCACGGGCGGATCGGACCGCCGCTGCGCTACCAGGGGCCGATGCAGACCATCGGCGGGTCGATCCAGGAAGTCTGGAACTGGTCGGCGGCGGGGGCCGCGGGCGGCTTCGTCACCAATCCGGTCGACTGGGCCAAATGGATCGCGGTGCAGCTGAAGCGCGGCGAACTGCCCGACGGATCGCGGCTGTATTCCGAGGCGCGCGGCAACGAGATGTGGAAGCCCAACATCATCGTCTCCAACTCGGCCGGGCCGACGCCGGACCTGCCGGGGCGGGCCATCGCCGCGACCTACGCCATGGGCTGGCAGGTGATGGACTATCGCGGCGAGCGTTTCATCACCCACGGCGGCGGGGCCCCGGGCTTCATCTCGGGCACGGTGCTGATCCCCGGCCGCGACGCCGGCTTCAGCTATTTCACCAACGCCGAGGAGGGGATGCTGACCCGCGCGCTGCGCAGCGGCATCGCCGACATCGTCATGGGCAAGACCGACTTCGACTGGATCGCCGACAGCTTGCGGCTGAAGGCCGAGGGCGATGCGAAATCGGTCGCGGCGGCGGCGGAGATCGACGCCAGACAGGCGGCGGGGGCGGCGCCGTCGCTGCCGCTGGCGGCCTATGCCGGGACGTGGCGGGATCCCTGGTACGGGGACATCGTCATCGAGCCGCGCGGCGGCGGACTGTGGCTGACCTTCAGCCGCACGCCGAGCCTGAAGGGACCGCTGGAGGCCTATGACGGCGACACCCTTCGCACCCGCTTCCCCGACAAGCGGGAGGAGGACGTGTTCGTCACCTTCAAGCTGGAGAACGGCGCGCCGGCGACGGCGACGATGAAGGCGGTCTCGCCCGACGCGGACTTCAGCTACGACTTCCACGACCTGCGGCTGACCAAGGTCTGACCCGATGATCGCCCTCGCCCTCGCCCTGTTTCTGAGCGCCGCCCCGCAGGAGATCCCGGCGGTGTGCGAGCCGGCCCCCGGCGTGGCGCCCGACTGGGGCGCCTGCGCCGACGCCTTGCCGGAGGGGTCGCCGCAACAGCGGCTGGCGCGGCTGAACCAGGCCACCGAGGCCTATCTGAACCGGGACTACGGCGCGGCGGAGCGACTCTACGACGAGGCGACGGCGGGCGACCAGCTGGTCCAGTCCGACGTCTGGATGCACGCCTTCCGGGGCGACACCTATCAGCAGGTCGGCCGCGACAAGGACGCGGTGGCGGACGCCCGGATCGCCTGGCTGATCCTGTCCGACGATCCCGCCTGGGAGGCGCCGCGCCGGATGACCGGGCCGGTCGACGAGGAGGGCCGGCGGTTCGTGCTCAGCCTGATCCTGCCGATCCTCAAGAAGAACCGCGACCCCCTCTTCGAGGAGGCCTTCGCGGCCTTCCGCGCCCTGCCGGTCAAGGACGTCGACGGCCACGCCACCCTGGCGCTGGTGCTGGAGCAGCTGGGCGATTTCGAGGGGGCGCTGGCGGCCAGTCTGGTGGCCGTGAAGGCGGAGCCCGCCAACGCCGGCTATCTGAACAATCACTGCTACATCCTGGTGCGGGCGGGACGGCCGGCCGAAGGGCTGCCGTTCTGCGAGAAGGCCGTGCAGGGCGCGCCGGACATCGCGCCGATCCGCCACAGCCTCGCCGCCGCCCTGGCCGGGGCGGGACGGTGCGAGGAGGCCGAGGCGGCCCTGGCCGAGGCCCGACGGCTGGACCCCGCCACGGTGCTGTACCAGCAGCCGATACCCTGCACGGCCGGGTAGAAATCGCCGCCGCCGAAAAGGATACCGAAGTTCGCCCAAAGACGGCGGATTTGCGGCCCAGCCCGCTCCGGAACGTCTCCGGCAAGCGCCACTGTGGCTGGAACGTAACAGCGCGGAAAATGGTGAGGTAAGCCTCTCGACTCGCAGAGGATTCTGACCATGTTCCGGCCACGCCTCAAACGGGGGGCGTCTTTCTGAAAGTCCTAGTGCAATGAAGACCACTCTCGTGTTGGCGGCTCTGGCCGCCGGCGCTCTCGCCACGCCCGCCCTGGCCCAGGACGCGTCCAGCAACTACGTCCAGATCAACCTGGGCGCGAGCCTTTCGGGCGAAGTCGACCTGGAAGCCACGTCCGGACCGGACAGCTTCGCGGGTGAAGCCGATCTCGAAACCGGCACCTTCGGCAGCATCGTCGGCGGCCTCGGCATGGAAGGCGGCTTCGCCATGGAAGGCGAACTGCTGCTGCTGACCAGCGACATCGACACGGACGACGCGGACGCCGCCCTCGGCACGCCGCTCGACGCCCACCTCGAGTCCTTCGCCGTGATGGTGAACGGCGTCTACACCTTCCAGGCCGGCTCGATGAGCCCCTACGTGGGCGCCGGCGTCGGCTTCGGCAGCTCCAAATACCGTCTCGCCAGCGAGTCGGAAGACGACATGGGCATCGCCTGGCAGGCCAAGGCCGGCGTGGTCATCCCGACGTCGGACACCCTGAGCTGGGACATCGGCTACCGCTACGTGTCGCTGCCGAATTTCGACATCAGCGAGCCCGGCGCGTCGGTCGACGCCGACGCCTCGGCCCACATCGTTTCGGTGGGCGCGCGCATCAAGTTCTAGGACTGGATCCGTGCGTTGAACGAGGGCTCCGGCGTCCGCGCCGGAGCCCTTTTTCAATTCGGACGGGGGCGACGGCGCCCTACTGCGCCGGGCGACGCCCCGCCTCGAGGATGGGCATGCCGGCCTCGGTGGGGATGTAGATGACCTCGCGGCCGCCCTTGCCGGCGGTCTCTTCCAGCATGTGGATGTAGGACCAGCGCAGGTAGTTGTCCGGCCCGCCGAGGCTCTCGGCCATGATGCGGTTGGCCTCGTTGGTGCCGCGGGCGCGGGCGACCTCGGCCTGGGCGGTCAGCTGGGCGGAGTCGAGCGCGGCCTGGGCCTCGAGCACGCGGATGCGGCGGTCCTGCACGGCCTGTTCGTAGGCCGCCTTGCCCTGCATCTGCTTGGAATAGACGTTGTAGGTCGGCAGGCCGATCAGAAAGAGCCCGACGACGATGACGACGGCGACGACCGAACCGATGGTGATGCTGAATCCGCGCATGGCGACCCCCTGAAGTCGCGGGACCGATCCCGCCGGCCCAGAGTCGCGGCGGGCGGCGCCGGGGTCAAGGGCGCGTCGGGGGGCGGGTCAGCGGACCAGTTCGAGGATCTCCAGCTTGGAATCGTATTTCGGCCACGGCAGGACCAGCCGCCAGCGTTGCGAGCCGATGCGTTCGAAGACGCCGATCTGGTCGCGTTCCGGCATCTGGCCATAGGCGGGATAGCCCGCTTCCTGGTCACCCCAGGCCTGGGCGCCGATGAAGACGAGGCGGCGGTCGGTGTCGGGATAGAGGAGGCCGCGGGTGCGCTGCGAGCCGGTGGTCTTGGTCAGGACCAGGTCGCCGCCCGGAGTCAGCTCGATGGTGCAGGCGAAGAAGGGGTATTCGAGGTAGCCGGGGCCGCCGGGCCCGTTGGAGCCCAGCTTGACGGCGCGGCAGCGGTAGGCGCCCGGCGGGGGCTGGAGGCGGCCGGTCTGGCCGGCGTTGGGATCGACCAGCGGACCGAGAGCCTCGACCTCGTCGGCGAACCCCTTGTCCTCGGCCTCGGCCCGGCCCATCCGCCAGGCCTGGTCGAGCCGGCCGAGACGGGAGGCGTCGGCGCTGGAGGCGACGGCGTGCCAGTCGGCGGAGCCGCCCCGCTCGCCGTCCGGGGCGGGGGTCGGCGCCGGCGCCGCGGCGTCGGGAAGGGCGACCGCCGGAGGATCGGCGCGATCCGCGGGGGCTGGCGGACGGTCGGCGGGCGCGGGGTCGCCGCAGGCGGCGAGAAGGGCGGCGAGCGCGGCGATGGCGAGGGGGGTCCGCATGCGGGAGGTCCATTCGGCTGAACTGACCGAACGGCTGACTCCGGCGAGGGTTCAGCCCAGGCCGCGCCTCCGCGGGTCGAGCAGAAGGCCCGACACCGTGGCGGCGAGCAGGCGGGGCGAGAGCGGCAGGCGGGCGACCTTGCCGAGGACGTGGTCCCTCACCCAGGGAAGCAGGCGGCCGTCGGCCTGGTAGAAGGGGGTGAAGCCCAGGCTCAGGGCCTGGTAGAGGCGGATGTGCCAGCGGCGGCGCCGGGCGTAGGCCGACAGGGCCGCGGCCGGGTCGGCTTCGGAGGCGAGGGCCTCGGCCAGGGTCCAGGCGTCGAGCAGACCCATGTTGACGCCCTGGCCGAGTTGCGGGCTGGTCGAATGGGCCGCGTCGCCGATGACGGCCAGCCGGTCGCCGACCGGACGGGCGAGGGTGTGATGGCCGTAGCGGGCGAGGGTCAGCTGGTCGGGGTCGGTCAGGGTCTCCAGCAAGCCGGCGGTCTCGGGCCAGAGGGCGCGGATCTCGGCCTTCCACGGATCGAGGCCCTGGGTCCGCCAGGCCTCGTGGTCCGCCGTCTTCAGGCTCCAGAAGAAGGTGGCGAGCCGGTCCGGAGACCCGGGCCGGGCGCCGACGGGCAGGACGCCGATCATCTTCGCCGCGCCGCGATAGACCTGTTGCAGGGCGCGCTCGTCGAAGGGAGCGCCGGGCCAGGGGACGGTGGCCCACAGGGCCCCGTAGGCCAGCGGCCGGGCGCGGGCGCCCCGGGCCGCGGCGATCCGGGACCGCGCGCCCGAGGCGTCGATGACCAGGTCGAACGGCGGCAGGGAGACGCCGCGCGCGTCGGTCAGCCGGCCTGCGTCGGCGGCGACCATCTCGCGGCCGGTCTCGAACCGGACGCCCGCTTCGAGACAGGCGCGATTCAGCACCTCGAACAGGGCCGCCCGGTGGACCCCGAGGGCGGGCCGGGGCCGGGCCAGGTCGGCATAGCGAACGTCGAGCACGATCCGGCCGCGGCGCGCCTCGCGGCCGAAGATGTGGTCGATCGGCTGGGCCATGGCCTCGACCGCGGGGGTCAGGCCGAGCGCGTCGAGCACCGCCAGGCCGGTGGGCTGGAGCATGAAGCCAGCCCCGACCGGCCCGGCCTGTTCGAAGCGTTCGAAGACGACGACGTCCCGTCCCTGCCGCGCCAGCATCAGGGCGGCGGCGAGGCCGGACGGGCCGGCGCCGACGATCGCGACGGATTTCACGGGCGCGTCCGGGTCCGGATCGGGCTCAGGCCGGGACCAGTTCGATCAGGTCGAGGTTCGACTCGTACTGCGGCCAGGGGATCGCCAGACGCCAGCGGGCCTCGCCGATCCGCTCCAGCACGGCGACCAGGTCGCGGTCGGGGCGCTGGCCGTAGGAGTTGGCCGGCGGCTCGTCGGCCAGGGCCATGGAGCCGAGCAGGACCATGCGGCGGTCGTTCTCGGGGAAGAGCAGGCCGGCGGGGCGCTGGCTGCCGGTCGTCTTGACGAATTTCAGCCCGTTGGGAGTCTGTTCGATGCGGCAGTCGAACCAGCCGTAGACGACGTAGCCGAGGCCGTCCTCGCCGCCCTGGGAGCCGAGCTTGACGGTCCGGCAGCGGTAGTCGCCGGGGGGCGGGGCGACGGAGGGGCGGGCGGAGTCGGGGTCGATCAGATCGCCGGTGGAGGCCAGGTCGCCCGAGCCGCGCTGGCGGCGGGCCTGCTGCAGGGCCAGGGACCAGGCGGCGTCGAGGCGGTTGTAGCGGTCGCGGTCGGCGGCGGTGACGACGCCGCGCCAGTCGCGCAGAACGGGGCCGGCGCCGGGGCCGCCGGGGATCGGCGGCGGCGGCGGCGGGGTGGCGCAGGCGGAGACGGAAAGGGCGGCCAGGGCGATCAGGACCGACGGCCGGGACAGGCGAGTCATAAGGCGCTCCCGTGGGTCGCGGACCCGCCGCCCGGCCGGTGGGCGGGGCGGGAGTCCGTGAACGTACAGAAGGGCCCCTTGGACCGGTCCGGGCGCCGCGCGTCAAGCGCCCTCGCCCCGAAAGGGTGGAAAGGGCGGTCAGCCCTCCGCGGCGGGAACCTCGGCCTTGCGGCGGGGCGCGCGACGCTTGGGCGCGGGGGCCTCGGCCTCGCCGTCGCCGGACGGCGACTCGGCGGCGGGGGCGGTCGAGCGGGTCAGGAAGCCCGGCAGGGCGGTCGGGGCGTCGTCGGAGACGGCGGCCTCTTCCGCGCGCGGGCGGCGCTCGCGGCGGGGCCGTTCGGCGCGCTCCGGAGCGGCCGCGGCTTCGGCGGGCGCGGAGGCGGCGTCTTCGGCGGGGGCGGACCCGTCGTCGCGCTCGCCCTCGGCGCGCTCGCCCTGGAAGCGCTGGTTGCGCTCCAGCTGACGGCGTTCCCAGCGTTCGCGGCGGGTCTCGCGGCGGCCGCCGTCGCCGGCGGCGCCTTCGGCCTCGGCGCGAGGCTCGCGCGGCGCTTCGTCGCGGTCGCGCCATTCGCGGCGCGGCTGCTCGGACTGGCGGTCGTTCGGGCGGTCGTTCTGACGATCATTCTGGCGGTCGTCGTTGTCGCGCTGGCGGGCTTCGGCGGCGGCGACGCGGTCGGCCTCGGCCTTTTCGGCGGCCATGATGGCGGCGGCCTGGGCCCCGGTCTCGTCCTCGAAATCGATGTCGAAGCCCTGGCCGGCCAGTTCGCGCTGGGCGATCTCGGACACCGGACGCGAGGGCTGCAGGGCGCGCAGGACGCGGAAATAGTGTTCGGCGTGCTGGGTGTAGTTCTCGGCCAGGACGCGGTCGCCGGCGGCCGAGGCGTCGCGCGCCAGCTGCATGTAGCGCTCGTAGACGGTCTGGGCGTTGCCGCGGACCTTGATGTTCTCGGGGCCCTGGGAGTCCCAGGACCGGTTCGGGTTGGTGGCGTTGGCGTTGCCGCCGCCGCCGCCGGGCTTCCTGTTGCGTCCGCGCTGACGCTTCATGCCCTTGAAATCTCTCATCGGACGCTACCGTGCTTTGTATGAGGGACGGTCCGGGGCGAAGGCCGCCGGCGCTGTCCGTCTGGTCGTTCCGCTTCGTTCCGGGGCCAATCCCCGCTGACGATGTGATCGGAAATCCGTTGCCGCCCCCTGGTCCGCCGGGCCGACTGGCCTGACCGTCAGATGCCCTGGGCGCGCGTGAATGGGCCTGAGGCGGTCCATGGCGTGCGTTTGGGTGGGAGACAGGCAAGACTTAGCCTGTGCGGGGGCGGTTTCCAAGGGGATAATTGCCCGCCCGACCCCGGCTACATCTTCGGAACGGGATTGGTGCGCGGGTCGGGGCCGTTGGTGACGACGCGGTCGCGGTCGGACAGGTCCTTGACGACGATGACCCTGTCGAAGCCCGCCGCCTCGAACAGCGCCTTGACCTGGGGGCCCTGGTCCCAGCCGATCTCGACCGCGAACAGGCCGTCGGGCCGCAGGATGCGGCGGATCTCGGGCGCCAGTTCGCGATAGGCCTGAAGGCCGTCGGGGCCGCCGTCGAGGGCGAGGTGGGGGTCGTGGTCGCGGACCTCGGGATCGAGGCCGGGGATGTCGCCGGACGGGATGTAGGGCGGGTTGGAGACGACGACGTCGAAGCTGTGGTCGGGGAAGCCGGCGGCCCATTCGGTGCGCAGGAAGGTCGCGCGGTTGTCGAGCTCCAGATTGGTCGCGTTCTCCTTCGCCACCGCAAGGGCCTCGAACGAGATGTCGGTGCCGACGCCGCGGGCGCCGAAGCGCTCGGCCAGGGTCGCCAGCAGGATGGCCCCGGAGCCGGTGCCGAGATCGATCATCTCGAAGGCCTTGTTGGGCGGATAGGCCAGCAGGACGACGTCGAGGATGGCCTCGGTGTCGGGGCGGGGACTGAGCACGTCGGGGGTGACGTTCAGCATGATCTTCCAGAAGCCCTTGCGGCCGAGGATGCGCGACACCGGCTCGCGGCGCAGGCGGCGCTCGACGAAGGCGTCCAGGGCGGCCTGCTGGTCGGGGGTCACGGCCCGATAGGGGTCGGTCAGGATGTCGGTGCGCGAACAGCCGGCGGCGACCTCGAGCAGCAGGCGGGCGTCGATCGAGGGGCTGTCGATGCGGCCGGCCTTGAGGGCGGCGGCGGCGGCCTTCCAGGCGGTCAGCAGGGTCGGGGAAGCGGCGGCGTCGGTCATGCTCTGGCCTTGGCGCGGGTTTGCGCGGATATCAAGCGCGACGGCGCCGGAACACCGTCGGGATGGAGCCGTTGAGGCCACGATGCAGAAGCGGTCTGGAGCAAGCGGCGGCCTCGGGCTGTGGGGTCTGGTCGGCTCGGTGGCGGGGGGGCTCGCGGCCGGGGCCGGAGCCGCGCATCTGCTGTACCGGCACGGGCACAAATACGGGGTGGAGCTGCGCAAGGAGCGGCCCGAGCCGCTGCCGCCCCAGCCGCCGACGCCGGAGGATTTCGAGGCCAGGGAGCCCGGACGAGGCCGTCTGGCGCAGCGGCCGGAGCATATTCCGCACAAGGGCTGGGTCGACATTTTCTGGCGCGTCGGCGCCTCCTATTTCGGCGACCGGGTCGGCTTCGTGGCCGGAGGCGTGACCTTCTTCGTCATGCTGTCGCTGTTTCCGACCCTGGCCGCCTTCGTCACCCTGTACGGCCTGTTCGCCGATCCCGCCGACGCCTGGGGGCGGCTGCAATTCCTCTATTCCGTCCTGCCCTCCGGGGTGGCCGAATTCCTCGGCGGCGAGATGCAGCGGCTGGCCGAGAACGCCACCACCACCCTGACCTTCACCCTGGTCTGGACCCTGGCCCTGTCGCTGTGGACGGCCAACGGGGCGATCAAGGTGCTCTTCTACGGCCTCAACATCGCCTATCACGAGGTCGAGCGGCGCAATATCGTCCGGTACAACCTGACCTGCATGGCCTTCACGGTCACGGGGCTGATCAGCATCCTGGTCACGGCGGGCCTGATCGTCGGAGTCCCGGTGGTGATGGGAGTGTTCGGCCTGGCCGACGAATGGGCCCATCTGGCCCCGCTGCGCTGGCCGATCCTGGGCACGGTCTATGTCGCCGCCCTGACCGTGATCTACCGGTTCGGGCCGTGCCGGGCGCGGGCGCGCTGGCGCTGGCTGACGCCGGGCGCCCTGTTCGCCGCCCTGCTGAGCGTGATCCTGTCGCTGGTGTTCAGCTGGTATCTGCAGACCTTCGTCCGCACGGCCTCCTACGGTCCGCTGGCGGCGATGATGGGCTTCCTGCTGTGGACCTGGCTGAGCGTGCAGATCATCCTGATGGGGGCCGAGTTCAACGCCGAGATCGAGCACCAGACGGCGATCGACACCACCACCGGCGAACACCGGGCGATCGGCGAGCGCGGCGCGGTGGTGGCCGATACGGTCGGGCCGCGCCGGGGCAATCCGGCGGCCCTGGCCTTCACCCTCAAACACGCCGAGGCCCTGTCCGACCGGCTGCTGAAACGGCGCATCCGTCGACGCTGAGGCGGCCGTTCGCGCTTCGCCAACGGACGGGCGCCGCCGTTCACGAAGCCGGGGCGCCGCTCCCCGCATCCGGCATGGCGCCGGGCTCGGGAGCCGCACACGGTCGGGGCCTCGGAGGTCCGGTGGTCGGGCCTCTCCCTTCGTGAGACCGCCCATGACCCGCCTGCCCCTGATCGCCCTCGCCGCCCTCGGCCTGTTCGCCCCCGCCGGCGCCGCCCTGGCCCAGACTCCGGCCGGGGGCGCGCCCGACAGCGCCGTCACCCTGACCTTCGAGACCGGCGCCCGGACCGGCGCGGTGATGGTCGCCCTGTACGATTCCGAAGCCGGCTACGCCGGGGACCGGCCGGTCGGCGGTCGCCGGCTGGACGTCGCGGCGGGCGAGGTCACGGTCACCTTCGAGGGCCTGCCCGCCGGCGACTATGCGGCCAAGGCCTTTCACGACGTCAACGGCGACGGCGAGATGAACACCAATCCGTTCGGCATGCCGGTCGAGCCCTTCGCCTTCTCCAACAACGCGGTCGGCAACATGGGCCCGGCCAGCTGGGAGCGGGCCCGCTTCGCCGTCTCGGGCGCGACCGCCCAGACCATCAGCATTCGCTGAGGAGAGGGTGATGATCGCTTCCCGCCGCACCTTCCTGACGGGCGCCGCCGCCCTTTCGGCCGCCGTCGTCACCCCGGAGACCGTCCGCGCCATGACGGCGATGCGGATCGCCGCCGACTGGGGACTGGCCACCGCCGATGTCGAGGCCGACGTGGCCCCGCACGTCATGCGTCTGATCCACGGCCGGGCGCCGGCCGGGCTGGAAGGCGCCCTGTATCGCAACGGCCCCGCCAAATTCCGGCGGCCCGGCCGGTCGGCGGCGCACTGGTTCGACGGGGACGGGATGGTGCGGCGCTTCCGCCTCTCGGACGGCCAGGCCGAACTGGCCGCCCGATTCGTCGACACGCCCAAGCGGCGGCAGGAGACGCGGCTGGACGCCATGGTCATGCCCGGCTTCGGCAGCGTCGGCGATCCCCGCGCCGAGATCGGCTCCAACGACGACGCCAACGCCGCCAACACCTCGGTGCTGATGGCCGGCGACGCCCTGTGGGCGCTGTGGGAGGGCGGCTCGGCCGTGGCCATGGACCCGGAGACGCTGGAGACCCGGGGCATGGTCACCCATCGCCCCGACCTGAAATCCATGCCCTTCCTGGCCCATCCGCGCCGCGAGCCGGACGGGCGCATCTGGAACCTCGGCATGGGCCGGGGGCAGGCCATGGTCTGGCGCCTGTCGCCCACGGGCGAGCTGGAGGCGGCGACGATGATCGACCTGCCGCGCGCCAGCTATGTCCACGACTTCACCGCCACGGCCCGGCATCTGGTCATCGTGCTTCAGCCCTGGGTGCAGGCGCGGATGACCATGCCCTTCTCGGAGGGTTTCGACTGGCGGCCCGAGGAGGGGACGCAGGTCCTGGTCATCGACAAGGACGATCTGACGAAGCGGCGGGTGTTCGACCTGCCGGCCTTCGGCTTCTTCCACCTAGGGGACGCCTGGTCGGACGGCGAGGACATCCGGTTCGACGTCTGCGTCCATCGCGACATGGACTTCGCCGCCCGCGGCGCCAGCGAGATGCTCAACGGCGTGCCGCTGGACGGCGAGCCGGCCCGGCTGGCGCTGGCGCACCTCAGGGCCGACGGCTCGACGGACCTGCAGCGCACCGGGGCGGTGGCCGAATTCCCGCGCGGCGATCCGCGCCGCGCCGGCCTGCCGCGCCGGTTCACCCTGCACACCGCCGGGGAGACCCCGGGCCGGCCCTTCGCGAGCGCGATCGGGATGACCGACTGGCGGGCGGGCCGCACCCGGGTGTTCGACTTCGGGGCGGACCATGTGATGGACGAGATGGTCTTCGTGCCCCGGCCCGGCGGGACGGCCGAGGACGACGGCTGGCTGGTCGGGCCGACGCTGAACCTGGCCGCCCGGGCCACCGAGCTGCAGGTGCTGGACGCGGCCCGGATCGAGGACGGGCCGGTGGCGACCTGGCGGGCCGACGCGGCCCTGCCGGTCAGCTTCCACGGAGTCTGGCAGGGGCGGGGCTAGTACCAGCCGGCCTCGCGCAGGGCCCGGGCGTAGCGGCGGCTGACGGGGGCGACGATCCCGCCCTCGAGAGTCAGGGCGGCCCGGCCGTCGCTGCGCGCCACGTCGCGAACCGCGTCGCGGGCGACCCACCAGCTGCGGTGGGTGCGGGCGCCCTCCAGCCCTTCCAGCTCGGCCACGGCGTCGGACAGCCGCATCAGGATCAGGTCCGAGCCGCGGTCGGTGTGCAGGCGCAGATAGTGGTCCTCGGCCTGGACGGCGTGGAGGGTCGCGCCGCGCAGCCGGGGCGGCAGGCGCTCCAGAAAGCGGGCCGGGGCGGCGCCGCCGGCGCCGGCGTGGGTCTGGACCGGGGCGGGCCGGCCGAGGAAGACGTTGATGGCGCTGATGGCGACGGTGACGACCAGCACCGGGCCGATGAAATCCGCCAGACGGTCGAGCGGATAGACCTCGTTCTCGAACATGAGACCGGTGACCAGCCAGACCAGGACCACCACCGGCCCGGCCGTGGCCGCCGACAGGGCCGCCACCGTCAGCCAGGGCTTTTCGTCGGGATCCACGACCCGTTCGATCAGGCGCGAACACAGGGTGGCCCAGGCCGCGCCGGCGAGGATCAGCGGCACCCAGTAGGCCAGGCGCAGCCACAGGGGGACGATGTTGGTGCCGAAGGCGCCGGTCAGGGCCAGGACCACGCCCGCGCCCACGGCCACCCCGACCCCGCGGTCGAGCCGGATGGAGAAGCGGAGCGCCCGGCCGTCGCCGTCGGGGACGATCGAGGCGCCCATCAGCGGGTCCGCGCCTCGGGTCCGCAGACCGCGCGGAATCCGGCGGCGGCGTAGCGGACCATATAGTCGCCGGCCGTCTCCAGATCGCCCGACCGGCACAGGCCGCCGGACAGCCGGTCCAGACGGCCGGTCTCGCCGAGGGTCAGGGTCAGGGCGCCGGAGAGGTTGTGATAGGCCCAGTAGAGGTCGACCTCGGCGGCCCCGGGCAGGATCTCCTTGATCAGCTCGATCAGCCGCCGGATGGCCGGGTCGAAATAGCGGGCCATGGTCTCGCCGCCGAAGGTCGGATTGGCGTTGGTCTGGGCCACCAGCGCCGAATAGTGTTTCCAGCCCGGGCCGCCCTTCAGCGACCACTGGAACGGCGGCCGCAGGAAGGCTTCGAACAGCCCCTCCAGGGTCATGCCGCCGGGGCCGGCCTCGCGGGCGTAGCGGTTGATGGCGTCGACCCGCTCGTTGTTCCACACCTCGGCCCGGCGCAGGAAGACCGCGTCGAACAGGCCGCGCTTGGCCCCGAAATAATAGTGGACCAGGGCGGTGTCGACGCCGGCCTCGCGGGCCACCTCGCGGATGGTGACGCCATAGAAGCCGTGTTTGGAGAACAGGTCCTCGGCGGCGTCGAGAATGGACTCCCGGGTGTCGGCGGTTCCCGCCGCGCGCTGTTTGGACGGGCGGCCGCGGCGCGCGGGGGCGGCGGGGGTCTCCGGGGCGGGCGCGTCGGTCTTGCTCATGGGGAGAGGCTAGGCTGCGTCAGGCCGACATGGCAACGGCGCCACAGTCCCGCCCTCCCGGCGCGCGGACAAGCGGCGCCGTTTGACAGCAGGGGGAAAACGGTTACGTTCCCGGAAAATCATTGAACGCTGAATAAAAGCGTCTCGGGCTGGAAACATTGGAATGGGGCTTCACATGAACCGCTACGTAAAGACCGCCTTGCTCGCGGGCGCCGCCTGGGGTGCGCTGTCGACCGTCGCCGTCGCGCAGGACGCGCCGGCGCAGACACAGGACTCCGCCGCCGCCGTCGAGGACGTCATCGTCACCGCCCGTCGCCGCGACGAGGCGCTGAAGGACGTGCCGATCTCGGTCTCGGCCCTCGGAGAGGAGCGTCTGGAAGAGACCGGCGCTTCGGACATCACCGCCCTGCAGCAGCAGACTCCGAACGCGACCGTCCAGGTGGCGCGCGGCTCCAACTCGACCCTGATCTCCTTCATCCGCGGCGTCGGCCAGCAGGATCCGCTGTGGGGCTTCGAACCCGGCGTCGGCCTGTATGTCGACGATGTCTATGTGGCCCGTCCGCAGGGCGCCGTTCTCGACATCTACGACGTCGAGCGCATCGAGGTGCTGCGCGGCCCGCAAGGCTCGCTGTACGGCCGCAACACGGTCGGCGGGGCGGTCAAATACGTCACCTCGCGCCTGTCGCAGGACCCCGAACTGACGCTGCGCGGCGCCTACGGCAGCTATAACCAGATCGACCTGATGGCCTCGGGCAGCATGCCGCTGGCCGACAATTTCCGCATCGGCGGCGCCATCGCCAGCTACCAGCGCGACGGCTACGGCGAGAACCTGAACACCGGCGCCGAACACTATAACAAGGACGTCCTGGCCGGCCGTCTGAGCGCCGAGTGGGAGCCGCGGGACGACATGTCGATCCGCCTGTCCTACGACCGGGTCGAGGACGACTCCAACCCCCGCCACGGCCACCGCGAAGTGGCCGGCGTCGGCCCCGGCGCGGGATCTCCGGACAGCGTCTTCGACACCTACGCCGGCATCGGCGACGAGAATTCGGTGATGAACCAGGGCTTCTCGGCCACGGTCCAGCTGGACATGAACGAGCACTGGACCTTCAAGTCGATCAGCGCCTGGCGCGAGGGCGACACCGACACGGTCATCGACTTCGACAACACCCCGGCTCCGACCCTGGACATCCCGGCCTACTACGCCGACGACCAGTTCACCCAGGAGTTCCAGTTCCTGTTCGACTACGACCGGATGCAGGGCGTGGTGGGCTTCTTCTACCTCGACGGTCACGCCGAGGGGGCCTTCGACACCATCCTGGGCAACGCCGGCATCGTCATCGGCACCGGCGGCCAGGTGGAGACGGAGAGCTGGGCGGCCTTCGCCGACGTCAACCTGGACATCACCGACCGCCTGCACCTGTCGCTGGGCGCCCGCTACACCCTGGACGACAAGACCGGGACGGTGTTCCGCGCCAACTATCTGGGCGCCGTCAACAGCCCGCTGCTGGGCGGCACGGACCGCGCCCCGCTGCTGGTGCGGACCGACTACACCAACTCCAACAGCTTCGACCAGTTCACCCCGCGGGTGGCGCTGTCCTATGACCTCAACGAGGACATGACGGCCTATGTCTCGTACTCGCAGGGCTACAAGTCCGGCGGCTTCGACATGCGCGGCGACGCCATCTTCACGCCCGACACGGTCAATGGCTACGATCCCGAAACGGTCGACTCGATCGAGGCCGGCCTCAAGGGCTCGCTGGACCGGCTGTCGTTCGCGGCGGCGGTGTTCCGCAACGAGTACAAGGACCAGCAGGTCACCACCCAGGTGCCGGCGGTCGGCGGCATCGCCAGCTTCGTCGACAACGTCGGCTCGTCGACCTTCTTCGGCGCCGAGTTCGAGGGTCGCCTGCGCATCCTCGACAACCTGCACGCCAATTTCGCGGTCGGCTATCTCGACTCCGAGTTCGACGAGTTCCTGCGCTACAACCTGGCCCTCGGCGTCTACGAGGACATCTCCGATCTGGTGGTTCTGCAGAACGCGCCGAAATGGACCGGCTATCTGGGCCTGACCTGGTACGGCGACGTGGCGGGCGGCGAGCTGGCCGTGACGCCTTCGGTCTCGTACCGCGACGACTACAGCCAGTTCGAGTTCCCGAACCCGATCCTCGACCAGGAAGCCTACGCCCTCGTCGACCTGTCGATCGTCTGGACCGACCCGAGCGACCGCTACACCGTCGGTCTGTACGGCAAGAACCTGACCGACGAGGAGTACCGCGTGGGCGGCTACAACTTCCCGGGCGCGCTCTTCGACAACTCGATCATCGGCTACTACGGCCCGCCGCAGACGGTGACCGCCTCGCTGAAGGTCAAGTTCTGATCCGAAAGACTCCTGAAGCCTGATCGCATGTGATCACGGGCGGCGGTTCACCTGAGCCGTCGCCCTTTTTCTTTTTGCGATGCGCCACGGCGCAGCTACCGTTCCGACCCACCAGAAGACCAAGTCGAGGGAAACGCCATGACCGCCACGGACGCCGCCGCGCCCGCCGTTCGGCCCGGATATCGCTTCTATGTCCTGGCGATCCTGATCCTCGTCTACATGCTGAACTTTCTGGATCGCCAGATCATCGGCATCCTGGCCGCGCCGCTGAAGGCGGAGTTCGGCCTGTCGGACAGCCAGTTCGGCCTGCTGGGCGGCATCGCCTTCGCCTCGGTCTATTCGACCCTGGCCATTCCGCTGGCCTGGCTGGCCGACCGCTACAGCCGGGTGTGGATCATGACCGGGGCGCTGGCGGTGTGGAGCGGCTTCACCGCCCTGTGCGGGGTGGCGACCTCCTTCACCCAGCTGTTCCTGTTCCGCATGGGCGTCGGCGTCGGCGAGTCCGGCGGGGTGGCCCCGGCCTATTCCCTCGTCGCCGACTATTTCCCGCCGCACCAGCGCGCGCGCGCCCTCGCCGCCTTCGCCTTCGGCATTCCCCTGGGCACGGCCGCGGGCACCCTGGTCGGCGGCCTGCTGGCCGCGGCCTATGGCTGGCGGATGGCCTTCATCGTCGTCGGCCTGCTGGGCCTGCTGCTGGCCCCGGTGCTGTTGTTCACGGTGCGCAATCCGAAGCGCGGCGGGACGGACACGATCAAGACCGAGGCCGAGCTGGCCGCGATCGCCGCCGCCCCCGTGGTCGGATCGGGCCGGGCCGGCGCCATCGCCGCCCTGATCATGCTGGGGATCGGCGCCGGCTGCCTGATCCTGGCGGCGCTCAACCATTTCGCCGGCCTCGCGCTCGGCAATGCGCTGGTGCTGGCCTTCGGCGGCCTGCTGGCCATGGTCATCGGCATCTCCCTGACCATCGCGCGGCGCACCGCCTCGGCGGTCATTCCCAAGCCGAGCTTCTGGCTGCTGGCCCTGGGGGCGGCCTCGTCCTCGGTGTGCGGCTATGGCGTCGCCGGCTGGCTGCCGCTGTTCTTCATGCGCAGCTTCGGCCTGACCCTGTCCCAGACCAGTTGGTACTATGCCGGCATAGCCCTGATCGGCGGCACCCTGGGCATCTGGGCCGGCGGCGCCATCGCCGACAAGCTGTCGACGCGCGGCAAGGGCGCCTATCCGCTGACCCCCGCCATCGCCTTCCTGATCTCGGCCCCGATGTTCATCCTGGCGATGAATTCGCCGTGGCTGATCGGCCTGGTCTTCCCCGGCGGCGGCACCAACGCCCAGCAGCTGATCGTCGCCTTCCTGATCTTCATCATCCCGACCGGGCTGAACCTGGCCTGGCTGGGGCCGATCACCGCCTCGGTCCAGCACCTGGTCCCGGCCCCGATGCGCTCGACCGCCTCGGCCCTGTTCCTGCTGATCAACAACCTGCTCGGGATCGCCGTCGGCTTCTACTATTTCGGCTGGATGAGCGACCTGCTGGCGCCGCGCTTCGGCGAGGAGAGCCTGCGCTGGGCCATCTACACCGGCATGGGCTTCTATGTGCTCGCGGCCGTGCTGCTGATCGGCGCCTCGCGGACCCTGAAGAAGGACTGGGTCGCCTAGGACCCGTCCGGGTCCCGGCGCGGCCATATTGACGCTGTTTTTCGCGTCAGACTGACCTCGATCGCCGGCGCCCCGCGCGCCGGCTTCCTCCCCCCCTGTCGCCAAGAGAGTTCGATTTGATGATCGCCAGCCTTCTGTTCGCCGCGGCCGTGACCGCCGCCCCCGCCGCCCCCGCCGACGACTTCAAGACGCTGTGCGTCGCCACAAAGGGCGACGTCGCCGCCGTGACCGCCGCCGTGACGGCCCAGGGCGCCTGGTCGGCCCCGGTCCAGCAGGACGGCCTGACGGTCTGGACCCACACCGGCGAAGGCGTGGCGCGCAGCCTGGTGGTCGGCGAACAGGCCGCTCCGGACGGCCGCCGCCAGGCCTGCATGCTGACCAGCCAGCCGGCCCAGCCGGACCTGACCGCCGGCATCACCGGCGTGCTGGGCGGCGTTTCGCTGGCCGTCGACGCCAACGCCGGCCTCTACGCCTATGCGCCGGACGAGGACGCCTACCGCGCCGGCGACGTGACCTTCGTCCAGGTCACCAACGAGGCGGACAGCACCAGCCTGACCGCCATCCGCGCGATCAACTAGGCCGTCCCGGGCCCCTTCGGCCCGGCCGCCCGACATCGAGCGCCCTTCGTCCCCGCGGCGGAGGGCGTTTCGCTGTCCGGGCCCCGCCGTGGGCGACAGGCGGTTGCACCCGCGAAGGCGTGGGTCCTATAAGCGCCCGACTCTCCCCCGAAGGCGGCATCCATGAACATTCACGAGTATCAGGCCAAACAGGTCCTGAAGGGTTTCGGCGCACCGGTCGCGGCCGGCGTGGCCATCACCTCGGTCGACCAGGCCGAGGCGGCGGCGAAGCAACTGCCCGGACCCCTGTATGTCGTGAAGTCGCAGATCCACGCCGGCGGGCGCGGCAAGGGCAAGTTCAAGGAGCTGGGCCCCGACGCCAAGGGCGGCGTGCGTCTGGCCAGGTCGATCGACGAGGTCGTGGCCCATGCGAAGGAGATGCTGGGCAACACCCTGGTGACGGCGCAAACGGGCGAAGCCGGCAAACAGGTCAACCGCCTCTATATCGAGGACGGCGCCGACATCGACCGCGAACTGTATTGCTCGCTGCTGGTCGACCGCCAGTACGGCCGCATCGCCTTCGTCGTTTCGACCGAGGGCGGCATGGACATCGAGGCGGTCGCCCATGACACGCCCGAGAAAATCCAGACCATCGTCATCGACCCGGAAGCCGGCGTCACAGACGCGGACGTGGCGAAGATCAACGCCGCCCTGAAGCTGGACGGCGCGGCCGCCCAGGACGGCGAGACCCTGTTCCCGACCCTGTACCGGGCCTTCGTCGACAAGGACATGTCGATGCTGGAGATCAACCCGCTGATCGTCATGACCAACGGCCGCCTGCGGGTGCTGGACGCCAAGGTCAGCTTCGACGGCAACGCCCTGTTCCGTCACGAGGACATCAAGGCGCTGCGCGACGAGACCGAGGAAGACGCCAAGGAGATCGAGGCCTCGGAATGGGACCTCGCCTATGTCGCCCTCGACGGCAACATCGGCTGCATGGTCAACGGCGCCGGCCTGGCCATGGCGACCATGGACATCATCAAACTGTACGGAAAAGAGCCCGCCAACTTCTGCGACGTCGGCGGCGGCGCTTCCAAGGAGAAGGTCGCGGCGGCGTTCAAGATCATCACCGCCGACCCGGCCGTCCAGGGCATCCTGGTCAACATCTTCGGCGGCATCATGCGCTGCGACGTCATCGCCGAGGGCGTGGTCGCGGCGGTCAAGGAAGTCGGGCTTAAGGTGCCGCTGGTCGTGCGTCTGGAAGGCACCAACGTCGACGAGGGCAAGCGCATCCTCAACGAGTCGGGCCTGGCCATCACAGCCGCCGACGACCTCGACGACGCCGCCCAGAAGATCGTCGCGGCGGTCGGCTGAGCCTTCGGGCCCGCCACCGACCGTCCCGCTGACCGAATAATCAGAGCAGATCCATGTCCATCCTCGTCGACAAGAACACCAAGGTCATCGTCCAGGGCCTGACCGGCAAGACCGGCACCTTCCACACCGAGCAGGCGCTTCGCTACTACGGCACGAAGATGGTTGGCGGCGTGCACCCGAAGAAGGGCGGCGAGCTGTGGCACGGGTCCGAGGGCGAGACCCTGCCGATCTACGCGACCGTCGCCGAGGCGAAGGAAGCGACCGGCGCCGACGCTTCGGTGATCTATGTCCCGCCGGCGGGCGCGGCCGACGCCATCATCGAGGCCATCGACGCCGAGGTCCCCTTCATCACCTGCATCACCGAGGGCATTCCGGTGCTGGACATGGTGCGGGTCAAGGCGCGGCTGGACCGTTCGAAGTCGCGCCTGCTGGGCCCCAACTGCCCCGGCATCCTGACCCCCGAGGAGTGCAAGATCGGCATCATGCCGGGCTCCATCTTCAAGAAGGGCAATGTCGGCATCGTCTCGCGCTCGGGCACCCTGACCTATGAGGCGGTGTTCCAGACCACCAACGAGGGCCTCGGCCAGACCACGGCCGTCGGCATCGGCGGCGACCCGGTCAAGGGCACCGAATTCATCGACGTGCTGGAGCTGTTCCTCGCCGACGACGAGACGAAGTCGATCGTCATGATCGGCGAGATCGGCGGCGGGGCCGAGGAGGACGCGGCCCAGTTCCTGATCGACGAGGCGAAGAAAGGCCGCAGCAAGCCGATGGTCGGCTTCATCGCCGGCCGCACCGCGCCCAAGGGCCGCACCATGGGCCACGCCGGGGCCGTCGTCTCGGGCGGCAAGGGCGACGCGGAATCCAAGATCGCGGCCATGGAGGCGGCCGGGATCCGCATGTCGCCGTCGCCGGCGCGGCTGGGCTCGACCCTCGTCGAGGTCCTGAAGGGCTAGAGCTTTGTCCCGGTAGCGGGACAGAAAGGGCGCGAATTTCACGGAATTTGCGACAAATTCCGCCCTTTCGCCCCCATTCGGTCATGACCCATAAGGAAACAGCGCCTATATCAGCGGCGCCGGCTTCGCGCGGACGTGCGCGCGCCGCCCAAGGGACGCGACGAGAACAATGGCGGACGATGCCGGTCGGCTGAACCAGGTCTTTGCCGAGACCAGCTTCCTGTATGGCTCCAACGCCTCGTTCATCGAGGACCTGCACGGCAAATGGGCCGCCGATCCGGCGTCCGTTTCCGGCGAGTGGCGCGCCTTCTTCGACCAGCTGCGGGACAACGCCGAGACGGTGAAGGCCGCCGGCGCCGCGGGCGGCTGGGGCCGTTCGGCGGTGTCCGAGCCGACCGAGGAGGCCGCCGTGTTCGACGGCCGCTGGCCGGCTCCGAAAGCCGATCCGAAGAAGGCCGGAGCGCCGGCGAAGGCCGAGGCCGCGCCGTCGGCCGGGGTCTCGGCCGAGGCCGTCCGCGCCGCCGCCCACGACTCGATCCGCGCCCTGATGCTGATCCGCAGCTATCGGGTGCGCGGCCATCTCCAGGCGACGCTGGACCCGCTGGGCATCGAACAACCCACCGAAAACCCCGAGCTGACGCCGGAGTTCTACGGCTTCTCCGAAGCCGACATGGACCGGCCGATCTTCCTCGACGGCGTGCTGGGGCTGGAGACCGGCACCATCCGCGAGGTGCTGGCGATCCTGAAGCGCACCTACTGCGGCCACATCGGCATCCAGTTCATGCACATCGCCGAGCCGGAGGAGAAATCCTGGCTGCAGGCGCGCTTCGAGGGCGCCGACAAGTTCGAGCAGAACGCCTTCACCCGGGAAGGCAAGCTGGCCATCCTGAACAAGCTGATCGAGGCCGAGGGCTTCGAGCGCTTCCTGCACAAACGCTTCCCCGGCACCAAGCGGTTCGGTCTGGACGGCGGCGAGGCCATGGTCCCGGCCCTGGAGCAGATCATCAAGCGCGGCGGCGCCCTGGGGGTCGACGAGGTGGTCTTCGGCATGGCCCACCGCGGCCGGCTGAACACCCTGGCGGCGGTGATGGGCAAGCCCTACCGCGCCATCTTCCACGAATTCCAGGGCGGCTCGACCGTGCCTTCGGACATCGAGGGTTCGGGCGACGTCAAATATCACATGGGCGCCTCGTCGGACCGCGAGTTCGACGGCAACACCGTCCACCTGTCGCTGACTGCCAACCCGTCGCACCTCGAGATCGTCAATCCGGTGGTGCTGGGCAAGGCGCGGGCGAAACAGGCCTTCGACATCCGCGAGGCCAATGCGGCGAAAGCCGGCGATCCGGGCGAGCAGAGCGCCCTGGACCGGTCGAAGGTCATGCCCCTGCTGATCCACGGCGACGCCGCCTTCGCCGGCCAGGGCGTGGTGGCCGAATGCTTCGCCCTGATGGGGCTGAAGGGCTACCGCACCGGCGGGACGATGCATTTCGTCGTCAACAACCAGATCGGCTTCACCACCAGCCCGCGCAACAGCCGCTCGAGCCCCTATCCGTCGGACGTGGCCCTGATGGTCCAGGCGCCGATCTTCCACGTCAACGGCGACGATCCGGAAGCCGTGGTCTTCGCCGCCAAGGTGGCCACCGAGTTCCGGCAGAAATTCCACAAGGACGTGGTGGTGGACATGTTCTGCTACCGCCGCTTCGGCCACAACGAGGGCGACGATCCGACCTTCACCCAGCCGCTGATGTATTCGAAGATCCGCGCCCTGAAGTCGACGCGCGAGATCTACGCCGAACGGCTGATCGCCGAGGGCGTCATCGACCAGGCGACGGTCGACGCCGAGGTGGCGCGGTTCGAGGCCTTCCTCGACGCCGAGTTCGAGGCCGGCAAGACCTTCGAGGCCAAGAAGGCCGACTGGATGGACGGCCAGTGGCAGGGCATCGGCCTGCCCGAGGGCGACGAGCGGCGCGGCGAGACCTCGGTCCCGGCGTCGAAGCTGGCCGACCTCGGCCACCGCCTGACCACCATTCCGAACGACGTCGACATGCACAAGACGCTGAAACGCGTCATGGACGGCCGGCGCGAGATGATCACGACCGGCGAGAACATCGACTGGGCCACGGCCGAAAGCCTGGCCTTCGCCTCGCTGCTGGACGAGGGCTTCCCGGTCCGCCTGTCGGGCCAGGACTCGGTGCGGGGCACCTTCTCCCAGCGCCATTCGGGCATCGTCGACCAGACCACCGAGGCCCGCTACGTCCCGCTCAACAATCTGCGCGAGGGCCAGGCCGAGTTCGAGGTCATCGACTCGGCCCTGTCGGAAGAGGCGGTGCTGGGCTTCGAATACGGCTACGCCCTGACCGACCCCAACACCCTGGTCATGTGGGAAGCCCAGTTCGGCGACTTCGTGAACGGGGCCCAGGTGGTCATCGACCAGTTCATCACCTCGGGCGAGCGCAAATGGCTGCGCATGTGCGGCCTGACCATGCTGCTGCCGCACGGCTACGAGGGCCAGGGACCCGAACACTCGTCGGCCCGCCTCGAGCGCTTCCTCCAGCAGTGCGCCGAGGACAACATCCAGGTCGCCAACTGCACCACCCCGGCCAACTATTTCCACATCCTGCGCCGCCAGATGCACCGGCCGTTCCGCAAGCCGCTGATCATCATGACGCCCAAGTCGCTGCTGCGGCACAAGAAGGCGGTCTCGACCCTGGCCGACATGGCCGAGGGCAGCTCCTTCCACCGCGTGCTGCACGACGACGCCCAGACGCGGCCCGAGGTGGCCGGGGTCAGGATCAAGGCCGACAAGGACATCCGCCGCGTCGTGCTGTGCTCGGGCAAGGTCTATTACGACCTGCTGGAGCGGCGCGAGAAGGACGTGGCCGAGGGCAGGGGCGGCGAGGACGTCTATCTGATGCGGCTGGAGCAGTTCTATCCGTGGCCGATGAAGTCGCTGATGACCGAACTCGCCCGCTTCCCCAACGCCGACCTGGTCTGGTGCCAGGAAGAGCCCAAGAACATGGGCGGCTGGACCTTCGTCGATCCGTGGCTGGAGCTGACCCTGGAGAAGCTGGACGTGAAGGCCAAACGGGCCCGCTACGTCGGCCGTCCGGCCTCGGCCTCGACCGCCGCCGGCCTGATGAGCCGGCACCTGAAAGAACTCGACGCCTTCCTGACCGACGCCTTCGCCTGATAGCGTTCCGGATGACGGCGGCGCCGTTTCCGGGATGACAAACGAACGAACCTGAAAGAGCCCTTCTCATGGCCGACATCCTGACCCCCGCCCTCGGCGAATCCGTCACCGAAGCCACCATCGGCAAGTGGACGAAGAAGGCCGGCGATCCGGTCAGGAAGGACGAGGTCCTGGTCGAGCTGGAGACCGACAAGGTCTCGCTGGAGGTGGTGTCGCCCGCCGACGGCGTGCTGTCCGAGATCAAGGCCCCCGACGGCGAGACGGTGACCCCGGGCGCCGTGCTGGGCGTGGTCACCGAAGGCGCGGCCGCCGCGCCGGCCGCCGAGGCTCCGAAGACCGAGGCGAAGGCCGCGCCCGCGCCGAAGAGCGAACCCGCGCCGGCCCCGGCCGCCGAACCGGCTCCGGCCGCCCCCGCTCCGGCCGCCTCGGGCGGGACGGTCGCGATCATGACCCCGACCATGGGCGAGAGCGTCGCCGAGGGCACGATGGGGACCTGGCTGAAGAAGTCCGGCGACACGGTCGCCAAGGACGAGATGCTGGTCGAGATCGAGACCGACAAGGTCGCGGTCGAGGTGTCGGCCCCCGCCGCCGGCGTGCTGACCATCGACGCCGAGGCCGGCTCGACGGTCACCCCGGGCCAGCAGATCGGCAGCATCGCCGCCTCGGGCGCCGCGCCCGCCGCCGCTCCGGCCGCCGCGCCCGCTTCGGGCGGCTCGGCCAACGCCGGCTCGGCCCAGATCAAGTCCGGCGAAGAACCCCATCTGTCGCCGGCCGTGCAGCGCGTGGTCAGCGAGAACAACCTCGATCCCAAGGCGATCGCGCCGACCGGGCCCAAGGGCAACATCACCAAGGGCGACGCCCTCGCCGCCATCAACGCCGCGCCGAAGGCCGCTCCGGCGGCGGCCCCTGCCCCGGCCGCCCCGCGCGCCGACCAGCCGCGCGAGGAGCGGGTCAAGATGACCCGGCTGCGCCAGACCATCGCCCGCCGGCTGAAGGAATCGCAGAACACCGCGGCCCAGCTGACCACCTTCAACGAGGTGGACATGACCGAGGTCATGGCCCTGCGCAGCCAGTACAAGGACGCCTTCGAGAAGCGCCACGGGGTCAAGCTCGGCTTCATGAGCTTCTTCACCAAGGCCATCGTCCAGGCCCTGCACGAGATCCCGGCGGTCAACGCCGAGATCGACGGCACGGACATCATCTACAAGAACCACTACGACATCGGCATCGCCGTCGGCACCGAGAAGGGGCTGGTCGTTCCGGTCCTGCGCGACGCCGACCAGCTGTCGCTGGCGGGGATCGAGAAGGGCATCGCGGCCCTCGGCAAGGCGGCCCGGGACGGCGACCTGACCCTCGACCAGCTGCAGGGCGGCACCTTCACCATCACCAACGGCGGCACCTACGGCTCGCTGATGTCGACGCCGATCCTGAACGCGCCGCAGTCGGGCATCCTCGGCATGCACAACATCGTCCAGCGCCCGATGGCGGTGAACGGCGAGGTCAAGATCCGGCCGATGATGTATCTGGCCCTCAGCTACGATCACCGCATCGTCGACGGCAAGGAGGCGGTGACCTTCCTCGTCCGCGTCAAGGAACTGCTCGAAGACCCGGCGCGGGCGCTGCTGGACCTGTAGGACTTGTTGGCGACGTCTTCCGGGCGCAGTATCTACGTTCCGTAGATACGGAGGCCGTCATGGCCGATCCCAAACGTGGCGTCGTCGAGACGGCGAAGGTCTTCACCCATGGCGGCAGCCAGGCCGTCCGCCTGCCCAAGGCTTTCCGATTCGAGGGCAAGGAGGTTCGCATCCGTAAGGAAGGCGATGCGGTGATCCTCGAACCCGTCGAGCACAAGCACCGCCGCCCCCGAACCGACGAGGAGTGGGATGCATTCTGGGCGCGTATTGATGCGCTGGGTGATCCCGGAGAACCTTTTCCCGATCCTCCGCCACAGGGCGTCTCGAAGCCGGTGGAACCCTGGTGAACCTCTGCCTCGATGCCAATGTCCTGGTCGAGGTCTTGCGACGTCGACAGCCCGTCCTGACCCGCTGGCAGGAGGCGGTGGGGCAGGGCGCGCCCCTCGTCCTGTCCAGTCTGGTTCTCCATGAACTGGAGGCCGGCGCTGATCTCAGTGCGCGTCCCGCCATTCACCGAGCCCGCCTCCGCGAGGTTCAGGCCTTTGCCGAGATCGTTGAGTTTGATGCCGACGACGCGCGGATCGCGGGCGGCGTCCGAGCCAGGCTTCAAAGATCGGGGCGGCCCATCGGACCCATCGACACCTTGATCGCCGGCCATGCGCTTGCGAGAGGATGGACGGTCGTGACCCGCAACGTGCGCCATTTCGGCCGGGTCGAGGGACTGCCGCTGGTCGACTGGACCACCGGACCCGAACCGCTATCGGACACGGTGATCGCAGCCCGTCTCGCGGAAGCGGACTGACCGGCTCTGGCACGGCAGGGCGGACCGTGTCACGCTCGACCCCATGAGCCTCCGCGAGATCGCCCGTTTCACCGATGTCTATGAGGCGGAGCTCGCCGGGGCCTTCCTCGCCTCGCACGGCATCGACGCCACCGTCACCGAGCGGTTCCAGACCACCGTCGATCCCTTGATGCAGCGGGCGCTGGGCATCCGGTTGATGGCGCCGGCCTCGGTGATCGAGGAGGCGCGGGCGCTGCTGGCGCGGGCCCACGCCGGGGAGTTCGCCACCGACGAGGGCGACGATCTCGAAGAGATGGACCCCGGGACGCGCCGGGTCGGAACGCTGATGGCGCTGGCGGCTTTTCCGGTAGGCGGCTTCTGGGGCACCAGCCTGCCGCGCCGCTTCCGGCCCTTCGCCTGGCAGGGCATGCTGATTTCGGCCGCCGGAATGGTCATCCTCCTGGGCGGCCTCACCCTCGCCGTCTGGTGGCTGACGAACCTGTTCCTCGACCCGCCCCGCGGCTAGGCCTCGTCGCGCAGCGCCCCAAGGACCTCGTCCGTATGCTCGCCCAAGGCCGGCGGCGGCCGGTCGTAGGCTACGGGCGTGGCCGACAGGCGGATCGGCGAGGCCACGGTGCGGACCGGGGCGGACAGGTCGCCGCGCGTCTGGGTCACTTCCAGCCCGCGGTGTTTCGCCTGAGGCTCGTCGAAAACCTGATCGATGGTGTTGACCGGGCCGCACGGCACGCCGGCCGCCTCCAGAGCCGCCATCAAGCCGTGCATGGTCTGGCCGGCGGTCAGGGCGGAGAGCTCGGCGGTCAGCACCGCGCGGTGCTCGATACGCAGGGCGTTGGTCAGAAAGCGCGGATCGGCGCCCAGCCCCGGCGCGCCCAGCGCCGCCGCCAGCGCCCGGAACTGGCCGTCGTTGCCGACCGCGATCACCACCATTCCGTCCGTGCACGGAAAGGGCTGGTAGGGGGCGAGGTTGGGGTGGGCGTTGCCCATCCGCGTCGGGGCCTTGCCGCTGACGAAGAAATTGGTCGCCTGATTGGCCAGCATGGCCGCCTGGACATCGAACAGGGCGATGTCGATATGCTGGCCCTGTCCCGTGGCGCGGGCGTGCAGCAGGGCCGCGAGAATGGCGTTGGAGGCGTAGAGGCCGGTGAACAGGTCGGCCACCGCCACCCCGACCTTCATCGGCTCGGCCCCCGGCGCGCCGTCCGGCTGGCCGGTCACCGACATCAGCCCGCCCATGGCCTGGATCATATAGTCGTAGCCGGCCCGGTGCGCGTCCGGCCCGTCCTGGCCGAAGCCGGTGATCGAGCAATAGACCAGCCTCGGATTGATCGCCGACAGCGCCGCGAAGTCGAGGCCGTACTTCTTCAGTCCGCCGGTCTTGAAGTTTTCGACGACCACGTCGCAGGACTTGCTCAGCTCACGGACGATCCCGACGCCCCCCGGCGTGGCGATGTCCAGTTCGACCGACTTCTTGCCCCGGTTGGCGCACAGGAAATAGGCCGCGTCGCCCTTCGAGCCGTCGGCCTTCGTCGTGAACGGGGGCCCCCAGTGGCGGGTGTCGTCGCCTGCCCCCGGCCGTTCGATCTTGATCACCTCGGCCCCGAGATCGGCCAGGGTCTGCGTCGCCCACGGCCCGGCCAGCACGCGGCTGAGGTCGAGAACGCGAATGCCGGAAAGGGGGCCTTGGGTCATGATGGTTCCCTAACCTGTCCGCGGTGGGCCGAGAAGGGAGGTCACGGGTTGGCTATCGGGTCGTTCGCCGCCCTTGACCTTCGAGGTCGGCGTAGATGCAGTCTTCCTTGGCCTCGTGGTCCGGCACGCTGTCGTCAACGTATGCGGCCCATGCTCCGCCCGCCCTCGTCGGCTCGAAGTTGTCGATTCCGCAGCGAGCCGCCGCAGCCTTGATCTGTTCGGGCGTAGACCATTCGTCGGCAAACTCGTCGCCGACGAAGCACCCGCTCGTTGCGGCAGCGGCTATAACCACCGCCAGGACGCGGATCGAGATCAAAGCCCCGGATCCCACACCCCGGCGTTGCGCATCCGGCACTCCCGCGCCTCGCGGGCGCGGCCGCTGACCTCGTCGGCCATGCAGCAGACCTCGCTCGACACCGTGGACTTGTGCAGCCCCGGCACCACGGCGTGCAGAAAGGCGCAGCCGGCCAGCTTCAGCAGGCGGAAGCCGAACCGCGACGAGGCGGCCATATGCTCGAAATAGGATTCCTCCACCTCGCGCGGGTGGTCGACGAACAGGCGATTCAGCGTCTGGATCATGACGTCAGTCTAGCTTGGAACCGGGGCGGGCTCTACCCGTCGGCGCCATTCTGGCCTAAACCGCCCGCCGGAACAGGGGGCGCCCGTCACCATCGCGTGACGCCGCGGCGACCCGGACACGCTCAAGGAAAGACCACCCATGGCCGACGGCTCCGCTTCTCCCGCCAAGACCTTCCGCTGGGACGACCCGCTGGACCTCGACGGCCGGCTGACCGACGACGAACGGATGATCCAGGACGCGGCCCGGTCCTACGCCCGGGAGAAGCTGCTGCCGCGCGTCGTCGAGGCCTTCCGCGACGAGACCTTCGACCGCGCCATCATGACCGAACTGGGCGAGATGGGCTTCCTCGGGGCCATGCTGCCGGAACAGTACGGCGGCTCCTCGGTCAGCCACGTCGCCTACGGCCTGATCGCGCGCGAGATCGAGGCCGTCGACAGCGGCTACCGCTCGGCCATGTCGGTGCAGTCGTCCCTGGCCATGTACCCGATCTACGCCTTCGGCTCGGAAGAGCAGAAGATGCGCTTCCTGCCCCGCATGGCGGCCGGCGAACTGGTCGGCTGTTTCGGCCTGACCGAGGCCGATGGCGGCTCCGACCCGGCCTCGATGAAGACGAAGGCGGTCAAGGTCGACGGCGGCTACCGCCTGAACGGCGCCAAATACTGGATCACCAACTCCCCGATCAGCGATCTGGCCATCGTCTGGGCCAAGCTGGACGACGTCATCCGCGGCTTCATCGTCGAGCGCGGCTCCGAAGGCTTCACCACCGACAAGATCGGCGACAAGCTGTCCTTGCGCGCCTCGATCACCGGCGACATCGGCCTGAATGACGTCTTCGTGCCCGAGGAGAACCTGCTGCCGGGCGTGAAGGGCCTGCGCGGTCCCTTCTCCTGCCTCAACAAGGCCCGCTACGGCATCGCCTGGGGGGCGATGGGCGCGGCCGAGGCCTGTTTCCACCTGACCCGCGACTATGTCGGCGAGCGCATGCTGTTCGGCCGCCCCCTGTCGTCGCGCCAGCTGGTGCAGAAGAAGCTGGCCGACATGCAGACCGAGATCTTCCTCGGCTTCGAGGGCGCCCTGGCCCTGGGCCGGCTGCTGGACCAGGGGGCCTGGGTCCCCGAGGCCATCTCGATGATGAAGCGCAACAACTGCGGCAAGGCCCTGGCCATCGCCCGCGAGGCCCGCGACATGCACGGCGGCGCCGGCATCACCGGCGAGATGCACGTCATGCGCCACGCCATGAACCTCGAAACGGTCAACACCTACGAGGGCGCCCACGACGTCCACGCCCTGATCCTCGGCCGGGCGATCACGGGCGAGAGCGCCTTCTGATGGGCGACGCGCCGGAAGGCCGCCTCGTCGGCCGGGTCATCGCCATGCCGGCCGACACCAACCCCGAGGGCGACATCTTCGGCGGCTGGCTGCTGGCCCATATGGACCTCGCCGGGGCGACCCCGGCCTTCGAACTGGCCCAGGGCCGCTGCGTGACCGTGGCCCTGGACGCCATGGTCTTCCACCAGCCGGTCTCGGTCGGCGACGAGGTGTCGATCTACGCCACGGTGCTGAAGTCGGGCCGGACCTCCATCCGGGTCCATGTCGAGGCCTGGAAGCGGTCGCGCAACGGGGCCGACGAGGCGGCGATGCGGGTCACCGAGGGCGTTTTCACCTATGTGGCCATCGGCGACGACCGCAAGCCGAGGCTGCTGCCGGGGGCCGCGGCATAACCGAGCACGGCGCTCGGAAATCTTGACCTTCGGGCCCGCTCCCCCTACCTCCCCGACATGGCCGTTCGTCGCATCCTCACCATCGACAACGCCGCCGATCTGGCGGTGCTGAAGCAAGTCTCCCGCCCGGTCGAAGGGCCGGTGACCGACGAGCTGCGCGCCCTGATGGACGACATGCTGGAAACCATGTACGCGGCCCCGGGCATCGGCTTGGCCGCCGTGCAGATCGGCGACCTCCGCCGGGTCATCGTCATGGACCTGGGCGACCGCGAGGGCGTGGAGGAGCCGGCCGAGGACGCCACGGACGAGGCCGTCGCCGCTTTCGAGCAGGCCCGCCGCAACCCGCGCTATTTCGTCAATCCCGAGATCGTCTGGGCCTCCGACGAGCTGTTCCAGTACGAGGAAGGCTGCCTCTCGGTGCCCGACGTCTACGACGCCGTCGAACGCCCGGCCCGGGTCCGCATCCGCTACATGGACTATGCCGGCAAGACGATCGAGGAAGAGTGTGACGGCCTCTACGCCGTCTGCATCCAGCACGAGATGGACCACCTCGAGGGCGTTCTGTTCATCGACCACCTGTCGCGGCTGAAGCGCGAACGCGCCGTGGCCCGGGTCAAGAAGGCCGCGAGGATGGCCGCCTGATGGCCCGTCTCAAGCGCAACCGCGACCGCATCATCGACCCGTCCGGCCGCCGCCGCCTGACCCGCAACGAGAAGATCGGCGTGGCCAGCCTGATCACCCTGGTCGGCGTCGCCGCCGTGGGCGTGGTGGCGGGCCTCGTGCTCGACCGTCTGCTGGACTTCGACGACACCCTGGACACCGGCGGCGAATGGGACGAGGGCGGCGGGGTCGAGACCCGCTGGCAGTAGGCCTGGCGTAACCCGCCCCACCCCCGTCATCCTCGGGCTTGACCCGAGGATCAGACCATCCGCCGCACGGTTTCCGCTCGCGCATCACCGCCTTCACCGCGCCCGCCCCGACCTCTGGCCCTCGGGTCAAGCCCGAGGGTGACGGGTGAGAGTTGCGGACGTCGGCAATGTCCGCTTCGGGCGGGTAGCGGACCCTTGGGGCCTACGAGAAGTAGCCAGACAGAAGCAGGGAGAGCACCGGCTTACCTCCGACCTCGACCCGTCGATAGTTCACGAAGGCGGTGCACTCTATCAAAGCCTTGAACTGCTCAGGACAGCGAACAGCGAAATCGGATGCGTCATCGATCTGGAGGGTCAATAGCTCGCCGGGGCGCACCCCTCTCGCTAGCATCTGCGCTTCCGGTTCGTCCGCGTAGGTCATGCAGTCGTTCCACGCATCCATGTTCTCGCCATAGAAGTCGGGAAACCCGAGAACCTCCGCGAACACCCTGTGGAAGGAGGCCCAATCCGGAATCAGATTGGTGGGGATCGGAACAAGCGTGGTGTTCATGGGCGGACCACAGCGGTGAAATGACGGATGTGCGTAAAGGGATCGGGAGCGCGCGGTCCCCGAAGTGGGCGTTGGTTGTGACTACCCGCGCTTGCGTGCAATCAGTGCCTTTTCCAGTTCGAAGGCCGCCGTTACGAGATAGTCGAGAGGGTTGCGGTCGCAGTAGTCGTCGAGCCAAGCGGCTACGCTGCTGACTTCGACTTCCGCGAGGATGTTGTCCCCGCGGTCGGCAGTTCGGCCGGACAGAAAGCCCAACACCCAGTTCAATAGGCCGGCCTTTTCGACCGAGCTAAAACCGCCCGGCGCATTTCGCCAACCGCCGCAAGTTGCGTCGCCCATCCAACGGTTCTGCACTGTGTCCTGTGACGCGACGACCGAAGCAGGTGCCGCGAACACGAGGCAGGCAGCTAGCGTGGTCAGAAGTCTTTGCATCGTCAGCTCCCATGAGTGCTGGAAGTGTCGCACGCCGGGCGCGATTTCCAAGAGGTGGTTAGACGCAGGGCGCCCCGAGCTTCCAAGGGAGGCCGTGCCGGTATCTATGACGCGGAGCGACCGATCGCCCCAATGTCAGTAGGGGCCGAAAGCGGAACTGCGTCCCGGCCAGAAACTGGTGCCTGCAACCTTCGCCCCTCCCCCTCGCCTTGTCCCCGTCCCGCGCATAGGGCACACCGCCGCCCATGCGCCTCGCCTTCATGGGAACTCCCGACTTCGCCGTGCCCTCGCTGGCCGAGCTGATCGCCAGCGGCCATGAGGTCGTGGCCGTCTACAGCCAGCCGCCGAAGCCGCGCGGCCGGGGCCAGAAGCTGACGCCCTCGCCGGTGCACGCCTTCGCCGAGACCATGGGCCTGCCGGTGTTCACGCCGGAGTCGATGAAGTCCCCGGAGGCCATCGAGACCTTCCGCAGCCTCGATGTCGACGCCGCCTGCGTGGTCGCCTACGGCCAGATCCTCAAGCGCGAGGTGCTCGACGCGCCGCGCCTCGGCTGTTTCAACCTGCATGGCTCGCTGCTGCCGCGCTGGCGCGGGGCGGCCCCGATCCAGCGGGCCATCATGGCCGGCGACCGCCAGACCGGCGTCCAGATCATGCGCATGTCGGAGGGGCTCGACGAGGGCCCGATCCTGCTGTCCGAGGTGATGGACATCCGCCCCGACGACACCGCCGCGACCCTGTCCGACCGCATGTCGCACACCGGCGCCAGCCTGTGGCCCCGCGCCCTTGCGGCCATCGAGCGCGGCGGGGTCGAGAGCACGCCCCAGACCGGCGAACCGACCTATGCGAAGAAGATCACCCCGGCCGAGGCGCGCATCGACTGGACCCGGCCGGCGGCGGAGATCGACTGCCACATCCGCGGCCTGTCGCCCTTCCCCGGAGCCTGGTTCGAGGCGCCGGGGCCCGAGGGCCCGGCGCGCATCAAGGCCCTGATGTCGCGCGTCTCCGGCCCGGGCGAGGGCGCGCCGGGCGAGGTGCTCGATGGCGGTCTGCGCGTGGCCTGCGGCGACGGGGTGGTGCGACTGCTGACCGTGCAGCGTCCGGGCAAGGCGGCCCAGCCGGCCGACGAGATGCTGCGCGGCTTCGCCATTCCGGCCGGGACGGTGCTGGGCTGATGCCGCGGTATCGGCTCACCCTCGAATACGACGGCTCGGGCTACAACGGCTTTCAGGCCCAGACCGACCAGCCGACGGTGCAGGGCGCGGTCGAAAAGGCCATCACCGCCTTCTGCGGCGAGGCGGTGCGCATCGCCGCCGCCGGACGGACCGACACCGGCGTCCACGCCACCGGCCAGGTCATCGGCGTCGACCTCGAAAAGGCCTGGCCGGCGAAGACGGTGATGAACGCCCTCAACGCCCACATGGTCCACGAGGCCGTGTCGGTGCTGGACTGCGTCGAGGCGGAGCCCGACTGGCACGCGCGCTTCTCCGCCACCGGGCGGCGCTATCTGTACCGCATCCTCAACCGGCCCGGGCGGCCGGCGCTGGACCGGAGCCGGGTCTGGCATGTGAAGAAGCCGCTGGACGCCGCCGCCATGCACGAGGCCGCCCAGGCCCTGGTCGGGCTGCACGACTTCACCACCTTCCGGGACATCGCCTGCCAGTCGAAATCGCCGCTGAAGACCCTCGACGTCGCCCGCGTCTCGCGCGTCGGCGAGGAGGTGCATCTGGTGTTCGAGGCGCGCAGCTTCCTGCACCGCCAGGTGCGGTCGATGACGGGAACCCTGGCGGAGGTCGGTCAGGGGCGCTGGACGGTCGAGGCCGTGGCCGAGGCGCTTGAGGCGCGGGACCGGGCGCGGTGCGGGCCGGTGGCCCCGTCGGACGGCCTGTATCTGACCGGCGTCAGCTACTGACCACCCACGAAAAAGCCCGCCGGACTGCTCCGGCGGGCCTTCGTCCAATCCCGTCGGGATTAGTTCTTGGCTTCTTCCGCGCCGGCGGCGACGGCGGAGCCGGCGGCCGAGACGTCACGGCCGGCGCCGGCGACGGTGTTGCAGGCCGAAACGGCGAGGGCGGCGGCGACGATGGTCAGGGCGACGATCTTCTTCATGGGAATCCCCTTGGTGGTGTTGAACCTTGACCGTAAACGCTGCCGCGGCGCCGAGGTTGCATGGTCAAGCGCCGGGTCGATCTGCTAATCCCGCCGCATGATCCAGCCCGCGAACACCGCCGCCCGCCGCCTTGTCGAAACCCTCGTCATGAACGGGATCGACCGCGTCTTCTGCGTCCCGGGCGAGAGCTATCTGGCCGTGCTGGACGCCCTCGCCGACGTGCGCGACCGCATCCAGGTCATCGCCTGCCGCCACGAGGCCGGCGCCGCCAACATGGCCGAGGCTTACGGCAAGCTGACCGGCCGGCCCGGCGTCTGCATGGTCACCCGCGGGCCCGGCGCGACCCACGCCTCGATCGGGGTGCATACGGCGCATCAGGACTCCACGCCAATGATCCTGTTCGTCGGCCAGATCGCCCTGACGGACCGGGGCCGCGGGGCCTTCCAGGAGGTCGACTACCGCGAGGTCTTCGGCGGTCTGGCCAAATGGGCCACCGAGATCGAGAGCCCGGAACGCACCGTTGAGGTGGTCGAGCGCGCCTTCGCCACCGCCCTGCAGGGCCGCATGGGGCCGGTGGTCATCGCCCTGCCCGAGGACATCCTGCACGAGGACGGCGGCCCGCCGCCTTGGCGGCCGGTGCAACCTGCGAAGTCTGGCCTGGACCCTGCATTCGTCGCAGCTGTGGCGGAAGAGCTGAGCCAGGCGGAACGGCCGCTGCTGATACTGGGCGGCTCCGGATGGACCGAAGAGGCTGCCGGAGCCATCGCCGACTGGTCCGAAAAGCTGGGCATCCCCTTGGCCTTGTCGTTCCGGCGCAAGGATCTGATCAGTAATGATCGATCCAACTACGCCGGCGACCTGGGACTGGGTCCGAACCCGTCCTTGATCCAGCGCGTCTGGGACGCCGACCTCATCGTCGCCATTGGCGCCCGGATGGGCGAGAACCCGACCCAAGGCTACACCCTGTTCGACCGGTCCGAGATTGGCGAACGGCTGATCCACGTACACCCGGGGCCCGAGGAGCTGGGCCGCGTCTGGCCGACCCTGCTTGGCGCCACGGCCGACAACTCGCTGGCCGCCCACGCCCTCTCCGCCATCGACCCGGGCCGGACCTGGCCTGACGAGGCCGCCGCCGCCCACGCCGACTACGAAGCCTTCTCGACGCCCGTCCCCGTGACCGGGGCGGTCAATATGTCGGAGTGCATGGCGCACCTGGCCGAGGCCCTCCCGGCCGACGCCGTCGTCACCAATGGCGCGGGCAATTTCGCCGCCTGGCTGCACCGCTTCTATCGCCACCGCGCCTGCCGCACCCAGCTGGCGCCGACCTCGGGGGCCATGGGCTACGGCTACCCCGCCGCCATCGCCGCCAAGAGCGTCCACCCCGACCGCGACGTCATCTGCATCGCCGGCGACGGCGATTACCTGATGACCGGGCAGGAGATCGCCACGGCGGTCCAGTACGGGATCAACGTCGTCGTCGTGGTCGTCGACAACGGGACCTACGGCACCATCCGCATGCACCAGGAGACCCACTATCCGGGCGCCCAGCGGACCATCGCCACCGACCTGAAGAACCCCGACTTCGTCAGATACGCCGAGGCCTTCGGCGCCTTCGGCATTCGCTGCGAGACCACCGCCGACTTCCCCGCCGCGCTCGACGTCGCGCGGAACGCGGGTCGTCCGGCGCTCGTTCATCTGATCACCTCGGCCGAGGACATCGCGCCCAACCGCACCATCACCGGCCTGCGCTCGTAAAAGGAGCCGACATGCGCGCCCTTTCCGTCCTGATCGCCGCGACCGCCCTGCTGGGCGCCTGCGCCACGCCGCCGTCCGGGCCCGGCGGTCCGCCGATGGCGGGAAACGGCGACGACTGCGCCGTCATCGCCGCCATCGCGAAGGAGCATTATCGGTTCAACACGACCGACAATCCGCCCCTCCCGATCCGCTTCGAGGGCGACTACGCCCCGCGCTGCGACTGGAGCCGCCACGGCCTGGCCTTCGAGGCGTACGACCCCGACGCCTCCGGCGATCCGCGCGAGCGGGTCCGCTGGGTCAGTTTCGCCCGCCCGGTCTATGACAGCGGCGGCGCCGTGGTGGAGACCGGCATCATGCACGGCCCCCTCGCCGGCATGGGCTACGAGTGCCGCGTCCGTTCGGGCTTCGCCGGCTGGACCGTCGGCGAATGCCGCAACACCTGGGTCTCCTGATCGTCGTCGTCAGCCGGTGACGGCGGGGCCGCGTCCCCCTATGTTCCGCCGATGACCGACGCCGCAGCCGACTCCTCCGACCGCCCCCTCACCCAGGACGGCCCCGCCGTGCGGCTGTGGATGATCGACGCCTCGGCCTACATCTTCCGCGCCTACCACGCCCTGCCGCCGCTGACGCGCAAGTCCGACGGCCTGCCCGTCGGGGCGGTGCAGGGCTACTGCAACATGCTGTGGAAGCTGATCCGCGACATGAAGGGCGACGACGGCCCGACCCATCTCGTCGCCGTCTTCGACCATTCGGAGAAGACCTTCCGCAACGAGATGTACGACCAGTACAAGGCCAACCGCAGCGCCCCGCCCGAGGACCTGATCCCGCAGTTCCCGCTGGTCCGCGAGGCCACCGCCGCCTTCGGCGTCCACTGCGTCGAACTGCCCGGCTACGAGGCCGACGACCTGATCGCCACCTACGCCTGCAAGGCCCGCGACGCCGGCGGCGAGGCGGTCATCGTCTCCTCCGACAAGGACCTGATGCAGCTGATCGGCCCCTCGGTGGTCATGTGGGATCCGATGAAGGAGCGCCGCCTCGCCGAGGAGGCGGTGTTCGAGAAATTCGGCGTCACCCCCGACAAGGTGGTCGAGGTCCAGGCCCTGATCGGCGACAGCGTCGACAACGTCCCCGGCGCCCCCGGCATCGGCCCCAAGACCGCGGCCCAGCTGATCCTCGAATACGGCGACCTCGACACCCTGCTGGCCCGCGCCAGCGAGATCAAACAGCCCAAGCGGCGCGAGACCCTGATCGAATTCGCCGACCAGATCCGCCTGTCGCGCGAACTGTGCCGCCTCGACTGCAGCGCCCCCGCGCCCGAGCCGATCGACGACTTCGCCGTCCGCGACCCCGACCCCGAAAAACTGGCCGAATTCCTCGACAAGATGGAGTTCCGCTCGCTGCGCAGCCGGGTCGGCGACGGCAAGGCCCCGGCCACCAACGGCACCGCCTTCGTGGCCCGCCCGAAGACCCCCAGCGCCCCCGTCGCCACGCCCCGCTACGGCCAGGTCCCGACCGGCCCGGACCAGGCCCAGACCTTCGACATGGACGCCTATGTCTGCGTCCAGACCCTCGACGAGCTCGACCGCTGGATCGAGAAGGCCACCCTGGCCGGCGTCGTCGGCTTCGACACCGAGACCGACGCGCTGAGCGCCACCCACGCCGGCCTGTGCGGCGTCTCCCTCGCCGTCGGCCCCAACGAGGCCTGCTACATCCCCCTGACCCACGAATACGAGCCCGCGGCCAGCGCCGGCGGCCTCGACTTCGGCGAACAGGCCGAGACCCGCGAGCCGATCACCCAGGTGGTCAAGGCCGAGGCCCTCGCCCGGCTCAAGCCGCTGCTGGAGAACCCCGCCGTCCTCAAGGTCGTCCAGAACGGCAAATACGACCTCGCCGTCATGGCTCAACGCGGCATCCGCGTCGCCCCGATCGACGACACCATGCTGATCTCCTACGTCCTCGAGGGCGGCCTGCACGGCCACGGCATGGACGAGCTGGCCCGCCTGCACCTCGGCCACGAACCGATCCCGTTCAAACAGGTCGCCGGGACCGGCAAGGCCCAGAAATCCTTCAAACACGTCGAGCTCAAGCCGGCCACCTGCTACGCCGCCGAGGACGCCGACGTCACCCTGCGCCTCTGGCGCATCCTCAAGCCCCGCCTCGCCGAGGCGAAGCTGACCACCGTCTACGAGACCCTCGAACGCCCCCTGCCCGCCGTCCTCGCCGACATGGAGCGGGCCGGCATCCGCGTCGACCCCGACCGGCTCAAGCGGCTGTCGTCCGAGTTCGGCATGCGCATGGCCGAGCTGGAGCAGCAGGCCCACACCCTCGCCGGCCGCCCGTTCAACGTCGGCTCCCCGCGCCAGATCGGCGACATCCTGTTCGGCGAGATGGCCCTGCCCGGCGGCAGGAAGACCGCCTCCGGCCAGTGGGGCACCGAGGCCTCGGTGCTGGAAGAACTGGCCCTGACCCACGACCTGCCGCGCGTCCTGCTGGACTGGCGCCAGCTGGCCAAGCTCAAGGGCACCTACACCGACGCCCTGATCGAGGCCGCCGACAAGACCACCGACCGCGTCCACACCAGCTACCAGCTCGCCGCCGCCACCACCGGCCGCCTCGCCTCCTCCGACCCCAACCTCCAGAACATCCCGATCCGCACCGAGACCGGCCGCCAGATCCGCCAGGCCTTCATCGCCGCCCCCGGCCATGTCCTGATCAGCGCCGACTACAGCCAGATCGAGCTGCGCCTGCTGGCCCACATCGGCGACATCCCCGAGCTCAAGCGCGCCTTCGCCGCCGGCATCGACATCCACACCGCCACGGCCAGCGAGATGTTCGGCGTCCCCGTCGACCAGATGGACCCCGAGACCCGCCGCCGCGCCAAGGCGATCAATTTCGGCATCGTCTACGGCATCAGCGCCTTCGGCCTGGCCGCCCAGCTGAACATCGACCAAGGCGAGGCCGGCGCCTACATCAAGACCTATTTCGAGCGCTTCCCCGGCATCCGCGCCTATATGGACAAGACCAAAGCCGAGGTGCGCGAGCACGGCATGGTCCACACCGTCTTCGGCCGCCGCATCCACATCCCGGCCATCCATTCCAAGTCGGGGGCCGAGCGCCAGTTCGGCGAACGCGCCGCCATCAACGCCCCCATCCAGGGCGCCGCCGCCGACATCATCCGCCGCGCCATGGTGCGGATGCCGGGCGCGCTGGAGGCCGCCGGCCTGAAGACCCGCATGCTGCTGCAGGTCCACGACGAACTGGTCTTCGAGGCCCCCGAAGCCGAGGCGGAGCGCGCCATCCCGGTGATCAAACGGGTGATGGAGGGGGCGGCGGAGCCGGCCGTGGCGCTGACGGTGCCGCTGGTGGTGGATGCGAGAGCGGCGGGGAACTGGGACGAGGCGCACTAGAGGCAGCTTCACGGGAGACTACTAAGACGCTATGGTGGCAATCAGGGGTTGAGGCGACGAGCACAAGTCGTAATTCTCAAAGGGGGAAATGCTATGGATATGGGTGCAATTGTCATCGTCGCGCTGGCCGTAGTGGCCGCAGGTGGGGCGCTATTTGCGTTGCGCGTCACTCTCAACCGTCGGTCTGATAGTTCGACTCGCACCAACATCAGAGATGTTCGCACCCTGGGTGATGTTGCAGGCCGAGACATTAAGAAGAACGACAAGTAGCCCCAGTGTTCGGGCCCAGCACCAAAGCAAGCCTAAAAGACGTCCACGCCCATATCGCGGCGGCCGGCAGCGTTAGCGTTGTCAATGTGTCGGGGGCCCATGCGAACCCGGGCCTACAGAAGCTGATCGCGGCATGCCTTGCCGAGATGGACGATGGTACCGTCACTGAAGCCTTCATACGAGAGCTATCACATTTCAATAGGTCTCCGACTGAAAGGAACTTGCAGTCGAAGCTGAAGGCGGCTGGCTTAAACGACGCGTATTACGACTATGCGATTGAGGCGAAAGAATCGTTCGCTAAATTTTTTGAAGTACTTGGCCGCCATCCATCGGGTCAGACGATATTGGTGGCTGCATTCTCGCACGCTTACAGCGTGTTTCGCGAGAAAATTGCCCCTCACATCGATTCGATGGACTTCAAAATTCAGGCGGAAATATTCGAGTCAGACGTTGTGCTTTATTTAAGCCATAACTTGACTGGCCTGCCCGGCTTTTATGGTCGGAACGAATCATTGGGACTTCTGTATTATTTGGCAGACAATTGCTTCATCGAGTACGCCAATGTTTAGCTTGGCATTTTACCCAGAACTAGATGCTCACCATGCTATTTTCCGCTACTTTTGTATTTCTACTCGTATGCCACGTTTAAGGATCGAGCAGTATCGGATCGTTGACTACTTCTACCTAAACCCGTTCGACATTCATACGTTTAGAACGGCTGGTAGTACCCATAGGAAACTGTCGACGCACTACGACAACCTTCGCCCCTATCGGCGACTGTCTGAACCAGCCGCGGTCGCCATTCAGATGTGGCAGTTTCAGCAGGCGGGGCTCGCCGCCCTAGCGCGACGGGAGTTCATCTCAGCGTCTGCCTTGGCTACCGATGTCGTCTCCAGAATACCGGACTCAAAAACGCCCGACGACATAAGGGAACTCGTGGAAGCCGATGTATCGACCAAAGCCGAGGTGCTCGATTTCTTGCAAGAGATGATTACCAGGTACCCGATAGGCGGACAGGGCGGACTGAAGGACCGTAGCGGGCTACTGGACTTTAGGTACGATATGAAGAGCGCTCATGCAGCTTAGACGTTTTCGAGTCATGGCTGGGAGCCAAGTCGCGTTTGATCAGCGCTTCACGGCTGGCGTGAACCTCATCGACGGGGAAAACTCGTCGGGTAAATCCACCCTTTTTAAGTTGATCTATCATGGCCTAGGCGGTGCGATTGCGCCCCACCAGTGGACCGGTGCTGCACTCCGATGTGACCGAGTGATTACCGAGCTCGGGTTTGGGGATGCCATCCTGACGACGGTCCGCCGGATCGAGGAGCGACCATCCCTGCCGGTCGCCGTCTATGCCGGCGACATGGCCAGCGCGATCTCCGGCACTTCGGTCGACGACTGGGTCGAGTACCCCTACAGCCGCTCTGACAACAAGCAGAGCTTCAGCCAGTTCATGTTTGCAATGATGCACTGGAACGAGGCTTTTTCAGAAGCGGGTGATTTCGTCACTCTGAATCAGTTTCTGAGGGCGCACTACGCTGACCAAGACAGTCCAAATACGACGGTTCTTCGATTTGAGGATCAGTTTGATAAACCTACAACTAGGGAAAGTATCGGCAACTTCCTTTTGGGAGGTAATGACCCCCGGTTAGGTCAGCTAGAGCGGGAGCTCCGAGAGCTAGAAGCAGAGTATTCCAAGGTCAGCGGAGCCGCGAGCGCTGGCGTGCAATTGATTGGCGGAGAATTTGACGAGCTAAACCTCCCCGCACTTCACGCCCGTCGCGACAAAATTGAGGCTGAGCTCGCCGCTCTCGACGCCTTCTCTACGGCACTCATGCAAGAAGCCCTCCGTCCGATTGGGCGAGACGATGTCGACCGGACGAGGCTGACCGCGACGACCCAAAGCATCTCCGCATTGAAGCGGAAAATCTCAGAAGAGCATGCGCGTATCGCGCAGCTGAAATACGAGATCGACGACTCCGATATATTCATTTCGACGCTCTCAAACCGCATCAGGTACATCACCGAAGCTAGTTCGGCGGCCGGAGAATTTGGCTCGATAAGCCTTGATTTCTGTCCAGCTTGCGGGACGGGTGTCACGGACGAGGGCGACCACGTTCATTGTTACCTTTGCAAAGCCGAGATGGGCGAGGAGCCGGCCGAGCGTCGACTGTTTTCGATGATCAACTCGTCTCAAGGTCAGATTGAGCAATCTCGCCGTCTTCAAAAGGCGCGCCGAGCTAACCTTGAGAAGGCGAGTGAGAAGGTCGGCGAGTTGGAGCGCGCGCTCGATGCCCTTGCCGTTGAGCTTGAGCAGCAGCACGTCTCAGTTGTGAGTTCGGCCCAGGCCGAATTGGCTGCAGCGCAAAGCAGAACCGGGTTTCTCAGAAGCGAACTTGAGCGGTTGCGGCGCGACCAAACTATCATCGAGCGACTTCAAGGTCTGCGCGACCGTCGCGATGCCTTGAACGCGCGAATTCTGGTTCTCCGCGAAGAGATTGAAAGCGTCCGCATTGGGTCAAGCACCCGCGTCGCAAATGCATACACTCGGGTTTCGGCGGAGGCGCTCAAGTTCTTGCGTTCGGACATTGAACGACAGCAAGGGTTCCACGATGCCGATTCGGTAGAAATCGACTATCGGGCAAACCGCTTTAGGCTAAATAGCAACAGTTCTTTGTCAGCTAGTTCTACGGCCTATCTAAGAAATGCAATTTTCCTAGGTGAGTTATTTGCGGCGGCATCGGTTCCAACGATGAGGCATTTGGGCATTCTGATGCTCGAGAATCTCGAAGACAAAGGGATGGAGCCCGAGCGGTACTATAATTTGCACCACAGCATCGTTGGCCGAGCACAAGATCTAGAAGACCGGCAAATCCTGATTGCCACCGCCGATTGGGCACCGGACCTTGAATCTGGCTTCACCCGAGTCGGCGAGCGGTTCACGCACGAGCGTAAAACACTGGACCTCCCCCCATTGCTTTGATTCCGCCACTCCCCGTCGTTGAATAACGAGGATGCGAACAAGCATCGCATATAGTCCGAACCCATGACCTTCTCCGTGCCGGTCTCAATAGTCGCCGATCCAGTCGACCTCGCGGGTTGGGCTCAGGCAGTCGGTGGAGCTCTGACAATCTTTGCCGCCTGGATTATCGCCAGACGGGACCGTCGCATCACCGCTCAGCGTCTCAACGACCAAGCACGCGACAGAACCAGCGCACTCAAAGCCTTGGTTGCTGAATGCATAGTCACAATGCAGGCGCTTGATACGAAGGCCTCCGGCCGCAAGTTTACTAGAGGCAATGTCGAGGCGTCAGAGGCGGATGCAGCGGGACTTGTCGCGGCGCTGGCAAGCGTTCCCCTATTGGACCTGAAACCGTCAGAAGTGCCCGTGCTGGTCAATGTCCGTAAGCATATGACCACAGCCCAACGGCGGGTTGGATTTATCCAAGATCGCCTCAAAGCTGGCTCTTCCACGGCAGGCATCGCCTTCGGCTCATTGGTCAAGCAGCTACGAGACGAGGAAGCGCGTCTGTAGATTGGACATGGCACCCCTCACGTCATCGCCACATCCCCGCTCGCCCCGTGCGGTCGCACCCAGAAGGTGACCCGGCCCGGGCAGCCCATCCGGCGGCAGGTCGTGCTCCGCCCCCACAGGACGAAGCCCGGGCCGCGTTCGCGGGCGATGCGTTTCAGGTCGGCGCGGATGCGCAGCTCGCACAGCTCGCACTCGGTGTAGACCAGCCAGCGGTTGGCGAGGATGGCGCCGACCGTGCGGCCCGCCTCCTGCCAGTCCGCCGCCGTGTAACGGTCGGGATTGCGTCGGGTCATCTTGAGTAAGAGGGGGCGCTAACGCTCGGCCCGCGGGGCCTCGCTGCTTGAGCGCGGGGTGGCAGGTCGGAGACGCTGGCGGCTGGCCCGGGAGGCCTCGCGGCTTGAGCGCGGAAGGGAGGCGGCAAGGCGTCAGCGCCCGGCCCCCGGGGCCTCGCCGGGCCGGGCCGCCCCCACCCGCCGCAGCTCGATCGAGGCGGCCTGGCGCAGGATGGCGTCGGGGGAGAGGCGGTCGATCTCGGCCAGCAGGGTGCGGATGCCGGCGCGGCCGTCGGCGCTGGTCAGGTCCACCCCCCGCAGGGCGGCGAGGAGGCGGGCGGCGGGGTCGGGCGGCGTCGGCGTCTGCATGTGGGAACTCCGGTGAACTGATGGCCGACCCGGAGTTGAGTAAGCCCCGCCGCCGCCGCCGGGGCAAGGGGTGTTCGTGGTTTGTTCCAGCTGTCCACAGCCGCCGGGGAAGCGCTGGTTCATCACGGCGATCACGACGAAGGCACAACGGACACGACGGCGGCCAGCCCGATCGCGCCCGTCGCGGGCCCTTGCCCGCCATCAATTTTTTGCGTCTCCCTGACGGGAGCCGCGGACCCGCCGGCCCCGTCGTGTTCGTCGTGGTTCGCGTTGTGGCCGTTGTGATGAACCGCCCCTGCCGAAGACCCATGGCGCTGTGCTGGCAATCCAAGGAATTATAGCCGGATAACAGAGACGAACCCCCGCCTTTTCAGCCGCTTGCCCGAAACCAGACCCTATCTTCCCGCCTGAGCGGAAACCCGGTCCATACTGCGCGCCGGTCTTTGACAATCGCACCGCCGACCCGCCGCCCGAGGCGCGCCCGGCTCACCCTGGCGGCCGAAATGCCGACTCTGCCGACTCTGCACCCCCGATTTCGCGATGCCGACTCTGCCGAGTCTGCCCCCCCAAATTTTCGATGGCGCCGGCGGCGGGACCCGGCCGCTTATTCGGCCGGGCGGAACAGCAGGGCCGAGACCTTGCCCTCGGGGGTCAGGCCGATCATCCACTGGGTCTCGGCATTGGCGAAGATGACGTTGAACAGGTCGATGCCGTCGCGGCTGCCCACGAAGGCGACCGAGACCAGATCGCCGAAGCCCTGGACCACCGGGGTCACCACCGCCTCCTGCTCGCGCACCGCGGCGGCGATGTCGTCGGTCATGCGGCTGTAGTCGACCGAACCGGCCTGCAGTTCGGCGACGAGGGTCCGCAGCGTCTCTTCCGAGGCGGCGTTGGCGGGCTCGGCCGACAGCCCGGCCGGGGCGGCCTGGGGCGCGGCGGCGGGCGCGGGCGCGGAGACCGCCTGGGCCCGGGCGTTCGGGTCGTCGAAGGTGTTGGGCATCGAGCCGGCGGCCACCTGGGCCTGGGCGGCGGCGGGGGCCAGCAGAAGGACGGCGGCGGCGAGCAGAAGCGGCTTCATGGGTTCGTCTCCGGTAACTGACCTCAGAGGGTGAGGGGCCAAAGCGACAGAACGAGGGCGGCGGCCGAGGCGGCGGCGGCCAGGGTCACGCCGACGATCATCCAGGCCGGGGTCCGGGTCTCGCGGATGACCACGGTGCGGGCCTCCGGCGGGTTCTGCGCCAGTTTCGACAGGGCCTTCAGCGTGGCCCTCAGCTCCTCGAGTGCGTCGCGCACCTGGGCCTGCGGCCCCAGCTCGCGCCGGATCCAGCGCTCGACCACCGGCTGGGAGGCGGCCCACAGGTCGTGGTCGGGGTTCAGCCGCCGGGCCACGCCCTCGACCGAGACCATGGTCTTCTGCAGCAGGATCAGCTCGGGCCGCAGATGCATGTCGAACAGGGCGGTGATCTCGAACAGCTGGCCCAGCAGCCGGCCCATCGACACCTGGCTGGCCGCCTTGCCGATGACCGGCTCCCCCACCGCCCGCAGGGCCTGGGCGAAGGCCTCGACCGAATGGCCGGGCGGCACGTATCCGGCCTCGAAATGGACCCGGCTGATGCGGTCGTAGTCGCGGCTCAGGAAGCCCCACAGGATCTCGGCCAGATAGCGCCGCTCCGACGGCCCCAGCCGCCCGACGATGCCGAAATCGATCGCCGTCAGCTCGGCCGGCGCATGGCAGAACAGATTGCCCTCGTGCAGGTCCGCATGGAACGTCCCGTAGTCCAGCGCCTGGGTCAGGAAGGCCTGGACCACGTGGTCGGCCAGGGCGTTGCGGTCCAGCCCCGGCTGCTCGACCGCGGCCGGATCGGTCATGGCCACGCCGGGGGCCCACTCCAGCGTCAGCACCCGCTTGCCGACCCCGTCCCAGACCACCGCCGGGGCGGTCATGTGGCAGCCGCCGTCCCGGTCGCGGGCCTTGTCCATGATGTCCTTCAGCTCGGACGCCGCCGCCGCCTCCAGCCGCATGTCCAGCTCCAGCTGCAGCGCCCGGGCGATGGTCTCGACGAAGGCCGAGGGCTCCAGCCGCCGCGCCGGGGCCACGAACCGCACCGCCAGCCGCGCCGCCAGCCGCATCGAATCCAGCCCCTGGGCCACGCGCCGCTCGACCCCGGGCCGCAGCACCTTGACCGCCACCTTGCGCCCGTCGGCCAGCCAGGCCGGATGCGCCTGGGCCAGCGACGCGGCGGCCACCGGCGGTCCGAAGTCGGTGAACAGGGCCTCGACCGGCCGCCCCAGCGAGCGCTCGATCTCGCGCCGCGCCTGATCGACCGGGAAGGGCTCCAGCGCGTCCTTCAGCCGCCCCAGATCCCGCGCGAACTCGACCCCGAAGATGTCGGCCCGCGTCGCCAGCACCTGGCCCAGCTTGATGGCCACGGGGCCGAGGTGTTCGAAGGCCTTGCCCAGCCTCTGCCCCGGCCGGCCGTCCCGCGCCTCGCGCCCCGCGAAGGCGTGCAGCAGATGGGCGATCCAGCGCACCCACACCGGCAGCAGCGGCGTGATCTCGCGCGGCACCAGGGCGTCGTGCCGGACCAGCACCCAACCCCAGCCGAGCAGGCGCACGAAGGCGTCCATCGGTCGCCGCACCGGCACGGTGGCGGGCGGCGGCGGCGGGGTGGCGGGATCGATCCGGCGGTTCAGATCGCCCACCCGTGATGGATCGCCGCCACGCCGCCCGACAGATTGGTCACCGTCACCCGGCTGAAGCCCGCGGCCTCGATCATGGCCTTGAAGGTCGCCTGATCCGGGAAGCGGCGGATGCTCTCGACGAGGTACTGATAGCTGTCGCGGTCGCCCGCCACCCAGCCGCCGATCCTCGGAATGGCGTGGAAGGACCAGGCGTCATAGGCCTTGCGGAGCGCCGAGGTCGTCGGCCGCGAGAACTCCAGGCACAGGAACCGTCCGCCCGGCTTCAGCACCCGCCGCGCCTCCGCCAGCGCCTGCGGAATGTCGGCCACATTGCGGATGCCGAAGCTGATCGAATAGGCGTCGACCGAGGCGTCGGGCATCGGCAGGGCCATGGCGTCACCGACGCTCCACGACATCTCCGGCTCGCCGCCCTTGTGGACCCCGGCCATGATCATCTCGGCATTGTAGTCCAGCACGATCACCGAGGCGTCGTCGCCGCCGCGCCGCTGCTGCGCCGCCCGCGCCATCTTCGCATAGCGCCGCGCCATGTCGCCGGTGCCGCCGGCCACGTCGAGGATGGTCTCGCCCGGCCGCGGGTTCAGCTTCGCCGCCGCCGCGTCCTTCCACAGCCGGTGCACGCCCCCGCTCATCAGGTCGTTCATCAGGTCGTAGTTCGACGCCACGCTGTCGAACACGCCGCGCACCAGTTGCACCTTCTCCTTCGCGTCCACGTCGCGGAAGCCGAAGGAGGAAGTCTTTCCGGAAGAGGCGTCGGAGGCGGCCGTGTCGGTCATTTTGGCGGTCTAGCGCGTCCCCGCCGCCCCGTCATCCGTCCGCGTGGCCGCAGCACGGGCGTGGCCTCAGTGGGTGGAGGCGTTGGGACGCGGCACGCCCAGATCTTTCATCACCCCGCGCATCAGGGCGTAGCAGCCGCACGAGGCCGCCTCCAGGGCCTTGCGGTCCAGAACCTCGACCCAGCCGCGGCCGCGCCGGATCAGCTTCCTGTCCACCAGCGAGGACCCCACCTCCGACACCGTGGCGCGACGGACGCCGAGCATGCCGGCGATGTCCGACTGGGTCAGGGCGAAGCGGTCGGCGTCGGCCCGGTCGTGGATGGTCAGCAGCCACCGCGCCAGCCGCTCGTCCAGCCGGTGCTGGGCGTTGCAGGCCGCCGCCTGCTGCACCTGGGCGAACAGGCTCTCGGTGAATTTCGACAGCGCCGTCCGCATGCCCTCGCTGTGGCTCAGGGCGTCGGCGAAGACGTCGGCGGGGCAGCAGGCCGAGACTCCGTCGACCTGGGCGATCGCCCGGCTGGCGGCGCGGGCGTTGGTCGGCCCGCAGGTGACCCCGACCAGGCCCTCCCGACCGATGGCCGCGGTCTCGATCATGCGGTCGCCATCGAGCAGGGTCATCAGCGAGACCACCCCGCTCATCGGAAACCAGACCTCCTCGACGGCCTCGCCGGCGTCGTACAGCATCTGGCCCTGACTGAAGGGCTTCTCGTGCAGGTGGGGCTCGATCCGCTTCCGATCGGCGGCGTCGAGCGCGGCGATCCACAGATTGTCCATTTCCAGGGCTCCGCGTTCGAATGGCGACGCTCGTTAACGCTCAAGCTTTCGACTGCGTTCCGGAGTCGGAAATCGGCGTCTTGTGGCCCGGGGGCGCGCGCGATACGGCTCGGTCGGACCTGCGAGAACGAGGGATGAGCGAGATGACCGAACGGCTGGACATGAAAGAGGTCCTGAAAGCCCTGCCGTCGTGGCGGACCCATGAAGGCGACCGGCCGGCCATCGAGCGCAAGCTGGTTTTCGCCGATTTCAACGCCGCCTTCGGCTTCATGACCCGGGTGGCGCTGCTGGCCGACAAGGTCGATCATCACCCCGAATGGTCCAACGTCTACAACCGGGTCGAGGTGGTGCTGACCACCCACGACGCCGGCGGTGTGACCCGGCGCGACCTGGACATGGCCCGCTTCATCGACGAAGTCGCCGCCGCCATGGGAGCGAAGGCGTGAGCGGCCGCGTCGCCGGCAAGACGGCCCTGATCACCGGCGCCGCCGGCGGCCTGGGTCAGGCCATGGCCTGGATGCTGGTCCGCGAAGGCGCCCGGGTCGCGGTCACCGACATGAACCTCGCCGGCGCCACGGCGCTGGCCGAGGCGATCAACGCCGACCATCCCGGCGCCGCCTTCGCCTTCGTCCACGACGTCACCGACGAGGCGCAATGGGTCTCGGTGATCGATCAGGCCGTCGCCGCCATGGGCGGGCTGTCGATCCTGATCAACAACGCCGGCATCGGCGGCGAACTGGTCTGGGCCGAACAGGACACCCTGGAGAACTGGCGCCGGGTCCAGGCGGTCAACGTCGAGTCGATCATGCTAGGCTGCAAGCACGCCATGCCGCACCTGCGCGCCTCGGGGGCCGGGTCGATCATCAACATCAGCTCGGTCGCCGGCCTCGCCGCAGCGCCCGGCATGGGGGCCTACAACGCCACCAAGGCCGCCGTCTGGATGTACACCAAGACCGTCGCCCTGGAGGCCGCCAAGGCGGGCTGGAACGTGCGCTGCAACTCCGTCCACCCGGTCTTCATCAAGACGCCGATCCTCGACCCCTTCGTGGCCATGGCCGGCGGCGACGAGGGCCTGGCGCACGAGAAGCTGGCGCGCGGCATTCCCCTCAAGCGGATCGGCGAACCGGACGACGTGGCGTATTGCGCCCTCTACCTCGCCTCGGACGAGAGCAAATTCGTCACCGGCGCCGAGTTCAAGATCGACGGCGGCATGCTGGCGCAGTGAGCCGGCCGGTCAGTCGATATCGGCCGGCAGGATCTGGCTGCTGAGCAGGGTTTCCATGGCCTCCCAGCGGTCCGGGCCCTGCCGCTCGACCCAGGCCTGGACCACGTCGCGGCCGAGGCCGTAGTTGATGATGTAGCTGCGGTAGGTGTCGATGAAGCGCAGCCGCTGCGTGGCCTTGGCGCGGTCGGCCAGGCTGTATTTCATCAGCTGGTCGATGGCCGTGTCGCGGTCGATGCGGCCGGCTAGATAGGCGTCAGCGATGGTGTATTCGGCCCGCGCCAGGCGCCTTGTCAGGGCCTGCAGCTGCGCCTTCTTCTCCGCCGTCGACGGGTCGAGCCCGGCGAGGGGGAACAGCACCTCGCGTTCGAAATCCACGCCCTCGTCGCCCGGGAAGGCCAGGTCGATACCGTAGTTGGCGCTGCCTTCGGCCACGAACGACATCGGCGAGAACAACGGATAGACGCTCATCTCGACCCAGCCGCGCTCGCGCACGAAGGTCTGCTCCAGCAGGGCGTTGTAGACGTGGTGACCCGGATAGCCCTCGTGGCAGCCCAGATCGATCGCCCGCTCGGTGTAGATCGGGAAATCCGCGTTGATCTCGATCTTCGACTGCGAATTGCCCTGGTAATAATTGTACCCGGACCACGGCTTGTCGCCGACGAAGGCGAGGGTGAAATTCTCGTTGGCGGGCAGGGCGATATGCCGGGCGGTGCGGCGGCGGCATTCGGCGATGGCGGCGTCCATGACGACCTGCAGCCGGTCCTTCGGGATGACGTAGTGGGATCTGAATTCCGTCACCCGGTCGGCCAGCGAGCCGGCCCCCGGAAGCAGGGCGTCGATCTCGGCCAGCACCGGATCGTAGGACGACAGCGGGGCCAGCTCGGGACGGACGCCGAACAGGGCCTCGGCCTCGTCCGCGAAGCTCATCGTCTCCCCGGACAGCATGCGCAGCCGCGCGGCGGCCGCCGACACATGGGCCAGCAGATAGGCCTTGCGCTGGGCCACGGCCGGATCGGCGCCGGTGGTGGACACCGCGTTCAGCCGGTCGGTCAGGGTGGCGGCGCCCTGGATCAGTTGCGGCACGGCGCGCGGGTTGGCCTCGGCGGCGGCGGCCCATTCGGGCGGCCCGTAATAGGCGTCGACATAGCCGTCCTCATGCTCGCCGATCTCGAGGATCAGGGCGACGTAGTCCCGGGCGATGGCGTCCAGGCCGTCACCCGAGGGGCCTCCCGGCGCGGCCGGGGTCATGGGGGTGGCGCAAGCGCCGACCAGCAACGTCAGGGCGAGAAGAACCGCGCGCATCGAAAACCCTCCATCGTCGAAGCGGCCGCAGGCTAGAGCAGGACGCCCGGCGGCGGTCCATTACAAATCGTCCAGAAAGCCCCCGGGTTCAGCCGCGCATTCGGGATTGAGGGCGGGGCGGTCCTGCTGTAAGGCCCTTCGTCCGGCTTTCGCCGCCAGACGCACCCGTAGCTCAGCTGGATAGAGTACTGCCCTCCGAAGGCAGGGGTCAGAGGTTCGAATCCTCTCGGGTGCGCCATTTTCCCTTTCCGGATCCCCCTGAGCGTCGGGGCCTCTTGCCAACCGCCCGGCGTGGCGCATCATGTCGGCGAGAAATCCGGGGAGGTCACGATGAGAATCGCCGCACTGCTGGGCGTCGTTGCGTTCGCGCTGGGGGGGCCGGCCGCGGCCGAGACATGGCAGGCATTCTCGCGCAGCGTCGCCAACGCCTTCATGGCCGATTCGGACAGCATCGCGACCGTGGACGGGATCACCTCGATCAAGGTGGCCACCGTGCCCCGGACCGGAGAGCCCGGAGACCTGAGCCATTCGATCGAGACCTATCAGTTCCGCTGCGGCGCCAACCAGTGGCGGACGGCTGGCGTGGTCGAACTGGGGCCCGACGGGAGCGAGATCGCCCAGTACCCCGAAGAGGACGCCGAATGGGAGGCGCTGCGCCGGGACACCATGCCCAACTACCTGAAAGAGATCGCCTGCGACGGCGCGCGCGCCGTGCCGCCGCACTGGCCGTCGATCCAGGCCTTCATCGACGCCGGACGGCCGTAGCGGCGGTCAGGCGTCGACGGCGGCGTCCAGGGCGTTGGCCTGGATGAACTCCCGGCGCGGCTCGACCACATCGCCCATCAGCTTGGCGAACAGGTCCGAGGCGTCCTCCTGGTGCTCGACCGACACCTTCAGCAGGGTCCGGGCGTTGGCGTCCAGGGTGGTCTCCCACAGCTGTTCCGGATTCATCTCGCCCAGACCCTTGTAGCGCTGGATGGCGATGCCCTTCTTGCCGGCGTCAAGAACCGCCTCGAGCAGATCGAGCGGGCCGCGGACGGTCACCGTCTTGTCCTTGCGGCGATAGACGGCCGGTTTGTCGAACAGGCCCTCGAAGGCCGCCGAGCGCTCGGCCAGGCGGCGGGCGTCAAGCGAACGGATCAGGGCCTCTTCCAGAACGATGCGCTCGGTGACGGCGCGGCGAACGCGTTCGAACACCACGGCCCCCTGGGCCCCGGCCGAACCGGTCCAGTCGCCATCGCCTTCCTCGGCGTAGAGATTCAGGCGGGCGGCGGCCTTCGCCGGATCCGCGGCCTCGTCGTCGAACAGGCCGGCCAGCGCCGCCTGCTCCACCGCGAAGCCCGGCGCGCGCTGCGACAGGCGGTCGACCCCGGCCTTGAAGGCCTTGGCCTCGCGCACCAGCGCCTGCAGGTCGAGACCGACGCGGCGCTCGCCGTTCGGCAGATCCAGCTCGGCCTCGGAGGAGCCTTCCTCGATCAGGTAGGAGTCCATCTCCGCCTGATCTTTCAGGTAGCGGGACTGCTTGCCCTTGGAGACTTTGTAGAGCGGCGGCTGGGCGATGTAGACGTGGCCGCGCTCGATCAGTTCGGGCATCTGCCGGTAGAAGAAGGTCAGCAGCAGGGTCCGGATGTGGGCGCCGTCGACGTCGGCGTCGGCCATCAAGATGATCTTGTGATAGCGCAGCTTGTCGGCGTTGAAGTCGTCGCGGCCGATGCCTGTGCCCAGGGCCAGGATCAGGGTGCCGATCAGTTCCGACGACAGCATGCGGTCGAAGCGGGCGCGCTCGACATTGAGGATCTTGCCGCGCAGGGGCAGGACGGCCTGGTTCTCGCGGTTGCGGGCCTGTTTGGCCGAGCCGCCGGCGGAATCGCCCTCGACGATGAACAGTTCGGACTTGGCCGGATCGCGTTCCTGACAGTCGGCCAGCTTGCCGGGCAGGGAGCTGATCTCCATCGCCGTCTTGCGGCGGGTCAGGTCGCGGGCCTTGCGGGCGGCCTCCCGGGCGGCGGCGGCCTCGATGATCTTGGCGACGACCTGTCTGGCCTCGACGGGGTGTTCCTCGAACCAGGTCGACAGGCCTTCGGAGCAAAGGCCCTCGACCGCCGGTCGGACCTCGGACGAGACCAGCTTGTCCTTGGTCTGGGAGCTGAATTTCGGATCGGGGACCTTGACCGAGAGGACGCAGGTCAGGCCTTCGCGGGCGTCCTCGCCGGAGACCGAGACCTTCTCCTTCTTGGCCGCGCCGGCGGCGTCGATATAGCTGCCCATGACCCGCGTCAGGCTGGCGCGGAAGGCCGACAGGTGGGTGCCTCCGTCCCGCTGCGGGATGTTGTTGGTGAAGCACAGCATGGTCTCGTGGTAGCTGTCGTTCCACCACAGGGCGAGATCGATCTCGATCCCTTCCTTCTTGCCGCGAATGACGATGACGTCCTTGAGAATCGGCGTCTTGGACTTGTCCAGGTGGCGCACGAAGGCCTCGACCCCGCCCTCGTAGTGGAGGACCTCCTCGAACGGCTCGGCCCCGCGGTCGTCGCGCAGCTTGATGACCACGCCCGAATTCAGGAAGGCGAGCTCGCGCAGGCGATGCTCCAGCGTCTTCAGGTCGAAGTCGATGTGCGAGAAGGTGGTGACCGAGGGGTAGAAGGTCACCTCGGTGCCCGACAGGACCTTGCCGTTGTCGCGCACGGGGGCGTCGCCGGTGACGCGCAGGCTCTCGACGGTGTCGCCGCGCGCGAACTTCATCTCGTGGCGCTTGCCGTTGCGGTAGATGACCAGTTTGAGCCAGTCGGACAGGGCGTTGACCACCGAGACGCCGACGCCGTGCAGGCCGCCGGAGACCTTGTAGGAATTCTGGTCGAACTTACCGCCCGCGTGCAGCTGGGTCATGATGACCTCGGCCGCCGAGACGCCCTCGCCCTCGTGGATGTCGGTGGGGATGCCGCGGCCGTTGTCGGTGACGGTCACCGAGCCGTCGGCGTTGAGGATGACCTGGACCAGGTCGGCGTGGCCGGCCAGGGCCTCGTCGATGGCGTTGTCGACCACCTCATAGACCATGTGGTGCAGGCCCGAGCCGTCGTCGGTGTCGCCGATATACATGCCGGGCCGTTTGCGAACCGCGTCCAGGCCCTTGAGGACCTTGATGGAATCGGCGCCGTAGGCGGCCTCTTCGGCGGTGTCTTCGTGGCGCGCGGTCGGGGTCTGGTCGGTCATATATTCGGTCGGATCATCGCCCGCTTCGGGCCGGAAAGAGCGACGCTGCGGCCGCCCGGAATCATCTGTCTCCGGACGGCGAATCTGATCCGCGCCGGAACCGACAAGATATAGGATTTTCCGGGGGAATTGCGAGCGAAACCGACGCCGTTCCGGGGTCGGCGGCCGGGGTCAGGACACCGGGCCACGCAGGCGTTTGGCGGCGGCCCGGGGGCCGCCGCCTTGATGGCCTCAGGCCAGCGAGCCGTCGATGTCCTTGCAAGCCTTGATCAGGCCCTGGACCGACTCGACCGACTTCTTGAACATGGCCTTTTCGTCGTCGTTGGTGGTGAACTCGATCACCTTCTCGACGCCGCCGGCGCCGATCAGGGCCGGGACGCCGACGTAGAGGTCCTTGAGACCATATTCGCCCGACAGCCAGACGGCGCAGGGCAGGACGCGCTTTTGGTCCAGCAGATAGGAGCGGGCCATGGCGATGGCGCTCTCGGCCGGGGCGTAGAAGGCCGAGCCCGTCTTGAGCAGGGCCACGATCTCGCCGCCGCCCTTGCGGGTGCGATCGACGATGGCGTCGAGTTCGGCCTGCGACAGGAAGCCGGCCTTGACCGCGTCGGGCAGGGGCAGGCCGCCGACGGTCGAGTGGCGCACCATCGGCACCATGTCGTCGCCGTGGCCGCCGAGGGTCCAGGCGTTGATGTCCTGGATGGACACGCCGGTCTTCTCGGCGAGGAAGTAGGCGAAACGAGCCGAGTCGAGCACGCCGGCCATGCCGACGACCTTCTCCTTCGGCAGGCCCGAGAATTTCTGCAGGGCCCAGACCATGGCGTCGAGCGGGTTGGTGATGCAGATGACGAAGGCGTTCGGAGCGTGCGCCTTGATGCCCTCGCCGACGGCCTTCATGACCTTCAGATTGATGCCGATCAGGTCGTCGCGGCTCATGCCCGGCTTGCGCGGCACGCCGGCCGTGACGATGCAGACGTCGGCGCCGGCGATGTCGGCGTAGTCGTTGGCCCCCTTGAGGGCGACGTCCGTGCCGATGACGGCGGTGGCCTCGGCGATGTCCAGCGCCTTGCCCTGGGGCGTGCCCTCGGCGATGTCGAACAGGATGATGTCGCCCAGCGCTTCGCGCGCCGCCACGTGAGCCAGGGTGCCGCCGATCATGCCGGCGCCGATGAGGGCGATCTTCGCGCGAGCCATAGGTGTCGTCTCCGGGAGGAAGGTGTGCGATGCGATATCGCTGTCGGGCGGGGGTCTAGACCCCCGCGCGCGGGCCTGCAACCGTGACGCCGCGTAACGGAGGCCCCCAGGAACCGCCATGTCCAGCCTGCCTGAAATCGTCGCCCCCGGAGACACCCCGTCCGACCTGATCACGGTCGTCGACGAGACGACGGTCCGGGCCGAGGTCGAGGCCTGGCGGGCGCGGATGCTGAAACGGCCGGGCCTGTGGGACAAGGCGACGCGGGGGACCCAGGACCGGATCAACAGGATCATCCCGGAGAAGGTCCACGCCATCGTCACCTCGGGCGTCGAGGCGATGACGAAGGGCATATTGTTCGGCTCGGACCTGATCCAGACCCGGCCCCGGAGCGATGGATCGCTGGCGGCGCGCGAACTCCGGGCCCGGGCGATGATCAAGACGTATCGCAATGCGGCCAGCGTCGAGGGCGGGGTCGCGGGGGCGGGGGGCTTCGTGCTGGCGGCGGCGGATTTTCCGGCCCTGATGGCGATCAAGGTGCGGATGCTGGGCGACGTGGTCGGGGCCTACGGCTGGGGCGGCGACACCGTCCGCGAAAGGCTGTTCGTGCTGCACATCTTCCACCTCGCCTTCGCCAGCGCCCGGCGGCGGCCCGAGGCCCTGGCGGAGCTGGAGCGCTGGATCGCCGGGGTCGACCAACCCGAGGCGATCACCGAATACGACTGGCGACGGTTCCAGATCGAATACCGGGACTACATCGACCTGGCCAAGCTGGCCCAGCTGATCCCCGTGATCGGCGCGCCGGTCGGGGCTCTGGTCAACTGGCGGCTGGTCGAACGGCTCGGCGAGACGGCGATGATGGCCTGCCGGATGCGCTGGTTCGGACCGCCCGACGCGTGACGCCGCCGGCCGCGCTTACCGATAGCTTCAGTCGATTGGCTTTGATTTCCGGATAACGGAAGCCTATCTGAGCTCATGCTCCCCACCCTGCGCCAGCTCCACTATCTCAAACTCCTCGCCGAGCATGCCTCGTTCAGTCGCGCGGCCGAGGCGGCCCATGTCAGCCAGCCCGCCCTGTCGGCGGGGGTGCAGGAACTGGAGAAGATCCTCGGCGCGCCGGTGGTCGAGCGCACCCGCGGCAATGTCCAGCTGACCGCCGTGGGCGCCGAGGCGGTGCGGCGGGCCGAGGACGTGCTGGCCCGCACCGAGGATCTGGTCGAGGCGGCCCGGAACGCCGGCAAGCCGCTGTCCGGCCGATTCCGGCTCGGCGTCATCCCGACCGTCGCGCCCTTCCTCCTGCCGGCCAAGCTGCCCGGACTGAAGGAGGCCTATCCCGCCCTGCGGCTGTTCATTCGCGAGGACCTGACGCCGCGTCTGGTGGCGGGGCTGAAGGCGGGGCAGCTGGACGCGGCGGTGATCGCCCTGCCCTACTCCGCCCACGGCATCGACCACGCCCGCATCGGCGACGACGAGATTCTGGCGGCGGCCCCCGTCGGCCACGCCCTCGCGGGAACGGGCCCCATTCCGCCCGGCTCGCTGAAGGCCGAGGACCTGATCCTGCTCGAGGACGGCCACTGCCTGCGCGACCAGGCCCTGGCCGCCTTCGACATCGATCCGCCCAAGGGCGACGACGTCTTCGCCGCCACCTCGCTGCACACCCTCGTCCAGATGGTGTCCTCGGGCCTGGGCGTCAGCTTCCTGCCGGAGATGGCGGTGCGGGCCGGTCTGGCCGACATGCCGGGCGTGGTCGTCCGTCACATCTCGGCCAGGGCGCCGCGCCGCGAGATCGTCGTCGCCTGGCGCACCGGCTCCAGCCGGGCGGCGGAGGCGAAACTGCTGGCCGAGGCGCTGCGGATCGACTGAGCGCCGCATTACGACTCCGTAAGGTGCGCCCGCTTTCCGCCCTGATAGGGTCGGCCCCGCCCGCGCCCGACGGGCGTCCGGAGCCGTCCCCATGAAGTCCCGCCTGATCCTGACCGTCGCCGCCTCGGCGCTTCTCCTCGGTCTGCCGGCCGCCGCTCCGGTCCTCGCCCAGACCGCGCCGGCCGCGGCCGCGGGCCAGATCGTGGTTCCGCCGCTCGGCTTCCGCGAGCGGACCCTGCCGAACGGGCTGAAGGTCTATACGGCGCGCGACACGGCCACCTCCAATGTGACGGTCCAGGTCTGGTACAAGGTCGGCGCCAAGGACGACCCCGAAGGCCGCTCCGGCTTCGCCCACATGTTCGAACACCTGATGTTCAAGGCGACGCGCAACCTGCCGCCCGAGACCTTCGACCGCCTGACCGAGGATGTGGGCGGCACCAACAACGCCTCCACCGGCCTGGACGTGACCAACTATTTCGAGACCGTGCCGGCGCAGCACCTGGAGCGGATGCTGTTCGCCGAGGCCGAGCGGATGGGCTCGCTGGTCGTCGACGAAACCTCGTTCGAGAGCGAGCGCGACGTGGTCAAGGAGGAGTTCCGGCAGCGGGTGCTGTCGACGCCCTACGGCCGGTTCCAGCGCCTTCACTCCCAGGCCTTCATCTATCAGACCAGCCCCTACCGCCGGCCCGGCATCGGCTCGATCGCCGACCTCGACGCGGCCACCATGGATGACGTGCTACGCTTCCACGAGACCTTCTACCGGCCGGACAACGCCTATCTGATCGTGGCCGGCAATTTCGACCAGGCGCAGCTGGACCAGTGGATCGACCACTATTTCGGCGGCATCGAAAACCCCGACCGGCCGCTGCCTGACAACAATGTGCCCGAGACCTTCGGCCCGGCCCGCGAGGCGACCTTCTACGGGCCGAACGTGCCGCTGCCGATGGTCCAGATCACCTGGCCGACCGTGCCCTACGACCACCCGGATCGGGCGGCGCTGGACGTGCTGGACGGCATCCTGTCGACCGGCGAGAGCTCGCGGCTGTACCAGTCGCTGGTCTACCGCCAGCAGATCGCCACCACCGCCTCGTCCTCGAACAACCAGCAACAGCAGGTCGGGGTGCTGAACACCTTCGCCATCATGAGCGACGGCAAGACCCCGGACGACGGCCTGGCGGCGCTGCGGGCCGAGGTCGCCCGGCTGCGCGACGAACCGGTCACCGCGGCCGAACTGGCCGAGGCCAAGACCGAGCTGACCGCCCAGGCCCTGCGCGGACTGGAGACCATCGACGGCCGCGCCTTCCAGCTCGGCTACGCCCTGATCATGACCGGCGACCCGACCACGGCCGACCGGGACATCCCGAACATTCAGGCGGTGACGGCCGAGGACGTGCAGCGGGTGGCGCGCCAGTATCTGACCGACGATCGCGCCATCGCCATGCGCTACCTCCAGGCGGACGAGCAGAACCCGCCCTCGGAGGTGCAGGAGGCGTTCACCGCCCCGGTGACCCTGGCCGACCTCGCGGCGGCCGACGCGCCGGTCACCCTGGCGCCCGAGGGCCAGCGCGTTCCCCTGCCCCAGCCGGGGGCGGCCATCGACGCGGCCACGCCGCAGGTGGCGGAGCGCCGGCTGGCCAACGGCATGCGGGTGCTGATCGCGCCCAAGCCTGGCCTGCCGCTGGTCTCGGCGCGGCTGAACTTCAACGCCGGGACGGCCGACGACGCGGCGGCCGGCAAGGCGGGCGTAGCCAATTTCACCGCCTCGCTGCTGACCCAGGGCACGCAGACCCGGACGGCGCCCGAAATCGCCACCGAGATCGAGCGGCTGGGCGCCAATATCGGCGCGGGCGCGGGGGTGGACTTCACCAATGTCTACGCCTCCTCGCCGGCCAACGTCTTCCCGCAGACCATGGCGCTGATGGCCGACATCGTGCGCAATCCGGCCTTCACGGCCGCGGACCTCGAACGCGAGCAGACCCAGACCCTGAACGGCCTGCGCGTGCAGCTGTCCCAGCCGGGTCCGGTGGCCGGACTGGCGGCCGCCCGCGCCGTCTTCGGCGACGCCCCCTACGCCGTGCCCGGCTCGGGCACGCCGACCTCGATTCCATCGATCGGACGCGACGACCTCGTCGCCTTCCATGGCGGCATGTACCAGCCATCGAACGCCACCCTGGTGTTCTCGGGCGACATCACCCCGGACGCGGCCCATGCCCTGGCCGAGCAGGCGTTCGGGGATTGGCAGGCCGGCCCCGCCGCCGCGCCGACGACCGATCCGGCCGGGCCCGCGGTCGCGCCGCGCGTCATCGTCATCGACCAGCCGGGCGCGGGCCAGGCGGCGGTGGTGGCGGCCATGCGCGGCATCGCCCGGACCGACGAGGACTATTTCGCCCTACTGGTCGGCAACGGCGTCATGGGCGGCGGCTTCTCGGCCCGGCTGAGCCAGGAGATCCGCATCAAGCGCGGCCTGAGCTACGGCGCCTATTCCAGCCTCAGCGCCCGCGAGGACGAGGGCCTGCTGTCGGCCTCGGCCCAGACCCGCAACGACGCCGTGCCGCAGGTGGCGGAGCTGATCCTCGCCGAGATCGCGCGCCTGTCGGCGACCGAGGCGACCGCCGACGAACTGGCGCCGCGCAAGGCCACCCTGGTCGGGTCGTTCGGCCGTTCGCTGGAGACCGTCGACGGTCTCGGCGGCCTGGTCGCCAATCTGGCCCTGTACGGCCTGCCGCTGTCGGACCTGGCGACCTACGACGACGACGTCAACGGGGTGACCCCGGCCCAGATCCAGGCGGCCGCGGCGGCGCGCCTGCCGGCCTCGAACGCCAGCCTGGTCATCGTCGGCGACGCCTCGGTGTTCATCGAGGCGCTGCGGGCGAAATATCCGAACGTCGAGGTCATCCCGCTGACGGAGCTGAACATCGACTCCGCGACGCTGCGGTAGGCGTCAGGCTGACAGGCAGACCACCTGGGCGACGCGCAGGTCGCGGCGCAGGTCGTCGGCGACGAGGCCGTAGTTGTCGATGGTGACGGTGCGGCCGGTCAGGGGTTCGTCCGCCTTCTGCAGGCCGCGGACGGCCGGGCCGAAGGTGTCCGGGGCGGTGGTGTAGATGCGGCCCCGGCGGGGGCTTTCGGCGATGGTCACGCCGACGGCGCGGCCCTGACGGTCCAGCGCCGGCGCCCCGGAGAGGCCGGACAGGGTGCCGCCCAGCCGGTCGGTGCGGCCGACCTCGGCCCAGGCGAGAACGGGCTCGTCACGCTGGCCGCGGCCCCGCACCCTCAGCGTCTCGCGGCCGAGCAGGCGGGAGGTGACCTCGCCGGCGCGGCCCTGGGGATAGCCCGGGTGGAAGGCGCGCTGGCCCTTGCGCAGGGGTTCGCCCGCCGCGACCGGGACCGCCGCGGGACCGCCGGCGGTCTGCAGCACGGCGATGTCGGCGCGGGGAGCGAGACGGACGTCGGCGGCGACGGCGCGGCCGCCTCCGACCATGATGGCCGGGCGCCGGCAGCCCTCGACGACGTGCCGGGCGGTGACCCAGCGGCCTTCGCGGGCGATCGAGAAGGCGGTGCCGGCGGCGGGCTGGAAGGGGATGTCCGGCGCGTGGACGGTGACGGCGGGGTCGAACGGGGTGACCGGCCCGAGCAGGGCGCCCTCCATCTCGTCCGGCGGCGGCGGGGCCGGCGGGGCGTCGGCGTTCTCGCGCTGTCCCAGCGAAAGGCCGATCAGGGCGGCGAGGACGAGGGTGTAGATCACCCAGTCGGGCGGACGCGCCATCGCCTCAGCCGGTCAGGGCGGCGGCGAGGATGACCGCGGTCGCCAGCTTGGCGCCGACCAGCAGGACGGCGGCCGAGACCTCGCCCTCGCGGATGCGCTGGGGCAGGCCGGTGAGCAGCAGGTCGACGATGCGGAAGGCCAGCAGCTGCAGCACCACCGTGGCCACGCCCCAGATCAGGATGTCGCGCACCGAGGTGGAGACGCTGAGGCTGACCGCCAGCGGGATGGCGAGGCCGACCAGCACCCCGGCGAAGGCGACCGAGGCGGCGGCGTTGCCCTCGCGGATCAGGGCGATTTCCTTCCACGGGGTCAGCAGGGCGTAGATCACCGCGCCGACCACCAGCAGGCCCAGGGTCACCCCCAGATGGGCGACGGTCGTGGGGAAGCCGGTCGCGAAGGCCTGGACCTCGGGGCTTTCGAGCACGGTGGCGAGAGACGGGGATTCCATGGCTGTCCGGGCGGCTGTCACAGCCGAGGCTGTGCCCCATTCCCGCCCCATTCCGCAAGCGCGGCAGAGCCACACTTGGTGAGGAATTGTTACAAACCTCGAGTTGTGGCCTATCGATCCGCTCTACCGGAGGATTAGGCCGCCTCGACCGATCCGGAAACGGCGGTCTGCTCGGCGCGCCGGACGCTGGCCCGGACCTTCTCGCTCTCGGACTTGAGCTGTCCGCAGGCGGCGAGGATGTCGCGGCCGCGCGGGGTGCGGATCGGCGAGGCGTAGCCGGCCTTGTTGAGGATGGCGGCGAAGCGCTCGATGGTCTTCCAGTCCGAGCATTCGTAGTCCGTGCCGGGCCACGGGTTGAACGGGATCAGGTTCACCTTGGCCGGGATGCCCTCGATCAGTTTGAGCAGGGCGCGGGCTTCCTCGGGGCTGTCGTTGACGCCCTTGAGCATGACGTATTCGAAGGTCACGCGGCGGGCGTTGGACAGGCCCGGATAGGCGCGGATGCCGGCCATCAGCTGGGCCAGGTCGTATTTCTTGTTCAGCGGCACCAGCACGTCGCGCAGGGCGTCATTGGTGGCGTGCAGGCTGATCGCCAGCATGGCCTGGGTGCGCTCGCCGAGCGCCTGGAGCTGGGGCACGACGCCCGAGGTGGAGACGGTGATCCGGCGGCGCGACAGGGCGATGCCCTCGTTGTCGGAGATGATGTCGATGGCGTCGGCGACGTGGTCCAGATTGTAGAGCGGCTCGCCCATGCCCATGAAGACGATGTTGCTGAGGCGGCGGTCTTCCTTGGGCGAGGGCCATTCGCCGAGGTCGTCGCGAGCGACCTGGACCTGGGCCACGATCTCGGCGGCGGTCAGGTTGCGGACCAGCTTCTGCGTGCCGGTGTGGCAGAAGGTGCAGTTCAGGGTGCAGCCGACCTGGGACGAGACGCACAGGGCGCCGGCGCGACCGACGTCGGGGATGTAGACGGTCTCGATCTCGATGCCGGGGGCGGTGCGGATCAGCCATTTGCGGGTGCCGTCCTTCGACACCTGACGCTCGACGATCTCGGGGCGGGCGATGGTGAACCGCTCGGCCAGTTTCGCCTGCATGTCCCTGGCGACATTGCTCATCGCCGCGAAGTCGGTGACCCCGTAGTGGTGCATCCAGCCCCAGACCTGGGAGGCGCGCATCTTCGCCTTCTCGGGCGGGCAGACCCCGGCGTCGACCAGGGCCTGACGCAGCTGTTCGCGCGTCAGACCGGACAGGTTGACGGGCGCCGCCGGGGCGGTCGCTGACGTGCGGGAAAGGTCGAGCGTGAGGCTCAAGGCGGCGTCCTTGGGTGGCGGGAGGCGCGGCTTATACCACAGATCGGGCTGGTTTTAAGGCGGGAGCCGGACAGGGGCGCCGACGAAAAACGCAGTGTCAGAGTCGGCAGAGTCGGCAGGGTCGGCGCCGAAATTCGGTGTGGCGGAGTCGGCAGGGTCGCATTTTCGTCGGGCGAAGGCGGTTGGGGCGGCGGTTCGGGGATTCGATTGTCAAAGATCGCAACGCGGAAACGCGGGCATTATGCGCCCGCGCTCTCCTCAGGCGGGTTCATGACGCTGGGGTCGGGGTGGTGAGCAGGAAATACAGCGTGTTGGCTGTTGAAAGTGCGATGGCTGGCGGCGGATCTGCAGCGCAGCAATTGCCCCGCGCCTGTGAGAGGCCGGCAGCCGAGGTTCATCACGAAGGACACAAAGGGAAGAAACACAAAGGACACGACGGGGCCGGTGGGCCGGCGGCTCCCGGCGTGGAGACGTGATGATTTGATGGCGGGCAAGGGCCCGCGGGGGACGGCAACGGACGCGCTCCCGTCGTGTCCTTCGCGCTTTCTTCGTGGCCTTGTGATGAACCAGCCCAAAGGGGCTTCGGGCGCGAGCCGCCGGGTCTCTTCTCGATGCCTCAGTCCGCCGCGTCCTCGATGTGGTGGATCTGGTCGTCGTCGAGGCCGAAATGGTGGCCGATCTCGTGGATCAGGACGTGGGCGATGATCTCCGACAGGCCGACGTCGCCGCGCTCGCACCATTCGTCGAGTATGGGGCGGCGGTAGAGGAAGATGCGGCTGGCTTCGGGGGCCGGGCCCATGCCGTCGCGCAGGCCGATGTCGACGCCGTGATAGAGGCCGGTCAGTTCGAACGGGTCCTCCATCTCCATCATCGCCAGGGTCTCGTCGTCGGCGAAGTCGTCGACGCGGATGACCACGTCGCCGGCCAGGGAGCGGAACGGTTCGGGCAGGGCCGCGAACGCCTCGCGCGCCAGCCGGGCGAAGTCGTCGAGGGAGGGGGCTGTCTGATCGGTCCAGTCGGTCATGGGCACCAGGGGCTAGGGGCTAGGGGCTAGGGGCTAGGGGCTAGGGAGAGGTGACGTCGGAAACGTACACGTGCGGATCAATTCCCCTTAGCCCCTAGTCCCTAGCCCCTAGCCCCTCATCAGGTATGGTTACCGAATCAGGGCGTGGGAGCTGATCAGACCAAATGGCCGAGGCCGACATCGCCTATGTCGCGACCGCGGGCGCCGCGGGGCTGGCGCTGGCGCTCAGCGCCTGGGCGGCGCGGCTGCGCGGGCGGCTGGCCGATCGCGCCCGCGCGGCCGAGGCCGAACTGTCGGAGGCGCGCGTCGCCCTGGCGGACCGGGACGGCGCCCTGGCGGCCTTCGAGGACGCCCGCCTGGCCCTGACCCCCGATGGACAGACGCGCCGGCTGGGCGCGCCGGCGGCCTGGGACGCCATCACCCGCGAACTGTGCGGACAGGTCTGGCCCGAGGTCGATCCGGCGCTGGTGGTGCTGGACGCTGTGCGGGCGGCGGCGGGCCCCCGGCTGGACGCCCTGATCGACCAGGGCGAGCCGTTCGATGCTGTGCTGGACGGCGCCGGCGGAGCCTGGGCGGTCGAGGGCCGGTCCTCGGCCGGGGCCGCGTGGCTGAGGCTGTCGCGGCTGGGCCTGGTCGGCACGGCGGCCGAGAGCGGGCTGGGGATGCTGGCCGACGCCTATCCGGCCCCGACCTGGATCACCGACGCAGCCGGGCGGCTGGCCTGGGCCAACAAGGCCTGGCTGGCCGAGATGAAGGCCGACAGCATCGACGCCGCCCGCGACAAGGGCCTGACCTTCGACCGGGGGGCCGACGCCATCGTCGCCGAGGCCGGGCGGCTGCACCAGCGGCAGGAGGGCTTCCGCTGGACCACCGGCGGCGGACGGCGGCGCGCCTGGCGGATCGTGGCCGAACCGGCCCCCGGCGGGGCCGGGGCGGTGCTGGCCTTCGCCCTCGACATGACCGAGGCCGAGGAGACCCGCGACACCCTGCGCCGGCACGTCGAGGCCCATGACGAGACCCTGAACCACCTCGCCGACGCCGTGGCCATCTTCGGCCCGTCCAAGCGGCTCGCCTTCCACAACACCGCCTTCCAGACCCTGTTCAACATCGATCCCGCCTGGCTGGACGAGCGGCCGACCCATGCCGAGCTGCTGGACCGGCTGCGCCAGCGCCGCCTGCTGCCCGAGGTCATCGACTACGCCGGCTGGAAGGCCTATGAACTGGACTTCTACGGCGCCTCGGAAGCCGCGCCGGACGACAGCTGGTCCCTGCCCGACGGCCGGACGCTGCGGGTGGTGCGCCAGCCCCATCCGCTGGGCGGGGTGCTGCTGCTGTTCTCGGACATCACCGACGAGCTGAAGCTGCGCAGCCGGTTCAACGCCCAGATCCAGGTGCAGAAGGCGACCCTGGACAAGCTCAACGACGCGGTCGCCGTGTTCGGCTCGGACGGCCGCATCCGCCTGCACAACGAGGCCTTCGACACCTTCTGGGGCGTCAGCGGCGAGGCGCTGGACGCGGCCGGGGATTTCGACGCCGTGGCCGCCCTGTGCCAGTCGACCATGCCCGATCCGGCCCTGTGGCTGGGGCTGAAGGCGCGGGTGGCCGACCCCGACCCGGAAAGCCGGGTGCCGATCTCGGGCGAGGGCCGGACGGCGGACGGGCGCATCGCCTCGTGGCAGACCCGGCCCCTGCCCGACGGCGCCACCCTGGTGGCGTTTTCCGACATCACCGCCCGGCGCGGGCTGGAACAGGCCCTGGCGGCCAAGGCCCAGGCGCTGGAGGAGTCGACGGCGCTGAAGCGCGAGTTCGTCGGCAGCGTCAGCTATGAATTGCGCACGCCGCTGACCACCATCGTCGGCTATTCCGAACTGCTGGAAACCCAGGCCGACCTGCCGGAACGCAGCCGCCAGCACGCCGGGGCCATTCGCGTCGCCGCCAGCCAGCTGGCCGGGTCGATCGACGACGTTCTGGACATGGCCCAGATCGACGCCGGCGAGATGGAGCTGGCGCTCGGCGACGTGCGGGTGTGCGACCTGCTGGACGAGGCGGCCGGGAAGGTGCGCGAGCGGATCGAGGGGCGCGGCGCGGTCCTGACCGTGACCTGCCCGGCCGGGCTGAAGCCGATCCGGGCCGACGCCCAGAGGGTCGGCCAGGCGCTGGAATATCTGCTCGACAACGCCGCCCGGGCCGTGTCCGAGGGCGGGGCCGTGACCCTGTCCGCCGAGGCCGCGCCGTCCGAGGTGCGGATCCGGGTCGAGGACACCGGGCGCGGCATTCCCTATCACCTGCAGGCCCATGTCTTCGACCGCTTCGTCAAGCGCGAGCGGGGCGGCCCGGGCGTCGGCCTGGCCCTGGTCAAGGCCCTGGTCGAGCTGCACGGCGGCTGGGCCGAGGTGGAGAGCGAGCCGGGCAAGGGCGCGGCCTTCATCCTGCACCTGCCGCTGGAAGCGCAGAGCGCGGCGGCGCCGCCGGAGTTGCGGCTGGGGTGAGGCTGGGTGGTTAGTGGTTAGTGGTTAGTGGCTAGTGGCTGGCCAGCGGCTGTGGGACGGCTCCACCAGCGCCGCCCTTCCGCAGGCGGTGAAGCTGGAATCCGGAGCCACTAACCACTAACCACTAGCCACTCGCCACTTCCTGGACGCCGCCATGGCCAAGCCCCTCAAGACCGCGCTGATCTACGATTTCGACGGCACCCTCGCGCGGGGGAACATGCAGGAGGTCACCTTCATCCCCTCGGTGGGCATGGGGGTCGGGGATTTCTGGGGCGAGGCCGACCGGCTGACCCGCGAGGCCGACGGCGACAACATCCTGATGTACATGCAGCTGATGCTGCAGCGGGCGCGCGAGAACGACGCGCCGATCACCCGCAAACTGCTGGCCGAGCACGGCGAGGACGTGAAGCTGTTCGACGGGCTGAAGTCCGACCTGACCGGCAAGGGCTGGTTCGACCGCATCAACGCCGTGGGCGCGAAATACGGGCTGGAGATCGAGCACTACATCATCTCGGCGGGGCTGGAGGAGATGATCGACGGCTGCCCGATCCGGCCGGAGTTCCGGCACGTGTTCGCCTCGAAATTCGTCTACGACGACAAGGGGGTGGCGATCTGGCCGGCGGTCGGCGTCAACTACACCACCAAGACCCAGTATCTGTTCCGCATCAACAAGGGCGTGCTGAACCACTGGGAGCACGAGAAGATCAACCGCTTCATGGCCGACGACGACCGGCCGGTGCCGTTCGACCGGATGATCTTCCTCGGCGACGGCGACACCGACGTGCCGACCATGAAGATGATGCACACCAAGGGCGGCTATTCGATCGCGGTCTACGACCCGCGCAACTCCGAGCGCGACCAGCAGAAGATCTACGGGCTGATCTCGGAGGACCGGGTCAATTTCGTCGCCGCCGCCGACTATCGCGAGGGCTCGGCCCTGGACCTCATCGTCAAGGGTCTGATCGGGCGGATCGCCATCACCGCGGGGACGCTGGCGGCGGTGTAGACGGCAGACCTAGCCCGCGTCTCAGCCGCCCGTCCGGCGAAGCCGGATTCAGGACGGGCGGTCGGAAGGTTCATCACTAAGGACACGACGAATCCACAAAGGACACGACGGGACCTGCGCCCGACCCTCGATCCCGTTGTGTCCTTCGTGACCGCCTTTGTGTTCGTCGTGATGAACCTGCTCCGGTCGCCCTGGCGGGACCGGTTGGACGCCGGCTTCGCCGGAATGACGGGGCAGGCCCCGGATTTCGGTCTGGTCTAGCGGCCGCCGGCGCGCATGAAGGCGGCGCGGGCGGCGGCGAGGCGCGAGGGCACGAGGCCACGCAAGGAGGCGGGGACGCCGATGCGCTTGACCCCGGCCTCCTGGCCCTTGCGCCAGACCACGTCCGCCTCGACGGCGGTGGCCTGGGCGATGTCGACGATCACCACCCGGTTGGGCAGGGCGAGGTTGCGGTCCAGCCGCAGCCGGGCGCCGACGCCCGACTGGTCGACGATCAGGCACGGCAGTTCGAGGCCGGGCGCGAGCACGACGCAGCGCGCCTTGGCGGGCGCGCGGGCTTCCCCCCTGCGGTCTTCGGGCCTGTCCATCACGGCATAGCTACCGGTTGACGGTTTCGATCCAGTTTCACGGTCACATCCGCGCGAACGCCGCCGGACAGCATGCGCCGGGTGATGCGCTCGAAATACTGGATGAAGCCGGCGAGGCGCGCGCGTTCGGCCGGGGGCAGGTCGGCGGGCGGGACGCCGAGCAGGTCGGCCTCCTGCTGGCTGCGCCAGTCGAGCACGACCTCGAAGCCGGGGGCCTGCAGGAACAGGACGGCGTCGAAGCGGACGGCGAAGTCGGCATAGGGACCGGCGACGAAGGCGTCGACCGCGCGCCGCCAGGCCCCGTCGGGGTCCCGCTCGCGCTCGAGGGCGTTGACCGGTTCGGCGAGGGCGGCCTCGTCCTGCGGCAGGGCGCCGAGGCACCAGGCGTCGATCAGTATGGCCGACGGGCGGCCGCGGACGGCGCGCCAGCGGTCGACCGGCAGGCGGTCGTCGCCGCGCTTGTCGAAGTCGGGGATCAGGGTCTCGTCGTCGGGGCCGGCGGTCGAGAGGCGGTCGATCAGGTCCTGGAGCAGGATCAGGTCGTGGGTGCCCGGGGGGCCGCGGGTGACGAACAGCGGATGGAGGTCGCGGGCCAGGGCCTCGCGTTCGGCCCGGGTCAGATAGACGTCGTCGATGGAGATCTGGGCCGCGCCGAAGCGCTCGGCCGCCGCGCGGGCGAGGGTGGTCTTGCCGGAGCCCTGGGCGCCGACGACGGCGATCAGGGGCGGGCGGCCGGAGCCGTCGCGGGGTCCGCGCGCGATCAGCCCGCCGACGAGGTCGACCAGGTCGGGGTGAGCGCGGCCCACGGCCGGCTCAGTGCTGGGATTCGGGCAGGCGGACGATCAGGCCGTCGAGATCGTCGGTGACCCGGATCTGGCAGGACAGGCGGCTGTTCGGCTGGACGTTCTCGGCGAAGTCCAGCATCGACTCCTCCATGGCCGAGGCGCGGCCGGTCTCGGCGGCGAATTCCTCGTCGACATAGACATGGCAGGTGGCGCAGGCGCAGGCCCCGCCGCAGTCGGCGTCGATGCCGGGGACGTTGTTGCGGATCGCCCCCTCCATGACGGAGAGCCCGTTCTTGACCTCCACGACATGCTCGCGGCCGTCGTGCTCGATGTAGGTGATCTTCGCCAAGATCAGGCCGCTTCCGTCTTTTTCCGCGACGGCGAGACCATCAGCTTCTTGGTCTCGGCGATGGCCTTGGCCGGGTTCAGACCCTTGGGACACACCTGGGCGCAGTTCATGATGGTGTGGCAGCGGTAGAGTTTGAACGGATCCTCGAGGTCGTCGAGCCGCTTGTCGGTGGCGTCGTCGCGGCTGTCGGCGATCCAGCGGTAGGACTGCAGCAGGGCGGCCGGGCCGAGGTATTCGGTCTGGTTCCACCAGTAGCTCGGGCAGGAGGTCGAGCAGCAGGCGCACAGGATGCACTCGTACAGGCCGTCCAGTTTCGCCCGATCCTCGGGCAGCTGGATGCGCTCGGTCTCGGGGTCCGGCTCGTCGGACTGGAGGTAGGGCTGGATCGAGTCGTACTGGGCGTAGAACAGGGTCAGGTCGGTGACCAGGTCCTTGACCACCGGCTGGTGCGGCAGGGGGGCGATGGAGATGGTCGAGGAGGAGCACTCCTCCCAGCCCTTGGTGCAGGCCAGGGCGTTGCGGCCGTCGATGTTCATCGAGCAGGACCCGCAGATGCCCTCGCGGCACGAGCGCCGGAACGACAGCGTCGGGTCGATCTCGTTCTTGATGTGGATCAGGGCGTCCAGCAGCATCGGGCCGTGGTCGTCGGCCGAGACCTCGAACACGTCCCAGCGCGGATCGGCGTCGACCTCGGGGTCGTAGCGATAGACCTTGTAGGTCTTGACGTTCTTCGCGCCGGCCGGGGCCTTGTGGACCTTGCCGGGGGTGGGCTTGGAGCCCTTGGGGAGAGTCAGCTGGACCATTAGTACACCCGCGCCTTGGGCTCGATGTAATCGATGTCCGTCGACATCGTGTAGTTATGCACCGGGCGGTAGTCGATCTTCACGGCCTGGCCGGGGACCTTCCACGACAGGGTGTGTTTCATCCACTCGGCGTCATTGCGGTCGGGATAGTCCTCGCGGGCGTGGGCGCCGCGCGACTCGGTGCGGTTCAGGGCGCTCTCGATGGTGACGAGGGCCTGGTCGACCAGGTTGTCGTATTCGAGGGTCTCGATCAGGTCGGTGTTCCAGATCAGGCCGCGGTCGGTGGTGCGGATGTCGTCGCCCGAGGCGTGGATGGCGCGCAGCTTGGACACCCCCTCCTCCAGCGTCTTGCCGGTGCGGAAGACGGCGGCGTCGGACTGCATGGCCCGCTGCATGGCGATGCGCAGCTTGGCCGTCGGGGTCGAGCCCTTGGCGTTGCGGAAGCGGTCGAGGCGGGCCAGGTGGGCGTCGGTGGCCGAGGCCGGGACGTCGGGCACCTTCGAGGCCTTGTCGACCACCTCGCCGCAGCGCAGGCCGGCGGCGCGGCCGAAGACGACCAGATCGGTCAGGCTGTTGGAGCCGAGGCGGTTGGCCCCGTGCACCGAGACGCAGGCCGCCTCGCCGACGGCCATCAGGCCGGGCACGACGCTGTCGGCATCAGCGCCGACCTTGGTCAGGACCTCGCCGTGATAGTTCGTGGGGATGCCGCCCATGTTGTAGTGGACGGTCGGCAGAACCGGGATCGGCTGTTTGGTCACGTCGACGCCGGCGAAGATCTTGGCCGATTCCGAGATGCCCGGCAGCCGCTCGTGCAGGACGGCGGGGTCGAGGTGGTCGAGGTGCAGGTGGATGTGGTCCTTGTTCGGACCGACGCCGCGGCCTTCACGGATCTCGATGGTCATGGAGCGGCTGACCATGTCGCGCGGGGCCAGGTCCTTCACGGTCGGCGCGTAGCGCTCCATGAACCGCTCGCCTTCCGAGTTGGTCAGGTATCCGCCCTCGCCGCGGGCGCCCTCGGTGATCAGGCAGCCGGCGCCGTAGATGCCGGTCGGGTGGAACTGGACGAACTCCATGTCCTGCAGCGGCAGGCCGGCGCGCAGCACCATGGCGTTGCCGTCGCCGGTGCAGGTGTGGGCCGAGGTGGCGCTGAAATAGGCGCGGCCGTAACCGCCGGTGGCCAGGATCACCAGCTTGGCGCGGAAGCGGTGCATGGTGCCGTCGTCGAGCTTCAGCGCGGTCACGCCGGTGCAGGCCCCGTCCTGCATGATCAGGTCGAGGGCGAAATATTCGACGAAGAACTCGACCTCGCGGCGCACCGACTGGCCGTACAGGGTGTGCAGGATGGCGTGGCCGGTGCGGTCGGCGGCGGCGCAGGTGCGCTGCACCGGGCCCTCGCCGAAATTGCGGGTCATGCCGCCGAAGGCGCGCTGGTAGATCTTGCCTTCCTCGGTGCGCGAGAAGGGCACGCCCCAGTGCTCGAGCTCGTAGACGGCCTTGGGCGCGTTGCGGACCAGGTATTCGATGGCGTCCTGGTCGCCCAGCCAGTCCGACCCCTTGACGGTGTCGTACATGTGCCACTGCCAGGAATCCTCGCCCATGTTGCCGAGCGAGGCGGAGATGCCGCCCTGGGCCGCCACGGTGTGGGAGCGGGTCGGGAAGACCTTGGTGACGCAGGCGACCTTCAGTCCCTGCTGGGCCGCGCCGAGGGCGGCGCGCAGGCCGGAGCCCCCCGCGCCGACGACGACGACGTCATAGGCATGATCGACGAATTCATAAGCAGCCACGCGATCAGGCTCCGAAACCGGCCGGCAGCGGGGCCGAACCCAGCGCCAGTCGCACGATGAAGAAGACGCCCGCGGCGGCGAGGACGAGGCACAGCAGGCCGATGAAGGCGAGCAGGGCGGTCCGCGAGGCGGGCTTGTGAATATAGTCGTCGACGATGACCTTGAGGCCCATGTTCATGTGCCAGACGCTGATCAGCAGGGTCACGGCCAGCAGGGTGGCGTTGACCGGCGAGCGGAACCACTCCAGCGCGCCGTCGTAGCCGGCGCCCGACATCGTCCAGCCGCTCCACAGACCCCAGAGGGTCAGGGGCACGAGGATCAGCGACGACAGCCGCTCCTGCACCCATTCGCCGGCGCCGTGGCGTTCGGAGACTTTCACGCCCCTGATATAGGCCCTGGTCTGGCGGCTCAAAGGACGACCCTCCCGGTCATGAACAGTCCGGCCCAGAAGGCGATCGTCACGACGACGGCGAAGACGATCGAGAGGGTGGACAGCAGATTGGCCGATTTCGGCGTCAGGCCTTCGCCCGCGTCCCAGATCAGGTGCCGGACGCCGCCGGCGAAATGATAGGCGAGGGCGGCGGTCAGGCCGAACCAGACCAGCAGGCCCAGGGGCGAGCCCATCCAGCCGGTGAAGGCCGCATAGGCGTCGGGGCCGAAGGCGAGGGCCGCCAGCCAGGCGACCACGAACAGGGCGCCGACGGACAGGGCGCCGCCGCTGACCCTGACCAGGATCGAGGCCAGCATGGTGACGTGCCAGCGCCAGATCTGAAGATGCGGCGAAAGCGGGCGGACGCGGCCGTTGGGCTGAACCACGAATCGGCCGGTCTGGTCTTCGGTCGGATCGTTGGAGGCGTCGCCCGGCAGGGGGGAGATCGACATATGCGAATGGTTCTCAGAAACCTGAGCGAAATCAGCCGCTCGAAATCGGTGATCAGGCTTTAGTCCAGCGGCGCCGCAGGGGTCAACGAAGGCTGAGCGGGTGCGACGCTCCGATCACAAATTCGCGGGCCGGGGGCGCCCGCTTTGCCAGGCGGGGCCGAAGTCGGCACATTGGGGCCATGTCGGGGATACTGATCGCCACGCTGGCCGCGCTGCTGGCGCCGCAGACGGCGCCGCATCCGTCGTCGCTGGAGCCCTATTCGGCCCCGGCGATCCGTCCGTTCGAACCGGAGTCGGACTTCGGCCGGGAAATCGCCGAGGGCGACGCCGCCGGCGCGGCGCATCGACGACCGCTGACCGCGCCGGTCACGGTGGACGCCTACGACCGCTCCTATGAGGCGACCCCCACCGATCTTGAGATCGCCTATGACCAGGGGGTGGCCTCGGCCGAGCTCCGCACCGACCAGACCGCCGGGCCGCTGGACGGGTTCTGGCGGATCGAGGACGCCGAAGGGCGGCCCCTCTACGACGTCGTCCTGATGGACCGCGGCGTGGGACCGGTCGAGGGGGGCTGGCGCAACGGCCGCGACGGGGGCGGGGCGGCGTCCGACGGACGCACCCTGACGCTGGAAGGCGGGGGCGGGACGATCGTGCTGGAGCGCGCGGGGTCCGGATGGCGCGGACAGCTGAGCCTGGACGGGCGGACCCGGCCGGTGATCCTCACCCGGCCTGGCTGAGCCGGATCCGCGACACCAGGGCCTGCAGGGCCCCCGCGCCATAGGGCAGGGCCGCGCCCCGGCCCCAGACCGGATCCGGCCACAGGCCGTCGTCGTGCCGGCGGCCGACAACATGCACATGCAGCTGGGCGGTGACGTTGCCAAGGGCGGCGACATTGAGCTTTTGCACCGGCCGCTGCGCGGCCTCGCCCAGCATCCGCACCATCTCGCCCGCGCGCACCGCCTCCTCCATCAGCGCCGCCCGGTCGGCGGCGGTGAGGTCCTCGAGTTCGGTCAGACCGGCGCGGCGGGGGATGAGGATCAGCCACGGAAAGCGGGCGTCGTCCTGGAGCCGCAACTGGCACAGCGGCCAGTCGCAGACCACGACGGAGCCGGGGTCGAAGGCGGGGTCGGCCTTGAAAGACGGGGTCATGACCCTCGGTCGCCCGGACCTGGCTCCGCGTCAACCGGGTCCGTGTCAGTTCAGCGCATAGACCACGCAGGCGCGGTCGGTCAGTTCGCGAAGCGGCGGCTGCAGCGCGAGGCGGGCGGACTCAATCTGCTGCTCGGTGGGCGCGCTGGCCCCGCGGGCGGCGGGAGGCGGGGGCGGGGGCGGGGGCGCCGCCATGCGTGCGCCGGTGACAACGATATCGCTGGCGTCGACGTCGGTCGCGAGGCCGCCGGAGCCGTAGGAGGGCCAGCCGGCCAGCACGTCGGTCTCGCAGGCCCGGCCGGTGGGGTCGATGACCTTCACCTCGCCCAAGGTCGCGCCGGCGTTCGAGGCGGCCTCGCGGGCGCGCCGCGCGGCGTCCTTGACGGCCTCGCCCTGCAGCCAGGTCTTCAGCGCGTTGTCCGGCTCGAGGTTGAACCAGACCTGACCGATCGAGGTCGGCTGGGAAGCCACCACGGTGGCGTAGACCCGTTCCAGCACCCGGGTGTCGCGGACGGTGACGCTGATCGTGGCCTCGGCTTGATAGCGCTCGATCTGGTCGGCGCGGGCGTTGTCGCGCAGGATGCCGTTCTCGTCGCGGTACTGGTCGTACAGCGGCCGGGTGGACAGGGTGGTCTCGACCCTGACCACGTCTACGCCATAGGCCGCGAGCGCCTGGCTGAGAGCGCGAACCTGATCGGCCGCCTTGCGGGAAGCGTCCGCGGCGGTCCGGTCGATCGACTGGAAGCTGGCGCTGAAGCCCGACCGGTTGGCGGCGACCTGGGTGCGGACCTGACCGATCGAGGCGATCACCGGCTCTCGCATCCACCACGGAGCCGGGACGTAGCGCTCGCCGATGGTGGCGGGCGGGGTCTGGGCATGGGCGGCCGGCGGGGCCAGGACAGGGGCGGCCGCGGCGACGGCGAGGGCGGCGGCGATCAGTCGGTTCATGGTGAGCTCCAATCTCTGGTCCGACCGTGCCCGCGCGGCGAGCGCGGGTAAACCGGCGGGGGGCCGATCGTCAGACCTCGTCAGCCTATGGCGTCTATAGATAAAATCTATCGACTAATTGTGTTTCCAATCATTGACTTTGTGCAGTGCAAACGCCAATTCGCGGTTGCGGCGCCGCTCCCCCGGCGCTCCAGAGTTTCCCTATTCAGAACCATCAGGAGAACAGCGCATGCTGGGCGTCGGTCAAAAACTGCCGGAATTCAAGATCACGGGCGTGAAGCCGGGCTTCAACAGCCACGAGGAAAACGGCGTCTCGGCCTTCGAGACGATCACCAACGAAAGCTTCGAGGGCAAGTGGAAGGTCCTGTTCTTCTACCCGAAGGACTTCACCTTCGTCTGCCCGACCGAGATCGCCGAATTCGCCTCGCTGGCGCGCGATTTCGAAGACCGCGACACCGTCGTCCTGGGCGGCTCGACCGACAACGAGTTCGTCAAACTGGCCTGGCGTCGTGACCACGCCGACCTGAACAAGCTGCCGATCTGGCAGTTCGCCGACAACGGCGGCAAGCTGGCCCGCGCCCTGGGCGTGCTCGACGAGGAAGAGGGCGTCGCCCTGCGCGCCACCTTCGTGGTCGACCCGCACAACGTCGTCCAGCATGTCTATGTCACCAATCTGAACGTGGGCCGCGCCCCGGCCGACACCCTGCGCGTCGTCGACGCCCTGCAGACCGACGAGCTGTGCGCCTGCAACCGCCCGGTGGGCGGCGAGACGCTCGCCGCTTAAAGGCGGCGGACCGAGTGGTGGAAGGCGGCGGTGTTCGCGTCGCCGCCTTTTCGCTGCTCGCTTGTTTCTTGGGCGCTATCGGCCGCGACGCGGTCGCGTCCTGCTTGAGCGCGGTCGCGCCGGGCCAACCTTCTTCACGCATAGATCGGGCTCAAGCAGCGAGCGGCCGCGCCGCGAGCGTTAGCCCCCAAGGAGACATGCAATGTCCATCGACGCCCTCCGCGACCTGATGCCCGCCTACGCCAAGGACATCTCCCTGAACCTCGGCTCGCTGGCCTCGGAGACGGTGCTGAACGACCAGCAGAAATGGGGCGCCTTCCTCGCCTCGGCCCATGCGGTCGGCGTGGCCCCGGTGGTCCGGGCGATCGAGGCCCAGGCCGCGGCGGTGTTGTCGCCCGAGGCGCTGAACGCGGCGAAGTCGGCCGCCGCCATCATGGGCATGAACAACATCTACTACCGGTCGCTGCACCTGATGAAGAACAGCGAGTACACGACCATCCCCGCCCGGCTGCGCATGAACGTCCTCGCCAATCCGGGCGTCGACAAGATGGATTTCGAGCTGTGGTCGACGGCGGTCAGCGCCATCAACGGCTGCGGCGCCTGTCTCGACGCCCACGAGGGCGAACTGCGCAAGCACGGCGTGCCGGCGACCCATGTCCAGGCCGCCCTGCGGATCGCATCCGTGGTCCACGCCGCCAGCCGGATCGTGGCCTCGGAAGCGGCGCTGGCGGGCTAGCCTCAGGCCGCGGCGAAGGTCAGCGGCGCGCCCCAGAACTGGCTGACCATGTCCGACTGCGGGCCGGGCCGGCCGGTGGTCAGGAAGTCGCGACGGCCCGAGCCGCCCAGGGCGTATTCGGGGTGGCGCTGGAAATAGCGGTCGAGGGCGTCGGCGACGGCGGTCGGCTGGTGGATCACCGGCGTGCCCTGCGGCAGGGCGGCGGCGAACAGGTCGGCGACGATCTCATAGTGGGTGCAGCCGAGGATGGCCTTGTCCGGCTGGCGGCCGATGCGGCGGCGCAGGGCGTCGACATGGTCGTTGACGACGACCTTCAGCTCTTCGGCCGGCGCGCCCAGTTCGATCAGGCCGGCGAGGCCCGGGCAGGGCTCGGAGAAGACGGCCAGATCCTCGCGCCGCTTGTCGATCTCGATCTCATAGACCCGGCTCATGGCCGTGGCGGCGGTGCAGAAGACGCCGGTGATCTCGATCGCCTCCTTCTTCTCGCCCTCCTCGCGGCCGCGCTCCGCCTCGTAGGTCCAGGGCAGGCCGGTGGCCGCCTCGATGGTCGGGACGATGATGCCGAGGATGTTGACCGGCCGGCCGTGGCGCGCCCGCGCCTCGGGAACCCAGGTCTGCTGCAGGCGGCGCAGGGCGATGGCGCTGGCGGTGTTGCAGGCCAGGACGATGAGGTTGGCGCCGGCCTCGAACAGCCGCTCGCAGCCGGCCCGGGTCAGGTCGACGATCTCCTCGCCGCCGCGTCCGCCGTAGGGGGCGTTGGCCTGGTCGGCCAGATAGATGAAGTCCCGCTCGGGGAACCGCCGGGTCAGTTCGCGGTGGACCGTCAGTCCGCCCACGCCGGAGTCGAATACGCCTATCGCCATCCCGGCCTGTTAGCGGTGCGGCCCTTTGTCGTCCACGCCGAAGATTACGCCCCGTTCATGTGACAGTCAGCGGCGACAGGGCCTAGGTAGGGTCGACGATCTGAAACGACGGAGCCGCATTCCATGCATAGACGCCAACTTCTCATCGCCGGGGGCAGTCTGTTCGCCCTGTCGGCCTGCGCCTCCAACGGCATGGACATGGGCGGCGCCTCGCCCGCCGGCCTGGCGGAAGACGCCCGCATCGGCCGCGCCGTCCTGCCGGCCCAGACGCCGCGGGCGGAGCTGCTGCAGCCGTGGACCGGCCCCTATGAGGGCGTGCCGCCGTGGGACAGGGTCACCGCCGCCAAGCTGCGCGAGGCCCTGCTGGAAGGCATCGAGCTGCAGCGCGCCGAGATCGCGGCCATCGCCGACAATCCGGCCCCGCCGACCTTCGCCAACACCCTGGTCCCCTATCAGATGGCCGGCGAGCCGCTGGACCGGGCGTCCAGCCTGTTCGGGGTGATGACCCAGAACATCGGCTCGGACGACTACCAGGCCGTCGACACCGAGGTGTCGCCCCTGCTGTCGGCCGCCGGCGACGAGATCATCTTCAATGAGAAGCTGTTCCAGCGCATCAAGACGGTGGCGGACAACGCGGCCCAGGCCGGCCTGACCGCCGAACAGACCCGCATCGCCGAACGGACCCGCGACGCCTTCGTCCGCAACGGCGCGGCCCTGGACGCCGCCGGCAAGGCCGAGCTGGGCCGGATCAACACCGCCCTGTCGAACGCCTTCACCAGCTTCAGCCAGAAGGTGGTCGCCGACGAGAACGCCTTCACCCACATCCCCAACGAGGCGGGCGTCGCCGGCCTGCCGGCCTCGAACAAGGCCGCCGCCGCCGCCGCGGCGCGCAGCCGCAATCTGAGCGGCTATGCGATCGTCAACACCCGCTCCAGCGTCGACCCCTTCCTGTCGTTCGGCGACGACCGCGACCTGCGCGAGACGGTCTGGCGCAAATTCGTCAATCGCGGCGACAACGGCGACGGCAACGACACCAACGCCATCATCGCCGGGATCGTGAAGCTGCGGGCCGAGCGCGCCGCCCTGCTGGGCTTCGGCAATCACGCCGAATGGCGGATGCAGGACACCATGGCCAAGACCCCGGCCGCGGCCATGGATCTGATGAACCGGGTCTGGGCTCCGGCCAAGGCGCGGGTGGCCGAGGAGGTCGCCGACATGCGCGCCATCGCCGGTCACGACATCGAGCCGTGGGACTACCTGTATTACGCCGAGAAGGTCCGGAAGCAGAAATACGATCTCGATCAGAACGATCTGAAGCCCTATTTCGAGCTCAACAACGTCAAGCGCGGCGCCTTCTACATGGCCGAGCGCCTGTACGGCTACCAGTTCACCCCGCTGCCGAAGGGGACGGTGCCGGTCTTCCATCCCGACGTCGAGGTGTTCGAGGTCACCAACAAGGCCGACGGCAGCCATGTCGGCCTGTTCTATTCCGACGACTTCGCCCGCTCGGGCAAGCGGTCGGGGGCCTGGATGACCACCTACCGGTCCTATTCGACCTATGACGGCGTCAAGAACGTGCTGGCGTCGAACAACAACAACTTCATCAAGGCCGAGGGCGACGAGCCGATCCTGATCTCGCTGGACGACGCCGCGACCCTGTTCCACGAGTTCGGCCACGCCCTGCACTATCTGTCGTACAGGATCACCTATCCGGCCCTGGGCGGCACGCCGCGCGACTATGTCGAATATCCGTCGCAGGTGCACGAGCACTGGGTGCTGAGCCGGCCGATCCTCGACGGCTATATGAAGCATGTGGAGACCGGCCAGCCGATGCCGCAGTCGCTGGTCGACAAGATCGAGGCCGCCAACACCTTCAACCAGGGCTATGAGACGGTCAGCTATCTGTCGTCGGCCCTCGTCGACATGGACCTGCACACCCGGGCCACGCCGCCGACCGACATCGACGCCTTCGAGCGCGAGAGCCTGGCCCGGATCGGCATGCCGAAGGAGATCGTGATGCGGCACCGCCTGCCGCAGTTCAATCACCTGTTCACGAGCGACGCCTATTCGGCCGGCTATTACAGCTACCTGTGGTCCGAGGTCATGGACGCCGACACCTGGGCCTATTTCGAGGAGTCGGGCGACGTCTTCAATCCGGACATCGCGGCCCGCTACAAGGCCATCATCCTGTCAGAGGGCAACTCCACCGACCGCGGCGAGGCCTACCGCCGCTTCCGCGGCCGCGACCCGGACGTGACGGCCCTGCTCAAGGTCCGGGGTTTCCCGACCAACTGAGCAAGGCCCGCCGCCTGGGCGCGACGCCCTCAGGCAACAAGAAAAGGGCCCGGCGGAGCGATCCGCCGGGCCTTTTGCCTGCGCCTTACGCGACCAGCGGGACGCGGCTGAGGGCGTAGTCGACCTGGGCCGCGCCGGGCAGGCGGGTGACGGCCTCGTCGCGAACGGCCGCATGGCAGGCGGCGCGGCCGCCGATCATCGGCACGCTGCGGCACAGTTTGCGGGCCGCGGCGCGGACCCGGGCGTCGAAGGCCTCGGCCCCGGCCGGGGTGGACAGGTCCAGGTCGCCCCAGGGGATGCGGACCTCGGAGGCGGAGGCCGAACCGGCGGCGGCGAGGGTCAGGGCGGCGGCGAGAGAAGCGAGAGTTTTCATGGCGATCTCCTGCGGAGAGCTGCGTCGCTCCTTGGCGGCGACGGTGCAGGAGATACGGCCACGCTGTTGCGGCCTGATGTGGATTTCGCGGCGGAATAGCGACGCCGTGTGAATTCGCGGAAATCTGAACAGCGATCACCCGCTGTTGCGCAGACCCGCGGCGACGCCGTTGAGACTGAGCAATATGCCCTCGCGCACCCGCGGGTCGTCGTCGCCGGCGCGGCGGCGGCGGATCAGCTCGATCTGCACATGATTGAGCGGCTCGACATAGGGCATGCGCAGGCGGATCAGCCGGTCCAGTTCGGGCTGGCCGCCCAGCAGGGCGTCCTGGCCGGTGATGGCCAGCACCGCCGCCACCGTCCGCTCCCACTCGGCGAGGATGGCGCCGTGGATCCGGTCGGCCAGGGCCCGGTCGGGCACGAGGGCGGCGTAGCGGCGGGCGATGGTCATGTCGGCCTTGGCCATGACCATCTCCATGTTCTGGATCAGGGTGCGGAAGAAGGGCCAGTCGCGGGCCATGACCCGCAGCTCCTCGAGATCCGCCTCCCCGGCCGCCGAGCCGAAGCCGAACCAGCCGGGCAGCATGACCCGCGACTGGCTCCAGCTGAACACCCAGGGGATGGCGCGCAGGTCCTCGATCGCGGTCGAGGCGGTGCGCGAGGCCGGGCGCGAGCCGATCTTCAGGTCGGCGATCTCGGCGATCGGGGTGGCGGCGCGGAAATAGTCGACGAAGCCGTCGGTCTCGTAGACCAGGGCCCGGTAGGCGGCCATCGAGGCCCGCGACAGGGCCCGCGCCGCAGCCCCGTGCCGGTCGCTGAAGGTCTGATCCGCCGGCGGCCGCAACGAGGCCAGCAGGACGCCGCAGGTCAGGGCGTCGAGGTTGCGGCGGGCGACGTCGGGCTCGCCGTATTTGTTGGCGATGACCTCGCCCTGTTCGGTGACGCGGATGCGGCCGGCCACCGTGCCCTGGGGCTGGGCGACCACGGCGGCGAAGCTGGAGCCTCCGCCCCGCCCGACCGCCCCGCCGCGGCCATGGAACAGCTGCAGCCGCAGCCCCGCCTTGTCGGTGACTTCCAGCAAGGCCCGCGAGGCCTCGTGCAGTTCCCAGGTCGAGGTCAGGTAGGAGCCGTCCTTGTTGGAGTCGGAATAGCCGATCATCACCTCCTGCACCCCGCGGGCGCGGGCCACGGCGAGGGCGGAGGGCTCCTTCAGCAGCCGCTCCAGCGTCGGACGCGAGGCGCGCAGGTCGTCGATGGTCTCGAACAGGGGCGCGGCCTGGATCGGGCAGGCGGCGGGATCCTCCGGCCGATAGAGGCCGACCTCCCTGAGCAGAAGATAGACCTCGAGCAGGTCGGAGGCGGCGTCGGTCTTGGAGACCACATGGGTGCGGATGGCCTGCGGGCCGAACAGGCGCAGGGCCTCGGCCGCGGCCTCGAGGATGCGCCGCTCCTTCAGGGTCTCGTCGGCATAGGTCGCCCAGGGGCTGAACAGAAGCCGTCCGGAGGTCAGCTCGGCCGCCAGCAGCTTCAGCCGGGCCTCTTCGTCCAGCGCCGGATAGTCGGCGCAGACGCCGGCGACCCGGAGCAGGTCGGCGACCACCCGCTCGTGGACATCGGCGTTCTGGCGCAGGTCGAGGGTGGCCATGTGGAAGCCGAATACGTCCACCGCCGTGACCAGCCGGGACAGCCGGTCGTCGGCGAAGACGGCGCCGTGGTGGGCGATCAGACTGTCGCGCAGCACCGCCAGATCGGCCCGGAAGGCGTCGGGTCCAGGGTAGGGTTCGGCCGCGAAGGTCGCCGCCCGGGGCGCCGGCTGGCCGGTCAGGACCGGATGGGTGGCGGCGAGGCGGGCGTAGATCTCGCTCAGCGCCCGCCGGTAGGGCTCGTCGGCGCGATGCGGCGAACGGTCGCCCGACGCCCCGGCCAGGGCGGCCAGTTCGGGCGAGACGGCGCCCATCGAGCCCGACAGGCTGAGCTCCGCGCCGAGGGCGTTGACCTCGTCCAGATAGTGACGGAGCGCCGCCCGGGCCTGGCTGCGGAAGGCGGCGGACAGCACCGCCCCGTCGACATTGGGATTGCCGTCGCGGTCGCCGCCGACCCAGCTGCCGATACGGATGAAGGGCGCGAGGTCCGGCGCGTCCAGCCGTTTGCGCCAGTCGGCCAGCTGGGCCGGGGTCGCATGCAGGAAGACCCGCTCAAGGAAGGACACCACCGTGTCGATCTCGTCCTGCACCGCCAGCCCGGCCTGCCGCACCAGCCGGGTGGCCCACAGGATGACGGTCTGGCGGCGCAGGCCGGTCATCAGCACCTCGGGCGCGCAGTCGAGGGCGTTCTGGTCGCAGGCGTCGAGCAGGTCGGACACCGCAGCGATGCGGTCGATGACGCTCTTGCGCCGCACCTCCGACGGATGGGCGGTCAGCACCGGCGAGATCAGCGCCCCGGCCAGCAGGTCCCGCGCGGCCGTCGCCGGGACGCCGGCCTCGGCCAGACGCTGCAGGGCGCCCTCGGGCGTATCGGCGCGGGCGCCGGCCGCCGCCTGTTCCCGGGCGCGCCGCTTGCCGGCCCGATCCTCGGCGACATTGGCGAGGAGGGAGAAGACCGCGAAGCCGTGGGCGAGGCCGACCGCCTGATCCAGCGACAGCTCGCCCAGGAGCCGCTCCAGCCGGGCGGCGTCCTCGGGCCCCTCGTCGCGGTGCCAGGCGACCGACGCCTGCCGGACGGCCTCGATGCGGTCGTAGAGGTCCTGGCCGCCCTCGTCGCGGATCACCTCGCCGAGCAGGCCGCCCAGCAGGCGGACCTCGTCGCGCAGTCGGTCGTCGGCGGCCTGAATCATGACATCGTCTTTCAGCGGGGAGGCTGGAGGCGGCATCGTATCAGGGGTTTCCGGAGGGACCACCGCAAACGGCCCGGCTGAAACAGGACGTACGGGCGCCCGAAACGGCTGGTTCATCACAACGAACACAACGAGGCACAAGGGACACGACGGGAGCGTGGCGCGGCGCGACCGCGCCCTTCGTCCCTTGTGACAAGGCGCTGCGCCCGGTGAGACCCGCCGGCCCCGCCGTGGTCGTTGTGGCCCCGTCGTGTTCGTCGTGATGAACCCGCCCGCTCGCCGCCTTGTCTTGGCCCCGCTTTTCCGCCATAAGCCGCCGCTTCCGACGCAAGTGAACCTCGCGTCTCCACCTGCACGACAGCTTTTTTGTTGTGCTACCGCGCTTCGCGCTACTTGAGCACGGCCCTTACGGGCTCAAGTAGGCCGCAAGGCCGATAGCCCCAAGAAAGAACGAGGCAGGCGAGAACCCTCCGCCGACGTGATCGTCGCCGGGGGCCGTTGTCGTATGGAGCCGTTTCACCCGTCGCAAACGAGGTTTGTATGTTCGAGGCTCTGAACGAGCGGCTGACAGGCGTCTTTGACCGGATCACCGGGCGCGGCGCCCTGTCCGAAAAGGACGTCTCCGAGGCGATGCGCGAGGTGCGCGTGGCCCTGCTCGAGGCCGACGTCGCCCTGCCGGTCGTCAAGGACTTCATCGCCTTCGCCACCGAGCGCGCCACCGGCGAGGACGTCATCCGTTCGGTCAAGCCGGCCGATCAGGTGGTCAAGATCGTCTATGACGGCCTGGTCGAGATGCTGGGCGGCGAGGAGCCGGTCCCGATCAATCTGAACGCCACGCCGCCCGCCGTCATCCTGATGGCCGGCCTGCAGGGCTCGGGCAAGACCACGACCTCGGCCAAGCTGGCGCTGCGGCTGACGAAGTTCGACCGCAAGAAGGTCATGATGGCCTCGCTGGACACCCGCCGTCCGGCGGCGATGGAACAGCTGGCCACCCTCGGCAAGCAGATCGAGGTGACCACCCTGCCGATCGTGGCCGGCGAGAGCCCGGTCCAGATCACCAAACGCGCTCTCCAGTCCGCGAGACTGCAGGGCTTCGACGTCCTGATCCTCGACACCGCCGGCCGCATCACCCTCGACGAGGCCCTGATGGCCGAGGTGGCCGAGGTGGCCGCCGTGTCGAAGCCGGTCGAGACCCTGCTGGTCGCCGACAGCCTGACCGGCCAGGACGCGGTGCGCACCGCCAAGGCCTTCCACGAGCGTCTGCCGCTGACCGGCCTGGTGCTGACCCGCGCCGACGGCGACGGGCGCGGCGGGGCCATGCTGTCGATGCGGGCCGTGACCGGCCTGCCGATCAAATATCTGGGCGCCGGCGAGAAGGTCGACGCCCTGGAGGTGTTCGACGCCCGCCGCGTGGCCGGCCGCATCCTCGGACAGGGCGACATCGTCGCCCTCGTCGAAAAGGCCTCGCAGGAGCTGGACCAGTCCAAGGCCGAGGCCATGGCCCGCAAGCTGGCCAAGGGCCAGTTCGACCTGAACGACCTCGCCGCCCAGCTGCAGCAGATGAAGCGGATGGGGGGGCTGCAGGGCATCATGGGCATGCTGCCGGGCGTGGCCAAGATGAAGGCCCAGATGGCCGACGCCAACATCGACGACCGGATGATCGCCCGTCAGGAAGCGATCATCAGCTCGATGACCAAGGTCGAGCGCAAGAAGCCCGACCTGCTCAACGCCAGCCGCAAGAAGCGGATCGCGCGCGGCGCCGGGGTCGAGGTCCAGGAGATCAATCGCCTGCTGAAGCAGCACCGCCAGATGGCCGACATGGTCAAGTCGATGTCCAAGGGCGGCGGCAAGGGCCTGAAACAGATGGCCGCCATGATGGGCATGCCCGGCATGGGCGGCGGCGGCGGGGCCGACATGGCCCGCCTCAAGGCGCTGGGCGGCGGCCGGATGCCGGAGCCCTCGGCCGAAGACATGAAAGCCATCCAGGACCGGCTCGCCGGCCTGGGCGGCGGACAACTGCCGGGAGGCCTTCCGGGCCTGCCGGGCTTTCCTCCCAAGAAAAACTGACTTCGTAGAAAGAGACTGAAAATGCTGAAGATTCGTCTGGCCCGAGGCGGCGCCAAGAAGCGCCCGTACTACTACATCGTCGTCGCCGACTCCCACTCGCCGCGCGACGGCAAATTCATCGAGCGCGTCGGCACCTACAACCCGATGCTGCCGCGCGACGGCGAGCAGAAGCGCGTCACCCTGAAGGCCGACCGGATCTCGGAATGGCTCGCCAAGGGCGCCCAGCCGACCGACCGCGTGGCCCGCTTCCTGAGCCAGGACGAGGCCCTGGCCGGCAAGGTCAAGTGGACCCAGTCGAACAATCCGAAGAAGGCCGAGCCGGGCAAGAAGGCCCAGGAACGCGCCGCCGAGCGCGCCCAGCGCGAAGCCGACCGCGCCGAGGCCGAAGCCGCCGCCAAGGTGGAAGCCGCCGAAGCCGCCCAGCGCGCCAAGGAAGAGGCCAAGGCCGCCGCCGAAGCCGCCAAGAACGCGCCGGCGCCCGAGCCGGAAGCCGCCGCCGAGGAAGCCCCGGCCGCCGAGGCCGCCGCTGAAGAGGCTCCGGCCGCCGAAGCCGTGACCGAGGAGGCTCCGGCCGCCGAAGCCGCCGCCGAAGAGGCCCCGGCCGCCGAAGCGACCGAAGAAGAAAAGACCGAGGCCTAAGGCTCCGGGTTTCCGCTCCGGCGGAACGAGACGATCGGAAAGCAGCGTCCGGGACCCCCGGGCGCTGCTTTTCTGTTATCGGGACGGATCAACAGCGAGGCGGCGATGACCACCGACAGCAAACTCATCCTCGTCGCCCAGGTCGCCGGCGGGTTCGGGGTCAAGGGCGAGGTGCGGGTGACGGCCTACACCGCCGACCCGATGGCGCTGATGTCCTACGGGCCGCTGCTGCGCGCCGACGGCTCGGTGGGCCTGACCCTGACCACGGCGCGGCCTGACAAGAACGGCGTGGTCGGCCGGGCGAAGGAGATCGCCACCAAGGAACAGGCCGACGCCCTGCGCGGGCTGAAGCTGCACATTCCGCGCGACCGCCTGCCCGAGCCAGAGGAGGACGAATTCTACCTGACGGACCTGGTCGGCCTGCAGGCCCGCGATCCGGACGGCGTCGTGCTGGGAACGGTCAAGTCGGTGCAGAATTTCGGCGCCGACGACATGCTGGAGATCGCCCCGGCGGCGGGCGGTCCGACCTGGTATCTGCCGTTCACCAGGGCGGCCGTGCCCGAACTGCACCTCGCCGACGGCTGGGTGCTGGCGGTCAGGCCGGTCGAGATCGGCGAACGCGAGCCCGACTGAACCGCCGCCGGTCCGGGGCGTTACGCCGTCTCATTCAGAGGAAGGCGCAGCGCATGAGTATCTTCAGTTCGATCTGGGACCGGATCCGGGGTCGCCGCAACGAGGCCAAGCCGACCTCCGCCCCGGCCCCGCAGGTCACGCCCGGGGCCGCCGCGCCGGCCGCGGCCGCGCCGGTCGATGTCGAGGCCGTGCTGGTCTCCATGGCCGAGATGAAGGGCGACGGCGCCGGCAACTGGCGCACCTCGATCGTCGACCTGCTCAAGCTGCTCGGCCTCGATTCCAGCCTCGAGGCCCGCAAGGAACTGGCCCAGGAACTGGGGGTCAACGCCGGTCCCCACGGCAGCGCCGAGCAGAACATCGCCCTGTCGAAGGCGGTCTGGCGCAAGATGGCCGAAAACGGCGGCCTGGTGCCGGATTCGCTCAGGAACTGAGAGGAGGCGCGGCCGGCGAGTCCGGCCGCGCGCCTCGCCTAGCTGTTGTCTTCGATCGGAGCGTCCGGGCCGTTCTTCTTGATCGAGTCGATCGCGTTCTGGGCCGAGGCCCTGGACGAATAGCCCTCGGTCGAGAACATGGTCTCGGCGTTGTATTTGAAGCGGACGCGGTACTCGCCAGCCTTGTCCTTGTAGATCTCGAACTTGTGGGCCATCGGAACTCTCCTGTCGGGGGAATGGTCAAGCTGTCACAGGCGCGGCCGGGGTCCAACCCGGAAACGTCGGGCGCCCGACACAGGCTCGTGATCGGGAGCCGCGGCCCGAGGCGGGCGTTGTCCCGCCATGCCCTCGAGCGTCATCCGCCGCTTCAGCTATGACGAACCGCAGCGCCGCCTGCGCGTCACCTTCACCAGCGGCGACGTCTATGAGTACGACGGCGTGCCGCCGGAGGTGAACGCCGCCTTTCGCGAGGCCTTCTCCAAGGGCCGCTTCTTCGGCCCCAACATCCGCGATCGGTACCCCTATCGCCGGGTCGAGCGCGGCAGCGCCGATGCGCGATAGCCGCGGCGGCCGCTTTTGCGCCGGGGCGAACCATGGCTAAGGTGCCAGTCTCACGACCTGATGGGAGTTGGCGATGCGCCGGACCGTTCTCGCCCTGCTGGCCACGACCGCCCTTCTCGCAGCCTGCCAGCCGCCCGGCGAGGCGCCTGTCGCCGAACCGGCGGCCACCGACGCGGCGCCGCCCGAAATGCCCGCCGACGCCCCCCCGCAGGAAGAGGTCGACCCGGCCGTGGTCGCCGCGACGGCGGCCGGCGAGCCCGGCTCGTGCCTGGCCGAGATCGGCCCGGCCGCCTCGGCCCGGCTGGTCGAGCGCTGCATCATGGTCAGCCCGGCCACCCGTCCGCCCTGCAACGCCGCCAATCCGTGCGAGATGATCCAGGGCGAGATCGATCGGGCCTGCGAGATGTTCCCGGCCGACGCCTCGCGGCCGGCGGAGTGCGGCGCTTAACGGTTCCTAGAGCCTGACTGTCTAGTCTGGGCGGTCATGACGCCCGTCCAGACACCCCCCGATCTGCGCGCCCTGACGACGCTGAGGTTTCTCGCGGCCCTGTGGGTGGTGCTGTTCACGGCCTGGCCCTACCTCGACATCGGCTTCGTCCCGGTCGCGGTGACCAAGGGTTACCTGGGGGTCGAGGTCTTCTTCGTCCTGTCCGGCTTCATCCTCAGCCACGTCTATCTCGAGGCGGCGGGCCGGGGCCGCGCGGCCGGTTTCAGCTATCGCGGCTTCCTGTGGGCCCGGGTGGCGCGGGTCTATCCGCTGCATCTGGTCACCCTCGCCGGCATGATCGCCCTCGGGGTCGGGGCCACGGTCGCCGGGCTGGCGGTCAGCGAGTCCCTGCTCGACTGGCGCTCCCTGCCGGCCCACCTGACCCTGACCCACGCCTGGGGCCTGGCCTCCAGCGCCGCCTTCAACCATCCCTCGTGGTCGATCTCGGCCGAATGGTTCGCCTATCTGAGCTTCCCCGCCTTCGCCTTCGCGGCCTGGCGGATGCGCGAGCGGCCGGTGCTGGCCACGGTCCTGACGGCCGCCGGCGCCCTCCTGCTCTACGCCGTGTTCGAACCGGTCGCTGGCTTCTCACTGACCGAGGCGACCTTCCGCTGGGGGGCGCTCAGGATCGTGCCCTGTTTCGCCCTCGGCTGCGCCCTGTACCTGATCCACCGCCGCGCCCCCGTCCCGCATGCGGGTCTGGTCGCCCTGGCCTGCGGGGCCGGCCTGCTGGTCTGCGCGTCGCTGGGCCTGTGGGATCCGCTGGTGGTGCTGTTCGCCGGAGGCCTGATCCTCGGCCTCGGCGGGCTCGACAACGCCCGCGCCGGGGTCTTCGCCTCCAGGGCCGGCGTCTATCTCGGCGAGATCTCCTATTCGATCTACATGGTCTGCGCGCCCGTCTTGCTGCTGGGCGTCAATGTCGCGGCGCGGCTGACCGGCGCCGAGGACAAACGGCTTCACGTGATTGTGTGGCTGGCGGTTCTGGCGGCCATCCCGGTCGCCGCGGCCCTGACCTATCACCTCGTCGAACGCCCGGCCCGCAAGGCCTTGAGGGGTCTGGCGGCGCGCAACGGCTCAGCTGGCGGCGAGGTCGCTCCGCAGGCGAATTCGCCTGAAAGGGTTCTTCAACCCTCCGAAACTATCGTCTAAGGCTGATTCCAGAGACAGGTCGGGACATACGCCAGCATGATGAAACGGCTCGCAGCCGCCGCAGTTGCGGCGACCCTCGGATTTTTCGTGCTGGGCGCCATGGCCCCCGCCGCGAAGGCCGGAGAGCCGTACTGGCAGTGCGTGACCTTCGCCCGGATGTTCTCGGGCATCGAGATCTTCGGCGACGCCCACACCTGGTGGTCGCAGGCCCAGAGCCGCTTCCAGACCGGCGAACGTCCCCGCACCGGCGCCGTGCTGGCCTTCCAGCCCAGCGGCCGGATGAGCCGGGGCCATGTCGCGGTGGTGTCGGAAGTGCTGACCGACCGGGTCATCCGCGTCACCCACGCCAACTGGGGCGGCAGCCGCGGCAAGGTCGAGGAGAACGTCACCGTCGTCGACGTCTCGGACCGCGGCGACTGGAGCGCCGTCAAGGTCTGGTACAACCCGATCAACGACCTGGGCACCAGCGTCTATCCGACCCACGGTTTCATCTACAAGGCCCCGGCCCTGCCCTCCGACGGCCTGCTGATGGCCTCGGCCGTCGCCGGCGCCGACGGTCAGCCCTGACCCCCTGATCTCTTCGCGGCGCCACGCCCACGCTTGACGGCGCCCCGCCTCCCGCGCTCCATGCCCGGCCCCCGGGAGATTTCCATGCGCGCCTTCGCCTCCATCCTCGTGACCTCCGCCCTCGCCGCCCTCGCCCTGGGCGCCTGTTCGCCGTCGGCCGAAGCGCCCGAGGGGCCTGAAGCCGCGCCGGCGCCCGCCCCCGTCCTGGCCGGCGTCGACCTGACCCAGCCATTGCGCGCCCTCGGCACCGAGCCGTTCTGGGCTGTCGAACTGACCGGTTCGGAGATGGTCTATTCCGGCGCCGACCGGCCCGAGCAGCGCGCGCCGCAGGGCGAACCGGTGATCCAGGGCACCATGGCCATCTGGGAGGGGACCACGGGGGCAGGAAACCCGCTCAAGGTGACCCTGACCGCCACCGACTGCAGCGACGGCATGAGCGACCGGACCTATCCGCTGACGGCCATGGTCAGGATCGGCGAGGAGACGCTGATGGGCTGCGCCGCCACCGTCAGCGCCACCATGTCGACAGGCGAAAGCGGCCGGGTCGTCGACGGGGCTCAGCCCGCCGCCTGATCCCTCAAGGTCCGCAGCGCGCCCAGCCGGGCGAAGGCGATGGTCAGGGCCTTGCGCCGGGCCGGCGCCAGGGGCGCGGCGCAGGCGTCGCGCACCACCGCCCCGCCGAATCCGTCGGCCACGATCAGCCCCGGTTCGTCCGGCAGGATGTCCGACGGAAATTCCGGGGCCACGGCGAAATAGAACAGGTCGCAGTACGGCCGGTACTCGCCCCATTTGCGGTCGACCCGGAAGTCCTCCAGCCCCGACTTGACCTCGCAGATGGCGATCTCGCCGCGCGGGCCCAGCGCCATGACGTCGGCGCGCCGGCCGTTGGGCAGGCCGACTTCCAGCAGGGGCGCATAGCCCATGTCCGCCATCAGACGGGCGGCGCCCCGGGTGACCGACAGCGTCGTCTCCGGGCGGCTGAAAATCAGGTCGATGTGCAGGACGGCGGCGGCCACGGCTTCTGTATGTTCCGTTTGTGTTCCGGTTTCAAGGCTCGCCGGCCGGACGAATCTCGCCCCGCGGGGGAATGGTCTTTCGCAGAACGGCGAGTTATTAACGATGAACAGGATTCGCTGAGGCGCGACAGATGCTGGCTGGCGAGGATTTCGGAGCGCGACGCAACCGCGGCGGCGGCCTGTGGCTGATCAACGTCCTGGTGTCGGCCCTCGTCGCCCTCCTCAGCCTGTATGTCTTCCGCGCCGACGACACCCGCCGCGACGCGCGCATGGCGATGGCGGCCGTCGAGGCCCTGCCCGGCCAGATCGCCGCCCCGCCGGCCATGGCCGCGCCGCGCGAGGACCAGGCGCCTAGAGAATGAACCGGCTCAGGTCCGCGTCCCGGGCCAGGTCGGCGACCTTGTCACGCACCTGATCGCCGTCGAAGGCCACGGTCTGGCCGGCGAGGTCCGAGGCCCGGAAACTGGTCTCCTCCAGCACCCGCTCGAGCACCGTCTGGAGCCGGCGCGCGCCGATGTTCTCGACCGTCGAATTGGCCGCCACCGCCGCGTCGGCGAGGGCGCCGATGGCCTCGTCTGTGAAGGTCAGGGTGACGTCCTCGGTGGCCAGCAGGGCCTGGTTCTGGCGGATCAGATTGGCCTCGGGCTCGGTCAGGATGCGCACGAAGTCGTCGCGGGTCAGGGCCTTCAGCTCGACCCGGATCGGCAGCCGCCCCTGCAGTTCGGGCAGCAGGTCCGACGGCTTGGCCACATGGAAGGCCCCCGAAGCGATGAACAGCACATGGTCCGACTTGGCCGGTCCGTATCTGGTCGACACCGTGGTGCCCTCGATCAGCGGCAGCAGGTCGCGCTGCACCCCCTCACGGCTGACGTCGGCGCCCGAGGCGCCCTGTCGGGCGGCGACCTTGTCGATCTCGTCGAGGAAGACGATCCCCTCGTTCTCGGCCAGCAGCACAGCCTCGCGGGTCAGGCTGTCCTGATCCAGCAGCTTGTCGCTCTCCTCGGTGATCAGCGGGCCGACGGCGTCGCGGACCGGCAGCTTGACGGACTTCGTGCGGCCGCCGCCCAGCTTGCCCAGCATCTCGGACAGATTGATCATGCCGATGCCCCCGCCGCCGGGCAGGTCCATGCCCTGCATCGGCGAGGCGGCATCGGCCAGCTGGAGCTCGACCTCCTTGTCGTCCAGCTCGCCGGCCCGCAGCTTCTTGCGGAAGCTGTCGCGCGTGGCCGGCTGCGAGCCCGGTCCGACGAGGGCGTCGAGGAGGCGCTCCTCGGCGGCCGCCTCGGCCTTCGCCTTGACCCCGGTGCGGCGCTTGTCGCGCACCATGACCAGGGCGGCCTCGACGAGGTCCCGCATGATCTGGTCGACGTCGCGCCCGACATAGCCAACCTCGGTGAATTTGGTCGCCTCGACCTTGAGGAAGGGCGCCCCGGCCAGCTTGGCCAGCCGCCGGGCGATCTCGGTCTTGCCGACCCCGGTGGGGCCGATCATCAGGATGTTCTTCGGCGTGACCTCGTCGCGCAGATCCTCGGGCACGCGCTTGCGCCGCCAGCGGTTGCGCAGGGCCACGGCGACGGCGCGTTTGGCGTCGTCCTGGCCGACGATGAAGCGGTCGAGTTCGGAAACGATTTCGCGGGGAGAGAGGTCGGTCATGGGGAGGAGATAGGGTGACTGGTGTTCCGGCGGGAGAGGGGCCGGGTGGGGAGGTTCATCACAACGAACACAACGGGGTCACGACGAACACGACGGGGTCAGAGAACGAGACGGCGAAAGCCGTCCTTGAGTTTCACGGTGTTGAAATTGATCAGATAGCCAAGCCGCAGACCGGAAAAGCGGAGATAGGTCAGGAGCTGGGCCGTATGGATCGACGCCAGGGCGTCGATCGATTTCACCTCGACGATCACCGTCCCCTCGACGAGCAGGTCAAGTCGATATCCCACGTCTATCCGGACCTCGCCGTAGGTGACCGGCACGCCGACCTGACGCTGAACCTGCAGGCCCGCCTGGTGAAGCTCTTCCGCCATGCAGGCCTCATATGCGGCCTCCAGCAGCCCCGGACCGAGAGCACGGTGCACATTGAAGGCGGCGTCCATCACCGACCGACCGATCTGGTTGACCGCTTCCGGAACAGGCTCCCTTCCGTCGTGTCCGTCGTGCATCCGTTGTGCCCGTCGTGATGAACCAGCCAGCCTTCACCATAACCCAGGACGCCCGGCGCGGCTCGTTCAGTCCGCCGGAGCGGGCGGGGGCGCCGGAATCAGCTGGGCCAGGACGATCCGGAAGCCGTCCTCCTGCCTTTGCCACATGCGCACATAGTGGCCGGCCCGCTGTTGGCCGTCGCGGGTCCAGGTCGCGGGGCCGTACGTCCAGACCAGGTCGCCGTAGTCGGAGGCGCCGCCGCCTTCGGCCGGGCCGAACACGAAGGTCGCAGGCCAGCCGGACAGCGCCTCGCCGAAGGCTTCGCGCCCGATCGCCGGCGGCCGCGGCGCGACATAGAGTCGGCCATTGTCGGCCATGAACCGCAGATGGGCCGCCTTCTGGTCGCTCGCGGCGTCCCGGGCGAGGGCGGCTTCCTGCTCCCGGACCGCCGTCATCGCCCATTCGGACGCGGAGGGGCCGTTATCCGGAACGCCTTCGCGAACCACGCGGAGCAGCTCCGGCCCCGGCGGCAGGATCACCGGCTCGCTGTCCGGCCCCGGCACGTCCGCCGCGCTGGCCCCCGATCCGCCGTCGTAGACCCATTTCCACGACCCGTCCGGCTGCCGCTTCCAGACGGTGAAATAGTGCCCGGTGCGCTGGCCGTTCAGCGCCACGCCCCCGGTGGTGAAGCCGAAGTCGCCCGAGCGCGATATGCCGGCGAAATTGGGCCACCACTCGAGCAGCGGCTCATCAGCGGGCCGTGGACCGTCCGGATAGGCCTCGCCGATCCTCTGCGCCTGTCCGCCCCCGATCACGATCGCCTCGGGCACGGACCATTTGTTGAAACTGCCGGCGATGCCCATCGACGGGGCGTCGGCCGCGAAGGCCCGTTCGGCCGCCACCACGGGCGCGGCGTCGGGCGTCTGGGCGAGAACCGGCGAAGCGATCAACACGGCGGCGGCGAAAGCGGTCAGGCGCATGGAAACTCCTCCTCGCCGCATAGAGGGCGGCCGTCGCCGCCTTGTCCCGTTAAATCGCCGAAAGGCGCCGGCTGCGCGGGCCCGGGGATTGGGCTATGGCGGAGGCTTCGCACGGGGAGCCGGGATGGATTTCGTCGTCATCGGCCTGGTCGCCTTCCTGGCCTCGGGCCTGACCCTCTATTCGGGTTTCGGGCTAGGCACCGTGCTGCTGCCCGCCTTCGCCCTGTTCTTTCCCGCGCCGGTGGCGGTGGCGGCGACGGGCGTGGTCCATCTGCTCAACGGCCTGTTCAAGGGCGGCCTGCTGTGGCGCCAGGCGCACTGGGGGACGGTGCTGCGTTTCGGCCTGCCGGCCATCCCCGCCGCGATCGCCGGGGCGTGGGTGCTGGGCCGTCTCGGCGCGGGCGACATGCTGTTCCGCTGGAGCCTGGCCGGGCGCGAGTTCGGGCCGACGCCGGCGGCGCTGACGGTCGGGGCGGCGATGATCGTCCTCGGCCTGCTGGAGCTGCAGCCGTGGTTCCAGCGCCTCGCCGCCCCGCCGCGCGTCGCCCCGCTGGGCGGGCTGGCGACCGGCTTCCTCGGCGGCCTGACCGGGCAGCAGGGCGCGCTGCGCTCGATGTTCCTGTTGCGCTTCGGGCTCGACCCGGCCCGCTTCATCGCCACCGGCGCGATGATCGCCGTGCTGATCGACCTGTCCCGCCTGCCGGTCTACGCCCTGACCGCCGGGGCCGCGGCCGGCGCCTTCGAGACGCGGCAGGGCCTGCTGGTCGGCTGGGCCGTGCTGTGCGCCTTCGCCGGGGCCTGGGGCGGCATGCGCTGGCTGAAGAAGGTCACCATCGGACTGGTCCGCGGCGTCGTCGCCGCCGTCATGCTGACCATCGGCGCGGCCCTGGTCGCCGGCCTGATCGGCGGCTGAGCCCTCAGGGCTCCAGCGTCTCCACGGTCAGATGGCCGTTGGTGTAGACGCAGATGTCCGCCGCGATGGCCATGGCCCGGCGGGCGACGGTCTCGGCGTCCATGTCGGAATGGTCCAGCAGGGCGCGGGCGGCTGCCAGGGCGAAATTGCCGCCCGAACCGACCGCGGCCACGCCGTGCTCCGGCTCCAGCACGTCGCCGACCCCGGTGACGGTGAAGATCGAGCCCTTGTCCGCGACCAGCAGCATGGCCTCGAGCCGACGCAGATAGCGGTCGGTGCGCCAGTCCTTGGCGAGGTCGACGCAGGCCCGGGCCAGCTGGTCCGGATACTGCTCCAGCTTGACCTCGAGCCGCTCGATCAGGGTGAAGGCGTCGGCCGTGGCCCCGGCGAAGCCGGCCAGCACCTTGCCGCCGGCCAGGGTGCGCACCTTGCGCGCCGCGCCCTTGACGATGGTCGGCCCCATGGAGACCTGGCCGTCGCCGGCGATGACCGTGCGGCCGTCCTTGCGCACCGCGAGGATGGTGGTGCCGTGCCAGCCGGGCGAGGGGGTGTCGTTCGCATTCATCATCCGTTTCAGATGGCGACCGAAATGCGGCGCGGCAAGACGTTTCCGGCGGGATTCCAATGGTTACGCTGAGCCACAATCCGACCAATGTAACCCGTTACATTGACATTCTCTGCCCTACAAATCGCCACATGAGGGAAGCGTCGTGCTTCATCGCGTCATCTACGCAAGCGAAGCCGTCGGCGCCACGGGCGCGTCGACCCTGTCGATCGCCCAGATTCTCGGGGTTTCCGAGCGCAACAACCGCCGCGACCACCTGACCAGCTGCGTGATGTTCCACCAGGGCCATATCCTGCAGGCCATCGAGGGCGCGCGGGTCGACGTCGACCGCCTTGTCCGACGCCTGCTGGACGATCCGCGTCATGCCGGCCTGCGGGTGCTGGTCGACACGCCGATCGTCGCCCGCCGCCTCGACGAGCCCATGGGACTGTGCGCCGATCCCGAGGCCCTGCTGCGGCGTCTGGGGCTGAACTGCCTGTCCCGCGTCACCGCCAATGAGGCGGAAGTTCTGCTCGAGCTTCGCACGGCCGCGTGACGCCGCGCCCAGGACCGCCTAATCCGGGCGGGTGAGCTTTTCCGACGACGAAATCGAACGCTACGCCCGCCATCTGGTGCTGGCCGAGATCGGCGGCCCCGGCCAGCAGCGGCTGAGGGCCGCGCGCGTGGCCATCGTCGGCCTCGGCGGGGTCGGCGCGCCGGCGGCCCTGTATCTGGCCGCGGCGGGCGTGGGCGCCCTGCGCCTGATCGATGACGACGACGTCGGCCTGTCCAACCTGCAGCGCCAGATCGCCTTTGCGGAACAGGACGTCGGCGCGCCCAAGGTCGAGGCGGGCGCGGCCCGTCTGACCGCCCTGAACCCCCATGTCGAGATCGAGACGGCGGCCGAGCGGCTGACCCCCGACAACGCCGCCTGGCTGCTGGAGGGCTGCGACCTGGTCATCGACGGCACGGACGATTTCGGGACCCGGTTCGCGACCAACGCCGCCTGCGTCGCCGCCCGGGTCCCGCTGGTCTCGGGCGCGCTCGGGCGCTGGAGCGGCCAGGTCGGCGTGTTCGCCGGCCGTCCCTGCTACCGCTGCCTGGTGGCCGAGGCGCCGCCCGAGGCCGAGACCTGCGCCCGCGTCGGCGTGGTCGGCGCCCTGGCCGGGGTGGTCGGCTCCATGGCCGCGCTCGAGGCGATCAAGCTGATCACCGGCGCCGGCGAGGCCCTGACCGGCCGGCTGCTGATATACGACGGCCTGGCCGGGACCGCCCGCACGGTCGCCGTCGCCGCCGATCCGGCCTGCCCGGTCTGCGGCTGATCTAGAGCATCGCCGGGATCACCCGGTCCGGCGGACGGTGGCCGTTCTGGAAGGTGAGGATGTTGGTGATCACCCGGTCGCCCATGTCCTGCCGCGCCTCGATCGTCGCCGAGCCGAGGTGGGGCAGCAGCACGACATGGGCGTGGCCCAGCAGGCCGGGATGGATGGCCGGCTCGTTCTCGTAGACGTCCAGCCCGACCCCCGCGATCGCCCGCCGCGCCACCGCCTCGGCCAGGGCCGCCTCGTCGATCAGCTCGCCGCGGGCGGTGTTGATCAGCAGGGCGTGCGGCTGCAGCCGGGCCAGACGTTCGGCCGACAGCAGATGGTGCGTCTCCTTCGTCGCCGGGCAGTTCAGCGAGATGATGTCCATCCGCGCCAGCATCTGGTCCAGATCGTCCCAGTAGGTCGCCCCCAGCGCCTCGGCGATCATGTCCGGAACGGGTTTGCGGTTGTGATAGTGGACCTGCATGCCGAAGGCCTTCGCCCGCCGCGCCAGGGCCTGGCCGATACGGCCCATGCCGACGATCCCCAGCCGCTTTCCCCACAGCTTGCGTCCGGTCATCCAGGTCGGGGTCCAGCCCTCGAACCGGCCCTCGGCCACCACCCGGGCGCCCTCGACGATGCGCCGGCTGACCGCGAGGATCAGCCCCATGGCCAGGTCGGCGGTGTCCTCGGTCAGCACCCCCGGGGTGTTGGTGACGATCAGGCCGCGCCCCACCGCCGCCTCGACGTCGATGTGATCCACCCCCGCGCCGAAATTGGCGATCATCTTCAACTGGTCGCCGGCTCCCGCGATCAGGGCGGCGTCGATCGCATCGGTGATGGTCGGGACCAGGACGTCGGCGCGTCGCACCGCCGCCTCCAGCGCCGCCCGGTCCATCGGCGTGTCGGTCAGATTCAGTTCGGCGTCGAACAGCTCGCGCATGCGCGTCTCGACCGCGTCCGGCAAGCGTCTGGTTAATACGACCTTAAGCCTGGGCGCGGACATTCGAAGCCTTCGTTTCACGGACCCCGCGTGTCTAGCAAAGCTCGTCCCCGCTTCCAAAGGCTGGCCGTCACGGCGGCCGTCGTCTGCGCGGCGGCCCTGACCGGCGCGGCCCAGACCATGCCCGACGGCCGCCCGACGCCGAGCGGCCAGCCGGTGCCGCGCTGGCTGTCGCTGAAGTCGTCCGAGGTCCACGCCCGCTTCGGCCCGGGCCTCGACCACCGCATCCTGTGGGAATACCGCGTCTCCGGCCTGCCGGTGCAGGTCATCGCCGAAACCACCGAATGGCGGAAGATCTGCGACCCGGAGGGGGCCGTGGCCTGGGTCCATCGCAGCGTGGTCTCGAGCCGCCGCAGCGTCTTCAACGCCTCGGACCGCGAGATTCCCGTCCATTCGTCCCGTTCGGAAACGTCGCCCGTCCGCGCCCGGCTGTCGCCGCGTTCGCTGGTGGCCATGGACGAATGCGAGGAGGGCTGGTGCCGGATCCGGGCCGGGCGACTGCGCGGCTGGGTCCGTCAGACCTCGGTGTTCGGGGCCCAGGAGCGGCCGCTGTGCAACGCGGCCCGACCGGCGGGGACCGGTCGCCGCTGACAGCGGTGTTGAGCCCCGTCGCGCGCTCGTGTAACCCGGCGGCCACACTGGCCATCCGCGGCGTCCGCGCCGCCGGCCCCCGACATGCGAGCGCCCGTGACCCAGACCGACCGTCCCTCCTCGTTCGACTATGAGGCGCTGCTGGCCGCGGGCCGGGGCGAGCTGTTCGGCGAGGGCAATGCGAAGCTGCCCGCCCCGCCGATGCTCATGTTCGACCGGATCACCCGGATCAACGACGACGGCGGCGCCCACGGCAAGGGACAGATCGAGGCCGAGCTGGATATCCATCCGGACCTCTGGTTCTTCCAGTGCCATTTCATAGGCGACCCGGTCATGCCGGGCTGCCTGGGTCTCGACGCCATGTGGCAGCTGGTCGGCTTCTACCTCGGCTGGATCGGCGGACCGGGCCGCGGCCGGGCGCTGGGCGTCGGCGAGGTCAAATTCACCGGCCAGGTGACGCCGGACATCAAGAAGGTGGTCTACAAGATCGACCTCAAGCGGGTCATCAACCGCCGCCTCGTCATGGGCATCGCCGACGGGGTTCTCGAAGCCGACGGCGTTCCCATCTATACGGCGACGGACATGCGCGTCGGCCTGTTCGGGGCTTCGGAACCCGTCGGCGGCTGACCCCATTCCAAGACCGCGGCCAACGCGGCGAATAGCGTTCAAGAAGGAAACCACATCATGCGGCGTGTCGTCGTCACCGGACTGGGTATCGTCTCCTCCATCGGCACCGGCCAGGACGAGGTCGCGGCCTCCCTGCGCGAGGCAAAATCCGGCGTCCAGCACGCCGCCGACCACGCCGCGCACGGATTCCGCTCGCAGGTCTGGGCCCCGCCGTCGCTGGGCGTGACCGCCGAGGACTGGGCCCCGCACGTCGACCGCCGCGCCGCCCGCTTCCTCGCCAACGGTACCGCCTGGGGCCACATCGCCTTCGAGGAGGCGCTCAGGGACTCCGGCCTGACCCCCGACGAGATCAAGTCCGAGCGTATCGGCCTGATCGTCGGCGAGGGCGGCCCCTCCACCCAGGTGATCCTGCAGGCGGCCGCGACCACCATCGAAAAGGGTTCGCCCAAGCGCATCGGCCCGTTCGCCGTGCCCAAGGCCATGGCCTCCGGTCCCTCGGCCGTGCTGGCCACCTGGTTCGAGCTCAAGGGCATCAACTATTCGATCAGCTCGGCCTGCGCGACCAGCGCCCACTGCATCGGCGCGGCCGCCGAACAGATCGCCTGGGGCAAGCAGGACGTGGTCTTCGCCGGCGGCTGCGAGGACATCGACTGGTCGATGTCCAACATGTTCGACGCCATGGGCGCCATGTCGTCCAACTTCAACGAAACGCCTTCGGTCGCCAGCCGGGCCTATGACAAGGACCGCGACGGCTTCGTCATCGCCGGCGGCGCGGGCATCGTGGTGCTCGAGGAATACGAGCGGGCCAGGGCGCGCGGCGCGACCATCTACGCCGAGGTCACCGGCTACGGCGCCAATTCCGACGGCTACGACATGGTCGCCCCCTCGGGCGAGGGCGCCGAGCGCTGCATGAAGATCGCGCTCGAAATGGCCGGCAATCCGAAGATCGACTATCTGAACCCGCACGGCACCTCGACCCCCGTCGGCGACTCCAAGGAGATGGGCGCGGTGCGCAACGTCTTCGGCGACGACCTGCCGATGATCTCCTCGACCAAGTCGCTGACCGGCCATTCGCTCGGCGCGGCCGGGGCGCAGGAGGCGATCTACTGCCTGCTGATGATGAAGCACGGCTTCGCGGCCGAGAGCGCCCACATCGAAAACCTCGATCCCGAATTCGAGGGCATGCCGATCCTCAGAAAGCGCCACGACGGCGAGCTGAAGCACGTCATGTCCAACAGCTTCGGCTTCGGCGGGACCAACGGAACCCTGATCCTGTCGAAGGTCTGACGGGCAACCGGGGCGGCGCCGACGCGCTATAGTCGGCTTCCAGACAGATGGAGCCGGCCCTGACCCTCGACCCCTACATCCTGTTCCTGCTCGGCCTCGGCGGGGTGGTCCTGCTGGTCTCGTGGGCGCCGGTGGGGTTGAAGCAGCTGCCGCTAACCCTGGCCATTCTTTGCGTGGCCTTGGGGGTGGTGATCTTCAGCACCGGCCTGCTCTCGTTCGATCCCGACCCGCGCACCTGGGACACGGCGACCGAACGTCTGGCCGAACTGGTCGTCATCATCAGCCTGATGGGCGCGGGGCTGAAGCTGGATCGCCCGCCGGGCTGGCGCAAATGGTCGACGACCTGGCGGCTGCTGATCGTGGCCATGCCCCTGACCATAGCGGCGACGGCGTTTCTGGGCTGGGCCGGGCTGGGCTTCAGCCTGGCCATGGCCCTGCTGTTCGGGGCCGCGATGGCGCCGACCGATCCGGTGCTGGCCGCCGACGTCCAGGTCGGGCCGCCGCGCTCGGGCGACGAGGACGAGGTGCGCTTTGGCCTGACCTCCGAGGCCGGGCTCAACGACGCCCTCGCCTTCCCCTTCGTCCATCTGGCCATCCTCGCCGCGGCCGGCGGCCTGGCGACCCAGGAAGGTCTCGCCGACTGGTTCACCATCAAGGTCGGCTGGAAGCTGCTGGCCGGGCTCGGGGCCGGCTGGCTGATCGGCAGGATCCTCGGCCACCTGCTGTTCAAAAGCCGGCGCGGCCTGTCGAAGCTCGGCGACGGACTGATCGCCCTGGCCGCCACCCTGATCGCCTACGCCCTGACCGAACTGGTCCACGGCTACGGCTTCCTCGCCGTCTTCGTCTGCGCCGTGACCATCCGGGCCTCGGAACGGGACCACGACTTCCATCAGGAGATGCACGACTTCTCCGACCAGATCGAACGGCTGCTGATGATGCTGCTGCTGGTGCTGTTCGGCGGGGCCCTGGCCAACGGCCTGCTGTCCAGCCTGACCTGGATCGACGTCCTGATCGGCCTGGCGGTGGTCTTCGTGGTGCGCCCGGTCGCCGGCCTGATCGCCATGGCCGGTTCGGGCCAGCCGTGGCGCGAGCGGCTGCTGCTGGCCTTCCTCGGCATCCGCGGGGTCGGCTCGGTCTACTATCTGGCCTACGGCATCAACCACGGCGATTTCGGCGACAGCGAGCGGATCTGGGCCGTGGTCGGCTTCATCATCCTGGTGTCGATCCTCGTCCACGGGGTCACCGCGACGCCCCTGCTGGCCCGTCTGGCGCGGCGGCGCGAAAGCTTCCCCGACGGCCCGGCCCCTGCTAACCCTCCCGGCTCGAAAAACGGAGACTGACCATGGCGAGCGAGAGCGGCTGGAACATGCCCACGGGCGACCTGATGAAGGGCAAGAAGGGCCTGATCATGGGGGTCGCCAACAGCAACTCGATCGCCTGGGGCATCGCCTCCCAGCTGGCCGCCCAGGGCGCCGAACTGGCCTTCACCTATCTCGGCGAGGGGCTGGAGCGCCGCGTGCGTCCGCTGGCCGAGAGCGTCGGCGCCAAATTGCTAATCCAGGCGGACGTCACCGACGACGCCTCGATGGACGCCGCCTTCGCCGAGCTGGAGAAGGAATTCGGCACGATCGATTTCGTGGTCCACTCGGTCGCCTTCGCCAACAAGGACGAGCTCAAGGGCAGCTTCGTCGACAACACCAGCCGCGACAGCTTCCTGCTGGCCATGAACATCTCGGCATTCAGCTTCGTCGATGTGGCCAGACGGGCCGCGAAGCTGATGCCCGACGGCGGCTCGCTGGTGACCATGACCTACCTGGGCTCGGAGCGGGCCATCCCCAACTACAACACCATGGGCGTGGCCAAGGCGGCGCTGGAGGCGGCGACCCGCTACATCGCCCGCGACCTCGGACCGAAGGGTATCCGTTGCAACGCCATCTCGGCCGGGGCCATGCGCACCCTGTCGCTGGCCGGCATCTCGGGCGGCCGCGGAATGATCGCCCAGGGCCGGGCCATGTCGGCGATGAAGGCGGACACCTCGATGGAGGGCGTCGCCGGCTGCGCCTTGTGGCTGTGTTCCGACCTCGGCCTCTCGACCACCGGCGAGGTCATCCACGTCGACGCCGGCTTCCACATGATGGGCCTGCCGGATGGGGACGAGGGCTGATCAACGAACGGTGATTTGCGCGCTCTGACCGGACACCGTTGGTTGTCCGGCACGAGGAGGGACGCATGACCCAAGAGCCGCCGACAGACGACCCCGGCCACGTGGTCGCCACCGGCCAGCGCCGCCAGGCCGACGGGACCTTTCCTTCCCCCAAGGGGGAGCCCCAACGACGACTCGCCCTTTCCGCAGGAGAACCACGACGAGCCGCCGCCGCCCTACACCGAGGCCCCGCCCCATCCGTGCGATGATCCAGATACGGCCCTTGAGTGGAATGCGGATGCGGCGGCTGCGGAAGCCGCAGAGGAGTTTGCCCGACGCGCTAGCGAGATGATTCCACCGGAGACGCTGGATGGGCGCGAATGGGGCTGCTACCTCTATCGGGCCTCGGATGGATCCATCCGCCTGGGTCCCATCACATCTGGGCTTCCCTTCAGCATGGGAGGCGTGGGGACCGTCGGACTTTCCTACGACGGAATCGACCCTTCGACGATCGTCGGTTCTGTACACAGTCACAGTTCTGGAAATCATCTTCCTTCCAGTGGAGATCCGAACTCGCCCGGCGACATCCAGCACCTTGATGGCACGGTAGCGTTTTCAGGGAATTCATCAGCACGGCTCTATATCGTCGCTCGAAACCAAGGGCCTGCGGGGTTCGAACCCTACAACCAGATTAATGTGTATGATCAGGACACGGCGCAGGAGGCCCGCGACACGTCCACGCCCGGCCCTGAAGTCAATCCTGAGGCTGCTCCATGTACTTGAAATCAGCTGCCCTCATCTTGGCTGCGTCGACCTTGACGATTGAGCACGTCAGGGCACAGGAACCGGTCTTCGGCGCCCTCCTTCAGCCCCGGATCGTCGAGGGGGAGGCGCAGAAGCCTCAAGGCTCATTCTATGTCGGCGGCTACACCAGCCCCGGCGGAGAAGCGCGGCACGTCATCCACTTCTATTCGGTGCGTGATCCAGCAGACAGAAGCCCCGAAGGGGTACCCTATGTGTCGATTCCGATTGCAAGTCGCTCCTACGAGTCCTCCACGGACACCGCCGAACAGGTTTGGGCCGACGGTCGCAATTGTCCTGCCCTCTATGGGGTCATGCACGAGTTCACCCGATTGGCCCCGCCCCTGTTCCATACGCCGCGCTTCTCCCCGGAACCTGCAGGGTCCTCGCGGCTCGGCTCCGCGCCGATGCGCGTTCACGGACAGATCGTCTCAGTCTGGGGCTATGCGCGCCAAGCTGACGGCGCGCCTATGAGCATGTTGCTGACGGGGACCGACGGGATCATCGACCGCTGGGTCCGGTTCGCGGAAGACCAGCTCGAGGGTTGCTGGAGTCCCGGACGTCCGACTTTTCAGTAAGCCTGGCCTACCGCCCCAGCGCCGCCCTTTGCATCGCGAACAGCTCCGCGCAGCCGCCCTCGGCCAGCTGGAACAGGCGGTCGAACTCGGCGCGGGTGAAGCCGCGCTTCTCGCCGGTGGCCTGGATCTCGACGATGGTCCCCGAGCCGTTCAGGACGAAGTTGGAATCGGCCTCGGCGGTGGAATCCTCCTCGTAGTCGAGGTCCAGCACCGGCTGGTCGGCGCAGACGCCGCAGCTGATCGCCGCCACCTGGTCGAGGATGGGGTCGGCCTTCAGCACGCCCTCGGCGCGCAGGTAGTCGAGGGCCGAGGCCATGGCCACCCAGGCCCCGGTGATCGCCGCCGTGCGGGTGCCGCCGTCGGCCTGGATGACGTCGCAGTCCAGCACCACCTGCCGCTCGCCCAGCGCCTTGAGGTCGACCACGGCCCGCAGCGAGCGGCCGATCAGCCGCTGGATCTCCTGCGTCCGCCCCGTCTGCTTGCCGCTGGCGGCCTCGCGCCGGCCGCGGGTGTGGGTGGCGCGCGGCAGCATGCCGTATTCCGCCGTCACCCAGCCCTGCCCCTTGCCGCGCATCCAGCCGGGCACGTTCTCCTCGACCGAGGCCGTCACCAGCACCTTGGTATGGCCGAAGGTCACCAGGCAGGAGCCCTCGGCGTAGCGGTTGACGCCGGTCTCCAGTGTCACGGCGCGGAGCTGTTCGGGGGCGCGTTCGGAGGGGCGGGCGGCGGTCATGATCGATTTCCTTGGACGGGACGGCGGGGCTGCTTATCCTGAAACCGTGAGCCTGTATTCCCCCCTGTCCGCGCCTTCCGCCGTCCGGCTGCGCCCGGCCTCGGTCGAGGACGCCGATCTGCTGGCGAGCTGGGACCGCCAGCCGCACGTCATCGCCTGTTCGACCGACGACCCGGACGCCGACATCGCCTTCGGCGGCATCCCGTGGCGCGAGGAGCTGGCCGACCAGTCGGACGTCAGCTTCTACCGCATCGCCGAGCTGGACGGCCGGCCCATCGGCGTCATGCAGGTCATCGACCCGCACCGGGAGCCGACGCGCTACTGGGGCGACATAGAGCCGAACCTGCGGGCGCTCGACATCTGGATCGGCCCGCCCGACGCCCTCGGCCACGGCTACGGTACGCAGATGATGACCCTGGCCATCAACGATTGCTTCGCCGACCCGAAGGTGACCGCCATCGTCATCGACCCCCTGGCCTCCAACGCCGACGCCCACCGCTTCTACCAGCGGCTCGGCTTCGAGCCCGTCGGCCGGCGGATGTTCGACGAGGACGACTGTCTGGTGCACCGGCTGGAGCGGGCAACGTGGGAGGGGCGCCGCCCGTGAAGCCGCCCCTGCTGACCTCGACCGCCCTGGAGACCGGCAGCCTGACCGGCCTCGACCAGCGCGCCCGCGACATCTTCCGCCGCATCGTCGAGACCTATCTGGAGACCGGCGAGCCCGTGGGGTCCCGGACCCTGTCCCTGACCGGGGTGGCCCTGTCGCCGGCCTCGATCCGCAACACCATGCAGGACCTGACCCTGGCCGGCCTGCTGGGCTCGCCCCACACCTCGGCCGGTCGGATTCCGACCCACGCCGGCCTGCGGCTGTTCGTCGACGGCCTGCTCGAGATCGGCGACGTCGGGGCCGAGGAGCGGCGCGAGATCGACGCCCGCCTCGCCGGCAGCGGCCGCAATTTCGAGGAGGCGCTGAACGAGGCCTCCGCCCTGCTCTCGGGCCTCGCCGGCGGGGCCAGCATCGTCGCCAGCCCGGTCCGCGAGGCCGGGGTCAAGCACGTCGAATTCGTCGCTCTCGGCCACGACCAGGCCCTGGCCGTGCTGGTCGCCGACGACGGCACGGTCGAGAACCGGCTGATGCCGCTGAAGGCCGGGGTGACGCCCTCGACGCTGCAGGAGGCGTCCAACTTCCTCAACGCCCGCCTCAAGGGCCGCCCCCTGCACGAGGCGCGCACCGAGATGCGCACCGAGCTGGACGTCGCCCGCCGCGAGCTGGACGCCGCCGCCGCCCGTCTGGTCGAGGACGGGCTGGCCGCCTGGTCCGGCGGCGCCGAGCGCGAACGGTCGCTGATCGTGCGCGGCCGGGCCAATCTGCTGCACGACCGCGAGACCGTCGAGGACCTCGAAAAGGTCCGCGTCCTGTTCGACGACCTCGAGCAGAAGGAACAGCTGATCGGCCTGCTGGACGGGGTCTCGACGGCCCAGGGCGTGCGCATCTTCATCGGGGCGGAAACGCGGTTGTTTTCGCTTTCGGGTTCCGCCGTGATCGCGGCGCCCTATATGACGGGCCGGCAGCGGGTGCTGGGCGCCATCGGCGTGATCGGCCCCGCGAGACTGAACTACGCCCGTGTCATACCGTTGGTGGACTACACCGCCCGGGTGCTGGGCCGGATTCTGGACGGACAAGAGACTTGAGCGACATTCACGACGACACCCCGACCTCCGAGGAACTGGCCGCCGACATCGGCGAGACCAGCTACGAAGGCGAGCCCGACGACGGACTCGGGCCGATCGACGCCCTGATCGCCGAGCGCGACCAGTGGAAGGACCGCGCCCTGCGCGCCGTGGCCGAGGCCGAGAATACGAAGAAGCGGGCCGAGACCCAGTCGAACGACGCCCGCGCCTACGCCATCCAGCGCTTCGCCCGCGACCTGCTGGGCGTGGCCGACAATCTGGAGCGGGCGCTGCAGGCCGCGCCCAAGGACGCCGACGCCGGCGAGGCCGGTCTGGTCACCGGCCTGGAGCTGACCCAGAAATCGCTGCTGCAGGCCTTCGAGGCCAACAACCTCAAGCGGGTCGCCCCGGAAGCCGGCGAGCCCTTCGACCCGCATTTCCACCAGGCCATGATGGAACAGCCGTCCGATACGGTTCAGGGCGGCCAGGTGATCCAGACGCTTCAGGCCGGCTACGCCCTGTTCGGCCGCACCGTGCGCCCGGCCATGGTCGTGGTCGCCGCCAAGGGCTCCGGCGCCGCCGCCGGCAATGCGGCCTATGCCAAGGCCGAAGCCTCCGACGGCGGCCATTTCGACGGCACGGCCTGATGCAGCGGGACCGCTAAACCCCCACCGCCGTCATCCTCGGGCCTGACCCGAGGATCAGACCATCCGGTGCTCGGTGGAGCGGCGCACGGGTGCGATAGTGGGGCCGTCCCGTAAGGCACAGTCCGCCGCTCGCCTCTGATCCTCGGGTCAAGCCCGAGGATGACGACGAGCGCAGGGAGCGAACGGACCTACCCCTTCAACCGCGCCTCGAACAGCGCCAGCAGCCTGGCCCAGCCGTCGGCCGCGTCGGCCGCGCGATAGCTGTCGCGATAGTCGGCATGGAAGCCGTGCGGCGCAGCCGGATAGACTTCGATACGGCTCCCGGTCTGACCGGCCCTCTGCAGGGCGCTGCGCATGGCCTCGACGCTGTCCAGCGGAATGCCCCGGTCGGCCTCGCCGTACAGGCCCAGCACCGGCGCCTTGAGGTCGCCGGCGATATCGACCGGCCACGGCGCCCCGGCGGCGACCTGTTCCGGCGTGGCGGTCGCGGGCGGGGCCAGACGGCCGTACCAGGCCACCCCGGCGTCGATGGCGGCGAAACGGGCGGCGGCCTGCCACACCACCTTGCCGCCCCAGCACCAGCCGGTGATCCCGACCTTGTCCGCATTGGCCCACAGCTGCTGGCTGGCCCAGTCGAGGGTGGCCGAGACGTCGCCCATCACCTGCTCGTAGCCGGCCGCCGCGACGATCTGCTGCACCCGCGCCATCTCGGCCCCCGCCGGATCCTCGACCCGGACGAAGAAGGCCGGGGCGATGGCCGCATAGCCCGCCCTCGCCAGCCGGCGGCAGACGTCGCGGATATATTCGTGGACGCCGAAGATTTCGGACACCACCACCACCACCGGGAAGGGGCCGTCGCCCGCCGGCCGCGCCACATAGGCGGGCAGGTCGAAGCCGTCGGGGGCCGGATAGCTCACATTGGCGATCTCCAGCCCGTCCGCCGGCGTGCTCACCGGGCTGGCTTGGGCGGCGAGGGCGGCGGGCGCGTATCCGGCGAACAGCAGGCCGCCCAGACCCGCCGTGGCGAGGCCGCGGCGGCTGAGACGGACATCGTCGGCCTCGGGGCCTTCGGGACGGATCAGATCAGGCATGGGGACCTCCGGCTCGGGAAAGCGGGACAGTGACGCGGGGTCTCCGGGGCGTCGAGTCACGGGCGAGTGATGAGGGAGTGGCTGGTGGTTAGTGGCTAGTGGCTGGCCGACGCCTGTGGGTCCGCGCTGACGGCGCCGCCCTTCCGCAGGCAGCGAAGCGGCAATCACTAACCACTAGCCGCTAGCCACTTCTTCCCCGCCCGCCAGCCGCAGCGTCAGGTTCAGCCGGCCCCCGCCCTCGATCAGCCCCGACGACCCCGCCAGGATGCGGTCGATCCCGTGGCGGGCCAGCCGGGCGGGGCCGGTCAGGGCGCAGACGTCGCCGGAAGCCAGCCGCACCGACCGCGTCGGTCCGCCCTCCGCCGCCCCGAAGCGGAACACCGCCGTATCCCCCAGCGACACCGACAGCACCGGGGCGGCCCGGTCGGCCTCGTCGAGATCCTGATGCAGCCCCATCCGCGCGCCCTCGCGGTACAGGTTGACCAGACAGGCGTCCGGCGGCTCGGGCCAGCCGGTCAGGTCTCGCCAGAGCTCGAGCAGCCGCTCCGGCATCGGCGGCCACGGCGCGCCGGTCACGGGGTGGGTCGGCTGGTAGCGATAGCCGGCCCGGTCCGAGACCCAGCCCAGCGACCCCAGGCCGGTCATCTCGACCGAGAACGGCCGCCCGGCCCGCGTCGTCGGCCGGTAGAAGGGCGCGGCCTCGACCGCCGCCAGCACGGCATCGCGCAAGCCGGCCTGCTCGTCCGGCGACAGGGCCGCCGGCCAAAGCCGGAATCCCTCCAGCCCGGTGTCGATCTCGCGCGGCGCCAAGGCTCAGCGGGTCAGATAGTAGTCGGCGATGCGGCAGACGTTGATGTTCTCGCGCAGCAGGGTCTGGCCGCCGGCCAGTCCGGCCCGCAGGTCGTAGAGGCAGCCGCCCGAGCCGTCGTCGATGGTCACGGGCACGCTGGTCCCGCTGGCCACGGGGGTTCCGCCCAGCAGATCGGGACCGAAGGTTCCGGTGCGCACGTCGGCGGCCTGCAGGGTCTGCAGCGCCACGCCGGTCTGGTTGTGGATGCGGACACGGCGGTTCTGGCCGTCCCCCGACTGGCCCTGCGGCGTCGGCGCGGCGCCGGCCAGCCCGGCCAGGCCCAGCGAGGCGGCGATCAGGGCGGCGGTGAAAGTCCTCCGGGCGTGCATGGGCCCCTCCTTTTGACGGGCCGCGTCGGCACGTCGTTAACGCCACTATATGCCGATGCGCGCTTCGTGACACACCTGACGGAGACTGACGCTGAATCGCGATCAGGCCTTGCGGGCGGTGGGGTGTTTCCCATATCCGCGACAACCCGTCGTAAGACCCCGCAAGTCGTGGGGCTTTGCGTCGGAACCGTACAATCGACCCAAGACCCTGACACCGGGGGCGGTCACGCGCGGCGCTTCGCTTTAAAAGGCCGCCGCACCGCCCGCTGAAATGGAGTGAAAGACCAAAACATGGCCAAGATCATCGGCATCGACCTGGGCACCACCAACTCGTGCGTGGCCGTCATGGACGGCAAGAATCCCAAGGTCATCGAGAATGCGGAAGGCAACCGTACGACCCCGTCGGTCGTCGCCATCCAAGATAATGGCGAGGTGCTGGTGGGCCAGCCCGCCAAGCGTCAGGCCGTGACCAACCCGACCAACACCTTCTTCGCCATCAAGCGCCTGATCGGCCGCGCCTTCACCGATCCCGTGGTCGCCAAGGACAAGGGCATGGTGCCCTATGAGATCGTCAAGGGTCCGAACGGCGACGCCTGGGTCAAGGCCCACGGCAAGGACTATTCGCCCCAGCAGGTCTCGGCCTACACCCTGGGCAAGATGAAGGAAGCCGCGGAGGCCTACCTGGGCGAGACCGTCACCCAGGCCGTCATCACCGTCCCGGCCTATTTCAACGACGCCCAGCGTCAGGCCACCAAGGACGCCGGCAAGATCGCCGGCCTCGAGGTGCTGCGCATCATCAACGAGCCGACCGCGGCCGCCCTGGCCTATGGCCTCGACAAGAACGAGGGCCAGAAGATCGCCGTCTACGACCTCGGCGGCGGCACCTTCGATGTCTCGATCCTCGAGATCGGCGACGGCGTCTTCGAGGTGAAGTCGACCAACGGCGACACCTTCCTCGGCGGCGAGGACTTCGACCTGCGCCTGGTCGACTACCTGGCCGACGAGTTCAAGAAGGAGCAGGGCGTCGACCTGCGCTCCGACAAACTGGCCCTGCAGCGCCTCAAGGAAGAGGCCGAAAAGGCCAAGAAGGAGCTCAGCTCCACGACCCAGTACGAGGTCAATCTGCCGTTCATCACCATGAACGCCTCGGGCCCGCTGCACCTGAACATCAAGCTGTCGCGCGCCAAGCTGGAGGCCCTCGTCGAGGACCTCGTCCAGCGCACCATCGAGCCGTGCCAGAAGGCCCTCAAGGACGCCGGCCTCAAGGCCTCGGACATCGACGAGGTCGTCCTGGTCGGCGGCATGACCCGCATGCCCAAGGTCCAGGAGGCCGTGAAGGCCTTCTTCGGCAAGGAGCCGCACAAGGGCGTCAACCCTGACGAGGTCGTGGCTCTCGGCGCCGCGGTCCAGGCCGGCGTGCTGCAGGGCGACGTCAAGGACGTGCTGCTGCTGGACGTGACCCCGCTGACCCTCGGCATCGAGACCCTCGGCGGCGTCTTCACCCCGCTGATCGAGCGCAACACCACCATCCCGACCAAGAAGAGCCAGACCTTCTCGACCGCCGACGACAACCAGTCGGCCGTGACCATCCGGGTCTTCCAGGGCGAGCGTCCGATGGCGGCCGACAACAAGATCCTCGGCCAGTTCGACCTGATGGGGATTCCGCCGGCGCCGCGCGGCATGCCGCAGATCGAGGTCGCCTTCGACATCGACGCCAACGGCATCGTCCACGTCACCGCCAAGGACAAGGCCACCAACAAGGAGCAGTCGATCCGCATCCAGGCCAACGGCGGCCTGTCGGACGCCGACATCGAGAAGATGGTCAAGGAGGCCGAGGCCAACGCCGCGGCCGACAAGGCCCGCAAGGACCTGGTCGAGGCCCAGAATTCGGCCGACAGCCTGATCCACTCGACCGAGAAGGCCATGTCCGAACACGGCGACAAGATCGACGAGGCCGGCAAGGCCGCCATCGAGGCCGCCATCGCCGACCTGAAGACGGCCAAGGACGGCACGGACGCCGACGCCATCCGCGAGAAGACCAACACCCTGGCCCAGGCCTCGATGAAGCTGGGCGAGGCCATGTATGCGGCCTCGCAGGGCTCCGGCGAGGCAGGGGCGGCCGAGGCTCCCGCCGACGACGGCGTGGTCGACGCCGAGTTCGAGGAGGTCTCCCCGGACGCCGACGCCGAAGCCGGCGACGAGAAGAAGAGCGCCTAGGCCACAGGCTCCGCAAAACCGTTACGGCCCCGCTTGTCACCCGACGGGCGGGGCCGTTTCATAAAACTTGCATCAGTCGGCCGGGCGCCCATGTCAGCCCGGTCAGCCTTTCCGGTCAGCGGCCCATCAGAGGCGCGGCCGGCGGGCAGGGTAAGAGGACGAACGCCAGATGGCGACGCGTGACTATTACGAGATTCTGGGCGTCGAGCGGACCATCGACGCCGCAGGGCTGAAATCCGCCTATCGCAAGCTGGCCATGCAGCACCATCCCGACCGCAACGGCGGTTGCGAGGACTCCATGGCCCGCTTCAAGGAGATTTCCGAGGCCTACACCGTCCTGTCCGACGACCAGAAACGCGCCGCCTACGACCGCTTCGGCCACGCCGGCGTCAACGGCGGCGGCAATCCCTTCGGCCAGGGCGGGGCCGGCTTCGCCGACGTCAACGACATCTTCTCCCAGGTCTTCGGCGAGGCCTTCGGCGACGTCTTCGGCGGCCGCCAGGGCGGCGGAGCCCGCCAGCACGGCCCGCGCCGCGGCTCCGACCTGCGCTACGACCTCGAGATCAGCCTCGAACAGGCCTACAAGGGCGCCGAGGTCGAGATCGGCGTGCCCACCACCGCGACCTGCGACACCTGCGACGGCTCGGGCGCCAAGGCCGGCACCAAGCCGGTCACCTGCACCACCTGCCAGGGCGCCGGACGGGTGCGCAGCGCCAACGGCTTCTTCCAGGTCGAGCGGACCTGCCCGCGCTGCGGCGGCCACGGCCAGATGATCGCCGAGCCCTGCGCGACCTGCCACGGCCACGGCCAGGTGCGGAAGAACCGCACGCTGCAGCTCAAGGTCCCCGCCGGGGTCGACGACGGCTCGCGCATCCGCCTGTCGGGCGAAGGCGACGCCGGCCAGCGCGGCGGTCCGCGCGGCGACCTCTATGTCTTCATCTCGGTCACGCCCCACGAACTGTTCGAGCGCGACAACCTCGACCTGCTGGTCACCGTGCCCGTGCCGATGACCACGGCGGCCCTGGGCGGCGAGATCGACGCCCCCTGCCTGGTCTCCGAGGCTTGCGACGGCCGCTGCAAGGCCCCCGTCACCGTCCCGGCCGGGGCCCAGACCGGCAAGACCGTCCGCATCAAGGGCAAGGGCATGCCCCACCTGAACGGCCGCCAGCGCGGCGATCTGGTGGTCGAGCTGTTCGTCGAGACCCCGACCGATCTCACCGCCCGCCAGAAGGAGCTGCTGGAAGAACTGGCCGCCTCCCTCGGCGACATGCAGACGCCGCGCAACTCGTCCTTCGCCGGCAAGGCCAAACGCTTCTGGGCCGATATCCTCGGGGCCGAGCCCGGGACCCGGGAGACGGCCCAGTGACGCCTGCCGGGGGGCGGCCGATGGGCGGCATCTTCCATGCCGGGATCTCCGGCGCCCGCGGCCGCATGGGCCGGGCCGTCTCGGCCGTTCTCGACGCCCGCGAGGACGTCGTCGTCGCCGCCCGTTTTGATCGCGGCGAGACCCCCGACCTGTCGCTGTGCGACGTGGTCATCGACTTCTCCACCCCCGACGCCTCGGTCGAGCTGGCCCGGGCCTGCGCCGCCCGCGGCGGCCCCGCCCTGGTCATCGGCTCCACCGGCCTGACGCCGGAACAGGAGTCCGACATCCACAAGGCGTCCGAGAAGATCGCCATCGTCCGCAGCGGCAATTTCTCGCTCGGCGTCAACATCCTGATCGGCCTGGTCGAACACGCCGCCCAGCGGCTGGACGCCGCCGACTGGGACATCGAGGTGCTCGAGACCCATCACCGCCGCAAGGCCGACGCCCCCTCGGGCACGGCCCTGATGCTGGGCGAGGCCGCCGCCAGCGGCCGCGGCGAGAACCTCGCCGACGTGCGCACCCCTCCCTACGACGGCATCGCAACCCGCGAGACCGGCAAGATCGGCTTCGCCTCGCTGCGCGCCGGCGGCGTCATCGGCGAACACACCGTCCTGTTCGCGTCGGACGACGAGACCCTGACCCTCAGCCACTCGGCCATCGACCGCTCCCTGTTCGCCAAGGGCGCCGTCGCCGCCGCCGCCTGGGTCCGCAGCCGCAAGCCCGGCCTCTACGACATGCAGGACGTGCTGGGTTTCCGGCAGGCGTGACGCCGATCCCTCTCCCGTTGGGAGAGGGCTTGAGCGCCCGGGAGCGAAGCGATCGGTCGCGCGAAAGGGTGAGGGTCGACTGTCCGGGGGCGGCTTCGCCGCATCGTCTATCCGACCCTCATCCGGCGCTACGCGCCACCTTCTCCCATCGGGAGAAGGGAAACGAAGTCAGTGCGCGTGCCGCCTGCGGCCGTGGCCGCCGCCGGTCACCAGCGACTTGATCAGGAAGAACACGGCGATGACGATCGCATAGCCCAGGAACAGGGCCAGCAGCATCATCCAGAAGCCCATCGACAACAGGTCGGGCAGCACCATGGCCCCGCCGTCCAGCATCGGCCGGATCACCCCGACCGCCACATGCACCAGGGCGGCCCCGAGCGCCGAGGCCCACAGCCGGCTCCACGCCGGCATCAGCAGGGCCGCGATGACCGCGATCAGCAGGCCCATGACCTGGTTGACGCCGTCGAACCCGCCCTGGGCCAGGCCGAAAATTCCGTTCAGAAACGCGCCGATTGAATCGAACAGGGACTCCATACGCCGACCTCCGTCTGCTGCGGCCCAGCTTGGCCGTGACAGGGTTAACGCCGGTCGCGCCGAATGGCTCCGCTTAACGTCCGGTCGAGCCGAATCCGCCGGCGCCGCGCGCCGTCTCGTCCAGTGTCCCGACCTCGACCATGGCCGCCTGTTCGTGCCGGGCGATGACCATCTGGGCGATCCGCTCGCCGCGCCGGATCACGAACGGCTCCTGGCCATGGTTGATCAGGATCACCCCGACCTCGCCGCGATAGTCGCTGTCGATGGTCCCGGGCGAGTTCAGGCAGGTCAGGCCGTGCTTCAGCGCCAATCCCGAACGCGGCCGCACCTGCGCCTCGAACCCCGGCTCCAGCGCGATCTTCAGCCCCGTCGGGACCAGCGCCCGTGCGCTTGGCGCCAGGGTGACCGGCGCGTCCTCCGCCAGCGCCGCCCGCAGGTCCATCCCGGCCGAGCCGGTGGTCTCATAGGCCGGCAGGGGCAGGCCTTCGGCGTGCGGCAGGCGTTCGACGCGAACGGTCGTCATGGGCGGTCTTCCTCAGGCCTTGAAATGATCGGCGATCCGGGCGGCCAGCTTGCGCGCCACCTCCGCCTTGGTCTGGCGCGGCCAGGTCTCGGCCTCGCCGCCCCGGGTGAACAGGGTCACCGTGTTTCCGTCCGAGCCGAACACATCGTCCGAGACGTCGTTGCCGACGATCCAGTCGCAGCCCTTCTTCGACAGCTTGGCCCGGGCGTTGGCCTCCAGCTCCGTCGTCTCGGCCGCGAAGCCGACCACCAGCTTCGGCCGCGCCTTCCCCGCCGCCGACACCCCGGCGAGGATGTCGGGGTTCTCGATCAGGCTCAGCGACGGCGGCCCGCCGGGGGCCTTCTTGATCTTGCCGGAAGCCACCCCGTCGACCCGCCAGTCGGCCACGGCGGCGCTCATCACGGCGATGTCGGCGGGCAGGGAGGCGTCCACCGCCGCCTGCATCTCGCGCGCCGTCTCGACCTGGACCCGCTCGACCCCGACCGGGGCCGCCAGCGCCACCGGCCCCGAGACCAGCGTCACCCGCGCGCCCAGCGCCGCCAGCGCCTCCGCGATGGCATAGCCCTGTTTGCCGCTGGAGCGGTTGGTCAGGCCGCGCACCGGATCGATCGGCTCGAAGGTCGGCCCCGCCGTCACCACCGCGTGCCGCCCCGCCAGCGGCCGCCCGTCAGGACCGGCCAGCAGCGCCTCGATGGCCGACAGGATCGCCGCCGGCTCGGCCATCCGGCCCGGGCCGAACTCGCCGCACGCCATCTCGCCCTCGTCCGGCCCGACCACCGCCGCGCCGTGGAAGCCCTCGAAACCCTTCAGCCGCTCGACATTGGCCTGCACCGCCGGGTGCAGCCACATCCGCACATTCATGGCCGGGGCCAGCAGCACCCGCTTGTCGGTGGCCAGCAGGGTGGTCGAGGCCAGGTCGTCGGCCAGGCCGTTGGCGGCCTTGGCGATCAGCCCCGCCGTCGCCGGCGCGACCACCACCAGATCGGCCCAGCGCGACAGCTCGATATGGCCCATGGCCGTCTCGTCCTCGGGCATGAACAGGGCCTGGCGCACCGGATGACCGGTCAGGGCCGCCAGCGACATCGGGGTGACGAACTCGGCCCCCGCCGCGGTCAGCACGCTCATCACCTCGGCGCCCGCCTTCCTCAGCAGCCGCACCAGCTCCAGCGCCTTGTAGGCGGCGATGCCGCCGCCCACGATCAGCAGGATCTTCCGTCCGGACAGCGACGCCTGGGTCATGCCGCAGGTCTAGCGATCCCGTCGCGGGGCGTCGAGTGATGGCTTCGCGACGGCGGTCGCCGGTCGGTTCATCACGACGGACACAACGATCACGACGGGACCGGGTCCGACTGCCGCCGTCCTGGCCTCGTCACCGGCGCTGATCGATCAACGCCGTCGGCGTCGATCTACGAGACGTCACGTCCGGCGGACCGCCGTCAGCACCCCATGACGGTCCCGTCGTGTCCGCTGTGGCCTTCGTTGTGCTCGTTGCGAAGAACCCTGCAGCGCCCGATCCGCACCACCTCAACAAGAACATTGCAAGAACAAAATAACGGCGTTATGAGTCCGCGCGGGTTCAACCACATGGAGGGTGTGATGATCGGCAGGAACCTCAACAAGGCCGCGACGACGCTGGCGCTGCTCGCCCTGACGGCCTGCGGCAACGGCGGCTCGGCGGTCGAGACGCGCGACAGGGCCGCCGACGGGGCCGGGGCCGTGCTGACTTCGGCGGCCGGAGCGCCCGCCGCGGCGGCGGAGACCCCGAAGGCGAAGCCGGCGCTGACCGCCAACCGCCGCGAGACAGTGGACGCCAAGACGGCGCGGCTGTTCCAGACCAACGGGGCCGATTTCGGCGCCGCCTCGGCGGAGGAGTACCTGGCGAAGGTCCAGGCCTTCACCTCGCGCCCGCCCGCCGGCACGGAGCGGGTCGAGCGGCCCAACGGGGACGTGCTGCTGTACCAGGCCTCGACCAACACCTTCGCCGTGGTGTCGCGCGAGGGCGTGGCCAAGACCATGTTCAAGCCGCGCGACGGCGCCGCCTACTGGGCGGAGCAGAAGGCGGCCGCGCCCGATTTCGGACGGCGACGCCCGCAGTCGTCGGAATAGCCGGGTCGGCGAGGGTCAGGCCTCGTCGGTTTCCTTGCGGTCGGCCATGTCGCGGATCAGCTCGAGGGCCAGCTTCTGCTGCCGGGTCGACAGCTGGGGGGCCAGGCGGCTGATCTCGATGGTGTAGCGCGTGGCGGGATAGTCGTGATCGAAACCGCCGCCGCCCTCGGCCACGCCGGCCAGCTGGGCGCCGCTCAGGCCCTCGAAGAAATAGCCGATGTCGACCTTGAAGAAGCGCGCGATGTCCCAGAGCTTCGAAGCCGAAATCCGGTTCGCGCCCTTCTCGTATTTCTGGATCTGCTGGAAGGTCAGCCCGAGCGCCCGCCCGAGGTCGCTCTGGTTATAACCGAGCGCCAGCCTCTTCTCGCACACGCGCCGGCCGACATGCCGGTCCACCGGATGAGGTCCGTCCTCGCCCTTGCCTCTGGCCATCGTTCGTTATGCCCTCAAATTGGGTGACGCATGGCCTGAATGCGCCTGCTTCGCCCCGCTGTCACGGAAAAACGCGCCATTTTTCGACAAAGCACAACGTGGGATTGCGTAACCGTTTCGACCCCTCCCCGACCACGGGAAAATTGCCTGAAAGGTGTAATTCAGCGCCGGACGCGGACGATGAGCCGGCGCCAGGCCACCGCCGGGGCGAGCGCCAACAGCAGGCCCAGGCCGAACAGCAGATCGCCGAATCGGCCGTAGAGGGTCGCCGCCGCCGGGGCCGGCAGGCGGGCGTCGATGACGCCGCTTTCGCCCGGCTCCAGCCTCTGGTCCCCGACCACCCGGCCCCACGGGTCGATCATCGCCGACACCCCTGTAGGGGTCGACCGGACCACGGGCAGTCCGGTCTCGATGGCGCGATAGCTGGCCAGGTTGAGGTGCTGCAGCGGGCCCGAGGTGCGTCCGAACCAGGCGTCGTTGGAAATGTTGACGATCCAGCGCGGCCGGCCGGCCCCGCCGGGGGTGAAGCCCGGATAGAGGCTTTCGTAGCAGATCAGCGGCTGCACGCCCGGCAAGCCGGGAATGGCGATCGGCGCGGGCCGCGGACCGGCGCTGAAATCCAGCGGCATATGGGTCAGGCTGCGCACGCCCAGCGACCCGAGCAGGTCGCCGGCGGGCAGGAATTCGCCGAACGGCACCAGTCGGTATTTGTCATAGGCGGCGGTGATCCTCAGCCCGTCGCCGCCCTCGTCCGTCAGCGCCAGCAGGCTGTTGTAGTAGCGCGCGCCGTCGGGCGCGGCGGGATCGGCGACGCCGCGGCCGAGACCGAGGATCAGGGTCTGGCCTGGCCGGACCGCCCGGGCGATGGCGGCCGCGTCGGGCGAGCCGGGGGCGAAGACCTGGTTGGCCGAGGCGGGCAGCGCCCCCTCGGGCCAGATGATCACATCCGGGATCACCGCCCCGGGGCGCGCGGTCAGGTTCACATAGCGGTCGACGATGCCGCGATAGGCCTCCGGCGTCCATTTCGACTCCTGGTCCACATCGGCCTGGACGATGCGCACCACCGTATCGGTCAGCACCGGCCGCGCCCCGCCCAGCCGCAGGGTCCCGCCGACCAGCAGGGCCGCCAGCGCCAGCCCCCCCAGCACGGCCGCGCCGGCCCGGGCCTTGCGCGGTCCGGGCCCCGCCAGCGGCCCGAAGGCCGCGACCGCGGCCACTGTCACCAGTCCGAGGCCGTAGACCCCGACCACCGAGGCGAACTGCGACGCCGCCGATCCGGCCTGCCAGCTCGCCCCCGCCGGATTCCACGGAAACCCGGTCAGCACATGGCCGCGCAGCCATTCCAGCAGGCCGAACAGGCCGGCGAAGACCAGCGCCCGGACCACGCCGGCCGGCGCGAACCGCCGGTACAGCGCCGTCGCCGTCCCCCAGAACAGGCCCAGGCCGATGGGCAGCAGCGAGGCCGCGAACGGCGCCATCCACGCCTGGGCCGGATTGACCAGGAAGGCCTCGGCCACCCACCAGCAGCTGATGAAGAAATAGGCGAAGCCGGCCAGCCACCCCATCCAGAAGCCGCCGCGCGTCGTCGCCGATCGCTCGGCCAGCAGCATCAGCAGCGGATAGCCCAGCAGACCCGGCAGGACGCCGAACGGCGGATGGGCCAGGGCCGCGCCCGCGCCGGCCAGCAGCGCAAGGGCGATGCGGCCGAAGCGCAGGATCAGGCGGTCGCGGCGGGAGGCGGGATCAAGCTTGAGCATCGGCCCTGTATGGGTCGGCGACGCCCAGCGTGGCAAGGATGGTCCGCTCCTCGGCCTCCATCGCCTCGGCCTCGGCCTCGTCCTCGTGGTCGCGGCCCAGCAGGTGCAGCACGCCGTGTACGGTCAGATGGGCAAGATGATCGGCCAGGCTCTTGCCCTGGGCCTCCGCCTCGGCCGCGCAGACGCCATAGGCCAGCACCAGGTCGCCCAGATGCGGGGCGGCGCTCTCCGCGGCCGGAAATGACAGCACGTTCGTGGCCCTGTCCCTCTCGCGGAACCGTGCATTGAGGTCCCGCACCCCCGCATCGTCGGTCAGCAGCACGACGACGTCGCCCTCGACCGTCCCCAGCGCCGCCTCCGCCGCCCGCTCGACCGCGCCGGCCGCACCGGGCAGGGCGGCCGTCCAGGCGTCGTCCTCGATCTCGACCTCGATCACGCGTCGGGATCCTCGAGGTCGGCCGCCGGACGGCGCGCCGCCGCATCGGCGTCATAGGCGCGTACGATGCGCTCCACCATGGCGTGGCGGACCACGTCCTGGGCCTGGAAGCGCTGCACCCCGACTCCCTTCACATCCTCGAGGATGCGCAGGGCGTGGCGCAGGCCGGAGTCGCGCGGGTTCAGCAGGTCGATCTGCGACGGGTCGCCGGTCACCACCATGCGCGCGCCCTCGCCGAGCCGGGTCAGCACCATCTTCATCTGCAGCCGCGAGGTGTTCTGGGCCTCGTCGACGATGATGAAGGCGTGGGCCAGGGTCCGGCCGCGCATGAAGGCGATCGGGGCCGCCTCGATCTCGCCCTTGTCGCGCCGCCGGCGCACGTCGTCGGGGCCCAGAATGTCGTTCAGCGCTTCCCAGATCGGGGCCAGATAGGGGTCGACCTTCTCGTTCAGGTCGCCGGGCAGGAAGCCCAGCTTCTCGCCCGCCTCGACCGCCGGCCGGGTGATGACCAGCCGGTCGACCTGCCCGCGCCGGAGCAGCGAGGCGCCATAGGCCGCCGCCAGGAAGGTCTTGCCCGTGCCCGCCGGCCCGACCCCGAAGGTCAGTTCGCATTTCGACAGCATGTCCAGATAGTTGGCCTGGGCCGCGGTCTTGGGCGCGATGGCCCCGCGCCGCCCGACCGGCAGGGCGATGGCGTTCGGCGCTACCGTCCCCTGCCCCGCCCGCGGCTGCGTCGCCGCCGCGCCCAGGGCCGTGCGCACATCGGCCTCGGTGATCTCGGCGCCGGTCGTCGAGCGCGCCGCCAGGGTCTCGATGACCCGTTTGGCCTGGGCCCGGTCGCGGGTCGAGCCGTTGATGGTCACCCCCCCGCCCGGGGCCTCGACCAGCACCTTGTAGGCGTCCTCGATCAGCGCGATGTGGCGGCTGTTGGGACCCACGACGGCGCGCAGGGCGGCGTCGTCCAACGCCAGGAACTCACTCTCACGCGCCATCAAGCGGCCTTCTGTTCAACGAGGCGGCCGGTCAGGGAATTCTGCTGGCCGGTCAGGATCTCCACCGGAACGATCTGGCCGATCAGGTGATCCGCGTGATCCACATGCACCGACTGCAGCCACGGCGACCGGCCCACCGCCTGCGCCCGCGACGCGTGGCGGCCCGGCCGCTCGAACAGCACCGGCATCGTCATCCCCGCCCGCGACTCGTTGAAGGCGACCTGCTGCTCCGTCAGCAGGGCCTGCAGCGCATGCAGCCGCTCTTTCTTCACGGCCTCGGGGACCTGCGCCGCCATGGTCGCCGCCGGGGTGCCGGGGCGCGGCGAATACATGAAGGAGAAGGCCGAGGCGTAGTTGACGCGCTGGACCAGATCCATGGTCTGTTCGAAGTCCGCATCGGTCTCGCCGGGGAAGCCGACGATGAAATCCCCCGACAGGGCCATGTCCGGCCGCGCCGCGCGGATGCGTTCGACGAGGTCGAAATATTTCTGCCGCCCGTGCTTGCGGTTCATCAGCCGCAGGATGCGGTCCGAGCCCGACTGCACCGGCAGGTGCAGCCACGGCATCAGGGCGTCCAGTTCGCCATGGGCGGCGATCAGGTCGTCCGACATGTCGTTGGGATGGCTGGTCGTATAGCGGATGCGGTCCAGCCCCGGGATCTCCGCCAGGGCGTACGCCAGCCGCGCCAGGCTCGACGGTCGTCCGTCCGCCCCCTCGCCGTCATAGGCGTTGACGTTCTGGCCCAGCAGGGTGACCTCGCGCACGCCCCGGTCCGCCAGGGCCCGCGCCTCGGCCAGCACGTCGGCGACCGGCCGCGACCATTCGGCCCCGCGCGTATAGGGGACGACGCAGAAGCTGCAGAATTTGTCGCAGCCCTCCTGCACGGTCAGGAAGGCGGTCACGCCGTCGCCGCCGCGCGGGACCTGCAGGGCGTCGAACTTCTCATTGGGCGCGAAATCGGCCCCGATCCGCTCGCCCCGCGCCCGCGCCGTCCGGGTCAGCAGCTCGGGCAGCTGGTGATAGGCCTGCGGCCCGACCACCAGATCGACCGCCGGCTGGCGACGCATGATCTCCTCGCCCTCGGCCTGGGCGACGCAGCCGGCCACGGCGATGGTCATCCGCGCCCGCCCTGCCGCCAGACGCTGCTCGCGCATCTCCCTGAGCTTGCCGAGTTCGGAATAGACCTTCTCGGCCGCCTTCTCGCGGATGTGGCAGGTGTTCAGGATGACGAAATCGGCGTCCTCGGCCGTGTCGGTCGGCGCATAGCCCAGCGGGCGCAGCACATCGGCCATGCGCTCCGAGTCATAGACGTTCATCTGGCAGCCGTAGGTCTTGATGAACAGGCGCTTGGTCACGCCGTCCGCCCCGGCCGTCTCCGATGCTGCAACGAGGGTCTCGGTCATGCGGCGACTTTTAGTGCGCCCGCGCCGTTCGCGCCATGGCTAGCCCTGGTCGACGTCGGCCGGGTCCACCCGCGCCGCGTGACGCTTGAAGATCAGCCCATCGCGGCCGGACGGTTCGGCTCCCTCGATCGGCTTGCCGTAGAGCTCCAGCTTGTGGCCGACCAGTTCGAAGCCCAGCCGTTCGGCGATCTCGGTCTTCAGCCGCTCGATCTCGGCGTCGAAGAATTCGATCACCTCGCCCGAGCGGGTGTCGATCAGGTGGTCGTGGTGGTCGTCCCCGGCCTCTTCATAGCGGCTGCGGCCGTCGCCGAAGTCGTGTTTTTCGACGACCCCCGCCTCCTCGAACAGCCGCACCGTGCGGTAGACGGTGGCGATCGAGATGTGCGGATCGATGGCCGATGCGCGGCGGTACAGCTCCTCGACGTCGGGGTGGTCCTCGGCGGTCGACAGGACCCGGGCGATGACCCGCCGCTGCTCGGTCATGCGCATGCCGCGCTCGGCGCAGAGTTTCTCGATCCGGTCCATGCCGGCAGGATAGGACGCCCCGCCGGACTAGGGAAGCGTCTCGGCCAGGTTGAGCGCCAGAAGCAGGGCGTCGCGCCGTCCGCCGTCCGCGCCGCGGTAGTAGCCGGGACGGCGACCGGCCTCGACGAAGCCCGCCCGGCCATACAGGGCCCGCGCCGCCGCATTGTCCTCGGCGACCTCGAGTAAGACCCGGACCGCGCCCCGTTCCGCCGCCGCCAGCACGCCCTCGCCGACCAGCCGCCCGCCCAGGCCCGCGCGCCGCGCGCCGGGCCGCACCGCCAGGGTCAGGATCTCGGCCTCGTCGGCGACGGCCCGCATCAGGATGAAGCCGTCCGCCGTCTCGACCGCGAACACCCCGGCCTGATCCAGCAGATCGGCGAAATCGGCCTCGCGCCACGGCGCGTCGTGCGGACCATCGAAGGCCGCCGCGTGCAAGGCGGCGAACCGCGCGGCCCGGCCGGAGTCCCCGCCGCTCACGGCGTCGCCGGCCGGGGCTGGCCCGGCAGCCGGGTCGGCGGGGTCGCATCTGGCGCGCGCAGATAGACGGGGCGGGGCGGGCTCGCCGCCGGATCGGCCGCCGCCGCCAGCCGGGCGAGGGCCTCGGGGGCCGGGCCGACCAGATCGAACACCGTCGCGCCCGCCACGGCCTCGGCGACCAGCCCCGCGCCCGAGCCGACCAGCCGCAGGCCGGCGCCCATCTCCGCCGCCCGCCCCCGCGCCGCCTCGATCGACAGGGCCTCGGCCGGCCCCTCGGGAACGCCGCCCCGCCAGAAGCGCGCGTAGACCTGGCCCCGCCGCGCGTCGATCAGCGCCGCCGTCGGCCCCTCGCCCCCGATCGAGGCCGCCAGTCCGTCCAGGGTCGATATCCCCGCCACCGGCAGGCCCAGGGCCGCGCCCATCCCCTGGGCGAAGGCCAGGCCGACGCGCAGGCCGGTGAACGACCCCGGCCCGACCGTAACCCCGATCCGGTCGATCCCGTCGAAGCCGCCCGCCCCCATTCCGCCGGCCTCGGCCACGGCGTCGCGGACCAGGCCGCCCAGCCGTTCCTGGTGGCCCTTGACCATGGCCTCCGAGCGCAGGCCGAGCGACCGCGCCACGCCGCCCTCGACCGCGAAAACGCCCGCGCTGCACAGGCCCAGCGCCGTATCGACGATCAGCACCCTCACCGCGCCGCCCTCGCGACGCGGGTCGTCAGTCGTCCCGCGCCAGCGCCCGCACCACCCGCGCCACCGCCTTGCGCAGCTCGCGATCCTCGATCCGCGGCCAGGCCGCCGCCACGGCCCGGCCGTCGGGCGTGGCGGTGATCGATCCGAGCGACTCCCAGCCGGCGTCGCCCGGCTCGCGCGCCGTCTCGACCGGCGGGAAGAAGGCCTCCACCGAGGTGGCCAGCACCGTCGCCACCCGGTGCAGCCGCGAGGCCGAGATGCGGTTCTGGCCGGTCTCGTATTTCTGAACCTGCTGGAAACTGATGCCGAGCTGCTGCGCCAGCGCCGTCTGCGACAGGCCCAGGGCCGACCGGCGCAGGCTGATCCTCGCCCCCACGAAGGAGTCGACCTTTTCCGGCTCCCCGGTCCTGACCATGGCTCCGCTCCCTCTGTCCACGACGGAACAGTTTCATGGAAACGGATTCGTTGCAACCATCGCGTTTCATCTAGACATCCAGCCGGGCCGTGACCGCCGAGACCAGCCGGGTCGCCGACCGCGCGATCCGCTCCTCGCCGCCCGCGACGCCGCGCACCACCAGGGCCTCGGCGTCGGCCTCCTCGTACAGGCGCACCCGCACCTCGCCGTCGGCCATTTCGATGACGCAGCCCTGTCCCCGGGCGCGGCCAGCGCCCCGGCTCGTACTCCAGCACCACCCCGGAGGCGGCCCAGGGCGCCAGATCGTCGTTGGACAGCTGCAGCCGCCGCGTGCCGGCGGCCGGGGCGGGGCCGGCGAAGGCGCGGCCGGCGTTCTGAACGCCGGAGGGGGCGGGTCCGGATGGCGCGGCGGCCGGCGGACCCAGCTTCAGCGCCAGCGCCTCGGGCGAGGCCCCGAGGGCCGTGGTCAGCCGGCGCTGGATATCCGGCCGGAACAGGCCCGACCGCTTGCCCGATTCATAGAGGCCCCAGCCCTGGCTGGTCATGCCGACCCGTTCGCCGGCCTCGGCCTGGCTCAGCCCGGCCTCGCGGCGCAGGGCGGCGAGCGCCTCGCCGAGGCGCCGGGCGTCGTTGTCGCTCTCGAACCGGGGCATGGGAGGATGATGACGGAGTCCGCCGCCCGAAGCGAGGACGGATTTGTTTCAGGGGCGTTCAGGTCACCCACCGCCGTCATCCTCGGGCTTGACCCGAGGATCAGAGGCGAGAGCGGGTCTGTGCGGCGGAGACGGCACCGCGAGGGCGCCGCAGCCCGGCCTTGACGGAGCACCGGACGGTCTGATCCTCGGGTCAAGCCCGAGGATGACGGAAGAAAGGCTGACTCAGATCACCTGCTCGACCCGCGTCACTTCCGGCACATAGTGTTTCATCATCTGCTCGACGCCCGCCTTCAGCGTCGCCGAGGACGACGGGCAGCCGGCGCAGGCCCCGCGCATGCGCAGGCTCAGCACCCCGGTCTCGAGGTCGAAGGAGTCGAACAGGATGTCGCCGCCGTCCTGGGCCACGGCCGGGCGGACCCGGCTGTCGAGCAGCTGTTTGATCTCGGCCACGATCTCGCTGTCCTCGCCCTCGGGGTCGGCGCTGTCGAAATCCCCGCCGCGCATCAGCGGCGCGCCCGAGACGAAATGATCCATGATCGCCGCCAGGATCGGGGCCTTCATCTGCGGCCAGTCGAGGCCGGCCGGGTCGCGGGTCACCGAAACATAGTCGGCCCCGTAGAACACCCCGGTCACGCCCTCGAGCTGGAACAGCCCCTCGGCCAGCGGCGAAGCCGCCGCCTCGTCGATGGTCAGGAACTCGCGCGGCTCGGCCGAAACCTCCCGGCCCGGCAGGAATTTGAGCACGTTCGGATTGGGCGTGGGTTCGGTCTGGATGAACATGCCGCTCAGATGCGCCCGGAAGGCGGCCCGTTCAAGGTCCAGAAGGCCGCACCAATCCTCCCCCACCGGGGCAGGGGGACCCTCCGAAGCCGCCCCGCGGCGAAGGAGGGTGGAGGGGGCGCGCTCAAGCAGCGAGGCGCCGCGCGCCGAGCGATAGCGCCCTTCGACCTATGCCAGGTCCTCGATCTCTTTCTCGGTCAGCTCGCCCGGCACGATGGTCACCGGCAGCTTGCGGCCGGTGAAGGCCGCGCCCTGTTTGACCACCGCCGCCACCAGCGGCCCCGGCGCGGTGGAGCCCGCCGCCAGCACCAGGATCTTGATGTCGGGATCCTCGCCGACGACCTTGCGGATGCAGCCCTGCGGCTCGCCCCGCTCGATCAGCAGGATGGGGGTGGAGCCCGACCGTTCCGCCGCCTCGGCCGCCCAGCCGCTCAGCGTGGCCTCGGCCTCGGCCCGCGTCTGGCGCTCGATCTCCTCGCGCACCCCGGCCCAGTGGGCGTCGGAGGCCGCCGGCGGAATGATGCGCAGCAGGACCACATGGCCGCCCGTCGAGCGCGCCCGCCGCGCCGCATAGCGCAGCGCCGCCTCGAACTCGGGGCTGTCGTCCACGACGACCAGAAATTTCCGCGGCATCGGCAGCCCTCTCCCACACCCGGCACGCTAGCAGATCACGACCCGGCGCGCGAAACCCAAGGCCATCCCTTCCCCGTCATCCTCGGGCTTGACCCGAGGATCAGACCGTCAGGTGCTCCCTGGAACGAGATGCAGTCCCGTCCGCGGGGCCATCCCCGCCGCACAGTCCCGCCCCTGCGTCCGATCCTCGGGTCAAGCCCGAGGATGACGGATGGGGGGCGATCGGAGCGCAGGAGGCATCGTCACCCCGCCGAGGAAGCGATCTCCCGGATGACGGCGTTGGCGATGGTCAGCTTGGCGAAGGTCCAGCCGGAGCCGGACGCCTCGATCTCGTCGACCGAGGCGCGCACGCCCTCCACCGTGGCCTGACGCGGCCCGATCCAGCGGTCCACGGCCTGCTCGGCCGACCGTTCGCTGGCCCCGACCGAGGCGTCCGTCGAACGCGCCACGGCCCGGGTCAGGGCGAGTTGCTCGTTCATCAGGTCCTCGATCATCCGGCGCACGGCCAGACGGTCGAAATGGTCGGCCGAGGGCACCGCCCCCGCCGCCGCCCGCAGCCGGTCGAAATCGAAGGCCGCCCCGACCTGGTGGTACAGGGTCGCCATGGCGGGCTCGGGCCAGCCGGCCTCGCGCGCCAGGTCGCCGATGTCCGCCGTGGCCACCAGCGGCCGCAGCATGGCCAGATCGCGGGCCATGGCCGCCGGCGCGCCATAGGCGGCGAAGGTGGCGATGCGGGCCTCGAGCCCGGCCTGTTCGAAGCGCGACAGCACCGCGCCGCCGGCCGCCCTCAGGGCGTCGGCCGCCGGACGATAGGCGGCGATCAGCCCCTCGACCGACGCTCCGGCGCGGGTGGCGCGGCGGGCCAGCCAGAAGGTCTGGCGGCGCAGCACCGTCGAGATCTCGCGATAGAGGGCGATCTGGGCCTCGGCCGGGATCTTGAGGTCGAGGGCCGAGACCTGGTCCCAGGCCTGGTCGAGGCGGAACACCTGGCGCGCCGCCTCGAAGGCGATGACCAGGGCCGAGGTGTCGCACTGGGCCGACAGCCGCAGCCGCTCGGGGAAGGTCGGACCGCACATGTTGACGATCTCGTTCGACAGCACCGTCGAGATGATCTCGCGCTTCAGCCGGTGCCGCTCCATGTCCGCCTCGAATTTCGCGAGCGGCTCGGGGAAGTAGCGCACCAGGGTGCGGTGGAAGAAGGGATCGTCGGGCGCGGCCGAGGCGACCACGTCGTCGAACAGTTCGATCTTGGAATAGGCGGTCAGGACGGCCAGTTCCGGCCGGGTCAGCGCCTGTCCCGCCGCCTTCATCTCGGCCAGCTTGAGGTCGTCGGGCAGACCCTCGACCTTGCGGTCCAGCTTACCCTTGCCGCCCAGCCACTGCATGAAGCGCTGCTGGGAATCCAGCGCCCCGGCGCCCTCGGCCTCCTGCAGGCTCAGGGCCAGGGTCTGGTCGTAGTTGTGGGCCAGCACCTTCAGCCCGACCTCGTCGGTCATCGAGGCCAGCAGGGCGTTGCGGTCCTTCGCCTTCAGCGCGCCCGAGGCGATCGCCGCCCCGGTCAGGATCTTGATGTTGACCTCGTGGTCCGAGGAATCGACCCCGGCCGAGTTGTCGATGGCGTCGGTGTTGATGCGCCCGCCGTTTCTGGCGAAGGCGATGCGGCCCGCCTGGGTCATGCCCAGGTTGGCGCCCTCGCCGATGACCTGGGCCCTCAGCTCGCCGCCGTCGACGCGGATGGCGTCATTGGCCTTGTCGCCGACCTGGGCGTCGGTCTCGTGGGGCGCCTTCACATAGGTGCCGATGCCGCCGAAATAGAGCAGCTCGGCCGGCGCCAGCAGGATGGCCTTCATCAGCGCCGCCGGGTCCAGCACATCCTCCTGGATGTCCAGCGCCGCCTTGATCTCGGGGCTCAGCTCGATCGACTTGGCCGAGCGCGGGAAGACCCCGCCGCCCTTCGAGATCTTCTTCGGGTCGTAGTCCTGCCAGGACGAGCGCGGCAGTTCGAACAGCCGCTGGCGCTCGACCCAGCTCGTGGCCGGGTCCGGGTTCGGATCGATGAAGATGTCGCGGTGATCGAAAGCCGCGACCAGTCGGATCGCCTTCGACAGCAGCATGCCGTTGCCGAACACGTCGCCGCTCATGTCGCCGACGCCGACCACGGTGAAGGGTTCGGTCTGGATGTCCTTGCCCATCTCGCGGAAGTGGCGCTTGACCGCCTCCCACGCGCCGCGGGCGGTGATGCCCATCTCCTTGTGGTCGTAGCCGACCGATCCGCCCGAGGCGAAGGCGTCGTCCAGCCAGAAGCCGTAGTCGGCCGAAATCCCGTTGGCGATGTCGGAGAAGGTCGCCGTGCCCTTGTCGGCGGCCACGACCAGATAGGGATCGTCGCCTTCCCACAGCACCACGCCGGCCGGATGGATCACCGAGCCGTCGGCGGCGATGTTGTCGGTGATGTCCAGCAGGCCGGACAGGAAGGTCCGGTAGGCGCGGATGGCCTCGGCCTGCTGGGCGTCGCGGTCGCCGCCGGCGCGGACGATGGCGGGCAGGCCCTTGGGATAGAAGCCGCCCTTGGACCCGACCGGCACGATGACGGCGTTCTTGACCTGCTGCGCCTTGACCAGGCCCAGCACCTCGGTGCGGAAGTCGTCGCGGCGGTCGGACCAGCGCAGCCCGCCCCGGGCCACCGGGCCGAAGCGCAGGTGCACGCCCTCGACATGGGGGGCCCAGACGAAGATCTCGCGGAACGGCTTGGGCAGGGGCACGTCGTCCAGCTCGCGCGAGGCGATCTTGATCGAGATGTGCGCCTTGGGCTCGCCGTCGGCCCCGGCCTGGAAATAGTTGGTCCGCTTGATGGCCTGGATCAGCAGGGCCATGCGCCGCAGGGCCCGGTCGTGGTCGAGGCTCTTCACGTCGCGCAGCAGGCCGGTCAGCTTGTCGAACTGCTCCCTCACCGCCTTTTCGCGGGACGCCGCGTCGCCGCCGGCGGCCGGATCGAATTTGGCGTGGAACAGCGACAGCAGGCCCCGGGCCACGGCCGGATAGTCGCGCAGCGCCTCTTCCTGCACCGCCTGGCTGGGATCCAGCCCGGTCTGCTGCCGATAGCGCGCCAGGGTGCGGACCAGGGCCGCCTCGCGCCATTCGACGCCCAGTTCGATGACCAGCCGGTTGAAGCCGTCGCTCTCGGTGCGGCCGGTCCAGACCGCCGCGAAGGCCGCCTCGAACGGTTCGCGCACGTCGTCGAAATGCAGGTCGCCGCCGCGCGGGTCCTCGAGCAGGAATTCGTGGACGTGGATCTCCGGACCGCCCAGCGGCGCCAGGGCGTGGCCCCACTCCTCCAGCGTCTTCAGCCCCATGTCGGCGAGGATCGGCAGCACGTCCGACAGCGGCACCGCAGAACCCCGGCGGTACAGTTTGAAGCGGAAATTCAGCGGCCCGTCGCGCTCGGCGCGGAAGGCCCGCACCGCCACCGGATCGCCGCCGTCGTTCAGCCCCGTGGCGTTCAGCCCGTCGGCCGCCTGCAGGTCGCGCACCGCCTCGTCGGCGTCGTAGCGGTCGCGGTAGCCGGCCCCGAAGGCCCAGGCCCAGCGGGCGCTCAACGGACCGACCTGGACGTCGTCGACTTCGGCGGCGCGCAGGGCGCTCTCGAACCGGTCGACCCAGCCGCGCCCCGCCTCGGCGATCTCGGCGTCGAGCTCGGCTTGATCCGGGCACGGATGATCGCCCGGCGTCACCCCGATGATGTAGTGGATGCGGACCAGCGGCTGGTCCGACAGCTGCGGATACCAGGCCGACAGCCGGCCGCCCCAGGCGTTGGCCAGGATGCGGCCGATCCGTTCCCGGACGGCCGGGTTGAAGCGTTCCCGCGGAATGAAGGTCAGCACCGAGACGAAGCGGTCGAACGGGTCCTTGCGGGTGAAGCTCTTGATCCGCGGCCGGTCGTGCAGGTGCAGGATGCCCAGGGCGATCTCCAGCAGCTCGTCCTCGCCGATCTGGAAGAGCTCGTCGCGCGGGTAGTTCTCGAGGATGTTCTTCAGCCGCTTGTGGCTGTGCGACCCCGCCGCCTTGTCGGCCCGGGCCAGGGCGTTGGCCACCTTGCGGCGCAGCAGCGGCACCTCGTTGGCGGTCTTGTCATAGGCCTCGGCGGTGAACAGGCCGACGAAGCGGGTCTCGCCCGACGGCTTGCCGTCCGGCCCGAACCGCTTGACCCCGATATAGTCCATATAGGCCCGGCGGTGGACCCGCGAGCGGGCGTTGGCCTTGGCCACGGTGACCGGCTCGGACAGGTTCAGCTGGCGCTTCATCGACCGGGTCAGCACCGCCGGCTCGTTGGCGCGGCGCAGCACGGTGCGGTCCGGATCGGCCAGCACGCCCAGCCCGGCTCCGGACTGCGACAGCGGCGCCTCGGCCTCGTAGCCGCCGTCCCTGGTGCGCGGATAGTCGTAGTCGCGCGCGCCGAGGAAGACGAAATGGTCCGCCTCCAGCCAGCGCAGGAAGGCCAGGTTCTCGGCCAGGATGTCCGGATCGACCCCGGCGACCCCGGCTTCCAGATGGGCGATCGACCGGGCCATCAGGGCGTTCATCGCCCCGTGGTCCGAGACCGCCGCGCGCACGTCGGCCATGGTCGCGGCCAGGCTCTCGCCCAGGGCGTCGCGCCGCTCCTGCGGAGCCGGGTCGATGACCACGACGATCAGCGAGGTGCGCACCCCGCCCATCTCCACGATCGGGTGGAACATCGAACGCACCGTGACCCCGGCCTCGGCCAGCTCGCCCATGACGCTGTCGACGAGGAAGGGCCGGTCGTCCTGGATGATGGCGATGGCGTCGTAGCCGGCGGCCCGGCCGTCGGCGCCGGTCACCGGCCCCAGGGTGATCAGGGCGGCGTCGCCGGGCGTGCGCCCCGCGGCCGACTTCCACACCGAGGCCAGCAGATGGGCCAGGTCGGGCCCGCCCAGGTCGGGCGTCTCGTCGGCGACATAGTCGTCGTGGGCCTGGGCCAGGTAGGAGCGTGCCGCCGCGTCGGGCGCCCCGCCGAGCGATTTCGCGAAACTCGCCTCCAGCGCCTCCAGGGTGATCGCCTGAGGGAGCGTGAGGGCGGAAGCGCCGGGCATGGAGGGCTCTCTTGCGGAACGCGGCCGCTGAACGGCCGCCGAGGATGTCGTCAGACTAGGGCGCTTCGCCGCTTCGGCAAGCCGTCCGCCCGACCCGGCTCCACTAGGACAGGCCCGCGTCGGCGGGAAGCCCCAAAACGACGAAGGCCGGCCCCTTCCGGGACCGGCCTCGCCGGACGCGCCGTTGTGTCGCGGCGGCCTAGAAGCGGACGTTCATGCCCAGGCGGAAGGCATGCGACTTGAACGAGTCGTTCGAGCGGATCATGTCCGTGCCCGTCGTGTTCGGGGCCAGGATGAACGGGTTGGTCGCCGGCGTCGTGCCGTTGCTGGCGACGCGGATGTTGTAGTCGCCGGTCTCCAGGTCCGAGTAGATGTATTCGCCGGTCAGGGTCAGGCTGGGGGCCAGCCGCCACTCGACGCCGCCGCCGAACTGATAGCCGTCGGCGTCGTCCTCGTCGGCCGTCACGGTGAAGCTGTTGGCCGAGTTGTTGGTGACGAAGCTGTTGTCGACCTTGCCGTAGGCGACGCCGCCGGTGGCGTAGATCAGGGCCGGGCCGGCCACGATGCCGGCGCGCAGGCGCAGGGCGGCCATGTGGTCGAGGTTGCGGGTGAAGCTGTAATAGGCCGGGGTGGTGCTGAAGCCGGTGACGCTGTCCTCGACGTCAGTGCCGGCCACTTCGCCGACGGCGCCGATGACCCAGCGGCCGAACTGCATGTCGTAGCCCAGCTTGACGCCGCCCTCGACGCCCGAGCCGTCGTCGTCGCAGACCTGCGCGCCGCTGGCGATCTGGTCGCCGCAGAAGCCGGGACCGAAGGCGTCGGCGCCGCCCGAGGTGGTGACGGTGTCGCCGAATTCGCCGTCGAGGTTGCGGTCGAACTGCAGGGTTTCATTGACGTCCTCGTCCGGCTGCACGAAGCCGCCGAACACGCCGATGTAGGGGCCGGACCAGTCGGGAGCGGTCTGGGCCAGGGCGGGCGCGGCGACGCCGGCCAGCAGGAACGCCATGGAAGCGGCGGATACGGTCTTGAGCATGGAATGAAGTCCTGGAATTCGAGCGAGCCCCCTCCTCGGCCGCACCAACGCCACGCCTGTCGGCCTGTTCCGGATCTGAACGGCGATATGTAGCGTTCAGGCCACTCGGTCGCGAATGTGTGATGTATTTGCACCCCCAGCGCCTCGCGCCCTGCGGACCGGCGCCCTCGCGCGCCCTGCGGAAACGACAAGGCCGCCGGACTTTCGCCCGGCGGCCTGTTCGGACCGGCGCCCAGGAGGGGGGAGGGGTGGCGCCGATCTCGGCGCCGCGGCCTTGGGGGGAGGGGAGCCGCGGCGACAGGGTTGAGATAGGAGCCGGTTGTGGCCAATCAAGGGCGGCGAACGGGGGTCAATCGGCCTTGCCCTGCGGCGGGTTGACGCGGCCCCGCTTCGGTTTCGCGGCTCCCTCGTCGTCGGCATAGGGCTCGCCGTCGCCGGACAGAAGGATCGCCATCCAGCGCGAGCCCTTGAACTCCGCCAGTATGGCCATGGCCATGACCGCCAGCGGGGTTGACAGGAACATGCCCACCACCCCCCAGACCTTGCCCCAGAAGGCCAGCGACAGCAGCACCACCACCGGGTCGATGTTCTGGTTGTCGCCCTGCATGCGCGGCTGGATGATGTTGCCGCTGATGAACAGGATGATCTGCAGCCCCCCGAGCAGGATCAGGGCGGGCCAGTAGCTGTCGAACTGCACGAGGGCGAACAGCGGCGGGGCCAGGCCGGCCACCGCCCCGCCCAGCACCGGGATGAAGCCGACGACGAAGATGACGAAGGTCCAGAACTCGGCGTTCGGAAGGCCCACGGCGCGCATCAGCGCCCAGGCCGCCGCGCAGATCAGCGCCCCGGTCACCGTCTGCACCCACAGATAGCCCTCGACGCCGCCGCGGACCCTCTGGAACACTTCCAGCGCCTCGCCCCGCGCGGTCCGGTCGGGGAACATGCCGACCAGCTTGCGCCTGAAACCGGCCTGGGAGGCCAGCAGGAAGGCGAGGTAGATCATCACGAACACGGCCCCGGTGACCACGCCCTGGGCCTGTCGCGCGATGACGGCCAGATAGCTGCCGACGTCGATCCGGGCGATCAGGTCGCTGACCGTCGGCGGCTCGGCCATGCCCGCCAGGCGGTAGGCGTCGCCGATGATCTGGTCCAGCCGGGGGCCGATCCTCGCCGCCACGCCGGTCGTCTCGTCGAAGAAGCCGGTCGCGCCGTAGACCACGATGCCGATCGAGGCGAGGAAGCCCAGGATGACCAGGATCAGGGCGGCGGCCCCGGCCAGGTGCGACGGCACCGGAGTCCGGTCCTCGATGAACCGCTTCACCCCGTCGATCATGATCAGCAGGAAGATGGCCATGGCCAGCGGCGTCAGGATGTCGCGCAGCCAGTAGACGGCGCCGCCGGTCGCGACCACGGCGATGGCCACCAGCGCGTTGCGGGCCACGGAGGAGGTCGGCAGGCTGATCGGCGTTTTCATCGGCATATGGTCAAGGTCCCCGGGGCTTCCGTCAATCGACCCATTCATCGGCCTTGAACCGCCACGCCGGCCGGTAGAGGATGAGCGCCGACGACGTCCAGGAGTTCCCATGCCCGACCCGACCCCCGGCCTGTTCCTCGGCCAGTCCCCGACGGACGACGGCGGGCGGAACGAAGTCCTGCTCCTGCACCGCGCCAACCGCCACGGCGTCGTCGCCGGGGCCACCGGCACCGGCAAGACCGTGACCCTGCAGATCATGGCCCAGGGCTTCTCCGACGCCGGCGTCCCGGTCTTCTGCGCCGATGTGAAGGGCGACCTGTCGGGCATCTGCGTGCCCGGCTCCCCGAACGAGAAGCTGCTGGCCCGCGCCGCCGGCATGGGCCTCACGCTTCAGCCGAAGGCGGCGCCGGTCGTCTTCTGGGACCTCTATGGCGAGAAGGGTCATCCGATCCGCACCACGGTCAGCGAGATCGGTCCCCTGTTGCTCGGACGCATGCTGAACCTCAACGACGTCCAGGAGGGCGTCCTGTCGGTGGTCTTCCACGTCGCCGACAAGGAAGGCCTGCTGCTGCTCGACCTCGACGACCTGCGCGCCCTGCTGGCCCATGTCGGCGAGAACGCCGAGCGCATCGGCCGCGAGGTCGGCCATGTCGCCCCCGCCTCGATCGCCGCCATCCAGCGCTCGCTGCTCCAGCTGGAACAGCAGGGCGGCAAGGCCTTCTTCGGCGAGCCGGCCCTGCGCCTGGAGGACATGATGCGCACCGGCCTCGACGGCCGCGGCCAGGTCAATGTGCTGGACGCGACGAAGCTGATGGCCAGCCCGCGCCTCTACGCCGCCTTCCTGCTCTGGCTGTTGTCCGAACTGTTCGAACAGCTGCCCGAGGTCGGCGACCCCGACAAACCCCGCCTCGTCTTCTTCTTCGATGAGGCCCATCTGCTGTTCACCGACGCCCCCGACGCCCTGCGCGAAAAGGTCGAACAGGTCGTGCGCCTGATCCGCTCCAAGGGCGTCGGCGTCTATTTCGTCACCCAGAACCCGGCTGACATCCCCGACAGCGTCCTGGCCCAGCTCGGCAACCGCATCCAGCACGCCCTGCGCGCCTACACCCCGTCCGAGCAGCGCGGGCTCAAGGCGGCCTCCGACAGCTTCCGCGCCAATCCCGCCTTCGACACCGCCGAAGCCATCCAGTCGCTCGGCGTCGGCGAGGCCCTGGTCTCGACTCTCGACGAGAAGGGCGCGCCCCATGTCGTGGCCCGCACCATGATCCGCCCGCCTGACAGCCGCCTCGGCCCCGCCACCGAGGCCGAACGCGCCGCCGTCATGGCCGCCAGCCCGGTGCGCGGCCTCTACGACACGGCCGTCGACCGCGAATCCGCCGAAGAGATCCTCGCCGCCCGCCGCGGCGAGGCCGATCAGGCCGCGGCGGACGCGAAGCTGGCCGAGGCCCGGGCAAAGGCCGACGCCGCCGCCGCGAAGGAGGCCGAGAAGGCCGCCGTCGCCCGGGCGAAGGAGCAGGCCCGCCTCGATCGCGAAGCCCGCGCCCGCGCCCCCCGCCGCTCGACCCGCGAAACCCCCATCGAGGCGGCGACCAAGTCCGTCCTGCGCACAGCCGGCAGCACCCTCACCCGCGAAATCCTCCGCGGCATCCTCGGCGGCATGCGCCGGCGGTGAGCAGCTCGCGCCGGCTGGTTCATCACTACGACCACGGCGAGACCACGACGGACACGACGGGAGCGAGCCAGGCTTCGCCCATCGCGGGCTCTTGCCCGCAACAAGATGGAAAGCGTCTCCCTACGGGAGCCGCAGGCCCTCCGGCCCCGTCGTGTTCGTTGTGACCTCCGTTGTGCTCGTTGTGATGAACCCCGGCTCTCCAAGGCCCATGACGCTGTGCAGGCAATCCGCGAAAACATAGTCGGGTTGGGCGGAAAACGTCCCGCGTTTCCAACCTCATGGGCGTTTCCAGAACCAATCTTCCATCCGGATAAGCCGGCAGGCGCATAATGCCGCCCGTCCTGCCGCTCCGGCAGGCGCATGGTCTTTGACAATCGCATCCCCGCCGCGCCGCCGCAGGCGCGCCGATGCAGACTCTGCCGACTCTGCACCCGCTGTTTCGGATGCCGACCCTGCCGACCTCGCCACACCGTTTTTTCGGAGCTTCACCCGGGTAGAACCCGGCCGGCCGCTACGGCCGCGGAATCAGCCGCCACATCCGCAGCGGATGGCGCACGGCCCCGGCTTCCTCGCCCGCCGCCGCGCCCCGGCCCATATAGAGGTCGGCGCGCACCGGCCCCCGGATGGCCGAACCGGTGTCCAGCGCCACGACCAGCCCCTGATAGCTGCCCCGCGCGCCCATCAGGTTGCCGCCGTCGGCGTGAATCCACACCAGGTCGCCATAGCGCCAGTGGGTCGGGTCGACGGCGATGGCGCGCCGGGCGGGCAGGGGGACTCCGGCCGCGCCGTTCGGATCGCCGCCGTCGTCGGGGTCGAGGCTGAAGAAGATGTAGCGGGCGTTCAGCGCCATCACCTCGCGCGCCTCCGGCCCCCGATGCGCCGCCAGCCAGGCCCGGATGGCCTCGCCCGAGGTCCCGTTCGGCGGCAGCAGGCCCCGCTCGGCCATCGGCCGGGCGATGCCGGTGAACGGCCGACCATTGTCGGCGGCATAGGCGGCCCGCGCCTTCGATCCGTCGGCGAAGGTCAGATAGCCCGAGCCCTGGATCTGCATGAAGAACAGGTCCTCGGCCCGCATCCACGCCAGCGGCGCCGCCCCCGACACCGCCTGCGGGGCCGCCTCGATCCCGGCCCGTTCGGGCAGGACCTGGCCGCGCGTCCAGCCGGCGGGCGGGGCCAGCACCGGCATGTCGAACTCGCCGTCCGGGCTGCGTCGCGCCGCATACTCCGGCGCGAAATAGGCGGTCAGCATGCCCGGGCCGCCGTCCGCCGTCTCGGCCGCGACCACCGAGAAGCCGCTCTCGAAAAAGGCCCGGGCCAGCGACGGGGTCACCGGCTTCGAGGTGCGGCGGATCTGCATGGCCCGCTCGCACTGGGTCCGCGCCGCCGGGTCGCGGGCCACGCCGCAGCCGGCCAGCCAGGCGTCGAAGGCGGCCAGATGATCCTCGTGATCCCAGCCGGGCAGGGCGGCCGGGCTCAGCCCCGCCGGCGGAACAGGTCCGGGAACAGGCGGCGCGACGACCGGCGGCTGCGCGGGCGGCGCCGTCGGGGCCGCCGGGCCGGGCGGGGTGGCGCAGGCGGCCAGGGCGGAGATCAGCGCCAGGGCGGCGAGGCGCGCCCTGATCATCAGGCGGCGGCGGGTTCGGTGCGGGCCAGCAGCCAGTTCGGATCGCTGGCCCCCAGCGTCCGCTCGAAGGTCCAGACCTCGGCCACCCGGCGCTCCTCGACCTGCTCCTGGGCGGCGGGGTCGGCCGACTTCACCCGGTTGCGCAGCTCGGCGAGGAAGCGGACCTTGGCCACGGCGCGATTGTCCTCGGCGGTGGCCATCTCCAGATCGGCGCGGGCCGGATGCAGGAATTCGGCCTCCTCGGTCTCGCCGCGCGCCTCGCGGGCCGCGATGCCGCCCTCGAACGAGGCCATCACATGCGGCGTCAGCAGCGGCTTCAGCGTCTCGCGGTCGCCCGAGGCGTAGGCGCGGACGATGGTCTCATGGGCCTGGCGGGCGCCCTCGAGGAAGCGGACCGGATCGAAATTGGGGTCGCGGGCCCTGAGGCCGGCGATGGAGGCCAGGGTGACCGCGTCGAGCGCGTTCGGACGCCCGCCGGCGGCCTCGGCGGCGGGGGCCGGAGCGGGGGGCTGGGCGCGGGCGTCCTCCTCGGGCTGGCGCCCGACCTTCTTGCCCAGCACATTGTAGAGCTGGAACAGCACGATGGCCGCGATCACGGCGAAGATGACGATCTGGACCTGGACCGGCACGGGCATTCCCTGACTGGCGCCCGAATAACGCCGGGCGCGACGAATGGACGATTAGGGGCTGATATGGGGGCGCGCAAGGCGAACGGCGCCCCCGCCCGCCTGCGGCCGATCGCCCGGCGGGCCTCCACCCCCGGTTCCGCCCCCCGGTTCCGTCTCTGGGCGAGCGTCGTTGCCGCAACCGCCGGTGCATGGTAGTCGCCGCGCCTTCCGGGCCGGACCGCCGCGCCCCTCACGCCATTCCAGACAAGACCGACCCGCCATGACCGACGCCGCCCCGCCCGCCGACGCCAACACCGCCGCGCCCGTTCCGAACGGCGCGGAGACGCCTCCCGGCCCCGGCTTCCGCATCCTGGCCCAGTACGTCCGCGACCTGTCGTTCGAGAACCCCAAGGCTCCGGACTCCCTGCGCATCGACACCAAGCCGGCCATCGATCTCGGCGTCGAGATGAACGCCCAGGGCCGCAAGGACGGCCTGTTCGAGGTCGAGCTGCGCCTGACCGTCAAGGCCTCGACCGACGCCATGACCGTGTTCAACGTCGAACTGCTCTACGGCGGCCTGTTCGCCTTGCACGGCGTGGCCGAACAGGACGTCGAGCCGATGCTGCTGGTCGAGTGCCCGCGCTACCTGTTCCCCTTCGCCCGCGAGATCATCGCCCGCGCCACCTCGGACGGCGGCTTCTATCCGCCCTTCATGCTCGATCCGATCGACTTCGCCGGCATCTATATGTCGCGCCAGCAGCAGATCGCGCGCGGCGCCGGCGAGACCGTCCAGGCCTGATCCTCAGGCTGCGTCGACGTCCAGGCCGTAGCCGGCCCACAGCGACCGGTCCTTCAGCGTCGCCTTGAGGAAGGCCAGGTGCGCCGCCCGCTCGGCCTCGGTCGAGCGCGGCGCGAGAGGACGGGGGCGCGGTCCGTAGGCCCCCGCCGCACCGGCGTCGGCCGCGGCCCGGGCCGTCGTGGTCCGCGACGACGACAGATCCAGCCGCCGCTCCTTGCCGCCCTTCAGCTCCAGATAGACCTCGGCCAGCAGCCGGGCGTCGATCAGGGCGCCGTGCAGGGTGCGCTCGACCAGGCTGATCTTGAACCGCTTGCACAGGGCGTCGAGCGAATTGGCCATGCCCGGAAACCGCGTCTGGGCCAGCTTCAGCGTGTCGATCCAGCGCGTCTCCTCCAGCAGCGGATGACCGCACAGGCCGCATTCGTGGTCGATGAACGAGCGGTCGAAGGCGGCGTTGTGGGCGATCACCGGCGCATCGCCGATGAATTCCATCAACTCCCCCACCACCTCGTGGAAGCGCGGCGCGCCCTTCACCTTCTCGTCGGTGATGCCGTGCACCCGGATCGCGTCCGGCGGGATCAGCCGCTCGGGATAGACCAGGGTGTGATACATCCGCCCGGTCGGCAGCAGATCCTCGATCTCGATACAGCCGACCTCGATCAGCCGGTCGCCCGTCTTCGGATCGAAGCCGGTGGTTTCGGTGTCGAGAACGATTTCGCGGGCCATCCCCCTTATTGAATCGCTTCGTCGCCCGACGGAACCCCGCGCTGGGGCGAAGTCCACCCCGGGGACAGAACGGTCCCCACGATTTCGCGGACGCGGGCCCGCGCCGCCTCCAGACCCTGGCCCGTGTCGACGATGAAATCGGCCCGGCGCCGTTTCTCGGCGTCGGGCGTCTGCCGCGCCACGATGGCCTCGAACCGCTCGCGGGTCATGCCGGGCCGGGCCAGCACCCGCTGGGCCTGCACCTCCTGATCGGCGGTGACCACCACCACCGCGTCCACGGCCGCGTCGCCGCCGGTCTCGAACAGCAGGGGAATGTCCAGCACCGCCAGCCGCACCCCGCGCCGTTCGGCGTCCACGAGATCCTCCAGCCGGCCCTGCAACACCAACGGATGGACGATCGCCTCCAGCCGGCGGAAGGCCTCCTCGTCCTGCCCCAGCGCCCCGGCCAGCCGGATGCGGTCCACGGCTCCGTCCACGACCACGCCAGGAAAAGCCTCGCCCACCGGTTCGACCGCGGCCCCGCCCCGGGCGTAGAGCCGGTGCACCGCCTCGTCGGCGTTCCAGACCAGCGCCCCCTCGGCGGCGAACATCTCCGCCGTCGTCGTCTTGCCCATGCCGATGGAGCCGGTCAGGCCGAGCACGATCATGCGGTCTCTCCGAGGGCGGCGAGGGCGAGGGCGCGGACGTCGACGGCCGGAGGCTCGACCCCGAACAGGGCCCGGAACGACGGCCGCGCCTGGCCGATCAGCATGGCCAGGCCGTCCACCGTCGTCAGCCCCCGCGCCTTGCCCGCCGCGAGGAAGGGCGTCAGCAGGGGACGATAGGTCATGTCCATCAATACGGCGTCGCCTCTCAGGGCGGCCATGTCGATCTCCGGCGGAACGCTCAGCGCATTGACCACCAGCACCGCCTCCGTCGTGGCATCCGGCCCCGCTGCCCGGACACCGAGATCCGCCGCCAGCCGCTCGGCCCGCTCTCGCGTCCGGTTCAGCACGCTGACCTCACCCCCGGCCGCCCTGAGCGCCGCCGCCGCCGCCCGCGCCGCGCCGCCGGCCCCCAGGATCAGGACGGGCCGGCCCGCCACATCCAGCGCCGGCGCCTGTTCGGCCAGGGCCGCCATCAGACCCGCGCCGTCGGTGCTGTCCGCCGTGATCCGGCCATCGCCGAACATCAGCAGATTGGCCGAGCCGCACAGCCGGGCCGTCGCGCTGGCCTCATCCGCCAGCGCCAGGGCCGCCGCCTTGAAGGGGGCGGTGACGTTCAGGCCGCGCAGGTCGCCCGCCCGGCCCTCGGCGACCAGGGCCTCGAACCCGGCCTCGTCCTCCGGCCCGAAGGCGCGATAGTCGGCGTCCAGCCCGGCGGCGGCGATCCAGGCCTTGTGGATCAACGGGCTCAGGGAGTGGGCGATCGGCTGGCCCGCGACGCCGGCGATCAGGGTCATGCCGCCAGCACCCCGGCCCGGCGCAGTTCGGCCAGCACCGGCCACAGCGGCAGGCCGAGGACGGTGAAATAATCCCCCTCCACCGCCTCGAACAGCTGCGATCCCATGCCTTCCAGCCGATAGGAGCCGACACAGGCCAGCAGCCCCGCGCCCTCGGCCTCCAGATAGGAGTCCAGAAAGGCGTCGGAGAAGTCGCGCACCCTCATGGTCGCCGTGTCGACGCCGGACCAGACCACCTGGCCGTTGCAGGCCAGGGCCGCGCCGGAATGCAGATAGTGGCTCCGTCCCCGCATAGCCTTCAGCCGTTCCCTCGCCTCGTCCAGCGAGGCGGCCTTCGAGACCAGACCGCCGGCGAAGGCCAGGGTCTGGTCGGCCCCCAGCACCCAGGTTTCCGGATCGTGGCGCGACACCGCCAGCGCCTTGACCCGCGCCAGCTCCACCGCCAGCCCGGCGGCGTCGGCTGGATCGTGCGTCGCCTTGACCGCGTCCTCGTCGACATCGGCGACCTGCACGGAAAACGGCACGCCCGCCCCCTCCAGCATGGCCCGCCGCGCCGCGCTCTTGGACGCCAGGATCAGCCGCTCGCCGCTCACCAGCCGGTCCCCACGCGGTGGGTGCGCCGCTCGTTCAGCACATTGATGATCGCCGCCGCCGTCTCCTCGACCGAACGTCGGGTCACGTCGATGACCGGCCAGCCCCGCCGCTCGAAGGCCCGGCGCGCCTTGACCGTCTCCTCGCGCACCGCCTCGTGGTCGGTATAGGCCGAGGCCCGGCTGGCGTTCAGCCCGTCCAGCCGGTTGCGACGGATCTGCACCAGCCGGTCCGGCGACACCGTCAGGCCGATGATCAGGGGGTTCTTCAGCCCGACCAGCCGCTCGCCGTCCTCCTGGCCAGGGACCAGCGGCACATTGGCGGCGCGGATGCCGCGGTGGGCCAGATAGATGCAGGTCGGGGTCTTGGAGGTCCGGCTGACGCCGCACAGAACCACGTCGGCCCCTTCAAGCTGTTCGGTCGTGCCCTGGCCGTCGTCGTGGGCCATGGCGTAGTCCAGGGCGGCGATGCGGTTGAAATAGTCGGTGTCCAGAGCGTGCTGAGCCCCCACCCGGGTCGACAGGGCCGCGCCGAGGTAACGAGACAGGGCCCCGACCAGCGGGTCCAGGGCCGCGATCTGCGGCATGTCCAGCCGGCGACAACCTTCCTCGAGCTGTTCGCGCAGCTCACGGTCGACGAGGGTGTGCAGGACCACGCCCGGCGAGGCCGCGATCTCCTCCAGCACCCGGTCCATCTGCTTGGCCGAGCGGACGAGGGCGTAGATGTGCTCGATCGGGATGACCCCGTCGAAACGCGCCACCACGGCCTTGGCCATGGCGTTCAGGGTCTCGCCCGTCGAGTCGGACACCAGATGGACGTGGAAATAGGTCGCCAGGCGGGAAGGGCCGGCGGGACGGGCCGGACTCATGGCGTCCTCCGCGCCGGGCCGGGGGATGGACTCATCGGAAGCTGTCCATGGCGACGAGACTCCTGTGGACGGGGCCGGGCGCCGATCACCCTGACCGGGGCGCCGATCTCTATAGCCGGGCGCGCCGGACGCGGCGAGCGGGGATCAGGGTGGACGGTCGCCCCCGCCATCCGCGGAGTCGTCCCGTTCGGTTCGCCGCCTTTCGATCCGGGTGTGGACAATCTTAACAAGGTCTTAACGGCGCCCGTTCGGAACGACGGCCGGCGCCGCGCAAAGCCCCGCCCGTTAAGGCCTCGTTATCGTTTGTCCCCGTTTTCACCAGCCCGGTGGACACGCGTGGACCACCGTCCGCGGCGCTATGGAAAACTCGCCGTGGAGGGGTCGATCCCCGGGTCTTATCCCCGCCATCCCCCGCCCTGCCTTCTTCCACCATTCTTCTTCGAATCTCTTTCATTGAAGGATTGGGGGTGCGACATCGGCCCGGGCTTGAGCGGGACCCCGCCCCCCGGTAAGCCCGGGATCAGATGACCGTCACCAACACCCCCCTGCTTCTCAAGGTTCTCGCCGGCGAGGCGACGACGCGTCCGCCGGTGTGGTTCATGCGTCAGGCCGGGCGCTATCTGCCGGAGTACCGGGCGCTTCGGGCGAGGACGCCGGACTTCATCTCGTTCTGCCTCGACCCCGAAAAGGCCGCCGAAGCGACGCTGCAGCCGATGCGGCGCTTCGGCTTCGACGCCGCCATCGTCTTCGCCGACATCCTGCTGATCCCCGGGGCGCTGGGCCAGGAGGTCTGGTTCGAGGCCGGAGAGGGGCCCCGGCTCGGAGCCCTGCCGCCCGTGGACGCCATGCGAGCGCTGGCCTCCGGGGCCGGAGAGGCGTTGAAACAGGTGGGCCAGACCCTGTCGATTGTGCGGGGCGAGCTTGAGCCGGAACGGGCCTTGATCGGTTTCGCCGGCGCGCCGTGGACGGTGGCCACCTACATGCTGGACGGGGAGGCGCGGACCATCGGCAAGGGGGAACGGGCCCAGGCGCGGACCTACGCCTATGCCGAGCCGGACAAGGTCGCGGCCCTGCTCGACGTGCTGGTCGAGGCCACGGCCCATTATCTGAAGATGCAGGCCGACGCCGGGGCCCAGGTGCTGAAGATCTTCGAAAGCTGGGCCGAGGGCCTGCCCGACGATCTGTTCGAAACCCTGGTCCTGAAGCCGCATCAGGCGCTGGTGAAGCGGGTCCGGGAGCTGGGCGTGACCGTGCCCCTGATCGGCTTCCCGCGCGGTTCGGCGGCGCTGGCCGAGCGCTATGCGACCGAATGCGACGTCCAGGCCGTGGCCCTGGACACGGCCTGCCCGCTGGCGGTCGGCCGCCGGGTGCAGGCCATCAAGCCGATCCAGGGCGCTTTGGACCCTCTGCTGCTGCGCGCCGGCGGGCCGCTGCTGGATCGGCGGGTGGACCAGCTGCTGGAGGCCTGGGGGCAGGGCCCGTGGATCTTCAACCTCGGCCACGGCATCCTTCCGGACGTGCCGATCGATCGCGTCGAACAGGTGCTGAAGCGGATCGGCGCCCAATGAGGACGATCACCGGCCGCCGCATCGCCGTCGTCCTGTTCAACCTCGGCGGGCCCGACGACCAGGCCTCGGTCAAGCCCTTTCTGTTCAACCTGTTCAACGACCGGGCCATCATCGGCCTGCCGGGCATCGTGCGAACCCCGCTGGCCCGGCTGATCTCCAGTCGCCGCGAGACTTCGGCCCAGGCCAACTACGCCCTGATGGGCGGGGGTTCGCCGCTGCTGCCCGAGACGCGCAGACAGGCCGAGGCCCTCGAGGCGGCCTTGGCGCAGCGCCTGCCGGACGACGAGGTCCGGGCCTTCATCGCCATGCGCTACTGGGCGCCGCTGACGGAAGAGACCGCCGCCGAGGTCGCCGACTTCGGCCCCGACGAGATCGTGCTGTTGCCGCTCTATCCGCAGTTCTCGACCACCACGACCGGCTCTTCGCTGAGCCGCTGGAATGCCGTCTACGCCGGCTCCGGCGAGAGCCGCACCGTCTGCTGCTGGCCGGAGGCCTTTGGCTGGGTCGAGGCCCAGGCCGAGGAGATCGCCGCGAAGCTGGACGAGGCTGGCGACCGGCCGGTGCGCGTCCTGTTCTCGGCCCACGGCATCCCGGAATCCCTCGTCAGCCGCAAGGGCGATCCCTACCAGGAGCAGGTGGAAAGCACGGTCGCCGCCGTCGTGGCGAAGCTCGAGGCCATGGGCCGCAAGGTCGACCACGCGCTCTGCTACCAGAGCCGGGTCGGGCCGATGAAATGGCTCGGACCCTCGACGCCCGAGGCGCTGGAACAGGCCGCCGCGGACAAGGTCGGGGCCGTGGTCGTGCCGATCGCCTTCGTCTCGGAGCACGTCGAGACCCTGGTCGAGCTGGACATCGAATACGGCGAATTGGCCCACGAGCTCGGCGTCGCGCCCTATCTGAGAGTTCCGGCGGTCGGGACGTCGGCGCCGTTCATCACGGCCCTCGCCGAGGCGGCGCTTCACGGCCTGTCGCGCACCGGCGTCGCCCCCTATGGTCCCGGCTGCCGGGGGGACTGGAAGGCCTGTCCCTGCCAGGCGGAGAATCGGGCGGCATGAGTTTCGAAATCTTCAGCGTCGTGCGCGGCCTGCACATCCTGGCGGTGATCGCCTGGATGGCGGGGATGCTGTTCCTGCCCCGTCTCTACGCCTACGACGTCGAACAGGCCGGCAAGCCCGAGCCCCTGCGGTCCGGGATGCAGGTCCTGCTGCGGGAGTGGCAGCGCCGCCTGCTGAAGATCATCATCAATCCGGCGATGACCGCCGCCTGGGTGTTCGGCGTCTGGATGATCCTCATCCATGTCTATGGCTTCGGCCAGGGCTGGAGCTTCCTCCTCCTGCCGTGGATGGCGACCAAGCTGCTGGCCGTCGTCGCCCTCAGCGGCTGGCACGGCTTCCTCGCCGGCGAGCTCAAGCGCATCAAGGCCGGGACCTCGACCCGCTCAAGCCGGTTCTGGCGGATGACCAACGAGATCCCCTTCCTGATCGCCATCGTCGCCGTGCTCTCGGTGACGGTCGAATGGACCCTCGGATAGTCGGCGACGCTTGACCTCGCCGCCCCGGCGTGGTTTCGCTGGTCGCGAACCGATCCTGGCCCAGGGCTTGCGCCTTGCCGGACGGTCCCTCTCTTACAGCGACGCCTGCCGGATCGACCCTGCGGGACCCACGCCGCCCTCCCTGCCGGCCCCCGGGCCAACATCGCCAGCCGCCTCGACCCCGCTTCCGCGCGGGCGTCCTTGCGCGCACGCCTGAAGAAGATTTTCCATGACCGACGTCCGCGACACCGATCCGACCACTCCCGAGGCCGAAACCCTCGACGGCGACCTGCCGACCAACGAGGTCGCCGCCGCCGACCTGCCCATGGTCGATCAGGAGGCCGGGGAAGACGACGAGGACGAGGACGACGGCGAACCGATCGTCCCGAACGGCCGCATCACCCTTGCCGAGCTGAACGAGAAGACGCCGGCCGATCTGGTCGCCTTCGCCGAGGGCCTCGAGGTCGAGAACGCCTCGAACCTGCGCAAGCAGGACCTGCTGTTCGCCATCCTCAAGGCCCTGGCCGACGAGGAGGTCGAGATCATCGCCGACGGCGTGCTCGAAATCCTGCCGGACGGCTTCGGATTCCTGCGCAGCCCCGACGCCAACTATCTTCCGGGTCCGGACGATGTCTATGTGTCGCCCTCGCAGATCCGCCGCTTCGGCCTGCGCTCGGGCGACACCATCCACGGGGCCGTGCGCGGCCCGCGCGAGGGCGAGCGCTACTTCGCCCTGCTCAAGGTCGACACGATCAATCTGGAAGACCCGGAAACGGTCAAGACCAAGGTCCTGTTCGACAACCTGACCCCGCTCTATCCGGAAGAGCGGCTGCACATGGAGATCCAGGATCCGACCCTGAAGGACCGTTCGGGCCGGGTCATCGACATCGTCGCGCCGCTCGGCAAGGGCCAGCGCTGTCTGATCGTCGCCCCGCCGCGGGTCGGCAAGACGGTGATGCTGCAGAACATCGCCAAGTCGATCGAGAAGAACCACCCGGAAGTCATCCTGATCGTCCTGCTGATCGACGAACGGCCCGAAGAGGTCACCGACATGCAGCGCACGGTGAAGGGCGAGGTCATCGCCTCGACCTTCGACGAGCCGGCCACCCGCCACGTCGCCGTCGCGGAAATGGTGATCGAAAAGGCCAAGCGCCTGGTCGAGCACAAGAAGGACGTCGTCATCCTGCTCGACTCGATCACCCGCCTCGGCCGCGCCTACAACGCCACCGTCCCGTCCTCGGGCAAGGTCCTGACCGGCGGCGTCGACGCCAACGCCCTGCAGCGGCCGAAACGCTTCTTCGGCGCGGCGCGGAACGTGGAGCAGGGGGGCTCGCTGACCATCATCGCCACCGCCCTGATCGACACCGGCTCGCGGATGGACGAGGTGATCTTCGAAGAGTTCAAGGGCACCGGCAACTCGGAGATCGTGCTGGACCGCAAGGTCGCCGACAAGCGCATCTTCCCCGCCATCGACGTGCTCAAGTCCGGCACCCGCAAGGAAGAGCTGACCACGCCGAAGGACCAGCTGGCCAAGACCTATGTCCTGCGCCGCATCCTCAACCCGATGGGCCCGCAGGACGCCATCGAATTCCTGATCGACAAGCTGCGCCAGTCCAAGAACAACGCCGACTTCTTCCAGTCGATGAACACCTGACGGGCCGTCGCCGCCGGGCTATGTTCCACGTGAAACAGGGAGCCGCGTGATGAAGGTCAATGTCGAGATCGACTGCACGCCCGCCGAGGCCCGGGCCTTCCTCGGCCTGCCCGACGTCGCGCCGCTGAACGATCATCTGGTCGCCGAGATGAAGCGGCGCATGGACGAGAACATGGCCGCCATGCAGCCGGACGAACTGATGAAGACCTGGACCAGTTTCGGCCTCCAGGCCCAGGACCAGTTCCGCAAGCTGATGGAAGCGGCGACCAAGCCGTGACGGCGCGTCGCCCCTCCAGACCATGACCGACACCATCTTCGCCTTGGCGACGCCGGCCGGGCGCGGGGCCATCGCCATCATCCGCCTGTCGGGGCCGGGGACGGATGAGGCGCTGGACCGGCTCGGCGCCGGCGGCCTGAAGCCGCGCATGGCCTCGCTTCGCGATCTCGCCCTTGAGGGCAGGGCGCTGGATCAGGCCCTGGTGCTCCGCTTCCCCGCCCCGAACTCCTACACCGGAGAGGCCTGCGCCGAACTGCATCTCCACGGCGGGCGGGCGGTGATCGAGGCGGTCGGCGAAGCCCTCGTCACGCTCGGGCTGCGCCCGGCTGAACCGGGAGAATTCACCCGTCGCGCCTTCGAGAACGGCCGCATGGATCTGGCCCAGGCCGAGGCGGTCGCCGATCTGATCGACGCGGAGACCACGGCCCAGGCCGCCCAGGCCCTGGGACAGCTCGACGGCGCCCTGTCGCAGACCTACTCCGGCTTCCGCCGCGACCTGCTCAAGGCCCTGGCCCTGGTCGAGGCGGAGATCGATTTCCCCGACGAGGAGGTGCCGGACAATCTGGCTCGCACGGCCGGGCCGGTGCTGGACGGGCTGATCGCCGACCTGAAGGCGGCGCTGGCCGACGCCCGGCGGGGCGAGCGGGTGCGCGAGGGCTATCGCATCGTCCTGATCGGCGAGACCAACGCCGGCAAGTCGTCGCTGTTCAACGCCCTCGTGGCTCGCGAGGCGGCGATCGTCACCCCCATCGCCGGCACCACCCGGGACGTGCTGGACGCCGACCTGATCATCGGCGGCTACGCCGTGACCCTGTCCGACACGGCCGGCCTGCGCGACAGCGACGATCCGATCGAGGCCGAGGGCGTCCGCCGGGCGCGGGCCCGGGCCGAACAGGCTGACCTTCGACTGTGGGTCCGGGCCCCCGGAGATCCCGAGGGGCCCGCCGCGGCCTATGCCCGGCCCGACGACCTGCTGGTCTTCACAAAGGCCGACATCGACCGGGGCGCGCCGCCGCCGGACCGCGAAGCGCTCGTCGTCAGCACCGCGACAGGCGAGGGTCTGGCCGCCCTGCACGACTGGCTGGCGGCCCGGCTCGCGCGGGACCTGTCCGGGGCCGATTTTCCGGCGGTCACACGGGAGAGACACCGTCGGCGCCTGACCGAGGCCCTTGCCGCGGTCGAGGCCGGACGGCGGGCGCTCGACATGGCGCCGGAGATGGCCGGCGACGACCTGCGCCGCGCCGCCGAAAGCCTGGCCCGGGTCACCGGCGCCATCGGGGTCGAGGACATTCTCGGCGAGGTCTTCTCGACCTTCTGCATCGGCAAGTGAGCGTTTCACGTGAAACACCTCCGCGCCTTCGGTAGCGAAGACGGGCGTTTTCCCCTATGTCCCCGCCCATGAAGCGGTTCGATGTCATCGTCATCGGAGGAGGGCACGCCGGCTGCGAGGCCGCGGCGGCGTCCGCGCGCGCGGGCGCGGCCACCCTGCTCCTGACCCAGAAGCTCGAGACCATCGGCGAGATGTCCTGCAACCCGGCCATCGGCGGCCTGGGCAAGGGCCATCTGGTGCGCGAGATCGACGCCATGGATGGCGTCATGGGCCGGCTGGGGGATGTCTCCGGCATTCAGTTCCGTCTGCTCAACCGCTCCAAGGGCGCGGCCGTACAGGGCCCGCGCAGCCAGATCGACCGGCGCCTCTATCGCGAGGCCATGCAGGCCGAACTCGCGCAGACGCCCCAGCTGACCCTGATGGCCGGGACGGCCGAGAGCCTGATCCTCGACGGGGACCGCGTCGCCGGCGTGATGACCGGAGAGGGCGTCGAACTGCGGGCGGGGGCGGTGGTGCTGACGACCGGCACCTTCCTCAACGGCGTCATCCACAAGGGCGACCAGCGCATTCCGGCCGGACGCCACGGCGAGGCGCCCTCGACCGGCCTCGCCGCCGACCTTTATGGCGCGGGCCTGCAAATGGGTCGGCTCAAGACCGGCACCCCGGCGCGGCTGGACGGGCGGACCATCGCCTGGGACCGGCTGGAGATGCAGGCGGCCGACGACGAGCCCGTGCCGTTCAGCTTCCTGACCGACCGCATCGACGTGCCCCAGATCGCCTGCGGCGTGACCCACACGACCGAGGCGACCCACCGCATCATCGCCGACAACCTCGGCGACAGCGCGGTCTACGGCGGCCATCTGTCCGGCCGCGGCCCGCGCTACTGCCCCTCGATCGAGGACAAGGTCGTCCGCTTCGCCGACAAGACCTCGCACCAGATCTTCCTCGAACCGGAAGGTCTCGACGACCCGACCGTCTATCCGAACGGCATCTCGACCTCTGTGTCCGACGCGACCCAGGCCGCCTTCCTGCGCACCATTCCGGGGCTGGAGGCGGTGGAAGTGTTCCGCTACGGCTACGCCATCGAATACGACTTCGTGGATCCGCGGGAGCTGACCCCGGCTCTGGAGGTCAAGAAGCGGCCCGGCCTGTATCTGGCCGGCCAGATCAACGGCACCACGGGCTACGAGGAGGCGGGGGCCCAGGGCCTGATCGCCGGACTGAACGCGGCCCGCGCCGCCGCCGGTTCGGACCCGCTGATCCTCGGCCGCGACCAGGCCTATATCGGTGTGATGATCGACGATCTGGTCACACGTGGCGTGACCGAGCCCTACCGGATGTTCACCAGCCGGGCCGAGTACAGGTTGACGCTCCGGGCCGACAACGCCGATCAACGGTTGACCCCCCTGGCCATGGCCGCGGGCCTCGTCTCGGCCGAACGTCGGGCCGCCTTCGAGACCAAGGCCGGCCTTCTGGCCGAGGCCGCCGCCCTTGTGAGAGGGACGACCTATACGCCCAAGGAGGCGGGAGCCCTGGGTGTCAACGTCAACGCGGACGGGCAGCGCCGGTCGATCCGCGACCTGCTGGCCTTCCCGGGCGTCTCGCTCGAGACCTTCGTGGCCGCCCACCCCGCCATCGCCGCCTGGCCGCGTCAGGTGCGCGAGCAGATTGAGATCGACGCGGGCTACGCCGGCTATCTGGATCGACAGGCCTCGGACGCCGAGGCCCTGCGCCGGGAGGAGGCGCTGGCCATACCGCACGACCTCGACTACGCCGCCATCGGCAGCCTCTCGAACGAGGTGCGCGAGAAGCTGACCCTGATCCAGCCGCGCACCCTGGGGCAGGCGGGCCGGATCGAGGGCATGACCCCCGGCGCCCTGACGGCCCTGCTGTCGCATGTGAAGCGAACCCGGGTGGCCGCGTGACGCCTTCGGAATTCCAGACGCTGACCGGCGCGTCTCCGGCGCAGCTGGACGATCTCCAGACCTTCATCGAACGCCTCGCCGAGGCCAATGCGGTGATGAACCTGATAGGCCCCGACACCCTGCCCGACGTCTGGAACCGCCACATCTGGGACTCGGCCCAGCTGCTGGATCTGGCGCCGGAGGCCCGCACCTGGGCCGATCTCGGCGCCGGAGCCGGGTTCCCCGGGGTGGTGCTGGCGATCCGGCTGAAGGGCCGGCCCGACGCTCATGTCTGGCTGATCGACAGCCTCGGAAAGCGCTGCCGCTTCCTGCAGGAAGTCGTCGACGCGCTCGACCTGCCGGCCACGGTGATCAACGGGCGGGCCGAGGAACAGGCGCTGAAGGTCGATGTCGTGACCGCCCGCGCCGTCGCCCCGATGGAGAAGCTGCTCGGCTATGCACAGCCTTATCTACAGCGCGGCGCACAGGGGCTGTTTCTCAAGGGGGAAAAGGCCGAGGCTGAGTTGATCGAAGCCCGCAAGGTCTGGCATTTCGAGAGCAGCCTGTCCGTCTCGCGCAGCGACCCGCGCGGCCGTATCGTATCCGTCCGGAGCCTCCGCCGTGTCCATAGCCGGTAAGACTCGCGTCCTCGCCGTTTCCAACCAGAAGGGCGGGGTCGGCAAGACCACCACGGCGATCAACCTCGGCACCGCCCTGGCGGCGATCGGCGAGAAGGTGCTGATCGTCGACATGGATCCGCAGGGCAATGCCTCCACCGGCCTCGGTGTTCCACGTGAAACACGGCGGGTGACCATCTACGACGTCATCGTCGACGGCCGTTCGGTCGACGACTCCGCCGTCCAGACCGCGGTGCCCGGTCTGCACATCATCCCGGCCGACGCCGACATGTCTGGCGTCGAGATCGAGCTGAGCCAGGCCGACCGCCGCTCCTTCCGCCTGCGCGACGCTCTCGCGGGGCAGGGGGCCGATGGCCAGACCCGGTATGACTATGTGCTGATCGACTGCCCGCCGTCGCTCAACCTCCTGACCCTGAACGCCATGGCGGCGGCCGACGCCGTGCTGGTGCCGCTGCAGTGCGAATTCTTCGCCCTCGAAGGCCTGACCCAGCTGATGAAGACCATCGAGATGGTGCGGCAGAGCCTGAACCCGACGCTGGAGATCCAGGGTCTGGTCCTGACCATGTACGACCGCCGCAACGCCCTGTCGGGGCAGGTGGCGGCCGATGTGCGCTCGCATTTCGGCGACAAGGTCTATGAGGCGGTGATCCCGCGCAATGTGCGGGTGTCGGAAGCGCCGTCGTTCGGCAAGCCGGCGCTGATCTACGACCTGAAATGCGCCGGCAGCCAGGCCTATCTGCGCCTCGCCCGCGAGGTGGTGGCGCGCGAGAAGAGCCGGCGGCTGCAGGCCGCCTGATGCAAATAATCGAAGTGGAATCGGTATCTTGAGCGAACGTCAGCGCGGCCTCGGCCGGGGATTGTCAGCCCTTCTCGGGGAACAGGCCAACGAAGCGGTGCCGGTCGACGGCTCGGCGGCGCCGGCCGGCGTGCGCATGGCGCCGATCGAGTCGCTCAAGCCCAATCCCGACCAGCCGCGCAAGATCTTCGGCCAGGCCGAACTGGCGGAACTGGCGGAATCGATCCGCGACAAGGGCGTGCTGCAGCCGATCCTGGTGCGGCCGCATCCGAAGGAGGACGGCGTTTGGCAGATCGTCGCCGGCGAACGCCGCTGGCGCGCGTCCCAGATCGCCCGACTGACCCAGGTGCCGGTCATCGTCCGCGAGATGGACGACGTCGCGGTGTTCGAGGTCGCCATCATCGAGAACGTCCAGCGCGCCGATCTCAATCCGCTGGAGGAGGCCGACGCCTATCGCCTGCTGATGGAGCGGTTCGGCCGCACCCAGGATGCGGTCGCCGGCGTGGTCGGCAAGAGCCGCAGCCACGTCGCCAACACCCTGCGCCTGCTGCAGCTGCCGGAAGAGGTGTTGTGGTACGTCCGGCACGGCAAGATGAGCGCCGGCCACGCCCGGGCCCTGATCACGGCGCCGAATCCCGCCGCCCTGGCCGAGCAGATCGTCAACGAGGGGCTGAACGTCCGTCAGGCCGAGGTGCTGGCGCGACGCGCGTCCGAGGGACCGAAGCCGGGCAAGGGCAAGGCCCGCGCGGGCGCCCCGACCGGCGAGGGCGGCGCCGACATCGCGGCGCTGGAGCAGGACCTGACCGACGCCCTCGGCCTGTCGGTGTCGCTGGCCGACCGGGGCGGCAAGGGGGAGCTGACCCTGCGCTACGGCACGCTTGAGCAGCTGGACGACCTCTGCCGCCGTCTGATGCGCGGCTGAGATGACCGGGGCGGCGGACGGGATCATCGATCTCTACAGCCGCCGGCCGCTCGACTGGGATCAGGACCGGGGCAAGACCCTGATCGAGAAGCCGTGGCTCGACGCCTTTCTGGACCATGTCCCGGCGGACGGGTCGGTGCTCGACCTCGGCTGCGGCTCGGGGGAGCCGATCGCCCGCTATCTGATCGAACAAGGCCGGGGGGTGACCGGGATCGACGCGGCGTCGGGGCTGATCGACCTGTGCCGAAGCCGGTTTCCCGACCATGACTGGCGCGTGGCCGACATGCGGGGCCTCGACCTCGGCCGGACCTTCGACGGGGTGATCGCCTGGCACAGCGCCTTCCATCTGACACCGCCGGACCAGCGCGGGATTTTCGCCGTCTATGCGCGGCACTTGGCGCCGGGCGGGGTGCTGATGTTCACCAGCGGAACCGAGGCGGGCGAAACGGTCGGCGAATGGCGCGGAGAACCGCTCTATCACGCCAGCCTGTCGGTGGAGGAATACCGCGCGGCGCTCGCCTCGGCGGGCTTCGAGGTGCTGGCCAACGGGATGGGCGATCCGCAGACCGGCGGCGCGACGGTGTGGCTGGCGCGTGCTAGGGTGCCGGCATGACCGAGAAACCGAGCAACCCGACCGCCGAGGCGATGAAGAAGGCGCTGGCCGCCAAGAAGGCCGGCGGCGGGCCGAACCATACCGGCCTGCAGGGCGCGGCGCGCGCCGAGCAGAAGGCCCAGCAGACCCGAAACCTGGCCCTGTCGAAACCTGCCTTCCGCAAGGCGTCGAAGCGGGGCTAGAGCCCCAGCCGGCGGGCGCGGGCGGAAATCTCCAGCAGCAGCCGTTCCGCGATCAGCTGATCCGGCGAGCCGGTGGTCTTGGTGGCGATGTCTGCGGCGTTGACGCTGTCCAGCACCTTGTCGAGGTCCTCGAGCCGCCAGCTACGCGCCTGACGCAGCATCTCGGCCTCCTGTTTCCAGAATACGCCGGCCGCCTTGGCCGCCTCCTTGGCGCCGGCGCCGTTGGACTGGAGCACGTTTATGCGGCGCAGCTTGCCGAGATGGATCGAGGCCTGGCGCACCGCCATGACCGGGGATTCGCCCTCGGCCAGGGCGCGGCGCAGGCCCGACTGGGCCGGGGCCGGGCGACCCCCGAAGGCCTGAAGGGCGGCGTCCTGGAGCGAGGCGTCGGGTTCCACGCCGAGGTGCGCTTCCAGTTCGGCGACGTCGATGGTCTGGCCCGAGCCGGGGCCGATGTAGAGCACCAGCCGCTCGATCTCCTGCCGCATCAGGCCGCGCTCCCGGGGCAGGCGGGCGACGAAGCGGTCGAGGGCGTCCTGGGTGAGGCCGACCTTGTCGGCGGCGAGGGCCTCGCGGGTCATCCGCGCCACGTCGCCGGTCTCGTCCTCGTAGCAGGCGATGGCGACGGCGGCCTGCGACGCCTCGGCCGCCTTGCGCAGGGCCGAGTCGCGACCGAGAGCCCCGGCCTCGATGACCAGCATGGCGTCGGGATTGTAGGCGCCGTCTGCGTGGGCCTTGAGCGCGGCGGCCAGCTGTTTGTCGATCGAGGCCTTTTCCGAGCCCAGCCGCACCCGGACCAGGCGGCGGCCGCCGATCATCGACAGGGCGGTCAGGGCTTCGTCCAGACGGACCTCGTCGCCGTCGATGTCGCTGTCGGTCAGGACGGTGACGTTGAAGGGGTCGTTGAGGTCGGGGGTGACGGTCCGGCACAGCTGGGCGGCCCGTTCGGCGACGCCGGAGCGGTCCTTGCCGTGGATGACGGCGGCGCGCACCGACGGGTCCGGCGCCTTGAGGAAGCGATCGACCTCGGGCCGCTTCGCCAGGATCATCGGGCGCCGGTCATGGCTGGTCCGGCAGGGCCTGCATCAGGTCCAGCCGGATCTGGCGCGCCAGTTCGGCCGCGGCGCGCTCCTCGCCGTCCTGCTGGGCGGCGATGGCGGCGTAGGGCTGGTCGGCGGCCGCGTAGGTGGTGGTCACCGTCTCCACCCCCGTCAGCGGCAGGCCGCCCCCGACCGGAGTCAGGGTCCAGCTGCCGCGCACGGTCAGCTCGTAGCGGGTGGCGGTGTCGTCGATGCGCCGGCCGAGCGGACGGCGCGACTGTTCGACCGTGGTCTGCAGGGTCCACAGCGGGGCCTGGGAGGCGTCGCGGCCGAGCGCGTCCTCGAGTTGTTCGCGGACCCTGTAGCCGAGGCGATCGTCCTGGGTGGAGACGGCGATGCGCGACAGGCTGGAGCCGACCCCGGCCTCGCCGTAGAGGGGCGTGAAACCGCAGCCGGCGAGGGCCAGTCCCATCAGCGCGACAAGGCCGGCCGGAACGGCGCGCATCAGCCGACCACCAGATTGACGATGCGATCCTTGACCACCACGATCTTCCTCACCGTCTGACCCTCCAGCCGCGCCTGCACGTCCGCGTCGGCGAGGACGATGGCCTCGACCTCGGCCGGCTCCAGGCCGCGGGCGACGCGGATTTCACCGCGGCGCTTGCCGTTGACCTGGATCGGCAGGGTGACCTCGTCGTCGGCCGCCAGCGCCGGGTCGTATTCGGGCCACGGCGCGTCGAGGATCATCCCCGCTTCGCCGAGCCGCGTCCAGCCTTCCTCGGCCAGGTGGGGCGTGAAGGGCGCGACCAGGCGGAGCAGGGCCGACAGGGCCTGACGCCGCGCCTCGCCGCCGGCCCTGGCATGGTCCCGGACCGTGGCGACGAAGGCGTAGAGCTTGGCGATGGCGGAGTTGAAGCGGAAGCCGGAGATGCCCTCGGACACCGCCTTGATGGCCTTGTGGGTCTCGCGGACGAGGGAGGCGTTGGCCTGGTCCTCGCCGGCGAACGCGGGATCGAAACCGTCGACCTCGGCCCAGACGCGCTGGACGAAGCGGCTGGCGCCCTCGACGCCGCCGGGGGTCCATTGCACGTCACGCTCGGGGGGGCTGTCGGACAGAACGAACAGCCGGCCGGCGTCGACGCCATAGGTGTCGACGATCTCCTGGGGGGCGACGACGTTCTTCTTGGACTTCGACATCTTCTCGATGTCGCCGATGACCAGGGTCTCGCCGGTCGAGAGCTGGCGGGCCGAGCGGACGCCGCCCTCGTGGATCAGTTCGACGTCGGTCGGCTCGACCCAGCCGCCGTCGGCGCGGCGGTAGGTCTCGTGGACCACCATGCCCTGGGTGAACAGGCCGGCGAAGGGCTCGCGGACATTCATCAGCCCGGCGTCCGACAGGGCGCGCGAGATGAAGCGGGCGTAGAGCAGGTGCAGGACGGCGTGCTCGACCCCGCCGATATACTGGTCGACCGGCAGCCATTTGTCGGCGGCGGCCTTCGAGATCGGCTCGGCGGCCGTGGGGTCGGCGAAGCGGGCGAAATACCAGCTGGAATCGACGAAGGTGTCGAGCGTGTCCGTCTCTCGGGTCGCAGCTCCGTGACACGTCGGGCATTCGACGTGTTTCCAGGTCGGATGGCGGTCCAGTGGATTGCCGGGGGTGTCGAAAGTCACGTCCTTCGGCAGTTCGACCGGCAGGTCGGCGGCCGGCACGGCGCCGCAGGACGGGCAGTGGATGATCGGGATCGGGCAGCCCCAGTAGCGCTGGCGGCTGACGCCCCAGTCCCGCAAGCGGTAGATCGTGGCGCCCTGGCCCTGACCGGCCGCCTCGACGCGGGCGATGGCGGCCGCCTTGGCCGCCTCGATCTCCAGCCCGTCGAGGAAGTCAGAGTGGAACAGGGTCCCCGGTCCGGTATAAGCCTCTGTTCCTACAGTGAAATCCTCGCCAGCGCCGTCAGGTCGCACAACCGCGACAACGGGCAGATCGTATCTTCGCGCGAAGTCGAGGTCGCGCTGGTCGTGGGCCGGGCAGCCGAAGATGGCGCCCGTGCCGTACTCCGACAGGATGAAGTTGGCGATCCAGACGGAGACCTCGCGGCCGTCGAACGGGTGCAGCACCTTCAGCCCGGTGTCGAAGCCGATCTTCTCGGCCTGTTCAATCTCGGCCTGGGTCGAGCCGCCCTTGCGGCATTCGGCGATGAAGGCGGCGGCTTCGGCATTGGTCTCGGCGAGGGCGCGGGCGACCGGATGGTCCGGGGCGATGCCCATGAACGAGGCGCCGAACAGGGTGTCGGGCCGGGTGGTGTAGATCTCGAGCCCGTCGGGCGCGGCCTCGGGCGCGCGCCCGGCCCAGCGCCAGGTCATCTGCAGCCCCTTCGAGCGGCCGATCCAGTTCTCCTGCATCAACCGGACCTTGTCGGGCCAGCGGCCCTCCAGCTCCTTCAGCCCCTCGATCAGGTCGTCGGCGTAGTCGGTGATGCGCAGGAACCACTGGTTCAGCTTGCGCTTCTCGACGATCGCGCCCGAGCGCCAGCCGCGGCCGTCGACGACCTGCTCATTGGCCAGGACGGTGTTGTCGACCGGATCCCAGTTGACCACCGAGTCCTTGCGATAGACCAGGCCGCGCCTGAACAGCTCGAGGAACCAGGCCTGCTGCTTGCCGTAATAGGCCGGGTCGCAGGTGGCGAACTCCCGCGACCAGTCCAGCGACAGGCCCAGCAGCTTCAGCTGTTCGCGCATCGTGGCGATATTGGACCAGGTCCAGTCGCCGGGGTGGACGCCGCGCTCGATGGCGGCGTTCTCGGCCGGCAGGCCGAAGGCGTCCCAACCCATCGGGTGCAGGACGTCGAAGCCCTGGGCCCGCTTCGAGCGGGCCACGACGTCGCCCATCACATAGTTGCGGGCGTGGCCCATGTGGATGTTCCCCGACGGATAGGGGAACATCTCCAGCACATAGTATTTCGGCCTGCCCGTTTCCGAGGTCGGCGTGCGGAAAGCATCCGCGTCCGCCCAGCGGGCCTGCTGGCGGGGTTCGGCGGTCTTGGGCTCGTATCGGGCCACGGCGGTCTTTCAGGCGGCTCCTGAAGGGCGCGGCCTTGAGGAGGCTATGGTCGAAGGGGAGGACTCAGCGGGCGTTCGAGAGGTTGAGCTGGCGGGCCTTGGTGAGGATCGCATTCTCAAGATCGGTCTCGGTCTGGGCGGCCACCGGAGCGCCGACCCAGCCGCCGGTCGCGTCGCGGACTTCCTTGGTCACCGTGACGTTCAGCGCATCGGCCCGCAGGCGGGTGTCGAGGATGAACACGGTCGCCTTGAAGCGCTCGTTCGGGGTCTGGGGATCGGTGTACCAGTCGTAATTGATGACGCCGCCCCAGGGATCGGCGTTGGCCAGCGGCATGAAGCTCAGGGTGTCGAGGGTGGCGCGCCACAGGAAGGCGTTGACGCCGATGCCGGTCTGGCTGGCCCCCTGGGGCGCGGCGCGTCCGGAGCCGAACACGTCGCCAACCGTCGGCCCGAAGGGGCGATCGGCCGTGCAGGCGGACAACAGAACGCCCGAAGCGATCAGGGCGACCGCTGCGCCACGAACCAGCACCATCGAGACTCTCCATTCCATCGGGACGTGCGGCGGACCTTCCGCGCACGCGCCGGCCCGCCCACTGGGTCAGAGCCGAAGCGGCTCTATAACACGGTGAAAAGGGGCGATGACAAGGCGAAGTCGCATCGCCGCCCCCGCATTGCGGCGATCCGGCGGCGGGAACCCGTCCCGCGCGATCCCCGACGCGTGACGCTCGCGCAACAGGAGTCCTGCAGAGTCTTGCGGAACCATGGTTGAAAGGCCACGTTTCGTTGACCGGGCTGACCAGCGGTGTCTAATCGCTGGCAAGAACCGCGGCGGACTTCCGTCGCGGCGTGAAGGGCAGGACATGCGCAAGGGCGCCGTCATCGCTGGACTGGCTGCGGGGCTGACGCTCCTCGCCGCCGCAGACGCCGCCTCGGCGCAGGCCGCTTCGCGGAATCGCGCGCCCGCCGTCACCCTGTCCGAAGCCCAGGCCGCCCGCGCCGCCGCTGGAACGGGCCAGTCCCGGCTGCGCTTCACCGAACGCGGCCGCTGGGGCCTCGACCTCAATCTCAGCCAGCCGGTCGGACGCGAGAGCAATCTCGGCGACGTCGAGGCCGGCGCCTATTATCGCGTCAATCCGCGCCTGCGGGTCGGCGCCACGGCCGGTCTGGCCGAGCCCGAGGCCGATCCGGCCAGCCCGCCGCAGACCGAGCGCCGCGCCGCCCCGCGCTTCCGGCTGGAATCGATCTTCCGCTTCTAGGCCCCGTCCTCTCCAGCACCGGCCGGCCCGAACGCCGCCTGGATCGCCGACACCCCCGCCAGACCGCAGGCGCCCGAGCCGATCAGCGCGCGCGCCTTCGCGCCGTCTATTCCCCCCAGGGCGTAGACGGGAACCGCCGCCTGGCGGGCGAGGTCGGCGAACGCCCGCACGCCCAGGGCCGGCCGGTCCGCCGAGGCGCCGCCAGGGGCGAACACGGGCGACAGCACGGCCGCATCCAGCCCCTCGACCCCCGACAGGGTTCGCGCCGAGTGGACCGCGCCGGTGATCCGCCAGCCGGGCCGGGCCGCCGCCAGCGCCGCCGCCCGGTCGAGCGCCCGTTCCGGCAGATGGACGCCGTCGGCCTCGACCGCCTCGGCCAGATCGGGGTCAAGACCGACCAGCAGCAGGCCGTCGCAGCGCCGGGTCGCCTCGCGAAGACGCAGGCCGGTTTCCCGGGCGTCCGCCGCGCCGAACGACCGGAACACCACCCCCGACCCCGCCGGCAGGCGCGCGGCCGTCTCCCACGGGCGGGGCGTCCGCTCCGGATCGGTGAAGAACAGCAGGGGCGGCAGGTTCGGACCCGCACGGCCGCGGGCGCGGCTGACATTGGCCGCGTCCCGTGCGAGGACGCTGGCGACCTCCCACAGGATATCCGCTTCGGACCGGTTCATGGCCTCCTCTTCTCCCGATCCCGCCCCCGGGTCCAGCATCGCCGGCCGTTTCGGGACCGTGCGCCGCCGGATCGCGGAGGCCTGCCGCGCGGCCGGCCGCGACCCGGGCGAGGTCGCGCTGACCGCCGTGACCAAGACCCAGCCGGCCGGGGCCCTGGAGGCGGCGCTGGAGGCGGGACAGCGGGTGTTCGGCGAGAACAGGGTGCAGGAAGCCCAGGCCCACTGGGCCGGGCTGCGGGACAGCGTCCCCGACCTCGAACTGCGCCTCATCGGCCCGCTGCAGACCAACAAGGCCGCCGACGCCGTCGCCCTGTTCGACGTCGTCGAGACCCTGGATCGTCCGAAACTGGCCGACGCCCTCGCCGCCGCGGCCGAAAAGGCGGGACGGCCGGTCCGGGTGCTGGTCCAGGTCAACACCGGGGCCGAGCCCCAGAAGGCCGGGGTCCTGCCGGAAGACGCCGACGCCCTGGTGGCCTACGCCAGGGGCAAGGGCCTGACGGTCGAGGGCCTGATGTGCATTCCGCCCGCGGAGGAAGCGGCCGGTCCGCATTTCGCCCTGCTGCGCAAGATCGCCCGCCGCAACGGCCTGGGCAGGCTGTCGATGGGGATGAGCGGCGACTACGAAACGGCGATCCGCTTCGGCCCACCCACGTGCGGGTCGGATCCGCCCTTTTCGGGGAACGAAACCGCTCCGAAACGCCCTCTATGGACTGAAAACCGCTCCGCTTGGGGTCCAACCCTTGGCGGAACGGCCGACGCTCGCCATTCTGGTACACATGCCCACGCCCAAGACGATCCTGATCATCGACGACGACGACGACCTGCGCGAGGCGCTGGCCGAGCAGCTGGCCTTGCACGAGGCCTTCCGGCCGGTGCAGGCGGCGACCGCGGCCGAGGGCGTGAAGCTGGGCCGCGAGACCCGGGCCGATCTGATCCTGCTCGATGTCGACCTGCCCGACATGGACGGTCGCGAGGCCTGCCGCCTGCTGCGCAAGGACGGGGTCTCGACCCCGATCATCATGCTGACGGGCCAGGCGTCTGACGCCGACACCGTCCTGGGCCTCGAGTCGGGGGCCAACGACTATGTCACCAAACCCTTCCGCTTCGCCGTGCTGCTGGCCCGCATCCGCGCCCATCTGCGCAGCCACGAACAGTCCGAGGACGCCGTCTTCCGCGTCGGCCCCTACGAGTTCCGGCCGGCCGCCAAGGTGCTGGTCGACGACAAGCAGCGGAAGGTGCGGCTCACCGAGAAGGAAACCAGCATCCTGAAATATCTCTATCGCGCCGGGGCCAAGGCCGTGTCGCGCGAGGAGCTGCTGACCGAGGTGTGGGGCTACAACGCCGGGGTCACGACCCACACCCTGGAGACCCACATCTACCGGCTGCGCCAGAAGATCGAGCCCGAGCCCGGCCAGGCCCGGCTGCTGCTGACGGACGCCGGCGGATACCGGCTCCAGCCCTGATCAGCCCGGCCGCCACTCGCTGAGCGACTCGCCCGTCGGGGTCTCGAAGGCGACCCGGTCCAGCTGGACCGCCGCCACGCAGACGGGCTGCTGGTTCGAATTGGCCGCGCGGCAACGGACCGCCCGTCCATCGGGGAAGGCCGTGACGCGGCCCTGCAGGCGGACCCTGTAGCCGGCCTCAAGGGCGATCAGGGGCGCGTCCCCCGCCTGACGGATCACATGGGCGTAGGCGCGGCCGTTGCGGCGGCCCAGACGGGAGCCGTCCGTCTCGAACACGGCCGCGAGGCCGACGGTCGGCGGCGACGGCGTCTGCGGTCCGCTGGCCAGCGGATCGGCCCGGATGGACGGACAGCCGTCGGACGTCATCCACGGGCGGGCCACCCAGAAGCCCTCGACCGCCTCCCACTGATCCTGGCCGGCGCCGGCGATCAGGGCGGAGCGGACCCAGTCGCCGGGCGTCAGGCTGAGGCGAATGGTCTCGCGCTCCGGGCCCCAAGACCAGCGCGCCAGACCGTCCCCCGCGCCGTCGGCGGGCGGGGCCTCCGCCCCCTCGCAACCGAAGGCGAGGCGGATGTCGAACTGACGTCCGACCAGCGGGTCCGTCGCTGCGGGCGTCGCCCCCGCCGCATAGGCCGACGCGGCCTGGGCCACGGCGGCGAGTAGCCCGCGCCGATCCAGATCGGCCGGACGGGCGGGCGGCTCGGGACGGGTTTCGACGGGCCCGGAGGGCTCGGGCGGCGGGGCGACGGGCTCGGCGTCTCTCTGGCAGGAGACCGTCAGAAGTCCGGCCGCCGCAGCCACGACGACCGGCAAGCGAAGAGGCAAGACCGGTTTCAGCATGGAACCAGCCTAGCACGTCACTCGCTCAATTGGGGGCGATCGGCCTGAAAAGGTTGACCGCGGCGGGCCTGGGGAGGCAGCAGAACCTATGACCTTCGATCAGATCGCCGCCCTGCTGGTGCTCGTCGTCGTGGTCGGCGTGCTGATCCACGGCCGGGTTCGGGCCGATGTGGTGGCGCTGTCGGGCGCGGCGGCCCTGCTGTTGCTCGGCGTTGTGCGCCCGGTCGAGGTCCAGGCCGCCTTCGCCAGTCCGGCGGTCATCGCCCTGGCGGGCCTGTTCGTCATCGCTTACGCCATCGAGCTGTCCGGCCTTCTGGGGCTGATGATTCGGCAGGCCACACGCCTCGCCGCGCGGGTGGGAGCGATCGGCATCTGGGCCGTGCTCGGCATGTGCGGGGCGCTGGGCGGGTTCCTGAACAACACGCCCGTGGTGGTTCTGGCCGCCCCGGTGATCCGCGACGTCGCCACGTCCCTGAAGCTGTCGCCGAAGCGGTTCCTGATGCCGCTCAGCCATATATCTGTGCTCGGCGGCCTGCTGACCCTGATCGGCACCTCGACCAATCTGCTGGTCAACGACATGGCCCGCAACGCGGGGCAGCCGGTCTTCGGCCTGTTCGAGATCACCCCGGTCGGTCTGTGCATCGCCGCCGCCGGCGGGCTCTGGCTCTATTTTGTCGGCGCGCGCCAGCTCGGGCGCAGCGTGGCGGCGGACGAGGCCGAACAGGCCCGGCAGGCCGAGATGGAGGAGAACCGGCGCAAGGAGGCGGCCGAGGCGGCGGCCCGGCGGCGGCGGATCCTGCCCTTCAACCTGCCGAGACTGGGCGAGGCCCGGACCAATGACGACGGCTCCGGCGACGCCCACCTCGGCGACGTGGCCCTGTTCGGGGCGGCCGACCGGCCGTTCGACCTGCGGCGGTCGCTGATCGCGCTCGGGGTGTTCGTGGTCGTGGTCACCGCCGCCGGGCTGGGCCTGGCCCCGATCGCCGCCGCGGCCTTCGCCGGCGCCGTCGCCCTGATCCTGCTGAAGGTGATCACGCCGGAAGAAGCCTACGCCGGTCTGCGGCCGGAGATCCTGCTGCTGATCGCCGGCATGGTGGTGGTCGGCATTTCGATCGAGGTCACCGGGCTGGCGGCGGCGGGGGCCGACGGGCTGATCGAGGTGCTGCGCCCATTCGGACCGCTGGTCGGGCTGATCATCCTCTATGGGGTGACCCTGTTCGCCACCGAACTGCTGTCCAACGCCACGGTGGCCGTGCTGATCACCCCGATCGCCGTGGCCCTGGCCGAGAGTTTCGGCGTCGACCCCCGGCCGTTCCTGGTCGGGGTGATGATGGCCGCCTCGGCCGCCTTCGCGACGCCGTTCGGCTATCAGACCAATGTGCTGGTCTATCAGATGGGCAACTACAGCTACATGGACTTCGTCCGGGTCGGGGTGCCGCTGAACCTGGTGACCTGGGTGGCGGCGATGATCGCCATCCCGATCTTCTTCCCGTTCTAGGGCCCGGCTAGACGTCCAGATCCATGGTCACCGGGGCGTGGTCGCTGGGCTGGGTCCATTCGCGGACCGTGTCGTGGATGCGGGCGCTGGCGGGGACGACCGCGGGGGTCAGGCCGGGCGAGGTCCACAGGTGGTCGAGCCGCAGGCCGCGGTTCGACTTGCGGAAGTCGGCGGCGCGATAGCTCCACCAGCTGGCCAGTTTGACCGGCTCGGGGATCTGGTCGCGGACCACGTCGGCAAAGCCGCCGGCGGCCTGAAGCCGGCGCAGGGTCTCGACCTCCAGCGGCGTGTGGCTGACGATCTTCGACATGTAGCGGTGGTTCCAGACGTCGTTCTCGCCGGGCGCGATGTTGAAATCGCCGGCCAGCACCAGAGGGCGCTGTTTGTCGCGAACGGCCATCTCGGCGGTGAGGCGCTCGTAGAAGTCCATCTTGTGATCGAATTTCGGGTTCAGCGCCCGGTCGGCCACGTCGCCGCCGGCGGGAATGTAGAAATTCTGGATCTCGACGCCGTCGACCATGGCGGCGACGCAGCGGGCGTGGCCCTCGCGGCAGACATCGAGCTTCGGCGCCTCGGCGATCGGCTTGCGGCTGGCGATGGCGACGCCGTGCCAGCCCTTCTGGCCGCCGATCTTCAGGTGCGGCAGGCCCATGGCCTCGAAGGCGGCGCGGGGGAACTGGTCCTCCAGGCATTTGATCTCCTGCAGGCACAGGACGTCGGTTCCGCTTTCGTCGACGAAGCGGGCGACCTGATCGATGCGCAGGCGGACGGAGTTGATGTTCCAGGTGGCGATGCGAAGCATTGAGAGGCTCTAGCAGCCCTCACAGGCGAGGCCCACGGCCATCCCCGGACAAAGAGACGCCCGGCCGTCGCCGGCCGGGCGTTTCAGGTTCGTCTCTCTCGCCGCCGGGAAGGGGATGAAATCCGTAGCGGGTCAGACCGGCTCCCGCCGATCTGTGGCCAAAACAACACGCCCGACAAAAAATGTCAAGGCGAGCTCGCGCGGCGGGCGAGTCAGTTGCGGCGCGGCCGCTGGGTCGGGTCGCGCAGCTGGAACAGGCTGGCCGCCAGGCCCGAAGCCGGGCGCAGGGTGGTCAGCTGGGTGCGGGTGCGGCCGCCCTGGGCGTCGATGATGGTCCACTCCTGCAGCCGCACCGGATCGCCGGCGAAGGCGAGAACCACGGAGCCGTCGTTGGGGCGGCGGTTGTCGCGGGCGGTGATGGCGAAGGCGCCCGAGTCCATCCGCGTGACCCGATCGATGCGCACGCCCTGGTCGAGGCGCACGGTGCGGGCGAGGAAGGTCGACAGCGGCGTCTGGCCCAGCGGCACCTGGCGGAAGACGTTCAGGCGCGGGTCGTAGCGCTTCACATTGGATCCGTCCGAGACGACCAGCAGGCCGGCCGGATTGGTGTATTCGAACCGCATCTTGCCGGGGCGCTGGATATAGAAGCGGCCCTCGCGGCGCTGGGCGCCCGAGGTCTCGACGAAGGTCCCCTGGGCCGAGGTCAGGCCCTGCAGATAGGTCTGGGCCCGAGCGAGGACGGCGCGATCCTCGGCCGACAGGCCGGACTGGGCGTGGGCCGGCAAGGCCGAGACCGCGGCGAGGGCGGCGGTTCCAAGAGCAAAGGCGCGGCGTGAGACGGTCATAAGGGTCTTCTCCCGTTCGGGATGGTTGAGGTCTGCCGTCATGCGGAACGGGTCTGGCGGGGTCGTGACCCCAGCCTGACCATATTCAGGCGCTCCGATGAAGCCCTGTTCAGCTTCGTCCGCCGACGGTGGCCAGAGCTAACGCCGATGGGGCGCCTCCGTTGCCGCCCGTGGCCTACATCGGCGGCGGGCCGGCGAGGATGTCGCGCTTGCCGGCGTGGTTGGCCGGGCTGACCACGCCCTCCTGCTCCATCCGCTCGATCAGGGAGGCGGCGCGGTTGTAGCCGATCTGCAGGCGGCGCTGGATGTAGCTGGTCGAGGCCTTGCGGTCGCGGGTGACCACGGCCACGGCGCGGTCGTAGAGATCGTCGCCCGAGCCTCCGCCCTCGTCGTCGAAGGCCGCGTCGCCGTCGCCGTCCGGATCGTCGGTGATCAGGTCGAGGTATTCCGGCTCGGCCTGGGCGCGCAGGTGTTTGCAGACCTCGTCGACCTCCTGGTCGGTCACGAAGGGGCCGTGCAGGCGGGTGATGCGGCCGCCGCCGGCCATGTAGAGCATGTCGCCCTGGCCGAGCAGCTGCTCGGCCCCCTGCTCGCCGAGGATGGTGCGGCTGTCGATCTTGGAGGTGACCTGGAAGGAGATCCGGGTCGGGAAATTGGCCTTGATGGTGCCGGTGATGACGTCGACCGACGGCCGCTGGGTGGCCATGATCAGGTGGATGCCGGCGGCGCGCGCCATCTGGGCCAGGCGCTGGACCGCGCCCTCGACGTCCTTGCCGGCGACCAGCATCAGGTCGGCCATCTCGTCCATGACCACGACCAGATAGGGCATGGGCTCGGGCCGGATCTTCTCGGACTCGTAGACCGGGCGGCCCTGGTCGTCGAAGCCGGTCTGGACGGTGCGTTCGAAATGCTCGCCCTTCTCCTGGGCGGCGCGGGCGCGCTCGTTGTAGCTGGCGACGTTGCGCACGCCGAGCTTGGACATCCGCCGATAGCGGTCCTCCATCTCGCGCACGGTCCATTTCAGCGCGACGACGGCCTTCTTGGGATCGGTGACGACCGGGGCCAGCAGGTGCGGGATGCCGTCATAGACCGACAGCTCCAGCATCTTGGGATCGATCATGATGAAACGGCACTCGGCCGGGCTGTGCCGGTAGAGGATCGACAGGATCATGGCGTTGACCCCGACCGACTTGCCCGAGCCGGTGGTGCCGGCGATCAGCAGGTGGGGCATGCGCGCCAGGTCGGCGACATAGGGCTCGCCGCCGATGGTCTCGCCGAGCGCCAGCGGCAGCAGATGGGCCGGCTTGTCGTATTCGGTCGAGGCCAGCAGGTCGCGCAGATAGACCGTCTCGCGCTTCGCATTGGGCAGTTCGATGCCGATGGCGTTGCGGCCGGGGACCACGCTGATGCGGCAGGCGCGGGCCGACATCGAGCGGGCGATGTCGTCGCTGAGGGCCACGACGCGGCCGTGCTTGACCCCGGGGGCGGGGACCAGCTCGTACAGGGTGACGACCGGGCCGGGACGGATCTGGTCGATGACGCCGCGCACCCCGAACTCCTGCAGCACGCCCTCCAGCATCTTGGCGTTCTGTTTCAGCGAGTCCTCGTCGACCGAGGCGACGCGCTTGACCGGCTTGGTCAGCATGGCCAGCGGCGGCAGGTCGAAACCGGTCGAGGGTTTGGCGAAGTCGAAGGCGGCCTGGCTGTCGTCCAGTTCGCGCCTCGAGGCCTTGGGGGCCTTGACGGCGGCGACCTTCGGCTCGGGCGCGCCGCGGGCGGGGAGCGGTTCGGCGTCGCGCCACGGCGGGGCCTCTTCGGCGTCGAGGCTGACCGGGGCGTAGTCCTCGGGTTCCGGGGCCGGGCGGGGCCGGGGCGGGGCCTTGGCGTCGCGGCGGGCGGGCGACGGCGGCGGACCCGGCCGGCGCGAGCCGCCCATCCAGTCGACCGCCTCGCCGATGTCCGAGAAGCGCAGCCCGATGGCGTAGCCGACGCCCCACAGACCCAGCGGCAGGAAGATGACCGCGGCGCCGATGGCGGCTCCGGGCAGGCGCAGGGCGGCGAAGGCCATGCGAACGAGGCCGACCAGGGCGTCGCCCCACAGGCCGCCGAGGCCGGCCGCCAGCGGCCATGCGGCCGGCTGGGCGAGGGCCGACAGGGCGGCGGACAGGCTGAGCACGCCGGCGGTGGCGGCGAAGGCCTTGAAGGGGGTGGGCTTGAGCCTTTGCTGGACCGCGTCGCCGATGGCGCCGGCCAGGCCGAAGGCGATCAGCAGCAGGGCGGCGGGCCAGGCCGCCAGCCCCAGCGACTGCATGAACAGGTCGGCGAACAGGGCCCCGTTCAGGCCCAGCCAGTTGGTCGGGGCGGCGGAGGAGGCGGCGTTGAGGCTGGGGTCGGCCGGATTCCACGAGATCAGGGCGGCCAGCAGCAAGGCCGCCAGCAGGGCCTGGAGCACGCCGCGGAAGCGCACCGCGAAGGGCGCGGCCCAGACGATGCGGGCGCTCTCGAAGGCGCGGTGGCCGAGGGCGAGGGCGGCGGACATGCGGCGGCGGACTCCGGCGAAACGGGAACTCCGTCGGTTGTCGCCCGGGCAGGGTTAAGGGGCTGTTTACCTAGCCTCCCTCCGCTTTCACTTTGCCGCACTGGACCTGACGGCCCGGCGGCGCGACAAGCGGTTCATGACCGGGACAGATCGCTACGACGTCATCATCGCCGGAGCCGGGCTGGCGGGGGCGACCTTCGCCCTCGCCGCCGCCCAGGGCGGGCTGAAGGCGGTGCTGATCGACCCGCAGCCGTTCTCGGCCCAGCTGGCGCCGTCGTTCGACGGCCGCTCGACGGCGATCGCCTTCTCGACCTTCCGGATGCTGGACGCGCTCGGCGTCGGCGAGGGGCTGAGGCCGCACGCCTGCCGCATGGACCGCATCCTGGTGACCGACGGACGGCGGCCCGGCGCGGCGTCGCGCCCCGCCTCCTCGGCCTTCCTGCGCTTCGACGCCGACGAGATCGGCGACCGCACCGACGGCGAGCCGCTGGGCTACATGGTCGAGAACCGGCGCATCCGCGTCGCCCTGGCCGAGGCGGTGACGGCGGCGGGGATCGAGGTCCGGGCCCCGGCCTCGGTCGAGCGGGTCGAGGCCGGTCCCGGTCTGGCGACCGTGCACCTCGCCGGGGGCGACAGCCTGCGCGCGCCGCTGGTGGTCGGGGCCGAGGGCCGGAACTCGCCGGTGCGGCGCGCCGCGGGCATCGAGACGGTCGGCTGGGGTTATGGCCAGAGCGGGGTGGTGGCCACGGTGCGGATGGGTCGCGACCACGGCAATGTGGCCCACGAATATTTCCTGCCGTCGGGCCCGTTCGCCATCCTGCCGCTGACGGAGCAAAGAGCCAGCCTGGTGTGGACCGAGACGACGCGGCGGGCCGAGGCGCTGAGGGCGGCGTCGGACGAGGCCTTCCACGCCCATCTGATGCGGCGGTTCGGGGATTTCCTCGACGAGGTCTCGGTGATGGGGCCGCGCTTCGTCTATCCGCTGTCGCTGCAGCTGGCCGAGGTGCTGACTGCGCCGCGGATCGCCCTGATCGGCGACGCGGCCCACGGCGTCCACCCGGTGGCCGGCCAGGGGCTGAACATGGGGCTGAAGGACGCTGCGGCCCTGGCCGAGGTGCTGGTCGAGGCCCTGCGTCTGGGCGAGGACATCGGATCGGAGACGGTGCTGGACCGCTACGCCCGCTGGCGGCGCTTCGACAATGCGGCCCTGGCGGCCGGTTTCGACGGCTTTGTGAGGCTGTTCTCGAACGACCTGGCGCCGGTCCGGCTGGCGCGGGACCTCGGCATCGCCGCCGTCAACCGCATCGCCCCCCTGCGCCGCGCCTTCATGCACGAGGCCGGCGGCGCGACCGGCGACCTGCCGCGGTTGCTGCGCGGAGAGGCGCTCTGAGGGGTGGATAGTGGCCAGTGGTTAGTGATTGGCCGCTTCCCTGCCAGCGGAAGGGCGGCGCGGCCCGCACCGACGCACCGGCGCCGGCCAGCCACTAACCACTAGCCACTAACCACTAACCACTAACCACTAACCACTAACCACTCAGTCCAGCTTGCGCGCTTCCTCGGTCAGCATGATCGGCACGCCGTCGCGGATGGGGAAGGCCAGTTTCGCATTCTTCGAGACCAGTTCCTGGCGGGCGCGATCGTAGGTCAGCCGGCCCCGGGTGACCGGGCAGACCAGCACCTCGAGCAGGCGGGGATCGACGGAGGCGGGGGTGTGGAAGGCGTCGCTCATATCGTCACTATTGCATCGAAGGCGTATCGCCGTCGCCTGATTCCGCCGCGTCGATGGTCATCAGGGCGGTCAGGACTCCGGAGCGGTCGGTCAGGCTGGGCGCCTCCAGCAGCGCCTGTTTCTCGGGCGGCTCGAAGGGCAGGGCCATGGACAGGCTGTTGATCAGGGCCTCGGGCGGCGCCGTCTCGGCGGTGTCCCAGTCGATGTCGAGCCCGCGCGTCTCCAGATAGGCGCGCAGGGCGTCCAGCAGGCCGTCGCGATCGAGGCCGACGTCGTCGACCGGCGGGGCCGCCAGATCGGCCTCGAACGGCGTGAAGTCGGCGCGGATCTGGCGATAGGGCGTCTGGGTCGGCAGTTCGCTGCCGAGACGGAAGCGGGCGCAGCCGGTCAGGGTGATCAGATACCGCCCGTCCGAGGTTTCGGCGAAACTGGTGATGCGGCCGGCGCAACCGACCGGCGACAGGCCCGGAAGATCGGGCGAACCGGACCGGGGCTGAATCATGCCGATGATCCGGTCCCCCGCCATGGCGTCGTCGATCATGTTCAGATAGCGCGGCTCGAAGATGTTCAGCGGCAGCTGGCCACGCGGCAGCAGGATGGCGCCGGGCAGGGGAAAGACCGGAATGACCTGCGGCAGGTCGGCGGCCCTGACATAGCCCTGCGCCATGCGCTTTCCCCTAGGCGAACAGGATGGAGGACAGGCGGCGGCGGCCGTCGCGGGCGATCTCGGACGACGGCCCGGCGGCCTCGAACACGGTCAGCAGCTGCTTGCGGGCGGCGTGGTCGTTCCATTCGCGGTCGGCCGCGACGATGGCCAGCAGGCTGTCGACCGCCCCCTTCAGATCGCCGGCCGCGGCCTGGGCCAGCGACAGGTCGTAGCGGGCCTGATGGTCCGAGGGATCGGCGGCGACGCGGGCCTCCAGCTCGGCGCTCGCCCCGGCCGGAGCGGCCGAGGCCAGGCTCAGCTGGGCCCGGATCGACTGGACCTGGGCGTTCTTCGAATCAGCCGGCGCCATGGCGAGGGTCTGGCGGGCCTGGTCGGCGTCGCCGTCGGCCAGATAGACCCGGGCCATGCCGGCGATGGCGCCCTCGTGCCCCGGCTCCAGGGTCATGACCTGGGCGAAGGCCTGGGCCGCGCCGCCGAGATCGTTCAGCGACAGGGATTCCTCGCCCATCGACATCAGCTGTTCGATGTCAGCGTTGGCGCTGGTTCCGCCGGTCAGCTTGTCGATGAAGGCCTTGAGCTGGCTCTCGGGCACCGCGCCCTGGAAGCCGTCGGCGGGCTGGCCGTTGACGAAGGCGTAGACGGTCGGGATCGACTGCACGCGCAGCTGGCCGGCGTAGGCCGGGTTCTTGTCGACATCGATCTTGACCAGTTTCACCGCCCCGCCGGCGGCGCGGACGGCCTTTTCCAGCATCGGCGTCAGGGTCCGGCACGGCCCGCACCAGGTCGCCCAGAAGTCGACCAGCACCGGCTGGGTCTTCGAGGCCTCGATGACATCGGTCATGAAGCCGGCGTCGGAGCCGTCCTTGATCAGGTCGTCAGGCAGGGTGGTGGGGTCGGCGAAGCTCATCGGGCGATCCTGTGGTCGGAAAGGCGTAACGCGGCAGCCCCAAGATGGTCGCGGCGACCGTTGGTCTCAAGGGAGGGATCAGGTCGGATCGCCGCCGGATCCCGCCGGGCTGAGTTTCCAGCGGATCTTGGTCTCGGAGTCGGTGCGGGCCGAGCCGCGCACGACGATCTGCAGCGAGCGGCGGGTCAGGCCCTCGTCGATATGGACCGAGGGTTCGATGGCCACATCCGGCCCGTCGGTGCGGAACCACCAGCCGCGGCCGGAGTGGCCGCGCAGCAGGATCGAGCGGCGGTCGCGGGCCAGCGAGGCCTGGACGCCGGGCTCGAGCTGGAAGCGGATCGCATAGGGGGCGGCGATGGCGCGCACGACGTCCTTCTGTCCGGGCGCGGGGTGCAGCCGTTCCTCGGCCCGGAGCTCGTCCAGCCGCTGGTCCAGATACAGGCGGCGCTGATGCAGCAGGCCGAAGTCGTGGATCCAGCCGTCGTGTTCGGCCTCGAGCCAGACCGCGCCCTCGCCGTCGCGGCGATGGACCTCGACGTGCAGCGGCCGGCCGATCAGCCGCTGGCCCAGCAGCTCGCCCTTCCAGCCGCCCAGCGGCGCCCCGGTCGAGGTCTCGCCGAGGGTCAGGGTCGAGTGGCCGGGACCGAGGCGGAGGCCCTGACGGTCGGCTGCGCGCGGGGTCCAGCCGCAGCCGGTGACCAGACGGTCACGCCCGCAGACAATTTCCAGCGCCAGCGGCTGGGCGCAGGCCGCGGCGGACCAGGCGCCGCGGGCCGGGGCGCCGATGTCGGCGGCGACGCTCAGAAGCGGGCTGCGGATGCGGGCGACGCCGCCCACGGTCCCGGTCGGCGCCTCGGCGGCCTCGACCTCGTCATGGGCGACGGCCGCGGCGACCCGCGCCGGCGTCGAAGGTCCGCCGCCCTGAAGGGTGATCAGCCGGCCGTCGGGCAGGGTCTGGAAGCGGACCGCCGAGGTCAGCCGCCGGAGGGCCGACCGCATGGCGTCGGGGGCGGGCTCGGACAGCTGGGCGAGGGCGTCCTCGAGGGTCAGCAGGTCGAGCAGCAGCTCCAGCCCGGCCTCGGGACTGCGCGAGGCGTGGCCGCCGTCCTCGCCGACGGTCCGCGCCAGCGCCGAGGGGAGGGCGCGCAGGGCCCTGCGGCGCAGGCCGGCGCCGGGCGGGCCGGCGAGCACGCAGCCGGCGACGGCGGCGGCGATCAGGCGCTCGGCCCGTGCGCCGGCCCCGCCGGGGGGGCGCAGCAGCTGGCGCGCCTGCCGGCCGAGCATGTCGGCCAGCTTCAGCCGTTCGGCCTCGGTGGCGACCTGGCCCATGCGGCGGGCGGCGCAGGCCAGGTTGAAGGTGCGCCGGGCGAGAATGGCCGGATCCCAGGCGAACGGCGACCAGCGGGCGAACACCACGGCCCAGGTCAGGGTCAGGCGCAGCGCCTCGCGCGCGCCGCGCTCGCCCTGCAGCATCAGCGAGGGCAGCCAGGCGAAGGCGTGCAGTTCGACGGCGAAGGCGCGGGTCGGGCTGGGCCGGTTCCACGGATCCTCGGGAGCGGCGGCCTCGAGGCTGGCGCCGGCGAGCAGGAATTTGCCGCCGAGGGTGGTCTTGCCGGGCGCCGGGTCGACCGGGCGGAAGTCGCGCGGCGTGGCGGCGAAGCCCTGGGCCGTCCGGCCGCGCAGGGTCAGGCCGTAGCCGGGCAGGCCGTACAGCTCGATCCACATCTGGCGGGTCAGCAGCCGGCCGACGACGGCGGGCCAAAGGCCGGGGCCGGTGGAGGCTTCGGTCGACCGGACGGGGGTCCGCATCGGCGCGCCCCGCAGCCCGGGGATCTCTCCCGGCGCGGGCGTGTCGGCCTCGGGGCGGGAGAAGGGACCGAGCGGACTCACGCGCTCTTCAGGGCCCGGATGTTGTCGGCATAGGCGGACGGTCCGCCGCGGAAGACGGCCGTGCCGGCGACCAGGGCGTCGGCCCCGGCCGCGACGCAGGCTCCGGCGTTGGCGGCGGTGACCCCGCCGTCGACCTGCAGGTGCGCCTGTGAGCCGGCGGCGTCGAGCAGAGCCCGGGTGCGTTCGATCTTGCGCAGGGTCGAGGGGATGAAGGACTGGCCGCCGAAACCAGGATTGACCGACATCAGCAGCACCAGATCGACCAGGTCGATCACCTCTTCCAGAACCGACAACGGCGTGCCGGGGTTCAGAACCACGCCGGCCTTCGCCCCCAGCTGGCGAATGCGGCCGAGGGTGCGGTGCAGGTGCGGCCCGCTCTCGGGGTGAACGGTCAGATAGTCGGCGCCGGCCTCGCGATAGGCCTCGAGCCAGGGATCGACCGGGGCGACCATCAGATGGACGTCGAAGGGCAGGGTCGTGTGCGGGCGCAGGGCTTTAACGACCTCGGGGCCGATGGTGATGTTGGGCACGAAATGGCCGTCCATGACGTCGACATGGACCCAGTCGGCGCCGGCGGCCTCGAGGGCGGCGACCTCCTCGCCCAGGCGGGCGAAGTCGCTGGCGAGGATGGAGGGGCAGATCAGGGGGGCGGGCATGGTCCGGGGATAAGGCGGGTCGCGGGCCGTAGCAAGGCGCGGACTGGGTTTCGGCGCCCGTTCCAGCTACACGGTTCGGTCATCGCGCCGACCCGGACCCGGAGGAGAACCGTCATGAGCGAACACGTCGCCACCGTCGAATGGAGCCGGAACGGCCAGGCCTTCTCCGACAACAAATACGACCGCACCCACGAGTGGCGCTTCGACGGCGGGGCGGTGGTGCGCGGCTCGCCCGCGCCGTCCAGCGTGCCGGCACCGATGTCCGATCCGGCGGCGGTCGATCCGGAGGAGGCGCTGGTCGCCGCCGTGTCGAGTTGTCACATGCTGTTCTTCCTCGCCTATGCGGCCAGGGGCGGGTTCGTGGTCGATAGCTACCGCGACGACGCCGTCGGCCTGCTGGCCCGGGACGACCGCGGCCGGATGTCGATCACGGCGGTCACCCTGCGGCCAGAGGCGACCTTCTCGGGCGAGGCGCGGCCCGACGCCGCCGCCCTGGACGACCTGCATCACCGCGCCCACGAGGCCTGCTACATCGCCAATTCCATCCGGGCCGCGGTCACCGTCGAGCCGCGCTGAACGAACCGGCCGTCAGGCGTTCACAGTCCGGAACAAATGAGGCACAAGGCGGCGATGCCCGCCGACTCAATCCTGCTCGCCGCCCCGCCGTCCCTGGCCGATGCGCGCGCGACGCTGGAGCGGGTCTGGGGCCATACCGACTTCCGGGGCCGGCAGGCCGAGGTGGTCGAGGAGGTGCTGGCCGGCCGCGACGTGCTGGCCGTGCTGCCCACCGGCGGCGGCAAGAGCGTCTGCTACCAGATCCCGGCCATGCTCCGCCCCGGCCTCGGCCTGGTGGTCTCGCCGCTGATCGCCCTGATGACCGATCAGGTCGAGGCGCTGAAACAGCAGGGCGTGGCCGCCGCCCGGCTGGATTCCGGCGTCTCGCTGGATGACCGGTCCGAGATCTGGCGCGCCGCCCGGGCCGGCGAACTGGATCTGCTCTATGTTTCGCCCGAGGGCCTGGCCCAGCCCCATCTGATCGACCGCCTGCATGACCTGCCGCTGTCGCTGATCGCCATCGACGAGGCCCACTGCGTCTCGCAATGGGGCCACGACTTCCGGCCCGACTACCGGACCCTGGGCCGGCTGGCGGAGCTGTTCCCCGGCGTGCCTCGCGTGGCGGTCACGGCCACCGCCGACGCCCGCACCCGCGAGGACATCGTGCGCTCGCTGCGCCTGGGCGAGGCCCGGATCGTGGTCGACAGCTTCGCCCGGCCGAACCTGCAGCTGGCGGCGGTGCGCAAGGAGAACGGCTCGCGGGCCCGCACCGACGCGGCCGTGATCGAGCTGGTCCGCCAGCGCCGGGGCAAGTCCGGCGTGGTCTATTGCGGCTCGCGCGACGGCTGCGAGCGGGTCGCCCAGGCCCTGCGCGACGCCGGAACCAACGCCATCGCCTATCACGCCGGCATGGAGGCGCGGGACCGCGACCGCCGGCTGGAACGGTTCCTGGCCGAGGACGGGGCGGTGATTGTGGCGACCATCGCCTTCGGCATGGGGGTCGACAAGGCCGACGTGCGCTTCGTCATCCACGCCGATCCGCCCGGTTCGCTGGAGGCCTACTGGCAGGAGATCGGCCGGGCCGGGCGCGACGGCGATCCGGCCGAGGGCATCACCCTGTATGGCCCGTCCGACATCGCCTGGACGCTGCGCCGGCTGGAAGGCCGGCCGATGGCGGAAGAGGTCAAGGCCGTGCAGGTGCGCAAGGCGCGCCAGCTGTTCGCCATGCTGGACGGGGCGGTCTGCCGGCCGCAGGCGGTGCGGCGCTACTTCGGGGAGACCGGGGCCGAGCCGTGCGGCGTCTGCGACATCTGCCAGGACCCGCCCGCCCTGTTCGACGCCACCGTCCAGGCCCAGAAGGCGCTGGCGGCGGTGCAGCGTCTGGGCGAGCGATTCGGCCGGGGCCGGGTCATCGACCATCTGCTCGGCAAGACGAAGGACGCCCAGCCGTGGGAGACCGCGCTGTCGACCTGGGGCATCGGCGCCGACACCGCCCTGCACACCTGGCGCGACGTGCTCGACCATCTGATGTTCGAGGGCCTGCTGGTCGAGGATCCGAACGAGGGCAAGCCGCTGGTCAGACTCGGCGATCCCGAGGCGGTGCGGGCCGTCTACCGCGGCGAGCGGGCCATCGAGGTCCGTCAGGCCCCGGCCCGGGCCGCGGCCTCCCGCCAGCGGGTTCGCACCGGCCGCAATGCGGCGCTGGAGTCGATGGACGCCGACGTGCGCGCCCGGTTCGAGACCCTGCGCGCCTGGCGCCGCGACCGCGCGGCCGAGCAGCGGGTGCCGCCCTATGTGATCTTCCAGGACAGGACGCTGCTGGAAATCGCCCTCGCCGAACCCGGCGACCTCGAGCGTCTGGCCCATATCCCCGGCGTCGGTCAGACCAAATTGGACCGGTATGGCGCGGGCGTACTTCAGGCCCTCGGCCAGGCCGCCGCCTGACCCAAAACGGGTAATCGGCGTTCCGCTGGTAAGATTCAGTCAAGGTCTCGGAAGGGGGGCCTTAAACTTTCAACGTCACAGTCCGGCGGTGATCCCCAATCGCTCCCCCTCCCCGATCGACAAACTGGCCGTGGCGGTCGTCCACGAGCCCGCGCGCGCGGTGAATTCCTACGCGCCGCTTCCCGCGGGCGCGCGCGAGGAGGCCTTGCGGTTCCTGCTGCAGACCGCCGCCGACGCGGGGGTCACCCAGGTGGCCACCAAGCCGGACGGCGACGGCGAGCGCCGGCTGGGCCAGGCCTGGCCCTTCCCCTCGCCCTTCCACGTCACGGTCCGCACGGTTTCGATCACCGACGGCGTCGACCGCGTCGAGGCCCGCGCCCGCCGTTCGCTCGAGCGCCTCGGCCTGCCCCGCGGCGATACGCTGCTGGTGTCCTGCGCCGGCGACCTGGCCGGGGCCGAGGGCCGCGCCCTGTGGGACCGGCTGGAAGCGCTGAAGGCGCGCGGCCTCTATCGTCGCATCGGCTTCCGCGCCGGCATCGAGGACGGCCCCGCCCTGCTGGCGCGCCGGTTCCAGCCCGACGTCGTCGAACTGCCGATCAATCTGCTCGACCAGCGCATCCAGCACACCGGCGTCCTGTCCGAACTGGCGGCCCTGGGCGTCGACGTCCACGCCACCTCGGTGTTCGCCGACGGCCTGCTGTTCATCAGCGGCGAGCCGTTGCCGCCCGAGATGGCCGGTCACGCCCACGCCCTGTCGCGCATCCGCCGCCGTCTCGCCGAGGCGCGGATCGATCCGATGCAGGCGACCCTGGCCTATGTCATGGGCCTGCCGGAAGTCTCCGCCGTGATCGCCAGCGTCGCCTCGGCCGCCGAGCTGCGCGCGGTGGTGGCGGCCGCCAACGCCTCCACCCCCGCGCTGGACTGGGCCGCCCTGCAGCTGGAGCCGGCGACGGTCGCCGCCGCCGGCCTCCGCCGCGTCAGTAGCGCAGCCTGATCCCGACATAGGCGGACCGGCCGGGCTCTCCATAGCCGAACACCTGCTGATAGCGTTCGTCCGCGAGGTTCTCGATCCGCGCCGTCAGGGTGACCGTGTCGGTCAGGACGTATGAGCCGTTCAGACTGGCGGCGACGAAGGCCTCGCGCACCCCGCCGGCGTCGTCCTGATCGCTCTCGCCCCGCACGGTCAGGGCCGCCGACAGCCGTTCGCCCGACCAGCCGAGCGTCGCCGACCCCGCCTGTTCGGGAACCCGCAGCAGGCGCGCGCCGGTGGTCTCGTCGCGCGCGTCGGTCCAGGCCCAGGCGAGGTCCAGGTCGAACCCGCCGCCCAGCCGGACCCGTCCCTCCAGCTCGACCCCGTCGGTCGCGGTCTCGGCCACGTTGACGTAATAGCTGTCGAAGGTGGCCGGATCGAAGACGTAGGTGATCTGGTCCTCGACCTCGAGCCGGTAGAGGGTGGCGCGGCCCTCGAACCGCCCGCCGGCCGAGGCCCAGCCGATCGCCGCCTCAAGCCCGGTCGCCGTCTCGGGCCGCAGCACCGGGAAGGGCTGCGACGAGAAGCAGAAGTCGCACACCGCCTGGCTGATCGACGGGGCCTTGAAGCCCGTGCCCCAGGCCGCCGACAGGGTGAGGCCGGCCCCGGCGTCATAAGCCGCCGAGACCCGCCCCGTCGTCTTCGAGCCGAAGTCGTCGGTGTCGTCGAAGCGCACCGCCCCCGACAGGCTCAACCGGTCGACCGGTTCGACACGGGCCGTGACGAAGGCCGAGCTCACGCCGAAATCTTCCGTCAGCCCGGTCGACAGGCTGCCCTCGGTCTCCTCGCGTTCGGCGCCGATCACGAAGGCGATCCCCGCCGCCTCGCCGTCGGCCTGCCATCGGTACGCCTGCCGGTCCGCCTCGAAGGTCGAGGGGAAGGCCGAAACCGTGTCCCGGCGGATGTCCGAGGCGGAGACGCTGAGCTGGTGCGACACGCCGAAGGCCTCGAGGCGCAGCCGGGCGAAGCCGGACCCCTGTTCGACCGTCTGTCGGTCGGCGGTGTCGGCCAGGACGAAGGCCGGGGCCGGATAGCCGTCGAGCGCCACCTCGCTGTCGGTCCAGCGCACCGCGCCGTCCACGGACGCCGTCCCGCTGAAGGCGTAGCGGCCGCGGGCCCCGGCGGTGGTCGAGGCGAAGCCGTCCGCCTCGGGATTGCCGTCGGCCTCGTCGGCGGCCGATATGCCGTCGGTGTCGAACCGCGAGATCCAGGCCCCGAAGCCGTAGCGGTCGGTCGAGACGCCGGCCGCCAGCCGGCCCCGGATCGTGTCGAACGATCCCGCCTCGGCCTCCAGCGCCAGTCCGTCCAGATCGCGGGTCGTAAAGGCGATCACCCCGCCGATGGCGTCCGAGCCCCACAGCGACGACTGCGGTCCCGACAGCACCTCGATCCGCTCGATGTCCGACAGTTCGAGGCCCGAAAAGTCGAAAGCCCCGTTGACCTCGGCCGCATCGTTGACCGGGACGCCGTCGATCAGGACCAGGGTCTTGCCCGGCGCCGCGCCGCGCATCCGCACCTGGGCGACGCCGCCGAAGGCGCCCGAGCGGACCACCGACAGGCCGGGCACGTCGCCGAGGATGTCGGCGGCGAAGACCGCGCCGCGCCGCTCGATGGTCCGGCGGTCGATGACGCGGGCGCCGGGGGTGTCGGCGACGATGGTGGGCAGACGGGTCGCCGTGACCACGACCTCGTCCAGCGGGTCGGGGATGTCGGGCCCGTCGGGGGCCGCGAGGGCCGGCAGGGGCAGGGATACGGCCGCGGCCGTGGCGAGAAGCAGGGATCGCATGGGCGATGTCTCCGTCGTCCCCGCGCGAGCGCGTCGCGGCGACGTCAGGAAAAGGCGACCGACCCGTCCCGAAGGAACGGCGCAAGTGTCGGGTCGCCTCGACGGATCACCGCGCCTCTGCCTGGTCCCGGGCAGCGGACGTGCGACGTCGGCGGCCAGGTCTCCTGGCTTGCGGGTCAAGGATCGCGGTCCACGCCTTCCCGGTTTCCCAGTGGCGCCGGAGCGAACTCCGGATCGGACGACGATCTCGCCGCCTACAGTTGCGGGCACAGCCGCGGTGTTCGACCGCGTTCCCTTAACCGCCTGCGCCGCTTGTCGCAGGGACGCGCCTTTCGGACAAGCGGCGATCCCATGACCGGGGGCCCGCCGCCGGCGGGTTCGTCACGACGCACACGAAGAAGAGAAAGCCGCAAAGAACGCGACGGAACCGGGCTCGGGCGCCGCAGGCGTTTCGATCTTCATCGCGTTGAAGGCGCTGCGCGCGAGTTCGGCGCCGGTCCCGTCGTGTCCTTCGTGCCGCTTCCTTTGTGTTCGTTGTGACGAACCAGCACCGCCGACCGCAGCCCAACAGGATGGCGCAAGGGAACGCTTGAGGGGGCGCCCGCAATCCGTCACCTTGCGGCGCTCATATGAACGCCCCCCTCGCCCATCCGCCGAAAGCCGACGCCCTCCCGTCCTCCGAGGGGGTGACGCCGGTCATGGCGCAATTCCTGGCGGCCAAGGCCCAGGCGCCGGACGCCATCCTGTTCTTCCGCATGGGCGATTTCTACGAGCTGTTCTTCCGGGACGCCGAGATCGCCGCGGCGGCGCTCGGCATCACCCTGACCAAGCGCGGCAAGCACCAGGGCGAGGACATCCCCATGGCCGGGGTGCCGGTGCATGCGCTGGACGGCTACCTGGCCCGGCTGATCCGCCAGGGCTTCAAGGCGGCGATCTGCGAACAGCTGGAGGCGCCCTCCGAGGCGAAGAAGCGCGGCTCCAAGGCGGTGGTCCATCGCGACATCGTGCGGGTGGTCACCCCCGGCACCCTGACCGAGGACTCGCTGCTGGACGCGCGCGGGGCCAACCGGCTGGCGGCGGTGGCGATCCGCAAGGGCCGGGCGGCCGTGGCCGTGGTCGAGCTGTCGGCCGGATCGGTCGATGTCGTGGCCTGTTCGCTGGAAGACCTGGCCGCCACCCTCGCCTCGTTCCGGCCGTCCGAGGTGCTGGTGCCCGACCGGCTGTTCTCCGACGAGGCGGCCAAGGCGGCGCTCGACGGGTCCGGCGGGGTGGTCCAGGCCCTGCCGCAGGCCCTGGCCGAACCGGTCGGGGCGCGGGCGCGGGTCGAGCGGCTGTACGGCGTCGCCTCGCTGGACGGCTACGGCGCCTTCGAGGAGGGCGAAGTCTCGGCTCTGGGACTGATCGCCGCCTATCTGGAGACGACCCAGGCCGGCAAGATCCCGGCCCTGTCGCCGCCGCGCCGTTCGGGCGACACCGGCTTCCTGGCCATCGATCCGGCCACCCGTCTCAGCCTCGAGATCGACCGCACCCAGCGCGGCGAGCGCGAGGGCTCTCTGCTGGCCTGCATCGACCGCACCGTGACCTCGGGCGGGGCCCGGGCCCTGGCCGAGCGCATCGCCCGGCCGCTGCGCGATCCGGTCGCCATCAACCACGGCCTCGACGCGGTCGAATGGCTGCTGGAGCGGCGCGACCTGCGCCGCGATCTGCGCGACGGGTTGAAGGCGGCGCCGGACGTGGCCCGGGCGGTGTCGCGGCTGGCGCTGGGGCGCGGCGGCCCGCGCGATCTGGCGGCGATCCGCACCGGCCTGTCGGTGGCCGAGGGCGTGACCGGGCTGTTTCCGCCGGAGCGCGACCCCCTGACCGGTCCCCCGGCCCGGCTGGTCGACTGCCTCGACCGGCTGGCGCTTTCGCCGGAGACCGGCCGCCTGCTGGTCGACCTGCACGAGGGTCTGGTGGCCGAGCCGCCGCATCTGGCCCGCGACGGCGGCTTCGTCGCTCCCGGCTACCGGCCGGAGCTGGAGGAGGCCCGTCGCCTGCGCGACGACAGTCGACGGGTGGTGGCCGACCTCGAGGCCCGGGCCATCGCCGAGGCCGGGGTGCCGTTCAAGATCCGCCACAACGCCGTGCTCGGCTATTTCCTCGAGACCAGCGCGAAGGCGGCCGAGCCCCTGCTGCGCCCCACCGGCGAGAGTCCCTTCATCCATCGCCAGACCCTGGCCAACCAGGTGCGGTTCACCACCGTCGAACTGTCGGAGCTGGACGCGAAGATCAGCCAGGCCGGTCACCGGGCCCTGGCCATCGAGGGCGAGACCTTCGAGACCTGGCGGCGCACGGTCCAGTCGCTGGCGCAGCCGCTGCAGGCCGTCGCCGAGGCCCTGGCCGAACTGGACTCCCATTCGGCCCTGGCGGAGTGGGCCGAGGAGGTCGGGGCGGTGCGCCCGGCGGTCGACGACACCGCCTGTTTCGAGGTCACGGCGGGGCGGCATCCGGTGGTCGAGGCGGCGGTGAAGTCGGCCGGCGATCCCTATACGCCCAACGATTGCCGGCTGGACGGCACGGGCGCCGGCTGCGCGCGCCTGTCGATCGTCACCGGCCCGAACATGGCCGGCAAGTCGACCTTCCTGCGCCAGAACGCCCTGCTGGTGGTGCTGGCCCAGGCCGGCGCCTTCGTGCCCGCCCGCGCCATGCGGCTGGGCGTCGTCGACCGCCTGTTCAGCCGCGTCGGCGCCGGCGACGACCTCGCCCGGGGCCGCTCCACCTTCATGACCGAGATGGTCGAGACCGCCGCCATCCTGACCCAGGCCACGGACCGCAGCTTCGTCGTGCTGGACGAGATCGGCCGCGGCACCGCCACCTATGACGGCCTCGCCATCGCCTGGGCCGTGGCCGAGGCCCTGCACGACCACAACCGCGCCCGCACCCTTTTCGCCACCCACTATCACGAGCTGGCCGGGCTGGAGACGCGGCTGGCCCATGTCTGCAATCTGTCGATGAAGGCCCGGGAGTGGAACGGCGACCTGGTCTTCCTGCACGAGGCCGCGCCCGGCGCCGCCGACCGCTCCTACGGCGTGCAGGTGGCGAAGCTGGCGGGGGTGCCCGCCGCCGTGGTCGCCCGCGCCCGGGCGGTGCTGGACCGGCTGGAGGGGGAGAAGACGGCCTCCATCAGCCTCGACGACCTGCCGTTGTTCGCCATGGCCGAGCCGCCCGCCCCGCCGCCGTCCTCGGCCGTGCAGGACGCCCTCGCGGCCATCGAGCCTGACGAACTGTCGCCGCGCGAGGCGCTGGAGGCGCTCTACCGGCTGAAGGCGATCAAGCCCTAGCCGGCGCGGGCGAAGTCGAGCACGCAGGCCGTGCGCCAGACCGGATGCGGGGCGCAGGCCGCGCCGACCAGGGTGTAGCTCGGGTTGAACAGAATGCGGCGGTGCCCCCGGTCCGGCACGCCGTCGTCGACGATCAGCTGCAGGATGACGTCCTCGGCCCGGTCGGGTCCGTAGGCGATGGCCTCGCCTGTCGCGCTCCAGCGGCCGTAGCGGCGCATCCGGTCGGACGGGCTGGAGCCGTCGGCGCCGACATGGGCGACCTCGCCGGTCCGGCCCTGCTCGCCGGCGTGATCCGCCGCCGCCCGCCCCAGCCCCGGATTCTCGCGCAGGGCCGGAAGGGGAGTCTGCCGTTCCAGGAAGGCGATGGCCTCGTCGACCGCCGCCATTCCCTCGCGGGTGACCAGGGCGATCTCGCCCGGCCGTTCGATGCGATCGCCGTTGAACAGGGCGCGCAGGGCGCGGGCCTTGCGGGCGTAGGCGGCCGGATCGGTCCGCGCGGCGTTGAGCTCGGCGACGATGTCGGCCCGCGCGACGGTCTCGGCGGTGCGCGGCGCGTCGGCCGGCGGGAGTCCGGGGCCGGCCGGGGCGCATCCCGCGAGCAGGGCGGCCAACAGCAGCCCCGGGGTTCTGATCATGCCGCGCCTCCCTGACACGCCCACTGTCGCGCAGGCCCGCGCCACGGTCTATACCGGCGCGATGAGCCCCCGCAGCCGCCGCCCGGCCGACGCCGCAGACCCGCGGGCGTCCGATACCGACGCCTGGGCCGGCGCCGCCGCCGCGCCGGACCCGCGGGCCGCCGCCACCGCCCTGCTCCGGGAGTCGTGGGATGCGGCCAGGGCGCGCGCGGCCCAGCGGCTGGAGTACGGCCTGGGCGGCGTCGAGGTGGCCAGACTCTACGCCACGGCCGCGGACGACATGCTGACGGCCTTGTGGCGGTTCGCGACCGAGGTCCTGTATCCGGCCCCCAATCCGACCGAGGCCGAGCGGCTCAGCCTGATCGCCGTCGGCGGTTACGGGCGCGGCGTGCTGGCGCCCTTCTCCGATCTGGACCTGCTGTTCCTGCGCCCGTGGAAATCCATCCCCCGCACCGAGCAGGTCATCGAATTCATGCTCTATGTGCTGTGGGACCTGGGGGTGAAGGTCGGGCAGTCTGCGCGGTCGGTCGACGAATGCCTGGCGCTGGCGAAGTCCGACATGACGGTGCGAACGGCCCTGCTGGAGGCCCGGCCGCTGGCCGGCGACCCGGCCCTGGCCGAGGACTTCATCGCCCGCTTCCGCGCCTTCGTGGTCAAGTCCGATCCCCGGCCCTTCATCGCCGCCAAGCTGGAAGAGCGCGACACGCGTCACCAGAAGGCCGGGGCGGTGCGCTACCGCGTCGAGCCCAACGTCAAGGACGGCAAGGGCGGTCTGCGCGATCTCAACACCCTGTTCTGGATCGCCCGCTCGCTGGCGCCCGACAGCCCGCTGGGCGCCCGCGTCATGGACGACCTGCTGACGTCGCGCGAGCGCCGCGCCTTCGAGGAGGCCTTCGACTTCCTGTGGCGCACCCGGGCGCATCTGCACCTGCTGGCCGGCCGGGCCGAGGAGAAGCTGACCTTCGACCTGCAGCCCGAGGTGGCGCGGCGGATGGGATGGCGCGGCCGCGGCGACGAGCCGGCGGTGGAGCGGTTCATGCGCCGCTATTTCCTCGTCGCCCGCGACGTCGGCGGCCTGACCCGGGCCATGTCGGCCAAGCTGGAGGCGCGGCAGCAGAAGCCGACGATGAGCCTGTCGCGGCTGATCCCGGGCCGCCGGCGCAAGCTCGGGGTGGAGGGCTTCATCGAGGACGGCGGACGGCTGTCGGTCACCGGGCCCGAGGTGTTCGCCGCCGCGCCCGAGAAGCTGCTGATGCTGTTCCGCTGCGCCGACACGCACGATCTCGACCTGCATCCGGACGCCTTTTCGGCGGTCAGCCGGTCGCTGTCGCTGGTCACGCCCTCGCTGCGCCGGGACCCCGAGGCGACCCGGGCCTTCCTCGACATCCTCGCCCACGGCCAGCGGCCCTACCGGGTGCTGACGCTGATGAACGAGACCGGTCTGCTGGGGCGGTTCCTGCCGGAATGGGGCCGGATCGTCGGCCAGACCCAGTTCAACATGTACCACGCCTATACGGTCGACGAGCACACCCTCCAGGCCATCGGCATCATCAACGACATCTGGCGCGGCAAGCTGAAGGCCGAGCATCCGAACGCCAGCGAGATCGTCCATCGCATCGACGATTTCGAGGCCCTGATGCTGGCCATGATGCTGCACGACGTCGGCAAGGGCGGCGACCGGGGCCAGCTGGAGGACGGGGCCATCGCCGCGCGCCGGGCCTGCGACCGGCTGGGGCTCGACCCGCGCCGGATCGAGTTCGTGGTCTGGCTGGTGCGCAACCACCTGGCGCTCAGCGACTACGCCCAGAAGCGCGACGTCTCGGACCCGGAGACTGTTCGGGCCTTCACCGAACTGGTCGGCGATCCGGAGCGGCTGCGCACCCTGCTGATCCTCACGGTCGCCGACATCCGCGCCGTCGGCCCCGGGGTCTGGAACGGCTGGAAGGGCCAGCTGATCCGCGACCTCTACCAGCGCACCGAGGCGGCCTTCCGGGGCGAGACCCTGCATCCGGTCGATCCGCTGGACGACTATCCGGAGCTGATGCGCCGCGGCCGGGCCGAAGGGGCGGTGGCCGAGGTGCTGGAGGCCGATCCGGCCGAGACCGAGGGGCCGTCGGCGGCGCGGGTCGCCGTGGCGGCGCGCGACCGGCCGGGCCTGTTCGCCGACCTGGCCCAGGCGCTGGCGGCCGCCGGGGCCGACGTCGTCGGCGCCCGGGTGGCCACGGCGGAGGACGGGACGGCCCTCGACGTCTTCGAGCTTCAGGACGGCGCCGGGGCCCCCTACGGCCAGGCCGAGCCGCGCCGGCTGACCCGCCTGCTCAAGGCCCTGGAGGCCGCGGCGCGCGGACAGGCGGTGCGGGCCGCGCCGCCGCCGGCCCCGTTCAGCCCCCGCCGCGCGGCCTTCGACGTGCGGCCGACGACCATCATCGATCTGGAGCAGAGCCCGTCCGCCGCCGTCGTCGAGGTCTCGGGCGCCGACCGGCCGGGGCTGCTGGCCGACCTCGCCCGCGTCCTGTCGGAACACCGACTGTCGGTGCGGTCGGCCCACATCGCCGGCTTCGGCGAGCGGGCCGTCGACAGTTTCTACGTCACCGACGCCAAGGGCCGGAAGCCGAAGGCCGGCCCGGCGCTGGAGCGGTTGAGGGCCGATCTGGAGACCGTGCTGGACTGGAAGGACCGCCCGGTGTCCCGCGTCTCCGCGCCGGTGCGCGCCAGCCTGCGCGACGTGTCGGAAGTCGGCCGGCTCCGTCCCGCCCGGCGCCCCAAAACCGACCCCGTATCGCGCACGCCGGAAGCAGGCTAAGGCGCTGATATGGCCGACAAGACCCAGCCCCAAGCCGAACCCCTCGAGGCCGCGCCGCCCGTGCCGTCGGCGTCGGGGACCTCGGAGCCCATCGTGCAGCCTCCGGCGTCCGGAACCACCTCGGGCAAGGGCGGCGGCATGATGCGCAACTCCGCCATCTTCAGCGGCCTGACCCTGGTCAGCCGGCTGGCCGGCTTCGCGCGCGACGTGGTCATCTCGGCGGCGCTGGGGGCCTCGGCCGGGCCGGCGGCGGACGCCTACAACACGGCCCTGAACTTCCCCAATCTGTTCCGCCGCATCTTCGCCGAGGGGGCCTTCGCCGCGGCCTTCGTGCCGGCCTATGCGCGGACCCTGCAGACCGAGGGCGAGGCGGTCGCCGACAAGGTCGCCACCGACGCCCTGGCCGCCGTGGCCTTCGCCACCGTCATCCTGACCGTCGTCGCCCAGCTGACCATGCCGTGGCTGATGACGGTCATCAACGTCGGCTTCCTCGACGATCCGGCCCGCTTCAAGCTGGCGGTGATCCTGACCCAGATCACCATGCCCTATCTGCCGTGCATGGCCATCGCCGCCCTGCTGTCCGGGGTGCTGAACGCCCGCGGCCGGTTCATCGTCTCGGGCGCCTATCCGATCCTGCTGAACCTGATCATGCTGGCCGCCGTCATCCCGGCCCAGGGGGACCAGGTCGGCGCGGCCTATGCGGCGTCCTGGGCGGTGCTGGCCGCGGGGATCTCCCAGGCCGGGCTGTGCTGGTGGGCGGCGCGCAAGGCGGGGGCGAACATCCGCCTCGCCGTCCCGACCCTGAGCCCGGCGGTCAAGGCCATCATCATCACCGCCATCCCGGCCGCCATCGGCAATTCGGCGACCCAGATCAACGTCTTCATCTCGGGCAACCTGTCCAGCTTCGTGGCCGGGGGACGGACCTGGCTGGCGACGGCGGATCGGCTCTACCAGCTGCCGCTGGGCCTGGTCGGGGTGGCCATCGGCATCGCCCTGCTGCCGCGCCTGTCGCGAGCCGTGGCTTCCCAGAACCACGAGCAGCAGCAGGCCTCGATGGACGAGGCCCTGATCCTGTCGATGGCCCTGACCCTGCCGGCGGCGGCGGCCCTGATGGCCATGCCCTATTTCCTGATCGACGCCCTGTTCACCCGGGGCGCCTTCCTGACCTTCGACGCAGTCAACACGGCCGAGGCCCTGTTCCAGTTCGGCTGGGGCGTTCCGGCCTTCGTGCTGATCCGCATCCTCGCCCCCGCCTTCTTCGCGCGGGGAGACACCCGCACGCCGATGACCTTCGCCCTGATCTCGGTGGCGGTGAACGCGGCCCTGGCCATCGGCCTGTTCTGGCTCGGCTGGGGTGTGGCCGGGATCGCGGCGGCCGTGTCGGCGGCGGCCTGGACCAATGTGCTGCTGCTGGGCGGCGCCCTGTGGCGGCGCGGCCTGTACCGGCCCGGCGCGGCCGCCCTGTCGCGGCTGGCCCGGATCGCGGCGGCGGCCGCCGGCCTGGCGGTGGTGGTCGGGATCGCGGCCTCGCTGCGGTCGGTCTACGAGACGCCGGTCGCCGACCTGCTGGCGGCGATGGGAACCTCGCACGGGGCCAAGGAGATCAGCCTGCTGCTGGTCACCGGCATCGGCGGCCTGGTCTATCTGGCCCTCGCCTTCGCCACCCGCGCGGTCACCGTGGCCGAGGTGCGGGGCCTGATCCGGCGGGGACGCTAGAGGGGCGCGCGAGTTCCGGTTGCCCTGACCGTCGCGGTAAGGCATTTGCCGCTGATGTCCGACGCCTCCCCCGCCTCCCCCGCTCCGATCGCCTATGACGGCCCGCGCCGCGTGCTCAGCGGCATCCAGGCCTCCGGGGCCCTGCACCTGGGCAACTATCTGGGCGCCCTGAAGCGGTTCACCCAGCTGCAGGACGGCGGCGCGCCCTGCTTCCTGTTCGTGGCCGACCTGCACGCCATCACCGTCTGGCAGGACCCGGCCCTGCTGACCGCCCAGACGCGCGAGATCGCGGCGGCCTATCTGGCCTCGGGGCTGGATCCGGCGAAGTCGGTGATCTTCCCGCAGTCGGCGGTGCGGGCGCACTCCGAGCTGGCCTGGATCTTCAACTGCGTCGCCCGGCTCGGCTGGCTGGACCGGATGACCCAGTTCAAGGAGAAGTCCGGCAAGCACAAGGAGCGCTCCTCGGTCGGCCTCTACACCTATCCGGTGCTGCAGGCGGCCGACATCCTGCTCTACAAGGCCACCGAGGTGCCGACCGGCGAGGACCAGAAGCAGCACCTCGAGCTGACCCGCGACATCGCCGCCAAGTTCAACAACGACTTCAACGCGCCGGGCTTTTTCCCCCTGCCCGAGCCCCTGACCCAGGGGCCGGCCCCGCGGGTCATGAGCCTGCGCGACGGGGCGGCCAAGATGAGCAAGTCCGACCCGTCGGACCAGAGCCGCATCAATCTGACCGACGACGCCGACGCCATCGTCGCCAAGATCCGCAAGGCCCGGACCGATCCCGAGCCGCTGCCGGAGACGGTCGAGGGGCTGGAGTCCCGCGCCGAGGCCAAGAACCTGGTGACCATCTACGCCGCCCTCGCCGACATCAGCCGCGAACAGGTGCTGGCGCAGTTCGGCGGCCAGGGCTTCGGCGCCTTCAAGCCGGCCCTGGCCGATCTCGCCGTGGCCTCCATGGCCCCGGTCACCGCCGAGATGCGGCGGCTGATGGCCGATCCGGCCGAGATCGACCGGGTGCTCAGGGACGGGGCCGAACGGGCCGCCGCCATCGCCGATCCAGTGGTCGACGAGGTCAAGAAGATCGTCGGCTTCTGGCGGCCCTGAACGCGGTTTCCGGACGCGGCGCCGGCGGCATGGCTGACGCCGCTTTCGCCGGTCGCTAGAACGCGGTCATGCGCGCCGAACACCCCCTCGACCGACCCGCCCTCAGCGCCCTGACGACGCGGCAGGCCCATCTGGCTGTCGCGGACGGCCCAGCGATCCGCTTCGACCCGTCCTACGCCCTGTTCGCGGCCGTGCGGGGCGACGACCCCGACTGGAGCGCGCTCCAGCGGCTGGCCCGCGCCACGGGGCCGATCGCCCTGTTCGAGGCGGACGCGCCCGAACCGCCCGGGTTCGAGCCGGTCGACCACATCCCCTGTTTGCAGATGACCTGCGAGGCCCTGACCGCTGGCGGGCGGGAGATCGCGTTCGAGGACCTGACCGATGCCGACGGGCCGGAGATGCTGGCCCTGGCGACCCTGACCCGCCCCGGCCCCTTCCTCGAAAAGACCCATCGGCTCGGACCCTTCGTCGGCGTTCGGCGCGAAGGATGCCTGGTCGCCATGGCGGGCGAGCGGCTCAGTCTCGAAGGCCACGGCGAGGTCAGCGGCGTCTGCACCCATCCCGACTTTCGCGGCCAGGGTCTGGCCGGGGCCCTGATGCGGGTTGTGACGGCGCGCATCCTGCAGCGGGGCGACACCGCCTTCCTCCACGCGCGCGCCGCCCATGTGGAGACCGTCGCCTTCTACGAGACCCTGGGCTTCCGGCCGCGGGCGCGGATCGACTACCGGGTGCTGGCGGCGGTCTGACAGATCCGGGCGGGCGGGGGTTAAGCGACCCTCTCCCGATGGGAGAGGGCTTGAGCGCACGGGAGCGAGGCGAGCGTCCTTGCGCGAAAGGGCGAGGGTCGCATGGCGGCCGTCGGTGAAGCCGTGTCGCTGTCCCGGGCGGCGGCTTGCGCCGACGGGACCAGCCGACCCTCATCCGGCGCTGCGCGCCACCTTCTCCCATTGGGAGAAAGAAACTATTTCGCCCGATCCAGCCGCGCGATGAAGAAGCCGTCCAGACCGCCCTTTTCGGCCCACATCGAGGGCAGGATGCGCAGCCAGCCTTCGGGGGTCAGCGCCTCGTCGGGGGCGCCGAGGTCCGCGGGGACGGCGGGGGCGGTCCTGAAGGCCGGGTTGCGGCGCAGGAAGGCGATGATCTGGGTCTCGCCCTCCTCGCGCTCCAGCGAGCAGACGCAATAGACCAGACGGCCGCCCGGTTTGACGCGTTCGGCGGCGGCGTCGAGCAACCGGTGCTGGACGTCGGCCAGCTTGGCCACGTCGGCGGGCTTGGTGGCGCGCAGCACTTCGGGATTGCGCCGGAAGGTGCCGGTGGCGGTGCAGGGGGCGTCGAGCAGCACCGCGTCGAAGACGCGCGGGTCGTCCCAATCCTCGGCGGGCGTGGCCACCACCTCGGCGGTCAGGCCGGTGCGGTTCAGGTTGGCGCGCAGGCGATCCAGCCGCTTGTCCGAACGGTCGAGGGCGACCACCGAGGCGCCGGCGGCGGCCAGCTGCAGGGTCTTGCCGCCGGGCGCGGCGCAGAAGTCGACCACGGTCTCCCCGGCCTTCGGAGCCAGCAGGCGGACCGGGACAGCGGCGGCGGCGTCCTGGACCCACCAGATCCCGTCCTCGAACCCGGGCCAGCCGGCGAGGTCGCCGCGCCGTCCGGTGCGGATCGTGCCGCCGGGCAGGACCTCGCCGTCGACGGCGTCGGCCGCGGCGGCGGCGTCGACGCCCGGCTTGAGGCTGAGGTCGGTGGCCGGCTCCTCGCGGGCGGCCAGCGCCAGCCCGGCCAGGGTCGGCTCGCCATAGGTCGCGCGCCAGCGGGCGGCCAGCCAGTCGGGCAGGTTGGACTCGGCCGTGGTCAGGCCGGGCCCCTCGCGGTCGATGCCGCGCAGGACGGCGTTGACGAGGTTCTTGTAGGGGCGGGTCTTGGGCTCGCGCTCGGCCAGTTTGACCGCCGTCGACACGGCGGCGAAGGCCGGGGTCTCCAGCACCAGGGTCTGGGCCAGGGCGATGCGCAATATGGTCCGCACGGCCAACGGCGGGGCCTTCTGCAGGCGGCGGTCGAGGATCTGGTCGATCTCCCCCAGACGGCGCAGGGCGGCCATGGCCACGGCGCGGGCGAAGGCGCGGTCCGGAGCGGGCAGGGCGGCGAATTCGCGGAACGACTGGGCGGCGTCCAGTCCGCCGCGCCCCTCGAGCGCCGCGTTCAGCAGCACCCCGGCGGCCAGACGGGCCTCGACGCCGATGTCGGCGGCCTCGTCGCGCGGCTGCTCGACGCGCGGCGGGCGCGGACCGCGCGACTTGTCGGCCATGCGGCGGCCGCGGGCGGCGGAGTTGCGGCCCTGGGCCGGATCGCGGCTCAAACCGACACCTGGGTGCCGAGCTCGACCACCCGTCCGGGCGGGATGTGGAAGAAGTCGGTCGGGTTGGCGGCGTTGCGCATCAGGAAGATGTACAGCCGGTCCTGCCACATCGGCATGCCCTGGCTGGCCGACGGCACCAGCGAGCGGCGGCCGAGGAAGAAGCTGGTCGACATGATGTCGAACTTCAGCCCCTGCTGCTTGCGGCACAGGTTCAGGGCCTTGGGCACATTGGGCCGCTCCATGAAGCCGTAGGAGACGATCAGCTTCTTGAAGTCGTCGGAGATGGGCTCGATCCGCACCCGGTCGGCCTCGGCGACGCGCGGCCGGTCGGTGGTGCGCACGGTCAGGATGACGTTCTTCTCGTGCAGCACCTTGTTGTGCTTGAGATTGTGCATCAGGGCGACCGGGGCGATGTCCGGGTCCGAGGTCAGGAAGATGGCCGTGCCGGGAGCCCGGTGCGGCGGCCGCGCCCGCAACATCTCGATCAGGTCGTTGAGCGGCAGGCTGTCCTTGCGGGTCTTGTCGGTGACGATCCGGGTGCCGCGCACCCAGGTCCACATGATCAGGATCAGGATCGCGCCGAGCGCCAGCGGGAACCAGGCCCCCTGCGGGATTTTCAGCAGATTGGAGGTCAGGAAGACCAGGTCGATGGCGATGAAGGGCGCGATCGCCGCGAGACTGAGCGGCAGGCTCCATTTCCACAGCCGCCGCACGATGAACCAGGCCAGCAGGGTGTCGACGAACATCGAGCCGGTGACGGCGATGCCGTAGGCGGCCGCCAGGGCGCTGGAAGTCTGGAAGGTGAAGACGAGGGCCAGCACCCCGACCATCAGCATCAGATTGACCGAGGGCACATAGATCTGGCCGGCCTGGCTTTCCGAGGTGTTGCGGATGTCGATGCGCGGCAGCAGGCCGAGCTGGACCGCCTGCTGGGTGACCGAGAAGGCGCCGGTGATGACCGCCTGCGAGGCGATCACCGTGGCGATGGTGGCCATGATCAGGACCGGCCAGTAGGCGAGCTCGGGCACCATCTTCCAGAACGGATTGATCGCGGCGGCCGGGTCGGAGAGCACCAGGGCGCCCTGACCGAGGTAGTTGAGGGTCAGGCAGGGCAGGACGAAGACCAGCCAGCCCTGACGGATCGGGGCCTTTCCGAAATGGCCCATGTCGGCATAGAGGGCCTCCGCCCCGGTCACCGCCAGGAAGACGCTGCCGAGGATGACGAAGCCGAGGAAGCCGTTGTCGATCAGGAACAGCACGCCGTAATGCGGCGACAGGGCCCGCAGGATCGAGATGTCGTCGAAGATGTGCCACAGGCCGAGGCCCGCGAGGATCAGGAACCAGACCGCCGTCAGGGGGCCGAAATAGCGCGCCACGCTGGCCGTGCCGCGCGACTGGATCATGAACAGGGCGACCAGTATGCCCGCCGCGATCGGCAGGACGAAGGGACTGAGGGCCGAGCCGATGCCCGGGGCGTCGCGCAGGCCCTCGACCGCCGAGACCACCGAGATGGCCGGGGTGATGACGCCGTCGCCGTAGAACAGGGCCGCGCCGCAGACGCCGAGCAGGAAGACCAGGCCGGAACGGCGTCCCATGGCCCGCTGGGCCAGCGCCATCAGGGCCAGGGTGCCGCCCTCGCCCTTGTTGTCGGCCTTCATCAGGAAGACGACGTATTTCAGGGTCACCACGAGGATCAGCGCCCAGAACACCAGCGAGACGACGCCCAGCACGGCCAGCTCGGCCGTGCCGCCGCTGCGGCTGTGATGCAGCGCTTCGCGCATGGCGTAGAGCGGACTGGTGCCGATGTCGCCGAACACCACGCCGATGGCGCCGATGATCAGTCCCCATTTGCCCGCCTTGACGTGACCGCCTTCTCCCGCCGCCGCGGGGTGCGGATGGGCCGGGGCGACGGACTTGTCCTGGGGCTTGGGGGATTTCGCGGCGGCTGGCTTGCCGTCTTCACCTTGGGGAGGGGCCCCGACCATGAAGTGCCTCCGGGACGCCGCACGGCGCGGTTCCCATCAAACGAGCGGCGAGCCTTTAGGCCCTTTCGTCCGCCGGTTCAATCGTACCGCAGGTGCGAAGGTCCAGGGCCGGGTCGGGCGGGACCGTCGACCGCGGCCTCCGGGAAACTACAGCGTTTGTGAAAGGGCCGCCGCCGTCCTATCTTGGAGCCGCACCATGTCCGACAGCCAAAGATTTCCCGTCGCCGCCCACGCCCTGGCCTATCTGGCCCACAAGGGCGCCTACTCGCCGGCCGAGGCCGCGCCGAGCGCGGTTCTGGCCGCCTCGGTGCCGACCAATCCGGTGGTGGTGCGCCGGGTCACGGCCCTGCTGGCCAAGGCCGGGCTGATCGCCACCCGGCCCGGCGCCTCGGGCGGAGCCTGGCTGCTGCACCGGCCCGAGACCATCACCCTCGACACGGTGCTGAAGGCCGTCAACGGCTGCGCCCACCTCGGCTCGCCGCCGGCCGGAGCCAAGGGCTGTCCGGTCAGCACCCACATCCCGCGCCAGGTCGCCAAGGCCCTGACCGCCGCCGACCGCGCCGCGGGCGAGGCCCTGTCGAAGATCACCATCGCCGACCTGCTGGCCGAGGATCCGCCGTCCCTGGCGGCCTTCGCCCCGCATTCGTCCTGCCCGGTCGCGGCCTGAGCGACCGCCCGACCGCGCTGATCACCGGCGCCTCGGCCGGGATCGGGGCGGCGCTGGCGCGGGTCTACGCCGCCGAAGGCTGGGACCTGATCCTCACCGCCCGCCGCGAGGGGCCGCTGCAGGCGCTGGCGGCCGAACTGGCCGCCGGGGGCGCGGCGGTCGCGGTCATCCCCGAAGACCTCGCCGATCCCGCGGCCCCGCGCCGGCTGTTCGAGGCGATCGCCGCGCGCGGCCTGACCGTCGACGGCCTGGTCAACAACGCCGGCTTCAGCCGCACGGCGGGCTTTCTGGACACCGACCCGGCCGACCACGCCGCCATGATCCGCGTCATGCTGACCGCGCCGGTCGACCTGGCCCGGCTGTTCGCCCCCGGCATGGTCGAGCGCGGCCATGGCCGCATCCTCAACGTCGCCTCCCTGGCCGGGCGGATGCCGGCGACCGGCGGCGACACCCTCTACGGCCCGATCAAGTCGTTCCTCACCAAGGCCTCGCAGGGGCTGCATCTGGAGCTGCGCGGCACGGGGGTGCACGTCACCGCCCTGTGCCCCGGCTACACCCTGACCGAGTTCCACGACGCCAACGGCACGAGGGCCGAGGTCTCGGCGGCCTATCCCGGCTGGATGTGGCAGACCGCCGACCATGTCGCCCGGGTCGGCTATGCGGCCTGCGAGGCGAACCGGCCGTCGGTGACCCCGGGCGTCATGAACAACCTGCTGGCCGGCCTCGCCAAACACCTGCCGGACCGGCTGGCCCTGGCCATGGTCGGCGGCCACGCCAAACGGCTGAAGCGGATATAGAGCCGGCTAGTGCCCCCCGCCCTCCGGATAGGGCGTCGTCGCGATCGAGCTGAACATGCCGGGGATGGCCTCGGACAGGCCCGAGAGCATGAACTGGATGGCCAGGGCGCACAGGATCAGGCCCAGCACCCGGACGATGATGGCCATGCCGACGTCGCCGAGCAGCCGGCTCAGCGGGCCGGTCAGGGCGAAGCAGACGAAGCTGACGAAGCCCACCGCGCCGATGGCGGCGAGGGCGGCCATGGTCCCGGTCGGCCCGACCTGCTCGGCCTCGCCGGCGACGATGATGATGGTCGAAATGGCCCCGGGGCCGATCACCAGGGGGATGGCGAAGGGCACGATCAGCCGCTTGAACCGCCGCCGGGCGTAGCCGCGCACGTCGAGCGCGTCGGTCGAGGCGTCGGCGTCGGCGAACATCTTGAGGAAGTCCTCGCGCACCATGTCGAGGCCGAGCAGCAGCAGCAATATGCCGCCGGCGATGCGGAAGGCGGCCATGGAGATGCCGAAGAACTGCAGCAGGGCCAGGCCGGTGAACAGGAAGAAGGCCAGGAAGACCACGGCGAACAGGCAGATCAGGGCCGAGACCGAGATGCGCTGGCGCAGCGAGGCCCCCGCCGTGGCGGCGGCGAAGATCGGCAGGTTGCCGATCGGGTCCATCAGGGCGAACAGGGCCACGAACAGGTTGACGCCCAGATCGACCGCGTTCATGTGCTGACCTCGCCCTGCAATTCACCGTTCACGGCCATCAAGGCTGACGCCGGCCCGCGCGTCCAGTCCTGATCGAGCCCGAGGAGCGACGCCATGACGCCGATGCTGACCGACCCGCGCCTGATCGTCGGTCTGGACCTGCCCTCGATCGAGGCCGCCCGGGCCATGGTGGAGCGGCTGCAGGGGACGGTCTCGGCCTACAAGATCGGCCTGACCCTGCTGGCCCGGCCCGGCGGCGTGGCCTTCGCCCACGAGCTCAAGGCGCGCGGACTGACCGTGTTCCAGGACTGGAAGCTGCACGACATCGGGGCCCAGGTGGAGGGCGCGGCCCGGGCCGTGACCGAGGGCGGCTGCGACCTGCTGACCGTCCATGCCGAGCCCCAGGTGATGCGCGGCGCGGTCAGGGGGCGGGACGCGGCCGGAACGGGCACGAAACTGCTGGCGGTGACGGTGCTGACCAGCCTGTCGGACGCCGACCTGACCGACATCGGCTACGGCTTCACGGCCGCCGACCTGGTCGAGCGGCGGGTGCGTCAGGCGCTGGACTGCGGCGTCGACGGGGTGGTCTCCAGCCCGCTGGAGGCGGCGCGGGTGCGCCGGCTCGCGGACGAGGCCGGGCGGCCGGACTTCTTGATCGTCACCCCCGGGGTGCGGCCCGAGGGCGCCGACAAGGGCGACCAGCAGCGCGTCGCCACGCCGCGCGAGGCCCTGCAGGCCGGGGCCACCCATCTGGTCGTGGCCCGGCCGGTGGTGGCGGCCGACAACCCGCTTCTCGCGGCCTCGTCGATCGTCGAGTCGATCGACGGCTTCGCCCGGCCCTGAGCTCTGGCCTGAGTCCTGCCCCTAGCCGCGCTCGCCGATCTCCTGGCGGTATTCCTGGCGCGGCGGCGCGTCGTGGCGGGGCCGGCGCGGGCGGTGCGGACGCGCCGGCGGCGGGGCCGGACGCTCGTAGCGCGGCGGTTCGGGCAGATAGGGCGGCGGATAGGGCGCCGGCTCGCGGCAGTCGCAATCGTCGCGCCGGCCATGGTCCGAATAGGATCCGTACTCCTCGTAAGCCTCGAAGCTCCCGTATTCCTCGTAGCTTTCGTAGCTCTCGTACGACCGCTCCTCGTAGCGGTCGTGACGCTCGCTATAGCCGTAACGGCCGCCGCGGTCGGAACCGTAGTCCTCGTATTCGACATGACGGCCGCAGGACGGCGGACGGCGGCCGTCGCGGCCGAAGCCGGTGACCACATAGCCGAACGGGGCGCTGGCGCAGGCCAGCACGCGGCGGTCGATGTCGTAATAGACGGGCGCGCCATAGCCGTAGCCGACCATGTCGCCGCCATAGCCGCCGCCGCCGACATAGACCGTGCCGCCGCCGAAGCCGCCGCGGCGGCCGTTGTCGACGCTGTAGGCGCGGGCGTTGAGGTAGGCGCTCGCCGAGGCCCCGGCGAAGGCCTGGGCGCTGGCGTTGGCGTTCACATTGACGTTCACATTGTGCGAGCCGCCGCCGTGGGCGCAGCACGGAGGGGGCGGCGGCGGGGGCGGGCCGCAGCAGGGTCCGCCGGGGTGGCCGCCCCCGCGGGGATCGCCGGCCAGGGCCGGTCCGGCCGCGAGAAGCGTGAAGGCGACGGCGGAAAGGGTTAACGCGCGCATGAGATGGACTCCGAGACTGAAGTCCTTCTAAGTCACTGGAAAGAAAAGGGTTCGGAATGCACCGAGGGCGGGAAATCCGACCCCCGGCATTCCCCGGACGGCGTCAAAATTAACCGTGTCCGGTCTCAGCGGTCGTAGAGATAGACGTCGCCGCAGCCGCAGTCGCGGTCATAGCGGTCGCGCCGGTCGCGGGACGACCAGCCGCGCGCCGACGGAGGCCGGTCGTCGTTATAGCCCCAGACGTCGCGGTAGCCCTGATGCGGGCGCTGCTCGTAGCGCCTGTCGTCATACCCGTAGCCGTAGCCGTAGCGGCCGTGGTCATGGCCGTCATGGCTATAGCCCCGGCTGTGGCTGTAGCCGTGGCGCTGCCCGTAGACCGGCGCGGGCACATAGACGTACGCCTGTCCGGAGTAGCCGTCGGCCCAGCGGCCGGTCGTGACATAGGACCGGGTCTCGACCTCCGACAGGGGCGTGCCGCCCACGACGCGGCCGTACGGATTGACGTAGACGGGCTGGCCCCAGGTCTGGGCCGCCGCGCTTCCGGCCAGGCCGATCGGGGCGAGGGCGGCCAGGGAGAGGCCGCCGGCGGCGGCGAGGGTGCGGATCATCACGGCGGCTCCTGTTCGACAGGGTTAACGCCGTTCGTCGGCCCGGGTTCGCCGCCCGGCGTTCGCGGCCTCAGAAATCGATCGCCAGCCCCTTCTTCTCCCAGTCGCCGTAGCGGGTCGGCTCGGGACCGCGCGGGCCGCCGTGTTCGGTCGGCAGACCGGTCTCGCCGCCCGAGGCGCGACGTTCGGCCGCTTCCAGCAGGGCCCGGCGCGCGGCCTCGCTCAAGGGGCGCTCCGGCGTGGCGTGGGGCACGTCCGCGTTGAAGGCGGGCGGGTCGGCCTCGGGGGAGGCGTCCGGGGCGGGGGCGTCGGTGGTGGGATGATCGGTCACAGCGCGGGTGTCTTGAGCCAGACGGCGGGACTCCACAAGTTAGGGCGCGCTCGTTCCAGCGCCAGTGATCCCGAGTTTCAGTCGCCGATGAACCATCTCAAGACCTTCGCCCTTCTGGCCGCCCTGACCGCCCTGTTCGCCGGCCTCGGCTATCTGATCGGCGGCGCGACCGGCATGCTGATCGCCCTGGTCATCGCCGGGGGCATGAATCTGTTCAGCTACTGGAACGCCGACAAGATCGTGCTGAAGATGTACCGGGCCCAGCCGGTCGACGGGACCCATCCCAATGCGGTGGTCCGCACCTATGTCGCCGACGTCGAGCAGATGGCCCGGGACGCCGGCCTGCCGCGCCCGGCCATCGCCATCATCCCCAACGACCAGCCCAACGCCTTCGCCACCGGCCGCAATCCCGAGAACGCCGCCGTCTGCGCCACCACCGGCCTGCTGGACATGCTGACCCGCGAGGAGATTCGCGGGGTGATGGCGCACGAGCTGGCCCATGTGAAGAACCGCGACACCCTGACCATGACGGTGACCGCCACGGTGGCCGGGGCCATCGCCGCCCTGGCTAATTTCGCCCTGTTCTTCGGCGGCGGCGGCGAGGACGACGAGCGGCCGGGCGGCATCATCGGCGCCCTGGCCCTGATGATCCTCGCCCCGATGGCGGCGGGTCTGGTGCAGATGGCCATCAGCCGCACCCGCGAATACGAGGCCGACAAGGTCGGGGCCGAGATCGCCGGCGACCCGGAAGCGCTGGCCTCGGCCCTGCAGAAGATCGAGGGCCATTCGAAGCGGATCGTCAACGTCACCGCCGAGCGCAATCCGGCCTCGGGCCAGCTGTTCATCATCAACCCGCTGGCGGGGCGCGGGGCCGACAACCTGTTCTCGACCCATCCCGCCACCGGCAACCGCGTGCGGGCCCTGATGGAGCTCGGGACGAAGATGGGGCTGGCCCCTCGCCGCGCCGCCTTCGCCGAGGTCGCGCCGGACCCGGCGACGACCAGCGTGCCCAGCACGGCGTCCCGGACCCCGGGGCCGTGGGGGTGACGCAACCAGCGTAGGCCGGGATGACAAGACCCGAGCATCCCGCGGAATGGCTCGTCTTGCCGCCGGGCCGGCCGATGCTAGGCTCCGGCCATGTCCGAAGAGCCCGAGCCCCTCGAAGACCTGGCCGCCGGAATGCTGAACGGCGCCATGATCAGTCTCCTCGGGGCGCTCCTTCCGGGCGCCCTGGCCTGGCAGCTGGTCACGCAATGGGCGACCTGGACGGCCGACCTCCGGTCGGTCCTTGTCTGGGATTCGCTGACCGGCCTCGGCCTTCTGCTGGTGAGCTTCCAGATCCTGCGCGTCGGCCTCCGGCTGCTGTGGCGCAACGCGACGGCCCTCCGCCGGCGCCGGCGCGCGTCCCCGATCGTCTGACGGCCGCCCCATTCCCGCCCTTGCATCGCGGGCAGTCTGGTCCTTTAAGCGCGCCCATACGCCCGACGCCTCCCCGCGTTCCGTGAAGGACCCCTCCATGACCCAGTCCGCCCCGAAGAAGGTCGTGCTCGCCTATTCCGGCGGGCTGGACACCTCGATCATCCTGAAATGGCTGCAGACCGAATACGGGGCGGAGGTCGTCACTTTCACCGCCGACCTCGGCCAGGGCGAGGAGCTGGCCCCGGCGCGCGAGAAGGCGCTGAAGCTGGGCATCAAGGAAGAGAACATCTTCATCGACGACCTGCGCGAGGAGTTCGTGCGGGACTACGTCTTCCCGATGTTCCGGGCCAACGCCGTCTATGAGGGCCAGTATCTGCTCGGCACCTCGATCGCCCGGCCGCTGATCGCCAAACGCCAGATCGAGATCGCCCGCCAGGTCGGCGCCGACGCCGTCTGTCACGGCGCCACCGGCAAGGGCAACGACCAGGTCCGCTTCGAGCTCGGCTACTACGCCCTTGAGCCCGACATCCGCGTCATCGCCCCTTGGCGCGAATGGGACTTCAAGTCGCGCGAGCACCTGCTGGACTTCGCCGAGAAGCACCAGATCCCGATCGCCAAGGACAAGCGCGGCGAGGCCCCGTTCAGCGTCGACGCCAACCTTCTGCACAGCTCCTCCGAGGGCAAGGTGCTGGAAGACCCGGCGGTCGAGGCTCCCGAATTCGTGCACCAGCGCACCCTGTCGCCGGAGGACGCGCCCGACGTCGCCACCGTCATCACCATCGGCTTCGAAAAGGGCGACGCGGTCTCGATCAACGGCGAGGCCATGAGCCCGGCGACCCTGCTGACCGCCCTGAACCAGTACGGCCACGACAACGGCATCGGCCGTCTCGATCTGGTTGAGAACCGCTTTGTCGGCATGAAGTCGCGCGGCGTCTACGAGACCCCCGGCGGGACCATCCTGCTGGCCGCCCACCGCGGCATCGAGTCGATCACCCTCGACGGCGGGGCCATGCACCTGAAGGACGAGCTGGCGGTCAAATACGCCCATCTGGTCTACAACGGCTTCTGGTTCTCGCCCGAGCGCGAGATGCTGCAGGCGGCCATCGACCATTCGCAGGCGAAGGTCTCCGGGACGGTCCGGGTCAAGCTGTACAAGGGCAACGCGACGGTCATCGGCCGCGAGAGCGCCGAGAGCCTGTACGACCAGGAACTGGTGACCTTCGAGGACGGGGCCGTGGCCTACGACCAGAAGGACGCCGCCGGCTTCATCAAGCTGAACGCCCTGCGCCTGCGCGTGCTGGGCAAGCGCGAGGCGCGCGACCGGGGCTGATCCCGGCTCACGAATGGTCTCGCCCTTGTCGCCGTTTGGCGCCACCCTGTCGGCAGGAGCATGGGCTCCTTCGACGCATCAGGAACCCGTCATGTCTCTTCGTCTCGTTCTCGCCGCCTCGGCCGTTCTCGCCTTCGCCGCCCCCGTCCTCGCCCAGGAGGCTCCCGCGGCCCCGCCGGCCGCCGAAGCCAGGTCGGCCGCCGAGATCGCCTTCGAGGCCAGGGGCGAGGCCTTCCAGGCGCGCATGCAGGGCATGGGCGAGGAAATGCAGGCCGCGATCGCCAACGCGGCGGGCGACCAGGCGGCCGCCAGCGCCGCCCTCGACGCCATCGTCGCGCAATATCAGCCGGAGGCCGACGCCTTCAGCGCCGATCTGCAAGCCTTCCTGGCGGCTGAGGCGGCGACCTCCACGGAAGAGAAAAAGGCCGAGATGACCCAGGTCGCGGCCAGCCTCGTGCCGATGATCCAGGGTCTGCCGACCATGGTCCGCACCCAGATCGAACAGGCCGCCGCCGCCGCCGCCGCCGCTCCCGCGGCCGCCGCGCCCCAGTAACCCCGTGAATCGCAAGGCGGCGGGCCCCGCGTCCGCCGCCTTACCGCGATTTCACTTGAGGCCGGACGGCGTTCGGCGGATTTTGCACGGGTCCTTCAGGAGCCCCGTCATGATCAAGGCCCTCTCCCTCGCCGCCGCCCTCGCCCTTCTGCCCCTGTCCGCCTCGGTCGCCGAGGAGGTCCGGGGTCCGTCCGAGGACGCGCTCGAAGCCGCCGCCGAGGCCTTCGAGGCCCGGATGGAATCCTTCGGCGAGCGCGCCGAGGCCATCGCCGAGGACGAGAGTCTCAGCGAGGAGCAGCGCGATCAGCGCATCGCCGCCCTGTGGGCCGAGTATCAGCCCGACGTGACCGCCTTCACCGCCGTGGTGACCGAACACGCCGCCGGCATCGCCGCCGAGGCCCTGGCCGAGGTCGATGTCGAGGCCCTGGTGTCCGAGGCCCTGGCCGGCGTGAACATCGGCGCCGTCACCTCCGAGGCCCTGGCCAACGTCGACTTCGCGGCCATCACCGCCGAAGCCCTCGGCGAGGTCGAGGCCTCGGAAGAGATCCGCGGCGCCATGGCCGGGGCGCAGGGCATGGTCGCCAACGGCGCCTGGGCGTCGGGCGACCCCGAGCACATGGCCACCTACGGCCTGGTCGCCGACTACGCCCTCGGCGAGGCCCTCGACTCGGCCGGCGAGGTCGAGGAGGCGGTCGCGGCCGCCCCCGCGGCGGAATCCGACGAGGGCTGAGCCTTCCGGCTTGACCGGGGCCGCCGCTGACGCGACAGGGCGGCCATGGCCGGCCTGCCCGTCGATCCGCATCTGTATCTGACCTTTCTCGGGGTCATGGCCGTGATGGCCGTGACGCCCGGGCCCGCCAATCTGTTCTCGGTCGCCAACGGGGTCCAGCGCGGACCGGCCGGGGCCCTGGCCGGCGTGGTCGGCATGAACGCCGCCACCCTCGTCTGGTTCGGCGCCGCGGCCCTGGGACTGGGCGCCCTGGTCACGGCCTTTCCCCAGGCCTTCCGGCTGATCTCGATCGGCGGCGCCCTCTATGTCGCCTGGCTGGGGATCAACGCGCTGCGGGGCGCCTTCCGCCGCGCCGCCGATCCGCACGCCTCGACCATCCGGCTCGGGCGCAGCGCCCTGATCGACGGCTTCATGGTCCAGATCGCCAACCCCAAGGCGGTGCTGTTCTTCACCGCTGTCCTGCCGCCCTTCATGGACGTGACCCGGCCCGCCGCGCCCCAGCTGGCCCTGTTCGCCCTCGCCACCATCGGCATGGACGTGCTGTCGATGTCCGCCTACGGCCTCGGCGGGGCGGCCCTGGCCCGGCGCATGACCGAGCCCCGTTTCAGACGCGGTTTCGCCCTCGTCACCGGCGCGCTTCTGCTCGCCGCCTCGATTCTGATTGTCACGCGTTTATAAGGGCTTGCGGGCAAGCGGAACTGTGCTGTTCATGTGCCGTTCAGACGCCGTGGCGTTTTCTGGGCGCTCAAGGAGATTTCAGATGAAGACTCGCGTCCTCAAGCCCGTCCTGCTGGCCATGACGGCGGCGCTGGCCCTTTCGGCCTGCGTGACGGCGACCCCCTACGGCCCGGCCGGCCAGGGCAGCCGCTACGGCTATTCCGACATGCGGGTCGACGAGACTCATTTCCGCGTCAACTTCGCCGGCAATTCGGTGACCACGCGCGACCAGGTCGAGATGAGCCTGCTGCTGCGCGCCGCCGAGGTGACTCTGGAAAGCGGCCACGACTGGTTCGCCACCGTCAACCGCGCCACCGACCGCGACGTCCGCTACGCGGCCACGCCCAGCCCCTTCTACTACGACCGGTACAGCCCCTACTGGGGTCCGTCGTGGCGCTACTACCGCCGCGGCGCCTGGAGCCCGTGGCGCGACCCGTTCGGCCCGGAAATGGATTTCCGCGAGATCGACCGTTACGAGGCCTCGGCCGAGATCGTGGTCGGCAACGGACCCAAGCCGGCCGGCGACCCCAACGCCTTCGACGCCCGCGAAGTGGTCCAGAACCTCGGCCCCCGCCTGCCGCGGCCGATGTAAAACGAGGGATCAGGCCGCAGGCAGCAGGCAACAGGCTCGACGGCGCTTGACGCCGACCCTGTCGCTCTGATCCTGCCTGCTGCCTGCTGCCTGCTGCCTGCTGCCTGCTGCCTGCTGCCTGCTGCCTGCTGCCTACCCCAGCCTCGGCGCCTTCAGCTTCCGCTTGTTCGCATGCGTCTCCGGCGCCGCGCCGAGCGCTTCCGGCAGCTCGCCCTTGAAGTAGAACCGCTGCCACGCCTCCTTGGCCGCGTCCGGATCGCCCGAGGCCAGCCGCTTGTTGAAGTCGGTGCGCTGGCGGTTCCAGGCCTCGAACTGCCCCTTCATCACCGGATTGGAATCGATCGAGCGGATCACCGGCTCGAAGGCCTCGGCCTTGCGGTGCTCGATCGGGGTGATGAAGCAGAACGGCTCGCCGCGCTCGAACTTGACCCGCCCCGGCCGCGTGAACAGCCAGTTCATGGTGAAGGGGAAGGGCAGCCAGTCGGTCTCGATCAGGCCGGTCAGGGGGGCAATGCCGTCCTTGACGTGATTGGGCGCCCCCGAGGCCAGCAGGCCCCAGCCCGGCGGGGTGCGGAACAGATACTGCGGATGCATGGTCATCACCCCGCGCGAGAAATGCGAGGTGACGAAATGGTGCAGATTGGGCGAGTGCCGGTCCGGGGTGATGACGATGTCGTTCTGGCTCGGCCCGCCGTTCCACTCGGCGGTGAAGCCGATCGGGCACAGGATCTCCCAGCCGGTGGTGTTGGCCATGTTCAGCGGCAGGCAGCGATAGGGATGGCGGCTGGCGAAGGCGTCCATCCAGTCGCGTTCCAGCCGGCCGGGGACCAGGTCGCACGGCTGGTCCGACATCGGATAGCATTCCAGTTCCAAGGCGGCGCTCCGGGCGGTATCGAGAAGGTCCTCCTCACTAACTGCGCCCCATGACCGAACACAAGCCGCCCGCCTTCGACCGTGATCGCCTGCTGGCCTGGATGGCCGAAAACGGCGTGGCCCGGACCACCCACGACCACCCGGCGGTGTTCCGGGTCGAGGAGGGGCTCGAGCTCAAGGCCGCCATGCCCGGGGCCCACACCAAGAACCTGTTCCTCAAGGACAAGAAGGGCCGGCTGTGGCTGATCTCGGCCCGTCAGGACACGGTCATCGACCTGAAGCGGGCCGACAAATGGATCGGCTCGGCCCGTCTCAGCTTCGGCAACGAGACCCTGCTGTGGGAGACCCTCGGCGTCCGCCCCGGCTCGGTCACGGCCCTCGGCCTGATCAACGACCCGGAGCAGCGCGTGACCTTCGTCCTCGACAAGGCCCTGTGGGACGCCGACATCGTCAACTTCCACCCCCTGACCAACACCGCCACGACGGCGCTGACGCAGGCGGACTTCCGGCGGTTTCTGGCGCTGATCGGGCGGGAGCCGATGGTGGTGGACTTCGGCCGGCTCGCCGGCTGAACCCCACCCCGCCGTCATCCTCGGGCTTGACCCGAGGATCAGAGGCGAGAGGCGGGCTGTCCGGCGGTGACGGCCCCGCGCGCGCGACCGTGAGACGCTCGACGGAGCACCGGACGGTCTGATCCTCGGGTCAAGCCCGAGGATGACGGGAGGAGGGGGTGGCGAGCCGATCGTGGTGGACTTCACGACTTGGGGGCCGAGACCGGCTAGCGCGACGGCGTCGGAATCCGCGCGGTTGCCAGGAAGGCCTCGAATGACCGGGCGTCCTCGGCCAGATGCGCAGGGTCTGTCAGCATCCAGGCCTCGTAGAGAGTTTCCGGCGCGCCGCTCCCGGGACGCGGCGCTGCGAAGGCGAACACGCTGATCGCGATCTGGTCCTCGGTGATCTCCTCGCACGCCACGCTTGCATGGCCGGGGAAACCGGGCGGCCGACCCCCGAAAGCCTTCAGACGCGCCGGCGAAACCGGCTTGCAGGGTTCGAGGCGCGCCTCCGTCACAGTCCGCGCCGTCAGGGCTTCCAGTCCCAGGGCGCGGGAAGGGTCGACGATATCGCAGGGGATGTCGGCGTCGCGGATCATCCCATAGAAGCCCCGCGCCTCATCGCGCCGCGCCTCGTCGTCCGGCCGCTCGGTGCACACCGCCCGACCGGCCGGAAAGGTCACGGCGAGCCCCCATCGCGCGTTGGCGAATACCTGCCCGGCCTCCGACACCACAGGACGTTCCATGCCGCACAGCATGCGATCCGCCGGACAGGGCACGAAGCGCGTTGCGCCGGTGCGCACGTCGACCCTCACGGCGTGGGGGCCGGGCCATCCGTCCTCGTCGATGGTGGCTACGAGCCATGATCGCCGAAACGCTGCGGGTTGAAGGTTGAATAGGCCGGGTTCGCCTCATGGAGGGCCGCGAAGGCGAGGTTTTCAGCTTCGTTCCGCTCGGTGACGGGCCGAATGCGGATGCTCCACTGGTTTTCGCCGATGCGCAGGGTCGCCCAACCCAGCATTCGACACCCGGGCTCGGTATCGCATCGGGTGCCCTCGATGACGGCGCCGACTGGCCACGCAAGAAGTGAGAAAAGGAGGGCCAGAAGCAGTTTTCGTCGCCGGAGGGCGAACCCGGTTCCAACGATGGCGGCAAGCGAGAACAGGGCATCAAGCGTGAACAAGACACCCCAGAAACCGAAAATGGTTCCTCTCGACGCCAGATGGCCGATGTAGAACCAGGCGTTGAACAACCTCGTCGCCGCCAGGAAAAGAGAGAACACGATCAGGAGAAGGACGAGGCCCCTGCCGACCCACACGAGCAGGGCCTTGGCCTTGGCGATGCCGCGGCCGGGGGTATCGGTTTCGCCGTCCTTGGACATGGACGAACAAGAGCCGGGTCGTACGGAACCGTCAAGGTTGTGGCTCAGGACAGGCGGCGAAGCGCGGCGCTGGACAAAGGGCGGCGGCTGTCGGCCTCGATCCACCCCGCAGGTTCAATCCGCTGTCAGACAGTGCTAAACGCCCCGCGTCTCCCCCCGACCCCCAGCACAGACACGGACGCCGCCATGCCCGCCGCTCCCGACTTTCCCCCCGCGCCGGACCGCGTGGCGCCCAGGCGCGCGCTGATCTCGCTGAGCGACAAGACCGGGCTGGAGGATGCGGCCCGCGCCCTGCACGACCTCGGCGTCGAACTGGTCTCGACCGGCGGCACCCGCGCCGCCATCGCGGCCTTAAGCCTGCCGGTGAAGGACGTCGCCGACCTGACCGGCTTCCCCGAGATGATGGACGGCCGGGTCAAGACCCTGCACCCGGTGGTGCACGGCGGCCTGCTCGGCGTGCGCGACGAGCCCTCGCATGCGCAGGCGATGAGCGAACACGGCATCGGCGGCATCGATATCGCCTGGATCGACCTCTATCCGTTCGAGGCGACGGTGGCTGCCGGCGGCGGCTTCGAGGCGGCGGTCGAGAACATCGACATCGGCGGCCCGGCCATGATCCGCTCGGCCTCCAAGAACCACGGCTATGTCGCCGTCTGCGTCGACAAGGCCGGGCTGGACGAGGTGCTGGCGGCGCTCAAGGCCGACGGGGCCACGTCTCTCGACCTGCGCAAACGCCTCGCCGCCCGCGCCTTCGCCCGCACCGCCGCCTATGACGCCGCCGTCTCCGGCTGGTTCGCGCAGCAAGTCGACGACGCCGCCCCCGCCCGCAAGTCGATCGCCGGTTCGCTGGCCCAGACCCTGCGCTACGGCGAGAACCCGCACCAGACCGGGGCCTTCTATCGCACCGGCGAGACCCGCCCCGGCGTGGCGAACGCCCGCCAGCTGCAGGGCAAGGAGCTGGGCTACAACAACATCGCCGACGCCGACGCGGCCTATGAGCTGGTCGCCGAGTTCGCGGCCCCGGCCTGCGTCATCGTCAAACACGCCAACCCCTGCGGCGTGGCGGTCGGAAACGATCTGACCGAGGCCTATGCCCGGGCGCTGGAATGCGACGCCGTCTCGGCCTTCGGCGGCGTCATCGCCGTCAACCGCACCCTGACCGGCGCCGATGCGAAGCTCATCACCGACATCTTCACCGAGGTGGTCATCGCCCCCGGCGCCGACGACGAGGCGCAGGCGATCTTCGCCGCCAAGAAGAACCTGCGCCTGCTGCTGACCGAGGGCCTGCCCGATCCGCTGGCCGTCGGCGAGGTGTTCCGCTCGGTGGCCGGCGGCTTCCTCGTCCAGTCGCGCGACCGCAGCCGCATCGCCCCCTCGGACCTCAAGATCGTCACCCGCCGTCAGCCGACGCCGCAGGAGATCGAGGACATGCTGTTCGCCTTCACCGTGGCCAAGCACGTGAAGTCCAACGCCATCGTCTATGCGAAGGACGGCCAGACCGCCGGCATCGGCGCCGGCCAGATGAACCGCCGCGACAGCGCCCGCATCGCCGCCATCCGCGCCCGCGAGGCCGGCGAGGCCAAGGGTCTGGCCCATTCGCTGGCGCAAGGGTCCGCCTGCGCCTCCGAAGCCTTCTTCCCCTTCGCCGACGGCCTGCTGGAGGCGGTCGCGGCCGGCGCCACGGCGGTCATCCAGCCCGGCGGTTCGATCCGCGACGACGAGGTCATCGCCGCCGCCGACGAAGCCGGCGTCGCCATGGCCTTCACCGGCGTGCGGGTCTTCCGGCATTAGGCGCAGGGCGCTGCCGCTCGCGACGCGATCGCTCGCTGCTTGAGCGCGCCCTCTCCCCTTGCGGGAGAGGGAGAGCTCGCCCGAGAGCGAAGCGATCGGCCGCGAGATCGGGTGAGGGGTCGCACCGGCCCTTCCCCGACGTTCAGCGCGACCCCTCATCCGTCGGTCCCGGCTCCGCCGGTCCCGCCACCTTCTCCCGCAAGGGGAGAAGGACGGAATGATGCTCACCATCCCCCGCCCGCCATCACACTTTCGCGGACGAACCCACGCGATTCCAACAGCCTGCCAAAAACCCAGCGTCACCAACCCGCCATAGGGCGCGGGCGCCCCATAATCCCCGCCGGTCTTTGACAGTCGCATCCCCCCGCCCGCCGCCCAGGCCGGCGTCCGTCTCCCGCGTCCGCGCGGCCGATGCCGACTCTGCCGACTCTGACACAGCGAATTTTCCGCCGACCCAGCCGACTCCGCCGACTCTGCACCCCCTGTTTTCCGAATTTCACCCGGGTAGAATCCCCTCCGCCCGATCCCGCCTTCCGCCGCCCGCGCCCTCCGCTATGGTGGCGCTTATGGACGCCCTCTCACAACGCTGGGCCCGGCTCGAGCCCCACACCACCATGGTCGGGCCCGACGACGACCGGCCCCGTCCCGCGTTGCTGCTGTTCCACGGCTGCGGCGGCCTGCGCGGCCATCTGCCGAAATACGCCGAGGTGGCCAGACAGGCCGGCTGGCGCGCCTTCACCGTCGATTCCTACGCCCCGCGCGGCTGGAGCCGGACCTTCGCCATGGCCACCGTCTGCACCGGCCTGCTGCTGCGCGGCCACGACCGGGCCGGCGACATCCTCGCGACTCTCTGGGGCGTGTCGCAGCGGCCCGACGTCGACGCCTCGAAGATCGCCCTGGCCGGCTGGAGCCACGGCGGCTGGGGCATCATGGAGGCGATGAGCGCCGACCGCTCCCGCCCCGCCCTCGGCCTCGCCGACCCCGGAAACGTCAGCCTCGACGGGGTCATCGCGACCTACCTGGCCTATCCCTATGTCGGCGTCGCCGCCTTCAACCGGATGCGGCCGTGGCGGCACTGTCCGAAGACCCTGGCGGTGATCGCCCGCTCGGATCACCTGACCACCGTCCGCAACGCCGAGCGGGTCCACGACATGATCCGCAACTGCGGGGCCGAGGTCGACACCTGGATCGCCGACGGCAGCCACAGCTTCGACGAGCCGATGACCGCCCCGCCGATGCGCTACGACCCCGAGCTCAGCGATGAGGCCCTGCGCCGCTTCGGCGCCCTGCTGCACGACGTGGCGGTCGCGCCCGCCGCCTGATCGGTCTATGGACCGCGCCATGACGACCCTCCTCTACGGCCGCCCCCCCGCGGTGTTCGACCCGCCCGGCGACGCGCTCCAGACCTCGCCCCTGATCCCGGGCTCGACCCCGCTCGAGTCCGCGCCCGAAGGCTCGGCCGAGGCCGCCATGATCTACGCCCCGCCCGGGGTGCTGGAGCGGCGCTACACGCTGGCGCTGGCGCTGCGGGCCCTGAAGCCCGGCGGCCGCCTCGACGCCATGGCTCCCAAGGACAAGGGGGGCTCCCGCCTGAAGAAGGAGCTCCAGGCCTTCGGTCTCGAGATCGGCGAGAGCGCTAAGGCCCACCACCGCCGCTGCGTGGTGATCCGGCCCGAGACGCTGACCGGGCTGGACGAGGCCATCGAGGCCGGCGCGCCCCGCCTCGTGCCCGGTCTGGAAGCCTGGTCGCAGCCGGGCGTCTTCGCCTGGGACCGCGTCGACGCCGGCACCCTGCTGCTGGCGCAGACCCTGCCGCCGCTCAAGGGCGCCGGCGCCGACCTCGGCTGCGGCTACGGGGCGCTCGCCACCGTGGTGCTGGGCTCCCCCGCCGTCACCGCCCTGCGCCTGATCGACCTCGACCGCCGCGCGATCGAAGCGGCCCGCCGCAACGTCGAGGACCCCCGCGCGACCTTCGAATGGGCCGACGCCCGCACGGTCGAGACCGCCGGCGATCTCGACTTCGTGGTCATGAACCCGCCCTTCCACGACGGCGGGGCCGAGGACCGGCGCCTCGGCCAGGCCTTCATCCGTCAGGCCGCGGCCCTGCTGAAGAAGGGCGGCGTCCTGTGGCTCGTGGCCAACCGCCACCTGCCCTATGAGGCCGACATCGCCGCCGCCTTCAAACGCTCGCAGCCCCTCGCCGACAAGGGCGGCTACAAGGTCATCGAGGCGGTGAAGTGAAGACGCCCACGGCCCGCGTCGACAAGCTGCTCGGCTCCATGGGCTACGGCTCGCGCACCGAGATGGCTCGACTGGCCAAGGCCGGCGGCGTCGTCCTCGACGGCGTCGAGCTGACCGACGTCTCGAAACGGATCGCCGTGACGCCCGACCTGCCGAGCCGGATGGAGATCGACGGCCAGCCGCTCGACCCGCCGCCCGGCCTTGTCATGATGCTGCACAAGCCGCTGGGCATGACCTGCTCGCGCAAGGAGGACGGGGCCCTGGTCTATGACGTCCTGCCCGACCGATGGCGCCGCCGAGACCCGGCCATCTCGACCATCGGCCGGCTCGACAAGGCGACCACCGGCCTGCTGCTGCTGACCGACGACGGCGACCTCCTGCACCGGGTCATCAGCCCCAAACGCCACGTCGCCAAGGTCTATCGCGCGACCCTGGCCCGCCCTCTGGCCGGGACCGAGGCGGCCATCTTCGCCGCCGGCGGTCTGCTGCTGGAGGGCGAGGACAAGCCGCTGTCGCCGGCCGCCCTGGAGGTGCTGTCGCCGACCGAGGCCCGCCTGACCGTGACCGAGGGCCGCTATCACATGGTCCGCCGGATGTTCGCGGCCGTCGGCAACCACGTCGAGGCCCTGCACCGCGAACGCGTCGGCGGCCTCGCCCTGCCCGACGACCTGGCCCCCGGCGAATGGCGGCTGCTGGAACCAGGCGAGATCGACGCCATATTCGCCGCATGACCGCCCACGCCAAGATCTGCGGACTGACCACTTCGGAGGCCCTGGACGCGGCCCTCGCCGGCGGGGCCGCCTTCGTCGGGGCGGTGGTGTTCCCGAGGAGCCCGCGCCACATCGCCCCAGTGCACGCCGCCACCCTGTTCGAACGGGCCCGCAACCGGGCGAAGATCGTCGCGGTGACGGTCGACGCCGACGACCTCCTGCTCACGGAGATCGCCCTGATCCTGAAGCCGGACCTGATCCAGCTGCACGGCTCCGAGACACCGGCGCGGGCCGAAGAGGTGCGGACCCTGACGCGGGCCGGGATCGTCAAGGTCCTGCCGATCCGTGCCCACGAGGATTTCGCCGAGGCGGAGGCCTGGGAGCCTTTCGTCGACCACCTGATGTTCGACGCGAAGCCGCCCGAGGGCTCGCACCTGCCCGGCGGGGTCGGGGCGCGGTTCGACTGGACCCTGCTGGCCGGTCGCGCCTTCCGGCATCCGTGGTTCGTGGCCGGGGGGCTGACCCCGGACAATGTGGCGCAGGCGATCCGGGTGTCCGGGGCGCCGCTGGTCGACGTGTCCTCTGGCGTGGAAAGCGCGCCGGGTGTTAAGGACCCTGCCCTGATCGCGGCGTTCCTCGAGGCGGCGCGGTCGGCCTGATTTCCGCCGCTCCCCCGCGTGAAAGTTTCGCCCGTGAACGCCATCCTGCCCAACCGCTACGCCATGCCCGACGCCGAGGGCCGCTTCGGTCCCTATGGCGGACGGTTCGTGGCCGAGACCCTGATGCCGCTGATCCACGAGCTGGACGCGGCCTATGAGGCGGCCAAGGCCGACCCGGCGTTCCAGGCCGAGCTGGACGGCTTCCTGACCGACTATGTCGGCCGGCCCAGCCCGATGTATCTGGCCGAGCGCCTGACGGCCCACTACGGGGCGGCCAACATCTGGTTCAAGCGCGACGAGCTGAATCACACCGGCGCGCACAAGATCAACAACTGCATGGGCCAGATCCTGCTGGCCATGCGGATGGGCAAGACGCGGATCATCGCCGAGACCGGGGCCGGCCAGCATGGCGTGGCCACGGCCACGGTCTGCGCCCGCTTCGGCCTGCAGTGCGTCGTCTACATGGGCGCCACCGACGTCGAGCGGCAGTCGCCCAACGTCTTCCGCATGAAGCTGCTGGGGGCCGAGGTGGTGCCGGTGACCTCGGGCCGGGCGACCCTCAAGGACGCCATGAACGAGGCGATGCGCGACTGGGTGACCAATGTCGAGGACACCTACTATCTGATCGGCACGGCGGCTGGGCCGCACCCCTATCCGGCCATGGTGCGCGACTTCCAGTCGGTGATCGGCAAGGAGACGCGGGCCTCGATGCTGGCGCGGCGCGGCAAGCTGCCCGACGCCTGCGTGGCGGCCATTGGTGGCGGGTCGAACGCCATCGGCCTGTTCCACCCTTTCATTGAGGACGCCGGGGTTCGGCTGATCGGGGTCGAGGCGGCGGGGCGCGGGCTGGATGGTCCCGACCACGCGGCCTCGCTGCAGGGCGGACGGCCCGGCGTGCTGCACGGCAACCGCACCTATCTGCTGCAGGACGACGACGGCCAGATCCTCGAGGGCCATTCGATCTCGGCCGGGCTCGACTACCCCGGTATCGGGCCCGAACACGCCTGGCTGAAGGACATCGGCCGGGCCGAGTATCGCGCCGCCACCGACGCGGAGGCGCTGGAGGCCTTCCAGCTGTGCTCGAAGCTGGAGGGGATCATCCCCGCCCTGGAACCCAGCCACGCCCTCGCCCGCGTCGGCGAGATCGCGAATGAGGTGGGCAAGGGGGGCGATGTCGTGCTCAATATGTGCGGGCGGGGCGACAAGGACATCTTCGCCGTGGCGAAGCACCTGGGCGTGGAGCTCTAGACCAATGAAACTCATCCTTCTGACCGCCGCGGCGGCGCTTCTGGCCGGGCCGGCCGCCGCCCAGGGCGCCCTGCCGGACGTGCCCATCCTCGCCGGCGCGACGCCGGCCCAGGACTGCGGCAACCTGTATGGCCTGGCCGGCAAGGCGTTCTGCGTCAGCGCGCCCCTGGCCGCCATCGGCGCCCTGGCCGACGCCTATGTGGCCGAGTTCGAGGCGCGCGGCTGGCTCCCGGCCGGGGGCGACGAAAACCGCGTGGTCTTCGTCCGCCGTCGCGAGGGCGGCGGCTGCGACGGCCTGCAGATGCAAGCCTTCTACGACACCTCCCGTCCCGCGGGCCCGGAAGCGACGGGCTATCTCGGCTTCGGCGAGATCCCGGGCGACGTCTGCGCGGCGGGTCAGCCGGGCGCGGCGACGGCGCCTGCCCCGCAACAATGACGACCTCCCGTATCGACGCCCGCTTCGCCGCGCTGAAGGCCGAGGGCCGCGCCGGGTTCGTGGCCTATGTCATGGCCGGCGATCCCACGCGGGAACAGGCGCTGGAGATCCTGCGCGGCCTGCCCGCCGCCGGTGCCGACATCATCGAACTGGGCTTTCCCTTCTCAGATCCGATGGCCGAGGGGCCGCCGATCCAGCGCGCCGCCCTGCGCGGCCTGAAGGCCGGGCTGACGCTGAAAGGCACCCTGGCCCTGGCCTCGGCCTTCCGCGAGGGCGACGCCGACACGCCGGTGATCCTGATGGGCTATCTCAATCCGATCGAGACCTATGGCTACGAGGCCTTCGCCCGGGATGCGGCGGCCTCGGGCGTGGACGGGGTGATCGTGGTCGATTGCCCGCCGGAAGAGGCCGCGCCGCTGTCCGACGCCCTCGACGCGGCGAAGGTGTCGCTGATCCGGCTGGCCACCCCGACCTCGGACGACGCCAGGCTGAAGATCATCGCCGAACGGACCTCGGGCTTTGTCTACTATGTCTCGGTGGCGGGGGTGACCGGGGTCAAGGAAGCCCAGGCCCTGTCGGTGGCGCCGGCCGTGGCGCGGGTTCGCAAGGCTTCGGGCCTGCCGGTCGCGGTCGGCTTCGGGGTCAAGACCCCGCAACGGGCGGCCGAGATCGCCCGCGTGGCCGACGCCGTGGTGGCCGGATCGGTGCTGGTCGACGAGGTGGCGGCGGCGCTCGAGGCGAACGAACCCGCGGCGCCCCGCGTTCTGGCCGAGGTGAGGTCGCTTGCCGACGCCGTCCGGGGTGCGCGCGTCACGGAAACCGTCTAAAGGCCGCGCCATGGTCGACAAGAACAAACCCCAGCAGGAAAAGCGCGGCGGCTGGCTGAGCCGCTTCGCCCCCGGCGTGCGCAAAATCGTCAGCCGGCGCGACACGCCCGACAATCTCTGGGTCAAGGATCCCGACTCCGGCGAGATGCTGTACCGCTCGGACCTCGAGGCAAGCCTGTGGGTGACGCCCTCGGGCCGGCACATGCGCATCGACGCGCCGACGCGGCTGCGCTTCACCTTCGACGGCGGCGCCTACGAAAGCATCGACACGCCCGAGGTCCCCGAGGACCCGCTGAAATTCTCCGACGGCAAGCCCTACAAGGACCGCCTCGCCGCGGCGCGCAAGGCCAGCGGGCGGCGCGACACCATGGCCATCGGCTTCGGCGACCTGGACGGCACGCCGGCGGTGGTCATCGTTCAGGACTTCACCTTCATGGGCGGATCGCTGGGCATGGCCGCGGGCGAGGCCTTCATCGCCGCCGCCCGGGCCGCGATCGAGCGGGGCGTGCCGCTGGTCTGCTTCACCGCCGCCGGCGGGGCGCGGATGCAGGAGGGCGCCCTCAGCCTGATGCAGATGGCCCGCACCACTCTCGCCATCCAGGACCTGAAGGCGGCCCAGCTGCCCTTCGTCGTGGTGCTGACCGACCCGACCACCGGCGGGGTGACCGCCAGCTACGCCATGCTGGGCGACGTCCATCTGGCCGAGCCGGGGGCTTTGATCGGCTTCGCCGGGCCGCGCGTCATCGAGGCGACCATCCGCGAGAAGCTGCCGCCGGGCTTCCAGCGCGCCGAATACCTTCAGGAGAAGGGCATGGTCGACAAGGTCGTGCCGCGGGCCGAGCTGCCCGAGACCCTCGGCCGGATCCTGTCGATCCTCATGGGCGGGAAGCGCCGGGCGGCCTGAACGCCGTGGACCCGATCTCCGAACGCCTGAGGGCGCGCCACCCGCAGCGCATCGACCTGTCGCTGGAGCGGATGCGGGTGCTGTGCGCGGCGCTGGGCGATCCGCAACACCGGCTGCCGCCGGTGATCCACGTCGCCGGCACCAACGGCAAGGGCTCGACCGTCGCCTTCATCCGCGCCATCGCCGAGGCGGCGGGCCTCAGGGTCCATGCCTACACCTCCCCGCATCTGGTGCGGTTCAACGAGCGCATCCGTCTGGCCGGGCGGCTGATCGACGACGAGGCGCTGAACGCCATCCTCGACCGGGTCGAGGCGGCGATCGACGCAAGCGGCAGCGAGGCCACGGTGTTCGAAAGCACCACGGCGGCCGCCTTCGTCGCCATGAGCGAGACCCCGGCCGACCTGGCCATCGTCGAGGTCGGGCTGGGGGGGGTGCTGGACGCCACCAACGTCATCGAACGGCCGCTGCTCAGCGTCATCGCCCCGGTGGATCTCGATCACGCGGAATTCCTCGGAACCAGCCTGCGCGGCGTGGCCGTGGAGAAGGCGGGCATCCTCAAGGCCGGGGCGCGGGGACTGATCGCCCGCCAGCCGGAAGAGGCCATGCAGGCCATCGAAGCCGCCGCCAGGGCCGTGCACGCGCCGCTGACGGTGATGGGGGTGGATTTCGACGCCTGGGCCGAGCGCGGCGGCATGGCCTTTCAGGATCAGAGCCGCTTCCTCGACCTGCCGGCGCCGGCCCTGGCCGGGCCGCACCAGATCGCCAACGCCGGCTTGGCCGTCGCCGTGGCCCTGGAGCTGGACCTGCCAGAGAGCGCCATCGCCGAAGGCCTGGGCGCCGTCCGCTGGCCGGCGCGGATGCAGCGGCTGACCGCCGGGCCCTATGGCGAGGCGGCGCGGGCGGCGGATGCGGAGCTGTGGCTTGACGGGGGGCACAATCCACACGCCGGCCGGGCCTTGGCCGAGACCCTTCTGGACCGTCAGGCCCGGGCCCCGCGGCCGACGGCCCTGATCGTCGGCATGCTGGCCAACAAGGACGCCGGCGGTTTCTTCGAGGCGCTGAAGGACACCGGCGCGACCGTCTTCACCGTCCCGTTCGAGGGCGCGGCGGCCGAGCCGGAGGCGCTGGCGGCGGTGGCCCGGGGACACGGTCTGGGGGCCACGGCCTGCGCCTCGGCGACCGAGGCGCTGGAGCGGGCGCTCCGCCTCGGGGCCGGGCGCGCGGTCATCTGCGGCTCGCTCTACCTCGCGGGCGAGGTGCTGGGCGCGAGCCGCGAGACCTGGCCGGACTAGGTCAGGCGGCCGAGCTGCCGGCGGCCGAAATCCCCGCCTCGGCCAGCCATTCGACGATCTTGCCCTTGGGCATGGCGCCGACCTTCATCGAGGCCAGCTGGCCGTCCTTGAACAGCATCAGGGTCGGAATGCCCTTCACGCCGAGGCGCGACGGGACCATCGGGCTGTCGTCGATATTGACCTTGGCGATGACCACCTGGCCGGCCATCTCGTCGGCGATCTGCTCCAGCGCCGGGCCGATCTGTTTGCAGGGGCCGCACCACTCAGCCCAGAAATCCACGAGCACTGGGGTGGACGATTTCAGGACGTCGGCGTCGAAGCTGTCGTCGGTGACCTTGACGGTGGCCATGGGCTCTCCTTGGCGCCGGTCGCGGCGCGCGGTTCGGATGTGACCGGACATCCTGCGATGATTCCGGCGGTTCGGCACCGATGTGGGGCGCGTCGCCGATCAAATCAACGCGTGAGTCCAAGCGCCGTGTCCATCAGCGCCTGCGGAACCGGCATCAGCTTCGGCCCGTCGGTCCAGACCAAGGCTGCCTCGACCGGCCGATCCGGATACAGCCGCCGCAGCACCGCGACATACACCGCCAGCTGCAGCACATAGGCCGGGTCGGCGTCCCCGATGCGGTCGGGGGCGGGACGGTTGGTCTTGTAGTCGACGACCAGCACCCGCTCCGGTGTGATCACCAGCCGGTCGATGCGGCCCGAGACGGCGACGCCTGGCGGCAGTTCCGGCGCGCCGCCCGCCAGCGCCGCCTCGGCCCGCGAGCCGGGGCCGAACACCGGAGCGAAGCGGGCGTCGTCCAGCACCGAGAAGGCGGCGGCGATCATCTCCCGACGCTGATCGTCGTTCAGGTCTCGCTCTCGGGACAGCATGCGGACGGCCGCGGACGCCCGGTCGGCCGGGGCGATGTCAGGCAGCCGCTCCAGCAGGCGGTGGATCAGGTCGCCGCGCCGGAACCGGCCCAGCGGCGCGCCGGGGCCGGCGGCGGTCGCCAGGGGTGAAGGGGCGGGGATGCGGACCGTCCCCTCCATCTGCGAGGGCGCGGCGTAGCGGGCGGCTGAGTCCGGGGCGGGCGGCGTTCGGGCCCAGGCGGGCAGGGTCGTTCCAGCGGCGTCTCCGACCGGTCGGGGCGCGAGCCGGGCCGGATCGGCGCCGTACCGCCGGACGCCGTCGCCGATCTCGCGGACCGCGTCGCCGAGCCGGTCGAAGGTCTCGACAAGCACCGACCACCAGCTGCCGTCGTCATAGCCCTGTTTCGAATTCCCGCAGGCGCGGCCGAGCAGGATCAGCCGGTCGCGGGCGCGGGTCAGGGCGACATAGAGCAGCCGCAGGGTCTCGGCGTCGGTGCGCGCCTGGCGGGCCTCCCGCGCGGCCTTCGAGGCCTCGCAGTCCTCCTTCGACGAGCCCGGGCACATCAGCCAGGCCTCGGAGCCGTCGTCGAGCGTCACCGGCATCAGGGAAGGGCCCTGCGCCTTGGCCCGCGAGGTGGTGTCGGGGAGGATGACGATCGGGGCCTCCAAACCCTTGGCCCCGTGCACGGTCATGACCCGCACCTCGCCGCGCGGCCCCTCCAGCTCGCGCTTCACCTCGACGTCGGCCGCTTCCAGCAGGGCCACGCAGGTCTCGAGGTCGACCGCGCCCCGATCCTCCGCCGCGAGCACCTGGTTGAGGGTCTCGTCGATCGCCTCCTCGGCCTCGCGGCCCAGACGGCGCAGGATCCGGGCGCGGCCCGACAGCCCGAGGCCGTCGACGCGGTTGAGCAGGCCGGCGAAGTAGGCGAACGGGTCGCGGTCGCGGCTGTCGAGGGCGAAGGCCAGGAGGTCCCGGGCGTGCGACCATTCCGGCCGCTCCGCCGCCCGGTCGCGCAGCTCCCGCCACAGCTTGCGGCGCTCCTTACCCCCGGCGAGGGCGTACAGACTGTCCTCGTCGACGTCGCAGAACGGGCTGCGCAGCACGCCGGCGAGGCTGAGGTCGTCGTCCGGGAACAGGGCGAAGCGCGCCAGGGCGATCAGGTCGTCGAAGACGATGTGCGACGACAGCTTCAACCGGTCGGCCCCGGCCACCGGCACGCCGGCGGTCTTCAGGGCCCGGATGATCTCCTCGAAGGTGGCGTCGCGCCGGCGCACGAGAATCAGGAAGTCGCCATAGCCGCAGGGGCGCTGTTCGCGAGACTTGCGATCGTAGACCGCCTCGCCGGTCTCGACCTGACGGCGGATCTCGGCGGCGAGCCGGGCGGCCAGCCGTTTGCGGCCGCTCGTACCCGGCTCCTGATCCACCGGATCCCAGACGTCGGGCTCGGGCGGCTTGATGTCCTCGAACAGGGGCCACAGGTCGATCGCGCCCCGCTGGCCTTCGCGTTTGGCGACGTGCGGCGGGATGGCGGCGATCTCCTCGCCGACCAGGGCGGCGGTCCGCTCCGGTCCGTCGAACACGGCGTCGACGAATTTCAGCACCTCGGGCGTCGAGCGGAAGGAGGTGGCCAGTTCGACGCCCTGGAAACGGGCCCCGGCCCCGGTGACCAGCGCGTCATAGCGGTGCGCTTCCTGCCTCAGCCGCTCCGGCCGGGCCCCCTGGAAGGAGTAGATCGACTGCTTTTCGTCGCCGACCGCGAAGACGGTGCGGTCCAACCTTTGTCCCGAGGACGGGACGGGGGTGAACCTCTGGCTGCCCTCGCCGGCGAAGAAGCCCTCGGTCAGGACGCGCAGGATGTCCCATTGCTGGGGCGCGGTGTCCTGGGCCTCATCGACGAGGACGTGCTCGATGCCGCCGTCCAGCTTGTACAGAACCCAGGCGGCCGAGGCCCTTTCGGTCAGAAGTTCGACGGTGCGAGCCACGAGGTCGCCGAAGTCGAGCGCCCCCTTCGCCGCCTTGGCCTGATCGTAGAGCCGGGCATGGGCCTCGGCCAGGGTCAGGACATGGATGGTGTCGGCGGCGACCCGCGCCTTGCGCATGGTCTCGAGCGCCGACAGGTATTTGAGCTGCAGGTCGGCGAGCGCGGCGCCGGCGGCCGGCGGGGCCTTGGCCGTGGCGATGGATTTGCGCGGTTCGCCGCCGGTCAGGAAGACGTCGCCGAGGCCGGCGAAATTCCACGGCGCCGCGCGCATCCGGTCGGCGCATTTCTGGTCGTTGGTCGAGCCGGTGACCATGGCGGCGGCGGTCTCCAGCCACTGGCCGCGGTCGAGCCAGCGCATGAAGTCGGTCTCGATCGACTCCGGCGTCTCCTCGGGATGGGCCCCGGCCAGCACATGGGGACCCGGCGCGCGGCCGTCGGCGACCCGGGCCGTATAGTCGGTCAGCTTGGCGCGGTCGGCCTCGACCATGGCCAGCAGAGATTGGAAGGCGCCCCAATCCAGCTCGACCGCGAAATGGCTGTAGGCGCGACCGACCGGGCCCTCGGGATCGGCCAGGGCCTTGCGGGCCAGCTCCTCGCGCGCCTCGTGCGACAGGGCCAGCGCCGCCTCGTTCTCCAGCACGGTGAAGCCGGGGGTGACGTCGGCCTCCAGCGGGAAGCGGCGCAGCAGCTTTTCGCAGAAGGCGTGGATGGTCTGGATTTTCAGCCCGCCCGGGGTCTCCAGCGCCTTGGCGAACAGGCGGCGAGCCTTCGACAGGTCGGGGCCCGTCAGGGCGGCCGGGTCGCGGCCGTCGAGATCGGCCAGCGACCGCGACAGCGCGGCGTCGTCCATCACCGCCCAGGCGCCGAGCCGGTCGAACAGCCGCGCCTGCATCTCGGCGGCGGCGGCCTTGGTGTAGGTGACGCACAGGATCTCGCCGGGCTGGACCTCCTCCAGCAGCAGCCGGGCCACGCGGTCGACCAGGGTCGAGGTCTTGCCCGAGCCGGCGTTGGCGGTGACGAACACCGAGCCTTGCGGATCGGCCGCGGCGATCTGCTGCGCGTCGGGCAGGATGCGCGCGCTCATTCGGCCTCTCCGCCGTCTTCGCCGCCGACCACATGCCATTCCCAGACCCGGGCGAGGTGGTCGTAGTTGCCGCCGAACGAGCCCATGAACTGCGGGGCCACCCAGGACAGATAGGGGGTGCTCTCGTCGTCGAACCGGGCAATGCGGGTCTTCAGCCCGTCCAGCGCCGCCTCCGACAGGGCCGCGGCCTCATTGCCGCGGGCGACCACTGTTGCCCGCCCGGGGACCTTGCGCCCGACGACTTCGATATACGTCAGTTCTTCGGGCGGGACCCGTCCAGTGTCTGGCAGGCCGACCTCTGCGAGGATGGCGCCGGTCAGAGTCAGCTGAGGCGAAAAGCCCGATCTGACTTGCTTGCCGCTGGGCGGCTTGCCGGTCTTGAAGTCGAGCACGGCCGCGCCGGTGGCCGACAGTTCGATGCGGTCGGCCTTGGCGGTCAGCTTGAACAGGCCGAAGGGCGCGGCGAGCATCATCTGCACCTTTTCCTCGACCCGGATCTCGACACCCCGCGCACGCCGTTCCGCCTCCCAGTCGGACAGCCAGCGGGCGCAGTTGCGGGCCAGCGGAGCCTCGCGCGCCATGGCCGCATCCTCGAAGCCATGCTCGCCGAGCTCTTCGAGCAGCAGGGTCTCCAGCTGGTCGGCGCAGTCGTCGGGCAGCACCTCGGGCCACGACAGGGTCAGCCGTTCGACCGCCTTGTGCACGGCGTTGCCCCGCGCCATCGCCTCGGCCGACTGGCCGGGCCGGTCCATCTGTCTCAGGTTCAGCACATAGCGCGCGTAGATGGCGTAGGGATCGCGCACCCAGCGCTCGACGCCGGTGACGGGCAGTTCGCGCGGTCGCCGGTCGACCGGCGGCCGCGGCGCGGGGCGGCGGGCGTAGTCGGGCGTGGCCCGGGCCGGGGCGTCCAGCGCCCGGGCCTGGTCGAGGTGAACCGAGGGCCGCTCCAGTTCGACCGGCGTTTCGGGCGCGTCCGCCCCGCGGGTCAGCATCTCCAGCCGCCACAGCCAGCGCGACTTGACCGCCGGCTGGCCGCCGCGGCGTTCGGAATGGACCAGTATGGCCTCGTCGGCGCAGGCGGCCTGGACGAAGTCCTGCGCCGTCTGGCCGAGGCGGCGCTCGGGCGGCGGCAGGTCCATCGCCTTGCGCATCGGCCGCGACAGGAAGGGGTCGGTCGGGGCGGCGTTGGGCCAGACGGTTTCCTCGAGGCCGGCGAGGATCATCCGGTCGGCGCGGACCAGCCGGGCCTCGATGGCCCCGAGGATGCGCAGACGCGGCTGGTTGGCCCCGCCGGTCCGCACCGTCTCCTCGGTCAGCAGGGTCCGGACCAGTTCGGCGAAGTCGGGCCGCGAGATGTCGCCCAGCGAGGCCCCGCCCTCGATCAGCCCGGCCAGCAGGGCGGCGGCGGCCTCGCCGTCGGGGCCGGCCCAGGCGTCCTGGCCGGCCAGCGCCTCGACCAGCACCGTCAGGGCGCGGGCGGCGGCGTCGAGCGGCGCGTCCGGGACGAAGGGCGCGCGGGCGGCGTCGGACAGCCGCTCCAGCCGGTGCAGCAGGGCGCGGGCGGCGGCGACGCGCTCGATCGTGTGCGGCGAGCGAGGGCGGCCGTCGTCGCGCGGTTCGCCCGCCTTGAGCAGGGTGCGGCGGGCCCGGGACCAGTCGCGCAGGCGCGGTCCGCGCAGGGCGTGCTCCTCCAGCGCCCTGATCGCGGTCTCCGCCTCGACACTGTCCAGGTCGAGGCGAACCAGCGGATGTTTGAGCAGGCCGAGCAGGGCGTGCGGATCCAGCGGCTGGTCGATGAATCGGGCGGCGAGATCGATCAGCCGGCCGGCGTCCATGCGCGACAACGGTTGGCCGGAAGAGTTGTCGGCGACCACGCCCCAGCGTTCCAGCCGGGCGGCGACGCGGCGTCCGAGCGCGAGGTCGGGGGTGATGAGGGCGCAGGTGCGGCCGGGGGTCTCCAGCGTCTCGCGCATCATCAAGGCCAGGGTCGCGGCGGCGTCCTCCTCAGCCCGGACGGTGATCGCCGACAGGCCCTCCAGCCCCTCGGCGATCGGGTCGGCCGACTGGTCCTTGAAGGCTTTGGCCCGCAGGTCCCGGATCAGGGCGCGCCAGTCGTCGGTGGCGTCGGCGGGCCGCAGGGCCTCGTTGATCAGCCGCTGGCGGGCGCGGCCTCGCGCGGCGCGAGCGGGCGCCTCCGGCGGGCTGAACCACGGTCCCACCGCCTCCCGCTCGACGCCATGTCGGTTCAGCAGCCGCCACAGGGCGTTCTGGGGGTGTTGCTCGTTGTCTCGTAGCTGGGACCAGACGGCCGGATCGAGGTCGCGGTCGAGGCCGGGCAGGACGACGCAGCCGTGCGGCGCCCTGGCGACGGCGGCGAGGACGTCGGCGGCGGCCGGGGCGGTGCCGGTCGAGCCGGCGGCGATGACCGGCTGGGTCGGGGGCCGCTCGCTCCAGGCGTCGGCCAGCAGGCGCAGCAGGCGGGCGCGGCGCCAGGCCGGGTCGACCAGTCCCATGGCCGCCAGCCGCTTCGGCCAGGCCTCGACGGCGAGGCCGAGGAAACGGGCCGATTCCTGCCAGTGCTCGGCCAGGTCGCCCTCGACCAGGGTGGCTACCCGCGCGAGATCCTCGACCTCCTCCAGCTGGCAGGAGTCGAGGAAGCCGCCCAGCGCATCGGCCATCTCCAGCGCCCGCAGCGGGGCGAGGCCGGGGCGGAAATCCTCGACGATCATCCGCGCCATCTCGAAGCGGCGGGTCAGGGGGGCGATGGCCGGGGGCAGGTCGAGGCCCAGCTCGCCGGGGGCGAATGGCGGCTCGTCCTCCTCGAGGTCGCCGAGCGGGCGGACCTGCGGCAGCAAGACGGGCCGGTCGCCGGCCAGTTTCGTCAGGGCCGCGGTGAAGGCGCGGGCGGCGCGACGGTTGGGCAGCAGGATGACCGCGTCGGACAGGGCTTCGGGCGGGTGTTCGCCGAGCCAGTCGAGCACCCCGGCGGCGAGGTCCTCCAGAAACGGCCGCCGCGCCTCGATGGCGTACCAGCGGGGTCCCGGGGGCGAGAAGGGATCGAACCGGGCGGTCATCCCGCCCCGGCCAGTCTCGTTCGGGCCAGTCTTCCCTCGGCCTCGTCACGGGCCTGCGGGTCGCCGACGTGCATCCAGTCGCCGTCGAGCACGCAGCCGTACAGCCGGCCGGCGGCGGCGGACCGTCGCCACAGGCCGCTCAGCGAGAAGGGTCCGTCCGGCCCGGCGGCGACATAGTCGGGCCGGCAGATATGGACGCCCATATAGGCGAACGGCGCCTCCGGGGCGTCGCCGCGGAAGGTCAGGCGGCCGTCCTCTCCGAGGAAGACGTCGCCGGCGCCCTCGAAACCGATCGACCCCTCGCGCCGGGCCAGCAGCAGGGCGGCGTCCATGGTTGACGGATTCCACAGGCGAGCGAGTTGATTCAGCGCGGAATTCCCCCCGAAGCCGTTGTCGGTCCAGACGCTGTCGATATTGGCCACGAACACCGGCTCGGGGCCCAGCAGCGGGGCCGCCTTCTTCAATCCGCCGCCGGTCTCCAGCAATTCCGCCCGCTCGTCGGAGATGACGATGTCCGGCCCGCGGCCGCGCGACGCCAGATGGGCCTCCAGCCGGTCGGCGAACCAGTGGACATTGACCACGGCCCGCTCGACATCGGCCTCGGCCAGCCGGTCGAGCACATGATCGACCAGGGCGCGCCCGGCCACCTCGACCAGGGCCTTGGGCCGGTCGTCGGTCAGCGGCCGCATCCGCGTGCCAAGCCCGGCGGCGAGCACCATGGCGGTCTTCGGCGCGGTCATCGACGCAGCTCCGCCGGAACGTAGCGGTCGAACCAGGTCTGAATGGCTTGTCCAGCCCTTGGGAGATTACGTTCGAGGTGGTCCCACATGCGAGGCATGAAGGCGCGGTAGCGGGGTTTGCCGTCACGCACGACGAGGCGCGCGAAGACGCCCAGAATCCTCGTCTCGTTCAGCGCCGCGAGGGCGGCGTACGATCGCATGAACGCCTCACGGTCGACGCTCGGGCGGAGGCTGAAATAGTGATCGAGCGCCTTCGCCTCCAGCGCCGGCGGGACATCGCGCCGGGCGTCCTGCAACAGCGAGTGCAGATCCCACGACGGATGGGCCCGCACCGCGTCCTGAAAGTCGATCATGCCGACCCGGGCGGCCCCGGTGCGCTCGGGCAGCCAAATCAGATTCTCGGCGTGATAGTCCCTGTGGGCCACGACCGAGGCCTGTCGCTCGGCGTCCTCGACCACCGGCGCCCAGGCGGCGTCCCATTCGGCCAGCGCCTGATCGGTGAAGACGAGGGCGGGGTTCAGCCGGGGCATCCATTCGACGAACAGGTCCGCCCCGCCCTTCAGCGCCACCGCATCGTAGGTCTGCAGCGGCCAGTCGCCGGCCGCGCCCGTGAGCAGGTCCGGCGTTGCGGCCTCGTGAAGGGTCGCCAGGGCCTCCACCGCCGCCAGATACAGCGGCTCCTCCGCCTCGCCCGCCTCGATGACGCGGGCGAACAGGTCGTCGCCGAAGTCTTCCAGAACCGCGAGCCCGGCGGCGGGGTCGACGGCGACGATCTCCGGGGCCGAAAGGCCGAGCGAGCGCAGGTGCCCGGCGACCGCCGCGAAGGCCTCGATCCGGCCGGCGGACAGGCGGGCGACGGCGTTCCAGCCCGCGGCGCGGCGCTGCTCGGGACTCCAGGAGGGGTCGCACGGCTGGGACTCCGCCGATGCGGCCTGGTCCATCAGCATCAGGCTCGACCCCGCCGCCGTGGTCAGCCGTTCGTAGCGCCGCGTCGAGGCGTCGCCGGGCAGGGGGGCGCGGACGGCGTCGGCGAGGCCCGCCGCCCTCAGGAAATCCAGACGCTGCTGTTCACGGTCAGACATGGAGGCTCTTCAACTTCTCTTCCCACGTCCCTACGCCAGAAACGGTCGCAACGCGGCCGGGGCCGTCTTCGGCGAGGCGCACCGTCAACCGGTCCGGCCCCAGCCAGGCGGACGGATCGTCGCCGAGCCGCTCGGGCCATTCGATCACGGCGCAACCCTCGTCGAGGGCCTCGTCCAGGCCGATCTCGGACGCCTCTTCGGCGCGGGTCAGGCGGTAGAGGTCGAAATGGGCCACCGGCGGGTCGCTCTCGTAGAACTGCACCAGGGTGAAGGTGGGCGAGGGCACGTCCTCGTCCGGACGTGTCAGGGCCCGGATCATGCCGCGCGCCAGGGTTGACTTGCCCATGCCCAGGAGCCCGTACAGCAGCACGGCCTCGCCCGGCGCCAGCAGCGGGGCGATGGCGGCGCCCAGCCGCGTGGTCGCCTCCGCGTCGTCCAGCGTCAGCATCGTCGGCTCAGGCAAAGTCTGCGTCCGGCTGGCTGGGCAGGACCCGCTCGGTGAAGGCTTTCAGTCCATAGGTCGCCCGGGCCGCGTCGATGTCGAACCGGGACGGCGGGATCGGCTTGCCGACCTTGAGGAAGAACCGCTTGCGCTTCTTGTTCAGCAGCTCGTGGAACAGGGTCACATCGCGCAGCTCCTGCGACACCCGGTCGAACGCGTGGAACAGGCGCGAGTGGGGTCCCGCCACATGGATGGGCACGACCGGCGCTCCGTGCCGGCGCGCCAGCGAGACCGCGGTCGGCGCCCAGTCGGGATCGGTCACCGAGCCGTCCTTCGCCACCCGCGCCAGCCGGCCGGCCGGGAACATCACCAGGCAGCGCTCGGCCTCGAACGCCGCCTTCGCGGCCAGCAAGGTCGCCCGGGTCTTCTCGCGGGTGCGCTTCTCGATCACCCATTCGACCGGAATGACGGTCTCGCCCAGCCGGGGCGAGACGCGCAGGGCGTCGGCGTTGGCGAAGAAGACAGCGTCGTCGCGCCGCGCGCGGATGGCGTCGAACACGGCGATGCCGTCGGCGATCCCGGTCGGATGGTTGGCGACGACGATGCAGCGGCCCGTCGCCGGGATCCGGTCAGGGTTCATCACCGAGACCTTCAGGTCCAGCAGGTCGCTCATATAGTCGAGCGCCTCGGCTCCGGAGAGCGGCCGCACCGCGTCGGCCATGCGCACGGCCTGCCGATAGTTGAGCAGCCTGTAGAGAAGCGGACGGGCCACCGGCCACAGGGTCGAGCGGGTCAGGCGCGGGGCGCGCTCGGCGATCAGCACATCGCAGATGTGCGGCCCATCGTGGCTGGGCGGCGCTCCGGGCGAGGTCAGGGCGGCGGCGGTCATTCGCCCCGGTTGTCGCCGGTCCCGGGGCGCTCCGCAAGCGGGGAGAGGCCGGGCCGGCATTGACGCGCGGCCCGTGCGGCGCCACCCCTTCGCGCCGTGAAATCCGTGCAACGCCGAGGATCCCCGCGCATGCTGTCCGTGACCCGCCTCCTGACCGGCCTCAGCGCCGTCGCCCTGCTCGCCGGCGCCGCCCTGCCCGCCCTGGCGGAAGCGCCCGCCGCGTCGCCCGCCGCCGCGACCGCTCCGGCCCAGGCCGCCGAGGCGTTCGACTATCGCGACATGATCAGCGCCAACCGGCTGGGCGATCCGCAGGTGTCGCCGGACGGCCGCCGGGTGGTCTATTCGGTGACCACGACCGACGTGGAGGCCAATCGCCGCTCGGGTTCGCTCCACATCATGGACCTGCAGGACCCGGGCGAGGGCCGCCGGCTGGCGATCAGCGAGGGCGGCGCCAATACGGCCCGCTGGGGCTCCGACGGGAAGCTGTATTTCCTGTCGGGCCGGTCGGGCTCCAGCCAGGTCTGGCGCGCCGAGGCCGACGGAACGGGCCCCGTCCAGGTCACCGACCTGCCGGTCGACGTCAACGCCTACCGGCTGAGCCGCGACGCCGGCAAGGTGGTGGTGTCGCTGTCGGTCTTCCCGTCCTGCGCCGACCTGGCCTGCACCGTCGACCGCCAGAAGGCCGAGGCCGACGACAAGACCACCGGCCAGGTCTACGACCGCATGTTCGTGCGCCACTGGGACACGTGGAACGACGGAACCCAGAACCACCTGTTCGTGGTCAATACCGACGGTTCGGGCGATCCGGTCTGGGTGACGAAGGGCTTCGACGGCGACACCCCCTCCAAGCCGTTCGGCGACGAGGGCGAGTTCACCTTCACGCCCGAGGGCGATGCGGTGGTGTTCTCGGCCCGGCTGGCCGGCCAGAGCGAGCCGTGGAGCACCAATTTCGACCTCTGGCGGACCAACGGCCTGAGCGGCGACGGCACGTTCGAGAACCTCACCGACGACAATGACGCCTGGGACACCGGCCCGGTGTTCTCGCCGGACGGCCGCACCCTGGCCTACCGCGCCATGGCCCGCCCGGGCTTCGAGGCCGACAAATACGCCATCTTCCTGCGCGACATGGAGACGGGACGGGTCCGCCAGATCGCCGCCAACTGGGACCGCTCGGCCGACAGCCTGCAATGGTCGCGGGACGGGAACACCCTCTACGCCACCGCCGGCGACGTCGGTCAGACCCGGATCTTCTCGATCGACACCCGCAACGGCGTGGTCGTTCCGGTGACCGGCCCCGGCCACGTCTCGGCCTTCCAGCAGACGCCGTCGGGCTTCGTCTTCGCCCAGGATTCCCTGACGCGGCCGAGCGAGCTGTATGTGAAGACCTTCCTCGGCCGCGAGATGCCGCGCCGCATCACCAATGTGAACCCGCAGCTGGACGACAAGGCGTTCGGCGAGGCCGAGCAGTTCACCTTCGAGGGCTGGAACGACGAGACGGTGCACGGCTACGTCATCAAGCCGGCCAACTATGTCGAGGGTCGGAAATATCCGGTCGCCTTCCTGATCCACGGCGGACCGCAGGGGTCGTTCGGCAACAGCTGGTCCTACCGCTGGAACCCGATGACCTACGCCGGCGCCGGCTATGCGGTGGTGATGATCGATTTCCACGGCTCGACCGGCTACGGCCAGGCCTTCACCGACTCGATCAGCCAGCACTGGGGCGACCGCCCGCTGGAAGATCTCCAGAAGGGCTGGGCCCACGCCCAACAGGCCTACCCCTTCCTCGACGGGGACAACGCCTGCGCCCTCGGCGCCTCCTACGGCGGCTATATGATCAACTGGATCGCCGGCAACTGGCCTGGCGAGTTCGACTGCCTGGTCAACCACGACGGCGTCTTCGACACCTTCGGCATGGGCTATTCGACCGAGGAGCTGTGGTTCACCGAATGGGAATACGGCGGCACGCCGTGGGAGAACCCGCGCGGCTACCAGGAATTCAACCCGGCCAACCATGTTCAGAACTGGCGCGATCCGATGCTGGTGGTCCAGGGCGACCGCGACTTCCGCATCCCCACCGCCCAGAGCCTGTCCACCTTCACCGCCCTGCAGCGGCGCGGCATCGAGAGCCGGCTGATCGTCTTCCCGGACGAGAACCATTGGGTGCTGAAGCCGGCCAACAGCCTGCAATGGCACACCGAGGTGTTCGGCTGGCTCGACAAACACCTGAAGCCTGTCGACTAAAGCGGGGTCCAGACAACAAAAAGGGCGCTTCCGACCGGAAGCGCCCTTTTCATTTGCGTCGGGGATTCAGGGCACGCGGGCCTGGGCCGTCGCGGCGTCGCGCAGGCGGGCGTGTTCGCGTTCCGTGATGCAGCGCGGCGTGGTCCAGGCAGGATCGGACGGCCGGACCCTCAGCGCCTCTTCGGCGGTGATGAAGACCGGCGCGGCGCCGTGCTCGCGGGTGAAGGCCCGGCGGGTCGCCGCATCCGTGTCGCAGATCAGCACGGCCCGGCTGGTCTGTCGGGCGTCGCTGGCCTTGCGCTGGTCGACGGCCGCAGCCGGACTGGTCGCGGCCAGGGCGAGGCCGGCGGCCAGACTCGCTGCGAAAAGGGTGTGGATGGTGCGCATGGGAACCTCCAGTTCGCCTGAAACGGCTCAGGTCTCGACCGAAAGAATGCGCCAATGGCGCGGAATGTAAATATTATACGACAGTTCGAAGTATGAAATTTGACATGGCCCGCCGAAAGAGCGGCTGCGCCTTTTGCAGCCTTCGCGCGTTGACTGAGCTCCGACGGAGTCCACGCCTTGCGCAACCCGCTGAAAGACAACCCGAACTGGCTGGTCGTGAGGAATCGGGCGCTGGTCCCGGCCGGGGCCCGGGCGCGCGCCTGGCGCGACTGGGTCGTGACCAACGACCCCCTCTATGCGGCCGCCCGGCGGCCGGCCCTTCCCGAGAAGATCGCCGCCAGCGTCACCTTGGTGCTGATCGCCGCCATCGTCCTGTTTTTGCTGCTGTTCGACTGGAACATGCTGCGCGGCCCGATCGGCCGCTGGGCGTCGGCGGAATATGACCGGGAGATCCGGCTCAACGGCGACCTCGACGTCAATCTGTTCAGCTGGACTCCCTCGACCCATGTCCGCGGCCTGCGCATCGGGGGCCCGGACTGGGCGCTGGAGCAGGATACGCTGACGGTCGAGGACCTGCGCGTCTCGGTCCGGCTGGGTCCGCTGCTGGCCGGGCGACTCGAAATGCCGCTGGTCGCGGTCACCCGGCCGCGCGCGGTGCTGATCTCGACCGCGGACGGACGGCAGAGCTGGCGGCTCGACCCGAACGCGCCCGACGACGGCCAAGGGTTGAAACTGCCGCCCATCAACCGCCTGCTGATCCAGGACGGCCAGATCACGCTCGACGAGCAGGGCCGCGACATCAAGCTCGAGGCGGCGATCAACGCCCGGGAAGGTTCGGACGAACAGGCCGGTTTCCACCTCGACGGCGAGGGCACGGTCAACGGCACGCCCCTGACCGTGACCGTCCGGGGCGGACCCTTCATCAACATCCGGCGCAACCGGCCTTACACCTTCCACGGCGAGATCGCGGGCGTGGGCACGCGGCTGGTCGCGGACGGCTCGATCACCCGGCCGTTCGACCTCGGTCATTTCAACGCCACCCTGCGCCTGCAGGGGCGGGACCTGGCCGACATCTACCTGCTGACCGGCATCACCACGCCCAACACCCCGCCCTATCGCCTCGCCGGCAAGCTGACGCGCGAGGACTCCAAATTCACCTTCGCCGACTTCAGCGGCCGCGTCGGCTCTTCCGATCTGTCTGGCGACGTGGTGGTCGACCGGGTCGACGACCGGCTCCGCGTCGACGCCGAAATGAGTTCCCGCCTGCTCGACATAGACGACCTGATGGCGGTGCTGGGGGCCAAGCCCCGGGTCATTTCCGGCGGCGACACCGTGGCCTCCTCGGGGACGCCGGGCCGGCTGCTGCCGGACGCGCCGCTGAACGTCGAGCGGCTGCGGGTCATGGACGGGACGCTGCGCTATCGGGCGGCGCGGGTGAAGCGCAACGATCTCGACGTGCGCGAGGTCGACATCGGCGCGGACCTGAAGACCGGCATTCTCAACCTCGATCCGGTGGCGTTCACCTTCAACCGCGGCGAGCTGCGCGGGACGGCGAAGATCAATGCGACCCGCGACACGCCCTACAGCGCCGTCGACTTCCGCCTGCGCGGCTATCCGCTGGAGTCGATCATCCCCGCCCGCAACGGGGTTCCTACGGTCACGGGGCAGGCGCTGGGGCGGGCCCGGCTGGAAGGCTCCGGAGCGTCCATTCACGACTTCGCCGCCGGATCGAAAGGGACCATCAGCCTGGTCGTGCCCCAGGGACGGATGCGCGCGGCCTTCGCCGAGCTGATGGGGGTCCACGTCCTCGCCGGTCTGTTCAAGCTGGACGACGCTTCGACGGCCGAGATCCGCTGCGCCGTGGCCGACTTCACGGTCAGCGGCGGCACGGCCACGGCGAAGACCTTCGTGGTCGACACGACTCCCGTCCTCGCCCGGGGCAGCGGCACGATCGATCTCGGGGCCGAGACCATCAATCTGCGCATCGACGGCGAGACCAAGGAGGCGCGTCTGGTCCGGTTGTGGGCCCCCATCATCGTGCAGGGGCCGTTGACGGGGCCGAAGGTGGATGTCGACCGCGGCGCGGTGGCGGCCCAGGTGGGCGTCGGCGCCATCCTCGGCGCCCTCGTCAACCCGTTCGCGGCTCTCGCGGCTTTCGTCGATCCGGGTCTCGCCGAAGACGCCAACTGCGGCGCGCTGATCTCTTCGGCGAGGTGATTGAGCCGAAACCGCGCTTCGTGCGTATCTTGGCGGCCGTTCGCCGGATTCGAGATTCCATGACCCGAAGAGGATTTCTGATCCCCGCCGCCGCCGCCCTGACGGCCGCCTGTTCGCCGCTGGCCGCGCTCAATGCGCTCGGCCCGCGCGATCGCGGCGCGCGGCGACTGGCGAGCGGCGTCCGCTACGGCGACGATCCGCGCCAGCGCATGGACGTGCTGGGCCCGACCGCGGCGCCGGCCCGGCCGTGGCCGGTGCTGGTGTTCTTCTACGGAGGCGGCTGGGATTCGGGCTCGCGGGCCCATTACGGCTGGGCCGCCCACGCCCTCGCGGCGCGCGGCTTCGTCGTGGCCGTGCCCGACTATCGGCTGGTCCCGACCGTGCGCTTCCCCGGCTTCATCGAGGATGCGGCGGCGGCGACCGCGCGGGCGGGCGATCTGGCCGGGAGCTGGGGCGGCGATCCCGGCCGGCTCGGCGTCATCGGCCATTCGGCGGGGGCCCATCTGGCGATGATGATCGCGCTCGACCGCCGCTACATGTCGGGCGCGGGCGCGCCGGGACTGATCAGGGCGGCGGCCGGGCTGGCGGGACCGTATGACTTCCTGCCGCTGGACGTTCCGGCCTCGATCAACGCCTTCGGCCGGGCCCCGGACCTGACCCTGACCCAACCGGTCACCTTCGTACGGCCCGACGCCCCGCCGCTGTGGCTGGGCCACGGGACCGACGACGAGGTGGTCCACGCCGAGGACACGACCATCCTGTGCGAGCGGATGACCGCCGCCGGCGGGCGTTGCGAGGCGACGCTCTATCCGGGCCTGAACCACGCCGACCTGATCGCGACCTTTTCGCCGCTGTTCCGCAAGAAGGCCCCGGTTCTGGACGACGTCAGCGGCTTCCTGCGGCGCGAACTGGCCTGAGACGCTCAAGCCTCGCCATTGTCATCTTCATCCGTTATCGGAGGCCATGACAGAAACGATGACAGCACAGGCGGCTCTGGACCGCCTCGAAACCCTCTACGACGAAGCCGTGACCAATCTGCGCGAGGCGGTGCGGACCTTCCTCGCCACCGGCGAGCGGCCGGACCCCGAAGCCCGCGCCCGCGGCCTGTTTTCCTATCCCCGGCTGCGGGTCAGCTGGTTCGGCGACCGGCCCGCCAATCTGGCCAGCCGCGCCTACGCCCGCCTGTCGCGGCCGGGGGTCTACGCCACCACCATCACCCGCCCCGAGCTGTTCCGGCCCTATCTGACCGAACAGCTGGGCCTGCTCGAGGCCGACTACGGCGCCACCTTCGACGTCGGCCCGTCGGAGCAGGAGATTCCCTTCCCCTATGTGATGGACGGCTCGGACGTCGCCCTCGACCGCAGCCAGACGGCAGCGGTGGCGCGCTACTTCCCGACCACCGACCTGGCCCATATCGGCGACGAGATCTCGGACGGGCTGTTCGACCTCGGCGAGGACTTCCCCCTGTCCCAGTTCGACGGCCTGCGCACCGACTTCTCCCTGGCCCGGCTGCGCCACTACACCGGCACCCCGGTGGAGGACGTTCAGAGCTACATCCTGTTCACCAACTACAACCGCTACGTCGACGAGTTCGTGCGCTGGGCCTGCGAACAGCTGGCCGATCCGGACAGCCCCTATGAGACCCTGTCCTGCGCCGGCGGGGTGATCATCACCCGCGACACGCCCAATCCCGAGCAGGCGGTGATGGATGCGGCCTGGAAGAAGCACCAGATGCCGGCCTATCACCTGACCGCGCCGGGCTGGAATGGCATCACCCTGGTCAACATCGGCGTCGGCCCGTCCAACGCCAAGACCATCTGCGACCACCTGGCGGTGACCCGTCCGCACGCCTGGATGATGATCGGCCACTGCGGTGGGCTGCGCGACAGCCAGATCATCGGCGACTATGTGCTGGCCCACGCTTACCTGCGCGACGACCATGTGCTGGACGCGGTGCTGCCGCCCGACATCCCCATCCCCTCGATCGCCGAGGTGCAGCGCGCCCTCTACGACGCCGCCAAGATGGTCTCGGGCGCGCCGGGCGAGGAGGTCAAGCGGCGCCTGCGCACCGGCACGGTGGTGACCACCGACGACCGCAATTGGGAGCTGCGCTATTCGAAATCCGCCCAGCGCTTCAACCAGAGCCGGGCCGTGGCCATCGACATGGAAAGCGCCACCATCGCCGCCCAGGGCTATCGGTTCAGGGTGCCGTACGGGACGCTGCTGTGCGTTTCGGACCGGCCGCTGCACGGCGAGATCAAGCTGCCGGGCCAGGCCAACCGCTTCTACGAGGGCTCGATCTCGGAACACCTGCAGATCGGCATCCAGGCCGTCGACCTGTTGCGCGCCGAGGGCAGCCGCCTGCATTCGCGCAAGCTGCGCGCCTTCGACGAGCCGCCGTTCCGGTGAGTCAGTCCGGCTTGCCGGGCTTGTCCTTGAACGCGTCCTTGACCTCGTCCTCGGTGATCCGCTTCGACGGATCGCCGGGCTGGTTGAGGTTCTGCTCCTCGGTTCCGTCACCCATCATTCCGGGGTGAGGGTCCTTCTTCGGGGCGTCAGTCATGGCGGTCACTCCTTCCACCCGACGTAAATCCCGGGAAGGGTCCGCCGTTCCCGCTACTTCTTCAGCCGCCTGGCGTTGGCCACGGCGGTGGCGTGGATCGGGCGCAGGGCGTCGGCTTGACCTTTCAGCAGCTCGCTGTTGAGGGTCATCATCTGGCTCGCGGCCCGGCCCCACCAGCCGACGGCGTAGCTGTAATGCGCCTGCATCGCCGCGGCCGGCGTCGCGGCGGAGGCGATCGAGGCGGCGGCCCGCGAGGCCAGTCCGGCCTCGGTCATGACGCCGGAGCCGAGACGGCCGCCGATGTCGCCGAAGGTTTTCGCCAGGGCCGAAGCCGAGGCGGACAGGGCCTCGACCTTCTCGGTGCTCATCAGCGACATCTCCGTCAGGTCGATCTTGCGCGGATCGGCCATGCCCGCCGCCATGATCTCCAGCCGGGCGTTGATGACGTCGCCGGCGGCCTGCAGCATCTCCCCGCCGGACAGGGCCGTGCGGGTCGCGCGGGCCCCGTCGCGATTGAGGCGGCGGCCGGTCTTGATAGCTTTGTCGAACTGGGTCATGCGCCAGCCTTGGGCCGCAATCAGGGCTGCGGCAAGACCTCTGCGGAGAAGTCGGCGACGTCCTTCAGGAGCGCGGGCACGGCCACATCGATGATCTCCTGCCCCTTTTCCGGGCTGGCCAGCAGAGGATCGGAGCCGATACGGCCGTCCGGGAAGCGGGCCCGGTAGTCGAGGGCGTCGCGGATCGGACCGACCGGGGCGATCTTCGGGATCATCTCGGCGGTCTTGACCAGATGGGGATAGGCGGCCTGGGTGACGGCGATCTCGGACGGCGTGGCGTGCATGCCGTGACCGGTCGGGAACATCTTCGTGCAGAAGCCGTGCACGCCGGGCAGGTCCCACCAGTTCTTCAGCTTCAGCACGAAGGGCGGCTGCTCCTCGACGAACGACCAGTCGGCGTAGATCTCGGCGAAGGTCGCCTCGATGGTGGCGACGTTGCCGCCATGGCCGTTGAGGAAATAGATCCGCTCGAAGCCGTGCCGACTCAGCGACGACACCCAGTCGGTGATCGCGGCCATGAAGGTCGAGGGCCGCAGGGAGATGGTGCCCGCGAAGGCCAGATGATGCTGGGCCATGCCGATGTTGAACGTCGGCGCCACGACCAGGGACTCGTCCTGCTTCTCGGCCGCATGGGCGATGATCTCGGGACACAGCCAGTCGGTGCCCAGCAGGCCGGTCGGCCCATGCTGCTCGTTCGAACCGATCGGCACGACCACCGTCTTCGTGGTCTTCAGACGCGCGTCGATCTCGGGCCAGGACGACAGGTGAATCAGCATGGGGGAACTCCGGAACACAGACCCGGGCTGCCTAAACCCCCGCGGCGCCCTCGCCAAGCCTTGCGTCGCCGATCCCCGGCCGGATTTGCGCCAGCGCAAGACGCCGGACCGCCTTCCGTGCAAGGCTCGACGGCTCCTGCCGCAGAGAACCCGTGATGGCCGTCTCCTCCTACCGCCACGCCCCCTCGTTTTCCCGGTTCTCCATCGCGATGCACTGGCTGATGCTGGCGCTGCTGGCGGCGGTCTACGCCTGTATTGAGCTGCGGGAATTCTATCCCCGCGGAAGCGATATCCGCGAGGGGCTTAAGACCTGGCATTTCATGCTCGGACTGTCGGTCTTCGTCCTGGTCTGGGTGCGGCTGATCGCGCGGGCGGTCTCGCCCCGCGGGCCGGCGCCCCGGACCTGGCCGGCCGCCCTGGCGGCGGCCGTCCACCTCGCCCTCTACGGCCTCATGATCGCCATGCCGGTGATGGGCTGGATGGTGCTCAGCGCCGAAGGCGACCCCGTGCCCTTCTTCGGCCTGACCCTTCCGCCGCTGGTCGCGCCCGACGAAGGCCTGGCCGAGCGGGTCGAGGGCCTGCACACCACGGTGGGCGCCGTGGGCTACTGGTTGATCGGTCTCCACGCCGCCGCCTCCCTCTTCCATCATTATGTGCTCAGGGACGGGACGCTCCGGCGTATGCTGCCCGGCCTGCCCTGATCGCCGCGGAGCCAGAATCTTGAGCCGTCTGCATACCGAACGTCACCGCGTCTCCCGCATCGGCTGGCTGCGGGCCGCGGTTCTCGGCGCCAACGACGGTCTGGTGTCGACCGCGAGCCTGATCGTCGGCGTCGCGGCGGCCGACGCGACGCGCGGCGGGATCCTCATCGCCGGGGTCGCCGGCCTGGTCGCCGGGGCCATGTCGATGGCGGCTGGCGAATATGTCTCCGTCAGCTCCCAGTCGGATACGGAGAAGGCGGACCTCGCCCGCGAGACCGCGGAGCTGGCCGGGGACCATGACGCCGAGGTCGACGAACTGGCCGGAATCTACGCGGCGCGCGGCCTCGACCCCGACCTGGCGCGGAAGGTGGCCTTGCAGCTGATGGAGAAGGACGCGCTGGGCGCCCACGCCCGGGACGAACTGGGGATTTCCGAAATCTCCACGGCGAGGCCTGTCCAGGCGGCGCTGACCTCGGCCCTGACCTTCGCCCTCGGCGCCCTGCCGCCCCTCCTTCTGGTGCTGTGGGTTCCGTTGTCGAGCCTGATCGTCTGGGTGGGGGTGACGGCCCTGGCCGGATTGATGGGGCTCGGAGCCCTCGGCGCCATGGCGGGCGGCGCCGGCATCGGCCGGTCCGTGTTGCGGGTGGCGTTCTGGGGCGTCATCGCCATGGCCGCAACCGCGGGCATAGGCCGCCTCTTCGGGACCGTCGTTCCAGGATGAGCGTGGGGCCGTCCTCGCCGGCTTGAAACCGTCACAGTTCCACCGTTCCTTCCGTTATCGGAGACCCGTCATGACCCCAGCCCCGGCCCCGGCCCCCACCCTCGAACTCGCCACGATCCAGAAGCTGCGCAAGGTCGCGGTCGGGATCGCCCTGCTCGGACTGATCGCCCTGTCGGTCGTCAGCCAGTCGATCGGCGGCGTGGATGGCCGCTGGCATGAAACGGTGGAAACCGTCGGCCTGGCCGCGATCGTCCTGTCCATCGTCGGCCGGGCCTGGTGCACCCTGTACATCGGCGGACGGAAGAAGGCCGAGATCGTCGACCGCGGCCCCTATTCGATCAGCCGCAACCCCCTCTACGTCTTCAGTTTCGTCGGCGCCTTCGGCATCGGGGCCCAGAGCGGAAGTCTGGTCATCGCCGAGGCCTTCGTGGGCGCGGCCTTGCTGGTGTTCCATTTCACCGTGCAGCGGGAGGAGACCTTCCTGCTGCGCGAGTTCGGCGAGCGCTATGCCGGCTATTGCGCCCGCACGCCCCGCTTCTGGCCCCGGTTTTCCCTCTGGCGCGACGCGGACGAGCTGACCATCCGTCCGTCGCTGTTCCTGCTCACCATCCGGGACGGGCTGGTCTTCCTGCTGGCGATCCCGCTGTTCGAACTGATCGACGCGGGGCAGGCGATGCATGTGCTCGGGGTAGCGATCCACCTTCCCTGACTTCTCGGATGGACTGGAGTCGCGGGACGGCTTGACCCGCGCCCCGGAATCCCGACCTTGGCCCTCCCGGCGGTCGCCCGCCCGATGCACGAGCCCGATGGCAAGACCCGCCCCGAAACGCCCCGCCGTTCTGACCGGGCCTCTCATCCCCGTCCTCGGCTGGCCGCCGGACGAGGATCGGGTCGAGACGATCTTCGAGCGGTTGGCGCGGACCATGCCCGATCCGAAGACCGAGCTGAACTGGTCCAGTCCCTTCACCCTCGTGGTCGCCGTCGCCCTGTCGGCGCAGGCCACCGACGTCTCGGTCAACAAGGCCACCGACCGGCTGTTCGCCGTCGCGGACACGCCGGAGAAGATGCTGGCCCTGGGCGAGGAGGGGCTGATCCCCTTCATCTCGTCGATCGGCCTGTATCGCGGCAAGGCGCGGAACGTCATCGCCCTGAGCCGGATCCTGCTGGAGCGGCACAGCGGCGAGGTCCCGCTGAACCGCGAGGCGCTTCAGGCCCTGCCGGGCGTCGGGCGCAAGACCGCCAGCGTGGTGTTGAACGAGCTCGGGATCGAGCCGGCCATCGCGGTCGACACCCATGTGTTCCGGGTCTCGCACCGGCTGGGGCTGGCCAACGCCGCCACGCCCGACAAGGTCGAGGCCCAGCTGCACCGGGTCGTGCCCGAGGACTGGCTGCCCAAGGCGCACCACTGGCTGATCCTGCACGGCCGGTACACGTGCACGGCGCGGAAGCCGAAATGCTCGGCCTGCGTGATCAGCGACCTGTGTCCGTCGCGGGCGGGGCTTCAGGCGCTGGGGGAGGCGGTCTAGAGCCGCGCCTTCACCGCCCCCGCGAACCGCGCCCCGCCTTCCGGCGCGGAGCCGAGGTAGAAGTCCGGCTCGATCAGTTCGGCCTCCATCAGCAGCCATTCGCCGTCCGGCCCCCGCGCCATGTCGATGCGGGCGTAGAGCAGGTCCTCGTCGATGGCCGCGAGGGTCTTCTCCGCCAGGGCCAGGGCGCCGGCGGGCGGCTCGGGCAGGGCCGCATACTGGCCGCCGAACTGGACCTGGATGCGGAAATCGCCGGTCACCGGCCGCTTGTTGACAACGTGACTGAGGGCGCCGCCGAAGAACAGCAGGCTGGTTTCCCCCTCGGTCTCGATGGACGGCAGATAGGGCTGGATCATCGCCGGACCGTCCGGCGCGTCGGCGAGCGGTTCGCCGCGCGACAGGCGCAGGGTCTTCCAGGCCCCGCCCGAGACGCGCGGCTTGACGATGACGACATCGGTTCCGAAGCGGTCGAAGGCGGCGTCGACATCGCGTTGCGTGACGCCCTCGACCCAGACCGTCGGTGGGATGGCCACGCCTCGGTCGGCCAGGCGGCCGAGGTAGGATTTGTCCGAGTTCCAGCCGATCACCGACGGCGGATTGAGCATCCGCATGCCCGCCTCCGCCCAGGTCGCGCAGGCCTCCATCCAGCGGCCGTGGTCGCGGTGATAGCCCCAGACGATCAGCGGCAGGACCAGTGGATACCCGGTCAGGCCGGAGGCGTCCTCGACGTGATCCGTCCATGGGCTCGGTTCGACGGTGATCCCGACGGGCGCCAGCGCCCCGGCGAGGCGCTCCAGCACTCCGGGCCACTGGCCAGCGTAGGAGGAGTCGGCGGGATCGGGGGTCAGGACGGCGATACGGGTCATGCCGGCTCCAGACCAGAAAGACGGGATTACCGCAACACGGCTCTCCTTGTGGAGCCATAAGGGCCAGACTGGCCATCCTCGCTCGCGCCCGCTAAGGCCCGGCCATGACCCGCACCCCCACCTATGACGTCTGCGCCGTCGGCAACGCCATCGTCGACGTCCTCGCCCCCTGCGAACCCGCCTTTCTGGAGGCCCAGGGCCTGACCGCCGGCTCGATGCAGCTGGTCGACGCGGGGCGCAGCGCGGCCCTCTATGCGGCGATGAACGCCGGGGTCGAGGCCTCGGGCGGCTCGGCGGGCAACACCGTAGCCGGGGTCGGCTCCTTTGGCGGTCGCGCGGCCTATATCGGCAAGGTCGCCGACGACCAGCTGGGCGGCGTCTTCACCCACGACATCCACGCCGTCGGGGTGCATTTCGAGACCGCGCCGCTGGCGAACGGGGCGGCGCAGGGGCTCGCCACCGGCGTCTGCATGATCAACGTCACCCCCGACGGCCAGCGCACCATGTGCACCTTCCTCGGGGCCGCCAACCAACTGCGGGTCGAGGACATCGACGCCGGCCTGATCGGGGCTTCGGCCATCGTCTATCTGGAGGGCTATCTGTTCGATCCGGCCCCGGCCCGCGCCGCCTTCGAGGCCGCCGCCGCCGCCGCCCACGCCGCCGGGCGCAAGGTCGCCATCACACTGTCGGACAGTTTCGTGGTGCACCGCTGGCGAGCCGAACTGCTGGCCTTCATCGAGGCCTCGGCCGACATCGTCCTGGCCAATGAGGCCGAGCTTCACGCCCTGTTTGAGACCGAGGATTTCGCCGCCGCCGCCGCCCATCTCGGCCGCATCGTCGAGATCGCCGCCGTCACCCGCGGCGCCGCCGGTTCGGTGGTGTTTGACAAGGGCGGAGCGGAACGGGTCGAGGTCGCGGCCTGCCCGGTCGACAAGGTTGTCGACACCACCGGCGCCGGCGACCAGTACGCCGCCGGCTTCCTGCTCGGCCTCGCCCGCGGCCTGCCGCTGGAGGACGCCGGCAAGCTCGGCTCGCTGGCCGCCGCCGAGGTCATCGCCCACTGGGGCCCGCGGCCGATGACGTCGCTTGAAGCGCTGGCGAAAGAGGCGGGGCTGACGCTCGCCTGATCAGACCGCCGTCCCGGCCATGGCCGAGAGGCGCAGGCCTTCGGACGCCTTCAGTATCGCGGCGTGCCGGGCGGCTTTCGGCACGCCCCTGAGGCTCCGGGCCAGACGCTCGGCCTCGGCCCCGGGCACCCCGTCCCACGCCCGCAGGCAGCAGAATCCCGGCACCTTGCGCCCGGTCACGTCGATGTCGCCGACGAACTGGTTGGAGAGCTGGGCGACGACGAACGCCTGCCATTCCCCGGCGGATGTCTGGATGGCGACCAGATGAGCCATGGTTTCACACCCTCCGGATCGTCACGTAAAGTGCCCCGTCGCCGCCGTGATGGCGGGCGGCCGCCGCGAAGCCGGACACCACCCCGCGCAGGGCCGGGCTCTGCAGCCATTCATGGACCGAGGCGCGGATGACGCCGCTGCCGCCGCGCCGGCCCTGGCCGGTGATGACCAGAACCGAACGATAGCCGCGCGCCTGGGCGCCCATCAGGAAGTCGGTCAGGGCGTCCTGCGCCTGGAAGCGGCCGTAGCCGTGCAGGTCGATCCGGGCCTCGATCGGATCGCGCTCGCGCGACAGGCGGCGCTGGCGGCGCGGCTCCAGCGCTTCCGGCAGGCCGCGCGCGCGGGCGGGCGGGGAGACCGGCGGCGACCAGGGAGGCGCGACGCCCCGGGGCTTGACCGGCCCCCTGGCCGGCGGGGCGGCGGGCGGATCGACCACGGCGGCGCCCGGGATGATCCGCGGGGCCTTCTTCGGCGTGGCGGGGGTGACCGATCCCGCGACCCGCGCCCAGATCCGGCGATCCTCCGGGCTCAGGTCGTCGCGGCGGCTCATGTCGTGCCGGGGGCGTTCCCGTCCGGATCCTCGTCCGAGCCGGCGTCCTGCGGCCCCGGCGTCCTGATCAGCAGGTCGCCCGGCTGGCAGTCCAGTTCGCGGCACAGGGCGTCCAGGGTGGTGAAACGGATGGCCCGCGCCTTGCCGGTCTTGAGGATGGACAGATTGGCCAAGGTCACGCCGACGCGGTCGGCCAGCTCGGTCAGCGACATGCGCCGTTCGAGGAGGATGCGGTCGAGCTGTACGCGGATGGCCATGGGATGCTCTCTATCCGCTGCGCATCGGGTCGAAAAGGTTGAGCTTTCGACGGCGCAGCCACTCAAATGGTCAGTTCGGACTCGCGGCGCAGGCGCGCGCCTTCGCGGAAGACCTCGGCGATCACCACGATGATGACGACCGCGAAGGACGGGGTGATCAGGTCGAACAGGCTGGGCGGCGCCATGGCTCCCCGGACGAAACGGGCGACGAGGAACTGGCCGATCCAGACGCCGACGGTGACCGAGGCGAAGGCGGCTCCGATCTGGTGCAGCCGGCGCACATTCAGCGGATGAAAGGGGTCGCCCACGCGCAGGGTCGCCACGATGCGCAGCAACAGGCGGAAGATCAGGGCGGAGGTGGCCAGATAGGCGAAGGCGGCGACGGCCACCAGCAGCACATAGGCCCAAGGCAGCGGAAACTGGATGGCGTTCTCGCCCTCGCCTGCGATCAGCATGGCGTCCGGCGAAAGCAGTTTGCGGCCGATCACGGCGGCGGGCACCAAGACGGCGCCGACGGTCAGAACCCAGAAGGCGACGGTGCAGGCCGTGCTCGCCACGCTGGAAATCGAGACCAGATTCAATTGGGGCAGGGAAGGGCGTATCCCGAGCGATGTCGTCTTCGGGAATCGCATGGGGCCTCGTTCAGGCCGGAAGTCCAGGCGCGAATGCCGCGCGGGGTCCGGCGAACCCACACGCGGTCTTATTCTTCGCGTTTGTCATGCCGATCGTCAAAGCTCCGGTGAGACTTTCTGTTGGCCCTTCGCCCATGGGGGCGAGCGGGGGCCAGGGCTGAATCACAGAGCCTGGACGAGGGTGGCGACGAGAGCGGTCGGCAGGGCGGCCAGCAGGAAGGTGTTGAGGATGCCGTGGCCGATCTTTTCGATGAAGATGGAAGCGTTCATGGTGTTCATTGTCGTTTCTCTCTGATCCTGAGGGAGGGATGTTTTCACCCCTCTTTCGTTGCGTCGCTGCATCGATCTTGCCGGTCTGGCTCGTATCGGGGAACGTCGCGACCTCCGTTCTTGAGATAATAGATAGGCCGTGCATTGACGTAAGTCATGTTACATATCGTTTAACGATATTAAAATTTGGCAATGGATCGTTACAGGGTTCGTGATCGGTATGAAGTTGAAGCTTATCAAGGGGATGCGTCTGGTCGCGGCGACCCACAACCCCGGCAAGGTGCCCGAGATCGAAGCCCTTCTGGGCGGACATTACGAGGTGGTCACCGCAGGGGCGCTGAATCTGCCCGAGCCCGACGAGACCGAGACCACTTTCGCTGGCAACGCCCTGCTCAAGGCCCGCCACGCGGCGGATCGCTCGGGCGAGGTCGCCCTGGCCGACGACTCCGGCCTGTCGGTCGCCGCCCTTGACGGGGCGCCGGGCATATTCTCCGCCCGCTGGGCCGGGCCGGACAAGGATTTCGCCATGGCCATGGGCAAGGTCGAGGAGCGGCTGGAGGAGGTCGGCGCGGATGACCGGCGGGCGTGGTTCACCTCGGCGCTGGCGGTCGCCTGGCCGGACGGACCGGCGGTGGTGGTCGAGGGACGCGTCGAAGGCCGCCTGACCTTTCCGCCCCGCGGCGATCGCGGCTTCGGCTACGACCCCATCTTCATTCCGGAGGGCTACGAACAGACCTTCGGCGAGCTGGATCCGAAACTGAAGGATTCGATCAGCCAGCGGGCGCGGGCGTTCGAAAAGCTGAAGGCCGCGCTGATTGACTGATCCGGTCCCTGATCCCGGGACGGACGTCGCCGTCTATGTCCACTGGCCCTACTGCGCCCGAATCTGCCCCTACTGCGACTTCAATGTGGTCAGGGATCGGGGCCGGGGCGAGGAACAGGCGGCCCTGATTCGCGCCATCCTGACCGATCTGGAGGCGCAGGCGGCGCTGACGGGGTCCCGCCGGCTGGCCTCGATCTTCTTCGGCGGCGGCACGCCATCGCTGATGGCCCCCGAGGCGGTGGCGGCGGTGATCGAGCGGGCGCGGGCCCTGTTTCCGGCCCCCCATCCCGTCGAGATCACCCTCGAGGCCAATCCGACCGATGCCGAATCCGGCCGGTTCGCGGCCCTGGCCGAGGCCGGGGTCAACCGGCTGTCGATGGGCGTGCAGGCGCTGGACGACGCGGCCCTGGCCTTCCTGGGCCGCAACCATTCCGCCGAAGAGGCGCGCCGGGCCGTGGCCGTGGCGGGCCGCGCCTTCGACCGGTTGTCGATCGACCTGATCTACGCCCGCCCGGCCCAGACGGTGGACGGCTGGACGGCCGAGCTGACCGAAGCGCTGGACCTCGGCTTCGAGCACGTCTCGCCCTACCAGCTGACCATAGAGCCGGCGACCGCCTTCGGACGGGCCGTGGCCCGCGGGGCCTGGACGCCTCCGGACGAGGATCAGGCCGCCGCCCTGTACGAGACCACCCAGGCGGTGCTCGAGCGCGCCGGGTTCGAGGCCTATGAGGTGTCCAACCATGCGCGCGGCGAGGCGGCCCGGTCGGCGCACAATCTCCATGTCTGGCGCGGCGGCGACTATCTCGGCGTCGGCCCGGGGGCGCACGGGCGGCTGACGCTCCAGGGCTTGCGCACGGCCACGGTCGCCCGGCGCGGGATCGCGGACTACACGGCCGGGGTCGATACGGGCGCGCCCTGGGCCGAACGCGAGGGGCTGGAGGCGCGGGCCGCGGCCGAGGAACGGGTGCTGCTCGGCCTGCGCACGGTCGAGGGCGTCGCTGAGGCCGATCTGGCGACCCTGGACCGGACGACGGCGGCGGGCCCGCTCGCCGGATTGATCGAGGACGGCTTTCTGGAGATCCGGGCCGGACGGGTCGTCGCGACACGGAGCAGCCGACCGGTTCTGGACGGCGTGCTGAGAGCCTTACTGACCTGAATCCGGCCGGGGCTTCGCCTTGGCGGCGCGGGAATGCGGCGGCTTGCGCGCCTCGTCCGCCGCGTCGAGCATGCGGATTCCCGAGATGTCGGCCTCGTCCGGCGTCATCTGCATCTCGGCCTTGGGCGGGTCCTTGACGATCACGACCCCGTCTCCCGCGGCGGGGTTCAGGGCCCCCTGGCGGGGATCTTCGGGTTTGGGCGTCTGGTGCGGCATGGAGGCAAAACCCCGACCCTGTTGCGAGGTTCCGGCCCCGAACGGTTGTTGAGAAGCCCCCGGTTTCTCTATGAGGAGAGTCATGGAGACCATCGCCTTCCGCCGCGCTCTCGGGTCCGACCTTCCGGCCATCGTCGGCCTGCTGGCCGATGATCCCATCGGACGGCTGCGCGAGGATCCGACGCAGCCGTTGCTGGCGGCCTATCTCGACGCGTTCGCCGCGATCGAGGCCGATCCGAACCAGTTGCTGGCGGTGGCGACCGAGGACGATCAGGTGGTCGGAACCCTGCAGATCACCTTCATCCCGGGCCTGTCGCGCAAGGGCGCGTGGCGCGGCCAGATCGAGGGGGTCCGCATCGCCGCCGACCATCGCGGCGCCGGACTGGGGCGGCGCGCTTTCGAATGGGCGATCGCGGAATGCCAGGCGCGCGGCTGCGGCCTGGTCCAACTGACCACCGACAGGGACCGGCCGGAGGCGCACCGCTTCTACGAACAGCTCGGATTCGCCGCGACCCACCTCGGTTACAAGAAGGCGCTGTAGCGCTTTCGGCGCTTGAGGCGGCGGCGGCGCGCTGGCACGGTCCCGCCGATGCCCGATCCATCCGTCTTTCCGCCGACCGCCCCGCCGCCGCGCCCCGTCGCGCCGGGCCTGTATCTGGTGGCGACGCCGATCGGGAATCTGCGCGACATGACCCTGCGGGCCCTGGACGTTCTGGCCGCCGCCGACCTGGTCCTGGCCGAGGACACGCGGGTGACCGGCAAGCTGCTGTCGGCCTACGGGCTGAGGGCGAAGCTGGAGCGTTGCGACGACCACGCCTCGGCGCGGGCGGCCGAACTGGCCATCGAACGGCTGCGCGAGGGAGCGGTGGTGGCGCTGGTCTCGGATGCCGGGACGCCGCTTGTGAGCGACCCCGGCTTCGTGGTGGCGCGGGCGGTGATCGCCGAGGGCCTGCCGGTGCATCCGATCCCCGGCGCGTCTAGCCTGCTGGCGGCCCTGTGCATCGCCGGCCAGCCCGCCGACCGGGTGCTGTTCGCCGGCTTTCTGCCGCCGAAGTCCGGGGCGCGCCGGGCGGCGCTGGAAGAGCTGCGCACCGGTCGCCAGACCCTCGTCTTCTTCGAAAGCGGCCCGCGCCTCGCCGACAGCCTGGCCGACATGGCCGCGGTGCTGGGGCCGCGTCCCGCCGCCGTCGCCCGCGAACTGACCAAGATGTACGAGGAGTGCGTGCGGGGCTCGCTGCCCGAACTGGCCGCCGATCCGCGCTGCCAGTCTCCGAAAGGCGAGATCGTCATCGTCGTCGGCCCCGGCGAAATGGAGGTCGCCTCGGAGGCTGATGCGGATGCGGCGCTGGCCGAGGCCATGACGCGGCTGCCGCCCGGCGAGGCGGCGGCGGAGGTGTCGAAGGCGCTGAACCTGCCGCGCAAGCCGCTCTACAGGCGGGCGCTGGAGCTGCAGGGCCGGTGAGCGGCGCCCGGCCCCCGGTTCGCCTGAAGGCGCCGAGGGTCGTGGCGGCCAAACGCGGCTGGCGGGTGGCGCTGGGCGCCCTGTCTCACCGCGAAGGCCATCGTTCGGAGTGGCTGGCGGCGGCCCTGCTGATGAGCCGGGGGTATCAGCTGCTCGGTTTCCGGCTGAAGACCCGCGCGGGGGAGATCGACATCCTCGCCCGCCGCGGCCGCGTGCTGGCGGTGGTCGAGGTCAAGCGCCGCGCCACCCTGGACCTCGCGCTCGCCGCCCTGAGCGCAAAGCAGTATGATCGGCTGCTGGCCGCGGGCCGCGCGGTGTTGCGTCAAAGACCCAGCTTGGCCGGCCATCTGCTCAGAATCGATATTGTGGCGCTGGCTCCGGGCCGGCTTCCGCGCCATCGTCGGGGGGTGGAGCCGTTCGGGAGGGAGCGGGCGTGACGCGCGACGAGGCCGAAATCGTGCTGACGGAGGCCGGACAGGCGGACGACGAGTCCTTCCCCCTGCTCGAGGCGGCGATCGCCTGCGCCATTCACGACTATCCGTTCCGCGATCCCGAGCCGGTACGCACTCTCGCCACCGCCGCGGCCGCCCGGCTGGCCGAACGGGTCGGCAGCGAGAGCCCCGACGACGCCCTCGCCGAGACCATGGCCTCGGACATGCGGCTGAACGGCGACCTGCTGACCTATGACCACCCGGGCAATACCGACGTGATCGACGTGGCCGAGCGGCGGCGCGGCCTGTCGGCGACCCTGGCCATCTTCTATCTCGACGCGGCGCGACGGGCGGGGGTGCGGGCCCAGGGCGTCGACTTCCCCGGCCATTTCCTGCTGCGGGTCGAGACCGCCGAGGGGCCGGTGGCGCTGGATCCGTTCAGCCAGGGGCGGCTGGTGCTGCCGTCCGAACTGACCCGGCGGGCGCTGCGGGCCGGGCTGACGCCGCATGTCGCCGACCGGCTGGACGTGCTGATGGCCCCGGTCACCGACCGCCAGGCCCTGCTGCGCCTGCAGAACGTGCTGTTCAGTCGCGCCCTCCAGGCCCAGGACTTCGAGGGGGCCGAGCGCTCGGCCTTGCGCCGCGCCCTGCTCGATCCCGAGGATCACCGCCCGTGGCTCGACGTGGCCGCCGCGCGCGAGAAACAGGGCGCCCTGGCCGGGGCGCTGGAGGCCCTGTCGCGGGCCCGCTCGCTGGATGACCCGACCGAGGCCCACCGTCGGATGTCGGTCGACCGGGTCAGGCTGCAGCTGAACTAGGGTTGCGCCCCGCGCTTCCGCTGCCCATTAGCCAAGGTCCGACCGCCTGTAAGGACAGCCCATGCTCAGAGTCGCGATCCAGATGGACCCCATCGAGGCGGTCAACATCGACTCGGACACCACCTTCCTGCAGGCGATGGAGGCCCAGAACCGGGGCTATCCGGTGTGGGTCTACGACTTCCGCACCCTGGCGCTGGAAGACGGGACGCTGTTCTGCCGCGCCCGGCCGGTGACCCTGCGTCGCAACGCCGGCGACCACGTCAGCTTCGGCGACGAGGTGAAGCTGGACCTGACCGGGGACGTGGACGTCATTCTGATGCGGCAGGATCCGCCCTTCGACATGGCCTATGTCACGGCCACCTATCTGCTCGAGACGGTGCATCCGAAGACCCTGGTGGTGAACGACCCGGCCGAGGTGCGTTCGGCGCCCGAGAAGCTGCTGGTCACCCGCTTCCCCGGCCTGACCCCGCCGACCCTGATCAGTTCCGATCCCGTCGCCCTGGCCGATTTCCACCGCCGCCACGGCGAGGTGGTGCTGAAGCCCCTGCACGGCGCCGCCGGTTCGGGCGTGGTCCGGCTCAGGGCCGACGATCCCAACCTTGAAGCCCTCGTCGAAATCCACGCCATGGGGTCGCGCGATCCGCTGGTGATCCAGAAATTCCTCCCTGCGGTTTCGAAGGGCGACAAGCGCATCATCCTGATCGATGGCGAGCCGGTCGGGGCGATCAACCGCGTTCCGGCCAAGGATCAGGTTCGCTCGAACCTGCGCGTCGGCGGCACGGCGGCGCCGGTCGAGCTGACGGAACGGGATCGCGAAATCTGCGCCGCCATCGGGCCGACCTTGCGGGAACGCGGCCTGATCTTCGTCGGCATCGACGTGATCGGCGACTGGCTGACCGAGATCAACGTCACCTCGCCCACCGGCGCCCAGCAGCTGAAACGCTTCACCGGCGTCGATGCGGCGGCCTTGATGTGGGACGTGATCGAGAAGAAGCGCGCGGCCGCATAACGGCGCTCTTGTAAATCGACACGGTTCATGTTTCGTTCCCCTACGTGGATCGCGGGAGGGGCCGATGGTGGCCAGCGTCGTCACTGTGGCTTTCGAGGGCGTGGACGCCCGGCGCGTGGACGTGCAGGTCCAGCAGCTGTCCAGCGATCAGCCGTCCTTCACCATCGTCGGCCTGGCGGACAAGGCGGTGGCCGAGAGCCGGGAGCGGGTGCGCGGGGCCTTCGCCGGCATCGGCCTGGCCATGCCGCCGAAGCGGATCATCGCCAATCTGGCGCCAGCCGACCTGCCCAAGGAGGGCAGCCATTTCGACCTGCCCATCGCCCTGGCCCTGCTGGCCTCGATGGGAGTCATTCCGGCCGACGCCCTGGCCGGCTGGGCGGCGGTCGGCGAGCTGGGGCTGGACGGGCAGATCGCGCCCGTGGGCGGGACCCTGCCGGCGGCGGTGGCGGCCGACGCCATGGGGCTGGGCCTGATCTGTCCCGAGGCCAACGGGCCGGAAGCCGCCTGGGCCGGGGAGGTGGCGGTGCTGGCGCCGCGCTCGCTGATCGGGCTGGTCAACCATTTCAAGGGCGTTCAGGTGCTGCGCCGGCCGGAGCCGGGGGCGATGCGGTCGGGGGATCGCGTCCCCGACCTCAACGAGGTGAAGGGTCAGGAAAGCGCCAAGCGGGCGCTGGAGATCGCCGCCGCCGGGGGTCACAACCTGCTGTTCGTCGGCCCGCCCGGGTCGGGCAAGTCGATGATGGCGGCGCGGCTGCCCGGCCTGCTGCCGCCGCTGACGCCGAAAGAGCTGCTGGAGACCTCCATGGTCTGGTCGGTGGCCGGGCTGATCGAGCGCGGGGCCCTGACCCGCGACCGGCCGTTCCGCAGCCCGCACCATTCCGCCTCGATGGCGGCCCTGACCGGCGGCGGCCTGCGGGCCAGGCCGGGCGAAGCCTCGCTGGCGCACAACGGCGTGCTCTTCCTCGACGAATTGCCCGAATACAGCGCCCAGGCGCTCGACTCCCTGCGCCAGCCGCTCGAGACGGGCGAGATCGTCGTGGCCCGGGCCAACGCCCACGTCCGCTATCCGGCCCGTTTCCAGCTGGTGGCGGCGATGAACCCCTGCCGTTGCGGCCTGGGCGGCGGCGGCAAGGGCGCCTGCGGCAAGGCGCCCCGATGCCAGCGCGACTATCAGAACCGCATCTCCGGCCCGATGTTCGACCGCATCGACCTGACCGTCGAGACGCCGCCGGTCACCGCCGCCGACATGGCCCTGCCGCCGCCGGCCGAGGGCACGGCCGAGGCCTCGGCCCGGGTCCTCGCCGCCCGGGCGATGCAGGAGGACCGGCTGCGCGCCGCCGGGATCGATCCGGACACGGCTCGCGACCAGGCCGTCAACGCCCGCGCCTCGGGCGAGACCCTCGACCGGTTCGCCACCCCGGACGAGGCGGGCCGCGCCCTGCTGATGCGGGCCGGGGAGGCCGGCGGCCTGACCGCCCGGGGCTGGACGCGGACCCTGCGGCTGGCCCGCACCATCGCCGATCTCGACGGCTGCGACGGGGTGCTGCGCCGGCACATCGCCGAGGCCCTGGTGCATCGGCGCTCGACCATCGGGGCCCATGCCGATTTCGACCGGCAGGCGGGCGCGGAGGAGAGTCGGTCCCGTCTGCCCGCCTGGTGACCTCAGACTTCCTTAACCGACCTGCTTGAACCAGCCTTAAGACCTGTTCGCCATGATCGCCGTCCACGGGGAAGTGACGTATGGCGCGCAAGACGAAGGCGGATCCGGACACGGCGACGACGGTCGCTCCGACGGCGGAAGGCGCCGAGCAGCAATTCCTGCGGCTGATGAGCCACGAAATGCGCACGCCGCTGAACGGCGTCATCGGCATGCTGGGCCTGCTGTCCCGGACGCGCCTCGACGGGGCCCAACGGGCCTATGCCGAGGCGGCCCGGTCCTCGGCCGAACATCTGTTGGGCCTCGTCAACGACCTGCTCGACTACGCCCGGCTCGAGGCCGACCGGCTGGAGTTCGACTCCGCCCCGGTCGATCTGGAGGGCCTGGTCCGCGGGGTGGCGGAGCTGCTCAGCCCCCGGTCCCACGACAAGGGGCTGGAGATCGCCTGGTCGGTCGCCCCCGAAGCCGTCGACGTCATGGCCGACGAGGGCCGGCTGCGGCAGGTGCTGTTCAACCTCGCCGGCAACGCCGTGAAATTCGCCGAGACCGGCGGGGTCCGGATCACCGTTGAACGCTCCGGCGGATCGATGAAGGCGCCGAAGCTGGCCTTCATCGTCGACGACACCGGCCCCGGCATTCCGGCCGAGGCGCGGGGCCGCATCTTCGAGGAGTTCGGCCATGTCGACGCCTCCGACGCCAGCCGCTTCGGCGGGGCCGGCCTCGGCCTGGCCGTGGTCCGCAAGCTGGCCCACGCCATGGGCGGGACGGTCAGCGTCGCCGACCGGCCCGACGGCCCCGGGGCCCGCTTCCGCTTCGAGGCGGCCTTCCCGGCGGCGAAGCATATGCCGCCACGGTGCGCCGTGTCCCTGGCCGGTCAGACCGTGGCCGTGGTCAGCCCGGACCCGTTCGTGCGCGCCGCCGCCGTGGCCCAGGTCGAGGCCTCGGGCGGCGCGGCGGCGGCCAAGGCCCCGGTGGTGCTGATCGATCACGCCGCGCGGGGTCCCGGCCAGGGCATGGTGGCCCGGCCGGCGGACGGGCGCGCCATCGTCCTGCTCAAGCCGTCGGAGCGCGACCTGATCGCCCGCTACCGCTCGGCGGGTTTCCACGGCTATCTGATCAAGCCGCTGCGCCGCGCCTCCGTGGCCGAGCGGGTGCTGGCCGCCTCGGGCGCCCAGACGACCATGCAGCCCGGACCGCCGCCGCCGCCGCCCGAGGACGACCGCGTCGCCCTGACCCGGTTCTCGGGCATCCGGGTGCTGCTGGTCGAGGACAATCCGGTCGGCGCCTTGCTGGCCTCGACCCTGCTGAAGCGCGAGGGCTGCGCCGTCGAGACCGCGGCCAGCGGCCACGAGGCGCTCGATGCGCTGAAGCGGGCGCGGTACGATCTGGTGTTCATGGACATGCGGATGCCCGGCATGGACGGCTGCGCCGCCGCCCGCGCCATTCGCGCCCGGGGCGACGAGACCCCGATCGTGGCCCTGACCGCCAACGCCTTCGCCGAGGACCGCCGCGCCTGCCTCGAGGCGGGGATGGACGACCATCTGGTCAAGCCGCTGGAGCTGGAAGCGCTGCGCGCCTCACTGGCCCGCTGGACGAAAACCGCGGACCGCGCCAAGGTCGCCGTCGGATAGGGCGCGCGGGGGGCGTGGCCCGCGAGGGACCGCCCATGGCTGAAGCCGCCGCCGCCAGGCAGACGACCTGGGACTTCATCAAGTCGCTGCGCGACCGGCGCGTGCTGGTCATGCTGTTCCTGGGCGCGGCGGCGGGATTGCCGTTCTTTCTGATCTTCGACACCCTGTCGGCCTGGCTCCGCCAGGAAGACCTGTCGCTGCAGACCATCAGCGTCTTCGCCCTGGCCACCCTGTCCTACGCGTTGAAATTCGTCTGGGCGCCCGTCGTCGACCGGGTCAAAATTCCGATTCTGGAGCCGCTGCTGGGCCAGCGCCGCTCGTGGATGGCCCTGATGCAGGTGCTGATCGTGCTCGGCCTGTGGCTGATCGCCGGGTCGGATCCGTCCCTGAACCTCGGGCAGGTCGCCCTGCTCGCCGTCATGGTGGGCTTCTTCGGGGCGACGCAGGACGTGGCCATCGACGCCTGGCGTATCGAGGTGGTGGACGAGAGTTTCTACGGCACCATGGCCGCCGCCTATCAGTGGGGCTACCGCATCGCCATGATCGTCGCCGGCGCCCTGCCGCTGGTGCTGGCGGACCGGTACGGCTGGAACCTGTCCTATGCGGTGATGGCCGGATGCATGGTGATCGCCGTCGGGGCCACCCTGCTGGCCCCGCGGGAGAAGGCGCAGCGGCCGCTGATCAATCTCACCGCCGACATGGTCCCGCAGCCGGCGCTGGAAGTGGCCGAGTGGACCGGTCGCCTGGCGCTGATTCTGCTGGGGGCCCTGCTGGCGGGATCGGGTCTGGCCGCGAACGCCACCTTCCTGAACCTGGGCCTTGGCCTGTTCGGCCAGTCGGCGGAGGCGGCCGAGGCGTTCAAGGCCACATGGGAGTCGCGGGCGACGGGCATCTTCATCCAGTTTCCGGCGGTGGTCGCGGGCCTCGGCCTGATCGCCCTGGCCTGCGTGCCCCTGCCGGGGACCCCGACCCGCCCGGGCGTCTATCTGCGCCGGGCCTATGGCGAACCACTGGGCAATTTCTTCAAGCGCTTCAGCCTGAAGTTCGGCCTGCTGATCCTCGCCCTGATCTGCATGTACCGCCTGTCGGACTTCGTGCTGAACCTGATGAACCCGTTCTACATCGACCTGGGGTTCAGCCTCACCCAGATCGCCGAGGTGCGGAAGGTCTACGGGGTCGTCGCCTCGCTGGCCGGGATCGCGTTCGGGGCCTGGTCGGTCACCCGGTTCGGCATCCTGCGCACCATGGTCATCGGGGTTTTCGCCAGTCCGTTGTCCAATCTCGTCTTCATCTGGCTGGCCCCGCAGGGGGCCAGCATGTTCGCCCTGTACGGCGCCATCACCATCGACAATTTCGCCACCGGCTTCGCGGGGACGGCGCTGATCGTCTACATGTCGAGCCTGACGGCGACGGGGTTCACGGCCACCCAGTACGCGCTGTTCAGCTCGCTCTACGCCATCATCGGCAAGATCGTGGCCTCGCAGAGCGGACGGATCGTGGAAGGCTCGGCGCGGATGGCCGAGGCCGGGGGCTTCACGGCGATGTTCCGCCCCCTGTTCGACCGCCTGCCCGAGGGCGCCCTGGCCAAGGGCGCGGAGACGGCGGGGGTCAGCGCCGGTTCTCTGGGCGCCGGCTACGTCACCTTCTTCGTCTATTCGGTGATCATCGGGGCCGTCGCCGTGGTGCTCGCCTTCATCGTCGCGCGCAAGCAGCCCGAGATCGAGGCGCTGGCGGCGGCCCGGGAGGCCGAAACGGCCGCCGAAGCCCAACCCTCCTGACCCCTCAGCCCTCCTCGCCGATGGCCCCTTCCTCATAGGCGGCGAAGGTGGCGGCGGTGATGATCTCGCTGACCGAGGCGCCGAGGGAGACGATCTGCACCGAGCGTTCGAGGCCGACCAGCAGCGGGCCGATCACCGTGGCGCCGCCGAGGGCCTGGACCAGACGGGTCGAGATCGAGGCCGAATGGATGCCGGGCATGACCAGGACGTTGGCGTCCTTGGACAGGCGCATGAAGGGATAGGCGGCGCGGGCCTCGGGATCGAGCGCCAGGTCGGCCGGCATCTCGCCTTCGTATTCGAAGTCGACGCCGCGCTGGTCGAGGATGCGGATGGCCTCGCGGATCATCTCGCCGCGGTCGCCGGGCGGGTTGCCGAAGGTCGAATAGCTGAGGAAGGCGACGCGCGGATTGCGGCCCAGCCGGCGCACGGTGGCGGCGGCCTGGACGGCGATGTCGGCCAGGTCCCCGGCGTCGGGCAGTTCGTGGATCGAGGTGTCGGCGACGAACAGGGTGCGCCCCTTGGCGAGGACGATCGACAGGCCGATCATCCGCTCGCGGACGTCGAGGACGCGGCGGACCTCCTTGAGCACCATGTTGAAATTGCGGGTCACGCCGGTGACCATGCAGTCGGCCTGGCCGCGGGCGCACATGGCGGCGGCGAAATAGTTGCGGTCCTGGTTGATCATCCGCTGCACGTCGCGGCGCAGATAGCCGCGGCGCTGCAGGCGGGCGTAGAGCCAGTCGGTGTATTCGACATTGTGCTCGGAGACGCGGGCGTTGACGATCTCGATGCCCATCTCGTCGAAATTCAGCCCGGCCTCGGCGGCGTTCTGACGGATCAGGTCCTCGCGGCCGAGCAGGATCGGGGTGCCGAGCTCGGCCTGTTTGAAGCCCCAGGCGGCGCGGATGACGGCGGTCTCCTCGCCCTCGGCGAAGACCACCCGCTTGTTCGGGGCGGCGCGGACGGCGCCGGAGATGTTCTGGACCAGGGCCGCCGACGGATCGAGCCGCGAGCGCAGCTGGGTCCGGTAGGCCTCCATGTCCTCGATCGGCTTGCGCGCCACGCCCGTGTCCATGGCCGCCTGGGCCACGAAGGGCGGGATGTACCAGATCAGGCGCGGGTCGAACGGGGTCGGGATGATGTAGTCGCGGCCGAATTTCAGCTTGCGGCCGCGATAGGCGGCGGCGACCTCGTCGGGCACGTCCTCGCGGGCGAGGGCGGCGAGGGCCTGGGCGCAGGCCACCTTCATCTCGTGATTGACGCGGCGGGCGCGGACGTCGAGGGCGCCGCGGAAGATGTAGGGGAAGCCGAGGACGTTGTTGACCTGGTTGACGTAGTCGGAGCGGCCGGTGGCCATGATGGCGTCGGAGCGGACCGACAGCACGTCTTCCGGGGTGATCTCCGGGTCCGGATTGGCCATGGCGAAGATGATCGGATTGGGCGCCATGGAGGCGACCATCTCCTTGGTGATCGCGCCCTTGGCCGACAGGCCGAGGACGACGTCGGCGCCGACCATCGCTTCCGCCAGCGTGCGGTGCGGGGTGTCGGTGGCGTGGGCGGCCTTCCACTGGTCGACGTTGGCCCGGCCCTTGTAGACGACCCCGTCGCGGTCGACGATGACGGTGTTCTCCTGCCGCACGCCGGCGGCCTTCATCAGGCCGATCGAGGACAGACCCGCGGCGCCCGCCCCGGCGAGGACCACCTTGAGGTCCTCCAGCTTCTTGCCGGCGATATGGGCGGCGTTGATCAGGCCGGCGGTCGAGATGATGGCGGTGCCGTGCTGGTCGTCGTGGAAGACCGGGATGTCGAGCAGGTCCTGCAGCTCGGATTCGATGACGAAGCATTCGGGGGACTTGATGTCCTCCAGATTGATGCCGCCCCAGGTGTCGCCGATGTTCTTGACCACGGTGACGAACTCGTCGGGGTCGGTGGTCTTCACCTCGACGTCGAAGCTGTCGACGTCGGCGAAGCGTTTGAACAGGACGGCCTTGCCCTCCATCACCGGCTTGGAGGCCATGTGGCCGAGGTTGCCGAGGCCGAGGATGGCCGTGCCGTTGGAGATGACGGCGACCAGATTGCCCTTGGAGGTGTAGTCGTAGGCCTTGTCGACGTCCTCGGCGATGGCCAGCACCGGCACGGCCACGCCCGGCGAATAGGCCAGCGACAGGTCCCGCTGCGTCGCCATCGGCTTGATCGGCGCCATGGAGATCTTGCCCGGCTGGGGGCTGCGGTGGAACTCCAGCGCGTCCTCGTCGGAGAAGGTCTGTTTGTCGGTCAGGTCGGGCATGTCGGCGAAGGTTTCCGCAGGGTCGGGTCGGGAGGATTGTTCCTAGGCCGTGGGAGGCGGGCGGACAACCGGCGAGGGCCCCGCGGCGAGGGTCAGGAAGCGGCGGCCTCGGCGGGCGCGGCGTCGAACGGCTGGTTCAGCCGCTCGGCCAGGAACAGCAGGCCCGGGACGATGAAGTCGTGCAGATTGGCCCTGCCGCGCGCCTCGATGGTCCAGAGGAAAAGGTGTTCGCGCTCGAAATGCGGCTGCATCCGTCCGGCGGCGATCTCCTGAAGGCGGATCAGCTGGGCGGTCCACATCAGGCGGTCCTTGCGCGCGGCGCGGCCGGGGCGGCGGGGTTTCATGGGCGGCTCCAGGGTCGGGGTTGCGGACACAGGTCATCGTCTTCCGGGGCGGGAGCCACGGAAGGCGGGGAGGGCGCGGGACAGCCGGGCCTCGCCCGGTTGCGATTAGAGATTACCGTTTTCGACGAGACAGACTGCCCCGCGCGGCCGTTTTCCACGCGCCCTCCGGCTGGCGGCCCTGTTATTCGGGCCTTGCCGGATCTCCGCCGACGCCATTGCTGACCTCGACGCGGGGCGGACATGACGGCATCAGGCTGACGTCAGCAGTCCGCTTCCATTAGCGCGCGGCGAGCAAGCGGGCAGGATCCATCCCTGCCCTCGAGGACCCCCGGACTCTCCGTCGCCCGGGCTTCATCGCTCGACCACGGCCCGCCGACATCGAGAACGTGGATCCGACGCCCTCCCCACCGACGGGTTGGACCGAGTGTCCCATGGCTTTCCTCTCAGGCGGGTTCCGGACGCTGACGGGGGGACGAGGTGTTTGGAAAACAGCGGGTTGGCGGCTGAAAGTTTGATGGCTGCGCATGAACTTGCAGCGCAGCAATTGGCCTTCGGGAGCCGAAGTTCATCACCAAGGGCACAAAGGATTCACGAAGGACACGACGGGGCCGGGGGCCCTGCGGCTCCCGGCAGGGAGACGCCATGGATTGATGACGGGCCAGGGCCCGCAGGGGCCGAAGCGGGCTCGCTCCCGTCGTGCCCTTCGTGCCCTTCTTCGTGGCCTTTGTGATGAACCAGCCGCGGGCGGCATCGCGACCGAGCGGCGGACAGAGCCCCTCCGTCTCGCCGGCTTCGCCGTCGATCCCGTCGGTCCGCCGTCTCCGACGCCGTTCCTCCACCCCATGGCTTCGCAACGGGGAGGAGACGGAAGCTCAATCCGGCAGCATCCCCGTGCCCTCGATCTCCACCGGGCCGGTCATGAAGACGTGACCGGACGCTTCGTCCCAGTCGATCTCGAGGTCGCCGCCGTCGGTCTCGATGACGGCGCGGCGGCCGGTCAGGCCGCGGCGGGCCGTGGCCACGAGGGCGGCGCAGGCGCCGGTGCCGCAGGCCTTCGTCAGGCCGGCCCCGCGCTCCCAGACCCTGAGGCGAATGCGGTCGGGGGCGAGGACGTGGGCGAAGCCGACATTGACCCCCTGCGGGAACAGCGGGTGATGCTCGACCAGCGAGCCGGAGCCGCGCACGAAGGCGTCGTCCTGGCGGTCGGTGAAGAAGACGACGTGCGGATTGCCCATCGAGACCGCGCCGGGGGTGTGCAGGATCGGGGCGTCGATGGGGCCGACCTGAAGCTCTATGCCCCGGGTGTCCATCTCCTCGGCCAGCGGCACCTGGGTCCAGTCGAGACCGGGCGCGCCCATGTCGACCTTCACGAATTTCTGTTGGGCCGCGGTCGTCGGCCCTTCGGGACCTCCCGACCCGACGCGGCCAGGATCGCCCGCCCGCGTCGCCGTGGTCGGCCCGCCGAGGGTGTCGATGACCACGGAGTCCTTGCCGGTCGATTCCATCAGCAGCCAGCCGACGCAGCGCAGGGCGTTGCCGCAGGTCTCGACCTGGCCGCCGTCGGCGTTCCAGACGCGCATGAAGGCGTCGGCGGTGGCGGAGGGCTCGATGGCGATCAACTGGTCGCAGCCCTGGCCGGTCTGGCGGTCGGCGATGGCGCGCGCCTGTTCGGCCGTCGGGGCGAACGGCGTCTCGAGCGCATTGACGACGACGAAGTCGTTGCCGGCGCCGTTCATGCGGACGAAGGGACGGGTCATCGCAGCCGGATATAGAGGTTGGCGGTTCCTTGTGCGAGCCAGCCGCGTTATCGCTGGGCCATGAGCCGAACCGCGCCCGCGTCCGAACCCGTCGAGGAGAAGAACGGCCTGCGCCTGCGGGCCCGGCTGAGGGCCCTGTATCATGGCTCCTCGGTGACCGCCGTCCGCTTCCGGCTGGCGGTCCTGATCATCGACCTGATCATCATCGCCTTCTTCGTGGCCGCGCCGCTGCTGAAGTCCGACCGGCTGATCTTCTACATCATCGACTATGTCATCGCCGCCCTGCTGGCCGGCGATCTGGCGGCGCGGGCCTGGGCCTTTTCCGACGTCAGAAGCTGGCTGAAGAAGCCGATCGTCTGGGTCGATCTGTTCATCCTCGCGACCCTGCTGTTCCCGGCCTGGCTGTTCAACCTCGGCTTCCTGCGGGTGCTCAGGCTGTGGACGCTGATCAATTCCGACTTCTTCTGGCGCACCATCGGGCGGCGCTACGACGACACCCGGGTGGAGGAGGTCACCAAGGCGATCGTGGCCCTGATCACCTTCATCTTCGTGGCCACGGGCTTCGTCTACACCAGCTTCATGGGCCGCTACGAAGGCATCTCCGGCTATATCGACGCCCTGTATTTCACCGTCACCAGCCTGACCACCACGGGCTATGGCGACATCCTGCTGCCCGGGGTCTGGGGCCGGATCGTCTCGATCACCATCATGCTGGTCGGGGTGACCCTGTTCGTGAGGCTGGGACAGACCCTGCTGCGGCCGCACAAGGTGCGGTTCCCGTGCGACCAGTGCGGCCTGCAGGTGCACGATCCGGACGCGGTGCACTGCAAGGCCTGCGGCAATCTGCTGTGCATTCCGGACGAGGGGCGGCACTGAGGGGAGTGGTCAGTGGCTAGTGGCTAGTGGCTGGCCAACGCCTGGGGGGCCGCGCTGACGGCGTCGCCCTTCCGCAGGCCGTGAAGCTCCAATCACTAACCACTAGCCACTAGCCACTCCTCCACACGGCGAATGACAAAACCGTAACCTCCGTGCGCCGCGCCTTGCCGCGTGACTGACCGCCGTTAAGGTGCCGGCCGACCTTTTGTCGGGGAATGCCCAGAATGATCCGCACCGCCGCGCTCGCCGCGCTTCTCGCCTCCACCGCCCTTACGAGCGCCGCCATGGCCCAGACCGCATCCCCCGCCCCGGCGACCGCTGAGGCCTCCGGCGGCTTCGCCACCTCGGACGCGACCGATCCGTATCTGTGGCTGGAGGAGATCGAGGGCGAGCGGGCCATGGCCTGGGTCGAGGAACACAACGAACATTCGCTGGGCGTGCTGCGCGGCGACCCGCGCTTCGAGACCCTGCACCAGCAGGCGCTGGAGATCGTCCAGGCCCGCGACCGCATCCCCGGCGTCGGCTTCAACCACGACGGCACGCTGGATAATTTCTGGCAGGACGCCGAGCACGTGCGCGGGGTGTGGCGGACCACGACGCTGGACAGCTACCGCACGGCCGAGCCGGCGTGGGAGACGGTGCTGGACATCGACGCCCTGGCCGAGGCCGAGGGCAAGAACTGGGTCTACAAGGGCGCGACCTGCCTGCCGCCGGAGGAGACCCGCTGCCTGGTCTCGCTGTCGGACGGCGGCAAGGACGCGGTCACGGTGCGCGAGTTCGACCGGACGACGAAGACCTTCGTCGAGAACGGCTTCGTGCTGCCGGAATCCAAGGGCGGGGCGGCGTGGCTGGACGCCGACACCCTGCTGGTCTCGCGCGATTTCGGGCCGGGCTCGATGACCAGCTCGGGCTATCCGATGATCGTCAAACTGCTGAAGCGCGGTCAGACGCTCGATCAGGCGACCACCGTGTTCACCGGCCAGCCGACCGACGTCTCGGTGTCGGGCTATACGCTGCGCGACGCCGACGGCGTGGTGCGGGCGACCCTGATCAACCGGGGGGTCAGCTTCTACGAGGGCGAGACGCACCGGCTGAACGCCGACGGCACGACGACCAGGCTGGAGCTGCCGGCCAAGTCGAACATCAACGCCCTGGTGCGCGGCCAGATGGTGGTGACCACCGACCAGGACTGGACCGCGCCCTCGGGACAGGAATTCAAAACGGGCGACGTCATCGCCTGGGACCTCGACCGCTGGCTGGCCGATCCGGCGACGCCGGCCCAGCTGGTCATCCGGCCGGGCGAGCGCGAGGCCATCGAGGGCATGAACGCGACCCGCAACAAGCTGGTCGTGGCCCTGTACGAGAACGTGCGCGGCTCGGTCTATGTCTATGAGCCCAATCCCGCCGGCGAGTGGAGCCGCACCCGGCTGGACCTGCCGCAGAACGTCACCGTCGGCGTCGGGGCGGCCAGCGAGCGCGACGACAAGGTGTTCGTCAGCGTGGCCGGCTATCTGAACCCGTCGAGCCTGTATCTGGCCGACGCGGCGACCGGGGCGGCGCCCGAGGTGGTCAAGTCGCTGCCGGCCAAGTTCGACGCCACCGGCATGGTGGTCGAACAGTTCGAGGCGACCTCGGCCGACGGCACGAAGATCCCCTATTTCGTGGTCCACAAGGACGCCATGCCGATGGACGGGTCGAACCCGACCCTGCTGTACGGCTACGGCGGCTTCCAGAATTCGCTGCTGCCCGGCTATTCGCCGACGGTCGGCAAGCTGTGGCTGGAGCGCGGCGGGGTCTATGTCATCGCCAATACGCGCGGCGGCGGCGAGTTCGGGCCGCGCTGGCACCAGGCGGCGCTGCAGCAGAACCGCCAGCGGGCCCACGAGGACTATCAGGCCGTGGCCATGGACCTGATCGCGCGGGGCGTGACCTCGCAGCCGAGGCTGGGGATCATGGGCGGCTCGCAGGGCGGGCTGTTCATGGGGGCGATGCTGACCCAGCGGCCCGACCTGATCAATGCGGCGGTCATCCAGGTGCCGCTGTTCGACATGCTGCGCTTCCACAAGCTGCTGGCCGGGGCCTCGTGGATGGCCGAATACGGCAACCCCGACATTCCCGAGGAGCGGGCCTGGATCGAGGCCTATTCGCCCTATCAGCGGCTCGAGGCGGGCCAGCCCTATCCGGAGGTGTTCATCCACACCTCGACCAAGGACGACCGGGTCCATCCGGGCCACGCCCGCAAGGCGGCGGCGCGGCTGGAGGAACTGGGCTATCCGGTGCTGTTCTACGAGAACACCGACGGCGGCCACGCGGCGGGGGCCAATCTGCGCGAGACGGCGCGGCGGCTGGCGCTGGAATACACCTATCTGACGCGCCGGCTGATGGACACCCAGGTCCCCGCGCCGACGCCGGTCCCCTGAACTCGAAAGTCATAGCGCCATGAACCGACTGATCCTGTCCGTCTCGATCCCGGCCCTGTTGCTGGCCGGCTGCGCCACGGGCTCGGCCGAGAGCCCGATCTACGGCTTCGCGCCCGACATGGTGCAGGGGCCGCTGGCTCAGACGGCGCCGATGGCGCCGGTCGCCGCGCCGCCGCATTTCCCGGCCGACCTGACCCCCGCGGGGGTGCGCGCCGCCGACGATCATCTGGCGCTGGAGGCGGTCGAGGGGGCCGAGGCCATGGCCTTCGTGGCCGAGTCCAACCGCAAGGCGCTGGCGGCGCTGGAGGGAGACCGGCGCTACGAGACCTTCCGCCAGCAGGCCTTCGACATCCTGTCGGCCACCGACCGGATCCCGAGCCCGAGCTTCCTCGGCGAGGGAATCGGCAATTTCTGGCAGGACGCGGCCAATCCGAAGGGGATCTGGCGGCGCACGACGCTGGACTCCTACCGGTCGGACGCGACGCGGTGGGAGACGATGCTCGACATCGACGCCCTGGCCAGGGCCGAGGGCCGGGACTGGGTGTGGAAGGGCGCGGACTGCCTCGCGCCCGACGAGACGCGGTGCCTGGTCAATCTGTCGGACGGCGGCAAGGACGCCGTGGTGGTGCGCGAGTTCGACACCACGACCGGCCTGTGGGTCGAGGACGGCTTCATCCTGCCGGAGGGCAAGCACCGCATCGAATGGCTGGACCGCGACACCCTGCTGGTGGCGACGGACTTCGGGCCGAATACGCTGACGGAGTCGGGCTATCCCTTCATCGTCAAGGCGCTGAAGCGCGGTGAGACGCTGGCCCAGGCGACCGAGGTCTATCGCGGCGACATCGGCGACGGGGGCTATGGGGTGAGTCCGAGCGTCTATCGCGACAAGGACGGTCGGATCCTGGCGGTGCTGATCAACCGGCCGCTCGACACCTTCCGGGCCGAGACCTGGGAGCTCCGGGGCATGACCGCCCATCCGCTGCGGCTGCCGGAGCGGATCAATGTGCATGGGGTGATGGGACAGCATCTGATCCTCACCCTCGACGAGGACTGGACCCGGGGCGGCCAGGCCGTGAAGGCGGGCGCGCTGGTCGCGGCCGATCTGGTCGGGCTGCGAAGCGTTCCCGGCCCCGGCGACATTCCGTCCCGCGACCGTGACGGGGTGATCTTCGCCCCCGGCGAGCGGCAGTCGATCGACAGCGTGCGGGTCATGTCCGACAGCATTCTGGCCGTCGTCTCGGATAATGTGGTCGGGACGCTGAAGCGGTTCGATCCCGGCGCGGGCGGCTGGAGCGCCGCCGACATCGCCGTGCCGGCCAACAGCGCCATCGGTCTGGGCGACAGCTCGAAATCGCGGGGCCAGGTCTTCCTCACGAGCCAGGGCTTCCTGACGCCGCCGACGCTCAGCCTCGCCGATGTCTCGACCGCGAGGATCACCGAACTGCGCGCCGCCCCCGCCAAGTTCGACGCCTCGACCCATGTGGTCGAGCAGTTCGAGGCGACCTCGTCGGACGGAACCAAGATTCCCTATTTCGTGACCCGGCCGCGCGACATGGCCATGGACGGCTCGGCGCCGACCATCCTGTTCGGCTACGGCGGCTTCCAGGTCAGCTTCCCGCCCGCCTACAAGCCGGAGATGGGCAAGCTGTGGCTGGAGAACGGCGGCGTCTTCGTCCAGGCCAACATCCGCGGCGGCGGCGAGTTCGGGCCGGAATGGCACCAGAGCGTGCTGAAGGAAAACCGCCAGCTGGCCTTCGACGATTTCGCGGCGGTGGCCGCCGACCTGCACCGGCGCGGCATCACCAGCCCGCGCCGCACCGGCATCTATGGCCGCTCGAACGGCGGGGTGCTGACCTCGGTGACGATGACCCAGCATCCGGAGCTGATCAATGCGGCGGTGATCGAGAGCCCGCTGATCGACATGCTGCGCTATCACGAACTGCCCGCCGGTGCCTCGTGGATCGGCGAGTACGGCGATCCGCGCATCCCGGAGGAGGCGGCCTTCATCGCCCGCTATTCGGCCTATCAGCAGCTTCGTCCGGACACGGAGTATCCGCGCGTCTATATCACGACGAACACGCGCGACGACCGGGTGCATCCGGGCCATGCGCGGAAATTCGCGGCGCGGCTGGAGGCCATGGACCACGACCACCTCTATTACGAGGAGACGGCGGGCGGGCATTCCAACGACGCCGATCCGGTCGCCAACGCCAAGCGCTGGGCGCGGCACTATGTCTATCTGGCGCAGCAGCTGATGGATTGAGGCTCCGGCTTCCTTCTCCCGTTGGGAGAAGGTGGCGCGCAGCGCCGGATGAGGGTCGGCTGGCGGAGGCGGCGAAGCCGCGACCTGGCGGGCGACCCTCACCCTTTCGCGCAAGGACGATCGCTGCGCGCTCGTGCGCTCAAGCCCTCTCCCATCGGGAGAGGGTTACGCCGGCTCCACCAGCTTGAGCTTGGGCTTGTCGGCCTTCTTCGCCAGCTTGCCGGCCTTCTTAGCGTCGCGGGCGGCTTTCTTCGCGGCCTTGGCTTCGGCCTTGGCCTTGTCGGGGGCGGCGTCGGCCTCGCCGGCGAGTTCGGCGAGGCGGGCGAGGAAGCCGTCGCGCTTGGCCTTGGGCAGCAGGGCGAGGATGCGTTTGTCGGCGGCCTCGACCTTCGGACGGGCGGCCTCGAGGGCGGCGGCGCCGGCCTCGGACAGGCGCACCGCCTTGGCGCGGGCGTCCAGGGTCGAGCGCTCGCGGTCCAGCAAACCCTTGGTCGTCATGCGGGCGACGAGGTCGGCCAGGGTCGAACGGTCGATGCCGGTGGCGCGGACCAGATCGGTCTGGGTCAGGCCCGACTTGTGCGACACCGCCTCGAGCACGGCGAACTGGCGCTGGGTCAGGCCGTCGGGGCCCGCCTCCTCGGCGTAGATGTCCAGCGCCAGCTGCAGGGCGCGGTGCATCAGGTGGCTGGGCGAGGCGGCGAGACCGCCGCGTCGGGCCTTGTTGCTGGACTTGACCATCGACCGTATCCCCTCGGCTTCACCGCCTAGGTAGCAGCCGCGCTTTACGGTTTGACGACGGACGATCCGGGTGCGGCGCCAGGTCTCAGGGAGCCCGGTCGGGCTCGGCCGGGGCCATCGGATCGACGGGTTTGTCGCTGGAGGTCAGGTTGCGCATGATCAGCGGCACCTGCGACAGGCCGAACACCGAGGAGGCGATCCACAGCACGCCGCGGAAACTGACCCAGACGTCGGCCGGATCGACGTCGGCGCGACCCAGCTGTTGCGCGCCCCAGCCGACGAGGGCCTCGCTGCGCACCAGTTCGTTGGTGATGGCCACGGCGAGGAAGAACAGGCCGTAGCGGAAGGTCAGGATGCGCCAGGCCCGGTCGTTGATCGGAATGACGGTGCCGAGCAGGGCCCGCAGCGGCTGTTTGCCGAGCCAGAGCCCGCCCAGCAGGGCGACGGCGAGGCTGGCGTTGAGGATGGTGACCTTGAGCTTGACCCACAGGCCGTCGCCGGTGAGCAGGGTCAGCAGGCCGAAGACCAGGGCGAAGCCGCCGACCAGCAGCGGCAGCAGGGCCAGCCGCTTCTCGACGATCAGGCCGACCGCGACGCCGACGGCCGAGCCGGCCACCAGGAACCAGGTGGCGTTGACCAGGGCCGCATCGCCCTCGAGCCCGCGCAGGCGGAAGACCAGGAAGGCGAGGCCGAAGGCCAGCAGGCCGCCGAAATCGACCAGCTGGCGCAGGTTCGACTCCTTCTTCGGCGGCGGGGCGGGAGCGGCGGGTTCAGTCATGCGTCAGTCCTCGAGCCCCACCAGAGAGCGTGAAAAGGCCCGGGCGTCGAAGGGTTGCAGATCCTCGACACCCTCGCCGACGCCGATCAGCTTGATCGGGGCGTCCGAGGCCTGGGCCACCGGGACCAGCACGCCGCCGCGGGCGGTGCCGTCCAGCTTGGTCATGACCAGGCCGGAGACATAGGCGGTGCGGCCGAAGATCTGCTCCTGGGCCAGGGCGTTGCGGCCGACGGTGGCGTCGAGCACCAGCAGGGTCTCGTGCGGGGCCTCGGGATCGATCTTCTTCAGCACCCGGACGATCTTGAGCAGTTCGTCCATCAGGGCCGACTTGTTCTGCAGCCGGCCGGCGGTGTCGATCAGGACCACGTCATAGCCCTCGGACTTCGCCCGGGTGTAGGCGTCGAAGGCGAGGCCGGCCGGGTCGGCCCCGTCGCGGCGGCTCTCGAAGGTGGCCCCGGCGCGTTCGGACCAGACCTTGAGCTGTTCACGGGCGGCGGCGCGGAAGGTGTCGCAGGCCACGACCATGACCTTGGCGCCCTGGCCGGTCAGGGCGGCGGCGATCTTGCCCAGCGTCGTGGTCTTGCCCGAACCGTTGACCCCGACGAACAGGGTGACGAAGGGTTTCGGCCCGTCCAGCGGTTCGTAGCGGGCCTCGTGCGACACCAGTTCGGCGGCGACGGCCTCGGCCAGGGCCTCCTTGACCTCGCGCTCGTTGGCCCCGGCGCCGAAGCGCAGCTCGCGGAAGCGGGCCACGATGCGGTCGGTGGCGGCGGGCCCGAGATCGCTTTCGAGCAGATGCTCCTCCAGCCCCTCGAGGGCGGCCTCCGACAGGGGCTCCTTGACGAAGGCGGCGACGACCTGCTCGGTCATCTGTTTCGAGGAGCGGGACAGGCCCTCGCTGAGGCGCGAGAGCCAGCCTTTTTTGGGCGCGTCGTTCATGGGTTGGCTTTAGCGGGGCCGGGCGCACCCGTCATCAAATACTCCGCTCATCCCGGCGAAAGCCGGGACCCAGTTCTTTGGATGGGCCGTTTGGGCCTATATGAGCATAACCGGCGATCCCCAGGCGCCGGCGTCATGCTGGACAGGACTGGGTCCCGGCTTTCGCCGGGATGAGCGGAAGAATCGAATGCCCGACGCCTTTCACAGCCCCGCCGCCCACGGCTTCGTCCGCGTCGCCGCGGCCACGCCGGTGGTGCACACCGCCGATCCGGTCGCCAACGCCGACGAGCACATCGCCCTGATCGAACAGGCGGGCGCGCGGGGCGTCGACCTGATCGTCTTTCCGGAGCTGAGCCTGAGCGGCTACGCCATCGACGACCTTCTGATGCAGGGGGCGCTGCTGGACGAGGTGGAGCGGCAGATCGCCCGGGTGGCCGAGGCGGCCGACGCGGCCGGGCTGATCGCCGTGGCCGGAGCGCCGCTGCGCAATGGCGACGCCCTGTACAACTGCGCCGTGGCGCTGGGGTCGGGCGGGGTGCTGGGCGTGGTTCCGAAGACCTATCTGCCCAACTATCGCGAATATTACGAGAAGCGCTGGTTCGCGCCGGCGGCCAGCCGGTCCGAGGATGCGATCGTGCTCGGCGGCGAGACCGTCGATTTCGCTCCGGGCCTGATCTTCGAGGCGGCCGACCGGCCCGGCTTCGTCTTCGCGGTCGAGATCTGCGAGGACTTCTGGGCCCCGCAGCCGCCGTCGACGCGCGCGGCCCTGGCCGGGGCGCGCATCCTGCTGAACCTTTCGGCCTCCAACATCGTCATCGGCAAGGCCGACGAGCGGGCCCTGCTGTGCGCCAGCCAGTCGGCTCGGACCCTGTCGGCCTATGTCTTCACCGCCTCGGGCTGGGGCGAGAGCACCACCGACCTGGCGTGGGACGGACAGGCCATTATCCACGAGCTGGGCGCCTGCCTGGCCAGCGGCGAGCGGTTCTCCATGGAGAGCCATCTGACCGTGGCCGACGTCGACGTGGAGCGGATCGGGCTGGACCGGCTGCGCAACGGGACCTTCGCCGACTGCGCCCGGCTGGAGGGCGAGCCGGCCACGGTGATCCCGTTCGAGGCGGGGCCGGGGCCGTCGGCCGACCTGATCCGTCCGCTGGACCGCTTCCCCTTCGTTCCGGACGATCCGGCGCGGCTGGACCAGGACTGCTACGAGGCCTTCAACATCCAGGTGCAGGGGCTGATGCGGCGGATGAAGGCGACCAATGGCGAGCGGCTCGTCATCGGCGTCTCGGGCGGTCTGGATTCGACCCAGGCCCTGCTGGTCGCCTGCCGCGCCTTCGACCGGCTGGGCCTGCCGAGAACCGGGATCCTCGGCTACACCATGCCCGGCTTCGCCACCTCGGAGGGGACGAAGTCGAACGCCTGGGCGCTGATGAAGGCGCTGGGGGTGACGGGCGCCGAGATCGACATCCGGCCGACCGCGACGACCATGCTGGAGGCCATCGGCCATCCGTTCGCCAGCGGCGAGCCGGTGCACGACATCACCTTCGAGAATGTGCAGGCGGGACTGAGGACCGACTATCTGTTCCGGCTGGCCAACCAGAACGGGGCCTTCGTGCTGGGCACCGGGGACCTGTCGGAGCTGGCGCTGGGCTGGGCCACCTATGGCGTCGGCGACCATATGAGCCACTACAACGTCAACGGCGGGGTGGCGAAGACGCTGATCCGGCACCTGATCCGCTGGGTGGCGGACCGGGAGCTGGTCGGGGCGGAGGCGGCGCCGGTGCTGCGCGGCATTCTGGACACCGAGATCTCGCCGGAGCTGGTGCCGGCCCGGGACGGCCAGATCCAGTCGACCGAGGCGACGGTCGGGCCGTATGCGCTGAACGACTTCTTCCTGTTCTACGTGACCCGTTTCGGCCTGAAGCCGTCGAAGGCGGCCTGGCTGGCGCATCAGGCGTGGAAGGACGCGTCGACGGGTCACTGGCCGGCGGGGACGCCCGACGACGAGAAGGTCGAATACGATCTGGCCACGATCAAAGGCTGGCTGCGGAAGTTTCTGGTGCGCTTCTTCCAGACCTCGCAGTTCAAGCGCTCGGCCCTGCCCAACGGGCCGAAGGTGGTCACAGGCGGCTCGCTGTCGCCGCGCGGGGACTGGCGCGCGCCGTCGGACGCCACCGCGCGGGTGTGGCTGGACGAGCTGGACGCGAACGTGCCGGACTGATGCCCCTCTCGCCGTCATCCTCGGGCTTGACCCGAGGATCAGAGGTCAGGCGGCCCTGTGCGTTGCAGACGGCCCCGACGATCCTGCCGCTCTGACTTCGACCGAGCACCGGATCGTCTGATCCTCGGGTCAAGCCCGAGGATGACGGCCGTAGGGATGCGCTTACGGCAGTTCGCCCAGGAACGGGAAGATCGCCGCCTTGGCTTCGGGCTCGTCCAGCATGGGGGCGTGGCCGACGCCGGGGACCTCGACATAGTCCATCTTCGGGGCGCGCTTGCGCATCTTCGCGGCGATCTTTTCGCTGAGCAGGTCGGAGGTTTCGCCGCGCACCAGCAGAACCGGCCGGGCCTTGGCGAGGCGTCCGAACATCGGCCACAGATTGGGGACCAGGGCCTTGGCGCCGGCGGCGCGGATCGGCACGGCGATGTCGGGGTCGTAGTCCAGCTCGGGCGAGCCCTCGGACCCGATCCGGAACACCCGACGGGCGAAGGCGTCCCAGTCGGCGTCGGTGTAGTGGGGGAAGGCCACGGCGTTGTGCAGCTTCACATAGGCGGCGGCCTCGACCCAGGTCGGGGTGTCGACGGGCTGGCCGGAGTAGGCGGCGATGCGGGCCAGCCCCTCCTTCGCCACCTCGGGGCCGATGTCATTGAGGATGGCGGCGGCGACGACCTTCGAGCGGACCGCGGTCAGGGCCATGGTGATCAGCCCGCCCATGGAGGTGCCGAGGAAGACGGCGCGGGCGATCCCGGCCTGCTCCATCAGCGCCAGCACGTCATGGGCGTAGTTGAGCGGCTGGTAGGTCATCGGATCGGGGGCGCGGTCGGACAGGCCGCGGCCGCGCACGTCGAGCGCCAGCACCCGGCGGCCGCTCTGGGCGATCAGGGGGGCGATGGCGCCGAAGTCGGCCGAATTGCGGGTCAGGCCGTGGATGGCGATGACCGGCAGCTTCGCCGGGCCGGCGGCGGCGGGGTAGTCGCGGGCGTAGAGGGAAAGCCCGTCGGGCGCGGTCCAGCGGCGGTCGGCGAAGGTCTGGGTCATGCGGTCGGGCTCCGGAGTCTGACCAGAGTAATTCACCGGCCGGAGAATTCCTTCAATGGCCGAGCAGGTCTTTTACGAAATGATCGAGGTTTCCGCCCTCGAAGCGGAAGCCGGGGACGCCGGCGCGGCGGGCCGCCTCGAGGTCCGTGGCCTGGTCGCCGATCAGGAAGGACCGGGCCGGATCGATGTGGTGGTCGGCGATGGCGCGCAGGAGCATGCCGGGGTTGGGCTTGCGGTCCGGGTGGTCGGGGTGGCGGTAGCGCTCGTCCAGCGCCTCGGCATGGAAGGGGCAGGCGTAGACCGCGCCGATGACGGCCTGTTTCGCCGCCATGCGGCGCACCAGCAGGGCGTTGAAGGCCTTCATCTGGGCTTCGGTGAACAGGCCGCGGGCGACGCCGGACTGGTTGGTCACCACGACGCACAGATAGCCGAGCTGGTTCAGCCGGCGCACGGCCTCGCAGGCGCCGGGGGTGAAGCGCAGATGCTCTTCCAGATGGGGATAGCCGGAATCCTCGATCAGCACGCCGTCACGATCGAGGAAGACGGCGGGAACGCCGGATGTCATGATGGTTTGGCCATACGGCGCCGTACGCGGTCGTTGCAACCCGTCACGGGAAGTGACCCCGGCCGATTTGGCGGGACCGGGGACGATTTGGTAGGAGGCCCGCAACCCGGCGCGGCCTGACCGCGCGTTCGGAGACCGGCCCGCATGACCATCCCCTTCATCGACCTTCAGGCCCAGCGCCTCCGCCTCAACGGCGCCATCGAGGCCGCCGTGCAGGCGGCCGTGGTCGGCGGCGCCTGGGTGATGGGACCGCAGGTGCGGCAGTTCGAGGCCGACCTGGCCGTCTTCGGCAAGGCGAAACACGCCCTCGGCTGCGCCAACGGCACCGACGCCCTGGCCCTGCCTTTGATGGCCTGGGGCATCGGGCGGGGCGACGCGGTCTTCGTGCCCAGCTTCACCTTCGCGGCCACGGCCGAGATCGTGCCGTGGTTCGACGCCGAGCCGGTCTTCGTCGACGTCGACGCCACGACCTACAACATGGACCCCGGCCATCTGGAGGCGTCCATCGAGGCGACGCTGAAGGAAGGCCGGCTGACGCCGCGGGTGGTCATCGCCGTCGACCTGTTCGGCCAGCCCGCCGACTATCCGGCCATCAAGGCCATCTGCGACAAACACGGGCTGAAGCTCATCGCCGACTCGGCCCAGGGCTTCGGCTGCACCCTCAACGGCGACCATCCGCTGAAGTGGGCCGACATCACCACGACCAGCTTCTTCCCGGCCAAGCCGCTGGGCTGCTACGGCGACGGCGGGGCGGTGCTGACCGACGACGACGACCTGGCCCAGCTGATCGACTCGATCCGGGTGCACGGCAAGGCGGTGGCGCGCGACCTCGAGGGCAAGAGCTTCGACCACGACCCCAAATATCTGAACATGCGCATCGGGCTGAACAGCCGGCTGGACACCATCCAGGCGGCGGTGCTGATCGAGAAGCTGAAGGTGTTCGGCGACGAGATCGAATGGCGCAACCGCATCGCCGCCCGCTACAACGAAGGCCTTCGCCCGCATGTGGCGGCGGTCCCGGACGTGCCGGCCGGCAATGTCTCCAACTGGGCCCAGTACACCATCGAGCACGAGAACCGGGACGGCTTGGCGGCGCATCTGAAGGACCAGGGCGTGCCGACGGCGGTCTATTATCCGATCCCGCTGCACCTCCAGCCGGCCTACGACATGTATCCGCGCGGCCCGCAGGGCCTGCCGGTCACCGAGCGGCTCAAGGACCGCGTCATCAGCCTGCCGATGCATTCCGATCTGGACGAGGCGACCCAGGACCGCATCATCGCCGCCGTCGCCGCGTTCAAGGGCTGATCCGCATGACCACTCACGAACGCCTTCTCAAATTCGGCGTCGCCGGCGTCGGCGTCATGGGGCGCAACCACGCCCGCGTGCTGACGGACATCCGCGACGTCGAACTGACCCATGTCTTCGACCCGGACGCGGTCACCGCCGAGGGCGTCGCCGCCGCCTACGGGGCGACGGCCGTGACCACCGCCGGGGCCTTCGTCGCCGCCGGGCTGGACGCCGCCGTGGTGGCGACCCCGAACCGGCACCACGCCGACCTCGGCGTGGCCCTGCTGGAGGCGGGGGTCCATGTGCTGGTCGAGAAGCCCATCGCCGCCACGGTCGAGGACGCCCGGCGCATGATCGACGCCGCGAAGGCCAACGACCGGGTGCTGATGGTCGGCCAGGTCGAGCGCTTCAATCCGGCCGTGGACGCGGTCAAACGGGCCATCGACGGCGACGACATCATCTCGATCCAGATCACCCGCGTCGGCCCCTTCCCGCCGCGCATGGGCGAGGTCGGGGTGGTCATCGACCTGGCGGTGCACGACATCGACATCATCCGCCACCTGACCGACAGCGAGATCACGGAGGTCCAGCCTCAGCTGGCCCGCACCCGCGCCGAGCGCGAGGACACCGCCCTGCTGCAGTTCCGGCTGGCGAACGGAACCATCGCCCACATCACCACCAACTGGGTCACCCCCTACAAGGTCCGCACCCTGCAGGTGGCGACCCTGAACCGGTTCGTGGTCGCCGATCTGATCACCCGCCAGGTGACCGAATATTTCGGCCAGCAGGCCGACGGCTCCTACCAGACCCGCGCCGTCAACAGCTGGCCCGCCGAGCCGCTGAAGAAGGAGCTTGAGGCGTTTGCGCACGCCATCCGCACCGGCGAGCCGCCGGCGGTGACGGGCGAAGACGGGCTGCGCAATCTCGAGGTGGCGCTGAGGTGCCTGGGGGAGGGCTGAACCCTCCGCGGCGCCCGCGCGTTACCGCCGCATGACCGAGGTCCCCATCACCCCCGCTCCCGGCGACGAGGCCGAGCCCGGCGCGCCCGGGACCGGCGAGAACATCTGCCCCGGCTGCAACGGCACGGGTCTGGTCGGCGACCGGCCGTGCCCGACCTGCGAGGGCTCGGGGCGGGTGATCGAGGGAATCGGCGGGGGCTGATCCTCAGGCGTGGATGTCCACGTCCTTGCCTTCCTTGACCAGCAGGAACCCGACCCCCGCCGTCAGCGCCGCGACGACGACCGGGTACCACAGGCCGTAGTAGATATTGCCCGTGGCCGCGACCATGGCGAAGGCCACGGTCGGCAGGAAGCCGCCGAACCAGCCGTTGCCGATATGGTAGGGCAGCGACATCGAGGTGTAGCGGATGTTGGTCGGGAACATCTCGACCAAGGCGGCGGCGATCGGGCCGTAGACCATGGTCACATAGAAGACGAGCAGGAACAGGATCGCCACGACCAGCGGCTTGTTGACGAGGGCGCTGTCCGCCCTGGCCGGATAGCCGGCGGCGGTCAGGGCGGCCCCGAGTTCGGCCTCGAACGCCGCCTTGCGGTCCTTGAAGTCGACGTCCGGCGGAACGACGTCGGAGTCTCCTGCCTCGAACCGTCGCCGATCCTGCTCCAGCTCGGCCGCATCGGGCCAGATCCGGCCGTGGAAGCTGCGGATCTCGGTCTCGCCGATCCGGACGACGGCCGCCTGGCGCGCGGGGCCGGCGACCGTCTCATAGGGAACGCCGGCCTTGGCCAGCCAGGACTTGGCCATGTCGCAGGAGCTGTCGAACTTCGCCTTTCCGATCGGATCGAACTGGAACGAGCAGTCCGCCGGATCGGCCACGACGACGACCGGCGAGGCCGCCGTCGCCGCCGCAAGCCGCGGGTTGGCCGCGTCGGTCAGGGCGTGGAACAGCGGGAAATAGGTCAGGGCCGCCAGCAGGCAGCCGGTCAGGATGATCGGCTTGCGGCCGACCCTGTCCGACAGCCACCCCCAGAAGACGAAGAAGGGCGTCGCCAGCAGCAGGGCGATCGCGATCAGGACGTTGACGAGGGCGCCGTCGACCTTGAGCACCCGCTCGAGGAAGAACAGGGCGTAGAACTGGCCGGTGTACCAGACCACCGCCTGGCCGGCGGTCAGGCCGATCAGGGCGATCAGCACGATCTTCAGGTTGGGCCATTTGCCGAAACTGTCCTTCAGCGGCGTCTTCGATCCCCGGCCCTCGGCCTTCATCCGCTGGAAGGCGGGGCTCTCGTCCAGCTTGAGTCGGATCCACAGCGAGACGCCGAGCAGAAGGATCGAGACGAGGAAGGGGATGCGCCAGCCCCAGTCGCTGAAGGCCTCTTCGCCGAGCGCCGTGCGAACGCCGAGGATGACGACAAGGCTCAGCAGCAGGCCGGCCGTCGCGGTGATCTGGATGAAGGAGGTGTAGAAGCCGCGCTTCCCGGGTGGGGCGTGCTCCGCCACATAGGTGGCCGCGCCGCCGTACTCGCCGCCCAGGGCCAGACCCTGGACCAGTCTCATGGCCACGAGGATGATGGGGGCCGCGATGCCGATGGCGGCGTAGGGCGGCAGCAGGCCGACGATGAAGGTCGACAGCCCCATCAGCATCATGGTGACCAGAAAGGTGTTCTTGCGTCCCCACAGATCGCCCAGCCGGCCGAACACGACGGCCCCGAACGGCCGGACCGCGAAGCCGGCGGCGAAGGCCAGCAGGGCGAAGATGTAGCCGGTGGTCTCGTTGACCCCCGAGAAGAATTTGGCGGTGATGATCGCCGCCAGCGAGCCGTACAGGTAGAAGTCGTACCATTCGATCACCGTCCCCACCGACGAGGCGAGGATGACCAGCCGGTCCCGGCGGTCGACGGTGTGGTCGGGGACCGGTGCGGCGGTCTCGGTCATGGCGTGGTTCTCCCCCGGTAGAGGCCCGGCTCAGCCGACGACCTGCATCCCCAGCCATTCCGCCACCAGGGCCGGCTTGTCGGCGCCGTCGATCTCGACGGTGACCTCGTGTTTGAGGAGCCAGCGGCCGCCGCCCTTGTCCTCGACCGAGAGCAGCCTGAACCGGCCGCGGACGTTGGAGCCGGCCCGCACGGGCGCGAGGAAGCGGATCTTGTCGAAGCCGTAGTTGACGCCCATCACCACCCCCTCCAGCGGCGGCACGGCGTCATAGGTCATGGCCGACAGCAGGCTGAGCGTGAGAAAGCCGTGGGCGATGGTCCCGCCGAACGGGGTGGCCCTGGCCGCCTCCGGGTCGATGTGGATGAACTGGCGGTCCTCGGTGACCTCGGCGAAGGCGTCGATGCGAGCCTGGTCGACGGTGATCCAGCGACTGACGCCGACCTCCTGCCCCACCAGCCCGGGCAGGTCGGCGACGGGGGTGGGCGTTCCCTTGCGTTCGGTCATGGGCGGTCTCCTCAGGCGATCGGGGTGAAGCGGTCTTCGATGATGGCGGCGAACAGGCCCGGGTCGACATTGCCGCCGGACAGGACGACGGCGGTGGTGCGGTCCTTCGCCTGGACCTTGCCGGCCAGCAGGGCGGCCAGCGACACGGCCCCGCCGGGCTCGACCACCAGTTTCAGGACGCGGAAGGCGTAGCGGACCGCCTCGGCCACCTCGGCGTCGGAGACGGTCTCGACCCGGTCGACGCGGCGGTTGATCGGGAAGGTCAGCTCGCCGGGCCGGTCGGTCATCAGGGCGTCGCAGATGGTGCCGGGGGCGGGCGGATGGGTCATCCGCTCTCCCGCTGCGATCGACAGCTGCATGTCGTTGTAGTGTTTCGGCTCGACCGCGATCACCGGGGTGTGCGGCGCCAGCGCGGCCATGGCCAGGTTGATGCCGGCGATCAGCCCGCCGCCCGAGGCGCCGCAGACCAGCTGGTCCAGCGGGGCGACGCCCACGGCCTTGGCCTGGTCCAGAATCTCCAGCCCGACCGTGCCCTGGCCCTCGATGACGAAGGGGTCGTCGAACGGGCGGACCAGAACCGAGCCCTTCGAGGCGGCGATCTCCTCGCCGATGGCCTCGCGGCTTTCGGTGTAGCGGTCGTACATCCGCACCTCGCCGCCGAACGAGCGGACGCCCTCGACCTTCACCGCCGGGCTGTCGGCGGGCATGACGATGATCGCCCCTATGCCCAGCATCCGCGCGGCGGCGGCGACCGCCTGGGCGTGGTTGCCGGAGGAGTAGGCGACCACGCCGCGGGCCCGTTCCTCGGGGGTGAGGCGGCTGATGCGGTTCCACGCCCCGCGGAATTTGAAGGCGCCGGCGCGCTGCAGGTTTTCGGCCTTGAGCAGCACCCGCCCGCCGACATCGGCGTTCAGGGCCGGGCTCTCGATCAGCGGCGTGCGCACGGCGCGGCCGGCGATCTGGCGGGCGGCGTCCTGGACGCCGGCGAAGGAGGCGATGTGCATGGGGTATCCATACCGTGACATTTCCTTCCGGCGAAGCCGGCTTCGACCGCCGGACGGTTCATCACAACGGGCACGACGAAGAACCACGACGGACACGACGGGGCCGGGGCCGGACTTCCCTCCCGTGGTGTTCGTCGTGACCCGTTGTGTTCGTTGTGATGAAACCTCCGGCGGCGGCCCGGGGGTTCATCGGTTCCGGCTTCGCCGGGATCAGCGGTTGAGTCTGCCGAGGGCCGCTCTAACCTGACCGGATGAAGTCCCTCATTCTCGCCATCGACCAGGGCACGACCTCGACCCGGGCCATCGCCTTCGAATGCGCGCCGGAAGGGGGGCTGCGGCCGGTCGCGGTCAGCCAGATCGAGCTGGCGCAGCATTTCCCGAAACCGGGCTGGGTCGAGCATGACGCGGCCGAGATCTGGACGGCGACGCTGCAGACCTGCCGCGAGGTCATCCGCAAGGCGGGCGGGGTCGGGCGGTTCGCCGCCGTCGGCCTCACCAACCAGCGCGAGACCTCGGTGATCTGGGACGCGGCCACCGGCGAGCCGCTGCATCGCGCCATCGTCTGGCAGGACCGGCGCACGGCCGACGTCACCGCGCGGCTGGCGGCGGCGGGGCATGAGCCGATGGTGCAGGCGGCGACGGGGTTGATCCTCGACCCCTATTTCTCGGCCTCCAAATTCGCCTGGCTTCTGGACGCGGTTCCGGGCTCGTGCGAACGGGCGGCGCGGGGCGAGGTCAGACTGGGCACCATCGAGACCTGGCTGATCTGGAAGCTGACCGGCGGCGCCAGCCACGTCACCGACGCCACCAACGCCAGCCGCACCTCGCTGATGGACCTCGCCACGCGCCGGTGGCGGCCGGACCTGGCCGAACTGTTCAATGTCCCGACGGCGGGACTGCCGGAGATCCGGGACTGCGCCGATCATTTCGGCGACTGCGACCCGGCCCTGTTCGGCGCCGCCCTGCCGATCCACGGCTCGGCCGGGGACCAGCAGGCCGCGCTGGTGGGACATGGCGCGCTCAAGGCCGGGGACGCCAAGATCACCTATGGCACGGGCGCCTTTCTGGTGGCCAATGTCGGCGGGACGCCCGTGGCCTCGACCAGCCGGCTGCTGGGCACGCTCGGCTACGCCGTCGGCGGGCAGGCGGCATATGCGCTGGAGGGGTCGATCTTCTCGGCCGGCTCGGCGATCCAGTGGCTGCGCGACGGCCTCGGGGTGATCTCGGAGTCGCGCCAGTCCGAGGCCATGGCCCAGGGGCTGAAGGACAACGGCGGCGTCTATCTGGTCCCGGGGTTCACCGGCCTGGGGGCGCCGTGGTGGGAGCCGGAGGCGCGCGGGACGATCACCGGTCTGACCCGCGACAGCGGCCCGGCCCAGATGGTGCGGGCGGCGCTGGAGTCGCTGGCCTACCAGACCCGAGACCTGCTCGACGCGCTGGCGAAGGACGGGGCGCCGCGGCTGAAGGTGCTGAAGGTCGACGGCGGGGTGACCGCCAACGCCTTCGCCATGCAGTTCGTGGCCGACATCTGCGAGGTGACGGTCGAACGGCCGGCCTTCCAGGAGATGACGGCCCTGGGGGCGGCCAAGCTGGCGGCGCTCGGCGTCGGCCTGATCGGGGATCTCGAGGACCATCCGGTCGAGGCGCCGGCGCGCTGGCAGCCCCGCATGGCGGCCGGGGCGCGGGAGCGGCTGCTGAAAGGCTGGCGCGGGGCGGTGAAGGCCGCCATCATCGCCGCGCAATGAGCCAGACCGACGCCCCCGCCGACGCCCCGTCCGACGCCCAGTCGGCCTTCTCCGGCACCCGCGAGGTCGATCCGCGCCATGCCCTCAACGAGGCCCGGCTCGGCGAGTGGCTGGCCGAGAACGTCATGGGCTATTGCGGGCCGCTGGCGATCCGGCAGTTCAAGGGCGGCCAGTCCAACCCGACCTATGAGCTGACCACGCCCGGGCGGACCTATGTCCTGCGCCGCAAGCCGCCGGGGACGCTGCTGGCCTCGGCCCATGCGGTCGACCGCGAGTTCACGGTGATCTCGGCCCTGCACGCCCAGGGTTATCCGGTCGCCCGGCCGTGGGCGCTGTGCACCGACGAGTCCGTGATCGGCTCGATGTTCTACGTCATGGACAAGGTCGAGGGCCGGGTACTGTGGGACCTCAAGCTGCCGGGCATGACCCCGGACCAGCGGCGGGCCATCTACGACGCCCAGGTGGATACGCTGGCGGCGCTGCACGCCTTCGAGCCCGCCGCCATCGGCCTCGGGGACTACGGCCGGCCGGGCAATTATTTCGAGCGCCAGGTGGGGCGCTGGACCAAACAGTACCGGGCCTCCGAGATCGAGCCGATCCCGGCCATGGACCGGCTGATCGACTTCCTGCCCGCCACCCTGCCGCCCGAGGGACCGACGCGGATCGTCCACGGCGACTTCCGGCTCGACAACCTGATCCTCGCCCCCGACGCGCCGGAGGTGCGGGCGGTGCTGGACTGGGAGCTGTCGACCCTCGGCGATCCGATGGCCGACTTCTCCTATCTGCTGATCGCCTGGGTCATCCCGGCGACGGCGCGCAACGGGCTGGCGGGGGCCGACATCGAGGCCCTGGGCATTCCCTCGGTCGAGCAGATGGTCGAGCGCTACGCCGGCCTGACCGGGGCGCGGCCGGCGAACCTGGACTGGCTGTTCGCCTACAATCTGTTCCGGCTGGCGGCCATCTGCCAGGGCATCGCCGGGCGGGTGCGCGACGGCACGGCGGCCTCGGCCCATGCGAAGTCGATGGCGGCCCAGGTTCCGATGCTGGCCGGGGGCGCGCTGTCGTTCGCGAGGAAGGCCGGGGCCTGACGCCCTAGTTGGTCAGGACCTGGACGCGGGTCCACAGGGCGCCGCGATTGACCACCTGGACGCTCAGCCGCGCCGGAGCCCCCGGAGACAGGGTGCAGACCGGATAGTGGTCGCCGAAGCCGTCGGCGCACAGCAGCCGGCCCGAGGCGTCGCGCACCGTCAGGTCGACGTCGGTGTCGCCGTCGCCGATGGCGGCGATGCGCAGGATCTCGGCCCCGCGGGCGTCGATCTCGAAACTCCAGGTCTCGCGGGAACCCAGCCGTTTGACGGTCGAGACCGGGCCGGCCCCGAAGGGCGAGGAGGCGACGCCGACCATGGGCGGCGGGGGCGGCGGCGGCGGAGGCGGCGGAGGCGGAGGGGGCGGTGGCGGCGGCGGCGGCGGAGGCGGCGGCGGCCCGGCCGGGACCGGGGCGGGCTGGCGTTGAACCGGCTGGCGCGGCGCGGCGGCGGCCTCCCGTTCCCGCAGCCGGTCGGCCTCGGCCCGGACCCGGGCCCCGGTGACCACGATCTCGTCGACCCGCGTCTGATCCTCGCGCAGGGCGGCGGCCTCCTGCCTCAGGCCGACGGCGGTGAGCACGGGGCCGAGGCCGGGGTCGCCCCCGCCTCCGGCGCGGACCGGAACCTCGTCCAGCATGCGGGCGGCGACCGCCAACGCCTCGGGGTCGCGGCGTTCGCGGCCCCAGGCGGCCAGTTCCGCGGCGAGGACGACGCGGGCCACGCCGCGCGACTCGGGCGTCTCCACGGCGGGGGCCGCCTGGACGGGCGGAACCGTCTGGCGCGCGGCCGCGTCGGGTCCCGGCGCGGCGCAGGCCAGGACGAGGCCGAGGATCGCCGTCAGACGGAGGGCCGGAGTCATGCGGACGCCTGTGTTTTCCACCCGGGGATGCGGGCGGCCAAGCTTGCACTGTGGGGACGGGGGTTCAAGCGACGCCAGTGACGAAAGCTGACGGGATCAGCGCCCCGGCAGGACGGCGCCGTTGAGGATCCGACGATCGGTCCGGGCCTGGACCAGGATGGCGACGGTCTCGTCGGCCTCCAGCCCGGTCGGCAGATCGTAGAGGGCCGGCCGGCCGGCCCAGTCGCCGAGGCTGCGCACCGAGCGGACGACGTTGATCTGGCGGACCGTCCGGCCGCGATTGTCGCCGCGCTCGATCTCGACGGTCTGCGGGCCGGGGCGATAGACCACGGCCACCACCTCGGCCCCGCCGGCGGGGACGCGGCCGGAGCCGACGCCGACCTGGTCGCCGGCCTCGCGGAATTCGATCTCGGGCGGGAAGACGCGGCGGGCGGCCTCTTCCTCGACGGCGGCCTTGAGGGCCTCTTCCTGGGCGCCGGGGACCTGGCGGCGGCCGTCGATGACCACCTGGGGCGTGCCGACGGCGCGCAGTTTCAGCGGCCGGGTGTAGGCGCGCTGGCGCTGGGCGAACTCGGGCCGGGCGAAGGTGTCGGCCCAGCCGAGATAGTCCCAGTAGTCGACGGCGTAGGTCAGGGCGATGACCCCGGGGGTGTCGGCCAGGGCCTCGACCCGCGTATTGGCCTCGGGACAGCCGGCGCAGCCCTGGGCGGTGAACAGCTCGACCACCACGGGCTCGGCCGGGACTTCGCCGCGCGCGGCGGGGCTCGCCGGCTGGGCGCTGGACCCGGCCGCGACGGAGGCGGCCACGAGGACCGCCGCAGGGATGATCCAGCCCCTCGTGCGCATGGCGCGCACCATAACCACGGTCCGGGAAGACGCGCGCCTCATTTTCGCGTGAGGGGTCAGACGCGGATGTCGAGCAGGGCGCCGGGGCGTTGCGGACGGTCCTCGGGCGCGCGGAGCGAGGGGGCCGTCGCCGCGGCGACGGCGGGCCGGCCAGCGGGCGCGGCCTCGGCCGGAGCGCCGACGCCGTCGAGGGCGGCGCGGAAGAAGTCCGAGCGCGAGGCGCGGACCGGGGACGGCGGGCTCTGCGCCGGGAACAGGGGCGAGGGGACCGGGGGACGAATCGCGCTCATGCCGACAGGGTTAATGCAATCCGTCGGAAAAGGGTTAACGCCGGCCGGTCGGGCGGCGCTGGATCAGCGGGTCGTGGCGGTGGGCAGCGGACGCGGCGGGGCCTGGAGGGTCGCGACCAGCCGCTCGACCTCGGCCGGTTCGAGCAGCGGACCCGATGACTTGCCCACAATCCGGCCCATGGCGTCGACCGCGAAGGTCTCGGGCGCGCCGGTGATGCCGAGGTCGAGGCCGGCGCGGCCGTCGCGGTCGACCAGCACCATGGAATAGGGATCGCCCAGTTCGTCGAGGAAGGCCCGGGTGGCGGCGGGATCGTCCTTCCAGGCCACGCCGACGACGGCGACGCCGCGCGCCTTCAGCGCCATCAGATTGGGGTGCTCGAGCTTGCAGGGGGCGCACCAGCTGGCGAAGACGTTGATCAGCATCGGCTTGCCGACCCCGGCGGTCTTGAGGTCCAGCACGCCCGGGCCGGCCTCGGCGCCGGTCAGCATGGGCAGGACGGTTTCCGGCACCGGCTGTCCGACGAGGGCGTCGGGCCGGTATTCGCTGCTGCGGCCCTCGGACATCGACCGGCCGGTGAAGTCGCCCAGCCGGATGGCGGCGAAGGCCACCAGGGCGACCAGGGCCGCCAGCGGGATGATGGCGAACCAGCGGTTCATTCGCGCTCTCCCGGCCGATCGGCCTCGAGCCGTTTCAGCTCCGCCGACCAGCGACGGGACGCCAGCAGGGCGCGGGCGGCGAGGGCGGCGAGCACCACGGCGCTGATCGCCCAGGCCGGCCAGACGAAGGCGCCGTAGGGGCTCATGTCGAGATCGATCATCATCAGGCCTCCAGGGCGCGGCGGGCGCGGATCGACAAGACCCGGCGGCGGACGATCTCGGTGCGGATGGCGGTCAGCCACAGCGCCAGGAAGAACAGGCCATAGCCCGCCATCATCATCAGCAGCGGGGTCAGATAGACCGGCGGCATGGCCGGCCCTTCCGCCCGCAGCAGGGAGGCCGGCTGGTGCAGGGTGTTCCACCAGTCGACCGAGAATTTGACGATCGGCAGATTGATCAGGCCGACGAGGCCGAGCACGGCGGCGGCGCGGGCGGCCTTCGCCTCGTCGTCGATCGAGGCGCGCAGGGCCATGTAACCGAGATAGAAGAGGAACAGGATCAGCACCGACATCAGCCGGGCGTCGCCCCAGGCCCACCAGGCGCCCCACATGGGCTTGCCCCACAGGCTGCCGGTGATCAGGGCCAGGGCGGTGAAGGCCGCGCCGGGCAGGGCGGCGGCGCGGGCGGCGGCGTCGGCCAGCGGGTGGCGGAACACCAGGGCGAAGAAGCTGGAAACGCCGAGGGCGGCGTAGGCGGCCAGGCCGACCGAGGCCGCCGGCGCGTGGACGAAGATGATCCGCAGGGTGTCGCCCTGGCGGAAGTCCTCGGGCACGGCGAAGGCCTGCCAGGCCGAGGCCGCGAGCAGCAGCACGGCCAGTCCCCACACCCATGGCATGAGGGGACGGGTGAAGCGCAGGAAGCGGTCGGGATTGGCGAGGCCGAACATGCCGCGCCGATTACGCGTCGCCCGCGCGCGCGGCAAGCGGGCGCGCGGTCGCGGGCATTACCAAGCCTTAAGTGGCGTGACCGCGAGCGTGGCCGTAGAGGCGGACCATCGTTCATTCAGCCCCGTCCCGACGATGTCCCGAGCCCCCGCCTTCGCCGCCTCCACCGCCATTCTCGCGCTCGCCGGCTTCGGGCCCGCCGCGGCGCAGGACGCCCCCATCTCCGCCCCGGAAGACTGGGGCGCGGCGCTGGCGCAGGACGCCCGGGCCTTCCACGACGTCATTCTCGACAGCCATCCGGGCCCGGTCGACGCCGAGAATCCCGGCTTCACGCCGCATCTGGAGGCCGGCCTCGCACTGGCGCTTGAGCGGGCGCGGACGGCGGACAGCTATGAGGACTGGTATTTCGCCCTCCAGGAATACGCCGCCTCCTTCAACGACGGCCATCTGGGCCTGACCAACTGGGCCGGCATGGGCCACGAATGGACCGCCGACTGGCCCGGATTCCTGACCGGCCTGCGCACCGGACCGGATGGCGAGCGCCACGAGGTGGTGTTCAGTCGCGATCCGGCCGCCCCGCCCGAGGGCGCGGTCCTGATCGGCTGCGACGGCCGGTCGGCCGGGGCCCTGGCCGCGGAGATCATCGGCCGCGGGTCGGGGCGCTGGTCGCTGCCGTCGCGCCGCGCGATCTTCGCCTCGACCCTGTTCGTGGATCAGCACAATCCGTGGGTGCGGCGCGCCGAACAGTGCGAGTTTCGGGTCGGGACGGAGACGCGCCGCTACGCCCTGTCGTGGCGGCCGCTGCCCAACGCCGTCCGCGACGAGGGCTTCGCCGCCGCGCGCAGCCCGCGCCATACGGCCCCGATCGAGCTGCGGGCGTGGAGCGGCGGCCAGTGGATCGGCCTCGGCGGCTTCAACGGCGACCCGGCCAGCGAGGATGGCATGGCCCTGACCGCCCTGCAGGCGGCGGTCGAGGCCCGGGCGGACGAGATCCGTCAGGCCCCGGCGGTGGTCTTCGACCTGCGCGGCAACGGCGGCGGCTCCTCGGCCTGGATCAACGCCCTGGCGACCACCCTGTGGGGCGAGGCCGAGGTCAGGGGGCGCGCGCCGGAGGCCGAAGGCGTCGACTGGCGCCCCTCTGAGAAGAACATCGCCCAGCTCGAGGAATACAAGGTTCTGATGGCGTCCAACCCCGAACTCGTGGCCTGGCTGACCACGGCCGCCGAAGGGATGCGCGCGGCCCGCGCCGAGGGCCGTCCACTGTGGCGCGAGCCCGACGAACCGGCCGACCCGCTCGCCCCCGCCGCCGGCCCCTCGCCGATGAAGGCGCGGACCTGGGTGCTGACCGATTCCGGCTGCGCCTCGGCCTGTCTCGACGCCGTCGACCTGCTCAAGGCCCTGGGCGCGACCCATGTCGGCCAGGAGACCTCGGGCGACACCGCCTATATGGAGATCCGCGAGGAGCCCCTGCCCGGCGGCCGGGTCGTGGCGCGGATTCCCATGAAGGTCTATCGCGGCCGCCCGCGCGGCGACAACGAGACCCACGTCCCCGTCCACGAGTGGACCGGCGCCCTGGGCGACACGGCCGGGATCGAGGCCTGGCTCGCCGGACTCGACGCCGCCGCGGCTAGGCGTTAGGCGGGTTCCATGACGGACGATCCGACCAGAGACAGCAACGGCAACGTTCTAGCCGACGGCGACAGCGTGACCCTGATCAAGGACCTCAAGGTCAAGGGCTCGGGCGGGGTGACGCTGAAGCGCGGGACCCTGGTCAAGAACATCCGCCTGACCGGCGACCCCGACGAGATCGAGGCCAATGTCGAGAAGGTGCGGGGCCTCGTGCTGCGGACCGAGTTCGTCAAGAAGGCCTGACCGGAGCGGGCCGCGCGAAGCGCGAAACCTTCAGGCCGTGCTGGCTCATCACAACGGACACGGCGAAAGGCACGACGAACACAACGCGATCGCGTCTGGCTCCGGCCCCGTCGTGCCCGTCGTGAGACCGTTGTGTCCGTGGTGATGAACCTCCGCCGTCAGAGGGTTCGGATGGCGCTTCGCGCGGGCGGGATCAGCCTTGGGCGTTCCTAATCGCCGCCGCGCCGGCGAAGGGCGTGACCACGGCGGCGAACAGCACCCAGGCCGTCAGGAAGGCCAGGGCCGGGACCGGGGACAGACCGTTCACGGCCCGCTCCAGCGCCCCCGCCCCGAACACCACCGGCGGTATGAACAGCGGCAGGACCACGACGGCGATCAGCAGGCCGCCGCGCTTCGAGCCGAGCGCCAGGGCCGCGCCCAGGGCGCCGGTCAGGGCGAAGCCGAGAGCGCCGATCAGGGCCGAGGCGGCGACCAGCGGGGCCTGACCCGGGGCGAGGCCGAGTGTGATGGCGGCGACCGGGGCGGTGACGGCCAGCGGCACGCCGACCGCCAGCCACTGGGCCGCGGCCTTGGCCAGCACGGTCAGCTCCAGCGGGACCGGCCCCAGGGCGATCAGGTCGAGGGCCCCGTCCTCGAGGTCGCGCTCGAACAGCCGCTCCAGCGACAGGATCGACGACAGGGCCAGGGCCAGCCAGGCGATCCCCCCGGCCACGGGCTTGAGCCCCGCCGGATCGCCGCCGGCCGCCAGGGGCACCAGGGCGGTCAGGCACAGGAAGAAGCCGCAGGCCAGCAGCGGCCCGCCGCCGCCGGACCAGGCCAGGGCCAGCTCGCGCCGGAACAGGATGGCCAGGGCGCTCACCGCCCGGCTCCGATGTCGAAGGTCCGGCCCGCCACCGGCAGGGGGTCGTGGACGGCGGCGAGGATGGCCCCGCCCTTGTCGACATGGGCCTGCATCAGCAGGCCGAGCGCCGCGCGCCAGCGGGCGTCGAGCGGGGCGAAGGGCTCGTCCAGCAGCCAGACCGGGCGCGGCGCGGCGATCAGCCGGGCGAAGGCGAGGCGGCGGCGCTGGCCGGCCGACAGCTGGCGCACCTCGAGATCGAGCAGGGGCTCCAGCGCCAGCACATCGACGGCGGCGGCGACGCCGGCCGCGTCGGCCCCCAGCCACTGGGCCTGGAAGGTCAGCTCCTCGCGGGCCCGGCGCGCGCCCTTGAGGCCGTCGAGATGGCCCAACCAGTGGATGTGGCGGCGCCGCGCCTCGGCCGGATCGGCCTCGGCGAAGGCGATGGTTCCGGCGTCGGGGCGGATGAAACCGGCCAGGGCGCGCAGCAGGCTGGTCTTGCCCGCGCCGTTGGCCCCGGTCAGGGCCACGGCCTCTCCGGCGGCCAGCGACAGGGACAGGTCGCGGAACAGCACGCGCTCGCCGCGGGACAGGGTGAGGCCGGCGACGGCGATCATCCGCCCACGCCCCAGTTGCGAGCGTCTCTCAATGACCCTGCGGCCAACGTGGATACATGGACGCCCGTCGGAACCATCGCTATATCCGGCCTCGCCGCAGCAGGCGTTCGCCGCGCGCGGCGGGGACCTGTGCGCCCCGCCGTCTGTCGCGCGATCGCGCAACCGGATGTCCGGGCGGCGTTGACCAGAGGAACCTCTCCCATGCCGTCGAACGACAGCTTCAAGACCCGTCAGGACCTTTCCGTCGGGCGCAAGAAATACGCCTATTACAGCCTTCCGGCCGCCGAGGAAGCCGGTCTGGCCGGGATTTCCCGCCTGCCGCGCTCGATGAAGGTGCTGCTGGAGAACCTGCTGCGCAACGAGGACGGCGTCTCGGTCACCGAGGCCGACCTGCGCGCCGTCGCCGCCTGGGTCGACAACAAGGGCTCGGTCGAGCACGAGATCGCCTTCCGCCCGGCCCGGGTGCTGATGCAGGACTTCACCGGCGTTCCGGCCGTGGTCGACCTGGCCGCCATGCGCGACGCCATGTCGAAGCTCGGCGCCGACGCCTCCAAGATCAATCCGCTCAACCCCGTCGACCTGGTCATCGACCACTCGGTCATGGTCGACCATTTCGGCACCCCGGGCGCCTTCAACCAGAACGTCGAGCGCGAATACGAGCGCAACATCGAGCGCTATAAATTCCTGCGCTGGGGTTCGACCTCGTTCAACAATTTCCGCGTCGTGCCCCCCGGCACCGGCATCTGCCACCAGGTCAATCTCGAGAATCTGGCCCAGACCGTCTGGACCGCGGCCGAGGGCAAGGCGACCGTCGCCTATCCCGACACCGTGGTCGGCACCGACAGCCACACCACCATGATCAACGGCCTGGCCGTGCTGGGCTGGGGCGTCGGCGGCATCGAGGCCGAGGCGGCCATGCTGGGCCAGCCGATCCCGATGCTGATCCCCGAGGTCATCGGCTTCCGCCTGTCGGGCGCGCTGCCGGAAGGCGCGACGGCGACCGACCTGGTGCTGACCGTCACCCAGATGTTGCGCAAGAAGGGCGTGGTCGGCAAATTCGTGGAGTTCTTCGGCCCCGGCGTGACCAGCCTGACCATCGAGGACCAGGCCACCATCGCCAACATGGCCCCGGAATACGGCGCCACCTGCGGCTTCTTCCCGGTGTCCCAGGCGACCCTCGCCTATCTGACCGCCACGGGCCGCGACAAGGCGCGCGTCGCCCTGGTCGAGGCCTACGCCAAGGCCCAGGGGCTGTGGATCGACGAGACCTCCGAGGACCCGGTGTTCACCGACGTGCTGGAGCTGGACATGGCCGAGGTCGTGCCGTCGCTGGCCGGGCCCAAGCGTCCGCAGGACAAGGTCGAGCTGACCGTCGCCGCCCCGGCCTTCGAGACGGCGCTGGGCGAGGTCTTCAACCGCCCGGTCGACGCCCCGCGGGTCAAGGTCGAGGGTGAAAAGTTCGACCTCGGCGACGGCGACGTGGTCATCGCGGCCATCACCTCCTGCACCAACACCTCCAACCCGTCGGTGCTGATCGCCGCCGGTCTGGTGGCGCGCAAGGCCCACAAGCTGGGCATGAAGGTCAAGCCGTGGGTCAAGACCTCGCTGGCCCCCGGCTCGCAGGTGGTCACCGACTATCTGACCGCCGCCGGCCTGCAGTCGGACCTCGACGCCCTGGGCTTCAACCTGGTCGGCTACGGCTGCACCACCTGCATCGGCAACTCGGGGCCGCTGGCCGAGACCATCTCCAAGGCGATCAACGACAACGGCCTGGTCGCCACCTCGGTGCTGTCGGGCAACCGCAACTTTGAAGGCCGGGTGAACCCCGACGTCCAGGCCAACTACCTGGCCTCGCCGCCGCTGGTCGTGGCCTACGCCCTGGCCGGCTCGATGCGGATCGACATCTCCAGGGATCCGATCGGCAAGGACAAGAAGGGCAAGGACGTCTTCCTGAAGGACATCTGGCCGACCTCGAAGGAGATCGCCGACATCCAGAAGAAGTCGGTCACCCCGGCCATGTTCGCCAAGCGCTACGCCGACGTCTTCAAGGGCGACAAGCACTGGCAGAACATCAAGGTCGAGGGCGGCCAGACCTACGCCTGGGACGACAGCTCGACCTATGTGCAGAACCCGCCCTATTTCGAGGGCATGTCGATGGAGCCGGCTCCGGTCACGGACATCGTCGAGGCCCGGGTTCTGGCCATCTTCGGCGACTCGATCACTACCGACCACATCAGCCCGGCCGGTTCGATCAAGAAGTCGTCGCCGGCCGGCGCCTATCTCACCAACCACGGCGTCGACGCCCTGGACTTCAACTCCTACGGCGCGCGCCGCGGGAACCATGAAGTGATGATGCGCGGCACCTTCGCCAACATCCGCATCCGCAACAAGATCACCCCGGACATCGAGGGGGGCGTCACCAAACACTTCCCGTCGCAGGACACGATGTCGATCTACGACGCGGCCATGCGCTACCAGTCGGAAGGCCGCCCGCTGGTCGTCTTCGCCGGCAAGGAATACGGCACCGGCTCGTCGCGCGACTGGGCGGCCAAGGGCACCAAGCTGCTGGGCGTCCGCGCCGTCATCGCCGAGAGCTACGAGCGCATCCACCGCTCCAATCTGGTCGGGATGGGCGTGGTGCCGCTGCAGTTCAAGGCCGAGGGCTGGACCCGTCTGGGCCTGACCGGCGAGGAGATCGTCACCATCCGCGGCCTGTCCGACGCCAATGTCGGCAAGCTGCGTCCGCGTCAGGACCTGTGGGTCGAGCTGTTCCGTCCGTCGGACGGCAAGATGGCCCGCTTCCCGGTCCGCTGCCGCATCGATAACCAGACCGAGATGGACTACTTCAAGGCCGGCGGGGTGATGCCCTATGTCCTGCGCAACCTGGCCGGCGGCGCGCCCGAGGCGGTCGCGGCGGAGTAGGTTTCAAGCGTCTGTAGAAGAGAGGGCCGGCGGAGCGATCCGCCGGCCCTTTTCGTTGAGGTCAGTCAGCGGGCCCTGGCCCGGTCGCACAGCCGTTCGCCGAAAACTTCCGCCGCCGCCGTCCGCCGCAGGGTCAGGTCGTCGCCCATGGCCGGCAGGTCTGCGCGGATCCGGTAGTGGGCGATGACCCGGCCGCGGCTGTCCTGCAGATCGACCGATCCGGGCAGGCGCACGCTGCCGTCGTCGGCGAGCAGGTCGCCGTCCCGGTCGAGGGCGTGGATGAAGACGATGGCCCGTACCGGAGTCCGGCCGCCGAAACAGCTCGCCCCGTCGCGGAAGGCCGGAATGAAGGCGTCCGAGAAGGCGTCCGGCGGATTGTAGAAGGCGCTGCGCACCTCCACGTCGTCGATGAACAGGTCGTTCGCCAGGGCCGGATCGAGGGCGATCTCCTGAGGCGGGTCCATGTCCCAGAATTCGGCGGCGCAGCCGGCGAGGCCGGTTCCGGCGAGGACCGCCGCCAGGGCGAGGGCGCGGGCCGTCTTCATCTCAGCCCTCGGTCGCGTTGTGCGGCCCCGGAGTGCGGAACTCGCGCCCGAAGGCCTGTTCGCAGATCGAGCGGCCGAACTCCTCGGAGACCATCATCTGGCGGTCGCCCAGCAGGCCGGCGAGACGTCCGCCGGCGGTGGTCGCCACGGTGATGGGGAAGCGGCCGACGACAAGGTTGCCCCGGCGCGGATCGACGAACTCGACCGTGCCCTCGAGGGTGTGCATGCCCCGGCCGTTCAGCAGCATCTCGACCCGACCGGCGCGATCGAGGCGGTCGACATGGATGCGGACGTCGATCGGGGCCGTGCCGTACATGCAACGGCTCAGCTCCTCGCGGACCCCTTCGGAGAAGGTGTCGGAGAAGTCCTCCTCCGCATCGAGCCAGGCGCTGGACATGGTGATGGAGCCGACCTGGGCGGTTTCCTGCAGCCCGGGCGGCAGATCCATGGGCGGACCGCCCTCGATGACCGGCGCGCAGGCCGAGGTGGCGATCAGGGCGGCGACGGCCGCGGCGGCGAAAAGCGACTTCATGGGAAGGCCCCGTTGCTCCTGTGACGCTTAAGCCGCCGCCGCGGTGAACGGCCGATGAACGCCGTTCATCCGCAGATTAAATCTCTGCAATGCTCAGCGTCCGAACACCTCGACCCCGATCTCTCCGGCCGGGGTCAGCCAAGCCCGCTTCATGCCCTGGCTGTTGAAGGGCTGGGCGATGTTTCCGTCGCGGTCGAGGGCGATCAGGCCGCCGTCGCCGCCGAGGGCGCCGATCTCGTCGATGACGCCCTGCGCGGCCTCGGCCAGCGACTGGCCGGCGGCGACGCGCCAGCTGACCTGGGCGGTGGCGGCGACGCGCATGAAATACTCGCCCTGCCCGGTGCCCGAGGCGGCGATCCGGTCGTCGGCCCAGGTCCCGGCGGCGGGGATGGGGGTGTCGCCGACCCGGCCGGGCAGCTTGCCGAACACGCCGGCGGTCGAGGTCGCCGCCGCCAGCCGGCCGTTGGCGTCCAGCACGCAGCAGCCGACCGTGCCGTGGCTCAGCGTCCCCGGCGGATGATTGTCCTCGCCCTGACCGGCGCGGGTGTACCAGGCCTCGGGATCCTCGACCCGCTCCAGCCCCTGTTCGGCGCAGAAGGCCGCCGCGCCTTCGCCGACCAGCATCACGTGCGGGGTGTGGTCGAGCACCGCGCGGGCGGCGCGGACGGGATTGCGGAAGCCCTGCAGGGCGGCCACCGCGCCGGGCCGGCGACCATCGCCGTCCATCAGGCTGGCGTCCAGTTCGTAGTCTCCGGCCAGATTGGGCGAGGCCCCGCGCCCGGCGACATAGAGGCCGGAGTCCTCAAGCATCACCGTCGCCTCGACGGCCACGTCCAGCGCCGGCGCGCCCGCATCCAGCCGCGCCTTCATGGCCTCGACCACCGCGCGCATGTGAGCGACCTCGCGGTCGTAGTTGCGCTCGCGCCGCGCGCCCGCGCCGCCGTGAAGGATGAGGGCCGTCATTCCGGGTCGTCTCCTGATCGCCTCTTTTCAACGGGCGTGGCGCTGCTTAGCGTTCCATCGACGCGAGCGCCACGGGGGCGAACGCTTCACCTCCCCAGGAACCACCTCATGCGCGCAGTCCTGTCCAAGGCCCCCGGCGGCCCCGAAACCCTGGTGGTCGAGGAGGTGCTCGACCCGACGCCGGGCAAGGGCGAGGTGGTGATCGAGGTCCGGGCCGTGGGCGTCAACTTCCCCGACACCCTGATCATCGAGGACAAATACCAGTTCAAGCCGCAGCGCCCCTTCTCGCCCGGCGGCGAGGTGGCGGGCGTGGTCGAGGCCCTGGGCGAGGGCGTGACCAACGTCCGCAAGGGCGACCGGGTCATCGCCGTGCCGGGCTGGGGCGGCATGGTCGAGCGTCTGGCCGTCCCAGCCGCTTCGGTGATGAAGATCCCCGACGAGATGGATTTCAACACCGCCGCCGCCCTGGTGATGACCTATGGCACCTCCTACTACGCGCTGAAGGACCGGGCGCAGCTTAAGGCGGGCGAGAGCCTGCTGGTGCTGGGCGCCGCGGGCGGGGTCGGCGTCGCCGCCGTCGAGCTGGGCAAGGCCATGGGGGCTCATGTCATCGCCGCCGCCTCGACCAACGACAAGGTCCAGTTCGCGCTGGAGGCCGGCGCCGACAACGGCCTGATCTATCCCTCGGGCAAGATGGACAAGGCGGCCCAGAAGGAGCTGTCGGGCGAGTTCAAACTGGCCTCGGGCCGCGACGGCGCCGACGTGGTCTATGACGCCGTGGGCGGCGACTATTGCGAGCCGGCGCTGCGGGCCATGGACTGGAACGGCCGCTATCTGGTGGTCGGCTTCCCGGCGGGGATTCCAGCCCTGCCGTTGAACCTGACCCTGCTCAAGTCGGTGTCGGTGATCGGGGTGTTCTGGGGCGCGGCGGTGATGCGCGACCCGGCCGCCCACGCCGCCAACATGGCCGACCTGTTCCGCTTCTGGAGCGAGGGCAAGATCAAGCCGCGGGTCAGCCAGACCTTCCCGCTGGAGCGCGCCCACGAGGCCATCAAGGCGCTGGGCGACCGGGCGGTGATGGGCAAGGTGGTGGTGACGGTCGAGAGCTAGTCCTGCCGCAGCCGCTCCAGAGCCTCGGACGCCTGGTCCCTGTGGCGGCGCTTGATGTTGGCGCCCAGGGTGGCGATCAGCGCCCCGATGACGGCGGCGTCGTCGGTGAAGCCGATGCCGGCGAAGATGTCGGGAATGGCGTCGATGGGCAGGACGAAATAGGCCAGCGCCCCCAGCATCAGCCCCTTGGCCGCGGTCGGCGTCTCGGGATCGCGGGCGGCGAACCAGACCGACAGGGCCTGTCCGGCGAAGGGGATGCGCGAGGCCGTGCGGCGGATCTTGGGCCAGAAGCCCTTGCTGACCCGCACCTCGTTGACCCGCTGCACGGAGGGCACGAGGGCGCGCGACGGGTCGAGCGCCTCTTCCGGCGTGATCGGTTTGGCTTTGCTGGACATGGCGGTTAAACCCCCGGCCGAAACTCAGGTTCAGACAAGATAGGGACTCCCGCCATGAAACTCGACAGCAGCATCGCCGCAGTGGTCACCGGCGGGGCCTCGGGCCTCGGCGAAGGCACGGCGCGGGCCATCGCCGCCACCGGCGCGAAAGTGGCCCTGTTCGATCTCAACGAGGAGGCCGGCGAGCGCATCGCGGCCGAGATCGGCGGCGTCTTCTGCAAGGTCGACGTCACCGACGACGCCTCGGTCGCCGCCGCCTTCGAAAAGGCCCGGGCCGCCCATGGCCAGGAGCGGCTGACCGTCAACTGCGCCGGCATCGCCACCGGCCAGAAGACCGTTTCGCGCAAGAAGGACACCGGCGAGATCCGGGCCCACGACATGGCCCAGTTCGAGCGCACCGTGCGGGTCAATCTGTTCGGCACCTTCCGGGTGCTGTCGCAGTCGGCGGCCGGGATGGTGACGCTGGAGCCTATGGCCGACGGCGAGCGCGGTCTGATCGTCAACACCGCCTCGGTCGCGGCCCAGGACGGCCAGATCGGTCAGGCGGCCTATTCGGCCTCCAAGGGCGGCGTCTACGCCATGACCCTGCCGGTGGCGCGCGATCTCGCCCAGGAAGGCGTCCGCTGCAACACCATCCTGCCCGGCATCATGTGGACGCCGATGATGGCCGGCATGGACCAGAAGATCCAGGACGCCCTCGCCGCCGCCATCCCCTTCCCCAGCCGTCTGGGCACGCCCGCCGACTACGCCTCGCTGGTGCTGGAACTGGCCCGCAACGTCTACATCAACGGCGAATGCATCCGGCTGGATGGCGCAATCCGGCTCGCGCCGCGCTGAGACGCGAGAGGGCGCTATCGCTCGCGTCCCGGCTTTCGCCGGGATGACGTGCGGTCGCTCGCTGCTTGAGCGCGGAATTCCGCGAGAAGGGCTTGCGGGGGGTCGCAACTGTCCGCTATACGCCCGCCCTCGACTGAAGCGCGGGCGTAGCTCAGGGGTAGAGCATCACCTTGCCAAGGTGAGGGTCGGGCGTTCGAATCGCCTCGCCCGCTCCAGTCGAAACAGCAAAGGGCTCGGTCTTCGGACCGGGCCTTTTTGTTTTCAGCCTCCCCGACCCGCAGGCGAGCCGGCTGTTGCTCGCCGGCGCCAAATCGATCACCGTTCCGTGGGGACTGTGGAGGGCGAGGCCATGGGCGAAGCGACGGCGGCGGACGGGCGGCTCCGTCAGGGGGAAGGGCAGCGGCTGGACGCCTTCGTCGACGCCGCCTTCGCCTTCGCGGTGTCGCTGCTGATCATCGCCGGCGCCGAGCCGTTGCGATCCTTCGACGACCTGGTGCGGGCGCTGATGCGGATCCCCGCCTTCCTGGCCGGGTTCGCCCTGGTCGCCCTGTTCCGGCTGGCGCATCGGGCGTGGTCGGCCCTCGGGCCCAGGCGGGACCGGATGGCGACCCTGCTGAGCCTGGCGGTGGTGTTCTCGGTGCTGGTGTTCGTGTTTCCGCTTCGGCTGCTGACCGAAACGGCGCTGTATTTCATCTCGGGCGGCGCGCTGCCGGGCGGCGGCCTGATCGACGGCTTCGGCCAGCTGGGCTGGACCTACGCCATCTACGGCTTCGGCTTCTCGGTTCTGTCGGTGCTGTATGTCCTGTTGTTCCGCCATGCCGGCGCCGGGCGCGAGGTCGACGATCCGGCCCGGGGCGCGGCGAGGGCCTGGGCGCGCACCTGGACGCTGGCGGCCGTCACCGGCGTGGCCTCCGGCGCCCTCGCGCTGAGCCCCCTGCTGCCGGGCGCGCCGTGGCTGCCCGGGGTGGCCTACTGGCTCATTCCGATCGGCATCTGGATGTTCGCCGTGACGGACCGACGGCGGATGGGGCAGTCCGGGGCCGGACAGGACAGGCCGGACTCCGGCGCCGGGGCGCTGGACGGACCGGAGCCGTCGGTCTAGTCGCCTTGACGGGGAAACCGGACCGTTCGGTTCGCCGTTTGCAGTGTATCGCCCGAACGGCGCCGCGGGGCGCCAGAACGGGACAGTCGGGGCGCATGTTTCTGGAAGGCCAGGTCAACTGGGTGTGGGTTCTGGGCGGTCTCGCGGCCGTCGGCTGGGTCGTCGGCCTGATCGGCCTGTGGCTGGCCGCCACGAACCGGTCGCGGCACGTCAACGCCTCGGACCAGCTGGATCTGGTCCAGCGCGTGGCCGAGGATTCCCAGAAACGGCTGTTCGAGACCCTGAACGCCATCCCCGTGGCCCTGGTGGAGACCGACCGGCAGGGCAAATTCGTGTTCGCCAACCGGGCCGCGCACCAGCTTCTGGGCCGGCGCGACGCCGAGCTGATCGGCCTGCGCTTCCATTCGGCCACCTGGGGCATCACCTTCCCTGACGGCCGCCCCATTCCGCCGGACCTGCTGCCGAGCGCCCGCGCCCTGCGCGGCCAGACGGTGAAGGGCTTCCAGCACCTGCTGGCCAACCCGGCCTCGCGCCGCAAGATGCTGGTCTCGGTCACGGCCATGCCGATCGAGAACGAACTGGGCCAGATCACCGGCTCGACCGCCGCCCTGGTCGAGACCGAGGGGCTGATCACGCCCGAGGTCGTCGCCCCCGAGACCCCCGCCGCCGACGACAGCCTGACCCGCCGGGTATTCGACGCCGCCGCCAGCGCCCTTGTCGTGGTCGGGGCGGACGGACGGGTGCGCGAAGCCAATCGCACGGCCTTGCTGGTGCTGGGCCGGGATACGGCCGAGGGCGAGTTCGCCGACCTGTTCCTCGACGAGGACGAGCGGGTCGAGGGCCGGCAGGCGCTGCGCGCGGGTCTGGCCGCGCCGGCCGGAGAGGCCGAACCGATCGTGTCGCGCCGGGGCGCCGCCGAGGGCATCCGCTGGTCGATGCTGCCGCTGACCAACGCCGACGGCCAGGTCGACGCCCTGCTGCTGGCCGGCGAACGGGCCGAGCCCGCTGCGGCCGCCGTCGAGCTCGCCGAACCGGCGGAGGCTTCGTCCGCGCCGGACGCCGTGACCGACGAGACGCTGCGCGAGGAGGCCGAGACCGCCCGCGCCGCGGCCGCCGAGGCCCTCGCCGCCGCCGCCGCCGCGCGCCGTGAGGCCGAGGAGGCTCGCGCCGCCGCCGAACAGGTCCGGGCCGAGGCCGAGGCCGAGCTTCAGGGCGGGCGGCGAATGGAGAGCGTCGGTCGCCTGACCGGCGGGCTGGCCCACGATTTCAACGCCGTTCTGGGGGTGATGACCGGGGCGCTGGACATGATGCTGCGCCAGGCCGACGACCCGGCCCGGGTGCGGCGGATCGGCCAGGCCGCCCTGGCCGCAGGCCAGAAGGGCGAACTGCTGACGCGCCGGCTGACCGCCTTTTCGCAGGGCGACGACGAGCCGGTGCTGAGGGTCATGGACGCCGGGGTGCTGCTGCGCGGCATGGAGAGCCGGTTGCGCGAACTGGCGGGCCCGGGGATCGATCTGATGATCGAGGGACCGGCCGAGGCCGCTCCGGCGCGGTTCGACCCGGTGGCCTTCGAAGGCGCTGTGAAAGCCCTGACCCGCAATGCGGTCGAGGCGGTCGACGGACAGGGATCGGTGGCCGTCCGGCTCGAGACCCTGATGGAGGGGGGACTCCGGCTGAGCGTCCGCGACAGCGGCCCCGGCATGGACCGCGATCTGGCGGCGCGGGCGGTCGAGCCTTTCTTCACCACCCGCGAGGGCGCGGCCGGACTGGGCCTGTCGCAAGCCTACGCCTTCGCCCGGCAGTCGGGCGGCGTCCTGTCGATCGACAGCGCGCCGGACCGCGGCGCCGAGGTTTCGATCACCCTGCCGGCCGTCCCCGCCTGAGACCGGCCCCGCTGGCGCCCCCGGCGCAGCGGTGTAGAATGGTTAACGGTCTGTGGGAGGGTCGATCATGAAGCTGTTGCGTTTCGTCGTGGTGCTGGCGGTTCTGGCCTATGCCGGATGGCTGGCCTGGCCGTTCCTGTCGCCCTTCTTCGAGGGGGCCGGTCCCGAGACCGCCGCGATGCGCGCCGGGGCGGAAGCCCAAGGCGGCGGCGAGCTGTTCGGCTTCCTGCCGGCCTGGATCCTGTGGGTCGGGGCCATAGGCCTGTATCTGATCTCCGCCCTGATGCTGGGCAGCGGAAACTCCAGGGCCGCCGTGGCCTATTTCCTCGCCTTCATCGCCGACGCCGCCCTCCGCCTCGCCCTGGACGAGCGCGGCGGAGAGGCGGCCCGCTCGGGCCCGGCCACGATGTCGGCGCCGGAGGCGGCCGCCAGTCTGCCGATGGACCCGATCTGGCTGACTCTCGGCGTGCTGCTGGTGCTGGGCGTTCTCGTCGTGATCGCCGGCCGCCGCATCCGCCGGGCGCGGACGCCGGGCCAGTTCGCCTACTAGTCGGGGCCGGAGCGCCTATATCGGTCGGAACGGTTGACGCGCACCCGCGCGCCGCTAGGTTCCGCGCGCTCCCCCGCGCCCATTGAACGAGAGACCCCATGGCCGAAGCCGTTTCCTATGACGTCGTGATCATCGGCGGCGGACCCGGCGGCTACAACGCCGCCATCCGGGCCGGGCAGCTGGGGCTGAAGGCCGCCTGCATCGAGATGCGCGACACCCTGGGCGGCACCTGCCTGAACGTCGGCTGCATGCCGTCGAAGGCCCTGCTGCACGCCTCGGAACTGTTCGAGACGGCGACGACGGAGTTCCCGACCCTCGGCATCGAGGTGGGCGCGCCGAAGCTGAACCTCGGCCAGATGATGGCCCAGAAGGCCGACAGCGTGACCGCCCTGACCAAGGGCATCGAGTTCCTGTTCAAGAAGAACAAGGCCGACTGGATCAAGGGCCGCGGCCGCATCGTCGGCAAGGGCCAGGTCGAGGTGACCGCCGCCGACGGGTCGACGACGGTGCTGACGGCGAAGGACATCGTCATCGCCACCGGCTCCGAGCCGACGCCGCTGCCGGGCGTGGCCTTCGAGGACGGCAAGGTGATCGATTCCACCGGCGCCCTGTCCCTGCGGGCCGTGCCGAAACATCTGATCGTCGTCGGGGCCGGGATCATCGGCCTGGAGCTGGGCTCGGTCTGGCGCCGGCTGGGGGCCCAGGTGACCGTGGTGGAGTATCTCGACCGCATCAGCCCGGGCATGGACAGCGACGTCGCCAAGGCCTTCCAGCGCGCCCTGACCAAACAGGGCATGAGCTTCAAGCTCGGGTCGAAGGTGACCGGGGCCAAGACCTCGAAGGACGGGGTCGAGCTGACCGTCGAGCCGGCCGCCGGCGGGGCCGCCGAGTCCCTGAAAGGCGACGTGGTGCTGGTCGCCATCGGTCGCCGTCCCTACACCGAGGGCCTCGGGCTGGAGACGGTCGGGATCGAGACCGACAAGCGCGGCTTCCTGGCCAACGACCATTTCCGCACCGGGACGGACGGCGTCTGGGTGATCGGCGACGTCACCTACGGACCGATGCTGGCGCACAAGGCGGAAGAGGACGCGGTCGCCGTCATCGAACTGATCGCCGGCAAGGCCGGGCACGTCGACTACAACCTGGTGCCGAGCGTGGTCTACACCGTCCCGGAAGTGGCCTGGGTTGGCCAGACCGAGGACCAGCTGAAGGCGGACGGCGTCGCCTACAAGTCCGGAAAATTCCCGTTCAGCGCCAACAGCCGGGCCAAGATCAACCACGAGACCGAGGGCTTCGCCAAGGTGCTGGCGGACGCCGCCACCGACCGGATTCTCGGCGTCCACATCCTCGGTCCGCAGGCGGGCGAGATGATCGGCGAGGCCTGCGTGGCCATGGCCTTCGGCGGCTCTGCCGAAGACATCGCCCGCATCTGCCATCCCCACCCGACCCGCTCCGAGGCCGTCAAACAGGCGGCCATGGGCGTCGATAACTGGACGATGCAGGCCTAGCCGGGCCGCCGCAGGCCCCGGAAGGCCATGCGCGAACGGCCGAAGTCGAGCATCACCTCGCGGAAGCGATAGAGCAGGTCGGCGCCGATCAGCAGGGCCGGCCGCTCGACCAGTTCGAGCACCTCGAAGGCGTGGAGGTCTGCGAACAGCAAGGGCGTCGGCCCGAGCCGCTGCGACCCGAGGCGCAGGTCGCGGACCTGGCCGCTGGCGGCGGCGAGGACCTGACCGGTGACGCCGTAGACCGTGATCCGTTCCAGCCCGGCCGGATCGCCCCCAACCGCCCTGAGCAGGGCCAGGTTGCCGATCGAATACTGGGCTCCGGTGTCGACGAAGACGTCGACTTCCCGGCCCTCGACCTGACCGGTCAGGATCAGGACGCCGAAGCGGCCATGCCGGGCCGGCCGCTCCTGGGTGGGCAGGCGGGTGGCCCTGTGACCCGCCGAGCCGATGGCCACCACGTCGGGGCCCGAGGGCCGCATGCGGACGCTGCGGGCGGCGATGTTCAGATCCAGCCGGAACCGCCCGAGCACGTCGAGGCCGATCAGGCCGTCGGCCGCCAGCACGGCGCGCGGGAAGACCGGGGTCTCGAGGCCGTGGATGCGCCGGCCGCCGACGCTGAGGCGGTTGATGTGCACCGTGGGGGCGACCTGGGCCGCGGTCAGGCCGTGGACCAGGACCGGCGCCCGCGCCGGCAGCGCCCAGGCCTGGGCCAGGTCTTCCGATATGACCGTGCGGCCGGCGCCCGTATCGAGCACGAAGACCGCGCCGCGACGGCCGTTGATGGTTACGCGCAAGGCCATGCGGGTCAGCAGATTCGCCAGAAGCCGGGGCTCGCCGGCGGCTTCGTCCTGCGCGAAGGCTAGGCCGGGGCCGACCCCCAGCAGGGCGGCCAGGCCGAGGGCGACGCCGCGCCGGTCGAGGATGAGTTCCGAACCGTCCGTCAGAGCCGCCTCCCCGCGTTCTGCGATGGCAGTCTAGGCGCGGGGATGGGCCGCTGCATAGGCGTCGAGCAGGCGGGCGGCGTCGACGGCGGTGTATTTCTGGGTCGTCGACAGGCTGGCGTGGCCCAGCAGTTCCTGGATCGAGCGCAGGTCGGCCCCGGCTCCGAGCAGGTGGGTGGCGAAGCTGTGGCGCAGGGCGTGGGGCGTGGCGCTGGCCGGCAGGCCCAGCCGGCCGCGCAGCCGCTGCACCGTCGCCTGGACGTGGCGCGGGCTGAGCGGACCGCCGCGGCGGGCGCGGAACAGGGCGTCGTCGGGGGCCAGCGGGAAGGGCTGCAGGGCGAGGTAGGCGTCGACGGCGTCGCGCACGGCGGGCAGGACCGGGGCCAGCCGGGTCTTGCCGCCCTTGCCGGTGATGCGCAGGGCCTCGGGCAGGGGGGCGTCGGCGCGGGTCAGGGACAGGCCCTCGGAGATGCGCAGGCCGCAGCCGTAGAGCAGGGTCAGGACGGCGCGGTCGCGGGCGGCCTCCCACGGCGCGGCGTCGGGATCGGCGCCGGTTTCCTGCATCAGGCCGCGGGCCTGGTCCTCGCTGACCGGGCGGGGCAGGGAGGCCTTGACGCGCGGCCCGCGAACGAGGGCGAGCTGGGGGGCGGCCATGCCGCAGCGGCGGTCGAGGAAGACGTGGAAGGTGCGGATCGCCGACAGGGTCTGGCTGATCGAACGGGCGTTCAGCGGCCGGTCGCCGGAGCGGCGCTCGGCCAGATGGGCGCGCAGTTCGGCGGGGGTGACGGCGCCGAGGTCGGCGAGGGTCGGGGCCTCGCCGCGGTGACGCTGGAGGAAGGCGAGGTAGCCGCGGCCGATGTGGCCATAGGCCTCGAGGGTGCGCGGCGAGAGACGGCGCTCGTGGGCGAGATGCTCCAGCCAGGCGGCCAGGGCCTCGGCGCCGGTCGTCAGAGAATGGGCCATCGTTCGGCCGTTCGCTCGACCACCCGGGCGATGAAGGCGACCAGTTCGCAGCCCATGTTGGGGCTGAAGCCGTCCTCCTCGGGCGAGCCGAAGGCGCAGAGGGCGGGGCGGGCGCCCGGTTCGTCGCCCGGGAAGACCGGGGACATGCGGATCAGGGCGACCGACTTCACCTCGTCCTTGCTGGCGCCGAACAGGCCGAGGCCGTCGAAATTGGGGCCCAGCCAGGTGAGGCCATGCTCGCCGAGCAGCTTGTCGACGCCGCCGGCCTCGAGCGATTTCCAGCCGAAGGGCACGGCGCCGGGCTTTTCGAGGGCGATGGCGCCGCCGGCGAGACCGAAGCGGCCCTGGGCCACGGCGTCGAGTCGGCGGGCGAGGTCGGAGGCGTTGCGCGCCTCCATCAGGTCGAGGGCGGCGACATGGGTCTGGGTCTGGGCGGCGAAATTGGCGCGGGCGACGGCCTCGATGCGCTTGCGGGCGTCGGCCTCGCGTTCGGCGGCCTCTTCCAGACGGGTCAGGGCGGCGCGGCCGAATTCGACGACGTTGCGGCCGTGCGGCTTGAGCCCGATCTCCTCCAGCAGGGAGCGGTCGTCGAGCAGGGTCTGGGGGTTGGCCTGCAGCCAGGCGCGGATCTCGGGCCAGTGCGGCTCGCCCGGAGCGTCGGCGGAGAGGTCAGGCGATACGCTCACAGACCTCTCCTCGAGGCAGTCTAGAGAATGGACTGGCCGGTCTTGCCCCAGTCCGCCAGGAAGGCATCAAGCCCCTTGTCGGTTAACGGGTGTTTTACCAGGGCCTTGAAAACGTCGGCCGGGATGGTCGCGGCGTCGGCGCCGGCGACGGCGGCGGCGCTGACGTGGCCCGGATTGCGCAGGCTGGCGGCGAGGATCTGGGTCTCGAAGCCGTGCACGTCATAGAGGACGCGGATTTCTTCCAGCAGGCCGATGCCGTCGGCGCCGTGGTCTTCCAGCCGGCCGACGAAGGGCGAGATGAAGGTCGCGCCGGCCTTGGCGGCCAGCATGGCCTGGGCGGCCGAGAAGCACAGGGTGACGTTGGTCTTCACGCCCTTGTCGGCGAAGGCGCGGGCGGCGCGCAGTCCGTCCCAGGTCAGGGGCAGTTTGACGACCACGTTCGGGGCGATGGCGGCGAGCTTGTCGCCTTCCTTGACCATGGTCTCGAAATCGGTGGCCACGGCCTCGGCGGAGATGGGGCCCTCGACGAGGGCGCAAATCTCGGCGATGACCTCGGCGATGTTGCGACCGGATTTGGCGATCAGCGAGGGATTGGTGGTGACGCCGTCCACCATGCCGGTGGGGACCATGTCCTTGATGACGGCGACGTCGGCTGTGTCGAGGAAGAGTTTCATGGGGTGGGTCTTTAACGCCATGGGCGCCGGAGCGCGAGCCCTAAGAGCCCCCTCCACCACGCTTCGCGCGGTCCCCCTCCCCCTGCGGGGGAGGAGATGAAAGTCGCCTCGGTCCTCATTCCGCTGCCGGTGCCGGAGGCCTTCGACTACGAGGTTCCGGAGGCGATGGCGCTGGAGCGGGGCGATCAGGTGGCCGTGCCGCTGGGGCCGAGGCTGATGCGCGGCATCGTCTCGGAGGTGCGGGAGACGACGGGGTCGAACCGGCGGCTGAAGGCGGTGGCCGAGGTGCGGGGCGATCCGCGCCTGCCCGAGAAGACCGTGGACTTCGTGGAGTGGGCGGCGCGGTGGACGCTGAGCGCGCCGGGGGAGATGGCCTCGGCGGCGCTGAAAGGGCTGCGGGCGCCGCGGCCCCGGCCGGAGCGGCGGGTGCGGCGGGTCGGGGAGCGGGTTCCGGCCCGGCCGACGGCGGCCCGGAGCGCGGTGCTGGAGGCCCTGGGCCAGCGGGCCATGCCTGGGCCCGATCTGGCCCGGGCGGCGGGCGTCTCGTCGGGGGTGGTCAAGGGGCTGGTCGACGAGGGGGTGCTGGAGGTCGTCGAGATCGAGGCGGTCGCCGGGTTCGACGCGCCGGATCCGGACCATGCGCCGGCGACCCTGAACGCGGACCAGGCGGCGGCGGCGGATGTGATCGCGGCGGCGACGGCCAAGGGCGGCTTCGCCCCCTTCCTGCTGGACGGGGTGACGGGGTCGGGCAAGACCGAGGCCTATCTGGAGGCGGCGGCGCGGACGCTGAGGGCCGATCCGACGGCCCAGGTGCTGATCCTGCTGCCCGAGATCGCCCTGACCCAGGCGTTGATCGAGCGGATCGCCGACCGGTTCGGGGCGGCGCCGGCGGAGTGGCATTCGGGCGTGGCTCCACCCCGGCGGCGGCAGGTGTGGGAGGCGGTGGTTGCGGGGCGCTGCAACATCGTGGTTGGGGCGCGCTCGGCCCTGTTCCTGCCCTACGCCAACCTGCGGCTGCTGGTGGTGGACGAGGAGCACGACGGCTCGTTCAAACAGGAGGAGGGGCTGGTCTACCACGGCCGCGACCTGGCCGTGGCGCGGGCGCGGATCGAGGGGGCGACGGTGGTGCTGGCCTCGGCGACGCCGTCGCTGGAGACGCTGTGGAACGCCCGGCTGGGGCGCTATGGCTGGCTCAAGCTGGAGGCCCGGCACGGGGCGGCGGTGATGCCGGAGATCGCCCTGCTGGACCTGAGGCAGAGCCCGCCCGATCCGCAGACCTGGCTGTCGCAGCCGCTGAGGGAGGCGATCGGGGAGACGCTGGCGCGGGGGGAGCAGACCCTGCTGTTCCTGAACCGGCGGGGCTATGCGCCGGTGGTGCTGTGCCGGGCCTGCGGCCACCGGATGACGGCGCCGGACACCGACAGCTGGCTGGTCGAGCATCGCTACACCGGGCGGCTGGTCTGCCACCTGACCGGCTTCACCATGGTGCGGCCGAAGCATTGTCCGTCGTGCGGGGCGGAGGATTCGCTGGTTTCGGTCGGGCCGGGGGTCGAGCGGGTCGAGGAAGAGGTGCGCCAGCTGTTCCCCGAGGCCCGGACGGCGGTGTTCAGCTCGGACACCGTGCCCGACGGCAAGTCGGCGCGGGCGCTGATCCAGCGGATGGCCGAGGGCGGGATCGACATTCTGGTGGCGACCCAGGCGGCGGCCAAGGGGCACAATTTCCCGCATCTGACCCTGGTCGGAGTGGTCGACGCCGATCTGGGGTTGAGGGGCGGGGACCTGCGGGCGGCGGAGCGGACCTTCCAGCTGCTGACCCAGGCGACCGGCCGCGCCGGACGGGCCGAGAAGCCGGGGCGGGCGATCCTGCAGACCTGGACGCCGGAGCATCCGGTGCTGATGGCGCTGGCGGAGGGCGACCGCGACGCCTTCGTCGAGGCCGAGATGGCCGAGCGCGAGGCGGCCTCCCTGCCGCCCTATGGCCGGCTGGCGGCGATCATCCTGTCGGGCGAGAACGCCATGGCGGTGGAGAAGGTCGCCCGCGATCTGGCGGAGAACATTCCCAACGCCGAACGGCTGGAGGTCTATGGGCCGGCCGACGCGCCGCTGGCGCTGGTGCGCGGGCGGCGGCGCAAGCGGCTGCTGGTCCGGGCCGACCGGGACGTGGACCTGCAGGGCTTTCTGCGGGCCTGGCTGGCGCGGGTGAAGGTGCCGGCCAGCGTGCGGCTGAACGTGGACGTGGACCCGTACAGCTTCCTGTAGGGCGGGGTTTCACCCGGGTGGGATGCAAAAAACAGCGGGTGCAGAGTCGGCACGGTCGGCATCCGAAACAGTGGGTGCAGAGTCGGCAGAGTCGATATCGACGCGCCTCGGGCGGTGCGGCGGAGATGCGGTTGTCAAAGACCGGAGGCGCCAGGCCCGGCCATTATGCGCCCGCCCGTCTATCAGGATGGAAGATGGGCTCTGGAATCAGTGAAGTAATTGAAAAGGCGGGGGTTTGTCCGCTGAACCCGACTATATTTTCGCGAATTGCCAGCAGAGCGTCATGGCTTCGGGAGCCGAGGTTCATCACAGCGGGCACAACGGAGGCACAAAGGACACGACGGGGCCGGAGGGCCCGCGGCTCCCGTAGGGAAGACGCCTTCCATTTTAAAGCGGGCAAGGGCCCGCGAAGGGCGAAGCCTGGCTCGCTCCCGTCGTGTCCCTCGTGCCTTCCGTCGTGGTCGTTGTGATGCACCAGCCCGTCGATCGTTCGCGACGGAGGGGACGCCAGTCTACACCCCCGGTTCGGCGGTCTCGGCCTTGTTGAGCTGGTCCTGGCGGGCCTGCAGCGCTGCGGCCTTCTTCTCCCCGGCCTTGCGGCTCCACATGTTCAGCACCTCGACCCCGGCCGAGAAGGCCATGGCGGCGTAGATGTAACCCTTGGGCACATGGGCGCCGAAGCCCTCGGCGATCAGGACCATGCCGATCATCAGCAGGAAGCCGAGCGCCAGCATGACGACGGTCGGGTTTTCGTTGATGAAGTTGGCCAGCGGATCGGCCGCCAGCAGCATGACGGTGACGGCCACCAGCACGGCCACGACCATGATCGGCAGGTGATCGGTCATGCCGACGGCGGTCAGGATGGAGTCGATCGAGAACACCAGGTCCAGCAGGATGATCTGGAAGATGGCCGAGCCGACGTTGGATATGACCATGTCGGCCTTGTTCTTCTCCAGCATGTCGTCGCTCTTCGCGGGGTCCACGCTGTGGTGGATCTCCTTGGTCGCCTTCCAGAGCAGGAACAGGCCGCCCGCGATCAGGATCATGTCCTTCCACGAGAATTCGTTGCCCATGATGGCGAAGACCGGCGCGGTCAGGCTGACGATCCAGGCGATCATCGACAGCAGGCCGAGGCGCATGACCAAGGCCAGCGAGATGCCGATGCGGCGGACCCGCGAGCGGTGCTCGGGCGGGAGCTTGTTCGACAGGATCGAGATGAAGATGAGGTTGTCGATGCCGAGCACCACCTCCATCACGATCAGGGTGATCAGGGCCGCCCAGGCGGCGGGATCGGTCAGGAGTGTGGCGATTTCGGTCATGAGTCCGGGATAAGCCAGCCGCGGAGGCCGCGCCAGAATTTTCAACCGTAGCAGGGCGCGTCAGGGCGCCGCGCTCGATCGGGGCTCTGGACCCGGCTTGCGGGCTCGCCTAGCGAAGGGCCTTCTGCATTCGGTTTGTCAGGTGACGCGTGCCCTCAGGTCTTGCCGCCCTTCTCGACGACGTCGCCACCATCGCCAAGATGGCGGCGGCCTCGGTCGACGACGTGTCCGCCGCCGCCGGCCGCGCCAGCATGAAGGCCGCCGGGGTGGTGGTCGACGACGCCGCGGTGACGCCCGGCTATGCGATGGGCTTTTCGCCCGCGCGCGAGCTGCCCATCATCCGCAAGATCGCCATCGGCTCGCTGAAGAACAAATTCCTGATCCTGTTGCCGGGCGCGCTGCTGATCAGCGCCTTCGCGCCCTGGGCGCTGACGCCGCTGCTGATGGCCGGCGGGGCCTATCTGTGTTTCGAGGCGTCCGAGAAGCTGTGGGGCAACCTGACGGGACATGGACCGGGCGAGAAGGCGCCTGACGAACTGGCGCTGTCGTCCGTCGAAAAGGAAAAGAAGATGGTCGGCTCGGCGATCCGCACGGACCTGATCCTGTCGGCCGAGATCACCGCCATCGCCCTGGCCGACCTGGCCGAGCGGCCGCTGGCGACCCAGGCGGCGGCCCTGGCCCTCGTCGGCCTGCTGATCACCGTGGTGGTCTATGGCGCCGTGGCCCTGATCGTGAAGATGGACGATATCGGGCTGCATCTGGCCGAGCGCTCCTCGGCTTCGGCCCGCGCGCTGGGCCGCGGGCTGGTCCATGCCATGCCGATGGTGCTGGGCGGACTGGCGATGATCGGGACGGCGGCGATGCTGTGGGTCGGCGGCGGGATCCTCGTTCACGGTCTGCATGAATACCACCTCGACACCCTGCCGGGGCTGATCGAGGGTCTGGGTCACGCCGCCGGGGGCGTCCCGCTGGTCGGCCCCGTCACCGGATGGCTGGCGACGGCCGCCGCCTCGGCGCTGGTCGGCCTCGTGGTCGGCGCTGTGGTCGTGGCGATCATGCATTTCGTTCCACGCAAGCGCGCCGCCCACTGATCGACGGGTGCGGCAAGGCGTTGCGGGTTCAGCGCCCGACCGGAACCAGGTCCGCCACCACGGGGAAATGATCCGAGATCACCCGGCCGCCGAAGGAGTCGGTCGGCACGGCGAACCGTTCCACCGCCAGGCCCGGGCCGATGAAGATGTGGTCGATGGCCACGCCCTCATTGTCTTTGGCGATGTCGAAGGCGTTGAACGTGCCGGCGGGGCCGAAGACGACCGGGCTGACCGCGCGGGCGTCGCGCAGGCCCGAGGCGAGGATGCGGCGATAGGGCGCGGTCTCCGGCCCGGTGTTGAAGTCGCCCATCAGCACGACCTCGGCGGCCGCGCCGTCGACCTCGGCGGCGGGAAGGCCGGCGACCCGTTCGGCGCACTGCTCGCGGGCGACGACGCCGACATGGTCGAAATGGGTGTTGCGGACGTCGAGCAGTCGCCCGTCGCGGCGGTCGCGCAGCAGGACGCGGGTGACGGTGCGGGGGTAGGCGGCGTCCCAGCCTTTCGACGGACGGTCGGGGGTGGGCGAGCACCAGAGGGTTTCGGCCCGGATGCGCTCGTAGCGGTCGCGCTTCCAGAACAGGGTGGTGGTCTCGCCGACCGGCCCGCCGTCGTCGCGGCCCAGGCCGTAGCGGTCGTAGGCCGGGAGGCGGTCGGCCAGCCAGCCGACCATGGCGGAATGGGCCTCCTGCACGCCGAGCAGGTCCGGGTCGTAGAAGGCGATCTGGTTGGCCATGTGCGGCCGGCGCTCGATCCAGGTCGGGTTGTCGGTCGGGACGTCGACGCGGATGTTGTAGCTCATCACCCGAAAGACGGCCGGATCGCCCGTCGCGGTCCGGGCGATCGCGGCGGCGGGCGCGCTCGCCAGCGCCAGGGCGGCCATCAGGGCGGAGACGATGCGGGCGAGGGTCATGGCGGGACTTCCGGGGAGATGGCGGCGCAGTCTCCCTCTCCGGCTCCTCTTCGCCACGTCAATTCGCGTTACGCCGCGCCCTCGCTGCGGCGGACCGCCTCGGTTGCGGTCGGGGGGTTACGGTGCTATCAGGCGCCCGGCTGAGCCGGAGGGCGCGTTGCGAGACGCGTCCCCCAAGTGCTTTCTCAAAGCATTTCAGACCTTTGACGGGCGCGGGAACGCCGCCGGTCGCCAACCCGAACGCCAACCGCGCGGACATTATAAGTGGCTGACGATTACAGGACGACGGAAGTCGGCGAGCGCTATGCACAGGCGCTGTTCGACCTCGCTGACGAGACGGGCGTTCTCGACGCCGTGCGCGCCGATCTGACGTCGCTGCGCGCCGCGTGGAACGACAGCGCCGACCTGCGCCGGCTGGCCACCTCGCCGGTGATCGCCGCCGAGGACCAGCAGAAGGGTCTCGTCGCCATCGCCGACGCGGCGAAATTCAATCGCGTGACCCGCAACTTCCTCGGCCTGCTGGGCCAGAACGGGCGTTCGGGCGACCTGCCGGCCGTGATCGCCGGCTTCGACAAGCTGTATGCGAAGAAGACGGGCGTGGTGGCCGCCGAGGTGGTCTCGGCCCAGCCGCTGAGCGCCGCCCAGATGAAATCCATCCAGTCCGCCCTGCGCGCCTCGCTGGGCAAGGACCCGGAAATGACCGCCCGCGTCGATCCGTCGATCCTGGGCGGCCTCAAGGTCAAGGTGGGGTCGAAGCTGTTCGACGCCTCGCTGAAGACCAAGCTCGACCAGATGAAGTTCGCCCTCAAACGGGCCTGACCCCAACACTCGCGGCTCCGACGGGGTCGCGCTGACAAGACGATAACAGAGAGCCTGTCATGGACATCCGCGCCGCCGAAATCTCGGCCATCCTCAAGTCGCAGATCGCCAATTTCGGCGTCGAGGCGGACGTGTCCGACGTCGGCCAGGTGCTGTCGGTCGGCGACGGCATCGCCCGCATCCACGGTCTGGACAACGTCCAGGCCGGCGAGATGATCGAATTCCCGAAGGCCGGGGTTAAGGGCATGGCCCTGAACCTCGAGCGCGACAACGTCGGCGCCGTGATCTTCGGCCAGGACAACCAGATCGCCGAGGGCGACGAGGTCCGCCGCCTCGGCGAGATCGTGGACGTGCCGGTCGGCAAGGGCCTGCTGGGCCGCGTCGTCAACCCGCTGGGCGAGCCGATCGACGGCAAGGGCCCGATCCAGTTCACCGAGCGCCGCCGCGTCGACGTCAAGGCTCCGGGCATCATCCCCCGGAAGTCGGTGCACGAGCCGATGCAGACCGGCCTGAAGGCCATCGACACCCTGATCCCGATCGGCCGCGGCCAGCGCGAGCTGATCATCGGCGACCGTCAGGTCGGCAAGACCGCCGTCGCCATCGACACCATCCTGAACCAGAAGAGCACCAACGCCGCCGCCCAGAGCGAAGGCGAGAAGCTGTACTGCATCTACGTCGCCATCGGCCAGAAGCGCTCGACCGTGGCCCAGATCGTCAAGACGCTCGAGGAGCGCGGCGCCCTGGACTACACCATCGTCGTCGCCGCCTCGGCCTCGGAGCCGGCCCCGCTGCAGTTCCTGGCCCCGTTCTCGGGCACGGCCATGGGCGAGTTCTTCCGCGACAACGGCATGCACGCCCTGATCGTCTATGACGATCTGTCCAAGCAGGCGGTCGCCTATCGCCAGATGTCCCTGCTGCTGCGCCGTCCGCCGGGCCGCGAAGCCTATCCGGGCGACGTCTTCTATCTGCACAGCCGCCTGCTGGAGCGTTCGGCCAAGCTGAACGCCGACTACGGCTCGGGCTCGATGACCGCCCTGCCGCTGATCGAGACCCAGGCCAACGACGTTTCGGCCTACATCCCCACGAACGTGATCTCGATCACCGACGGCCAGATCTTCCTCGAGTCCGACCTGTTCTACCAGGGCATCCGCCCGGCCGTGAACGTCGGCATCTCGGTGTCGCGGGTGGGCTCCTCGGCCCAGACCAAGGCGATGAAGAAGGTCGCAGGCTCGATCAAGGGCGAGCTGGCCCAGTATCGGGAAATGGCCGCCTTCGCGAAATTCGGTTCGGACCTCGACGCCTCGACCCAGAAGCTGCTGGCCCGCGGCGCGCGCCTGACCGAGCTGCTGAAGCAGCCCCAGTACAGCCCGCTGACCATGGAAGAGCAGGTCGTCTCGGTCTACGCCGGCACGCGCGGTTACCTCGATGGCATCGCCGTCGGCGACATCGGCCGTTTCGAGAGCGAACTGCTGGCCCGCATCAAGTCGTCGAACGCCGGCCTGCTGGACGGCATCCGCGCCAAGAAGGACCTGACGCCGGAGCTCGAAGCCGAGCTGAAGTCGGTGCTGGACGCCTTCCTCAAGACCTTCGCCTGAGCCCCCGGATAGCGAGAGAGTAGCCCCGGATGGCCAGCCTCAAGGAAATGCGCAATCGGATCGGAAGCGTGAAGTCCACGCAGAAGATCACGAAGGCCCTGAACATGGTCGCCGCGGCCAAGCTGAAGCGCGCCCAGGACCAGGCCGAGAGCGCCCGGCCCTACGCCCGCAAAATGGCGGCCGTGATCGCCAATCTGGCGGCCGGCGTCTCGGGCGACGGCGCGCCCAAGCTGCTGGCCGGCACCGGCTCGGACCAGAAGCACCTGATCGTCGTCGCCACCGGCGACAAGGGTCTGGCCGGCGGGTTCAACACCAACGTCATCCGGGCCGCGCGCGAGCGGATCAAGTCGCTGCTCGCCGAGGGCAAGGACGTGCGGATCGTCGCCGTGGGCCGCAAGGTCCGCGACGGCCTGGCCCGCCTCTACGGCGACCGGCTCGTGCGCACCTTCGAGATGTCGGACCACAAGGTCATCGGCCTGCCGGCGGCGGAGCCGATCGCGGCCCTGATCGCCGAGGAGTTCGAGGCCGGCAACGCCGACGTCGTGACCCTGTTCTACAGCCGCTTCCAGTCGGTCATCTCGCAGGTGCCGACGCCGAAGCAGCTGATCCCGGCGGTCGTCGACGGCGACGCCCCGCCGATCGACCTGAACGGCGCGGTCTACGACTACGAGCCCTCGGAAGAGGAAATCCTCGAGACCCTGCTGCCGCGCAACATCACCACCCAGGTGCTGGCCGCCCTGTACGAGAACCAGGCCAGCTTCTTCGGGGCCCAGATGGGCGCCATGGACAACGCCACGCGCAATGCGGGCGACCTGATCAACAGCCTGACCCTGCAGTACAACCGCAAACGTCAGGCCCAGATCACCACCGAACTGATCGAGATCATCGCCGGCGCCGAAGCCCTCTGATCCGAACCCCGCACAGACACGACCTTCCGAACGGAACGAACCGATGACCGACACCACCAAGAAACCCGCGGCCCGCAAGCCCGCCGCCTCCAAGGCTCCCAAGGCCGCCGCCGCCGCGACCGGCAACGCCGCCTATTCGGCCGGCACCGGCGTGGGCAAGATCGCCCAGGTCATCGGCGCCGTCGTCGACGTCGAGTTCGAGGGCCAGCTGCCGGCGATCCTGAACGCCCTGGAAACCCAGAACATCGACCAGAAGACCGGCCAGCCCTTCACCCTGGTTCTGGAAGTCGCCCAGCACCTCGGCGAGAACATGGTCCGCACCATCGCCATGGACACCTCGGAAGGCCTGACGCGCGGCCAGCCGGTGACCGACACCGGCACCTCGATCCTGGCCCCGGTCGGCCCCGGCACCCTCGGCCGGATCATGAACGTCGTCGGCGCGCCGATCGACGAGCAGGGCCCGATCAAGACCACCATGTACCGCCCGATCCACCGCGAGGCGCCTTCGTTTGAAGAGCAGTCGACCTCGTCGGAAATCCTCGTCACCGGGATCAAGGTCATCGACCTGATGTGCCCCTACACCAAGGGCGGCAAGATCGGCCTGTTCGGCGGCGCCGGCGTGGGCAAGACCGTGACCATGCAGGAGCTGATCAACAACATCGCCAAGGCCTACGGCGGTTACTCCGTCCTGGCCGGCGTGGGCGAGCGCACCCGCGAGGGCAACGACCTGTATCACGAGATGATCGAGTCCAACGTCAACGTGGACCCGGCCAAGAACGGCGGCTCGACCGAAGGCTCCAAGTGCGCCCTCGTCTACGGCCAGATGAACGAGCCCCCCGGCGCCCGCGCCCGCGTGGCCCTGACCGGCCTGGCCCAGGCCGAATATTTCCGCGACGAGGAGGGCAAGGACGTCCTGCTGTTCGTCGACAACATCTTCCGCTTCACCCAGGCCGGTTCGGAAGTGTCCGCCCTGCTGGGCCGCATCCCGTCGGCGGTGGGCTATCAGCCGACCCTGGCGACCGAGATGGGCAACCTGCAGGAGCGCATCACCTCGACCAAGAAGGGCTCGATCACCTCGGTCCAGGCCATCTACGTCCCCGCCGACGACCTGACCGACCCGGCCCCGGCCGCCTCGTTCGCCCACCTCGACGCGACGACCGTGCTGTCGCGTGACATCGCCGCCCAGGCCATCTTCCCGGCCGTGGATCCGCTGGACTCGACCTCGCGGATCATGGACCCGCTGGTCATCGGCGACGAACACTACCAGGTCGCCCGTTCGGTCCAGGAAGTGCTGCAGCAGTACAAGGCGCTGAAGGACATCATCGCCATCCTGGGCATGGACGAGCTGTCGGAAGAGGACAAGCTGATCGTCTCGCGCGCCCGCAAGATCCAGCGCTTCCTGTCGCAGCCGTTCTTCGTGGCCGAGCAGTTCACCAACGCCCCGGGCAAGTTCGTGTCGCTGGAAGACACCATCCGCTCGTTCAAGGGCATCGTGGCCGGCGAATACGACCACCTGCCGGAAGCGGCCTTCTACATGGTCGGCGCCATCGAGGAAGCCGTCGAGAAGGCCCAGAAGCTGGCCGAGGCCGCCTGATCATGGCCGGCAAGCTCAGCTTCTCGCTGGTGTCGCCGGAACGCGAGGTCTTCGCCGGCCTCGTCGACCAGGTCGATGCGCCGGGCGTCGAGGGCGACTTCGGCGTGCTGGCCGACCACGCGCCGTTCATGACCGCCCTGCGCGAAGGCGTGGTCACGGTCATCGACGGCGGCTCGCGCCGTCAGTTCGAGGTGCACGGCGGCTTCGCCGACGTCACCCCGGCCGGCCTGACCATCCTGGCCGAACAGGCCGCGGAAGTGGCGGCGGCGTAAGCCGTCCGAAATCTGGAATACCGGATCCGGCGGTCGCCCAGCGACCGCCGGATTTTCTTTGGCGCGCCCGCGCCGCTTGACCCCCGCGCTCCAGGTCCTAGATAGCGCCTGCAAGACGAGGCCACGTCCTCGCTCCCGCCGAATGCGGGACCAAGTCCGGGACGGCCCGGCCCTTTGAGAGGAGGGCCGACCGATGGCCTGGACCTATCTGATCATCGCCGGACTGCTGGAAATCGTCTGGGCCTATTTCATGAAGCAGTCGGCGGGGTTCACCCGGCTGTGGCCGAGCGTGGCGACGCTGGGGTTCATGGCGGTGAGCTTCGGCCTGCTGTCGCTGGCCATGAAGTCGATGCCGATGGGCACCGCCTATGTGGTGTGGACCGGGATCGGGGCGGTCGGCGCCTTCGTGGTCGGGGTGGTGTTCCTGCAGGAGCATCTGAGCCCGATGCGGGTGGCGGCGGCGTTGCTGGTGCTGGCGGGACTGGTGCTGTTCCGGCTGGCGCCGGAGGGGACGACGGGTGGCTAGTGGTTAGTGGTTAGTGGCTGGCCGGCGTCGGTGCGGCGGGACGGCCCGCGCCGCCCTTCCGCTGGCGGCCGGGCTGGAATCACTGGCCACTAGCCACTAGCCACTCCTGCCGGAGAGCGAGATGCTTGAGCTCAGACCGAACTGCGAATGCTGCGACCGGGACCTGCCGTTCGACAGCGCCGAGGCGCGCATCTGCACCTTCGAATGCACCTTCTGCGCCGGTTGCGCGGACGGGGTGTTGAAGGGCGTCTGCCCGAACTGCGGCGGCGGCTTCGTCCCGCGGCCGATCCGGCCGGCAAGGCTGATGGCGAAATATCCGGCCTCGACGAAGCGGGTGGTGAAGCCGGAGGGGTGTGGGGCGAAGGGTGGCTAGTGGCTAGTGATTAGTGGCTGGCCAGCGGTTGTGCGGCGGGGCTGCCGGCGCCGCCCTTCCGCAGGCAGGGAGGCGGCAACCACTAGCCACCAGCCACTAATCACTCCTAGACCACCAGCGGGGCGAACAGGGCGACGACCTGTTCGTAGGCGGCCCGCTTGAAGGGGACGACGAGGTCGGGGGCGTCCTCGAGGGGGCCCCAGCGCCAGGCGTCGAACTCGATCTCGCCGTGGGCCTCCAGATCGATCTCGGAGTCCTCGCCGGTGAAGCGGAAGGCGAACCATTTCTGCTTCTGCCCGGCCCAGCCGCGCGCCTGTTTGGTCCCGCCGTAGTCGGCCGGAAATTCGTAGGCGATCCATTCGATGGATTTGGCGAGAAGCTCGGCGGAGGTGACGCCGGTCTCCTCGAACAGTTCGCGGCGGGCGGCGGCCTCGTAATCCTCGCCGTCGTCGACCCCGCCCTGAGGGAACTGCCAATTGTGGGGGCCGGGGGTGTTGGCGCGCCGCCCGTACCAGACCCGGCCGTCCGGGTGGAACAGGACGACGCCCACGTTGGGGCGGTAGCGGGAGAGGTCGGTCATGGGGATTAGGGAATAGGGATTAGGGATTAGGGAGGGAAGGGGCGAGCGTCAGGGGGCGAGCGGTCGGACCGCTGGTCCCTAATCCCTAATCCCTAGTCCCTAGTCCCCAGATCCTAGAACCTAGCCCCTATCTTCCCGGCCGGTTCGCCAGGGCGGAGGCGGGCGCCAGTTGCAGGCCGCGGGCCTCGAGGCCGGCGGTCCAGCGGGCGGCGGCCTCGACGGTGACGGGATAGCTGAAGCCCGTGCCCAGCGCCTGGCCGCGGGTCTTGGCCAGGGCCTCCAGCGCGTTGAGCTGGCCCATGATGGCGGCGGGCGACTGCTGCTCGTCGATGATGCGGTTGGCGCTGGCGCGGGCCCAGGCCCCGGGGCGGCGGCTCATCGAGCCGTCGTCGAGGAAGGCGACGCCGCGCTGGCGCAGCACGCCCATGAAGGCGGTCATGCCGGCCTCCGACGTGGCGAAGCGGTCGCCGAGGTAGTTGGTGACGCCGAAATAGCCGGTCGCGCGGCCCAGCAGCCAGTTCATCTTCGCCTGGATGTCGGCCGGTTCGGCGTTGGCGAGAAGGGTGTAGGGGCCGGGGTCGTTGTTCGGATAGCCGGTGGGCTCCATCGGCATTTCCAGCATGACCTCGTGGCCCTGGGCCCGGGCCAGGTCGATCCAGCCCTGCAGGCCCTCGGCATAGGGCACGAAGCTGAGGGTGACCTCGGGGGGCAGGCGTTCGATGGCGGCGCGGGTGGTGGCGGCGTTGAGGCCGAGGCCGCCGACGATCAGGGCGACGCGGGGGTTGCCGTTGGAGACGAAGGGCCGGGCGTAGGCCTGGGCGGGGACGCGGCCGTCGGGGGCGATGCGCGGCAGGGGGCCGTCGGGGCCCGGCTGGCTGAGGCCGGCGATGGGGGCCTGGGGCAGGGGCTGGGCGGCGATGCGGGGGGCGGTGACCGCGGTCCCGGCGCCGGAGACGGTGGCGCCGTCGGGCAGGGTGATGACGGCCTCGCCGGCCAGGGCGGGATCGCCGCCCCCGGCGGTCAGATCCTGGTACAGGCCCGAGCCGTCCAGCGAGAAGGCCTCGAGCCCGGTCGGCACCGGGGTCGGGGCGGCGGCCGGACGGTTCAGGGCGACGCGGGCCGACGGGGCTCCGGCGCGGGGGTCGCCCAGCACGGTGACGAACAGGGCGGCGGCGCCGAGCAGCAGGACCCCGGCGGCGGCGACGGCGACCGGCGGCTTCTTCAGCACGCGGAGCACGGGGGCGAGGGCTTCGGCCATGGAGCGGCGGGCGGGCGGAGCGCCCGCGGTGGCGGCGAGAACGGACTGGCGCTTGGCGAACATGGGCAAGGAACTGGGCGCTCGAACGGGGGTCCGCGCGGGACGGACTCCTTCGGCGCCCACATTGGCCGTGCGTCGGTTAAGAAAGCCTAACGGGGTGTTAGGCATGCGGGGGAGGCTGAGGGGCCAGGGATTAGGGATTAGGGATTAGGCGGGACCTGTGTGCTGAAGCAGACGACCCGCACACGGCCTCGGCCCTGATCCCGGATCTAATCCCTCATCCCTAATCCCTCGCTTCAGGGCGTCTCCCCGCCCTCGTCCTCGACGGCGGCCATGGCCGTGCCGGGGGCGGTGACGACGATGCCTTCCGGCGCGGCCGCCAGCTGCGTCAGGTTGCCGCCGGCGCGGAGCACGTCGTAGGCGCGCTCCAGCTGGTAGTCCTTGTCCTTGTCGTAGGACTCGCCCGGGGCCTCGTGCGGCGTGTGGGGGCCCTTGCGCTCGGCCCCGATGGAGGCGTCGAGAGCGGTGGCGTAGGCGGCCTCGGAGTAGATGAAGTTGGAGCGCGAGACGATCTTCGCCTCGGCCTCGGAGCGCGCCACCTCCAGATCGGGCTCGATGCCGATCTTCTGGATCGAGGCGCCGGACGGCGTGTAGTAGCGCGCCGTGGTGATCGACAGGGCCCCGTCGGCTCCGCCGCGCAGCGGGATGACGCTCTGGACCGAGCCCTTGCCGAAGCTGGTCAGGCCGATGATCGTGGCGCGCTGGTGGTCCTTCAGGGCCCCGGCGACGATCTCGGAGGCCGAGGCCGAGCCGTAGTTGATCAGCACCACGACCGGCAGGCCGCCGGTGAGGTCGCCCGGGGTGGCGGCGTAGCGCAGGATCTGCTCGGGCCGGCGGCCGCGCTGGCTGACGATCTCGCCGCGCTCGAGGAAGGCGTCGGAGACGGCGATGGCCGCGTCGAGCAGGCCGCCGCCGTTGTTGCGCAGGTCCAGCACATAGCCCTTGAGGGCCGGGTTCTCGGTTTTCAGCCGGGCGATGACCTCGCCCAGTTCGCGGCCGGTGTTCTCGTTGAAGGTCGAGACGCGGATCACGCCGAACTCGCCCTCGACGCGGCCGGTGACCGAGTCGATCTTGATGATTTCGCGGGTCAGGACGACCTCGCGCGGCTCCTCGCCGTCGCGCAGGAAGGTGACCTTGACCGAGGTGCCGGCGGCGCCGCGCAGCTTTTCGGAGACCTGGCTGACGGTCAGGCCGGTCGAATTCTGGCCCTCGATGGCCGAGATGACGTCGCCGGCCTGGACGCCGGCGCGGGCGGCGGGGCCGCCGTCCATCGGCGAGATGATCTTCACCAGCCCGCCCTCGGACGAGATGGTCAGGCCGACGCCGGAATACTGGCCCTCGGTGCGTTCGCGCAGCTCGGTGTAGCCCTTGAGCGGCAGGTAGGAGGAGTGCGGGTCCAGCGCCCCCATCATGCCCTGCAGGGCGGCCTCGATCAGCTTCTTGTCGTCGACCGGCACGACATAGTCGCGCTCGACCGTGGCGAGGGCGTCGCCGAACAGGCCGATCAGGCGGAAGGCCTCGTTGCGCGGGGTCTGGCCGGCGGTCGTGGCGGCGCCCAGGCCGACCACGGTGGCGGCGACGGCGCCGATCATCAGAAACTTGCGCATACGGTCTTCTTCCAGCGGGCCGCGGAAACGGCCCGTACATCTCAGGTTAGGCGGCTGCCGGCGCCCAAATCGTGACCGGGCGGCGGTCTGTCGATAAAATCAGCGTCATCGGGGGATGGGAAGCGGATTCGCTCGGGGGCGGAGGGAGTGGCTAGTGGCTAGTGGCTAGTGGTTAGTGGTTGGCCAGCGCCTGTGCGACGGCGCGGGTGGCGGCGCCCTTCCGCAGGCAGGGAAGCGGCGCACACCAGCCACTAGCCACTAATCACTAACCACCCCTCAGCCACGGCGCCGGATCGACCGGGCGTTCGTCGCGGCGGAGTTCGAAGCCGATGTCGCCGTCGGGGCCCGAGCGGCCGAGGGCCTGGCCGTCGGCGACGCGGTCGCCGGTCCGGACCGAGACCTCCTCGAGGCCAGAGATCACCGCCCGCCAGCCCGGGCCGAGGTCGAGGATGACCACCTGGCCCCAGCCGCTGAGCGGGCCGGCCCAGGCCACTTCGCCGGCCGCGGGGGCCCGGGCCTCGATGTCGTCGCCGCGCCAGCGCCAGCCGCCGGAGCCCTCGCCGAAGCGGACCGAGGGCGCGCCCGCGACCGGCGCGGTCAGGCGGTCGCGGCCGGCGGGACGGCGGGCCGTGGCGGGGGCGGCCTCGGCGTCGGCGGCCGGAACCGACCCGCCGAGGGCGCGCAGCCGGGCCTCCAGCGTCCGGGCGGCGCGTTCGGCGGTCTCGGCCTCGGCCCTCAGCACGGCGCGGAGGCGGGTCTGGCGGGCGCTCAGGGCCTCGGCGCGGGCGCGGCGGTCGCCCTGGGCGCTCTCGGCGGTGAACAGGGCCTCGCTGTTGAGGGCGGCCAGCCGGCGGACGCGGATGATTTCGGCCTGACGGTCGGCGAGCCCCTTCGCCCGGGCCTGGAGCTCGGGGGCGACGGCCTTCATCAGTATGGCGGCGCGGACCGTGTCGACGGCCTTGTCGGCGGGGACGAGCAGGGGCGGCGGCGGACGGCGGCTCATCATCTGCAGCGCCGAGAGCAGCCGGGTCTGGCGGCCGCGGGCCTGGGACAGCCGGGCCACCAGCGCCGCCTCGCGGTCGCTGAGGCCGCGCAGGCGGGCGCGCTGGGCGGCGATGGTCGCGTCCCCGGCGGCGACGTCGGCCCCCAGGGAGGCCAGCTCCCGCTCCAGACGGGCGATCTCGGCGGCGGCCTCGGCGGCCTCGGCGCGCAGGCGCAGGGCCCGGGCGCGCTCGTCGCGGAACTCGGCCTGCAGGCGGGCGACCTCCGGCGTCTGCGGCGCGGCGGCGGCCACCGGCAGGGCGGTCAGGACGGACAGCAGGGCGAGGGCGGCGGGACGCATCAGTCCCTATGATAGGGCGATCCGGCCAGGATGGTCACGGCGCGATACAGCTGTTCGGCCAGCATGGCGCGGGCGAGGGCGTGGGGCCAGGTCTGGGGGCCGAAGGCGAGGGTCGAGGCGGCGGCGGCGCGGACGCTGTCGTCCAGCCCGTCGGCCCCGCCGATGGCGAAGGCCAGCCGGCGCTCGCCGCGGTCCCTGAGCCCGGCGATGTGGTCGGCGAAGGCGCGGCTGGAGAAGGTCTTGCCGCGTTCGTCGCAGGCGATCAGATGCGCCCCCTCGGCGGCCTTGAGGATCAGCTCGGCCTCGGCCGCCTTGCCGGGCTTGCGGGCCTCGAGGTCGATCAATTCGAGGGGCCCCAGGCCGAGCGCGCGGCCGGAAAGGGTGGCGCGTTCGGCGTAGTCGGCGGCCAGCATGGCTTCCGGTCCGCGCCCCGGCTTGCCGATGGCGATGACGGCCAGCTTCATGCGGTCAGATCAGGCGCGGGCGTCGACACGGTGGCCGCTGTCGACCGACCAGATCTTCTCGATGTTGTAGAAGGCGCGGACTTCCGGGCGGAACAGGTGGACGATGACGTCGCCGGCGTCGAGCAGCACCCAGTCGCAGTGGGGCAGGCCCGAGACCTTGACCTTGCCGAGGCCCTGTTCCTTCAGCGTGCGCTGCAGGTGATCGGCCAGGGCGCCGACGTGGCGGTGCGAGCGCCCGGAGGCGATGATCATGGTGTCGGCCATCGGGCTTTTGCCCTTCAGGTCGATGAGGACAATGTCCTGGGCCTTGTCGTCGTCGAGACGCGACAGCACGGCCTGTTCCAGTTCGGTTGAGCCGACGGGAAGGGGAGCCTCGTGACCGCTCTGGGGACCGTCTTCGGAATGGATGGGCTTGATCGGGTCCATCTCATGCGCCGTGTTCGAGACGGCGCTGTCTTGCGCATCGTGCGCGGGCGAGGGGGTCAGCGGAGGGCTCCAGGGAGATTACTAAAGCGGCAGCCTAGCACAGACGGGCCGGGGCGTCACGCGTCGCGCCGGGCGGGCGCGCCGGCGGCCTTGCCCGCCGCCCGGATCGCGGTCGAGGAACGGTGGTTGAGCGGGGCGTTGAGCAGGGTCCAGGCCGGGGCCTCGAGGTGGGGCAGCAGGCGGGCGCGGGCCGCCGGGACGCGGGCGGCGGCGAAGCGGGCGGCGGCGGGGGCGGTGCGGCTGTCCAGCTCCGAGCCCGGCCGGGCGATCACCGCCACCGGCATCAGCCGCATGATGTCGGTCCAGCCGCGCCAGTGGTGGAAGCTGGCCAGATTGTCGGAGCCCATCAGCCAGACGAAGCGCACGCCCGGGTGACGGTCGGTCAGGGCGCGCAGGGTGTCGATGGTCCGGCGCGTGCCGATGCGGCTCTCGACGTCGGAGACGACCATGGACGGTCCGGAGGCGGCGCGGGCCGCGGCCATCCGGGCCGAGGCCATGCGCTCGGCCAGGGGGGCGGTGTCGCCGGGATCCTTGAGCGGGTTCTGCGGCGAGACCAGCCAGACCACGCGGTCGAGGTCCAGCCGCCGCATCGCCGTCTCGGCGACATGGGCGTGGCCGTCGTGGGCCGGATTGAACGAGCCGCCGAACAGGCCGACCTTCATGCCGGGCTGCAGGTCGAGGCCGTCGCGCAGGCCGCCGGTGCGGGGGCCGAGGGCCTTGGGCGCGGGACCGGCGTGGAAGAATTTCAAGGCGGGCTCGCGGGACTTATGCTCACGAGCGCCCTAACACGCCGGCGCGGCCCTGTCGCGGACGTTCAGCCGGGCGACGCCTTGAAGGTGTCGCCGACCTCAGTGGCGTCGGGGCCGTCGGGGCCCGCCTGGCGCCGGGACGCCTCGCCGGTCCGCTTCACGGCGGCGTCGGAGGTCGAGGCGTCGGGCTTGCCGCCGGGGATGGCGCCGTTGTCGTCGCGGCCTTCTGACTGTTTCCTGTCGGTCATGGCTGAGGCTCCGTTTCACGAAGGAAGCGGACGCCGGGGCCCCCGGTTCCCTAGGGCGCCCAGCCGCCCGGGGTTTCGACCACGGTCTCGTCGGTCTCGGCGGGGGCGACCTCGCCGCGGTCCTTGCGGACCTCGGTCCAGGCGGCGCGGAGCAGTTCGGTGACGCCCTCGCCGGAGACGCCGGAGACCAGCATCGGGCGACGGCCGGCGACGGCCTCCAGCTCGGCGGCCTTCTCCTCGCGCGCCTCGGGGGTCAGGGCGTCGATCTTGTTGAGGGCCAGGACCTCGGGCTTGTCGGCGAGGCCGGCGCCATAGGCCTCGAGCTCGTGGCGGATGATGCGGTAGGCCTTGGCCACATCGTCCTGGGTCCCGTCGATCAGGTGGATCAGACAGCCCGAGCGCTCGACGTGTCCGAGGAAGCGGGTGCCGATGCCGGCCCCCTCGTGGGCGCCCTCGATCAGGCCGGGGATGTCGGCGATGACGAAGCGCTCGGTGGCCGACAGGTCGACGACGCCGAGGTTCGGCACCAGGGTGGTGAAGGGATAGTCGGCGATCTTGGGCCGGGCGGCCGAGGCGGCGGCGAGGAAGGTCGACTTGCCGGCGTTGGGCAGGCCGGCGAGGCCGACGTCGGCGATCAGTTTGAGCCGCAGCCAGATCCAGCGCTCCTGGCCCTCCTGGCCGGGGTTGGCGTAGGTCGGAGCCTGGTTCTGGGGGCCCTTGAAGCGGACGTTGCCCCAGCCGCCGTTGCCGCCCTTGAGCAGCAGTTCGGTCTTGCCGGCCACGTCCATGTCGAGCAGCACCGTCTCCTTGTCGTCGTCCAGCACCTGGGTGCCGACCGGGACCTTGAGGATGACGTCCTCGCCCTTGGCGCCGTGCATCTGGCGGCCCATGCCGTGGACGCCCGTCTGGGCCTTGAAATGCTGCTGGTAGCGGTAGTCGATCAGGGTGTTCAGCCCCTCGACGGCGGTGATCCAGACGTTGCCGCCATTGCCGCCGTCGCCGCCGTCCGGGCCGCCGTTCGGAATGAACTTTTCGCGCCGGAACGAGACGGCGCCCGCCCCGCCGTTGCCGGAGCGGATATAGATCTTGGCCTGGTCGAGAAACTTCATCGCGGGCTTATGTAGGAAAAGCGCGGCGAATTACAGGCCGGGAGGGACTAGGGACTAGGGGCTAGGGGCTAAAGAAGGGATTGCTGACCATGCGGCCGGTTCGCGCCCCCCTCAGCCCTTCATTCCTAGCCCCTAGCCCCTAGCCCCCAGACTCTCAGCTTCAGCCCTTGGTCCACACCCCGAACGGATCGCTCCACGGCATGTCCAGCGCCTCGGCGACGGCGGGATAGGTGATTTCGCCCTTCAGCACGTTCAGACCGCGCGCCAGGTGCGGGTTCTGCTTCAGCGCTTCCAGCCCCTTGTCCGCCAGGGCCAGGCCGAACGGCAGGGTGGCGTTGTTCAGGGCTTCCGACGAGGTGCGCGGGGCGGCGCCGGGCATGTTGGCGACGCAGTAGTGGACCACGCCGTCGATGACATAGGTCGGGTCCTCGTGGGTGGTGGCCTTCGAGGTCTCGAAACAACCGCCCTGGTCGATGGCCACGTCGACCAGCACCGAGCCGGGCTTCATCTGCTTGAGGTGCTCGCGCTTGATCAGCTTGGGCGCCTCGGCGCCCGGGACCAGAACGGCGCCGATGATGACGTCGGCCTTGACCAGTTCTTCCTCGATCGCGCCGATCGAGGAATAGCGGGTGATGACCCGACCCTGGGTGACTTCGTCGATATAGGCCATGCGCGGGATCGAGCGTTCGAGGACCACGACCTCGGCGCCGAGACCCATGGCCATGCGGGCTGCGTTGAGGCCGACGACGCCGCCGCCCAGCACGAGCACGCGGGCCGGGGCCACGCCCGGGACGCCGCAGAACAGCAGGCCCATGCCGCCGTTGTGCTTGAGCAGGGTCTCGGCGGCCGAGAAGACGGCGATGCGGCCGGCGACTTCCGACATCGGGGCCAGCAGCGGCAGGCCCTTGCGGTCGTCGGTGACGGTCTCATAGGCGATGGCGGCGCATTTCGAGGCCAGCAGGCCCTTCGTCTGTTCCGGGTCCGGGGCCAGGTGCAGGTAGGTGAACAGGATCTGGTCCTCGCGGAGCATTTCCCACTCGACCTTCTGGGGCTCCTTGACCTTCACGATCATGTCGTTGTTCGCGAAGATTTCGGCGGCGGTGGCGACGATCTTCGCCCCGGCCTTCGTGTAGTCGGCGTCGGTGAAGCCGGCCCCGAGGCCCGCGCCCTGCTGGACCGAGACCTGGTGGCCGTGGGCCACATATTCGCGCACGGCGGTCGGGGTCAGACCGATGCGGTGTTCGTTCTTCTTGATCTCTGTGGGGACGCCGACGCGCATGGGAGTTCCTCTTCCGACGGGGACGGGCGCGCTCTGCGGCGGCCTCGCTTCGCGCGGCAATCTAGCGAGGGTCCGCGCGCAGGTTCCTGTTCTTTTCATCGTATGAACGGCGTAAAGTCGCAGACTCTGCGAAGGAGTCCGCGTTTTGAAGACCGTTTCCGCCGTCGCTCTCGATGACACCGACCGCAAGATGCTCCGCGCCCTGCAGGGCGACGGGCGGATGACCAACGCCGACCTGGCGAGGACCGTGAACCTGTCGGAGAGCGCCTGCCTGCGGCGGCTGCGGGCGTTGGAGGCGGCCGAGGTGATCAGCCGCTACACCGCCATCATTAACGAGCGCGCCGTCGGCCTGCCGATCAGCGTCTTCGTGACCGTGACCCTGTCGTCCCAGGCGGAGGGCGCCCTGACCGCCTTCGAGACCGCCATCGCCACCGTGCCGGAGGTGGTCGAATGCTATTTGATGACCGGCGGCTCGGACTATCTGCTGCGGCTGGTGGTGCGCGACGTCGACGATCTGGAGCGGGTGCACTCGAGGGAGCTGACGCGGATTCCGGGGGTGACCCGGGTGTCGTCCAGCGTGGCCATGCGGACGGTGGTGAAGCGGGGGGCGCTGCCGGTTTGACACTGGACCCCGGTCCGCCCCGTCGCCAGTCTGCGGGGGTGCGTCACGTCCTGTTCCAGACCCTGACCGCGGGCGGCCGCCTGCAGCGGCACCGGCACCGGAGCGCCTATGCGGCGGTGGTGCTGGCGGGCGGCTATGTCGAGGCGGGGGACCGGGGACGGTTCCAGGCCCGGCCGGGTCAGATTCTGATCCACGGGGCGTGGGAATCGCACATGGACGCGGTCTCGCGCGAAGGCGCGGTGGTGCTGAACCTGCCGCTGACCGGAGACGTCGCCTTCGGCGCGGGCGTCGTGGCGGACCCCGACGCGGTGGCCCGCGCGGCGCAGCGGGACCTCGTCGAGGCCGGGGCCCTGGTGCGCGAGACGATCCGGCCGCTGGGCCCCGCTCTGATCGACTGGCCGGACCTTCTGGCCGAGGCGCTGCGGCGCGATCCGGACACGGCGCTCGAGGTCTGGGCGGAGGGGGCGGGCCTCGCCCCCGCGACGGTCAGCCGGGGCTTCCGGCGCGCGTTCGGGATCAGCCCCCGGCGATACCGGGCCGAACAGCGCGCCCTGAAGGCGGCGCGGATGCTGGTGGATCGGGACGATCCGCCGGCGGCGCTGGCGGCGGAGCTGGGGTTCTTCGACCAAGCCCATATGACCCGGGCGGTGACGGCGCTGACCGGGCTGACGCCGGGCCGGTTGAGGGTCAAGTCGATGCAATCCGGGGCGGTCGCCGTCGGCTAGTCACCGGCGATGAACCGTCGCTCGCTCCTGATGTCCGCCCTCGCCGCGCCGCTCGCCGCCGCGCTTCCCGCTCACGCCGCGGCCCAGACGCGCCCGGCTCCGCGCACCGTCTGGCGCGTCAATCCATCGGAGGGGCAGGACGCGATCGCCTTCCTGGCGCCGCTGTCGGGGCGCGAGCTCTACACCGGCTACTATGCGGAGGACGTCGCCCTGTTCGCGCCGAGGCTCAGCGAGGCGACGCGGGCGACCGTGCGGGCGCTGTGGCAGGAGGCGGAGGAAGCGGGGGTCGGGCTGTTCTCGCCCAATCTCGCTCTGCTGATGTCGCATGCGGAGACGGACGCGACGATCGACGACCTGCTGACGGCGCTGGCGGACCCGGAGGCGAACATCCGCCCCGCATACGAGGCGGGGACCTACTGGAACGAGGCCGACTGGAGGTGGTTCGCCGGCAAGGCGGGCGAGATCCGGGCCGTGTTCGCCGATCTGAAGGCGGCGGATTTCGCGGCCTTCCGTCAGGAGCGGGCCGGCGCCGCCCTGGAGGCTGGCGTGAAGATGCTGCGCGCCGCCCTGCCGGCGTTCGACGTCATCAGGGTCGAGGAGCGGATCACCGGCCGGACGTTCGAGCCGGAGATCGATATCACCGTGCTGTATTTTTCCAAGCCGCACGGCATCAAGGTCAGGGGCCAGCGCTTCCTGCAGGCGGCCGACTACGACGTCGCCACAACGGTGCGGATCGCGGCGCACGAATTGCTGCATCCGCCGATCCCGATGGACGGGCCCGCGGCGCAGGCGGCGCTGGCGGTGTTCGTCGCGGACCCCCTGATCCCGCGGATCGTCAGCGAGCACGATCCCCGCTGGGGCTATACGACGCTGGAGGGCCTTGTGAACGAGGACCTGTGCCAGGCGCTGGACCAGATCGTCAGCGAGGTGCTGGGCGTGGCGCGCAATCCGGCCGACCGCTGGCGGATGGCGGACGACGGCATCCATGTGATGGCGGCCGGATTCTACGGCCTGTTGCGGCAGGATCGATGGACCCGCGAGGGCGGCTCGATCGAGGCCTGGGTCCAGGAGGCGGCCAGCCGGGGGCGTTTCGCGCCGGAGGTCTTCCACGCGGCGGCGGCGAAGGTGCTGGAGCGGCCGGTCGACGCCCTGTGGCCGCTGACGGCCGGAGCCTGAGTCAGCGCAGCGCCAGGGTCACCTGTTTGATGTCGACGTATTCGTCGATGCCGTGGATCGAGCCTTCGCGGCCGTATCCGGATTGCTTCACCCCGCCGAACGGGGCGACGGCGGTTGAGATGATCCCGGTGTTGATCCCGCACATGCCCGCCTCGATGCGACGGCCCATGCGCATGGCCCGGTCGAGGTCGCGGGTGAAGACGTAGGAGGCGAGGCCGAACTCGCTGTCGTTGGCCTTGTCCAGCGCCTCCTCTTCGGTGTCGAAGGGGAAGACCGGGATCAGCGGGCCGAAGGTCTCCTCGCGGCGGAACAGGGCGTCGTCGCCGCCGAGGGTCACGGTCGGCTGGAAGAAGCGGCCGCCCAGGGCGTGGGGCTCGCCGCCGGTCAGCACCTCGCCGCCCGAGGCCTTGGTCAGGGCGAGGTGGTCCTGGACCTTGCGGATGGCCTTGTCCTCGATCAGCGGTCCGACCTTGACCCCGGGCTCGAAGGCGCCGCCGACAGGGATCTTCGACACGGCGTCGGCCAGCCGGCGGGCGTAGTCGTCGGCCACCGACCGCTCCACATAGACCCGGTTCGGGCAGACGCAGGTCTGGCCCGAGTTGCGGAACTTGCCCTTGATGGTCTCGGCCACGGCGTGGTCGAGGTCGGCGTCGGCGAAGACGATCAGGGGCGCGGCCCCGCCCAGCTCCATCGACACCCGCTTCAGGGTCGGGGCGCACTGTTCGGCCAGCAGGCGGCCGATCGGGGTCGAGCCGGTGAAGCTGAGCTTGCGGATCAGGGGCGAGGCGGTCAGGACGCCGCCGATGGTCGCGGCGTCGCCGGTGACGACGCTGAGCACGCCCCTGGGCAGGCCGGCGGCATAGGCCAGTTCGGCCAGGGCGATGGCGGTGAAGGGGGTCTGGCTGGCCGGCTTGACCACGGCGGTGCAGCCGGCGGCGAGGGCCGGGCCCAGCTTGCGGGTCAGCATGGCCGCGGGGAAATTCCACGGGGTGATGAAGGCGCACGGCCCCACCGCCTCGCGGAAGGTCAGGATGACGTGGCCCAGCGGGCTGTCCTGGGTCTCGCCGATCAGCCGTTCGGCCTCGCCGGCGAACCATTTGATGAAGCTGTTGGCATAGGCGACCTCGCCCTTCGCCTCCTCGAACGGCTTGCCGTTCTCGAGCGCCATCAGGGCGCCCAGCCCTTCGGCGTTGTCATCGATCAGCCGGGCCCATTCGCGCAGGAAGGCGGCGCGCTTGTGCGGATCGGAGCGGGACCAGGCGGGGAAGGCGTCGTGGGCCGCCTGGATGGCGCGCTCCGTTTCCGCCGCGCCGAGGTCGGGGACGTGGCCGAGGATCTCGTCGGTGGCGGGATCGTCGACGGCGATGCGTTTGGCCGAGGTCACGGGCTCGCCCGCGATCAGGGCGTGTTCTCGCAGCAGGGCGAGGCCGGCCTCGCGGCCCGTCTTGTCGGTCATGATCGTCTTCCGCCTGTGGGATGCCGGGGAGGATAACGCCTCAGCTCCCGATCGTATGCAGGTCCCGGCCCCGCGTCTCCGGCAGCCAGATGAGACTGACGACGACGGCGACCAGGGTGAAGGCGACCGAATACCACAGGCCGAAATAGATGTTCCCCGAGGCCGCCACCAGGGCGAAGCTGGCGGCCGGCAAGAGGCCGCCGACCCAGCCGGTGCCGATGTTGTAGGGCAGACTCATGGCCGTGTAGCGCACCCGGGTCGGGAACAGCTCGACCAGGGCCGCCGCCTGGGGGCCGTACAGGGCGGTGGCGGCGACGATGAAGACCATCAGGATGGCGAACATCGCCGGCAGGTTCATGCGGGCCGGGTCGGCGCGGTCGGGATAGCCGGCGGCGGTCAGGGCCGCCTTGATCCGCGTCTCGACCCCGGCGCGGGCGGTCTTGAGGGCGGCGGGCGACAGGGCCTCGCCCTCGACCGACTTCACCGCCGTCGCGCCGATCCGAACCGTCGCCACGCTGCCCGGCAGGGCCTCGGCGTTGCTGTAGGAGACGCCGGCGTTGGACAGGACGTTCTTGGCGATGTCGCAGGAGCTGGCGAAGGCGGCCTTGCCGACCGGATCGAACTGCAGGGCGCAGGCGGCGGGGTCGGCGACCACGGTCACGGGCGCGGAGGCCTGGGCCTCGGCCAGGGCCGGGTTGGCGGCCTTCGTCAGGGCGTGGAAGCCGGGGAAGAAGGCGACCAGGGCCAGGATCATGCCGAACAGCATCACCGGCTTGCGGCCGACCCGGTCCGACAGCCAGCCGAAGAAGACATAGAGCCCCGCCGAAGCCACCGTCAGCCACAGCATCAGCATGTCGACCGTGGCGGTCTCGACCTTGAGGATCCGCTCCATGAAGAAGCGGCTGTAGAAATAGCCGCAGTACCAGACCGCCCCCTGGGCGATCATGATGCCGAACAGGGCCAGCAGGACGAAGCGGCCGTTGTTCCACTGCAGGAAGGCCTCGCGCCAGGGCGCGCGCCGCTCGCCGCCCTCCGCCTCCATGCGCCGGTAGGCCGGGCTTTCGTCCAGCTTCATGCGGATCCACAGCGAGATGCCCAGCAGCAGGGCGGAGAGCAGGAAGGGGATGCGCCAGCCCCAGTCGTCGAAGGCTTCGGTCCCGACGATCTGGCGGGTGATCAGGATGACGCTCAGGGCGCCGATCAGGCCGAGCGCCGCCGTGGTCTGGATCCAGCCGGTCAGGAAGCCGCGCTTCCGGGGCGGCGCGTGCTCGGCCACATAGATGGCGGCGCCGCCGTATTCGCCGCCGAGGGCGAAGCCCTGCAGCACCCGCATGAGGATCAGCAGGATGGGGGCGGCGACGCCGATGTCGCCATAGTCGGGCAGCAGGCCGATGGCTACCGTCGCCACCCCCATCAGGGTGATGGTGACGAGGAAGGTGGTCTTGCGCCCGGTGCGGTCTCCGAACCAGCCGAACACCAGGGCCCCGAGCGGGCGGACCACGAAGCCGACCCCGAAGGTCAGCAGCGCCAGGATGTAGCCGGTGGCCTCGCTGACCTCGGCGTAGAAATGCTGGGCGATGACTCCGGCGAGCGAGCCGAAGATGAAGAAGTCATACCATTCGAAGGCGGTGCCGGCGGCCGAGGCGGTCACCACCGTCTTCAGACCCGGACCCGGACGGGCTCCAGGCGCGGGCTGCGTCGCGTCGTCGGTCATGCGTATCGTCCCCCCGGCGTCGTCTGACGGACGCTTCCGGGGGCGATGCTAGCGCCGAGGCCGGCGGGTGCAAGACGGGGCTGCCAGACGGGGCGCGGCGGGGCGGACGCGCAAAGACCCGCCGGCGAGACGCCAGGCGGGCCTTCTTCGACCGAACCGCGTGTCGGGGGAGAGCCGCGGCCGGGAACCGGAACTAGTTCTTGGCGTCTTCCGCGGCGCCGGTGACGGCGTCGCCGGCGGCCGAGGCGTCGCGACCGACGCCCGAGATGGTGTTGCAGGCCGCGGTGGTGAGGGCCGCGGCGGCGGCGACCAGAATGAAAATCTTCCGCATGATGCGATCTCCTCTCGCCGGGGGAGCGGCGTACGCTTCAGGAACGTCGTGAGGCGGGTCGGGTTCCGAGGTCGGAAGGGTCGGTGGGGGTGACGGCCTCCGGGGTCGCGAAGGTCATGCGGGCGATCGTGCCTCCGCCCGGCGCGGGAACCAGTTCGACCTCGCCGCGCAGCTGTTTGGCGAAGGCTCCCATCAGGGTGCGGCCGACGCCGGCGCGGAAGGTCTCGCTGACCCCCGGACCGTCGTCCTCGACCTCGAGCACGCTCCGCTCGCCCTTGACCCGGAAACGCACCTTGAGCGCGCCGCCGCGGCCCGCGAAGGCGTGTTTCTGGGCGTTGGTGACCGCCTCGACCAGCCACAGGGCCAGCGGCGCCAGCTTGTCCGGATCGACGACGAGGGAATCCGCCTCGACCGACGAGGTCACTACCGGGCCGCGCCCGGCTTCGCTGGAGACCAGCTGGCCGACCAGTTCGGTCAGGAAGATGCGGGCGTCGGCGTAGCGCAGGTCGGCGCTCTGGTAGAGGGTGCGGTAGATCAGGGCGAGGGCCGAGATGCGCTGACGGGTGTCGCCCACCGCCGCCTTGGCCTGGGGGTCGGAGAGGGCGCGCTGCTGCATCGACAGCAGGGACGAGATGATCTGGAGGTTGTTCTTCACCCGGTGATGGATCTCGCGCATCAGCGCGTCCTTCTCCTCGATGGAGGCGTTCAGGGCGGCGTCGCGGGTGGTGATGGTGTCGGCCAGATCGTCGAGGGTGCGGGCCAGCACGCGGATCTCGGCGGGGGCGTTCATGGCCTGGACCGGGCGCACCGAGAAGCGGCCGCGCGCGTAGATGGCCGCCACCCGCTCCAGATAGACGAGCCAGCGGACCACGATCCGTTCGGACACCCACATGACCGACAGGAAGGCGATCAGCCACGCCAGCAGCGGGACCAGGAAGGCGCCGACCGGGTTCAGCCGGGCCCATGAGACCAGGCCGGGCGCGGGGGCCGAAAGCAGGGCGTAGACGTCGCGTCCGGCCAGGGCCGCCCCGGCGTAGACGCGCCGCCGCCCGTTGGCGTCGTCGGCCTCGAAAATGGCCGAGGCGTCGCGGCGGGCCCGCTCGACCCACCCCGTCAGGCTGCGCCCGCGCGACAGGGCGAACGCCTCCGGATCGGTCGCGGTCAGGATATGGCCGTCGCCGTCGGTCAGCGCCGCCTGCGAGCCCTCGGGCAGGGCGCGGTCGGCAATGTCGGGTTGCAGGGCCGCCAGCGGGATCACCGCGACCATGGCGCCGTCGAAGGCGCCGAGGGGGCGCTCAAGCCGGATGGCCACGATCAGGCCGGGGGCCTCGCCGGGTCTGACCGGCGCGCGCGCCAGGACGGTGTCCTCGCCGCCGCGCAGGCGCTGGAACCAGGGCGAGGCGCGGGCCTGCGCCATCCACGCCGGGTCGGCCGCGTCCAGCGTCCTGGAAGCGCAGCCAGTCTCGCCGGTGGGCGTCAGGCGGGCCAGGCCGTCGAGGCCCTCGATCCGCTGGACCAGGGCGGTGAGCCGGGGTTCGCAGAACAGCTCGAGCGCCTCGGGCCGGAGGGCCTGGAGCAGGACGGTGGTGCTGTCCAGCCGGCCCTTGACGTTGGCGGCCGTCCGTTCGGCGGCGAGCTGCAGGTCGTCGCGCCGCTGCAGGTCCTGGACCCGGAACTGGGCGTTGGCCTGGAAGGCGCCGAGGGCGAGCACCGGCAGCAGGGCGAGCGCCAGCGCGGCCCCGAGCCGGAAGCGAATGCCGTGGAACTGTGGCGGAGCAAGACCCCGACCGAGCGATCGCCCGAGCCGGACCACCTCAGCCCCGGACGCTGCTCAGGCGATCGGCGTCGGCGAGAATGGAGCGCATGGCGTCGCCGGCGGCGCGGCCGTCACGGGCGTAGCCGCCGCGCTCGAGCGTGGCCTGCAGCGCCTTGCGGGCGCGGGAGACGCGGCTCTTCACGGTGCCGACGGCGCACTGGCAGATCTCGGCCGCCTCCTCGTAGGCGAAGCCGCCGGCGCCGACCAGGATCAGGGCCTCGCGCTGCTCTTCCGGGAGGGTGGCGAGCGCCAGGCGAAGCTCGTCGAGCGCCACCGGCGATTCCGGATCGTCGACGGCCACAAGGGTGCGTTCGGCCGCTTCCTGGTCGAGCTGGGACTGACGCCACGAGCGGCGCTTTTCGGAATAGAACTGGTTGCGCAGGATCATGAAGGTCCAGGCCTTCATGTTGGTGCCCATCTGATAGCTGGCCCGGGCGTCCCAGGCCTTCATCATGGCGTCCTGGGCCAGGTCGTCGGCCGCGGTCGGATCGCCCGTCAGGGTGCGTGCGAACGCCCGCAGATGCGGGATCAGTCCGACCAGTTCCCTCTTGAAGGCGTTGTCGTCGGCGGAGGGCGGTTTCGGCGGCGGGGACGAGGCGCCGCTCATGCGCCGCCCCCGTCCGAGCGCTCGTCGGCGCGGCGGAGGATGTCGAGGAACTCGTCCGGAACGGGCTCGTTCACGACCTCGTCGAACATGTGACGAAGCTTGACCCCGATCGCCTGCTGGCGAAGGCGTGCTTCCTCAAGCGCTGGACCGCCCGTGGGCGCCGGCTTGCGGGAAGGGTTCGAATTGTCTGTCATCGAATGAACGGCCGCCACCCTGACGCTGTTGCTGCGATTGCCGAAAACGCCAGCGCCCTGGGACGGTTCCTATGTTACGACAGATTAATGCTCAAGCTTTCATCCCGGGGCGGGAACCGTGACCGATTTGATACGTTGACCGGACCTGCCTGGGTTCCGGATTCTTGAGCGGGGCCGCTATTTTGTCGGGGAATAATTCATGAGCCTGCTGGCCCGTCTCGCGCCGCATCTTCCTTATGTGCGCCGCTACGCTCGTGCGTTGACCGGCGATCAGACCACTGGCGACAACTATGTGCGGGTGGCGCTCGAGGCGCTGGCCGCCGGCGAACGCCAGCTGCCGCCGGAGATGACGCCGCGCGTCGCCCTCTATCACGTGTTCCACGCCATCTGGGCCTCGACCGGCGCCCAGCTGGAGGACAAGAGCGGCATCGAAAGCCGCGACGACGCCTCGCGCCGCCTGATGCAGATCGCCCCGCGCTCGCGCCAGGCCTTCCTGCTCACCGCCCTCGAGGGCTTCACCCCGTCGGAGGCCGCCCAGATCCTCGACGCCGACGCCATCGACGTCGAGCGGCTGATCGCCGAGGCCCAGTCGGACATCGACGCCGAACTGGCCACCGACGTCCTGATCATCGAGGACGAGGCCATCATCTCGGCCGACATCGAGAGCCTGGTGAAGGAGCTGGGCCATCGCGTCACCGGCACCGCCACCACCCATGACGAGGCGGTCGACGCCGTCGCCCGCAACCGTCCGGGTCTGGTCCTGGCCGACATCCAGCTGGCCGACGGCTCGTCGGGCATCGACGCGGTCAAGGACATCCTCAAGCGGATCGACGTGCCGGTGATTTTCATCACCGCCTTCCCCGAGCGGCTGCTGACCGGCGAACGGCCCGAGCCGACCTTCCTGATCACCAAGCCCTTCCAGCCGGAGACGGTGAAGGCGGCGATCAGCCAGGCGCTGTTCTTCCACCCCTCGCGGCAGCGCGAAGCGGCCTGACACGTCCCGACGGACTGAAGAAAGCCCCGGTCCTTCGACCGGGGCTTTTTCGTGCGCCCTTATTGAACCGGGGCGGTGGAGGGTTCGGTCGGGGCGTTGACGTTGGGCGCCTCGCCGGTCGGCGGACTGGTCGGCTGGCCGGTGGCGGTGGTCGGGGCGTCGGCGGCCGGGACCGCGACCGGATCGGTCTGGAAGGCGGCGGCGTCGACGGCCTGGTCGCCGTCGTTGGCGTTGGTGTTGGCGAAGCCGCCCTGGCTGACGAACCACATGCCCAGCAGCAGGATGGCGACCGCCGCCAGCGACACCAGCAGCAGGGTCAGGATGCGCACGCCGCCGCGTCCGCCGCGGACATACTGGGCCTCGACGGGCCGGCCTTCGTGGACCGCGTCGGCGGCCTTGTCGTGGGGAGATTCATGGGTCATGGGGCGGGCCTCCGAAGGCGATTGCGCGATGGAGGATGAACGCCCCCGACAGCGGAGCCGTTCCGGCGTTCGCCCGGCGGGCGAAAAAAGTTCAGAGTGAGGGGAACCGGGGCCCGGCCGCTCCGTTATCGGACTGCGGAGGCGGCGACGCCCCCCCGACTTGAGACTGGCGAAAGCCAGTCTGTCGCCTCCGCGCCTCATTCTCGATGATGCCACTTCCGGCGGACCCTCTGCGGTCCGCCTTTTTCTTTGCGCCGCGCTGGACAGGCCGCGCCGCCTGGTCATGATGGCGCGTATCGAAAGAAAACCTGCGCTCAGCCGGCCCGAGGGGCGGCTGCGTCAGAGAGGGAGACGGCCATGGCTCGTGTCAATCGTCAGTGGGTGCTGCGCCAGCGGCCGCGGGGCCTGGTCAAGCCGGGCGATCTGGAGCTGATCGAGGCTCCGGTGCCGGCGCTGAATGAGTCGGAGGTGCTGGTCCGCACCGTCTATCTGTCGCTTGACCCCACCAACCGGACCTGGATGAACGACGCCGAGGGCTATCTGCCGGCGGTGCCGCTGGGCGGGGTGATGCGCGGCCTGACCCTGGGCGTGGTCGAGGAGAGCCGGTCGAACCGCTTCCGCGTCGGGGACATCGTCACCCCCCTGTCGGGCGGCTGGTCGGACTACGCCGTCGTGCCGGAGATGGAGCTGCGGCCCGTGCACCGGGCCCCGGGCCTGCCCCTGACCGCCAATCTCTCGGTGCTGGGGATGACCGGCCTGACCGCCTATTTCGGCGTCACCGACGTGCTGCAGCCGAAGGCTGGAGAGACGATGGTGATCTCGGCCGCGGCCGGGGCGGTCGGCTCGATCGCCGGCCAGGTGGCCAAGGCGCGGGGCGCCCGCGTCATCGGCATCGCCGGCGGGCCCGAGAAATGCCGCTGGCTGACCGAGGAGCTCGGGTTCGACGCCGCCATCGACTACAAGAACGAGGACGTCGGCGAGGCGCTGGACCGTCTGGCCCCGGACGGGGTGGAGATGAATTTCGAGAACGTCGGCGGCGACATCATGATCGCCGTGTTCAACCGCCTGAAGACCCATGGGCGGATGGCCGTGTGCGGCCTGATCTCGGCCTATAACGCCACCAAGGCGCCGCCGTCGCCGAACTTCGCCCGGATCATCACCCACCGGTTGAGGGTGGAGGGCTTCCTGGTGCTGGACTACGCCCCGCGCGCCCGCGAGATGGTCGCCGAGATGGGGCCCTGGCTGAACAGCGGCCAGGTCAAGTGGAAGGTCCACGTCGACGACGGCCTCGAGAACGCGCTGGATTCACTGAACCGCTTGTTCACCGGCGATCACGACGGCAAGCTTCTGGTCCGGGTCTCCGAAGAGCCCGCCGGCTGAGGACCCTCCCATGAGCGAACCGCTCCACGTCCATTTCGAGGATCTGGCCGTGGGGGAGGTGATCCCGCTCGGGGCCTGCATGGTCGACGAGGCCGCCATGGAGGTGTTCGTCGAGCGCTTCTCGCCCGGCTGGGACGTCACCTACGGCGCGCCCGACGCCATGGTCTATGCGCTGTGGAGCCGGCTGTTCGCCGACAAGGTCTCGGGCTGGGCCCAGTCCAAGGTGCTGGCGGTCGACGGCCTGCGCTATCTGCGCAACCCGCCCTCCGGCGAACTGATGCGCGGGCGGATGACGGTGATGGGGAAGGACCCGGTCGGCGACGAGAAGGGCATCGTCATCGCCCAGCACGACCTGCTCGACGAGGCGGGGCGGCTGATCTTCTCCTGCCTGACCCGGGCGCTGCTGGCCCGTCGCTGACGCGGCGGGAGTGGCTAGTGGCTAGTGGCTAGTGGCTAGTGGCTAGTGGGCGGTGACGGGTGACCGGGCACTCGCCTGCCCGAGCCGCCGCGCCGCCTTCAAAAAAACCCCGCCCGGACGAACCGGACGGGGTTTTTGCTTGATCAGCGGATCGTCGGCGGCTGCACGCCACTAGCCACTAGCCACTAGCCACTAGCCACTAGCCACTAGCCACCAGCCACCAGCCACTAGCCTCAGGCGTTGCCGGCGGCCGGGGCCGACGCGGCCGCCTTCTGGAAGGCGATGGCGATCAGGCGGTCCCAGCCCAGCAGCGACACCAGATGGGCGTAGATCTGGCTGAGGGCGCCGTTGTCGCGCAGCTCGGCGAGCTTCTCGACCGGCATGGCCTTCAGCTTGTCTTCCGAGACGGCGAAATATTCGGCGATCTTCTGCGGGGTCCCGGCCGTGCCGTCCGGATTGCGCGGGGTGAAGACGGCCTCGCGGGTCTCCAGCAGGTCGAGGTCGGTCAGCAGTTTGACGAAGGCCTCGGTGCGCAGGCGCTCCTGCTCGAAATTGTTGCAGAAATCCATGGCCTGATCGACGTAGGGCGAGGGCTTGCCGTCGACGAACAGCGGCGTGGCGCCGCCTTCCTTGATGAAGGGCGCTTCGCGGTCGACGCACAGGATCAGGCGTTTCTGGACTTCGTCATTGGCGAAGACGAACGGATAGCGGCGGATGTAGGCCGGGATGTAGGCCTCGGGGCGGAAGGCGCCCTTTTCGTTGACGTACAGGTTCTCGCCCTGGCGCAGACCCATGACGGCGACCGGCTGGCGGGCGTCGCCGACGAAGATCACCGGATAGCTCAGCGCCGCCGGCGCGAACTCGGTGACGGTCAGGGGCACGATGTTGGTCGTGGCGGCGAAGGCGTACGGCTGCTCGACCGGGTCGACGCCCAGATTGCTGTGCGCCTCGATCGAGAGCGGCTCCGGCTTGCCGTAGAACAGGACGTTGCCCGAAAGCGGGCTGGCGTTGGCGGTGGTGTCGGTCATGGACGCGAAACGAGCTCTGGATGGGAAAAGGGAAGCGCGCTTCTAGCCCAGACGGCCCCGGGCGGCAAACCGGGTTCCCCCGGGTGGGGCGGGAGCGTCAGAAACGCCAGGTGACTCCCGCCCGCAGGCTGCGTCCGGGCAGGGGCGCGATGTCCTTCTGGAAGCTGGCGTGCTCGCGCGCCTCTTCGTCGGTCAGGTTGGAGGCCTCGGCGAAGACGGTGACGTTGCGATCGGCGAACGGCCGGACCGCGCCCTTCAGGCTGACCAGGGTGTAGCCTTCGGTGGGCCGTTCGAAGGCGGCGGTGCGGTCCTGCTCGCCGACGCGGCGGACTTCCAGCCCCGCGTCGAACCGGGCCGACTCCCACTCCAGCCCCGCCGTGACGGACCACGGCGGAATGCGGGCCGCCGGTCCGAGATCGGTGGAGGCCCGCACCCAGTCGGCGGCCCCGGTCAGGGTCAGGCTGCGCTGGCCGCTTTCCCAGAACCGGTATTCGGCCTCGGCCTCGAAGCCGCGGAAGTCGGCGTCGGTCTGGACGTATTCGAAGATCGGCAGGCCGGAATCGACGTCGTCGATGCCGGTCGGCCGCAGGTCGATGAAGCCGTCGTAGCGGGCCGAATAGACGTGCAGGTCGGCCTCGAACGGTCCCCTGGCGTAGTGCACCGTGGCCTCGACCGAGGTCGCCACCTCGGAGTCGAGATCGAGGTCGCCGACCTCGAAGGCGCCGGTGGCGACGTGGGGCCCTTCCGCGAACAGCTCGACCTCGCTGGGCGCGCGCTCGTTGCGGGCGACGCTGAGGCCGAGGAACAGCGGGGCGGACGGGCGGAAGAACAGGCCGGCCGAGGCGGAGACGTTCTCGAACTCCCGCTCGCCGGCGAGGCTGTCCAGCGAGCGTTTGTCGAAGCGCAGGCCGCCCTCGAAGCCGAGACCGCCGCGGTCGAACCGCTGCACGGTGTACAGGCCCTGTTCGCTGATGTCGGTGCGCGGCACATAGGCCTCGTCGCCGATCGCGTCGAAGGTGCGGTCCAGCATCTGGGCCCCGATCACCCCCTGCCAGCCGTCGCGTTCGCGCTGGATCAGCTCGAACCGGCCTTCGTAGCCGTCCGAGAAGAATTGGGTGCCGATCTCGTCGCCCTCGAACTCGGTATGGGCGTAGTCGGCCCAGCCGGCCGACAGGCGGGCGGCGCTGAACGGTCCGGAGTCGAAGGTCACCTCGCCGCGCAGGTCGTAGCGGGTCTGCTCCAGACCGATGGAGACGGTCTCCTCCTCCGCGTCCGGATCCAGCGGGTCGGGCTCGTGGGCGTGGCCGGGCACGCCATAGGTGGTGTCGACGTGTTTGACCGAGGCGCCGACATAGCCGCGCGATCCGATCCAGCTGACGCCGGCGCCGTACTGGTCCAGCTGCACGAAGGTGTTTTCGACGGTTCGCTCGTCCCCGGCCGTCTCGCCCTCCTCGTCCAGCAGGGCCGGCGACTCGGCGAAGACCGGGATGTCGTAGTCGGAGGAGTCGCGGGTGAAGCCGTCCAGGGTGAAGACCAGCGGCCCGGCGGCGGCCTTCAACCCGGCCCCGAAGCTGGAGCCGTCGTCGACGGTCGAGGCCTGGACCGAGAGGTGGCCGTCGACGCCCTCGGGCCGTTCGGTGGCGATGCGGTCGTCGATGATGTTGACCACCCCGCCGATGGCCGAGCCGCCGAAGACCAGGGTGGAGGGGCCGCGGACGATCTCGATGCGCCGGGCCTCGCCCGGATCGACGGCGACCTGGTGGTCCGGCGAGACCGAACTGGCGTCGATCATGCCCAGGCCGTTGGTCAGCACCTGCACGCGCGGGCCGGACAGGCCGCGGATCACCGGACGGCTGGCGCCGGGGGCGAAATTGGTGCTGCGCACGCCGGGCAGGCCGTTGACCAGATCCCCGAGGGTGGCGGCCGGGGCGACGGCGAGGTCCTCCTCGTCCAGCACGGCGACGGCCAGAAGGCTGGCCCGGTCGGTGACCCCGAACGGCGCGCCGGTGACGATCACGTCCTCGACGACGATTTCCCGCTCCTGCGGCGGCGTCTGGGCGGCGGCGGCTCCGGCGGCGGCGCAGCCGAAGACGGCGAGGAGAAGGGAGCGGTGGGAGATCATGGAGCGCCTCGGGTTCGGGGCTGCAGTGTTATGAAATAACATCACAGGTCGTCAAGCCCGACCGTTGCGGCCCGGCGGCCGAGCGACTAGCTGTGGCGCATGGGCGACGCCTGCCACCACCATCACGACGACGGCCCGCCGGGCGAGGCCGAGGTCGAGCGCGCCCTCAGCGCCGCCGGAACCCGCCTGACCGCCGAGGGCGAGCGGATGACCGCCGCCCGCAGCCGGGTGCTGGCGCTGCTGCTGGCCGCCGGCGAGCCGGTCAAGGCCTATGACCTGATCGCCCGGTTCGGCGAGGACGGGCAGCCGGCCAAGCCGCCGACGGTCTATCGCGCCCTGGAATTCCTCGAACGCAAGGGCCTGGCCCACCGCATCGCCTCGATCAGCGCCTATGTGGCCTGCACCTCGGGCGGGCTCGAGCACGCGGCGGCCTTTCTGATCTGCGACTGCTGCGGCGCCACCCAGGAGGTCTCCTCGCCGGTCGCGGGCGACCTCGGCCGGGCCGCCGACGCCGCCGGCTACGCCATCGCGCGCACCACGATCGAGGCCCACGGCCGCTGCCCCGCCTGCCGCGTCGCCGCCTGACCCCGACGGCTGGCGCCGGCCGGCCCCAGGGCCTATCTGGAACCCATGGACGCGATCCGGCTCTCCCCGCCCCGTCGCCTGAGCCTGCCGGTGGCCAACCGCTGGGGCGCGGGCGAGATGAACGTGCTCGATTTCGGCGACCCGAAACGCCCGGTCGACCTGGTCTTCGTCCACGCCAACGGCTTCAACGCCATGACCTACCGCAGCCTGCTGGCCCCGTTGTCGGGGACGCTGCGGATCTGGGCCCCCGACCTGCGCGGCCACGGCGGCTCGACCCTGCCCGCCGATCCGAACGGCCGCCGCGGCTGGGCCGATCACCGCGACGACCTGACCGCCCTGCTGGACGCGCTGGACGGACCGCCGGCGGTTCTGGCCGGTCATTCGATGGGCGGCACCTCGGCCCTGCTGGCGGCCGCCGAACGCCGCGACCGGGTCTCGAAGCTGGTGCTGCTGGATCCGGTCATCTGGCGCCGCTGGGTGGTGACGGCCTTCCACCTGCCGCTGCTGGACCGGCTGGCCTCGCGCATTCCGCTGGTGAAGAGCGCGCGCCGCCGCCGGGCCGTCTTCGACAGCCGCGCCCAGGCCATGGCGGCCTATTCGGGCCGGGGCGCCTTCCGCGGCTGGCCCGAGATCATGCTGGCCGACTATCTGGCCGACGGGCTGATCGAGACGGACGAGGGCCTGATCCTCGCCTGCCCGCCGGAATGGGAGGCGTCGAACTATGCGTCCCAGAGCCACGATCCGTGGAAGGCGCTGAAACGGCTGGACCGGCCGGTGCGCATCCTCAAGGGCGAGGCGGGCTCGACCTGCCATGTGCCGGACAACCCGCGCGGCCTGCCCCATGTCACCGTCGAGACGGTGCACGGCGGCACGCATTTCTTTCCGATGCTTCAGGCCGACGTGGCCCGCGACGCCCTGTTCGACGCGGCGGTCTGACGCCGGGCCGGCACTGGCGCCCGCCCGCCCGGCGGGCTAAACCGCCGCCAACCAGAACAAGCCGACACTTCAGGGAAACGCTCACCCATGCGCGACATCAACCATTTCATCGACGGCGCCTCGTTCACCGGCGCCTCGGGCCGCTTCTCGGACGTGTTCAATCCGAACACCGGCGAGGTGCAGGCGCGGGTGCAGCTGGCCTCGGTCGCCGAGATGGACCGCGCCGTGCAGGCGGCCCAGCACGCCTTCGACGGCTGGTCCTCGACCAATCCCCAGCGCCGCGCGCGGGTGATGTTCGAGTTCAAGCGGCTGGTCGAGGCCAACATGACCGAGCTGGCCGAACTGCTGTCGGCCGAGCACGGCAAGGTCATCGCGGACTCGAAGGGCGACATCCAGCGCGGGCTGGAAGTCATCGAATTCGCCTGCGGCATCCCGCATGCGCTGAAGGGCGAATACACCTGGGGCGCGGGTCCGGGGATCGACGTCTATTCGATGCGCCAGCCGCTGGGCGTGGTCGCGGGCATCACCCCGTTCAACTTCCCGGCCATGATCCCGATGTGGATGTTCGGCGTCGCCATCGCCGTCGGCAACACCTTCATCCTCAAGCCGTCGGAGCGTGATCCGTCGGTGCCGGTCCGTCTGGCCGAGCTGATGATGGAGGCGGGCGCTCCCGCCGGGGTGCTGAACGTCGTCCACGGCGACAAGGCGGCGGTCGACGCCATCCTGACCCATCCGCAGGTGCATGCGATCAGCTTCGTCGGTTCGTCCGACATCGCCAACTACGTCTACCAGACCGGCGCGGCGCACGGGAAACGCGTCCAGGCCATGGGCGGGGCCAAGAACCACGGCATCGTCCTGCCCGACGCCGACATGGACCAGGTGATCAAGGACCTGTCCGGCGCGGCCTATGGCTCGGCCGGCGAACGCTGCATGGCCCTGCCGGTCGTCGTCCCGGTCGGCAAGAAGACCGCCGACGAACTGCGCGAGCGGATGGTGGCCGAGATCCCGTCGATGCGGGTCGGCGTCTCGACCGACGCCGGCGCCCACTACGGCCCGGTGGTCACCGCCCAGCATAAGGCGCGGGTCGAGGGCTGGATCGAGAAGGGCGTGCAGGAGGGGGCCGAACTCGTCGTCGACGGCCGCGGCTTCAGCCTGCAGGGGCATGAGAAGGGCTATTTCATCGGCCCGTCGCTGTTCGACCATGTCACCCCGGAGATGGAGTCCTACAAGGAGGAGATCTTCGGCCCGGTGCTGCAGATCGTCCGCGCCGCCAGCTTCGAGGAGGCGCTGCACCTGCCGTCGAAGCACCAGTACGGCAACGGCGTGGCCATCTTCACCCAGAACGGCCGCGCCGCCCGCGACTTCGCCGCCCGGGTCAATGTCGGCATGGTCGGCATCAACGTCCCGATCCCGGTGCCGGTCGCCTATCACACCTTCGGCGGCTGGAAGCGCTCGGCCTTCGGCGACACCAACCAGCACGGCATGGAGGGCGTGAAGTTCTGGACCAAGGTCAAGACCGTCACCGCCCGCTGGCCCGACAGCGAGCTGGAGCACGCGGATTCCAGCTTCGTCATCCCGACGATGGGGTGAGGCTCGCGACCTTGACGCGTCGAAAGGGTCTCGCCTAGGTGGTGGGGCCGGTCAGGGGGGCGCCGATGTACCGAATTCTGTTAGCCGTGATGCTGGCATGGGCGTTCGCGATCGCGTCGCCCGCCGAGGCCCAGGTCCGCGTGCCGCATGCTCAGGCCGACGCCGCCGTGAGCCGGTTGCAGAAGGCCACGTCCGGCGCGGAACAGATAACCACCCTGCTCGTCGGTATCGTCAACGACCCCGCCTACCTCGCGGCGCAGACGCCGGAGGAGGTGGCGGAGGCGATCGCCGCCCTGGGCCCACAGACCAACGAAGCTCGCCGCCAGATCCGTGCGATCGGCGCCGAGCTCGCCAGTCTCCGGCCCGTGGCGGGGTCATCCGATCCGGTTGAGCTGCGCATGACCGACAGGGTCGTGGACGACATCGCCTCGTTGGCGGTCCAGGTCGACGACCTCCTCGGGGAATTTCTCGATCTCGGCGATGCGCTCGCCAAGGGAGATCAGGTGCGCGTGGAGCGGGCCGGCCGATCCGTCATGCGGGGTTCCGTCTCTGTCGTTCAGGCCCAGGCCCTGATGCTGCGTGGACGGCTGGCCATGGTCCCGTCCGACGCCTCGGCCCACGGCCGGATCAACGCCCTCGCCTGCTTCTACGACGGCCTCTCTGGCTTTCAGCAGGGAATCTATGAGCTGGTTTCCCGGACTGATGCGATCAAGCTTGTCGCCTCGGCCCGGAACTGCATGACCTCCAGTGTGGCGACGGGCCGCGTCTCCCTGGATCGGGAGACAACCGAGACCCTTGCCGACCCTGGGTTGATGCGGCTGCGAGCGAGCCTGGCGCCGGTCCACCGTAGCCTGTTCGACGAGCTCGACGCCGGCGCGGCCGTCCTCGGCCGGTTGCAGGCCAGCCTGGCCAATAGCGATGACGCGGTCACGGCCGGCGACCGGCACGGACAGGCGATCATCGCCTTCGAGCAACGGCTCCAGGCATTGGCCCGGCAAGAGGTCGCCGTTATCGCCGCCGCCAACTGACCGCTCGCCTCTCCGGCGTTCGTGGCATCGCAATTCGGTGCTAGGCGTTAGACTGTGTGAACAGTGAAGCTGGAGCGCTCCCCCGCATGCGTCGCTTTTTCGTCTGGTCGGCCCTCGCGGCCCTGGTGGGTCTGATCGTCGCGATCAGCGGATTCTGGGCCTATCAGCATTTCTACGCCCGCTTCCAGCCGGTGACGGTGACCCGCCACCAGGCGGAGATCCAGCAGATGCTGGACGAGGCGTCCTGGCTCTCGGCCGGGGGCGGCGGCGAACCGGTCTACATCATCGGCTATCGCGACTCGGCCGCCATGCAGCGCTACGAGCGCGAGGAGGCGCCCAAGCTGCGCGCCGCCGGGGTCGAGGTGCGGATCATCGTGTTCGCCCGCCCGGACCGGGAAGGCCTGAGGCAGTCGACGGCGGCGGAACGGGCCACGGTGGCCGAGCTGTGGCTGACCCGGGACTGGACCCTCTATCAGCGCTGGACCGCGACGCCCTCGAACAACTGGAGCGCGGCCGGCATTCCGGCGGCCGACGGCAATCTGGCGCGCGGGGCCGTGGTCGACATCGGCCGCACCTTCGCCGCCGACCTGTCGGAAGCGCTGGGCGGGGAGGGGCTGCGAACCAGCTATCCCCTGGTCATCTGGCGCGACCGCGAGGGCTTCATGAAGGCCTGCGCCTGTTCCGACAGCCGGTCCTGGGCCTTCGTGCGCGACGATCTCGGCGCGCCGGACCGGGTCGGCTCGCCGACGGCGGGACCCGACGAGGGCGCCCCGCCGGTGGTCTATCCCGGCGACGGCAGCCCCGAGACCCTGCCCTATCCGACCCTGCCGCCCGTGGCTCCGGCCGATGGAGGGACGGCCCCCGCGCCCGGCGCGGCGCCGGCTCCCGCGCCGGCCCGCCCGGCCACGCCGCCCGCCCCGCGCAAGGCCCCCGAGGCGAAGAAGCAGGACGACACGACCTTCTTCTGAGGCCTGGCGGTCCGACGACGGCCGCGCGTCAGAGCACCCGCTTGCAGACCTCGATCAGGCGTTCGACGTCGGCCTCGTCCTGATACAGGCCGAAGCCGAAGCGGATGGTGTCATCGCGCACGTCGGTGACCACATGGGCGTCCAGCAGCCGCGCCCGCCACGCCTGGGCGTCGGGGTGGCGGAAGGCCAGGAAGCGGGCGCGGTCGGCCTCGTCAGCCACCGGATTGATCAGTTCGGCCCTGTCCAGCCGCCCGGCCTGACCCTCGCCGACAGCGTCCTGGAAGCGGCGCATCAGGCCGCGCGCATGATCGGCGACGGCGGCGGTGGTCAGACCGGCCTCGTCCAGCATCCGCCGCACCCCGTTGAAGCGGTACAGCGCGCTGGAGTCGAAGGTCGCGCCCCAGAAGCGGCCGGCGTCGGCGCGATACTGGACGTCCTCGGGACGACCCGTCAGCTCGCCGAATTCAGCGAACCAGCCCGTCGTGACGGGTCGGGGGCAGAAGCCGTCGGGAGCGTGCAGGAAGCCCGCGCCCTCGCCCGACATGGCGTATTTGTAGCCGCCGGCGACGTAGAAGATCCGGTCCGCCACCGCCGACAGGTCGGTCGGGATGGCCATGAAGCCGTGGTAGCCGTCGACGACCACCCAGGGCCCGGCCGGATCGGCCAGGGCCGCCAGATCCTCCAGGCGGGTGAAGACCTGGCCGGTCTTGAAGAACACCTGGCTGACCACGATCAGGTCGAAGCCGCCCCCTCGGGCCGCCTCGACGAAGCGGTCGTCGAAGGTATCGAACGGATGCAGGGGGATGCGGGTGATCACGGCCTGACCGGCTTCCTCCCAACGCTCGCCCTGGCGGCGGAAGGAGTGGAATTCGCCATCGGTCGAGAGGATGCGGACCGGCTGGTCCTCGAAGCCCGAGAAGATGCGCAGCAGGAAGTCGTGGGTGTTGGGCGCGAACACCACCGTGTCGGGCGACGGCAGGTTCAGCTCGCGGGCGACGTGGCCCTGGGCCTCGGGCACGACGTCGCCGAAGATCAGATCCCATTTGCGGTCGGCGAATTTGTTGGCCTCGACCCAGGCCCGCACCTGGCCGTCGAACGAGGCGTCCGGCCACAGGTGGTGACTGTGGGCCGCGAAATGCAGCCGCTCGGGGTCGAGGGACAGGGCGCGGGAGAACAGGCTTTTATGGCTCATGCGCCGATGTCGCACGGCTGGACGGAGGCCGCCAGTCGCCTCAGGCCGTGGCCGTCACCAGCCAGCAGGCGGCGGTCATCGGAACCATGCCGTTCACGACATGGTTCTCCAGACGGGCGGCGACGGCCTCGGCGACCTGTCGGCGAACGCTCTCGTCGTGCCTCGGCAGCAGGGTTCCGAGCAGACCCAGTTTCAGGCTGAGGGTCAGCAACTCCTCAAGGGACACCGGCGTGGCGACGTCGAGCGGCTCGATGGCGACCTGCCGCCAGCCGCTGCGGTCGAGAATGCCCCGGACCCGATCCTGATCGGCGAAGGCGAACCGGCCCGGGCCGTCCGCAGGCGCCTTGGGCGGCTCGGGCAGGAAGGGCGCGGCCGCCTCCAGCGGGACCAGGGTCAGCGGGTTTTCGGCGGCGCTGCGCCAGCAGGCGAAGGTGAGGCCGCCGCCCGGGCGCAGGGCTCGGCGCAGGTTGGCGAAGGCGGCGTCCGGATACTCGAAGAACATCACCCCGTAGCGGGAGATCGCGGCGTCGAAGACCGGTCCGCCAAAGTCGTGGGCGGCGGCGTCCGCGCGCAAGAAGTCGACGTTTCCGACCGCCTCCGACCGGGCCCTCTGGCGGGCCAGTTCGAGCAAGGCCTCCGAGACGTCGACCCCCACGCCCAGGCCGTCGGGACCGACGCGTCGCGCCATGTCCAGGGTGGTCGCTCCGGCCCCGCATCCGACATCCAGCACCCGCGACCCGGCGCCCGGATCGGCCCGACCGGCGACGATGTCGCCGACGGGCTGGTTGATCCGGTCCAGCAAGCCCTGGTGTTCGACCCAGACGTCGCCCCCGGCGTCGTTCCAGTAGGCTTCGGTGAGGACGCCCGGAGCCTGCGTTGTCATTCCGGCCTCCGTCAGGTCGCGGTTGGGGCCCCTGCTCGACCCGAGCCCCTAGATCAGCGCCCCGTGGCAGTGTTTGAACTTGCGGCCCGAGCCGCAGGGGCAGTCGGCGTTGCGCGGCGTGCGCTCCCACTGGGCGGGCAGGGTGTCGACCGGCAGGCGGGCGCGATCGTCGCCGGTCAGCTGGCCTTCCGGATTCTGGGCCGACGGATTGGCCATCTCGTTCTCGCCGGTGCCGGGGTTCAGGTGGATTTCCTGGAACTCGGGCAGCTCCATCGGCGGCGGCGTCTCGAAGCGGAACTCGACCGTCATCAGCCAGCGGGTGACGTTGTGGCGCAGCTCGTAGAGCAGCGTCTCGAACAGGTTGAAGGCCTCGGTCTTGTACTCGTTCAGCGGATCGCGCTGGCCGTAGCCGCGCAGGCCGATGACGCCGCGCAGGTGGTCGAGGTGAACGAGGTGCTCGCGCCAGCTCATGTCGATCATCTGGAGCATGAACTGCTTCTCGAGACCGCGGGTCTGATCGGCGCCGATCAGCTCCAGCCGTTCGGCCGCGCGGGCGTCGGCGGCGGCGATCAGCCTTTCCTCGACCTCCTCGTTCGACACGCCTTCCTCGGCCGCCCAGTCGTGGAGCGGCAGGTCGAGGCCGAGGGTGGACTTCACCTTCTCGTCGAGGCCGTCGATGTCCCACTGCTCGGCATAGGCCTTGGGCGGCATGTGTTTGTCGATCAGGTCCGAGATCACGTCGTGGCGGAATTCGGCGACCAGTTCGGACAGGTCGGTGGCGTCCATGAACTCCTGGCGCTGCTCGAACACGGCCTTGCGCTGGTCGTTCACGACGTCGTCGTATTTCAGCAGGTTCTTGCGGATGTCGTAGTTGCGGGTCTCGACGCGCTTCTGGGCGGTCTCGACGGCGCGGTTCAGCCACGGGTGGCTGATGGCCTCGCCCTCGGCGACGCCGAAGCTGCGCATGATGCCGTCCAGACGATCGCCGGCGAAGATGCGCAGCAGGTCGTCCTCGCAGGACAGGAAGAATTTCGAGGTGCCGGGGTCGCCCTGGCGGCCGGTGCGGCCGCGCAGCTGGTTGTCGATGCGGCGGCTTTCGTGGCGCTCGGTGCCGAGCACGAACAGGCCGCCCGCGGCCAGCGACTTCGCCCTCTGGACGGCGATCTCGGCCTTGAACTGGGTCTCGATGGCGGCTTCGGTCTCCGGCGTGACCTCGATGCCGAGGTTGCGCTGTTCCTGGCGCCATTTCTGGAGCTTCATTTCCAGGTTGCCGCCCAGCTGGATGTCGGTGCCGCGGCCGGCCATGTTGGTGGCGATGGTGACCACGCCCGGCAGGCCGGCGTCGGCGACGATGAAGGCCTCCTGCTCGTGCTGGCGGGCGTTCAGGACGCTGTGCGGGATGCCTGTGCCCCGTTTGACGTCGATGTCGAAATCCTCGTCCTTCAGGGCGGCGTAGGCCTTCTTGGCCTCGCGGCGGACCTTCTCGTCGTCGCTCGAAATCTTCTCCAGCAGATGCTGGTGCTGAGGCTTCAGCGTCTTGACCGGGACCTCATAGGCATAGGCCTTCAGCAGTTCGGACAGGGTCTCGGATTTCTCGATCGAGACGGTGCCGACGAGGATCGGCTGGCCCTTGACGTGGCATTCGGCGATCAGGCCGGCGATGGCCTGGTTCTTCTCGGCCGAGGTGCGGAAGATCTCGTCGTCGTGGTCGATGCGCTTGACCGGACGGTTGGTCGGCACCTCGAGGACGTCCATCTTGTAGATGTCGAGGAATTCCTGGGCCTCCGTCGCGGCCGTGCCGGTCATGCCGGACAGCTTTTCGTAGAGGCGGAAATAGTTCTGGATGGTGACCGAGGCCAGGGTCTGGTTCTCGGGCTGGATCTTGACGCCTTCCTTGGCCTCGATCGCCTGGTGCAGGCCCTCGGACAGGCGGCGGCCCTGCATCATGCGGCCGGTGAACTCATCGATCAGCATGACCTCGCCGGCCCGGATGATGTAGTCCTTGTCCTTCTGATACAGGGTGTTGGCGCGCAGCGCCTGGTTGATGTGGTGCACCAGGCTGATGTTGGCGGCGTCGTAGAGGCCGGTGGTGTCGGCGGCGAACAGGCCGCGCGCCTCCATGATCTCCTCGATCTTCTCGGAACCTTCCTCGGTCAGCAGGGCCTGGCGCTGCTTTTCGTCGAGGTCGTAGGTCGACTTGTCCTGGATCAGCGTCTTGATGATCTCGTCGACGGTCAGATACAGGTCCGACCGGTCCTCGGTCGGGCCCGAGATGATCAGCGGGGTGCGGGCCTCGTCGATCAGGATCGAGTCGACCTCGTCGACGATGGCGAAATGGTGTGGACGCTGAACCATCTCGCGCCGGTCGTAGACCAGGTTGTCGCGCAGATAGTCGAAGCCGAACTCGTTGTTGGTGCCGTAGGTGATGTCGGCGGCGTAGGCGGCCTGACGCTGGCCCTGGCTCAGGCCGTTGACGATGACGCCGACCTCCATGCCGAGGAAGCGGTAGACGCGGCCCATCCATTCCGCGTCGCGGCGGGCCAGATAGTCGTTGACGGTGATGACGTGGACGCCCTTGCCGGACAGGGCGTTCAGATAGACCGGGGCCACGGCGACCAGGGTCTTGCCCTCGCCGGTGCGCATTTCGGCGATGCCGCCGTCGTGCAGGATCATGCCGCCGGTCAGCTGGACGTCGTACTGGCGCTGGCCGAGAACGCGCTTGGAGGCCTCGCGGACCACGGCGAAGGCCTCGTTCATCAGCTTGTCGAGGGTCTCGCCGCCCGCGATCCGGTCGCGGAAGGCGTCCGTCATCATGCGCAGTTCGTCGTCCGACAGGGCGGCGAACTTGTCCTCGAGCGCGTTGATCTTCTGCACCCGGCCCATGAAGTCCTTGACCTTGCGGTCGTTGGAGGAGCCGAAAATCTTCTTGGCGATGCCGAGCATGAATGATCCGAAGGCGGGCGAGCGGCTGGGGCTCTGGTACTGGAACGGTCCCGAAGGAGCGAGATGACGACACGCCGGGTGAGGCCTCGGCGGCGGCGGCCCGGCGCCCTGCTACACAGGCGCGCGCGAGGGCCGCGCGAACGATCGAAAACCCCTCGACTTGGGCGCAGGCGGGACTTAAGCACCGGCCTTATCCCTGTCAACGCGAGGGCCTTTGCCGCCCGTGACGGAGCTTGCCCCGAAATGAGCCTCATCCAGCCCAGGATTCTGGTCCGCGCCCTGTTCCCGGCGCTTCTGGCGGCCGTGCTGACGGTCGCCGCCTGCGGTCGCGGCGGGGTCTCCGATCGACCGCCGGAGCCGGGCGACCGGGCCGTGGCCGAGGTCCAGGACGAGACCATCTGGGCCTCCGACGTCAAGCGCGAGGCCGTGGCCCAGGGCCTGGTCGGCGAGGGCGAGCCCCTGGACGTCACCTCCGACCTGTTCCGGCGGGTCCTGGACGAGGTCATCGACCAGAAGCTTCTGGCCCGCGAGGCCGAACGGCGCGGGCTGGACAATTCGGCCCTGGCCCAGCGCCGGCTGGCGGCGACCCGCGAACGCATCCTCGGCGACATGCTGGTCGAGACCGTCGTCAACGGCGAGATCACCGACCGCAAGGTCGCCGAACTCTATCAGGAGCAGCTGCGGCTGGCCGAGACCTCGGAGGAAATCCGCACCCGGCTGATCCTGTCGCGCACCCGCGAGGAGGCCGAGGCCGTGATCGGCATCCTGGCCCAGGGCGCGGCCTTCGAGGCCGTGGCCGCCCAGAGCTCGGTCGACGACGCCACCCGCTATTCCGGCGGCGACCTCGGCTACCGCACCCTCGACGTCATGCCCGAGGCCTACGCCAACGCCCTGCGCGACAAGCCGGCGGGCTCGACCGTCGGCCCGTTCCAGACCGAGGGCGGCTGGGCCGTGCTGCGGGTCGAGGACCGGCGCAAGGAAACCCCGCCCACGCTGGAGCAGGCGCGGCCGCAGATCGTCCGCTACCTGACCTACGAGGGGGTTCGCGCCCTGCTGGAGCAGCTGCGCGGCAAGGCCGAGGTCGAGGTGCTGCTGAACGGCGATTCCACCTCGCAGGAGCCCGCCTCCGCCCCCGCCCGCCCGGCGGCGACGGCGCCGGCCGCGCCCCCGCCGGCGAAGGCCTCATGAACCGCCCGACCGAAACCGGCCGGGGCTCGGCCGGCCAGAAGATCGAACAGGCGCTGGAAAAGGCGCTGGACCCGCTGGCCACGGCCCTGAAGCGCGCCACCACGCCGCCTCGCGCCCCGGCCGCGCCGGGCAAGCCGGGCCTGCAGGTGTCGCCGCTGGCCGTGCCCTTCCCGGTCATTCCGCCGATCGCCGGGGTCGAGATCGCCACCGCCCGGGCCGGCTTCTACAAGCACGAGCGCGACGATCTGGTGGTGTTCCGCTTCGCCCGGGGCACGACCTGCGCCGGGGTGTTCACGCGGCACAAGGTCGGCTCGGCGCCGGTCGACTGGTGCCGGCGGCATCTCGACGCCGAGGGCGGCGGCTCGGACGTGCGGGCCCTGGTGGTCAACGCCGGCTGCGCCAACGCCTTCACCGGCAAGGCCGGGGCCGACGCGGCGCGGCGCACCGCCTCCGAGGTGGCCAAACGCTTCGGCTGCCGCCAGCGCGACGTCATGCTGGCCTCGACCGGGGTGATCGGCGTGGTGCTGGACGACCGCAAGATCGCCGCCCGGCTGAACGACATCGAGGCCCGGCTGGACCCGGACGCCTGGCTGAAGGCCGGCCAGGGGATCATGACCACCGACACCTTCCCCAAGGGCTCGTTCGCCGAGTGCCGGATCGAGGGCCACACGGTCCGCATCGCCGGCATCGCCAAGGGTTCGGGGATGATCGCGCCCGACATGGCGACCATGCTGGCCTTCATCGTCACCGACGCCGACATCCATCCGAACGTGCTGCGGGCCATGCTGGGCCTGCATGTGCGGACGACGTTCAACAGCGTCACCGTCGACGGCGACACCTCGACCAACGACACCTGTCTGCTGTTCGCCACCGGCGCCTCGGGCGCGCCGCGCATCGGCCGGGTCGGCGACCGCCGGCTGGCGGACTTCTCCCGCGCCCTCGACCGGGTGATGCTGGATCTCGCCCACCAGCTGGTCCGCGACGGCGAGGGGGCGACCAAATTCGTCAAGGTCACCGTCGACGGCGCCGCCAGCCCCGCCTCGGCCCGCAAACTGGCCAAGTCGATCGCCGACAGCCCGCTGGTGAAGACCGCCCTGGCCGGCGAGGACGCCAACTGGGGCCGGGTGGTGATGGCCGTGGGCAAGACCGAGGAGCCGGTCGACCGCGACCGTCTGGCCATCCGCTTCGGCCCCCACGTCGCCGCCATCGAAGGGGCCCCGTCGCCGCACTACGACGAGGCGAAGATGAGCGCCTATATGAAGCGGGCGGAGATCGACATCACCGTCGACGTCGGATCGGGCCGGGCCTCGGCCACCGTCTGGACCTGCGACCTGACCAAGCGCTACGTCGAGATCAACGGCGACTACAGAAGCTGATTGTGGCAGGTTGCGGGGCATGATCGCCAAGCCGGAAATTGCCGATCCCTACGCCTGCGAGACCGGCCCTTTTCTCGGGCAGGCGCTGTGGCACGATCTTCAGGGCGATACCCCGTCCGCCGACGCCGTGGCCTGGGCTCGCCGGCAACATGATATGGCGATGGCCGATCCCCGGCCCGCGCTTACCCCCGACCAGCTGAGAGCCAATCTCTGGCACCGACATCAGGCCCGATTGAAGCGGGATCAGGATTGAGCCGACAACTCGTCTACCTGCCTGGGGCGGAGTTCGATCTCGCCGCGATCTATGACCTGATCGCCGCGGAGTCGCCGCACGCGGCGTTCGACTACATCACCGACATCGGACGACGCTGCGAGCCACTGCCCTTCTTCCCCCGGCTCGGGCGGCCGATCGACGACGGGCTGTACCGGCTCAGTTTCGATCGTCGCGTCTCCATCTACTACGGCTTCGATGACCGGACGCTCCGGGTATCAGCCATCCGCTACCTTGGCCGAAGTCTCTGATGACCCATCTCCCCACCGTCCTTGTCGTCGCCGTGGCCCTGATCGACGCCGACGGCCGGGTGCTGATCGCCCAGCGGCCCGAGGGCAAGCAGCTGGCCGGGCTGTGGGAGTTTCCGGGCGGCAAGGTCGATCCCGGCGAACGGCCCGAGGCCGCCTTGATCCGGGAACTGAAGGAAGAGCTCGACATCGATGTCAACGAGGCCTGCCTGGCCCCGTTCGTCTTCGCCAGCCACGCTTACGATTCATTTCACCTGTTGATGCCATTGTATCTGTGCCGACGTTGGTCGGGGGTGGTTCGGAACCGCGAGCATGCGGCTCTGAAATGGGTGCGTCCGGCTCAGTTGGCCGATTATCCGATGCCTCCGGCGGACGAACCCCTGGTCGCCTGGTTGCGCGATCTGCTCTAGCCGCCGAAGGAGCGGGCCATGCGTGCTCTGTTCTCCCGGTTCCTGGCCGACGAACGCGGCGCGACCGCGCTCGAATACGGGCTGATCATCGCCCTGGTGTTCCTGGTCGCCCTGGCGGGCATCACCGCCTTCGCCAACGCCGGCACCGGCACGTTCAACGAGGCGATGGGCAAGCTGGCGGCGGCGATCGGCGCGAACTGAGCGCCCTCAACCCTCGTCGCCGGTCCACTCCCTGACGCCCAGCGCATCCGCCAGCCGCATCTTGGCCGACCCTCTCGGCAGGGGCTTCTGCTGGCTCTCGTGCGGCGCCCAGCCGGCCAGATGGATGATCTCGAAGGTCGCCGGGATGCGCCCGTCCGCCTCGCTGAAGCGTTCGGCGTAGAGCTCCGCCGTCCGCGCCAGCATGCCCCGGGTCATCGGCCGGATCGCGCCGGCCAGGGCGTTGGTCTCGCCCATGGCGCGCAGGTCGCGGATCAGGGCGTAGAGGTCGGGATAACGCACCGTCAGCCGGTCGACATCCGATACCGGCAGGGCGAAGCCGGCGCGCTGCAGCAGGGCCGCCCCATCGTAGCCGTCCGCGAAGGGCGAGACGCGGGCCTGGGCCCCGCCGCGGACCTCCAGTTCGGCCTGGGTCAGGGCCGCGCGCAGCTCCTTCAGCGTCCCGGCGCCCAGCAAGGTCCCGAGAAACAGGCCGTCGGGCCGCAGGGCGCGGCGGATCTGGGCGAGGGCGCCGGGCAGGTCGTTGGCCCAGTGCAGGCTCATCAGCGACACGATCAGGTCCTGCGACTGGTCCGCCAGGGCCAGCGGGACCGCGCCGGGGGCCGCGCGGGCGGTCTCGTCCCCGGCGACGCGAACGGGGCCGACGCGTCCGGCGGCGGCGCTGTCAGCCAGCAGACGCGCGAACGGGCCCGGCCGCGCCGACAGGTCGACGGCGTCCGGAAAGTCGCGCAGGATGACCTCCAGGCTGTTCACCGCGTTCTCGGCGGCCCGGGCGTGCAGGAAGTCGGCCTCGCCGAACGCCTGTTCGCCCCGCGCCAATTTCGCGGCGCGGCGGCGGCTGTCGAAGATCTCGGGGGGACCGGGGGAGGCGCTCATGACGCATCAGGATGGGGGCTGGCGCGACCGATTGGAAGCGGGCCGGTCGCAGGTCGCCCTGGGGCTGCGCGCGCTGGGGCGCGGCGCGGCCGATCTGCTGATGCCGCCGCTGGCCCATGACAGCCCCGAGGCGGCGGCCTCGGCCGGGCTGACGCCGGACGCCTGGACGCGGGTGGTCTTTCTCGAGGACCCGGTCTGCGACGGCTGCGGGGCGGCCTTCGAGATGGACGGCGGCGTCTTCGCCTCGCCGCGCTGCGCCGCCTGCCTCGCCCAACCCTACGCCTTCGCCCGGGCGCGGGCGGCCTGCGTCTATGACGAGGCCTCGCGCGGGCTGATCCTGAAATTCAAGCATGGCGACCACCAGCCGTTCGCGCCGCTGTTCGCCCGCTGGCTGAGCCGCTCGGCCGCGCCGCTGCTGGACGAGGCGGACGCCGTCGCGCCGGTGCCGCTGCACCGGTTGCGCCTGCTGTCGCGCCGGTTCAACCAGGCCGCCGAGGTCGCCCGGCCGCTGGCCCGCAGCGCGGGCCTGGACTATCTGCCCGACGCCCTGGTCCGGCAGACCCATACGACGACCCAGGGCGGCAAGTCGGCGCGGGGGCGGCGGCTCAACGTCCGGAAGGCCTTCGCCGTGACGGAAGAAGGCCGGCGCCGGATCAAGGGGCGGCGCATCCTTCTGGTCGACGACGTGTTGACCACGGGCGCCACCGCCGAGGCCTGCGCCCGCGCGCTGATCGAGGCCGGCGCCCGCGCCGTCGACCTGGCCGTCATCGCCCGGGTGCGGACGGCGCGGGAAATGCCTACATGATCCTTGCCCTGACGCTGACCGCACGGCGGTTCGCGGCTTGAGGGCGTATTCTTTGTCTGGAGTTCCCTTTGGCTGACGTCGTCATCTACACCAAACCCGGCTGCGGCTACTGCCACGCCGCCAAGGCCCTGCTGGACGGCAAGGGCGCGGACTACACCGAGATCGTCGCCTCCCACGACCCGGCGAAGAAGCAGGAGATGATCCAGCGCTCCGGCGGCCGCATGACCTTCCCGCAGATCTTCATCGGCGGAAAACACGTCGGCGGCTCGGACGACCTGCACGCGCTTGACCGGAAGGGCGAGCTCGACGCATTGCTCGAAGCCTGATGGCAAAGCTTCCGATCGCCCTGATCCAGACCCGCACCCCGGCCAGTCCGGCGGCGGCCTTCGCCCATGTCGAGCCGCTGATCCGCGAGGCGGCCGCGGGCGGGGCGAAACTGATCCTGACGCCAGAGGCGACCAATTTCCTGATCCAGGACCGGGCCGCGCGCGACGCGGTGCTGGAGACGGAGGCGCGCGACACGGTCGTCGCCCGGCTGCGCGATCTGGCCCGCGAACTGGGCGTCTGGCTGCTGATCGGCTCGGCCATGGTCCGGTCCGGCCACGACGGCGACGACCGCGCCGCCAACCGCTCCATCCTGGTCGACGACCAGGGCGGCGTGGTCGCCACCTACGACAAGCTGCATGTCTATGACGTCGACCTGCCCACCGGCGAGCGCTGGCGCGAGAGCGCCTCGGTCCGCCCCGGCGACGGCGCCGTGGTCGCCGACACGCCCTGGGGGGGGCTGGGCCTGACCATCTGCTACGACATCCGCTTCCCGCAGCTGCATCGGGCCCTGGCCAAGGCGGGGGCGGTGATGATCGCCGTGCCCGCCGCCTTCACCGTGCCGACCGGCGAGGCGCACTGGGAGACCCTGCTGCGCGCGCGGGCCATCGAGACCGGCTGCTATGTCCTCGCCCCGGCCCAGGCGGGCGCGCACGAGGACGGCCGCCGCACCTGGGGCCATTCGACGGTCGTCGCGCCCTGGGGCGAGGTGGTGGCGAAACTGGACCACGACGCGCCCGGCGTGCTGTTCGCCGAGCTCGACCTCGAGGCGGTGACGCGGGCCCGCAACGCCGTGCCGCAGCTGACCCACGACCGCGAATTCACGCTGCCCTCATGATCCGCTACGCCCTCCAGTGCGACGGCGGCCATGGCTTCGAGGCCTGGTTCGGCGCGTCGGCGGACTATGACGACCAGGCCGCCCGGGGGCTGGTCGAATGCCCGGTCTGCGGCTCGCACGCGGTCAGCAAACAGATCATGGCGCCGGCCGTGGCCGGGACGCGCAAGACCGCCGAGGGGCCGGATCGCGCGAAGATGCAGGGCATGATGATGCAGGTCGCCCGCGAGGTCCGCAGCCATGTCGAACGGAATTTCGACTATGTCGGCGACGCCTTCGCCCGCGAGGCGCGGGACATCCACGAAGGCCGGTCCGAGAAGCGCGAGATCTATGGCGAGGCCACGCCCGCCGAGGTCCGCAAGCTGAGGGAGGACGGCGTGCCCTGCGCGCCCCTGCCGCCGCTGCCGCCCGACCCCGCCAAACTGAACTGAGCGCCGATGCCGGGGGCGGGGGAGCGCTACGAGGAGTTCGAACCGCCGGCGTCGCTGCGCCCCTTCGTGCGCACGATCTGGACCTATGCGGCCCCCGCGCCGGATCGGGCGGTGCAGCGGATCGCGCCGGACGGCTGCCCCGAACTCGTCGTCGACATCGGCGCCCCCTATGAGGAGCAGGGCCCCGACGGGGTGTTCCGGCTTCAGCCCCGGGCCCTGTTCGCCGGCCAGATGACGAAGCCGCTGGCGCTGAGGCCGACCGGGCCGGTCGAGCTGGTGGCGGTGCGGTTCGAACCCGACGGGGCGCGGGACTGGCTGGGTCGCGCCCTGGCCGAGGCCACGGACCGGCGTCTGGACATGACGGCGCGTACGGCGGACGTCCGGCCTCCCGCGGGGGATCCGGCCGGGCAGGTCGGGATCATGGCGCGGTGGATGGAGGACCGGCGCCGCGCCGGGGACTGGGCGATCGACCCGGCCGTGCGGGCCGAGATCGAGGCCGCGGAACGGGACCGGCCCTCGCCGGCCCGATCGCCCGCCGAACATCGCGCCCTGCAGCGCCGCTTCCGGGACCGGGTCGGCGTGCCGCCCCGCCTGCTGCGCTCGATCCTGAGGTTCCGCCGGGTCTTCGACCACGCGGCGGGCCCCGGGGCCGCCGGCTGGCTGGAGGCGGGTCTGGAGGCGGGCTATTTCGATCAGCCGCAGATGGCCCGGGACTTTCGCCGGTTTCTCGGCTGCACCGCGACCGAATGGGCCCGGGAGCAGGCGGGGCTGGCGCGGGTGATCGCGTCGCAATCCTACAAGCCGGGACCGTTGTCGCCGCACTAGGGTCCGGTCGTCACACCGAGGGGATCCGACCATGCCGACCGCCGCCGTCTTCGCCGCCGTTCTCATCCAGGCCGCGCCCGCGCCGGCGCCCGACCTGTCGTGGATGGCCGGCTACTGGCTGGACTGTTCCGACGGCCGCGAGGCCTCGGAGACGTGGAGCGATCCGCGCGGCGGCCTCAGCGTCGGCCACGCGGTGTCGCTGGAGGGCGGGCGCGTCTCGTTCGAGGTCTCGCACATCGGACCGACCCCGCAGGGCTTCGCCTATGTCGCCCAGCCGGGCGGGGCGCCGCCGACGCCCTTCCTGCTGATCGAGAGCGGTCCGGGCCGGGCCGTCTTCGCCAACGCCGAAAACGACTTTCCGACGCGGGTCATCTATGAACGGGACAACGACGCCCTGAGGGCCCGGATCGAGGGCGAGATCGGCGGTCAGGCCCGGAGCATGTCATGGGAATTCAAGGCGGCCCCGCTGAACGCCCGCTGCCCCGCCTGAACTGGCGGCCCATGCAGGCTGGCGATCTGGACGCCGTGACCGAGATCGCGGCGCTCAGCTTCCCCGATCATTTCGAGGGCCGCGACTGTTTCGAGAACCGGCTGGCCCTGAATCCGGGGGGCTGTTTCGTGCTGGCCGGGGAGGACGGCGCGGCGCAGGGCTATCTGGTCGCCTACCCGTGGCGGGCCGGTTCGGCGCCGGCCCTGAACACGCTGATCGAGGCGATCCCGGCCGACGCCGACGTCCTTTACCTGCACGACCTCGCCCTGCATCCGGACGCGCGCGGCGGCGGCTGGACCGCGCCGATCGTCGAGCGGCTGGCCCAGACGGCGAAGGCCGACGGCTGGCCGGCCCTGGCCCTGGTGGCGGTCAACGACGCCGCGCCCTTCTGGGAAAGGCGCGGCTTCAGGGTCGTCGAGGCGCCCTGGATGGCCGGCTACGGCCCGGACGCCCGCTATATGACGCGGACGCTCTAGCGGTCGCTGCGGGTCCAGCCCTTTTCGGCCATGCAGGCGATGAAGGCGTCGCTGTGCTGATCGCGGCCGGTGCGGGCGCGGCAATCGTCGCGGGCGCCGTCGAAGGGCTGGGCGTTCTGGCCGTGCCAGCCGTAGTCGTCGTGGCCATCGGCGTCGATGACGGTGACGCAGGCCGAGGTCATCAGGGCGGCGGACAGGGCGCCGAGGACGATCAGGCGTTTCATGGACGAGCTCCGGAGAGGGAGTGGAAGGAAGGCCTCCTCATCTCACCGCGAAGCTTGGCTGTCCCGTTACAACGGCGTCAGGTCGATGAACGCTGGATGAACCCGGTTCAGTCGCGCGTGGCGACCATCATGTAGTTGATCCCGGCGTCGTCGCTCTCGCTCCATCGGTCGGTCAGCGGACTGTAGACCAGGCCGTACGGGCCGCTGACCGCCACGGGCTCTTCCGACAGCATCAGCCGGATCTCGTCCGGCTTGAGGAACTGGCGCCAGTCGTGGGTCCCGGCCGGCACCCAGCGCAGCACGTATTCGGCCGCGACCTTGCCCAGGGCGAGCGACTTCAGGGTGCGGTTCAGGGTGGCGACGATCAGCATGCCGCCGGGTTTGACCAGCCGGGCGCAGGCGCGGACGAAGGCCTCCGGATCGGCGACGTGTTCGATCACCTCCATCGTCAGGACCACATCGAACGGACCCGCCCCCTCCGCTTCCAGCTGTTCGACCGTGGCGGCGCGGTAGCCGATGTCGAGGCCCTGCTGGTCGGCGTGAACCCGCGCGGTGCCGATGTTCTCGGACGAGGCGTCGATCGCGGTGACGTCAAAGCCCATGCGGCGCATCGGCTCGGCGATCAGGCCGCCGCCGCAGCCGACGTCGAGCAGGCTCAGCCCGGCGAAGGGCGCGCGGCTCCGGGCGTCCCGGCCGAAGCGTTCGGCGGCGCGGTCGCGGACGAAGCCGAGGCGGGCGGGGTTGAACCGGTGCAGGGGGGCGAAGGGCCCGCGCGCGTCCCACCATTCGGCCGCCTGGGCCGAGAAACGCGCCACGTCGGCGGGATCGATCGAGGGCCCCGCGGCGCGCTCGCCGAAATCCCCGCCGCTTTGGGGTTTGCGCGCCGATACCGTGTCGTTAGAAGCGACCATGGGCCGAGGGATGAACCCGCGCGGCCCTCCATGCAAGATGGGGCGATACGCCACGATGACGCGGCCCGCTACGACGCGACTGGTGATGAAGTTCGGCGGCACCTCGATGGGCGACCTCGAGCGGATCCGCCGCGCCGCCCGCATCGTCGCCGCCGAGGCCGCGTCCGGCAAGAAGATCGCGGTCGTGGTCTCGGCCATGGCCGGCAAGACCAACGAACTGGTGGCCTGGACCGACGGGGCCGGCCGGCCGGCCCAGGGCATCGAGATGTCGGACGACGAATACGACGTCGTCGTCGCCTCGGGCGAGCAGGTGACCTCGGGCCTGCTGGCCCTGACCCTGCGCAACATGGGCCTGAACGCGCGCAGCTGGATGGGCTGGCAGATCCCGATCCTGACCGATGACGCCCACGGCCGCGCCCGCATCGAGGACGTGCCGGGCGAGGTGCTGGGCGCCGCCCTCGACAAGGGCGAGATCGCCGTGGTGCCGGGCTTCCAGGGCGTCACCCGCGACGGGCGCATCACCACCCTGGGCCGGGGCGGCTCGGACACCTCGGCCGTGGCCGTGGCGGCGGCCCTGGGCTGCGCCTGCGACATCTACACCGACGTGGACGGCGTCTACACGACCGATCCGCGCATCGAGTCCCGGGCGCGCCGCCTCGAAAAGGTCTCCTATGAGGAGATGCTGGAGATGGCCTCGCTCGGGGCCAAGGTGCTGCAGACCCGCTCGGTGGAGCTGGCCATGGCGAAACAGGTCCCGGTGCGGGTCCTGTCCAGCTTCATCGAACCCGACGAGAACGGCCTGCTGCCCGCCAAGTCCGGCACCCTGATCTGCGACGAGGAGGAAATCGTGGAGAAACGCATCGTATCCGGCGTGACCATGAGCCGCGACGAGGCCCGCATCACCCTGCTGGGGCTGTCGGACCGGGTCGAGGCGCCGGCCGACGTCTTCACCCGGCTGGCCGAGGCCAACGTCAACGTCGACATGATCGTGCAGAGCCAGGCGCGCAGCGAGGGGGCGGTCAACCTGACCTTCACCACCGGCCGCCGCGACGCCCAGCGCGCCGCCGAGCTGATGCGCGCGGCCCAGCAAGAGATCGGCTTCGAGGAGCTGCGCGTCGACGAGGACGTGGCCAAGGTCTCGGTCGTCGGCGTCGGCATGCGCAGCCACGCCGGCGTGGCCCAGACCATGTTCCGGGCCCTGGCCGACAAGGGCGTGAAATTCCAGGCCATCTCGACGTCGGAGATCAAGATCAGCGTATTGATCGACGCGGCCTATGCGGAATTGGCCGTTCGTGCGCTTCATTCGGCCTACGGTCTGGAAGCGGTCTAGAAACGAAGCTCGGCGGCGCCCATCTGCGCGCTGCATCTGTTGGAGGGGCCATGCCGGTTGGCGGATTGACGACGAGGGGTCCGCGGAACCTCCTTCGCCAGATCCGCGAGGCTATGGCGGGGGCGGCGCCCGCGCAGGAACGGCTCGACACCGTGGTCCGCATCATCGCCCAGTCGATGGTGGCCGAGGTCTGCTCGATCTATCTGCGCCGCGCCTCGGGCGAACTGGAGCTGTTCGCCACCCAGGGCCTGAAGCCCGAGGCCGTGCACAACACCCGCCTGCGGCCCGGCGAGGGCCTGGTCGGCGAGGTGGCGCGGATGGCCGAGCCGATCAGCCTGTCCGACGCCCCGTCGCACCCCAGCTTCGCCTACCGCCCCGAGACGGGCGAGGACCCCTACCACGCCTTCCTCGGCGCCCCCCTGCTGCGCGGCGGCCGGGCCATCGGGGTGCTGGTCGTCCAGAACCGTTCCGAGCGGCGCTACGACGAGGAAGAGGTCGAGGACATCCAGACCATCGCCATGGTGCTGGCCGAGACCGTGGCCTCGGGCGAACTTCTGGCCCAGGACGAACTGCGCGACATCGAGGTGGCGCCCCACCGGCCGGAAAATCTGAAGGGCCAGCGTTTCGCGGAGGGCCTGGCCTTCGGCCATGTCGTCCTGCACGAGGCCCCGGTGCCGCCGGAGAACCTGCTGGCCGAGGATCAGCAGGTCGAGGAAATCCGCCTGCGCGAGGCCCTGATCGGGCTGAAGGCCAACATCGACTCCATGCTGGAAGGCGGGCCGGGCAAGCTGGCCGGCCAGTCCTTCGAGGTGCTGGAAACCTACCGGATGTTCGCCGACGACCGGGGCTGGAACCGGTCGCTGGAGGAGGCGGTGCGCACCGGCCTGACCGCCGAGGCCGCGGTCGACCGGGTCAGGAACGAACACCGGGCCCGCTTCGCGACGGCGCGCGACCCCTACATCCGCGAACGGCTGCACGACTTCGAGGACCTCGCCAACCGGCTGCTGCGGGTGCTGGCCGGCGACCGTCCCGGCGAGCGCGACCTGCCGGACGACGCCATTCTCGTGGCCCGCAACCTGGGCCCCGCCGACCTGCTGGAGTATCCGCGGCACAAGATCCGGGGCCTGCTGCTCGAGGAGGGCTCGGCCGCCAGCCATGCCGCCATCGTCGCCCGGGCGCTTCAGATTCCCTGCGTCGGACGCCTGATGGGCCTGCGCGACCGGCTGTCCGAGGGCGATCTGGTCATCGTCGACGGAGAGACCGGCGAGGCCTATCTGCGGCCGCGCCCGGACATGCTGGCGGCCGTGCAGTCTCGCATCGAGGTGCGCAGCGAGCGCCAGGCCGAATTCAGCCGCCTGCGCGGCGTCGACGCCGTCACCCTCGACGGGACCCGGATCACGGTCCTGACCAACGCCGGCCTCGCCGTCGATCTCGAGAATCTGGACGCCACCGGGGCCGAGGGCATCGGCCTGTTCCGCACCGAGTTCCAGTTCATGGTGTCGGAGGAGCTGCCCCGGCTGGACAGCCAGACCGCCCTGTACAAGCTGGTGCTGGACACCGCCGGCGACCGGCCGGTCACCTTCCGCACCCTCGACATCGGCGGGGACAAGGTCCTGCCCTATCTGGAGACCGAGCGGGAGGAGAACCCGGCCATGGGGCGGCGGGCCATCCGTCTCGGCCTCGACCGGCCCGGCCTGTTGAGACTCCAGCTCAGGGCCCTGCTGACCGCCGCCGCCGGCCGCGAGCTGCGCGTCATGTTCCCGATGATCGCCACGGTCGACGAGTTCCGCGCCGCGCGCGAACTGGTCGATATCGAATGCGCCTGGGCGCGGCGGCGGGGGCGGGCGCTTCCGGCCCTGCTGCGCGTCGGGGCCATGATCGAGTGCCCGTCGCTGCTCTGGCACCTCGACGCCCTGCTGCCGCTGACCGATTTCGTCTCGGTCGGCACCAATGACCTGTTTCAGTACATGTTCGCCGCCGACCGGACCAATCCGCTGGTGTCCGACCGCTACGATCCCCTGTCGCCGCCCCTGCTGAGGGCCCTGGCCGAGATCCAGAAGAAATGCGCCGACACCGGCACACCGGTCTCGGTCTGCGGCGAGCTGGCCGGCCGGCCGCTGGAGGCCTTCGCCTTGCTGACGCTGGGCTACACCCGTCTCTCGGCCCCCGCCGGCGGCGTCGGCCCGGTCAAGCGGATGATCCTGTCCGCCGATCTGCCGGCCGCGCGGCGCGGCATGGCCAACCTGCTGGGATCCTCGTCCGGGTCGATCCGGGGCGAACTGGAATCGCTGGCCCGGAAATTGAACATCACGATCTGAAACGTTCCGGCCAGCTTCACCGGTACGGCTAACAAATCGTTGATCGGCCAGCTCTAATGAGTTATCCACAAGGCTTCACCGGGTGGTCTGCGGGGGCGGACCCGATCTGTCATCCCGATATGATACAGGCCCCGGGATCGAGTACGGCGCGTGAGGATGACTCGCGCGCGCCGAGTGTGGGGTCAGGCCGGATGGCGCTGGATACGGGGAACAACCCCGAAGAGTTTCGGGACCATCCCGACTGGAAGGACATCGTTCCTTCCGTCACGGACGCGCCGACTCTGGGCGACGGCCTGCGCATCGCCAGAACCCATTCCGGCCGCTCCCTGGCCGAGCTTTCCAGCATCACCCGGGTGCCGACCCGCTATCTGACGGCGCTGGAGCAGAACGACTTCTCGGTCCTGCCCAACCGCGTCTTCTCGATCGGCTACGTCCGCGCCTACGCCGGCGCCCTCGGCCTCGACGAACAGCTGGCGGTCGAGCGATTCAAGCGCGAAGCCCCCGATCCCTCGGTGCCGCTGCAGCCGCCGGTCGGCGTGGCCTTCGAGGAGGTCAAACGCTATTCGCCCCGCCTGATCGCCGCCGGCCTGGCGCTGGTCCTGGCGGTGGTCGGCTGGAACGTCTTCCAGCGCGTCAGCCTGATGCGCGCGCCGGCGCCGTCCGACATCGCCGCCGTTCCGGAGAGCTGGACCCTCGGCGCCGTGCCGGGACAGGCCCAGTTCATGCGCCTGACCGCGCCGCGTCCGGCCCCGCCCGATCAGACCGTGCCGGCGCTCTACATCACGCCCGGTCTCGAGGCCGAGCTGACCGGCATCGATCCGGCCTCGCCCGAGGGCCTGGCCGCCGCCGCCGCCGGCGCGCCGCCGGTGCAGAAGGCCTTCAATCCCCGCGGCGCCATCTACGGCGCCTCGGCCAACGCCTCCCAGGTGGTGCTGCAGGCCCGCAAATCGGCCTATCTGATCGTGCGCATGGCGGACGGCCGGGTGCTGTTCGCGCGCCAGCTGGCGCCGGGCGACGCCTGGCGGGCTCCGACCGGGGTCGCCGCCACGGTCGAGGTGCAGGACGTGTCGGCCTTCGACGTCTATCTGAACGGCGAGCACGGCGGGGCGCTGGAGGCGGCCCAGACGTCGCTGAGCCAGCTGAATGGCCGGGCCCAGACCCTGGCGCGCCAGGCCGCCGCGGCGATCACCGCGGGCACCGAGGCCGCCCGCACCGCCGCCGTCCGGGCCCAGGCCCAGGCCCAGCTGCAGGCCTCCACGGCGGTGCAGGGCGTCGCCGACGCCGCCGGGGGCTGATCCGCCACAGGCTCTTGTCGTGGCCATGCCGCAATCTCGAGCCTATGTTGCCGCCGACATGAGCCTGGATCACACACACGTCCGCCCATGGCGCCATATCGAGCGCCGCAAGAGCCGCCAGATCATGGTCGGCGCCGTCCCCGTGGGCGGCGACGCGCCGATCACCGTCCAGTCGATGACCAACACCCCGACCTCGGACGCGGCGGCGACGATCGACCAGATCCGCCGGCTGGAAGAGGCCGGAGCCGACATCGTCCGCGTCTCCTGCCCAGACGAGGACTCGACGGCCGCCTTCCGCCAGATCGCGCGCGAGGCCCGGGTCCCGCTCGTGGCCGACATCCATTTCCACTACAAACGCGGCATCGAGGCCGCCCAGGCCGGGGCCGCCTGCCTGCGCATCAATCCCGGCAACATCGGCTCGCCCGACCGCGTCCGCGAGGTCATCCAGGCCGCCAAGGATCACGGCTGCTCGATGCGGATCGGCGTCAACGCCGGCTCGCTGGAGCGCGACCTGCTCGAGAAATACGGCGAGCCCTGTCCCGAGGCCATGGTCGAGAGCGCCCTCAGCCACGCCCGCATCCTGCAGGACCACGACTTCCACGAGTTCAAGATCTCGGTGAAGGCGTCCGACCCCTTCCTGACCGTGGCCGCCTATCAGCAGCTGGCCGACGCCATCGACTGCCCGCTGCACCTCGGCGTCACCGAGGCGGGGCCGCTGCGCACCGGCACCATCAAATCGGCCATCGGGATGGGCTCGATGCTCTGGGCCGGCATCGGCGACACCATCCGGGTCTCCCTCGCCGCCGACCCCGTGGAAGAGATCAAGGTCGGGTTCGACATCCTCAAGTCGCTCGGCCTGCGCCACCGCGGCGTCAACATCATCGCCTGCCCCTCGTGCGCGCGGCAGGGCTTCAACGTCATCGAGACCGTCGGCCTGCTGGAAGAGAAGCTGGCCCATGTGACCACGCCCATGTCGCTGTCGATCATCGGCTGCGTGGTCAACGGCCCGGGCGAGGCCCTCTACACCGATGTCGGCTTCACCGGCGGCGGCAAGGGTTCGGGCATGGTCTATCTGAACGGGAAGACGGCCCACAAACTGGCCAATGACGGGATGATCGAGCACATCGTCGAACTGGTCGAGGCCAAGGCCGCCGAACTGGACGCCGCCCGCATCGCCGCCCTCGAAGCCGCCGAGTGACCATGAAGCTCTACATCACCGTCCCCTCGCCCTATGCCCGCAAATGCCGGATCGTGGCGCGCGAGAAGGGGCTGGCCGGCCGGATCGAGGAGATCGCGGTCGATCCCTATGCCAATGCGCCGGAGCTGCTGGCGTCCAATCCCCTGGTCCAGGTCCCGACCCTGATCGCGGAGGACGGCCTGCCGCTGAACGACAGCCCGGTGATCTGCGAATATCTGGACGCGCTGGGGGCCGGACCGCGCCTGCTGCCCGAGGGCGGGCCGGAGCGGCTGCGGGTGCGGCGGCTGGAGACCCTGGCCGACGGCGCCCTGGAGATGGGCGTCAAACTGGTGCTGGAGAAGCGCCGGCCCGAGTCCGAGCGCTCGCCGTCGTGGATCGAGCGCTGGACGACCAACATGCACCGCGCCCTCGATGGGCTCGAGGCGGCGGCGCCCGACGCGACCCGGCTCGACATGGGGGTGATCACGGCCGGCGTCGCGGTGACCTGGATCGGCTTCCGCCACCCCGACTTCGACTGGAAGGGCGGCCGTCCCGGTCTGGTGGCGCTGCAGGCGGCGCTGGAAGCGCGGCCCAGCTTCGCGCAGACGCGGCCCGACGCCTGAGCGGCGGCCTCAGGCCACCACCCCCGCCAGTTGCAGGCCCTGGAAGCCGGCCAGCACCACCAGCACGATCCCGACCGCATAGGCCAGCACCCGCCGCGGCGCCAGTTTGGCGATCAGGCCGGCGAAGGGCGCCGCCGCCAGTCCGCCGACCACCAGTCCGGCCACCGCCCCCGCGTGGTTCTGCAGGGCGTCCGCATCACGCCAGTGGCCGGACACAAGGGCCCAGACGAAGGTGGCGCTGATCGCCACGGCGAGGAAGAATTCGGCGGTGTTGACGGTGCCGATGGCCCGGCGCGGCTCCTGTCCGGCGCCCACCAGGGTCGAGGACACCGTCGGACCCCAGCCGCCCCCGCCGATGGCGTCGAGAAAGCCGCCGATCAGTCCCAACGGGGCCGTCACCCAAGCGCGGATGCGGCGCAGATGGATTTCATGCCCCGCGCGCCACAGGATGTAGACCCCCATCAGCGCCAGATAGGCGACCACGAACGGCTTGATGACCTCGCCCTCGATGCCGGTCAGCACATAGGCGCCGAGGCAGCCTCCGATCACCCCGGCGATGGCGAGGGGGACCAGCAGCCGCCAGTCGACGTTGCGATGCCAGATGTGGCTTCCGGCCGAGGCGGCGGTGGTGAAGACCTCGGCCCCGTGGACGCTGGCCGAGGCGGTCGCGGGCGGCACGCCCACCGCCAGCAGGACCGAGGACGAGATGACCCCATAGGCCATGCCGAGGGCGCCATCGACCGCCTGGGCGAGGAAGCCGACCATCAGGAACAGCAGAAAGGTGTCCATGCGCCCCCCAGGCGTGGCCGAAGCCCTGCTTCTCCGATGAAAGACGGGCCCGCGCAATTGGTTGCTCGGCCCTCCATCGACAGATCACCGGCGCCCGCGCTAAGGCTCCCCTCCCGCCCACCGAGGACTTCCATCCCTTGCGACTGCCCCAGGCCCGGCTCGATCAGGTGCTCGACCGCTTCCACCAGGTGGAGGCGCGCATGGGCGCGGCCAGCGACGGCCAGGAGATCGTGCGCCTGTCGAAGGAGCACGCCGAGATGAAGCCGGTCGCCGACGCCGTCATGGCGCTGGCGAAGACCCGGGCCGAGATGGCCGATCTCGAGGCCATGGCCGCCGATCCCGAGATGGCCGAGATGGCGGCGGAGGAGCTGCAGACGCTTCGCGACCGCCTGCCGGACATGGAGCGCGACGTGGCCCTGCTGCTGGCCCCGCGCGACGCCGACGAGAACGCCTCGGCCGTGCTCGAGGTGCGGGCCGGCACCGGCGGCGACGAGGCCGCCCTGTTCGCCGGCGACCTGTTCCGCATGTACTCCCGCTACGCCCAGGGCCGCGGCTGGAAGGTCGAGGTCGACAGCGCCACCGAGGGCGAGGCCGGCGGCTACAAGGAGATCATCGCCACGGTCAGCGGCGACGGCGTCTTCGGCCGGCTCAAGTTCGAAAGCGGCGTGCACCGGGTCCAGCGCGTCCCGACGACGGAAGCGGGCGGCCGCATCCACACCTCGGCTGCGACCGTCGCCGTCCTGCCCGAGGTCGAGGACGTCGAGATCGAGATCCACGACAAGGACATCCGCATCGACACCTTCCGCGCCTCCGGCTCGGGCGGCCAGCACGTCAACAAGACCGACTCCGCCGTGCGCATCACCCACATGCCCTCGGGCATCGTGGTGACCTCCTCGGAGAAGTCGCAGCACGTCAACCGCGACAAGGCGATGAAGAACCTCCGCGTCCGTCTCTACGACATGCAGCGGCAGGAGAAGGACCTCGCCCGCTCCAGCGCCCGCAAATCGCAGGTCGGCTCGGGCGACCGGTCGGAGCGGATCCGCACCTACAACTTCCCCCAGGGCCGGGTCACCGACCACCGCATCGGCCTGACCCTGCACAGCCTGCCGCAGATCCTCGAGGGCGACCTCGACCCGATGCTCAACGCCCTGATCGCCGAGGACCAGGCCGCCCGGCTGGCCGATCTGGAAGCCGAACTGGGCTGAACCCCGCGCCGCACTCCGCCGCAAACCTTGCGGAGGTTTAACTGGCCCGCGACCGCGCGGCGCCGTCTAGCTTGGGCGTCTTCCGCCGGAGCCGCCCCATGTCCCTGCGCCGCCTGTCGCCGTTGTCCGTCTGCGCGGGGCTCATGGCCCTCGCCATCGCGGGTCCCGCGCTCGCCGATCCGGTCGACGACATCGTGCGGGACTATATGGAGGCCGCCCACATCCCCGGGGCCGCCGTGGCGGTGGTCCGGGACGGCCGCGTCGTCAAGCTGGAAGGCTACGGCCGGGCCAACCTCGAATGGGCGGCGCCGGTCACGGCGGACACGCCGTTCCAGACCGCCTCGGCCTCGAAGGTCATCGCCGGCGTGGTCCTGGTGCGGCTGGTCGAGCAGGGGACGCTGTCGCTGGACGCGCCGATCTCGACCTTCTTCGAGGACGCCCCCGAGACCTGGCGCGCCATCACGGTGCGGCATCTGGCCGGCCATACCTCCGGGCTGGCGGAGGCGAGGGGACTGCCCAATACGGCGACGCCCGCCGAGGTCGCGGCCGAGGCGATGAAGCTGCCGCTGGCTTATCCCACGGGAACGGAGTCCCGCTACGGCCTGACCGACTTCGTGGTCATGACGGCGATCATGGAGAAGGCCTCGGGCCTGGGCTATCCGGAGCTGGTGCGGCGCGAGATCGTCGAACCGCTCGGCCTGACCCACACCGGCTTCACCATGATGCGCGAGACCGGCTCCGTCCGGACCGCGGAGATCATGCCCGGCCGGGCCCGCGTCTACGGCTGGCGCGACGGCGTCCAGCGCGACGAGGAGTTCATCTATCCGGTCCACGCCTATGCCGCCGGCGGCCTGTACAGCTCGGCCCGGGACCTCGCCGCCCTGATGGCGGCGCTCGAAAGCGGGCGGCTGCTGTCGCCGGAGAGCTTCGCCCTGCTGACCTCGCCCGCGACGCTGAACGACGGCCGCGACGGCAGCTTCGGGGTCGGCTGGACCTTCGACCGCTATCACGGCCTGGCCACGGTGGGCCACACCGGCGGGCCGGCGCTGGCGGACGTGATGCACGTGCCGTCGGAGAAGCTGACGGTGATCGCCCTGACCAACCAGCGCCGCTTCTACCCCCTGCTGTCGCACGCCATCGCCGATCTGAGCCTGCCCGCGCCGCCGGAGGCCTCGGCCATCGCCGACGCCCGGCCCGAGCTGACCGCCGGTCTGCGCCGGATGCTGGAGGCCGCCGTTGCGGGTCAGGTCGACCCGGCCGCCTTCGCCGCCGACGCCCGCGCCGGGATGGTCGGCTTCTACGGCGACTTCGGCCAGGCGATGCTGGCCGCGGTGGGTCCCCTTCAGGCCGTGGACCTGATGGACGAGCGGGCCGGGGCGGCCGGCGAACTGCGGCGCCGCTACCGTGTGCGGTTCGAGCGGCGGACGCTCGATTTCGTCGTGCGCACGGACGACGCGGGCCTGTTCTCCGAAGTCCGGCCCCTGTCCGGCGACGACCTCTAGGCCTCGACGGTCAGGGTCCCGCCCTCGACCCGCACGAACTGCGCTCGTCCCCTCAGCGGCTCGAACAGCTCCGCCTCCGTCCCGGTCAGAAAGGCCTGCAGGCCCAGGGCCTCGATCTCGTCGAACAGGGCGGCGCGGCGGTGCGTGTCGAGATGCGCCGGGGCCTCGTCCAGCAGCAGGATCGGCGCCGCGGCCTGGCCCGACAGCCGGGCGATCTGGGCGAGGATCAGGTTCAGCACCAGCGCCTTCTGCTCGCCCGACGAGCCCTCGGCGGCGGGCCGGTTCTTCTCGCGATGCAGGGCGGTCAGGTCCGAGCGGTGGGGGCCGTACAGCGACCGGCCAGCCGCGGCGTCCCGGGGGCGGCTGCGGGCCATGCCCTCGCGGATCGCCCCGGCGATGGCCCCGGCCCCCGCCCCCGCGGCGGCCATGGCCTCGGCTTCCCCGGCCAGGCCGAGGTCGGCCTGGGGGAAGGGCCGGTCGCCGCGTTCGTCGATGGCGGCCTGCAGGGTGACGAGGGCGGCGGCGCGGGCCAGGGCGGCGGCGGCCCCCGCCTCGCCCAGCCGCAGCTCCAATGCATCGAGCCACAAGGGATCGGCGGGCTGGCCCTCCGAACCGTCGGTCAGCAGCCGCAGCCGCTCGCGCAGGGCCTTCTCATAGGCCGAGACCGAGGCGGCGTGGTCCGGGTCCGCCGCGAACACCAGCCGGTCGAAGAATTTCAGCCGCGCCGCCCGGGCGTCCGAGAACAGCCGGTCCTGCTCGGGCGTGGCCCAGACCGGGCGCAGATAGTCGAGCAGACGGCCGGGCTGGGCCGTCTCGCCGTCGATCCGCACGATCCGCCGCGCGGCGCCGGGCGACTGGACCCCGGTGCCCAGCTTGATCTCGTCCGCGCCGTCGGTCAGCACCGCCGCCACGGCCCAGGCCCGGCCGCCGGCCTCGCCCGGCTCGCGCCGCCCCATCTCCGGCGCGCTCGCCCCCCGCAGCCCCTTGCCCGGGGTGAACAGGCTCAGCGCCTCCAGCAGATTGGTCTTCCCCGCCCCGTTCGGCCCATGCAGCACCACCGTCCCCGCCGCGATCGGCAGGGTGGCGGCCGCATAGGAGCGGAAGTCGGTGAGGGTGAGGGACTGGATCAAGGGGTTACAAAAATTCCGCTCATCCCGGCGAAAGCCGGGACCCAGTCCTTTTGCCCAAGCTCAGTCGGGCAGTCCAAACGTATCGAGCAGGTCGATCCAGCCGGGATTGGATTTTTCGATCAGCTCCAGTTTCCAGACCCGCTTCCATTCCTTGATCTGGCGCTCGCGGACGAAGGCGGCGTGGCGGCTCTCGTGAACCTCATACCAGACCAGGATGGCGACACCGTACTTCGCGGTGAAGCCATCAAAATGCCCCTCGCGGTGCTGGTTGATCCGCTTGATCAGATTGTCAGTCGAGCCGGTGTAGAGCGTCCCGTTCCGCTGGCTGGCGACGATGTAGGTGAAGAACGCCAACCGGAACCTCCGTACGTAACGAAAGCACTGGGTCCCGGCTTTCGCCGGGATGAGCGGAATCTTTATACGACGTGGCTTGGATCACCAACGGTGGAGCGGCGCCGCCAAGCTTCCAAGAGTTGGCAGACTTCCTCGGGCGTTCGGTCGAGGTATGCGGGCAAATGGCCGTCAGCTTCGGTCAGCGAGAGAGATGCGTTGAACGAGGCCCCCCGAAGCGCAGCTCTAGCCTCCGGCTTCAAGACATAGGAGACGAGCTTCGAGCGTTGAATTGTGACGATGAAGAAGCGTTCGATGTCATCCCAAGGCACGACGGCCTTTGGCCTGAGGCCCCGCACTTGAAAGCCCTGCGGTCCTAGAACGAGTTCGGTCGGATAGAATATTTTCCGGAAGCCGGCGAAGCCTGTCCAGCCGAAGAAGATAACCGAAGCGAAGCCCATCAAGCGAACATACTCGGGAGAGCGTCTGGACCCTTCGGGATGGATGATCATCCAGAGGCCGATAGCGACGAATACCAGCGACCCGACAACGACCCATCGCATCTTGGACCGCGACTGACGCAGAGTCAGCGTCTCGGCCAAGGCCTCACACCCGCAGCGGCATCAGCACATACTGCACGCCCGGGTCGCCCGGATCGAGCACCAGCGTGGGCGAGGCCGGGTCGGCGAATTTGAAATGCGCCGTCTCGCCGGTGATCTGGCCGGCGACGTCGAGCAGATAGCGGGCGTTGAAGCCAATCTCGAAGGGCTCCTCGGAATAGCCGATCTCGACCTCCTCGACGCCCTGGCCGGCTTCCATGTTGCGCACCGTCAGGGTGACGCGGTCGAGGTCGAAGGCCAGTTTCACGCTGCGGCTCTTCTCGGCCGAGATGGTGGCGACGCGGTCGACGGCCGAGGCGAAGACGGCGTTGTCGATGTCGGCCTGCTTGTCGTTCCCCTTGGGGATGACCCGCATATAGTCGGGGAAGGCGCCGTCGATGACCTTGGAGGTCAGGCTGGCCTGGCCGAATTCGAAGCGGATCTTCTGCGGGCTGACCATGACCTCGACCGGGCCGGAGCCGTCGTCGAGCAGGCGGCGGACCTGGTCGATGGTCTTGCGCGGGACGATGACGCCGGGGCCGCCGGCCGCGCCCTCGGGGGCCGGGGTTTCGGCCAGGGCCAGGCGGTGACCGTCGGTGGCCACCGCGCGCAGCAGCGGGATGCCGTTCTCGGCCACGGTGTGCAGATACAGGCCGTTCAGATAGTAGCGCGTCTCCTCGGTCGAGACCGCGAACCGGGTCTTGTCGATCAGCCGGGCCAGGTCTTCCTTGGGCAGGGTGAAGCGCGTGCCCGAGGTGTCGGTCGACATCACCGGGAAGTCGCCGGCCGGCAGGACCGGAAGGTTGAATTTCGAACGTCCGGCCTGGACCACCAGACGGGGATCGTCGCCGTTGTAGCTCAGCGAGACCTCGGCGCCCTCGGGCAGCTTGCGGACGATCTCATACAGGGTGTGGGCCGGGGCGGTGATCTGGCCCTCGACATTCACCTGGGCCTCGGCCTCGTCGACCATCTCCATGTCGAGATCGGTGGCGGCGAAGCTGAGCTTGTCGCGGCCCGCCGACAGCAGGACGTTGGACAGGATCGGAATGGTGTTCCTGCGCTCGACGACGCTCTGCACGTGGCCGAGGGCCTTGAGGAGCGCGGATCGTTCGATGGTCAGCTGCATGTGGTCTCGCCCGGATGCGGCGACTCAAAAGCGCCACCGCGTATAGAGGGCCTTGGACACTAGCGGATTGGCGGCCGGGAGCAAGGAAGGGGCAGGGGTCCCGGGCCGCGCGATCCGGGCAGAGGCGGCTGCTGTCTGTGGACAAAGCGGCCACGGGCCCGCGGCGGCCGTGACGCTGTGCTGGCAATCGGCGGAATTATAGCCGGGTTCAGCGGAAAATCGGCGGCCTTTCCAGACACATCGCCTTTTCTCGAGGCGATCTTCCCGCCTGAGGAAAAAGCGGGCGCACTATGCGGGCCATGTCTCTGCCGGCCTGTGAAAATCGAGCCCACGCCGCTGCGCCCGAGGGGCGCCGCAGTCGCCATGACGAAATCGTTCGGTCGTTGAAATTCCTCGGGGTCGATGCCGACTCTGCCGACTCTGCCCCACCGAATTTCCCGGGCCGATGCCGACTCTGCCGACTCTGCCACACCGTTTTTTCTTCCCGGACCGGTGGAGAGGCCGTCCCCGGACGGGCCCTAGCCCCTGAGCTTGCGGGTCAGCGCCTCGACGTCCCGGGCGATCTGGTCGTCCTGGGCCATCAGCTCCTCGATCTTGCGCACGCCGTGCAGGACCGTGGTGTGGTCGCGCCCGCCGAAGCGGCGGCCGATGTCCGGATAGGAGCGGGTGGTGTGCTGCTTGCACAGCCACATGGCGATCTGGCGCGGGCGGGCCACCGAGCGGGTGCGGCGCTCGCTCAGCAGGTCGGCCTGTTTCAGGGTGAAATGCTCGGCGACCGTCTTCTGGATCTCGTCGACGGTGATGCGGCGCTCGGGGCCGCCGCGCAGGGCCGAGCCGAGCAGGGTCTGGGTCTCGTCCACGGTCAGGGCCGACAGCCGGGCGCCGGCGACGGCGGCCAGGGTGTTCACCGCCCCTTCCAGCTCGCGCATCGAGCCGGGGGTGCGGTCGACCAGGTGCTCCAGCACCTCGGCGCGGGCCTCGCCCGAGACGACTCCGAGCTGGGCCAGGGCCTGGATGCGGTTTCGGGCCACGGCCAGCTTGAGGGCGCGATCGGCCGGTTCGACCGGGCAGGTCAGGCCCGAGGCCAGGTGGCTGCGCAGGCGCGGCTCGACCTCGGTCAGGGCCATCGGCGGGCGGTCGGCCGACAGGACGATGCGTTTGCCGTCCTCGATCAGGGCGGTCAGGGTCGACAGCAGCTCTTCCTGGGTGGAGGCCTTGCCGCCGACGAACTGGACGTCGTCGATCAGCAGCATGTCGGCGCCGCGCAGGCTTTCCTTGAAGGCCGCGGTCGAGCGGTCCTGCATGGCGCGCACGAAGGTCGACAGGAAGCGTTCGGCGGTCAGATAGACCACCTTGGCGTCGGGGCGCAGGCGCTGGGCCTCCCAGGCGATGGCGTTCAGCAGGTGGGTCTTGCCGTAGCCATAGGGGCCGCAGAAGAAGATCGGATTGAAGTGGCCGTCGGCCCAGCAGGCGGCCTGACGGGCGATGGCGAGGGCGAAGGCGTTGCCCTGGCCTTCGACGAAGCTGTCGAAATTGAGCCGTTCCTGCAGCCCGGCGGCGCGCACGGCGCGGGCGCCGTCGGCGACGGGGCCGTGGGTGGCCATCGGCATGGCCACGACATTGGCGGCGGGGGCTTCGGCGCGGCCGGCGGCGACCTGGGAGGCGGGCGGCGTCGACACCATCTCGGCCCGGCAGCGGACCTCGAGACGGCGCGACAGGCCGTCGAGGCCCAGCCACAGTTCGTTCATGCGGCGCAGGGCGTTCTTGCGCACCCAGTCGCGGGCGTAGGCGGTCGGGGTGACGAGGATCAGCTGGCCGGCGCCGTCGGCCCGCACCGCCGAGGGGGCGATATAGGAGCTGAAAGCGCCCTCGCCGATCTCGCTGCGCAGGCGACCCGCCGCCTCGGTCCAGATACGATCCGGATCGGTCATCCCCGCCATTTGCACGCCCCCCGCCATGTTCAGCCACCCGCCAAAAGAAACCATCATCTGACGCCCTTCGAGCCGCCTGGATCGGGCACGACTTCTCCTGTCGGTTGCGGCTGGACGCCGCCCCGGAGGGGTCATGCTCTCAATCTGACATCTCACGCCGACGCGAAACTGGTCCCGCGCCGTGTTCATCCGTGGTGGGATGGAAGTGCGTTAGAGCCCCAAACTTACGCCGGGCGAGGGGGGCGTCAACGCTGATTCGCGAGTCGATTTGAAGTTAAAATTGTTGACTCCGCTAAAGGCCGTGACGGCCTCGGGAAATCCGCCTTTCGCCACCGGGGCGAGCACAAATTCCGCCCGCGCGGCTTAGGCCCACACGTGCAAACGGCGAGGGAGCGGTTGCGCCCTCGCCGTTGAATTCGTTGATCTTAACCATGACAGCCCTGTTAAAGGCTGTCCGCAGGCCGCTATGTCAGGCAGCCGACATTTTCTTCAATTGGGCGGCCAGGCGGGACACCTTGCGCGACCCCGTGTTCTTGTGAACCACGCCCTTGGTGACGGCGCGCATCAGCTCGGATTGCGCCTCCACAAAAGCGGCCTTGGCGGCGCCGGCGTCGCCGCCCGTCACGGCTTCCTGGAATTTGCGCAGGAAGGTGCGGACGCGCGTGCGGCGCGCCTTGTTCACTTCGGTGCGGGCCGCGATCTTGCGGATCGCTTTCTTGGCGCCGGGGTTGTTGGCCATCAGTCAAACCTTCGAACGGAAAACGCCGCGGAGCACACGTCCACGGCGCGAAAATCTCAAGAGCGCGCGGCTATAGCGGAAAGGTGGGGGGCGATCAAGGCGAGTCTCAGCGCCCCGTGAAGTTCGGCTTCCGCTTCTCGACGAAGGCCGCCATGCCTTCCTTCTGGTCCTCGAAGGCGAACAGGGAGTGGAACAGGCGGCGTTCGAACTGGACGCCCTGGGTCAGGGTGGTCTCCAGCGCGGCGTTGACCATCTCCTTGTTGGCCATGACGGCCAGCGGGCTCTGGGAGGCGATCTTCGAGGCGATCTTGCGGACCTCGTCCAGCAGGGTCTCGTGCGGCACGACGCGCGAGGCGAGGCCTGCGCGCTCGGCCTCGGCGGCGTCCATCATCCGGGCGGTCAGCATCATGTCCATGGCCTTGGACTTGCCCACCAGCCGGGTCAGGCGCTGGCTGCCGCCGATGCCGGGGGCGACGCCGAGGTTGATCTCGGGCTGGCCGAATTTGGCCTTCTCGGAGGCGACGATGAAGTCGCACAGCATGGCCAGTTCGCAGCCGCCGCCGAGGGCGAAGCCGTTGACCGCGGCGATGATCGGCTTGCGGAAGCGGGTGATGCGGTCGTGGCCGAGCGAGAAGAAATTGGCCTTGTACATGTCGGCGTAGGACTGGTCCGACATCTCCTTGATGTCGGCGCCGGCGGCGAAGGCCTTCTCGCCCGAGCCGGTCAGGATCAGGCAGCGGACGCTGTCGTCGTGTTCGACGGCGTCGAGGAAGTCCGACAGGTCCCTGAACAGGGCCGAGCTGAGGGCGTTCAGCGCCTCGGGGCGGTTCAGGGTCACCACCGCATAGCCGTCGGCGTGGCGCTCGATGAGCAGGGTGGAATAGCTGTCGGTCATGGGATGCTCCTCGTCTGCGGACTGCATACCGATCCCGTCACGGCGGCGAAAGGCCGACCATCTCGCCGAGCTTCAGCACCGTGTTCCAGTTGCGGCCGGTGCCCATGCCCAGCATCCGCGGCGTGGCCTTCTTGAAGACGCCCGACTGGCCCTGTCCCCCGGGAAACCAGAACCAGAGGACGTCGCCGACCGCCTCGACCCGCTCTCCGCCCGCGGCGAGGTCGCGGCAGGCCTCGAGCGCGCCGGGCTTGATCCCGTCCTTCATGACCATGGCCAACACTTTCGACGGATGGGCGGCGGCCTCTCCGGGAAAGGGGTTGGCGGCGATCAGGTCCGACCACTGTTGAGGCGTGCGGACCATGGCGGCGATCTTCAGGCCGAAGCGGCGCTCCATCTCTGCCTCGATGGCCCGCTCCAGCGGGGCGGTCGCCATGCCGCTGTCGACCACCAGATTGCCGCTGGCCAGAAGCGTGCGGGGGTTCTTCAGCCCCATCTCTTCCGCCATGGCGCGCTGCTCGGCCACCGGGGCGCGCACGCCGCCCGTGTTCATGCCGCGGAACAGGATGATGCGGTGGGTCATGGCGTCAGCGCTTCTGGCAGGAGGGACAGAAGAAGGTGGATCGCCCGCCCTGGACGAGGCGTTTGACCACGCCCGCGCAGTCCTCGCCGGCGCAGGGCTTTCCCTCGCGGCCGTAGACGTCGAAGCGGTGCTGGAAATAGCCCTGGCCGCCCTCGGCGTTGGCGAAGTCGCGCAGGGTCGAGCCGCCCGCCGCGATGGCGTCGCCGAGGACGTCGCGGACCACGGCGGCGAGGGTCTCCAGGCGGGATCTCGACACCTTGCCGGCGGCGGCGAGCGGCGAGATGCGGGCGCGGTACAGGGCCTCGCAGACATAGATGTTGCCGAGGCCGGCGACGATGCGCTGGTCGAGCAGGCTGACCTTGATCGACTGTTTCTTGCCCGCGAAGGCCTCGGCCAGGTGAGCGCCGGAAAAGCCGTTGCCGAGCGGCTCGGGACCGAGGGCGGCGAACCACGGATGCGCCTCGACCTCCGCCGAGGGGATCAGGCCCATGAAGCCGAAGCGGCGGGCGTCGGCGAAGCCGAGCCGGGTCGTCGTCGCGCCGCGCACCGCGCACAGGCTGAGGTGTTCATGCTTGCCGGCGATGGGGGCCGCCTCCTCGAACTCGCCCAGCTGTTCGCCGTCGAGGGTGAAGCGGCCCGTCATGCCCAGATGGGTCACCCAGGTCTCGCCGGTCGACAGCGGCATCAGCAGGTATTTGGCCCGGCGGTCGATGCGCTCGACGGTCGCTCCCTCCAGCCGCTCGGCGAACCGTTCGGGGAAGGGGAAACGCAGGTCGGGCCGGTTCTGGCGGACGCGGGTCAGCCGCGCGCCCTCGAGGACCGGCTGCAGGCCGCGGCGGACGGTCTCGACCTCGGGGAGCTCGGGCATGGGCGGGTCCGTGGGGTGAAAAAACGGGGGTGCAGAGTCGGCAGAGTCTACATCGCCGAGGTCGGGCGAGGCGCCGAAATTCGGGGGTGCAGAGTCGGCAGAGTCGACATCTCCGACGATGTCCGGGGACGACGCGCGGCTCCTTCGGCGGAACGGCGAAAGACGGACTGTCAAAGACCCGGCGTCGGAACAGACGCGAAGGTCAGTATGGGCCGGGTCCGCCCTCAGGCGGAAAAATAGCCTCGAGAAACAGCTATCAGCCTGTTTTTGCAGGATATTCCTGCGACAATCCGGCTATAATTCCGCGAATAGCCAGCAGAGCGTCACGCCGGGGGCTCATTCGGCCTTGTAGCTGTCGTGGCAGGCCTGACAGGTCGCGCGCACGGCGGTCCACTGGGCGCCGAAGGCGGCGGCGTCCTCGCCCGCCGCCAGCTCCGCCAGACGGTCGGCGGCGGCGGCGTAGTCCGCGGCCCTGGCCTCGAATCCGGCCCGGTCGGTCCAGATCTCGGCCCTGGCGTTAGTCTGGACGCCGGCTTCCGGTCCGGATCCCGCGGGGAACATCCCGGGCACGGCGTGGGCCCAGCGGGAGAGAGAGCGGGTGGCGAAGCGCTGACTTGCGAGCGGCTGCCCCGCGTCGATGGCGCCCTTGATCGAGCCCATGGCCACGCCGGACAGCATCATCGCCCCTTGCCGCCCCTTGATGACATCCGCCGCCGACGCCTGGGGCGCCTGCGCGCCGGCCGCGCCGCCCAGACAGGTCAGGCCGATCGCGGCCGCCGTGATCATCCGCTTCATCCTGACCTCCCCCGTTCACGGCTACGCTCCGCCCGCCGCGCCCGCCTGTCAATCGGGCCCCGCGACGAGGACGATTGCCGAGCGCGCGGTTCTCGGCTTACTTCCGGCGGAACAAGGGAGAGGGCCTCACGTGACCGACACTGCCGCAAAGGCGCCGCCGACCACCGGCAAGCGCATCGAACTGACGCTGCGCGCCCTCGTGCTGGGCTGTCTGCTGGCGGTCGTGTTCACCGCCGCCAACACCTACCTCGGCCTCAAGGTCGGCCTGACCTTCGCCTCGGCCATTCCGGCGGCGGTCATCTCCATGGCCATCCTGCGGATGTTCAAGGACTCGACCATCTGGGAGAATATGACGGTCCAGACCGTCGCCTCGGTCGGCGGGGCGATGAGTTCGATCATCTTCGTCCTGCCCGGCCTGGTCATGGTCGGCTGGTGGCTGGAGTTCCCGTTCTGGGAGTCGGTGCTGATCTGCGTCTTCGGCGGCGTGCTGGGCGTGACCTTCTCCATCCCCCTTCGCCGCGCCCTCGTGGTCGAGGCGAACCTTCCCTATCCCGAGGGCGTCGCGGCCGCCGAGGTGCTGACCGTCGGGTCGCGCGGGGCCGAACAGACCGAGAGCGCCGTGCGCGAGAACGCATCGGGCCTGTGGGTGGTGATCACCGGCGCCGTGGTCTCGGCCGGCTACGCCCTGCTGGTCGCGGGCCGGGTCTTCGCCGGCGAGGCGGCGCGCTTCTTCAAACTGCCGGCGGCGCTGGGCGGCGGAGCCACCGGCATGGGCTTCGGCATGCAGTTCGCCCTGCTGGGCGCCGGCCACCTGATCGGCCTGGCCGTCGGCCTCGCCCAGCTGTTCGGCCTGATCCTCGCCTGGGGCATCGCCGTGCCGATCCTGACCTCGCCGGACACCATCGCCTGGCTGACCGCCAACGGCATTCCCTCCATCGCCGCCGGGGTTCCGGCCGGGGCGCCGGCGGAAGAGCTGGCCGGGACCGTCTGGGGCCAGGAAGTGCGCTTCATGGGCGCCGGCGTCATCGGCGTGGCCGCCATCTGGACCCTGATCAAGCTGGCCGGTCCCCTGATCGGCGGCCTGACCTCGGCCCTGGCCGCCAACCGCCGCCGTCAGGGCGGCGAGGTTCTGGACATCACCGAGCAGGACATCCCGATCAATATCGTCGCCGGCCTGTCGGTGGCCTGTCTGGTCGGCATCGGCGGCCTCCTGGCCTGGCTGGCCCAGGGCAATCCGACCCTGGCCGGCTCGACCGCCCTGCTGGTCGGTGGCGGCCTGATCTACGTCATCTTCATCGGCTTCGCCGTGGCCGCCATCTGCGGCTACATGGCCGGTCTGATCGGGTCGTCGAACAGCCCGGTGTCGGGCGTCGGCATCCTGGCCATCGTCATCGCCTCGGTGCTGATGGTGGGGGTGCTGGCCCTGGCCGGCCTGCCGGCCGACCCGTCGGTGATCGCCTTCGCCCTGATCGTGACGGCCATCGTCTTCGCCGTGGCGGTCATCGCCAACGACAACCTCCAGGATCTGAAGACCGGCCAGCTGGTCGCGGCGACGCCGTGGCGTCAGCAGACCGCCCTGATCGTCGGCGTGTTCGCCGGCGCCCTCGTCATCCCGCTGATCCTGAACCTGCTGAACAAGGCTTTCGGCTTCGCCGGCGGTCCGGCCGGCATCGCCGACGAACCGCTGGCCGCGCCGCAGGCGACCCTGATCTCGGCGCTGGCCCGGGGCGTCATCGGCGGTGACCTGCGCTGGGACCTGATCGGTCTGGGCGCCGTGATCGGCGTGGTCGTCATCCTGCTGGACGTGGTCCTCAGCCGCGCGACCCGGGGCAAGATGAAGCTGCCGCCGCTGGCCGTGGGCATCGGCTTCTATCTGCCGGCCGCCGTCACCACCATGCTGGTGATCGGCGCGGTCTGCGGCTGGATCTACGACAAGGCGATCAAGACCACCCGGTTCGCCGATGTCGGCCGCCGCATGGGGGTGCTGCTGGCCTCCGGCCTGATCGTCGGCGAGAGCCTGTTCCTGGTCATGACCGCCGGCGTGATCGTCGGCACCCGCAACGACGCGCCCTTCGCCATGCTGCCCGAGGGCTCGACCTGGCCGGCCATGACGGCGGGGATCGCGGCCTTCGTGGTCCTGACCCTGGCCCTCTACGCCTGGGTGAGGAGCCGGTCCGCCAGGGTCTGATCCCGCCCTCGCCCCGCCGCTTTTCCGGCCTATAAGGCCCTTCGTTGCGCCAGTGCGTGCTCGTCGCGCACTGGCGTTTCGCCGTTCGCCCCTGTAAGAGGCGCGCGCCTTCCCGCAATAACGCCTCTCCCTGCAGCGGCGCGGACCTTCCGCGACCGAACACAGTCCGCCCGAGTCCGAAATGAATCTCCGCAACGTCGCCATCATCGCCCACGTCGACCACGGCAAGACCACCCTGGTGGACCAGCTCCTGGCCCAGTCGGGCGTGTTCCGAGCCAATGAGGCGACGACCGAGCGCGCCATGGACTCCAACGATCAGGAGCGCGAGCGCGGCATCACCATCCTGGCGAAGTGCACCTCGGTGCTCTGGAACGGCAAGGCGGGCGAGACCCGCATCAACATCATCGACACCCCCGGCCACGCCGACTTCGGCGGCGAGGTCGAGCGGATCCTCGGCATGGTGGACGGCTGCGTCCTGCTGGTCGACGCCGAGGAAGGCGTCATGCCGCAGACCAAATTCGTGCTGACCAAGGCGCTGAAGATGGGCCTGAAGCCGATCCTCTGCATCAACAAGGTCGACCGCGCCCACGCCGATCCGGACAAGGTCCACAACGCCGCCTTCGACCTGTTCGCCGCCATCGGCGCGACCGACGAGCAACTGGACTTCCCGCACATCTACGCCTCGGGCCGGGCCGGCTGGGCGACGCTGGACCTGAACCAGCCGTCCGACAACCTGTCCCCGCTGTTCGACCTGATCGTCGACCATGTGCCTGAGCCGAAACAGGTCCAGAACAAGGACAAGCCGTTCCAGATCCTGAACGTGCTGATCGAGAGCGACCCCTTCCTGGGCCGCCTGCTCACCGGCCGGATCGAGAGCGGCAAGGCCGTTCCCGGCATGGCCATCAAGGCCCTGTCGCGCGACGGCAAGACCATCGAACAGGGCCGGATCACCAAGGTGCTGGCCTTCCGCGGCCTGAAGCGCCAGCCGGTGGACGAGGCCGAGGCGGGCGACATCGTCGCCATCGCGGGCATGTCCAAGGCCACCGTGGCCGACACCCTGTGCGCGCTGGAAGTCACCGAGGCCCTGCCGGCCCAGCCGATCGATCCCCCGACCATCTCCATGACCGTCTCGGTCAACGACAGCCCGCTGGCCGGCCGCGAAGGCGACAAGGTCCAGTCGCGCGTCATCCGCGATCGCCTGCTGAAGGAGGCCGAGGCCAACGTCGCCATCCGCGTCACCGAGACCGGCGGCAAGGACGCCTTCGAGGTCGCCGGCCGCGGCGAACTGCAGCTGGGCGTGCTGATCGAGAACATGCGCCGCGAGGGCTTCGAACTGTCGATCTCGCGCCCGCGCGTGGTCTATCAGACCGGCGAGAACGGCGAGCGGCTGGAGCCGATCGAGGACGTCGTCATCGACGTCGACGACGAATACACCGGCGTGGTCATCGAGAAGCTGTCGGCCCGCAAGGCCGAGCTGAAGGACATGGGCCCCTCGGGCGCCGGCAAGACGCGCCTGACGCTGAAGTCGCCGTCGCGTTCGCTGATCGGCTACCAGGGCGAATTCCTGACCGACACGCGCGGTTCGGGCGTGCTGAACCGGGTGTTCAGCCACTATGAGCCGCACAAGGGCGCCATCGAGGGCCGCCTGAAGGGCGTGCTGGTCTCGAACGGCGACGGCGAGACCGCCGCCTTCGCCCTGTGGAACCTCGAGGAGCGCGGCGTGATGTTCGTCGGCGCCGGCGAGAAGACCTACCAGGGCATGATCATCGGCGAGAACGCCCGCTGGGACGATCTCGACGTCAATCCGATGAAGGCCAAGCAGCTGAACAACATCCGCGCCTCGGGCAAGGATGAGGCCGTTCGCCTGACCCCGCCCCGCCGCCCGTCGCTGGAGCAGGCCATCGCCTACATCGAGGAAGACGAACTGGTCGAGGTCACGCCGAAATCGATCCGGCTGCGCAAGCAGGTGCTGAACCCGTCGTTCCGCAAGAAGCGCGTCCGCGAGGACTGACAAACGGGCGGAAATGGAGCGGTTTCGGTCAATCCGGGCGCTGGCGGGGTCATTTCGGGGCGAGCGAAACAATCCGCTCCGGGTCGCGGTTTGCCTTGCGGTGCGAGCCGTTCCGCTCGCTTAACGCAAGGCTGACCATCATGCGAAAGACCGCGCTCCTGACCGGGGTCGCCGGCCTGTTCCTCATGACCGCTCCCGCGATCGCCCAGGACGGCACGGCCCCGCAGACCCCTCCCGCCGCCACGCCGCCGGCGCAGGCGACCCAGGCTCCGACCCTTTCCCTCACGCCCGGCATGACCGTGCGCGGCGGCGATGGCGATCTCGGTGTGCTGGTCGGCGCCCGGATGAACGGCGGCAATCAGCAGCTGACGGTCCAGGGCGCCGACGGGACGGTGCGCGCCGTGCCGATCGACGGCATCCGGCAGGAGGGTGACGTCGTCGTCGTCGACTTCACGCTCGAACAGTTCGCCGCGGCCGAGACCGTAACCCAGCCCGCCGTTCCCGCCACGCCGGCCGAACCCGGCGTGACTCCCGCGACCCCGGCGACTCCCGCCGTCCCGGGCGTCCGAGGCGACGAGGGAGACGACGGAGACATGGACGACGGCACGGAAGCCGGCGACGGCGAAGACCGCGGCGCTGCTCCGGCCACGCCCGCCGTTCCGGCGACCCCGGCCGAGCCGGGCGTGACTCCGGCCGAACCGGCCACCCCGGCCGAGCCCGCGAGCCCGCCGGAGCCGTCGCCCCCGACGCTGCCGCCCGAGTCTCCGGCCACGCCGAAGCCGGGCGAAGGTCAGGGAAAGCCCAACGGCTGACGGGCTGACGGGCAAAAAGAAAGGGCGGCTCCGGAAGGAGCCGCCCTTGTCGTATCGGGATCCCTCGGGATCAGGTGCGTCGTTTGACCAGACCCAGCAGGAACAGCAGCAGACAGGCGCCGAGGAAGGCGACCAGCAGCGTGATCAGGTTGAACCCGCCGACCGGAATGTTCAGCAGGCTGCCGGCGATGAAGCCGCCCAGCAGGGCGCCGACGACGCCGACGACGAGGTTGGTCAGCAGTCCGTGGTTACGGCCCATGACCTGTTCAGCCAGCCAGCCGGCGACGATGCCGATGACGATCCAGCCAATGATTCCCAAACCCATGTGGAGTCTCCTTCCAAGCCCATTGCTCTGACGCTGTAATGCACGATGGCCGTATCAGTTGCTCAGCTTGCTGCGGAACGTCGTTCATCGGTTCTCCCCTGCCGCGGGAAGGCGGCACGGCCCTTGCCCCCGGAAGGGCGAGCCGTCCCGCTTCGGGACAGGCTGGGAACAAGGGGAATTGGGGCCATGGCCACCGACATCGACCTTCATCTCGGACGCCGCCTGCGCCGTCGCCGGCGGCTGCTGGGCCTGACGCAGCAGCAGCTGGCCAGCCAGGTCGGCATCCGTTTTCAACAGATCCAGAAATACGAGTGCGGCGCCAACCGCATCTCGGCCGCCCGGCTGTGGCAACTGGCCGAGGCGCTGGAATCGCCGGTCAGCTATTTCTACGACGGGCTGGAAGAGGCGATCGAGCGTCAGGAGGCGGCCAACCAGGGCGGGGAGATGTTTTCCAGGAAAGAAACGCTCGACCTGATCCAGGCCTACTACCAGCTCGGGGAGCGGCCGCGGCGGCGGCTGCTGGACCTGGCCAAGTCGCTGCACGCCGAGGGCGAGGCGGCCTGAGCGAATGACGCCGTGACATGAGGGCGGGGCGTGAGTATCCCGCCTGCATGACCGAGTACGAACTGTTCGCCATCGAGCTGGCCCGCGAGGCGGCGCGCGTGTCCCTGCCGTATTTCCGCGGGACGTTCGACCAGGCCGACAAGGGCGGGGCCGCCGGCTTCGATCCGGTGACCCAGGCCGACAGCGAGGCCGAGGCGGCGATCCGCGCCCTGATCGCCGACCGCTATCCCGACCACGGGGTGATCGGCGAGGAATACGGCGAGGACCGGCCGGACGCCGACCATGTCTGGATTCTCGACCCGATCGACGGCACCCGCGCCTTCATCGCCGGCCTGCCGCTGTGGACCAATCTGATCGCCCTCAGGAGCGAAGGCCGGCCGACCGTCGGGGTGATCGGCCAGCCCTATCTGGACGAGATCTTCCTGGGCGGCCCGTCCGGGGCGCGCCTGCTGAGGGCCGGGCAGGAGACCCCGCTGGCGGTGCGGGCCTGCGCCCATCTGAACGACGCCCTGATCGCCACCACCGATCCCGACCTGTTCACCGGCGCCGAACTGGGGGCCTGGACCCAGGTGCGCGCCGCCGCCCGTCTGGCCCGTCTGGGCTGCGACGCCTACGCCTACGCCATGCTGGCCGCCGGCCGCATCGACCTGGTGGCCGAGAGCGCGCTCAAGGTCTGGGACTGGTCGGCGCTGGTTCCGGTGATCGAGGCCGCGGGCGGCCAGGCCGTCAACTGGCGTGGCCAGACGCCCGACGGGAGCGGCCAGATCCTGGCGGTCGGGGACGAACGGCTGCGCGATCAGGCGCTGGTCGCCCTGCGTCGGGCCGCGCTCTAGGCCGAACCCGGATCAGGCGGCTTCGATGGGCTCGCGCTCGACCGGCGGACCGGGGATGGGCGACAGGTCCTCGATCGGGGAGACATAGGCCCCCATGGCGTCGAACTCCTCGAGGAAGACCGCGCGCTTCTCGTCGGTCTCCATGATGACTTCGTGCTTCGCGTCGGGAATCTCGACGTAGCGGCCGCGGCCGAGGCGCCGCGCGGCCCATTTGTTGGTCTGTTTCCAGATCCGGTCGTCCTCGCCCGCCTGGACGATGGCGACGGGCACGCGCACCGACTTGAGGGCCTTGGGCTTGAGCGACCGCTCCCCGGCGTCCAGCGCCACCGCCAGCCAGCCCCAGGTCGGGCCGCCGACCGCGAGATGGGGGCAGGCGTACAGCTGCTGACGCCACTGTTCGTAGCGGCTCTCGTCGGTGGTCAGGGCGTCCTTTTCGAAGGTGTGGTCGAAGGGATCGTCCGGGTTGTCGAGCACATAGTCACCGGCCTTGCCGTGGCGCAGGTTCCAGCGCACCGCCAGCTTGACCGACCACATCGACCGCTTGCCGGTCTTGATGCGCAGCATGGGGCTGGTCAGGATCGCGCCCGAGAAGCGCTCGTCGCCGGCCTGCAGGGTCATCAGGTTGAACACCCCGCCCATCGAATGGCCGACCATGATCCACGGCTTGGGCGCCCGGGCCTCCCAGGCGTCCAGCAGGCGGGCGTAGTCGTCGAGGAACTCCTCGACCGCCCGGGCGTGGCCCTTCAGACGGTCGGGCAGCAGCCGGGCGGACAGGCCCTGGCCGCGCCAGTCGTGGGCGAGGACGCACCAGCCGCGGGCGAGGAAATTGCCGATCACCTCGAAATATTTCTCGATCGGTTCGGTGCGGCCGGGACTGACGATGACGGTGCCGCGCGGCTTGCGCGTGACCAGGGTCGAGGGGGTCCAGAAGGCGGCGCGCAGGCGCAGGCCGCCGGCCCCCCGGAACCACTCGCCGGTCCCGCCCGGCGGGGCGGAGGCGCCCGGAACCCCCATCAGGGGGGCGTTGGCGGCGTAGGCGGCGGCTCGGCTCACTCGGGTTTCCTGAATCTCAAGGTCATGCGGTCGCTTTCGCCGATCTCGTCGTATTTCGACCGGTCGAAGGTCGGGTCCGGCGGCGATCCGCGCGGCGCCGTCAGCCCCATCGGAGGCAGGGTCTCGACGCCGAACGGATGATCCTTGGTATCTCTTTCATTCGCGTTGATTTCCGAAGCGGCCACGAAGGCGAAGCCGGCCTCGGCCGCCAGTTGTCTGACGAACGCCTCCTGGACGTATCCGTTCGCAGCGGTCGGATCCTGGTCCTTGTCGGGGCCCAGCCGGTGCTGTTCGATTCCGAGCACGCCGCCCGGCCGCAGGGCGGCGTAGGCGTCAGCGAAGGCCTTCTCGGCGATGCCCGCGGCCATCCAGGCGTGAATGTTGCGCATGAACAGGACCATGTCCGCCGTGCCGGCCGGAGCGACGGGGCCGGAGGTCGGACCGAATTCGGACAGCTCGACCTCGCCGTACAGGCGCCGGTCGTTGGTGAACCGCCGCTGGAAGGCGGCGGTGAGCTGGGTCTGGGCCGGGTCGGCGCCGGGACCGGTCTGGAAGCCCGCGGCGATGTAGCGGCCGCCGGCCTCGGCCAGATAGGGGGCGAGGATCTCGGTCCACCAGCCGCTTCCGGGCCAGAACTCCACCACGACCATGCGCGGCTGCAGGCCGAAGAAACGCAGGGTCTCCATCGGGTGGCGCCAGACGTCGCGGGCCCGGTCCTGGGCGCGCCACGGCCCTTCGACGGCCCATTCCAGCGATCCCTTGGGCGGGCCGTCGGGCGCGGGCGGGGGTTCGGCGGTCTTTTCCCGGCCGCAGCCGGCCAGGGCAAGCAGGGCGGCGCCGCCGGACAGCACGTTCCGACGCGATGCAAACGGTCGCCTAGCTTGTGTTCGCTCAGCCATTCACGTCCCCCGCGAGGCGTCCGCGCCGTACGGTTCGTCCCCGGTCGGACGAGGGCTTAACCTTGTTCCCAAGACCGGTCAAAGCCGATGCAGAGACCATTTGCATCAGGCTGGTTTGCGGAACCGCAGGGTCATCCGGTCGCTCTCGCCGATGGCGTCGAAGGCGGCGCGTTCGGCATCGGTCAGCGGGGTCGGCCGGTCGTTGGCGTTGCCCTCGCGCGGGGCGCTGGTGCGGACCGGCGGCAGGGTCCAGACGCCATAGGGATGGTCGCGGTCGTCGGCCGGATTGGCGTTCAGCTCGCTGCGCGCGTCGAGGACGAAGCCGGCCGCGACGGCCGCCTGGATGATGTGGCTCTCGGGCATGTAGCCGGTCGGGGCGGTCTGGTCGGGGTTGAGCCCGTCGACGCTGCGGTGCTGTTCGACGGCCAGCACGCCGCCGGGCTTCAGCGCCTTGAAGAAGGCGGCGAGATACGGTTCGGTCCGGCCAGCCCGGTGCCAGTTGTGGAAGGCGCGGGCGACCACGACCATGTCCGCGGTTCCGTCGGCGACCCCCATGCCCTCCAGCGGGCGGTTGACCGGGACATAGGTCCCGCCGGTGGCGGCGGCGTAGGGCTCGAGGATGTTCCGCCACCAGCCGGCCCGGCCCGGTTCGATCTCGACCACGGTCGAGCCCGGCGTCAGCCCCCAGAAGGTCAGGGTCTCGAACGGATGGCGGTAGACGTCGCGCGCCACGTCGGCGGCGGGCCGGGACGGCGAGGCCACGGCCGCCTGCAGGGCGGCGTCCTCCTGCAGCACCGGCGGGGTCATGGCCGCGCGGCGGGCCGTGCGCTGACCCGGGGTCTCGTCGAGCGTGGGCATGGCGGGCAGGGCCTGGGCGACGACGAGCGACGGAAGGGCGAGCGCGGTGGTCAGGGCGAGGGCCAGCAGGCGCATGGAGCGTCTCCAGTGGATGGGATGATGGGGAACCCTGCGGGCTTCGGACCCGCCGGGCAAGTCACGATGCCGCCCGGCGACAGAATGAAGCGCCGAAGACGCGACCGGGCGCCCCTTGACGGCGACTTTCGGCATCCCAAATCTGCACTCGAGGCCGCCGATTTCGGGGTCTCCAGACCGGACGGAGCCGAGCTTCGGGCCGACCGGACTGAACTCCCACCGCCGGTCCGGGCTCAAACCGCGGGACCGGTTCAACCTTGCTGATCCTCAGGAGGATGACCCATGCGTACCTATGATTTCACCCCGCTCTACCGTTCCGCCGTCGGCTTCGACCGTCTGGCCGGCCTGCTGGAAAGCGCCGCGCGCACCAGCCAGGAGAACGGCTGGCCGCCCTACAACATCGAGACCACGGGCGAGAACGCCTACCGGATCGAGATCGCCGTCGCCGGCTTCGCGCCCGACGAGCTGAACATCGAGGTCAAGGAGAACCTGCTCACCGTCACCGGGCGCAAGACCGCCAATGACGACGGCGACGGGCGCAACTTCCTGCACCGCGGCCTGGCCGAGCGCGACTTCGAGCGCCGCTTCCAGCTGGCCGACTATGTGGTCGTGAAGTCCGCCGACCTGGTGAACGGCCTGCTGTCGATCGAACTGCAGCGCGAACTCCCCGAGGCGCTGAAGCCCCGCCGCATCGAGATCGGCGGCGGTTCGAAGCTGATCGAAGGCAAGAAGGGCAAGGCGGCCGCGTAACGGTCGATCCCGGCCACACTTGGGAAGGGGCGGCGTTCGCGTCGCCCCTTTTTCGTGTCAGGCGGCGGCGTCGATTTCCATGCCGCGGGCGCCGGTGGTGATGGTTCCGGTCAGGTCGGCCTGGCGCAGACAGGCGCCGCGCAGGGTGGCGCGGGTCAGGTCGGCGTCGGTCAGATTGGCGCGCTTCAGATCGGCGCCCGAAAGATCCGCCCCCTTCAGGCAGGCGCCGGTCAGGTCGGCCGGCAGCAGGCGGTCGGCGGCGATCATCAGCGGACCGAGCTGGGCCTGGCGCAGGTCGGCGCCGTTCAGCCGGGCCCGGGCCAGCCGCGCGCCGCGCAGGTCCGCGCCTTTCAGATTTACGGAGCGCAGGTCGGCGCCCTCGAGGTGCGCGCCCTGCAGCTGCACCCCCTCCATGTCGAGGCCGTAGAAGACCGCGCCCTTGGCCGACAGGGCGGTCAGATTGTAGCCGGTGATCGAGCGCAGGGCGCGCAGATCGACCCCGTCGAACACCGAGGGCTGGCCGTCGACGCCGCCGGTCTCGCACCAGCGGGCGTGCTCGGACAACATCTCGGCGGCCGGCATCTTGTCCACGGGGCTGCCGGCCGAGCGGTCGTCGGTGAGGGCGCCGGTCATGTTGGCGCCGTCGGTCCGCCACATGGCCATCTTGGCCCCGACCAGAACGGCGTCGCGCAGGTCCGCCCCGGTCAGGTCGGCGCCCGACAGATCGGCCCCGGCCATGTCCGCGCCGCGGAAGCTGGCCTGTTTCAGATTGGCCCGGACCAGCTTGCAGTCCTTCATGATGGCGTCGGAGAAGTCGGCGGCGACGGCGACGATGCCGGTCAGCTTGGACCGCTCCAGATTGGCCCCCGCGAGACAGGCCCCCGTGGCCTGGGTGTCGTTGCGCTGCTTGGCCTCGACGACGCGGAAGCCCAGCTTGGAGTCGGCGGCGGCGATGGTGCCCTCGCGCAGGTCGGCCTCGAACAGATCGGCCCCGGTCAGGTCCGCGCCGCGCAGGCAGGCCCCGCGCAGGTCGGCCCGCCGCATGCTGGCCTCGACGAGGAGCACGTCCTGCATGTCGGCGCCGAAGAAGGTGGCGTTGTCCAGCTTGGCGCCGGACAGGTCGGCCCCGATCAGGTTGGCGGCGGCGAAGTCCGCGTCGGCGAGGTTGCGGCCGACCAGCGACAGGCCGGAGAGGTCGAGCCAGGCGAAAACGGCCCGGGCGCCGCCGGGCTTGGCCTGCCACAGTCGGTCGTGCCGGGCGCAGATGGCGTCCAGCTCCTGCTGATCGATGCGCCTTCTGGCGGCGGAGGGGGCGGCGTTTCCCGACATGGTCCCGCTATGGCACAACAGCGCTTAAGGAAGACTGAAATGTTTACCCTGTTCGGAGGGGTCTCAGGCGGTCAGCAGGCCCTGCTCCGAAAGGGCGTCGGCCAGTTCGCCGGGGCTGACCCAGACCCGGGTGTAGCCGGCCTCGCCGAGGCGTTTCAGCTCGGTGGTCAGATCGGCCTTGGGGGAGGCGGCGAAGCGGGCGTCGAAGCCTTCGCCGGTCTCGCTGACGCGGACCATCGGCCGGCCGGTCTCGACCCGGTGCAGATAGCCCTCGTAGAGAACCGCCGCCTCGGGAGCGAGCAGGCCGGTCTCGACCTGCAGCCCGGCCTTGCGCAGGCGTTCGACGCCGCGGCCGGAGGCGAAGGGCGAGGGGTCGACGGCGGCGACCACGACCCGGGCGATCCCGGCCTCCATCAGATAGTTGGAGCAGGAGGTGCGGCCCGAGGAGCGGGCCCCGCACGGCTCCATGGTGACATAGGCGGTGGCGCCCCTGGCCCGGTCGCCCGCGGCGGGGACGGCCTGTTCCTCGGCGTGGGGTCGGCCGCCGGGCGCGGTGGCCGCCTCGGAGACGATCTCGCCGTCCCGGACGATGACGCAGGCCACGGCGGGATTGGGCCAGGTCTGACCCATCTGGCCCCGGGCCAGGGCGATAGCGCGGCCCATGAAGCGGATGTCGTCCGAGGCCTGCTGAGCGTCGGTCATGGTCAGGCTCCCGGCAGGGGCGGCAGTTCGGTCGCCCGGGTCTCGTCGAGATAGCGGGCGGCGGTCGGCCTCAGGTCGCCGTCCAGATCGATCTCCAGCGGATTGCCGGTGGGGATCTCGACCCCGACGATGCGGTCGTCGGGCACGGCGAACAGGTGTTTGACGATGGCGCGCAGCGAATTGCCGTGGGCGGTGATCAGCACGTCCTCGCCGGCCCGGAGGCGGGGGGCGATGGCCTCGTTCCAGTAGGGCAGCACCCGCTCCAGCGTGATCTTGAGGCTCTCGGTGTCCGGGATGGGCTGGCCGGCGTAACGGGGGTCGGAGGCGAAGTCGAACTCGCCGCCGGCGGGCAGGGGCGGGGGCGGGACGTCGTAGCTGCGGCGCCAGATCTTCACCTGGTCCTCGCCGTGCTTCGCGGCGGTCTCGGCCTTGTCGAGCCCGGTCAGGCCGCCGTAGTGGCGCTCGTTCAGACGCCAGTCCTCGACCACCGGCACATCCCGGAGCCCGGCCGTGTCCAGGGCGAGGGCGCCGGTGCGCTTCGCCCGCTTGAGGACCGAGGTGAACATCACGTCGGGGGTGAAGCCCGCCCCGGCGATCAGTTCGCCGCCGCGCCGCGCCTGGGCCTCGCCCTCGGCGGTCAGGTCGACGTCGACCCAGCCGGTGAAGCGGTTCTCGAGGTTCCACTGGCTCTGGCCGTGGCGCAGCAGGATCAGGCGGGGCATTCAGGTCTCCGATGACGTCGTTCCGGGGGTAGGCCGGGGGTCCGGAAGGGTCAAGCTTTGCGCCCGGCGCCGGGTTCCCGGGACCGATCCCCGGCCTGAGGCGTTGTTGCGGCTCAACGGGACCGGGGGCTAGAAGCGTGGCCGTGGCCGGGCCCCGTCCGCCGCTCCCAGCCGAACGCCGAGGATCCATGCTGAAACCCCGTTCCGATCTCCGCCCCAACACCGCGGACTATGAGACCGTCCCGCTGGTGAAGCCCACGGGCTTCCGCGAATACGACGCGCGCTGGATCCTGGAGAAGGAGATCAACCTGCTGGGCATCCAGGCCCTGGGCCTCGGCCTGGCGACCTATGTGCACGAGATCGGCCAGCGGCCGCGCATCGTCGTCGGCCACGACTACCGCTCCTATTCGCTGAGCGTGAAACAGGCCCTGATCCTCGGCCTGCTGGAAGGCGGGATGGAGGTGGTCGACATCGGCCTGGCCCTGTCGCCGATGGCCTATTTCGCCCAGTTCGAGCTGGACTGCCCCTGCGTGGCGATGGTCACGGCCAGCCACAACGAGAACGGCTGGACCGGGGTCAAGATGGGGGCCCAGCCGCCGCTGACCTTCGGCCCCGACGAGATCGGGCGGCTGAAGGACATCGTGCTGAACGGCGAGGGGGTGAGCCGCGACGGCGGCAGGCTGATCCGGGTCGACGACTTCCGCGAACGCTACATCGCCGACATCGTGGCGAAGACGACCCTGAGCCGGCCGATCAAGGTGGTGGCGGCCTGCGGCAACGGGACGGCGGGCGCCTTCGCGCCCGAGGCCCTGCGCCGGATGGGGGCCGAGGTGATCGAGATGGACACCGAGCTCGACTACAATTTCCCGAAATACAATCCGAACCCCGAGGACCACGCCATGCTGATGCAGATGGTGGCGAAGGTGCGGGAGACGGGGGCGGACCTGGCCCTGGGCTTCGACGGCGACGGCGACCGCTGCGGGGTGGTGGACGACACCGGCGAGGAGATCTTCGCCGACAAGATCGGCCTGATGCTGGGCCGCGACCTGTCGGCCCTGCACCCCAACGCCACCTTCGTCGTCGATGTGAAATCGACCGGCCTGTACAAGACCGACGAGGTCCTCAAGGCCAACGGGGCCGAAACCGTCTACTGGAAGACCGGCCACAGCTATATCAAGCGCAAGACGGCGGAGCTGGGCGCGCTGGCCGGGTTCGAGAAGTCGGGCCATTTCTTCTTCAGCGACCCGATCGGCCACGGCTACGACGACGGCATCGTCGCCGCCGGGGCGGTGCTGGCCATGCTGGACCGCAATCCGGGGAAGACGCTGTCGGACCTGAAGCGGGCCCTGCCGGACGCCTGGACCAGTCTGACCATGTCGCCGCACTGCGACGACGAGCTGAAGTACGAGGTGCTGGAGCGGATCGTCGCCGAATATCAGGCCCTGGCCGACAGCGGCGGCTCGATCCTCGGCCGCAAGATCGTCGAGGCGATCACCGTCAACGGGGTGCGGGTGCATCTGGAGGACGGCAGCTGGGTGCTGGTGCGGGCCTCGTCCAACAAGCCGGAGCTGGTCGTGGTGGTCGAGAGCATGCGGTCGGAAGACGACATGCGCGCCCTGTTCCGCGACGAGGTGAAACCGCGGCTGGCGAAATACCCCGAGATCGGCGCCTACAACCAGGAAATCTGACGGGGTCGGCGAATAATCGCCAAACCCTGCCATCCCGGGGATTATCGGAGGCGGGGTGTGGCGAGGGGCTGGACGAGTCCCTAGACTCCCGTGACCCGGCCTGATCGGGAGCAGAGACGGGTCTTCTCTTGGCTGACGGCGAGCAGCGCGTGGCGATCATCGGCGGCGGCTTTTCCGGAGCCATGCTGGCCGCGCGGTTGGCGGAGACGGGGATCGCCTCGACGCTGATCGAACGCAGCGGGGAATTCGGCCCGGGCGTCGCCTATTCCACCGGCTTCGAGCGCCATCTGCTCAACGTCCGATCCGACCGCATGGGCGCGGTGGCGGGGCGGCCCGACGATTTCGTGCGCTGGCTGGAGACCCGTCATCCCCGACACGCCGATCCCGAAGGGTTCGCGCCGCGCCGGCTGTTCGGCCTCTATGTCAAGGATCGGCTGGCGGCGGCGGAGGCCGCGCATCCCGGTTTGATCGATCGCGTCACCGGCGAGGCGGTCGCGATCGAAGGGACGACGGTGCGGCTGTCCGACGGCCGGCGGGTCGAGGCCGACTCCGTCGTCCTGGCGACCGGCAATCCCCCGCCCGCGACGGCGGCGCGTTCGCAGCGCGGCGACCGCATCGTCAGCGATCCGTGGGCGCCGGGCGCGCTCGACGCCATCGGGCCCGACGAGGACGTGGTCATCATCGGAACCGGCCTGACCATGGTCGACATGGTGCTGTGGCTCCAGGCGCGAGGCTGGCGCGGGCGGGCGACCGCCCTGGGCCGCCGGGGACTCAAGCCGCGCGCCCACGGGGCTCATCACGACGAGCCGGTCCCCCCGACACGCGGCCTGACCGAGGGCCCGCTGTCGGGCCGTCTGGCCGAAGCCCGCCGTCTGGCCCGGACGAGCGGCTGGCGCGGCGTGATGGAGGGGCTGCGGCCGCTGACCGCGGACCTCTGGTTGCGCGCCGACGCCGCCGGGCGCGCCCGTTTTCTGCGTCACCTGCGGCCATGGTGGGATGTCCACCGGCATCGCATTCCGCCCGCGATCGACCTGACCATAGAGGCGATGGAGATGTCCGGCCGTCTGGACGTCGTCGCCGGCCGGATCGACCGGATCGAACAGGCTGACGGCGGCGTGACGGTGAGGTGGCGGCCCCGGACCGGCGGCGCGCGGGCGCCCTTGCGGGGCGGGTGGCTGATCGACTGCAGCGGGCCGGGGCACGATCCGGCCTCCGATCCGCTGGTCGGGCCGCTGCTCGCCTCGGGCCGCGCGCGGCTGGAGCCGCTTGGCCTCGGCCTCGATCTGGATGGCGAAGGGCGGGTCATCGGCGCGGACGGCGCGGCCGATCCCCGACTGTTCGTGCTGGGGCCGCCGGCCCGGGCGGCCTTCTGGGAGACGACGGCCGTGCCCGACATCCGCAAGCGGATCGAGACGCTGGTCGACGCGCTGTCGCGGTAGGCTCAGACCAGCGCGAGCAGGCCGATCAGGCCGAGGGCCAGGCCGATCAGGGCCAGCAGCGACAGGGTGACGACGGCGGCGATGCGAGGGCCGGAGCGGGCCACGGCGCGGGCGTCGGTGCTGAGGCCCAGCGCGGCCATGGCCAGCACGGTCAGGGCGGTGGTGATCCAGCCGAGCACGGGCAGGGCGGCGGCGGGGATCAGGCCCAGCGACCGCGCGCCCATCATCAGCAGGAAGCCGACGATGAACCACGGCAGCAGGTGGCCGAGCGGCACCCGCCGCCGGGGCGCGTCGGGGCCGGCCTTCGACCGCCCGCGCAGGGCGACGATGACCGCGAGGGCGAGGCAGACCGGGCCGAGCATCAGCACCCGGACCAGCTTGATCAGGGTCCCGGCCTGGGCGGCCACGGCCCCGACCGGCAGGGTGGCGGCCAGCACCTGGGGCACGGCGTAGACGGTCAGGCCGGCCAGCACGCCGTAGCGGACGTCGCTCATCGCCAGGGCCGCGCCGAGCAGCGGCAGGGCCAGGACCACGACGACGCCGAGCACGGCGGTGAAGGCGATGGCGGCCGAGACGTCCTCGGCGTCGGCGTCGATCACCGGGGCCACGGCGGCGATGGCCGAGTTGCCGCAGATGGCGTTGCCGCAGGCGATCAGCACCGCCATCCGCCGCGGCAGGCGAAGCAGCCGGCCGAGGCCGTAGCTGACGATCACGGCGAGGGTGACGACCAGCGCCGTCCCGAGCAGCAGACCGGGGCCGATGGCCATCACCGTCGCGGCGCTGACCGAGGCGCCGAGCAGGACCACGGCGATCTCCAGCAGGGTGCGGGCGCTGAACTCGACCCCGGGTCGCAGAGCGGCGGGGGGCGTCCAGACCGAGCGCACGGCGGCGCCGATCAGGATGGCCAGGACGATGGCGTCGATCCAGCCGCGCCCGAACAGCCGCAACTCCAGCGCCTGCACGGCGACCGCGGCCACGGCCACGGCGGCGCAGGCGAGCAGGCCGGGGATGAGGGAGAGGGCGCCGCGGGCGGGAATCATCGGGTGAGACTGCGCCGGAGCGGGCGCGCTTTCCATGGTTGAGTTGGCGTCAGCGGTGCGCCGGGCGGCGAGGCTGGCGTTTGCAAATATTCGACCTTAGCCTGTCCTCGAACGGGGGAAGACAACCATGAAAAATCCTGTGCTGCATGGATTCCGGAACCTGATGAGGTTCGGGGGGCGCGATACACGGGGCCAGTTCTGGTCCTATGCCGCTGTGGTGCTGGTGATCGGGTTCGCGCTGATGGCCGTCGCCATGTCGTTCGCCCTGGGCGGTTTCTTCGCCGAAATGGAGCAGTTCGCGGCGGCCCATCCCGAGGCGACCACGGTGCAGTCGGGGCCGGGATCCTATTCGATCTCGGTCGATGCGGGCCATCCCGACGCCCCCATGCCGGATATGGGCCGGATGTTCATCAGCCTCGGTCTGTGCGTGCTCGTGGCGGTCGCCTTGCTCGCCGCCGCCGTCTCCCGCCGGCTCCACGACAGCGGCCGGTCGGCGCTTTGGGGCCTCCTGCCCGTGCCGTTCCTCTTGTTCGGGATTGGATTCTTCCCGGTGATGATGAACTCGATGATGACCGCGGAAGAACCGGATCTCAGCCTGTTCTTCATGCTGTTCGGCAACAACATCCTCTACCTGGTCGCGCTGGTGACCCTCATCGTCCTGTTGTGCCAGTCGACTGCGAGGGGTGCGAACCGCTACGGCGAGGAGCCGTCGTCCCGGTCGGAGGCCGCGCCGCAGGGCTAGCCCGCCGCCTTCACCGCCGCCGCCACGTCGGACACCACGGACTTCACCAAGGCCGCGTCGTCGCCCTCGGCCATGACGCGGATCAGCTTTTCGGTGCCGGAGGGGCGGACCAGAAGGCGACCCTGACCGTTCAGGCGGGCCTCGGCGTCGGCGATGGCGGCCTTGACCTTCGCGTCCTCGAGGGGTTTGGCGGCCTTGTAGCGGACGTTCTCGAGCTTCTGCGGGACCTTGTCGAACTGCCTGGCCAGCTCGCTCATCGGCCTGCCGCTTTCCACGAGGACCGCCAGCACTTGAAGGGCCGACATCAGGCCGTCGCCGGTGGTGGCGTAGTCGTGCAGGATGATGTGGCCGGACTGTTCGCCGCCGAGGTTGAAGCCGCCCTCGCGCATCCGCTCCATCACATAGCGGTCGCCCACCTTGGTCCGTTCCAGCGTCAGGCCCTCGGCCTGCAGCCGGCGCTCGAGGCCGAGGTTGGACATGACGGTGGCGACGAGGCCGCCGCCCCTCAGATGGCCCCGCTTCGCCCAGTCCAGCGCCACCAGGGCCATGATCTGGTCGCCGTCGACGACCTGGCCCTTCTCGTCGCAGATGATGACCCGGTCGGCGTCGCCGTCGAGGGCGATGCCGATGTCGGCGCGATAGGTGCGCACCGCCTCGGCCAGGGCCTCGGGATGGGTCGAGCCGCAGTCGGCGTTGATGTTGAGGCCGTTGGGCTCGACGCCGACGGCGCAGACCTCGGCCCCCAATTCATAGAGGGCGGTCGGGGCGACCTTGTAGCCGGCCCCGTTGGCGCAATCGACGGCGATGCGCAGGCCCTGCAGGCTGAGCCCCTTGGGGAAGCTGGCCTTGGCGACCTCGACATAGCGGGCCTGGCTGTCGTCGATGCGCTTGACCCGGCCGAGGGCGTCGGGCGGCGCCAGGTCGGCGTCCAGCGCCTGGTCCATCATCGATTCGATCTTCAGCTCGACGTCGTCGGACAGTTTGTAGCCGTCGGGACCGAACAGCTTGATGCCGTTGTCTAGGTAGGAGTTGTGCGAGGCCGAGATCATCACCCCGATGTCGGCGCGCATCGAGCGGGTCATCATGGCCACGCCCGGCGTCGGCAGCGGCCCGAAGGTGCGCACGTCCATCCCGGCGGCCGAGAAGCCGGCGACGAGGGCCGGCTCGATCATATAGCCGGACAGGCGGGTGTCCTTGCCGATCACGGCGAGGTGGCGGCGGTCGTCGGCCGACATGAACAGGCGGCCGGCGGCGAGGCCGACGCGCAGGGCCACCTCGGCGGTCATCGGGTGGCTGTTGGCGCGACCGCGGATGCCGTCGGTGCCGAAATAGCGTCTCTCGCCCAAGTCCAGTCTTCCTCGTATTCGCTGTCTTACGGTCGCGCAGAAACGTTGCGAAACCGCTTTTCAGGTGCAATTCCCGCGCCGTGTCGCCTAAACCGGCGCCACAGACAGGGTCGGCTTAGACCGTCCAGAGGCCCTGCGCAAAGCGCGGGCCGCCAACTTTTCCGAGGGTCTTCTCATGTGCGGCATCATCGGCGTGACCGGTACGGGCCCGGCGGTTCCCCGCCTGATCGACAGCCTGAAGCGGCTGGAATACCGCGGCTACGACTCCGCCGGGGTGGCGGCCCTGGTCGACGGCCGCATCGAGCGGCGCCGCGCCAAGGGCAAGATCCGCGAGCTGGAGGCGGTTCTGGCGGCCGAGCCGCTGAACGCCACGGTCGGCATCGGCCACACCCGCTGGGCCACCCACGGCGCGCCGACGACCGAGAACGCCCACCCGCACAAGGCGGGTCGGGTGACCCTGGTCCACAACGGCATCATCGAGAATTTCGCCGAGCTGAAGGCCGAGCTGGCCGCCGAGGGCCACGTCTTCGAGAGCCAGACCGACACCGAGGTGGTGGCCCATATGCTGGACCGCGAGCTGTCGCGCGCCAACGATCCGATGGTCGCATTCAAGACGGTTCTGGACCGGCTGACGGGCGCCTACGCCCTGGCCGTGCTGGTCGAGGGCGAGGACGGACTGATCCTCGGCGCCCGGCGCGGCAGCCCGCTGGTGGTCGGCTGGGGCGAGGGCGAGATGTATCTCGGTTCGGACGCCCTGGCGGTCGGCCCCTTCACGACGCAGATCTCCTATCTGGAAGAGGGCGACTACGTCGGCATCGACCGGTCGGGGGCGCGGATGTTCGACGTGGGCGGCAACGCCGTCGACCGGCCGGTGGTGCAGGTCTCGGCCTCGTCGGCCCTGGTCGAGAAGGGCGAGTACCGGCATTTCATGGAGAAGGAGATCCATGAGCAGCCGGACAGCGTCCAGCACACGCTGAGCCACTACCTCGACTTCGTGAACGGCAAGGCCAAGGTCGACGGAACCGACTTCGCCGCCATCGACCGGATCCAGATCGTCGCCTGCGGCACCGCCTTCTACGCCGGCCAGATCGGCCGCTACGCCTTCGAGAAGCTGGCCGGCCTCCCGTGCGACGTCGAGATCGCCTCGGAGTTCCGCTACCGCCAGCCGGCCCTGACGCCGGGGACGCTGGCCGTGGCGGTCAGCCAGTCGGGCGAGACCGCCGACACCCTCGCCAGCCTGTCATGGTGCAAAGCCGCCGGGCTGAAGACCGCCGCCCTGGTCAATGTGCATTCGTCGTCGATGGCGCGCGAGGCCCAGACCCTGTGGCCGACCCACGCCGGACCCGAGATCGGGGTCGCCTCGACCAAGGCCTTCACCGCCCAGGTCGCCGCCCTGCTGGCCCTGGCCGTGGCGGCCGGCGTTCAGCGCGGCCGGATCGACGCGGCGAAGGAGGCCGAGCTGGTCAAGGCGCTGTTCGAGGCCCCGCGCCTGATCGCCGAGGCCATGCTGATGGAGGACGACCTCAAGGCCGTCGCCCACGATGTGGCCAAGGCCACCGACGTGCTGTTCCTCGGCCGCGGGGCGATGTTCCCCCTGGCCATGGAGGGGGCGCTGAAGCTGAAGGAGATCAGCTATATCCACGCCGAGGGCTATGCCGCCGGAGAGCTGAAGCACGGACCGATCGCCCTGGTCGACGAACTGACCCCGATCGTGGCCCTGGCCCCGATGGACGAGGTGTTCGAGAAGACGGCGTCCAATCTTCAGGAGGTGGCGGCCCGCGGCGGGCCGGTGATCATGATCGCCCCGAAATCGGCCCCCGATCCGCACGGGGCGGGCATCCGCCGCGTCGACGCGCCCGAATGCCACTCGCTGATCGCGCCGCTGGTCTACGCCGTGCCGGTGCAGCTGCTGGCCTATTATGTGGCGGTGCAGAAGGGCACGGACGTCGACCAGCCGCGGAACCTGGCCAAGTCCGTCACCGTCGAGTGATCGCTTCGCGCCGGATATGCGTTAGGCTGCCCGACCCCGCCGTTCAGGATTTCGCATGACCGCTCACAGCCGCCGCCTCCGCAAGGCCGTCCTGCCCGTCGCCGGCCTCGGCACCCGGGTGCTGCCCGGCACCAAGACCACGCCCAAGGAGCTGCTGAACGTCGTCGACCGGCCGATCCTGAGCTACATCGTCGAGGAGGCGCGCGAGGCCGGGATCGAGCACATCGTCTTCGTCACCGGTCGGTCGAAGGGGGCGATCGAGGACTATTTCGATCACCAGATCGAGCTCGAGGCCCAGCTGGCGGCCAAGGGCAAGACCGAGATCCTCGACATGATGAACGCCGAACTGGCCCATGCCGGGGAGATGAGCTTCACCCGCCAGATGCAGCCGCTGGGTCTGGGCCATGCGGTGTGGTGCGCCCGCGACATCATCGGCGAGGAGCCGTTCGCCGTGCTGCTGCCCGACGTCATCGTGGACGCGGCGCCGGGGGCGCTGAAACAGCTGGCGGACGTCTACGCCCAGGTCGGCGGCAATGTCATCGGCGTCGAGGCTGTGCCCGAGACCGAGACCCACAAATACGGCATCGTCGATCCCGAGAACCGGGACGGGCGTCATATCCGCATGAAGGGGATGGTCGAGAAGCCGCCGCGCGGCGAGGCGCCGTCGAACCTGTCGATCTCTGGGCGCTACATCCTGCAGCCGGAAATCTTCGGCATTCTGGAGAACCAGCCGCGCGGGGCCGGCGGCGAGATCCAGCTGACCGACGGCATGGCCCGGCTGATGAAGGACCAGAGCTTCACCGCGGTCGAATACGAGGGCGTGACCCACGACTGCGGCGACAAGATCGGCCTGCTGCGCGCCAATGTCGCCCTGGCGCTGAAACGCCCGGATCTCGGCGAGGCGGCGCGCGCGGCCATAACCGCGCTCCTCTAGACCAGACCGGCGCGCTGGGGCGCCGGGGGCGCCGCGATGACGGCGCTGCGGTGAGCCGTCAGCCGCCGACGCGGTTCGACGGCTGGCCGGTGACCTTGCAGACGTTGTCGAGCTGCGGGCGGCCGCTCTGCTGGCCGGTCGGGGACAGGACGCCGCCGCGGGCCGCGCAGTCCGCCGCCAGCCGTTCCATCTCGGTCTGGTAGTGGCTCGGGCCCATGCCGGAGGCGCAGGCCGACAGGGTCAGGGCGAGGGCCGCGGGGGCGGCGAAGAGGACGATACGCATGGCGTTCTCCTGATTAATCCGGAAACACTATAGAGCCCGAGCGGCGGTTCCGTTCAACGGCCTCGATCAGGCGGTCGAGATCGGCCGGCGTGGACAGGCGGTGGTCGCCGCCCTCGACCAGCTCCAGGGTGACGTCGGCGCCGGTCAGGCGTTCGATCAGGGCGGTCTGGCGGCGCCACGGGACCACATCGTCGGCCCGGCCCTGCAGGATGTGGACGGGGGCGGCGACGGGCAGGGGGCCGCGCAGCAGCAGCCAGTCCCGGGCCTCCTCGAACATGCGGCGGGTCAGGACGTATTCGCCCAGCCCCTCTTCGACCACCAGGGTCTCGCCCTCGCGCAGGATGGCCTGGCGCTCGTGGTCGGCGAGGCCGGGCCACATCAGGTCCTCGGTGAAGTCCGGGGCCGGATTGACCAGAACCAGCCCCGCCAGCCGGTCGGGCCGGGCCAGGGCCAGCAGCAAGGCGACCCAGCCGCCCATGGAGGAGCCGACCGGGACGACGGGCCCTTCGAGGCTGTCGATCAGGGCCACGGCGTCCTCGCGCCAGCGCCCGATGGTGGCTTGCCGCCAGTCGCCGGACGACTGGCCGTGGGCGAAGTGGTCGTAGCGCACGTAGTTCCAGCCGCGCTCGCGGGCCGCGGCGTCGAGCGCCAGCGCCTTGGTCCCCTCCATGTCCGAGCGGAAGCCGCCGATCCAGACCACGGTCGGGCCCGCGCCGCGCACCTGCTTCAGGGCGAGTCGTTCCCCGTCCGGCCGGGTCAGATGTTCCAGGTCGTCCATCGGCGTCCCTCTCGCGAAATCGGTTCGGGACTGATAGCGAACGGACGCAAGCGAAGCGAAGGCCAATCCGCGTGTCCGAACCCAGGGTCCTGTTCGTCACCTCCAACCGCATCGGCGACTGCGTCATCTCGTCGGGGGTGATCCGCGAGATCGGCCGCCACCTGCCGGGGGCGCGCATCACCGTCGCCTGCGGCCGGCCGCCCGCGCCCTTCTTCCGCTCGGCTCCGGGGGTCGAGCGGGTCATCATCCTCGACAAGAAGAAGTTCGCCGGCCACTGGATCGACCTGTGGAAGCAGGTCTGGCGGACCCGCTGGGACATGGTCATCGACATCCGCGGCTCGGCCCTGGCCTTCCAGGTGCGGGCGAAGACGCGGCGGGTCTATCACCGGGGGCTGGAGACCGGCCTGCCCAAGGTCGAGACGGTCACCCGGCTGATGGGGGCGGCGCGGACTCTGGATCCGGAACTGTTCATCGACGACCGGGCCCGCGCCGAGGCGGCGGCGGTGATCGATCCCCAGCTGGCGACCGCGCCAGGGCCGATCCTCGCCCTGGCCCCGATCGCCCACCAGCCCGGCAAGAGCTGGCCGGCCGACCGCTGGGGCGCGCTGGTGGAGAAGCTGAAGGCCGAGCCGCGCTTCGACGGCTGGCGTTTCATGCTGGTGGGCGGGCCGGGCGACCATCCGCCGGCGGCGCCGGCCCTGGCGGCGGCGGGCGGGCGGGGGATCGACTTCGTCGGCAAGGGCGACATCCTCGCCTCGGCGGCGGCGATCGACCGGGCGGCGCTGTTCGTCGGCAATGATTCCGGACTGATGCATGTCGCCGCCGCGGCCGGCCGGCCGACCCTGGGCCTGTTCGGTCCGACCGAGTGGTGGCTGTACGGTCCGTGGGGCCCGAAGACCCGCACCGTGGCCTCCAACGAGACCCGCGGCGAGTTCGCGCCGATCGAGGCGCTGACGGTGGACCATGTGTTCGAGGCGGTGCTGGGCCTGCATGACGCCTTCATCGGCGCCGGATCGCCGGTCAAACCTTGAAGAGACGGGCGTTCGCGGTCATATAGACCCCCTGAGGGGAACGCCGCGATCCGTCGCGCGCTTCGACTCGCCAGACCTTTGTCCACACAAGGAAACGACGCCCATTCGCCGTCCGATGAACCAGCCGCCCGTCAAGGACGGGCCGCCCATGAACCAAGACATCCGCGCGCCGCGCGTTCTGCTGATTGATCAGAACGGCGAAAAGCAGGGCGTCATGCCCACGTCCGCCGCGCTGGAAGCCGCCGAAGAGGCCGGCATGGACCTGGTTCAGATCGTCTCCACCTCGGAACCGCCGGTGGCGAAGATCCTCGACTACGGCAAATTCCGCTTCCAGGAGCAGAAGAAGAAGGCCGAGGCGCGCAAGCGCCAGAAGGTCGTCGAGCTGAAGGAAATCAAGCTCCGGCCGAACATCGACGTCCACGACTACGAGGTGAAGGCCAAGGCCATGCACCGATTCTTCGACGAGGGCGACAAGGTCAAGGTGACGCTGCGCTTCCGGGGCCGCGAGATGGCCCACCCGGAACTGGGCATGAAGCTGCTCAACAAGGTGCAGGCCGATTTCGACGAGATCGCCAAGGTCGAATACGCCCCGCGTATGGAAGGCCGCCAGATGATCATGATCCTCGCGCCCAAATAGGCCGCCGATCGATCCGAATTCCGAACGCCCCGGCCGCCCAGGCCGGGGCGTTTTTCGTAGGGACCTGCTCCGCCTCTTGCACCGCCGCGCGGACTGGCGGACAGATCGGCTCCCGCTCCGCCCGGACAGACCCGTGACCCTGACGCCCGCCGCTCCCAAGACCTCGCGTTCGGCCCTGGCCGTCCTGTTCGGGGTGGTGTTCATCAATCTGGTCGGCTTCGGCATCGTCATTCCGCTGCTGCCCTTCTACGGCCAGACACTGGATGCGCCGCCGTGGCAGGTGGCGCTGATGTTCTCGGCCTATTCGCTGGGCCAGTTCGTGGCCGAGCCCTTCTGGGGCCGGCTGTCGGACCGGATCGGGCGCAAGCCGGTGCTGCTGATCACCGTCCTGGCCAATGCGGTCGGCTATCTGGCCCTGGCCTTCGTGCCGAACATCTGGCTGGCCATCGCGGTGCGGCTGTTCACCGGCCTCGGGGCCGGAAACATCTCGACCGTCCAGGGCTATGTCGCCGACGTGACCCCGCCGGAGCTACGGGCCGGACGGATGGGGCTGATCGGCGCGGCCTTCGGGCTCGGCTTCATCTTCGGCCCGGGCCTGGGCGGCATACTGACCCGGCCGGACCTCGGGGCGCTGGGCTACCAGTTGCCGATCTTCGTGGCGGCGGGCCTGTGTCTGCTGGCCGCCCTGGGCGTCGTGGTGTTGCTGAAGGAGAGCCGGGCCCCGGCCGATCCGGCGGCGCCGCGTCCGCCCTTCCTCGGCGGGGTGCACGACGCCGTGGCCAATCCGGTCGTGTCGCGGGTGCTGCTGGTCACCCTGATCTACATGGCCGGCTTCTCGGGCATGGAATCGACCTTCGGCTTCTGGACCGAGGCCCGCTACGGCTGGGGCGCGCGCGAGGTCGGGCTCTGCTTCATGGCCGTGGGCGTGGTCTCGGTGATCTGCCAGGGCTTCCTTGCGGGACGGCTGGCCCGCCGCTTCGGCGAGGCGCGGGTGCTCGCGGTCGGCTGCCTGATCTTCGGAGCCGGACTGGTCGGACAGGTCGTCGCCAGCCGGCTGCTGCCCGACGCCGACTTCCTGGTGCCGGTGATCATGGCCTTCGGCGCCTTCGGCATGGCGGTGACCATGCCCAACATCTCGGCCCTGATCTCCCGCTCGGTCGATCCGGACCGGCAGGGCGCCATGCTGGGCCTGAACATGGCCGCCAGTTCGAGCGCCCGGATCTTCGGCCCGATGGCGGCGGGGGCGATCTTTTCGGGGGTCGGGCACGACTGGCCCTTCCTGATCGGGGCCGCCCTGACCATCCCGGCCGCGGTCATGGCCGTCAACGCGGGGCGGGCCTTCCGCCTTCGCCAGGCGTCGCCGGGCCTGCAGCCGGCGGAGTAGAAAAAGTCGCGTTTCAAGCTTGGCTCCGCCAATCGCGCCGCCTACGGTTGCACCCTCAACAGCGGGGGCTGCGTATGTCAGTTCGAGTTTTCTGCCTCGCCGTGGCGACCGCCTCGGCGACACTTTTCGGCGGGGTCGTCGCGGCCCGGGCGCAATCGACGCCGATCGAGGCCTATGCGGCCCTGCCGGCGATCGAGGGCGTGTCGGTGTCTCCGGACGGTTCGACCCTGGCCTATATCCGGCGCAGCCCGGAGGGCGACTCGGTCATCGCCCAGGCCCGGACCGGCGAGGCCCTGGTCACCATCGACGTCAGCGACCGCGTCGCCCGCGGCGTGTTCTGGGCCTCGCCCGATCACGTGGTGATCCAGAGCACGGTTCAGGAGAAACTGCCCTACACCACCGCCGTCGACGACTACACCCAGCTGGATATCGTCAATGTCCGCAACCGGCGGGTGGCGCGGGCACTGCGCGCCGCCGACCGCGGCATCCTGACGGCCAGCTTCGGACCCGCGACGGTCGGGACCTATCGCGGCCAACCGGTGATGTATCTGCGGACCTATACGGTCGAGAACAACGCCTACACCTACGACGTCTACCGGGTGGACCTCGACGACGGTCGCGGCCGCCTGCACCAGACGGGGGCCGAGGACACCAGCAGCTATGTCATCCGCCCGGACGGCGAGATCCTGGCGCGCACCACCTACGACCAGACATCCGGCCTGTGGCGGCTGCTGGCGCGGCGCGGCGGCAACTGGGCCGAACTGATGTCGCGCCGTTCCCTGCTGGATCGGCCGTCCGTCCTCGGCTTCGGGCGCAGCGACGAGACGGTGTTGCTCAGCGAGGACCGCGAGGACGGCCCGGTGCTGGTCGAGATCAGCCTGGCCGACGGTTCGGAGGTCATGCAGCATGACAACAGCGGGGCCGACAGCATCGTCCGTGACGGCGCCGGCCATATGGTCGGCATCGCCCGGCAGGGTCTGACCCGGTCGTACAGCCTGTTCGATCCCGCCCATCAGGCCAACTGGGACCGGCTGGTGCAGGGGCTGGCGGGACGCGAACTGTTCCTGACCGACGTGGACGACGACCTCAGCGTGATGGTGTTCCGGGCCGAGGGCGCGGGCGAGCCGGGCTCGACCTATCTGTTCGACGCCGAGCGCCAGAGCGTGAACCTGATCGGGCGCGAATACCCGGGGCTGGCCGCCGCCGACGTGGCCGAGGTCAGCGCCGTCCGCTACACGGCCGCCGACGGCATGGAGCTGATCGGTTATCTCACCAAGCCGACCGGACGGGAGCCGCGCAACCTGCCGCTGATCGTGCTGCCTCACGGCGGCCCGGCGGCGCGCGACGAGGCGGGCTTCGACTGGTGGGCCCAAGCGCTGGCCTCGCGTGGCTATGCGGTGTTCCAGCCGCAGTTCCGCGGCTCGGAGGGCTTCGGCCAGACCCTGCTGGAGGCCGGTTACGGCGAGTGGGGCCGCAAGATGCAGACCGACCTGTCGGACGGCGTCAAATACCTGGCCGACGCCGGGATGGTCGATCCGTCCCGGGTGTGCATCGTCGGCGCCAGCTACGGCGGCTACGCCGCCCTGGCCGGGATGACCCTCGACAAGGGCGTCTATCGCTGCGCCGTCTCGGTGGCCGGCGTATCGGACCTGTCCGAGATGCTGACCGTCGAGCGCCGTCAGGGCGGCCGGTCCCGGTACAACGAGGGCCTGCGCTACTGGCAGCGGTTCATGGGCGTGACCCGGGACGACGACCCGTCGCTGGCCGAGCGGTCTCCGGCCCGGCTGGCGTCGCGGATCGAGGGACCGGTCCTGTTGATCCACGGGCGGGACGACACCGTCGTGCCGTTCGAGCAGAGCCGGATCATGGACCGCGCCATGCGGGATGCGGGCAAGGACGTCGAACTGATCTCGCTGGAGGGCGAGGATCACTATCTGACCTTCCCGGCCACCCGCCTGAAGATGCTGACCGAGACCATCGAATTCCTCGAGGAGCACAACCCGCCGCGCTAGCCGGAAAGGCCGGTGCGGCTTGCCAGCGGGGCCCGCTTGGACTAGAAGCCGCGCCTTCGCGTACCGAACCGCCGGGCGAACAGGCATGCCTGGGCGGTTCTTAATCAGGGTCACCATTCCCGAGGGCTTCACAGCCCGAAGGGCGGCAACCCACTCAAAATGAGAATGAAAATGCCCAAACTGAAGACGAAGTCGGGCGCCAAGAAGCGCTTCAAATTCACGGCGACTGGCAAGGTGAAAGCCGGCGTGGCGGGCAAGCGGCACCGCTTGATCAGCCACAACAGCAAATACATCCGCCAGAACCGCGGCACCTCGGTCATGGCCGACGCCGACGCCAAGAAGATCAAGTCCTACATGCCGTACGCCTGATCGGCGCGCGCAGACCTGACCTGATCTCCACACTGAATTTGAAAGGATAGCGACATGGCTCGCGTCAAACGGGGCGTAACGTCCCACGCCAAGCACAAGAAGGTTCTGAAGCAGGCCAAAGGCTTCTACGGCCGCCGCAAGAACACCATCCGCACCGCCAAGGCCGCGGTCGACCGCGCCGGGCAGTACGCCTACCGCGACCGCCGCACCAAGAAGCGCAATTTCCGCGCCCTGTGGATCCAGCGCATCAACGCCGCCGCGCGTCTGGAAGGCTTCACCTATTCGCAGTTCATCCATGGCCTCGGCCAGGCCGGCATCGAGCTGGACCGCAAGGTCCTGGCCGCGATGGCCGCCGACGAGGGCGCCTTCAAGGCCATCGCCGACAAGGTCCGGGACGCGCTGAAGACCGCCTGATCGCGGTTCCGGCCGACGGTTTCGAAACGCCCGCTCCGGTCCGCCGGGGCGGGCGTTTTCGTTTCCGGGGCAACCGTCGGCGGGCCGGCCCGTTCAGGGAAGCGTCGCCATAATCCGGCGTCCACCCGAATCCAGGAGTCCGCCATGTCCGTCGCCAAGGTCACAGAGATCACCGCCTCGTCCCCCGTCAGCTTCGAGGACGCGCTGAAGAAGGGCATCGCCCGCGCCGACAAGACCCTGAAGAACGTCGAGGGCGCCTGGGTCCAGGAGCAGAAGGTCATCGTCAAGGGCGGCGAGATCGTCGAATACCGGGTCAATATGAAGGTGACCTTCGTCCTCAACGACTGAGCCGGGCCGGGCAGGATCGGTCCGGCGCGACGGCGGGGTGACGAAACAGCTTCATCCCGCTAGACGACTGCGACCATGACCGACCTGAACCAGCTCGAACTCGACCTGATCAACGCCATCGGCGGTGCGGAGACCGCCGCGGCGGTCGAGGAACTGCGCGTCGCGGCCCTCGGCAAACAGGGCTCGATCTCCGGCCTGCTCAAGGGCATGGGGGCGATGAGCCCCGACGAGCGGCGCGAGCGCGGGCCGATGATCAACGGCCTGCGCGACCGGGTGCAGGCGGCGCTGGCGGCGAAAAAGGCCGAGCTGGAGGCGGCCGAGCTGGACGCCCGGCTGAAGGCCGAGCACCTCGACCTGACCCTGCCGCCGCGCCCGCGCCGCCGGGGCTCGGTGCATCCGACCATGCAGGTGATGGACGAGATGATCGCCCTGTTCGCCGAGATGGGCTTCGCGGTCGCCGAGGGCCCGGACATCGAGGACGACTTCCACAATTTCACCGCCCTGAATTTCCCGCCCAAACATCCGGCGCGCGAGACCCACGACACCTTCTTCCTGCGGCCCGATCCGGAGACCGGCGAGCGCAAGGTGCTGCGCACCCACACCAGCCCGGTGCAGGTGCGCACCATGATGACGCAGAAGCCGCCGATCCGGATCATCGCGCCCGGCCGGACCTTCCGGAAGGACAGCGACGCCACCCACACGCCGATGTTCCACCAGGTCGAGGGTCTGGTGATCGACAAGGGCATCCACATGGGCCACCTGAAGTGGACGCTGGAGACATTCGTCGCCCGCTTCTTCGAGGTCGACGACGTCGATGCGCGCTTCCGGCCGCACCATTTCCCCTTCACCGAGCCGTCGGCCGAGATGGACATCCGCTGCGACCGCTCGGGCGGCGAGCTGAAGCTGAACACCGGCGACAGCTGGATGGAGATCCTCGGCTGCGGCATGGTCCATCCGAACGTGCTGAGGAACTGCGGCGTCGATCCGGACGAATACCAGGGCTTCGCCTTCGGCATGGGCGTCGACCGCCTGGCCATGCTGAAATACGGCATCCCGGATCTGCGCCCGATGTTCGAGGCCGACACCCGGTGGCTGGCCCACTACGGCTTCTCCGCCTTCGCGGCGCCCAATCCTGCAAGCGGACTGTCCTGATGGCCATCGACCCGAAGCCGACCTCGCGCCAGATCGATCCGCTCGCGACCGAGATCAGCGGCGGCCATTTCACCCTGTTCGACCTGTACCGCGCCCACCTTCAGGCCGGGGGCGGCGCCGTGATCGAGGGGCGCACCTTCACCGACTGCCAGATCGAGGGGCCGGCGGTGATGCTGGTGCTGGAAGGCACCCAGTTCGACCGCACCAATTTCGGGCCGACCGGCGGCGATCTGCGCAACATCCTGTTCCGCCCGATGAGCGGCCAGAGGGCGATCGGGGCCATTCCGGTGCGCAACTGCACCTTCCGCAACTGCCAATTCCACACCCTCGGCATCACCGGCGGCGAAGACCTGCTCCAGATGCTGGTCGACCAGGTCGCGACCGCCGGATAGCGACAGAACGAAATCGAGAGACTGCAGCCATGACCGATTCATCGCCCGCCCCGACCGGGACCATGTCCCCCGAGGAGGCCGCCGGCCGCGCCCTGGTGGCCCGCACCACCTTCGAGAAGGAGGCCGTCTGGCTGCCGTCCCTGGCGGTCCAGCACTGGAACGCCGGCGAGATGGTCATCGACGGCAAGACCTTCACCGACTGCGTCATCGAGGGGCCGGCGGTGATGGCGGTGATGAACGGCACGGTGTTCGAGAGCTGCGCCATGGGCACCACCTCCGACATGCGGACCCTGCTCTACCGGCCGCTCAGCCAGACGAAGATGGCCGGGCTGGTGGGCATGTCCAACTGCCGCTTCATCCGCTGCCGCTTCGTCCAGGTCGGCTACACCGGCGCCGACGGGATGCTCGACGAGCTTCTCGCGGGCGTCAAACTGCTCACCGAGGCTGGAGCCCCTTCGGAGCCCGCCGCGTGAAATTCACCCTCTCCTGGCTGAAGGAGCATCTCGAGACCGACGCGGAGGTCGCGGACGTGGCCGAGGCCATGACCATGGCCGGGCTCGAGGTCGAGGAGGTCCACGATCCGGTCGCGGCCTTGGCCCCCTTCACCGTGGCCCGGATCGTCTCGGCCGAACGCCATCCCAACGCCGACCGTCTGCAGGTCTGCCAGGTCGACACCGTCGACGGCATGAAGGAGATCGTCTGCGGGGCGCCGAACGCCCGGGCGGGCCTGACCACCATCTACGCCCCCATCGGCGCCTATGTGCCCGGCCTCGGCGTGACCCTGGTCGAGAAGCCGGTGCGCGGCGTGGTCTCCAACGGCATGCTGTGCTCGGCGTCGGAGCTCGAGCTGGCCGACGAGAGCGACGGCATCCTCGAACTGGCCGACGACCTGACCGTCGGGGCTCCGGCCGCCGGCGTGTTCGGGGCCGAGCCGGTGATCGATTTCGAGGTCACCCCCAACCGGGCCGACTGGCTGGGCGTGGCCGGCATCGCGCGCGATCTGGCCGCGGCCAGCCTCGGCCAGCTGCGCACCCCGTCCGTGACCCCCGTGCCCGGGACCTTCCCCTCGCCGGTGTCGGTGCGGATCGAGGCCCCCGACATGTGCCCGGTCTTCGCCGGCCGGCTGATCCGCGGCGTGAAGAACGGCCCGTCGCCCGAGTGGCTGCAGCGGCGGCTGACCGCCATCGGCCTGCGCTCGATCAACCGGCTGGTCGATGTCACCAACCTGATCGCCTACGACCGTTGCCGGCCCCTGCACGTCTATGACATGGCCAAGCTGGTCGGCTCCGAGATCGTCGTGCGCGGCGGCCAGCAGTCCGAAGGCGCCGAACACATCGCCGCCGGCACGCACGAGCATCTGATCGCCCTCGACGGCAAGACCTACACCGTCGATCCGTCGATGTGCGTCATCGCCGACGCCGCCGGCGAGCGGCCCATCGGCCTCGGCGGGGTCATGGGCGGCGAGTCCACCGGCTGTTCGGACGAGACCACCGACGTCTTCGTCGAATGCGCCTGGTTCGATCCGCTGGTCACGGCCCAGACCGGCCGGACCCTGAGCCTGAACTCCGACGCCCAGTACCGTTTCGCGCGCGGCGTCGACCCGGCCTTCGTGGTTCCCGGGCTGGAGCTGGCGACGAAACTGATCCTCGACCTGTGCGGCGGCGAGCCGTCGGAGATCGTGGTGGCCGGACGGGCGCCGGCCAACCCGCCCGCCTTCGCCTTCGATCCGGCCCGGGTCGGCGCCCTGACCGGCCTGTCGCTGGACGACGACCGCATCGCCGAAATCCTGACCCGGCTCGGCTTCGAGATCGCACGGGGCGACCCGTGGACCGTGACCCCGCCGTCGTGGCGGCGCGACGTCGAGGGCCCGGCCGATCTGGTCGAGGAGGTGGCCCGCATCGAGGGATATGGCGAACTGCCCGCGACTCCCCTGCCGGACCTCGGCGCGCCGTCGAAGGGGGTGCTCAATCCGCGTCAGGCGCGGGTCCGCGCCGCCCGCCGGGCGCTGGCGGCCATGGGCTATGCCGAGGCCGTCACCTGGTCCTTCACCAAACAGTCGACCGCGGCCCTGTTCGGCGGCGGCGACGAGAGGCTGGTGGTCGAGAACCCGATCGCGGCCGACCTCGACTGCATGCGGCCCTCGGCCCTGCCCAATCTGATCCAGGCGGCGGCGCGCAACGCCGACCGCGGCCATCCCGACGCCGCCCTTTTCGAGATCGGCCCGATCTATCTGGACGACAGCCCGACCGGCCAGCGCACCGTCATCGCCGGTCTGGTCGCGCCGCGATCCGCCCGGCATTGGGGCGGCGGGGCCGAGGACGCCCTGTTCGCGCTGAAGGGCGACCTGATGGCCCTGTTGGACGAGCTGGGCGCCCCGACGGCGTCGTTGCAACTGGTCCAGGGCCAGAACCGCGACTGGTGGCACCCCGGCCGCTCGGCCCGCCTGCAGCTCGGTCCGAAGAATGTGATGGTCGAGTTCGGGGCCCTGCACCCGCGCGTGCTCAAGGCGCTGGACGCCGACGCGCCCATGCTGGCCTTCGAGATCGTGCTCGACGCTGTGCCCGAACCGCGCGGCAAGGCGACCAAGGCGCGCGGCGCCGCCTCTCTGGCCCCCCTGATGCCCCTGACCCGCGACTTCGCCTTCGTGATGGAAGAGGCCCGGGCGACCGGCGACCTCGTCCGCGCCGTGGCCGGGGCCGACAAGGCCCTGATCGCCGAGGTCCGCGTGTTCGACGTCTACCGCGGCGCCGGCGTGGCCGAGGGCATGAAGTCGGTGGCGCTGGAGGTGGTCATCCAGCCCCGCGAGGCGACCCTGACCGAAGCCGAGATCGAGGCCCTGTCGGCCAGGGTCGTGGCGGCGGCGGGCAAGGCGGGCGGGACGCTGCGGGGGTAGTGGCGGGCCCGCGAAAGCGGCAAGATTGACTCTTGGATAGTTTCGTCGCCACATCGAAACAACCTAGGAGCGCGTTATGACAGACGAGCCGCCTACAACTACGGTTGACGATGTAATTGTTACAGGCCAGCGAGCCCGCGGACCGTCGCCGTTTTCAGGGCTGAACTACCCTTCAAAGGGCAACGGCCTTGGGCAAGAAGAGCAGGAAGAAGTTGACCCGGACGGCGGTGGGGGCGGCGGGTCACTCAGCGACGAGCAACAGCAGTGCATGATGCCCGAGGGGCGCCGGCAGTGGAACGCTGACGCCAAAGCCCGGAGTGCGATCTCAGCCTTCAGAGCCAGGGCCCTCGCTCTCGGTGAACCGGATCTCCAGAATCGTGAGTTCGGAGCGCTGCTCTGTGATCTCGGCAATGGGCAGATCGTTTTGGGACCGATCGAGGTGGGACCTCCGATCTTGGATGGCAACGGAAACGCGATCTACTACCCTGAAGGAAGGCCGAGCGTTTCAATCGACCCCGCCGGCTGCCAGAGCGGGACACCTATTGGATTTGTCCATAGTCACCCCGGCGTCAATACTGGCGTGCCGTCTGATCCAGATTTCGCTTATGGCCAATGGCACGTAGATTATAATGGAGCGCCTACGACGTTTGGGATTTACGTGATATCTGACTACCAGGATACGCAAACCGGAAACTACTCCACGAGAGTTACGCGATCAGGCCTCGGCGATCGCCAAGCGGCCAACAGCGGCACATTGGTGCCGAACTGGGTGAATCCCGACGCTGAGCCATGCCCGGGAGATAGTTGAGGGAGACAGCTCATGGCCCGATCAGCGTCGATGCTTCTGGGAGCGCTTGTCCTGACTGCCGCACCAGCGGCGCAAGCTGACGACTGGGTTCACGCGGGTACGGAACGCGGCCACCGCGTCGCGCTGAACATTGTTGAGCCAGCCGGTCGCCGGGATGGTCCTTTCACGACGACACTGGCGATGATCCCACTGAACTGGCCGGCCAATGGTCATGCCTACACACTCTGGATCGCTGAGTTCGATTGTGCGGCCCGATCGCGGACGATGAAGTTCCGGATCGACTACAGCGGCAGGCGGGACCCGGTCCGGACGCAACTCGCCGACGCGCGCGCGGAAACTGATCGCAACCCGGCCGTCGCTGAGCAGCTGGACATCCTCTGCGGCGAGCCGGGTTCCCGGCGTATGCGGACATACAATCATCTCGGCGAGTTCACGCGCGAGGTTCACCGGTAGGGCCCAAGCCCCCGGCAACCCCCCGTTAACCTTGCCGCCGCAAGGCTGACTCAAAGACCGGTGACGGTGTGGTCAAGCGCCCGCGCGAGTCGGGCGGACCGTCCCCGCCTTCGGAGCCATCGCCATGCATCGCCGCCAGCTGATCCTTTCCGGTCTCGCCGCCACCGCCGGCGCCTCGGGCCTGTCCGCCTGCGCCACGGGGCCCGCGGCCGATCCCAACTATCCGATCCGGTCGGACCAGGAGGCCCAGGCCTATAGCGCCGAGGAGCTGATCGCGGCGGGGTCGCGGGAGCTCGGCATCGCCGCCGAGGCCATCGGCGCCGCCATCGAGCGCATCTTCGCCGACCAGGGCGACCGCCCGACCGCCTATATCGCCGGCGAGGAAGGCTCCGGCGCCGCCGGGGTCGGCCTGCGCTACGGCCGCGGCGCCCTGCACATGAAGGACCTGTCGGCCTCGCAGGAGGTTTTCTGGCAGGGGATTTCGATCGGCTGGGACGTCGGCGGCAACGCCAGCCGGGTCTTCACCCTGGTCTACGGCCTCTACCACCCCGACATGCTCTACCGCCGCTACCCGGGGGTCGAGGGTTCGGCCTATCTGGTCGGCGGCGTGGGCGTGAACTACCAGCGCGCCGACGGCATCGTCCTGGCCCCGATCCGCACCGGCGTCGGCCTGCGCCTCGGCGCCAACGTCGGCACCATGGCCTACAGCCGCCAGCGCAACCTGCTGCCGTTCTAGCGACTCCGTCATCCTCGGGCTTGACCCGAGGATCAGGCGTTGAAGCGGACTGTGCCTGTCAGGCGGCCCCGCGACCGCGACCGTGCGCTTCGCCACCGAGCACCGGTTGGTCTGATCCTCGGGTCAGGCCCGAGGATGACGACGAAGGGCAGGGGGCCGATGTCCGCCTAGGTCGCGCCGTCGTCCAGCATCGACTCCAGCCCCTCGCGCCAGCTCGGGTAGCGCGGCCGCCAGCCCAGTTCGGCCTTGGCGCGGGCGTTCGAGAGGCGTTTGGAATCGCGGTAGAAGCGCCGCATGCCGTCCGACACCGACGGGTCGTCGAGATCGACCTCGGGCGGGCGCGGCAGGCCCAGCCGGCGCGCGGCCCCTTCCATGACCACGTCGGCGGGCGCGGGCTCGTCGTCGCACAGGGTGTAGGCCGCGCCGGGGCGGGGACGGGCCATGGAGGCGAACAGGCCGGCCACGGCGTCCTCGACATGGATGCGGTTGAAGATCTGGCCGGGCTTGCGAACGATCCGGGCCGTGCCCTCGCGCAGCCGGTCCAGCGGCGAACGGCCGGGACCGTAGAGGGCGGGCAGGCGGAAGATCTGCACCGTCAGCCCCATGCCCCGGCCGGCGTCGAGCCAGTCGCGTTCGGCCCGCACCCGGCGCGCGCCCTCCAGCGAGGCGGCGTTGAGCGGATCGTCCTCGAAGGCCCAGCCCCCGGCCCGGTCGCCATAGACCGCGGTCGAGGAGACATAGCCGATCCAGTCGGGAAAGGCGCCGGTGCGGGTGACGGCCGGGATCAGCCGCTTCAACCCGGGGCAGCCGTCGGCTTCGGGCGGGGCGGTGATCAGGATGGCCGTGGCCTTGCGAACCGCCTCGTCGAGCGCCGCGTCGTCGGCGGGATCGAGGGCGGCGAACCCTTCGGCCTCCAGCGCCCGGCGGGTGTCCGGATCACGGCTGGTCAGGGAGGCGCCGCCGCCCCGGCGAACCGCCTCGCGCGCCGCCGCCTGGCCGAGCCAGCCGCCGCCGAAAATCAGCAGATGGGCGGGCGGGACGTCGACCGGCATTCGGGGGTCAGGCCGACCGGGCGTGGACGGGAACGGCGGGGGCCACCGTGACCGGCTCGACCTTCAGGGCCTCGGCCCGCTTGCTGTTCCAGCTGGAGACGCAGGGCACCTTGGTCAGGTCGGCGCGGTGGGCGTAGCGGCGGGCGATTTCGGTGACGTCCTGCATCAGGCCCTCGGCGAGGGTGATCGGCTTCAGGCCCAGTTCGCGGAACTGGTCGTTGGCCACCACCAGTTCGTTCTCGTCGGCTTCCTGGCGCGGGTTGGGGACGTTGTGGATCTCGGCGCCGGTCATGTCGGCGATCAGGGCGGCGAGGTCGCGGACCCGGCGGCTCTCGGTCATCTGGTTGAGGATCTTGACCCGCTCTCCGGTCTTCGGCGGGTTCTTCAGGGCCAGCTCGACGCAGCGCACCGTATCCTGGATGTGGATGAAGGCCCGCGTCTGGCCGCCGGTGCCGTGCACCGTCAGCGGGTAGCCGACGGCGGCCTGCATCAGGAAGCGGTTCAGCACCGTGCCGTAGTCGCCGTCGTAGTCGAACCGGTTGATCAGCCGCTCGTCCTGGCGGGTCTCCTCGGTCTGGGCGCCCCAGACGATGCCCTGGTGCAGGTCGGTGATCCGGACGCCGTCGTTCTTGGCGTAGAACTGGAACAGCAGGGCGTCCTGGGTCTTGGTCATGTGGTAGATCGAGCCCGGGTTCGGCGGGAACAGGATTTCCTGCTCGGCCGGGCCGAAGTCGGTGTCGACGGTGACCTTCAGATAGCCCTCGGGGATGCGCAGGCCGGCGGTGGTGTAGCCGTAGACCCCCATGGTCCCGAGGTGGGCCAGGTGCACGTCCAGTCCGCTCTCCACGATCGCGGCGAGCAGATGGTTGGTGGCGTTCAGATTGTTGTCGACCGTGTACAGCTTGTGCCGCGCCGACTTCATCGAATAGGGGGCGGCGCGCTGTTCGGCGAAATGGACGACGCTGTCGGGCTTCCAGTCCTTGATCAGGGCCACGAGGCGGTCGAACTCCTTGCCGACCGTCATGTTGACGAAGTCGATCGTCTGGCCCGAGACCTCCTTCCAGGCGGCGATGCGCTCGCCCATGGTCCGGATCGGGGTCAGGGACTGGACCTCGAGTTCGTTGTCGATGTTCCGCCGGCTCAGGTTGTCGACGACCAGGACGTCCCAGCCTCTCGCCGACAGGTGCAGGGCCGTCGGCCAGCCGCAAAATCCGTCGCCGCCCAGAACCAGTACGCGCATCCGTCCATCCCTTGTCATGACTGTATCCTGCCTAGCCGATGGCTCCGGCCTGTCAAAGCTTGAGCGTTCAACGCGCGAAACCGTCCTTCGGGCTCAAGGGCGCGGGCGGGCGCGCCACTGATCCCGGCTCTGGCCCCAGCGGTCGACGCGAACGGCGTCGAAGGGCGGCGGTAATTTCGTCGGGCCGAGGTTGCGCGATCCGATCTTTTCGGCGAGCCGCTGCGACGGCGTGTTGTCCGGGTCGATGCAATGAATGACGTCGGTCCAGCCGAGCGTGTCGAAGGCGTAGTCGATGGTCGCGACGGCCGCCTCGACGCCATAGCCCTTGCCCTGGGCGTCGGGGTGAAGCCCCCAGCCGACCTCGGTTCCCGGCCAGCCCAGCGGCGTCCACGGGCCGATCCGGCCGAGCCATAGGCCGGTCTCGCGCTCGATCAGCGAGAACATGCCCACGCCGGTCAGGCTCCACGCCCCCGCCATGGTCATGAAGCCGCGCCAGGCGGCCTCGGCCGGCTGCGGCCCGCCGATGAATTTGGCTGCCTCGGGGTCGGCCATCAGCTCGGCCCAGCGGGGAAAATCCACCATCGCCGGCGGGCGCAGGGTCAGGCGGGCCGTTTCGATCACGGGTCCGGTCACAGCGGATACTCCTGTTCCATCTGGTAGTGGCTGCCGTCGTGGGTCAGCACGCTGGACCACAGGCCGAAGCGATCCGCGCGGATCGGCGGCGAATGCAGCAGGTTGTGTCCCGCGATCCAGGCCCCGATGCGGTCGGGATTGGTCTGCGGCTTGAGATAGGCCAGCGTCACGTGCGGGCGGTAGTCGCGCCGCTCCATGACTACCCCGGCCCGCTCGCCCGCGGCGCGGCAACGTCCGGCCAGCACCGACAGCCGCTCATTGGGCTCGACCCCGGCCCACAGGGTGTGGCTGCGATGGGAGTCGCCGAAGGCTCCCACGCCTCGCAGGGTGAAGTCGAACGGCCCGCCGGACGCGGCGCGGCCGAGCTCGGCGACCAGGTCGTCGGCGCGGCGCTCCTCGATATCGCCGTAGAAGGCCAGCGTCAGGTGCAGCTGCTCGCGCCCGCGCCACCGGGCCCCCGGCAGGCCGGACTGGCGGCGCTCGAGGGTGTCGGCGACGTCGTCGGGGATCGGCAGGGCGGCGAACAACCGGATCATGCGACCGTTCGTAGCGGCTGAAACCCGACCGCCCAAGTCCGGTTTTCCTTGCGTGAAGGGGAAGCGCCCCCGATATTTGACCGGACAGCCGGGATCATCCCGGCGAACAAGGAGATCGAACTCGCGATGAGCGACTTCAACAACGGCTACGCCCGGCCGCTTCCGCAATCCGCCGACATGTCGGTGGACGCGGGTCTGCGCAGCTTCATGCTGGGCGTCTACAACAAGGTGGCGCTGGGCCTGCTGGTGTCGGCCGCGCTGGCGTGGGTGACCGGCTCCTATGAGCCCGTCAAACAGCTGCTGTTCGTCACCCAGGTCTTCCCCGACGGGGTCGAGCGCCTGACCGGCATGACCATGCTGGGCATGATCGTGGCCTTCTCGCCGCTGGTCATCCTGCTGGGGTCGAACTTCGTGATGAAGAACCCGACCTCGACCGGCGCGAGCGCGCTCTACTGGCTGATCGTGGCCCTGATCGGCGCCTCGATGGGCACGGTGGTGCTGATCTACACCGGCGCCTCGGTGATCCAGACCTTCCTGATCACGGCCGCCGCCTTCGGCGCGCTGAGCCTGTTCGGCTATACGACCAAGAAGGATCTGACCGGCATCGGCAGCTTCCTGATCATGGGCGTCATCGGCCTGATCATCGCCTCGGTGGTGAACATCTTCCTGCAGAACAGCATGATGCAGCTGATCATCAGCGTCGCCGGCGTGCTGATCTTCGCGGGCCTGACGGCCTACGACACCCAGCGGCTGAAGATGACCTACTACGCCCTCGGCGGGAACCAGACCGCCATGAGCGTGGCCACCAGCTACGGCGCGCTGAGCCTGTACATCAACTTCATCAACATGTTCCAGTTTCTGCTGATGCTGTTCGGCGGTCGGCGCTGATCGCCCCGACAGGCTGAGAGAACCGGGCCCCGGCGGAGACGCCGGGGCCTTTTCTATTCCACGACGCTGAAGCGGCGGCTGTCGAAGACGCGCAGGACCTGGGGCAGTTCGCGGCCGCGGCGCAGCACCATCCCGCCCTCGCCGATAACCGCCCACTGCCCCTGTTTGAGGCGCAGGGCCGGGCGTTTCTCGATCCGGTAGGCGGGGGCGTCGCCCGAGCGGCGGAAGACGGCGAACTCGGCCACGTCGCGGTGGCCGGCCATGGCGTAGTCGCGCCACTCGCCCGCCGCCACCATCCGACCGTAGACCCTCAGGATCAGCTCAAGCTCGCGCCGGTCGAAGAAGACCGGGCCCGGCGCAGACGGCAAATCGGCGGCGTCGCTCATGATCCGAAGGTAGGCGGCCCGTCCGGAAACGCCAGCGATTATCAGCGGCCGCGCCCGTCGACCCGCGTGTCTCGAACGCCACTCGACGAAGAAATCGCCCGGAACACGAAATCGCCGCCGTTCCGCCCATTGTCCGCCCCCTTGGGGGGCGACACCGGACCCATCGGCCCGTTGGAGCCTGGAGCGATCCCGGATCCTGAACAGCCCCCCCAGCCCCCCTGGATTTCTCCATCAAGGGCTCCGGCGGGTCGATGCTTCCTCCAAGCGAGACGCCCGCTCCGCCACCCTCCCCCCTCCGGCAGAGCGGGCGTTTTGCTGTCCGGCGTCCGGCGCCCGGGATCAGGGCAGGATGACCTCGGCCGGCTCGCCGCCCCGCATGACCGACAGGATGCGTTGTCCCTCGCCGTTCAGGGCGCGGGCGAGCGCATCCAGATCCGCGACCGGGGTGTCGTCGACCAGGCGGATCAGGTCGCCGGCCTGCAGGCCGGCCCCGGCGGCCACGGAGCCGCCCTCGACCGCGAAGACCTGAAGGCCATCCGCACCGGCGCGGGCGCTCAGGCCCCGCGCCACCACGACCTCCGACCCGATGACCACGGAACGCTCTCCCGGCGGCTCGACGGTCAGGGTCGCCCGACCCTCGCGCCCGTCGCGCAGATAGACGACCTGGACCTGGGTGCCCGGCTGGGCGATGCCGATCGTCGCCGCCACGGTGCCGGCGTTCGAGACCGGCCGGTTCTGGATGCGGGTGACCACGTCGCCGCGCTGCAGCCCCGCCGCCTCGGCGGACGAGCCGGGGGCGACGCTTTCGACCACCGCGCCGCGCACGATGCCGAGCCCGAAGTCGCGCGAGCGTTCGGCGTTGAGCGAGCCGAGGATGGCCCCGGTGGAGCCGCGCTTGACCTCGCCGACGGTGCGCAGCTGGTCGACCACATACATCAGGATGCGGCTGGGCACGGCGAAGGCGATGCCGTCGTTGCCGCCGCCGCCGCCCGACAGGATCGAGGTGTTGATCCCGATCAGCCGCCCGCGGCTGTCCAGCAGAGGGCCGCCGGAGTTGCCGGAGTTCACCGCGGCGTCGGTCTGGATATAGTCCTCGATGCGATCGCCCATACCTGAGCGTCCGAGGCCGGAGATCACCCCCATGGTCAGGGTCTGGTCCAGACCCAGCGGATAGCCGACCGCGAAAGCCAGGTCGCCGGTGCGCAGCTGGTCGGAATCGACGACCTCGATCTGGGACAGGCCGCTGGCGTCGAATTTGAGCACGGCCAGGTCGGTGGCCTTGTCGGCGCCCACCAGGACGGCGTCGAAGATGCGGCCGTCGGTCAGGTCGACGGTGAATTTCCGCCCGCCCTCGACCACGTGGTTGTTGGTGACGACGATCCCCTCGCGGGCGTCGATGATGGCGCCCGAGCCGCTCGAGATCGGGCGCGGCTCGTTCTCGCCCGAACTGGGACCTTCCGACTGGCCCAGGGTGGTGACCTGAACCACGGCCGGGAGAGCCTGTTCGAGACCCTCGGCGAAGCTGAACACGCCGCGCCGCGCATCATAGGGGATCGGGCCCTGGGGCGTGGACTGGGCCGCGGCCGCGGTGGCGCCCAGCAGGGGAACCGCCATGGCCAGCGCCAGGATCGACAGGCCGTTGGCCCGGTAGGTGGAACGCCGCATCGCCAGTCCCCTGTAGTTGCGAACGAACCTAGCGCGAGAAATGCGCCGTGACGACTGCCCCCGGACCGGCGTCATCAACCGTCATGGTCGCGCCGTGTCGTTTCAGTATCGCCCGCACGAAGGCCAGCCCCATGCCGTGGCTCTCGCGGGTCTCGCCGCCGCTGTCGGCTTCGGGCCTTCGGTCCGGGGTGAAGCCCGGTCCCTGATCGGCGACGGACAGCGCCGGGCGGCCGTCCGGCGTCCCGGCCGTCAGGGTCACCACCCCGCCCTCGGGAGAGAATTTGACCGCGTTGTCGACCAGATTGGTCACCGCCCGCTGCAGCAGGGAGCGCACGCCCAGCACCGCCGCCGGCCCGCCCTCGACCCGGATGGAGACCCCGCGTTCGTCGGCCAGCGGCTGATACAGGTCCGCGGCCTGGGCCGCCAGTTCGTCCAGCCGGACGCTTTCGAACACCCAGGCCTCGCCGTCGCGCAGCGCCATGGCCTCGTTCATCGAGCGCGTGATCTGCGCCAGGTCGGATCGGGCCTCGTCGATCAGCTTGCGGGCCTCGGGCGTGGCCGCAGAGGCCCGCAACCGCTCGAGGCGGACCGAGGCCCGGGCCAGCGGGGTGCGGAAGTCATGGGCCAGCTGGTCGGCCGAGTCGCGCAGCCAGCTGAGCAGTTCATCCAGCCGGTCGAGGGTGCGGTTCACCTGTCCCGTCAGCTCGGTCAGCTCGGGGGCGAGGGCGGTCTCCGGCGCGCGCAGCGAAAAGTCGCCGACCGAGGCGCGATCCAGCGCGCGGCTGACTTCGGCCACCGCAGCCGTCAGGCGGCGACGGGCCACGGCGGCGGCCGCCAGGCCGATGACCAGCAGCAGCAGTCCGGTTCCGATCACCGCCGCCACGGCCCAGCCCCAGGCCTCGCCGGACCGGTCGACGACCCGGCCGACGGCGATGTCGAGAGCCCCGAACGAGCGCCGGACCACGACCACCTCGACCGCCCGCGACGGGCAGAGGTCGCCCGGCGCCAGCCGCATCACCCAGACGTCCTCGCCCAGCCGCCCGGCCCGCTCGCCCCGCGCCGTCTCCAGCGCGGCCAGACCCGCCGGCTTGCCGACCGGAGCGCGGATGAAGCGCACCCCGGCCCCGCCGCGACCGGTGCGGCAGGTCTCTTCCAGGGAGCGCGCGTCGCGGGCCGGTCCGTCCTGGAAGGCGCTCAGCCAGGCCGACAGCCAGGCCGCGTCGGCCTCGGTGAGCTGGTCGGCCGACAAGCTGGTCTCGGAGCCCAGTTTGGTGACCATGGCGCTGTAGTCGTCGAGGGCCGCCAGCGCCGCCTTCTCGCGCTGGTCCATGCGGACCGCCGCGCCGGTGATCAGCAGCGAGCCCGACAGCGCCATCGCCGCCAGCACGCCCATGGCCGCGGCCAGCTGCGTCGCCGTCCGCCGCGCCAGCCAGCCGGTCAGGCCCGGGGAACGCGCCGCCATGTCCGGCTCAGTCCGCCGCCGAGAGGTCGCGGAAGACCAGGCTCTGGCTGCGCGCCGAAACGATCAGCGGATGCAGGTCCTCGCCCAGCTCCGGGGTCTGTTCCCTGAGCCGGCGGCGCAGGGCGCTGATGCGGGCATCGATGACGTTGACGAAATTGTCGGGCAGGAATTTCCATTCCACCCAGCAGCGGTCCCACAGCATGGTCTTGGTCACTGGCTGGCCGCGCGCGGCCATCAGTTCGGCGACGATGGCGAACTCCAGCGGCGACAGGTCGATCTGACGGCTCTCGCCCGCGCCGACGTCGAATTTCAGGGTGCGGGCGCCTGGCGACAGGCGGAACGGTCCGTTGACCAGCTCGGCTCCCGCCGGCCGGGCCCGGCCCGAGGCCCGCCGCAGCTGGGCGGCGATGCGCGCCACCAGCTCCTCGTCGCCGACGGGCTTGGCCAGATAGTCGTCGGCGCCGCCCAGCAGGCCCTCGACCTTCTGCCGCTCGCCGCCGAGGGCGGTCAGCATCAGGGCCGGGGCGTCGGCCGAGGTTCCGCCGCCGGCGCGCAGGCGTTTGAGCATTTCCAGCCCGTCCATCCCCGCCGTCAGCCGGTCGAGGATCAGCACGTCATAGGGCGCGCGGGCCGCCGCCTCGAGCGCCGCCTCGCCCGTCTCGAACCGGTCCACGGCCTCGAAGCCCGCCGCGGTCAGACGCTCGGCGACATGATCGGACAGGGCGGGATCGTCCTCGAGCAGCAGGGCGCGGCGGCCCGCGAACACCGGGCCCAGCCGGGCGAACGGATCGTCCTCCCGCATCGTCGCCCCGTCCGCATCTCCGCCGCCGTCCATGTTTCGGTCCACGCTGATCTCCGCCCCGGGCGCCACGATAGGAGGTCGGGGCTGGATGACAACGCCCGACGCCTGCCTGCTCTAGGCCGAAGCGCCGGGGACGGGGGCTGATCGTTCCTGACTTCGCCCGTCCCCCGAGGGCCTCAGTGGCTGTCGTGACCGTGGCCGTCCGTTTCCGTGGTTCCGGCCGCCCAGCCCTCGCCACCCGTTTCCGCGAACCAGAACGGGGCCCGCGGCCGCTGGCGCGGCGCGATCTCGTTCATGCCGGAATCGTACACCCGGCCGTTCAGCACCGTGTAGGCGATAGAGGTGGTGTTGCGGATGTTCTCCAGCGGGTTGGCGTCCAGGACCACCATGTCGGCCAGCTTGCCGACCTCCAGCGAGCCGATGTCCCCGTCCATGCCCAGGGCCTTGGCCCCGTTCAGCGTGCCCGCGCGGATCGCCTCCAGAGGCTGCATCCCGCCCTGGGCCAGGCTCCACACTTCCCAGTGCGCCGCCAGGCCTTCGCGCTGGCCGTGGGCGCCGATCTGGACGGTGACGCCCTCGGCGGCCAGACGGGTCGCCTCGCGGGCCACCGAGATGTGGTTCCACTCATTGTCCGGCGCGGTGACCGGACGCCGGGCGCGGGCGTCGAGGATGCGGCGCGGCACATACTGGGTCAGGATCGGATCGTTCCAGACCTCGCTCTCCTGGTACCAGTAGTTCTCGCCATAGCTGCCGCCATAGGCGACCACGATGGTCGGGTTGTAGGCGACGTTGGTCTGGCGCCACAGCTGGTGGACGTCGTCGTACAGTTTGGCCAGCGGGATGGCGTGCTCGATGGTGGTGTGGCCGTCGACGATCATCGACATGTTGTGCTGGAACAGCGACCCGCCCTCGGGCACGACCATCATATTCAGCTGGCGCGCCGCCTCGATGACCTGCTGGCGCTGGTCGCGGCGGGGCTGGTTGTAGCTCTTGACGCTCCACGCCCCGGCCGCCTGCATCCTCCGCAGGGTCGACAGGGCGTCGTCGAGGTCGTCGATCTGGGCAGTGGAGGCGGTCGTCGCCCCGTACAGGATGGTCCCGGTCGAGAAGATGCGCGGGGCCACGACCCGGCCGGCCCGGGCCATCTCGCTGTGTGCGAAGATCTCGCTGGTGTCGGCCGACGGGTTGTGGATCGTGGTCACCCCGAAGGCCAGCGAGGCGTAGTCGACCCAGCTCTGCTCCGGGATGATCTCGTCCGAGCCCATGGCGCCGTGCCAGTGGGTGTCGACGAGGCCGGGCATGATGGTCTTGCCGGTCATGTCGATGGTCGGGATGCCCGCCGGGATGGTCATGCTGGCGGTCGAGCCGATGGCCTCGATGCGATTGCCGTCGACGACGATGATCCCGTTCTCGATCACCTCGGCGCCGTTCATGGTGATCAGCCGGGCGCCGACCAGGGCCATGCGGCCCTGCGGCCGGTCGGTCTCGACGCTGAAGCCGAGATTGACGCCGTGCTCGTCCGGCTTGGGCAGTTCCTCCGGCGCGCCCTCGACGAAGGCGAAGGACCGGTTCAGATCGCGGGTGAACAGCTCCGGCCCCTGCGACCAGTGCAGGCTGCGGGAGTCGCCCGACCAGCTTAGCCACTCGCCGGAGTCGCGGGTGACCCGGGCCTGGGGGAGGGACTTGCCGTCGGGGCCGACGTTGATCGGCCGCCCCGCCGCCACGAAGGGCGCGACATAGGCGTTGAACCGTTCGGTCCAGCCGATCCAGTTTCCGTCCGGCGAGACGGCGAACTCGGCCGCCCAGTCGGAGGTCAGGTGGGTGCGTTCGTCCGAACCGTCCATGTCGACCGAGATCAGGGTGCGCTTGTCGCCGTCGCGGCCGGTCAGGAACAGGCGGTCGCCGTCGGCGCCGAACTGGGGATGGGCTCCCTCGTCGGTGATCAGGACCGCCTCGCCGCCCGCGGCGGGCACGCGGTAGACGCCCGGCTCCCGGCTCCACAGGGCGGTGGTCAGGAAGCCGTCGTTGACCTTGCGATAGACGATGGTGCGGCCGTCCGGCGAGAAGGTCGGCTCGATATAATGGCCCGGATTTTCGGTCACGACGCGGCCGGCGCCGCCCGAGGCGGGGACCACCCGCACGGCGCCCAGCGCCTGATCGTCCCAGGTCGTATAGACGATGGAGCGGCCGTCCCGGGACCAGTTGGGATAGAGCTCGAAATGGTCGTTCTGCCGGGTCAGGCGGCGCGCCTGTCCGGTCGGCAGGTCGCGGATCCACAGCTGGCCCAGCGCCTCGAATACCACCCTGGAGCCGTCCGGCGAGGGGCGGGCCCAGCGGATCATCTTCACATCGAAGCTGTCGGGCGCGACCTGGACCGGGAAGCGGACGGCGTCCTGCACCCGCCGGGTGTCGGCGACGTGGAACGGAATGTCCGAGACGGTCCCGGAGGCGACCTCGACCTTCTGGATGCGGCCGTCGGCCCAGAACACGATGGAGCGGTTGTCGGGCGTCCAGCTGATGGCCGGATAGACGCCGTGGATGGCCCAGGTCTCCTGCAGGTCGCGGTCGAGGCCCGAGAAGACCGGCGTCTCGCGTCCGGACTCGATGTCCATCACATACAGCACCGACTGGTAGCGGACGCGGCGGATGAAGGCGATCGACTTGCCGTCGGGCGAGGGGGTCGGGCGGATCGAGCCGCCGGGGCCGGTGATGTAGGGATCGATCTCGCCGGTTTCGCGGTCGAGGCGGCGGATGATGTAGATCTGGCCGTTGACATCCTTGGAGTATTCGAAGGTGTTACCCGGCGTCGCGTCGTCGCTGAAATACAGATAGCGGCCGTCGGGCGAGAAGGCCGGTTCGCCGGTGTCCTTCTGGGGCGTCCGCCGCTCGGTCATCTGCACGCCGCCGCCGCCGGTGCGGTGATACATCCACAATTCGCCGGCCCCCAGCGAGCGGGCCGAGGTGAAGTGTTTCCGCGCGACGATGAACTGGCCGTCCGGCGTCCACTCCGGCTGGTTCAGCAGGCGGAAGGACTCCTTGGAGACCTGCGTCGGGTTCGAGCCGTCGGCCTCCATGATCCAGATGTTGTCGCCGCCGGCCCGGTCCGAGGTGAAGGCGATGTGGCGGCCGTCGGGCGACCATTTCGGCTGCATGTCCCAGGCCACGCCCGAGGCGATGGCCCGCGCCTCGCCGCCCGAGATCGGCATCACATAGATGTCGCCCAGCATGTCGAAGGCGATCATCCGCCCGTCGGGGCTGACGTCGACCGACATCCAGGTGCCGCGGGTCACGTCGATGGGGATGTCGCGAGACGGTCCGGGCGGGTTCTGAACGTCCCATTTGGCCTCCTCGGCCGCCGCGGCGGGGGCGGCCTGGGGGGCGGGTTCCGCCTGCGCCTCGGCCGGCGCCGGAACCGGCGGGGCGGCGATCGGCGAGACGGGTTCCGGGGTCTGGGCCATGGCGGGGCAGGCGAGCGCCAGCAGGGCGGCCGTGGCCAGGAGTTCGCGCTTCATGTCCGTCGTCCCCGAAATTGGATGGACGTCTTGCACCGCCTCACGGCTGCCGCGTCCCTGGAAGGCAGAGAGCATTTTCACGGGCCGCAAGTCCAGCCGCCCGGACGACTTTCGCCGGGCGGGGCTGACCGCGGCGACGACACGGCCTATCTATCGCCCCGGGCGGACCCCGCGCCCGCGCGCCTTCACTTCCAGGACCCGCCATGACCGAGACCCTCGACCTGTCCCACTGGATCAATGGCGAGAAGGTCCCCGCCGACCGGCCCTCGGAGAGCCTGAACCCGTCCGACACCCGCGATCTGGTGGCCCGCATCCCCGACGGGGGCGCGGACGAGGTCGACGCCGCCGTGGCCGCGGCCAGGGCGGCCTTTCCCGCCTGGTCCGAGGCCTCGCCCGAGGTGCGCTCCGACATCCTCGACCGGGCCGGGACCCTGGTCATGGAGCGGCGCGAGGCCCTGGGCCGCCTGCTGTCCCGCGAGGAAGGCAAGACCCTGGCCGAGGGGATCGGCGAGACCGTCCGGGCCGGTCGTATCCTGAAATATTTCGCCGGCGAGGCCCTGCGCCTGCACGGCCAGAACCTCGCCTCGGTGCGGCCGGGGGTGGAGATCCAGACCTACCGCCAGCCCGTCGGCGTGTTCGGCCTGATCACCCCGTGGAATTTCCCCGTCGCCATCCCGGCGTGGAAGGCGGCCCCGGCCCTGGCCTTCGGCAATACGGTGGTGATGAAGCCGGCCGGCCCGACCCCGGCCACGGCCGAGACCCTGGTCGCCATCCTGCACGAGGCGGGTCTGCCCAAGGGCGTCCTGAACCTGGTCATCGGCCGCGGCGGCGTCGGCCAGGCTATCGTCGACCATCCGGACGTGGCCGGGATCTCCTTCACCGGCTCCCAGGGCGTCGGCGCGGGCGTGGCGGCCGGGGCGGTCCGTCGCCAGGCGCGGGTCCAGCTGGAGATGGGCGGCAAGAACCCGCTCATCGTGCTGGACGACGCCGACCTGGAGCGGGCGGTGATGATCGCGCTCGACGGCTCCTTCTACGCCACCGGCCAGCGCTGCACCGCCTCCAGCCGGCTGATCGTCCAGGACGGGATCCACGACCGCTTCGTCGCCGCCCTGGCGGAAAAGGTCGCGGCGCTGAGGGTCGGCGACGCCCTCGACCCGAACACCCAGATCGGCCCGGCGGTCAGCGAGGACCAGCGCGAGACCTCCTACCGCTACATCGAGATCGCCCGTCAGGAGGGCGGCCGCGTCGTCGCCGGGGGCGGACGGCTGCAGCTCGAGGCGCCCGGCTGGTACGTCCAGCCGACCCTGATCGCCGACACCCACGCAGGCGGCCGGATCAACAACGAGGAGGTCTTCGGCCCCGTCGCCTCGACCATCCGAGTCAAGGACTACGAGGAGGCGCTGGAGATCGCCAACGGCGTCGAGTTCGGCCTCTCCGCCGGCCTCGTCACCAGCTCCCTGAAACACGCCCGCGACTTCCAGCGGCGCGCGAAGGCCGGGATGACCATGGTCAATCTGCCGACCGCCGGGGTCGACTATCATGTCCCCTTCGGCGGCACAAAATCGTCCAGCTACGGCCCGCGCGAGCAGGGCTTCGGGGCGGTCGAATTCTTCACCCAGACCAAGACCGCCTACTCCGCCGGCTGACGCCGCCGTGAACTCCATGGCGGTCCCGGCGTTGATCGGGAAAGGAGATTGTCATGGGCACTGCCGACCAGGTCATCCGCAAGAGCGCGGCTCCCGAACGGAGCGGAGGCGACGACCTCAGCGACGTGGAGCTGGTCGTGCGCCGCGCCCGCGCCGGCGATCTGACCGAGAACGAGGCGTTCGAGGACATCGACCGCATCGTCCGCCGCCGCGACCCGATGGACTTCGACCGGAAATCCTGGACCTAGGCCGCGCCTCTATTCCGGTCGTCGGATCGGTCGGGCGCCTCTCGCCACCGGCCGAACGGCCGGTTCGAACGCGGCATCGCCCAGATCCGCGAGGATCGGGCAATCCGGCCGATCATCACCCGCGCAGCATTTCGCAAGGCTCCTGAGAGCGTCCGCCATCGACCGCATCTCGGCGACGCGGGCGTCGAGGTCGGCGACATGCTTCTCCGCGATGGCCTTCACTTCCCGGCTGGGACGGTCGCGGTCACGCCAGAGCGACAGCAGGTGACCGATCTCCTCGACCGAGAAGCCAAGGTCGCGGGCCCGGCGGATGAACTGCAATTCCCGCACGTCCCGCTCGCCGAAGTCGCGGTAGTTGCTGTCCGTCCGGTCCGCCGGCCGGATCAGGCCGACGGACTCGTAGTAGCGGATCATCTTGGTCGATACGCCGGTCGCCCTGGAGGCCTGGCCGATGTTCATGGATGAACTCCCTCGAAGCGCGTCTTGAAGCCACGGAGGCGCAGCGCATTGGTCAGGACGCTGACGCTGGACAGGGCCATGGCGCCGGCGGCCAGCATGGGCGACAGAAGCCAGCCGAACACCGGGAACAGAAGTCCGGCCGCGACCGGGATCAGCACGATGTTGTAGCCGAACGCCCAGACCAGGTTCTGGCGGATGTTGCCCATCGTGGCGCGCGACAGGGCGATGGCGTTGACGGCCCCGCGCAGATCGCCGCCGGTAAGCACCACGTCGGCGCTCTCGATGGCGACGTCGGTGCCGCCGCCGACGGCGAGGCCGACATCGGCCGCGGCCAGGGCGGGGGCGTCGTTGACGCCGTCGCCGACGAAGGCGACCCGGCGGTCGCCGGCCTGAAGGGCGCGGATCGCCTCGACCTTGCCGTCCGGCAGGACCTCGGCGCGCACCTCGTCGATGCCGAGGCGCCGGGCCACCGCCTCGGCGGTCCGGCGGTTGTCGCCGGTGATCATCGCCACCTTGAGCCCGAGCGCATGGATCGCGGCGATGGCGGCGGGCGTGGTGGTCTTGATCGGGTCGGCGACCGCGATGATGGCGGCCAGCCGGCCGTCGATCGCTGCGTAGAGGGGGCTCTTGCCTTCTTCGCCGAGCCGCCCGGCCTGATCGGCGAAGGCGGATAGGTCGTGGCCGAGATCGCGCATCAGGCGGTCGGCGCCCACCTGGATGGACCGGCCGGCGACCCGGCCCTCGGCTCCGAAACCTGGGCGCGATGAAAAGGTCTCGGGGTCCGGCACGGTCAGCCCTCGCGCTTCGGCGGCCTTGATGATGGCGTGGCCGATGGGGTGCTCGGAGCGCGTCTCGAGCGCGGCGACCAGGGCCAGCACCTCGTCGCCGTCGAAGCCTTCGGTGACGGCGAGGTCGGTCAGTTCGGGCCGGCCCTCGGTGAGGGTGCCGGTCTTGTCGAAGGCGACGACCTCGACGCCCTGGAGCGCCTGGAGCGCCTCGCCCTTGCGGAACAGGACGCCGAGTTCGGCGGCGCGGCCCGTGCCGACCATGATCGAGGTCGGGGTCGCCAGGCCCATGGCGCAGGGGCAGGCGATGATCAGCACCGCGACCGCATTGACCAGGGCGAAGCCCAGCGCCGGTTGCGGCCCGAACGCCAGCCAGACGCCAAAGGTCAGCACCGCGATGGCGATGACGGCGGGGACGAACCAGCCGGTGATCTTGTCGACCAGGGCCTGTATCGGCAGCTTGGCCCCCTGCGCCGCCTCCACCATGCGCACGATCTGGGCCAGCACGGTTTCCGAGCCCACCTTATCGGCGCGGAAGCGGAAGGCGCCCGTGGTGTTTATCGTGCCGCCGACGACCTTGGCCCCTTCGAACTTCTCGACCGGGATCGGCTCGCCGGTCAGCATGGATTCATCGACGAACGAGGCCCCCGACAGGACCGAACCGTCGACCGGGACGCGTTCGCCGGGCCGGACGACGACGATGTCGCCGGGTGTGACCTGATCGATCGGCAGTTCGATCTCCGCTCCATCCCGCTCCACGCGCGCGGTCCTGGCCTGGAGCGTCATCAGACGGCGAATGGCCTGGCTGGTCTGGCCCTTGGCGCGGGCCTCGAACCATCGGCCGACCAGGATCAGGGTGACGATAACGGCGGCGGCTTCGAAATAGACGTTGGCGGTCCCGGCCGGCAGCCACCGCGGGGCGAAGGTCGCGACGGTGGAGAAGGCCCAAGCGGCGGTGGCGCCGAGCACGACCAGCGAGTTCATGTCGGGCGTCAGTCGAACCAGGTTCGGAACGCCCTTCCGGTAGAAGCGCAGGCCCGGAACGAAGAGCACGAAGGTGGACAGCAGGAAGCTGACGATCCGCCAGGGCGTCATGCCGAGGGTCCCCATCAGCCAGTCGTGGGCGCCGGGCACGAAGTGCAGCGCCATCTCGACGACGAACAGGGGAAGGGTGGCGGCGCCAGCGACGGCGACGGCGCGCCCCAAGCTGCGGATTTCGGCGGCGCGCGAGGCCTGTTCGCGATCCCCGCTCGCCGCGTCCGGCGCGGACGCCGCCTCGGCGGTGTAGCCCGCCCCGACCACGGCTTCCGTCAGGGCGCGCACATCGGCGGCGCCTTCCAGCACCCGAACGGTGGCGCGCTCGGTCGCGAGGTTGACGCTGGCGTCCAGAACGCCGGGCGCCGCCTTCAGCGCGCGCTCGACCCGGCCGACGCAACTCGCGCAGGTCATGCCGCCGATCTTCAGTTCGATGGTGTGTTCGATCGGCTCATAGCCGGCGGAGCGGATCGCCTGGGTCACCGCTGCCGCAGAGCCGGCGTCGTCCATTTCCACCCGCGCGCGTTCGGCGGCGAGGTTCACCGTGGCGCTCTTCACGCCGGGCGCGGCGCGAATGGCTTTCTCGACCCGCCCGACGCAGCTGGCGCAGGTCATGCCGAGCACGGGAATATCGAGGGTTCGCAGGGTCGTGGCGGTCATCGGGACGGTCTCCAGACTGAGGTCCCGCCCTTCATGAACCTTCCAGTCATGGCAAGGTCAAGCCCGAGGGAGACCCCTTGACCTTCCCATGCTGGGAAACCCCACCAACCTCATCGTCGATCGACAAAGGAGATGACGATGATCGAGTTGAAGGTGGAACGAATGACCTGCGGCGGCTGCGCGGCGACGGTGAGAGCCGCCGTGGTCGAAGTGGCGCCGAAGGCCCGGATGGAGATCGAGATCGCCACCGGGACGCTGCGGGTGGAAGGCGAGGCTGACGAAGCCCGCGTCCGGGCCGCGATCGAGCAAGCCGGCTACGGCGTCGCGTGAGGGGGTCGCGGCCGGTCCCCGGATCGGCCGCGATCGGCCTTCATGGACCGCCCGCGTGGACGGTCGCCACCTCTGACGATGACGCTTGACCTTGCCATGGTGGGAAGGTGCACAAGGCGTGGATCCCGGCGGCTGTGGCGACCTGACGCAAGGGGATGCGCCGTCGTGATGCGTATTGAACCAACGACTGAATGGTCCGCCAGGGAACTGCTCTCCAATGTCGACCCTCCATCCCGATCGCCGAAGCCTCCTCCTCGGCGCCGCCGCCGGCGGCGGCCTGCTGGGCCTTCAGGGCCTGCTGCCCGCATGGGCGCAAACTGGATCTGCGGGCCTGCGGGCTGACCTGCCGACGCTGACAGGACCGAACATCGACCTGACCGTCGGCCACTCGCCCTTCACCGTGGGCGGACGGACCGGTCATGCGGTGACCATCAACGGCGTTCTGCCCGCGCCGCTGTTGCGTCTGCGCGAAGGCCAGAATGTCCGGCTATCCGTCGCCAACACCCTGGACGAGGACACCTCGATCCACTGGCACGGCCTTCTGCTTCCGTTCCAGATGGACGGCGTGCCGGGCATCAGCTTCCCCGGCATCAAACCCCGCGAGACCTTCGTCTATGAGTTCCCGATCAAGCAGTCGGGCACCTTCTGGTACCACAGCCACTCCAACCTTCAGGAGGCGATGGGCCACTACGGGCCGATCGTCATCGACCCGGCGGGCGCCGATCCGGTCGCCTACGACCGCGAGCATGTGCTGGTCCTGTCGGACTGGAGTTTCATGCACCCCCACGAAATCCTCGACAAACTCAAGAAGAGCCCCGGCTACTTCAACCGGCAGCGCACAACCCTGTCCGGCCTGATCTCGGGCGAGGACCGCATGAGCCTGGAGGAGCGGCGCATGTGGGGCGGGATGCGGATGGACCCGCGCGACATCCTCGATGTCAACGGCTCGACCTACACCTATCTGATCAACGGCCACGGGCCCGAAGAGAACTGGACCGGCCTGTTCCGGCCCGGCGAGCGGGTGCGGCTGCGCATCATCAACGCCTCGGCCATGTCGATCTTCAACATCCGCATCCCCGGCCTGCCGATGACGGTGGTCCAGGCCGACGGCGAGAACGTCCGCCCGGTCGAGACCGACGAGTTCCAGATTTCGGTGGCCGAGACCTATGACGTGATCGTCCGACCGACCGAGGATCGGGCCTACACGATCGTCTCCGAAGCCATCGACCGCTCCGGCATGGGCCGAGCCACCCTGGCGCCCCGTTCGGGAATGACCGCCGAGGTCCCGCCGCTGCGCGAGGTCCCGAACCTGACCATGCGCGACATGGGAATGGGCGGGGGCATGGGCGGGAGCATGGATGGCATGGATCACGCGGCCATGGGCCATGCGGCGCCGGCGGGCGAGGCCGCGATGGACCACGGCGCCATGGACATGCGCAATCCGGAGAATGCTCCGCCCGACATGGCCGTCGGCGTCGGCGTCGACATGATCGCCATGGACCCGGCCAACCGGCTGGGCGAGCGTCCCATGGGGCTGGAGGACGTCTCGCACCGGGTGCTGGTCTACACTGACCTGGTCTCGCTGGCCCCGAACAAGGACCGGCGGCCGCCGGCCCGGACCATGGAGATTCACCTGACCGGCAATATGGAGCGGTTCATGTGGGGCTTCGACGGCCGCAAATTCAGCGAACTGGTCGAGCCCATCCGCTTCGAGCGGAATGAGCGGGTCCGGGTGACCCTGGTCAACGACACCATGATGGCCCACCCGATCCACCTGCACGGCCATTTCTTCGAGCTGGTGACGGGCGGCCCCGCCGGGCATCAGCCGCTCAAACACACCGTCAACGTCGCGCCGGGCTCGAAGGTGACCTTCGACCTGACCGCCGACGCGCCCGGCGACTGGGCCTTCCACTGCCACATGCTGATGCATATGCACGCCGGGATGTTCAACGTCGTCACCGTGCGGCCCATGGACGGAGCCGCGTCATGAACCGCCTCGCCGTCGCCCTCGCTCCGCTGATCCTCGCCGCCAGCGCCTTCAGCGCCCAGGCCCAGGCACAGGACCCGCACGCGGGCCACACCCTGCCTTCGCCGGCGAGGACGCAGCCCACCACGCCGGTCCCCGACCCCCACGCCGGCCACCGCATGCCGGCTCCGGTCGCCGCACCGGACCCGCACGCCGGGCACGTCATGCCGTCCGCCGGGACGCCCCCCGCCGCCGATCCTCACGCCGGCCATCAGATGCCGGCCCAGCCTGCGGCCGTCGATCCGCACGCCGGGCATGACATGGCGACCCCGGCGCCCGCGCAACCTGACCCACACGCAGGCCATGACATGTCCGCCATGGCCCCGGCCCAGGCCGATCCCCACGCGGGGCATGACATGTCGGCGATGGCCTCGGGACCGCCGGCCGTGCCGACCAGCGCCGACAACCCGGGCCGTCCTCCGGAGGACCCGCTCCCGGCCGCCGCCCTGGGCGGCCCCGCCCACGCCGCCGATCTCATCTTCGGCTCCGAGGCGATGGCCGCCGCCCGACAGACCCTGGTCCGCGAGAATGGCGACATCCGCACCACGGCGGTGATTGTCGACCGCCTCGAACTCGGCCTCGGAGACGATGACGAGTCCTGGCTATGGGACGTCCAGGGCTGGACCGGCGGCGACATCAATCGCTTCTGGTGGAAATCCGAGGGCGAAGGCGACTTCGGCGGCGATCTGGAGGAGGCTGAACTCCAGGCGCTCTACAGCCGCGCGGTCACGCCCTTCTGGGACGTGCAGGCCGGCGTGCGCCAGGACTTCCGGCCCGACGGCGAGGATGCCACCCATCTGGTCCTGGGCTTGCAGGGACTGGCTCCCCATTGGTGGGAAATCGACGCCGCCGCCTTCCTGTCGACCAAGGGCGACCTGACCGCCCGCGTCGAGGCCGAATACGACCAGCGCGTCACCCAGCGCCTGATCCTCCAGCCGCGACTCGAAATCGCCGCCTCGGCCAGCGACATTCCGGAGCTGGAGATCGGCCCGGGCCTGTCCTCGGTCGAGGCGGGCCTGCGGCTGCGCTACGAGTTCCGCAAGGAGTTCGCCCCTTACGTCGGCGTCGAGTGGAGCCGCGCGTTCGGAGACACCGCCGACTACATCGAGGCCCGGGGCGGCGAGGCGGACGACACCCGTCTCGTCGTCGGCCTCAAGGCCTGGTTCTAGCCGCAGGCTTCAAGGCCGGTCGGCCGGATTTCAATGGCAGCGCTCGCCGCCCGGCCTGTGGAGCCGGGAATGGTCGCGCAATGCTCTCTACCTCAGTCGTCGCTCTGGCTCGCCACGAGCCGGCGATAGTCGCTGGGCGACATGCCGTAGCGATCGCGAAACGCCCGGCTGAGGTGGGAAGCGTCGCTGAACCCCAGGCGGTGCGCGATCGCGCCAATGGGTTCTGCGCGCTCGATTTCGGCAAGTGCGGTCCGCGCGCGGTTCACCCGTGTCGCCATGATGTAGGTTTGGACGCCGCCGCTGGAGCGGAAGGCCGCGAACAGACGCCGCCGCGACACGCCGAGAGTCCGGCACAGTTCCGCAACGCTGAGATCGCCGCCCCCAAGCCCCTGATCGATCTTCTGCATCGCCCGTCTCATCAGCGCGTCTTCGGCGGCGACCGGCGCTTGGAGCGCCGGCCTGGACCCCGCCAGCGCCAGGGTCGCGAGTTCCAGAAACACCCGTCCAAGCCGATCGGCGTCGGCGAGACTGAATCGCGGCAACGCGTGACGCACCTGACCTGAATGCGAGAACAGCATCGCCGCCGCCTCGCGTCCGACAACCAGACCGTGCAGATCGTGCAGGGACCCGAACCACTCGGCGGCTATGGCCCGCGGAATGACCAGATTGAAGGTGCGGCTCGCTGTCGAGACGTGGAGCGACGGTCTGGCGAGATCGTGGAAGTGGAAGGTTCCGGCCGTTTCGAGGAAGACGCGGCCGTCCATATCGCCCTGCGCCAGGCCTTCGATCATCATGCTTATGATGATCGGATCGAAGTCGGAGACGCGGATGTCCGCGAGCCGCCGTTCCCACCGCATGCCGGTGATCTCGGTATAGACGAAGGTCACGGGGCCCAGCGGGGTTGTTTCCCAGCTCGTGTTGAACGGCTCGAAAGGCTCCGTGCGATAGACCGGCGTGCCGCGGGGCCAGCTGCGCTCCGACCACACTCTGTGCCGTTCCGCGGGGGGAACGTCGGCTGTCGTGTACCGGAATATCGGTATGGCGCCGGATCGCGCCGATCCGGGTGGGGGGTGGGCGCCGTGACTCACGCGTACTGGTACCTTTGGCGCACTGCCAGGTGCCGGCATAGCCGTTGCCGGCACGCTGATACAACTAAAAGATTACGCCCATGCAAAGACTCTCGACGGCGAGAGGCTAGCATCCGCGCCGGACGGCGAGGGTCTGCCATGGTTGAACGTCTTTGCACCGCACCTGATAGGCGAGCCCTTGCCCGCGTATGACCAGCGGATCGCCGGGCCCGGTGTCGCCCTGCGCAGACCGGACGGCGATGGCCGGCTGCCGGTCACCCGCGACGGTCCCGCGACGACCGGCAACCTCTATTTCTCGAGCTGGGCCGAGCAATACCCGATCCCGTCCATGATCGTCGCCGAGGACCTGAGTCTGCTTTGGGCCAACTCGGCCGCGGATGAAATCCTCGCCGAAGCGAAGGACTTTCAGTTGGCGGGCGGGACCCTGACCTGCGTTGACAAGGCTCAGGGCCAGGAGTTCCGCGCCTTCGTTGCGACGGTTGGACAGAAGCCCCAGGTCTGGGTCTACCGGCAGGACGAAACGGCCCTTCGGATGGTGCGCGCCGAGTCCCTTTCACCCGACGGCATGCCGCCGGCGGTGGCGCTGATGATCTACCCGATCGACGGCGTCGATCGCTACTTCTGGTCGGATTTTCACAAGGTGTTCGGGCTCACGAGGGCGGAAACAATCATCGTCAAACGGATCGTCGGCGGCGAGCCCGCGGATACGATCGCTGAAGAGCTGTCCATCACCCTCGAAACCGTCCGCACCCACGTGCGGAGGGTTTATGCAAAGCTCGGGGTCAACAACCGGGAACAGCTGTTTTCGAAAGTCAGCGCCTTCCGCACCTTATAGGCCGTTGGCCCTCTGTCTTGACCCCCGGCCTCGGCCAGGGATCCAAGGGTTTCCCGGACGGGCTCTGGATGTAGCGGGAAGCCCTCGCAAGGGCCATCGAGAGCAAGTTCGGTCCGATTTTTTTTCACAACAAAAACAACATTTAACCGAGATAATTGCGCCCAGAAACGTTGCTGTTAACCAGCATAAATCGTGCGCTGGTTGAAAAGAACGCGACTGCCCAAATGTGGGGACGCCCGCGAAATACCGGCGCTCTATGTTGCAGTTAAGGAAACGTTAAGTTTCCGGTCACTGGGGCGGAACAGCGGGGGAAAGCCCTCACCCGAAACAATCCGGGCGGCGATCAAGGCGCGGACCTGCTCCGCCGCTGCGTGAGCCTCCACGCCTGCTTCCAGCAAGTCTGGCCGGGCCGCATTCCGCGGCGCGGCCTGTGTTTCGGCCCGTTCGCGGGCTGCCCACCAGAGATCACACGATCTCGCCTTCCCGACCGGTTCGCCGGTCATACCGGGCCCGCGGGCCATTTCGTTTGGAGACTACCCATGAAGACCATCCTGATGGCCGCTTCGGCCCTCGGCCTGTTCGCCGCTCCGGCCTTCGCCCAGAACGTCCAGACCGTCGACGTCACCGCCACCGTCCCGGGCGTGTGCACCATCGGCGATCCGGCCACCATCGCCCTGAGCTCGCTCGGCGTGAACACCACCAGCGGCGCCAACGCCCTGACCCTGGTGAACTCGGGAACCTACGTCGCCAGCGCCACCGAGAATTTCTGGGTCAGCTGCAACGACACCAACAAGATGACGATCACGTCCGCCAACCAGGGCAACCTGGTCCGCGACGGCGCCGCGCCGACGGCCGATGAAGCGGCCCAGGGCTTCACCAACAAGATCGCCTATCACGTCGGCGCCACCAACTATCGTCCGGGCGTCAACTGGCAGTTCCAGCCGACCCTGAACGAAGGCTCCAACAACAACTACATGAACTCCACCCGCGGCGCGATCCACCAGGAAGTCGGCATGTTCGTCCGCATCGGCGCGAACCTGAAGAACGCCGGCAAGCGTCCGCTGGCCGGCTCCTACACCGACACCGTGACCATCACCGTCGCGATCGCCGCCTAGGAGCGGACACGGTCCGCAAAGTCTCTTTGACGGACCCTGCCGGAACCTTGTGAACCGCGAGGCCGGAGCCTCACCGGTGCGTCAGAAGGGGGGGGGCGACCCCCCCTTCTTTCATTTCCCAGTAGCTTACGAACGTTGGAGGGCCGCGTGGTCCGCAAATATCTCATCGGTGTCCTGGTCGCCGCCCTGGGCCTCTTCGCCACCGCCGCCTACGCATCGCGCGTCACGCCCATGGTGGTGGACATCACACCGACGGGCAGCGGGTCGGTCGCGCGGATCGAGGTCACCAACACCGACGGTCGGGACATCCCGATGGAGATCCGGATGTACCGCGGCGTGATCGCCGAGGACGGCCAGCTGGATCTTCAGCCGGCGGACGACAAGTTCGCGGCCTTCCCGCCCCAGGTGGTCATCCCCGTCGATGGCCGCCAGGTGTTTCGCATCCAGTTCATCGCCGACGCTCCGGTCACGACCTCGGAGATCTACTACGCCAGCATCAGCCAGCTGCCGGTGCAGCTCGAGGAGACGGGCAACCGGATCCAGATGCTGACCCGTTTCAACATTCTGGTGAATGTCGTGCCCGAAGGCACGTCGTCGCAACCGGCGATCGACTCTATCCGCTGGGTCGAGCGTCCCGTGCCGATCGCCCCCGGCGAGACGGAACCGGATCCCGAGGCCAGGGCCGAGAAGGGCCTTGAGGTGCGCGTCGTCAACACCGGGACCCGTTATTTCGCCGCCGGCCGGATCGGCTGGCAGATCACCGGCGCCGACGCGAACGGCACGGAAGTGGTCGAGACCCTCGACGCCGCGGACATGTCCGAAAAGATCGGGATGGGCGTCGTCGCGCCCGCCAGCGCCCGCGTCTTCTTCATACCGATGGAGCGTGAACTCCGCGACGGAAGCGTCAGCGTCAGCTTCCGTCGCTGATCGCCGCCGGCTTGGGGGGAAGGCGATGCTGAAGAGAACCTTGTCCTGCATGACCGCCCTCACGGTCGTCATGCAACCGGGCATCGCAGGCGCCCACGACCCTTCGGCGGGCGGGACGTCTGCCGTCGGCGCGGCCTATGGTCAGATGCTCGATGCCGGCGCCCAGGAGCTTCTCCGGGGCGCGCCGGTCCGGATGTCGCTTCCGCTGATCCGCGAGGAGCGGGTCTATGGCGACGTCCTGGTCGATCTGTACGCCGGCGGCGTAATCCGGTTCGACCGGGCCAGTCTTGTCGAGCGGCTTGGGCCCTTCATCACGGACTCCGCGCGCGGCGAATTCACCCGCAGGCTGGGAGACGGGGATCACCTGTCGATCGAACAGGTCGCCCAGGCGGGCGTCGTCCTGAGGTATGATCCCAACCTGCTCGAAATCTATGTCGATCAGATCGAAGCCGGCTACGCCCCGACGGTGACGCTTGGAAACAGCGGACGGGTCGATGCGCCTCCCATAACCCTGCAGCCCGAGTCGTTCAGCGCCTATCTGAATGTCGTCGGCGACTTCCGTTACACGACCGATCAGCAGACGCAGGATCCGTCCGCCCTGCTGAACGGCGCCGTCCGCTACCGCGGGGTCGTGTTCGAGTTTGACGGCGGCTACGGCGGCTTCGGAGACTCCGGCGGCTTCTACCGACGGTCCGCGCGGCTGGTTTACGACCAACCCGAAAGCCAGCGACGCTGGACGGCCGGTGACGTGCAGATCAACAGCCTGGGCATCATGGGCGGCGTGCTCCTGGGCGGGTTCGCCGTGGAGAAAGGTCGCCGCAATTTCTTCAACTCCGACGTTCTGACTTCGATCGGCCAGCAGCAGGTCCTGCTCGAGCGGGACGCAACCGTCGAAATCCTCGTCGACGGGCAGCCGGTTCAAACCCTCCAGCTCGTCGCGGGTCCCTATGACCTCGGTCAGCTGCGCGCACAGTACGCCGGTCGGAACGCTCAGCTCTTCATCACCGACTTCACCGGGCGGCGACAGCTGACCGACTTCGACACCTATTTCGAGGCGACCGACCTCGCCCGTGGGGAAACCGAATACAGCGTCGGACTCGGGGTCGTGCCGCGCAGCTTCGGCGCCCGGCTCGACTATGACGGCCCCCCGGCTTTCTCGGGATACTACCGCAGGGGCATGACCGATCGGCTGGCCCTCGGGGGGAGCCTGCAGTTCACAGAGAGCATCCAGGTGTTCGGCGCCGAACTGGTGGCGGCGCCGCGGGTCCTGCCCGGCCGATTTGAGTTCTCCGGGGCGGTGAGCACAGGCGATCTGGGAACGGGCTACGCGGCGCGGGGCGGCTATTCCGTCCAGTTCGGCGAATTCGGCGACCGGCAGGTCTCGGTCTCCGCCGACTACCGCAACGGCAAATTCGCGACGCTCATCGACGAGGTCAGCCTGGTCGGGGCCGAAACCCTGAACGTCAACGCGAATTTCTCGCAAAGCATCGGCGAGAGAACCTATCTGGTCGCGGGGGCGAGCCTGTTCCGACGTTCGGGCCTCGAGGAAACCCGCACGGCCTACGTCGACGTCTCTCATCGCACGCCGCGTTTCCGGGTCACCGCCGGCGTGGAGTACAGTTCGGGACCCCGGGACGGCTACGGCCTCCGGGTGGCGCTGTCCGTGCCGCTGGGCCGGACCACGCGGGCGGACGCTTCCTACAACGGCCGCCGCGAAGAGTTTCGCGCCTATCTGTCCCGGAGCTACGACGAACAGGTGGGAGCCTGGGGCTATGACGTCGGCGCCCGGCAGTCGCCCAACAATGCGTCGGTGGACGCGGCGGGAACCTATGTCGGAAACAGGGTCCTCGCCCGGGCCGCCGCGTCGTCCTCGGGCTCCGGTTTCGGTCGGGTCGGCGATCGCCAGCAGGCGAATTTGCAGCTCGGCACGTCCATCGCCTTCGCCGGCGGCGCCTTCGCGATCGGCCGTCCCATCCAGGACAGCTTCGTGATCGCCACGCCGCATCATGCCGTGGCCGAGACACGCGTGGTCATCGGCCGATCGATCAACGAGGCGCGATACGACGCCGTCAGCGGAACCCTCGGGCCGGCGCTCGGCGGGCGGCTGACGTCCTACTCGCGCCAGAACCTGTTCTACGACGTCGCCGGAGGCGCGGGCGGCGCGGATATCGGCAGCGGCCTCGAGAGCGTCGAGCCGCCTTACCGCAGCGGATACCGGCTGGTGGTGGGCAGCGGGGCCACGGTCACCGCTGTTGGTTATCTGAATCTGGGCGACGGCCGCGCCGCGCTCGTTTCCGGAACGATCTCCTCGAAGGACGATCCGGAGTTCGAGGCGCAGCCGTTCTTCACGAATTCCGCTGGCAGATTCGCCATCATCGGCCTGCGGCCCGGCGCCACCTATGAAGTGCGCCTGTTCGAAAGCGGCCTCGCCTACAGCTTTACCGTGCCGGAGAACGGCGAATCTCTTCTGCAGATGGGAGAGGTCGTGCTGACGCCCGCCAGACAAGAAGAGGAAACCGAGCAATGAGTCGGCAGTTTTGGCTGGTCGCGGCCGCCCTGATGGCGGCGCCGACCCTGGCGCATGCTGAATGCGAACCCGGCTTTGGTTCCGCCTCCAGTCTCGTGGAAATCCGGAGCGGCTCGCCTGACGAACAGCGGGTCTCGGACCGGTTTCTGGTCGAGGTCCGGAACAACGGCTCCGATCCCTGCACGCTGCGCCTGGCGGTGGCCCGGGATATGTCGAGTTTCAGTCCGGGTTTTCCCGCCTTCTCTCTCTCGGGCCCGGCGGGCGTCGTTTCCGCCGCCGCTCTCCCGGCATCGCCGGAGGGCGGCGATCGTCGGACGGCGATTACGATCCAGGTCCCGGCGAACGGTACGGTTCGGGTGCCCTATGACGTCAGCTTCGACGTTAACTGGGGAATGACGAGCGGCCTGTACGAGCAGGACCTCAACTATCAGCTTTTCGACGCCGGGGGCCGGGAGGAGCTGGCCAGCCAGCGCACCAGGCTGGCCCTGGACATCCCCCCCGTGGCGCGCGTGCGCTTCTCGGGCGCGAGCGGCGGGGAGGGAGGTTCGCAGCTCGCCATGGGCCCTCTGTCCCAGGTTTCGACGACGCATTCGCCGCCCTTCGCGATCCGCGTGCTGAGCACGTCCGCGTACCGGATCGAGGTGGTGTCGACGAACCGCGGCGCCCTGGTCCGCACCGACGGCCCGGATCGCATCCCGTACCGGTTCGTGCTCGATGGCGAGGCCCTGGAACTGGGGACCCTCGCCGGCGACTTCGCCACCGAGAGCGGCAACACGGGCGCCACCGGCAAGGTGCACCCGGTCCGGGTGATCATCGATCCCGACCCGACGCGGCACGCAGGCGTCTACAGCGACCGGGTGATGGTCACGATCACGCCCTTCTGACGCGGGTCTAGAAGGTCGTTATGGTCAGGCTGACGGCGAGCGGGGCCGACAGCGAGGCATGCCGCAGACTGATGGGGCGGACGCCGTACTGGGCGCCGACCCGGTTCGCGACCATGCTCCATCCACTGGCGTGAAGCGCGTGGACATCGTTCGCATAGGTGAAGATCGCGCTCTCGCTGCGTTCGAGAGGCCGATGCGACGCCACGATCTGGAATCCGGCCTGGGTGTTGCAGCTCTCGAAGACCGAGCCGGTCACGACGCCGTCCCCCGAGGCGGCGAGCACCTCCGGGGCGTTTATCTCGCAGACCTCGGGCACATGGACGCTCACTTGGAACGAACCGGTCGGGGTCTGCGCCAGCGCCGCTGCCGGCAGCCCGGCGACGACCATGGCCAATACTGTGTAGAGCTTCATCGCGCAGTCCTCGTTGACCGAACGGGTTTAGCAAGCGCGGGTTTAGCAAATCCCCCAAGACCTTGCTTAACACAAGATGTCGCTTCGGCGCTTCTGCAAGCGGCGGCCGGTCGTGAGGGCGGCGGTCGACCGGAAGGCGCACCGCCCCGGCCGCCGGCGCATTCGCCATCCTCCCGCGGTCAGCCGCGGGTCAGGGGGATTTCTGAACTCGAAAGGAAAATGGCGCGCCCGGAACGATTCGAACGTCCGACCCTCAGATTCGTAGAGACAAAGTCACAGCATTTCACGCCGTTTCGTTGGAGGTCGGTGCAATGCAGATTTCTTATGGGATCCGGGCTGATGCTTCGCGTGACGGACACCGGTCGGAAGGTCTGGATGGTCCGTTATCGCACTGATGACGGGAGACAGCGCCGCCTGAACCTCGGGCTCTACCCTGACATCGGGCTTGCCGAGGCGCGAACGCGCGCGGCGGAGGCGCGCAAGAGGGCGACCGATGGCGATGACCCTGCGGGCGAGAGGCGTCTTCGCCGCGCCGAGGCGCGGGCCGAGCCGATGCGGACGTTGGAGAATCTGGCGGAGGTCTATTTCTCTGCGTGCGAGGTCGGAGAGTGGAAGCCGCGCAAGAAAAAGAAGCGCGCATCGACCCTGGGCGCCGAGAAGTGGCTCTGGGCGCGTCACATCAAGCCTGCGCTGGGAGACCTTGCCCTGCGAAACGTGACGCCCACGGTCATAAGAAAGGTTCTCAGGGCCCTCGTCACGACTGGACGGGAATCCACCTCGAACAAGGTGCGCGCCTTGCTCAGGCAGATGTTCAATTTTGCCATCGCTGATGACCAGCTTGCGGTGAATCCTATCTCCAAGACCATTGCCCTTGGCGAGGAGGCGCCGAGGCAACGCGTCCTCACTGACGATGAAATCCGCAAGATCTGGTCAGCGTTGGACCAGCGAAAGGGCCTAGTTCGGAAGGAGAAGCCGGCAGGCGAAGGCCGCGTGTTCATCGGCGAACCCGTGAGCATCGCGTTGAAGCTCTTGCTCGTCACCCTGGTGCGAAGGGCCGAGGTGTCGGGGGCGGCTCGAGCGGAGCTCGATCTCGATAACGGCGTCTGGTTGGTGCCGGGGCGGCGAACGAAAAGCGGCAGGCCTCATCTCGTACCGCTCTGCACGATGGCGATCTCCCTGTTCAGGAGGGCGATCGAGATCGCCGATGCAGGGCAGAGCGAGCCGTCGCCCTTCGTCTTTCCCTCCCCGCGAAACCGGAACCAGCCGATCACGCCGGCGGCGCTCACCCACGCGCTCAGGCATGTCCGCGAAGCGCTGGAGCTTGAGCGGCTGACGCCCCATGACCTCAGGCGGACCGGGGCGACCGCCATGGCGAGCGAGCGGCTGGCGGTGTCACCCTTCCTGATCGGAAAGGTTTTGAACCATTCCACCGAACTGGGCGGCGCCGCTTCGGTGACCGTTACGACCTACGCCGTTTATGACTACGTTCGCGAGAAGCGCGACGCCCTGACCGCGTGGGCGACGCTGCTGGAACAGATTGTGACTGGCCCAAACGGAAACCCCGAGGCGGCGGGGAGGGCGGTCGCCGGATCGCGGGTCGATGGAGAACTTCGCAGACGGATCGCCGAGGATCCTGCGTTCAGGGAGGCCCTGTTGTCCCACCTTGCGGACCACGCCCCGGCCGAGGCGCGTGAGGCCTGAGGTCCACCGCTCCGCGGCGGGTTCGGGCACGGCGCGGGTGGCCGCGCGGCCATTCGCGGATTGAGAGGTGTCGAGGTAGCAGTCCGTCGTGTCCCCGAGCGGAATTTCCATGAGCCTCACTGAACGTGAACGGGAGTGTCTCCGGCTGGTTCACGCCCCCCGGAACCCCAAACAGATCGCGCGCTGGGCAGGTAGCCCGGCACAGTCGACAAGCATTGCGGGCGGGCCGCCCGGAAGCTGAACGGCGACAGCCGGGTCGGCGCCCATCATGACCGTGCGTCCGAGCTGTGGCTATGTGTTCCACCGGGAGGTCGCGGCCGCAGGCATGGTCCCCTGAGGCCGCGGCGACCGCAGGGTCGTGTCGGACTCTCGGCGGGGCTGCGGCGGGGATTCGGGTCGCAAAACACCGCGCACGAGAATCGAACGCGGCCGGCCCGAACGAACCCGCGATAACCCCTCACGACGATCCGACGACGGGTAAACGCCGACGGCGTCCCATGGAGGCCTTGAGCTGGACGCGCCTGCGGCGTTCGGCGTCATGCACCGCTGTGGGCAGGCAGCCGCCTCGCCCCCGTCCAGCCCCGGGAGGCGCCGCGCGTCTCGGCGCGAAATTGCGACGGTGTCAGGCCGAAGGCGGAACGAAAGGCGCTGGTGAAATGGCTGTGGCTGGAGAACCCCAGGTCCAGCGCCAGCGCGGTTATGTCCTCGCAGCCGATGAGACGGCGCAGCGCTTCGGCCAGCCGGAGTCTTGTGTGATACCGGTAAAGCGGCATGCCCTCGAGTTCATGGAACAGGGTCGTCAAATAGCTGGCGGTTACTCCGACCTGCGCGGCCGCCTCGCTGAGGGAGATCGGGTGCAGTCTCTCCGCAAGGAGCTCCTTGACGTCGCGGATCAGGCGAAGGCGGCGTCCTCCCGCAACGGCGGCCGGCGACCGCGCCGCGTCGAGCATGGTCCTGACAAGCTCGAGCGCGAGCTCTTCACTCCGGCAGATGTCGCCCTCCGATGCAGCGAGGCAGGCTGACATCTGGGCCTGAGCGGAGAAGGGGCGGGAGAAGCAGTTCTGATTCCAGATCGCCTGACTGTTCGCGCCCGCTTCCTCCAGCATGCCGGGCGTCGGAGTAACAATGAGGCAGGACATGTCGCCACGGCTGGGGTGTCGGTCGCGCGTCGTGCTCAATCCGGGGATCACAGCCGCGTGGTTCAGGTCCACGAGCAATTCCGTGCGCCCGTCCCCAAGCAGGTGCACCCCGTCCAGAGGAAACACGAACTGCGGAAGCGGCGTGTACGAGGCGTCCGTAGGCGCGGCGCCCAGCCCGCGAATCGAAAGGACGGCGATCTCGGCGGTCGGTCCGTCGACCACCGTACGCCGCTCTGTCAGCGTTGCTTCGGCGGTCGAGTGTTCGTCCCTGCGGGAGGTTAGTTGCATTGCTCAGATCGTAGCGGGAGCGTCGGGTGCGTGACTGGGAGAAAACGGCCGGGAAGCTTGAGGCTCCCGCCTGGAGACGGTGCGACCGGAATGCGGGACGCCGGGAAGGACGCCGCAAGGCCATTGGGAGGCTCTGCCCGGTGGCGCGTGGCGCGCTCGAAGTCAGGGGAGGCGCACACCGCGATCGTCAGCCGATGGCTTCGGCCCCCAGGCGCGTCTGCCCGGGCCGGATCGCCTCGACGTGGGATTTTCGTTCGATAAAGGCCAGCGGCAGTCCGACGAGCATCACATGAGGGAGAATGGCGAGCGCCATTCCGGTCGCCGACAGGTCCGGATAGAGGGTCGGCCACCGCAAAGGTAACACGATGAGGTACATGACAGCGTAGAGCCCGAGGCCGTAGACGCATCCCGTGAGCCAGGGGCTGAGCCGCCGCACCGCCGACAGGCGCCCGATCTGAAAATAGACGAGAACCATGACCGTCATGATTACGAAGTGAGTCGCCAGACCGGCGGCGGGTCCCAACACGCCCCATTCGCGAGGCGCCGCTGCGAACGGCCCCGCGGCCACGCCGAGCAGCAGGCCCTTGATCGTGCCGCCCTTGAGGATAGCAAGACCCAATGCGTAGATGATGTCGAGCGCGCCACAGACGGCGATAGCGGTCGCGATCCATTTGCCGCGCATGTTCATCCCTTCCCAAGCTCTCGCTGCACATTCAGACGCTGCGATAGAGGCCGATACCGTCTTGCGGCTGAACGTCGGTATCGATCTGCTCAACGTTCATGACTCCGTGGCGCACGCGTGGCATCTACTGGCGGCGCCGACGACCGGAGGTGGCATGTCGTCTCTGCTGGTGGATGAAGTGAGAGAGCGCCGCACTGGCTGGATGCCGCAGCGTGACGTGGCGTGGATGACGCTGGTCGTATGGATCGGCTACTACGCCGGACCCACGCTTGCGAACATCCTCGACCGAACCGAGCACGCCTTGAACCTTTCGCTCATGCGGCTGATGGTGGCGGCTTCCGGCATTGGTCTCTGCTACCTGATCCACCTCGCCCTGGGCGCGGTTCACACACGCCCGCTGAAGGTTCGAATCCCGCTGCTCGTCGGTCTTGGACTGGTGGCAGCCGAAATCTTCGCCTGGGGGAACCTCTTCGCCCTCAACTACGCGCGCGGAGAGCCTACCACCTTCGCCGTGGGCGATCCCGGCCGCGCCCTGCTGTCCGTTTTCCAGGCGACATGGTTCTTCCTTGCCTGGGGCGGACTCTACTTTGCGCTGGAGTCCAGCGCGCAAGCCAAGGAACGCGAGCGCGCAGCGGCGAGGCTTCAGCATATCGCGCAGGAGTCCAAGCTTCAGGCCCTCTATTCGCAGGTGAACCCGCATTTTCTCTTCAACAGCCTCAACGCCGTCTCTGCCCTTATTCTCGACGGACGGGTGGCCGAGGCCGACCGCATGATCCAGCTCCTCGGCTCCTTTCTGAGGCGAACGTTGGCCATCGACCCGCTGCTCACCGTGACCCTCTCCGAAGAGCTCGCGCTTCAGCGCGACTATCTTCTGATCGAGCAGGTGCGTTTTCCGGACCTGTCGATCGAGATCGACACGCCGCAGACGCTGGCGATGGCGCGTCTCCCGGCCCTGACCCTGCAGCCGCTGGTCGAGAACGCCGTGAAGCATGGCGTGGCCCGCTCGCCGCCGCCCGGGTTCGTCCGCATAACGGCCGATGCGAGCGGACAGATGTTGCGGATCGTCATCGAGAATAACAGTGTTGCCAGTCCCGACGGCGGAGAGGTCCCCGGAGCAGGTCTGGGGCTCCGCAATCTCAGGGACCGGCTCGTCCAGCATTTCCAGCAGACCTTCACCCTTGACTGCGGGCCAGGCGCCGCCGGGTCCTTTCGAGCCGTCGTCTGTCTGCCGTTGAGGCTCGAATGAGCGCCCCGTTGACCGTTCTGGCGATCGATGACGAGCCGCTGGCCCTTAAGCGTGTCGAGATCATTCTCGGGCAGATCCCGGGTTTCACGCTGATCGGAACGGCGGATGGGTGCGCAGCCGGCCTCAGGGCCGCGCTCGAACTCAAGCCCGACATCCTCCTGCTGGACATCAGGATGCGCGACGGCAGCGGCCTCGATGTCCTGCAGGGTCTGGGAGCCGTCTCTGCGCCGGCCACGATCTTCGTCACGGCCTTCGACACTTTCGCCGTACGCGCGTTCGACCTGAACGCCCTCGACTATGTGCTGAAGCCCATCGATCTGCAGAGATTGCGCGAAGCGCTCGCCCGGGCGCGCGATCGCATCAAGCTCCGGCAAAGCGCGAGCGCGGCGGAGGAGATGCGGCACACGATCGCCGACCTCCGGTCGCAGCTTGCCGAAAACCGATCCGGCAGCGCGGAGCAGGACATGTGGATTCGCACGGTGTCCGGCGCATTGACCCGCGTATCGCTGGAAGACGTGATCTGGATCTCCAGCGAGGACGACTACATCCGCCTCCATCTCAAAGACCGCTCCTACCTTGTCAGACTGTCGATCAAGGCGTTCGAGGCCGGTGTCGCCCCCGGTCGGTTCGTGCGCATTCACCGCCGCACACTGGTGCGGATTTCGGCGGTCAGGGATGTGTTGCGCGATCGGTCCGGCGCCCGCGTTCGGCTGATGTCCGGCCAGGTGCTGGACTGCGGACGGGTCTATGCAAGATCGCTTGCGGCGCTGTTCAAGCCGGAACGGCTGACCTGAGGGCTTCACGGGCGCAGGGGCGAACGCTCAGCCGCCGACGATGGACTTTCGGCCCACGCCAGCGCGGGTCGGGAGCGCAATCTGCCGTACGGCGGCAGAAATCCGACGCTCATCCACAACGGTCCTCCGGATTCGTTCCGAAGCTACAGGATCCCCGGGTCGGCCCGGGGCCGCCGGCCCGACGTCGCTCGCCGAACGGGGCCCGTAAGCACTGGGCTGCGCACGGCTTGACTGACATTCTCTGTTGGATCCTCGCGAGAGATTCGGTGAACAACCCTGCCCTTCCAGCGCTCAACCGCCGCCAAGCCGCACTGGGCCTTGCCCTTATGATCGGCTCGGGCCCCGGTTGCTCGACCACGCCCCGGCGTCGGCATGCAGCACTGGACCTGTCGGGCCTGGAGGCTAGGCATGGAGGGCGGCTCGGCGTGGCGGCCCTCGAGGAGGGAACGGGCCGCACGATCGGATGGCGGGAAGGTGAACGCTTCGCCTACTGCTCCACCTTCAAGCTTTTTCTCGCCGCAGCAGTGCTGGAGAGAACCCAGAACGGACTGGACCGGCTGGACCGCCGGATCCCGGTCACTGAGGCCGACATTGTGCCGCATGGACCCGTGACCCACGCAGCGCTCGGGAGGACCCTCACACTGGAGGAGCTCTGCGCCGCCACGGTGCGGACCAGCGACAACCCTGCGGGCAATATTCTTATCCGCGAGCTCGGCGGCCTCTCCGCCTTCCAGCAATGGTACCGCTCTATCGGCGACACCACCACGCGCGTCGACCGGTGGGAGATCGAGCTTAACACCGCCTTCGCGGGGGATCCGCGCGACACCTGCCTGCCTGAGCAGGCCGTCCGCAACGTCGAGACGATCCGCGCCGGCCGCCGCTGGACCGCGGACACGCTCGCTAAACTGACGGACTGGCTCGAGACCCCGGTCGGCGGCGCCGGCCGGATCGTCGCCGGCGCGCCTGACGGCTGGCGGGTGGCGCACAAGACCGGAACGGGTCCGGACGGGCCCGCCAACGACCTCGGCTTCTGCCGTCCGGCGGATGGGGGGCCGGCTGTCCTGGTCGGCGTCTATTTCACCGAATGTCCAGGCCTGACCGCGGAACAGCGCGACGGCGTTCTCGCCGACGCGACCCGGGCGGTGTTCGCAGCGCTGGCGAGCACGCCAGGCCGCTAGCGTCGCCGCCCCCGCCGCCGTCGCGGCTCCGGGCCCGCTCCTGCGGTCGACTGCGTCCTCAGCTCTCGCATTTCTCCGGCGAGTTACTCTGACGAGACGCGTCCCCGGACGATCAGCCATAGGAAGAAGTCGCCGGTATGGAGGGTGCCTTCACCGTGGTCGCCGGAGCGGCGCGCGCGTCGGCTAGTCCCCGAGCGCCGCCGCATCATCCGGCAGGGGCAGGGAAGCCTGGGCGAAAGCATATTTCCAGCCGTCCGGGGTCCTGACGTAGGTGTCGCTGAACCACAGGCGGCGCTCGAACGGGGCTCCCTCGCGGAGTCCCTTGATCCAGAGCCGGGCCGTGACCACGGCTGTGTCGCCCCAGACACGGACGGTCTGGGTGCCGGGATCCTCGTCCTGCACTTCGTAAACGATGCGTCCGCTGGCGGCCTCGTCCAGAAGCGCCTGCCGCGAAATCTGGGTTCCATTGCCGAGCACGAGGACGAAGTCAGGGTGCAGAATATCGGTCATGGTCGGCACGTCGCCGACCTTGACCGCCAGTTGGAAGGCCGTGTCGAGCCGGGCGACCTCGCGGCGATCGGCTTCCGGCGAAGGTTGCGACACTGTGTAGGCGACGAGGGCTTCCAGCATCCGAGATCTCCTGTGTGGTGGAGCCCCACTCTGAAAGCCGTGTCGGAGCGGCGCTATCATGATTTCGCGCCGCCGCCGGGCCCCTGCTCCGCTTCATGCCGCCGTGGCGCGGCGGCTGCTGGTGCATTTCAGCAACGCGGTCGCACGAAGCAAAAAACCGAAGAAATCTGACAGCGCGAAGGCGGTCGCCGCGCCCAAATCGCCCCGGCCCCTGAAGAGGGCAGTTCGTCAGCGTCGGCAGCCAGGCTAGCCGGGGCGCATCGGGAGGACCCCATGATCAATCAACGGCAAAAGCGCCGCCTGCTCCATTCCACCGCGATCTGCGCGGCGACCGCCTTCACCTTGTGGGCGGCGCCCTCCATGGCGCAGGAGGCGCCGCCGGCCGAGGAGCCCCAGGACGCGTCCGAGCTGGGCGAGGTGATCATCACCGGGTCGCGCCTGCGAAACCAGGACCTGACGGCGAACAGCCCCCTGAAGACGGTGACGCAGGAAGAGCTCGTCGGGGCGGCCACGCTGACGGTGGAGACCTTCCTCAACACCCTGCCGCAGGTGGTGCCCTCCGTGTCCACGGCGGCGAACAATCCCGACAACAACGGCGCGGCCAACATCGACCTCCGCGGCTTGGGGCCGAACCGGAACATCGTGCTGATGGACGGCCGGCGCATCGTCGGCTCCGACGAAAACAACACCGTCGACGTCGCCACCATCCCGGCCGCCCTGATCGAGCGGATCGAGCTCATCAGCGGCGGCGCCTCGGCGGTCTACGGCGCCGACGCCGTCGCGGGCGTGGTCAACTTCATCCTGCGCGATGATTTCGAAGGGGTTGAGCTCGACACCCAGGGTCTCATCGCGCAGCGGGGCGACGCCATCCAGTACGAGGCGTCCCTGACCATGGGCGGAAACTTCAACGACGATCGCGGCAACGCCGTCATCAACTTCGCCTATTCGAACCGCGCGGAGATGAGCAAGGCGGACCGGGAATTGACCGGCCAGGCCGGAAGCACCACGTCCTATTTTCCCTCGGGAACCTACCGGACCGCAGGCAACGCTCCGACCCAGGCGGCCGTGGACGCGGTATTCGCGCGCTACGGCGTGGCGCCCGGCGCTGTGCCGCGGGCGCCGTCTCTGGGGTTCGGGTTCAACGGAGACGACACCCTCTACGCACCGGGCGCTCCGGGCGCGCAGTTCGACATGCAGAACTTCCGCCGCGACCCGAGCGAGATAGCGACCAGGTTCGCGCCGGACTTCTTCTCGTACAATTTCGAGCAGGAAAATATCCTGATCATGCCCCTCGAGCGCAAGACGGTCTCGGCTTTCGTGACCTACGAGGTGAACGACAGGGCCACAGCCTACGCAAACGCCCTCTTCTCGAATTACATCGCCGACACCCAGTCGGCCGCCTCGCCCGCGCCGACGGCCGGCAATCCCCTTTATCCGGGTGCAGGCCTGCTCGAATTCACGATTCCGGTGACGAATCCCTTCATCCCGGCGGACCTGGCGGAGCTTCTGGCGTCCCGCACGGGAGACAACCCTGTTCTGGCGGGGTCCGGAGCGACCGAGGAGTTCGCCTACCGGTTCCGGGCGAGCTCGCTCGGGAAGCGACGCGAGTCCAACGGGATCAACACCTACAACCTCATCACCGGCGTCAAATGGGAGATGGGGTCGGACTGGCTCGGCGACGCCTACATCACGCACGGCCGCTATTTGAACAGCCAAGTCCAGTCCGGCAACCTTCTGGTCCGCAAGTTCGAGCAGCTGCTCGATTCGCCGACCGGCGGCACCGAATTCTGCGCCGGCGGCTTCAACCCCTTCGGTGTTGGCCTGTCCCCGGAGTGCGCCGCCTATGTCGGCATCGTCACCAAGAACCAGACGAGCATCGAGCAGACCAACGCGGTGGTCAGCCTCAACGGCCCGCTCGGCGTCGACTTCGGCGCCGGACCGATCAACGCCGCCATCGGTGCGGAATACCGCACGGTTTCCTACGATTTCCTGCCCGACAGCGCCCTGCAGGGCGGTGAGGTCGCGGGCTTCAACGGTCAGCCTCCCCTTGCCGGTCAGGTCAACTTCGCCGAACTCTTCGGCGAAATGGGCGTCCCGCTTCTCAGGGACAGACCCTTCGCCCAAACCCTCGATCTGACGGTCGGCTACCGCCTCACCGACGCCAAGTACGGGGGCACCGCCCATACCTACAAGGCTGAACTGTCCTGGGTGCCGGTGGATGCGCTGCGCTTCCGGGGCAGCTATCAGCACGCTATCCGCGCGCCTTCGGTCGGCGAGCTTTTCCAGGCTCCCCTGGACGACAATCCGCAAGTTTTCGATCCCTGCAACTCGCGCACGACGGGCGGCGCTCCCAACCCGGCCCGGACGCAGCAAATCCTCGAACTCTGCCGCCTGCAGGGAGCCGCGGTCGGCTTCAGTTCCGCCTTCATCGACGCCTATCAGCAGGGCAACGCCCAGGTTAACGCCGTGCAGGTCGGCAACGTCGAGCTTGAGTCCGAAGTCGCGGACACGACCACGATCGGCGCCGTCTTCCGGCCGGCGTTCGACAGCCCGTTCTTCCGGAACGTGTCGGCGTCGGTGGACTACTACAATATCCGGATCGAGGACGTGATCCGGCTGGCGAGCCCAAGCCTTACCGTAAACAACTGCTACAGCGCCGCCACCAACCCGACCTTCTCCCCCGACAATCCTTTCTGCCAGATGTTCCAGCGCGGCGCGGGCGATTTCGCCATCGTCAACCTGCTCGAACCCCTCAGCAACCAAGGCCTGCTGGAAACTTCCGGCATCGACGCGGCCGTCAACTTCAGCGTCGGCCTGGATGATGTGACCGGGGCTTCATGGGCCGGAACGTTCAACGTCGCATTCATCGCGACCTACGTCATGGAGTTCCTCGAACAGGAAGGTCCGGCGGACCCGACCCGCGACTTCGCCGGCACCATCGGAGACGACTATGGCGAAACCCTGCCGGAGTGGAAACTGAACCTCAGCCTCGGATGGAACGCGGGTCCGTTCGGCATGAACCTGAGGGGCCGCTACGTCGGTGAAATGGAGAACCGGAACGACCGGATCTCGCAGATCGACAACGGAACGGACGACCCCGACGCGACGGGCGTGGACTCGATCACGTACTGGGATCTGTCGACCTCGTACGATATCGGCGAGCAGACCACGATCCGGGCCGGCATCCTCAACCTGTTCGACGAGGACGCGCGCTCCTACCAGCCGTCGATCGACGCGAACACCGATCCGTCGACCTACGACGTGATCGGGCGGCGCTTCTTCGTGGGACTCACCTCGAAGTTCTGAACGCAAGGTTCCGGGCGGGCAGGCCGTTGGACTGCTCGCCCGGAGCAAGCTTGAAATGCAAAAGAACTCTCTCCCACATGGGGGGCCGCGACTGAACTGCCGGCGCGTCTGGACGTGTCGGCCAGACGCGCCGCGGGCGGTCTGCGCAAAGCCGGGCGACCCGCGGTGACCTTCGAAGCTGACCCACCGGACGAGGTGGCCCGGCACAATCTCGCCCGCCGACTGGTTGAACAGTCACGCTACTTCGAGGCGCTGGCTCTGCTGCGGCCCGCGAAGGACCCCCGCGTATTGCGGCCCGAGACCGCGGTGGTCCTCGCTCGCGCTCTGATCGGCGCCGGAGCGCTGGACGAAGCCGAGACCATCCTCATCTCCGCCCTGACGCACGCCCCGCGTCTGCTTCAGGCCCATCTGGCGCTGGCGGAACTCAGGTGGATGGCCACCGGCGACCTGGCGTCCGCATCGGCCCTCCTTCGGCAAACGGTGCGCCGCCATCCCACGGATCCGGCGCTGCTTCTGGGACTGGCCAAGGTGCTCGGAGCGGCAGGGGATCACGGTGAAGCCTGCGGACTGGCCTTCGACGCCCTGGCGCTTGTTCCCGGAGATGGCGGGGTCCGCCTCGCCGCCGCCCAGCATGCCCTGGCCTGCGGTGACGCCTCCACAGCCTTCATTCTGGCCGAGACCGTCTACGCGGCGCGCCCCGACGATCGGCGTAGCCTCGAGAGCTTCTGCATGGCCGCCCTGGCCCTCGGACGCGCGGAACGGGCCTACGCCGCAGCCGGTCGCGCATTGCGGGCAGACCCGGACGACCAGTTGGCGAAAGCGCTCCTCGCCGTCGCCGCGCGGGTTTCGGGGCGCGCGGACTACGCGCGTCTCCACGACTATGGCGCCCTGGTGGCGTCCGATCTTCTGGAGACGCCGCCAGGCTGGCCAAACCTGCGCGGCTTTCTGGACGACCTGAAAGCGACGCTCGAGGCCAGCCACCGTTTCCGCCATTCCCCCTACGACCAGTCGGTCAGGGGCGGCGGGCAGATCGAGCTTGAAGTCGACTCGGCCGATCCGGTTCTCGGCGCTTTCTTCGCATCGATCCGCCCCCGGCTCGAGGCGTACGTCCATGGGTCCGCGCTTCGATCCGGCGTTCTTGGTTCCGGGTCACCCGAAATCGCGGGGGCCTGGTCCGTGCGCCTCCGGAGCGGCGGCCATCACGCAAGTCACATCCATCCGCGCGGGCGGATATCGTCCGCCTTCTATGTCGATGTTCCGCCGGCGGGATTCGGTGAGGACCGTCAGGGCTGGCTGTATTTCGGCAAGCCGGGGTTTCCCGTCCACCCTCCGCTCGAGGCCGATCATCACATTCGCCCGGAGCCGGGCCTGCTGGTGCTTTTCCCGTCGTACATGTTTCACGGAACGATACCCTTCGAAGCCGCTGAGCACCGTCTGAGCCTCGCGTTCGATGTTCGGGGCGGTTGACGCCCGGATCGCTGCGGGATCTGCTCCGTCAGTTGGCCCAAAACCTCCGGCTGGCCGGCCGGTCGAGCTGCAGCAAGCCGGGGCCGCCGCTGTCGGATGCGGCGCGTGAGAAGGTGCGGGGTGCGGCGGCGCAATTGCGCCGCGGCGATCCCGGCCCGGAGCAGCGGCCTCGCCTCCCGGCGGGTGACGTCCGCCGCGACGCGGCGGCCGCGCGCCTCAGCCGGTCGGCGCCGGCGACGGTTCCTCAGGCCCGCTCGATCCGCGCCGCGTAACAACCCCGCTTCGCATAGTGTGCGTGGAGATAGGCGACGGCGGGATTGTCCAGGAGACGCTCTATCGCGCCTTCGACCTCATCCCCCTCGGCCAGGTCCGCATCCAGCATCTCGCCCGCGCTGCTGAAGGCGCGAAGGGAGATCGGCCGGAGCGTCAGCGGTTCGGGGATTACATTCACCTGGTCGAAGGCCTCCTCGGCGCCTTCCCGGACGAAGATGGCGTGGCGTGCGCGGTAAGCCGTGGGAGCGGGCTGATGTTCGTAGTTCAGGAGGAGCGCCTGCTCACCGGGCTCAAGGTCGCGCACCTCCACGCGATCTGGAAAACCCGGCTTGGTGGTTGCGGTGTAGCGGGTCACGCCGAGGTCCCGGAGAGTCTCGTCCGACAGACCGTAGAGGTGGCGAAAGGGGGCGGGGTCAAGACCGGTTATGCGGTAAGCCATGACGCTCTCTGCTGGAAAATTGGCTGCGACGCGGGGCTACGGCGGCTATGCGGACGGCGCGGTCACAGGTGAGATCGAACGGCGGGTTCCTCCCACCAGAGATTGTCCCGGCCGTTGGCGTAGGAGATGGAAAGGGCTCCGAGCTCCTCGTCCGTCATGTCGTCCAGGCAGCTCGGCTGAACAGCGACGATGTCGCCGCCGAGCTGTTCGACGAAGCCGCGGCTGAACGGCGCGCAGCCGCATCTGGAGCAGAACAGGTGGTGACCGGAGCCGGTCCCGAACTGGTAGTCGGTCAGGACGTCTTCTCCGGAGATGAGGCGGAACTGATCCGGTTTCAGGAGCATATTCCAGGCCCGGCGCTTGCTGCAGATGGAACAGTTGCATCGGCCCGTGCCGGCGCCGTCTTCGATGTCTGCCTCGAACCGGATCGCGCCGCAGTGACAGCTTCCGTGATAGGTCTTCATTTCTCACCGCCCTTCGCAATCTGCCGGCCTCGCGACGTGTCCGCCGCGCACTCGGGAATCTGGAGCAACGGGTTGGAGACGACTATCAGGAACTTGCTCCCGCATCTCATGACCCGCCGCTCTCCGGGCCGACCGGCCGAGTAGGGAGCTCGGCGGCCTGAAGCCCGGCAGGAGGGCCGCAAGGCACGCGCGGTCGTGAGAAGACTTCCTATCCGCGCGCCCATCCACAGGGCGCAAGGGGGGCGTCGGTGGCGTGGAGCTTCCGCGTGCTGCGATCGACGAGAACTGCACGGAGGGGAAGGGTTGAGCGGCGGACCGGCCGCTTGTCGGGCGCGACGGGGTCGTCAGGGCGGCAGGATCCGGGCAAGCACCTACCGCTGGCGAGTCAGCCGTGCGTCAATCGACACGGCGCCCGGGCCGTGCGTCGCCAGTACGAGTCCAGCCAGCACACACATCATGGGACCGAACATCTCGCGAGCGATGACATCCACGGGCGCCTCGAGGTTGCTGAGCAGCCAGACGGCGACCGTGAAATTGACTGCGAGAAGGATCGCCGCCCACCGGGTGAACAAGCCCAGGATCAGCAGCGCGCCGACGATCAGCTGGGTCCAAACCGATAATGGCGCCGCCAGCGCGGGCCAGGGACAGTTGAGGCTTGTCAGGAAGGCCTGAAACTCAGCCATCCGGGCCGCCGATACTACGTTGTCCCATACCCCCCAAACGAGGAAACCGCCGAGGTAGAGTCTCAGCAAGGCGATGGCGACGCCGTCGCCTCGGCGAAGTCCATCAAGAGCCGTAAGCGCCATGATCATCCTCACAAATCCGAAGCCCAGCGGCTGAGTCCCACGAGTGCATACTCTAATCCCCGGCGGCGCAAGTGAATCCCGCGCCAGGTCAGAAAAGTCATGGCCAGATCAGACAAGACCGACCTGGGCTGAGGCCTTCCCCAGGCCGCCGTCGGTGAACGGCGGGGCAGCGCCGGCCAGCTTCAGGGCGACGTTCATCAGGCAGGCGCCTGACATTCGCCCAGCGCTGCTTCAAGCTCGACGGAGTAACCGGCAGTCCTTGCCGTAACGCTCGAATGGTGGTGCAGCGATGATAGAAACGCGTGAAGTCATCTGGGAGGTGGACGGTCTCACCATGATCGGCCACTTGGCGCAGCCGAACGGCTCAGGGCCTTGGCCTGCCGTGCTGATCGGCCATGACGGGGTCGGTCTCGAAGCCTACCAGCGGCAGCGGGCCGACGATCTCGCCACGCATGGCTATCTGGCGCTGGCCATGGATTATCACGGCGGCGAGGTGTTCTTCGATCGTCCGGAGGCCATGCTTGCGCGTGTCTTGCCCTTGTTGGGGGATGTCGAGCGCATGCGGACGATCGGCCACGCCGCGCTTGAACAGCTGCTCGCTCTGCCTGGCGTCGACCCCGCCAACATCGCCGCCCTCGGCTACGGCGCCGGCGGCCAGATCGTGCTCGAACTCGCCAGGGGCGGCGTTCGGTTCAAGGCCGTCGCGGTCATACATCCGGCCTTGCCCCAAGCGAGGGTCGAGGACTGGGCCGACTTCACCGGTGCTGTCCTTCTCGGCACAGGCTCCGAGGATCCGCTTTGCACGCCCCAGCAACTCCTGGCGTTCGGCCGCGTACTGCAGGCGGCAGGGGTCGACTGGCGCGCCGACATCTATGGCGGAGCCGAGCACGCCTTCTGGGCGCGGCCCAGAAACCCGGATGGAGCACCCGCTGAAGGTAGCAGCCCCGGCATGACCACGGTGCCCGGGGTCGGCTATCATCCGAAACACACGCCGCGTGCATGGCGGGCCGTGCTCGATCTGTTTGGCGAGACCCTGTAGGCTCGGCGCTGCGCGCTTTGGGGCCTGACCCCGGCGCCTGCCATGTGTTCGGCGCGGACCGGCGACGTCGGCCTGAATGTTCATTCACCACGACCCCGCAGCGGACGAAGACGGGCCTCGTTTCCGCGCCGCCGGGTGCGCGCCTGTCTTGAGGCCCGGGCCGGCCGAACTGAGCCCCACAGGGACGAAGACGCCATCCTTGGCCCCACCGGCAATTCGGGTCACCAAGCAGAATCCGCGTCGGAATCGCCCGTCCGAGGTGCATTTTCCGATAGTCTCCGGGCACCCGGAAAACTACATTCGCGGGATGCTACCGGCGAGGATCCATTACCGCATCCGCAAGGCGGACACCGCCGATTTGCCACTTCTCGACCGGTGGAGAAACGCGACCCATGTAGCTTGCTGGTGGGGGCATGCCTCCGTAGATCCCGATGCAGACAAGCTGCGCGATCCGCGGATCGCGATGTGGATCGCAGAACTCGACTCACGCCCGATCGCCTTCCTGCAGGATTACCGAATTGCCGACTGGGCGCCTCATCATTTCGACGACCTGCCGCCGGGATCAAGGGGACTCGATCTCTATGTGGGAGAAGCGGAGCTGTTAGGCCGGGGCCATGGCGCCGCCGTTCTGGACCTCCACGCTGCAAATCTGTTCGCATCCGGCGCGCCGGCGCTCGGCATCGACCCGCACCCGGACAATCTCCGCGCCCGGCGTGCCTTCGAGAAAGCGGGATTCAGGGAGGTGGGAGGGCCGGTTAGGACACGGTGGGGCGACGCGATCCTGATGCACCGGTTCTCCGACCGGGTTCGTGTCGGAACCTCGCCATGCTGACGAGGCTGGCGACGCCCCTGTGGGTGATGGCGACCTGGAGATGAGATCTGCCGTGGCCCCGTCAGCGCGGGCGCACCGCGGAAGGCGGCGCATCCTGACGCCCGAAAAACGGGCGGAGCGGACCTGAGGACTGGCTTTTTCGGTGCGCTGCTTTGAGGCCCGCCGCCTCACGGATGGTTATGCGAGACGCCTTGTTAACGTGAGCGAACGGGTTCCACATCTTGCGCGCGAGTTGCTCCAGGACCAGTGAGGCGCTGATGCCACACTCGCTGGATGTCGAGCCCAGGCTCCGAGTGGAGGGGGTGAGGGCTGAGCAAGGCGCACGTTTCTCCCCGCAGTGCGAGTGACAGGTCAGTCTGATGCGATCCGCGTGTTTTGATCATGGACAAGGGCCCACCGGCCGGTTTCGCGGCGAAAGGTTAGCGTGACCCAGGTTTCGCTGACTTCCACGGGGGGCTGATCGTCGCGGGCCGTTTCGGAGCGGCTGCGTACCGTGACCACGGCGAGGTCGTCCGAAATGACCTGGGTCACGGGCGTGCAGCTCCATGACCAGTCAGGGTCGGCGAACCATTCACGATGCAATTCAAGGTAGGCTTGGCGGGTCGCCAGATGTACGCCGCTCGGCAGGAAGAGATCGAGCTGCTCGCCGGATGTCAGGGTCGATTCAAGACCGGGTAGGTCTCGTGACTGGATGGCCTGGAGGTGTCTGACCACCGTATCGGCTAGCGACGAATTTCGGGCCGGTGTGGCGCGGGCGGTAGCGGCGTAGGCCGCCCCAACGAGCGCCGTCGCCGATGTCATGACCGTGCGGCGATGGATCGAACCGTCCCGGCTCTCGCGCATCTGAGACATACTGTGACTTCCTGTGTGACGGCCAGAGCCGTTCGGATCCGACGAGCCGGCCCCGCAATCTGGCCCACGCCCGAGCGGACACTCGGCCGACATACCCGCCTCCGCTGTCAAGAAAGTCGGTAAGGTCGCAGCTATCCCGTCGCACGCGAGGTGGCCCGAAACACCCATGACCGTCTCTGTCCGGAGAGCTGGACCTGAGCTCAGGAGAGGTGTGGACGGTCTGGCGAGGCGGCCGGCGGGGGTCTCTGTCAGCGCGCCGCAGATCGAGGCCAAGCTGGCGGCCCGGGCGATACAGGAGTCGTGGAACGGGAGGAGCCGAACGACGAACTGCTGGCGCTCGAAATCACCTGCCGCCTCAGACTCGCCAGGACGTCGGCCCCTTCACGGGGGCCAGGACCGGCCGTTCGGGCCAGCTCTCAATCTCGGCCAAGAGGCGATGGAGGGGGGCTGCGGCGTCTGCCGATGGGGGCCATAGCCTGATCCCCCCGGGCGAAAGCGACTCGCCCGGCTTCGGCCGGGCGGATGATATCCTGTCGACGCGGGGCAAGCCAGGGCGAAGCAACGGGACGTCTCACGGCGGACGGTCATTTGCGCAGGTGTGCTCAGGCTGGGGAAGGCCAGCGGGAAATCTGGAGAAAGGGGCGGAGGGCAAGATAAGAGGGCGGTGTTTCGCGCTGCGGGATTTCCCTAGTTTTTCCGTGTCTTGAAGAGTTCGCGGTTCCTCCGTTCCGACTTGCCCCAAGTCGATTCTGCTGAAGGGGCGTCGTGTGGCGGTGGAGGTCCGAGATGCTGATCGGGGAAGCGATCGAAGATCGGATGAGGGTCGTGTCCCCGGGTCACCCCGAGGGGCTCAGGCTGAACCTCCCTTATTCGCTCAAGCCGGACCGGGCGCCGGTTTGCAACGGGTTGCTGAAGCGGCTCGCCAGCTCACGCTCTCTTGCGTTCGGTGACCGGGCAGGCGTTCTGCGCGCGGCGCAAAGCCGGTCCGATCGTGTGTTCAGACTGGACATCCGTCACCTGGTGACCGTGAAGCCGCTGGCCTGTCGCCGCGTCGGAAGGGGGACCGTGCGAGCCGGCGCACTCGCAAAACATATCGCCTACCTCGGGCGAGCAGGAGCAGGGGGCGAGGGCGCGCGTCCGGAGGTTTTCGACGGCGGCAGGCAAGGGGTGACGCCGGCGGAGGAGACGGGTCACTGGGTAGGCGACAGGGGCCCACCTCCGCTTCATCATCTCGCCGGAGCACGGAGACCGGATCACTGACCTCAGGGGTCATGTTCGGGAGGTCGTGAGGCGGGGTCGCGGCGGGATTGCCCGGGCCCGGACGGCGGGCCGCCGTACACCCGTTCATCCGGCCGGCGGCGAGGGGCCATGCGGCGATGCATGACCGTTTCCGGACGCCCGCCCAGAGACGGCGAGGTCCTGTCTCAAATAGCTGGCGGGTGAAGATCTGGAGCGGATGCTGTCGGTCCGACTTCGCCCTGGGAGACCTGATGTGCACAGAGGCCCCGGCGTCCCTCTGCGCGCAGGCCTCGCCGGCCGACGCAGCGGCGCTGCGGCCGCTGATCCGGCTGCTGTTCTACGCCGCGGCTCAGGCGCTCGACCCAGGACAAGGTCTTGCGGCTCACCGGCACGGTTCTGGAAACGCGCGTCAGCCGGGGCGCGGGGGCCGGCCTGGGGCAGGGGCGAGCTCCGTGTCCCGGCCGACGGTCGACCGGCCGCTGCTGGAGTCGGGCGAAATCCGGGACCTGCCAGATGACCGGCCACTCGTCTTCGAGGCGGTGCGCCGGCTGCTGCAGATGCAGAAACTGCACCGGTGCCGGCCCGATCGAGACCGGGCCAAGACGCCGCCACCCGATCAGATCGTGCGGCTCCATGGGCCGCCGGGCCGCCCTCCTCTCGGGGCTGGAAGACGGAGCGAGGGCGAGAATGCCATGGCCAGCCTGACGCTACGCGTACCGGCCGAAGTAGATCATCATCACTCCACAAATGTCCGTGAGCGCGTGAGCCAGGATAAGCGCCCAAAGATTTCGGCCGCTGCGGAAGAATGCCCACCCGAAGAGAAGGCCGACCAGGCTGGTTGCGATGATGCCGGACCATCCCTGCGGCGCATGCAGCGCGCCGAACACGCAGGCGGCCAAGGTCACGGAAGCCCACCGAAGCCTCTCTGACAGCAAGGCGTCGAATTCGTGTAGAAGGAAGCCTCGCAATGCGACCTCCTCGCCGACGGCGGCGCTAAGCATTGCGTAAAAGGTCAAGGAAAGGGCGGCCGGAAGATTTCCCGCCAGCCCTCCGAGGGCCGAGTAGTCGGTTTTCAGACCAATGGCTTCTTCCAGCAACGGCTGGATGACCTCGCCTATGACCACGACGGCGCCGAACGCCAGTGCAACGCCCCAGAGCAATGTGGCGGCCGGTGAATGACGCCCTAGCCCGATCGCGGACATCCCGCGGGTTTCGAACCATACCAGCACAAGAGCGACCAAGGCGATCGCTGGAAGTTTCCATGGAAACGGAACGGGCGCCTGAGACGCGGCGAGTACCACGAGGAGGATGAGCGTCACCCGGGCCAGGGGGTGCTGCAGAAACCGAGAGATGGATAAGATCATCTGGTTGTCCGTGTCGTGGAGCGGTCACGGTAGGGCTGCTCTCCCACATCGACTATCAGGTGTTTTGCCTGCAGATCGCCGGGGTCAGCTAGGGCGCTCCATTGCCTGGTCGGTCCGTGTCGGGAGACGTTTCGATCGCCGCAGGTCTGCCTCTTTCGTACCGATCCTCAGGCCGTCCCGCCAACCAGAAGCGGGACGCCCAGGCGACGATGGACGTGAAGGCGGGCGTTCGCCGCCCCGGATCGCATTGAGGACCCGCCGAATGATCGCGCAGGCGGTCCAGCGGATCGTCCACGTGAGCCGCACAACCGAGGGGCGGTGCGTCACGGAGGTGCTCGGGGTCACCGGCCTGTCGGGGGAGGGTTACGGATTCACGCGCCTGGCCTTGAGCAAGCGGGGCGATCCGGGGCTCCCTGCGCGACGCCGCCGGCCGGTCGAGCCGTAACCGCCCCCCGCCCGCGGGCGTGAGAGGGATTCTCCAGGTGAAGGCGCCGATGCGGGCCTGCACCGGTATCGGGCGTCCGGCGCCCGGCCTCAGGGCGGCGGTCGCTTCCGCCTCGATCCAGGCGAAAGGATTTACGCCATGAAGCTCCACCCGTCCGGAGAACATGATGAGTCCACTCCTGCCCCCATTGACCGGGCGACCAGCCCGGTCGTCTTCGACCCCCGGCTTCCCGTCGTCACCAGTTCAGCGACCCAGCGCGAAGCTGGCCTGTACACGAACCTCGCGCACGTTAATGCCCGGACTGACGGGCGGAGCCGGCGTGGACGCCTGGGCGGCGGACCCGACGAAGCTTCGGCCCTCCGGCCAGTTGAGCGCCTGGTCAGCATCGCTGATGGTCAGCACCCGCAACACCTTCAACCCCGCGGCGCCCGCGTAGACCTCGGCGCGGGCGCGAGCCGCCTGATAGGCCGTGACGTAAGCGGCGCTGTAGGCGCGCTCTGGTTCACGGACACGCAGATCGGGCCCGGACAGCACATTGCCGCCGGCGTCCGTCGCCAGGGCGATGGCCTCACCCGCCCGGCGCGGGTCTATGCGGACCTCAATCGTATTGTCGGCCCTGAAGCGTCCGCGTTCTGGACCGTAGTCGATCCTGGCGAGTGTGAGACTCCGGCTCTGGAGCTGCTCAGGCTTCACCCCCAGCCTGCGCAGTGATCCGGAAATCCCCAACAGCGTCTGGTTGGCCTCCACGCTCGCCTCGGTCGCCGTCGGTTGGATCGAACTCACGCCGACCAGGATCCTCGCCTCGTCCGGCGGCGCTTCGGCGCGGCCGGTCGCCTCGACCTGCAGCAGGACCTCGTCTGCCTTCACGCCGCGCGGATCGGGGGAGGCCGGAAGACAGCCCGCCAATGCGAGGGCGGTGGAAAGGGCGAGTATTCTCATCGTTGGAGTCCTGATGCTGCGGCGTGCCCGCCGGGATTTCATGAACCTGCCGTAGACGCGCGCAGAGTGTGGCCGACGCACCTGCTCGCGGCCGCATCCACCTCCTGGATAGCGGCCCGGCCGGCGGTCCTCGGTTGGACAGGCGGCGCGAAGGCCCGACCTGAGGTGACGGGACACGCCGGCCTTCCGAAGCCAGCTACCCGGCGTCCGGGTTGGCTCGGCGCCATCAAGCGATCTGGAAATCGAGCGGCCGGCAGGCCGTGGTGGAGAGCGGGAAGGGCGTTTCGCGCCGGTTCTGCAATCCGGACGCCGAGGCGTCGCCGCCTTCTCCAGCCAGTGATCCAGACGCTTTGCACCCGCTGACAATCGACCGAACGACCGGGGCGCGCTGTCAGGATTTTCCTGTCGCGGCGCGTACGGTCCGCCGTGGCCCCCGGCTTCGGGGGCCACGCATGTTGATGGGCATGCCGCTTCGCTCGGGTCAGGCGCGCCGTTTGATGTCGGCGGTCGGCGAGAACCGTCGGAACTCCATGACCCAATTCGCTTCCCAAGTTTCGCCGCCGTCGAAGGAGAAGAACTGGGTCCAGTCCGCAGCGTCCGAGGAGATGCGGCGCCAGTTGAATCTGACCTTGACCGGGCGTCCCTCGTGCCGGTCGTCGCCCTCGAACCAGCCTTGGTCGCCGTCGAAACCGCCATGGACCGGCTCTCCCAGAAGCCCGTCCGCCGGGCTCACCCAGTAGATGGACCAGCGCCCTGCCGCGAGATCGAAGCTTCGCAAGGCGACGCCGCAGGGCCGCCCGCTGATCCAGTGTTCCTCGACATTGCAGAGTCCCCCCAGGAGCGGCCGTGTCTGCGCGGAGCCTTCCGATTCGGTCCATTGCCGGCTTCCACAGCCCCAGCGGTCCAGCCGCCTGTGCCGGACCGTCCAGTCACCGTGCAGGAAGTCAAAATCGCCTCTTCCGTTGCTCGCCGTCACGTCACCGTCCTCGATTGCGATTTTCATTGTGGCGGCGGCGCTTACCGCCTGATCCGCGGGCCCTTCGCCGCAGTCTACGGCCGCCGGTCAAGCGCGCTCGTCGGCGAACGTTTGCCCCCGTTCCGCCAGCTCCGCGCGAAGGATGCGGATGCACTTCGGCCCGATGCCGTGCAGGGCCAGAAGATCGGAGGCCCTGGCGGAGGGTAACTGGTCGAAACTGCCAAGGCCGTGCAGCGCCAGCACCCGGCGGGCGACCTTGCCGATGTCGCGGGGAAGCTCCGATGCAACTTCGTGATTCGCCATGGGGTCCACTCCGGCCGCCGCACGCCTTTCTCACTCTAGCATCGGCGGGCGCGCGGCTCTGTCAGCTTCTTCAGGTGGATCGCCGTGCGTCTCATGCACGGGCGACCGCCCTGGGCCCCGGCCTGGCGTGGGCCGGCCCAGCGGCGGCGTCTTCCCCCGGTTGGACTGAGAGTGGCTTGCAAGTTTCCCCCAGGGCGTCGCCTCTGCGGGCTCCGACGACACCAGCGTCATCCTGCGGACCCGCCGCCCCTTCGGAGATGGAGTCGAACAGTCTCTATTGGTGGGGGGGCGAACCCCGGGGTCAATCTTGGCGCCTGATGGACGGTCAACGCGCGGGCGGCTCGCGGCATGAGCCGTCGGAGGCCGTGAGCCCAAGCATGGTTTCGATCACCGGCACGACGTCCCGCCTGAACGCTAGCTGCTCGGTCGTTACCCCGGCGACGGCCCGGCGATTGACTGGGTCGTAGTAGACGCCTGTGCCCCAGAAGCCGCTGTGGTAGTAGATGGTGGCGCCGTCATGGATCTTGGCCTGCAGACCCATCCGGTAACGGTCCGACCCCTGATGGGGACCGGCCTCGAGCATGAGCGAGAGCGTCTCCGGACGATCGAACACCCGTCCCTCCATGAGGGCCGCCATGAAGGTCGCCAAGTCCCGGGCGGACATGACCAGTCCTCCTCCCCCGTACAGGTCATAGGACGGATCCACGTCCGTGCCGTCCACGCCGCGAAGGAACTGGCGGGCACGGGGCTCAGCTTCGTCCGGGGGGCGTTCGATCGATTCCCACCAGGCGGAGGTAAGGCCGATCTTCTCGAAATCCAGAAGCAGTCGAACCGCGGCCGCCAGTGGCAGACCTGATTGTCTTTCGACGATGCCGCCGAGGAGGATGTAGCCCGCGTCGGAATAGGCGTAGGCGGAGCCGGGTTCCGAAAGCGGATCTCCGTATTCCGTCGCAAGAGCCAGCAGCTCGGCGCGGGACCAGCGCCGGGCGGGGTTCGCGAGGACGGCGGGGATGAACCGGGGGTCCGAGCCCTGGTCGTAGATGCCGGCGCTATGGCTCAGAAGATGACGGATGGTGATGTTTTCGACGCGATATCCGTCCCGTCGGAGGATTGCGAGATGGTCCGGATCGGCCAGCTCGGCGATGGAGGCGTCGAGATCGATCTCTCCGCGCTCGTACATCCTGAGCAAGGTCGCCGCGACGAAGGTCTTGGTGTTCGAGGCGATGCGCACGGGTGTTTCCGGCGAAAGCGGTCGGCCGGACACGGGATCGGCCTCGCCGGAGGCAACGCCATACGGTTGCTCGACACCGGCTCCGAGCACCACGAAGGCCGCCGGCTCTGGTATCCCATCGACGAGCCTCTGGGCCGCCTCCCGCTGCTCGATCGCACGGAGCTCCGGAAAGGCCAGGCAGGTCAGGGCGAGAACAAGTCCGGTGATCACGTGCCGTCTCCTGGCTTCAGTGCTGTCGCCGTTTCTCCACCCTTGAAGGTCGGTACGGCTCAGAACGTCGGCGCCGCCGCAGCCGGCCGCTCCGGATCGGCGATCCTTGCACCGGTCGTTGCGCCTGCGCTGTCAAGATATGCAGGTCGTGGACCAGGTTCGGCCCGGTGCGGTATCCTTGCCGCGGACTTGATTCGCTCCGCGACATCGCCGGAACCCTCTATGCCTGGCTCGGGCGCCGAGGGGCGTGTGATGAGGGTTCACTCTCGGCCGGCCGGCCCCTCCCGAGAGGCCCCTCCACGATCGTCAGGACGATCAGATGGCGCTCGTGCCGCCAGATGTTCGGGCACCCTTGTCCGCGCAACTAAATTGGGTTGATGCTGGATCAACGCCGCGAACCGGCGACGCCGGTGCGGCCCGACCCGTCACTCCGGCCGCCTCAACTCACCGCCGATGAGCAGCTCGTTCGAGCGTCAGGGCTGCGACGAGTTCGTCGCCCTGGGCGTGCTTCTGCCGCCAGATGACCTCATGTGCGGAAGTGCAATTCTAACTGCGGCGCTGTGGAATGGGGTCCCACGGCGATGGCGATGGCCAACCATGTGAAGTGCCCTGCGTGACGGCCGCGCGTTGAGAACGGAGAAGCGGGTGGCCTCAAGCCGGTTGGCGGCCAAAGATTTGCGTGGGGGGAGTCTGTCGCTCGGACCAGGACGCGGCGGATGCGCGCCGAATGCCATGGGCGACGGCGGTCCACTATCAATGCAACGACATGAAACGGGGCGAAAGCGGCCGCACAGGCGGAGGCTTTGCGTGCCCCATATGTGCCCCAAAGCAACTCTCGCCGTCCAAGCTAACGCTCGGTCTCGCAGAACTTATTGATTAGGTTGGAGAAAATGGCGCGCCCGGAACGATTCGAACGTCCGACCCTCAGATTCGTAGTCTGATGCTCTATCCAGCTGAGCTACGGGCGCGCTTGGCCGCGAACGGCGAGGGCGGGTCTTTAGCGGAGGAGGGACGGGGGGGCAAGACCCGGCGGACGGCTTTCCTGCGGTGATTTCGCGGGCCGGGGGTTTCGTCGGGGCCAAGGGCGCGCCAAGTTGCACGCCTCCCCGCCGACGCCCGTCCGGAACCGCCATGCGCCCAGTCTTCCCGCTCGCCCCGCCCTCCGCCCTGCGAACCCTGATCGCCCTCGCCGCGGGAGCGAGCCTGGTCCTGTCGGGATGCGCGGGCGGGGCCGGGACGACGGCGGGGACGACGGCTCCCGGGCCGGTCGCGCCGGCGGCGCCCCAGGCGCGGGGGCCGTTCGTGGCGGCGGCCAATCCGCTGGCGGTCGAGGCGGGCCTGCAGGTGCTGCGGCGCGGGGGGTCGGCGGTCGACGCGGCCGTGGCGGTGCAGGCGGTGCTGGGGCTGGTCGAGCCGCAGTCCTCCGGCCTCGGCGGCGGGGCCTTCATGATGGTGTTCGACGCCGCGACCGGCGAGGTGACCAGCTATGACGGTCGCGAGACCGCCCCGGCCGCCGCGACGCCCGAACTGTTCCACGAGAACGGCCGGCCGCTGGGTTTCGGCGACGCGGTGCTGAGCGGCCGCTCGACCGGCGTCCCCGGCGCCGTGGCCCTGCTGGCCAGGGCCCAGGCCGAGCACGGCGTCCTGCCCTGGAGCGGTCTGTTCGGGGAGGCGGAGCGGCTGGCCCGCGACGGTTTCGTGGTCAGTCCCCGGCTGGCCGGCTTCATCGCCGCGACGCGCGGCCAGGCGCGGACCCGCTGGGCCGAAGCGTATTTCACCAAGGCTGACGGGAGCCGCTACGTCGCCGGCGATGTGCTGCGCAATCCGGCCTATGCCGAGACCGTCGCCGAGATCGCGGCGGGCGGGGCCGAGGCCTTCTACCGCGGCCGGATCGCCGACGAGATCGTCGCCACGGTCCAGGAGGGTCCGCGACCCGGCGCCCTGACCGAAGCCGATCTGGCCGGCTATGAACCGCTCGAGCGCGGCGCCCTGTGCCGGCCCTACCGGATCTACGTCGTCTGCGTGCCGCCGCCCCCGTCCAGCGGCGTGGCGGTGCTGCAGCTGCTGGCCATGGCCGAACTGACGCCCGACATCCACGGGGGGCCGGCCAGCGCCGACGCCTGGGTCGCCTTCGCCCAGCTGCAGCGGCTGATGTACGCCGACCGGGATCGCTACGTCGGCGACCCGGCCTTCGTCGGCGTGCCGGTCCAGGGCCTGCTGGATCCGAATTATGTGGCGGCTCGGGCGGCCCAGGCGCCGACCCTGGTCGGGGCGGCCGAGCCGGGCTTTCCGCCGGGCGGCGTCTTCGCCGGCCCCGACGCCACGCGCGAGCCGGCCGGCACCTCCCATTTCGTCATCGTCGACGCCGCGGGAAACGCCGTCAGCATGACCACCACGGTGGAGAGCGTGTTCGGCTCGGGCCGGATGGCCGCGGGCTTCTTCCTCAACAACCAGCTGACCGACTTCTCGTTCGATCCCCTGCGTTCCGATGGCGCGCCGGCGGCCAACGCCGTGGCCCCCGGCAAGCGGCCGCGCTCGTCGATGGCGCCGGTGATCATCCTCGACCGCGACGGGCGGTTCGTCGGCGCCCTGGGCTCGCCGGGCGGGACCTCGATCCTGGCCTATAACGCCAAGGCGCTGATCGCCGTGCTGGACTGGGGCCTGCCGATGGAGGCGGCCTTCGCCCTGCCGAACCTCGTGGCCAGGGGAGATGGCTTCGGCGCCGACACCGAGCGGTTCTCCGCAGACCTGCGCGAGGCCCTGGCGGCGCGCGGGATCGCGCTTCGGCCCAACGCCAGCGAGAACTCCGGCCTGCACGGCGCGATCTGGCGGCGGGGTCCGGACGGCGTCTGGCGCTGGGACGGCGCCGCCGACGACCGCCGCGAGGGGGTGGCGCGGGAGGAGTGATCAGGCAGCAGGCAGCAGGCAACAGGAGAAGGACGAGCCGGCCGCTGAACCTTGCTCCGTCGCCCCTGCTGCCTGATGCCTGTTGCCTACTCCGGCTTGATCGACAGCTGGAACGCGATCAGCCCTTCCGACACGTCGGTGTCGACGCCGTGGCCGGCGCGCAGGCCTTCGGCCTCGATCTCGCGATAGACCAGGCCGATGGAGCTTTGCACCGCGCCGCGGCGCAGGGCCACGCCCAGCGAGGCGTCGCCGAGGAAGGCGCCGGAGTCGTGGCTGACACCCGAGCGGGCGTAGCCGCCGTCCCGGTTGCGGGCCCAGTTGTAGCCGACCGCCCGGCCCGAGCCGGCGGCGTAGACATACCAGCGGGCCCGCTGGCCGAAGGCGTCCTCGCCCTCGGGGACCAGCCGGTCGAGATCGCGCCCGATCCGGAGGGTGGCGCCCGCCTCGGTCACCTGGCCCCGGCTGCCGACGCCCACGCCCAGATGCGGGGTCAGGGTGACGTCGAGGCCGTTCTCCGTCTGGCCGAGCGTCTCGGTCCAGCCGCGGGTCCAGGTCAGGTCATAGTGTTCGGCGTCCCAGGCGGCGGGGTCCAGGGGGCCCGGCGGCAGGGGCGAGCCGTCGGCGCGTCGCACCCGGCCCTCGGTGCGCAGGCGCAGGCGGTCGCGCCAGGCGTCGCCCTCGTACCAGATGTCGCTGTTCGAGGCGGCCCAGGTCGGGGAGACGTCCCGGTCCGGGGCGTAGCCGGTCCAGCCATCGGTGTTCGCGAAGGCGCTTTCGCCGGCGTGGAAGCGCGCGTCGCGGTCAAGACGGGTCAGCAGGTCGGAAACGGTGGTGGGGCGCTGGCGCTCGACGCGCCACGGATCGGCGATGGCCTGCTGCGGAGTCGGCGACGCCATGCCGAAGGCCGGGGCCGCACAGGCCGCCAACGCCACCACTCCCGCACTGAACGCCACACGACGCATCAACGGTCCCCTCGTCCGTTAACGTCCCGAGCCTGCACGATCCGGGCCGGAACGCCAACTGACAATTTCCTGTCCGTCGAACGTCCCGTGTCTGGCCGGGTTCCGATTCAGCTCCAGGCGCGGAAATGCTTGGACAGCTTCAGGCCCTGGCTCTGGTAGTGGCTGCCGCCCTCGCCATAGAGGCGCGAGGGCCGTTCCGTCAGGGGTTCATAGACCAGCCGGGCGACGATCTGGCCGTGCTCCAGCAGGAAGGGGGTGTCGTGGGTGCGCACCTCCAGCACGCCCTTGGAGCCCGCGCCGTGCGCCTCGTCGGTGCCGAAGCCCGGATCGAAGAAGCCGGCGTAATGGACGCGGAACTCGCCCACCGAGGGATCGATCGGCGTCATCTCGGCCGCCTGCATCACCGGGATCTCGACCGCCTCGTTCGAGGCCAGGATGTAGAATTCGCCCGGATCCAGCAGCAGTTCGCCGCGCCGGACCAGCAGCGGCTCCCAGAAGTCGCGCGGGTCGTGGCCGTCGATCCGGTCCAGATCGACCACCCCCGCGTGGCGCCGTCCGCGGAAGCCGACGATGGTCCCGTCCGCGCCTTGCAGATCGACGCCGACGCTGCGGGTCTCCAGCTTGGGCGGCTCTCCGGCCTTGAGCCGCAGCTGGTTCAGCCGCGTTCCCGGCCGCACCAGGATCGAGAAGGTCTGCGGCGCGATTTCCAGATACAGCGGCCCGTCATAGCCCTCATCGACATCGTCGAAACTGGCCCCGCGGTCGGTCAGCAGGCGCACGAAGACGTCGACCCGGCCGGTCGAGCTCTTGGGATTGGCGCGGGCGATCAGCCCTTTGGGCAGGGTCAGCCGTTCCTGCAGCCGGGCGATGTAGACGCAGCCCTTCTCCATCACATAGCCGGCCGACAGGTCGATGTTGTGCATGGCCACGTCGGCGATGCGGTCCTCGACCTTGCGCTGTCCGGGCAGGAAGGAGGCGCGCACCCGCCACGCCTGGTCCGAAAGCCGCAGGTCGAGACTGGCCGGCTGCACCTGGTCCGTGTCGAAGGGCGTCTCCGAGACGATCGCCCCGCCGGCGATCAGGGCCTCGATGGATTGCGACGGCAGGATGCCGGGGAGGGAGGTCGAAAAGCTCTGCATGGCTTCCGATTACACGATTCCGCCCGCCGTCTCCCCCAAACTGTTCCGCGCCCGCGGCCTCGCCTCGCCCGTGCTCACGCTTGACCTGCGGGCCGCGAGGGCGACCATGGGCGGATGCACGATACGCCCGCCTATGAAGCCGAGACCGAAGGGGTGCTGGTCCGCGTCCGCCCCAGCTATCTGGCCGGCCAGTCCGATCCCGAGGGCGGCCGCTGGGTCTGGGCCTATCAGGTCGAGATCGTCAATCTGACGCCGACGCCCCTGCAGCTGATGGCCCGCCGCTGGGTCATCACCGACGCCCTCGGCCGGGTCGAGGAGGTGCGCGGGGCCGGGGTGGTCGGCGAACAGCCGGTGATCCAGCCGGGCGAGAGCTACACCTACGCCTCGGGCTGCCCGCTCGGCGCCCCGAGCGGCTCCATGGTCGGCGGCTACTATATGACGGATGCGAGCGGCCGCTCGTTCGAAGCCGCCATCCCCGCCTTCAGCCTGGACGTGCCCGGCGAGCGGCGGGTGCTGAACTGAGGAGTGGCTAGTGGTGAGTGGTTAGTGGTTGGCCGCCGTCGGTGCGACGGCCCGGTCCGCGCCGCCCTTCCGTTGACAGGGGGCGGCGAACGCTCAAAAGCCATGGCCGGCGGAAGGGCGACGCAAGCCGCGCGGCTCCGCAGGCGGTGGCCAGCCACTAATCACTAACCACTAGCCACAGCGTTTGCGTGAAATCCCCCCAGGCGGGGGGTGAGGGGCTGCGTCAACCCGGATAACCGCAGCCCCGCCCCAGTCTCTCCGCAGCGAAAACGCGGCGGGAGGCGGACGGCGGCTCCTCTAGGAGCCATTCGTGACGGTCGTTGGACCGAAAAGCGACGGGTGCGCGAAACTGTGTCCGCGCACCCGAAAAATCGCGCTCAAGCAGCCGCCGACCGCGCCGGCGGCGGTAGCGCCCTTCTCCCTAGATGTAGCGCCGCAGGCTGCGGGCCAGCTCCGAGGCTCCGTCCTTGCCGCCCTTGCGGACCTGCGGCTGGTAGGCGACGCGGGCGTGCTCGACGCAGTAGACGCCTTCCGAGGAACGGCGGCCGCAGAAGCTGAACTCGTTCGACGACGGGTCGCCGATCGGCCATTTGCACATGTGGGCGCCGAGAGTCATCACCGTCGCGGTGCCCGGCAGGTCGGGCATCGGGGCCGGAGCCTGGGCCGCGGCCGGACGGGGCTGAACCGCCTCGATGCGGCGCGGGGCCGACGGGGCCTGGGTCGGCGGGGCGGCGGGACGCGGACGCGACGGGCGGAAGGTGGCCCGGGCCGGCTGCGACGGGGCGGCCCGGCCCGACAGGCCGAGGCGGTGGACCTTGCCGATGACGGCGTTGCGGGTGACGCCGCCGCCCAGCTGTTTGGCGATCTGGCTCGCCGACTGGCCCTCCAGCCAGAGCTTCTTCAGCGCGCCGACGCGGTCTTCAGTCCAGCCTGCGGTCATAGCCACCCTCCGGGTCTCGGATTCAATATATGGGGTCCAGAGGTCCCTCCCGGGCTCTCGACCTACCACTAATCGTAAACGAGGCCCTAACAGACGCAAGATGTGCGAATCAGTCCGTCCACAGAAACCAGATGTAGGGATGGTTAACAGGGAGGCAGCAGTGAGCAGGCAGCAGGCAGCAGGCAGCAGGTCGAGCGTGTTGACCCCGTCGTCGGATTAGGGCCCTGCCTGCTGCCTGCTGCCGCCCCCTTGCACACCCGCCCCCGCCAGCGCATCTCCGCCCCCATGACCGATCTCGCCTCGACCCGTCCCTCCGGCCTTCCCCAGCCGCGCCGCTATGACGGCGTCAACTGGATCGGGGTGCGGACCCTGTACCTGCGCGAGGTGCGGCGCTTCTGGAAGGTCGGGGCCCAGACGGTCGCGGCGCCGGTGGTCACGACCCTGCTCTACATGCTGGTCTTCGTGGTGGCGCTGAAGGGGGCGCGGCCGCCGCTGCACGGCACGCCCTTCGCCGAGTTCGTCGCCCCCGGCCTGATCATGATGGCGGTGCTCAACAACGCCTTCGCCAACGCCTCGTCCAGCCTGATCCAGGCCAAGATCATGGGCACCTCGACCGACTTCCTGACCCCGCCGCTCAGCCCGCTGGAGCTGACCATCGGCTTCTCGCTCGGCGCGGCCACCCGGGGCATCGTCGTCGGCCTGGTCACCGCGGTCTGCGTTCTGCCGTTCGCCCGTCTGGGCGTGGCCAACCTCGCCGCCATCCTGTGGTTCAGCCTGACCGCCTCGCTGATGATGGGCATGATCGGGGTCTTCGCCGGGCTGTGGGCCGAGAAATTCGATCAGCTGGCGGCGGTCCAGAACTTCCTGATCATGCCGATGACCTTCCTGAGCGGCACCTTCTATCTGGTCGACAACCTGCCCGAGCCGTTCGCGACCATCAGCCACTTCAACCCGATCTTCTACATGATCGACGGCTTCCGTTTCGGCTTCATCGGCCATGCCGAAGGGAGCCTCTGGGTCGGAGTGACCCTGAGCGGCGTCCTCACCCTGGCCATGGCCTGGGCTTGCTGGCTGGTGTTCCGCTCGGGCTGGCGGCTGAAGAGCTGACACAGAAGTAAGGTGCGCGACCTCGCGCGCCGCGCTAGCCATGCCGCCTCGTCTCAAGGGGGTTCCATGCTGTTCCGTTCGCTCGCCGCCGCCGCGGCCCTTCTCGCCGTCGCCGCTCCGGTCGCCGCCCAGGACGTCGACCTGCGCGCCCAGGTCGCCGCCTATGTCCAGCCCAGCAATGCGGCGCGGACCGACGTCGTCGTCGCCCAGCTGCGCGCCGCCGGCTTCGATCCGGTGATCGAGACCTTCGTCGGCGGCAACCGCCAGACCGGCGAGATGGAGGGCCGCAACGTCGTCGTGACCATCGGCGACGGCCCCCGCGAGATCCTGCTCACCGCCCACTACGACGCCGTGAAACTGCGCGACGGAACGATGTCCCAGGGCGTGGTCGACAACGCCGCCTCGGTGGTCGGCGTCATCGAGGCCGCGAAAATCCTGCGGTCGAAGACCCTGAACCATCGGGTCCGCGTCATCCTGTTCGACCAGGAGGAGCTGGGCCTGATCGGCGCGCGCAAATGGATCGAGGCCCACGGCCTGGCGAACGTCGCCGCCGTCGTGAACTCGGACGTCGCCGGCTATGGCGACACCATGATGTACGGCCTCAACAACGGTCCGCAGTCCGCCGGCCTCGTCCGGGCCGCCCGCGAGGTCTGCGCCGAACGGGCCATGCATTGCGTCGGTTTCCCGGTCTATCCGCCCTCGGACGATCGCGCCTTCTCCGGCGCCGGCCTGGGCGACGGCGCCGCTGCGGCGGCGGTGGTTCCGACCATCTCGCTGGGCTTCCAGGACCACGTCGGCGCGCACCAGATGTGGCTGGCCTTCAACGGCGGCGAGACCCCCGGCCTGGCCGAGGGCTTCGTCCCGCAGGTGTTCCAGCTGATCCACTCGGCCGACGACACCATGGAGCGGATCGACCCCGCCACGGTGAAGACCGCCGGCGAGGTCTATGCGGCGCTGGTCGAGCGGCTGGACGGCCAGTTGGGCGGTGTTGACTAACCCCGTCCCCCGTCCGACAAGGCCTGACCCTTTTTCAAGCGGTCCCGACGCATCCCGCGCCGGGGCCGTCTCGCTTTTGGAGGTCCGTTCCGTGTCCACTGAACATCTGATGGGTGTCTACAACCGCGCGCCGCTGGAGGTCGATCGCGGGCAGGGCGCGCGTCTGTGGGCGAAGGACGGGACCGAATACCTCGACTGCGTCATGGGCATTTCCACCAACGCCCTCGGCCACGCCCATCCGATCCTCGTCCAGGCCGTCAAGGACCAGGCCGAAAAGCTCTGGCACGTCTCCAACATCTTCAAGATCCCGGGCCAGGAAGCCCTCGCCGACGCCCTGTGCGAGAAGTCGTTCGCCGACGTCGTCTTCTTCACCAACTCCGGCACCGAGGCCGTCGAGTGCGCCCTGAAGACCGCGCGCAAATACCACTCGGCCAACGGCCAGCCCGAGCGGATCGACATCTACGGCTTCGACGGCTCGTTCCACGGCCGCACCTACGGCGCCATCAACGCCGCCGCCAACCCCAGCTACACCAACGGCTTCGGCCCGCCGATGGAAGGCTTCCACCAGCTGGTCTGGGGCGACCGCGAGGCGCTCGAGGCCGCGTTCCGCAATCCGACCACCTGCGCCGTCATCCTCGAGCCGGTCCAGGGCGAGGGCGGCTGCCGCGCCACGCCGGACGAGGACCTGCGCTGGATGCGCCAGATGGCCGACGAGAACGGCGTCCTGATCATCTTCGACGAGGTCCAGTGCGGCATGGGCCGGACCGGCAAGCTGTGGGCCCACGAATGGGCCGGCATGACGCCCGACATCATGGCTGTCGCCAAGGCCCTCGGCGGCGGCTTCCCCATCGGCGCCTGCCTCGCCACGGCGAAGGCGGCCACGGGGATGACGGTCGGCGTGCACGGCTCGACCTTCGGCGGCAACCCGCTGGCCATGGCCGTCGGCCAGGCCGCCTTCGCCGAAATCTCGAAGCCGGAGACCCTGGCCCACGTCAACGAGATCGCCGGCTATCTGAAGCAACAGCTGCACGGCCTCGCCCAGCGCTTCCCCGACGTGATCGTCGAGGTGCGCGGCAAGGGCCTGCTGATGGGGATGAAGCTGATCCCCAACAACCGCGAATTCATGGGCTGGGCCCGCGACGAGGCGCAGCTGCTGGTCGCCGGCGGCGGCGACAACCTGGTCCGCATCCTGCCCCCGCTGAACCTGACTCTCGATGAGGCCCGCGAGGCCGTCGAACGTCTGGAGAAGACCTGCGAGTTCGCGCGCGGCAAGATCGCGGCCTGATCAGATCGGAGGGACCGATGGTCCGCCACTTCCTCGACCTGCACCGGCTCGAAGCCGAAGACCTGCGCGCCATTCTCGACGACGCACACGCCCGCAAGGCGGCCCGCAAGGGCTGGCCCAAGGGCCGCGTCGACGCCGACGCGCCCGCGAAGGACCGCGTCCTGGCGATGATCTTCGAGAAGAACTCGACCCGCACCCGCTTCAGCTTCGACGCCGCCATCCGCCAGCTGGGCGGGGCCTCGATCATCGCCAACGCCGGCGACATGCAGCTGGGCCGCGGCGAGCCGGTCGAGGACACCGCCCGGGTCCTGTCGCGCATGGTCGACGCCGTGATGATCCGCGCCAACGACCACGAGGACGTCGAGCGCTTCGCCCGCGTCTCGACCGTGCCGGTGATCAACGGCCTGACCGACCGCTCGCACCCGTGCCAGATCCTCGCCGATCTGATGACCATCGAGGAGCATCGCGGTCCGATCGCCGGCAAGACCATCGCCTGGGTCGGCGACGGCAACAACGTCTGCCACAGCTTCATGCACGCGGCGCCGAAACTGGGCTTCCACCTGACCGTGGCCTGCCCGGCCGACTACCATCCGAACCTCCACGACCTGGCGAAGGGCGGAAACCACGTCACCCTGACCGGCGATCCGCGCGAGGCGGTGGCCGGCGCCGATGTCGTGGTCACCGACACCTGGGTGTCGATGGGCGATCAGGACTACGAGGCCCGTCTCGAGGCCTTCGAGGGCTATGGCGTCGACGACGGCCTGATGGACGCCGCCGCCTCCGACGCCGTCTTCCTGCACTGCCTGCCCGCCCACCGCGGCGAGGAGGTCACCGACGCCGTCCTCGACGGCCCCCGCTCCCTCGTCTGGGACGAGGCCGAAAACCGCATCCACGCCCAGAAGGCCGTGCTGGCGTGGTGTTTCGCGGGCTGAAGGCGAGTGGTTAGTGGCTAGTGGCTAGTGGCTGGTGATTGCGCCCGATCCGTCGGCGGAAGGGCGGTGCAGCCAGCACCACCGCATAGGCGCCGGCCAGCCACTAACCACTAGCCACTAACCACTCACTGCAGATTCACATCCGCCACCCCGCCGGCCTCCGGCAGCGTCTTCGTCACATTGGCCTTGGCGATCTCATAGGCGAATTTGAACACCCCGCCCTCGCTGACCCAGACCCGGCCGTCGCCGGCGTCGAAGCGCAGGATGGTCAGGCGCGGATCGTCCTTGCCCTGCGGATACCAGGCGGCCAGCACCGGGTTCCAGTAGCGGTCGATGATCTCGCGGTCCTGGCCGTGCACCGACAGCTCGCCGTGAATGCAGGCCCAGACGGACTGGTCCTTCGAGCCGTAGTGGAACATGGCGCTCTGTCCGGACCCGACCGCCGCGTCCCTGGCGAGGTCGGTGTCGTCGCGGGTGAAGAACCAGATCGTGCCGGTTTCCTCGTCGCGGAAGGCGGTCATGGGCTGGGCGTGATAGCCGGGCTGGTCCAGACCGAGCATGCCGGTGTTGGATTTCTTGAGGCTGCTCCAGAATTCCTTCTCGGCCTCGGCGGCGGTCAGCGTCTTGTCGGACATGTCGGCGTCTCCTGATCTGGGGGGGTCGATCAGGAAATCGCCTCGGACCCGGGCGGTTCCCTACCGGGGCGGAGGCTGGGGCATGCCGAGCAGGGCGGCGACGTGAACGATCAGCAGGAAGGCCCCGGCCCCCGCCAGGATCATCAGGAACCGCCACGGGATCATGCGCACGCCGAGGTGCGGTTGCGACGGCCGGGCGCCGCGCCAGCCCGCGAAGACCGCGAAGGCGAGAACGGCGGCCAGCAGGGCGAGGGTCACGGTCAGGCTCATCGGCGCCAAGTGGCCCGCGCGTCGGCCGCGCGCAAGACGCCGGAGTCCTTTCCGACTCGTTAATCTTCACGCGTCGTTAACCGATGCGGCGCGAGACTCTTCGTCGCTGTACGGGCTTTCCACAGGAAGATGGTCAGACCCTACATCTTGGGGTTAACCACGCGTTTACACCCCTGATCTGGATGGGTAGCGTCGAGTCAAAGGTCGGGAGGCGAATCAGTGAGCGCAGCCGCGCCGTGGAGCGTAAAGGGGATCGAGCCCCGGGCGCGCGAGATCGCCAAGGACCTCGCCCGTCGCTCCGGCATGACCCTGGGCGAGTGGCTCAACACCATGATCATGGAGGACGGCGACGACGAGGAGGGCGTGGTGCCCCTGTCGCGCCGCCCCCACGCCGCCGAAAGCTATGAGCGCCGCGGGCGCAGCCGCCGCGTCGACGACGCCTATGGCGCGAGCGAGGAGCCGTGGCAGCGGCTGAGCGCCTCCATCGACGCCATCGCCGGCCGGCTCGAGGCCGCCGAGCGCCGCTCGACCGTGGCCATCCAGGGCGTGGACCAGGCCGTCTCCGGCCTCGTGCGCCGCCTCGACAGCCAGGACGAGGCGGGCCGGTCGTACGGCCGCCGCATCGACGACATTTCCGAGGAGCTGCGCGAGGGTCATCGCCGGCTGCGCAAATTCGAGCAGGAGGTCGGTCCGAAGACGGCCGAGACCTTCGGCAAGGTCGAGACCACCCTCGGCGCCCTGGCCGGTCGCCTCTACGACATCGAGGAACGCCAGCGCGGCAGCGTCAACGAACTGCGCCAGCGCATGGACGCGGTCGAGAAGGTCGCCGGTCCGGGCGTGGGCGCCGATCTGCTCGCCCAGGTCGGACAGAGGCTGGACCAGGCCCAGGGCCGCACCACCGAGGCCCTGCGCGGTCTGGAGCGCTCGTTCGCCGATCTCGACCAGCGGCTGCGCGCCGCCGAGTCCCGGGTCGAACCCGAGGGCGTCCGCGAGGCCGCGCGGTTCGAAAAGCTGGCCGAGACCCTGAGCCGCCAGGTCGAGGCCAACCGCGCCGAGATGATGCGCCGGATGGACACGGCCGAGAACGAAGGCCGGATGGATCGCATCGAGCGCGCCGTCCTGGCCATCGGCGATCAGGTCAAGGTGTCCGAGGAACGCTCCGCCCGCGCCGTCGAGGCCATGGGGCGCGAGGTCCTGCGCATCGCCCAGAACCTCAACGGCCGCGTCGGCCAGATCGAGGCCGAAGGCCCGGCCCGTCTGGAGAAGCTGGGCGAGGCCCTGACCCGCAAGGTCGAGACCGACATGGGCCGTTTCGCCCAGGGGATCGAGCAGCGGCTGGTCGCCGCCGACGACCGCCACGCCATGGCGCTGGAGAAGCTGGGCGGCGAGATCACCCGCATCTCCGACCGTCTCAGCGAGCGCATCGCCCAGTCCGAGCGCCGCTCGCAACAGGCGCTGGAAGACATCGGTCGCCGACTCGCCGACAGCTCGAACAAGATCGAACAGCACTACGACCGGGCGTCCGGCGAACTGGCCGAGCGCATGCGTCTGTCGGAAGAGCGCACCGCCGCCCTGATCGCCGAGGCCCGCGAGAACATCGGCCGCCGCGCCGAACCCGCCGCCCGCCCCGAGGCGGCCCAGCCCGACTGGCGCGCCGCCGCCTTCCCGGACGCGGCCTTCCCCGACGCGAGCTTCGACAACGGCTTCGAGGATCCGGTCTTCGCCGAACAGCAGGCCTGGTCCGCCGAACTGGCGCCGCCCGAGCCGGAGCTCGAGCCGCAGGGCCGCGACGAGGTCCTCACCGCCGCGACGGTCTTCGATGCGGTGATGCGCGGACCCGCGCCCGACGCCCCGCCGAACACGCCCTTCGGCAGCCGCGCGCCCGAACCCTCGCTGGCCGAGGAAGTCGGACCAGCGCCGCAGGCCCCCGTCTTCACCCCGGCCGCCGCGCCGACGCCCGCGCCCGCCGCGACGGCCTTCGGACAGGGCTTCGGCGGCGCCGACGTCTCCGACGCCCTCGCCGCCACCGCGCCGCCCGCCTTCGACGACGGCCCTGAGGATTTCGCCGGCGAAACCGACTTCGTCGATCCGCGCGCCCTGCGCGCCGCCGCCGCCCAGGGCCGGGCGTCGTCCACCCGCCAGGCCATCGACGCCGCCCGCGCGGCCATGTCGGCCCCGGAAGAGGCCCCCGCGCGCTCCGGATTCGGCCTCAAGAAGGGCGGCAAGTCCAGGCTCCAGGAACGGCTCGACAAACAGGCCTCCAGGGGCGGCGACACGGTCCGCAAGGCGCTCGGCGCCTCGGCCGTGGCCGTGCTGCTGACCGCCGGCGGGGCGGCGGCCTTCGGTGAACTCACCGGTACGGGCATCCGGCTTCCCGGCCTGGACGGATCCGGCGCGAACAGCGACGTCCAGCCCATCGCCGCCCTCGCGGTCGTCCCCACCGACGCCACGCCCCAGGATCTGGCGCGCGGCGCCGATCTCTATCGCCAGGCGATCGAACTGCTGGACGCCGACGACGCCGCCGGCGTCGAGACGCTGAAGGAAGCCGCCGGCCTGGGCTTCGCCCCGGCCCAGCTGCATCTGGCCAGCCTCTATGAGAATGGCGCGGCGGGGCTGACGGCCAGCCCGGCCGAGGCCCGTGTCTGGGTTCGCCGCGCGGCCGACGCGGGCGACGCCCGCGGCATGCACAACTACGGCATGTACCTGTTCGAGGGCATCGGCGGCGCGCGCGACAGGGCCGAAGCCATCCACTGGCTCCGCAAGGCCGCGGAGGCCGGGCTGGTCGACAGCCAGTTCAACGTCGCCAAACTGTACGAGACCGGCGAGGAAGGCATCGAGGCGGATCTCCCGGAAGCCTACAAATGGTACCTGATCGCCGCGCGCGCCGGGGACGGCGACGCCCAGGCGGCCGTCGAACGGCTGCGGGCGGGGCTGCCGGCCTCCGAGCGGGGCGCGGCGCGCGCCGCCGCCGACGCCTTCCAGGTGGAGCCGCTCGCCTGACCGGCGATTCGACCAGCCTTTTCGGCGCATGCGGTGGCGGTGGCTGCGGCGTGCGTATAGGACACCCTCACCGTCGCCTTTCCGGCGCCTAGCCTCAGTTCCAGCCGAAGGCGCGTCCTTTGGATATCTACCTGCCGATCGCCGAGGTTTCGGTGAACTGGCCGCTCCTGGTCCTGCTGGGAGCGACGGTTGGATTCGTCTCCGGCCTGTTCGGGATCGGCGGAGGCTTCCTCATGGCCCCGATCCTGATCTTCCTCGGCATTCCGCCGTCGGTCGCTGTGGCCAGCCAGGCCAGCCACGTCGTGGCCTCCTCGACCTCGGGCGTGATCAGCTACACGCGTCAGAAGGCCGTCGACTACCGCATCGGCGGGGTCATGGCCGTGGGCGGCGTCCTCGGCGCCCTGCTCGGGGTCGAGCTGTTCCGCTACCTGCGCCTGCTCGGCCAGGCCGACCTCGCGGTGGCCCTGTCCTACCTGCTGTTCCTCGGCGCCATTGGCACCCTGATGCTGTACGAGAGCCTCGGCCAGATCCTTCGCCGGGTCCGCGGCGAGGTCACCCCGCACAAGGAGCGCCGCCGGCCGCTGTGGCTGTACGGCCTGCCGCTGCGGATGCGGTTCCCGCGTTCCGGCCTCTACATCAGCGCCATTCCGCCCTTCGCCCTCGGGACCTTCGCGGGCGTCCTCTCGGCGATCATGGGGGTGGGCGGCGGCTTCATACTCGTCCCGGCCATGCTCTACGTCCTGCGCATGAGGGCCAGCGTGGTGGTCGGCACCAGCCTGTTCCAGATCATCGTCACCACGGCCATGACCACCATCCTGCAGGCGGGCCGGAACCAGACCGTCGACATCGTCCTGTCGACCATCCTGCTGCTGGGCGGCGTGGTCGGGGCCCAGTACGGCGCCCGCTGGTCGGGGCGGTTCAGGGCCGAGGAGCTGCGGGCCGTGCTGGGACTGATCGTCCTTCTGGTCGGTATCCAGATGGGTCTGGAGCTGTTCGTCCGGCCGTCCGACCTGTTCGGCTTCGCCCCGGGGGTGTCGGAATGATCCAGGCGCCGCCCCCGCCCCCGCCCGCCGTCGAGGCCCCGGCCCCCGAGCGTTCGACCGCGACCCAGAACGAGCTGCGCGTCGCCGCCGCCCTGACCGACGCCCGGGTCAGCGTCGACTCCGGCTTCAGCGGCGCCTCCATCGTCCTGTATGGCGCGGTGTTCAATCCGGGCGACGATCCCACCGACGTCGTGGTCGTGGTGCGCGGCCCCGACGCCCCGGTCCGTCTCGTCAAGAAGACCCGCAACATGGGCGTCTGGCTGAACAGCCGGCCGGTCGTCTTCGAGGGCGCGCCCGGCTTCTACATGACCGCCTCGACCCGGCCGCTGGGGGACATCGCCGACTTCGGCGAGCTGCGCCGGCTCGGCGTCGGGGTCGACCACCTGCGCATCAACGCCCCCGAGGAGAGCCGCACCGTCACCCGCTACGGCGTGCGCGACGTGGTCGTCAGCCGCCTCGGCGAGGACTACCTCGACTGGCGCCGCGCCGTGATCCGCCTGCGCGAGGCGGCGGCCCTGTACAACACCGACCCCGAGGGCGTCCGCTTCGTCGACCGCGGCCTGTTCCGCGCCGAGATCGAACTGCCCGCCGTGGCCCCCACCGGCCAGTATTTCGCCGAGGTCTGGCTGTTCCAGGACGGCGACCCGGTGTCGGTCTCGAACCTCACCCTGACCGTCGAGAAGGTCGGCTTCGAGCGCGACATCTATGAGTTCGCCCAGAACCGTCCGTGGAGCTACGGCATCCTCTGCGTCCTGCTCGCGGCCTTCACCGGCTGGGGCGCCAGCCGCATCTTCCGCCGCGACTAGACCGGCTCAGGTCGCCGCGAACTCGCTGAGGGCGTCGATCACGGCGCGGTTCTGATCCTCCGTGCCGACGGTGATCCGCAGGCAGTCTGGCAGGCCGTAGCCGCCGACCGGCCGCACGATGATGCCCTTCGAATTCAGATAGTCGTTGGCCGCCGCCGCGTTGCGCTTCTCGTCCGTGAAGCGGACCAGCACGAAATTGCCGGCGCTGGGCAGCACCTCGAAGCCGAAGCCGCGGATGGCCTGGGTCAGGCGCGGCCGCCAGGTGTGGATCAGGTCGCGCGAGGCCTGCTGGTGCGCCTCGTCGCCCAGGGCCGCGACGGCCGCCTCGATGCCCGGCACCGAGACGTTGAACGGCAGGCGGATGCGGTCGACCGCCTCGGCCACCTTCAGCGGCGCATAGCCGAAGCCGATGCGCAGGCCGCCGAGCCCGTGGATCTTCGAGAAGGTCCGCGTCACCACGATGTTCTGGCTGTCCCGCGCCAGGCCGAAGCTGGTCTCCCAGTCCGGCTCCGTCACATATTCCGCATAGGCCTCGTCGACGACCAGCAGGATGTCGGGGCGCAGGCCCTCGTGCAGGCGGCGGATTTCCTCGCCGGTGTTGTAGCTGCCGGTCGGGTTCGACGGGCTCGAGACATAGACGATGCGGGTGCGCTCATCGACCTGCTCCAGCAGCGCCTCGGGCGTGGCCTTGAACGCCGGCTCCGGGGCCAGCTTGACCGAGGCTTGGTTGGCCAGGGCGCTGATGCGGTAGGCGAGGAAGCCGTACTGGCCGGTGACGATGTTGTCGCCCGGCGTCAGGTAGCACTGGTTCAGCAGGGCGAAGACCTCGTCCGAACCGTTGCCGAAGATCAGCCGCTCGGGCTCCAGTCCGTGATGGTCCGCCACGGCCGTGCGCAGCTTCATCGCCCGGCCGTCGGGATAGATGTGGATGTGGCCGACCGCCGCCTCGAAGGCCTCGCGGGCCTTGGCGCCGGCGCCCAGCATGTTCTCGTTGGACGACAGCTTCATCGGCTCGGCGACGCCGTCGATGCGCGACTTGCCGCCGACATAGGGGGCGATGTCGAGGATGCCGGGCTTGGGCGCCGGGCCTTGGGGCGCGGGGGCGTCGGTCATGGCGGATCCTCGGTTCAGAAAATGGGGGCGGCGCCGATGACGCCGCTCAGGTCTCCGGGCGCGCCGTTCAGCCGCCCGTCGTCCGCCTGCACATAGCCCGCCAGCACGAACAGCTTCAACCCGCCCGAGGCGATCAGCGGATCGGCGGCGAGGCCGTTGTCGCTCAGGCGGCGGACGATGCGGGCGTCGGTCCACGGGCTGTCGGTGACCCAGAAGGTGCGGTCCTCGCCGGTCGGCCCCGTGTCGGCGGGCCTGACCAGCAGGGCGCGGGGCAGGCCGTGGCCGTGATCCGGCAGGGCGCCGACCACCCGCAGCCGCGGCTCGGCCAGCAGCCGCCCCCACCAGGCCGAGGCCGCCGTCAGGTCCATCAGCGCCCGTCCGCCCTTGCGCGCCGCCGCCAGGGCGGCCTCGGGCGTCGCCGCCATCCGCACCGTCAGGCCGAACCGGTCCGAGGCCAGGACCTGGCTGGCCGGACCCCAGACTGTCAGGGCCGCCCCGCTGGCGGAATCCAGCCGGCCCAGGACGCACCGGGCCGCCGCCGCCTCGGCCGGCGACAGACCCGCCAGGGCGCGGCGCAGGGCGATGGCCTCCACCTCCGGCGTCGGATGCGGCCCGGCGGCGAGCCGCGCCCGCACGGCCTCGGCCACGGCGCGGTCCAGCGCCAGCCGCTCGGGATCTGGTTCCGGAGCCGCCAGCATCAGAACAGCTTCGGCGCGGGCGCCAGGGCGAACGGCCCCAGCCAGGTGCGCCCCTCGCTGAACAGCAGCACAAGGTCGACCGGCCGCTCGCCCTGCACGCTGGCGGCGGCGGCCGCCCCGGCGGCGCCGACGCGGTTCACGGCGCCCGAGCGGGACCCCGCCAGGCCGGCGATGGCCTCGCCGGGCTTTTCGGCGGTCAGGGCCAGCCGGCCTTCCAGCCGTCCGTCCTCGCGCGCCCACAGGGCGTCGCTGGAGAGGCTGGCGGTGCTCTCGCCCGCCTGCAGCCGTCCCTTGATGGCCGTGAAACGGCCGTTGGCGGCGGTCCAGCTGGCGAACACCCCGGCGCTGTCGACCCCGCGCAGGCGGCTGGCCTGTTCGATCGTGGCCTCGACCTCGGCCGACAGCCGGCCTTCCCCGGTCGCGCCCTCGACCGGTCCGCCGGCCCGTCCGCGCCCTTCCGTCAGGCGGAACAGCACGTCCATCTCGTCCGTCGCGGCCTCGCCGTCGGTCAGATGCGGCCGCGTATAGAGTTCGATCCGCTCGGCCGAGGCCAGCGGGAAGGGGTCGGCCCCGGCGACGGGGGTGAAGGTCGGGCGCGCCAGTTCGATCCGCAGGTCGGGGAAGCGGTCGCGCAGATGGCTGACGCTCAGCCGCAGGGCCTCGCCCTCGACCGCCACCTGGCCCTTGCCGGCCCGGGTCAGGATCAGGCCGTCCGGGGCCAGCACGACCCAGTGGCCGGGGTTCCAGGCGTTGGCCTCGGCCACCAGTTCGGGGGCGGCGACGCCATGGCCGGACGGGGCCACGATGTCGGCCGCGGGAAAGGCGACGCGGGTCCTGAAAGGCCAGCCGCCCACCGACGTCGGCTCGTGCGACACCTGCCACCCGTCGGCCCGCAGCGCCTCGACCTGGGCCGCCAGCCGCGTCTCGACCTGGTCGGTCAGGTAGAACCACCAGCCGGTCCAGGCGGCGAGCAAGACGCCGACAATGGCGAACGGGACCACGAGGCCGCGGCGGGGGTGTCGGACGGGCGTGTCGCTCATGGGCGCTCCTTATCAGATGACAGGAACGCGCCAACCTGCTCGACGGCTTCCGCCAGCCCCATCCTTTGCACCTCGGTCCCCGGCGGCAGGCTGCCGAACAGTCGGGTCGGGGCGGCGGCGTCCAGCATGACGAACACCCCCTTGTCGTCGGCCCGGCGGATCAGCCGGCCGAAGGCCTGGGCCATCTTCGCCCGCGCCAGGGCGTCGTCGAAATTGCGCCCGCCCGCCCCCTCGCCGCCGAACCGCGCCCGCCGCGCCCTGTGCAGCAGGTCCGGCCGCGGCCACGGCACCCGGTCGAAGGCGAGGATGCGCAGGCTCCGCCCCGGCACGTCGACCCCGTCGCGCACCGCATCCGTGCCCAGCAGACAGCTGTCCTGCTCGGCCCGGAACACATCCACCAGCGCCCCGACCTCCAGCGGATCGACGTGCTGGGCGTAAAGCGGGATGCCCGACTTGGCCAGGTCCGGCCCCAGCCGCTCATAGACTGCCTTCAGCCGCCGGATGGCGGTGAACAGGCCCAGCCCCCCGCCGCCCGCCGCCAGGAACAGCTCGCGCATCGCCGCCGCCGTCTGGCGCGCATCGTCCTTGACCAGATCGTTGACGACGATGACCCGGGCGTTGGCCGCATAGTCGAACGGGCTCTCGACCTTCAGCGTCCGCGCCGGTTCGATCAGCCGCGCCGAACCGGTCCGCATCCGGGCCATGTCGAAGGGATCGCCCCCTTCAACGTTTGCGGCGTTCGGATCGGACAGGGTGGCGCTGGTCACCAGCACCCCGTGCGCCGGCATGATCACGGCGGCCTCCAGCGGCACGGTCGGATCGATCCAGTGCCGCCGCAGGGCCACGTCCATGATCCGGCCGAACGCCGCCTCGGCCGACAGCCAGTCGACGAAATCCGGGTCCGGTTCGTCCGACGCGACCTCCAGCGCCGCCAGCATCGAGCGCCATCCCGGCAGGGTCATCCGCGCCCGTCGGTCCAGCCCGCGCAACGCCCCCTCGATCCGCGACCGCTGCGATCCGTCCAGCTCGGCCGCCTCGTCGTCGAGGATGTCCTCCAGATGCCGCGCCAGGGCCAGCAGCGGCGCCTCGACCGCCGCCAGGGCCTGGGCCGCCTCGCGCGCCGTCTCCAGCACCGGATCGGTCACCGGCTTCAGCGCGCACTCCATGCCGAACTCGGTCCCGCTGCCCGAGGCGTTCTCGCTGGTCCGCGCCCGGAGTTGTTCCAGCGCCGCCAGCAGGAAGCGCTCGATCGGCCCGACCGGATTGACCTCGCCCGAGGCCGGCGCGATCCGCCCCGACACCCCTTTGCCGGGCAGCTGGGCCGCCGCCCGCACCGCGTCCTGCAGCGCCTTGGTCGCCGCCTCATTGTCCGCGCACAGATCACCCAGCCGCTGTTCCAGCCCGCGCCCGCGCCGGCCGCGCCCCTCGGGCCCGCGGATCCAGCGCCGCAGCTCGGCCGCCTCCTGCCCGGACAGACAGGCGGAAAAGGCGCTGTCGGCCGCGTCGAACAGATGGTGGCCCTCGTCGAAGACGATCCGCTTCAGCGCCGCCGTTTCGCCGTCCTGCTTCAGGCCGCGCGCCGACCGCGCCCCGTCGAAGGCCGCTTGGGTCATCACCAGCGCATGGTTGGCCACGACCAGATCGGCCCGGCGGCTGGCCCGGATGGTCTTTTCGACGAAACAGGTGCGGTAGTGGGGGCAGGCGGCGTGGACGCATTCGCCCCGCCGGTCGACCAGATTGGCCGCGCTGGCCTGATGACTGGGCCCGACCGCGAACAGTCCCGGCAGCCAGCCCGGATAGTCGCCCCCGGTCATGTCGCCGTCGCGGCTGTGCATGGCCCAGCGACTGGCCAGGGCCATGCCGATCAGGTCGCCGTTCCCCAGCTGCGCCGCCTGCACCATGTCCTGCAGGTTCAGCAGGCACAGGTAGTTCTCCCGCCCCTTCCGAACCACCGTCTTCCTCTTGCGCTCCACGGGGTCGGGCCACAGCGCCGCGCTTTCGCGGTCGATCTGGCGCTGCAGGGCGCGGGTGTAGGTCGAGACCCAGGCCGCCCCCTGATTGCGCTCGGCCCACAGACTGGCGGGCGCGAGATAGCCCAGGGTCTTGCCCGTGCCGGTTCCGGCCTCGGCCAGCAGCACCCGGGGCCGGCCCTCCTCGTCGCGGGGCGAGAAGGCGAAGGCGGCCTCGGCGGCGTAGTCGGACTGGGTCGGCCGCGTCTCGTCGAGGCCCGAGGCCTGCAACAGCTTGTCCAGCCGGATCCGCGCGCTCTCGGAATCGACCGGCGCCGAGCCCGCCTCGCCGCGCGGCGCCTCGTCCTCCCACTCCGCCAGCCGCGACCAGGCGTCCAGCCCGCTGCCGCGATGCTGGCGTTCGCGCACCGGCTGATGCTGCAGCGCCCCCAGCACCCGCCAGCCCCACGCCCAGCCCGCGCGCCCCAAGGTCTCGGCCAGGGTGAAGGCGGCTTCGCGATCCGGATAGGCCGGATCCGCCAGTTCCTTCAGCAAGCCGTCGGCGGCCTTCCGCAGCGCCTCCGCCTGCGCCTCGGCTCCCTTCGGTTCGCTCATCCCCATGGCCAGGGCCAGTCCGCTCGGCGAAGGCGCGCAGAACCTTGCCGGCCGCACGAAGGCGAACAGCTCCAGCACGTCCAGCAGGTCGCCCGACCGGGCCGGCGGCGCGATCCCCAGCCGCCGCGCCGTCAGGCTGGCGTGCGCCACCAGCACGGGCCCGGTGGTGAAGGCCCCCTCGGCCGCTCCCCGCCCGATCTTCCGCGTCCCCTCGTCATCGCAGATCGCGCCCGCGCCCGGCGGCACGGCCAGCGCCGCCGGCAGCACGAGCCACGGCTCGGCGCCGGTCAGGCTGGCGGAAGAGGTGAGGGAGTCGGTGGACACCCCTCCAGATAGCGCGGAAGGGCGTGAAACGGAACGGGAACATGCTATAGGCCGGGGGTGACGCCGCCGCCCGCTCCCGCAACGCTTCCGCCGCTCTTCGCCGACTGGTTCGCCTCGCGCGGCTGGACGGCCCGTCGGCACCAGCTTGAGATGATCGCGGCGGCCGAGGACGGCTCGCACGCCCTGCTGGTCGCCCCGACCGGCGGCGGCAAGACCCTGGCCGGTTTCCTGCCCTCGCTGATCGAACTGGCCGAACGGGGCCCTAGGCCCGAGACCGGCCCCGGCTCGGGCGTCCACACCCTCTATCTTTCGCCGCTCAAGGCCCTGACCACCGACGTCGAGCGTAATCTGATGACGCCGATCCGCGAGATCGGGCTGAACATCCACGTCGAGAGCCGCACCGGCGACACCAAACAGTCCAAACGCCAGCGCCAGCGCGACTTCCCGCCCGACATCCTGCTGACCACCCCCGAACAGCTGGCCCTGTTCTGCGCCTGGGACGGCGCCCCGTCCTATTTCGCCGACCTCAAATGCGTCGTCCTGGACGAGGTCCACGCCATCTGGAGCGGCAAGCGCGGGGACCTGCTGAACCTCGGCCTCGGCCGTCTGCAGAAATATGCGCCGGCCATGCGCCGCGTGGCCCTGTCGGCGACGGTGGATGACCCTGAGATGATCGCGGACTGGCTGAGGCCCGGCGGATCAGCCGACTCCGCCGTCACCATCGTCCGCGGCGCCCCCGGCGCCCCGCCCGTCGTCGACGTCCTCGTCTCCGAGGGCAAGGTCCCCTGGGCCGGCCACACCGGCCAGCACGCCATCCCCGAGGTCTACGACGCCCTCCGCCGCTCGGGCATGACCCTGATTTTCGTCAACACCCGCTGGCAGGCCGAATTCGTCTTCCAATCCCTGTGGGCGATCAACGACGACGACCTCCCCATCGCCCTGCACCACGGCTCGCTCGCCGCCGAGCAGCGGCGCAAGGTCGAGGCGGCGATGGCGCGCGGCGACCTGCGCGCCGTGGTCTGCACCTCGACGCTCGACCTCGGCATCGACTGGGGCGACGTCGACCTCGTCATCCAGCTGGCGGCGCCCAAGGGGGCCAGCCGTCTGGTCCAGCGCATCGGCCGCGCCAACCACCGCCTCGACGAGCCCTCGCGCGCCCTGATGGTCCCGGCCAGCCGCTTCGAGATGCTGGAATGCCAGGCCGCCCGCGAGGCCGTGGCCGAGAACGCCTTCGACTGGGAGCCGGTCCACACCGGCACCCTTGACACCCTCGCCCAGCACGTCATGGGCTGCGCCTGTTCCGAGCCCTTCGTCCTGGAGGATCTGTATGCGGAGATCACCGGCTGCGGCCCCTATCGCGGCCTGACCTGGGAACAGTTCGAGGAGGTCGTCGATCTGGTCGCCACCGGCGGCTACGCCCTGCGCACCTACGAGCGGTTCGCCCGCATCGTCCGCACCCGCGACGGCAAATGGAAGGCGCGCGACGCCCGAACCGCCCAGCGCCACCGGATGAACGTCGGCACCATCGTGGCCGCCGCCACCCTCAACGTCCGCATCGCCTCGCGCCGCGGCCAGCGCCTGATCGGCGGCCGCAAGGTCGGCGAGGCCGAGGAAAACTATTTCGAACAGATGTCGCCCGGCGACACCTTCGTCTTCGCCGGCCAGGTCTGGGCCTTCCAGGGCATCGCCGGCATGGACGCCCTCGTCACCCACGCCCAGGACAGGGACCCGAAGATCCCCTCATGGGGCGGCTCGAAATTCCCCATGTCGACGTCGCTCGCCGACCGCGTCCGGGCCATGATCCAGGACCGCGACCACTGGCGCGTCCTGCCCCCCGACGTGCAGGAGTGGCTGGAGCTGCAGGAGGCGAAGTCCGCCATTCCCGACGCGGACACCCTGCTGGTCGAGACCTTCCCGCGGGGCTCCCGCCATTTCCTCGTCGCCTATCCCTTCGCCGGCGGCCTCGCCCACGGCACCCTGTGCATGCTGCTGACCCGCCGCCTCGACCGGCTCGGCGTCGGGCCGCTGGGCTTCGTGGTCACCGACTATTCGCTGGCCATCTGGTCGATCAAGCCGATGGACCAGCTCGACCTCGACGCCCTGTTCGAGCCCGACATGCTCGGCGACGACCTCGAGTCCTGGCTCGAGGAGAGCTTCATGATGAAGCGCACCTTCCGCAATTGCGCCCTGATCTCCGGCTTGATCGAGAAGCGCCAGCCGGGGAACGAGAAGACCGGCCGCCAGGTGACCTTCTCGACCGACCTGATCTACGACGTGCTCCGCCGCCACCAGCCCGACCACCTGCTGCTCAAGACCGCCCGCGCCGACGCGGCCGCCGGCCTGCTCGACGTCGCGCGTCTGGGCCAGCTGCTCCAGCGCATCCAGGGCCACATCCGGCACATGCATCTCGAACGCCCCTCGCCCTTCTGCGTCCCCGTCCTCGTCCAGATCGGCCGCGAGCGCGTCGGCGGGGGCCAGGCGGCCGAGATGATCCTCGACGCCTCGGCGTACGGATTCGACGAGGAAGACCTGATCGCCGAGGTTATGGGCGACGCTCCCGCGCAGGCCGCCCAATGAACGCCGCCCTGCGCCAGGCCCTGTCCCCCGCCCGCTGCCCCAGCGGCGGCCTGCGCGTCTCGATCGAGGGCGAGCCCTGCGTGCTGCGCTGCTCCGGCGGCCTGTGGGTGCTGAACCACCGCACCCTGATCGCCGCCGACCTGCATCTCGAGAAGGGCTCGGCCTTCGCCGCCCGCGGCCAGATGCTCCCCCCCTACGACAGCCGCGCCACCCTCGACCGGCTCGAGGCCGAGATCGACGCCCTCCAGCCCGCCGCCGTCGTCCTCCTCGGCGACAGCTTCCACGACGCGAAATCCGTCGGCCGCATGGCCCCCGACGACAGGGCCCGCCTCGACCGCCTCGCCGCGGGCCGCGACTGGGTCTGGCTCGAAGGCAACCACGACATCGCCGCCCTCGCCGGGGCCATGGACGACCTCGTCGGCGAGGTGGTCGAGACCCTGTCCCTCGGCGCCCTGCGCCTGATCCACGAGCCGCAGCCGGGCGTCCAGCCGGGCGAGATCGCCGGCCACCTCCACCCCGCCGCCCGCGTCGCCGCCCACGGCCGCGGCGTCCGCCGCCCCGCCTTCGTCACCGACGGCCGCCGCGCCGTCCTCCCCGCCTTCGGCGCCTTCACCGGCGGGCTGGATGTGAGGGACCCGGCCATCGCCGGCCTGTTCGCCGACCCGCCGCTGGCGGCGGCGCTGGGCAAGGACAAGGTCCACGCCCTGGCGTGGGAGACGCTGCGCTAGCGCCGGGGCAGGGTGCGCGGGCTTTCGGCGGACAGGAGCCCGTTCGACGCCCCCTCGATCCGCTCTTCCAGCAGGCTCATGAACTCCGCCCGCTTCAGCCCCGCCGGGATCGCCGGCAGGAACTCATAGACCACCGTCCCCGGATAGCGCCGGAACCCGTGGGCCGGCCAGTGCACGCCCGAATTGGTCGCCATCGGCGTGCAAGGACACTCCAGATCCCGGTACAGCGCCGCGATCCCCGGCTTGTAGTCGGGCGCCGCGCCCAGCGGCGTCCGCGTCCCCTCCGGGAAGATCAATATCTGCCGTCCCTCGGCGAACCGCGTCCGCGCCTGTCTGACCATCTCCTTCAGCGCCTTCGAATGGGCCGAGCGGTCGACCGCGATCATCCCCGTCTTCCAGGCGAACCAGCCGAAGAAGGGCAGGGGCCGCAGCTCCTTCTTCATGATGAAACAGTTGTCGGGAAGGATGGCGAAGGGCGCGATCACGTCCAGCATGCTCTGGTGCTTGCCGGCGATCAGGGCGGCGCCGGTCGGCCGGTGCTCCAGCCCCCGGAACTCGACCTTGACCCCGGCGATCCAGCGCAGGCCGAACAGGCAGAAACGCGCCCAGCCCCGGATCACCCCCATGGCGTAGCGGTGCGGCAGCAGCAGCGCCGGCGACAGGCCGACCGCGAACAGGGCCATGGACAGATAGAGCCAGGCGACAAAAAGCAGCGAACGCAGGCTGGTCACCTCAGGCGGCCTTTTCGGCCGGGGCGTCGGTCCGGGCGTCGGGGCGGTCGGCGAAGCCGCCGATCACGGCCCGCCCCAGGGCGGCGAGATATTTCATATATTCCAGCGTCATCCGCCGCGCCGTCACCGCCGCCCGCCACCAGCCCGTATTGTCCAGCGACGGCGTCTCCACCGCATAGGGCGTCAGCTCCACCCCCGGCGCGGCCGCGCGGATCTCGGTCAGGGCCCGGGGCATGTGATAGTCCGAGGTCACCACGATCAGGCTGTCATAGCCCTTGGCGTCGGCCCAGGCGGCGATCTCCTGTGCGTTGCCGATGGTGTCCTCGGCCTCGAAGCCGAGGTCGACGCAGCAGTTGAACAGCTTGTTCGAGCCCGGCGTCAGGGCGCGCAGCTCCTGGCGGCGCACCTCCCGATTGACGCCCGAGATCAGCACCCGCTTGCCCTTGTCCTGCTCCAGCAGGCGGATGGCGGCGTTGACCCGCTCGGCCGAGGGCCCGGTCAGGGCCACGATGGCGTCGGCCCGCGCCGGCTCGGCGGCGGGCGTATAGCCGCGCACCCGGTCGGCGAAGGCGAACAGCCCGACCAGCCAGATCACGACAACGATGGCGATGAAGGTGAGAAACTTCATGGCGTTAACCTAGCGACCGCCCTTCAGTCGCGCCAGAGCGGTCATCCGCGCCGCGACAAGCGCCACCGTAGCGGCCAGCAGCGGGCATGGCGAGAGCATCAGCACGTCGCTCCACGCCACCGGCAGGGCCGGCGTGACCCCATCGGCCCCGCCGAGGAACCTCGCCCCCGCCACCAGGGCCATGGCCGCGGCCGCCCCGACCGCGCCGGCGCCCGCCGCCAGCAGGGCGTAGCGGGTCTGGTACAGGCCGGCGATTCGCCCGTCCGACGCGCCGTTCAGGCTCAGGGTCTCGATCACGGTGCGCTGCGCCGCCATCCCCGCCTGGGTCGCATAGACGATGGCCGCCCCCGCCCCGCCCGCGGTCAGCAGGAAGGCGGCCGCGGCCAGTATGGTGATCAGGGCCGCCGACCGCTCGACCTCGCCGCGCCACAGGCTGTGGTCGTCCACCGTGGCGTCGACCCCGGCCTCCGCCAGCGCCCGGCTCAGGCTGACGGCGCTGGCCGGCGCCTCCGGGTCCAGCCGCACGGTGACCAGATGGGGCAGGGGCAGGTCCGGCAGGACGGCGTCCCCGACCCACGGCCGCAGCAGGGCCTCGGCCGTCTCGCGGTCCATCGCCTCAGCCTCCTCGACCCCGGTCACGCCCGCCAGCGTCTGGGCGGCGCGGGCGGCGGCCTCGGCCCCGGTCTCGTTGACGCGCGGACGAACCTGCACCGTCGCCTCGCTGCGCAACTGCATCGCCCAGCCGTGCGCCGCCCGGTCCGCCGCCAGGGCCCCGACCGCCGACAGGCAGGCGAGGAAGCACAGCACCGCGATCACCGCCGCCAGCCACGGCTCGCCGCCGCCGTCGCGCGGCAGGATCGGCGTCCGCCGCCCCTTCATCCAGGTCGTCAGCCGGCCGGTCACGCCCCGCCCCCGCGCACCCGGCCGCCTTCGAGCCGCAGCACCGTGGCCCCGGACGCCGCCGCCAGCGCCTCGTCGTGGCTGGCGATCAGCACCGTGGTCCCCAGCCGGTTCAGCGACTGGAACAGCTTCAGCAGCCGCTCGCCCATGACCGCGTCGACGCTGCCGGTCGGTTCGTCGGCCAGGATCAACTCCGGGCGGGTGACCACGGCCCGGGCGATGGCCAGCCGTTGCTTCTCGCCCCCCGACAGGGTCGGCGGCCGGTCGTCCATCCGGTCGCCGAGCCCGACCCAGTCCAGCATCTCCGCCACGTCGTCGGCGTAGCTCTCGCGCTTGCCGCCGGCCAGCCGCAGGGGCAGGGCGACATTGTCGAAGGCGGACAGGTGGTCCAGCAGCCGGAAGTCCTGGAACACCACCCCCATCCGCCGCCGGAAGCCGGGCAGGGCCGAGCGCGGCGGCGCGTCCGCCTCTTCCCCGAACAGCTCCAGCCGTCCGGTCGTCGGACGCCGGGCCAGGGTCAGCAATTTCAGCAGGGTCGACTTTCCGGCCCCCGACGGCCCGGTAAGGAAGTGGAAAGAGCCCGCGCGCAATATGAGGTTAACGTCCCGCAGCACGCCGGGGCCGTCCGCATAGCCGAAGCCCACGCCCGAAAGGCGGACGGTGTCGGTCGCGGAGTCGGTCAAGGCGGCGCGGCGGGGCTGAACGGGCATCGATTTTGGGTCAAGGACGCGGCCGTTGAGCCGCGACGGGAGGGGGCGGAACGCCTCTCAGTCAGCGCACATGATACTGACCTGCCCGTCCTGCGCCACCAGCTATTTCACCCCCGACGAGGCGATCGGCCCCGGCGGCCGCACCGTGCGCTGCAAGACCTGCAAACATACCTGGCGCGCCACGCTCGAGGAGCCGCTGGAGCTGTCGACCTCCCCGCCTGGCGTCGAGCCTGCCCGCGCCGGCAGTCGACCGGAGCCCGCCCCGCCCGAGTCGCTGGCGGAAACCTCGGCCCCCGAACTGCCCCGCGCCTTCCGCGCCCGCGCCGAACACCAGCGCCGCCTGCGCCGCGCCGCCGCCCATGGGGTGGTCTGGGCCGGCATCGCCTCCGGTTTCGCCGCCCTGCTGGCCTCCGCCTGGCTCTTCCGCGTCGAGGTGGTGGAGATGGCCCCCCGCGCCGCCGCCGCCTACGCCGCCATCGGCCTGACCGTGAACCCCACCGGCCTCGAATTCGAAGCCGTTTCGGCCCGCGCCGCGCCTAACGACCCCGGCAAGGTCCTGATCTCCGGCGCCCTGCGCAATGTGCGCGACGAGGAGCGGATCGCCCCGCCGGTGCGCGTCGCCCTGCTGGATCGTCAGGGGGCCGAGATCGGCCACGCCGTGGTCCGCATCGACGCCGCCCCGGTCCTGCCCGGCAAGGTCCAGGGCTTCGCCGCCATGATCCCCGACCCCGGCGGCAAGGGCCAGGGCGTCGGCGTCGCCTTCGTGCTCGAGGACGCCGCCCCGACCCGGACGGCCGCCCCCGCCCGTCCCGCGGCCCCGCCCGTTCATCGGCCGCTGCCCGCCGCCGATCCCGTCGCCGCCACGGCCGAGGCCGCCCCGGCCCCCGCCGAGGTCGAGCTTCGCCCCGCCCTTCTGCCCGATCCGGCCACGGTTCTGGACATGCAGCCGATCGACGCCGTGCCGGTGGCTATCGACTCGTAAGGGCCCGAGGCGGTATCCGCCTCGCATGGCTGACACCCCGACCCCCACCGTCCTGCTGCCCGAGGCCGAGGTGGCCCGCATCGTCGCCGACCTGGCCCGCCAGATCGCGCCGGTCACCGACGACGAGACCGTCGCGGCCGTGCTGCTGACCGGCGGCCTGTGGTTCGCCGCCGACCTGACCCGCGCCCTGTCGCGCATCGGCCGCAACCTGCGCTTCGACGCCCTGTGGCTGGCCTCCTACGGCGACGAGAAGCAAAGCCGGGGAAAGATCGACGTCTACGCCCCCTTCCAGCGGCCGATCGCCGGCCGGAAGGTGCTGATCCTCGACGACGTCTTCGACACCGGCCTGTCGCTGGCCGAGGCGGTGCGCATCGCGAAGGAGGCGGGCGCGGCCGAGGTGCTGACCTGCGTCTTCGCCAAAAAGCCCTGGCCGCTCCCCCGCGCCCCCGAGCCCGACTTCGTCGGCTGGGACGCCCCCAACCGTTTCCTCGTCGGATACGGCCTCGACCACGCCGGCGCCCTGCGCGGCCTCCCGGACATCTGCGCCCTGGACTGAGAAAAGCGGGTGCGCCCCTTCCTTTCGTCATCCCGGGGCAAGCGGCATAGCCGCGCAGACCCCGGGACAAGGCGGCGCGCGCCAGCGCGAACCTGTCGGGAGCGCCGCTGCTGGGAACCGCCTGCCTGAACAGGTCGCCTTCGGCGCCGCCCTGTCCCGGGGTCTCGCTACGCTCGCTCCCGGGATGACGAAAGGAGGGGCATGACGCTGTGCTGGCAATCCGCGAAAACATGGTCTGGTTCAGCGGGAAACTTCCGGCCTTTTCAATCGCATCCGCTTTTCTCGACCCTGTCTTCCCGCCTGAGAAAACAGCGGGCGCATAATGCGCCGTTCGTCAGTCCCGCCGGTCTTTGACAACCCATCCCCGCCGCTCCGCCGCAGGAGTCGCGCAGCCGACAAAGGCGAAATCGCCGGGTCGCCGGAATTTCTCGGTGACGATGCCGACTCTGCCGACTCTGCCACCCCGATTTCGGTTTGCCGACCCTGCCGACTCCGCCACCCTGTTTTCGATTATCACCCGGGTAGAACCGGCCTCAGCCCAGCCAGTCCGCCCTCGGCTCCCGGCTCCACATCTCGTCGTACGACGGCCTCGCCCGCACCACCGCCCAGCGGTCGCCGTCCACCAGCACCTCCGGGACCAGCGGCCGCGAATTGTATTCGCTGGCCAGCACCGCCCCATAGGCGCCCGCCCCCATGAAGGCGACCAGATCTCCGGCCTCCAGCGGGGGCAGGGTCCGCTCCCGGGCGAACACGTCGGTCGACTCGCAGATCGGCCCGACCAGATCGTATGGCCCGGCCTCGCCGGCGCGCTCCCGCACCGCCACGACGTCGTGGAAGGCGTCGTACAGGGCCGGCCGCATCAGGTCGTTCATGCCCGCGTCCAGCACCAGGAAGCGCCGCCCGTCGCTGCGGGCGTTGACCTGGATCACCCGGCTCAGCAGCACCCCGGCGTTGGCGGCCAGCAGCCGGCCCGGCTCGAACGCCGCCTCGACCCCCAGTCCCTCCAGCACCCGCGCGGCCATGCCCACATAGTCGGCGATCGAGGGCAGGTCGGTCTGCCCGTGATAGGGCACCCCCAGCCCGCCGCCGAGGTCCAGCCGGCTCACCACCAGCCCCTCCGCCCGCAGCGCCAGGGTCATCTCGCGCAACGCCCGGAACGCCGCCTCCAGCGGCTCCAGCGTGGTGATCTGGCTGCCGATGTGACAGGCCAGCCCGACCGGCGTCACATGCGGCGAGGCCGCGGCCCGGGCATAGAGGGCCGGGGCCTCCTCGGCCGGCACGCCGAACTTGTCGGTCGCCCCGCCGGTGGTGATCCGGGCGTGACCCCCCGCCCCGATCTTCGGATTGACCCGGATGGCGATCTGGGGCCTCGCGCCCTTCGCGGCGGCCACGGCGATCAGCCGGTCCAGCTCGACCGCGCTCTCGACATTGATCTGCCGCACCCCGGCCTCCAGGGCGAAGGCCAGTTCGGCGTCGGTCTTGCCCACGCCCGAGAAGACGATCCGCTCGCCCGGTATTCCCGCCTTCAGCGCCCGCCGGATCTCGCCCTCCGACACCGTGTCGGCGCCGCAGCCCAGCCGGGCCAGGGTGGCCAGCACCGACAGATTGGAATTGGCCTTCACCGCGAAGGCGATCAGGGCGTCTCCCAGCGCCGGCCGGTGCGCCTCCACCGCCTCGCGCAGCAGGCCGTAATGCCGGGTCAGGGTCGCGGTCGAATAGACATAGACCGGCGTGCCGACGGCCCCGGCAATTGCCTCCAGGGGCGCGGCCTCCGCATGGAGGGCGCCGTCGATGCGGTCGAAATGGTGCAAGGCCCTAGCGCGGGTTCGAACCCGAACCGCCGTAGGGGCTCGAGCTGGGTCCGCCGTCGATCGGGGCCTGGCTGGGCGGACGGTAGACGGTGGCCGGCTCCACCGGTCCGGGGCCGCGCGCGCCCGGCAGGCTGCGCTCGGTCTGTTTGGCCGGCGGCGCGTCGAGGTCGGCCATCCGGCCGCATCCCGCGGCGGAGACGGCGATCAGGGCGGCGGCGCCCATGAGAACGATCTTTTTCATCACAGACGCGTCTTCCACTCGGCGATGCGCGCGCGGACCTGTTCCGGCGCCGTGCCCCCGAAGCTCTGGCGGCTGGCGCAGGAGGCCTCAGGGGTGAGCACCTTGTAAACCGCTTCCGTGACGCCCGCCTCAAGCGATTGCAGTTCGGCCAGCGGCAGTTGCGACAAATCCACGCCCATGGCCTCGGCCCGCTTCACCGCCGCGCCCGTCACATGGTGGGCCTTGCGGAACGGCAGGTTCAGCTCGCGCACCAACCAGTCGGCCAGGTCGGTGGCGGTCGAGAAACCCGAACCGGCGGCCTCGCGCATCCTCCCGACATTCGGCTGCAGGGCCGAAACCATCGCCGTCATCGCCCCCAACGCCAGGGTCAGGGCGTCGAAGGCCTCGAACACCGGCGGCTTGTCCTCCTGCATGTCCTTGGAATAGGCCAGCGGCAGGCCCTTCATCACGGTCGACAGGGCGACCAGCGAACCCATGATCCGCCCCGTCTTGGCCCGCACCAGCTCTGCAGCGTCGGGATTGCGCTTCTGCGGCATGATCGAGCTGCCGGTGGTCAGATCGTCCGGCAGGGTCACGAAGCCGAACTGCGGCGTCATCCACACCACGATCTCCTCGGCCAGCCGCGACAGGTGCCCGGCGCAGATCGAGGCGGCGGCCAGGCTTTCCAAGGCGAAGTCGCGGTCCGAGACGGCGTCCAGCGAATTGCCCATCGGGCGGTCGAAGCCCAGCTCGGCCGCCGTCATCTGCCGGTCGATGGGGAAGGGCGATCCGGCCAGGGCCGCGGCCCCGAGGGGGCTCTCGTTCATCCGCGCCCGGGCGTCGGCGAAGCGCGAGGCGTCCCGGCCGAACATCTCGACATAGGCCATCAGATGGTGGCCGAAGGTCACCGGTTGGGCGGGCTGCAGATGGGTGAAGCCCGGCATCAGGTCGCCGGCGTGCTGCTCCGCCCGGGCCAGAAGGGCCCGCTGCAGGCCCTTCAGCTGCTCCCCCGCGGCGTCGCAGGCGTCCCTGACCCACAGACGGAAGTCGGTGGCCACCTGGTCGTTGCGGCTCCGCGCCGTATGCAGCCGACCCGACGGCTCGCCGATCAGCTCGGCCAGCCGCGCCTCGACGTTCATGTGGATGTCTTCGAACTGGTCGCGGAACGGGAAGGTCCCGTCGCGGATCTCGCCCTCGATGGCGTCCAGCCCGCCGAGGATGGCCCCGGCGTCCGCGGCGGTCAGGATTCCCTGCTTCGCCAGCATGCGGCAATGCGCCCGCGAGCCGGCCAGGTCCTGGGCCCACAACCGCCGGTCCACGCCGATGGAGACGTTGATCGCCTGCATGATGTCGGCCGGTCGCGCCGAGAAGCGGCCGCCCCACATGTCTTGACCTTTCGCCGCCGCCTCGGCTTTGGTCTCGGGATCGGGAGGCGTCTGGTCGGGCATGAAGGTTTCCAGGGCGGTGATGGGCGCGGTTGCGGGCGTGCTGCTGGTCGGCGTGATCGGCGGCGCGGCGCTGCTATACGCCAAACCCGGCCTGTTCGACAAAGCCGCGGCCCCCGCGCCGCCTGCGAAGAGCGAACTGGCCCGGTTCGCCACCGGCTCCATCGCCCGCCTCGAGACGCCGGCGGCCCTCGAACCCGCTCCGGCCTATGTCTTCAAGACCCGAGACGGCGTCGACGCGCGGCTGCCGGACTTCCGCGGCAAGGTGGTGGTGGTCAATGTCTGGGCCATGTGGTGCGCCCCGTGCCGCACCGAGATGCCGACCCTCGCCCGCCTCGCCGAGCTCTACGAGGGGACCGACCTCGTCGTCCTGCCGATCAATGTCGACAACAGCGCCGACGCCATCGCCGACGCCACCAGCTTCATCGACGTGCACGAACCGCTGCCGCTGTACAGCGACCCGAAATTCCAGCTGCCGTTCGAGCTGCCGGGTCGCGGCAAGATGCCCCAGACCGTCCTGCTGGATCGCCAGGGCCGCATCCGCGCCCACTTTTCCGGCGAGGCGGACTGGTCCAGCCCAGAGGCGCGGGCGCTGATCGACGCCCTGCTGGCCGAGCGGGCCTGACGGCTCACCCGGCCGGGACGCGCTCCTCGGCGGCCGGATCGACAGCGCCCGGACGGCCCTCGGCCGCGGCCGCGGCCTCGGCCTGATTGTCTTCCAGATGGTCGGCGACATTGCCCGCGCCTTCCTCGACCGCGCGGGCGGCCTTCATGGCGCCGGACTCGATGACCTCGCCGGCCTCCGCGGCCACCTCTCCGGCCCGGTCCCCGGCCACCTCGGCAGTGGCCCCGGCTTCCTGCTGCTCGGCCTCGGTGCAGGCGGCGGCCCCGAGCGCGAGGGCGGCGACGGCGGACACGGCGGCGATACGGATGCGCATGGGAACTCCCCTTCGGCGTTGAACCTTGGCGGTCAACGCGAGAGGGGGCGGGCGGTTGCCCGACTGGCGCCGGGCGAACGTCGTGCTATCATCGGGCGCGGTTCGCACCCGCCGGCCCTGACGGCGGCGGGAACCGGGAGAATACAGGCGTCATGAAGTCCCGCACCACGATGGCCGCGCTCGTCGCCGGCTCGCTGGCCCTGTCGTCGCTGGCCTCACCCTCCGTGTCGCTGGCGCAAGATCGCCAGAACACCATGCCGCGCGCGCCCGTGGGGTCGCCGGCGCGGATCACCGGGGCGCAGGAAAGCTGGCGCTACGAGAGCGAGGAGATGCGCCGCCGCAACACCATGACGCCGGAGGAGGCGGAAGCCGAATACGGCCCCGAGCGCGTCGCCCTGGCGAATCGCGTCCAGGCCCTGATCGACGAAGGCCGGTGCCGTGAGGCCCGGGCGATGGCCAATGAGGCCGGCGAACGGCGGATGGCGCTGCGGATTCGCCAGACCTGCCGCGCGCGTTGAGTGCGAAGGGGATGGTGGCTGGAGGCGGGCTCGAACCGCCGACCTGTGGGTTATGAATCCACCGCTCTAACCAGCTGAGCTACCCAGCCCCGTTTGACGATCCTGTCACGCGAGCCCCGGCGGGAACTGGTCTGTCCGCCGGAAGAGGCGTGCCTATAGAGGCAGGCGCTGGCGGTTTCAAGTCGTCGCCGATCCGGCGTGCGTCACATCGTTCCTTGCGCCGGCGGCCGGGAACGCCAAGGTTGAACGGGCCGTTCCGCCGCTGACAGTTTCAAAGAGATTCGCCATGCGCCTGCTCGCTCTCGCCGCCCCGGTCTTCGTCCTCACCATGGCGGCCGCCTGCGGGGTCAACAGCCAGGACCAGACGCCCGCGGGAACCGGCGCTCCGCTCGAAACCCGTCCCGCCAATGCGCCCGACCAGCGGCCGGCCTTCCCCGGCCAGACCCGGGCCCCGGGCGTTCGCACCGAAGCGGCTCTGGCCCATACGGTGGTGGCCTCCGGGCTGGAGGAGCCGTGGGGCCTGGCCCTGCTGCCCGACGGCCGCTGGCTGGTCACCGAACGGCCCGGGCGGATGCGCATCGTGACCGCCGCGGGCGCGGTGGGCGAGCCGATCTCGGGCCTTTCGGCCGTCGACGCGCGGGGGCAGGGCGGCCTGCTCGACGTGATCGTCGGCCCGGGCTTCGCCGACGACCGCCTCATCTACTGGAGCTACGCCGAGCCCCGCGAGGGCGGCAACGCCACCTCGGTGGCGCGCGGCCGGCTGTCGGACGACGGAGCCCGGATCGAGAACGTGCAGGTCATTTTCCGCGCCACGCCGACCTATGACGGCGGGGCCCATTTCGGCTCTTCGCTGGCTTTCGACGACGCCGGCCATCTGTTCGTCACCCTCGGCGACCGCTCCGACCGCCCGATGCGGCCGCAGGCCCAGGATCTAGGCTCGCACATGGGCAAGACCATCCGCATCAACGCGGACGGCTCGGTTCCCTCCGACAACCCCTTCGTCGGACGCGAGGGCGCACTGCCGGAAATCTGGTCGCTGGGGCACCGCAACGTCCAGGGCGTCGCCGTCTCGGGCGATCGGGTCTGGACCGTCGAGCACGGCACCCGCGGCGGGGACGAGGTCAATCTGGACCAGGCGGGTCTCAACTATGGCTGGCCCGACGTGGCCTACGGCATCGAATACCGGGGCGGCCCGATCAACGGGGGAATCACCGCCCGCGAGGGGACGGAGCAGCCGGTCTACTACTGGGATCCGGTCATCGCGCCGGGCGGCATGGCCATCTACGACGGCGCCATGTTCCCCGGCTGGCGCGGAAACCTTCTGGTCGCCGCCCTGAAGGAAAAGCACATCGCCCGGCTGGTTCTGGACGGAAACCGGGTCGTCGGCGAGGAGCGCCTTCTGACCGACCTCGGCGAGCGCGTGCGGGACGTCGCCGTGGGCCCCGACGGCGCCGTCTGGGCCATCACCGACGAGACCGACGGCAAACTGGTCCGGCTGGCGGCGCGCTAGTCCCGCAGCAGTTCGTTGACCCCGGTCTTGGCCCGGGTCTGGGCGTCGACCCGCTTGACGATCACCGCGCAGTACAGCGACGGTCCGCCGTTCGGGTCGGGCAGGGCGCCCGGCACCACCACCGAATACGCCGGCACCTCGCCGCGGAACACCTCGCCGGTGGCCCGGTCGACGATCTTCGTCGAGCCGGACAGATAGACGCCCATGGCCAGCACCGCGCCCTCGCGGACGATGACGCCCTCGGCCACCTCGGCCCGGGCGCCGATGAAACAGCCGTCCTCGATGATGGTTGGATTGGCCTGCAACGGCTCCAGCACTCCGCCGATGCCCGCCCCGCCCGACAGGTGCACATTCTTGCCGATCTGGGCGCAGGATCCGACCGTGGCCCAGGCGTCGACCATGGAGCCCTCGTCGACATAGGCCCCGATGTTCACGAACGACGGCATCAGAACGACGTTTCGGCCGATATAGGCGCCCTGGCGCACGATCGCCCCCGGGACCGACCGGAAGCCGGCCTCCTGATAGTGGTTGGCGGTCCAGTCGCCGAACTTGTTCGGCACCTTGTCCCACCATGGCCCCACGCCGGGCGCGTGGCTGGCCGGGCCGCGGTCGCCGCCCCGCACGAGGGCGTTGTCGTTCAGCCGGAAGGACAGCAACACCGCCTTCTTCAGCCACTGGTGCGTGGTCCAGACGCCGTCGGAGCCGCGCGAGGCGACCCGGGCCTCGCCGGCGTCCAGCATGTCCAGCGCCCGCTCGACCGCCTTGCGGACCTCGCCGTGGGTCGAGACGGAGATATTGGCGCGATCGTCCCAGGCCGCCTCGATGACGGTTTCCAGATGCGCCCGGTCTTCTGCGGCGGTGGTCATGCTGCGGCGTCCTTGAAAGTCAGCTCGGTCAGGAAGTCCAGGAGGTCCGGGGCCACGTGGTCGATGTGGTCGCCCAGCGGCTTGCCGTGGCCATCCCCAATCAGGATGGTGGCCATGCCCAGGGCCTTGGCGGCCTCGAGATTTCGCGGCGTGTCCTCGAAGAAGGCGGCGGACCGGGGCTCGAAGCCGAACCTCTGGATCATGCGGCGGTAGGTCGACGGCGCGGGCTTGGGGGTCAGGTCGGCGTCCTCGATGGCGAACACCCCGTCGAAACAGTCGGTCACGCCCAGCCGCTCCAGCACCCGGCCGGCGTATTCCCGCGCGCCGTTGGTGAAGACGAATCGCCGCCCCGGCAGCCGCAGCAGCTGGTCCCGTAGGAGGGGGTTGGGCTCCAGCCCGTCCATCGGCACGTCGTGGACGTCGTGCAGGAAATGCTCCGGCTCGATGGTGTAGTTGGCCATCAGGCCCGCGAGGGTGGTCCCGTGCTCGTCCAGGAACTGGCGCTGCAGCACGCCCGCAGAGTCGGGATCCAGCCCCACCGCCTCGACGACGTAGGCGTTGATCCGCGCCTGGACCAGCGGCATCAGGCCCTGGTCGCGCGGGTAGAGGGTGTCGTCCATGTCGAACACCCAGGCCGTGACATGGGAGAGATCGATCAAGACGCCTTCACCAGCGTGCCGGCGCCGTGCTCGGTGAACAGTTCGACCAGCATGGCGTGGGGCCGGCGCCCGTCGAGGATGACCACGGCCTCGACGCCGTCGCGGACGGCGGCCATGGCGGTCTGAAGCTTGGGTATCATGCCGCCGGTGGCGACGCCGTCCTCGATCAGCTTCGAGGCCTCGCCGACGGTCATCTGGCGGATGATCTCGCCGTCCGCGCCCCGGACCCCGGCCACGTCGGTCAGCAGCAGCATCCGCTTGGCGCCCAGCGAGCCGGCCAGCGCCCCGGCCACGGTGTCGGCGTTGACGTTGAAGGTCTGGCCGTCCTCGGCGACGCCGATCGGCGCGATGACCGGCACCCAGTCGGCGTCGGACTCCAGCAGCCGCCTGACGAGCTTCGGGTCGACCCGGGTTGGTTCGCCGACGAAGCCCAGGTCGACCTCGTGTTCGATCATGCTGTCGGGGTCGCGCTTGGTGCGCCGCGTCTTCTCGACCGTCAGCAGGCCGGCGTCCTTGCCGGACAGACCGATGCCGCGCACGTCCGCCTCGCGACCGGCCATGGTGATCCAGTGGGCGATCTCCTTGTTGACCGCGCCGGACAGGACCATTTCGGCCACCTGCATGGTGTCGGCGTCGGTCACGCGCAGACCGTCGACGAAGCTGGTCTTCACCCCGGCCTTTTCCAGCATGGCGCTGATCTGCGGCCCGCCGCCGTGAACGACGACCGGGTTTACCCCCATCAGCTTCAGCAGGACCACGTCGGCGGCGAACTGTTTGGCCACGGCGCTCTCGCCCATGGCGTGGCCGCCGTATTTGATGACCACGGTCTTGCGGTCGTAGATCTGGATGTACGGCAGGGCTTCGGCCAGCGTCTTCGCCGTCTCCCAGCCCCGATCCCCGGATTGCGGTTCTGTCTCGTCCATCATCAGCGGGTCCGTAATGCCAAGGTCCGGCCGTGTCATCATGAAACCGGGCGGTCGCGCACCCGTTCCGCCTGGATGAACGAACACGACATCGACGACAGGGACCTGACGCCTTCGGATCCGGCCGATCCGGCGAGCCTCCAGCGGCTGGACCCGACCCTCTGCCCGGAGTGCCTGGGGGCGGGCGCCCTGCCGTCCGGCGAGACCTGCCCGGTGTGCGAGGGGTCGGGCAAGGCCTCCAGCCGCATCGGCGGCGGCTGACCGTTCGCGGGAGGCCCGCCCGGGCCGGGCGCTTGTCGTTTCACCCGCCCGCGCTACGGTGACCGGGTCGATTCCGCCGATTGGGCCGTAGCCATGTCAACTTCCTTCGCGGCGCGCCCCTTTTCGATCGGCGACCGGGCGTGATCGGCGACCGGAGAATTCTGGCGATTGTCCCGGCGCGGGGCGGTTCGCAGCGGCTGGTCGCCAAGAACGCCCGACCGCTGGCCGGCCGTCCCATGGTGGCCTGGACCCTCGAGGCGGCGCGCGGATCGGCCCTGATCGATCATCTGGTGGTGTCCACCGACGATCCGGCCGTCGCCGCGACCGCCACGGAAATGGGCTGGCCGCCGCCATTCACCCGACCCGATCACCTGTCCGGCGCGACCGCCTCTGTCATCGACGCCATCGAGCACGCGCTGGAGCAGGTCGGCGGGCGCTGGGACTATGTCGTCCTGCTGCAGCCCACCTCGCCGCTGCGGACGGCGGAGGACATCGATCGCGCCATCCGTCTGTGCGACGAGACCGGGGCGCCGGCTGTGATCGGGGTTTCGCCCCTGCCCAAGCCCGTGGCCTTCTACGGCCGGGTCCACGCCGACGGCCGCTATACGTCGGGGGGAGTCGATCTCGAGCGCACCGTTGTCGTCAACGGCGCGGTCTACGTCGGGCGACCGGAGGTGCTGTTGCGCGACCGCACCTTCCAGTCCGAGGGCGCGCTGGCCTATCAGATGCCGTTCGAGCGCAGCTGGGATGTCGACACGCCCGCCGAATTCGCTGTTTGCGAGGCGCTTTTCCCGTTTCAGGGCGAGGAACCGGCCTGAAGGCGGTCGCCGCCGCCCGTTTCGGAGGAAGCTGTAGCTGAATGGCCACGCTTGTGGCCGTTCGGACCTTCTTCGTCTCGACCTGGGCCAGCGGGGCTGTTATGAGGATGCAAGCGGCGGCTCGTGCGCCGCCTTGAGAAAATTCACCTGGGCTGCGGAGGGCATCCACCCATGCGCGTTAAGACTTTCATTCTGGCGACCAGCGCCGCCGGGGCTTTGGCCCTGTCGGCCGGCGCCGCCTCGGCCGATCCGAATGGTTGGTACGGCGCGATTGACGCCGGCTACCACATGCCGGAGGCCGAGACCTCCTATGGTCTCGACTTCGATGTCGACGACGACTGGGCGGGCTTCGCCCGTCTGGGTTACCGGTTCACGCCGAACTGGCGCGTCGAGCTCGAAGGCGGCTACCGCCCGGGCGAGATCGAAGCGATCACCGTGTCCTCGTCGGGCGCGG